>Ga0315336_1000015_pt1 | contig 1152660 bp, 1053 predicted proteins | sample ASW5metaG_FD_204512 | JGI IMG/M metagenome (GOLD analysis project Ga0315336, IMG submission 204512) | Ammonia-oxidizing marine archaeal communities from Monterey Bay, California, United States - ASW #5 | ecosystem: Environmental > Aquatic > Marine > Intertidal zone | place: USA: California... | reverse complement strand
GTTCGTTCTGAGCCAGGATCAAACTCTCAAGTTGAGTTTGACAATGGATCAATTACTTAAAGAACTGATCCTTGTTAACTTACAGGATCCCGTTCACAAACACGTATGTATACCGAAGTTCAAGAACCTCGACATACGGCGTCATATATCATTGCACAAAATCTTTCAGTTTCAGGACAAGTCCTGAAGCCAATCGAAATTACGCGATGGCATGTAACTGCGTTTGCAACGGTTTCCGTTTTTAGCTGAATAAATCCAGCTGGTGAACGAACCGCCGCCTACGCATCTCTTCCGTATTAACAATGTAAAAGAGCGACCGATCATTCATTAGCCCCGAAGGGTTTCTTCCTGATCGGCTTTTTGATCGCAATACCAAGGCGTTAACCAAGGTCCCAAGAACAAAAAATCGCTTCCGGTCCGTGCTCCGAAGAGCGGCCTTCCCGGCGGCGACGAGCGGGGTTATAGGCCCTGCTCCTGAGTGTGTAAAGCACTAAATTCGAAAAAAATTCCAGAACGTCCCGAAAAGGAACGAACTTCCACTATAATCAGCTGATCATGGCATGGCAAGGCCGCAGATTTCTGCGATTCTGCCGGTTCTATGCGCGCCTGAAAAAAACTGGATTAAGTGTTCTCGGAACCGATACGCGGAGCCCCTTTTGAGCCGGGCGACGGCCCCAGGCTTTCCAAAATCTTCTGTGACTCGACAGCTTTACGATGGCATTCACTGATCATCGAAATAATGTCGATGTTATTCTGGAAGACTACACGTGCTTCCGGACGCTGATCTGCCGAGATCCTGGCCATGCGGGCCACGATGTCGTTTTGCAATTCAACCAGCAAATCTTCAAGCTTCCAACCCTTGGGGTTATCGGCACTCAAAAGAAACTTCGTCATTCAGGGTCCCTCTCCCAGTTCCGGCACAACACGTCTTTTCCTCACACGTTTGCAGGCTGTGCGCCAGACTCCACCCAAATCATCATAGCAAGGCTATGCGCGCATACAAGTTCACAACAGCGCACCTGTATTAAGTAAGGATAATACGATTATCGTCAAGGTGACAGGCGACCTGACCGCGCGACTTGGTATATCATCGGCCAACAAAACCGGGACCGGATGAGGGGTAATATGAGCGACGCCGACACAGACGCAAGTTCTTCTATCAACGGGGTGCAGGAAGCCGACGATCAATTTGAAGACACCGGGAACGCCATTCCGATCGGCCTGGCACTGGGCAGCGGCGGGGCCCGCGGCTGGGCGCACATCGGCGTCATACGGGGCCTGAGGAAGGTTGGTATCGAGGCCGACATCGTTTGCGGCACATCGGTCGGTGCTCTTGTCGGTGCAGTTCATCTCGGTGGTGATCTTGATGCGCTGGAGGCCTGGGCCCAGGGTCTCGGCAAACTGAGCCTTCTCAGATACCTTGATTATCGCATGCTCGGCGGCGGATTTATTGCCGGTCGAAAAATCCAGAACCTGCTCGAAACCAGCCTCGGCGACATATTGATCGAAGACCTCAAGCGCCCGTTTGCCGCCGTGGCAACAGATTTGACAACCGGGCACGAAGTCTGGTTGCGCCGTGGCTCCCTGGCCGAAGCGGCGCGTTCATCTTTTGCGCTGCCGGGAATTTTGCCACCCGTGCCGACTGATGGTCAGCTTCTGGCCGACGGCGCGCTGGTCAACCCGATACCCGTCTCCGTCTGCCGGGCGCTGGGTTCTCGACTGGTGATTGCCGTCAATCTCAATACCGATCACCTCGGCCGGCGGCCCGATCATCACGCGGCTTTTGGCATGCCGACCGGTGGCGACGCCGTGGTTAATCGCCGGGCAAAATCCCGCAAGCGCGACAAATCATTGATCGGCCAGTTCATCGGTCGGGATCAATCAAACGTCAGCCTGTACAGCGTCATGGTGGCGTCCCTCAACGTCTTCCAGGATCGCTTGACCCGCATACGTCTGGCCAGCGATCCACCGGACGTCACGATCACACCGCACGTCGGGCACATCGGATTGCTCGAATTTGATCGCGCCGCCGAAGTCGTTCAGGAGGGAGAAGATGCCGTCGAGCGCGCCCTGCCCACTCTGCGCGAGGCGCTGGATATTCTGGGCGGATAGGGCGATTTCGACTTGGACGGAATCGCTTCTGCATAGATATTTGGCGCACACCTCGAGTTAAAATCAACGCTGCGTTTCCGTTAAAACCGGAAACGCTCCAGATTTACGAGTTGATGTACTCGCGCAGTGCCTGGGCCTCTTCCTCGGTCTCGGCAATGCGGCGTTTGACGACGTCGCCGATACTGATCATGCCGACAAGCTCATCGTCTTTTACGACCGGCAAATGTCGAATTCGACGGTCTGTCATCATCGACATGATTTTGTCGATGGTATCGTCAGGCGCACAAACAAGTACATCTTTTGTCATCAATTCCGAGACCGGTTTGCTCATGACATCAGCGCCGTGAGCCGCCAGGCCACCGATGATATCGCGTTCAGAAATAATGCCGGAAATACCCGGGCCGCCAGCGCCCGGTTCGCGGACCAACACGGCACCAATTTTCATCTCCGCCAGCAGTTTGGCAGTATCAAAAACAGTGTCGCCTGGTGTCGCCGATACAATGTCTGACCCTTTCAGGGTCAAAATGTTTTCAACTCGCACGTCAGCCCCCTTTGGTTATGGTCGGCGCCGACTGGTCTTGTTACACCGCTGCACCGTGTTTTCAGGCCTTAAGTCCATTTATGCTAGCACATTGAAGGGTAAAAACGAAAGCTCGGCAGGTTCGCTCCGTTCAAGCGTTTCAGGTCTGACTGAGCCCTGCACTTTGCAAAAAAGCCGTCACTGTATTCATCTGCGACTGGCCGAAAGCGTTGGCAAAGGCAATGCGCTTTTCGGCATCCGCCGTCGCCGCCACAATTGGCCGGAACAACGCGCTCAGGAGCGTGCGGAAATGGGCTTCTTCAAACGACCAGTGCTCGACCCCGTCTTTGCCTGTATCTTCCCGCTGCAAGGCCTTGTTGATGACATCCAGTGCCCAGTCCAGGCGTTTCTCATAGTCATCAAATGTTAGGGCGATTTTGACCAGAACGTCGGCCAGCATAATCTGGGCCTCGCCGTCCTCGAAATAATCCTCCCATTCGAATTCATCGCCTGTTGTTTCGCGAATTCGCGTGACGATCACTTCGCCCTTGCCACGGTAATCATTCAATACGTCAGCGCCGAGGGCCAGATCGAGCAGGTTCAGGAGCCCCGGTACAACCCGTCGCGACAACCCGCCGTCCTCAGGCGGTGTCGCACCGTTTTCGACAAAGTGATCAGAGATCAGCCGGACGATCAGTCGCCCGAGATGATCGTTGCGCTTGTCATCAAATTCACGCTGAATGCGCGCCCGGTGACAGTCATCAAAAGATCGACGGTTTATTGGCGCCATCAGCGCCTGTTGCCCCTGGAACACCGTGGCAAGTTCACGCAAGGCATCACCACTGATACCTGCTGCTGCGTTGGATTCGACAAACTCGATAAAGAGCGACAAATGCTGCTCGGAAATATACCGACAACGCTGCGGGCCTGACCCCCTGGGTTTATTTACGGTAAAGGACATGGCTCCCCATTAATTCACGTTCTTGAATAATTCCGATTTCCCCCGGAACCCGAAGGCGTTCAGGCCTTCGAGACGTCCACATAACCCCTTTCGATGGCCCGGCGCAATGCTTCAAAAGCATGCACTGCCTCGTCATATTTTTCACGTTTGATCTTCAGTCCCCTCATGACGTCATCGTCCGGCACCTGGGCGCTGGCCTCAACCAGTTCAAAGGCCGCTGCCATATAATCTGCGCGCAGCCGGCTGACCATCACAGCAAACTTCAAAAACCGGTCCTTGGTAAGGTCCGGGATTTTTTCGTGAATGATCTCTCGATTGACCATTCGAATGCCGTTTTCTACTTCGTCAAGGAACCGGCGCTGCGCTACCAGGTCATGATAATCGTCACTATGGTTGGACATTAAATCGCTCCGGAACGGACTGCCAAATTTTCAAACAATTAACACAATACTTACAATGTTCATGATTCAGTATACATCGTTCAGATAGGAAGAAAGATTCCTGTGTTTCGGCTATGGTGCGCCATTAACAGTTATTCGAGTGTAAACTTTATCCTTTTGACATGGTGAAGAATTAGTATGGGTGACAACGCAGATCTCGAACGGCTTTCGATTCTTATTGTCGAAGACAACGGTTTTATGCGTGATTTGATGGCCGAGGTTATGCGCGCAATCGGTATCGGTCGCGTGTTTACAGCCGAAGACGGTGGTGATGCCATTGACTTGCTGCAGACCGTCGCTACCGACCCCATGAAAGCCGGTATTTCGATCATCGATGCGATTATCTCGGATGTTTTTATGCCGTCTCTGGATGGCCGCATGCTGCTGCGCTGGGTACGATCCAGTCCCAAATCGCCGGACCGCTTCGTACCTGTTCTGATGATATCCGGCGCCAGCGACAAGGAAATTGTCGAAAATTGCCGTGATCTCGGGGCCAGTGAGTTTCTGACGAAACCGTTTTCTGCCACATCCGTCGCCGACAAAATCATGCACGTCATCATGTACCCCCGGTCTTTCGTCCTGGCGCCGACTTACTTCGGCCCGGAACGACGCCGCACGACGCTTTTTCAGGATACTGAAAAACGTGTCATGCCGAAGGAAGACATTCAGGTCGTACAGTCTGAAGAACCACCCAAGAAATTGCGCACCGACGCCAAGGTCATTATTTTCAAGTTTCGCAATCGTCTGGCCGACAAGATCGGTGGCTATTCCCTCAAAGGCGTTCCGGAGATTGATCCGGACCTGATCGAGCAAGCAGCCAACAAGATCGAAAGCATGGCTGGCGACTATGCCGAATGGGTAACAAAGTCCGTTCGTCAGATGTCAGGCGCACTTGGATTGCTGGCCAAGGGAGAAGGTGATTCCAAAGTACTGATGTTGAAGCTCAACACCCTGGCGCATGAATTCCGCGGCCAGGGCGGTGTATTTGGATACCCGCTGGTGACGATGTTCGGCAAATCGCTTTACGAGGCGACGCTGGACGAAAACGTCAAAGTGACGCCCAATCACATCGATTTTTTCAAGGCGCACGTCGATGCCATCAACGCCGTGATGACCGAGAAAGTCAAAGGCGACGGCGGCGAAATCGGCCGTGCCCTGATGATGGGCCTCAAGGAAGCCCAGGAAAACTTCACCAAAAAATCAGAAGAGATGATTTAATTCATCAGGAGAAGAACGGCTCCAGCCGGTCCATCGCTTCCGAGAGATTTTCGGGTGAAGAGGCAAAACAAATACGCAAATGCCCCTCGCCGGCATCACCAAAGGCGGAGCCCGGCGCAATACCGACATTGGTCTCTCTGAGAATCTGCTGACAATATTCAAGACTGTTGGTCATGCCATCAACCCCGAAGAAGGCATAGAACGCCGCTTCCGGAAATGACAGTCTGACACGACCCATCGAAGACAGACGCTGGTAGACGAGGTCGCGGCCAATGCGATAACGCTCCCGGGTTTTTTCGACAAAGTCTTCGCCATCGCGCACGGCGACGACACCGGCATGCTGCACAAAGGTCGTGGCACCGGCGACATTGTATTCGTTCAGCTCGGCGAACACGGGGCCGAGGCTCGGCGGTGCCGTCAGCCAGCCCAGACGCCAGCCCGTCATTGACCAGGTTTTGGAGAATGAGTTAACCGCGATCACGGGATCTTCCGGCTCGGCGATTTCGACGAACGATGGCGCATAAGGCCGGTCGTAGATCAGCCGCGCATAGACTTCATCGGCGATGATCCATATCCGTTTCTTGCGGCAAAATTCCAGCATGGCCTGTTGCTGTTCCTGCGGCATCACCCAACCCGTTGGATTGCCCGGTGAATTGACGAAGATGGCTTTGGTGCGTTCATCGCAGGCATCAAACAGCCGATCAAGATCAAGCTGCCAGCGCCCGTCAACTTCGTCGAGCTGGATCAGGCGGGGTTCGCCATCCATTACCGCGACGGTTTCCCGGCAGTTCGGCCACAGGGGTTCGACGACAATAACATTGTCGCCAGGTTCGACGATGGACTGCATAACCATCATGATCGCGTTCATCGCCGCGACTGTGACGGTGATGCGATCTTCCGTGACCGGCACACTGTAGAGGTTCGTCATGTACTCCGAGAGCACCGAACGCAGCGGTGGAATGCCCCGGTTTTCGGTATAGAACGTCCGCCCGGCACCAAGCGCTTCGGCGGCCGCATCACAGATGAATTTCGGTGTCGGCTGATCGGGTTCGCCAAACCACAGCGGAATGACATCGTCGCGCCCCATGGCCTCATGGCTGACAGTTCTGATTTGCGAAGACCTGAGGGTCCGGATGGCCCGGCGGATCGGTGCCGGGTATATGGCGTCGATATCCATGCAGAAAAACTCCCCTGAAAACTGATTGGTTCCTCCATAACACTAAGTCGGAGGAAGCGAAAGTCTTGTGAAGATCACGGCTCCGGCACTTGATCAGCAAATTAAAAATGCCTCATTCCCGCCACATCAACGGTCTGGTTTCGCCGCAATGCCCGATCATAACAACGCCTTCAGACGACCACGACAGGAGATAAAAATGTGGGGACCGATCATCGAGGGCACCGTTCTGGTGTCGCTGACAATTGCTTTGGGGGCGTGTGCCAACGACCTTCAAACACTGAAAGAGACCAAACCCCGGGGTTCGGCCTTCAGCCAGAAACTGGCCGGGGAATACCTGCGCTTCGCGACCTATGAAGCAAAAGAAATGTACGATTGGCCGGATTCAGATCACTTTGCCGCCAAGGGCCTGGCGGCTGCCCGGGGCGTTGAGGTCAAACCGGAACGCCCGGAGGACTGGCGCTTGCCCGGGCGACAGGTCGCGCCCATCAACCAGTCCCGCGAGAGGCTGTCGGCCCTGCTGGACACCGGCATCAAACAGGGCAGGCCCGGGACCTCGGCCCGGGCGCAGGCAAGTTTTGATTGCTGGGTCGAGCAGCAGGAAGAGAACTGGCAAAACGATCATATCGCCGCGTGCCGCCAGAGTTTCCTGAAGGCCCTGGACCAGTTGGAAGCGTCGCCCGAAGTTCGCTCGGCCCGCTTCACCATGGTCCTGTTCCCGTTCGATTCAGTGAAGATCGACCAGCGTGAGTTCGAGACCTTGGCTGCCATTGTCACCCGTGCCAGAAGTCTCGGTTTCGCCGACATTTCGGTTACCGGTCATACGGATCGTGCCGGCAAGGCGGGCTACAACATGGATCTTTCGCTGCGGCGGGCACAGGTCGTGCGCGAGACACTGATCCGCTATAGCGTGCCTGGTGTCCTGATCAAGGTGGCTGGCAAGGGCGAAACCGAGCCCCGTGTTAAAACGGCGGACGGCGTGCGCGAGGTGATCAACCGGCGTGTCGAGATCAATTTCACCAGACCGGAATCCGCACAGGATCAGGACCCCGCTCTGTTTGCGGCGAACTGGTAGCGTTTGCCCCTTGGACACTGTCCCGCGTCCTGATACCTTCCGCGACAGGTATCAGGACGCAGAGGATAACAGGGATTTATGGCAAGAGCAGATTTTCGGTATTCATTTCCGTTTCGCGTGCGCTATTCCGAAATTGACGGCCAGGGCGTTGTCTTCAACGCGCACTATTTGACCTACTTCGACACAGCGATTAACGAATATTTGCGGGCCCTGAATTTCGATTACGAAGATCACGTCAAGGCGACGGGCGAAGACGTGCACACCGTCAAGACACTGGTTGAGTACAAGGCACCGATCCGGTTTGATGAAGAAATAGATGTCCACGTCAGGGCCGCGCGGGTCGGTCGTACCAGCTTGATCCTGCTGTTGGAAGTCCACGCCAAAGACCAGGACGAATTGCGTGCGACAGGTGAAGTGGTCTGGGTCAATACCAACCAGGCAACGCATATTCCCGCACCTTACTCCGGCAACTTCGTCAAGATGCTGAAAGACTTCGAAGGCGATAATCTCGAAGTCGCCTAAACCAACCCGCTCATGCGTAGAAAATTGACCAGTATGCGCGGAGCCTCGGGCAGCGGCGGATAATTCTTCATATTCTCCGGGGCGATCCTGAGCCAGACGCGCTCGAACACGTCGTGGGTGGCTTCAGGGTGGAACTGCACCGAGCACCAGTTCCCGCCATGATCGATAGCTTCGGCGGATGAATCGTCGGTAATCGCAAGGGCCCTTGCGCCCTCCGGCACCGCAATGGCCTGATCGTAATTGCCGAAGTGAAACCACGGATCAGAGCCAAATCCATCGAACACAGGATGCAAATTCCCGGCTTCTGTGATCTCGACGGGAGCGCTGCTGCCCCTCGGTCCCTCGGCACGCGGCTCAACTTTTTCGCCGCCCATCACGCACATCATCTGATGCCCGGCACAAATTCCCAGCGCCGGGCGCCCGGTTGAGCGCCAGCGCGTCAACCAGGTCATGAGGTTTTGTTGCCATGGTTGATTTTCGTTGATCGAATGGATGCTGCCACCAATGATGACCGCATCGATATCGTCCGGGGCCGGCAGTTCTTCACCTTCCGTCACACAGACACTTCGATATTCGAGCTCCTTGAGCACACCCCATTCCGCCAACCGGTGTTTGACCCACAGTCGATCATCACCCGTATCCGGCAAGTCGGCAAAGTCCGCCGGATTGTACACATCCGCCGTGCCCATCATCGAAATATAGAGTAGCGTACCGGTCATCCGGTGCCCTCGATCAATCTTTATTCTGCGGCGGCGACTTCAAAGTTTTGCGACAAGCTGCCGACCGCCTCATCGTATTCGGATTTCAGGCGGGCGATCAGATTCCGCGTCGCCGGTACGTCATCGATAGAGCCGACGCCCTGCCCGGCAGACCAGACTTTTTTCCAGGCTTTTTGTTCTTCGGGCTTCGGCGTCAGTTCCTTGCCGAAATTGATTTCTTTCTTGGTCGGCAAATTATCGGGATCAAGCCCCGAAGCTTCGATGGACTGGCGCAGGAAACTGCCGGGCACGCCCGAGATCGCCGGGGTATAGACGATGTCGCCGGCGTTGGCGTCGTTGATCATGTCTTTGAAATCGTCTGGCGCATTGCTTTCCTGCGTATTGATGAAGCGCGTGCCGAGGTAGGCGAGATCAGCGCCCATCGCCCGAGCGGCGGCAATACCACGACCATCGGAAATGCAGCCCGCCAGCAAAACCGTGCCGTCAAATTCAGCCTTGATCTCCGGCAGGAACGCAAACGGGTTCAGCACACCGGCATGTCCACCGGCACCATTGCAGACGAGGATCAGGCCATCAACATTGGCCCGCATGGCACTGCGGGCGTGACGCATATTTGTGACATCGTGGAAGACCGCGCCGCCGTAGGACTGAACGGCCTCGACCAATTCAGCCACCGCGCCCAATGACGTGATCACCAGCGGCGTCTTGTGTTTGACGATGACGTCGAGGTCAGCCTGGACCCGGGGGTTGGATTTGTGAACGATCAGGTTGACGCCATACGGTGCCGCCTTGCGCCCGGTCTCCGCCTCGAAAGCCGCGAGGTCATCTTCGATTTCCGTCAGCCATTCATCAAATCCTTCGGTCGTGCGGTTGTTCAACGCCGGAAATGACCCAACGACCCCGCCCTTGCAGGTTTCAGAAACAAGTTTCGGCCCTGAGACCAAAAACATCGGTGCGGCAACAGCGGGAATGGTCAATCGACCTTCAAAAGACGTGGGAAGAGGCATTTAGGGGATCCTGTTTCAGTGGGTATTCAATGTTTGGCGAGGAAATCTGTAATAGCGCGGTTAAAGACGTCAGGCTTCTCGATATTGCATAAATGGAGCGTGTCGTCGATGACAACAAGTTCGGAACCGGAAATATTTTGATGAATGACTTCGGCGACGGCGGGTGTGGCGCCAGGGTCGTTCTCACCGGCGATGACCAGTGTCGGCAATTTAATGGCGGACAGTTTGTCCGTCAGATTGAGGCGGGAGATTGCCCGGCAGCATCCTGAAAAACCGTCGACCGATGTCGTTCTGATCAACTCGCGGATGGGATCAACCAGTTCCGGATGTTCGGCGCAAAAGCTTTCGGAAAACCAGCGCCCGATTGTGCTGTCGACGTGGGCTTCCATCCCTTCGGCTTTTGCCAGCGCAATACGTTCATCCCACATGGCCGCCGCCGCAGCCGGGATGCCGCTCATTGTACTGCTCAGGGTTACGGACAATAACCGTTCGGGCGCTTTTAGCGCAAAGGTCTGGCCAATCATGCCGCCGATGGAAAGACCGATAAAGTGCACTTTCTCGATCTCGAGATGATCCATCAGGGCAATGTAGTCATCAGCGATTTGCTCCAGCGTGTAGTCATCGCCAGGCGTACTTGAAGCACCATGCCCGCGCATATCAACGCGCAATACCCGGTAGTCTGCGAGCGCTGCCATCTGGGCATCCCACATGGCACCACTGCAAAGCAGCGAATGGCTCATCATGACGATCGGCGCATGCCCGAGCCCTTCGAGCGTGTAATGGATCGTGGTTCCGTTGACGTCGGCTTTCATGAATTCGGTTCCCTGATTATTGGTTTTCTTCGCGCTCAACCCGGTAGCGCTTGCCTTTGCCCAGTTTGTAAATCTTGTCATAGTTTCGCGGATCGAAAGTCCGATGTTCCATAACGATGCGAATGTAGCGCACCTGTTCCTCGGTCAAGTCGAGTTGTTCAGACACCTGGGCGTCTGTCAGGCCCGTCGTCGGACGCTGGGCTTCAATCGAGTCAAAATCCAGCAGTCGCACGGCGTCACCAATCCGGGACTGCCGGTTAAGACTGAGATCGAGAATTGTCTGGCCGTGGGTCTCCATCATTTCGTTGGTGACGCCGAATTTCGCCTTGCTCATGAGGCATCCTCCGCGTCCAGCTTTGCCGTTGCGCGACGGATCGGATCGGCCAGTTCTGATTTGGTGGCAATCGGACAGACGCGCATGCATTCAAAACATTGCGCCAGCAAACCGCCCGAACCGACGGACATTTTGTACCAGAGGATCTTGCCCGCTGCACCAAACAGGGCGTCGTCGCGATCCGCCGGGTTATCCGCGGCTACGGCGTCGGCGATCATTTGCGGCACGGCTTCGTATTGCTGGCTCATCTCGGCGCAGGCCGCCGCATTGTAATCCATCGAAACCTGATTGCCGTCATCGTCGATCTCGCCGTCCAGGCACTGGACCGGGCAGAATTTCATACAAGGCGTGCGACCGACCGATTTGTACATACTGACGCAGCTCGGGGCCGGACACGGGTTTTCGGCCATCGGCGGGTCCGGCTCCAGTTCAAGTTCGGTGAAGACCGAGCCGAAATACATGTAGCCAAATTCCGGATGCAGCAAAATGTCCCCGGCCAGCGACCGCGCCCCGAGCCCGGCGACTTCGGCATGCAGTTTGACGCTTTGCAGCGGATAACGTGCCCCGAGTTCAGGATCGAGATCTGGCGGGCAATAAATCGACGGAGCGCGGAACTTGTTCTCGATAAAAAACGCCATGCCGTAGGCGATACGATAGGCCATGCCCTCGGTGCTGCCAAAAAACGTCAGGGCCTTGGCTGAAACGCCCCATGCCCCCTGTGTCTGGCCACCGACGCCAACGGAGATGACGGACTTCACATTGGGCATCAAATCGGTCGGGCGGTGCCCCATGGGCGCAATGCGCTCAAGCGCCTCCAGATCAGCGACACCAGCGACCAGCGCGCCCTTGCGCTTGGCGTAGGCGAGGATCTGCGCCTTGGCATCAACCGTATCAACGTCCTTGAAACCTGAAGCCATTCTTGCCCCTCCCTGGCCTGCTCAACCGATTATCCAACCGGCATTTATTGTGGCGTGGCAGGGATGGGAGCGCAAGGCTAGCGACGAAATCTGGCGACAAGCGCCCGCCCGCTGTCCGATGACAGAATCCCGGCCCCGACAACAATCGCCGCGCCGACAAACGTCAGCGTATCCGGCAAATCACCGAAAGCGAAAAAACCGATGGCAATGGCCCAGAGCAACAACGCATAACTGAAGGGCTGCAAGGTCGAGGCCGGTGCCAGATCCAGTGCCTTGATTAGAATGTAGTGCCCGATCGACCCCAGCACGCCATTGAGGATCAACCACAGCCAGCCCTCGGCCGTTGGCGTTACCCAGTTGAAAGGTGCCAGCGCACCGAAGATCACCAGCCCGGTGACGGCTGTGTACATCACGGTCGTTTCCGGCGTGTCGGCCTGCGCCACCCGACGTGACAGAACCTGATAGGCAGCCCAAAGTACCGCCCCGAAAAGCGGTATCAACGCATGCCAGCTCATCACCCCGAGCCCCGGGCGAATGATGATCAGCGCACCCACCAGGCCAATGGTGACGCTGATCCAGCGGCGCACACCGATGACCTCACCAAGAAACAGGCCGGCCATCAAGGTGGCGATCAGAGGCGCGACAGCAGCAATGGCATGCGCGTCCGCCAGCGGCATCAAACTGAAGGCATAAATGAACACCGAAACTTCAACGACCAGCAAAAGCGAGCGAAATATCTGCAGGCCCGCCAGTTTGCTGCGGACGCTGCGCAACTGACCCTTGCGTGCAGTCGCGACGAGGGCGATGGCGAAAAAAATTGCGAAGCGGACCGCCATAATTTCGACAATTGGATAACTTTGTGTGAGGAATTTTCCGGTCGCATCCATGCCGGCAATGAACAGCATTGCCAACACGGTCAAAAACATGCCGCGACCGATATTTTGACTTAACATACAGTGTGACGATTGATTGACGGGATGCGCATGGCCGACACCATAAAGCGATATGGCGTTATTGTCGCCGGGCGATAAAAACACCAGATACAATCTGACGACATGGACGAGGACGGCGGGAAACACGATGGAAGACTTTGAAACGATCTGGGAACGGGCGGCGGAACGCCACGGTGGCGAGGCTGCGCTCAAAAAGCGTTTGACGAAGGTCAAAAGCAAAAAACAGTTAAGCGCCATCCCCGATGATCGCTGGCTCTCCGAGATGACCAAGCGGGTATTTCAAGCGGGCTTCGTCTGGAAAGTGATTGAGGCCAAGTGGGATGGATTTGAAGAAGCCTTCAAGGGCTTCAACCCCAAACGCGTGGCGGCATTCTCGGACGACGATATCGATGCTTTGCTGAAAGACACCCGCATTGTCCGCAACGGCCAGAAGATTATGGCGGCACGCGACAACGCGATCTTTGTTTGTGACCTGGCGAAGGAACATGGCTCGGCCGGCAAGTTTTTTGCCAACTGGCCGGACGATGATTTCATCGGGCTGGTCGATGTGATGAAAAAACGCGGCTCACGTCTGGGCGGTGCGACCGGTCAAATGGTGCTGCGATTTATGGGCAAAGAGGCCTTCATGTTGCGCCCCGATGTCTCTGCCGCCCTGATCAGGGCTGGCGTCGTCGACAAGACACCGACCTCCAAAAAAGACCTGGCCGCTGTTCAGGCGGCCTTCAACGAATGGTCGACGCAAAGCGGGCGCGGCCTGACGCATATCAGTCAGACGCTGGCGATGTCGATTGACGGCTAGCCTTTGATGTCATTGGTGAGACCTTCGATCAATGTCGATATGTGTTGTGCGTAGGGTTGCCAGCTTTTAACAGACGTCGCATATAGCTCGTTGCGCACCTGGGCCGAGCTGGCCGTCTGCACGGAACGTTCCGTCTTGTGAAAATCGAGACAGGCGTCCTGCCAGTCCAGACCACAATACGCCAACAGACGCTCCGTCTCGCCTTTTTGATCGGTGATAACATCTTCGTAGCGCACGTTATAAAAACCATCCGCCATGTTGTCGTGCCAGTGCTTCATCAGCGCTTCATAGGCAGTCATGTAGCGCACAATATCCTGCTGATCGTAGGCGAAGCCGTTGCCGTTGGTGAAAAGCTGGCGATAGTTCGAGAACGCAGTATCAATCGGGTCACGCTGACAATGGATTATCCGGGCGTTAGGCAATGCGCGTTTGATCACCGACAGATAGAGAAAATTGCGCGGTGTCTTGTCGATAACGAATTCAGCACCCTCTGCCATTTCCGACAGAAATTCAGTGATCTCGGCACCGATGCGGGTGTAATCCTTGTCTCGCCACTTCACAGTTGATTGCGGATAACCATCACCGCCCTCAGCCATTTGATTGACGACACGGGCAACGGAATCACATTCTCCGGCCCCGTGAACCAAGGAGTGACTGGCGAGGATCTGTTCGATCAGGGTGGTACCGGACCGCGGCATACCCAGAACAAAAACCGGTGTGATGGCCGTTGATTTCTCTTCTGCCGGATTTGCCACTTCAACGGCTGGAAAACACTGCGCGATATCGACCATCTGCACTTCATCGCTGGCGACGACATACGCCATCGCATGATGTCGCAAGGCATTGCCCTCGAGCAGATAGCGTGCGGCTTCGTCGGTATCGCCGGCCTGTTCACATCCAAGGAATAACGAGAAGGCGACTTTCGCGGCCTCGTCCGGTGTATCGGCATGCGCTGCCAGTGCGCTCTCCAGCGCCGGACGATCGGTGTCGATCTCAAGACCCTTGAGACCGGCAAGTTGCCACCATGCACCGCCATGTGTCGGAGCCATCGTCACGGTGGCTCTGAAATCCTCCCGCGCGCCAGCCAGATCGCCGAGCGCCTTGCGGGTCATCCCCAGCCAGTATCGGACAACTGCATCTTCGGGCCTCATCTCTACAAGGCGCGTGATATGAGGTAGTGCGAGGTCTGACTGGTTGGCATCGTTGCAGGCATGCGTCAGATTGATCAACGCCCGCAGGCTGTCGGGATCACTTTCGACCGCGAGGGAAAATGCCGCGATGGCTTTCGGGATATCCTTCGCCTGACGATAGACGACGCCGAGCGTATTATAGGCTTCGGCAAATGTCGGCGCGATCTTGATGGCCTTTTTCAGATATTTGATCGCCGAACGCGGCCGCCCGAATTCGATTTCCGTAACTGCCATCAGGTTGAGCAAGGCCGGATCTTTCGGTGCCTTGGGCAAGGCTTTTTTAAACGCCCGCGACGCCGTGGCGATATCACCGGCGTTCAGCGCAGCAAGACCGCTTTCGATCAGGGCAACTGTCTGGTTTGGCGGCGAAGTGTTCATAAGTGTTCCGACTTGATCTCTTCGTTTTTGATATTGGCCTCACGGATCGCAACATAGGTTGCCGCGGCGAAAATCATCGCGCCGCCGATCCAGGTCCATAATCCCGGAATTTCAGAGAACAGGACAAACCCGAAGAACGCGGCCCAAAGGAGACGGACAAAATCAACCGGCAGAATAGCCGATGCATCGGCCTCACGGAAAGCCTGAGCCAGGCTGAGATGGCCGATTGTCCCCATGACGCCAATGATAAACAGACCGACAAGCTCTTCCATGGTCGGGGTCCGCCAGAAATAGAGCGCTGGCGCAAACGATAGCGGCGTCATCAGGATCGCCATGTAGGCTGTAATCGTCAGGCTGGATTCGGTACGCGCCATCGATTTCACCAGCAGCATCGCAACACCCCAGATCGCCGAAGCCGAAATCACCAATATCAGGCCGAGGCTGATTTCCTGAAAACCCGGCTGCAAGACGACCATGGCCCCGACAAAACCAACGCCCAGCGCGGTAAAGCGTCTGAGGTGGGCTTTTTCGCCGAATATCACGATGGCACCAATGGTGGCAAAAAGCGGGGCGAGAAATCCTAACGCCGTCACTTCAGCCAGTTCCGACAATTGCAGGGCCTTGAAAAACATCAGCATCGAGACGACCTGAATGACTGCCCGCAAGGCATGCATGGGAAATCGTTTGGTTCGCAAGCCACCAAGGCCGCTTCTCATCAACAACGGAACGACGACAAGCAAGCCAAAAAAGTTACGGAAGAAGGCGATTTCGAACGGATGCAGACCTTCAACCCCGCTGCCGCCGCCGGAGACATACCGGATACTGGCGTGCATGGCCGAAAACATGGCACCTGACAAGATCAGCAGCAGCATGCCGCGAATCGTGCCGTTGAGACGCTCTTGATAAAACTTCAGCATATATCAGGTCGGTGTGATCTGACTGTCGCTCAGGTCTTGGCAGGTAACTGGATGTTTCGTTCAGGCGTCGTACTGCCGCGCCCGCCAAAATAATTGTCGTAGGCCGCGCCCGAGCCAATCAACACACCGCCATCGACGATCAGCTCTGCACCAGCACACATGGCAGACTGCGGACCGAGAAAGAACATGATCGCGTTGGCGACGTCTTCGGACTCAATCCAGCGACCGAGCGGCACATTGACCGTTTCGGCCGCAATCGTCGCATCGTCCTTGATCTCGCGGATCAGGTTGGTCAACGTCGGTCCGGGACAAACGGAATTGACCCGAATGCCAAACGCCGCCAGTTCATAGGCCAGATGCCGCGACAGCCCCATCAGACCCCATTTGGAGGTTGTGTAGTGCATACCGGCAGCCATCGAGATATTTTTGCCGGCAACCGAGGCGACGTTGACAATCGCGCCAGCTTTCGCCTCCTTCATCAGGGGCACGACCGCCTGGATCGTATTGAAAGACCCGGTCAAGTTGATATCAAGTACGCGCTGCCATTCACCGTCGGGAATGTTGTCGAGCGTGTAGGGCGGGGCCACACCGGCGCTGTTGACCAGCATATCGACCGAGCCAAAATGTTCATGGATTTCACCGACTGCCGCATTCACTGCAGCCTGATCCGCCACATTGACCGACCAGTAGCGAGCACCTTCCAGCGATGCCGCCAGCGCTTCACCCGCCGCATCGTCAATGTCAATCAAGGCGACCCGGGCCCCTTCGGCGGACAATGACCGTGCCGCAGCTTCACCGATACCTTTGGCACCACCCGTAATAATGGCTGTTTTCCCCGCGTAACCCTCACTCATGAAACTCTTCATCCCCTGAAATTCTGAACTGAATGGCCGACAACATAGCACTGGAACAGCGTCGAGGCGCAAGGCTTCGACCACTCCCCGTCAAAAATGACGACTTATTTGATGTCGGCGTCGACCAGAACCGCGATCAGCAGCGCCGGTTCCGTCCCGTGATTGACCCAGGCATGATTGGTTCCGCGTTGCACGACAACGTCAAAGGGTTTGAGATCACGCTCGTCATCATCGAGCAACAATGTCACCTCGCCGGAAAGCAGGATGATGTAATCGACGGTCGGGGTTTTGTGCATGCGGGGATCGCGGGCCGTGTCGGGCCGCTCGTGCCCGGCCCCCATCGCTTCAAACGCCGCAGCGGTCGCTGCTTCCAGTTCTTCGCGCGACAGGCCGGGATCGTTTGGCGGGATCATAAAATAGCGAAACTTGCTGCCACCTTCCGGCGGCGACAGGATGATAGTGTCGGCTGCATGGTCGGTCTGGTCGGTACTGGATTGAGGACCAGAACCAATATTCCAGATTTCCGCCAGCCCGCCGCCCGTGCGCTCAATCAGGTTGCCCGGCGGTCCATCAATCGTGACAACGGATTTACCCGCCGCATTGTGCCCCGTAACAATGCGTCTCAATTCACTCAGCTTCATTGCTTCCCCCGTTCAGGTGCCCTGATTGTCGATGAGCAACCGGCTTAAAGTCGATTGAAAGCGTTCGATATCAATCGGCTTGGTTAGATATTCAATAAATCCTGCATCGATGCCGCGCTGAACCTGGAGCGGCATGGCATCGGCGCTAAGCGCGATAACAGGAATATTTTTTGTCTGCGAATTGGATTTTAAATGTCCAAGTGCCTCAAAACCGTCCATACCCGGCAAGTTAATATCCAGGATGATCAGATCCGGATTTTCAGTCTGGGCCAGACCGACGCCCAGTTCAGCCGTGTGCGCCGATATCATCTCGACGTTTTCCTGACGGCGAATGATCTGTTTCATCAATTTCAGATTGGCAGGATTGTCCTCGACATAAAGCAGTTTTGACTGTGCGCCATTCTCTGCCTTGCCAGGAAAAACCATGGAGACCTCGGCTTCAGAGTCCAGTAACGACCCTGCGTCTGCGATCGGAAGTTCAAACCAGAAAGTCGCGCCTTCCTCCACATTGTTCTCAAATCCGATGTCACCATTCATCAATTCAACCAGTCGCGTTGAGATCGACAGGCCAATACCCGTGCCTTCGATGTCCGTATTTTCGGCACCGAGCCGGTTGAAGGGCTGGAACAATTGATCCTGTTTTTCGACCGGGATACCGGGACCGGTGTCAGAGACGGATATCCGACATTTCCCGGTCCCCGAACCTGACGCGCTCAATTTGATTTTGCCGCCGGGCTTGTTGTATTTGACCGCATTGCTCAACAGATTGAGTAAAACCTGACGCGATCGCGTGGGATCAGCCAGTACGTCAAAATTCTGATCCAGCGCATTTTCAATTTCGATGTCGCGCAATTTCGCCATGTTCGAAATAACCGGCAAGCACTCCGCGACAATATTCGATATTTTGAAGGTACCGATTTCGACGACAATGACACCGGTTTCGATATTGGCAAAATCCAGTACATCGCCGATCAGGTCGAGAAGATGCTGCCCGCCTTTAAGAATATAGTCGAGGTTCTCCAATTGCTCGTCCGTCAGGGGATTTTTTGGATCACTGGAGAGCAACTGGCCAAAACCGAGAATTGAATTCATCGGCGTGCGGAGTTCATGGCTCATGCTGGAGAGAAAATCGGTCTTGGCACGACTGGCCTGATCCGCTTCCTCTTTCGCTTCCAGCAAATCCTTCTCCGTTGCCTTCAAACGGGTAATATCGGTAATAACTGCCAAAAAAGCGTCAGCATCTTCATATTCGATGGGTTCCATCGAAATCAGCGACCATAGCTCTCCGCCGTCCAGCGGTTGAAGCTCGGTTTCGCGATTGTGGATCTTGCTGCCATTTCCGACTTCATCTTCGAAAAATTTCTGATCACTGTTATTTACAACCATTTGGCCGCCGGTGACTCCCAACAGATCGGCCGGCTCGGCATGAAACATCCGCCCGGCCGCCGTATTGCAGTAAACGATTTCAAACGTTTCGGACGACAGGATCAGGATCGCCGCACCACTTGCTTCCGCGATGGTGCCGAACTGACGTTCCCGGACACCTGCGACCCGTTGGGCGGTAATCGTCGCGGTGACATTCTTGGCAATGCCGCGCACGCAAACGAAAGACCCGTCCTGATCGTCGAAAACCGGCAATCCGCCAAGTTGAAAATATCGTGTTGACCCATCCGGCATTGTGTATTCCGCCAGGACATCGCGGAAAGGCTTTAGCCAGTCCGGTTGCTGATCTTCGGCAATCTTCCAGATTCCATGAACCACGCGCCCCGCCAGTTCACTGGGATGCATGCCGAGGTGTTCCAGTGCATTGTCCGAAATCGACAACAAGCCACATTCGCGATCAGCTTCCCAGACCAGGTCCGACGTCAGGCGAATAATGTCGCGCAAGCGCCTGTTGACGTTTTTGATTGGGAGCAAATCGTCATTCATGGTCAAAGGTCATCGCCCATAACATTCGTCGGCGAAGCAATCATTTCAGATTTCAAGGTTTCGGATTGCCGACAGGTAGTTTTCATCGCGGCGCCAGCGCGCAATCACTTTGTTTGCGGCAACCTGGGTCATTTTCCCGTACAGCGACAGCAAAGACGAAAGTTCACGCTGGATGGTCGGCTCTTCGATCAGGCGCGCGCGTCGGCTGCTGACAAATATTTTTTCAAAGTCTTCAATCGACACATCAAGACTTCGAGAGGCAATTGCAAGGCCCTCTCCTCCGGGCTCAAACAGAATTCTTTCGATCAAACGCTTGCGCAGGCCCGTCGCTTCCCGCAGCAACGCCTCAAACAAACGAACTTCGCCATCCGTAATACTCTGAACAATGATTTCAGTGCCGATCTTGCCTTCGGCCTTTAATTCAGCGGCAAGTTCTTCCGCGGCACTCGGCGTCAGTCCTTCTGCTGGCCGGCCATGCGATTCGAGCACCGAGACCTGCTCCAGCAAATCATCAACTGTCTCCTGGTCGAGATGAAAATTGGAGACAATATGCCGACGCAATGCTGCCGAAACCCAGACGAACATTTTTTGCGCCAGTTCGGGTTCCAGATCGGCGCGACGCAACAGCGGATCCTGGAAGCTGTCGACGCGCTCCGACTGGTCAACCAGGTATTCGCGGGTCTTGCGCGAAATATCAGCACCGGAATTTTTCAGCAAGGCGACGATGACACTGTCGTTCTCGGTTTCGACCAGGGCGCCCGACACCGCTGCACTGATGGTATCACGCTGGGCGACAGCCAATTGATGTTCGAAGGTTCGGTTGCGAATGACCTCGATGAGATGGGGGTCTTTCAGCAAATTGCTGTTGCGCAATACCGGAAAGGCGATTTCGATATCGTCGTTCGCCAACTGCTCCATGACTTCCGGCGGCACAAAATCACTGTTGGCAAATCGCTCAGCCACCGCCTTGCGGACTTCCTTCTCGGTGTCCTTGACCAACTGATGCAGGATCGCCTGCATAAGCGTGACTTCACGCTCATTCAATTCATCGCTGCGGCCTTCAAACAAATCTGAAATTGCGCGAACCAGGGCCTGGCGGCCAGTAACCGATTTCTCCCGCGCCAACTGGAGCAAGGATTCGACATCAATTGTAGACTCAGCCTGGTTGCTCATCGTCATGCATCAATCGTCCAGTAAAAAAAATTTCTAAATTATGCGGCCGCAATACTATTTTGTTGTTCTATTAACATAAGCCGGTATGGCCGCAGGTAAAACTATTCTTCAGCTTTTTTTCAGTATCCATGTGACAGTGTTTTACAATCTGGCTGACGCAGGTCACAGCTCCGGCTCACGCGCTGATAAATATAGATATAACAACTCGTTATCCATCATATTCGGTTATCGGAACTTTAGAGGATCATCATGAATTACGCGTTTATCACCAGGGAATTGTCGCAAGGCGTTGCCACACTGACTTTTAATCGCCCGGACGCCTTGAATGCACTGACGCCTGAGCTGCTGAAAGAGACGGAGGATGCGTTGACGGAAATAGCCGGTGACGACGCCGTAAACGTTGTTGTCATTACCGGAGCAGGACGCGCCTTCTCCGCCGGCGTCGACCTCAAGGCCCTGCAGTCGCAAGGTCTTGATCTGACTAAAGGTAACGTTGGCGACGACCTGAACGCAACGGCTCAACGGGTTCAGGAACTTCTCGAAAACATGCCGCAGGCGACGATTGCCAAGGTCAACGGATTCTGCTTCACCGGTGGTGTCGAGCTAATGCTGGCTTGCGACATCATCATCGCGGCAGAAGAAGCGAAATTTGGAGATACCCATGCCAAGCTCGGCCTGCGCCCGACCTGGGGCATGACCCAGCGCTTGCCGAGGCGCGTGGGCATGATGCGAGCGAAAGAACTTTCCTTTACGGCACGCACCATCGACGGCATCGAGGCTGCGCGGATTGGCCTCGTTCTGGAAGCCGTGCCGCGCGACGAGCTTGATAGTTTTGTTGATGAACTTTGCACCGCGATCACGGCCAACAGCGCCGGTTCTGTGGCAGCTTACAAAGACCTCTATCACGTTGCCGACAATACCGGGCAGGATGACGGGCTGGATTATGAAACGCACACGGCCTACGACATTCCGGAAGTGACCGAGCGCATGGCCGGTTTTCTGGCTACGCTGGGCGGCAAGAAACAGTCCTGATACGCCGCGTACCGAGGTTGTCAGCCGGCGGTCTTGCGTTTGCGTCGGGCACCTTGTTTTCGCGCTGCGACGACACTTTTCTCGATGTATTCGATGATCGTCACAGCGATATTCTTGCCGGTCGCAACTTCGATGCCCTCAAGACCAGGAGAAGAATTGACTTCCAGTACCTTGGGGCCGTCGTGCGAGCGCAGCAGATCGACGCCACCCAGCCTGAGGCCGAGTGTCTTGAGCGCCCGGATCGCAGCCGCACGTTCTTCGCGCGTAATGCGAACAGCCGACGCCGAGCCACCGCGATGCAGGTTCGAGCGAAACTCACCGCTTGCGGCCTGACGCTTCATCGCGCCGACAACCTTGTTTCCGACAACCAGGCAGCGCACATCAGCACCGTCTGCTTCTTCGATGAATTCCTGAACCAGGATGTTTGCTTTCAAACCCCGAAACGCCTGAATGACTGATTCCGCCGCTTTCATGGTTTCGGCGAGAACGACGCCTCTTCCTTGCGTGCCTTCGAGCAGTTTCAGTACCAACGGCGCCTTGCCGACGGACTTTAGCATATCCTTTACGTCGGAGGGCGAGTGTGCAAATCCCGTCACCGGCATGCCGATGCCGGCCCGGGCCAACAGCTGGTGAGCGTATAGTTTGTCGCGTGAACAACCGATTGCGGTTGATCCGTTGAGGCAATACACCCCCATCATTTCGAATTGCCGCACCAGGGCCATGCCGTAAAATGTGATCGACGATCCAATCCTCGGGATCACGGCATCGAAAGGTTCGAGGACCTTGCCCTGGTAATGGATTTCCGGCTTGGTCGACGTGATGTTCATGTAACAGCGCGTCGTGTTGATGACCTGAACTTCGTGGCCGCGGGCAATCGCGGTATCAACCAGCCTTGATGTTGAATAGCTGTCCGGCTCGCGGCTGAGAATGGCAATGCGCAGCGGCCTGTCGTCATCGTTCTCCAGGTGTTCACCGGCATAGAGCGAGGGCGATAACTCTCCCGTCAACTGAGCCTCAAACGGATTGATGATAAGTTTGTCCTGCATCGCCGAGCGACCGATCAACATGCGATAGGACATGGTCTCGCGGTTCGTCAGGGTGACTTCAATTGGCCATTGTTCGCCCCCCAGAGACAGGATTGTTCGAATGACGGGCCGGACTTCAGTATAGCCGTTCGAGCTGGTGACTTCGCGCTCACCCACCCATTGCGCCGTACAATAAATTTCGATTTCAGGATTTTCCGGTATCGGGTGAATGCCAAATCGAATACGGCGATTACGGCCTGTGCCAATTTCCTCGACCGAAAAGGCGTGCAGGGCCGAAGTCCGGGCACCTGTATCGATTTTCGCCTTGATCGCCGACAGGCCGATTTCCGGCAACGCCACCCATTCCTCCCAGCCAACGGGGATCAGTCCTTTTTGTTTGGCTCGTTTGGCCATCGTTCGTCCCTTTGTTCCATAAAAATCGTATTGATCAGGCAGGTGGTTCGGGCAGCGTGAAAACGTCCGACGGATCATGATCACCTGCATCCGCCCGTACCGTCAAATTCCCCATCAATGCCATACTGGTATCGATCACCCAGCGCACCTGTGTTTCATTGCGCTGATGTCCGGCGGCGACGACCTCAGGCAATATTTTCTGCTGCAACAGTCCGGCAAGACCGGCCAGGGCCCGGGCGGCGATTTCGAGATTTTCGCGATCGACCAGAAAGGTGTCGGCGTCTTCAATCTCGGCCGCTATTCGCTCAAGTTCCAGCATCATCGCTTCTACTTCGGCCGTATCGCGCGGCGTTTTGGTCGCGACAAACCTGATGTATCGCGTGAAAAAATCGTATTCACTCATTGATCGGAAGATTCCTCAGCCCTTGTCCACCAGTTTGAACCGGGCGGTAAATACCGATCCTTCCCCGAGGACACTTGCAACCTCGATGGAGCCTTCCATGCTTTCGATCAACAGTTTGGTCAACATCAATCCGATGCCGCTGCCCTCAATCATGTCGCCCTTTTGATCCAGCCTGTTGAAGGGCTCAAACAGTTCGTCAAATCGCTTCTCGTCAATACCGACCCCGGTGTCTTCGACAATAACGGATACGTGGTCAACATCATGAGTTGTAGCAGAGAGAATGACTTGCCCGCCGTCCTGATTAAATTTGATCGCGTTGGACAGCAGATTAACAATCACCTGCATGACCCTTCGCTGATCGGCCCGCAAGACAATGTCATCTACCTTGCCGACCTTGACGCCGATTGCGTGCTGATCAGCCAGCGTCGCAATCAGTCCGAGACAATCGTCAATCAACGGACGCAGGCGGACTTCGCCCAGTTCGATTTCCATCAAACCTTTCTCGATATTGGCGATATCCAGCACATCGTTGACCAGCGCCATCAAATGCTGGCCCGCCTTGCTGATTTGCTCGATGCTTTCACTTTGCATTTCGTCCAGAACCAATGTGTCGTCAGTCTCAAGAAGTTGTGAAAATCCGATAACGGCGTTGAGCGGCGTGCGCAGTTCGTGGCTCATACGGGAGAGAAATTCGGACTTGGCCTGGTTGGCCATTTCAGCCGTCAGTGTGGCCACGCGGTAATCTTCTGTCCGCTGGCTGATCTGGTTTTCGAGATCGGCACGCAGGGATGCCAAATCGAGATTACGCCGGGTCTGCAGCTGAACCTGGGACAAAAGGCCTTCGTTCAACGCCGTCACCGCGGCGACCAGAACGCCGGCAATCAATGCGACAATGGCACCGGCGACAATCCACGACTGAGGAGAACTGAGCAAGGCAACTTTTTCACTGACCGTGCTAAGGCCCATCGTCAAATCAACATAGCCGGTGATGCCGACCGCGATGACGGAGATGATCAGCGCGAGAAAGCCGCCGCGTCCGCCAAACAAGAGACCGGCAAATACAGGCAGGGCGACTGCACTCGCCAGACCGCCACCTGCCAGGCCAAAAGCCAGCAGTCCACCGGCTGACATCGCGAAAAACAATACGACAACGACAACTGCCCGGAACAGATAAGGAAGCCGGTGTCGGTAGTAGACAAGGCCGGCCAGGCCAATGATCAAAATACCCTGAACTATTGTAACCGGTCTGATGCCGACCAGGGGAATACGGGTCAAGGTGAAGAGAAATGCCGGAACGGCCAGTACCAGAAAAACCACCAGCGTCCGATTAACGATGCGGCTCTTCGTTGCGAGCATGTCGCGCACAACATCTTCATGCATTTGCTGATCAGGACGATTTTTTAGCAAACCTGTACCCCGGGGAGCGTCACGGTCCGGCCCCAAAAATAATTCCATTCAAATATCGCGATAGAATGTGATTTTTATATCAAACGGCGAATTATGGGAAAGATTATTGTTTGGACAAGGCCTCGGCCAGTTGAGCGGTCTCCTCGTCTGCGGGATAAAGCGCCTCGATCACCAGTTCCTGCAGCGTGATATCCTGGGCCGTACCGAAGGTAGTCACGGTGCTGAACCACGACATGCGATGACCGTCTTTTTCGACCGTTAACGTCAGAAAGGGATCCTCGATAGCCCTGTCGGGTGCCGCCCACTCGCGCGGTACATCGGGGTAGGAAAACAATTCCTCGATAAAGGCATCGGCTTCCGCGTTGATGCCACGCGCTGATGCCTCGTGTTTGACCCGCGCCACCAGCAATCGCGCGACCGTTGGCCAGTCCTCGACCAGAGGCCTTAACTGCCGGGGATCCAGAATAAGCCGGACAACATTCACCGGGCCATCGCTCATGACATCCGGCCCCATCAACATCGTCAGCATGCGGACCATCGACTGATTGGCCATCACAGCATTCCAGTGACGATCAATGACGAAGGCCGGGTATGGCTCCTGCTGGGCCAGAATGAGATCAAGCGCAAACCGGGCCCGCTCCAGTGACGCATCATCAAGGCGCGTTTCACGATAAGGCGCCGCGAAACCTGCCGCCTGTACCAGTTCATTGCGGGCGCGCATGGGAACTGACAGGGCGTTCGCGAGGCAGAGCAACAAGTCACGGCCTGGATTGGACCGACCCGTTTCAACAAACGACAAATGCCGCGCCGAGACACCGGCGGCCAGCGCCAGATCAAGCTGGCTCATGCCACGCACACCCCTCCAGTCGCGCAATAGCCGCCCCACCGGGCTTGGCTCTGTTTCACTCTTTGGCATGAAAATCTCCCGTCATGGCAACTTCACTCTAATCCAAAACAGAATGAATTCCATTACCTCTGAGGTAATTGATATGCCTCCCCGGCTGCGCAATACAGGACCATAACATTTCTTCACAAAGGAGATCGCCATGTACGAAGACGAACCGAATTCGACGTTGCTGCGCAGTGCCCTGAAAACCAATGGTGTCGTATCCGCCTTGACCGGTGTAGCCATCGCCGCCGGTGCTGGCATCGTCGGCCCCCTGATCGGATTTGACCTGCCCCTGCTCTACCAGATCATCGGGGCCGGGCTTGTGGTCTTTGCCGTCTGGGTCTGGCTGGTTGGCACGCGCAAAGCAGTCAGCCAGCGCGACGCCCGGATTATATTCTGGCTCGATATTCTGTGGGTTCTCGGCAGCGCCCTGCTTCTGCTCGGATTTTCACAAATGTTTACCATCGTCGGTATCGTGTTGATTGCCGGCGCGGCAGTCATGGTCGCGGCATTTGCAACGGCGGAATATGCCGGCATTCGCCGTATCTCGGTGCAGGTTTGAGGAGATCAGAACGGCCCCGGAGTAATTCCGGGGCCGACGCCGGCATCGGGATTAATGAATTGAATGGACAATGCGGGTTCCGGGCAAGGTAATTGTCGCGGTTGTGCCACTGCCCAGCTTGCTTGACAAACTGAGAGACCCACCGTGCATCTCACACATATTCTTGACCAGTGACAAGCCGAGGCCAGTGCCTTCTTTCCCCTGACCACTTTTGGTTCGCTCAAAAGGTGACAACGCTTTCGGAATCTCGTCTGTACCCATACCGATCCCATTATCCGCGATCGAAATGACAATGCCCTGCAAAGTGCTGGCGCTGGCGGACACTGATACCCTGCCGCCGTCCGGCGTAAATTTGACGGCGTTGGACAGCAAATTGACGATCATTTGCTTGATCAAACGCAGATCGGCCCGGATCATCGGCAATTCATCCGGCAAATCGACGATCAATTCTGTTCCGGACTTTTGCGCGCGCTCCCGCACAAAAGGCAACGTATTGTTGATGACTTCAACCAGATCGAACTGACTTTCCTCGATCTTGTGCTTGCCGGATTCAATCCGTGCCAAATCGAGAACGTCGCTGATCAGTGACAACAAATGCTCGCCCGACACGCGAATGTCCGAAACATAGCTCGATTGTTTGTCGTTCAAGGGGCCGGCGATCCCGGCCTTCAAGGCTTCGGAAAATCCGATGACGGCATTCAGTGGTGTTCGCAGCTCATGGCTCATGTTGGCCAGAAAGTCGGTTTTGGCGATGCTCGCGGCATGGGCTTCGTCCTTCGCCAGTTTCAGCAACATTTCGGTGACTTTTCGCTCGGTAATGTCGTTGGTGACACTGACAAGATTGTTTTCAGAATCGCGTGTCCAATAGACCTCGCAAATGCGGCCCGACATAGGCTGCTCGTGATAAAAATCCTGTTCGATATTCTGCAGGAACCGGGCTCGTTCGCCGGCAAGTTCTACAGGATCGCCTTCGCCGTAATCACCGCGCTCCGCGCGAAACAGCAGCACTGGCATGATTGACTGGCCAATAACAAACAAATCTTCCGGCAAATCACCGATTTCGAGATAACGTTTGCTGTAAACCTGCAACATCAGATCAGCGTCATACATCAACACCGCACCCTCGATATTATCGAGCGCCTGATGCAACTGGTGTTCCTTGATCTGGATAGCGGCCTCGGCAGTTTTCCGGGGCGTAATATCGCTCAGGGTAATGGTGGCTCCGCCATCCGCGATCGGATTACAACGCACCCTGACCGTCCGGCCACCACCGGTATAGAGTTCCCATTCACTTGTTGTATCTGCGGTAAACGCGGCAATGCGTTCGCGGGAAACTTCATCTTCATCACGATCACCATAGAATCCACGTGACGCGAGTTTCCGAGTGACGTCGTTAACACTGTCGCCAATTTGAATATCGCCCTGTTCCAGTCCGATCAATTCAATGAATCTGGCGTTAAACAGCTGATAACACAGATTTTCATCCAGCAGACAAACACCGTCGCTCACATTCTCCAGAACGCGACGCAAATTCGCATCTTCGTCATGCGAATCAGATACCGTTATGTTTTTGGACCTGGGACCCCGGTTTTTCACAAGTATTCATGTGTGGGCAACGACAATGCTGTAATTCGCCCACATCCTCCAATATGTAAATTATTTAAGTAATACTTCTCAAACGTTAAAAAAATTGCGTCTCAGACGACATCCTTCCGGAAAATCGCCTGTCTTGTACCTAATAGATAATTTCTTTCTTCGAAAGGTAAAGGGCGTTTCACCGTTATTTGCGTGATGTCTGATGATTAGACTGGACGGTCGGGGGCATACTCCCCATCTTGACAGGTATGGTTCGACGCCAGATTTATATCGCTCTCGGATTGCTGTTTGTGGCAATCGGGATCGCCGGTGTTGTATTGCCGGTTCTGCCGACGACGCCGTTTATGCTGCTGGCGCTGTGGGCATTCGCGCGCAGTTCAGACCGTTTCCATAGCTGGTTGATCAATCATCCCCGATTTGGACCGCCCCTGCGGCACTGGAACGATCATGGTGTCATTCCGACCCGAACAAAAATTACAGCGTTGTCGATCATGACGGCGAGCCTGGTCTATCTCGTGGGCTTCTCAGGCGCGCCGGCATTTGCCGTCGCTGCCGCTGCCGCACTGATGCTGGTGGGGGCGACGTTCATTCTGACGCGACCGAGCAGGGCACCCGCTCGCATCCCGGAAGAGGATCAAACTACGTAGACTCTGCCAGCTCCGGAAATCGCTCTGCGAGCCAGTTGCAGAGTTTTTCAAAACCAACCGGTTTGATAAAATATCCGGCAGCACCTACCTCAAGCGCTTTTTTGACATCTTCCAGAGTTGATTTTCGGGTAATCATGTAAACCGGAATATTTGCTGTGGCTGCATCACCCTTCAATTCTTCAAGCGCTTGCAGTCCACTCATTTCAGGCATGATCCAGTCAAGCAGAATAAAATCCGGCTGTTGCTTTTTGGCTTCAAAAAGGCCGATTTCACCGTTCACCGCCCGGATGACCTCGCAGCCAAGCGTCACTTCGACGGCGAGTTGAATGAGTTCGGCCACATCCGGGTCGTCTTCCACAACAAGTGCTGTATTTTTCGACATAACGACGAATCCCTCAAATCCCGCAGGCGATTACAGAACGTAATGGGTGTTTAAGTCAATTTTGATCAGCCATCAGTTCCCAGGCAATGCCGTGAAATCGCCTCGATCAGGATCGGATGAACATCGCCTGAAAACACTTCATGTCCCCAGCCGTCGATGATTTTTATCTTCGCACCGGGAATTCGTGCGGCAACATCTTCACCGGCAGCGAACGGCAAGACCGGATCATCCCGGCCGTGCAGTACCAGTGTCGGTACGGATATCTCGGCAAGTTGTTCGTAAAAGGGTGGAGCCGCCCGCATTCCAAGCAGATTGCGGCGATATCCATCAATATCCGGACTGCGCTCAAGGTCCCGCGCCAGGCGATCTGTAAATCCGGCTTCATCGAAAGCAAACCCGGATCCCCGCATGGCTTTTTGTATCCGCACGCCGAGTTCGATTACCGATTGCCGGCTGTCCGGATCATCGGGTTCAGAAAACAAAACCTCGCGCACCGCCGCATCACCTTCCGGCAAACCGGGCGCTCCTGACGTACTCATGATGACGACCAGACTGGCAACGCGGTCAGGATGACGCAAGGCAAGACGCTGGGCGATACGTCCCCCCATCGACATGCCGGCAACGTGGGCCTGGCGAATATCAAGCGCCTCAAGCAGGCCCCCGACGTCATCAGCCATATCCGCTTCCGAGTAGGGAGCATCGAAGGGTTCACCCGCTGTCAGTTGGGCAAACGCCTCGATCATTTCCGGCTCTCCGTAGTCGGCAAATTTCTGCGACAGTCCGGTATCTCGATTGTCCAGCCGAATGACATGGAAGCCCTCATCCGCAAGATCCCGGCAGAATTGATCGGGCCATGCCGTCATCTGCATGCCAAAGCCGATGATCAACAACAGGGCCGGATCGGCGGGACGGCCAAAGGTTTCGTATTCAATGGTGATGTTGTTCGCCTCGACTGAAGTCATACCGCTTCCGATTTTTTGCCGCCATGCTGTCTGGAACACATAGTCAATCATCGTGTATCGTAGCGCCATCAATTTTGGCATCCCCGACAAATACCCGGCTGGAGCTTTCGACGTCGTGCAGCAGACTATTTTCGATCAACCGGTTATTTGCGGCTTCTTGCGTGGCGTCAGCGGCTGGATATTGAAGTGTCGGGGCTGGCGGTTCGAAGGCGACCTGCCGCCGGAAAAAAAGTTTGTCGCTATTCTCATCGGCCATACAAGCAACTGGGATTTCTTTATCGGTCTTTCTGTCGCACTGCACTACAAGGTGCGGCTGTTCTGGCTCGGCAAGCACTCGATCTTTGCGCCGCCCTTCGGGCCACTCATGCGCTGGCTGGGCGGCATCGCAACTGAACGGGACGACCCTGGTAATCTCGTTAGCGAAATGGCCGTCGAATTCGACCATCACGACAATATTGTACTTGGTCTCGCCCCGGAGGGGACCCGTTCAAAGGTCGAAAAATGGAAAACAGGGTTCTACCGTATTGCCGAGGGGGCGGATGTGCCTGTCGTACTCGCCTATCTGGACTACAGGCGTAAAGTTGGCGGTCCCGGGCCGACCATTTATCTGAGTGGTGATCAGGAAGCCGACCTCGCGAAGATGCGGGACTTTTACAACACGGTTACGAGCAAATATCCTGAAAAATCGATGTAATCCCGAACTTTAACGGTCAGCCTGACATTTCTGTTAACAGAAGTTCATTTGCTGTTTTCGGCGTTCACACAAATATTGATGCAGTGAACGCGCGCCAGCGAGGCTGCAGACTTCTGTAATCAGGAATTCCCGGTGACGACTGACGAAAAAATCGACGCCAATGCAGATACTGGACAAACATCGAACGAGTTAGAGACGCTTGAAAAAGAGCTTCGTGCCTCGCGCCAGGCCCTCAAAAATGCCGAGGCCCGGCTGCTCGATTTCGCCAACGTTTCGGGATCGTGGATGTTCGAGACGGACCAGGACAGCAGATTTACCTGGATGTCGGATAACGTCGAAGGCATCACCGGCATCAAACCGGAATGGCACTACGGAAAATCCCGTATCGAAATCAGTGACCCGGCGGTCATGGGCAAAGGTTGGCCCGCACATCTCGAAACCCTGCGACGCCACGAGCCGTTCAATGACTTTGTCTTCCCGCGTAAGGGACCGTTCGGCACCCAGTGGCTCAAAGTCAGCGGCACGCCGAAGTTCAGTTCTTCCGGCGAGTTCAAAGGGTATCGTGGAACGGGCTCTGACATAACGCGACAGATATCCGCTGAAGATGAAGCCGAAAAATCGAGGGAACTGCTGGCCTATGCCATTGAGGGGCTGAGTGAAACATTCGTGCTATGGGGACCTGATGACAAACTCAAGGTTTGCAATCAGAAGTTTCGGGAAATCAATGCGGCTTTTGCCCATGCTGTTGCGCCGGGGACATCATTTCAGGAGCATATACGCGAAGGCATGGCGGTCGGGGCTTATCCTGATGCTGTCGGGTACGAGCAGGAATGGTATAGAGCGCGTCTGAAAAGTCATCGCAATCCCCGAGAGCCGATTGAACTTCATCGCCAGGACGGGCAGTGGATTTTGCTTCACGAGCAACGCATTCCAGATGGCAGCACGGTTTCGATCTCGACAGATATCACCCGTCTCAAGCATATCGAGCAATTGAAGAATGAACTGGTCTCGACCGTCAGCCATGAATTGCGCACACCCTTGACGGCCATTATCGGGGGGCTCGGACTGGTTTCGTCCGACGTTATATCGAAGGATATGAGTGACGAGGCAAAAAAGCTGATTTCGATTTCGCACAGCAACGCGCTGCGCCTCAAGCAACTGGTCGATGATTTGCTCGATCTCGACAAGCTGGCGAGCGGCCAGATGGAATTTACTTTTGAGGAAATCGATCTCAACGACCTGCTGGAAAAATCGGTCGAGATCAACCTGCCCTACGCAAGATCATTTGGTGTCAGTCTCGATCTTCTCGCCAGCGACGTTCCACACAAATTTGTCGGCGATCAAGACAGACTGGTCCAGGTTCTGACAAACCTGATATCCAATGCCTGCAAGTTCTCAGAAAGTGGCTCCAGTGTCGAAGTCGTGCCCTCCGTTACAGCGGAAGGTGTTCGGGTCAGCATTCGTGATCACGGCAAGGGTATCGCCGACGAATTTCGTGCTCACATTTTTGAGCGTTTCGCCCAGGCCGACGGTAGCGATGTTCGCAAAACCAAAGGCACCGGCCTTGGACTGGCGATCAGCAAGGCGATTGTCGATTGCCACGGTGGTGACATCGGTTTCGATTCTGAACTGGGGATCGGCACGACATTCTATTTCGACTTGCCGCTGGAACCGCCTTCAATCCTCACCCCTGAATAATCAGAAATACAGCGCCGCGACTTCATTGGTGACGCCCTGATTTCTGTCAACCTCACCCAAGGGTGCCACATTCCATGACCATCGTTCGTCTATGGGGCCAGGGTCTATGCCGTAAAGTGCATCGTCTCGCTCTACCTGATTACCCTGGCGATCGCTATAGACGCGAGCGACATCGCTGATCAGACAGACCGGGCAATTGAAGCGCCGGAGATAGTCCAGATGGCTCTGAATTAATTGCCGTGCGATATTTTCGCCTGTTTCCTGATCCATTCCAAAACGGGCGCTCAACCATTCAACAGGCAGGACAGCCAACTGCGAGGCAATGTTGGCTGAGGCGACCAGGCTGATCGTCGGATCATCGAGATAAAACGAGGGGGACAGGACGTCCCTTCCACCGCGATAAAAACCTTCCAGGCTTGCAGTCAAATCAAGCGTATCCAGCCGGATATTTTGCCATTTTCTTGCAGCTTTTCTGGCCGGACGCAGATGCACGAGATCAACGAGGATGACCTCATCGAAGACATCAACCAGTTCGGCCAGAGGTAGATCGAAAATCAGCCCGCCACCAAAGATGACAGCTTTATGCTTTTGGTTGCACCGTTCAACGCTCGACAACATAGCTCGTCTGGAGTTCTCGAGATGCGGAGCCCAGGCTTTGGCATGGCGGCGATAGCGGCTGCGGATGCCGATTGATTCCCGCAAATATCTCATCTCGCGCACATAACGCGGGCACGGGGTTGTGAGGTATTCAATCCATTCGGCGATCATCGCCGCATTTTAAGGGGGGATGGCGCGCCCGGAAAGACGTGCCAAAAAATTTATGCCTCAGGCAGCTTTTTGAATTGCCGCCTCAGGCAGCCTTGACGCGGTCAACCGTTTTGATTTTGGCTTTTGCGTAGCCGGAGCGCTCGGCAATCGTCTCGTCCTGGCTTTGAATGAAGCTTTGCGCCAGTTCCTTTTCGTCCGAACCCAGCATGTCCTGCAGAACTTCTCCCGGTACGCGGCGGTTTGAGCTCAGGGTCCCATCTTCATAGACGACGTTGTACATGACAAAGGTGGCGGGTTTGGTCGACTTGCGTTTTCGGGCCATCGGACGTCTCCTCAAGTTGCGTCACAAAACCGTCCAAGGGCTAATGACTGAAATATCAGCGAAAAAGCCGCGTTTCTCCGCATAAATTAAGGAGAGTTATCAAGTAACAGGACGGTTACAATTTGAATTCGAGAGGGTATTTACCTGTTCAGAGCGCAATTGTCAAAAAACAGTCGTTGTGCCGGCACAGCGAAGTGTTGCTTGCATCGGCTTATATTGAATTCTATTGCTAGAGTGAAACGCGCAGAAAACCAGTCAAAGTCAGGCTTGCAATGCCACAGATCGCCTCCGAACTTCGCGGCCAGTTTATCGCACCGGAACGCATCCCGGTAATCGATCTGGCCCCCTTGCTGCGAGACGGCAATCCTGTCCCGGTCGCCCGCGAAATGCTGCGCGCCTGCCAGGATCTCGGCTTTTTCTATATCAGCAATCACGGCATCGACGAGGCCCTGCGCAATCACTACTTCGAAGTCGCTCGCAGGTTTTTCGCCTTGCCGCTTGAAGAAAAACTGAAAATTGACGCTCGCCTGTCAAATGCCCATCGCGGATTTTTCCCGGTGCATGCCGAAAACAATGATCCCGACGCCAGCCTTGATCTCAAAGAAGGCTTCGACATCATGGCCGAGCAGACGATGGATGATGAACGCGTCGTTGCCGGCGTTCCCTTGCACGGGCCCAACCAATGGCCGGAGGACGTCGCGGGATTCAGAGAGACGACGATGCATTATTTTGACGCCATGGCGTCGCTTGGCGAAAAAATGATGCAGGCCATTGCCGTCGCCCTCGAATTACCTGCCGACTATTTTGCCGACAAACTCGACGGCCCTTTTGCCATGTTGCGTATGCTGCACTACCCGCCACAGTCGGGGCAGATCACCAAGCAGGAGATCGGTACCGGCGCGCACACCGATTACGGATTGCTGACAATCCTGGCCCAGGATGACAATGGCGGGCTGCAAGTTCAGACCCCTGAGGGCGGCTGGATCGATGCGCCCCCCCTGCCCGGCACTTTTGTCGTCAACATCGGTGATGAATTGCAACGCTGGAGTAACGACGCCCTGAACTCCAACCCGCACCGTGTTATCAATGTCAGCGGCAAGGAACGCTATTCAGCGCCGTTTTTTTTCCATGCCGCCTGGGACACCGTGATCGATTGCCTTCCGACCTGCGCTGACGATAACGGAGACGGCAGGTATGAACCGGTCACGGCGGGCGACTATATGTGGCAGCGTTTCACAGCGACTTTCGCCCACCACCAGGAAAACTGATCTCGGCTCAGGAACTTTGACGGCAACGCCACGACGCCATCACCGCAGCGTCATTCGGACCCCAGCCTTCTTCATCCGCTGCGGTGTAGGTTTTTTGGGCCGCGTCGGCCAGCGGCAGTTCAATGCCATGTGTATCGGCAAATTCGCGCATCAGCGTCACGTCCTTGACCATACCGGCAACATCAAAGCTGCCGGGCTCGGTCGGTTTCTCGCCAATTCCGGCAAGGACCATCGGCATGCGGGCGCCAGCCACACTGATTGCACCGGACGAATCGGCCAGCATGCTGCCGGCCAGTTCGGCATCGACCCCGCCGGCGATGGCGAGAGACAAGGCCTCGCCCAGCGATTCCCAATAGGTCGCCAGCGGCAGATTGACGGCAAGCTTCATGGCGGCTGCCGTGCCGGCCTCGCCGACATATTCAAGGCGGCGGCAGAGCAATTCGAGTATCGGTTTTGCCTTTTCGTATGCAGCGGCATCGCCACCCGCCATGCCCAGCAGCTTGCCGTTTTTGGCAGGGGCCACGGTGCCACCGACCGGGCATTCAAGCCAGGCGATATCAGCGGCCGCCACATCGGCGGCAAGAGTGCGGGCGGCATCCGGCGTCATCGTGCTCATATCGACGATCAACGTCTCACTGCCCGGATTTGCCAGCAACCCATCAGATCCTTTGTAAACTTCGGCCTGGGCCGTGGCATCAAACAACATGCTGATCACAAGATCGCAATTCGCCATCAGCTCGGCCGGGGATGAGGCCACCGTCGCCCCGGCATCAACCAGCGGCTGGGCGCGATCTGCCGAACGGTTCCAGACCTCGACCGTCTGTCCCTCTTCCAGCAAACGCCCCGCCATCGCGCCGCCCATACGACCAGTTCCACATACGCCAATTTTCATGTTTAATTCCCCTTGAAAGCTGGAGGGATGCTATGTCTAAATCTTGCGCATAGCCAGTTCAATTGGAAAAATCATGACTGATACGCCGCTCGATTTCTGGAACGAACGCTACCGAAAAGATGGCTACGTATTTGGTACAGCACCAAACATATTCCTGAAATCGCAAGCCGCCTTGTTCAAGCCCGGACAAACCGTGCTGGCGGTGGCGGATGGCGATGGTCGCAACAGCACCTTCCTCGCCGGTTTGGGCGCAGTGGTCACGGCTTTCGATTTTTCACCGCTCGCTGTCGAAAAATCACGATTGCTGGCACAGGAGAACGGTGTCGATGTCACCGTCGAACAGCGCGATATCTATCAGTGGCAGGATGACGGCCCGATTTACGACTTCGTCGTAGCAATCTTTATTCAGGTCGTGCCGCCGGAAAGGCGCCCAGCCGTTTTCACCAACCTCGTAACAGCGATCAAGCCCGGCGGCCACCTGGTGATGCAGGGCTACCGTCCGGAACAGATTGAGTACAAAACCGGCGGTCCACCGGAAGCCGGGAATATGTACACAGCCGAGCTGCTACGCGAGGCTTTTGCCGAACTGGAAATTGTTCATCTCGAGGAACACGACAGCGTCATCGAGGAAGGCCGCGGCCATTCCGGCATGTCGGCACTGGTCGATCTGGTGGCCCGCAAGCCAGACTAAATCGACATCAAACTGACGAGGAAATCGGAGACCTGGTCGAATCCCTGTCTGGCAAACCAGCCCGACAAAAACCCAAGGGCAAACTGCACATCGACAATCAGACTGAAAAGCCAGCCGGCGACCAGCAAGGTCAGCCAGACCAGCATCCGGCGCAGAAAGAACAAGGATCGAACAGCGAAGTTACCCACAACCCATCCGCCTAGAACATCGCATCGATGTCATCTTGATTGAGGCTGCCTTTTTCGTCATCGGCCTCAGCCGCATCCAGGATTGCGCCATTGGCAATGGCGGCGATGCGGTCAATAATATCCTGTAAATCCTTCGACAAGCCGTTGGCTGAAAATGCGATGAATTCAGCGTCACTGGTTTCTGTGGCCTTTATCAGTTCAACCGAACCAGACGCAACCAGTGCATCAAATGCCTGGACCTCACGGTCAAAAGGTTCGCGATATATCGCCTCGCACGCGCCATAACACTCTATCGCCAGCGGTCCGATCGACAAACCACTGCCATCAAAATGGTCGGCATATGATTTGGGCTGCCAGGATTTAACGTCATCAATAAGTTCGGGCATATCTGCCGTCATGCTGATCATCATGACGACTTCGCCAAGATGGTTGCAAAAATCAGTCGACAGCAAAGTGACGTCGTTGATGGTCGTCCCAACAACCTTTTGCCGAAGCTCATCTCTGGTTTGATCTTCCGATACCATAATTCTCAGACTACTGAATACGTTGAAGTCAGTCGACAGACAGGCGAGCGAACTTCCCACCAATACTGAAGTGATATGAATCTAGGTTGAAATCGGTCGCGGTCAATCCGCCAAAAAGGATTGCTCCCCAACGCCTGACCTCTATTTGTCGACATCCCCCATGCAAAGGTATTTAACCTCCATAAAATCATCGAGGCCATACTTCGAACCTTCGCGGCCAAGACCGGATTCCTTCACTCCGCCAAAAGGTGCCACTTCGGTGGAAATAATGCCGGCGTTAACACCGACAATGCCGTATTCGAGACCTTCCGACACCCGCCAGATCCGGCCGATGTCCCGGCTGTAAAAATAGGAAGCCAGGCCAAATTCCGTATCGTTGGCCATGGCGATGGCATCGTCTTCGGTCTCGAACTTGAACAATGGTGCCAACGGCCCGAAGGTTTCTTCACGGGCCACCATCATATCCGTCGTAACGCCGGTGAGCAGTGTCGGCTGGAAGAACGTACCACCCTTCTCGTGACGCCCACCGCCGACCACGACTTTGGCCCCTTTCGATGTCGCATCATTGATGTGTTCCTCGATCTTCTCGACCGCCGACATGTCAATCATTGGACCCTGATCAACTTCTTCCGTCAGGCCATTGCCAACGCGCAAGGCACGAACAGCGACGCTAAGTTTTTCTGCGAAGGCATCATAAACGCCGGCCTGAACCAGCAAGCGGTTGGCGCAGACGCAGGTCTGGCCGGCATTGCGGTATTTTGACGCCATCGCGCCTTCGACCGCCGAATCAAGATCGGCATCATCAAACACAATGAACGGTGCGTTGCCGCCAAGTTCCATGGCAGTTTTCTTGACGGTCGCGGCGCATTGTACCATCAACTGTTTGCCGATCTCCGTCGAGCCGGTGAAGGTGACCTTGCGGATAATCGGGTTCGATGTCATCTCGCCGCCGATGGCGCGGGCCGATCCGGTGACGCAACTCAGCACACCTTTCGGCACACCTGCACGCTCCGCCAGTTCACACAACGCCAGCGCCGATAGCGGTGTTGCTGTCGCCGGTTTGACGACCATGGTGCAACCCGCCGCCAGGGCCGGGCCCGCCTTGCGTGTAATCATGGCTGCCGGAAAATTCCACGGTGTGATGGCGGCACAGACGCCAATAGGCTCCTTCAGCACAACAATGCGCTTGTTGGCCTGATGGGCCGGGATTGTATCGCCGTAGGCCCTCTTGCCTTCCTCGGCAAACCATTCGATGAACGATGCAGCGTAGGCGATCTCGCCCTTCGCTTCGGCCAGTGGCTTGCCCTGCTCTGCCGTCATCAGGCGACCGAGATCTTCCTGGTTTTCCATCATCAGATTGAACCAGTTGCGCATGATTTTGGCGCGCTCAGCCGCCGTTTTGGCACGCCAGGCAGGCATCGCCGCCTCGGCGGTATCAATGGCCCGGCGCGTCTCATCTGCCCCCATGTTCGGCACAGTGCCAATGACTTCACCCGTCGCTGGGTTGGTCACGTCAATCGCCTTGCCTGAATCCGCGTCCAACCACTGGCCATCGATATAACATTGCTGGCGAAGAAGTTTCGCATCACTGAGTTCAAGCATCGTCTTTCCCCTCAAGTTTCTGGCTGCGCAAGCCATTTGCGGACCTGATTGCGGCATATAGTATAGCAATCTGTTCGCAAGCCGTAACCATGTCACTGTTGACCCGGCCAATGCAGCCGCCAATACTCATTGCAATGATATAAAATAACGCAGGAGAAGTTCATGGCCGATACGATGAAAGCATCCGATCTCTTCGTCCGTTGTCTCGAAGCCGAAGGCGTTACTCACATTTTTGGCGTGCCTGGCGAGGAAAATGCAGATTTCATGATCTCCCTGCTCGACAGTGACATCGAATTTGTCCTCTGTCGTCATGAACAGGCCGCTGCCTTCGCCGCCGACACCTTCGGTCGCCTGACCGGCAAGGCCGGCGTTTGTCTCGGTACGCTGGGCCCGGGTGCGACAAATCTGATTACCGGTGTCGCCGATGCCAACATGGATCGAGCTCCGCTGGTTTGCATTATCGGCCAGGCCAGTACCAAACGCCTGCACAAGGAATCGCATCAGAACATGGACGCCATCGCCATGTTCAAGCCGGTGAGCAAATGGGCCCAGTCCGTCTGGGCTGGCGACAACGTACCGGAAATCGTGCGCAAGGCGTTCAAGGTGGCCGAGTCCGAAAAACCCGGTGCCACGGTCATTGAGTTGCCTGAAGACATCGCCAAGCAGCAAACCGCAGCCCAGCCCATGCGGGTCAGCAAAACCCGCCGCCCGGCCGCCGACCACAAGGCCGTGACGCTGGCCGTCGATCTGATCGCCGCCGCCAAAAGCCCGATCATTCTGGCCGGCAACGGTGCCGTCAGAAAACGCGCCGCGAAACAATTGCAACGCCTGGCCCACAAGGCCGGCATTGGTGTGGTCAATACCTTCATGGGCAAGGGTGCCCTGCCGCGCAGTGATGACCACTGCCTGATGACGATGGGTTTGCAAGGGCGGGACTATATCAACGTGGCCCTCGACGAAGCCGATCTGGTGATCGCCGTTGGGTATGACCTGGTCGAATACAGCCCGAGTTTCTGGAATGTGCACGCAGGCAAGAAGATCGTCCACGTCGATTTCTGGCCCGCCGAGGTTGATCAGGATTATCCGGTCGATGCTGATGTCGTGGGCGATGTCGCTGACGCCCTGTGGCAAATCAACGAAGACCTCAACGACCGTTTCGGCGACAAATTGCCCTTGTTTAATATCGGCGACCGAAAAAAACTGCGCGATGCCATCCTCGATGATTTTGCCATGGAGAAAGACGACACGGCATTCCCGATGAAGCCGCAAAAAATCCTCTGGGACGTGCGCGAATTTCTCGGTCCCGATGATATTCTGCTGTCCGATGTCGGGGCGCACAAAATGTGGATCTCGCGGTATTACCAGAGCGACGATCCCAATACCTGCCTGATTTCCAATGGCTTTTGCACCATGGGCTTCGCCTTGCCCGGCGGCATGGGGGCCAAGATCGCCCACCCCGACCGCAAAATCCTCTCGATTTGTGGTGATGCGGGCTTCCTGATGAATGTGCAGGACCTCGAAACACTGGCTCGCCTCGAACTCAACGTCGTGGTCATGGTCTGGTGCGACGGCGAATACGGCCTGATCAAGTGGAAGCAGCAAAACGGCTTCGACGGCAAACACTCCGAACTCGCCTTCAACAACCCCGACTTCGAATTCCTCGCCAAGGCCTTCGGCATGTGGGGTCGCACGCTAACCGACGCCAACCAGGTCCCGGCCGCGCTGAAAGAAGCCTTCGCCCAAAAAGGCCCGGCGTTGATCGCCGTGCCCGTGGATTACGCCGAAAACATGAAAATGACCAAACGCCTGGGAGATCTGAACTTCTCGATTTGAATACGTTTCAATGTCGATGCGACATCAGGCCGTCACCCTCGCGAAAGCGGGGGTCCATACGGCGTCAAATGCATTTGATGACACTCGCTCTATGGATTCCCGCCTTCGCGGGAATGACGTTGGATGGATGGCCGTCAATTCTGCCGTGGGATTTGCAAATTCTGGCGACGCGCGTATAACTCCTGCTTCCGTTTCATCCAACCGAGGCCCACATGATTCCGCGTTATTCACGTCCCGAAATGGTTGCCATTTGGGAACCTGAGTCCAAATTCCAGATCTGGCTTGATATCGAGATTTATGCCTGCGAGGCGCAGGCCGAGCTTGGGGTGATCCCGGCCGATGCCGTTGAAGCGATCCGTGAAAAGGGAGCGTTTGAGGTTGCGCGCATTGATGAAATCGAGCGCGAGACCAAACACGATGTCATTGCCTTCCTGACCAATGTCGCGGAATACGTCGGTGAGCCCGCCCGCTTTATCCATCAGGGCATGACCTCATCGGATGTGCTAGACACCTGCCTCGCCGTTCAGTTGACGCGGGCCACCGACATTCTGGTTGCCGATATGGACCGGGTGCTGGCGGCACTTAAAACGCGGGCGTTTGAGCATAAAGACACGGTCTGCATGGGCCGCAGCCACGGCATTCACGCCGAGCCGACGACGTTCGGGTTGAAACTGGCCCAGGCCTACGCCGAATTTGATCGCGGTCGCGACCGGCTGATCGCCGCGCGCAAGGAGATCAGCACTTGCGCGATTTCAGGTGCGGTCGGTACCTTCGCCAACATTGATCCCGCGGTTGAGGAACACGTCGCCAAACGTCTGGGTCTCGAGTTCGAGCCGGTTTCGACCCAGGTTATTCCGCGTGATCGTCATGCCATGTACTTCGCCGTGCTCGGCGTCATCGCCTCGTCGGTTGAGCGCCTGGCCACTGAAATCCGCCACTTGCAGCGCACCGAAGTAAGGGAAGCCGAGGAGTTTTTTGCCGCCGGGCAAAAGGGCTCGTCCGCCATGCCGCACAAGCGCAACCCGATCCTGACGGAAAACCTGACCGGCCTCGCCCGTATCGTGCGGGCCGCGACAATCCCGGCCATGGAGAACGTCGCCCTGTGGCATGAACGCGATATTTCGCATTCCTCGGTCGAGCGCATGTTTGGCCCGGATGCCACCGTGACGCTGGATTTCACTCTCAATCGCCTTGCCGGCGTGATCGAAAAATTGACGGTCTTCCCCGAGACCATGCAGAAAAATCTCGACCAGCTCGGCGGCCTGATCCATTCCCAGCGCGTGCTGCTTGCCTTAACTCAGGCCGGTATCAGCCGCGAAGACGCCTATCTTTATGTCCAGCGCAACGCCATGCGGGTCTGGTCTGAAGGCGCAAGTTTCCTCGATCTGCTCAAGGAAGACGCCGACGTTACTGTTGCAGTCTCCGCCGGTGAACTCGATGAGCTATTCGACATGGCCTACCACACCAAACACGTCGAGACGATCTTCAAGCGGGTCTTCGGCTGAGTAGATGAACGACGTCCTGCCGGCGCGCGACGACGAAGGATACCTGATCGAACCGCAGGACTGGACGGAAGCAATCGCCGAGACCTTTGCCGCAGAAGAAGATATCACGCTGGGCGATGAGCACTGGACCGTCATCCGTTTCATGCGCGAGAGTTATGCCGAAAAACAGATAGCCCCAGACGCTCGCCACGCCATCAAACATCTGTCGCAAAGGCACGGCACCGGGCGCAACCGCTTGTTCGAACTATTTCCCTACGGTTACGTCCAGCAAGCCTGCAAGATCGCCGGCATGAAAAAACCCAGGGCCTGGAGTACCGGCTAGCGCTTGTTCGGCGCGATAATTATGTTTCAAGTATCGTGAGCACCGTCTGCCATTAAATAACTGGTATTGGTCTCGCTTTGTCATACTTGTCTTGTCAGAGGCTCGGAATTTAGAGTCCGAAAAAAATTTTCAGGGTTTGGTTTATTATGTTGCCACCTATTGTCCCTCCCAATGAGCAACAACGACTTCGGGCGTTACATAATCTGGGAGTTTTGGATACCGAAACCGAGGAGCGGCTTGACCGGCTCACGAGAGTTGCCAAGGCACATTACAAGGTGCCCATCGCACTGGTCAGTCAGTTTGATGCCAACCGGCAATGGTTCAAGTCCCGCCAGGGTCTGGACGTGACGGAAACCCCGCGTGACATATCATTTTGCGGACATGCCATTCTGGCTGACGAAGTCTTCAATATTCCGGATGCCCTGGAAGATTCCCGATTTACCGACAATCCGCTGGTAACAGGCGAGCCCCATGTTCGTTTTTATGCGGGCATTCCCCTGACGATCCGCAAAGGCGTCAATATCGGCACCTTGTGCATTATTGACCGTGAACCACGAAATTTTTCGGGCAGTGATTTCGATGTGCTGTGTGATTTGGCGACATGCGTGACACGGGAAATTCTATACACCGAACTCACCAAAGGCATCGATTCGCGAAGCGGCCAGGAAACATGGCTACAGGCGGTACTGGATACCGTCGCCGACGGGATCATCGCCATTGACCATCAGGGGATTATCGAGGCTTACAATCCTGCAGCAGTCAAGATATTCGGCTTTGAGGCCAGCGAAGTGATTGGCCAGAACGTCAAGATGTTGATGCCCGACCCCGACCGCAGTGCTCATGATGGATAGCTCGATGCTTTCCACACCACGGGCAACGCAAAAATTATCGGCATTGGTCGCGAGGTTGCCGGGCAACGCAAGGACGGCTCAACATTTCCGATGGACTTGTCCGTCAGGGAAATTGACATCGACGGTGCCAGAATGTTTACCGGCATCGTGCGGGATATCACTGAACGAAAACTTGCAGATGAGAAAATAAGAGAGAGTGAAGCAACGTTGTCAGCGGGCATTGAAAACATTCCCGGTGGTTTCGTCATGACGGACAAAAACGAAAGCATCATTCTTTTCAACAGCAATTTCCGGCTGCTCTATCCGGAATTGAACGACGTCGTCGTTCATGGTGCCAACCTCATGTCCCTGTTCAAAATAAGTGCCGAGCGCGGCATCTTTGCGGATACAGACGATCAAACCGGCAACTGGGTGGAAGACTGGTCGGAGAGGATCGGTACGACACAATTTGAATTTGAAATATTGCTCACCGACGGGCGGAGGATCGCTATTGCGACCAAAAGACGGGACGACGGCTCGCGGGTTGCCATTCACAGTGACATTACCGAACTGAAGAAAGCCAAGGAGGAAGCCGAAGAGGCCAACCGGGCCAAATCCGAATTCCTGTCGTCAATGAGCCATGAGCTGAGGACGCCGATGAACTCCATTCTCGGTTTCGGACAAATGCTGGAAATTGGCTCGGATGTGCCCTTGTCGGAAGACCAGTTGGACAGTGTCCACCACATTTTGAAAGGTGGCAGACACCTGCTGGAACTGATCGACGATATTCTCGATCTCGCTAAAATTGAATCGGGACAGGTCGGGATATCTCTCGAAGACATTCAAATCGCCGATGTGCTCGATGAATGCCTGACAATCACGTCGTCCATGGCCGAGGCGCGTGGCATCGACATCTCTGTTCCCACGCCGGCTTCGGAGATTGAAGAAATTCTTGTTGATCGCACCCGTCTCACGCAGGTTTTGCTCAACTTGTTGTCCAATGCCGTCAAATACAACAATCAAAACGGTTCGATCATGATTACGCTCGAGGCGGTTCCCGGACGCATGCTGCGTATTTCCGTGACCGATACCGGCAACGGCATTCCTGAAAATAAGCTGGACGAACTTTTCAAACCCTTCAGTCGACTTGGTGCTGAAACAACAGAGATCGAAGGCACAGGGATCGGGCTTCTGGTTTGCAAGGACCTTGTCACCCTGATGAACGGGGACATCGGCATTGAAAGCAAGGTCGGCAAAGGATCCACTTTCTGGATCGAATTGCCGCTTGCCGGCGATGGCTCCGCGGCGGAAACCTCGGCCGGAATATCTGCGGAGCAGTCAACAGGCAAACTGCCCGACATCAAGGCCAGATTACTTTATGTCGAAGACAATCCGGACAATCTCAAATTGATGCAGAAGATCGTCTCGCTTATCGGTGGTCTGACAATGATTTCAGCCCACACCGGGGAGTTGGGATTCGAGCTGGCCCTGGTGGAAAAGCCGGACGTCATTATTCTTGATATCAATTTGCCTAGTCTGAACGGCATTGAACTGCTGGAGCACCTCGGCCGTTACACCGATACGAAAGATATTCCGGTCCTGGCACTCAGCGCCGCAGCAACAAAAAAAGATATCGAGAAAGGCCTGAATGCAGGTTTTCTGGAATACCTGACCAAACCCATCGACGTCGCAAATTTCGTCCGGGCGATCAAGGCCGCTCTCGAAACGCGCTAGACCTGACTATACGCCGTCGATGATTTGCTGGCGGGCGGTTTCGAGAAGTTCGGACATTTGACCGCGGACGCGATGTTCCGAGATATCGACGTTTTTGCCCTGAAGATCAGCCCATACTTTGCGGAAGACGTCTTCATCGCCTGCTTCTTCAAAATCGGACTCGATCACTTCACGCGCATAGGCGTCTGCCGCATCAGCCTCCAGCCCCAATTGCTCGGCCACCCACAGGCCCAGCAACTTGTTGCGCCGGGCGTTGGCCTTGAAGGAAATTTCCGCATCCTGGGCGTACTTGGCTTCCTGGGCTTTTTCGCGATCATCAAAATTCGACATAGGGGATCGTGCTCCGTAATGGTCTTGCCAAGGATGGCGATAAAGGGTTGGCGACTGAAAGACAGCGAATGCATAGCGCTTTGAGCGGTCAGGTTCAAGTCAGTTTGCATCCGGTACCCGTCACAACAGGTTTGCACCCCTGAATTTTGATCCGTCCTTTGTTGTAATGCGCCGCCAGTTCGGTTAGTGTCCGGCTTCCTCGACCCCGGGTACACGCGGACCGCCGGATTTCAGGTCGTTATGGACCCGCAGAATATTTCCCCATAGGGCAAAAATGTCCCGTCGCAGACAAATTTACGAAGGCAAAGCCAAGGTTTTGTTCGAGGGCCCTGAGCCTGGAACCGTGGTGCAGTACTTCAAGGACGATGCCTCGTCCGATCATGCCCGCAAGACCGGCACGATTATCGGCAAAGGCGTCCTCAACAACCGGATTTCCGAATATCTGATGAGCAAAATCAGTGAAATCGGCGTGCCGACGCACTTTGTCAGGCGTCTCAATATGCGCGAGCAACTGGTCAAGGAAGTCGAGATCATTCCGCTCGAAGTCGTCGTGCGCAATGTCGCGGCCGGCTCACTCTCGGAACGCTTCAATATTCCCGAAGGCCAGCCGCTGCCGCGCACGATCGTCGAGTTTCGCTACAAATCTGACGAACTGAACGATCCCATCGTCACCGAAGAGCACATCGCCTGCTTCGGCTGGTCGTCACCACAGGAAATTGACGACATGATTTCCATGTCGCTGCGGACCAACGATTTTTTGCAAGGCCTGTTCCTGGGTGTCGGTATTCGTCTGATTGATCTCAAACTTGAGTTCGGCCGTTATTATTTCAACGACGAGGTCCGGACAATTCTGGCTGATGAAATCAGCCCGGATAATTGCCGTCTGTGGGACATCGCGACCAACGACAAGCTCGACAAGGACCGCTTCCGCCGTGATCTCGGCAACGAAGCAGAAGCCTATCAGGAAGTTGCCCGGCGCCTGGGTATTTTCCCTGAATCCGGGCCGCGGGACCTGCAGGGCCCGACCCTGATGCAATAAGCCGGAGGCATTTACCTGTGAAAGCGATTGTACATGTCACGCTGAAAAGCGGCGTTCTCGACCCCCAGGGCAAAGCCATCGAGCATGCCTTGAGTGGTCTCGGATTTGACGGCGTCGGTGATGTTCGCCAGGGCAAGGTCATCGAGCTTGAGATTGCAGATGCCGACGAGACAACGGCACGGGCCCAGGTTACCGAGATGTGTGAAAAACTTCTGGCGAATACGGTGATCGAGGATTATTCGATTGATCTGGCAAGCTGACGATTATTTGTGCGTGAGGACGTAATAGTGCGCGAGACGTGTGCGACATGAAAGCTGCCGTAATTGTTTTCCCCGGCTCCAACCGGGAGACCGACATGGTCGACGCCCTGACACAAAGCATGGGGCGCAAACCGACACTCATCTGGCACCGCGAAACTGAACTTCCCGAACTGGACCTGATCGTCCTGCCCGGCGGATTTTCCTACGGGGATTATTTACGTGCCGGTGCGATGGCCGCGCGCTCCCCCGTCATGGCCGAAATCATCAAGCGGGCCGAACAAGGTGTTGCCGTGCTGGGTGTCTGCAACGGCTTTCAGATGCTGACTGAAACCGGCCTGCTGCCAGGCGCGCTGATGCGTAACCGCTCGCTCAAGTTTGTCTGCCGAAACGTTCATCTCAAAGTCGAGGCCGAGGGCGATATTTTCACAACCGCTTACGCCAGAAATGCCGTGATCAATGTGCCGGTCGCCCACCACGATGGAAATTATTTCGCCGACGAGACCACGCTCGACCGGCTTGAGAGTGGGGGCCGCGTTGCCTTTCGTTATTGCGATGCAGACGGCAATCCGCAAGATGCCGCCAATCCGAACGGTTCGTCCCGTCACATCGCCGGCATTCTAAATGAACGCGGCAATGTGCTCGGCATGATGCCGCACCCGGAAGACCACGTCGACGCGCTGCAAGGCTGCACAGATGGCAGGGGCTTGTTTGACGGCATGGTCGAGGCGCTGTCATGACGCTGTCACCGGATATCGAAATTACGCCCGACGTCGTCGCCGAACATGGCTTGACCGACGACGAATACGCCCTTGTTCTGGAAATCATGGGGCGCGAGCCGAATATTACCGAGCTCGGCATTTTCTCGGTTATGTGGTCGGAACATTGCTCCTACAAGTCGTCGAAAAAGTGGCTGAAGACGTTACCGACCGAAGCGCCGTGGGTAATTTGCGGGCCTGGCGAAAACGCCGGCATTATTGATATCGGCGACAATCAGGCCGCCGTCTTCAAGATGGAAAGTCACAACCACCCCTCGTATATCGAGCCCTACCAGGGCGCCGCAACCGGCGTCGGCGGTATCATGCGGGATGTTTTCACTATGGGCGCGCGCCCGGTGGCCAATCTCAACGCCTTGCGTTTTGGCCGCCCGGAACACGAAAAAACACGTCATTTGGTGGATGGCGTGGTCGCCGGGATCGGCGGCTATGGCAACTGCATGGGCGTGCCGACAATCGGCGGCGAATGTACTTTCCATGCGTCCTACGACGGCAATATTCTGGTCAACGCCATGACCATCGGCATCGCTGAACAGGACCGCATTTTCTATTCGACCGCCGCCGGCATCGGCAATCCGGTGATTTATGTCGGCTCGAAAACGGGGCGCGACGGTATTCACGGCGCGACCATGGCTTCGACCGAGTTTGATGAGGGCACCGAGGCCAAACGCCCGACGGTCCAGGTCGGCGATCCCTTCACCGAAAAGCTTCTGCTCGAGGCATGCCTTGAGTTGATGGCAACCGATGCCATTGTCGCCATTCAGGACATGGGTGCGGCCGGACTGACATCGTCGTCGTTCGAGATGGCGGGCAAAGGCGGCGTCGGCATCGAAATCAATCTCGACCACGTGCCGCAACGCGAGACCGGCATGACACCTTACGAAATCATGTTGTCGGAAAGCCAGGAGCGCATGCTCATGGTATTGCATCAGGGCCGCGAAGACGAAGCACGCGCAATATTTGAGAAATGGGAACTCGATTTTTCCATCATCGGCAGCCTGACCACGACGGGGCGCATGGTTTTATCGATGCACGACACGATTGTTGCCGACCTGCCAATTGATCCGCTGTCCGAGGCCTCGCCCGAATATGACCGCCCGTGGACAGAGACCACTCTGCCCGCTGAGCTGGCAGCCGCTGACGTCGCGCCTGATACGCCGATTGACGAAGCACTGCTCAAATTGATGGCCACACCTGATCTGGCGTCAAAGCGCTGGATCTGGGACCAGTACGATCACCTCGTCATGGGGCACACCATCGAGCGGCCAGGCGGGGATGCCGGCATCGTCCGCATTGCCGGCACAAACAAGGCGCTGGCCGCAACCAGTGACTGTACGCCTCGCTATTGTTATGCCCACCCCGAGACCGGCGGCGCGCAAGCCGTGGCCGAAGCGTGGCGCAATCTGACGGCTGTCGGAGCCACGCCGCTGGCGATTACCGACTGCATGAACTTCGGCAATCCCGAACGCCGGGAAATCATGGGTCAATTCGTTGGCGCCATAGCCGGTATGAAATCAGCCTGCGAAGTGCTCGACTTCCCGGTCGTCTCGGGCAATGTCTCGCTTTACAACGAAACCCACGGCTCAGGCGTTCATCCGACACCAAATATCGGCGGTGTCGGCCTTCTCAAAGACCTCGGTAAGCGGGCGAGCGGTGCACTTCAACGCGATGACGATGTACTGGTCCTGATCGGTGAGACGCGGGGGCATCTCGGCGCGTCGCTCTATGCCCGCGAGATCGCCGGTCGTGAGGACGGCGCACCGCCGCCCGTCGATCTGTCCGTTGAACGCGCCAACGGCGATTTCATCCGGGCCGAGATCGAAGCCGGTCGCCTCGATACCTGCCACGATGTCTCCGACGGCGGGCTATTAGTTGCCCTCACCGAGATGGCGCTTGCCGGTGCGCGCGGCTTTGAAATCAGCCTGGCGGACGATGTGCCGCCTCACGCATTATTGTTTGGCGAAGATCAGGGACGATATGTCGCAGCCCTGCCCCGCGATGCCGCAGAAGCCTTGATATCTCGTGCTGCAGAGGCCTCAATACCCGCGCTGAGCTTAGGGTTTACAGGCGGTAAGTCGTTGACTGTTGAGGCACTTTGCACCATATCATTAGAGAATATTCGTGCACAATTCGAGAACTGGCTGCCGGAATTTATGGCACCGGTCGAATAAACGGGAGAGATCAAAAGCATGGCGATGGAAGCAGCGGAAATTGAACGTTTGATCCGTGAGGGCATTCCCGATGCCGACGTCATAATTGAAGATCTGCGGGGCGATGGTGATCACTACGCAGCCCAGGTAACCTCTCCCTCGTTCAGCGGCAAAAGTCGCGTGCAACAGCATCAAATGGTCTACAAGGCCCTCAAGGGCAGTATGGACCAAGCACTTCATGCGCTCGCCCTGACAACCGTAGCGCCCTGATATTTCCGGCCCTTAAAGAAGGACATCCAAGATGAGTGACAACCCCGTACACGAACGTATCCAGAAAGAAGTTGATGATCAGGAAGTCGTCCTGTTTATGAAGGGCACACCGATTTTCCCGCAATGCGGTTTTTCCTCGACTGTGGTCCAGGTTCTGACCCACATTGGCGTCAAGTTCAAAGGCGTTGACGTTCTGATGGACCCGCAAATTCGCGACGGCATCAAAAGCTTCTCGGACTGGCCGACCATCCCGCAGCTTTATGTCAAAGGTGAATTCGTCGGCGGATGTGACATCATCCGCGAAATGTTCGAAAACGGTGAACTGCACCAGCTCCTGGCAGACAAGGGTGTCGAAACCCAGGCTGCCTGACGTCGGACGTCGTAAAAAACATTAAAGGCGCAGACTTCGGTCTGCGCCTTTTTTGTGACAAAATTTTATTCAACCACAATGAATACCGAATCCAGTGCTTCGTTGCGGATCGGGATGACGGCTTGATACTCAGGTGAGTTGTACCAGCCTTCAGCGGCGGCGACGTCGTCGAACTTGATGATGACGCAGCGATCACGCGGCTCGTCACCATGCAACACCGACTTGAGATGCCCGGCTGTAACCAGTTCACCGTTGTGGGCCTTGACGATGGGACCGGCGGCAGCGCCGTATTCCTTGAACTTGTCTGCATCTTTAACACTGGCGTGAATGACGACATAGGCACTCATTGATCTCTCCCGATTTGAAACGACTGGTGACAACTCTAGGCCAACACTTGAGTTCTGGACAGCCCGGCCTGCAATCACTTTAATGTGTCGTGGTTGTATTTATGCAGGTGAATTTATGGCGAATTTGGCGGTTGTCGCGGGCCTTGTAGCCCTGAAAATGCCGGGCTGGGTCTCGGCGCTTCTGTACACGGGCAGACGGATCAGGATTGACGGTAATACCCTCGATTCCAAGGCTCAACTGTTGTGTGACATCGTTGCCCTGGTGCGCGATATCCCGATGAGCGAAATGACGCCGGAGATCAGCCGGAACCAGCTGGCGACCTTTGCCAAATTGCTCGGCGGCGGCCCGACCCCCGTCGGAGCCGTCGAAAATCGCACCATCCCCGGACCGGACGGTGATATCCCCGTGCGTCTTTATCGTCCGGCCAATGCCGGTGAAGGCCCTTTACCGATCCTGATATTCTATCATGGTGGCGGCTGGATCCAGGGTGATCTTGATGTTCATGACGAGCCCTGTCGTCGCGTCGCCAATACGTCCGGCGGCCTGGTGATCTCGATCGACTACAGACTGGCGCCCGAGCACAAATTTCCGGCCGGCGTCGAGGACAGTCTGGCTGCATTCCGCTGGGTGCGCGACAACGCAGGCGTGATCGGGGCCGACGTCAACCGTATCGCGGTCGGCGGTGACTCAGCCGGTGGTAACCTGTCCGCCATCGTCTGCCAGCAAATTGCCGCCGCAGGCGAGCCCGGCCCGATGTTCCAGTTGTTGATTTATCCGGCCACCGATTCGCGCATGGAGACAAAATCCTTCGGCATGTTTGAAGAAGGATTTTTCCTTACGCGCGAGCGCATCGACTGGTATCTCGAGCTCTATCTCAACGACTTCGAGGCCGAAAAACAGGATCTTCGATTTTCACCTGTATTCGCCGAAGATGTCTCTAACCAGCCCCAGGCCCTGGTCATTACCGCGGGCTTCGATCCACTGCGCGATGAAGGCCGGAACTATCACGAACGACTGGTCGCCGCCGGTGTTAATTCGAAATACCTGCAATATGACGGTATGATCCATGCCTTCATCAACATGGCAGGCACCCTGCCGCAAGGTGCGGACGCTTTGACAAAATCGGGAGAGGCCCTGAAAGAGGCCTGGGCCTGATCAGGCCTGGATATGAGCCATTAACTCTTTGACTTTAAATGGTTTTTTCAGAAACCCTTTGACTTCGTAGTCCTTGATCAGGGTTTCGATCTTGATGCCGTTGCGTTCTTCGTAACCGGACATGACGATGATGTCGCAAAAGACCAGCGCGCGCCGGATCATCTGGATCAACTCGACACCTTCAAGGCCCGGCATAAAAATATCCACCAGGATGGTGTCATAGCGATTGGCGTGATTTCCTTCGGTCAGATGACGAATGACCTGTTCGCTGTCGTTAAACACACGAACGCCATGTTTTTTCATGCGCAGATAAGCCGATATTGAATCGGTAATCGCCGCGTCATCATCAATTATCAATACGTTCATCGGAAAATCTTAAACCTGAGGCATACCAAAAACCATGTATTGCGAAAATACGCAAAAACCAGACGCCCCCCGATGTCTTGAACCCTCAATCTGAACGACATCGAACGAGACGTTCAATCATGAAGTGAAACCAATATACAACACTCAATTCACTTCGGCAATTCCGAAGCATGCATACTCATGCATTTTTTGCAGGAAGAAAAAAAAGCGCGACCCGAAGGCCGCGCTTTATTTTGTTCGAATGGCTTCACCTTAACGCGAGTAATACTCGACGACCAGGTTCGGCTCCATTTGGACCGGATACGGAACATCGGCCAGGGACGGGACGCGCTGGAAGGTGCCCTTGCGTTTGCTGGCATCAACTTCCATGTAGTCGGGCCATTCGCGTTCCGGGCTGTCGAGGGCTTCGATAACCAGCGCCATGTCGCGGGACTTTTCCTTGACCTCGATGACGTCGCCAAGCTTGACCCGGTAGCTCGGGATGTTGACCTTTTTGCCGTTCACCTTGACGTGGCCGTGATTGATGAACTGACGCGAGGCGAAGACCGTCGGCACGAAGCGCATACGGTAAACTACGGCGTCGAGGCGGCGTTCGAGAAGACCGATGAGGTTTTCCGAAGTATCGCCTTTCATCTTGTCGGCTTCGCCGTAGGTGCGGCGGAACTGTTTTTCAGTGATATTGCCGTAATAGCCTTTCAGCTTCTGCTTGGCGCGCAGCTGAATGCCGTAATCGCTCGGGCGACGCTTGCGAGCCTGACCGTGCTGGCCGGGTCCATAGTCGCGAACATTAACGGGGCTTTTGGCACGACCCCAAAGGTTTACACCCAGGGTGCGGTTAATCTTGTACTTGGCTTGTATGCGTTTGCTCATGTGCTTTGCACTCGACTTTCTTTTGATCGGAATTCACGTCAGGAATTCTGAGCTGCGGTTGACAGAAAAACGTTACGGCTCACTGGTTTTTTGTCCGAAAACAATCACCGGAGCCGCAAAGTCGCGGTAATATACGCATGCTTCGCCCAATGTCAAACGTTCTCACTGACTATTTTTGCCACTATCTCTTGCTTTTGTCGGGCGTGCGGAAATGGGCCAGAGACTTGATTATACCCCGCATTGTGCGAACTTCCTGGTCCTGCAATGCGGCCCGGGTGAAGATGTTGCGGATATTGCGGATCATGCGCGGGCGTTTTTCCGGCGGCTTGAGGAAATTTGCGGCATCAAGTTCGCTTTCAAGGTGCTCGAACATCGCCACCAGATCCTTGCGGCTGGCCGGCCTGTCCTCTTCGCCGACACTGAGCTGGCGCCCGGCAGGGCGTTCCCCGTCGCGCAAATTTTCCTGAAACCATTCGTACGCCACCAGCAACACCGCCTGGGCGAGATTGAGCGAGGCATAGGACGGATTGACCGGCACCGAGATGATCTTGTCGCTCAGGGTTATGTCTTCGTTGCTCAGGCCGTGCCGTTCGGCCCCGAACAGGACACCGATCTTGCGGTCCTGCTGAAAGGCTTCACACATTTCCACGGCCGCCTCGCGGGCCGTGGCTTCGGGCTTGATCATATCGCGCGGCCGGGCCGTTGCGGCATAGACAATCTGCAGATCGGCAATAGCCTCTTCGGTCGTCTCGAACACCCGGGCATTTTCAATCACGGTATCGGCGTGCGAGGCCGCGGCGACGGCGCGCTCGCTGGGCCAGCCGTCACGCGGATTGACGATGCGCAGGTCCGTCAGGCCGAAATTCAGCATGGCGCGTGCCGAAGTGCCGATATTTTCACCGAGTTGGGGATTAACCAGAACGATTGCCGGTCCACCCAGTATCGGGTCCTGTGTGCTGTCAGTTCCTGCCATAACGATATTTCAAGCCTGTTTTCGCGCTGCGAGCAGCGGCTGCACCAGATAGATCGCGACAGCGAACCAGATGCAGGCAAAGGTAATCAAGTGTGTCGTCGTGAACGTCTCATCCCAGGCATAGACCGCCAGAATGAAATGAAGTGTCGGCGCGATATATTGCATAATACCGAGGATCGTCAACTTTAGACGTCGCGCCCCTTCCGTAAACCACATCAGGGGCAGCGCCGTAAACACGCCGAGAAACATCAGCATCATTTCCGTGGTGCCGAAACCACCAGCGCCAAAGCTCAGGTTGTCATTGTAAACGAGATACCCGATGTAGGCGGCGGCAATCGGCAGCAGCAAACCGGTTTCAACCCATAGACCTTCTATGGCTTCGACGCGCACGATCTTGCGAACAAGGCCGTATACGCCGAACAAGACGGCCAGGGCCAGCGAGATCCACGGCAATTCGCCCAGCGTAAGGGATTGATTGATCACACCGACCGAGGCGATGACCAGGGCCAGAACTTGCCAGCGGGTCAGCTTTTCACGCAAAAACCCGACGCCCAACAACACACTGAACAAGGGGTTGATGTAATAGCCCAGACTGACATGCAGCATGCGCTGCGTATTGATGGCATGAACAAAAATCACCCAGGTCGCCAGCAACATGATCGTCGTGCAGAGCAGGATCAGCATGACACGGCGTGATCGAAGGGCAGCCTTCAGGCGCCCGAGGCGACCAAACACGATGACAACGGCGGTGAGGAACGTAAAACTCCAGATCGTCCGTTGAGCCAGGGTTTCCAGCAACGGCACGTCGGCGACAAAGCCAAAGGCTGAGGGCATAAAGCCCCAGACCACGAATGCCCCCAGCGAATAGGCAATGCCCGTCCGGGTCTCGGAGGTCGCGGAGACTTTGGTCACGAAATCACTCTCGACATGCTTTAGCTGTTTGAGCCTGCCGGGGCTCCGTCGCGGTAAAGTTTGTAGACAATGGAATCGAGCAAAGCCTGAAACGATGCGTCAACAATATTTGGCGAGACACCGACCGTTGACCAGCGGTGGCCCTGCCCGTCAATGCTCTCGACCATCACCCGGGTCACGGCGTCGGTACCTTCATGCGTCAGGATACGGACCTTGAAGTCTGTCAATTGAACGTCTTCTATATATTTCGAAAACTTGCCGAGATCCTTGCGCAGGGCTTCATCCAGCGCATTGACCGGACCATTGCCTTCGCCCGCAGACATCAGGGACTGGCCGTCGACCGTGACCTTGACCGTTGCCTCGGACACCGTGACCAGATCACCCTTCGCGTTGTGGCGGCGCTCGACCATGACGCGGAAGCTTTCAACGTCAAAATAATCCGGCACTTCGCCCAGAGCCCGTCGCGCCATCAACTCAAAACTGGCCTCGGCGCCGTCATAGGTGTAGCCGAGATATTCGCGTTCCTTGACTTCCTCGACCAGTTTCATGATGCGGGCATCGGTCGAGTCTACATCGATACCGAGATCATTGAGCCGCATCAGGACGTTGGCCTTGCCGGCCTGATCCGAGATCAGAACGGTTCGTTTGTTGCCGATGGTTTCCGGCGGCACATGTTCGTAGGTGCGCGGGTCCTTCAGAACCGCCGAGCCATGAACACCACCTTTGTGCGCGTAGGCTGCCGGCCCGACGTAGGCTGCGTGATTGGCCGGTGCCTTGTTGAGCAATTCATCGAGCAGGCGTGAAATATGTGTCAGCTGCCGGACGTTTTCCGCCGGAATGCCGGTTTCAAATCGCTCGGAAAATTCGGGCTTGAGCATGATCGTGGCGATCAGGGAAATCAGATTGGCGTTGCCACAGCGCTCGCCCAGGCCATTGAGCGTGCCCTGAATGTGCCGAACGCCGGCATTGACGGCAGCCAGCGTGTTGGCAACAGCGTTTTCCGTATCGTTATGGGTATGAATACCGAGGTGATCACCCGGTATGTGTTGCGACACTTCCTCGACGATGCGTGTGACCTCGTGCGGCAGCGTGCCGCCATTGGTGTCACATAACACGACCCAGCGGGCCCCGGCTTCATAGGCCGCCTTCAGGCAGTTGAGGGCAAATTCGGGATTTGATTTGTAGCCGTCAAAAAAATGTTCGGCGTCAAACACAGCCTCGCCCCGACGCTCAACGGCGGCAGCAACACTGTCGCCGATCAACTCGACCGCTTCCGGCAATTCAATCTCCAGCGCCACTTCGACCTGGAAATCCCAGGTCTTGCCAAACAGGCAGACGGCATCGACATCGGCGTCAATTACGGCAACGAGGCCTGGATCGTTGGCCGCACTGCGCCCGGCCCGGCGCGTCATGCCGAACGAAGTGAATTTGGCGTTATTCAGTTTTGGCCGGTCTTCGAAAAAGGCCGTATCGGTTGGATTTGCACCGGGCCAGCCACCTTCGATGTAGTCGACACCGAGCGCATCGAGCGCCTCAGCAATAATACGTTTGTCTTCGACCGAAAAGTCGACCCCTTGCGTCTGATTGCCATCGCGCAATGTCGTATCAAATATATATAGCCGTTCGCGGGCCATGCCCCGTCTCCTCAACCCGTGGTCAACCGGCGCGTCGCCAGGTCGTACCGTCCGGTCCGTCTTCAAGTAAAATGCCTGCGGCCAGCAAAATATCCCGAATGGTATCCGCCGTGGCAAATTCCTTGTGATCGCGGGATAATTTCCGGAAATCGATCAGCAAGCTGACGCAGAGTTCGTGAATCGAGCGTTTTTGCTCAAAATTCATTTTGTCCCAGTTCGCCAGCACATCCTTGATCCGGACGTCGACGCGTTCGGCAATCTCGGGCAGCGGATCTTTCAGGTTTTGCATAAAGGATATATCGACGCCATCAATCCCGGCATCCTGGAACCAGGATTCTTCCGATTGCTGAAGCAATCCCATCAGCAAACCGCCGCCCTTCAGTTCAGAGGCAGCCAGGTCGTCGCCGGCCAGGGCCGCATCCGACAGCTCATGCATGATAGCGATGGCCTGCGGCGAATTCAGATCATCTTCCAGCGCCTCGACCAGCCTGTCACAAGGTTTGGGCTTGGCATCTCCTGCGGCCCGGTACCAGCGGTCGAGTGACTTGCGCGCGCGCTCGACACCTTCCTGCGTCCAGTCCAGGGGCTGGCGATAATGGGTCGACAGCATGTTGAGGCGGATCGCTTCACCGGGGAATGATTTGAGAATATCGCGCACGATCAGAATGTTGCCGACGGACTTCGACATCTTCTCGCCCTCGACGGTAACAAATCCATTGTGCACCCAGTAGCGCACAAACGGCGCGCCATCGTGGGCGCAAGTCGATTGCGCGACCTCGTTTTCATGATGGGGAAAAACCAGATCCCGACCGCCGCCATGGATATCAAAAGTCAGGCCAAGGTATTCGCGGCTCATGGCCGAGCATTCGATATGCCAGCCCGGCCGGCCCAGCCCCCACGGGCTCTCCCACCCCGGTTGTCCCTCGGTTGAAGGTTTCCAGAGCACAAAATCGGCGGGATCTTTTTTGTAGGGTGCGACTTCGACGCGGGCACCGGCAATCATTTCCTCGCGATTGCGGCCCGACAGTTTGCCGTAATTTTCATCCGACGCCACAGCGAACAGGACATGGCCGTCTGCCTCGTAGGCGTTGCCGCGCTCGATCAGTTTTTCGGTCATCTGGATCATCTGGGGAATATGATCCGTCGCCCTGGGTTCGATATCCGGCGGCAGGGTGTTCAGCGCCGCCATATCATCGTGATAGGCCTGCGTGGTTCGGGATGTGATCGAGTCTATCGCTTCACCAGTGGCGTCACTGGCGGCGATAATCTTGTCTTCGACATCGGTGATATTGCGCACATAGCGAACGTGTTCGTTGGACGTTTTGAGCAAGCGATACAGCACGTCAAAGACCACCGCAGGCCGGGCGTTGCCGACATGGGCGTAGTCATACACCGTGGGCCCGCAGACATACATGCCGACGCGGCCCGGCGTAATGGGCTCAAACAGCTGCTTTTCACGCGTCAGGGTGTTGTAGAGAACAAGCGCCACGAAAAATTCCTGTTATTAACTCAAACTTGCAAGTGCCCGAAAAACGGATCAGGGCGCATCGCGAAAACGGTTGGTGATGGGATAGCGTCGATCACGACCAAAGTTCTTGCCACCGATCTTGACACCGGGCGGTGCCTGGCGGCGTTTATACTCAGCGATGTACAACAGGTTTTCAATCCGCGCAACATCGGCGGGTGAATGGCCGCGCTCGACAATATCCTCAAAAGACATTTCGTCTTCCACCAGACATCGCAGCATATCATCGAGTTCATCGTAGGGAGGCAGCGAATCCTGGTCTTTCTGATCTTCGCGAAGTTCGGCCGTCGGCGGTTTGACGATGATATTCTCAGGGATCACCTCGCCGCCCGGACCCAGCACGCCATCTGGCAAATGGTCATTGCGCCAATGTGAAAGTTCGAACACTGTCGTCTTGTACACATCCTTGAGCACCGAAAATCCGCCACACATGTCGCCATAAAGCGTGGCATATCCTACCGACATCTCCGATTTATTGCCTGTCGTCAGCAGCATGGTGCCGAACTTGTTACTCAGCGCCATCAGGGTCACAGCCCGAATGCGGGCCTGGATGTTTTCTTCTGTGGTGTCAGCCTCGCGCCCGGCAAACATGTCCGCCAGCATGTCGCTGTAGGTATCGACAGCGGGCTTGATCGGCATGTTGTCATAACGCGCACCAAGTGCTTCGGCACAGGCTTTGGCGTCCGTAAAGCTTTCATCGCCGGTGAATTTGGACGGCAACATTATGCAGTGCACTTTGTCGGACCCAAGGGCATCAACCGCGACCGCCGCAGACAAGGCTGAATCGATGCCGCCCGACATGCCCATGACGACGCCGGGGAAACCGTTTTTGTTCACGTAATCGCGCAAGCCAACGACCATGGCGAACCAGATATCCTCAAGCTCGGTCGGCGCTTCGGCTTTTTCGCCTTCGTCGCAGACCCAGCCGCTGTCGCCCCGTTGCCAGATCGACATCACAAGCTCTTCGCGCCAGGCCGCAATGTTGAGCGCGACCGATTTATCGCTGTTCAGGACGAACGAGGCACCATCAAAAACCAGTTCATCCTGGCCCCCGACCTGATTGACGTAGGCCAACGGCAGTCCGGTTTCCGATACCCGGTCGCGCGCCAAATCGCCGCGTACGTTGGACTTGCCCGTTTCAAACGGTGATCCATTGGGCACGAGGATAATTTCAGCACCGGCCGATGCCAGATGATTTGTTACAGCCGGCGTCCACATGTCTTCGCATATGGGAACGCCCAGTTTGACGCCCTTGAACTCAATCGGTTCCGGCAGGGGTCCGGCGACAAATACGCGCACTTCATCGAAGACACCGTAATTCGGCAGATCGACCTTGTATCTAACGGCGGCGATCTCGCCGTCCTGCAACAGCAGAATAGCGTTGTGCAGGGTCGCATTTGTTTCGTCCAGCCACGGGGCCCCCAGCAGGACCGCTGGCCCGCCATCCGAAGTATCAGCGGCCAGTGACTTGATTGTCTGTGCCACAGCATCCTGAAAGGCCGAGCGCAATACCAGATCTTCCGGAGGATAGCCCACCAGCATCAATTCGCTGGTTAACAGCAAATCCGCGTTTTCAGCGGCGGCCCTGGCACGCGCGTTGCGCAGTAGTGCAGCGTTTCCGGCGAGGTCACCGACCCGCGGGTTCAACTGTGCCAGGGCAATTTTGAGTGTGTCTGTCATGGCAAGCTGTTTAGCCTGCCCTGCCGCTTCGCACAACCACGGAAGACGCAATAAATGTCTTTGAAATGATTGAAGGCGGGCGGGGAAAAGATTAAGGGCCGGCAGGTTTCCCTGCCGGCCCGAACCCTGATACAGCTACCAACACGGGGGGCGCCTAGGCCGCTGTACCTGGATGAGAATGTCTCCAAACTCGAAATGAGGATACAAACGGTACGTAACTGGTTTGTGTCAACGATGGGAAAAGTTGTAACTGCTTTGTAACAGTCGGCAAGAACCGCATATATCTGCGCATTTCAGCTCTATTTTTTCAGCAAAAACTCGCGACCAATTTTGACAGTTGCCTCGCCATCGTAAGCGACGATGTCAGCTGTAGCGTAGGTCTCCGCCCAGTTATCCGGCAGGAACGAACCTGTCCCGACCAGATCAATCGGCGCGGACACACTGCCCATGACCCGGCATTTGGCAGAGCTAAAGCCTGAACTGACAACGATTTTTACGTTTTCAAAGCCTGCTTCATCGAGCGTTTCGCGCAAGTAATACACGGCCGCGGCAGAGACACCCGTTCCAACCAGCCATTTTAATTCATCCTCCCGGCGGTATTCACGTATGCCTTCCGGTGCACGGCGCTCCAGCACAGCGTAGGATTTTTGCGGGTCCAGACCCTGGACGAACCGGCCGCCATGCGTATCCAGACGCAGTGACAAGTCACCCGACGCCGCCAGTTCAGGAAAACGTTGGCACACGGCCAGAGCGTCATCAATTTCCTTGCCGAAAAAATCGACCAGCACGACAAGCGGCACTTCCGGATAGGTATCGTGAAACATCTCGGCCGCCCGGACCGTCGATCCGGCATAGCCGATCAAGGCGTGTGGCATGGTACCGAGGCCGGCTTCCTGGCCAAAATAGTGTGCCGTCGCATCCGTGGCATTGCCGACAAATCCCTTGGCCTGGCGATCCCGGCGTGCGGCTTCTGAACCGACCGAGGCGGCATACGCCATCAAATCGGCCATTTCCATACCGGCGCAATGGCGGGCATCAAAAGCCATGAAGCTGGCATACGGCAAGGCCGCACACATCTCATACGCGTTCATCGCGGCGACACAGGGCGCACCGATTTTTTGCAGCAGCAGCGTTTCGAGATCTACCAGATCAACGAACGAGCCCGTCACATAGATCAGTGGCTCACCGGCACCGACTTCCGTGCCCTCTTCAAAGCGCGCCTCGATTTCAAATGTCACGCCGCGTGATTTGGCAACTGCCTGCAGCCATTCAATAGCCAGACGCCCGGCGAAGCGGACGGGACGACGCATAAAGACGGCGTAAGTGACGGTTTTGTCGCCATGACGGGCCACGGTTTCCTTCGTTCGCAGAAAATATTTGTCCGCGTAGGCCAGAACCTGGTCTTCAAGTTCACTGGCCCCCGCAACTTCAGTTTTCAGAGTGCGTACGTTGGCGTCGGACATATCAGGTTGGTCCCCGTTTTTCCTGTGGTCCTAAAAGGCCTCTGCGGCAAGTGAGAGCGGCGATACAACACGTCGCTTGCCCAGCGTTTCGGCAACAAGGAAAGCCAGTTCCAGGCTTTGCGAGGCGTTGAGGCGCGGATCACAATGCGTGTGATAGCGATCTGCCAGACTATGTTCGGTAATTTCCTGAGCGCCACCGATGCATTCGGTGACATCCTGGCCTGTCATCTCGAAGTGAACACCACCGGCCCAGGTTCCCTCAGCCTCGTGCACATCAAAGAACCTGCGAACCTCTGACAGGATTTGATCGAAGGGACGGGTCTTGTAGCCTGTGCCCGATTTGATCGTATTGCCGTGCATGGGATCGCATGACCAGACGACCTTGCGGCCTTCGCGTTCAACGGCACGCACCAGAGCGGGAAGTTTTTCCTGCACGGTATCCGCACCCATGCGGGCAATCAGCGTCAGGCGACCGGCTTCATTCCTGGGGTTAAGCGTGTCGCAGAGACGGATCAGGTCGTCAGGCTCGGTAGTCGGACCTGTCTTGAGGCCGATCGGATTGGAAATACCGCGCATGTATTCGACATGGGCACCGTCGAGCCGACGCGTCCGGTCGCCGATCCACAGCATGTGAGCCGAGGTGTCGTACCAGTCGCCCGAGGTCGAATCAATGCGGGTCATTGATTCCTCGTAATTCAGCAACAGGGCTTCGTGCGACGTAAAAAATTCGGTCTGGCGCATCTCGGGCACGGCATCCGGCGTGATGCCGCAGGCTGCCATGAAATCGAGCGAATCGGCAATGCGATCCGCCAGTTCCTGATAACGTTCGCCCTGCGCCGTGCCGGCGACAAATCCCATGTTCCAGCCGTGCACGCGGTGCAGATCGGCATAACCACCCTGGGCAAAGGCACGCAGCAGATTAAGCGTTGCCGCGGCCTGCGAATAGGCCTGCAAAAGGCGATCAGGGTCGGGCTTGCGCTCATCGGCTGTGAAATCCATGCCGTTGACCATGTCACCGCGATAGCTCGGCAATTCGACATCACCGATGGTTTCGGTCGGCCCGCTGCGCGGTTTGGCGAACTGACCGGCCATCCGGCCAACCTTGACGACAGGTGATGACCCGGCATACGTCAGGACGACAGCCATTTGCATCAATACGCGAAAAGTATCGCGAATATTGTCGGCGGAATGTTCGGCAAAACTTTCGGCGCAATCGCCGCCCTGCAGCAAGAACGCGCGGCCCTCTCCGACTTCAGCCAGATGGCTGCGCAAATTCCGCGCTTCACCGGCAAATACCAGCGGCGGATTTTTGCGAATTTTGGCGTGCGCCGCCTCAAGCAGCGCGGCATCCGGATAATCCGGCTGCTGCTGAATAGGTAAACCATGCCAGCTGTCTGGCATCCACTTTTTCGACATTTTATTAACCCTTTGCGAGAATCGACCTGCATATACGCCGGAATGCCGCCGTTTGCAAAGGTTTTGGCTTAAGGTCTGCCCGCTTTATGGCGGCAATCTACATTCCGGAGCATTTGTCGTAGACGATTTCACTGGTTGATTCGAGGTGATCGATTTCGCTGATCCCCGTCCAGGCCAGCGCGTCAGGCACGTTCTGAAATAGCTGGACGACTTGATTCAAACCTGCTCCAGCGCTGGAGAACGCGAAGAGATCGACCATAACCGCGATGCCGGTTTTATTCACGACAAAGGCCAGTTTGGCATTTCCACGTTGATCATTGGTGCGGTTCAGAAAGCGAACCAGTCGGCGTATGCCGTCCGGTGTGACATCCATTTGAACGACCTCTGAAAAATCGATCAAGGTCGGCATATCAGAGGACAATCTCGCATCCGAACGAATATCTGCGACACATTGCAACAGCGCCCCGTTACTCACCCGGCCTTTGCCGACGACAAATACCGCCCCACAGTCTTCATTAATAATATAGTGCATTGCCATTTCGCCCTCGTGCTCGCCCCGCGTAATCGCATTCCCTCAAACGATCAGGAGACTGAACCTGTTACTCTCGACCGTTGAGAGGACATATAAGGCGAGTAAAACAATATGCAAATAAAAATGACAGTTTTATTCAATTGTTTCAAATTTTTGTTCAATTACCCAATATAATTACAGTATAAATCTTCGATAAATTCATATTTAGTTTAGTTAAAATTTGATCTATCGATTTATTCTGCAGCAATATCAACGGGTGGCACCCATTTATCCCGCATCGTCACAAATTCTTCTGCTGAAGTCGGGTGAATGCCGAGCGTCGCATCAAATTGCTGTTTGGTTGCACCCATCTTCACAGCAATGGCGATTCCCTGGATAATTTCGGCCGCATCGGCCCCGACCATGTGAACGCCCATCACCTGTTGCGTCTTGTGATCGACGATCAATTTCATGAAGCTGCGTTCATCGCGACCGGAAAGTGTGTGTTTCAATGGCTTGAAGGCTGACTTGTACAAATCGATCTCGCCACAGTGTTCACGAGCCTGTTCCTCCGTCATGCCGACCACTGACACTGATGGCTGACTGAATACCGCATGCGCGACATTTTTGTGATCCGGGCTGGTCGGCTCGTTTGCATAGAGCGTCCGGGCCAGCGCCATCCCTTCCATCAGGGCAACCGGTGTCAATTCGACCCGGTTTGTGACGTCGCCAATGGCATAAATATTATCAGCGGTCGTTTTGGAGTACTCGTCAACAACGATACCGCCTTTGGCATTGCGCTCAACGCCGACATTTTCAAGCCCCAGTCCCTCAACATTGGCATGACGCCCGGTACCAAACATGATGGCGTCAACCTCGAGCGATGAGCCATCCGTCAAACTCAAGGCCAGGCCACTGGCTGTTTTTTCAATATTGGTGACGTTGGTTTCAACGCGCAAATCTATGCCCTTCTTGACGATTTCCGCCGCCAGGTGATTGCGCACATCGTCATCAAAATTCCGCAGGATCTGTTCGCCGCGATAAAGCAAGGTCGTCTCTGCGCCCAGCCCGTTGAAGACACCGGCAAATTCGACAGCAATATAGCCGCCGCCGACGATGGCGATACGCTTTGGCATCTCGGCCAGATGAAAGACTTCGTTTGAGGTGATGGCATGCTCGATACCCGGAATATCCGGCAGCGTCGGCCGACCACCTGTGGCAACCAGGATGGTCTCGGCGGTAAACTTCTCGCCAGCGACATCCAGTGTGTGAGCGTCGACGATGGTCGCCCGCCCACGGTAAGTCTCGACACCGGCATTGCCCAGAATGGTGCCGTAGATGCCTTCCAGGCGGTCAATTTCTTTGTCCTTGGCGGCGATCAGACCAGGCCAGGAGAAACTGGCTCCCTCGACCGTCCAGCCAAAACCCTCGGCGTCTTCAAAGTCTTCGCCGAAATGGCTGGCATGCACCATCAACTTCTTGGGCACACAGCCCCGGATCACACAGGTACCGCCAAATCGGTATTCTTCGGCGATGCCGACTTTGGCACCGTAGGATGCTGACATGCGACTGGCGCGAACCCCGCCCGAGCCCGCGCCGATAACAAACAAGTCGTAGTCAAAATCAGTCATTATTCCAGGTCCTCGTGATCAGTTCAGGTCACTATATAGGAAGGCAGTCTCTCATTGTCAGCAGCAGGTCTCTTCACGTTTTTGGGAATGACCTGTCAGCTGGTCGCGGGCGCATTGGCAAGTCGAGGTACCAGGCGCTCTTCGATTGGCCAGTGCAGGACTGCAGCGATCACACCGAGCGCCACCGCGACCCACCAGATCAGGTCGTAGGACCCGGTGGCATCGAACAGATAACCACCCCACCAGACGCCGAGAAAAGCGCCAATTTGGTGGCCAAAAAACACCATGCCTGAGAGCATGCCGAGATACCGCGGGCCGAAAATTGTCGCCACCAGGCCCGTGGTCAAAGGCACTGTCGCCAGCCACAACAAGCCGATACCGGCTCCAAACATCAAGGCGCTCGCCGGCGACATCGGCACCAGCAAAAAGATCGCAATGACGACCGCGCGCAAAAGATACAGCGTACTCAGGACATACTTTTTCGGATAGCGCCCGCCGAGCCAGCCGCAAAACAGCGAGCCGAATATGTTGAACAATCCGATCAGCGCCATGGCCCAGCTCGCCCAGCCCGGCTCAAGCCCCTGATCGACAAGATAAGCCGGCAAATGGGTCATGATAAAAGTGACGTGAAATCCGCAGACAAAGAACCCCGCAATCAACAACCAGTAGCCGCGATGATGAAAAGCTTCGGCCAGGCTTTCGCGCATGGTCTGGCTATCGACGACGACATCGGCTTTGGTCTTTCCTGCCATGCCGGCGGCGAACGGTACCATTATAATCGACAGTACGGCGAGGATCATGAAGGCAACCGACCAGCCGTATTCCGAGATAAATGCCTGGCCGACCGGGATCATGACGAACTGGCCGAACGATCCGGCGGCTCCGACGATACCGAGTGCCATGCTGCGTCGTTCTTCCGGCACGGCCCGGCCCACTGCACCCATGACAACAGCGAAACTGGTGCCAGAGAGACCAATGCCGACGACCAGGCCGCCGCTGAGATAAAGCATTGTCGGCGAGGACGACAACGCCATCAGATAAATGCCGGCGGCATACAGGATCGCACCACCAACAATTGTCCGCCCGGCGCCGTATCGGTCTGCGATGGCACCGGCGATCGGCTGGGTCAACCCCCAGACGATGTTCTGGATCGCAATGGCGAGCGCAAAGATCTCCCGCCCCCAGTTCAGATCGAGGGTCATGGGCGACATAAACAGGCCGAAGCTCTGACGGAAACCGATAGCGAGCCATAACACAACGCCGCCACACACGATCAAAACCCACGGCGAGCGCAGCTTTTGAGCGATACCTGTGTCCGTCTGAATGCTCATGAAATCTCCTGGTAACCGTTGGTGTGATTGTAGCGGGAATGCCGGGACTTGCAATCAGGGGGGGCGATCCGCTATCTGTGGGCTTCCACATCAGAGGATTATTTCGACATGACAAGCGATATACAGGAATTGCGGCTCGACCTGGCAGCAGCCTTGCGCTGGGCAGCGCGCCACGAACTGCACGAAGGCGTCGACAATCACTTCTCCGCCGCCGTGCCGGATGAAAACGGTGTGGTCAACGGTGACCGCTTCCTGATCAATCCCTACGGCTGGCACTGGTCGGAAATCACGGCTTCATCGCTGGTCTATTGTGATGGCGACGGCAACGTGTTGGAAGGCGACAACACGGTTGAGGACACCGCCTTCTACATTCATTCACAAATCCACAAGGCCAAACCGGATGCCAAAATCGTCTTGCATACACACCAGCCCTATGCGACGGCGATTTGTGTGCGCAAGAACGGCCGGCTGAAAATGTGTGAACAAAATGCCCTGATGTTCAAGGATCGCATTGGCTACGACGATCAATACAACGGCCTGGCGGTGACCGGCAATGAAGGTGAACGCATTGCCTCGACCATGGGCAACCGCTCGGTCGCCTTCCTCGCCAGTCATGGCGTTGTTGTTTGCGGTGCCAATATGGCCGAAGCCTACACCGATCTTTATTACCTCGAGCGCGCCGCGATGTTCCAGGTTATGGCCGGATCGGACGGTTCGGAGCTGGCTGAAATCCCGGAAGATGTCCAGGACATGACCCATCAGCAAATCATCGAGGACCGCCCGTTTTTGTCGAGCCGCCACTTCAGTGCCCTGCGCCGCATGCTCGACCAGCAGGAACCCGAGTATCGAAATTAAATGATCTAGAGGTCGCCGAGCGACCTGGACCAGCGCGCCATAACCTCAAGACCAAACGCCGTCGGCTGTTGGGCCGGCACGCGATCAAGCGGTTCGGTCAACCCGAGCCGCCGGGCAGCCAGACGTTTGCCATAGCACAGCAGGTGGTCAACCGAGGTCATCAGGAAACTGAGCAGCGGCAGGATCTCCGCGAACATCCTGTCGGCGTCGGCTTCCTCCCCGGCCTGAAATGCTTCAAAAATCGCGACCTGCACATCGATGCCCTCGATGCCGGGAACGATCCCGCTGCAGCCGGCCCGCAGACTGTCGACGTGTTCCATACCGTTGCGCCCGTTGAGCAATCTGAATTTGCCGCCAGTGTCGTGGGCCAGTGCTGAAATATAGGTCGCTGGTCCCTCGGCCTTGATAATCGAGACGTTGGGATGTTGCTTGTGCAGCGTCGCGAACCCGGCGTTCGAAACACCAATGCCAATGTATTCCGGCGCGTTCTGAATGCCGACAGGCACCGTCGATGCATCGGCCACCGCACCGTAGAACCGGATGAGTTCGGCCTCGGAGACACCGCGCACCGGTGGCGGCTGCAGTACGACCCAGGCGGCCCCGAGATCGACAGCGGCGGCGACGGCTTCGATTTGCCCCGCAACATTATTTTCGGCAATCGTCACCGACAGCGGCACGCGCCCGGCGATCTGTTCCGACACCCATTCCACCAGTGTGCGGCGTTCCAGCGTCGTCAGCTTGTTGGTTTCCGTCGCCAGGCCACCAATCGCAATGCCATGACAACCGGCATCGATGCAGCCATCGACTTGACGGCGCATGGCAGCCCGGTCGAGGCCGCCCTGTTCATCAAAAAAGGCGTAGAGCATCGGATAGATGCCGCGGATATCTTCAAGTTTATTCATGCGGGTCACACGTTATCACGTCGTTGCAAGCAGTGGTATGCAGCTAGTGAAAATCCCGGTTATGATCGCGACGAAATTATGGGACAGGTCAATATATGAGCGAGACGACGCCGGAGGGATGGCCCTCCAATACACCGGATCTGAAGCCAGGCGACTGGAGCCGATTCGCAGCAAGTGATCGCGAAGCCGGATTTGACATTGCCGAGAACTTTCAGCGCTTCGATCAGCGCAACGATATGTTCAACCGGGCCTATTGGGATGAGGCGGTGATGTCCGATCATGTCACGGCGTTCTTCGATGCCTACGTCAATCCCGATCCGAAAAAAGTCGACGGCTTTACACAGTGGGATTACGCCCTGTTGATTTCCGCCTGGTCAGTCGCCAAGGATTATTCCGGGCGCGGTCATGAAAATGGCCGACGCGAAGGGTTCCTCGATCCGTTTCAGGCATTCATTGATCAGGCCGGCGGCAAGGCCGATCTTACCTCACCCGAGGAGACAACATTCCGCGTCAAGAAGGCGGCAAAGTTTCTCGGTGCCAACCTGGTGGGTATTACTGAATACGACGAACGCTGGGTCTATCAGAATACCGCCGACCTGACGTCGGAAGACCGGGCCGATAAACCGAACCCCCTGCCAGACGGCCTGACGAACGTCATCGTACTGGCACATGGCATGGACTACGAACTGGTGAAGTCCTATCCGTCGGCACTGGGGGCGTCGGCAACGGGGCGCGAATATTCCCGCGAAGCCGCCATCGCCACCTCGCTCGCCAGCTTCATTCACGGACTTGGTTACAAAGCCGTGGCCTCGTCCAACGACACGGCACTGTCGATTCCCTATGCGGTCAAGGCCGGTATGGGTGAATACGGTCGCAACCAGATGGTCATCACGCCGGAGTTTGGCCCGCGCGTGCGGTTCTCCAAGGTCTTTACCGACCTCCCCCTGGCGCACGACAAACCCCGTAAATTTGGCGTCACTGAATTTTGCAATATCTGCAAAAAATGTGCAGACGCCTGCCCGCCCAAAGCTCTGCCATTCGGTGCGCCCGAGGAAGGCGGCAAAAACCGTTCAACTATTTCCGGCGTCAAAAAATGGTCGGCCGATTGTGAGAAATGCTTCTCCTACTGGACCCGGATGAAAGCTGACTGCGCCATCTGCATGCGCGTTTGCCCCTACAATAAAGACTATTCGAAATGGACCATGCGCCTGTGGCGCGACCTGATGGGCACGCCGTTACGGAAGCTCATGCTGAAGCTCGACGATGCCCTGGGCTATGGCAAACGCAAATCACCGAAGGAGTGGTGGTCGGACCAGACCGGATATTAAGTCAGGCTTTCTTGCTCCAGCCGCCCTGCTCGGTCTGTTGCCAGTACGTCAGATCATGACCGGCATCGCTGAGCATTTTCCAGCGGGTGCGTGCGGCTTGCACGGCATCGGCGTCGTGGCCGTCGAACAGGTCGAGGACCCTTGTGAAGGGTGAGATGTCCTGAATGTCGACGCCATCGACGATTGCGAGAACGCTGGCGTCGTTGGGATTTTCTTCTTCCGTCGTCAGATATACCGGCTGATTGGCGGCAGGTCCGTCTTCGGCCGAGCCATGAGGCAGGAAACTGTTGGGATCGTAAGTCCAGAGCGCGGAATTCAGCGCCGCGACGCGTTCGTCCGAACCCGCCACGACGACGGTTCGCAAGCCCGCCGCAAGGGCCTTGTCGAGAATGCGGGGCAATGCCGCCTCAAGCGCTGTACGCTCGAGATGATAGAAACTGACTTCCGTCACAGCATTGCCCCGTTAATCTTCTCAGGCCTCGTAGTTGTCGGCAACCAGGCGATCCAGCAAGCGAACACCAAATCCTGTACCGCCCCTTGGTACGGTCGGTTTGTCCTTTTTCGACCATGTCATGCCGGCGATATCGAGATGCGCCCAGACCGTCTTGTTAGTGAAGCGCTTGAGGAACTGGGCCGCCGTAATGGACCCGCCGCCATCACGTCCGACATTCTTGACGTCGGCGATATCAGAGGAAATGTTGCCGTCGTATTCTTCGTGCAACGGCATGCGCCAGACCAGTTCATCTTCGTCCTGCCCGGCCTTGTAGATCGCCTTGGCCAGATCATCGTCCGAAGAAAACAGTCCAGCATGAACGTGGCCGAGCGACATGATGATCGCCCCTGTCAGCGTGGCCAGATCGATCATGGCTTTGGGCTTGAAGCGCTTTTGCGTGTACCAGAGCGCATCGGCCAGAACAAGGCGACCCTCGGCATCGGTGTTATCGACCTCAATGGTCTGGCCGGACATCGACTTGACGACATCGCCCGGACGCTGGGCCGTACCCGACGGCATGTTCTCGACACATCCGATAATGCCGACGATGTTGGCCCTGGCTTTGCGACCGGCCAGTGCGCGCATCAGGCCGACAACCACACCGGCGCCGCCCATATCCCATTTCATGTCACCCATGCCGGCGGACGGTTTGATCGAGATGCCGCCGGTATCAAAGGTCACACCTTTGCCGACAAAGGCTACGGGTTTCTGATCGGCACCGCGCGGGGCGCCGTTCCACTGCATAACAACAAACTGCGGTTCGCGAACACTGCCCTGAGCCACGCCCAGCAGCGCACCCATACCGAGTTTTTCCATGCGGGCCCGGCCCATCACTTCGACCTTTACGCCGATTTTGGAGAGTTTTTTGGCTTCCGCCGCCAGACTAACCGGATACAAAATGTTGGCGGGTTCCGAGACCAGATCACGCGTGCAGATCACACCGTCGGCGATCTTGTCACAGGCGGCATATGCTTTTTTGGCCGCCGCGGCACCCTTGACCATGACATTCACCGATTTCAGGCTCGGTTTCTTTTCCGGTTTCTCTGTCGTGCGGTATTTATCAAAACGATAACTGCCGAGCTTGACGCCATAGGCGATATCGGCTGCGGCATCGGCGGCACTGACGCCACCGACCTTGCCGCGTTCGGCATCAACAATGATCGCCAGCTGGCTTTCTCCAGTGCCGCCGATATGACCGGCAAGTTTGCCGCCGACCGCCTGCAATTTCAGATCAGTGATTTCGGCGACTTTTCCCAGACCAAACAGTACAACGCGACTGGCCGAGACGCCTGCGGGGGCGTTCAGACCGAGCAGCTGCCCCTTCTCACCCTTGAAGCGACTGTTCTTCAACGCCTTGCTGATGGCACCACCGATTTTCTTGTCGATGGCCTGGGCAGAGCGGCTCAGTTTCCGGTCGGCATAGACCGCGACCGCAAGTGCACCGGATTTGGTAAGGGATATTTCCGAGAATGAGATCTTCATAGGGTCGTCCTGATCCTTGTTGAGATGACGGAGGGCCGACGGATATCGGCAGAATGAGAAATCGCGAGAGCATTCCCCCGCGAACGCCGATCATACTACGGCGGTTCCGGTCTTAACGGAACCGCTTCTGACTCTGTGTCGAACGCTCAGCGTGGAATTCATGATCAGTGGCATTTCCAACTAAAGTTGGAAATGCCCTGGAACATATTCAAATCGATGCAAAAGCCTTGAACGGACCTGATTTACAGTGCGTCTGGGCCAGGCAGGTAAATCTAGGCCCCAGTGCCTGTCGGCGCTATACTAGTGCCTATGAAAGGCCTCAACCGCTATATCTTGCGCCAACTCGCCGCACCGACGATTTTTTTGACGCTGGCGTTAACGGGTGTGGTGTGGCTGACGCAAAGCCTGCGGTTTGTCGACATGATCGTCAACCGAGGGCTTTCGGCTGGCGAATTTCTCTACATTACATTCCTGCTGATGCCGGGAATTCTGGTTCTCATCCTGCCCATCGCGCTTTTTTGCGCCATACTTTATGCCTATCACCGTCTGAGCAATGACAGTGAAATCGTCGTCATGCGCGCGGCCGGACTGAGCCAGCGCTCACTGGCGGTGCCGGCGGTGATCATGGCCTGCATCGTCGCCGTCATGACCTATTCGCTGACACTCTATTTCACGCCGCTGGGATTCCGCACTTTCAAGGATCGCCAGTTCACCGTGCGTTCAAGCTTTGCCTCGGTGCTGATCCAGGAAGGCGTGTTCAACGAATTGATGGAAGGGATTACGGTCTACGTCCGGTCCCGGGGATCGAGCGGCGAATTGCTCGGCATCCTGGTGCATGACAATCGTGACAAGAAAGAGCCCGTGACAGTGATGGCGGAACGGGGCTTGCTGGTCGACACCAGCGACGGCCCGCGGTTCATCATGGAGAACGGCAATCGCCAGGTCGTCGGCCAGGAAACGCGCCAGCTTTCCCTGCTCTATTTCGACAAGTACGCGCTTGATCTCGGGCTGATCGCTGAATCACCGAAAGAACGCTGGCGCGAAGCCGGCGAGCGATATCTTGGTGAATTGCTTGACCCCAACGCTGGCGAAGACAACGAAAGAAATGTCGATCGCTTTCTCGCCGAAGCCCACAAGCGGCTGTCGACACCGCTGCACGCCATCGTTTTCGCACTGATCGCCATGGCCGGCATGTTATCGGGGGACTTTAATCGTCGCAGCGAATGGCGGCGGATTGCCGTCGTCTCGGTTCTGGCGCTGGCCTTTGAAATTATCTCACTTGCCCTCGTTCCGCTGGTCGGCAAAACACCGTCGCTGGCCCCGTTGATCTACCTCAACGTCATTGTGGCTTGCGCCATATCGGTATGGTGGATGGGCCGCAAGAGGTTTCGCCGACGCCCCGCTGTTCTGCATGACGACATGCTGGAAGGTGCCTGATGCGCCTCTCACCCATCCTCTCGGTTTATATCGGCAAACGCTTTCTGGCGGACATCGGCCTCGTGCTCGCGGTATTAGTCAGCATTATTTTCATTGGCGATCTGGTTGAGCTGTTGCGCCGCGCCTGGAGCCGCGAAGGCGTTACCTTGCTGTTGATCATTCAACTGGCCATTTTGAAAATTCCCTATATGGCAAGCAAGGTTCTGCCCTTTGCCGCGCTGTTTGGCGGCATGCTGGCCTTCATACGTCTAACAAGAAGCCACCAGCTTGTCGTTGCCCGTGCTGCCGGTGTATCGGTCTGGCAGTTCATGCTGCCGGCACTGGCCATAGCTGCCATCGGCGGCAGCATTATCGTCAGCGGGTTTAATCCGCTGGTCTCCGCGACCATCCTTCGTTTTGAACAGCTCGAGGCAAAACATCTGCGCGGTCGGGCCAGCCTGCTCGCAGTTTCGTCCTCGGGTTTGTGGTTACGTCAGGCCGATGACGGCGGACAATCGGTTATTCATGCCTTGCGCGTCTCGCAGGAAGGCTCAAAACTCGAGGACGTCATCATATTCCTGTATGGTGAACAGGACCGGTTTATTGGCCGGATCGATGCCAGGTCGGCTGTGCTGGAACCGGGTTTCTGGAAATTATCCGAAGCCTTGGTGACCTCGCCGGAAGGCCCGGCGCAATTCCTGCCGAGCTATCGCCTTGAAACTGAACTGACGATGGGCCAGATCCAGGACAGTTTTGCCACGCCCGATACCATGTCGGTCTGGGCCCTGCCGGCCTTCATTCGCACCCTGGAGGAAGCCGGGTTCTCGGCCCTGCGCCATCGCCTGCACTGGCATTATATTCTGGCAGGCCCCCTGCTGTTGTTTGCCATGGTTCTGGTCGCCGCAAGCTTTACGTTGCGCCGGGGACGTGATGGCCGCACCGGCCTGTTGATCGCCAGTGGTGCGGGTGTCGGATTCTTGCTGTTCTTTTTAACCGATGTTTCCCTGGCTCTCGGTCTGTCGGGTGGTATACCTGTCGTCCTGGCCGCGTGGGCACCAGCCGGATCCTGCACCTTGTTGGGCCTCGCCATGTTGTTGCATCTTGAGGACGGCTGAGGACGTGCCTGGTAAATTATTCTTTGTTATCCTGATCACGCTCGTGATCCTGTCGCGCGTCGACGCCGCGCAGGCACAATCCACGCCGACGGAAGACGATGTGCTCTTCAATGCTGATCAGTTGAATTACGATCAGGCACTCGGCATCGTCAGGGCATCAGGCAACGTCGAAATTTCGACGGCGACAAGAACTCTCAGAGCCAGGTCAGTGTCCTACAATGAAAAAACCGACACGGTGACGGCGACAGGTGACGTCAGCATTCTCGAGCCTACAGGCGAAGTGATATTTGCCGAGCATGTCGAGTTAACTGACGGACTGCGATCCGGTACGATCAAGAGCATTCGAATATTGCTGGCTGACCGATCACGATTTGCGGCGGCTGATGCTATTCGCCGAAATGGCACAATAACGACCCTGTCCCATGCCGTTTATTCGGCTTGCAACCTGTGCCCGAAAAATCCCGATCGCCCACCGCTGTGGCAAATAAAAGCTGTCGAGGTCGTGCATAATCAGACGCAACAGCGCATTGACTACAAGGATGCCTTTCTTGAAATATACGGCATTCCAATCGCCTATACGCCGTTCTTCTCGCACCCCGACCCGACAGTCAAGGCCAAGACCGGTTTCCTCGCCCCGACGTATGGATCATCGACAGACCTCGGGCTTCGGGTCGAGACACCATATTATTTTCGCCTCTCGCCCAGCCATGATGCGACGATAACGCCGATCTTCACGAGCAAGGAAGGTATCGTGCTGGGCGGTCAGTTTCGTGAACAAACCGATACCGGCAAATACGTCGTCAATGCCAGTATTACCCATCCCGATGAGCGAGACGGCAATAATCTCAAGACCGGCGGCAAGGATATTCGGGGTCATATTTTTACGAACGGGGAATTTGAACTCAATCCAACGTGGCGCTGGGGCTTCAACGGACGGCGCACGACCGACGATACGTATTTGCGACGGTATGATGTGTCTTCCGACGATTCGCTCACCAGCAACCTCTATCTCGAGGGTTATCGCGGTCAGCAATATGTCGGCGTCAATGCGTTTGCCTTCCAGGGTTTGCGTGAGGACGACGACCCCGGATCGACCCCACTGGTCATGCCGCAGCTGGAGTATTCTTATGTCGGACTGCCGGGGCGGCGTGGCGACAGCGTGCGTATTGATGCCAGCGCCCTGTCTCTGTATCGCAGTGACGGCCTGGATACACGGCGACTGTCTCTGGCCACTTCCTGGCGATTGCCGCATACCACGCGCGGCGGGTCTGTCTATACTCTGACTGCCAAGGTCCGCGGCGATGGCTATCATGTCACCAGCATGCCCGATGCCGCCAATACCGATCTCAGTGACAGTGGCTTCCGGGGTCGACTGTTGCCGATGGCAGCACTGGACTGGCGCATGCCGTTTGTCAGAAATGCCGGCACTGTTCGTCAGGTCCTGGAGCCGGTTATTTCAGCGGTCGTTGCACCTTATGGAGGCAATCCGACAAGTATTCCCAATGAAGACTCCCAGAGTTTCGAATTCGATGACACCAATGTTCTGAGCCCCAATCGCTTCCCCGGACTTGACCGCTGGGAAGGTGGGCCACGGGTTAATTTTGGTTTGAAAATGGCGGCCTATGGGTTGAGTGGCGGATATTCGACGGCCATGATCGGCCAGTCTTACCGATTGAAGGCTGACAGCACCTTCGCCGATCGCACAGGCCTTGAAAGCAAACGATCGGATTATGTCGGGCGCGTGACAGTTTCGCCGTCAGAATATCTCGACTACGTTCAGCGTATTCGAATTGATCGCGATGATTTCACTATCCGGCGCAACGAATTCGATCTCGCCGTTGGTCCGGACTGGCTGCGCCTTGATCTGGGCTACCTGTCACTGAGCAAGGAGCTAACGGCCAATGACTTCGCCAGCCGCGAAGAAATTCGCATGGCGGCAAAATACAAGATGAGCACGAACTGGTCGACCGATGCCCACAGCCGCCGTGATCTCACAGCAGAGGGTGGTTCAATCGCCCATGGCCTGGGGGTCACTTATCAGGACGAATGCGTTGTTTTTTCAACCAGATTCGAGCGCACATTTACGCAAGATCGTGATGTTCAACCCGCGTCGTCGATCACTTTCCGGGTTCGATTGAAGGGTCTTGGATAACGGACAATTCAGGTCATTCCGGCGGCCCTGTTCCTGTGAGGCAACTTGACGTAAGTTGTCTGGCCTGGCGGGCAATATCGTTGTACATACAACAAGTCCTGGAGCCAAAAATTACGGAGTATCTGCAGCGTGTTTCGGCGTTTCAAATTTTCTTGTCTATCGATCGCAATTGCGTTTGCCGTGCTTGTCATCTCAAGCGGCCAGACGACGGCTCAGGTTGTCGGCATTGTTGCCGTGGTGAACGACGACATTATTTCCGCCTACGATCTTGAACAGCGGATGAAAATAATCATTTCGTCAGCCCGCATGCCGGACAACGCTGATACCCGGAGACGTCTGCGCGGACAGGCCCTGCGCGCACTGATAAATGATCAACTGCGATTGCAGGAAGCCAAACGACGAAATATTTCGATCTCCAGGGATGATGTGGCCCGGGCAAGAAACCGGATCGAAAAACAAAACAAACTCAAGGTCGGTGGTTTTTCGGCATTCGTATCGTCACAGGGCCTCGACGAAGACGCCGTTCTCGCCCAAATGAAAGCGGAGCTGGCGTGGAATAAATTGATCGAACTCAAGCTGAAGCGCCGCATTCGGATCAGCGATGATGAGGCCGACGAAACGTACAACCGCTTGCTCAAGTCGGAAGGATCACGCGAGCGTCAGCTTGGAGAAATCTACCTGCCCGTGACCCGTGCCAGCGACCTTGCAGATATTGAACGGACGGCAGATCGATTGGTAGGCCAGTTGCGGGGTGGAGCCTCTTTCACGGCAATTGCCCGCCAGTTCAGTCAGGGCGCAAGTGCGAACAAGGGTGGCGTCATCGGCTGGATACTTGAGGGACAACTCGGCGCCGAAATAGAAGCTGCCCTGACCAACGTCGGTGTTGGCAAATATACCGATCCCATTCGTACCGTCGAAGGCATCTATATTTATTTTGTCCGCAACGAACGTCGCGTCGGTACGTCGGACCCGCTGGCTGCGCAAATAACGCTCAAACAACTGGCTTTGCCTCTGGCCAAACAGGCACCGCAAAGTGAAGTTGACCAGCAACTTGTAATCGCCAGGAAATTTGCAGGTATCGTTCAGGGTTGCGACGACATCGAACGGGCAGCCAAAGACCTCGGCACAAGTGGTGCTGGTAGTCTCGGGAAACTGCGTGTTGGCGATCTACCAGCCAGATTTCGCTCAGTCGTTACTGACTTGCCTATTGGTCGCCCGAGCACGCCCTTGAGAACCGAGCAGAGCCTCCACGTTCTGATGGTTTGTGATCGCACGGAAGCAAAAACCTATCGGCCAGACCGCGAAGCCGTTGTCACGGCTCTGGGACAGCAACGCCTCGGCATGTTGGCGCGTCGACTGTTGCGCGATCTGCGCCGTGACGCCAACATAGATGTGCGCTAGGCCGCGCGCTCGATCTTGCTGAATTCAGGTTGATGACTGATAGCCAGATACGTCCTCTCGTCCTGACGATGGGTGAACCTGCCGGCATTGGCGGTGAAATCGCCATCAAGGCATGGCTGGATCGTCTGGCCATGAATATCCCGAACTTTTTCATTCTGGATGATCCCGAAAGGTTGAGGCGCCTCGGCCAGCGGGTTGGTATGGAGATCCCGATCAAGACGATATCGTCGCCCGATGAAGTCGCGGCGACATATCCCGATGCCTTGCCTGTCATGCCGCTCGGCATGGAAATTGATGCCGAACCAGGTGTTACCAACCCCGACTATGTACCGGCCGTTCTCGAATCAATTGACCGGGCCGTCGAATATGCCTTAAGCGGAGACGTATCCGGGATTGTCACCAATCCCATTCACAAAAAGACCCTTTACGATGGTGGTTTCCGCCATCCCGGCCATACGGAATATCTCGCACTGAAATCCGCTGCGGGCTCGATGCCCGTCATGATGTTGACCTGCCCCGGTCTGCGCGTCGTGCCGGTAACGATACATATGTCTTTGCGCGACGCCGTCGATGCTCTCGACACGGATGTTATTGTTACCAATGGCATTGTGACAGCCGAGGCCTTGCGGCGTGATTACGGCATCGAAAAACCGCGCCTCGCCGTGGCCGGTCTTAACCCGCACGCCGGTGAAGACAATGCGATGGGCGACGACGAAGAGAAAGTCATTGCCCCCGCTGTACGCGCCCTGCAAACCAGGGGCATCGACTGTTTTGGCCCTGCCCCCGCCGATACGCTTTTTCATGCCGCCGCGCGATCAACCTATGACGCCGTGCTATGTATGTATCATGACCAGGCGCTTATCCCGCTCAAGACCATCGATTTTGAACGCGGCGTCAATGTCACACTGGGACTGCCGTTTGTACGCACATCACCTGATCATGGCACGGCCTTCAATATTGCCGGATCCGGCACTGCCAGTCCGCTCAGTCTGATTGCCGCCATCCGCGAAGCATCGGCAATGGCGGCGCAACGTGACGCGGCGCGTGCCTGACCTGCCACCCCTGCGTGAAGTCATCGCCCGACATGGTCTCGGGGCCAGGCGCAAACTCGGACAAAACTTCCTGCTCGACCTTAATCTGACCGGACGTATCGCCCGGGCCGCCGGCGACTTATCTAATGTAACCGTCTTTGAGGTTGGTCCTGGACCCGGTGGCCTGACGCGGGCCCTGTTGAGCGAGGGTGCGGCGAAAGTGATTGCTATCGAGCGCGATCAACGTTGCATCGATGCGCTGGCGGAGGTCGGTCATGCCTGGCCCGGACGACTGGAAGTGATTGAGGGTGATGCGTTATCATTTGACGTCGCCAACTTGCCGGAAGGACCGGTTCGGATTGTCGCCAATCTGCCGTATAACATTTCCACGGCCTTGCTGGTGAAGTGGCTGGGTGATATCCAGCGCTTCGAAAGCCTGACCTTGATGTTTCAGAAAGAAGTGGCGGATCGCCTCGTTGCCGGTCCTGGTTCAAACGCCTATGGCCGGCTCTCCGTGCTCGCCCAGTGGCTCTGCGAAGTTCATCCGGAGTTCGACGTCTCGCCCTCGGCTTTTGTTCCGCCGCCCAAGGTAACCTCGACTGTTGTTGGGTTTAAACCCCGGGCCGAGCCCCTGGCACGTGCGCAAAGCAAGAGCCTGCAAGCCGTCACGCAGGCGGCGTTTGGTCAACGCCGCAAGATGCTGCGGGCCAGTTTGAAAACGCTGGGTGTTGATGCGGAAGCCTTGTGCGCAGCATCAGACATTGATCCCACTGCACGCGCTGAGACGATTTCTGTTGAAGGGTTTTGTGCATTGTCCCGCGCTTACGATGCGGCGCGCGACACGAACTAACGGATCACAGGGCGCTGCTGGGCCGTCGCATGGTCCGCCACATGTGCGAAGTCGGCGAATTGTCGTTGCCAAGCCCTTCTTCCGGCTGGCGAAAATGCCGACCGATGATGTCGTCAAACTGGTCAATTTCAATTTTCACATCTGCGTCAAACGAATAGAGGTCGTTGACGCAAATCATCCGCGCCGACATATACCATTTGTGATTTTTGGCCCGTTCATATTCGTCAACGATATAAGGTTCCGGCTGATAATCTTCGCCAAAGAACTTGCGATAGGACGCCGGGTATTCGTAGCCGACCGAGGGATCGGCAAAAAACCGTAGCGCCTGATGGGTGCGGATCGCCCAGCTCACTTCTTCGTCGACATACGGCTCGAGCAACTGGGCGCCCCAATAGCCATGGTCGCCGCGAATAAATCCGATGACCGCGATATCGTGCAACAGGCAGGCAAGGATCATATTTTCCGGCAAGCCGTTTTTCATCGCAAGATTGGCGCTTTGCAATACATGCTGCTGGTTCGGCGCAAACCGGTATTTGAAGAAATCTTTCAGCGTTGGTTTGTCCGGCATTTGCGGCAAACGCGGATCTTCGCCCATTAGCAGATATTGATCTTCGGTTTGCGGCGAACTGACGCCTGTTACCCGCTCGCCTTCCGCCAGATTGTAGAGCAGTGCCCTGGCAATAATCCTGTCGCCCAGTTCGTCCATCTGCTGCTGTTCAAGATCGTCGGCGTGTTCAGATAAAGTTTTTGCAGTTGTCATGATCGGTCTCACTGTTCGTTTGTCATTTTTCCGGTCGGGCAACCAGTAACCAGGCCCCGCCGCCCTCGGCGACCTTCTCCTGGTCCTGGTTCAGATATGATGCTTTTGTATCAACCCAGCCGCGGCCAGGTTTGCGACTGGCGCGAACAGATGGCACGTCGATATGCGCTGTAATCGTGTCACCCGCATAAATCGGTCTCAAAAAGCTGATTTCGATCCCCAGACCGCTTGGCAACATGTGCATACGCCGCCAGATCCCGCCCTGAGACTTGGCGGTCAGCGAAAATATATGGGCGCCGGTCGCAATGATGTCTTTGAGACCCATGGCTTGAGCAGCGGCGGGATCACGATGCATGGGTTGATTGTCAAATTCACTGGCGAACCACAACATGTGCTCGCGATCTACTGTGACGGTATCGCCGACAAGTTCATCGCCAACCGAAAAATCTTCAAAATACAACTTTTCGGTCATGCTGATATCATGCCTCGTCGCGTAATCGTTTGACGAAATCGGTCAAGCCGGTGCGGCGTTCGCGGCGCAAACGTTCGGCCCGCAATATTGCCTGAACATTCGATACACTGGCATCAACATCGTCATTGATGATGATGTAATCGTATTCTGCCCAGTGGCTCATTTCGTCGGAGGCCTTGGCCATACGGCTGGCGACAATCTCTTCCGGGTCCTGGGCTCTGGCCCGTAACCGGCGTTCCAGTTCAGCCGTTGTCGGCGGCAGAACAAAGACGCTCACCAGATCAGTGCGGGCATTCTGCGCCAGTTGCTGTGTACCCTGCCAGTCGATATCGAACAGAACATCGCGGCCATCTTGCAGGGCTTCATTCACCGGCCCTGACGGTGTGCCGTAATAATTATCGAAAACCTTGGCGTGCTCTAGCATTTCGCTCCGGTTAACCATCAGATTGAATTCGATCTTGTCGGTAAAAAAATAATCAGAGCCTTCGATTTCACCGGGTCGCGCCTGGCGCGTGGTCGCTGAAACGGACATGACAAGATTGGGTTCGCTCGCCAGAAGCCGCCGGGCGATCGTTGTTTTGCCGGCCCCGGACGGCGATGACAACACAAGCATCAGCCCCCGCCGGCCTATTTCCTCGTTCCGCATACCTTCAATACTGCTCACGCCAATGCCTTTTTTGTATCAATTATTCGATGTTTTGCACTTGTTCACGCAAGCGATCAATCACTGTTTTTAAATCAAGGCCGATCCGGGTCAAATCCTGGTCCGGCGACTTGGAACAAAGTGTATTCGCTTCGCGATTAAATTCCTGGGCAAGAAAGTCGAGGCGTCGCCCGACAACACCGCCTTCGTTCAACATTTCACGGGCCGAAGCGATATGACCGTCGAGCCGGTCAATTTCCTCGCGGATATCGGATTTAACCGCAAGGACGGCGGCTTCCTGGGCGATACGGTCAGGATCCGCCTCAACGCCGGCCTCCATGATCGCAGCGACTTGCTCGGCAAGGCGAGTGCGAATGGCTTCCGGCTGGGTTGCCGCATTGGCCCGGGCGTCATTGACCAAAGCCTCAATTTCGTCGACCTGGCCGTTCAGCACATCGGCGATCCGGCCTCCCTCCTCACCGCGTGCCGCGACAAGATCAGTCATCACGTCATCCAGTGAGGCCAGAATAGCCGCCTCGCGGGTCTTGCGGTGTTCTTCATCTTCTTCAGGTTCGATGACTTCGATGACGCCACGCAAGGCCATCAATCCATCCAGTGTCGCCGCCTGTACGCCCGGCTTGTCGGCATAATCCTGCGCGACTTCAACCAACTGGTCCAGCGCCTGGCGATTAACGACAAAGTTTGTCTCACCGGTGACCCACGAGACCTGCAGATTGAGATTGAGACTGCCGCGCGAAAAATGATGCGCTGCTGCTTTTTTGGCAGCCGCATCGACGGCATCCATGCCGGTTGGCACCCGACAGCGCACATCGAGACCGCGACCATTGACGCTTTTCACTTCCCAGACCCAGGTGGCGGTGTCATCGCTGCCATTGGCACGCGCAAAACCGGTCATACTCGCAACAGGCAAATGATCCTCCAAAGAAAACTCTTTTAAGCTACTTCGCGGCGCTACTATATGGTTTGCGCTGCACAGGGACAACAAGGAGCATCTTATTGCAAAACCCGAAGACCATCCTCATCACCGGCGCGTCGTCGGGTATCGGTGAAGCCCTGGCACTTCATTATGCCAAAGCGGGTGTCACGCTTGTTCTGGCCGGTCGAAATCCGGAAAGGCTGGCCCGCGTTGAGACCGCCTGCCAAGAACGAGGTGCGTCAGCCATCACCAAAGCCATCGACGTCGGCAACGAAATTGCCATGGCCAACTGGATCGGGGAGATCGACGCGCAAACGCCGCTCGACCTGGTAATCGCCAATGCCGGTATTTCCGGCGGTGCCTCGGGCGGTCTCGATGCAGCGACCCGCGAGATTTTTCGCATCAATGTCGAAGGTACTTTTAATACTGTGCACCCCGCCCTGACTGTCATGCGATCAAGACAGCGTGGCCAGATCGCCCTGGTGAGTTCACTGGCAGGCTATATCGGCATGCCGGGCGCGCCGGGGTACGGTGCCAGCAAGGCGGCGGTGCGATCCTATGGCGAAGCCCTCCGAGGGCGCTATGCGGCAGCCGGTATCGAGGTATCCGTCATCAGTCCGGGTTTTATCGTCAGCGGCATTACGGACAAAAACAATTTCCCCATGCCGTTTCTGATGGCGGCAGACAAGGCAGCCGGCATTATCGCCCGCGGTCTGGCCCGCAACAAATCGCGCATTGCCTTCCCGTGGCCGATGTACGCCGCCATTCGGCTGGCCGCCATGTTGCCGGTCGTTGTCACCGAAAAGCTGTTCGGGCGATTGCCAGCCAAGGACTGACGAACCGTCGGCTATTTGGCCTTGCGGGCGCGTTCCAGTTTGCGCCATTTGGCGACGTTGGAATTATGTTCGGCCAATGTCGGCGCAAAGACATGTCCGCCGGTGCCATCGGCGACAAAGTAGAGATCTTTCGTCGCCATGGGATGGAGCACCGCCTCAATTGCTGCGCGACCGGGATTGCAAATCGGCGACGGCGGCAGGCCCTTGTGAACATAGGTATTGAAGGGATGGTCGGTTTTCAGGTCGCTGCGGCGCAAGGGGCGGCCCAGTGGTGCATCCGGGCTGAGGCCAAAGCCTACTGTCGGATCTGACTGCAGACGCATGCCGCGCCGCAATCGATTAATAAATACGCCGGCGATATGGGCACGCTCAGATGCCAGCGACGTTTCCTTTTCGACAATCGAAGCCAGGATAACGGCCTCTTCGGGCGTGTCGAAAGGCAATCCACTGGCGCGAGCACCCCATGCATCAGTCACCGCTGATTTCATATCCTGCTGCATGCGGGCGATCAGGTCCGACCGGCTTTCGCCCAGTTCGAAGTGATAGGTTTCCGGCAACAGGGATCCTTCGACGGGCGGCTCCTGACTTTCGGCCAGGATCGCACCATCAAGGTTCTGTGTCGACGCAATGAGATCGAGGATCTGGGCGATCTGCAGGCCCTCGGCGATGGTGATCCGGTGCACGACGGTACCGCCTTCGATCAGCATTTCCATGATGCCTTTTGGCGAGATCGCGGCTGGCAGGACGTATTCGCCAGCCTTGAGGGCTCTGGCTTTTTGTCGCACACGCACGGCCAGATTAAAAACTTCGGCGTAACGCAGCACACCGGCGTCGTGCAGTTGTTCAGAAATACCCCGCAAGCTCGTGCCGCGCGGCAAATTAAGCGTCACGGGTACTGTGGATGGCCCGGCTGCATTGAATTCCGTCACGCCCCACGCGTAGATGACAACAAATCCGGTGATCACCAAGGCCAGAAACAGATTTACGATGCGAACAACCCGTCGGCGCGTAAAAGGTTTTTGCCGATTGGTCGACGTCGGTGGGCGCTTCTTCAGCTTGAAAGCGCGTGGTTCCGGAACCGGTTCCTCACCGACCTGGTCCGCCGAATAATCAGGTGCTGGCGGGACTTCGGGAGTTGGTTCATCCGCCAAGGCGGAAGGCCCTAATCGACTTTGCGAAACACCACGGAGGCGTTCGTTCCGCCGAAGCCAAATGAATTGGAGAGCACGGCGCGCACGTCACGCTCTTTGGCCTTGTGGGGTACCAGATCAATATCACAACCATCTGATGGATTGTCGAGGTTCAGGGTCGGCGGAACCACGCCGTTGTTCATCGCGAGGATCGAGAAAATTGCCTCAACTGCGCCAGCAGCACCCAGCAAATGACCGGTCGCTGATTTGGTCGAAGACATCGACAGCGAATAAGCCGCATCACCAAACAGACGCTTGATGGCACCGAGTTCAATCTCGTCCCCCAACGGCGTCGACGTGCCATGGGCGTTAATGTAATCGATATCCTCGACGTTGAGTTCGGCGCGTTCCAACGCCGCTTTCATCGCCCGGAAACCGCCATCACCATCAGCCGCCGGTGCGGTGATATGGTGGGCGTCACCCGACAGACCGTAGCCGATCAGTTCGCCATAAATTTTGGCACCACGCTTTTTGGCGTGCTCATATTCCTCAAGCACCACGGCACCCGCACCTTCACCCATGACAAAACCATCGCGGTCCTTGTCCCAGGGGCGCGAGCCTTTGGCGGGCTCATCATTGAAAGCCGTCGACAGGGCACGCGAGGCAGCAAAGCCTGCGATCCCGATCCGGCAAATCGCAGCTTCGGCACCGCCTGCGACAATAACGTCGGCATCGCCCCATTGAATAAGGCGTCCGGCGTCACCGATTGCGTGTGCGCCAGTCGAACATGCCGTCACAACAGCATGGTTCGGGCCTTTGAAGCCGTATTTAATCTGAATTTGGCCGGACAGCAGATTGATCAGTGCGGATGGGATAAAAAACGGGCTTACCTTGCGCGGGCCACGTTCATGCAGGATCACGGCTGTATCGGCGATACTTTTCAGCCCGCCAATACCGGAACCCATCAGAACACCGGTGCGGCATCTTGCTTCTTCGTCTTCAGGGGCCCAGCCGGAGTCGTTGATCGCCTCGCCGGCGGCACCCATACCATAGATAATGAATTCATCGACCTTGCGCTGATCTTTCGGCGCCATCCAGTCGTCCGGATTGAATTGCCCGGGGCCGTCGCCAAAGGGAACTTCACAGGCAATCTTGCAGGCCAGGTCATCAGCATCGAATTTGGTGATCGGGCCGGCGCCGGATTCGCCAGCAGTAATACGAGACCAGGATTCTTCGACGCCACTTGCCAGCGGGGTCACAAGACCTAAACCGGTAACGACAACACGTCTCATGGGCGGCCAATCCCTGATCGCAGGTAAAAAGACAAAATAACACCGGCGGTCGACAAAGCGGACGTCTGCCGGTGATCAATCATACTATTATTAGGCAGCGCTCGACAAATGCTCAATCGCGTCTTTGACGGTGAGGATTTTCTCGGCCATGTCATCGGGAATTTCAACGCCGAATTCTTCTTCAAACGCCATGACAAGTTCAACGGTATCCAGGCTGTCAGCACCAAGGTCGTCGATAAAGCTGGCGGTATCGGTGACTTTGTCTTCTTCCACACCGAGGTGTTCGATAACGATCTTCTTTACGCGATCAGCGATATCACTCATGTTTTTTTCCTTAGGCTTATGCTGTTTGGCGACAAATTTGACGAAAAGTTGCGGTTAGGTAACACACTTTATTAAGCTTGGAAAGTGGCCTGGTTACATTGCCTGTATGTGGGCCAATATGGTGCCAATTCGAGGTAACGACGACGCAGCAACGCTAGATCATCGCCATACCGCCGTTCACGTGTAGCGTCTGGCCCGTCACGTAGGCCGCTTCTTCACTTGCAAGATAGGTAACAGCCGCAGAAATATCACTAACATCGCCCAGACGGCCCGCTGGAATGGCTTCTGACAGCTTTTCACGCTGGGCCTCGGGCAATTCGTCAGTCATTGCCGTCTGAATGAAGCCCGGCGCCACGCAATTCACCGTAATCGAGCGCGAGGCGACTTCCTGGGCCAGCGCCTTCGACATGCCGACCAGGCCAGCCTTGGCCGCCGCGTAGTTGATCTGGCCCGGGTTTCCCGTGGTGCCGACAATCGAAGTGATATTGATGATCCGCCCCCAGCGGCGCTTCATCATGCCACGCAAGGACGCCCGGCAAAGCCGGAAAGTCGCGGAAAGATTGACATCGATCACCGCCTGCCATTCCTCGTCTTTCATCCGCATGGCCAGATTATCACGCGTAATACCGGCGTTATTGACCAGAATATCGACAGCACCCATGGCTTCGTCTGCCGCCGCAATCAAACCGCCGACTGCTTCAACGTCGCTGAGGTCACAAGGCACGATGTGCGTGCGATCCCCCAGTTCTGCCGCTTTGGCTTCCAGCGCTTCGCGCCGGGTACCGGATAAGGCGACGGTGGCACCCCGGGCGTGCAACGAACTGGCGATAGCCCCGCCAATACCGCCTGAGGCACCAGTTACCAGTGCAGATTTACCCTGCAAGTCGAACATTATGCGGCTCCCTACAAACTATTCAGAAATGTTTCTATATCAGCGGGTCCCTGGATCGATACGCCATTGAGATCCCGATTGATCCGGCGCGTCAGGCCGGTCAGCACCTTGCCTGCACCCAGTTCAACAAGTGTTTCAACGTCTTGCCCTGCCAGCGTTTCGACACATTCACGCCAGCGCACGCGTTCCGTCACCTGTTCGATCAGCAATTTTTCGATGGTGGCGGGATCGCTGGTCGGCTGCGCCGTGACATTGGCGACAACCGGCACGAAAGGTGGCGCGATATCAGTCGAATCCAGTGCTTCGGCCATTTCATCGGCAGCCGGTGCCATCAAGGCACAATGGAAAGGCGCGCTGACGGGCAGCATGATGGCCCGCTTGGCGCCGCGTTCCGAGGCCATCGAATTGGCATATTCCACAGAATAGGTATTGCCGCTGAGCACGACCTGCCCCGGCGCGTTGTCGTTTGCCGCGGCACATATACCAGGCTCAACACCGGCATCATCGTCCCCGGCGGCGGCATCTGCCGCAAGTTTCTCGGCATCTTCAAGATCGAGACCCAGCAAAGCCGCCATGGCCCCTTCGCCGACCGGAACCGCGCGCTGCATGGCCTGGCCACGCAAACGCAGTAACCGCGCGGTTTCAGCTACGGGGATTGCCCCCGCAGCAGCCAGTGCCGAATACTCGCCCAATGAATGACCGGCGACAAAATCTGCCATATCGGGCAATCGGACATTGCCCTCGGCCTCAAGCGTCCGAATTACGGCGAGACTGACGGCCATCAGGGCGGGCTGGGCGTTTTGCGTCAGGATCAGCTCGTCTTCCGGCCCCTCAAACATCAGTTTTGTCAGTTTGTCATTGAGGGCGTCATCAATTTCCTCAAAAACCAGGCGGGCGGACGCAAAGGCGTCGGCGAGTTCCTTGCCCATGCCGACGGCCTGCGAGCCCTGGCCTGGAAACACAAAAGCACGTTTCATAATGGTCGATGATCCTTTGAAATATTGAATAACCAGCGATCAAATTTCACCGCACAACGGGCGTCTGTCAAGCCGCTTGCACTGCAGCATAAAATGTATATAGTCGCGCGCCTTACATAACTCTCTGCCAGTCGAAGCTTGTTACAGCAAAGTCTGGCTATGCCTGACCAAACCGAAAACGTTCGGTGCGGCGGGCCGAACTATCCGAAGGGAGTGCACGCGCATGTCGCTGTACGAAAACATATTTCTCGTGCGGCCAGACGTCTCGGCTGCACAAGTCGAGACCATGGCCAAAGAATTCTCCGACGTTATTGAAAATGGCGGTGGAACTGTTCCCAAAACCGAGTTCTGGGGACTGAAAAACCTTGCCTATCGTATCAAGAAGAACCGTAAAGCTCATTACGTTCTTATTAACATCGATACGCCTCACGAAGCGCTTCATGAAATGGAACGTCAAATGGGACTGCATGAAGACGTCATGCGTCACATGACGATCCGTGTTGACGAACTGGAAGAAGGTCCGTCTGCCGTCATGCAAAGCAAAAACTCGCGTGATGAACGCCGCCCGCGCCGGGATGATCGTCCCCGCGATGAAGCCCCCAAGGATGCCGCACCTGCTGCTGCAACTGAAGAAGCGCCCGCTGCTGAAGAAGCACCTGCGGCCGAAGAAGCACCTGCGGCCGAAGCTAAAGGAGACGCAGAATGAGCGACACAAAATCAGCTGGCGGTCGCCGCCCTTTCTTCCGTCGTCGCAAATCCTGCCCGTTCTCGGGTGATAGCGCGCCGAAGATTGACTACAAAGACACCAAACTTCTCCTGCGCTTTGTCTCCGAACGCGGCAAGATCGTGCCGAGCCGGATTACAGCCGTGTCGGCGAAGAAGCAGCGTGAGCTGGCGCGTGCAATCAAACGCGCACGTTTCCTCGCACTGTTGCCTTACGTCGTTCAGTAAAGGACGCGCCGGCGTGCGCGCCATGTCTGCATATGCCTCAATCGGCCCCGAAGCAAAGCTTGCTCAATCAGAGATCAGCACTCGGACTGGGTGCGGGTGCACTCAGTGCTCTGTTGTATTTAGCTATTCAACTGGGCTCTCCGGGCGCACTGATCTTTGCCTATCTGTCGCCGCTGCCGCTTTATGCGGTGGGCCTCAGTCTGGGCTGGGCGGTCGTGATGATTGCGGCGATAGCTGCCTCGATCATCATTTTGCTTCTTGGCGGCGGGATCGACGCCATGACCTACGCCTGTCTCAATGCGGCACCAGCCGTTTGGCTCATTCGGTTGGCACTTTTGTCCCGACCGGATCAGCAAGGCAAACCGGAATGGTATCCGCAAGGCAATCTGGTGATGTGGCTGGCCATGGGCGCGGCCGGACTTTTCGGTTTCGCCCTGATGTTAGCCGGAGTGCTGGGCAACGGATTGTGGGACGGTGTCGCCCTTTACATGGACGCCATGGTCAGCAATCTGGCTTCAGCCAATGGCCAGGAACCGGCGCAACCGCTTCGGCAACTGACGGCATCGGCTTCGACGTGGCTGCCGGCAATGGTCGGCGTGTCGTGGATGACAATGCAGATCGTCAACGGGACACTGGCCCAGGGCCTGGTAACAAGATTTGGTCGCAATTTGCGACCTTCGACGGAACTGGCAACGTTTCAAGTGCCGGGTTCAATGGTTTATGCGCTGGCGCTGGCGTTCGCGGGATCATTCCTGCCGGGCGACATCGGCTTGATCGCCCGCACCCTGGCGATATTCGCGGCCTACCCTTTTCTGTTTGCAGGACTGGCAGTCGTCCACGCGCTATCTCGAAGATTGGCGGCTCGAACAATAATGTTAGCGGTATTTTACATAGTAATCATCATGCTGGGATGGCCGGTTCTGCTGGTCACAGGCATTGGTTTGGTAGATCAGTGGTTTGATTTTCGTGGCCGTTATGGCGGTCCGGACCAGAACGCTGGAAACGATATAGGTATTGGCCCGACGGGCGGCTCTGGCGGCCCCGGCGGAAATCAGGAGGAAAAGTAATGGAAGTCATTTTGCTCGAACGGATCGAAAAGCTCGGTCAGATGGGTGATGTCGTCAAGGTAAAGGACGGCTTTGCCCGTAATTTCCTGTTGCCGCGCAAAAAAGCGCTGCGGGCGAATGAAAAGAATCTCGCACAGTTTGAAACCCGACGTGTTGATCTGGAAGCAACCAACCTTACAGCTCGCACCGAAGCGGAATCCGTCGGCGAGAAAATGGATGGCCTGTACTGCAACCTGACGCGTCAGGCCAGTGAAGGCGGCCAGTTGTATGGTTCGGTAACCGCCCGTGATGTTGCGGAAGCAGCGACCGAAGGCGGCTTTGCCATCAATCGCGGTCAGGTCGTACTTGATCGGGTCATCAAGAACCTGGGTGTTCACGCCATTCGTGTGCAGCTTCACCCGGAAATTGCAGTCACCGTAAACATCAATGTCGCCCGCTCCGAGGAAGAGGCCGAAGTTCAAAAGGCCGCTGCCGAACGTGGTGATACGGATGCAGTTGATGCCGCCGCAGTACTTGCCGCCGCCGAATCGGATGCCGAAGCCGACGACGTTCATGTCGAGGAATTCTTCGAAGAAGAAGCCCTTGCCGACGCGGAAGCCGAGATCGTTGAAGCCGGTGCCGAGGAAGAAGAAGTTGCTGAAGAAGCAGCTCCGGAAGCTGAAACAGCTGGCGACGACGCGGATGCATCTGACGATCAGGCGGAAAGCGAAGAGACCACCTGATCCTGCCGGACATAGCGATCCAGAAAGAACGGCGCGGTGAATTCCGCGCCGTTTTTTTGTCTTGGATCCGTTAAATCATACAAAAATAATGCCGCCCGGTTCGGCGCAACAGGGATTCGAGCTGTCCGGCAAGTTATCCCCGCTGTTCACAGCCGATTTAGAGACTTACCCACAAGAATTTTGCTGCCAGTCCAAATGGTTTCTGTCACCCATCGGGGCCACGTGGGTATAGTGTCGCCACATGGAAAACGCCAGCACATCACCCCACCTCACGCCTGTCGATGAACTCGGTCACGGATCTGCCGACATGGCCGGTCCTGCCTACCGCGAACAGCCCAGCAATATTGAGGCTGAACAGGCCCTTTTGGGGGCCGTTCTGATCAATAATGAAGCGGCGCATCGCGTTACAGGGTTCCTCGCGCCCGAGCATTTTTTCTGGCCGGTGCATGGCCGGATTTTCGACGCCGCAACCAAGATTATTGATCGCGGACAGATCGCCACACCGACCACGCTGAAAACCTACTTCGAACGCGATGAAGGTTTAACCGAAGTCGGCGGCTCGGAATATCTCGCACGCCTCGCCTCGGCTGCGACGACTGTGATCAACTCGGAAGACTATGCCCGGGCGATCTACGACCTCTATCTGCGCCGCGAACTCATTGAAATTGGCGAAGAAATGGTCAATACGGCCTACGACGCCGATATTGACGAACCCGCCGGGTCGCAAATCGAGGTTTCGGAAAAACATCTGTTCGATCTGGCTGAAAAAGGCTCGCACGAAGGCGGCTTCCTGCCCTTCAAATCTGCCATGACGGCGGCAGTGCTGGCAGCCGAGGCGGCGTACAAGCGTGACGCCCAGTTAACCGGAGTGCCGACCGGCCTGACAGACCTCGATGAATTGCTCGGCGGGCTGCATCGTTCGGACCTTCTGATCCTCGCCGGACGCCCGAGTATGGGCAAGACGGCGCTGGCCACCAATATCGCCTTTAATGCGGCCAAGGCGCGGCGCTATAACGGGGCCGATGACGGGGCCGTTGTTGGCTTCTTTTCGCTCGAAATGTCGGGCGAGCAGCTGGCCACCCGTATCCTCTCGGAGCAGGCCGAGATATCATCACACAAAATCCGCCGGGGCATGGTTTCGGGCGATGATTTCCACAAAGTGGTGCGTGTCGCCAACGAACTTGAGGAATTGCCGTTTTTTATCGATGACACGCCGGCGCTGACCATCGCCGCCCTGCGTACCCGGGCCCGGCGTCTCAAGCGCCAGCACAACCTCAGCATGCTGGTGATCGATTATCTCCAGCTTATCCGGCCCTCGGGCAACAACCGGAGCGATGGGCGTGTTCAGGAAGTTTCGGAGATTACCCAGGGACTGAAAGCACTGGCCAAGGATCTCGATATTCCGGTCCTCGCCCTCAGTCAGTTGAGCCGTGCCGTCGAGGCCCGTGATGACAAACGCCCACAACTTTCCGATCTGCGTGAATCGGGCTCGATTGAGCAGGACGCCGATGTCGTTATGTTTGTTTATCGCGAGGAATATTACTGGAGCCGGACCCATCCGAAGCCTATTCGCCCGCGCAAGGACGAAACGGAAGCCGAATTCATTCTGCGCCAGCAACAGTGGAACGAGGATTACCAGCGCGAAGGCAGGGCGGGTGAAGCCGAAATCATTGTCGGCAAACAGCGCCATGGTCCGACCGATACGGTTGAGGTCTACTTTGCCCAGCAATTTACCCGCTTTGGCAATCTTGTTCAGACGGATGATGATCACGACGATGCCGGATTATAGGTATGAAAAGTCGTGATTATTCGAATGCCACACTCACGATAGATCTTTCAGCGCTCGCTTCCAATTACCGCTTGCTGGTTGATAAATTCAGCGGTCGCCACGTCGGGGCGGCCGTCAAGGCTGACGCCTATGGCATTGGCGTCGAACGGGCTGCACAAACCTTATACGCCGGGGGTTGCCGAACTTATTTTGTTGCCAGCCTTGATGAAGGCGTTGAATTGCGCGGCATTCTCGGCCCCGGACCGGAGGTCTACGTATTTGAAGGCGTCAGTGCCGGTCGTGGCGACGTTTTTACTGCCAATGATCTGAGACCGGTGCTGAACCATCTCGGGCAAATCGCGACCTGGGTGGAGCATGCGTCGGCAGTTTCAAAGCCACTCGCGGCGGCGCTTCATGTTGACACCGGTATGTCACGTCTCGGCCTGCCGGGGCAGGAGCTGGACACATTGCTCGCTGAGCCGGAACGCCTGGCGGGCATCGATCTCAAACTGGTCATGAGCCACCTGATTTGTGGCGATGAAGCCGACAATCCGTCTAACGGTGATCAGCTACGCGCCTTCAATCAGATTCAACAGCAATTTCCCGATGTCGAAGCCAGTTTTGCCAACGGGGCCGGTATTCTGTTGGGGCCCGATTATCACTTTGATGTCGGGCGCGCGGGCCTTGCTTTGTATGGCGGAAATCCGATCCCTTCCCTGCCGAACCAGATGTCGGAAGTCATTCAAATCAAAGCAAAAATTGCCCAGGTTCGTGAGATTGACAGCCCCCAGACCGTTGGCTATGGTGCGACGCACAGGGCGATGGGACCTGCCCGCATTGCCACCGTTCCGGTGGGCTACGCGGATGGCTATCCCCGCTCCCTCGGCAACAAGGGTTTCGCCGTTATTGACGGCGTCAGGGTTCCGGTCGCAGGACGGGTTTCGATGGATATGATTACGCTTGATGTCACCGCAGTTGCGCCCGAAAAAGCGGCACCGGGTTGTGAGGTTGAGTTGCTGGGTGGCAGCGTATCGCCGGTCGAGCTTGCCGAAGCCGCCGGCACTGTCGATTATGAACTTTTGACACGCATCGGTTCGCGCTATCATCGGCGCTATGTCGATACCAAATCATCCGGAAATTCCTGACCCTGCAATGACACCGGCCATCAGACAAAAATATTCATTATTTTGCCAGGCGCAAACCTGATGGCGCGGGCGGCGCGCCAGTACGTTTGTCAGTCATGTGGCGCGGTTAGCGCAAAGTGGTCCGGCCAGTGCGATGCCTGTCAGGAATGGAACAGCATTGTCGAGGAAGCCTCGACGTCATCTGCACCAAAAAGTCTCGGCAAGGCCAAAGGGCGACAGGTCAATTTTGTACCACTTGATGGCGAAACTCCCGAAAGCCCGCGCCTGGAAACTGGTATCGCTGAATTTGACCGGGTACTGGGCGGCGGACTGGTCACGGGCTCAGCGATCCTGATCGGCGGCGATCCCGGCATCGGCAAATCAACACTTTTGTTGCAAGCCATGGCGTCGCTGGCGAAATCCGGCGCGTCGGTCGCCTATATATCCGGCGAGGAAGCCGTCGAGCAGGTCCGCATGCGGGCACGCAGGCTCGGCCTGGCAGACGCCCCGGTTGAACTTGCCGCCGCCACGAGCGTGCGCGATATCCTGACGACGCTCGAAAAAAGCGATCCGCCGCGTTGCGTGGTGATCGATTCCATCCAGACAATGTATGTCGATAATCTTGAATCAGCCCCTGGCACCGTCGGCCAGGTCCGGGCCAGCGCCCAGGAATTCATCCGCATGGCCAAGGCGCGCGGCATATCGGTTTTTCTGGTCGGACACGTAACAAAGGACGGCCAGATCGCGGGGCCCCGCGTGCTCGAGCACATGGTTGATACCGTGCTTTATTTTGAAGGTGAGCGCGGCCATCAATTCCGTATCCTGCGCGCCGTCAAAAACCGTTTTGGACCCGGCGACGAAATCGGTGTCTTCGAAATGACGGACGCCGGCCTCGCCGAAGTGTCCAATCCCTCAGCGCTGTTTTTGCCAAAAGAAGGACAGCGCGTCAGCGGCAGTTGTGTTTTTGCCGGTATCGAAGGCACTCGTCCCGTACTCGTCGAAATCCAGGCGCTGGTCTCGCCTTCACCCCTGGCCACACCGAGACGTGCGGTGGTCGGCTGGGACAGCAATCGCCTCGCCATGGTTATGGCCGTGCTTGATGCCCGCTGTGGCCTTCGCCTTGCGGGCAATGACATCTACCTCAACGTCGCCGGGGGCTTGAGGGTTCAGGAACCGGGTGCAGATCTTGCAGTCGCGGCTGCCCTGGTTTCATCGGTAACGGACGTCCCCGTGCCGGGCGGTGCCGTTGCCTTTGGCGAAATCGGGCTGTCGGGTGAAGTCCGTCCGGTGAGCCAGACCGACGTGCGGCTGAAGGAAGCCGCCAAGCTCGGCTTTGAACGGGCACTTTGTCCAACGGTGTCGTCGCGCAAGCCGCCGCTGGCTGTTGAAAACATTTCTGCTGTTCACGAACTGGTCGACCTGTTTGACCAGGTCGAGACCAAACGCAGTGCCGCGGGAGGCAGCATTGGCTGATATTCCCGTCAACCTGATCGATATTGGCGTCGCTGCCGTTCTGATCCTGTCGGCCTTGCTGGCCTTCAGCCGGGGCTTCGTCCGGGAAAGCCTGGCCGTCGCCGGCTGGATCGGTGCGGGGTTTGCGTCCCTCTATCTTTATGCGCCGCTCAACCCGTTTGTGCGTAAATATGTGCCGGTGACAATTGCCGCCGACGCCATCACCGTCGCCGGTGTCTTTATTCTCACACTTGTGGTGATTTCGATATTGAGTCACCGCATCGCCGTGACCGTGCGTGAAAGTGCCATCGGCGCGCTTGACCGGTCGCTGGGCTTTGTCTTTGGCCTGGTGCGTGGTGCGGCGATTGTTGTCGTTGCCTACATGTTGCTGACGTGGCTGATCCCGGCTGCCGACCATCCGGATATTGTACGGGAAGCCCGGGTCACGCCATGGGTACAGCGTGGTGCCGATGTGTTGATCCAGCTGGTGCCAGAAACCAACAAGGCGCGCGAGCAGGTTGAAAGTGCATTGGAAAAGGCCGGCGAACTCAATGATGCCACAGGTGGTCAACTTGAACGCTCGATCAAACAAACAATACAAGACTCACTCGACAAATCAGGGTACAACGCGCCCCAACGCACTCAGATGGATCAACTGATCCGGTCCAATCAGGATAAATGATGCCCGAGAGCGACAAAAAACCTGACGTCTCCGCCGGTCGGTCGAGTGACCTTCGCTTCCCCGACTTGCCGTATTCCAACCCATTTGACGACGATAAACTGCACGAGGAATGTGGCGTCTTCGGCATTTATGGCACAGATGATGCCGCCGCCCATACGGCATTGGGTCTGCACGCCCTGCAGCATCGCGGACAGGAATCAGCGGGGATCGTTTCCTATGACGGTAACCGCTTCAATACGCACCGAAACCTCGGTCTTGTAGGCGATATTTTCAGCTCGCAAGCGGTGATGGACAGCCTTGAAGGCGACCGGGCCATCGGCCACAACCGCTATTCGACAAGCGGCGAAACCCTGCTGCGCAACGTGCAGCCACTGTTTGCCGAATTTGCCTTTGGCGGCCTCGCCATCGCCCACAATGGAAATCTGACCAATGCCATCGCGGTTCGCCGCGAACTGGTCAATCGTGGATCGATTTTCCACACGACCTCGGACAGCGAGGTTCTGATCCACCTGATCTCGACCAGCACGCGCAACACCGTATCGGACCGTATTGTCGATGCCCTGCAAGGCGTTGAAGGTGCCTATTCCCTGATCGCTATGACCAACGACGCCATGTACGGCGTGCGTGATCCTCTGGGGGTTCGTCCATTGATCATCGGGTCCATTGATGGCGCGACCATTTTGACTTCGGAGACTTGCGCGCTTGATATCATCGGCGCTGAATATGTCCGGGACGTCGAGCCTGGTGAAATGGTCATCGTCGATAGCAGTGGTGTGCTCAGCCTGAAACCCTTTGCCGTCTCTCCACCACGTTTTTGCATCTTCGAATATGTCTACTTTGCCCGCCCTGACAGCGTTGTCGGGGATACTAGCGTCTATGAAGCCCGCAAACGCATCGGCGCGGAGCTGGCGCGGGAAGCGGCGGTCGATGCCGATATTGTTGTGCCGGTCCCGGATTCAGGCAATCCCGCTGCCATGGGCTATGCGGTAGAGTCCGGCATTCCCTTCGAGCTTGGCATTATCCGCAATCATTACGTGGGCCGGACCTTTATTGAGCCCTCGGATTCGATCCGGCATCTCGGCGTCAAACTGAAACACAACGCCAATCGCGCCTACATCGAAGGCAAACGCGTCATCCTGGTCGATGATTCCATTGTGCGCGGCACGACGTCGACCAAGATTGTCGAGATGGTCCGGGCTGCCGGGGCCACCGAAGTTCACATGCGGATCGCCAGCCCGCCGACCACGCATTCCTGTTATTACGGCGTCGATACGCCTGAGCGCGACAAACTGATCGCCGCCCGCCTTGATCTCGAAACCCTGCGCGCCTATGTCGGCGTCGACAGCCTCGCCTACATTTCAATGGACGGACTGTACCGCGCCATGGGGCAGGAAAACCGAAATGCCGAGGTTCCGCAGTTCTGTGACGCCTGTTTCTCAGGCGAATACCCGGTAGCCCTTTCTGATCATGAACAGGGCGACGACGGTGCCCAGCTCTCCTTGTTGTCTGAACGGGTGTAACAACAGTGTCCGGACGCCTTGAAGGCCGCGTGGCCCTGGTCACCGGTGCCTCTCGCGGCATCGGCGCGGCAGCGGCTGAGCGTTTTGCCGCTGAAGGTGCCCACGTCATCGCTGTCGCCCGCACTGTTGGCGGCCTTGAAGAACTGGATGATCGCATCCAGGCGGCAGGCGGCAGCACAACGCTGGTCCCGCTCGATCTGACAGACTACGCCGGCATTGACCGCCTAGGCGCGGCCGTGGCGGAGCGCTGGGGCAAGCTCGACGTCCTGTTGGGAAACGCTGCAATCCTCGGCAGTCTCAGCCCGATGGGCCACAGCCAGCCCGAAGAATGGGAAGAGGTCTTCGCCATCAATGTCACGGCAAACTTCCGGCTGATCCGATCTTTTGATCCCTTGTTGCGCGCCTCCGACGCCGGTCGCGGTATCTTTATGACTTCCGCCGTCGGGTCGCAGGTAATAGCCTACTGGGGGGCCTATGCGGCGAGCAAGGCAGCGCTCGAGCATATGGCGCGTACCTACGCCGCTGAGCTCACCAAAACCAGTGTCAAAGTAAATGTGCTCGACCCCGGTGCCATTCGCACCGGCATGCGCGCAAAGGCCTTCCCCGGGGAGGACCCTGAAACCCTGCGTCCGCCCGACGCCCTGAATGATGTGATCGTCGATCTGGCGGTGCCGGACTGCACACGCAACGGCGACGTCGTCCAAGCTTATTAGGCTCGGCTATTTCTTCCGGTCGGAATAGGGATTGTCACCTTTGCGCAGGAAAATGCGGATCGGTGTACCGGGCAATTTGAAGGTTTCGCGCAGATCGTTGACGAGGTATTTCGAATACGAATCGGGCAAAGATTCCGGTCGACTGGAGAAGATGACGAAAGTCGGCGGGCGTGCCTTGGCCTGCGTGGCATAGCGCAACTTGACGCGGCGCGAATGGACGGCAGGCGGTTGATGACGGGCCGTGGCATCATGAAGCCAGCGATTGAGGCGACCTGTCGAGACCCGTGAATTCCAGACGTCATATGCCTTGAACACAGCCGGCATCAGGGTTTCCATTTTCGATCCGGTCAGCGCCGAGATCTGGACGATGGGAATGCCCCGCACCTGTGGCAGTGACTTCTCGAGGCGATCGTTTAGATCCTGCATGACTTTCTTGCGATCCTCGACGGCGTCCCATTTGTTGACGGCGATGATCAGTGTGCGGCCCTGCTCGACCACGAGATTGGCAATCGTCAGATCCTGTTTCTCCAGCGGTGCCTGACCATCGATAACCAGGACCACCACTTGAGCATAGCGAATGGTCCGCGTCGTGTCGGAGGTCGACATTTTTTCCAGGTGATTGCGAACCCGCGCCTTGCGCCGAAGTCCGGCAGTATCGATCAGACGAATACGCTCGCCCTGCCATTCCCAGTCAACCGAAATACTGTCACGTGTCAGTCCGGCTTCCGGGCCGGTGATCAGTCGCTCCTCGCCGAGAAGGCGATTGACCAGCGTCGATTTGCCGACGTTGGGACGCCCGACAATAGCCAGTTGAACCGGACCGACCTGCCGTTCCTCCGCCAGTTCCGCGTCATCATCGTCAAGACCGATGATATCATCGTCGATATCAAGCGCGGCTTCGCGACTTTCCCAATCGAGTTCATCGATCTCGCCGTCTCCGGCGTCAGCACCCAACAATGGCTCCAGCGCATCATACAAGTCGTCAAGGCCTTCACCGTGCTCTGCCGACAAGGCCAGCGGATCACCAAGCCCCAGACTGTAGGCTTCGAGCATGCCGCCCTGACCCTGGCGCCCTTCACATTTGTTGGCCACCAGCACTACAGGCGTGTCACCACGCCGCAGTATGTCAGCAAAATGTTCGTCTGCCGTGGTAATGCCGGCTCGCGCATCAATCAGCATCAGGGCAACGTCGGCTTCGCCAAGTGCCGCTTCGGTTTGACGCCACATACGGTCTTGCAGACTGTCATCCGGCCCGGTTTCAAGACCCGCCGTATCGATCAGTCGAAAATTCAGATCGTCGATCTTGCCGGCACCTTCACGGCGATCCCGGGTGACGCCGGGAGTGTCGTCGACGAGCGCAAGGCGACGTCCGACCAGACGGTTAAACAGCGTCGATTTGCCGACATTTGGTCGGCCAATAATAGCGAGGGTACGGGTCATGGTCGTTTGTCTCTAGGGACGGTGATGCTAGCGGTAGGCCAGCAGTTCAGCGTTGTCGGTCAACAAGAATAGTGTGCCGTTGGCGACGATGGGTGAAATGGAGACGCCGTCCGGCACGGCGATCTGGCCGATCACTTCTCCTGTATAAGGCGATATCGCGACGACAGCGCCTTCAGATGAAGCGACAATAATGCGGTCACCAGCCAGCAGCGGTCCGGCCCACTGGATGGGATCGAGGCGATCTTCGGGGTCACCGTACCTTGCGAGTTGCCGGACCCAGCGCACACGTCCGGTATCGCGCGACATGGCGACGACCTGGGCGTCGCTGGTTACCACAAACACGAAGTTTCCGGCGACCCACGGCGTCTGGATGCTGCCGATATCCTGATCCCAGATCCGGCCACCCGTACGCAGATCAATTGCCACCATACGCCCGGCGTGACCCACGGCAAAGACGCGGCCCCGGTCGATCACGGGTGCGCCATTAATGTCACCCAGTCGCGATAGCGATGTCATACGGCCGACCCGCGTCAGTGAATCGGCCCAGGCAACCTGTCCGTTCGCAGCACGCAAGGCAAATATTTCACCTGAGGAATATGGCACTACCAGCATCGCACCCTGACTTGCAGCACTCGCCGCGCCTATCAGTCCGGCAGTTTCAGAGATACCGACATGCGACCACTGGACGCTGCCGTCGATTGCGTTCAGGGCATGCAGGCGGTTGTCATAGGAAATTGCGAATACCTTGCCGCGATCGAAAGTCGGGGCACCTCGTATCGGAATACCTGTTTTGGCGACCCAGATCTCCGCACCGTTTTCGGGCTCGAGCGCGCGAACCTCGCCATATCCGGTAGTGACAAAAAGCGTGCCATCGCCATAGGCGAGGCCGCCTCCGATCGCGCCTTTTTCTTCACCCTTCGGCGTTAAATTATAGCGCCAGATCAGTTCACCATTGTCGGCACGTCTGGCCGATACATGACTGTTTGCGTCGAGAACGAAAATTCTGTCTCGGGCATAAATCGGCGCGGCCATCAGTCGCTCCAGATCGCTGGAGCCAGCGCCAATATCGACTCGCCAGATGAGGTTCAGTGCATCACCGAGTGCCAGATGATGCATGGCATGTGTCGGGTGCCCGCTGCTTTGCGGCCAGTCATCGTTGATGTAGGGGCGGGGCAAGCGGACGTCGAGGTCGGCGATCGTAGGGTCCGCCTTGAGTTGATCTTCAAGCAGTAATATTGAAATGCGCTCGCCCGGCAACGGCGGATCGTCACCTTCACCCAGCCACTCCGGCATGTCACAGCCGGAGACAACCAGCGAAACCGCGATCAGCAGGAACAGGCTGACAAGCCTTTTTGGCATGTCAGATACATTTTGAACCAGGGACGACATTGATTTATCCGGTTTCGGTTATTATTGCGTGCCGCCGAGGGCGGCCAGCATTTCAGCCGAACGGGACCGCACACCCTGTGGGGCCTTGGCATCGTCCGTCAATTCCTTGAAACCCTTGCGCGCCGAGTCAGCATCGCCTTCTGCCAGGGCCGCAAGAGCGATCAGTTCCATCGCCGAATAGCGCCACGCTTTGCCGGCACCGATCAAGGGCTCCAGGCGCTTGCGCGCACCTGATATGTCGCCATCATCCAGAATATGCAGGGCCGCTAGCAAAGCGGCCAGTTCGCCAAAGGTGTCGCCGCCTGAGAAGTCAGCGGCCAATTTGTCGTACAGGGCAATCGCCGCCTGTCGGTCTCCGGCGGCTGCAACCGCAGCTGCTTCTTCGAGCCGGGCGATTTTGGCGTAGCCGCCACCGGCACTGTCCGCAAGTGCAGCAAATGCGGTCGCTGCATCGGCATTGCGTCCTTCTTCGGTCATGGCCTTGGCCGCGGCAAAAGAGCCGCCGGCTTCCAGTCGGGCGCGCTTGGAGTATTCCTGCCAGCCGACAAATCCCGCCGTCAGCAGCACGACAGCCGCCGCGCCCGCCATCAGCAATTTGCCGTAGCGTTTCCAAAGGTCTTCATATTTGTCGCGACGCAGGTCTTCGTCGACTTCAGAAAAGATGTCGGCCACTAAATCCTCCAGGACAATTGTCCGTGAATACATTCCGGACTTGTCAACAAAACCGCGCCTCAGAGCGACAAGTTTACGTGCACAAGGTCGAAAAATCCGGGGTTAAATTTCGGGCGCTAACATAGCCGCAGTCGCTCGCATTGGCAAACACCGTCTGCGCAATCGAATTTCACTCATATTCAGCCGAAAACGAGGTTTCCGGCACGATACGCGAAAGTCTGGATTGTCACGGAAAGTACGACATCGAGGGGAAATACTGCGGCGCAACATGAGTAAAACTCGAATTCAATCAAAATAGCCAAATACTGGCACATGAATTGCGGAAATCGGGTATGACCCAGGGAAATCGTATAAAATCGGCACGCAAACGTCTCAGTATGAGCCAGGCTGTCCTGGCACGGCACATCGATGTGGATCAATCCAGCATCGCATATTGGGAAAGTAGCCGTACCACACCTAAACATTCGCGCTTATTGGCTCTTGCCGAAGTTCTTGGTGTAACCCCCGAGTGGCTGCAATTTGGCATTTCGAAGTCAGAAAGCAGTGCTGAAATCCACGTCGTTGCCTCTATCGGCGCTGAGCGTTCGAATGACGCCGTTCATGCGCTGGATGACATGGCGACAATTGATTTTCAGCTTGCGGACGATGAAAAGGAAACCATTGCCATTACGGTCAACGGCAATTCCCTGGCGCCGATTTATCAGGATGGAGACGTCCTGATCGGACCGCGGATGTCACCTGAGGTGGCTCTTCGGGAGTTTCATGCCGACAGTGTGTATGGCATGCGCGATGGTCGCACACTTCTGGTTCGCGCACCGGCTGGCCGCACCTTGCCGACCGGACCGATTGCCGACACTTCAAAAATCACCTGGATCATGCCGGTAACGTGGATTCGCAAGAATACCGCGCAGCAGCAAGCCGATAACCAGGCGCGATCAACTATCGCACAAAGCGCCGCTGATCGCCGGACCGATCAGGATGATCGTCGCGCAGGTCTGGGATCAATTGCCGCCCACGGCTGATTTATTCGGGGCCGATCGAGCGGAGCGTTCCCGTCAGGTGAAATCTATTCCCACTCGATGGTGCCAGGTGGTTTGCTAGTGATGTCGTAGACGACACGGTTAATGCCGCGCACTTCATTGACAATACGGTTGGACACGCGCCCCAGAAATTCATGTTCAAAGGGGTAATAATCCGCCGTCATGCCGTCGGTTGAATTTACCGCCCGCAGCGCACAGACATAGTCATATGTCCGCTCGTCTCCCATGACGCCAACCGTGCGGACCGGCAGCAGCACGGCAAAGGCCTGCCAGATTTTGTCGTACAGGCCTTCTTTTCGAATTTCGTCGAGATAGATGGCGTCGGCCAGTCTCAGAATATCGACTTTCTCGGTGGTAATTTCGCCTGGAATTCGGATCGCGAGGCCCGGGCCCGGAAACGGATGACGCCCGACAAAACTTTCCGGCAAACCCAGTTCCTGACCCAGTACCCGGACTTCATCCTTGAAAAGCTCCCGCAGCGGCTCGACCAGTTCGAGGTTCATGCGTTCAGGTAAACCACCGACGTTGTGGTGCGACTTGATGACGACACTGGGGCCGCCGGCAAAGGAAACCGACTCGATAACATCCGGGTAGAGCGTGCCTTGGGCAAGATATCCGGCACCGCCGACCTTTTTTGCTTCGGCCTCAAAAATTTCGATGAACGTGTTGCCGATGATCTTGCGTTTCTGTTCCGGGTCGGAAACACCTTCGAGCTTGCCGAGGAAATTTTCTGCGGCGTCGACGTGGACAAGCGGAATGTTGTAGTGCTCGCGGAACATGTTGACGACTTCATCACTTTCGCCGGCCCGCATCACGCCGGTATCAACGAATATGCAGGTGAGTTGATCGCCGATGGCTTCGTGCAGCAGCACCGCAACAACGGAAGAATCCACCCCGCCCGATAATCCGCAGATTACTTTGCCGTCACCGACCTGAGCCCGGATCTTGGCAATTTCAGTTTCCCGGAAGGCCGACATAGTCCAGTCGCCCTCGCAGCCGACAATGTTGTGCGTGAAGTTCCTGAGCAAGGCTGTGCCGTCGAGCGTGTGTACGACTTCGGGGTGAAATTGCACGGCGTAGAAGCGCTTGTCTTCGTTGGCGATGGCGGCGAAAGGTGATCCCTCGCTGGTCGCCACGGTCTGAAACCCGTCCGGTAACGATGTCACACGGTCGCCGTGGCTCATCCAGACCTGCTTGCTGTCGCCGACCGACCAGATGCCTTCAAACAGCGGACAGGATTGCGTCACATCGACAAAGGCCCGGCCGAATTCGCGGTCGTGACCGTCTTCAACGTCGCCGCCCAATTGCGCGACCATGGTCTGTTCGCCATAACAAATACCGAGCACAGGCACACCGAGATCAAATACTCTTTGCGGCGCGCGCGGTGTCCCGATATCCGTGACCGACGAGGGCCCACCCGAGAGAATGACGCCCACAGGGGCATAGTCATCAATGATCTCTTCGGATTTGTTGAACGGCACGACCTCGCAATACACACCGCTTTCGCGCACACGACGCGCGATCAACTGGGTGACTTGCGAGCCAAAATCAATGATCAGTATTTTTTCGTTCTTGCCGATTTCGTCAGTCATGCAATTTCCGCTCAAGGACCGCGGCGAAGAACCCGTCGGTGCCGTTCGCCGCTGGTGAAAGGTTGAGATATTTTTCGTTCATCGGACACGGGGTCTCGATGGTGGCGGCCCAGACGTCCGGGATCGGAACCACTTTAAAGTCGGGCCGACGTTTTACGAACCAGTCGATTTGTTCGCTGCCTTCGCGGTTCAACACGGAACACGTGGCATAAACCAGACGACCGCCCGGGCGAACCAGATCGGCAAACTGCACCAGCAAATCACGCTGCCGGGCGACTTGGCGACTCAGAGTTTTGTCGTCGAGCCGCCATTTGGTTTCCGGATTGCGCCGCCAGGTGCCAGTGCCGCTGCAGGGCGCGTCGATCAGTACCCGATCAAGTTTGCCTGTCAGTGCTTCATGGTCCGGGCCTGCGTCTGGCGCAATACGTTTGCTTTGCACACTGGTGACTCCGGCCCGTAGCAGGCGTTCGCTCAAACTGTCCAGCCGGGCGCCGTCGATATCCCAGGCGTGAATTTGACCGCTGTTTTCCATCACTGCAGCCAGGGCAAGCGTTTTGCCCCCTGCTCCGGCACAGACATCTCCTACCAGTTGCCCGGCTTCTGCCGCCACAAGCAACGAGGCAAGTTGCGCGGCTTCGTCCTGAATTTCAACGTGACCGTCTTTGTATAATTTGCTGCCCGTAATGCGTTTGCGCCCGACGAGCCGCAAGCCAATCGGTGACAAACTGGAAAATTCGGCCTCGATGCCTTCATCTGCCAAAGCGGTCAACGCAGATTGCCGATCTGTCAGCAAGGTGTTGACTCGAATATCAACAGGTGCCCGCTCGTTCATTGCAGACATTTCAGCGATCAGCTGATCGCCGAACCGTTCCGTCAATTCAGGTTCCAGCCACTCGGGGAAACTTCCTGCGACAGATACAGGCATGTCTTTTGGATGATCGGGTTCTTCCGAGATTTCGATCACCAGCGCACGTTCTTCTGTCGACAACGCATCCGGACGGTGGCTCTCGCCATCAAAGGCCTTGTCAAACTCTTCGATCGTCCAGTTTTGCAAACGCACCAGACCCGCGATCACCAGCGTCCGGTGCTCATCGATTTCACACCACCACGCCAGTTCGCCAAAGCGACGCAAAATGGCGAAAACAAAGTCCGAGATATATCTGCGATCTCCCGAACCGGCAAAACGCCGTTCACGAAACCAGCGCTCGACAAACCGATCGGCTGGTTTACGCGACGTTGCCAGACCATCGAGAATTTCGATGGTCATCTGGGCACGCGCACCAGGGGTCATATTCGTCTACCCGAAAATTGACGACGTCCCGGCATACCCTCAGGACTGGCCGGGATAGTTTGGCGATTCCCGGGTGATCGTCACGTCATGGACATGACTTTCCCGCAAACCGGCTCCGGTAATTCTGCGGAAGCGGCAGTTAGTATTCATCTCGGCAATCGTTGCATTACCGGTATAACCCATGGCTGCCCGCAAACCGCCGACGAGCTGATGAACAACTGCGCCCGCCGGTCCCTTGTAGGGCACCTGACCTTCGATACCTTCGGGCACCAGCTTGAGCGTGTCCTTGATATCTTGCTGGAAATAACGATCCGCCGAGCCACGCGCCATGGCGCCGACCGAACCCATGCCGCGATAGGCCTTGTACGACCGACCCTGGTAGAGGAACACTTCACCCGGCGCTTCGTCGGTTCCAGCGAGCAGCGAACCGATCATGGCGACGCTGGCACCACCGGCAATCGCCTTGGCCAGATCGCCGGAAAACTTGATGCCGCCGTCGGCAATGACGGGCACATCCCGCTTCGCACAGGCCTCAACAACTTCAATAATCGCAGAAAGCTGCGGCACACCGACACCGGCCACAATTCGTGTGGTGCAGATCGAGCCCGGCCCGATACCGACCTTGACGGAATCTGCGCCTGCATCCATCAGTGCTTCAGCGCCTTCCGGCGTGGCAACATTGCCCGCCGAGACCTGAACATAATTGCTGATCGACTTGATGCGATCGACCGACGCCAGTACGCCGGCGGAATGGCCGTGAGCGGTATCCACAACAACGACATCGACGCCAGCCTCGATCAGCGCCTGGGCACGATCATATCCGGCATCCCCGACACTGGTCGCAGCGGCAACACGCAAGCGGCCGCGCTCGTCCTTGCAGGCATTGGGATGAAGCTTGGCTTTTTCGATATCCTTGACCGTGATCAGACCAATACAGCGATTTTCATTATCAACAACCAGCAGCTTTTCAATCCGGTGTTGATGCAGGATGCGTTTGGCTTCCTCGCTGTCGACACCTTCCTTGACCGTGATCAAGCCTTCATGCGTCATCAACTCACTAACGGGTTGATCCATGTCAGTGGCGAAACGAACGTCGCGGTTGGTCAGAATGCCGACCAGTTTGCCACTGCCTTCCTCAACCACGGGAATGCCGGAAATCCTGTGCGACTGCATCAGCTCCAGCGCATGCGACAGATTGCGACTCGGTGATATGGTCACCGGATTGACGACCATACCGGATTCAAATTTCTTGACGCGCTGTACTTCCGAAGCCTGCATCTCGACATCCAGATTTCGGTGGATCACACCAATGCCACCGGCCTGCGCCATGGCGATGGCCATATTCGCTTCGGTCACGGTGTCCATGGCAGAGGAAATCAGGGGGATGTTGAGATCAATCGTCTTTGTCAGGCGGGTGCGGGTATCAACCTGGCCCGGCAAGACGGAAGAAGCCGCAGGCTGGAGGAGAACGTCGTCGAAAGTATAGGCTTCGAGGATTTCCATTGCCGCTCCTGATCAAAGTGGCGCGCAATATGGCATGCTTGATACGGGATTGACAGGCCCAAAAAGCACAATATGTGGGATTTTTTGCGACTTTCGACGGTCGGCGAACGAACTCAGCTTTCAGCCGCACCCTTCCAGGCATTTTCGTCAAATGAACGTTCATTATCCCAGACGTTTGCCGGTATCGGCAGTCCCTCGAAATCGCTGTCCTGTAAGGGCGTGTCTGGCTCAATACCGAGCTTTTCGCGCAATAGCAGGATGATCTGGCGGGTGTGCTGGCCGGCGTGCCAGCCCGTGCGCTCAAGTACCTCGTGCAATGACACCTCGCCGTAATAGACCTGGGCGGGCTGGGTGAAATCCGTGCTCTGGCCCTGACGTGTCCACCACTGTGACCAACGCTCAGCGACCTGATCGGCGTACCCCAGCAGATCGTCTTTTCTCGCCATGGCGTCCGGCAGCACGGAACTCAGCGCCTCATATGTATAGGGTGTGCCATGTTCGACGTGGTCGAGGAAGACATCGGGAATACTGAAGACGTGAAAAATCAGCTGGCGATAGGATCTTGGCCGACCGGGCAAAAGATCGTCCAGTGTTGGCTCGGGGATCTGGACGAGGTAGCGCCGGGCCGCGGCCAGCACCATCAGCACCTTGTCTTTAAGGTCGTCGGCATCAAGCATCGCCAGTTCGGTATGATCAAAACCGGCGACCGCCGCGACATCGCGAAAGACCGCCCCGTTCGCCCAGCGTTCGCCGCGCGCCACAATCGGCACCATGCGCAAGCCAAATTTTTCGAGTTCCCTGAAGCCCGCCTCATCTTCAAGCACATTGATTGATTCGAAAGCGACGCGATGTTCGAGCAGGTATTCCTTGGTCTTCAGACAACTGGAACAGCCGGGCTGCCAATAAACCTTGAGCGGCGGCAGGCCTTCCGTTTCAACAGTGCTCATGAAAACACCCCCTCGAGGCAGGTTTTATCGAACGGTTACACCGTAGAGAAAACGGATCACTGCCCCTTCGACCATTGCATTGATCTCTGTGGCATCGGGCGGCGGTATATTGGTCACCAGGGCCTGCATTTGACGGAAGCCAAACAGGGACGACATGAAACTGCCGGCGGCCTCAACCGGATCAGTGACCTTGATGATGCCCTTGTCCTGTTGCGAATGCAGATAATTGGCGAGTGCACCAATGGCCTCGCGCGGACCGCCTTCCAGAAAGGTTTCACCAAGCCCCGGCAGTTGTTCGATATTGCCAATCAATATCCGCACGAGCGCAATGGTTTCGCCATCAAACATGGCAAACAGGAAATTCAGGCCGATATCCGTCAGAACGTCCTTGATCGGGCGATCAATATCGATGGTTGAGAGCAATACATCGTGTTTGCTGTCACAGGCGTCCTGCATGATGCCGCCAAAAAGCTCTTCCTTTGAGCCAAAGTGGCTGTAGACCGTGCGTTTCGATACAGCGGCGTTTTCGGCAATCGTATCCATGCTGACGGACTCGAACCCCTTGTCCAGGAACGCTTCACGCGCTGCCTCGAGAATGGAATTGCGCTTCTGCTCAGTGCGCGTCAGGGGTTTTTCCCTGATGAGTTCGTCAATTGTCATCTTTTTTTGCGATTCCTGAAATTAGCCATTGAAACTACACGGTGTAGTTTACATATGGTGACTCATAAGTAAACTACACTGGTTAGTTTACAAAAAAGTTAACGCTCGCTGTCCGGCAGTATAACGCCAAACCACGGTACTTCGTAGCGCGTTTTCTTCGTAGAGCGTTTTTGGCTTTCATGCCTGGTCGGCTAACAGGGGATATCAAATGAGCAACTACATCGACAATTTATCAGTGAGATTCGCAAAAGCGGTCGTGCGCTGGCGCTGGCTGGTCCTGATTGCGACCTTGCTGGCTGCAATTGGCGTCGCCTCGGGCGCGCGAAATCTGACCTTCACCAGCGATTACCGCGTCTTTTTTGGTGCCGACAATCCCCAACTGACGGCCTACGAGGAATTGCAGAACGTCTATACAAAGACGGATAACATCCTGTTCGTGCTCAAGGCGCGTGACGGCAAGATCGTTACGTCCAAATGGATGGGCGTGGTCAAGGAACTGACGGAGGCATCGTGGAAGATCCCCTATTCGATCCGCGTCGATTCGCTGACCAACTTCCAGCACACCGAAGCCGTTGATGATGATCTGACGGTCACCGATCTGGTCGAAAACCCGGCCATGCTGGATCAGGCTGCGGAAACGAAAGTCGAGCGCATTGCCCAGAGCGAACCCGCACTGGCCAGGCGTCTGATTTCGGAAGACGGCAGAACCACCGGCATCAGTGTCACCCTGCAATTGCCGGAAGACGACGCCGTCGCGCTCGACGCCGCCGTCGTATACGCCGAAGGCCTTCTGGACAACATAAAGTTTGAAAACCCGGGCCTTGAGGTCGCGATTACAGGTCTGGCACCCTTGAGCAACGCATTCCCGCGGGCATCGATCAAGGATATGAGCACACTGAACCCGATCATGTTCGGCATCATCATTATCGCGCTGATCGGCTTTTTACGTTCCTTCTGGGGCACCGCTGTGACGTTGGTGGTGACAATTCTGTCGACCGGCGTGGCGATGGGTTTTGCCGGTTCCATGGGCATCCAGCTCACACCACCCTCTGCCATGGCACCTACAATTATCCTGACCATCGCCATTGCCGACTGTGTCCATATTTTGGTCACAACTTTTCATGAGATGCGGCAAGGAAAATCTCGTCATCAAGCGCTGATCGAAAGCCTGCGAGTCAACATGCAGCCCGTATTCCTCACCAGCATCACGACCATTATTGGTTTCCTCAGCCTGAACTTCTCGGATAGCCCGCCGTTCCATGATCTCGGCAACATGGCGGCCATCGGTGTTGTTGCGGCGTGGATCTTATCCATCGCCTTCCTGCCGGCCTTCATGGCGATCGTGCCTTTCCGCGTCAAACAACGCGAAGCCGGACGGGCGACGATTATGGAGCGCCTCGGTGACTTCGTTGTCGACAAACGCAAAACGTTGCTAGTGGTGATGAGCGTCATCGTTGTTGGCACTTCCGCCATGATCAGCCGCATTCAACTGGATGACAGTTTTGTCGAATACTTCGATGAAACAATCCCCTTCCGCATCGACAGCGATTTCACGCGCGAAAATCTGACAGGTATCTACCAGATCGAATATTCGCTGAACGCGCATGAATCGGGGGGCATATCAGAACCGGTCTACCTGCAAAAACTGGAAGATTTCTCTAACTGGATGCGCAGCCAGACCGGTGTTGTGCACGTCAATACCATTACCGACGTCATGAAACGCCTGAACAAATCGATGCATGGCGATGACGAGAGCATGAGCGTGCTGCCGGGCGAACGCGAGCTGGCGGCGCAATATCTGCTGCTCTACGAAATGTCCCTGCCCTACGGCCTTGATCTCAACAGCCAGATCAACGTCGATAAATCGGCCAGTCGCCTGACCGTTACACTGGACGACGTCTCGAGCGAGGAAATGCGCGCCCTTGCCGCTGAAGGCACGGGGTGGCTCAGGACAAACGCGCCGTCTTATATGGTGGCCGAAGGAACCGGTGCCTCGGTGATGTTTGCCAACATTGCCAACCGGAACATTCGTTCCATGCTCGGTGGCACGACCATCGCCTTCCTGATGATCTCTCTGTCGATGGTCATTGCCTTGCGCAGTGTCAAAATCGGCCTGATCAGCCTGATCCCTAATATGGTGCCGGCGGCCATGGCCTTCGGATTGTGGGGTTTGTTTGTCGGCCAGATTGGTCTCGCGGCTTCAGTTGTCGCGGCGACCAGTCTCGGTTTGATTGTCGATGCCTCGGTGCACTTCCTCAGCAAGTACATGCGGGCCCGGCGTGAGAGCGGGGCAAGCCCGGCAGATGCCGTGCGCTACAGCTTCAAGACTGTCGGCACGGCGTTATGGGTCACCACGGCTGTCCTGATCATGGGCTTTGCCGTCCTCGCCCTGTCGTCCTTCACCGTCAACGCCGATATGGGTCTGTTGACCGCGACGACCATCGCCATTGCGCTGTTCGTCGACTTCCTGCTGCTGCCGCCATTGCTGATGATGTTCGAAGGCCAAAAAGATACCGTCCAACCCAATGAGGCCTATCTGGCCCCCGCCGAATAACCAAAAGGAGTTTGAATAATGCTTAAATTGAATTCAAAATTCACCACAATCACGCTTGCCGGCCTCGCCGTTACCGTCCTGATGATTGGTTCCTCAACAGCGTCGGCCAGCAGTGGCAAGGGCTTTGAAATAGCCAGCGAATGGGACGCCCGGGATCAGGGCTTTGGTGACACCCGGGCAAACTTGCGCATGGTTCTGGAAAACCGGCACGGGCAAAAGAGCGAGCGCAAGATGCGCATGAAAATTCTCGAAGTGCCAGACCATGATCAGGGCGACAAAAGCCTGGTGATTTTCGATCATCCGCGCGACGTCAAGGGCACCGCCTTCCTGAGTTTCGCCCACATTAAAGACCCGGATGATCAGTGGCTCTACCTGCCGGCCCTGAAACGCGTCAAACGGATTTCATCCAAAAACAAGTCCGGACCTTTTCTCGGCAGCGAGTTCGCCTATGAAGATTTCTCGGCCCAGGAACTGAACAAGTACGAATACACCTGGCTTCGTGACGAAGTTGTGGACGGCGAAGATCATTTTGTCATCGAGCAAACGCCGACCTACGCGAGCTCAGGTTACACAAAGATGGTTGTCTGGTACGACAAGGCCGAATATCGCCAGCGCAAGATCGACTACTACGACCGCAAGGGGGATCTCTTGAAAACCCTGACGTTCTCGAAATATAAAAAGCATCTCGACAAATACTGGCGTGCCTACGACATGTTCATGGTCAACCATCAGACCGGCAAGAAAACAAGACTTGCCTACAGCCAGATCGACTTCAAAACCGGCGTGACCGCCCGTGACCTCAGCAAAAACAGCTTGAAACGGGCCCGTTAGGCATGAAGGTTCGTTCACTGATCACGGGCGCCGCCGCGATATTGATTGTCGCGGCGGTCGTCCCGGGTGCCAGGGCCCAGACCTTCCAGGAAGGCACCACGTCGGTGGGCGGTTTTGCTGCCTTTGATCTGCGGGTCTTCCCCGAGCGCGCGCTGCACACGGGACAGGACAATCAAACCCTGAACCCGTCATTCGTCCTGCAGCCCGAAGTTTTTCACGACTGGAACGACGGCAACGACCGCCTCGCCTTTGTGCCGTTCGCCCGGGTCGATCCGGCTGACGCCGAGCGATCCCATACCGACATCCGCGAACTGACCTGGCTACATGTCGGTGACGGCTGGGACATCAAGGTCGGCGCCGACAAGGTCTATTGGGGCGTCGCTGAATCCCGCCACCTCGTCGATATCATTAACCAGACAGACGCTGTCGAGGACGTCGACGGCGAAGAAAAACTCGGCCAGCCCATGATCAACCTCGGTCTGCAAAACGACTGGGGTGATGTGAATGTGTTTTTTATGCCCTACTTCCGGGAGCGCACTTTCCCCGGCACCAATGGACGCCTGCGTTCCAGCATTGTCATCGACACTGATCGGGCCAGTTACGAATCATCGAACGGCCAGCACAATCCCGACATGGCGTTGCGCTACACCACGGTGGCCGGCGACTGGGATATTGGCCTGTCGTATTTTCGCGGCACCAGCCGAGAGCCCAATTTCGATGTCGGCGTCAATGAGACCGGCGACACTGTCCTCGTGCCGCGCTACGACCTGATCAACCAGACCAGTTTCGACGTCCAGGCCACGGTCGAGGAATGGCTGTGGAAAGCCGAAGGCATCTACCGTTCCGGTCACGGCAAGAACTTCGGCGCAGCGACAGCGGGATTTGAATATTCGTTTTACGGCCTGATCCAGGAGAGCGGTGATCTCGGTGTGATCGTCGAATACCACTACGACAAGCGCGATGCGACCGCACCCGGCGCCTTGCATAACAACGATTTCTTTGTTGGCGGCCGCATTACGCTAAATGACGCGGACGACACTGACTTTCTCGCCGGCGTGCTGGTTGATCGCAACACCGGTGCCCGCAGCTTCAGCCTGGAAGCCGACCGCCGCCTGACCGATCACTGGACGGTCGAGGCTGAGCTTCGCATCAGTGGTGGCCTGACGGAAGAAGACGTGAACTTCGACGCCCGCCGCGATAATCACCTGCAGGTCCGGGCGACGTATTACTTCTAGAGCATCTCCGGCGTTAGCGGAAATGCAGCGCCGCCTGCAACCCAAGCCGAGCGCAGGATAAAATGGCAGTAGCTGTTCCGCCAGGAGCGGAATAGCCTTAGTTATCGGAAAAAGCTGCGGCGTCCGCTTCGAAATCACCATCGATTTTTTCACCGCTAACCAGGGCCGGATAACTTTCCCGGAAGGCCGTGGCGATGGTTTCCATCGGCACATCAAAAAACGGTCCGTGATCGTGGAGATATTCCATGTGCTTCTTGCCATCGGCATTGTACGGCTGAAAAATCGAATCGTTGCGGCCATCGAACTCCAGCGGCACAACCCGGGCCCGCTCGCACAGGGATTGATGGAAGACCGGCGTCGCCTTGACCCATTTGCCCTCAAGATACAATTCGGTATAGCCGTGATAGGTGAACAGATCGGTCTTGATCATGTCGTTGAGACGCTTTGACGTCAGGTGGTTGCGAACATCGGCATAGCCGACACGGGCCGGAATACCCGCCGCCCGGGCCGCCGCCGCCAGTAAAGCCGCCTTCTGGACACAAAACCCGCTGCCCTCCTGCAGGCAACCAAGCGCACCCAGTCCAGCGATGTCGAGTGACACATTGTAAGGGTCGTAGTGCACTTCATCGCGCACGCCGTAATAAAGCCGCTTGGCCTTGTCGATGTCATCGGTCGCGTCGCCAACCAGACGTTTGGCAAAGGCGACAATCTCCGGGTGATCCGAATTGACAAGTTCACCGGGCTTGAGGAATTCGGAGACATCCATGTCCTCAATGTTTTCGCGATCTTCCACACTACTCATTACGGTTTTCCTTAATTTTCAGCGCGCCGCTGCGCCGCGATATTTCAAAGCCACTACATAGGTTTCAGCCGATTCAGGTCGGCTGGACGGCGGTTTGGCGTGTTTAACGGTATCAAAATTTGCCTTCAGGGCGGCGAGTATTTCACCTTCGGCCCCGCCCTTGAAGACTTTGGCGACAAAAGTGCCGCCCGGGGAAAGCATCTCCAGCGCGATATCGAGCGCAACCTCGACCAGGGCGACAATGCGCAAGTGATCGGTTGGGCCATGCCCGGTCGTCGAAGGCGCTAGGTCCGAGAGTACGACGTCGACTTTGCCGCCTGCTGCTGCCAGCACGGCCTTGATCGAGGCCGGCTCGCGCATATCGAGTTGCATGATGGTGACGTCGGCCATTTCATCCATTTCGAGAATATCGACGGCAATGACCTGCCCACCGGCACCGCTTGAGGTCACACGCGCGGCGGCAATCTGGCTCCAGCCGCCGGGCGCGGCACCCAGATCAACAATATGCTGGCCCGGCTTGAGAAATCTGAACTTGTCGTCGAGGTCACGCAGTTTGTAGGCTGCCCGGCTGCGATAGCCATCGATTTTAGCTTGCGCAACATAAGGATCGTTGAGCTGGCGCTGTAGCCATTGCGTCGAGGATGTCTTGCGCCCACGCGCCGTCTTGACCTTGGTGTGAAGCTGGCGCGCATTGCCGCCCTTCTGGCCACCCCCCGTCCCGCTACTGCGGCGCCCGCCCGACTTGCGCCCCGCCATCAGTTCGTCTCCCGGGATATGGTTTGGTCTGCCGCCATCATCTGGTTCAGCATACCTTCGCGCAATCCACGGTCGGCAACGCGCAGCCGCTGCATGGGCCAGGTCTGGATGATCGCTTCCATTATGGCGCAGCCGGCAATCACCAGATCGGCGCGCGCCCGGCGAATGCAGGAATGTTGCGCCCGGTCTTCAAAGTTCATGCCGCCGAGCAAAGCCGAGACCCGGCTGATATCGTCAACGTCAATCCAGATTCCATCAACCTTCGAGCGATCATAACGCGGCAGCCCGAGGTGAACGGCGGCCAGCGTCGTCACCGTGCCGGATGTGCCGAGCATATGGGCTACGCCGCCGGCTGCAATGTCGCGAATGCCATGACCGTCTTCGAAGGCGGTGAGTTCGCCGGCAACAAATTCGACCATCTGACGATAGGCCTCGGGCGCGATTTCCTGACCGCCGTAGCGTTCGGTTAGTGTCACCACGCCGAGCGCCAGCGACGTCCAGCCCAGCACGCGGGCCTCGCCGTCATTTGTCTTGTCGATTTCGACCCAGATCAATTCCGTGCTGCCACCGCCGATATCAAACACCAAAGCATTTTCGCAATCCGGATCAATCAGCGGTGCGCAGCCCGCCAGCGCCAGTGCGGCTTCTTCGCCGGGATTGATAATTTCGAGATCGATGCCGGTCTCCTGGCGCACCCGGCGAAGGAAATCATCGCCATTGTTTGCCCGGCGGCAGGCTTCTGTGGCCACAGTGCGTGCGCGCGAGACGTTGGCCCTTCGCATTTTGTTGGCACAGACACGTAAAGCCGAAAGGGTGCGGTCAACGGCGGCATCACTGAGAATGCCGCTCTGCTCGACACCTTCGCCCAGCCGGACAATGCGCGAAAACGCATCCGTGACCTTGAAGCCGGGACCCTGACGATTGGGCTCAGCGACCAGCAGGCGACAGTTGTTGGTCCCGAGATCAAGTGCTGCGTATCTCGAGCCGACATGCCGCCCGGATTTGGTGGAAGATTTGGACACAGCGGTGCGATCAGCGTCGAGTTGTCCCGACGATGCGCCAGACGCAACGGCAGGCTGCCCGGCAGCTGAACTCGAAGGTCCACCAGCGCGCAGCCCGGAGTGCGGCAAATGATCCGCCACTGAGCTAACTCCCGCCGCCGCAGCCCGCAAAGGCGCAGCAGCTGATATCAAACGTGAAACGATCCTATCAGCTTTGGCGCAGCCTGCGAAGGGCCTCAAAAACGGGGAAAATGAACGATTCCAGGTCAAATGCCATAATAAGCACGATCGATTATTGACATCGCGCGATCACGTTCATATGTTCCGGGAATTCGTGGCCCGCCTGTACGCCGGCCGCTCCTGCTGGGGAATAGTTTAATTGGTAGAACAGCGGACTCTGACTCCGTCGGTCCAGGTTCAAGTCCTGGTTCCCCAGCCAATTTATTGCCGATCAGCAAGACCTGAAATCACACCCCGTCCACGGGCCCGTCACTCCCAGCCATAATTGAAACTGACGCTGATGCGTTCTTCATCGGCTTTGTTCGGCGGGACCTCGTGGCGTAGCCAGCTTTCCCAAAGCAAGACATCACCCGCCAGCGGCGCGATATAGACGAACTTGCGCAATTCGTTCCGGGCGTCAGCTTCACGCTCTGGTGCCGCCATCATCATTGCCAGCCGCGGATCCTCGAACTTGATCGCACTTGCGCCGTTCGGCACCGTGACATAGGTCGTGCCGCTGATCACGCTATGGGGATGCAAATGCGACGTATGCACGCCGCCTTCCGGCAGGATGTTGATCCACAGGTTACTCAGTTTGACCTTCTTTCCGTCCAGATCGAATTGAAGGTCCTTGACGAAGGTCGCGACATGTTTATCGAGCAGCCGGACCAGATCCTCGAAGATCGGAAACCGCCACGCCAGATCGTCCAGCGAGGCATAGCTTGTATACCCCGGGTAGTCATGGTCCTCGCACCAGATCTGCCCGGCTTCATCATCGTCGGCAATCGACAGGCAGGAGGCTTCAAGCTCGGCCGCATCGGGTGCCTTGCCGAGGTCGGACAGGGCAGAGCGATAGAGACGGGTGACAAAAAGAGATTCGATCTGTGACATGGGCCCATCATAACGCGGTATAATGAAGCGTGACAGCGTTGTGGCAGGTCATACTGGACAACGTATAATGAAACCAGGGAACTCAATGAGATGTCGCGCGCGAAACGGCGTGACGACTTCAAACTTTTGATGAAGGGGAAGTGACGATGCCAAAAGGGTATATTTTAAGCGCGCATAGAAAAGCAGCTGATCCGGCAAAGGGTGCGGCTTACGGCGAACTCGCCGGACCGGCCCTTGTCGCTGCCGGCGGAAAGGTTCTGGTCAAGGGTGGTCGAATAGAAGCAAAAGAAAACGGGTTTGCTGAAAGAACGGTCGTGATCGAATTTGAAAGTTACGAGGCCGCAGTGGCTGCGTATGAAAGCCCGGCGTATCAAAAGGCCCTGGAAGCCCTCGACGGGGGTGCCGATCGAGACTTCAGAATTATTGAGGGCGTGGACGACGAAGAATAAGCGCCTGTCAGACGGACTTACCCGCCATCAGGCCGTTTTGCGGGCCGCCAGGAATTTCACGCCATCGGCGCCGACATATTCGGCATGCATGATACCAGCGGCCAGGGCGTCATTGTCCCCTGCGTGGCAGATTGACGTGCGATCCGCACAGACAACTTTCAATTCCCCGGACAGCACGAATATGCGGGCGGAAAATTCATGCGTGTGGTCTTCATTCACAAGCCCTGCTTCCCAGTCCACCAGGGCTGGCGCGTCGTAACCATCTTCTTGTGCCGCGTCACGAAATTCCTGTTCAGTCATGTTTTCACCTGATTGGTATTTTGATCGGGATCAAAAACGGGCCTACGCGTGGCGTCACAAATTGTACCACTAAACCCGTCAAGAAAAGCAATTTTCAGCAGGCGACGGCGCTGGGCACACGGTCTACGCCAGAATTTTGCACCAGATAATTCTGCCACCAGACGCTTACGACTTCTTTGCGTCCGGCGCGAACAGAAGTTGCAGGTGCTGCCGGAAAGCCGCCAATTGCCGCTGATTCCAGCCGGCGTCGTTCAGGGCGTTGGCCATGACAAATCCGCCCTCGATCGTCGACACCAGTTGCTCTGCCAGCGTTCGCGCGTTAACAGGCTGTCGCGGCGGACAGGCGGCAATGACAGCCTCGAACCTGGATTCGAAGATCACCATCCATTGCTCAAGACTGTCCTCGATACTGGCGCGGACCTCATCCTCGAACTGGTGGCGTTCGTATGTGTAGGACGCAAAAATACAGCCGGGCGGCGGCGCTTCCTGGGCATCAAGAAATTCTTCAAACAGGCGCAGGAAAATGTCGACCTGTTGCAGGGGATCGTCGCTCAGACGCTCGGCCCGCTGATTCCAGTCGCGAAACATATCGAGGTCGTTGCGGGCGTAGCGTTCCAGCACTCTGCGCGCCAAATCCGCCTTGCTCTTGAAGTGGTGAAAAAACGCGCCTTTTGTCAGACCGGTGTCCTGCAACAGCGCGTCCAGCGACATGCCGGCGTAGCCCGTGTCCAAAATCATGGCCTCCGCTGCCGCCAGAAGTCGTTCCTGCGTCTCTTGACCTTTAGTTCCCATAATAAAATACCATACGGTATAATTATAATTTGGTCAAATTCATCATTATTCTTTCCAGAAATAATTGAAACAATTGAATAAATATTGAAACCTTATTTTTCTGGCAAATGATCAGCGGAATCATATTTTCCATAAACAGACCAAACAGTTTGTAAATACAACAGCCCGCTAATCAAGGAACTGGAAAATGACCACACTGATAATTCTCAGTCACCGCCAACTCTCCCTCTTCGGCCAAGGCCTGCTGAGGCTCGGACGGTTCGCCAGGAACTATTTCCAGGCGCGCCGCGTCGTCGATCATCTGAACGCTCTGGATGATCGCATTCTGGCCGACATCGGACTAAATCGCGCCGAAATCACCGGCGCAATGCGATGCGCCCCCGAATGCATTGATACCCACGGTCGGGTTTGACCGCTTCGCCGCGCCGGGAGCCGTAAGGACCACCGGAACAGCAGGCGCCAGGGAGGATGGAATAATGGAAGTCTTGGTTTACGTCGCAAATTTTTTATATCTGCTGTCTTACTTCGTCAAAGACATGCTGCAACTTCGCCTGCTGACGGTCACCGCCGCTTGCGTTCTGGTGGGATATTTCTATTCGCTCCCTGAAAACATGACGACGGTGATCTGCTGGAACATGTTTTTCGTCGCGCTGAACGTCTTCCAGATCGTCCGCATTCTGCGGGGCAGGCGGGGAAGCTTTGCCGCTCTTGATACCTTTTTCGGGCGCAAGGACGAGGCTGCAACGAAGCCGCTGTATGCGGTTGGCAGCGCGGACGGTGTCCGGTAGTTGCTCGGCGGTCGTTCGCCTTCCGGTACAATCAGACTGTCAGGAGGCGGCAGGTTCCGGGTTGTTCCAGCCTTCGGTGTTGTTGAGGTAGTTCACGCAGGTCTCAACGGATTCCACATCGGCAAATTTTGCGTCGATGTCGTAGAGATTCCAGGCGACGGCACCGGGCACACGGTCGCCGATGCATTCGCGCACCGCTATGGTGCGAAAACCGTCCTGAATACCATCGCAGATCGTGGTCCGGACACATGCGGTTGCCGTGACGCCGGTGACAATAATCGTATCGACGCCACAGGTTCGCAGATATCCGGCCAGCGGCGTGCCTGAAAATGACGAGGCGCGCTTCTTCATCATCACCCACTCGCCCTCGATGGGGGCAATACGATCATCAATCCCCCACAAGTGTGTGTCTTCGAGACTGACCGCCTCGACGGGGATCTTGTTATGCCACTGACCCATGTCGGTATGTGGATCATCCCGGTTGGTGTTCTGATAGGCCGTCGTCACGTGCACAACGACATGTCCATTGGCCCGCGCCGCCTCGAGCAATTGCTGCATGCCCGGAATGATCTCGTTATCCATCTTCTCCATATCGCAGGTGAAGGGATTGCCGGGCCGGGTCCAGGCGTTGGCCAGATCGACGCTGATGATGGCTGGCTTCTTGCCAAAGCCGATGCGGCGTTGAAAGCCGCGCGCCTGATAGATTTTGCTGCTTTCATCGAAGGCTTGCTGCAACATTTCATCCAGATTTTCGACGGCCATATCGTCCTCGCTCCTGTAGCCTGAGGGATACTCAAACGCTCATTTTCACCATCGAAGCCCAATAAATACGCTACGGGAAGAGCCGTTTTCACCTATGTTAATGTGAAATTCGCATTAACCAGAGCGAGGACGTCATGGCGAAAACCCTGCCCGACATCAGTCAAATCAACGCATTCATGGTGGTCTCGGAGGAATTGAGCTTCAAACGAGCGGCAGAGAGGCTGGCCGTGGACCCCTCGGCAATTTCCCGCCGGATCAAGGACCTGGAATCCACGCTCGGTTTCGCCTTGCTCTATCGTTCGACCCACGACGTCCGGCTGACAGATGCGGGCCGCCAGTTCTATGACGGAAGCCTCGATCTCGTCGGAACTCTCCGAGACAACATTGCCGCCGCGTCCCGCGTGGCCAAAGGAAATGTCGGACATATTCGGATCGCCTACATGACCTTCGCCGGATTGAATATTTTGCCGACCGCGCTGTCGCAATACCGCAAACGATTTCCTGAACTGGCGGTGTCTCTCATCTATCAGCCGACACAGGATCAAAGAATTTCACTGGTGCGCGGCGAAATTGATGTCGGATTGATGCTCGGCCCCTTCAAACATACGGAATTCGATGTTTTGAGTGTGGCCAGCGAATGTCTTTATGTTGCCGCGCCGGAAAAACACCCACTTGCGCGCAAAAAAGAAGTTTCCGTTTCAGATTTTTCAGACGAGCCCCTGGTCATGGGGTCAGATCGCCAATGGGATTTTTATCGAAGCCGGGTTGCTCAAAGCCTCTCCCTGAATGACCTCGATTCCCGCATCGAATACGAAGCCCCCGACATGTTGGGCATGCTCGGCCTCGTCAAAGCAGGCCTCGGCATCACAATCGTGCCGGAAGCGATGAAAGACTATTGCCCCGCCGGCGTCGTCATGCGCCGCATCACCGGCAGCCAAGGCGCCACCGAAACCATCGCCAGCTGGCGAAAGCCGGTCGAAGCGAAGGTGCGAGACTTCACGAATGTGCTGAAGAAAATCTCAGATTAGAACAGGCGACACAGGTGCCGGTCGCTCAATCACCGAGAATCGGGATCACTTGGTCGCCTTCAATTCAGGCAGGCACCCCGGAACGCAGCCAGTTTGGCCTCGCTCAGGCCGAGCACGTCTTCAATGTAAGTTTCGACCGAGCCGCATTTGGCCTCGATGGAGGTGAAAGCGGCATGGAGGTATTCTTCGCGGGCTGAAAAGATGCTGGCGACGGTATCGGCGTCCATTTCCGGGCGCACGCGGTTGCCGCGGTCCCAGTACTGGTTGGTTAAAAGATAATCCTCGAACACCACATCGCGTGGCACGCCAAGCACCGTCAGCATCATGGCGGCGGCGGTGCCGGCGCGGTCCTTGCCGGCGGTGCAGTGAACGACGATGCGCTCGCCGCGCGTCAGACGCACAATCATCTCGCGGTAGGCATCGGCGTACAAAAATGGGTAATCGCGATAGCCTTCGTTCATGTAGGCCGTGGCGACTTCGGCCTTGTCGGTGGCGGTCTCGAAGCTGTCGACCCATGATTCACCGGGCCGGGCATCGAGCCCCATCTCCAGCACCGTGACCTGGTCATGGCCGAGAAAGCGCGACGGCTCAAGCGCGCGTTCTTCGCCATATCGCAAATCAAACGCCGTCGTGATGCCAAGATTACAGACTGCCTGCATATCGCCGTCCGTCAGCGAAGACAGCGTGTCGGAGCGATAAAGGGTCAACCACTTTACTTCTTCACCGGCCGTGGTCCGGTATCCGCCGAGATCGCGAAAATTCGTGATCCCTTCCATTTCGATCCGTCGCTGCATCGATTGTCCTTTTTGCGATTAATTTTATTTATGGCCGGTCGCCAGCCGGTTTATGCCACATCAGGCGCCAGGACAAAATCCCCTGAAATCAGGAAATTACATTTCTTACGGGGTGACGAGGAGCTTCGGTTGATCCAGCAGTGGCAAATGCGGGCAGTTGTCATCGCCAATCCAGGTAAAATCTGCAAGACATCAGACAATTCTCTGGCCCGACAGATCAAGTGCTTCTTTCAATTTCAGGCTGACAGAATTCTGGCCGGGCGAAATTTCGACCGAAACAACCCCGGTGTGCGCCCGAACCATACCTCGTTCATCGCTGACTTCAACGCTGAACCCGCCATGCAATGTACCAAGGCAATTATGCGGTGCGACCTCTATTTCTGCCCCGATAAGCGATGATAAACTGCTGTCGGAATAGTCGAATGCTGTTGGATGGCAGGAAAAACCTCTTTGATCCGGAGCAAGCAAGACAAGAAACGGCGTGCCCTCGATAGACGAATGGGGGGCGTATTGGTGCCGCCCGACGAATGTTTGTTCAGCGTTGCCTACCAGGCGCCAGTCCGGATGGGTATCCGCGAAATCCGCGACGGCGCGATTGACCGATGATTGATCATAGTCATCAACAATGATCATGCCACCACCTGCAATTTGCTGGGCACATCGAACAATATCGCTGTAGGCACCCAGGTAGGTATGGTCACCGTCGACGATGGCGATGTCGATGGCCGGCTCCCACTTGCCAATCAGGCTTCTGAAAAATTCTTCCGAAGTGTGCGCCAGGAATGTCGTTTTTGCCCGGACGTCGGGATCCCACAATGCCATCCTGCGTTCGACCTCTTCGGCACGAGCTTCATTTGAATCCAGTGTAATGAGAAGGCCTGAATTGGTCTCGTTCAGAGCACGGGCCAGTATTTCCGAGCCGCCGCCAAAATAAGTGCCAATTTCGAGGATAATTCGGGGTTGAAATTCAACAATCAATTCAGTCAGGACGGCCAATGCCCGAATTGACATCAGAGACTTGTCAAATCCGTCAAGGGCATCGACCCGGCGCGCAATTCTGTCAGGTGCGATGACCCTTTCGAGTTTCGCCAAACTTGTCTCACTCATCGAACAGTCCCCCAGGATGCAATAGTGTGGAGAGAATGTATTGATCAATGTAAAGAATGCGTAAATTTGCCCGATGGTTTTGCCACTGTAACGATAGTCGTGATCGATCAGTCGGCAGCCGGCGTAACTACATCGACGTCAAGGCGCCGTCGGCCCCTTGATCTCCACGCCATTACCCTCGGGGTCTTCGAAGTACAGCGACTTGCCGTCGCCCTTTGCCCCGAAACGCACCGCCGTCTCGCCGAGCGTGACGCCGTGGGCCCTGAGATACCGGCGCAGGGCACGATTGTCGAATTCCTTCACGCGCAAGGCAAAATGATCAAGGTTGTGCCGTTCCTTGCCGGGTGCCTTGCCCTTGGCGGGGCCGAGCTTGCCCTTCATATCGACGAGGTCAATTAATGATGAGCCCGCTTTCAAATGATAAAGCCCGAGCGGTTCGTTGTGCTTGACCAGCTTGCAACCCAGCACATCACGATAAAAAGCCACCATCGAATTGATGTTTTTGGCGCGCAGCACGACGTGGTCGATCTGGGCGATCCTGATCGGGTTTGAGGCGGTCATAACGGCAATCTCCCTGAGGAATTACAGATCAAGCTGATAGAAACATTCGTCAACACCCATTCGCGGGAAGCTGGCAGGCAAAGTCTCGACGTCCACGCGCACAAAACCATTTTTTTCGTAAAACCTGTGCGCGGCAAGAAATTTTGGTGTGGTCCCGAGAACAATCGTCGAAAATCTCTGCATCCGCGCGTGGTCGAGCAGCGCGTCCAGCAGATTTTTCGCCACACCGGTCTGTTGGCCGCGGAAACCGGTTTTGACGAACATCTTGCGCAAGGCCGCCTGCCCGTCACCGATATCAACCAGGGCAATGGTCCCGACGACTTCCTCACCGGATTCCGCCAGCCAGAAATCACCATCTCCTGTCCGGTAAAAACCATCGATATCAGCAAGATCAGGTTGATCGTCGAGGGTAATCGGGAAGCCAAACTCATGGCGCTGAATATCGACTATCAAGTCACCGATAGCCGCTGTATCCTTCGCCTCGCTCCGACGTATGTTCATGTTTGCACTCATTGATCGTCCCTGGAAATGAAGATCACTACCATATGACACCCGCGCAAAAGGAATTCAAGAAAGGCGTCGATCATTATCTCGCCGAACGCCTCTCCAGTGCCGAGCGCAGTTTCCGCAAAGTCATCAAGCTAAAGCCCGATCATGGCGACGCCCTGCATTTACTGGGATTAATCGCCGTGCGGTCCGATCAGGCCAAAGCCGGCGAACGGCGCATCCGCCAGGCGATTGCGGTGGCCACGGAAAATCATGTTTATCGCGGCAGCCTTGGCGCGGCGCTGCGGGCCCAGGGCCGGCATGAAGACGCCCTCGCCGCCTATGGTGCGGCACTGGAACGACAGCCGGATTATGCTGTCGCCTGGCAGAACACGGCACAAATCGAAGCCGACCTCGGGCATCTCGACGAAGCTGTCGCTGCTTTCCAGCGGGCGATTGAGCTGGAAGGTCGCGACGCCGTCGCACATTTCGGCCTGGCCAACGTCCTTGGGGAACGCGGAGATGTAATCGGCGCGGAGGCGCAATATCGGAGCGCGCTTGAAATCGATGAGACATACGTCGAGGCGTGGAACAATCTCGGCAACTTGCTGGCAACGACCGGGCGATTGTCATTTGCCGTCGGCGCCCTGAAAGAAGCCATCAAGCACCGTCCCGGTGATGCCACCCTGCCCCTCAACCTCGCTACGAAACTGGAGGCCGGCGGACGACTGGATGAAGCCCGTGCGGCCTATCATGAAACGATGGCGCTTGAACCTGAGAACACCTCAGGACTGGCAGGGCTGGCAGCGCTGACGGCTTTCATGGGGGACGACGCGGGCGCGAAATCCCTGTTCGATCAATTGCTGATACTGGATCCTGATACGCCGCGCACGCACACCGGCATCGCCACCTGGCATGAGAACGCCGGACGGAAAGAGGAAGCTCGCTCGGCCGCACAAAAAGCCCTGACTCTGGCTCCCGACAACACCGAAGCGACCCTTTTGCTTGCGCAGCTTGATCGGCGTGACGGCGATCTTGAAAGTGCCCGGAGACGTCTTGAGACACTGGCCGCCGCGCTGGGCGAGGATGATGCAGAAGGCAATGTCGCCTTCGAACTGGGCCGGGTGCTCGACCGGCTGGGCGAGTACAAAGCGGCATTCGAGGCCTTCGGGCGTGGCAACGCAGCCCTCGATCGCGACCGCAACGCCGGGCGCTACGATGGCTCAAAATACCTCGGATTAATCTCGGACATTCGAACGTCAGTGACAAAAAAGGCCGCGGCAGGCTGGCCCGATACGCCGCCGGATGACGGATTGCCCGACCCGGTATTTTTTGTCGGCTTCCCGCGTTCGGGTACGACGTTGATGGAACAGATACTCGATGCCCACGATGATGTCGTCAGCGTCGAGGAACAGCCCTTGCTGGAAGCCGCACTCCTGCATCTCGACAAGTCATCAGGAACCGCCTACCGGGCGGGCATGGCCGATCTGTCCGCTGACACAATTTCCGGTGCCCGCCAGGCTTATTGGCAGGCAGCACGGGATCATGCAGGCGATCTGCCTGAGGGCGTTCATCTCGTCGATAAACTGCCGCTCAACATTGTGCATCTCGGTTTGATACGGCGATTGTTCCCCAAGGCCAAAGTCCTGGTCGCGTTGCGCGATCCGCGCGACGTGGTACTGAGCTGTTTCATGCAATCGTTTCGCCCGAACGACGCCATGGTTCATTTCAGGAATATCGATACAGCGGCCGACCTCTACGTCGAGGTGATGACGAACTGGCAGCAGCAATCTGCTTGTCTCGGGATCGATTGCTTTGACTATCGCTACGAAGACCTCGTCGCTGATCCAAAATCTGTGGCCGGCAATGTACTAAGTTTTCTCGGCCTGCCGTGGCAGGAGAACGTGCTGGAGTATCACACGCGTGACCGCGCGCGTCTCGTCATGACGCCGAGTTATCAGGATGTTCGCGAAGCCGTCTACAGCCGCGCCGTCAAACGCTGGCAGCACTACGCCGCCGACCTCGCACCCGTGCAGGATCGCCTGGCCCCTTTCGTCAAGGCCTTCGGGTACGAGGATTAGCGGCGCAGGTCAGGCTCAGTATTCGACGACGATTTTGCCGAAGATCTGGTTGGTTTCGATGCGGCGGTGCGCTTCCTTGAGCGTTTCGGCGCTGAAGCCATTGAGCGTATCGCGCAAAGTCGTGCGGATGGTGCCGGCTTCGACCAGGCTTGCCAGTGAATTGAGAATATGATGCTGGGCAATCATGTCATCAGTCTGGAACATGGCGCGAGTGAACATCAGCTCCCAATGCAAGGAGACCGACTTGCCCTGCATCTTGGAGATGTTGATCAGGTCGTCGGTTTCAACGATGGTGCCGATCTTGCCTTGCGGCGCGGCCAGTTCACACATGGCATCCCAGTGCTGTGAGGTATCGGCATACTGTGTGATGTAATCGGCACTCTCGTAGCCCTTGGCCTTCATGCTGGCGACGAGATCACGGTGATCGACGGTATCGTGCGCGCCCATTTCGAGGCACCACGCTGCGGTTTCATCGCGTGATGCCGTGGCAATGATGTTCAGTTTGGTGAGCTTGCGGGCGAGTTGAATGGTGAGCGAGCCCACACCGCCAGCGGCACCGATAACCAGCAGCGTCTTGCCTTCACCACCGCCTTCGACAAGGCCGAAGCGATCGAACAGCATCTCCCACGAGGTCAGACCGGTGAGCGGCATGGCTGCGGCTTCGGCGTAACTGAGGTTGGACGGTTTGCGGCCGACAACACGTTCATCGACCAGCTGGAATTCGGCATTGCTGCCCGGACGGGTGGCATCACCGGCATACCAGACTTCGTCTCCAGCCTTGAACAGCTCAACATCGCTGCCAGTCTCAACCACGACGCCAACGGCGTCATAGCCCAGCACCAAAGGTTCGGCATGGGGTGTTTCGGCGGCCGTGCGCAGGCGACGTTTGCCGTCCGCCGGATTGACGCTGACGGCCTTGATCTCGACCAGCAAATCGCGAGCACCGGGTTGCGGGCGTGCGATCTCAAATTCAAACAGGCTCTGGTCTTCGTCGACCGGCAGGGAGTGGGTAAAACCGATGGCTTTCATGGTACTTGTCTTTCTTTTGGTTTACTAAAAATTGAAATTATTCAGCCGCTTGTGCGACATCTTCGGGTGTGGCGGAAAGTTTGTCCCAGACCGGTGCGAGTGCAGTGCAGAGTTCTTCATAGAGCGCGTAGCGCCGACGATACATCGCCTGTTTTTGGGCGTCGGGTTTGTAGCGTCGCTCGACTTTGGACATGCGGGCCGCCCCGTCTGCAAAGCCGTCAAAGACCGAGAGGCCAATACCCGCCGCAATGGCCGCACCGAGCGCACCGGTTTCCTGGCAATCAGCGACGGCGACATCGACTTCAAGAATATCGGCAAACATTTGCGGCCAGACCGGACTGCGGGAGCCACCCCCCGACAACGTGGCCTGATCGAATGTCACACCAGCGGATCGAAGGGTTTCGATATGCCGGCGATGACCGAAAGCCACGCCTTCGAACAGGGCATGCATCATGTGCGCACGCGTGTGCCAGCCGCCGATGCCATAAAATCCGGCCCGCGCTGCGCCGTTGGTACTGGCACCATAGAGAAACGGATGATAGATCGGCAGTCCGTCGTCGAGTTCGACGCTGGCGACCAGATCGTTGCAGAGTTCAAAGACTGCGGCTTCGCCCGATTTCTCTTCGGTTTCGCCGAAAAATTCGCGTGCCATCCATTCGAGATTGGCGGCTGATGTCGCGCTGGCTTCAATTTCAACGAAGCGATCCTTGCTGACGGCAGCCGCCATAAAGATCGAAGGATCCGACACCGGTGTATCCACGATAACCTGATTGATGCTCCAGGTACCGGCAATGACAGAGGCGGCACCGGGTTCAACGGTACCGGCACCGGTCGCGCTCGCCACGACATCAAACAGACCGCCGACCATCGGCGTGCCTGCCTTCAAACCTGTGGCTGCAGCCGCTTCGTCGGTAACCTCGCCGATGACGTCCGTCGAGGCAAACAAGGGCGGCAGGAATTCGCGGCAGTCTTCGAGGCCATAGAGTTCAAGTAGATCAGTGTCGTAATCGAGTTCAGGCATGCGCAACAAACCGCAACCGCTCATATCCGAATAATCGCTGACGATATTGCCGGTAAGCCGCCAGGCCATGTAATCCTTGCACAGGAAGACTGTACCGATGCGGGCGAAAGTATCGGGCGCAAAGCGCTTGATCCAGGCCAGCAGGGTCGGCGTTTGCGAGGGCCAGGGTTTTTGCAGGCAAATATCGTAGATCGCATCGGCGCGTCCATCGGCGGCGTATTCACCGACAAGCTGCATCGCCCGGCTGTCGAGCGACTGGATTGCCAGCAAGGGTTGCTGCGCTTTGTCCAGCAGGTAGAGACCATTGCCATGTCCGCTGCAGCCAATGGCGATGATTTCCGCCGCATCGATGCCGGCGTTTTCAATACAGTTGCGGATGGCAATACCGGCTTGTTCCCAAAGTTCGTCGAGCGAGCGCTCGACCTGGCCGGGTTCGGGATAATACGCTACGCCCGGTTCGGCGTGGGCGCTGAGTTGCCGACCTTCGGTGTCGAACAATACCGCCTTGATCACGGTGTTGCCGGCGTCCAGACCCAGTAAATACGATGCCATTGCCCTGTCCCTCCAGCGCGCTTACGATTTTTCGTAGAGGTCCCAGGCTTCTTCACCTGTGACACCGTCATGGATCATGGCCATCAGCGATTTGACGACGCGGCTCGGGCTTTCGTGTTGGTAGATATTGCGGCCATAGACCATTCCCATGGCGCCCTGCTCCATCAGGGCATGGGATTTTATGAAAACGGCCTTCAGATCTTCCTTGCCGCCGCCGCGCACCAGCACCGGGCAGCGCGCCGCCTCGACGACTTTATGAAAATCGGCAGCCTCACTGGTCGGGTCGGCCTTGACGATATCGGCGCCCATTTCACGGGCCAGGCGCGTCAGCGTAACGATGTCTTCGGTATTGCCATCGACCATGTAGCCGCCGCGCTCGCTGTTGGACTGCATGACCAGGGGCTCGATCATCAACGGCATGTGATACTTTTCACATTCATTGCGAATTTTTGAAATGTTGGTGACGCACTGACGAAACAGATCCGGCTCATCGGGCAGCATGAAAAGATTGATCACCACACAGGCGGCATCCATCTGAAGCGCTGCAAGGATCGGCTCTTCCGCATTTTGCATCACTGACCACATCACGCGGTGGGCGACTTTGTTGTAGGGATTGCCCATGTCGGTGCGCATGACCAACGCCGGTTTGTCTTTGCCCGGAATGTTTTGCAGGATATCCGACTGGCCGTAGTTCATCTGAATGGCATCGGGACCGGCATCAACCAGCAGACCGACCACCTTTTCAATATCCTCCAGACCGTCGAGGAAGGATGGCTCGTTGCAGACACCGTGATCGATGGCGACATCGAGACATTTACCATGACCGAACAACCGGTTCATGCGTGATTTTTTTGCCAGATACATTTTACAAATCCTGATTAATATTCGCGTCTTGTGGTGTGTCGATTGAAACGGCGTGAAGGCGGGAAAGGCGTTCCAGCAACTGGGTCAGACCGTCGTCCTTCTCTTCTGATGACCAGCCCCACTCGTCCGCAGCAATCGAGACGACTTCGTCAATCAGTGGACGGGAAAGCTCGCCCGAGACCCCGATAGAGGTGCGCCTCAGCAGGATGTCTTCGACATCTGCAACACTCTCGCCCCGCAGAATGTGCAGAATTTCACGCCGGCTGTAGGACGGGTTGCTGGCCAGAGGCTGGTCGTCTTCCTGATTGAGGAAAGAGGCAATTTTGACCGCACCGGTGCCATAACGTTCTGCCAGGGTTCTCAGGCGATCAGGTTCGAGTTCTGTCTGATCGGACAGCGCTGAAATCCATGTATCAAAGACGTCGTCATTCTTCGGGAAGTCCCGCCCGCCACCGATGGCGATATCAGAGGTGCCGCAAATTCGTTCTTGTCCCAAGTAATCAAGGATTTCGTCCGTAACCTGTTCGCCAAAGGCCCGGAACGTCGTCCACTTGCCACCGATCATGCAGAGCACCGGATACGTCCGTTCCTGCGTCGGCGGCAGCGTGCGGCAAAAATGATCGCGTGAGATGCTGCCGGTGACAGAACTGTCGCTGCTCACCAGAGGCCGCACGCCCGAAAAAGTATAGCGGATATCTTCGTCGGCGATCTTGATGTCGGGGAAAACGAAGGCGAGAGATTTCAGGATATAATCGCGTTCGTCTTCTTCACAGCGAACATCGTTGGGATCGTCGATCTTGATATCGGTCGAGCCAACCAGCACGTTGCCAAAATAGGGAAACAGAATGCAAATTCGACCTTCCTGGTTTTCGTAATAAACCATCTGGCCGCCGGTTGCTTCGAGAAGTTCGGCATTGCGAATGATCAGGTGCGAGCCCTTGGTGCCGCCGACCATATTGGTCGGAGTATTGCTCGCCCGCCCCTGCAGCGCGCCGTTGGTCAAGTCGATCCAGGCACCTGTGGCGTTGACCACAAGGCCCGGGCGAACTTCAAATCGCTCGTTCGTTTTTTCATCCCGCAGGGTAACCGTGTCGCCAGCGGAACTGTCGACGGAGACATAATTGACAGCCAGTGCAGCGGCATCGCTCTCCGCGATATCGGTGATCATCTCCAAACCGAGACGTTCGGGATAGGTCACCCAGGCATCGTAGTACGTCGCACTGTATTTGACTGCCGGATTGAAGGCCGGCCAGCGCTCGAAAGTCTCCTTGCGACCCCGCATGACATGGGTCGGTGTTTCGCGGCGTTTGCGGGTGAAGAAGTCGTAAAACGACAGGCCCAGCTTGACGATCAGGGCACCGCGACGGCTTGGCCGGTCGGTAATGCGCAGAAACCTGAGAGCTGCATGAAAAATGCCCGATGTGTAATCAAGAATCGGGATCGTCGTCGCCAGCGGCGAGACATAGTGCGGCGCGATCCGCAGCAGATTGTTGCGTTCTTCAAGTGATTCGCGGACCAGCCTGAACTCACCCTGTTCGAGGTAGCGCAAACCACCGTGGATCATCCGCGATAGCGCTGCACTGGCACCGCTGCAAAAATCACCGCGCTCTACCAGCAGGACATCGACGCCCTGCAGGGCCAGGTCGCGGTATAAGCCAATGCCATTGATGCCGCCGCCGACAATCAGCACAGAAGGCGTCGTCGTCCGCCGCAAGGCGTCGAGTTGGTGGTTCCTGGCTTGATTAGCCACGTCTGTCACGCTTTCGCCAGTTCATTTACGTCGCCGACTTCCGCTTCTTCCTGAAAGATATTCAGAACATGGCTGGTTGTCGCCTCGTCCGAGACCAGCGTTTTAATGTGCCGGCCCTTGAGCACACTGTGGATGGGCGGTGCTTTTTCGATACCGGCTGCGACGCCTACAGAATACGGCAGGGCGTGCATTTCATTCAATGTCAGACCGATGATCCGTTCATTCAGGCCGTAGCGGCTCGGTGCCCCCTGATTGTCGATCAAATGGGCCAGAACCTCACCAATTGCGCCGTCTTCGATGATATCCTCGCGATCCGATTTGGCCGTATCGTGCAGATCAAAATAACTTGAACTTTCGGCCAGAATGGAACCAACGCCGACAACGGCGACCGTCGCATTGCGGGCGCGTTCAAGCACATCCCGGACCTGGTTCATCGCCAGCAGCATTTCGCGCTGCTCGGCATTTTCAGCGAACAGTGGTGCGTGGATGTGAAAGGCCTTGCCGCCGAGTTTCTCGGCCATCTGTGTGGCGACATAATTGACGTCGGTATAAAGCTTGCCCTGAACACAACCGGTCGCCGGCACAACCGTCACGTCGTAGCGTCGTTCCGGGTTTAGCGCATCGATGACAGCGCTGACGCCTTTACCGCCCGTGATACAAATGGTGTCGCCGTCCTGCAATTTATCGAGCAGGTAGCCCGCCGCCGCCTGCCCCACCGAACGCATGACGATTTCATTTTGCTCCGACAGCGTTGGCGTGACAATCGCGTCCTTCAAACCGCCACGGGCGATAATACGACTTTCGAGATCGAGTTGCGGCTGGTAGGGCGTCTTGATGGAAATTTCCAGCATGCCGCGATCCCGGCCCTGTTTGATCAGGCGGTGAACCTTGGCGGTCGACAGGTTCATTTCCGACGCGATATCGGCCTGCTTCATGTTCTCGACATAATGCATCACCATCACGCGATAGATCTGGCGGGCCGATTCGTATGTCTGCACGTCGCTCATGATAATTACTTCGACCGGCTCAGTTCTTTTTCTTGTTGAGGTAATGATCGAACGATACGGCGGCCAGCAGAATGGACCCCCTGATGATGTCCTGCCAGTAGACCGAAACGTCGAGCAAAGCCAGCGAGGAGGTGACGACCGACAACAGCACAGCGCCCAGGATCGCGCCGAAAATTGTGCCTGTTCCGCCTTGCAGGCTGGCCCCGCCGATGACCGCTGCTGCAATGACGTTCAGTTCCATACCAAGACCAAAAGTCGGTGGTGCCGAGGCAAATCGCGCCATATAAATCACGCCGCCAACGCCACATAACGTCGAACACAGAACGGTGGAGAGGAAGATCACCTTCTTGGTGCGAATGCCGGAATAGGCAGCTGCCTTCTCGTTGCTGCCGGTATAGAAAACCTTGCGAAACACTGTGGAGCGGCGCAGCAGAAAATCGAAAGCCACGACAACTACAACAAAGACAATGATGACGAACGGGATAACACCCAGTGACCCCTGGCCGATAAACTTGAACTCTTCCGGTAGCGTATAAAGCCCCAGCGGACGGCCCTGGGTGATTAACAAACACGCCCCGCGCGCGATCACCATGAAGGCCAGCGAGACAATAAAGTGGTGCAGCCCGATGCGCGTGACGCAATACCCCATGGCCATGCCGATCCCGGCACAGGCAGCGATGGCGATGGCAGACGCCAGCCACGGGTCAACGCCGTTGAGAAACAACCAGCCGGCCAGAACCATGGCGAAGGTGACAACAGATCCGACCGACAAATCAATGCCACCCGAAATCAGCAGGATGGTCATGCCGACTACGATGATGCCTTCGACAGCAAACGCCATTGTCATGGCCCGCATGTTGACCCAGGTCAGGAAATACGGTGAGGCAAATGACATCACAACAAACAGCGCCAGAATGATCAGGATCAAACCGGTCTCCCGCATGCCGGCGATCCGGCGTAACTTGCTGCTCAGGCCCGAATTCTGAAAACCATTGGTCTCATTGTTCAAGGTTGTTTCAGTGCTGGTCATGGTCTTGTTCCCTGTTCAGCCTGTCCGGCGATGACGTCGTGTTGGGCAATTGAAGCCAGATGCATAATGTTTTCTTCGGTCATGGTCTCGCCACTTGCCTCGCCGCTGATGATGCCTTCGCGGATGACCAGGACGCGGTCACACAGGCCAATCAACTCCGGTAATTCCGATGAAATGACGATGATGCCAACCCCGTCTCGTGCGAGATCGCGTAAAATCCGGTGAATTTCCGATTTGGCCCCGACATCAACACCGCGTGTCGGCTCATCAAGAAAGATCAGGCGTGGGTTGACCGACAGCATCTTGGCGATTGCAACCTTTTGCTGGTTGCCACCGCTGAGCGAGGATACCGGGTGCGCGATGTCGCCGTATTTTAAATTCAGGCGTTCGCCGAGTGAGCGGGCCTGACCCGTTTCGAGCCCGGCATCGACAATGCCCAGCCGGGTCGAGACTTGCTCAACCGACAGAGCCGAAACATTGGATGCAATCGAGAGATCGAGGAAGACGCCGTCACCCTTGCGATCTTCGGAGAGATAAACTACGCCGCGATCAATGCAGTCACGATAGCTGGAAACTGTCAGCGGCTGGCCTTCGAGCCAGACGTCGCCCGTGACGTCACCTTCCAGACCGCAAATACCCTTGGCGATTTCACTGCGCCCGGCACCGATCAATCCGGAGATCCCGAGAATTTCACCACGATAGACTTCAAACGAGACATCGCGGAAGCGCGTTTTTTCGCTGAAATTTTCGACCTTGAGAATGACCTCACCGGATTGTTCGGCGGTCGTTTGCTTGGGCGGATACAATTCATCGATCACCCGACCGACCATGCTGTTGACGACGTCGTCCGGGGTAATGTCGCTGACATTATTGGTAACGATATGTTCACCGTCGCGAAACACCGAGACGCGGTCGCAATTGTCAAAAATCTCGACCATGCGGTGAGAGATGTAGATGATCGAGATACCACTTGCCGCCAGGGATTTCATGATCCGGAACAACACTTGCGCTTCGGTCTCCGTCAGAGCCGCCGTCGGTTCGTCAAGAATGAGAATGCGGCAATCCAGCGTCAGGGCCTTGGCGATCTCGACAAGCTGCTGATTGGAGATCGACAGGTGTTTGACCAGGGTACCCGGATCAATCGGGCTGAGCTGCGCGAACACGTCACGGGCGCGCCGGTCCAGGTCACTGTAATTCATTAAAAAGGAAGTGCTGGCGTTGGTTTGCGCCATGAAGATATTTTCTGCCACCGTAATATCGGGGCAAAGGGCGATTTCCTGGTGAACAAATCCAATGCCCATTTTCTGGGCCTCGGCGGGCGAAGAAATCATCACCTTTTCACCGTTGATATATATGTCGCCGCTGTCGGGTTGATGGATACCATCAATGATGTTCATCAGGGTCGATTTGCCCGCGCCGTTTTCGCCTGCCAGAGCGTGGATTTCGCCGGTGCGCAATTCGAAATCAACTTCGTTCAGGGCTTGCGTCGCACCAAAGGATTTGCTGATTTTCGATATTTGCAACACGGTTTGAGATGACATAACCCTGACTTTCAATCTGCAAAGTCTGTTGAGGAAACTGTCTGCGGGGGAGGTCGCTGCCCGCCGGGTAGGCGCCGGCGGACAGCAATCCCTGTTAGATTAGTCGCTTAGCCTTTGCGACCCTTCATGTATTTGCCGAGTTCGAAATCGTCGGCATTGTCTTTGGTGATGACGGCAAAACCGTTGTCGATGAACGGAACGCCCATCGGGTTAAAGCCGGTACGCTTGTAATCGTTGAAAGGGTCGATGAGCTGCGGGTGGGCGGCCATGAATGCCGTGATGAAGCCCATGTAGCCCTGCATGCCCTGGTTCGGGTTCAAAGCCTTGTGGATGTTACCGGCTTTGATGTGCTCCAGCGTAACCGGGGTTACGTCGGCATGCATGATGATGACCTTGGCTTTGGCGGCCAGCACGGCTGCCACAGCACCTTCAGCAGAACCGGCTTCCGGGATCCACAGGGCGCCCAGTTTCGGGTTGGCCTGGATCATGGAAGAAACGGCTGTGTAGGCTTTCGAGGCATCCTGGTTTGTCGCCTGACGGCCAACCAGCTTCATGTCCGGGAAGTTTTTGTCCATGTAGGCGATGAAAGCCGTGACGCGCAGGTCGTGGTTGCTTTGACCCGGGTTTTCCAGAACGCCGTATTCGCCTTTTTTGCCCATCAGACCGGCAATTTCCTCGGCTGCGTACTTGGCTTCAGCCAGGTTATCGGACGTGATGTAGGAAACGCGCTTGGACTTGGGTGAATCGGCGGCAAAAGTAACGATTTGCGTACCGCTTTCGATGGCGCGATTGATCGGCTCGATGAACGGATCGGCATTCATCGGGTGAAGCAGAATGCCGGCAGGTTTCTTGGCCAGATCCTGTTCAAATGAAGCGATCTGTTTGGTGATGTCATAGTCAGGCGTACCTGAAAAGATGACTTCACAACCCATCGCCTGGGCAGCTTGCTTGTAGCCCTGGAAGACCGGCACCCAGTACGGGTGGCTCGAAACCATGACGTTCATGATGTAGGTTTCGCCAGGCTTGCAGGCGAACTTACTTTCGGCGTTTGCCGCTTGTGTGGCCAGACCGACCGTCAGCGCCATTGCAGCGCCGAGAAGTGTTTTTTTGATACTCACGTTGATCTCCTATCGTGAAAATTGCTGATGATAGCGCGCCTGGATGACCGAAAATGTGTGGCCGTTGCCGGGCCTGAATGAGCTACCTCTCCTCTTTTTCGACTTACCCCTCCTGGTTCTCTGACACGTTTTTTATTTAGCGGAACTGTCCGAACCAGGGACGCTACTCACCACTCCGCTGCCTGAAATTTATTTCATCAAATGAAATTGATTTCGGCGGGGACGATAGCGCCGTCATTTTGGGAGTGTCAATAAGTATTATTTATAAATGTTTTAAATCATACTTATTATTTCAAAACCTGCCCGATAACCATTTCAAATTGTTCACAGAATCGTGGCGTCCTGAAATGATATTTCGTAGAGAAAAAAACGGGAATTTCCCGAATAGCCGGTCGCTGGAATGAAATTTTTTACACGCCGAGGCTCAAATCGGGCCTGGCAATGTCGTTTTTCGTCAGCGTTCAGCGAGAGCCAGTTTGATGCCCAGACCCAGAAATGCACCGGCAAACAAACGCCGCACCCATGTCATGACACGTGGGCTGGAAATGATGCGCGAGCGCACGGACGCGGCGAACACGCCATATCCGACGAAAACGATCAGGGTCAGCGCCATGAATATACCGCCCATCAGCAGCATTTGCAGCGTCACGTTTGAGACGTCCGGACTGATGAATTGCGGCAGAAAAGCGAGAAAAAAGATCGAGAGCTTGGGATTAAGGATATTGATCAGAAACCCCTTGATGGCCACACCTCGATAGGAGCGTTTGACCTCTCCTTCTTCGACCGCCATCTCGCCCTTCTCCTGCAAGGCACCCCAGGCAAGATAAATCAGATAGGCGACGCCGGCGATTTTGACGATCTGAAAGGCAATGGCACTGGTGTGTAGCAAAGCGGCCAGACCAAAAACCGCAGCCCCGAGATGCGGCAGGATACCCATGGTGCAGCCAAAAGCCGCAACAATGCTGCGACGATGCCCGCCAACCAGCCCGTTTGCGACCGTGTACAACACGCCTGTGCCAGGCGCCACTACGACGATCAGGGAGAAAATCAGATAATCAATATTCATGACTTGTTCCGGCAGAACCAATTGATGTTCGGAAATATGACCCGAAATGCGAAGGAATCAAAGCTTTGACAGTCCATTGCCCAGCATTGCATGAAAGAGCAAATAGTAAAAAGTGGAAATTAATCAATTTATAAAGGCATTATTACATCCCTTTAATTGAGTCATCGCAGGGAAATTCAATGTCACAGTATAATCCATTGTTATTCATACCGGGACTCGCGAGCAATCATGCGCTATGGGCCCACCAGGTTGAGAACTTGTCGGATACGGTTGATTGTTGGGTGGCACCAATGCCGATGTATGACGAACTTCGCCCCATCGCCGAAGACATATTGCGCGACGCGCCGGAGAAGTTCGGTTTGGTCGGCTCATCCATGGGCGGCTATCTGTGCCTCGAAATACTTCGCATGGCCCCTGAACGTGTCGATCGCCTGGCCTTGATCGGTACAACTGCCGACGCCGAGTTGCCCGGCACAACCGAACGTCGCTGGCACATGATCAGGAAAGCGGAACAACGCGGCTTCATGACGATGTGGCAGGAATTTATTACGCGCTTCCTTCATCCGTCGTTACTTGACGACCAGGACCTCGTCAATTCGTTGATGAAGCAGGCTTTTGAAGTCGGTGAATATTCAGTGCGCCAAAACCAGATCGCCATGATGAAACGGTCCGGTTATCTCGACATGCTGAACAGCATCGACTGTCCAACGACGGTTGTCGTCGGCGAAGACGATATCCTGACACCGGTGGAAGATCATGAAAAAATAGCCAAGGCAGTCCCGGGCGCACAGCTTGTCGTCGTACCGAATTCGGGCCATCTTCTGTCAATGGAGCGACCGGCGGAAACCACCAGAATCCTGGGGCAATGGCTGGAGGACAAACCGGTAAAGATCGCGGCCTGATAATGAAAGTCCGTCAGTTGACGCTCAGGGGCTTTACCAGCATGACGCCTATCAGCATTTCGACGGTACCTTCGTCGTTGCAGAGCGGCGCCTGAACCGACCAAAGCTGGCGCAAGTGGTCACGCGCGTTGGCGAAATGTCGTGACGTGCTCGCTGGCGCAAGTCCCCTTACGGCCCGGCAATAGCTGTCGACCAGATCGGCCTGCAAACCACCGTGACCATATTCGTCATCGTTTCTGGCGACCTGTTCCGCGAGGCGCGTACCGGTGATCCGACCTTCGTTGCCCGCTTCAATATCCTCACCGACAAGCTCATACTGAAAATCATCACCTGTTTCGTTGACCCTGATGAGCGTCAAATTCAGGCCGAGGTCACTTATTTCCTTCAGGTTGATATCCCGCAGGCTCGGCGTTTTTTTGTCGCCCCTGGCCTTGTTCCAGTAAGCAATCAGACGATCTTCCAAACCGGTCCATTCGGGCGAAGCCGGCGGTCGTGCATAGGTCGACAATGTCGCCAGACTGGGCGTTACCAGCCGGTCCCCGGCGTTCTGTCCACCAACACTCAGGGCTTCAACAGGGATGATCATCGAGACGCCGGTCAAGGCTACCGAATCTGCCTCCGGCTCTATGCAGGGTGCGACCAAAATCCAGACCTGACAGCGCTGCCCGATGGCGTTGATGAAGAACGACGACAAGCCGACGGGTTTGAGATCTGACACTGCGCGTTTGCAGATCGCCAGAATATCACCCTGAATTCCGGGATGGCGGTATTCCGCCAGATTTTCCGACAACTTATTCTTTATGGAAGTCCCCGAAATCACGCCGCCGTTCGCCGTTTCAATACTCTCTCCGACATGGCGATAGCGAAATTCCTCCATGTCATTTGACACGTCGAGGATCAGGACATGAGAGTTGATCTCAGCCAGGCGGTCGAGAATTTGGTCTCCCGAAATCCTGGGCGGCCGACCTGCTTTTGCCTCCTGCTCCCAGAACGTCAGAAAATGTTTTTCGAGAGAGACCCAGCCCGGCGGCCGGAACATTCGAGTATCGCTAGCCAGGAGGTAACGATCGGCCTTGCGTTGCGCCTGATCCTCCACATCTGAATGCGAAATTTGTTGTGCGATTTTTTCAAATATTTCGTCGGCGATACCGGCTTCTGAAATATTTTGCAGAAATTCATTAATTTCCGCAGGACTTGGTGCCTTTTCGGTTTCATCCAGTCTAATGAACCGGCGCAATGAACGCCGGTCTCCAAGCTCATAATCGAGTTCGCTTGAAGTAAGGCCAAGACTTTGCTGTACCAGGACCGTACGCAATATTCTCAATGGCGGATGCACTGTCCGTGAGGCTGATCTGGATTTTCCCAACCAGTTGACAAGTGGCTCGATCTGACTCCCTCCACGGATTTTTCAAGCGCATCGATCACGTCCCCGGCCTGGGCCAGGAGAGCAATGGAAGACCTGTTTGATTGTTCACGTGTCATCCGGGAAGGTGCCTTGAAAAGCCTCAATATCAGACGGTGGGAGAATACACTTTTAAAGAGCTAATACAAGTTCTTGTTCTTAAATATAGTTGTGCGATGAAATTTCAGATACGCCATCCCTGGTCGTCATTTGGGACAAAGAATTGCCGGACAAATATGATATCTTCGCGACATAAAATGACACTAATCGGAACCCTCAATGAGCGAAAAAAGCAATTCTGTCGCGATCCTCGGCATTGGTCGCATGGCTACGGGACTGGCAGTTGATCTGGCGCTGAACGGCTGCCCCGTCGATATCATCGATATCAAGCCGCGCAGCGATGGGGAGCAGCGCGACAAGGCCGCCGGCCTGTCGGTCGAACTGACGACGGCAGCGCAGCAACTCGGGCGAGACCTCGCTGATCTGCCGGCACCAGTTTATTGTACGGCAGCAGCAGCCGACAAAAGCTACGACTATCTGTTTGAGGCCCTGCCCGAGGAAATATCGGCCAAACAAGCAGCGTACGCGGCCATGGGCGAGACGATTGCCGGGGCGACGGCGCTGTGCTCAATGACTTCGACATTTACCGTCGAGGAATTGACGTCAGGGATCGAGTTGCCCGCCGATATGGTGGTCACCCATTTTATGAACCCGCCGTGGCTAGTGCCATTTCTCGAAGTCGTCACCCCCGACGATATGGCTGACAAAAACGTCGAGGCCCTGTTCAGCTTTTTACGCGACACCGGCCATGCGCCCATTCGCTGCAAATCGAGCCCGGGCTTTGTGATTTCCAGGCTTCAGGTCGCCTTGATGAATGAAGCCGTGCGGATCATGGAGGAAGGCGTCGCCCTTCCCGAAGATATCGACAAGGCCATCACGCACGGCTGGGGATATCGCTTTCCGGTCATGGGTATTCTTGAATTTGTTGATGCCGGCGGACTGGATATCCTGCACCACGCCGGGCATTCGGTCGCCGAAGCTCTCAACCGCCCGGACCTCAAAAGTCCGGCCCTGGTCGGCCAGAAATTTGCCGAGGGTGCATACGGCACCAAAACCCTGAAGGGTCTGTTCGATTATGGCGATGGCAGCCAGCTCGCGTCACGGGAAGCGACACGGCTCGACCGGCAGGTGCGCCTGAAAGCCCTGCTCGACCAGTTCCAGGCGGAGGAAGACAATGTCTGATGAACTGTCTGATCTCGTGCGACGCACGCCACTTCTGTCACTAGCTGACAAGCCGCACCTCGCCTGCAAGCTGGAACCCTGTCAAACCGGAGGCTCGTTCAAAATGCGCGGCACCATACGCACGTTGCAAAGCCTCGCAGAGGACGGCGACGACCGTCAGGTGATTACCGTCTCGATGGGCAATACGGCTTTCAGCCTGGCGTGGGCCGGGCGCCTGATGAACCGACCGGTCAGCGTCGTCATGCCGGAGAATGTCTCGCCCGCCAAGCTCGAATTGACCCGATCAATCGGCGCCGAAGTTATCCTGCACGGTCAAACAGGCAGCGAGGCACTGGCGCATGTCGAGACACTGGTGGCCGACGGTAACTACTATTTCCTGCATCCTCACAAGTGTCCGCCCTTCCTTGCCGGCAGCGAAGACATTGCTACCGAAATCCTCACCGACCTACCTGAAACCAGGCGCATTTTTGTCCCCGTCGGCGGAGGAGGTCTGCTTTCGGCAATTTGCGCCGCTGCCGAACAATCGGCGGGCAACATTGAAGTCATCGGTGTCGAGGCCGAACGGGCTCCGGCCTTCGCCCGCAGTTTCCAGGCCGGTCGCCCGGTCTCTATCGCCGAAGTTGATACTATCGCCGACGCCCTGACGATCAACGAACCCGATCCGGAAGTCTTTGCTTACGTGGCAGCCCGCACCAGCCGCATTGTCACGGTCGCGGAAGATCAAATCGTCGCTGCCATGCGGATGTTGTATGACGAATTTCGCGTCATTGCCGAGCCCGGCGGTGCGGCTCCGCTCGCCGCCATGCTCAGTCATGACGACGGCGAAAACGTCGCGGCAATAATCAGCGGTGGCAACATCTCACTTGACGAATTCAGGGAACTGACGGAATAAATTACGTTGGTATCTGGTTGCGGTCAAAATTTCCGGTTTGCAGGTGTGGGATGGGGAAAGATTTATCGGTGTCATCATTTGCCGCAGGTGCGCTTGCGGCATTTGTCGGTTTTGCCAGCTCGTTCGCGATTGTTGTACAGGGACTGTACGGCGTCGGCGCCAGCGCAACGGAGGCCGCGTCCGGATTGATGGCGCTGGCCGTATCGATGGGCGTGTGTGCGATCGTCCTCGCGATCAAAACCAGAATGCCCGTCAGCGTGGCGTGGTCGACACCGGGCGCCGCTTTCCTCGCGACAGTTGGCCCGATGGAAGGCGGTTTTTCGGTGGCGGTCGGCGCGTTTATCATAACCGCCGTGCTGCTGATTTTGACAGGTCTGTGGAAACCATTTGGCCGTATCGTTTCAGCCATCCCGACGCCACTGGCCAGTGCCATGCTGGCCGGTGTTTTGGTGCCGCTCTGCCTCAAACCCTTTGAGGCCATTGCCGAATTTCCGCTCGTCGGGATACCGATCATTCTGACATGGGCGGTTGTCAGCCGGATTAACCGGCTGTTCGCAGTGCCTGCTGCCGTGCTGGTTGCCGCCGTTCTGATCGTGACCGTTATTGATATTGATACGGCTCAAATGGAGACACTCTGGTCAAATCCGGTTGTCGTCACACCGAGCTTCACCTTGTCCGGCCTGATCGGCATCGCGCTGCCGTTGTTTATCATTACCATGGCGGGCCAGAACATTACCGGGATCGCCGTGCTGAACAGTTTCGGCTATCGCCCAGATGCAGGTTCCATGTTCAGCTGGACAGGCTTGTTCAGCCTGGCATCTGCCCCGTTCGGCGGCCATGCCGTGAACCTGGCCGCGATCACAACGGCGATCTGCGCCGGCGAGGAAGCGCACGTCGATCCTGACAAACGCTACTGGTCGGCAATTGTCGGCGGCACCATATACGTCATGTTCGGCCTGACGGCGGGCGCAGCCATCGCCTTCATCAGCGTCTCACCGCCGGTCCTGATTGCGGCCGTCGCGGGACTGGCATTGTTTGGCGCCTTGAGTGGCTCCCTGCTTTCCGCCATGTCGTCCGAGCGGGACCGCGAAGCCGCGCTCATCACCTTTCTGGTGACCGCCTCGGGCATTACATTCTTTGGCATCAGTGGTGTGTTCTGGGGTCTGCTGGCCGGCGGCGTAGTCTACTTGTGGGATCATCGCAAATCAGACAAGGAAACAGTTTAGTTCGCACCCAATCGGATTTTCATTTCCCTGTCACTGGACTCATAGCAAGACTCGGCGATCTCGACATTCCTGAGGTACTCACCGGCCGAGTTCATCAGCTCTGCGCCGTCAACCAGGTGATCGATAACATGGCGCTGGAAGTTAAAAACGCAGTCACCGCCGAAATCAACGTTCTGCCAATCGTAATCAATCCGGACGTCTTCATTTTGCCCGTGATTACGCAAGTATATTTGTGCATCGCCAGTGAGTGATAACGTCCCGTTGTCCCCCTCTATACGCATTTCACCCATGGTAAGACGGCGATTACCGGCCTTGTGATCACTCAGCCGGTTGCCGTCGAACAGACCGCGGGCCCCGCTGTCAAAATCAAAGATGATCAAGCCGGCATCTTCGCCCTTGATCACCGGATTTACCCGCCTCAAGTCTGCAAACACCGAATTCATTTCACCAAACAGATACCTGAAAACGTCGATGAGATGCACCGCCGTTTCCTGAACCAGAAAACGCTCCATATCCTGAAAATAGGGTTGTCGATCGAGGTAGGCGTCTGGTCCCTGCCCGTCTCCCGGTCGCAGGGCGAAACTGATTTGATAGAGTTGCCCCAGTGTGCCCTGAGCCAATACTTGCCTGATCTTCCGGTACCACGGCTGGAAGCGAAAATTTTCGTGAATGACAGCCGTGGCATTCTTCGCCTCGATAAGTTCGACCAGAGCCGTGGCGTCAGTCAGCGAGGTCGTAAATGGTTTCTGACAGATGACGGGAATGTCACGGTCGACCGCTGCCCGGACGTAGTCAACATGGGTCGCTGGTGGCGTGATGATATCGACCAGGTCCGGTGTGCTCTCATCAAGCATTTTTTCGAAGTCCTGATAAATATCTGCAACGTCATACTGCGCCGCCAGTTCCTCGGCGGGCCCGACAGAGCGATTGCAGATCGCGACCATTTTGACTTCGGGGATGCGATCCCAGGCGGCGTATTGGAAGCGGCTGAAATATCCGGCGCCGACCGTGGCGACGCGAATGGGCGGGACCAGTTTCATATCGTCTTCAATTCATGTCGCTTCGGAAAATCTGCGCTCTGACCGTTCGCGCAACCTGGCACGCAGGGCAAGGAACGGTTTCTCAACGACGATATACATTATGCCTCCACCGACGAAAGCCGCGACGAGGCAGGCCAGAAACAGACTAGTGTCCGAGAGAACAACCAGGTCCGGCAGGTTTGATCTGACCCAGTGGTTCGTCATCTTGTGAACGAGATAGACTGAATAAGAAAGTGTTGCGATAACAGCAGTCGGTTTGAAGCGCAGACGATACAAAATGCTGTTCGGACTCAGCGCAGACAGAACCAGAAGCCCATAGCCCAGCGAGACCAGCGGAAAACCAACGAGCGTCGTCTCAAGGCTGGAAAATTCAGGCGACAAAATATTACCACCAAAAAGCTGGTAGCAGCCGACAAGTACGGAAAAACTCGCGAACAGAAGCATATTGCCCCGTGTGGTTAACTGATCGCGCAAGCCGGGCTGATAGCGAAACAGGGCGGCAATGGCCACGCCCATAGTCAAGCCATCGAGCCGCACATAGGTCGGATAGTAGAGATACTTCAGGGCAGCACCGAGGCGACGGCGCCCGAACTGAGGTTCAACCAGTTCGGCCCAGATGCCATAGCGAACCAGAACTCCAAAAACAAAAATGCCGAGGATCAGCCAGAGGCTCCAGCGCCTGAGGTTGCTGGAGGGCACAGCAAACAATATGAGCGGCAATACGAGATAAAAATGTTCTTCGACGCTCAGCGACCAGGCGTGGGAGAACGTATTGGCCCGCAGATCAATGGGCAGGTTCTGGGTAAAGGTCAGAAACTTCCACAAGGGCTGGAGGTCCCGCCCCTCCTGCACCGCGGAAAAAGAAAAATAGATCGCCAGTACGACGAGGTATGCCGGAATAATCCGCAACGCACGATTGAGATAAAAGCTGGCAAACCGGATGCGCCCGTATGCCGCCTGATCGGCCAGCAGTTTGTCGCCGATCAAATAGCCGCTGAGTACAAAAAACAGATCAACGCCCGACCAGCCAAATGCACTCAACTCATTCAGGCCCACAAACGATATTGCGTCCGGAAATCCATAATAAACCCGATAGTGAAACAACAACACCAGCACAATGGCCAGCGCCCGCAGATGATCGAGACCATGCAGTCTGTTTTCGTTGGATGGGTTCATGGATGATTTCTCTGGACAGTTGAAATGCAATAAATCAAGGCGTCCCGATGGGAGGCTGAAGACTAAAACTATCACCCCATCCCGATATTGCGATCAGATTTCGTCGGTTTCGATCTCAAATTATCTGATCACAGAATTGGGGAAGTACTGATGCAGCCGTGCGACGGGGGCTTTGTTGAGTATTTGGCGAGTTGTCAGAAATTCCGGTCCGACAGCGTGCCCAAAGCAGATAAAGATGAGGCAGAAAGAAGCCGAAGAGTCTTTTCTACAGGGCCCGGATATATTCGAGCACGTCTGCCAGTGCCTTGGGAATTTTTGGCGTCAGTTCGGCGATTGTTTCGTGGTCTCCGGATTTGCCTGCATTTTCCATCAATTGACACAACGCACCCAGGTGCTCGGCACCGACAGCCCGCGAAGATGATTTGAGTTTGTGTGCGGCGGCCCCGACGCCATCGCTGTCGCCAGCCTCGGCGGCGTCGGTTATTTCCTTGACGTTGGACGTCGCCGGATCGACAAAATCGCTCAGTATTTCACTGAAGGTTTCAGGGTCATCACCAAAGACATCTTTCAGCGCCTGCGGGTTTATCGGCGCTTCGTTATCTGGCGGTTCAACTTCGACCTGAGCCGGAATTTCTGCCTCAGGCAGTGCTTCCGAAACCGCTTGTCCGGCATGGGGTAACCATTTGGCCAGGGTGCGGCGCAGTTTGATCATTTCAAGCGGCTTGGAGAGATAATCGTCCATGCCACAGGCAAGACAGCGGTCGGCTTCCCCCTGCAGGGCATTGGCGGTAATGGCGACAATCGGAATGCGCTCGCCCGAAGCGGTTTCGGCCCCGCGTATGGCTTCCGTCATTTCATAGCCGTCCATGTTCGGCATATGACAATCCGTCAGGATAAGACCATAGCGACCGCTGCGCCATGCCTCAAAACCGAACTCCCCGTCGTCAACAATTTCGGCCGTGTATCCCAGCAGGTTGAGTTGGCGGCGAATGACGTCCTGGTTGGTCAGATTATCTTCGGCAATCAGGATCAGTTCGCCATTGGCGACAGCCGCATCGATGGATGGTGCCTTGCGGGTCGTCTTGATTTCATCAACGACCTGGTCGTCGATATCGGGGCTGGCGCGACCGGCGGCCATCGCCACGCCGCGGAAAAAGGAAGAGCGCATCATCGGAGCCGCTTCGACAATCACCATGTCCGGTGGTCGCTGCCCCCGGGTTTCGGTCCGGGTGTCATCGAGAATGACGTAGCGCGGAATATCACCCTTGGAAACCTTGCGCGTTTCCTCAATCACCTGCCAGATTTCCGGTAACTTGCCCGTCAGACAGAAGACGACAACGTCGTGGCCATTGTTTGCGGCTTGCGCTTTTTGCACGTCACCGGGAACCTGGCTGGCATCGTAGATCACTTCCGGCAAGGCGTCTCGCGCTTCGAGGTAGTGTGACACATGTCCCCCGGCGTCCGGGTCGTCAACAACCGCCAGAACCCGCAGGTCTTTCAGGTCAGATTCGTCCGATTCCGGTCCTGCCCGCGTGACCTCGGCGAACGGGATACTGACGTTGAACGTCGATCCCTTGCCATACTCGCTTTCGACGACGATTTCCCCGCCCATTATGTCGGTCAGGTTCTTGCAGATCGAAAGACCGAGGCCGGTACCACCGAAGCGACGGGTCGTCGATTCTTCAGCTTGCGCGAAAGGCTTGAACAGACCGGCCCGGCCTTCCTCTGTCATGCCGATGCCGCTGTCCTTGATCGAGAACGTAACCCTCGTCGCTTCGGCGCCCGTCGGCGGTGTCGCGTGCGCGCCAAAAACGATTTCACCGGTTTTTCCATCGCTGTTGTTGGTAAATTTGATGGCATTACCCATCAGATTAAAGAGGATCTGTCGCAACCGGACCTGATCCGCCGAAATCCGTGCCGGAATGTCCGGGTCGACATAAAGCCGCAGACGAAGCTGTTTTTTCTGAACTTCCGGCAACAGGGTTTCGGCCACCCCCTCGACGACATCGCGGATCGAAATCGGCAAGAGCTCAAGATCCAGTTTGCCGGCTTCGATCTTGGAGAAGTCGAGGATGTCGTTAATGATCTGCAGGAGCGAAAACGCCGACGAGCGGATGGTGCCGAGCATCTTGCGCTGTTCGACTTCCAGCTTGTCCTGCCACAACAGGTCGATCATGCCAATGACCCCGTTCATCGGCGTGCGAATTTCATGGCTCATCGCGGCCAGGAACGAGGATTTGGCACGGGTCGCTGATTCAGCAGCATCACGCGCCAGAACAAGTTCGGCTTCGGTCTTTTTAATTTCCGTAATATCCGTCGAAACACCGCCAACTGCCAGGATGTGACCGGCATCATCCATGATCGGGAACTTGTAGGACGCCCAGATCTGTTCAACGCCCTCGGAGACCGTTGTTTCCTCGAGCACGACGGCGGTGCCTTCCTCCCGGACACGTCGGTCATTCTCAACCAGCATATCGGCGATGTCCGGCGGGAATATTTCGGCATCTGATTTGCCAACGGCGTCGATGTCTCCGAGACCCAGAATGGATGCCCAGGTTTTGTTGACCATCTGATAACGCCCATCCAGCCCTTTCAGGTAAACAAGCGCGGGCGTGTAATCCAGAATACCGTTCAGCCGCGACTGACTGAGCGTCAGTTCGCTGTGAGCTTCCTTCATATCATTCAGGGCGGCCTGCATTTTCGCCGTGGCAAGCGTTGCTTCCTCGGTCCGTTCCGTCACGGTCTGTTCAAGCCCGTCCTGATATGACTTGAGTTCCGCCTCGGCGTCAGCCCGGCGTTGTTGCATGCGATTGAAATTTTGCACCAGGGCACCGAGCTCATCGGTACTTGTCCACTCGACCTGGGTATAGACTTTTTCCGCGTCAACCCGGTCAATGGCGTCCCGCATGCGCTCCAGCGGTCGTCCTATGACGTTACGTGTGGCAAAAAATGTCACGGCAGTCAGGGCTGCCGACATAACGAGCAGGATCAGGACATCGAGCAATATGCGGTCGGCAATCTCGGATCGGATTTCGCCGGTATGGCCGGTCAGGACCAGTTCACCAACACGTTCCGACTTGCCGTCGACAGTATGAAATACCACGCCACGCTGGCGTAAATCGTTCGCTTCCGGTGCCGCCTGATAGTCGCCCTTGTGCGCCATATATTCGCCTGACGCATCATAAACGGCGATGCTGCTGACGAACGGCAGATCACTGACGTTGTTAACCAGGGCGACGATCTGCTGATCATCGTATTCCCAGATTGCGCTTGAGAACGCGGCCTCCTGAACGCTCAGTTGATCGATGATGACGTCAATAAGCTGGGCACGCTGGGCAACGTAATAGCGGACTTCAAGTGCAGCAAACAGGACGAGCAGCGCGAGCGAAACCAACGGCAACAACAACCGCAACAGCCGTACGCTGATGGTTCGGGAAAATGGTATCGCCTCAGCCATTCAGTACCTTCGTTGCCAGACCAGCCGCAGCCGTGCCTGATTGATTCGTCGGAAACTGGTATCCGCAACAGTTAAAGTGTTATTGTGCCTTTTGAACAATTCATATTTTTGCATTTTCGAATACTGACTTATTTATAGCTGTTAACGAAGTATATGCGAACGGGTGAATGAAATGTTGTTCAAGTCCCTGCGAATGTCATTAGTGATTGTTACGGCGTTGCTTGTAACGCCACTGTCACTTTCGGCCGAACCTTTCAGAATGGTTTACAATTCTGACTGGCCGCCATTTTCCTCCGGTAACGGGAAATCCGTCGGCGGAATTCTGCCTGATTTGCTGCAGAATTTGATTGGCAACCGCATGGGTGTGGCGACGACACACAGTGGTTTTCCGTGGAAACGGGCACAGCATACTGTCAAGGCGGGCAAGCTGGATGCCATGGTAACAGTGCCAACAGTGAAGCGACTGGAATGGTCGAAGTCGTCAGAGGCGGTCGTTTATCTGGTTGAGATGCGGGCCGTGGTCAAGCGCGGCAGCAAAGCAGAGCGAGTCCTGTCTGCAAATCCACAGGCGTCGGCACTCGCCGATTTCAGGGTATGTGATATTCTCGGCAATGGCTGGGGCATGCGCTTTATGAAAGCCAACGCGATCAGCTATAACACGGCGTCTGATACGTCGCGGTGCCTGAACATGATCTCCAGGGGCCGCATGGATGTCACCGTCCGCTCCGTAGCTGTCGCCAACCAGAAAATACGGGAAACGGCTCTTGGTGATGATTTGCGGGTTTTACCGAACACTTACGGTTCCATGGCGTTCACGCTGCTTGTTTCCAGGAAAGCGGCGGGAGCAGACGAATTCCTGAAGAGGTTTGATGGCTTGATCGCCGAAATGAAAGCTGACGGCAGTTTTTCAAAGCTGATCGCTGACCTCCGATCAAGACAACGATAAGTTTACAGCGGGGGCAAAAAACAATGACGAACCAGACAGATTTAGCCACAGTCCGCGTGCTGGTGGTCGATGATGAGGACTTTTATCGCAGCCTGATCGTGCGCATCCTCGATCAAATCGGCTTCAATGAAATTTCCGAGGCGGCGGATGGTGCAGAGGCTGTGGCACAACTGGCGTCATTTAAACCCGACCTGATCGTGCTCGACATCATGATGGTGCCAATGAATGGTCTCAAGTTCCTGAAAATGCTGCGTATTGGAATGACCGACGCACCTGACGACCTGCCTGTCATCGTGCTGACCGGCTCTGACGATGGCGCTCATATGGGCACGGCTCTGGCGCTCGATTGTGATGCATTCGCTAAAAAGGACGATGATCACACTGTAATCGGAGAGCGTATTCTTCGTGTCGTCTCCACACCTCGTACCCGAAAGTCGACCGAAGTCTACGGCGCGGTCACATTGCCGACCTCGGGCATGCCGGCACCGCCGTCCCTGTCCGCCGCCAAAAAACCGTCGTCTTCTTCCAGACCGGTTGAAGTGCCGGTCTACGAACTTCAGCCAGGCTCGATACTTGATCACGATCTGGTCAGTGAAGAAGGTTATCTTTTGTATGCTGGCGAGACGAGACTTCAGGAAGCTGACGTTGCCAGGTTACAGGACTTGTCGGGTATAATTGGCTTGGAAACGGTTTTTGTCAGGTCCTCCTGAAGCTGAAGGCGAAATGACAATTAATGTCTGGCGGGGTTTGACTTTTTCTTGCAGCTAGAAAAACGCTACGATGCGGGGACATTTTTCGTCGTTGAGAGGCGGTGCAGCATGCGAAGCAAAATTCAGAGTAAGATTCGGGCGGTGATATGTGCACTTGCCCTGCCGCTGGTCGCAGGCAGCGTCATTGTTACAATGCCCGCGCATGACGGCCAGGCAAAGGACAAATGGTATCCCGTCAAGGTTGACGTCTGGGAGCCACCCTTTAACGACGAATTCAAACGCAAGAATTCCAGTTACGTGGCGCTCGACAAAGCCGCAAAACAGTGGCGTCTGTGTGTCTCCATACCGCATCTCAAAGATCCGTACTGGAGTGCCGTGAACTTTGGCCTGATCGATGAGGCCCGGCGCCTCGGCATCGGTTTGCGCCTGGTTGAGGCGGGAGGCTATGACCACCTCGACAACCAGCGAAAACAAATCGATGACTGTATGGCCAGTGGCGCCGATGCACTGATCATCAGCAGTATCAGCGCCGACGGCCTCAACGATCTGGTTGAAAAATACACAAGCCTGGGAAAGGTCGTGATCGACATGATCAACGGCATGTCGTCGAAAAAAATGACGGCGCGCGCCAGCGTCAACTATTTTGATCCAGCCTTCGCAATTGCCCGATATATAGTCGATCTGAAATTGAACCCGGGAAAGCCGGTCAAGGTTGCGTGGTTCCCCGGCCCCGAAGGTGCGACCTGGGTCGATCAGGGGGACCAGGGCTTCACGGAAGGCCTGAAGAACTCATCAGCCAGGATTGTTGTCACAGCGAGAGGCGATACCGGTCGCGCGACCCAGGGCGCGCTGGTCAAAAAAGCACTGGATGATCATCCGGACCTCGACGTCATTGCCGGCACGACGGTGACGGCGGAGGCCGCAATTGATCTTTTGCGCCGCCGAAATCTGGCTGGAAAAGTCAAAGTGCTGGCTTATTACTATAGCCCCGGTGTTCACCGTGGCATCAAGCGCGGCAGTATCGCCGCGGCCCCAACCGATTTACAATCGGTGCAGGCACGAATTGCGGTTGATCTGGCGGTGCGGATACTGGAGGGAAAACCGTATTTCAAACATGTAAGCCCGAAAGTCATTGTTGTTGATCGCGGAAATATCAAGTCCTTCGACGAAACAACCAGTTTGCCGCCACGTGGCTTCAGACCGATTTTCAGTGTCAACGACTGGTAATATTGTAACCGGCATGAGAGATCAGAACGGAGCCTTGAAGACATGACGACGGACATATGATTGACCAGGGAATCATCGGCCTTCGGCAATTGTTTTTGCTGGTTGCGGCAGTGGCCGGCCTGTGGGCGAGCTTCGTGGTCAGTGAAATATTTCGGGAAGACGCGCGCCGGAGCTGGGAGGCGCAGGCCAATCAATCAGCACAGTGGCTTTCCGGCACACTGCTTGGATGGCTTGACGAAAGCTACGCACCGCTTTCAGGTATCGCCGCGTTGTATGAAAATTCCGAGACCGTTTCGGAAACTGAATTCCTCAATGCCTACGATGGTATCGAATCGCGTGCGTCAGCTTTCTTTCTTGATGCGATGGCTTTCTATCGCACAAAAGGCGGCAACGCCGAAACGCAATGGAACATCGAATTCGCAACTGATCCGGACGGTGTATTTTCACGCGATAAAACGACGAATGGCGGCAGGGAAATAGCGGACGTCTTGCGTGTCGCCAAATTGCGGATCGGCGAATTCATTATTGGTGAACCGTATCAGGACGAAGACAACGGTGCCTACATTTCGCCCGTTGCCCTGTCGACATTTGATCGTACCGGCGAAGGCATTGTTGTCGGACTGATGAACTATAGTGCGCTGGTGAAGGGCCTTTTTGATGTGCACGTGCCCCAAGGCCTCTCACTGGATATCTCGGCTCGATTCCCGAATGTCGATGGCCTCGGTGACGAGAAGACCATCCGCAAAAGCGCGGTCGAAAATGTATTGCACTCGGTCAATACAAAGACAGTGAGTGCAGGCGCCGAAATTTCAATTACCTGGCGTTTCGACAATGGATATCTCGGCGGCCCTTCCCGACGGCTGGCCGATTTCACCCTGATCGCCGGCATTGCCGGTGTCATTGCAATCGCCCTGATGCTGGGACTGTTGTTGCAGCGCAATCAGGTCATTAACCGGCGCGTTGCCGAGGCGACCGATCAGCTCAGCCATGAACAGGCGATTACGGACATGGCGCTCGAAAACATGGACCAGGGTATCACCATGTTTGACGAGCATTTCAATCTGGTGGCGTCAAACGACAAATTTTTTGAGTTGTTGAATTTCCCGGACAATATCGATCGCGAAAATCTGACCCTTGAAGGGATGTTCCGCATTGTGGCCAAAAACGGTGATTATGGCCCGGGTGATATCGAAACGCTGGTTGCCCAGCGTCTCGAGATGGTCGGTCGGAATGAGCCGATGAGTTTCGAGATAACCCTGACCAGTGGCTCGACAGTCGAGATCCGCAGCATTCCACTGGCCTCCGGCGGCATGGTGCGGACCTATTCGGATATCACCAGCCGGAAGGATACTGAAAAAGCGCTGGCGACAGAGAAAGAGACACTCGACATCACTTTGGAAAATATGGATCAGGGCATCACGATGTACGATGCTGATTTGAAGCTGGTGGCCTCGAACACCAAAATTCGCGAACTGAATGATGTACCGGACGAAATATATGAAGTCGGCACCTCGATTGAGGACGGCTTCAGGTTCAATGCCCTGAACGGCGAATATGGTCCGGGTGATCCTGAAGAACAGGTGCGTGTCAGAATGGAACTGGCGCGCAAATTTGAGGCGCATCATTTTGAACGCGTGCGCCCGGATGGCACCGTGATTGAGATCCGCGGCCAACCCGTGCCCGGCGGCGGTATTGTCACGACCTACCGAGATGTTACAACGCGCAAGGCCTCCGAAGCACAAATCACGAAGCTTTCGAGTGCAATTGAACAAAGTTCGGCATCGATTGTCATTACCGATCCGGATGGGGCAATCGAATATGTCAATTCCGCATTTACCACTACCAGCGGGTTCAGTGCCGGGGAAGTTATCGGATATCCGTTCCGGATATTGAAACCCGGTTTTCTGGAGTCGGAACAACTCGAAAAATTGTGGCAGACTGTTGAAAGTGGCGATATCTGGCATGGCGAGTTCCTGAACAGGAAAAAGTCGGGCGAGGAATATTGGGAATCCATCTCCCTGTCGCGGCTGATCAATGACGAGGGCGAAATCACAAACTACCTCGGCATCAAGGAAGACATCACCGACCGCAAGGAAGCCGAAACAGAACTCAAGTTTGCACGTTATGAGGCAGAAGCGGCCTCACAGGCTAAGGCGGAATTTCTGGCCTCGATGAGCCATGAAATTCGCACGCCGATGAACGGTGTTGTCGGCATGGCCGATTTGTTGTCGCAGACCAAACTCGACGCAGAGCAACGCATCATGCTGGATACGGTTCGCGATTCGGGGAATTCGCTGCTGACGATCATCAACGACATTCTGGATTTCTCCAAGATCGAGGCCGGGAAACTGGATATAGAAAGTGTCCCGCTTTCAATCGTCGATACGGTCGAGGGTGCCGCCGCAACAATGGCACCGAACGCCATTAGAAAAGGCGTGCGGATCGTCACCTTTATTGATCCGAATATCCCGGATTCCATTCTCGGCGATCCTGTCCGCCTGCGCCAGATCGTCTTCAATCTGACGGGCAACGCGGTGAAGTTTTCCGAGGAAGGTGAAGTCGTGGTGCGCGCCGACGCCGTGACGGGTGAAAACGATGATTTTCGCATCCGTATATCGGTCATTGACCAGGGCATCGGCATTTCGGAAGAAGCCCAGAAAAAGTTGTTCGGTGCGTTCTCTCAGGCTGAAAGTTCGACGACAAGACGGTTTGGCGGTACCGGCCTTGGCCTGGCGATCTGTAAAAACCTGTGCGACATGATGAATGGCCAAATCACTGTTGAAAGCGAAATCGGCTCGGGCTCGACTTTTTCCGTTGAACTGCCAACCGCAATAAGTGAGGAAGTCCGAACAAATACCGACGATGTGAACCTGTCGGGATTGCGTGTCCTTGCGGCGACCGGCGTCGAGGCCCTCGGGATGTCGATGACGCGATATCTGCAGCGTTGGCAGGCTGACGTGGTCGTCGCAGCCGATGAAGATGAGATCGCCCGGCAGATTGACCTGGCGAAAGACTCCGACACGCCCTTCGATGTCATGGTACTCGATTTCGATCTCGATGCAGATCGTCAACGCGCCGCGATGAAGCAATTTTCGGACGCCGGCGTCAACTTCGTCATGCTATCCAGCGGGCAGCGGCGAAGTGTCCGCATCGAGGGTCCCGACTGCGTCACACTCGACGGCAATCCGGTGCGGCAGACGCAGTTGACTAACGCGGTCGCCGTTGCTGCCGGTCGGGCCAGCCCACTGGTGCGGCCCGATGTTGATGACAGTGTGACCGAAGAAGTCGTGGCTTTGTCTGTCGATGAAGCTCTGGCGCAAGGCACTTTGATCCTGCTGGCGGAAGACAATATGACCAACCAGCAGGTCATCGGGCGTCAACTCACCAGACTGGGCTACACCTGCGAAATGGCGGACGATGGCAAGCTGGCGCTGGACGCCTGGCGCCAGAAAGATTACGCCTTGCTGCTGACCGATTGTCATATGCCGAATATGGATGGCTTTGAGCTCACAGCCTCCGTCCGGCGCGACCAGGAAGGCACGGACAAGCGCTCCCCTATTATTGCCGTCACGGCCAATGCGTTGGAAGGTGAAGCGGAGCGGTGTATCGCGGCTGGCATGGATGATTACCTGTCAAAACCGCTGGCGATGAATGATCTGAAGGCAACTTTACGAAAATGGATGCCAAACGCCTCGGCGAATTCGGCGCCTTCGGAGGCGGTCAATGAAATTGAGGAAGTCAAGGTTAAGTCCGAAGTAGTCACAAGCGGAAACAAGGCGGTCGAGCCACAGTTCCTGCGTGAGACTTTCGGCGACGATGATGAATTGATCAAGGAAATCCTGATGGATTTTGTCCAGCCGGCCCGTGACACAGCCGGTGAAATTGATACGGCATTTGCCGCCCGCGACGCCACCGCTGTCGGCGCGGCGGCCCACAAATTGAAATCGTCATCGCGGTCAGTTGGTGCTGAAGGCCTTGCCGACCTCTGTGCCGATCTGGAAAAAGCCGGCAAGGCCGGGGATTGGCCGTCGATCGAAGACCATCACCCGAGGCTGGCTTCACTCATCGAAGTTGTTGCCGGTGAAATCGAAGCCATGTGACTCAGACATGATGCCGATTTGCCTCTCAGCCATGAGAGAGGCAAATTCCTGGCCAGAGCCTGCGGTCATTATTAACACCCTTTAACCAGCACCCGTTTTCACAAGTATTCGACTTGTTTTGTGTTACGATTTGCAAAGTGTCATCCGCTTCCTTTTTGGCGACTCTGTTTCCTGTTCACAAGCCGCGTAGGCAAAGTTGTTCTTTGTGGAGGTATTGTTGACAAAGTCACAATCCGTCTTATCAACAAAATGGCTCATATCCATTGCGATAGCATTGGCAGCGTTTGTCACGGAACCCGCTATTTCAGTTGCCGACAGTCAAAAGCCGAAGGTCCGGTTGTTGGAGACCATGACCTGGTATACCGAAGAATATCCGCCTTTCAATTTCAAAGGCGCGGATGGCGTACCGTCCGGAATGACCATCGACATCCTTATGGCCGCCTTCGAAAAAATCGATGCCGATCTTGTTGCCGCCGACATAACAATCGCACCGTGGAACCGCAGCTACAAATATATTCAAAACCGCCCTGGTACGGCGTTGTTCAGCATGACGTACACACCCGAGCGACGGAAGATCATGAGATTTGTCGGACCATCGGTTCCCAGCAACATCGCTGTTATTGCCCGAACGAACAGGGCGGCGTCACCGCCCGTCACTGCCGCACTGACCAATTTGAGGATAGGGGTCGTTCGCGACGACATCGGCGATCAGTTGATCAGGGAAATTACGACCGGTTCGATGAAAATTCAGCGGAAAAATTCACTGAAGCAGTTGCTTTACCTGCTGGACGCCGGACGCGTCGATGTGATCGCTTATGCATCTGATGTATTTCGCCATGCCGTCAAGAAGTCAGGCGGAGATCCGGCAGCCTATGAAGAAGTCATGACACTGAAGGAAGGGCAATTGGGCTATGCTTTTCATCGCGATACGGACCCTGAAGTTCTGGTACCTCTACAAGCAGCTATCGATGAACTCAGAGCGGATGGCACCATCGACAGGATTGTCGCCAAATACCGTAATTAATCGAAAAACCCTTCGAATTGGGAGAAAGTCAGATGATGAGACGACAGGCGATTATAGCATTGACTGCATTCAGCTTCCTGTCATTGCCGGTGGCAGCCGCCGCTGACATCACCATTGCTGTTGTTGGCGGTATGGCAGGTCCGTTCGCCAAAATGGGCGAGGAGTTCAAACAAGGTACACGTGGCGCGGTCAGGGATATTAACAGCGACGGTGGTTTGTTGGGCCAGCGGGTCACGTTTGTTGTTCGCGACGACAATTGCAGCGCTGAAGAGGCAAAAAAAATCGCCCTGGAGCTCGTCGAAATCAAGGTTGCCATGGTTATGGGGCACCTTTGTTCAGATGCTTCGATCGCAGCGTCAGAGATCTATGATAAAAACGGCATCATCGAAATTTCGCCCTCGTCGACGAACCCTGCCTATACCGAACGCGGTCTGAAAAACATTTTCCGCACAACCGGTCGCGACGACATGCAGGGATTTGTCATTGCCGAACATATTCTGAGAAACTTCAGAACAAAAAGACTGGCAATTATTGTCGACGACAATGGCTACTCCAAAGGCGTGGCCAATGTAGCGAAAAAATTTCTTAACCAGGGCGGCATGAAAGAAGTTCTGTTTGAGAAGGCACCCGCCGAGCCCTTCGATTTTTCCGATATCCTGCGGTCATTGGAGAAAAACAAAGTCGATTTGCTACTGTATCCGGCATTGCCAGGGCCGATGATCAGCCTGGCGACTATGGCGAGAGATAAAGGTGCCAAATTCCGTGTTGTCGGTGCTGACGCTTTTTCAGGAATCAAATTTGACAAATCGAATCGCCGGGCCTTCGATGGCTATCAATTCAGCTTCCCGCCGGATCCCAAAGACGACAAACGCAACAGGGAAATTGTCAAAAAATTCAAGGCAGGAGGCTACGACGCGCAAGCGTTCACCTTTTACAGTTATGCCGCCATTCAAGTCTGGGCACAGGCTGTACGCAAGGCAAATACACTGGAGGCTGCTGAAGTGGCAAAAACGCTGCGCGCAGGTAAATTCAGTACCGTTCTGGGCGATATCGGCTTTGACGAAAAAGGTGACATCACCAACCCGGGTTTTGTGATGTATTTTTTCAACAAGGGAAAGCGCTATTATCTTGAATAGGTTTGTGCAGACGGCATGAGTAAATCGGGGAGTACCGCGTGATCAGGTTGATCTCCAGGGTCTTGAGCAGTTCCATAAGCCTGCTGGTGCTGGCACTCGTCCTGCTGTTCGCATTTGGCGGCGTGTTTTACGCCGACAACCAGGTTAAACACAGCGTCAGCCAGCTTCACGATCTGACAATCAAGGCCGAACGTATCCTGACAGCGGACCTGCGCAGCACAACCGCTGTACGATTGGCAGCCAGCCTGCAAACAGACCGATACATTCTCAACTATCAGGATTTTCAGGACGCCAAATATGTCTTTCTGAAAGAGGTTTCCAAATTTCAGAAAAGTGACAAGGTACGGGATGCTTTCGCCAAAATGGAGGACATCCAGGCAGAAATTGAGGAGGCGGAAGCGGAAGCCATTTCCCTGATCGACGAGGAAAAATGGGACGAAGCCCTTGAACTGGTGACCGAACCCGCCTTCCGCCGGCAAAAAGGCATCTACCGGGCCAATCTATCCAGTGCCTTGCGTGAGATGATCCTGGCCAGCGAATCCCGTGCCGCGCAGGCAGACCAGTTATCGCAAGCTATGCAAGTCTTCATTCTCGGCATGTTCATCTTGCTTGGTCTCATCGGCATCCTGCACTCGCGCGAAATTACGCAATCTCTGAAACGACAATCGGAGCTGGCGAGAAATCTTGAAGAGGCAAATCTGACGCTCGAACAAAAAGTCGAGGAACGCACGACCGAAGCAGAGGAAAAGGAAGCCCTGTTGCGGGCAGCCATGGAAAACATGACAGACGGCATTTACATGTTTGACAAAAACCTCGTCTACCAGATGTATAACGACCGGTATGTCGAACTGTTTGAACTGCCGGACGGAATGGTCGTCGTTGGCAAATCAGGTTTCGATACATTGAAGTTTCACGCCACGCGCGGTGGCTACGGCGAGGGCGAAGCCGAGGCGCTGGCGCTTGAGCGGCGGGATAGTTTGCTCGGCGGCGAAGCGCAAACACTTGAACTTTCATTGCCCAGTGGACGCACCATGCAATTGCGCCAGTCCCCATCTGCAGACGGCGGCGTCGTCGTTGTCGTCACGGATGTGACCGAAGCTGCCGCCAGCCAGCGTGCTGCGCGTTTGCTCCAGGAAGCCCTCGATAATTTCTCGGACATGGTCATCCTGTATGACAAGGACGAACGCGTCGTCTTTACCAACGATCGTTACCATGAAGTATTCCCGCATGCGCCGTCGAAAGCGGACATCATTAATCAAACCATGGAAGGTTTGTTGCGCCATTCGCTGAAGCTTGGTTTTGTTCGCGATGAACTGGCCCAGTCCGACCCCGAGACCTGGCTGCGTTTACGCATGGAAGATCGGCGCGAAAATCGGGAAGGTGTGAGCGAAACGAAACACGACAGTGGCCGCACCTATCTGTCGAGACACCGCCATACTACAGAGGGCGGCATCATCTTTGTGCAAACAGATATTACCGAACGGATAGAATCCGAGGCCGCGCTGAAAGAGGGCGAAGAACGACTGCAACTGGTGTTGAAGGGTGGCAACCTCGGGCTTTGGGATGTCGACCTGCAGAAGCAGGAAACCATCACAAACGAACGCTGGGCAGAAACCCTCGGATATAGCCACGATGAAATTGACGACAACCAGAAGCTCTGGCGCGACTCCATTCACCCGGATGATCTCGAAAACGTGCTCGAGATGGGCAAGAAATATCGTTCGGGTGATCTTGAGGAATACGAAATTGAGTACCGCATTACCGCAAGGAACGGTGATCTCAGGTGGTTGCTGACCAAGGGCGCCGCTGTTCGCTATGACGATGACGGCAACGTGGCGCGTATGGTTGGCACCGTTACAGACATCACAGATCGCAAAATGGCGGAGCAGGAAATACGCAAGGCCCGCGACGCAGCCGAAGAAGCGACCAAGGCCAAGGCCAACTTCCTCGCAACTATGAGCCATGAAATCCGCACACCGATGGGCGGCATTATCGGCATGATCGATATCATGCAGCAGACCAGTCTTGACGACGATCAGCGTCAGATGATTGGTACCGTACGAGACTCGGCCTACGCCTTGCTGACGATTATCAATGATATTCTCGATTTTTCGAAGATCGAAGCCGGCAAACTCGATCTTGAGCAAATCCCGATTTCGATCCGCGATGCCGTTGAAGGCGTCGGCGAGGCTCTGGCCGTCAACGCACGCGGCAAGAATCTCGCCCTGGCTGTCCATGTCGACCCGGAAATTCCCGATGCCGTAATCGGTGACCAGGTCCGCTTGCGACAAATTTTGTTCAACCTCGGGGGCAACGCGCTCAAGTTTACCTCGAAAGGGAAAGTCTTGCTCCGCGCCGACAAGATCGCGACCGACAAGGATATGGGAACCACGGTTCGGTTACAGGTAATCGACCAGGGTATCGGCATCCCACAAAAAGCCATGTCCGGCCTTTTCAAGGCATTTACGCAAGTCGACGAATCAACAACACGGCGATTTGGCGGCACCGGGCTCGGGCTCTCAATTTGTCAGCGCCTGACCGAGATGATGGGGGGAACCATTGAGGTTGAAAGTGTTGAGGGCGAAGGATCGACATTTTCATCGACCATCACGTTTCCCCTCGCCAAGGATCACGATTTCCAGAGTGATGGTCACGACCTGAGCGGACTGAAAGTTCTGGTTGCGTTGAACGACAAGGATATACGCGCCTTGACGCCCCGCTACCTTACGCACTGGAACGCTGAGGTCGAGCTGGTCGCCGAGCGTGAAGAAATCAAGGATGCCGTCCTCGATGCAATAAACAAAGGCGCACCCTTTGACGTCATCGTCATGGGGTCGCGCTGGCCCGTCGAAGATAAAATCGCGCTTGTTGAAACTTTTCAGGGCGACACAGAGCTGTCGGATCTGCGGTTCGTAATCAATTGTCGAACACGAACCAGGGCCGAACGCAAGGCGCTCGACAATACAGTCTATGTGGACGCCGATCCTTTGCAGCGCGCTGTTTTTATCCGGGCCGTCGCTGCGGCAGCGGGCCGCGCAAGTCCCATCGTCGAGCACGACGACAGTGCGCATAGACAAAAATCCGGCGAAGTACCGACACCGGACGAGGCCGAAAGATCAGGGCAATTGATCTTGCTGGCTGAAGACAATTTAACCAACCAGGATGTCATTGGTCGACAGCTTGCAATTCTTGGATATGCCGTGGAAATTGCTGATGACGGACAACTGGCGCTTGAACGCATGAAATCACGCGACTACGCCATTTTGCTTACCGATTGCCACATGCCAAATATGGATGGCTTCGAACTGGTCAGGACGATCAGGGCCGGGGAAACGGAGGGGCAACGCCTGCCAATCATGGCGATTACTGCGAGTGTGATGAAGGAAGAGATTGATAACTGCTTCGCCTCGGGCATGGATGACTATCTGGCCAAACCGCTGGAGATGGACAAATTACGCGACAAGCTGCGCAAATGGATGCCGGCCGCAAAAGGCGATGCAGTGAACGTTGTCGTCAAGTCTGAAGCCAGTGTCGATACCGCGCCGGCAGCCCCGATCAAAATTTCTGAGGCACCAATAGATCCACAGGCGCTAAAGAGCGTCTTCGGTGATGACGACGAGGTTTTCATTGAAATTCTGACGGAGTTCGTTGGACCCGCCACAGAAAATGTGGCGGAAATTGTTGCTGCAATCGAGAATCAATCGGCCAGGGACGTTGGCAGCGCCGCCCACAAACTCAAATCGTCGTCTCGCTCGGTCGGGGCCAACGAGTTGGCGGACATTTGTGCAGATCTTGAAGCTGCAGGAAAAAGCGACGATTGGGACGTGATCAATTCAAAAGCCGATCTTCTGCCTGGTGTCGTACAGGAGGTCGTTGATCACATAACTGCAATGTCTGCCTGACGGAGAGCGTTGTCAGCTTTTCAAATCTATTTCAAACGGTTAGGCTGATTGCGATTTCCAATCCTGTTGACCGGACAATCTGGCGGAGCGTTATGAACGACCACAATGCACTGAAAAATGTTTCCATTCTGGTGGTCGATGATGAAGTGTTTTCGTTGCGCTTTGTCAGTCGCATCCTCGGGAAACTTGGCATCGAGTCCATTGTGACGGCTGAAAACGGCGTCGAGGCGATCGAAGCACTTGAGAGTGGTGAACACGTCATCGATGTCGTGATTTCGGACATAGAGATGCCGGAAATGGATGGGTATGAACTGGCGCGCCGTATCCGGTACGGCGCCGTGCCGCAATATCAAACCGTACCGATCGTGATGCTGACGGGGCAGGATACAGAGTCGAATGTCGAGAAAGCCCGCATTCACAAAATCAATGGCTTCATCGTCAAGCCACCGAAAATTGACGATCTGGAACAACGAATTCTCGAGGCACTTGGTCTGTAGAGTTCCTCAAGGCAATATTAATCGAGCGACGTTTGTCCTGTTTACAGACGTTATCATCACTGGTCACCGCATTACCCATAGAAGCTTGACGCTTGCAGGTGCGACGATAGAGAATTCGCACGGGTTTTTGTGAAATGTCGGGACAAAGGAAAGATTATGACCGCGCCCATCGTCGATATCAAAAATCTGCGAATACTCGTGATAGATGACGAGGATTTTATCCGTCGACTGATCGCCCGTGTTCTTTATGAACTGGAAATAAATAATGTGACCGAAGCCCGCGATGGTGCTGAAGCTCTGAAGTTTATCAAACAGACGCCTGCCGGTTTTGATGCCATCATTTGCGACCTGGAAATGCCCAACATGAACGGCATTGAATTCGTGCGTAATTTGCGATCTGACGACGATGTCTCGAAATCGCAAACGCCCGTTCTGATCCTGACGGGCCATTCGATGGAAGGCAAAATCAAGGAAGTCGTTGAACTCGGCATTCATGGCTTCCTCGCCAAGCCGGTATCGAAAGGCACGCTGGAAAAAAGACTTATTGATGCCGTAACGTCTCCACCGATTGATCCAAAGATTTTGAACCGTGGATAATCCAGACCCGACATTGCTGGTTGTTGACGACGAGGAGTTCAATCGAAAACTTCTGGTCCGCCAACTGAACAACGAGGGTTACTCGAATATCGACATGGCCGAAAACGGTCAGCAGGCCCTCGAGATGATTCGCGGCGCCAGTTACGATCTGGTGATGATGGATATCGAAATGCCGGAAATGAGCGGTATCGAGTTGCTGGAAAATCTGAAATCCGATATGCGCTTGCGAGATGTTCCGGTCATTATGATTTCCGGTGTCGAGGAGATGGACAGCATCGTCAAGTGTATTGAACTCGGGGCTGAGGATTACCTCAGCAAACCGTTCAATCCAGTCATGCTGAGGGCCCGCGTCAGCGCCGGCCTGGAAAAAAAGCGCCTGAGAGATCTGGAGGGATTGCATTTCAATCAGCTCAAGGCCGAAAAAAAGAAATCGGACCGCCTGTTGAACGTCGTTCTGCCCTCCTCCGTCGCCAGCGAACTTAAAGCCACGGGAAAAGTCCTGCCGCGCCGCTATGACAACACGGCAATCCTGTTCTGTGACATTGTCAATTTCACAGACTATTGCGACGTCCATACGCCTGAGGAAGTGGTCTCGGGGCTGCAGTCATTGTTTGTTGAATTCGAAAAGATCACGGATCGCAACGACATGGAAAAAATCAAGACCATCGGTGACGAATTTATGGCCGCCGCCGGATTGACCCGACAGAATTTCACACCGCTTTTCTCGGCTGTGAAATGCGGTCTGGAAATGGTCGAGGCAACGCTGAAACTCAATATTGGCTGGGAAGTGCGTGTGGGCATTCACGCCGGTTCGGTCGTCGGCGGCATCGTCGGTGAGGAAAAGTATCAATTCGATGTCTGGGGCGATACCGTCAATGTCGCCGCCCGCATGACAGGCGTTGGCGACCCCGGACGGGTCATGATGGCCTATGAATCGTGGTTGGAAGTTCAGGACGAATGCGAAGGCCGATCCCTTGGTCGTATCGACATCAAGGGCAAAGGCCAGATCGAGGTCGTCGAATGTTACGGGCTGCAATAACCGACTGCAAATTCTGTACACGGCTTTTGGTCGATCAGTAATCGTTTGGTCTGTTAACACATTTAAACAAAATCAGGCATGAAATTCTGGCGAACAGCCAAGCGAGCCCTATAGAGTTGCCTGAATTGCCTGTGCGGCAAGGTGATTGACTGAAACATTGAGGATAGTCCTCGTGATGCAGAACCTGAAGATTTCGACCAAAATCTATCTTGGATTCGGATGTGTTCTGTTGCTTGCCTTGATCGTCGCCGGCGTCGGCCTTTTTGGCCTCAACAATGCTGAAGAAACCTTTGCGACCTACCGTCAGCTGGCGCGCCAGACCAATGCCGATGGTCGCGTCCAGGCCAATATGTTGACGACCCGGATATTTGCCAAGAACTTTGTCATTGATGCCAACCGGGAAAATATCCTCGGCGTGAAGAACCGGGCCCGCAAAACTCTCGAACTCATTCGCGAAAACAGGGAACTTGGCGGAGGCGATACCGGTCGGAGAATATTGCTCAGCGATCTGGAAGATAGTCTGCAGCGTTACGTCGACAAGTTCAGCGAAGTAACAGCGCTGCAAGAACAACGCGACGATCTGGTGGCCAAAAAACTTAATATACTGGGGCCGAAGATTGAAAGAGACCTGACGGCGATCATGACCAGCGCCTTGCAGGATGGAGATGCCAGGGCCGCCTATGAAGCCGGCATTACCTTGCGTAGTCTGCTATTGGGGCGGCTCTATGCAAACCGGTTCCTGATCGAAAACGACGATGCCTCACGAGCGAGGGCCATTCGTGAGTTCCGTGATCTCGAATTCAATTACATCAGGATGGCATCGGAACTTGAAAACCCGGAGCGGCGCAAGCTGGCTGAATCTGTCAAGGTCGCCGAGGCGGAATATCTTCAGGCTTTTGACGAGGTTCATCAGGTTATTATCAACAGGAACCAGATCATTAAGTATGAGCTGGACCGCATTGGCCCCAATGTCGCCAATCGTATTGAGCGCTTGAAACTGGCAATCAAGGACTCGCAGGATACACTCGGGCCTCGGGCCCAGGCGGACCTGAACCGTTCAATCCTGATCTCGATCTTCGTCTCGGTGCTGGTGATCGGGCTGGGGATCGTGACGGCGGGCCTGATCGGCATAAGCATCACACGACCTATCGCCTCCCTGACGGTATCCGCCGAGGCCATGGGGCACGGTGATTTGAACCAGGACATCGCCGTAGACCGTGACGACGAAATCGGTGTTCTCGCCAAGTCTCTGTCGGCGATGCGGGATTCGATCCTCGACAAGGTTACCATTCTCGAACAGGAAAATGCCGAACGGCGGCGGGCTGAAAAGGCACTTGAGGATACCCATGCCAATCTGGAAAACCTGGTTGAGGACCGGACGAGTGAACTGGCGGCGGCGCGCGACGAAGCCGAGCAGGCGACAAAGGCAAAGGCAGAGTTCCTGGCCGCGATGAGCCACGAAATTCGCACGCCCATGAACGGCGTCATCGGCATGATCGATCTGTTGAAGCAGACCAGAATGTCGAACGATCAGCACGAGATGGTCGAAACTGTACGTTCTTCCGCCTATGCATTGTTGACCATCATCAACGATATTCTGGATTTCTCGAAAATCGAAGCCGGCAAACTTGAACTCGAAGCTGTGCCCACGTCAATCAGCGATGTTGTCGAAGGCGTTACGGAGACACTTGGGCCCAACGCCCGGAAGAAGGGCCTCGAGTTGTTGTCCTATGTCGATCCGAAAATCCCGGACGCCGTACTGGGGGATTCTGTACGACTGCGCCAGATCCTGTTCAATCTCGGTGGGAACGCCGTCAAGTTCACAGAAGAGGGTCGAGTGTTAATCCGTGTTGACCGGATTGCGCCGATACGCACCGACGCAGCCACGTTGAAGTTCCAGGTCATCGACAGCGGCATCGGTATTTCAGAAAAGGCGAGGTCGAGCCTGTTTGACGCGTTTTCGCAGGCCGAAATGTCGACAACCCGGAAATTCGGTGGAACCGGCCTCGGCCTGACGATCTCCCAGCGCCTGGTCGACGTCATGCAGGGTGACATCGACGTCGAAAGCGAACTCGGCAAGGGATCCTGTTTCTCCGTGACGATTACCTTGCCGGTATCAACCGATCACCGGATTGGCAGCGATGGCTATGATCTCAAGGATATCAATGTCCTGATGGCCCTGAGGGATCCACAATTGAAGGATTTCCTGCCGTCTTACCTTGAACACTGGGGCGCGAACGTTTCGATCCAGAGCGAACTGGACCTGATTGAGGCCCAGTTGATGGCCGCACAGTCAAGTGCGCCGTTCGACGTATTGTTTTTGGAAGACGAAGGTTTCCGGATCAGAACGGACACCATACGATCCATCCAGTCCAACGATGATTTGAAGAACGTCAGATTTGTTTTGCCGGTCACTCACCGCCTGACTGACCGCGAAGATCTAGTTGATACGGTCTACACTGTCCTCAACCCGATCAAGCGCAGCAGCTTCCTGCGCGCCGTCGCGGCTGCCGTGGGATTGACCAGTCCGGATGTCGAATACAACCAGGATGACGAACAGCCCGTCAATACCGTCGAGCCTCTGAGCCCGGAGGACGCCGAAGCCGCCGGTCAGCTGATCCTTCTGGCCGAGGACAATCTCACCAATCAGAAAGTGATCATTCGCCAGCTCAACAGCCTCGGATTTTCCGCCATCATTGCAGACGACGGCGAGATCGCGTTGAGAATGCTGGACGAGAGAAATATCACCCTACTGCTGACGGATTGTCATATGCCGAACCTCGATGGGTTTGGCCTCACGGCTGAAGTCAGAAACCGGGAGCAGAAGCGGGCATCCGGTCGACTGCCGATCATTGCAATTACCGCCAGCGCGCTGACAGAAGAGGTTCAGCAGTGTTACGACTGTGGCATGGACGGCTTCCTCCCCAAACCGGTCGAGATCGCCAAGCTTCATGGCATGCTTAAAAAGTGGATGGGTGGCGCGGCGGAGTCACTTGAAATTTCAGCCGGAGACGACACCGCCCCTGTCGAACAGGCCGGCGGGAATGGACCTTTCGATTTGTCATTTCTTGAGGAAACTTTCGGCGACGACCGGGAGACGATTGTTGAAATTCTCAAGGAATTTGTTGATCCGTCAGAGGTCTGTTGCACTGAAGTTGAGGTCGCCATCCGGGACGATTCCCTGGAAGGCGTGGTTGCCGGTACCCATAAACTGAAATCGGCCGCCCGTTCGATCGGCGCACTGCAACTTGCCGATATCTGCGATCAGCTGGAATTGGCTGGAAAAAACGGTGACTGGACGCCGGTCAGAACGATGGCGCCGGAACTGAAATCGAGAATGCGGGACGTAACGGAATTTATTGCCCGGATGTAGTTTCCGGCTAGTCCCCTATGCCGTTCCAGTCTTTCCGCCAGGCAAGTATCTCGTCGCCCGGCATGGGTTTGGCGACAAAATATCCCTGGACCAGATCACAGCCGAGGCTGGCGACAAGGTCCCAGTCCTCGCGCCTCTCCACACCTTCGGCGACAACCGACATCTCCAGCTTTCTCGCCAGATCGACGGACGATTCGAGGATCGCCCTGGTCGCCGGTTCCTGTGCCGCACCATCGACAAATGCCCGGTCGATCTTGAGTTCGGTGAACGGAATGCGCTTCAACTGTTCGAGCGATGAATGCCCGGTGCCAAAATCGTCAATCGACAACGAGTAACCTTTCATCCGCAGCCGGGTCAATATCTCAAGCGGTTTCGTGATATCGACCATCAGGCGGCTCTCGGTAACTTCAAGAATAATGTTCCGTGCCTGCAAACCGGCTTTGGAAACTTTCTGCTCGAGTTTTTCCGTCAGTTCAAGATCGTTCAGATTGTCGACCGAAAGATTAATGGCGATCTTCAGTTCCAGGCCCTGCTCAAGCCAGGCCGCACCTTGTTCTATCGCCAGATCAATAACCAGATCCGTCAGTTCGTCGACGAGATTGTTTTCCTCCGCGAGGTGCACGAAAACGTCCGGCGGCACAAAACCTTTTTCCGGGTGTATCCAGCGCGCCAGCGTTTCGACACCGATCAGGGTCTGGCTCGATGTCGAAAGTTTGGGCTGGAAAACAACTGAAATCTGGCGCTCAGCGATGGCAGCAGCCAGATCGTCAATACCAACTTCGGCCGAGGAGCGCGGGCCGCGACCAGCAGAGGGTGCCTCAAATGCCGCGAGCAAAGCTGATAAATCGTCTGGTTTCAAAGGCTTGGGCAAGGCACCGAGGATATTCAAACTGTGGGCCTGTGCCAGTTCCTCGGCAGCTTTCAGGATGCGTGTGTCCTCGCCACTGACAAGCACGATGCCGCCAGAGAAAGATCTTAATGCCAGGTGCCTCAGGAATTCGATGCCGTCCATGTCCGGCATATTCAGATCACAAATCACCATATTGATGATTTCGTCACCGCCATCTTTAAGAAATTCGATGGCCTCGAGGCCACTTTCACGCGCCGTGACATTTTCCTTGTCAACACCGATGGAGCCGAGAATGCGGACAATGAGCGTACGAATAAACGCTTCGTCATCGACAACGAGATAATTGAAATCATGAAAATCAGTGTTGATCGCTGACGGCATTAAAAGGTCCGATCGTGTCCGGAAATCTGCGGGAATGAACTGCTTCATCGACCCCCTACCTATACCATCGCCGATTGTCAGCGGCAAATTGCCGGGCGGGTTCAATCGTTACAAGATGTGACTTTTCAGGCGAACCCGGGATCAGGTTTCGGCGGAACGGACCAGTCTGCTTATGTCAAACTGGCCGGGCTGCTCCGGGGGCCAGGGTGAAAGCGAGGGTTCAAAAATGTAGCGAACCCCGAAACTGATGGCGGCGGTCGCCAGATTTTGCGTCGGCATATCCCGGGCGTATGTTTTCAGACCTCTTTTTTCGGCCAGGCTGGTGAAATTTGAAATCGCATCGACGGCCTCGTCTTCACTTAACGCCGTGTCATACAAACTGAAACCGACCCATTCGACGTTACCATCCAGGTCAGAAAACTGGGGGGCCACAAGATCACAAAACACAGCGACCTGATCGAAACTCCGGCGCAATTCACCCAGTCCCGGGAAAGGTCGCGCGCCATACTGTTTATCACCAAGGCCGACAATTTCGGCGATCCTGACGACGCGGGATGAGTTGTTCAGCTTGCCTGCACTTTCAAAGAACTGCCGCCTCAGCTTGTCGGCCAGCAGCGTCCCCCAATGAAACTGAAAGAAATAGGCAGGCATTTTGTCGACGGCGGCTGGCGCGTTGTTTTCAATAAGCGAGACTTGTGTGAGGGATTGCTGATCGAGCGCCAGCGTCATGGCACCGCCCGACCAGGCGCTGAGCACACTGCCCTGCTGCCGCCTGACGCCGGCATCAGGATCAACCGGCACGATGGCGACGGCATTGATAATACGCTGTTCAGTATCCCACAGCGGTTGTTGCACCCAGGACAACTCGCGAATGTTCGCCCGCGCTGCCTCCGGGTCGTCGACAACAGTGCGCCATTTTGCCGGCCGGGGCTCGTCCTCCAGGGCCGACTGTTCGGGTGACGTTTCCGTGGCGGGCGGCCTGGTCGCCGCCCCTTCATCGCCCGAAGACAATTCTTCCTCCGCGAAATCCAGCAGATCATCCGGACCGTCAATCGCAGCGACGGCGGCCTCGATAGTGATCTTGTCGGCAAGGTCGGGTCGCCCCTTGAGGTAATCGTCGATCTTGTTCCTGATTTGCAAACATTTCTCTTCGGCCTCTTCCTCATCCAGGTCGGCAAAAACAATGAGGTGGTTGAGCTCGCCGGCCCGCCAATGCAAATCCTCGCGTGCCAGGTTCTGGCGGATCGCGCTCTGGATAATCTGATCAATCCGGGCGGCGTACTTGTCCCATTTGGCTCCCATTTCCGCTTTCAGATCACCCAGTTTGATAATCTGGACCCGGCCGGCCACCAGCGGGATATCTCTCTCTTGCAACTCGCTCAGGGCTTCTTCCACGGAATCGAAATTCGTCTCAGGCCGTTCATTCCGGGATCGGCGTTTTATCCGACGTTTCTTCTCTGGTGCCGGCTCGTCACTTTCGTCTTCATTTTCGTAGAGCAGACCGCGCACGGCATCGGTTGTCCGCCGCAACTTGCTCCGAATTCCCGTCAGCTTCCCAGCCATATCCACCCCGTCCGTCAGTCTGATATCCAAGAATAAAGCAAAATTGAACATCAATGCCGAAAAAGCGTTGTCATCGACAAGCTGAAACCGACGAAAGAAACCGGCTTGTTCTGCCTGCTGTCCGAAGCCAATCCGGTTGCCCAACAAAAAAGCCCTGCGACTCGTTGAGTATACAGGGCTATCGATTGGTAGCGGAGGAGAGACTCGAACCCCCGATAAGCGGATTATGATTCCAGGCCAGAAAATGAGTATGGTGTCTCCCGAACCGGGACTGTGCCAATCCCAATCCAATGGGATAATGGGTCATCCTGCACATGCAAAAGGAGGAGCCGCCACAGTGAGTGAACGTCCGATACAGGAGTTAATGGGAGCGCCCGGTTCTCCCTACACCCGCAAAATGCTGGCGATGATGCGGTTTCGCAACATTCCCTATCGGCTGGAGCGGCACTCGCGCCTGTTCCAGGGAACGGTCAATCCCCACCACAAGGAACGCGCCCAACCGAAAGTTCCGCTTCTCCCGACCTATTATTTTGCGGATGAAAATGGCGAAGAGGTCGCAGTGACCGATTCCAGCCCGCTGATTCGGCGCTTCGAGAAAGACTATGAGGGTCGCTCCGTCATTCCCCCGGACCCCGCATTGGCTTTCATCGATATGCTGTTGGAAGATTTTGGCGACGAGTGGCTTACCAAGGCCATGTTCCATTACCGCTGGCACTATGACGCGGACATCAAAAAGGCAGGCGATATTCTGCCGCGCTGGGGCAAAATCAACATGCCCGAGGATCAGGCACAGCAACTGGGAGAATTTGTTCGGGAACGTCAGATATCCCGCCTGTCTTACGTCGGCTCCAATGCAACGACAAAGCCCACGATTGAAGACAGCTTCAAGCGGTTTGCTGCCTTGTTGGACAAGCACCTTACCGATCACCCGTTTCTTATGGGAGAGCGCCCCGGATCGTCGGACTTCGCGATTTATGGTCAGCTGACCTGTTTGGCCTTGTTCGACCCGACTCCGCAGGCCTGGCTGCTCGAACACCACCCGCGTATCTACGCCTGGATTGAGGTGGTTGAAGACTTGTCGGGATATCAGGTCTCCAGCGACGATTGGTTAAATGCCGACAGCCTGCCCCGGACGCTCGTGGATATCCTTGGCGAAGTGGGCCGGGTCTATGCGCCCTACCTCATCGGCAATGCCAGGGCCGTCATGGAAAAATCCGAAAAGATGACAATGGAACTGGATGGGCGTCCCTGGGAACAAAACCCGTTTCCCTATCAGGCAAAATGTCTGCAATGGCTTCGAGAGGCCTGGCAAGAGCTTGATGAACCCGCGCGCGCGCGTATTGACGGGGTTTTGGAGAGCGCCGGTGTGATGCAACTATTCTCCTGAGACCGACGTGGCGATCCGGGCACACACGAATTTAGCCCCGGCCAATTCGATTTGAACGCCATTTTCGGTCAAGAAACCAAAAAAAACGGCTCCGAACGCTAGTTCGGAGCCATCTAATGGTAGCGGAGGAGGGACTCGAACCCCCGACACGCGGATTATGATTCCGCTGCTCTAACCAGCTGAGCTACTCCGCCACAGATGCTGACAAAATGTCAGTGCAGACGGCTAATTAAATGGGGTAGCGGCAACTGTCAAGCAGAGTTCAGGGCTTCGCCGCCAAACGTCAGGAAAACAACGATATTTTGGTGTACCAGCCCGCATTTACGTGCTGCGCCGGGCGAGGAAGCGGCCGCCGCCGAGCTGGCCTTTTTCAATGACATCGACGAACAACGTGTAGATCGCGTCCCAGCGGCGGTAGGTCTCCTCGCCAAAGCTTGCCACGGTCTGGGCTTCAAGGCTTTGGTACATCTCCAGCCTCTGGCGCAGGATGACGGCCCAACGAGCGCTAAGATCCTCGACGTCGATGACTTCGCCGCCCGCCGCCTCGAGCAATTCCCGATATCGCGCCAGCGTGCCGAGATCGACGTAGCTCATGCCCTGCCCCAGTTTTTCTCTGTGCTCCGCGTTCAGGCCGTCCCGTTCCAGAATGTCGGTAAAGGCGATGCGCCCGCCTTTTCGCGTTACCCGCACACATTCGGCGATGAGCTGCGGCTTGTTCGGGATATGACACCAGGCTTCCTGGCCGATGACCACATCGAAGGTCTCGTCAGGCCACGGATTCTCCAGTGCGTTGGCCTGGCTGAAGGACACCCGTTCCGACAATCCCGTCAGGTCGGTCAGGCGTTTGGCACCCTCGACGCGGCTATCGGTCAGATCAATCCCGCTGACCCGGCAACCATAATTGTGCGCGAGGTAGCGCGCCGGACCACCCATACCCGAGGCAACGTCAAGAACGTGGCTGTTGGCATCAATCGCCGCCGCCCGGGCCAGCGTGTCGATCGCCTCAACACCGTCGTAGTGATCCATGTCGTAATTCTGCAGGATGTCCTCGGTCAGGCTGGACTGGTCGATGCCGTCGCGCGCCAGCTTGTCAAAGATCTGCTGTTCGTTGATGGGATGTGTGTCGTAAAAACTGACGACATTTTTTGTATGTGCTTCGACAGTCATTATTTGCCCCGGAAAGCTCCTGCAAGCCCTGATCGAATGGCCGTCTATTTTTCGCGTTCGGCGTCGAGGAAATAGAGGTTCATCGGGCCGAAGCCTTTGATATCGAACTCGCCGCGTTCGCTGAAGACGAAATCATCTTTCAGGTTTTCATAGGTTTCCTGATTGCAGGTGATCTTCATCGGGTCCGACATGGCTTCCATACGGGCCGCCAGGTTGGCACCGGGGCCAAACAGGTCGTAGACATATTTCTGAATGCCGACCAGCGAGCCGATCACCGCACCTGTGTTGATGCCGATACGGCACTGCCACTTGGTTGGGTGGGCCGAATTGCGTTTCTCGATGTAGCGGCGCATACGCAAGGCCACCTTGGCGATATTGGCGGCATGATCGAGGTTTTCTTCCGGCAGGCCACAGCACGCCATATAGGCATCGCCGATGGTGCGGATGCGGTCACAGGCGAACATCTCCGATATGCGGTCAAAGGCCGAAAAAATGTCGTTGAGTTCCGAGATCAGGGCGCTCGGATCGTGGCTGATCGCCATATCGGTGAAGCCGACAAAATCGAGCATCAGGATGGTCGCCGACTCAAATCGGTGCGGTGTCGTTACGCCGAAGTCTTTCAGTTCCTCGTAAACCGCCTTGGGCATGATGTTGAGCAACAGACGCTCAACCCGCTCCTTTTCCTTTTGCAACTCGCGTGTTTTTTTCTCGGCCATGCGGGAATAACTGTCCAGCATGTACTGGGTCTCTTTCTCCTTTGAGATATTGACCCCTTCGACCAGCAAGACGTCGCCGTCATCTCCGTTAGCACCTTCAGGGCTGTGCGCCTTGAAGGTCAATCGGACGGTAATGTTGCGGGCGCCAATCGTTTTCTCGATCTCAATTTGATAGGGACGGCCGGATTCCATCCGGCTGTCGAGGCGTTCCTTGTTGAAATCCTCGAAGCGCTCGAACAGCGATCCTGTCGAGACGTCGCCTTCCGGGAACCACTCCTGAAAACGCGCGTTTTCAAACATGATGATGCCTGATTCAGGCACGGCAACAGCAATCGCGTGTTCAATGCCGTCTACAAGCTGTTTGATATCGACTGCTGTCATGCCCCTGCGCTCAAAATCCGACTAAACAACTAACCAGAGATAATCGTGCTGCGTCGATCATTGACGTCCCGCATGATGTCAGCAATATCACTTTCTGCGACATCAAAATCCTCGAATGTTTCCTTCAGAATCATTGCCAGCTCTTCAAAATGTTCCGGCGGAATATCGAGTTTCTTGTGGGCACGTTCGAGATGTTCATTCGAAAAACTGGCCGGCCCGCCCATGATTGAGGCCATAAACTTGGTCTGATGATCGATCTGACGGCTCATTTCGATGCCCTCGAAATAGGGCGCCAGGTTCTCGGCGTCCAGAACCTTGTCGTAAAATGAAGAAACGACCCGGCTAACGGTCGCGAAGCCGCCGTATTGATCAAAAAGTGACTGGGCCATAATTAACTCCCTGGTTTGCCCAACCTATAGGGCAAATGCGTGCGTCTGTTAGTTTTAGGCGATCAAACAAGGCTTTACCAGCCCGTAACGCTATTGCTTCAAGACCTCTGGCCAAAATTGGCTGGCGAATTATTTACTTTTTGGCGTTGGCGCGGGCCCAGCTATCTCGCAATGTCATGGTCCGATTGAAAATGCGGTGACTTTCGTCGCTCGACGGATCGAGACAGAAATAGCCGAGCCGTTCAAACTGCACGGCTTCCTCGACATTCGCCTCGGCCAGCGCGGGCTCGAGATAACAGACGTCGCGCACTTCCAGCGACTGCGGGTTCAGATCGTCCTGAAAATCGCCATTGGCCCCCGGCACGGCTTCGCTGAACAAATGATCATAGAGCCGGACTTCGGCCTCTATCGCCTGTGTTTTCGAGACCCAGTGCAGTGTCGCCTTGACCTTGCGGCCATCCGGCGAATTGCCACCTCGTGAGGCCGGATCATAAGTGCAGCGTAATTCAGTGATTTCGCCAGCATCATCCTTGATGACGTCAGTGCAGGTGACAAAATATGCATAACGCAGGCGAACTTCGCGACCCGGGCCGAGACGGAAGAATTTTTTCGGCGGATCCTCCATAAAATCATCGCGCTCAATATAGATCTCGCGGCTGAACGGAACCTGGCGGCTGCCCGCAGTTTGATCTTCCGGATTATTGATCGCGTCAAGCTCTTCAACCTGATCTTCCGGATAGTTTTCAATCACCACTTTCAGCGGATTGATCACGGCCATGCGGCGCAGAGCCGACTTGTTCAGAGCTTCGCGTACAAAAAAATCGAGATTGGCCATCTCGATGATCGAATCACCGCTTTTGGTAATACCGAGCTGGCGGGCAAAATCGCGCACCGCTACGGGCGGGAAACCACGACGGCGCAAACCGGACAGCGTCGGCATGCGAGGATCGTCCCAGCCCGCAACGTGGCCCTCCTCCACCAACTGCATTAGTCGTCGCTTGGACAACATGGTGTGAGACAGATTGAGCCTGGAAAATTCAAACTGATGCGGTTCGGCAACAATCGGTAAATGCGCGACAAACCAGTCGTAGAGCGGCCGGTGATCTTCAAATTCCAGCGTACACAGCGAATGCGTGACGCCTTCGATGGCGTCCGACTGGCCATGGGCGAAATCATAGGTCGGATAAATGCACCAGTCGTTACCGGTGCGTGGGTGATCGACATGCAGAATTCGGTAAATTGCCGGATCGCGCAAGTTCATGTTGCCGCTGGCCATATCGATCTTGGCCCGCAGTACACGTGCCCCGTTTTCAAATTCACCGGCCTTCATGCGCCGAAAAAGATCGAGGTTTTCCTCGACGCTACGGTCACGGTGCGGGCTGTTGCGCCCAGGTTCCGTCAAGGTGCCGCGATATTCGCGCATCTCATCAGCGTTGAGTTCATCGACATAGGCATCACTAGCCTCGATCAGATGCTCGGCCCAGGCGTAGAGCTGGTCAAAGTTGTCGGAAGCAAAATAAAGATGCTCACCCCAGTCGAAACCGAGCCAGGCCACGTCTTTCTTGATCGCTTCGATAAAGGCGATCTCTTCCTTGACCGGGTTGGTATCGTCAAAGCGCAAATGGCAGCGCCCGCCAAATTCCTCGGCCACACCAAAGTTCAGGCAGATCGATTTGGCGTGACCGATGTGCAGATGCCCGTTGGGTTCCGGCGGGAAGCGCGTCACCAGAGAACTGATCCGCCCGGCCGCCAGATCATCGCTGATGACATCACGGATGAAATCACGCGGTGCCTCGGCTCCGGTTTCCGGCTCGTTGTTTGTCTCGGCCTCACTCATGGCCTTTTGTACTCCGCAGTAAGGGGAATGAAAACAGGATCAGGCTGCCGACGCGATGGATTGCTGATCGCGAACGATCCAGCCGCCACCCATCACGCGCTCGCCCAGATAGGCAACGCAGGCCTGGCCCGGCGCGATACCGGCTTCAGGGTGGTCCAGTTTGACCACGGCGTCGCCGTGTTCGGATATCTTGACAGTCGCCGGCACAGGATCGCTTTGCGAGCGCAATTTGACGGAAACCCGGGCGCCATCTTCAAAGGCCTGCGCACCGCCCAGCCAGTTGATGTCGCGCACCGGCACCTGATCGCCCAACAGCGCCTCATGCGGTCCAACGATAACGCGGTGGCTGGCAGGGTCGACAGCGACAACATAAAGCGGATCACCACCGCCGATACCGAGGCCGCGGCGCTGACCGACCGTATAATTGATGATGCCTTCATGGCGACCGAGAATCTCACCGCTGATGTGCACAATATCACCGGCCTCCAGCGCGCCGGGGCGCAGTTTCTCGACGACCGAGGCATAGCCCCCTTCAGGCACAAAACATATGTCCTGACTGTCGGGCTTTTCCGCCACACCGAGACCAAGCCGCGCGGCGTGCGCCCGAACGTCGTCTTTGGGCAGATTTCCGATGGGGAAGCGCAAAAAGTCGAGCTGTTCCTGTGTCGTGGCGAACAGGAAATAACTTTGATCGCGATTGGGATCGACACCCCGGTGGAGTTCGGCCCCGTTCGGCCCCTTGATGCGCTGGACGTAATGCCCGGTCGCCAGGGCTTCGGCACCCAGATCGCGCGCCCGTTCGAGAAGGTCACGGAACTTAACCGTCTGATTACAGCGCACACAGGGGATCGGCGTTTCGCCGTTCATATAGCTGTCGACAAATTCATCGATTACACTGCTGCGGAAGCGATCCTCGAAATCGAGCACATAGTGTGCGATACCAAGCTTTTCCGCCACCCGTCGGGCATCGTGAATGTCCTGACCGGCGCAGCATGAACCCGGACGATCCACGGTCACGCCGTGATCATAAAGCTGCAGGGTAATGCCCACGACGTCATAGCCCGCCTCGGCCAACAAGGCAGCGGTAACGGACGAATCCACGCCACCGGACATGGCGACGACGACGCGCGCGCCGGGCGTTAAATCTGAGAAATCAGGGGTCATGCCGGGAATATAGGCATATCGCGCCCGGACGCAAGTATTTGGGTGGCTAAAACCAGCCGATCAGGCCTGGTTTTTGTCGTCACCCACATTGTCATCGCCGAGGTATTTGAACCAATCCGCCGTGGCACCATCAATTTGATCCGGCGTCCAGACCGGGGCATCGCGCCAGTAATCAATGTTCTCCAGCATCACTTTGACACCTTCTTCGATGGGTACTTTGGGCTCCCAGCCCAGCCGGCTCTTGATCCGCGTCATGTCGGCCAGCGTAATATCCGGCTCGCCCGGACGTTTAGGGATATGCACGGATTTCTCCGCCCCCAGCAATTCAACCAGACGGTTGACGCTGACGGCCGCGCCGGAACCGACATTGAAGATTTCACCATTTGCGTCACTGGCTGCTGCGGTAACGATGGCATCAACGACATCCGAGACAAAGGTAAAGTCCCGGCTTTGTTCGCCATCGCCGACAATTGTCAGCGCCTTGTTGGCCAGAAGCTGGGCCAGGAAAACGCCGAACACCGCACCATAAGTCCCGGACGTGCGGGCACGTGGGCCATAGACGTTAAAGAACCTCAGGGAAACGACAGGCATCTTGTAGGTTTGCGCCCAGTGCATCGCCAGTTCCTCGCCAAGATACTTGGTCAGCGCATAAGGATACTGTGGACGAATGGCGGCATCTTCCGGCGTCGGATAGCTGTCCGGCAAGCCGTAACAGGACGATGAGGCCACATAGAGAAAACGCGACACTTCATGCGCCCGGGACGCTTCCAGCATGTTGTAAGTACCGTCGACATTGGATTCGAAATATTCGCGCGGCTCGACGATCGAAGGCACGATATCGGCCCGGGCCGCGAGATGAAAGACACGGTCCACATCAGCCATTGCCCGCTTTACCGCATCGCGATCGCGAATGTCGCTGAACTGAACATCAAGATTGTCATTGTCTTTGTGTTGTTCGAGGTTTCGCGGATTGCCGACCTCGAAATTATCCATCACCCGGACACGCCGCCCATCGGCCAGCAATCGGTCGACCAGATGGCTGCCGATAAATCCACCACCGCCAGTCACGAGATCAATGCCTTCAGGCTTGTCGGAAGCATTTTGGGTCATGCTGCACTAATCACTTTCTAAAATTCTTCATCAGACGCAATACGACAACAGGCTCAGCCAAACGGCAAGCCTGTTGTGAGGCCGGACGAATTTTATTATATGAAGTCGAGCAAGGTCGAACGGGTTATTTGCGACAACACGCGATAGGACGAATCCAGCGCGACCTGATCCTGGTTGAGGCGCGAAATGGCCTCACCGATATCGACCTGTTCGATATCCGAAATGAAGATCGTCATAAAATTAAGGTCGGCAGTGTGACGTTTCTGAACTTCTCCCAGCGACTGCTGATTGACGCCATTTTTGGCGTGGATCTGATCAATGGCATCAATCGTCGAATTAAGCTGGAGCAACTCACCTTTCAGGAAGTTGGCCTGATTTACGCCCAAGGGATTGGTAAAGCTGCCCGCCGGCGTGAAACCAAAATCTTCCGTGCCATCGGAGAAACGGAACAGCCGACGCAAGGATTCCATCAGGTCCTTGCCGACGTCTTCACCGAGAATCCCGTATTCCATTTCGAGGTTGTCATCGATCTGCGAGCTTTGCTTCAGACTGTTATTTGCGAACGCATTGGCCGGTGTTGTTGAAATACTTGTGGCCACTGCTGCCAGCGTCGCTGCCGTCGTTTTGGTGACTGGTGCCGTATCTGTGCGCGTGCCCGAGAAAACATAACGGCCATTGTCGCGGGTGTTCAGCATGTTGACGGCCGTATCAAACAGGTTTTCCATTTGACTGCGAATGGCGATGCCCGAATCCGTATTGATGGCGGAGAGAACGTTGTCGCGCAATTCCTGGGCGACGCCACGCAAACCTTCCAGCGTGGCATCATATATATTCATGCGCCGTTCGACTTCGACATTGGCGGCGAGAAACTGTTCGGTACGGGCCTGGATCGACTTGGCACCTGACAAGGTTCCGACATCGCGTGCAATACCCTGATAGGTCGGCGACTTCATGCCGGACGTGACCTGGTTCTGGCGGGCAAACAGATTTTGCTGATTGCGCAGGACATCCTGCAAAAGCAACTGGCTTTGGCCATTGGTTGATATGCGAACCGCCATCAGATATCTCCTGGACTAACCGATTAACCGGCAATCGAAAGCAAAGTGTCAAACATTTCGCGCGCCGTCGTAATTAGACGGGCGGAGGCATTGTAGGCGTTCTGGTAGATCACCATGTTCGCCAGTTCTTCATCAAGATTGACGCCGGTCTTGCCATCAAGACGTGACTTGAGATCGGCGCTCAGGGCTGTGCGATCACCCTTGATTTTTTCAGCGATCGACGCTTGTGTTGCCATGTCCGACAAGACTGCTGCGGCATAGGCACCGAGGGTCGTCGTCACACTGGCGAGATGGCCCTTGGCGGCAAAAGAAACCTGTCTTTCAGCCAGCTTCTGAAACTCGACAGCACCCCGGCCATCGCCTTCGGTCAAGGCCGGTACTGTGCCGGCGATCGCCGATGCGGACATATCGACTTTGGATACCGCCAGCTTTTTGGGATCAGCGAATATGGTGTCTTTGACTTTCAGACCTTTGGCCGCGTCGGCAATAAACTTGTCACCCAGTCCGAAAAACGCCGACAGGGTTTGTGCCGTGTCGCCCCTCGCGGTTGTGTCGGTGGTGGCTTCAATGCGATAAGCTTCGAACCCGGCCTTGGCGGCAAAGGTCAAGGCGCCGTTTGAATCGAGTGAAAACGAGCCATGTCCGCCAAACGCCGTCGTCGCGTTCAGGGCCGTCACGATATCGGCGACGGTCGTCGCGCCGAGTGTGGCAAAATCAAGGCTGGCCGAAGCTGCCGTCTGTCCCTGGGGTCCGCGCAACACCATTGCAGCGATACCACTTGTACCAAAGCCATGCGGCGAGGCCGTTGTCAAACCGGTTTCATAAACGCCCGGAAAATCAGCTTCCATCAGGTCGTTCAGGCCGAAGAAATGGGAGAATCCGCGACCGCCACGATCACTGGGCGTTGTCGAATCCTGCAACATCGCAACACCTGTCGAACCTGCAGGCGCTGTGAATTTCATGACACCGGTGGCGAATGTCAGGGTTGAGGCGCCGAGACCGGCGTTTACTGCTGTTACAACATCCGCGATCGACGTCAGTGTTGCCCCAACGGCACCCGCACCGTTCAGGTTCGTCGTGTTGTTAGTGAAATCGACTTCCAGCCGGTTGACGAAATTGTTGGTGGCATTCAGCGTGACAAAAGTCACAACGCCGGTAAAGCCGTTGGCGTCAGTGGTTAACAAACCGGTGTTGCGCCCGGTAAAAGCCGCGGCTGGCGGCACCGAAGTATTGTCATTGTGGATCGAATTCAGCTGGTCACTGATTTTCGCCGCGAATTCGCCGAGCTCGCGAGCAAAGTTCGGTAAAACCACATCGCGCATTTCGATGAGGCCCTTGATCCGGCCCCCCTGCAGCGAAGGATCGAGGACTTCGCCAGTTGCTGTTGCGATACCGGTAACAGGATCGACCTTTTCGACGGAAATTTGCGTGAACTTGGTACCTGACGTTGCCGAGCCCTGTGGCGTATAGGCGAACTGGCGCGTCAGCTGATCGACGAGAACAATGCCTGCGGCACCTGTTACGCCGGTTTGTCCGCCACCAAAAGTAAAAGTACCGACGTCAATAATTTCAGCCAGGCTGGAAAGTGCATCATCACGCTGGCCTTCCAGGTCCGCAGCACCCAGACCGGATTCAAGTTGCTGGCGAATGATTTGCTGATTGAGTGTCGAGATACGCGCCAGATCGGCGTTGACAGTTGTAATGGAATCGCCAACCTGGCGATCTGCCTCGGCGCGAAGTTCCTGAATTTGAGAGGCCAGCAATGTCAAACTGTCGGCCATCGTCTTCAGATCGTTAACGACACCGATGCGACGTACCAGCGAGTCCGGCTCGATCGGCAGGGCGGCAAAGCCTTCAAATACCTGATCAAGGCGTCCGGCAAGGGAAGAGTTATCTTCAGGAGAACCGAGCAGGGCCTGAAAACGATCATGCAGATCGGTCATCGCATCGTAGCGTTCGGTATCAGACGTTGCCTTGCGAACCTGTGCGGACAGGAAGAGATCGGTCAGGCGTTTGATTTCTGAAATATCGACGCCCGCGCCCAGACCGGCATTGACGACGCTGTTCAGTTCGACGACCTTGCGCTCATATCCTTCGGTATTGACGTTCGTCACGTTGTTTGACGTCACCCGAAGCGCCGATTGCGTGGCGTTCAGCCCCGTAATCGCTGTATTCATTATTGCGCCGACACTCATATTCCGTTCCTACCCTTTGCCTGCGAATTTCAGCAATTCAACGGCAACTCTTGCCGCCGGGCCGACCGGCTGTACCTCGGAATGGCAATAGTTGCCGCCAGACCGCCTGTATGTGGCCGCGTCAGAATAAATCACGTAAGTATTTGATTTTATGATGTTATTCTTGTCTGTCATCAATCATTCCATGCCGTTTTGGCGGTTTGCCTGCTTGTTTCGCGAACAATGCGTTGCAACACCGGTGCCAACAGCTCGTTGACCGCCAATCAATCGCTGGAAAATGAGATGAATCAGGTACAAAAAAGGCCGCCCGGATCAGAGGCGGCCTTTTTCATTAAACAGGTTTGAATGAATGGCGTTCGGTAACTCAGGCCGGGGAGCGTAGTTTTTCCAGTTCCTCTCGAGCATTGTCATGCCCCTGATCGGCCGCCTTGCCAAACCAGTAACGCGCTTTCTCGACTTCTTCGGGTGACCGTTCATGTGTCGACAGAATGACGCCAACGTTGAATTGCGCGGCGGCCAGTCCGGCTTCAGCGGCAATCGTATAGAGCTCGATTGCTTTTTCGACGTCGGCCTCCAGACCGGTTCCATTTTGCCACATGACGCCCAGGTTATAGACGGCGACGACATAACCCTGCTCCGACGACTTGCGATAATAATCCACTGCCTTGACGTAATCACGTGTCACGCCTTCCCCGGATTCGTACAATCCGGCGAGATTGCATTGCGCCTGCGGATGCCCCTTGTCGGCGGCCTTTGTATACCAGTAAGCGGCCTCGGCGCTGTCCGGGTCGATACCCAGTCCGACATGATGCAGCACGCCCATACTGTATTCGGCCTCCAGATAGCCGGCTTCGGCGGAAGGCGTGAACAGCTCGAGCGCCAACTTGAAATCCTGCTCGGTTCCTTTCCCGTTGGCATACATTTGCCCGAGATAGTACTGGGCTTCAGCACTGCCGCCGTCGGCAGCTTCCTGCCAGGCTGACATTGCGGTTGCGAAATCTTCTGCGTCGTAGGCTTTTGCGCCGTCGTCAAAAGTTGCCATGGATCGGGCCCTCTGAATCGAAATGGCGGCGACCACCTTCTGGCAGTCACCGGTCAATAAATAAATTGCTCATTCTGGACACGCCAATACACAAACAATTAAGTAATGCGATCGCCCCGTCCCCTCTTGCTCGGGACGAAGTCGACACGATCTTGCTTAACGAATTCTAAACAACGGAAATTTTGCAGGCGTGTTTGGCCAGTAATATTTCGCCCGATCGGCAAGAATGATGCTTCAATTAGCGCAATTATTGCCGCACCGGCAATTCTGATCCACCCATGTGCAAATCATTTCAACGTGTTTAATTGTTCAAAAACAATGGCTTGGCATTTTATCCCGGTTTGGCCCGGAGTTTGCTTCTATGTCTTCCAGCGACAATCGCGCCTTCGAATGAGGTTTGCGTAGTCCCGGACAACCAGGCAAGCAAAAGCGGCGGGTTGTTCAAGACCACTGAGGTAGTAATGCAAATTCTTGAACTTCTTGGTTCAGCCGCTCCCGCACCTGGCTCCGTTCCCGGTGCCACACCCAATGCGCTCAAGGTCAGCGAAGTGTCGACGGAAAACGCTTTTGCCAAACACCTTGATGAAGCAATGGGCAACCGCGAGGTGATCAAGGCTGAAGATGCCAAACGGCACGGCGATGATTTTGCCGCCAGGAAGCAGGAAAAGGATTCCGAACGCATCGACGCTGAACGTCGCGATGAAGTCAAAGCCGACAATGACGTAGACGATGTTGAAGAGGTCCGCGAAGAACCTGCCGATGAAAAAGTCGATCAGGCAGCGAACGGCGCGACCGATCAGAACAAACAAACTGACACCGGAACCCAGGTCGCGGCAACCAATGCCGGTGGCATTCTGGCAGCCGTCCTTGCCGGTGCTGAAAATCATAAAAAGCATACGGATGCGATCTTTGTTAATGACGACGTCGTCACGACAACCGACTCATCCGGCCTTGTTGATGCAGACCTGTCTCAATCTCCCGACGCCGCAATCATTTCAGCCGTCCCTGAGGCGGTAAAAGCTGTTGCCCGCAAAGCCAGCGAAAACTCCGCGTTCAAAGATAATGACAATGACATGGCATCTGCCGTCGTGAATGACAGTGCGATGCCGTTTGTTGTCGATCCCAATAAGCCGGTTGATGAACAGGCAGCGGTAGTGGTTGATCCGAATGCGACCGAAGCCAAAGTAGTCGATATTGATTTCAGTGAAGATCCGACGGTTGCCGCCGAGGTCATGAGCCTTGCCGCCGCGCCGGTCGTCCAGGCTGAAGCGCCCAAAGTACAGGAAAAATCGGGCCCGGCCGTGAACCCGGCGTCGCAAAAATCGCAGAAGGTGCAGAACGTCCAGAACAACGATGGAACGGCGGACGTTCGGCCTGAGACAATTTCAGATGCGCCTGCGGCGACGGCAATGGATGCACGACTTGAAGCCATGCGTGTCGCTGAAGCGGCACATAAGGAAGCGGCCCTCAGAGACGCGACTGCCGACAATATCTTCTCCCGCTTTAATGCTGGTCAGAGTGCTGCAGCGTCCGGTGCCCCCTTCGTGGCGGCGCAATCTGGCGCACAGCAACCAGGCAATGCTGCGACTGCAGCAGCCAATACGGTCGCAGGCGACGCCCCCGGGAATTCACCGGGCGTAGAGACACAAGTGTCGGCCAGACAATCTGTTCAGACACCGCAGGGCCCGCAATCCGGCACCTTGCCGCCGTCGTCCGAAATGGATGATCGTGTCCTGAACACTCTGGTCCAGTCGCGTCCCGCTGCCGCACCGGCTCCGGCTTCACAAGCCAACGCGACAGCAACGGCAACAGTGGCTGCTGCCACACGCGGCGCTGAAGCGGCCAGCACGAGCAATGTGAATGCCCCGACACCGACGGCAGCCGTCGGTGCACCAACCGAAACATCGACGCCAAATGCAGCGCAAGCTGCCGCAGCCGCACGTCCCTCTGCTCCACCTACTCCGCCCAAAACGCCACAGGTTCAGGTGGCCATGCAGATCGCCAAGGCCGTCCAGAACGGAACTGACAGGATCAGCATCCGTCTTAACCCCGCCGAACTGGGGCGCATTGATATCAAACTCGACGTCGCCCAGAGCGGCCAGGTCGCAGCCACCATTACGGTTGATCGCCCCGAGACACTGGAGCTTCTGCGCAACGACTCCAAATCGCTTGAGCAAGCCCTGGCAGATGCCGGTCTCGATACCGACAGCGATGATTTGAGTTTTAACCTTCGGGATCACGACGCCAACGGCAATCGCCTCGCCAAAGATGAAAACGGCGACAACATTTTGGCCAGTGAAGACGACGACATCGATCAACTTGAGATGGCGCTGGCGGAAGCCAGGCGCAGCAGCGCGGCCAATCGCGCCTTGGATATTAACGTCTAGAACCGCCAGCGAATAAACCGACCGGCAAGAGGAACAAAACAATGAATGTCGCAGCAGCAGCAGCCAGCGCCGCAGCAACCCCGCAAAGTGATGCGGAAAAGGGCCTGTCACAGCTTGCAGAAAATTTTGACAATTTTCTGACAATCCTGACAACGCAGTTGCAATACCAGGATCCGCTGGACCCGATGGACTCGACCGAGTTCACTCAACAACTGGTTCAGTTCACCGGCGTCGAACAAAATGTCGCCCAGAACAAGAACCTCGAGAAACTTGTATCGCTGATGTCCGGCGGTCAGTTCCTCAGTGCCACCGGCTACATCGGCAAAACCGTCGAAGCGGCCGGCGATACCACACAGATGCAGGATGGCAGCGCCTCCTGGACTTACGATCTGGCATCCGAGGCCAATTCAAATGTCCTGTCGATAACCAATTCTGACGGCCAGGTCGTTCTGACAATACCGCACGAAACCGAACAGGGTGCCCACACCATTACGTGGGACGGGACCGATCAAAACGGTCTGCAGTTGCCCGACGGCCAATACACATTGAGCGTCGACGCCAAGACTTTCGCCGGCCAGGCAATTGGCGCAACCATGAGCCTGACAGGCCAGGTCACCGGCGTCGAAAATACCGACGGCGGCGAAATGCTGCAGATCGGTACGCTGAGAATTCCGGTTTCTGCCGTCACAGTCGTACGCGAAACACCGGTGGTTCAGTAGCCACCAACGTGAGTAAACGCACCCGGTCGGGTGCGCAAATTTGGAAGAGCCTCCGGTCAATCGACTGGAGTTATGGAAGGAGAGAAAGATGAGTGTTTTTGGAGCAATGTTCTCCGGCGTGTCCGGTCTTGCGGCCCAGTCGCAAGCCATGGCCATGATCGCGGATAACATCACTAACGTGAATACGGTGGGATATAAAGATACCACCGCCCGTTTCTCAACGCTGGTTACAAGCGCCGCGTCGTCGACCAGTTACGCCCCTGGTGGCGTGCAATCCTCGCCGCTGGCCCTGATCGACCGGCAGGGTTTGTTGCAGGCCTCGGCCTCGCCGACAGATCTGGCGATTTCCGGTGACGGCTTCTTCGTCACCAACGAACTGGCCACACCGTCCGCGACCGAAGGTACGTATATGTTCACGCGTGCCGGTCAGTTTACGGCGGATCAAAATGGTGATCTGCGCAATACCGCCGGACTTTACCTTCAGGGTTGGCCGGTCGATTCTGCAGGTGCCATTCCATCAAACCGAAGTGCCTTGACTAACCTCAAGACAATCAACGTTCTGGGTTTGTCGGGTACAGCCTCTGTGACAAATAATGTCGCCATTCAGGCCAACCTGCAGGCTTCACAAGCGGTGACAACCACCGGACCTCAAATCGTCACACCGGCAATTGGCGGCGGTATTACGTCAACGACGGCACTTGCAGATGGCGCCGGTGGTGGTAATTTAACCGGGCTTTTCGATGGCGATCTATTCACATTTACCTCCGGCACTGCGACACAGCAGGTCAGTTTTAAGGCGGCTTCACCGAATGCATCTGCATCGCCCCCGCAATTTTCAACGTTGGCCGATCTTGCCGCAATCATCAACAAGGTCGACGGTATGTCAGCGGCGATTGCCGGTTCATCCGACGCCCGTCTGACGATTACCGGCGATCCGGGTAACACCCTGGTGATCGCAGACAACACCAATACCCCCGGTGTCGACATTTTCGGTGCAGCTGTTGCCGGTCCGCCTCAAACGGGCATAGGCACTTACGCAAAAACCTACGATGCTACGGTTTCCACCACGAACATGGCGTCTGGTACAATCACCCCCGACTTTGAACGTAGCGTGCAAATCTTTGATTCAAAAGGTGGTGCCCGCCAGTTGACCGTCGGTTTCCTTAAACAGGCTTTCGCCAATAAATGGAATGTCGAGGTTTATGTTGAACCTTCAACCGACACGACGGCGACAAATGGTCTGTTGATGAACGGCACGCTGGCTTTCAATACCGATGGCACCGTTGACCTGGTGAATACGACAGCGGCATTGAAAACGGCAACAGCCGTGCCGTGGGCCCCGGCACTCGGTCTGGATTCCCAGAACATCACGATGAACTGGGGCACGCAGAGCAAGGCAGACGGCATCAGTCAGTTTGATGGTTCCTCCCAGTTGAAGGGCACCAGCGTTGACGGCGCCCTGTTCGGCGAACTGAGCACAATTCAGGTCGACTCGCTGGGATTTGTGACTGCCTTGTTTGAAAACGGCGTGACGCAGAAAATCTTTAAACTGCCGCTCGCCATGTTCCGGAACCCCAACGCCCTGGGTGCCCGGTCCGGTAACGCGTTCATTCAGACGGATGAATCCGGTATCTTCAACTTGCAGGAAGCCGGCGTCGGTGGTTCCGGTTCGGTTTCACCTTCAACGCTGGAAGCGTCGACGGTGGATATCGCCCGCGAATTCACCAACATGATCCTGGCACAACGGGCGTTTTCAGCGTCTTCGCGAATTATTACAACGGCAGATGACATGCTTGACGAGCTTATCCGACTGAAACGTTAATCGCCGGATAACTGCATCACCGGATCGAGACAATCCGGCGGTGCAAACCTGGCGAAAGCCAGTCTCTTCCTTCCAGATCGGCCCGGGTATATCCCGGGCCGATTTCTGTTTGGGGCCGGGCCAAAAATTATCTGATGAATCACGAATATTTCTGCCCGTCCTTAGCACTTTTTTAAAGCGCTTTATCTAGATTGGGTATCAGTCGACCGGCTCCGCCGGGAACAGACAATCGCCCTCAGAATGATGGGCAGGATAACGATCCAATTTCATCATTTACTTAACCTCCAGCACCGGGGCGACTGATCAATATGTCGGAACATAAAAATACTCATAATCTACCCTACAGCGCACCTACGGCCCTCGTTGCCGGGCCGAAAGGCAGTTCACTTGCCAGCCACCAGTTACCGCCGCCGAATACCAAACGCTGGGTCATCAGACGCAAGGCCGAAGTGGTCGCCGCCGTCAAGGGCGGGCTGATCAGCCTTGATGAAGCCTGCCGGCGCTATACCTTATCGGTCGAGGAATATTTATCCTGGCAACGCGCCATCGAAAAACACGGATTGCGCGGACTGCGCGCAACACGGCTTCAGGATTATCGAGGCGCCGACGTACACAGCCCCGGCCAGGCCTGAACAACCAATTTTAACAATTTGCTGATTACGCAGGCCCGGTGGCCTGCGTAACGCGTTTTACGGCACTGAATTCGCTTGTTTTGGTGACTTTTCAGGCGCTAGGCAAAAATTGCCGGTTGTTAACGAGTTCTTCATCACCAAAGCGCTAGTTTTCAGACAGTTCAGGCGATGTTTTGTCTGATCCCGTTTTTTGTTCACTCGACCCGGAAATTCAGATTGAAACGGTGTTGAGACAGGCGAAGGGCCGTACCGGTCTCTTCGCTTAAACAGGTTGGAGGACGAAAATTCAATGGGCGCTCTTATCCAGAACCTAGGCGTTGCGCGCGTTATGGCCATGGCCGGTGTCGCTGCAGGCCTGATCGGATTTTTCATTTTCATTACATCTCGCGTGACCGCACCGCAAATGTCGCTGCTGTACGGCGATCTGGAAACGTCTGATTCCAGTCAGATCGTTGCCAAGCTCGAAACGATGAATATTCCCTTTGAAATCCGCGGCAACGGCAATCAGGTTCTGGTTCCTGACGATCAGGTCGCACGGCTTCGACTGTCGATGGCAGAAGAAGGCCTGCCTGCGGGTGGTTCGATTGGTTATGAAATTTTTGACCGGGGTGATTCACTCGGCACCACAAGTTTTGTCCAGAATATCAATAAGTTACGTGCCCTTGAAGGCGAACTGGCCCGCACAATCAAGTCGATTGACCGGGTCGCGGCGGCCCGCGTTCACCTGGTCTTGCCCGAACGTGAATTGTTCAGCCGCAACCGTCGCGATCCAAGCGCCTCGATCGTCCTGAAGATGCGCGGTGGCAACCGCCTTGAAGGTGGCCAGATCAGTGCCGTCCAGCATCTTGTTGCCGCAGCCATTCCGGATCTTAAGCCCAATCGCATTTCGATTATTGATGGCCGTGGTACCTTGCTGGCGCGTGGTGCGGAAGAAGGTGAAGGTGCCGGCGTACCCGGTCAGGTCGAGGAATTCCGCCTGAAATTTGAACGCCGCATGAAAAATGCCATTGAAAAGCTTTTGTCAAAAACCGTTGGGGAAGAAGCCGTTCGAGCTGAAATTTCTGCTGAACTTGATTACGATCGCATCACGACGAATTCAGAAGTCTTTGATCCCGATGGCCAGGTCGTCCGTTCAACGCAAACCTCGTCGGAGAACCAGAGTGCAACGGATTCGGCCGGCAACACACCGGTTACCGTTCAGGGAAACTTGCCGGAATCCAAGGCTGGAGCCGCCGGTGGCGATGTATCGTCAACCCGCAATGATCGCTCGGAAGAAACTGTAAACTTCGAGATTTCCAAGACGGTCACAACCAAAATCACCGAGGCCGGCGTGATCAAACGGCTGTCGGTCGCAGTTCTAGTTGACGGCACCTATCAAGGCGAAGGTGATCAGCGCGCCTATCAGCCGCGTGCGCCGGAAGAACTTGAACAGTTGGCAACCCTTGCCCGCTCCGCTGTCGGTTATGACGAGGCACGCGGCGACGTCGTCGAAGTCGTCAACTTGCGCTTTGCGCCGGCCGGTGTTTTTGAATTGCCGATTGAAGAGGCTGCGTTCCTTGGTCTTGGCAAGGATGACTATTTCAAGATCGCGGAAATTATCATTTTCGGCGTTGTCGCCTTGCTGGTCGTCTTGTTGGTCTTGCGTCCGCTGGTGAGCAGAGCGCTCTCGATTGCCCAGGCCCAGGCTGAAGCTGTCGCAGCCGCTCGAACCGCTCAAATCGAGGCTGAGCGCGCCCAACAGGCTGCCTTGTCCATTCCGAAAGGTGCTGACGGACAGCCTTTGGCGCTGAGCGCTGAAGAAGAAGATGGTGATTCGATGATCGATATGGCCCAGGTCGAAGGCCGTGTCCGCGCGTCATCGGTCAAGAAAATTGGCGATATCGTCGACAAACACCCGGAAGAAGCGCTCGCAATCATGCGCAACTGGCTATACCAGGAGTAACAGGCACAAGATGGAAAGCCGCGGTTAAGTCATGTCAGATCACTCCAAGTTCTATTTTGAAAGAGAATTTGTGCCGGGAGAGCCTCACCCGGACGACGTCGCTGCGTCGATGGTCGATCCCGCTGATGTCCCGGTCTATTCGCAACGTCAAATTGACACCATGCTCGCCGACGCCCGCAATGAAGGGGCTGTCGAGGCCATGACGGCGGCGAAAGAGGACACAGGTGCCTTTACAGCGCAGACCATGGAATACATCGCGCAGGAAATGGATCGCCTGGGAAACTTTCAGGACTCCATCGTGCAGGTCATTCACAAGGAAGCCGTTGAACTCGCCAACCTGATCGGTAGTAAACTGGCACGCAAATTAATGGCCCGTGAACCAAAAGCAGAAATAGACGCCTTGATCGCTGAAATGCTCCGTCAGTTCACTGACGTCGGCATTGCACCGCGGGTCGTCGTGCATGTTCATCCTGTTCTGCACAAGGATATCAGCGCCAACATCGCCGAGTTGAAATCACGTAACGCCTTTACCGGCGATATTACTGTTCTCGAAGGTGAGGGTTTCGGACCTACCGATTGTTCGGTTGAATGGGCTGAAGGTGGCGCTCGCCGCGACGTCAAGGCGCTTGAAGAAGATGTAAAAGCGACAATTGACAGATATTTGGTAGCAATCGACGCCGGCACAGACCCTGTTATAGCACAAATCCCGCCGGAACAGCCGGCCCCGCAAATCCAGAATAGTCCAGCCATGACTTTGGAACCGGTTGAGCCTGTGGAACAAGCCCCGCCGGTCGCGGCTGAAACACCCGTAGACGAAGTGCCCGTCGCCGAAGCACCAGTTGCCGATGAACCGGTCGCTGACGTTCCGCCGGCCGTCGTCGATGAAGGCCCCAGTGTTATTGACGCGATTGCCGCCGAGGCAGTTGCAGCGGAAGCCGCAGCCGCCGAAGCCGATACTGCAGAACAACCCGCAGAGGCCGTACAGCCTTCTGAAGATGTACAGCCGACGCCCTAGGAGGAAATAAAAATGTCTGACACAGATGAAACCAACCTGACGCTTCAGGAACTGGAGGGATCAGCCGACGAGGCTGCAACGCCCATCCTTTCGGCAGACGAAAGCGAAGACGAAATGGTTCGCTCAGCCTCCGAGCTGGAGGCTGTCTATGATATTCCGGTTCAGGTGTCAGCCGTGCTCGGGAAATCCCGAATGCAGGTGAGTAATCTCATGAAGCTCGGACGTGGTGCCGTTGTCGAACTTGACCGCAAGGTCGGCGAGGCCATCGACATTTACGTCAACAACAGGCTTGTCGCGCGCGGCGAAGTCGTCGTTGTCGATGATCGCCTGGGTGTGACAATGACAGAAATCATCAAATCTGACAGGCGCTGATCCGGTTTTTTGTTTCGAGAAACAGATAACGGTTTTGGCGCACTATAATGTTTTATAACAAGTAGATAAGTAGTATCAGATTATGGATATCGCCACCCTTTTTGGTCTTGTAGCTGGATTTGGACTGGTCGCTACTGCGATTGTGCTGGGCGGATCAGTCGGCTCGTTCGTTGACGTACCCGCCCTTCTGATCGTCTTCGGCGGCACCTTCGGTATCACCATGGTCAGCTTTTCCGTCAAGGAAACACTGAAGGCGCAACTTATAATTCTAAAAACGATATTCCACCGTATTCCCGAAGCGACGGACGCTGCCGAGGAAGGTTTGCGTATGGCTGTGCAGGCCCGCAAAGATGGTGTCCTCGGGCTGCAAAAAGTAATCAGCGCACTGGATTACAATCCTTTTTTACAGAAAGCGCTTGCGCTGGCCGTCGATGGCACGACCGGCAACGATATCGAGCGCATCATGGGACATGAACTGGATGGCATGGCAGCGCGTCATGCAAAAGGTGTCAGCATATTGCGCCGCGCAGCGGAAGTGGCCCCGGCGATGGGTCTGATCGGCACGTTGATCGGACTGGTTCAGATGTTGGGAAAACTGGATGACCCCTCCTCCATTGGTCCGGCGATGGCGGTTGCCTTGTTGACGACCTTCTACGGCGCCGTCCTGGCGAATATGGTTTTTTCGCCGATGGCAGGCAAACTTGAACGAAACTCGTCTGAAGAAATCATGGTCAACCGACTGTACCTGACGGCAGCCGCATCAATTGGCCGGGGCGAAAACCCGCGTCGTCTCGAAATGCTGCTTAACACGATTTTGCCTCCGACGAGAAGACTGCACTACTTCGAATAGACCGATAGACGGGGATCGGCCCCGGAAACAAGAAAATAATAATACGTCACCTGGAGAAGCGTTATGCGACTAATGATTATCGGCACGATGGATGGCCAGATTGGCGCGGCCAGCAAGATTGCAATGTCACGGGGGGCAAAGGTCTCTCATGCGCCGGATATTGATGCCGGTTTGACAGCCTTGCTCTCCGGTCAGGGTGCCGATCTGGTGATGATGGATGCGACACTGGACGTGCGGGCGTTTATCACCAGCATCGAGCGTGAGCACATCAGCATTCCGGTTGTTGCCTGTGGCATCAGCACGGACGCCTCGGTGGCCGTCGCCGCAATCAAGGCAGGTGCCAAGGAATACATTCCGCTGCCGCCGGAACCCGAACTTATTGCTGCCGTTCTGGAAGCTGTGACCGAAGAGACCAAGACGCTGGTCTTCAAGGACGGCGCCATGAGCAAAGTCATTCGTCTTGCCGATCAGGTCGCCACAAGTGATGCCAGCATCATGATCACGGGTGAATCCGGTACCGGCAAGGAAGTTATGGCGCGTTACGTCCACGCCCAGAGCCAGCGCTCGTCGCGACCGTTTATTTCGATCAACTGTGCCGCCATACCGGAAAATTTGCTCGAATCAGAGCTGTTTGGTCATGAAAAGGGTGCTTTCACCGGTGCCGCCGCGAGGCGTATCGGAAAATTTGAAGAAGCCAATACCGGCACATTGTTGCTCGATGAAATCAGTGAGATGGACCCGAGACTGCAAGCCAAACTCCTGCGCGCCATTCAGGAACGTGAAATTGACCGTGTCGGCGGCTCCAAACCCGTCAAGATCGATATCCGCGTTCTCGCCACCAGCAACCGTGACCTGCAGGCCGAAGTCAAAAAAGGCAATTTCCGCGAAGATTTACTGTTCCGCCTTAACGTCGTGAACATCCAGCTTCCGCCGCTGCGTGAACGCCCCAATGATCTTGAATTGCTGGCCGAGCATTTCGCCTCCAAGTATGCCGAGGCCAACGGCACACCTGATCGCCCCTTTGCGGCAGCGACCATGGAAGCGATCCGCTCCTACCCGTGGCCCGGCAATGTTCGTGAGCTCGAGAATACAATGCACCGGGCGGTGTTGCTCGCGACCGGCGATGAAATCGAGCCTGATGCCATTATGCTGCCCGATGGCAGTCGCCCCGGCGAGTACACACGCCGTGAGGATGATGTTGCCGTGTCCGCGACGTCGGGCGAAATCGAGGATTCTGCTGCGATTGCCGGCGCGACATCGATGGTGGGGCGCACCGTAGCCGATGTTGAACGCGACCTGATCATCAATACCCTGACGCATTGCCTCGGCAACCGCACGCATGCGGCAAATATTCTCGGCATTTCGATCAGAACACTCAGAAACAAACTCAAACTCTATTCGGAAGACGGCACCCCGGTGCCGGGACCCGGAGACCAGAGCGCCGCCCCGGCTTGACCGCCGTAATCCAGAGGGACGAAAACGAATAGATGTCGGAACAAACTTCGACCGAAGTCGCCACAGGCGGCACCTTTAGCATTCAGGCTCTGTGGCGTGGCGATGTTGCCCTGGCGCTCGGCATTGTCGCTATTCTGTCGGTTTTGTTCCTGCCTTTGCCGCCATGGCTGCTCGACGTTTCCTTTGCGATCTCCATTACGCTCTCTGTTCTGATTTTGATGACCGGTCTGTTTATCAGCAAACCACTGGAATTCAGCTCCTTCCCGACCGTTTTGTTGATTGCAACGATGTTGCGATTGTCTCTCAATCTGGCCTCGACCCGGTTGATTTTGTCGGAAGGTCATACAGGTGGCGCTGCTGCCGGACGGGTGATTCAGGCCTTTGGTGATTTTGTCATCAGCGGTAACTTTGTCATTGGTATCGTTGTCTTCGGCATTCTGGTTATCGTCAATTTCGTTGTTATTACAAAGGGTTCGCAGCGTATTGCCGAGGTTGCCGCGCGCTTCACTCTTGATGCCATGCCTGGTAAACAGATGGCGATTGATGCCGATCTGAGCTCCGGCCTGATTGACGAAAATGAAGCCCGCGAACGCCGCAAGAACCTCGAAGACGAAAGTAATTTCTTCGGTGCCATGGACGGTGCCTCCAAATTCGTACGTGGTGACGCCGTTGCCGGATTGATGATTACTTTCATTAATATCATTGGTGGAATTATCATCGGTGTAGCCCAGCAGGAATTGACGTTCACGCGCGCCAGTGAAACCTACACTTTGTTGACCGTCGGCGACGGTCTGGTCTCACAAATCCCGGCGCTTATCGTTTCAGTCGCCGCCGGTCTGCTGGTCTCGAAAGCCGGTGTCGCCGGCTCCACTGACGAAGCCGTCTTCGCTCAGTTGGGCGGCTATCCCAAAGCCCTTGGCGTCAGCGCCTTTTTGATGCTTCTGCTGGCTTTTGTGCCGAACATGCCGATGTGGCCTTTCCTGTTGCTGGCGATCATCATGGGGTCGATGGCCTTTTTCGTTATTCAGCGAAATGAACGCGCGATAGAAGAAGAGGAAATCGCCGAACGACAAGAAGTCGAAGCCGCGACGCCGGTTGAGGAGCCCATCACCACCGCACTTGCCATCGACGATTTGCGCCTTGAACTGGGATACGGATTACTGCCGTTGATCAACGAGGAAAAAGGTTTTCGTCTGACGGATCAAATCAAGGCCCTGCGTCGTCAGCTGGCGACCGAGATGGGTTTTGTCATGCCGTCCGTTCGTATTCTCGACAACATGCAGTTGCCTGCCAACGGCTACGTTGTTCGGGTCAAGGAAATTGAATCCGGTCGTGGTGAAGTTCGCCCCGGCCAGTTGCTGGTCATGGATCCGCGCGGTGAGCCGATCACCCTGCCCGGCGAGGAAACCACTGAACCGACATTCGGACTGCCCGCGACCTGGGTCGATGAAAGCCACCGTGAGGAAGCGTCCTTCCGGGGGTATACCGTTGTCGATCCCTCTACCGTCGTCAGCACCCATTTAACCGAGACGATCAAGGAAAACATGGCCGATCTGCTATCCTACTCGGAGACGCAAAAACTGCTCGACGATTTGCCCAAGGAACAGCAGAAACTCGTCGGCGATCTTATTCCGGGTCAAATTTCAGCCTCTGGTGCCCAGCGCATTTTGCAAAACCTGCTGAACGAACGCATTTCGATCCGCGATTTGCCGACAATTCTCGAAGGCATCGCCGAAGCCACTGCCTTTACGCAGAATTTCACCAGTGTCACCGAACATGTCCGTGCCCGACTGGCTCGCCAGATCAGTCATTCGCAAATTTCCGCCGGCGGTTATATCCCGTTAATCACGCTGTCGCCGGAATGGGAACAGAACTTCGCTGAATCAATCATTGGCGATGGCGACGACCGCCAACTGGCGATGCCGCCGACCAAACTGCAGGAATTCATCACCAAGGTGCGTCAGGTCTTTGAACGCACGACCGACGACGGTGAGGCCGCTGTGTTGCTGACCAGCCCGGGTGCTCGTCCATTTGTCAGATCAATCATTGAACGTTTCCGCCCGGCCACCGTCGTGATGTCGCAAAACGAAATTCATCCCAAATCAAAAATTCGCACTTTGGGACAGATCTAGGGTTTGAGAACCGGACATGCGCCTTAAAACCTTCTCAGCCCCGACAATGTCCGAAGCCATGGCCGAAGTGCGCGTGGCGCTTGGCCGCGACGCCGTTATCGTTTCAACATATGAAGGCCGCCAGGGCACAGGTGTTCAGATAACGGCTGCGCTGGAAGATGTGCTCGAAGCACCACCGGTTTTCAAGGAAGATGTCGAGGACGCCACAATCGACGGACGCTCGGGATCAGCCTCCATTGCCGAATCACTGCTTTATCACGGCATGCCACGGCGCTTGCACGAACGGCTGATCAATCTAGCTCGGTCGATGGAAGCGGAAGATTCCGAACAAGCTCTGGCCGGAGCGCTGGATGCCGGGTTCAACTTTTCGCCTCTGATCCTGCGGCCCGGCCAGCCGGTGATGCTGATCGGCCAGCCCGGTGCCGGTAAAACTGTCTCGGTGGCCAAACTGGCGGCCCGCATTGTCATGAAGGGCCAGACGTGCCGCGTGATTTCAACCGATACCATTCGGGCCGGCGGTGTCGCCCAGTTGTCCGGTTTCACCGATATCCTGAATTCACCGCTGGAAACGGCCGGCGCGCCCGACGAATTGCGTCACGCGTTGTCGCGTGCAGCGGACGAAGACGTCATCCTGATCGACAGCCCCGGCACCAATCCGTTCAATCATGGCGAGGTCAAGGACCTGAAGCGCTTTTTGCTCAAAGGCATTGAGCCGGTCCTTGTGATGGCAGCCGGTGGCGATGCGTCAGAGGCCGCAGATATCGCCGCCGCTTTCCGTCCCCTGGGTGCGGCAAGAATTATCTTCACGCGCATCGACGCGACACGCCGTTACGGTTCAGTCACAGCTGCTGCTGACGCGTCTGGTATGACGCTCGGCGATGTCAGTCTGTCGCCGTTCGTCGCTGAAGGGCTCAAGACAATCAATCCAGTTTCCCTGGCCCGGCTTCTGCTTAAACAGGCATCGGTTCAGGCTTCAATTCCCGGAAAAGAAGAGAGGGCCGCAGAATGACCACCGATATCAACAGTGCGGCGGCACAGGCCGCATCGCCACGGGGTCGAAATATCATCACCGTTGCCTCCGGCAAGGGCGGTGTCGGTAAAACCTGGCTCTCCGTCACCCTGTCTCATGCCATCGCCAACGCGGGGCGCCGGGCAATGCTGTTTGATGGCGATCTGGGCCTTGCCAACGTTGATATTCAACTCGGCCTGATGCCTCAGCACGATCTGGGTAGTGTTGTTGCTGGCCGGGTCACACTGAAGGACGCGATCACACGCTACGCAGAAGGACAATTCGACATCCTCGCCGGTAAATCAGGTTCCGGTTCCCTCGCCCTGCTCTCGGGCGGCCGGGTCGCGGAATTGCGTGAAAATCTGCTCGATCTGACCGATGGCTACGACAAGGTGATTGTCGACCTCGGGGCCGGTGTCGAATCCGGCGTACGGGCACTGGCCGGATCAGACGGGACTATTCTGGTCGTCACCAACGAAGAGCCGACATCCATTACGGACGCCTATGCCTTTATCAAGATCACGGCCATGAAAAATCCCGGTGCCGATCTTCGAATTGTCGTTAATCAGGCGTCCGGTGCCAGTGATGGCAATCGCACTTACGGTGCCCTGAAAAAGGCTTGCGAAAGTTTTCTCAAAATCTCGCCACCGCTGGCGGGTGTTATCCGCCGCGACGACAAGGTTCGGGACGCGATCCGCCATCAAACATCGTTGTTATTGCGCCACCCGGCCTGCAACGCCGCAAAAGATGTCGAAGCCGTTGCCGCACGGCTGATCGACGAACCTTAAGTCTGGAGGATCAGGGCATCCGTGCCCTGATATGAACCCCTGACATGAGCAACGTCACACCAACGACCCCACCGTTGCCGACAACGACGTCAACATCGTCGACGGTCGGCGCGACGCCAGGGTCAGCAGGTGATTCCTCGCAGCAGCAACAGCAAACGGGTGCGCAGCACGGCGGCAAACAAGCCCCCGCACCGCAGCCCGCAGCCCCTGCCCCACCCGCCGTGACCCTGGCCGCCTCGCTAGCCGGCTTGCGTGAAGGCATGCGCTTCAAGGGCACAATGATGGGCAATGATTCAAACGGCCAGCCCGTGGTCAAAACGCCGAACGGCACATATGTTCTCGCCAACTCCAGCGGCCTGTTGACGCTCAACGGCGAGGTCGAACTGGAGATCCGGGGAACCGGCAATCTGATCCGGGCCCTGATCTTATCGATCGGCGGCAAACCCCAGCATCCGCCAAAGGAAATCAATCTGACACTGACCGGTGTCACGGGAGAGGGATCAGGTGGTCGCACAACGCCGGGCATTCCCGGTGCAGCTGGTGGTGCCGTTCCGCGCGGCTTCCCGCAACCCAATCTGACAATCGGCAGCCAAATCACCGCGACGGTTCAAACCAACGCGACACCCAACAGTCCCCCGGTCCTGACGGGCGGTATTTCGGCGGCACCTGGCAACACGCTCATCCTCAAGATTGTAGATATCGCCGCCCCCGCGACGGCTCACGCCGGTGTGGCAACCGGTCCATCGGATACTGGTCTGGCCGACGAACTCAAGGCGCGTTTTGCCACAAGTACACAAGTTGACACCGGATCAGGCAAATCCGCAGGCCTGTCTGGCAACCTGGCCCGCCTCGCCAGCGTTGCGGCGGCACCAACAGTAACGTCGCCCGCCTCCGGAACACCAGCCACACCAGCCCCGGCACCGACTGCCGCCAGCGGTCAACCGACCACGACGACTGCGACCCCGACAACTGTTCCCGGTTCTGTACCTGCGGCTGCAGTCCAACCGGCGTCCCAGCCAGTGCTGCCTGCCGGCGCCGCCCCGGTCACTCAATCCGACGCCGCAGCGCCTCCGGTAAATTCAACAAACGCCGCCACGCCAACAACGGTCACGCCTGCCGCGACTTTGAATGCCGCTCTCGCCGCAACAAATGCCGGTCGTCTCTCCGGGGAAGTGATGCAGCGGGCCGACACGGGCCAACTGGTCGTGCGCACCCCGATTGGTGACCTGGCGCTGGCGACACGCGCCTTGTTGCAGCCGGGCACGCGGCTGGAGTTTGAAACCGTGGCAATGCGCGCGCCTGAAGCCGCGCCGGCACCATCGATGAGCAATCTGGTTGCTGGTTCCATGGCGGGCGCCGGCACCATCAGCGACGAGGCGACAGCCGCGGTTCAAGCCTTTGCCAGGGACTGGCCGGCGCTCAAGGAAGCCCTGACCTTGCTCCAAAGCGTCAATCCCGGCCTTGCCCAACAGGTCATGAGCAACGTAGTGCCGACAGCGAACAGCGCTCTGGCGAATTCGATCCTCGTATTCATAGCAGCTATTCGCGGCGGTGATGTAAGAGGTTGGCTTGGTGATCCGGCGTCCCGGGCGCTTGAAAGCAGTGGTGGTTCGGATTTACTGAACAGAATGTCCAATGAAATGTCCCAAATGGGCCGGGCCGCCGAAGCGCTGACAACCAACGACTGGCGGGCGGTGCCGTTTCCGTTCCTCGACGGTACCTCCCTGCAACAGATCTGGGCCTTCGTGCGTGAGCATCGGCGGGCCGCTGACGAGGAAGACCAGAAAGCCCTGCGCTTCATCGTCGAACTGGATTTATCCCGGCTTGGCGGAATTCAGCTGGATGGACTGGTGCAGGATCAGACCTTTAATCTGATGATTCGCAGTGTCGGGACTTTGCCGGAAAATGTCCGGCAAGACATTTCCGGCCTCTTTAATAATTCCCTCGAGGCGACAGCCTACTCGGGCAGCGTCGTCTTCGATCCGGCCAGCATCTATCCGGTATCGCCCTTGCGCGACGCCCAACAGGGTGCGGCAGGACACGGCGAGATTACAGCCTGAAATCTTCCAATCCATTTTTCGGAGACCAGCTGAATGCCCCTGGATATCGAGTCCCAGAACCGACGCCGCGCGACCATTACTGTGATTGAGAATCCGCAGCCCCTGCTCGATTACGTTGCCACACTGTCGGAAAGCCTGAAAAATACCGGCGGCACAGGCGCGACATTACTGAACCAGACCAGTTTGTTGATCCGATATGTCCCTGATGGCGTCGTTCTGGAAAAGGAGTCATTGGGTGCGTACCTGGATGTCATCGCAAGCACCGAATGGACATCGCTGGAAGGAATCGCAACTGCAATTCTCGATGATCTGAATAACGAGGTCGTCCCGCGCTGGGTTCACGTCAGTCTGTCAGGGCCCGAAGACGAAAACGGTGCCCGGCACAGCGTCATCATGGAAGACCGGCAACCCGACTGGGAAAATCCTGATCTGTTGGCCCGCCTGTCGCTGACCTGAGCCCGCGGCAGGGTCTTATTGTTCGCCGTTCTTGCGCCTGAACATGTTGAGGCCAAGCTCGTCAAGTTCAACCTGTTCGCGCCGGTTTTCTTCTTTCAGTAGTCGGGCTTCAATGCGCTCCTGCGCCGTTTCATATTTTTTCACTTCCTGAAAAGCCGTATGCACGACGTCGTGGGCTTCGTCGACCGCGAATTGCGATTCCTTGATTGACTGGTTGATGACGGCGCGGCGCTCGATAACCTGGTTTGCGTAATGACCATACGTAGACGCAACCTCAGGCGAATATGCCGCGACCCTCTGATTTTCAAGCAGCGATTCTTCGAGCCGCGCCAGTTCACGAATAAACTGATCGCGCATGTCTTCCAGTTCAGCCAGCTGGCGGCGTTTTTCTTCCAGTTCCCATTGGTGAACACGGATGAGAGTGGGCAAACCCTTCATTAGTTGTAACTACCTCTGAGTAAATCTTCGAGGCCCGCGTAACCGCTGGCCAGATCTCCGCGTTCATGCATGTCCTGCGTCAGGAATTTCTCGATCTGATCGCGATATTCAATTGCCAGATCAACTTGCGGATCCGAGCCGTGACGATAGGCGCCGAGGCGAATCATTTCAGCCATGTCTTCGTAAGTCGACAACAGTGACTTGGCGTGCATTACCAGACGGTTTTCGTCTTCCGTATTACAATCGGGCATGGTCCGCGACAAGCTGCGCAGGACATTGACCGGCGGATAGCGACCGCGCTCCGCGATGCTGCGATCAAGCACGATGTGCCCGTCAAGAATGCCTCGCACGGCATCGGCCACAGGTTCGTTGTGATCATCACCTTCAACCAGAACCGTGAACAATCCGGTGATTGACCCGGCACCTTTGCCCGGGCCGGCACGCTCAAGCAATTTGGGCAATTCAGCGAAGACCGTTGGCGTATAACCCTTGCTGGCGGGCGGCTCACCACCTGTCAGGCCGATTTCGCGCTGGGCCATGGCAAAGCGGGTAACACTGTCCATCAGACACAGAACCTGCTTTTCCTGGTCGCGGAAGTATTCCGACAGCGCCAGCGTCAAATAGGCCGCCTGGCGGCGCATCAGGGCTGATTCGTCAGACGTCGCGACGACGACGATCGAGCGCCTGAGACCTTCTTCACCAAGATCGTCCTGAATAAATTCCTGTACTTCGCGGCCACGTTCTCCTACCAGGCCGATGACATTGATGTCGGCGTCGGTATAGCGTGCCAGCATTGACAGCAGAATTGATTTACCGATGCCCGAACCGGCGAATATGCCCATGCGCTGTCCCTGGCAACAGGTCAGGAAAGTATTGATCACCTTGACGCCAAGATCGAGTTTTCCGCCCGTGCGCTGACGAGAAGCAGCCGGCGGGGGCTCGGCACGGACCCGGTAGCCGACATTACCGCGCAACAAGGGTGGGCCCCCGTCCAGCGGTTCGCCCATCGCATTGACCACGCGCCCAAGCCAGCTTGCATCGGGATAAATGACTGAATCATGTTCTGAAACCAGCGCCCGGCACCCGAGACCAACGCCGTCGAGACTGCCAAAGGGCATCATCAAGGCACGATCATCGCGAAATCCAACAACTTCGGCGGAAACTTCGCGCCCATCCCTGATTTCCAGCCGGCAGCGCGAACCAATGCTCAGATTTCGCTGCAACCCGGCGATTTCAATCAAAAGTCCCTGAATCCCGACAACCCGACCGTAACGCTCGTGTTCCTGCAGTGCGCTTAATTCTGCGACGACGCTTTCCAAGGATATTGCTCCCGAAAATGGCTCCAGATGGACATTCCACACGGATCTCAAGCCTGAACAAGTGGCTTGCCCGGCTGGACCCATGATGCAGGCAGGGTGCTTAAAGTTTTGTAAATTTTAGCCCCTCCCTTGCCGCGTTAACCATTTTGGGATACATAAAGGTTAACGGAACCCTATATGTCTTACAGGCGCGGTTATGCCTGCATGTAGTAGAAGCCAAGGCGACACGGGGATGGCATCGGGACCGGCAGAATAAGGCTGGTAAATGTTCATAATCCGGCGTCGCCGCAACGAACCGAGGACGAGCCATGCGAGTACTCCTGGTAGAAGACGATCCGTCGACGGCCAAAAGCCTCGAACTGATGCTGAATTCCGAAGGCTACAACGTCTATTGCACTGATCTGGGCGAAGAAGGTGTCGATCTCGGCAAGCTCTACGACTATGACATCATTATTCTCGATCTCAATCTGCCGGACATGCATGGTTACGACGTTTTGAAAAAGCTGCGCCTGGCCAAGGTCGAAACACCGATCCTGATTCTGTCCGGCATGAAAGAATCAGACGACAAGGTCAAAGGCTTGGTGTTCGGAGCGGACGACTACCTGACCAAGCCTTTCGACAAGGCTGAGCTGATCGCGCGTATTAACGCCATCGTACGACGCTCAAAAGGCCACGCCCAGTCGATCATTGATACGGGGCGTTTGTCGGTCAATCTCGATACCCGCGCCGTCGAAGTCGACAACAGCCCGGTTCATTTAACCGGCAAGGAATATGGCATTCTTGAATTGCTGTCCTTGCGCAAGGGCACGACCTTGACCAAGGAAATGTTCCTCAACCACCTTTATGGCGGAATGGACGAACCCGAACTCAAAATCATCGATGTTTTTGTTTGCAAGCTGCGCAAAAAAATTTCCACCGCGACCGACGGCGAACACTACATCGAAACGGTGTGGGGTCGCGGCTATGTGTTGCGGGATCCGGTGGAGAATGCTGAAAAGCAAACGGGTGCGGCCTGACAGCCGGCAGAATCTATCGCGCTACTGTATAGACGCCGCGCAACCCGTCGATCGGTTTGAATTCGTTGGTGACGCCGAGCACGGTCTCGGCACCGCCCAGAAACAAAATACCGTCATTCGGCATCATGAGCGAAATTTTGGCCAGGACTTCTGACTTGGTTTCACGCTCAAAATAAATCAGAACATTACGGCAAAAAACGACATCAAATTTGCCCAAATTCGAGAAATTTTCGAGCAAATTTCCTTCCTGAAACTTGACCATCGCCCTGAGGGATGCATCAATTTGCCATAGCTCGTTATCTTGAGAAAAATACTTCACCAGATACTGAACCGGCAGGCCACGCTGGACTTCGAATTGGGAATAAACACCGGCCTTGGCTTTCTCCAGAACCGTCGGCGACAAATCGGTACCAACGATTTCGATGCGCCAGTCTGCCAGCTTCGCGGCTTGCTCCTTCAACAGCATGGCCAGCGAATAGGCTTCCTGCCCTGTTGAACAGGCTGCGGACCAGATCCTTATATGTTTGCTCTGCGCCCGGCTTTCCAGCAACGCCGGCAGCGTGTGATCGCGGAAGGTGTCGAACGGCGTATTATCACGAAAGAAAAACGACTCGTTTGTCGTCATCGCTTCCGTAAGATCAAAAAGCAGCTTTTCCGATGCCGATTTCCTGATCACGTCAACCAGAGCTTCCAGACCGTCAATGCCATGTTTCTTGGCAACAGGGATCAACCTGCTCTCAAGTAAATAGGTTTTGTTTTCGGCCAGAACCAGACCGGATCGTTCCCTGAATATATTCGCCAGAATATGGAAGTCGGCTTCGTTCATCACGCCTTCCCCTCAACCAGCTTCGTAATCTTCACTGCGATATCATCAAGAGGTAATACTGCCGTACAAAGTCCACCCGTCGCGACGGCGCCGGGCATCCCCCAGACAACACTGGTTTCATCATCCTGAGCGACAACAGTGCCGCCGTCGGCAACGACCTTTACGCTGCCATTGTACCCGTCGGCACCCATGCCCGTCAGTATGACCGTCAGAATACGACCGCCATAGGCATCCGAAAGTGACCTCAACATTGGATCAACGGCCGGGCGACAGAAATTCTCGGGCTCGTTCTGGTTCAGATGTACCGTCCGCTGGCCATTATCACTCGAAACTGTCATATGAAAATCACCAGGCGCCATGTAAATTCGCTTTTCCTGAACCTCTTCGCCATCCTTGCCCTCGGCGCACCTGTTGCCCGTCACTTTGGACAGGCGTTCGGCCAGGATCGTCGTGAACTTGGGCGGCATATGCTGGGTTACAAATATCGGCAGCCGAATGCTTTCGCCCAACTTCGTGAACAACTCGAACAACGCTTGGGGTCCACCCGTTGAACTGCCGACAGCAATTGCCAAAGGTGCAAGTTTTCCGGGATCACGACAGACGATTTCCTTGCCGCGATAAAGCCCTGGCCTTGCCTCCGGCTTCGCGCCCCTGTCCTTCGGGACAATCGATTTTGATTCAGCCGGTTCCGCAGGTGCGCTGGGGGCCTCAATGATCGGACGATCAGAATCACCCAGGGCTCGAACCGTCTGCGTAAGTTCGCGACGAAATTCCTGTGACCCGCTGACCCCGGTCATCGATGTCGGCTTGGGAATATAGGCGGCTGCCCCCATTGTCAGAGCCCGCAAACTGACATCTGCGTGTTTCAGGGTTAACGTTGAAGACATGATGACCTTGAGCTTCGGATTTGCTTCCAGTAACTCTGGCAGAGCTGTCAGGCCATCCATGATCGGCATCTCAATATCAAGAATGACCACTTCAATGTTGTCGTCACTTTGCGCGGCCTTCACGGCGCGCAATCCATCTCCGACGGACGCAACTACTTCCATGTCATTTTCTGATTCGAGAATCCGCGTGATCAAGCCCCGAATGACAGCTGAGTCATCGACAATCATAACACCAATGGGTTTTAACCTGGTGCCACTCGCCGGATTGGAGCTTGGGGAAATGGTCATACAACGCCCTTCGACACGCGAATTCAGATCAGGCCGACTTGGGTAAATTTCGCCTCGAGAATGTCGCTGTCAAATGGCTTCATGATATATTCATTCGCGCCAGCCTCCATGGCCTCGCGAATGTGTTCCATGTCATTTTCAGTCGTGCAAAATACGACGATGGGCGCATCACCACCTTCTGAACGACGCAGTTCACGCAAAAATTCAATGCCGCTCATGACGGGCATATTCCAGTCAAGCAAGACGGCGTCAGGCATCGTCATCAGACATGCATCCAGTGCTTCCTTGCCGTCTACGGCTTCCTCAACCGAAAAATTCAATCCTTCGAGAATTCGCCGGGCAACCATGCGGATGACTTTCGAATCATCGACAACCAGACACGATTTCATTCCTTAAACTCCAGTTAGACCCAACAAAGAAAACTGCTGCCGGAATTGCTCCGGCATTTCCAAAACATTCGAACGCATGAACATTAGCCTATTACGTCGGAACGTCTCATAAAATCGAGTAATCGTTCGACATCAAGGACAACCAGCAAGGTGCCCTCCAGTCGATAGATTCCGCCTGATACTTCACGCCAGCGCGGATCAAGCGTTCCCGGGCTGCGTTCAAGAGAACCTTCCGGAAGCGTCATTACTTCGCCAACACTGTCAACCATTAGGCTATACAACTCATCGAGCTCCTCGACAACCACATACATGCCGGGATCTTCACTTTCACGCGGCGGTAAATCGAGGCTGCGACGCATATCGATCGCAGTGACAATGCGGCCACGAAGGTTCAATGCTCCGGCCACTTCGGGCGGTGCAAGCGGAATGGGTGTGATTTTCTGCGCAACCAATACATCGCGAACAGACAAGACAGGCACGCCAAACAATTGATCGCCAATGGTTACGGTAACAAACTGGCTACCGGCATCTGAGCTGATGGCTTCTTGAGTCATTCCCATCAGGCGTCTCCCTGAATTTGCGAACGTATCGTTTGATTGAGCGTTTCAAGTAATGCTTCGCGATCTGATTTCGGCACGTAGTCCGCAAATCCAACGGAGCGACCACGATCCATGTCTTCCGGCGTGGTATGGCTGCTCATGGCGATAATCGGCGTTGAAGCCCACTTGCTGCCGGCACCCTTGATCTCCTCAGCAAATTCAAAACCGCTTTTGCCCGGCATTTCAATGTCGCTGACAATGACATCAAATTCGGCACCATCGTCACGCATGCGCAGCGCCTCCATCGGATCGGCAGCGGATGAAACTTCATATCCCGCTGTCGCCAGGACCGGCGTCAACAAGTTGCGGAAGAACGCGCTGTCATCGACCAGCAGTACCCGGGGCGGTGCACCGTCCGAACCAAACGGTCCGTCACTTTCAACCCGGAACCAGTCGCCAAACGCTTGCGAAAGATAATGGGACGTATCGATAACGCCTGTCGCTTTACCTGCGACGACGGCGCTGCCAATAATACTCGGATCGGCTGAAGCCAGTTCGATGTTCATGCTTTCTTCGACGATATCAACAATCTCGTCGACGACCAGGCCCATCGAACGATCACCGTCTGTGAAAACCAGAATAGGCTGGCGCCCTTCCTCAATCATATTGTGGTCGTCGGCAAACATAACCAGCGGCATCAACTTGCCGCGATATTGCACGACCATGCGATTGTTGGAAGTTTCGATCGTGGCAACATCGATTTCTTCCAGTCGCGCGATGAGCGACAATGGAACAGCCTTCGGTTCTTCATCGCCGGCACGGAAGACCAGCAAGGCGACTTGTTCTTCGCCGAACTTTTTGCCTGCCGTCTGGACTTCTTCAACCTCGTCCTGATCTTCGTCGGTCAATTCACCGGTCGATGTCGCGATGCCGTTTGGATCCAGAATCATGATGACACTGCCGTCTCCGAGGATCGTGTTGCCGGAATAGGCCTGAATGTCGCGCAGGAACGGTGCGACTGGTTTGACCACGATTTCTTCAGTATCGAATACCCGATCAACGACAATACCGAACCTGTCACTGCCGACCTGTGTGACAACAATGAAGGCCTCGTTGTCTTCCCGATCCGAGGTTAAATCGACGATGGCGATTTCATCTTCCCGTTGCTCGACGATCTCTGTGTCGGCCGATCCAAAGTAGGCGAGCGAATTCGCATCCTCGTAACCCAGACTTCTGGCCACCGCGTCGGAAACCGATCCCTCCCCGACATCAAGAACATCGCGCAAATTGACCAAAGGCAACAATCGATTGCGTAGCCGTAAGACCGGCGTGCCATTGATCGTTTCGATGCGATGCTCGGAATCGTCAGAGGCCCTGACAAGTTCTGCCACACTGATTTGCGGGATGGCAAATCGTTCGCGACCACATTCGACGATCAAGGCAGAAACAATGGCAAGTGTCAGCGGAATCTTGATAGTGAAGGACGAGCCGCGACCGGTATCACTTTTAACGTCAACTGTGCCGCCGATTTTCTCAATATTGGTCCGGACAACGTCCATGCCGACACCACGACCGGATACACTGGTTACCGCGTCCGCCGTCGAGAAACCGGCTTTGAAAATAAAGCGCACAATTTGTTGTTCGGTAAGCAAATCCGCGTCAGCTTCAGTGACCAGACCATTGGCGATCGCCTTGGCTTTGACGCGCTCGATATTGACCCCTCCACCATCATCGGAAATCTGGATGATGATATGACCACCTTCGTGGAAGGCATTCAGAACAACTTTGCCAATCTCGGATTTCCCGGCAGCGACACGGTCCGCCGTACTTTCAAGACCATGATCAGCCGAGTTCCGAACCATGTGGGTTAGCGGATCCTTGATCAGTTCAAGCACCTGACGATCCAGTTCGGTATCAGCACCGAGCATTTCGAGGTCGATTTTTTTGTCCAGTTCGTGGGCCAGATCGCGGATAATGCGCGGCAACTTAGCCCAGGCATTGCCAATCGGCTGCATCCGCGTCTTCATAACGCCTTCCTGCAGATCCGTGGTGACGTGGCTGAGCCTTTGCAGGGGCACGGTGAATTCGCTGTCCGTTTGGTTGCGAACCATCTGCAGAAGCTGATTCCGGGTCAGCACAAGCTCGCTCACCATATTCATCAGATTCTCAAGCAATTCGACATTCACGCGGATGGTTTGCGCCGCCACCGAGGGCTCGCCTGAAGGTTTGTCGCCACCCTTTTTTGCCGGCGGTTTGGCCGGAGGTGCCGCAGCGGCTGGTGGTGCCGGTTCTGGCTCGGGCTCGGGCTCGGGTTCTGGCTCCGGCTCAGGTTCTGGCTCGGGTACCGGTGCCGTTTCGATGGGCATATTGACCGGTCCTTCGGTTTCCTGGAAAACCCGCTCCAGTTCCTCAAGTGACACTTCACCGGATTTAATTTCACGCGGTATTTCGACGGATTCCACAGCGGGAGCTTCTTCAACCACTGCTTCTGCCGGCGCTTCTTCGGCGGGCGCTGCAGCTTCTTCAGCAGGCGCGGTCTCGCCATCGGCCATGGCATCAAGACGAATGATAAGTTCTTTATCATCCCCTTCGGGCTCAGCCTCGTTGGCTTCGAGATCAGCCATGATTTCCTTGATGCGGTCGAGTGCTTCAAGAACGATGGAAACGACTTCGGGATTTACCTCCATCGCGCCTTCGCGAACCTTACCCAGAATATTTTCCGCCGAATGCGCCACACTTTCCAGTCGCGGCAGTCCGAGGAAGCCACACGTCCCCTTGATCGTGTGAACAAGTCGGAAAATATTGTCAATCAGACCAGGATTGTCCGGATTTTTTTCCAGCGTGACTAACTCGACGTCGATGACATCCAGGTTTTCGTTAGTCTCGGTAAGAAATTCTGTGAGTAACTCGTCCATTTGCCCCTGCTTTCGCTCTATCCCGATCTAATCATGCTGGTTTCAAGCGAGAAATAACCTTGCAAACCTGAATGAAACGCATTTTTTGACTTGGATAACATTTATTTGCTTCGTACCGTCACTTGTTCATTAACAAGTGACGCAAAATGTTACTTTGTCCGGCAAATGCCTTCATCTCGCACGCTTTTCAAACTTCCCGGCGCTCGTTCAACGCCACTGTTTAACGTTGATCAATGGAGCAATAAATCAAGCGATCAGAGTCATTTACTGGTTATTATTTGTGACGAAATGATAACAAGGTCGTTTTCACCCGCCTGAATTTCAATGCTGCCACTGAGTGAAGCAGCCAGGCGCGCGGCCAAATAAGGTTGAACAGTCCGCGCATCGAGCTGGCCAACCGTCAATTCTGTATTAAGTGCCGCCACATCATCGTCGCGAAGTCCGGCCTGTTTGCCTGTTGCCGAAATGGTGAAATTCGTCGTCATGCCCTTTTTGTCGATCTTGACTGACACGCTGCCCCCGCGAGGCAGGGCTTCGCCGCCCAGCAGAACCAGATTAAGCAGTAACTGGATCGCGGCCTGTGGCATTGCCTGTTGATCGAGCTCGCTTTCGGGCCAGTCGAGATCCTGTTTTCGGTCGGCAAAAAAACTGGCTGAGGTCCTCGAGGCTTCGCCAAGGGATGTCGTGGCGTCAAAACCACCGGCAGCGCCAAACGCCAGGCGGTAAAATTGCAACCGGCGTGAAACTTCTTCAGCGCTGAAGGCAAGCAGTTCAAGGGATTGCGACCTCATCCCCGGATCATCATCTTCAGCCAGCAGCTCGACACCGTTCGATACGGCACCAACCGGCCCGGTCAGGTCGTGACTGAGGCGAGAACACAGAAGGGCAGCAAGTTGGTAATCAGCCATATTTCAAATCATCCCGTATCAAGGTCGTTATTGCGTCAATTTGACTACGATTTTAGTCGTCTGCGGAACACTTGTCTTGTATAGCAGGGTTCAAATTCCAACACGCTTTGTCAGTCACGTATAAACCATTGATCATCGATAAGACCGGATGGTCAAGATTGCTGAAAAATAACCCATGTCGGACACAGAAAAAATATCTCGCAAACATCGGCATCCCGGTGCCGGAAACGCCAGGGCCCTGGCCCATCCCAAGGGCCGTGAAGTCGACCCCGATGCAGTTGGCGAGATCAAAACCCTGCTGGGATATCAGACGCCTGAGCGTTCGGAACTGATTGAGTACCTGCACCTGATCAATGACGCCAAGGGGCATCTGTCTGCCCGCGACCTGGCGGCGCTGGCACAAATTATGAAATTGTCGATGGCCGAGGTGTTTGAAGTTGCCAGTTTTTATGCACACTTCGATATTGTTGGCGAAGATCAGACGCCACCGCCCGACATCACAATTCGGGTATGTGACAGCCTGAGCTGTGAAATGGCGGGATCACGCGAACTTCGGAATATGCTGAACGACAAGGTCGCCGAAGGCGTTCGGGTCATCAGTGCGCCCTGCATGGGTCGATGCGACCGCGCACCCGTTGCCGCCGTCGGGCAAAACCACATTACCGCAGCGGACTACGATACGGTGGCGCGTGCCGCAGCCGAGGGCGAAACCAAAGCGGTCGTCGCCGGCTACGTTGACCTGGAAGATTATGCCCAGGACAAAGGCTATGCCTTGCTTCAGGGCTGTCGCAGCGGAAAATACAAACCCGATGACATTGTTGATGTTTTAAAAGCCGCTGGCGTGCGCGGGTTGGGCGGTGCCGGATTTCCGGCGGCGACCAAGTGGGGATTTGTCCGGGCCGAGGCAGGCCCGCGTATCCTCTGCGTCAACGCGGATGAAGGTGAAGTCGGCACGTTCAAGGACCGGCATTATCTCGAAACCGATCCGCACCGCGTGCTCGAAGGTATGCTGATCGCGGCATGGGCGATTGATGCGGACGACGTGTATTTTTACCTGCGGGACGAATATCCGCACATCCGCAGTATCCTCGAAAAAGAGATCAAACGCCTGCAGGCCCGCAATCTCAAACGCCCGGCGATCCATCTGCGCCGCGGTGCCGGAGCCTACATCTGCGGCGAAGAATCAGCGATGCTCGAAAGCCTTGAAGGCAAACGCGGTCTGCCGCGTCACAAACCGCCCTTCCCGGCGCAAGTCGGCCTGTTTGGCCGGCCAACGCTCATTCACAATGTCGAAACGCTGTACTGGATCAGGGATATTGTCGAAAAAGGTCCGGAAATCTTCTCGGGCCAGGGTCGCAACGGCAGCCAGGGCCTGCGATCATTTTCAGTATCAGGCCGGGTTCGCGATCCCGGCGTCAAGCTGGCACCGGCGGGCATCAGCGTTCAGGACCTGATCGACGAACATTGTGGCGGCATGGCCGAAGGTCATACCTTCGAAGCCTATCTGCCGGGTGGTGCGTCGGGTGGTATTTTGCCGGCAACGAAGGCCGATCTGCCGCTCGATTTCGGTACCCTGGAAGAGCACGGCTGTTTTATCGGTTCGCACGCTGTCGTGGTGCTGTCCGATCAGGATGATCTGGCGGCGGCGGCACAAAATCTGATGCGCTTTTTCGAACATGAAAGCTGCGGTCAATGTACGCCGTGCCGGGTCGGCACCGAAAAAGCCGTACAGCTTTTGTCAGCTGACGCCTGGGACAAGGACTTGCTTGCCGATCTGGCCAGCGCCATGGCCGAGACATCGATTTGCGGCCTCGGCCAGGCAGCCTGTAATCCGGTGCTTTCGGTCCTGAAATTTTTTCCGGACATCAAGGGCCAGCGCGACGCATCGGGGGCCAGTTCATGAGTTCAACAGTCACATTCAGTCTCGATGGCCAGGAAGTTACGGCTCTGCCGGGCGAGTCCATTTTTGATGTCGCCAAACGCCAGGGCACTGAGTTGCCCCACATGTGTTCCGGCCTCAACGATCATTATCGCGCTGACGGCAACTGTCGTTTGTGCGTTGTCGAAATCGAGGGCGAACGCGTCCTGGCCGCCAGTTGCATCCGCAAACCCGCCGATGGCATGAAAGTCTCGACGGGCTCTGATCGCGTCGAGCGGGCCCGCAACACGGTGATGGAATTGTTGGTCACGGACCAGCCGGCCCGGGCACAAAGCCGCGCGCCCGGCTCGCGGTTTTGGCAACTCGCCGACCAGATGAATGTGACGGACAGCCGCTTCCCGGCACGTGAGGGCCCGGCGCAGGATGTCAGTCATCCCGCCATTGCCGTCAATCTGGATGCCTGCATTCATTGCACAAACTGTGTCCGTGCCTGCCGCGAGGAACAGTCCAATGACGTCATCGGCTTCGCCTTTCGCGGCGGCCACACCAAAGTCGTCTTCGATTTTGATGACGCCATGGGGGCAAGCACCTGCGTGGCCTGCGGCGAATGCGTCCAGGCCTGCCCGACCGGTGCCTTGTTGCCCGCCAGTGCTGCGGCAGACCAGCCGGCACCGGAAAAAGTCGACAGCGTTTGTCCTTATTGTGGTGTCGGTTGTCAGGTCACCTATCACGTCGATAACAACAGCATCAAACAGGTGACGGGTCGCGATGGCCCGGCAAATCATGCGCGTCTTTGCGTCAAGGGTCGCTACGGGTTTGACTACATCGCCCACAGTCACCGGCTGACCAAACCCTTGATCCGCAAAGAAGGTGTTGCCAAGGGACTGGCACCGGAAATCGATCCGGCCAATCCGTTGACTCATTTCCGCGAAGCCAGCTGGGAAGAAGCGCTGGAAGTCGCCGCCGGCGGGCTCAAATCGATCCGCGACGCCGATGGCGGCGATGCCCTGGCAGGATTTGGCTCGGCCAAAGGCTCGAACGAGGAAGCCTATCTGTTTCAGAAACTGGTGCGCACCGGATTTCGCACCAACAACGTCGATCACTGCACGCGGTTATGTCATGCCTCATCGGTCGCGGCTTTGATGGAAACCATCGGCTCCGGTGCCGTCACCGCACCCTTCTCCGAAGCCGCCAATGCCGAAGTGATCATTGTTATTGGATCGAATGCCGCGAGCAATCATCCCGTCGCCGCAAGCTTCATCAAGAACGCCGCCGAGGCCGGTGCGGACCTGGTGATCCTGGACCCGCGTCAAAACGGCTTGTCGCGTTACGCTTCGGAGATGCTGCAGTTCCGGCCCGGCACCGACGTCGCCCTGTTGAATTCGATCATGCACGTCATCGTCACCGAAGGTCTGTACGATCCGAATTATATCAAGCGCATGACCGAAGGCTTTGAAGAACTGCGCAATCATTTGCGGGGTTTCTCCCCCGTCGTGATGGAGGCGGTAACGGGCATACCTGAAGAGACCGTGCGCCGTGTGGCCCGGCTTTATGCCAACTCGAAGAGCGCGATGATTTTCTGGGGCATGGGAATTTCCCAGCACATTCACGGTACCGACAACGCCCGCTGTCTGATCAGCCTGGCGTTGATGTGCGGCCAGATCGGCCGTCCGGGCACGGGCTTGCACCCTCTGCGCGGCCAGAACAATGTTCAGGGGGCGTCCGATGTCGGTCTCATCCCGATGGTTTTCCCCGATTATCAACCCGTCACCGACCCGAAAATCCACGCCCGGTTTGAAGCGTACTGGGGCAAGGAGATCGACAAAAAGGCCGGACTCACTGTGGTCGAGATCACCGAAGCCATACATGCCGGCACCATTCGCGGCATGTATGTCATGGGCGAAAATCCGGCGATGTCGGACCCCGATGTCAGCCATGCCCGCAGCGCGCTGGCCAAACTGGATCATCTTGTTGTCCAGGATCTGTTTTTGACAGAAACGGCCGCCTACGCCGATGTTGTCCTGCCGGCCTCGGCGGCACCGGAAAAAGACGGCACCTTCACCAACACGGATCGCCGGGTGCAAATGGGCCGACAGGCCGTTGATCCGCCAGGGGACGCACGTCAGGACTGGTGGATCATCCAGGAAATCGCCAACCGGCTTTATCTTGAATGGGAGTACAGCCACCCGCGCGATGTCTTTGCTGAAATGCGCGGCTGCATGCCGTCCATTCGCGGCATCAGCTGGGAACGACTGGAGCGTGAAGGCGCGGTGACCTACCCCTGCGATGACGAGAACAAGGCGGGCCAGGAAGTCATCTTTGGTGACCGCTTCCCGACCAAATCGGGCAAAGGTAAATTTGTTCCGGCCGACATCATTCCGCCGGACGAACAGCCCGATGGCAACTATCCCTTTGTTCTGACAACAGGGCGCTTGCTGGAGCACTGGCACACCGGGGCCATGACGCGACGCGCCAGTGTGCTTGATGCACTGGAGCCGGAAGCCATTGCCCATCTGGCACCGAGCGATTTGCGCAAACTGCAGATCTCCGCCGGTGGATCGATCAAGGTGGCGACACGTCGGGGCGAGGTTGAACTGATTGCCCGTGCCGATCCGTGGGTTCCGGCCGGCATGGTATTCATTCCGTTCTGTTTTTCAGAAGCGGCAGCAAATCTGTTGACCAACGCGGCACTCGATCCGTTTGGCAAAATCCCCGAGTTCAAATATTGCGCTGCCCGGGTCGAACCCGGCGAAGTATCTTCCGCTGCCTGATCAGCCCTGGTGTTTCGCCTCAGGTGCAAGGAACTTTGACAGGTCCTGTACTTCAGTCTTGATGGCCGCAACGGCTTTGTCTTCGATGTCACGATAGCGGCGCAGAACTTCGTAACCGACCTCGGTAACCCGGGCTCCGCCGCCGCCTCGCCCGCCGGTGGCCGTCTCGACCAGCGGTTTCTTGAAGCAGCGATTGGCCGCATCAATCAGTGACCAGGCCCGGCGATAGGACATGCCCATCTCACGCGCTGCAGCAGAAATTGATCCGGTCCGGCCAACCGCCTCGATCAAGGCCGCCTTGCCGGGTCCCAGCGGAAAAACCGCGCCGAACAACACCTGGACGCGCGGCAATCGGGTTTTGCGCCCGCCTTTGGTACTGGCTGGCGGCTTGACCGCTTTGCTGGATGATGGTTTTGCCACGGTCCTAGCCTTGCGCGATTAATTTCTCTGCCGCCTCGAGATCCTCGGGCGAGTTCAGATTAAAAAAGGGATCGATCGGATCGGCCGGGAAATCGACTTCGACAATCCGGTATCGCGCGGTCCATTCGTCGATCTTGCGCACGCCTTCCTCGACCACGGCACGATGTAGGCTGTCGTAAAGCCAGACCGGCCACAGGCCAAACACCGGGTGCGGACGACCCATCGATCCAGCGCAAGCCAGATCATCGCCCGCCATATCAACGGCTTGCCGCAGCGAATCCACCAGATCGTCAGGGAAAAACGGCGCATCGGTCGGGAAAGTCACGACCCAGGGGGCCGCCGGATTATTCTCCCGCGCCCATGCCATACCCGTCAGCACGCCCGCCAGGGGTCCGGCATGATCACCGACGACATCAGGCACAATCGGCAGGTCGTAGGCCTCGAAACGGTTGGCATCGCCGTTGGCGTTGAGAATCAGGGACTCGACCTGGGGCCGGGCCTGGCGAACCACCCGGCTGAGAATGGTTTCGCCGCCGAGCTGGCGCAGGTTCTTGTCGCCGCCGCCCATACGCCGGGATTTACCGCCAGCCAGCAGGACGCCGACAACGCCTTTGGCCGGATCATGGCTCATGAGGCGATCCCTGTCGCCTGAGTAGCCTGGCCTGCCTTGTGTCCCACACGTGCCGGCTCATCTTCGACCGCCGACATATCGGCATCATGGACAATACGTTCAGCGCCGGAGAGACAGACGAACCGTTTACCCTTGGCCCGCCCGACCAGGGTTAACCCGGCACGGATGGCAAGATCAACGCCCCACGCCGTGAAGCCGGACCGCGAAATCAGGATCGGGATGCGCATCTGAACGCACTTGATTACCATCTCGCTGGTCAGGCGACCGGTGGTGTAGAACATCTTGCCTTCGGGCGAAATGTTGTTGAGGAACATGTAGCCGGCGATCTTGTCGATGGCGTTGTGGCGGCCGACATCTTCCATGAAGATCAAGGGCCGGTCTTCCTCACACAACACACAGCCGTGGATCGCTCCGGCTTCGAGATAAAGGCTCGGACGGGTATTGATCTTTTTTGAAATTGCGTAAAGCCACGAGGTATGCAGGACAGCATCGCCCGGCAGTTCAATGTCATCAAACTTCTCCATGACGTCGCCGAAGACCGTGCCTTGCGCACAGCCCGACGTCAGGGTTTTTTTGCGCAATTTGTCTTCGTAGTCCGTCTCACGCGCCGTGCGCACGACAATCGTTTCAATGACTTCGTCGTAATCGATAGCGGTGATCTCATCGTCCGGCAGCAGCATGTTCTGATTCAGCAGATAGCCGACGGCCATGCAGTCGGGGTAATCCCCCACCGTCATCATGGTGACAATCTCACGGCCATTCAGGAACAGCGTCAGAGGGCGTTCAATGGGCACACGCAAGTTTACGGTTTCGCCGTTTTGATCGATGCCGGCGACACCTTCGGTCAAAAGTTCGTCCTGGGGGGTTGGTGCAACGGTGAATTCGTCCATGGTCCTGTCCAGTACCGAATTATGTGACAAAAAACCGCACTATTGTTAGGGGCGACTTGCGGCAACGTGCGTGTTATGTTTCACAGAACATAACGCTTTTTGCCGCAAAGATCGACGTAAAGAAGACGCATACCGATGAATAAAATGACTTTCAATGATGCTGGCACCGATGCCGGCACGATTGCCCAACCGGACATGATCGACCCCTTTGGCCGGCATGTCAGCTATTTGCGGGTCTCGGTCACCGACCGGTGCGATTTCCGTTGTGTCTATTGTATGGCGGAAAATATGACTTTCCTGCCAAAATCCGATGTTCTCAGCCTTGAGGAACTGGATCGCCTGTGTTCGGCCTTTATTGCCAAGGGCGTGCGCAAACTCAGACTGACGGGCGGTGAGCCACTGGTCCGGCGTGACATCATGACTTTGATCCGCAGTCTTGGACGCCATATCGATACCGGTGATCTGGAAGAGCTGACGCTGACGACCAATGGCAGTCAACTCGGTCGCCTGGCTGGCGATTTGAAAGATGCCGGTGTTGAACGCATCAATGTCTCGCTCGATTCGCTGGACGCCGATAAATTCCGCGAGATTACCCGGCGCGGTGACCTGGGCGTTGTACTGGCGGGACTGAAGACCGCCAAACAGGCTGGTCTGCAGATCAAGATTAATGCCGTGGCCATGCGCGGTATCAACGACGATGAAATTGAGACTCTGGTCGGATGGTGTGGCGATGAAGGTTATGACCTGACGTTTATCGAAACCATGCCAATGGGTGATATTGACGGGGATCGCACGGCAAATTATTTGCCGCTGTCGGAAGTCCGCGCCCGCATCGATGAGCGATGGACGCTGAACGATATCGATTTTCGCACCGGTGGCCCGGCGCGTTATGCCAGCGTCAAGGAAACCGGCCAGCGTGTCGGATTCATTACACCGCTTTCCCACAATTTCTGCGAATCATGTAACCGCGTGCGCCTGACCTGCACAGGCCAGCTCTACATGTGCCTCGGCCAGGACGACGATGCAGACCTGCGGACCGCGCTGCGAGCCTCGGAAAGTGACGCTGCATTATATGCCGCCATCGACGAAGCCATTTCACGCAAACCGAAGGGCCACGACTTCATTATTGACCGCGATCATACGGGTCCGGCGGTGAATCGTCACATGAGTGTAACGGGCGGGTAACCGGCGAGTAACAATTGCGGGATATCAACCTGCGATACTTGACAAAGCATCGTTCAGCTTCATTATTAATCAACAGGGGCGTCTGGATTTTTCGCTAGGGGGCACCAGATTTATTCTGGTCCAGTCATAACCGCGGCAACTTTGAGAGAACGTCCATGTCCACGCAAACACCGTCACAAAAACCATTCACGGCTGAAATAATCATGGCCCGGCGTCAGGGCAAAAATTATTATTCAGCATCTGACGGTACTGGCTCGTCGGAAACGGGCTCCGAATCACTAAATGATTTTGATGTGTTGCAGGCAATTGCATCACTCCGCGCCGATGTCATGGCTCGGCTTGATCAAGGCGTCGATGCGACAGTGCCCGGGAATTCTGAGGCCCCTGCCGAAAGTATTGCCGCGCCGGCGCCCGCGCCTGAGATGTCCGACGGCGAGAATGAAGAACTTCGCCGCCAGTTGGCCGAACTATCGAATGCGATCGCCGAGACCAAACAGGAAATCATGAGCATGCGCGATCCGAAATCGCAGTCGGGCGATGAAGTACGGGCTGCGACCCTTGAACTTGACGCAGTTGTCGATTCAACGGAAGTCGCGACCAACAGCATCATGGAAGCTGCCGAGCAAATTGATGACCTCGCCTCGAGACTTGTCAGCCAGCTAGGCGCCTCGTCTGATTCTGCATTGGCGGAGGAAATTAACGAACGTGTGGTCAACATATTTGAAGCCTGTAACTTCCAGGACATTACCGGCCAGCGCATTACAAAAGTTGTCACGACGCTGAAGTTTATTGACGAGCGCGTCAGTAAAATGATGGAGCTTTGGGGTGCCGAGCAAGTCGAAGGTGATGGTCAGGAACGTGCCATGACGGACGAAGACCTGCTTAACGGACCTTCAATGGAAGGCGAAGGTGCGTCACAGGACGATATCGACGCCCTGTTTGATTGATTTGATGCCTGATTGATTCGCTGGCCGGGATTACTGGATTCTGATCTTGTGCGTCCAGGTTGCGCCGTCACTTATCGTGATGTTTCTGAAGCCCAGAAGTTTGGCAAGATCAAAAAACGTGAAGTATTCCTGAACGCCCATTTTGGCAAAAAGCGGAGACAGACGCGCTGCCGCCGTGAGTTGGGCCAGCAAACCCCGACCCTGATAGATGGTCGAGATCGCGCCTGCTTCAATGCCGACAATGATCAGTTTATCGGCTTTGCCACCCTTGGCGAAAATCGCCGTTTTTGGTGAATAGTTTCGCTCAATCTGCTGCTTCGTCATTGCGGTGACAAATCCGAGCCGGGTCGCTCGCGTCGCCTCCTTGAAGGTTTTCGCCAAGGGTGTGTAATTTTCAAAAGTTGTCACGCTCGGGTAATAGTATCCCGCGTAACGATCGGGTTTGTCGCTCGCCTCGTCGGCAAGGGCGTCCTCAGCCGGTTTCTCAGCAACTTTGACCGCTTCAGGTTCTGCCGCGGCACAAGCCCCCAGAAAGGCCAGGACCGCCAATATCGTCACCATGTTGTATGATCTCACGCCTGCTCCGCCGGTTTGATGTTTCAGCTATTTTTGATCCGTTCCACAATGACGTGACGCAGACGGGCTTTCAAGCGCGCGTTACTGCGTTATACTCCCCGCGTTTTTCTCATTGGGGTCCGATACGAATTATCATGAACCTGCGCCGGAATAATCTCCGACTATCCTTTGTCGCCAGCGGCTCACCGCGAGCCCAGTCTGCCCGGCGTACAATGACCGCGCTGCATGGCAGCGTCCCGATTGCAGAGGCCGATGCTATCGTCGCCATTGGCGGTGATGGCTTTATGCTGCAGGCGCTGCGCCGTCATATGAAGCGCAATTTGCCGATCTTCGGCCTCAATCGCGGTACCGTCGGATTTTTGATGAACGAATTCCGCGAAGACAAGCTGATCCAGCGTATCAAGTCTGCGGAACTGGTGACCTTGCATCCCCTGCGCATGAAGGCGATACGGGCCAAAGGTCGCCCACGCATCGCCTACGCCCTCAACGAAGTATCCATCCTGCGCCAGACCCGCCAGGCCGCGAACGTCAGAATTTCGGTCGATGGCAAGGTTCGCATTGACCCACTTGTCTGCGATGGCGCGATGGTCAGCACACCGGCTGGCAGCACGGCCTATAATCTTTCCGTCCACGGCCCGATCCTGCCGCTGGGTACCGAAGCGCTGGCATTGACACCGATCAGTGCTTTTCGCCCGCGACAATGGCGGGGTGCGATCTTGCCGCGTAATGCCAAAATTCGCTTCGACATTCTGGAAAGCGACAAACGCCCCGTCAGTGCCGTGGCTGATCATACGGAAGTTCGCGACGTCATTTCGGTCGAGATCGAAGAAGACCGGACGACCAAAATCCACCTGCTGTTCGACCCTGAACATAATCTCGAAGAACGTATTCTGAACGAGCAGTTCAATAGCTGATCTTCTTCCTCATTTCGTAAAGTTAATCGCATGACCGCAGTCTCCCTGCCCGAAGACAACACCACGACTGAACGCCCGACTTTTGTCCGCAACCTTGAATGCGGTATGACGGGAACTGAATTGCCGGCCGACACCCTTCATCAGCTATCGCCCGAAGGCTGGCCGTTGCTGGTTCGCTATGATCTCGAGGCGCTGGCAGCCGCCGTCAGCAAGGAAGATCTGAAAAACCGGGCCGCCGATTTCTGGCGTTACCGTGAATTCCTGCCGGTTCGCTCAGTCGAAAATATTGTCTCGCTCGGCGAAATGATGACACCGCTCATTCCGCTAAAAAACACAACGCCCGGCAACGCGACTGTCCTGGTCAAGGATGAAGGTCGCCTGCCGACAGGTTCATTCAAGGCACGTGGGCTGGCGCTGGCCGTCAGCATGGCGAAGGAGCTGGGTGTCAAACGGGCCGCGATGCCAACCAACGGCAATGCCGGTGCCGCCCTGGCGGCCTATGCGACACGGGCCGGCATCGAAACTTACGTATTCTGCCCGGATGATACGCCAGCCGTTAACATGGCAGAGATCGCGCTACAGGGTGCCAAACTTTACCGGGTCAACGGATTGATCAACGATTGCGGCAAAATCGTCGGTGAAGGCAAGGAGGCCATGGGCTGGTTTGATGTCTCGACGCTGAAGGAGCCCTATCGGATCGAAGGCAAAAAGACCATGGGACTGGAGCTGGCCGAACAACTGGGCTGGCGCGTCCCGGATGTAATCTTCTATCCAACCGGTGGCGGCACAGGCCTGATCGGTATGTGGAAGGCCTTTGACGAACTGGAGGCCATCGGCTGGATCGGCTCGAAACGTCCGCGCATGGTCGCGGTCCAGGCCGATGGTTGTGCACCCATCGTCAGAGCCTGGGAAGACGGTGCCGAGCACGCCACGCCCTGGGAGGATGCCCGGACAATTGCCAGCGGCATTCGGGTTCCCGCCGCCATTGGTGATTTTCTGATTTTGCGCGCTGTCAGGGATTCAAACGGTTTTGCCATTGCGGTACCCGACGAGGCGACTGAGCAGGCACGGACAGACGCGGCAACAAAAGACGGCTTTCTGCTGTGTCCCGAAGGTGCCGCGACGTTGGCGGCTTATCAGATGGCGCTTGAGCAAGGCCGCGTCTCGACTGATGAGGAAGTGGTGCTCTACAACTGTGGCAATGGTTTGAAATACCCCATGCCCGCGGCAGGCATTGATCTCGACCGGACGAAACCAATCGATTACAGCGCCATCTGATCCGCGTCAGGGGTGACTGCCGGGAAATGGATTTCGTATTCCGAAATCGTCTTTCGAAACCGCTTCCTCGAAGCCCCGCAACAGGACCCGGCGCAAGGCGCGGGTTGCCTTGGTACCACTGACTTCCTCGCCGCGTCGCCACCATTCAAGCAACATGCCGTTCAGCGAACCAACGACCAGATTTGCCAGGTCCGCGCGATCAATGTCGGTTCGGAAAGCACCGCGAATAGCACCCAGTTTGATGATGCCGTCGGCGATCTTGACGAGATGCATGCTGAGGATTTTGGTCTTGTCCTCCAGCTCATCATCGCGCCCCTTGAATTCGATACCGAAGCGGATCAACAGCACCAGATAATCAGCCTGGCGGGCGGCGATGGTCGAAAAGCCGTTTAACAACCCCACCAGTTTGCCGTTGGGGGTCGCGTGAGCCTCGGCAATACGCGCGACCAGAGGTTCGATCGCCTTGTATTCGATCTGGTTCAACATCATCATTCCAAGGTTCTGCTTGTTTTTACACTCCTCGATCAGTTCCTCGGTTTCAATTGCCGCAGCGATGGCTATGTCATCCATCGATACGCCGGAAAAACCCTTGCTGAGAAAGAGTTTCAACGACGAGGAAATAACCCGTTCCAGGCGCGCCTGACGACCAGTCTGGGCGAGTTGAGCCTTGGCCAAATAAATCTCCTGTCGGAATGAGGTTGAACTGGCAAGGTACGTGCGATTGGCGAGGAGTCAAACGCAATCAGTGACCGGCGATCAAATGCCGCAGGTTTATTTCTCTGCTTCCGGCCAATATTGGACAAACCAATTGTTTGCTCGTTATACGGACATGGTTAATTCACTTTATCGCCATACTGATGCCATGATAGCTCGCCAGGTTGTCTGCCGAAAAATATTTTAGACGTACACAAATCATTATTCAGGGGACGATTATGGCAGACGATTTGAGGGGAAATAGCCTGCGGATTTCAAACGGCAGCGACAAAAACGAGCCGACGCGGGCGCACTATCGGGAACAACGGTTTGATGAATATCCGCTCGTCTTCGATCAACTGGACGCAATCTGGAAACAACTCGCGTTTGATCAGACCGCCGGGCAAACCCTGCATCGCGACACAAACGATATGCTCAACAACCTGATCAGGATCAAAAAACGGTATCCAAAAACAGAATGAGGCAATAAATCAGAGAGTTTCGATCATACCGCCATCGACGACCAGCAAGTGACCATTCACGTAAGAGGCAGCGTCAGAGGCCAGGAACACGGCAGCACCGCCCAGTTCCCTGACATCGCCCCAGCGGCCGAGCGGCGTACGATCACAAACAAAGGCATTGAATTCCTGGTCCTTGACCAGGGCCTCATTCAATTCGGTGGCAAAATACCCCGGCGCAATGCCGTTACAGGTGATGCCATGTGGACCCAATTCCGCGGCCAGGCTACGGGTTAATCCCATCAATCCGGCCTTCGCGGCAGCATAAGCCGGTATCGTTGAGCGTCCGACGACGGAAAGAATTGAGGCCGTATTGATGATCCGCCCCCGGCCCTTCGCGACCATTGCCTGATGTGCAGCGCGTGAGAGGTAAAAACAGGATGTCAGATTGGTCGTGAGAACGCGGGTAAAATCCGCCGTCTCAAAATCCTTCAGTTCGGATCGATGAACAATTCCGGCGTTGTTGACGAGAATATCGAGACCGTCTGCCGAGGCAGAAATTTGGCCAACTGCCGCTACCGCCTGTGTTTCATCGGCGACATCAAAAACTGAAAACGAGGCAGAGCCACCGCTATCGCGGATTGTCTCGACTTTTTGCGCCAGACTTTCCTCGTATCGGCCGTTCAGGATAACATGGGCGCCGGCTTCCGCCATCGCCTGGGCCATCGACCAGCCGAGGCCTCGCGATGCCCCCGTAATCAGAGCCGTTCGTCCGGTCAGAGAAAACAGATCACTCATTTCGGTTCCCATCGTTTGTCGGTTATTTTCAATAATGCCAGGACGACATCCAGCCAATATAGATTGAGCATTAATAAAATTTAAGAAATTAAGTGTATGTATGCTTGTTTCGCTGGTATTTTGCACCAGCTCTTTCGATATAATCGTGTCGAAGAGACGCCCGCTGATTTTTTTGGTCAAGTGTGTACAAATGACTGAACATGACAAAGCCCTGAACGACAACTTGCCTGTTGAGACGGTTGTTGGACTGGCACGCGATATGCGTGTACCGCTGAATTCGATCCTCGGCTTCAGTCAATGGCTGGCAACGGACAGTTCACGCATACTCGCCGAGGACCAGCGCGAAGCGGTTTCCCAGATCATGGATGCAGCGCGTGAACTCAATCAGTTGATTGAGGCGACCTTGACCCCTGACCAGTCGATGCCCCACGTCCTGCAAATCAAGGATGGCGAGGTCGATATCGCTGATGTGGTGGCCAAGAGCATCGAGCTTGTCACGCCGATGGCGGTCCGATCCGGTATCGAAATTACAAATAACGTCAAATCGGGAAAGGAAACCCGTGCCCGCGGGGACGTCTCCCGGCTGCGTCAGCTGGTTTTCAACCTGCTCAGCAACGCTGTGAAATTCAATATTTCTGACGGACAGGTAACGGTCGACTGCACAAATTCGAGCGACGGCATGTTACGTATTGAAGTCCAGGACACTGGCGCAGGTATTGCCGAGGACCGGCGCGCCGCAATTTTTGACCCTCTTACAGTCGGCCTGTCTGAGGCAGGCGGCAGCCTGGGCATGGGACTGGCGATTGCCAAACGCCTGGCTGATCTGATGAACGGGCGAATTGGATTTGACAGCGTTGAGGGTAAAGGATCGACTTTTTGGGTCGATCTCGTACCTGTGGAAGGATCGCACCCCGAACCGGCAGCGATTGAACCCGGTTCTGAAAACGCTGGTGCAAAACCCGACAGCGATGAGCCCCGGCGTATTCTCTACATTGAGGACAATCCGGCGAATATAAGGCTGCTCGAGTTTCTGATTGCCCGTCATGTCGAATTTGCCCTCGAGACGGCGATCAGCGCAGAAGACGGGATCGAAATGGCGTACGCCGATCCGCCAGATCTTATTTTGATGGATATCGGATTGCCGGGTATGGACGGATTTGAGGCGCTGGAAGTTTTGCGCGACGACCCGCGGACCTCCGCCGTTCCTGTCATGGCCGTAAGTGCCAATGCCATGCGTCATGATATCGAACGGGGGCAGCAGGCCGGATTTGTCGACTACCTGACAAAGCCCATCGTCATCGACGACTTTTTGGCCGCGATCAATCGGGTTTTGCCCGGCGCCTGAGCTCGATTGGTCAGAACGTCATGTTTAGCGAACAAAGTGACGACCACCCGAAAATTACCACGAGAGAAATTGGTTAACGTGAGCAATCAGCGGGCCACAACATACTGGATTGTCGGAGTTGGCCTTGTGGCAGGCGGCGTAGTTCTGCGCTCGGTCGATTACAACTCGAACGCAGAAACCCATTTGGTTCTGGAGGCCATTGCCACCGTGCTGGCAATGGTCGTTGGCGTCCTTGCCCTGGTACGCCATTACAGCAAACGCGACACGACATTTCTCATTATTGGCGCAGCTTTTTTCGGCACGGCTTTCCTTGATGGCTACCATGCAATTGTCACAACCAGCACGGTTTCAGCAATGCTGCCATCGGAACTTTCGTCCCTTATTCCCTGGAGCTGGGTCGCGTCCAGAGCCTTGTTGTCTTTTTTGTTATTCCTGAGCTGGTATTTGTGGCACCTCGAAAACCGACGCGGCTCAAACTTTTATCTTTCTGATCGTAAACTCTACGTAATCATTGGCAGTCTGACTTTGGCAGCATTTCTGTTTTTTGCCTTTGTTCCGTTGCCGCGAGCCTACTTCCCCGACCTTCTCACGCCGCGTCCCGAAGAATTCCTGCCTGCCGGGTTTTTCCTGATCGCCTTGACTGGTTATCTTCGCAAAGGGCATTGGCGGGTCGACAGTTTTGAACACTGGATGATTCTGTCGCTGATTACCTGCACGATCAGCCAGGCCGTTTACATGTCTTCGTCCCGCGATCTGTTTGATGCCGGATTTGATGCTGCGCACGTTCTAAAAATTGTCGGCTATATTTGCGCTCTGATCGGCCTTGTCACCAGTATGAGTTCGATCTTTCGCGATGCCTCCGATACGACTTTCACACTGGCACAGGCCAACATTTCCCTGAAAATCGAAGCAGATGAACGGCGGCGCGCCGAAGAAGATTTACGGGTCGCAAAAGAAGAAGCCGAAAAAGCCAACAACGCCAAGTCCGATTTTCTCTCCAGCATGAGCCACGAGTTGCGCACACCGCTCAATTCAATTCTCGGGTTCAGCCAGTTGATCTCAACCGACCCTGATTTGCCGCTCGATGAGGAGCAACAGGACTCAATCGATCAAATCAGCCGCGCCGGCAGTCATTTGCTGGATTTGATCAACGAAGTTCTCGATCTGTCGAAAATCGAAACAGGTGCCATGACCTTGTCAATCGAAGGTATCATGATTGGCACGACATTCGATGACATCGTCAGTTTGACAGAGACGCAGGCGGCAACGCGCAATATTGATGTCAAAACAGATTACGAAAACGTGCGTTATCAGGTCCTGCGTGCGGATCACACGAGGTTGCGCCAGGTCCTGCTGAATTTGCTCAGTAATGCCGTTAAATACAACGTTGAAGGCGGCACAATAGAATTGGGTTGCACAACAACGGATGAAGGCCTGTTCCGTATTTCAGTACGTGACACCGGACCCGGTCTCACTTCGGAACAAATCAAGGATATTTTTGAACCCTTCAATCGCCTCGGCGCGGAACGTACCGAGATTGAGGGGACAGGTATCGGCCTGACGATCACCAAACGTCTGGTCGAAATGATGGGTGGCGAACTGACCGTAGATAGCGAACCCGGGGTCGGCACGACATTCCGGTTTAATTTGCAACGCGGCGAGGCCCCGACTGACGCCATAGAAGTGGTTGCCGATCAATCGAGGGAACCGCTTGCGGTGCATCATGAGGGCGCACCGCGAAAGATTCTCTACGTCGAGGACAATCCCAGCAATCTGCGTTTGATGGAGCGCATTATAGATCGCCGCCCCGACCTCGAATTACTATCGGCGCACAGTGCCGAGTTTGGCCTCGAACTGGCGCGCACCAGAGCGCCTGACGTTATCCTGATGGACATCAATTTGCCCGGCATGGACGGTTTCGACGCGCTCGATTTATTACGACGGGACAAGCGGACGAATGAGATCCCGGTTCTCGCCGTCACGGCAAATGCCACGAAACGCGACATTGAGCATGGTGAAAAAGCGGGCTTCGTTGCATATATTACCAAGCCGCTCAACATTTCCGATGTGTTGCAGGCAATCGACCTGACGTTAAGCAAAAACGACTGAGCCCTAATTACATTTGCTGGTATCGACGTGGGCCTGATAGTCGAGCCTGTAGTCCGATGCGACCCCCTTCACGGGCTGGCCGTCGGCGAACATCGTCAAGGTTACATCGTATTTCGATCCGGTCATCACCAGCGACAGTTCATAGTCCTGAATAACTTTGTTATCCCGCCGAACCTGCGGCTTTACGATGGCGTCGCTGACTTTGAATTCACCAGCCAGGCCACTGACCGTAAAAATGCGCAACATGCCGATGAACGCGGCGAAGTCTCCCTTGACCACGGTTGATGCCCAGTAAAGTTTGTTCTTGCAAAAAGACAAATACACCTTGGGCTCGAAACAGGACTTGATAACAAACAGCCATGGGTCATGGCCGGCGCCCGAGAGATCCTGGCGGCACTGGCGGGTACTTTTTTTCAGGGCCTCTCGGATTTGCGCGTGGCTCTGGCCCTGATGGATTTCACGATAGCCGAGGACCCGAAAACCACCCTCCGCTGTATTCAGTGTCGGTGATGGTTTGGTCTGCGCTTGCGACGTTTGCGCGTCGGCGGCGTTGCCCAGTACGGCGGCAACCGCAATGACAAGCCCGGCAAGAAGAACGCCCGGCGAGTAAATTGATCCGGTGAAATACCCCATCATATCCCCCTGTCTGTCGCCCCATCATATCTCTGCTGGCCAATTAAGGGCGAAAAAAATCTAACTCGCGACTTGATGCGACTGATGGATCAGGTATCACAATCAGCTCGTTGTCATTCCGGCGATAGGGGCGCGGGAGTGACGTATCGATTTTGGTGCCCGCTGCCGGACTTGAACCGGCACGACCTTTTGGGTCAACGGATTTTAAGTCCGGCGCGTCTACCAATTCCGCCAAGCGGGCACGTCTCGTAAAATCGCCTTGAAACTAATCCAGGTTTCCCTGGCCGACAATACCGGATAGTGTCCGGCCAGAATTATTTTACCCATATTCCGGGAGCTTCGATGTCAAATCCCCCCACCCCGCCGTCTGACGAGTGGACGCCGCTTTTCCGCACAAGCCCTTTCCTCGACCTCATCGGCCCGCTTTTTCAGCGCCCGAACGATAACGGCGATGGCGGCTTCGCAATCGGCTTGCGAATCAAGGAAGAACTCTGCAATGCCCGCCAGGGCGCACACGGTGGCGTGCTGGCGACGCTGGCCGATATCTCGCTGGGCTACGTCTCGTCGTCCTCGGTTGAGCCGGCGGCGGCGCTGACGACGGCGAACCTGTCGCTGGATTACGCCGGCACCGTCAAGCTGGGCGACTGGCTGGAATCCCACGTCGATGTCCAGCGCGTCGGCGGACGGGCGGCTTTCGCCAATTGTTTTTTGATGGTCGGCGACAAACGCATGGCCCGCGCCAGTGCGGTATTTATCCGCAGTGGTGATGTTTAGCTGGGTGACGTCTGAACTTCAGGCCTGGTCTTTCAGTTTGATTTCGCCCTCATAGGGCTCCTCACCAAACGATCGGATCAGTTCGCGGACTTCCTCGGCGGCGGCGTCCAGTTCCTCCTCGTCGCGTGAGCGCATCACCAGACTGGTGCCATAGGTGCCGCCGCGAAAGAAAGGATAGCTGCCGACATCGACTTCCGGGTGGCGTTTCTGGATTTCACCAAGTTTGTCGGCCAGTTTGCCTTCGCCAATGGTACCGCCGACGGTACGGGACAGCACGGGCGAGCCGCCGGCGAGATGATGGCGGATCGAATCAAACATTGCCCGCATGATCACGGGCACACCGGCCATGACATAGACATTGCCGATGCGATAACCCGGTGCCTGGCTGATCGGATTTTCGACAAGCTCCGCCCCCGCCGGCATGCGCGCCATGCGCAGGCGCGCCTCGTTCAATTCGCCCGGTTTATAATGGGCCTGCAGAATGGCGTGCGCCGTCTCGTTGAGCTCGTATTCAACACCGAAAGCCTCGGCGATACATTCGGACGTAATATCGTCATGCGTCGGGCCGATGCCGCCCGTGGTGAAGACATAGTCGAAATTCGCCCGGCAGGTGTTGACGGTCTCGATGATCGTCGCCGGCACGTCGGGAATAACCCGGGCTTCGGCCAGTGTCACGCCGGCTTCGTTCAATTCGGTCCCGAGATGGGCCAGATTGACGTCCTGGGTTCGCCCCGAAAGGATTTCGTTGCCGATGATAATGACGCAGGCGGTCGGGTTTGGCTTGTCGCTCGTCATGGTTGCTCCCTGTCTGGAACCTAAGTTTAACACCGTACGGGGCGGGCGGTCACACCAACAATTGAATATGGCCCCGTTTCCCCCTACTTTAATTCCATGAAATTCCCTGATCCCCTTATTCGCGGCGTGTTGCAGCGCCGCTACAAACGTTTCCTGTCCGACATCGAGCTCGAGGACGGCAGTGTTGTCGTGGCCCATGTCGCCAATTCAGGCTCCATGCTGGGCCTGACGGAGCCAGGCTCGGAAGTCTGGATCTCGCCGGCGCGCAATCCGGACCGCAAGTTGAAATTCACCTGGGAGCTGATCCGCGATGGCCGCAGCCTGGTCGGCATCAATACCAGTCACCCCAACGCGCTGGTCGCGGACGCCATTGGCCGGGGAAAAATTCCTGAACTGGCGGACAAATCCCAGACCATTCGCCGGGAGGTCAAATACGGCAAGAACTCACGCATCGATATCCTGCTTGAAAAAGGCGATGCGAAGACTTATGTCGAAATCAAGAATGTACATTTGTCGCGCAGCAAGGGCCTGGCCGAATTCCCGGATTCCGTGACCTCTCGCGGTGCCAAGCATCTGGTCGAACTGGGTGATATGGTGGACGAGGGGCATCGCGCCGTTATGGTCTACCTGGTCCAGCGTCAGGACTGTAAGGAATTTTCCATTGCAGCGGACATTGATCCGACTTATGCCGAGGCCCTGAAAGTCGCAAAAGGCCGAGGCGTTGAGGCTTTGTGCTATAGTTGCAAGATGACCACAAAAGGGATCGTCGTCGACAAGCCTGTCGCGATGAACCGCTAGACATCAAGGGTGATATTTTGAACGACGTTGGTTACGCAGAAGAACTGGAAGCCCCGCGCCGCACCGGCGTGATCAAGATTTTTCAGGAAGAGCATTTCGCCGCCATGCGCAAGGCCGGGCGTCTTGCCGCCGAAACGCTCGACATGATTACGCCGCACGTCGTGCCGGGTGTAACAACCGACCAGCTCAATACCCTGTGCCATGATTTTGTTGCCGACGCCGGCGGCATCTCCGCCCCGCTGAACTATCGCGGTTTCCCGAAATCGGTCTGCACCTCGGTCAATCACGTGGTTTGTCATGGTATTCCGGGCGACAAGGTCCTGAAGAACGGCGATATTCTCAATATCGATGTAACGCCGACACTGGACGGCTGGCACGGCGATTCAAGCCGCATGTTCCTGGTCGGCGAGGCCAGCGTCAAGGCGCGAAAACTGGTGCAAACCACCTACGAAGCCCTGATGAGGGGCATCGCAGTCATTCGACCCGGTGCCACAACCGGCGACATCGGTCACGCCATCCAGTCATTTGTCGAGCCCAAAAGATTTTCGGTGGTGCGCGATTTCTGCGGGCATGGCACGGGCCAGATCTTCCACGATGCGCCGAATATTCTGCACTACGGTGAACCCGGCGACGGCTTTGAAATGCGCGAAGGCATGATCTTCACGGTCGAGCCCATGGTTAACGCCGGCAAGTATCACGTCAAAGTCCTGGGCGATGGCTGGACCGCCGTGACCAAGGACAAGTCCCTGTCCGCACAGTTCGAGCACACCATCGGCGTGACCAGCGACGGCGTTGAAATTTTCACATCTTCTCCCGCCGGACTGGATTGTCCGCCCTACAGTTGAGGACGGACACCCCATGGCCGCCAAGCCTGACCAGATTGGGCACAGAGAGAGATTGCGGACGCGCTTCATGAAATCCGGCGCTGATGCGCTGGCCGATTACGAATTGCTGGAACTGATGTTGTTTCAGGCCCGGCCGCGCGGTGACGTCAAGCCAATAGCCAAAGACCTGATCAAGCGCTTCGGCAGCTTTGCCGAGGCGGTTTCGGCTCCGACCGAGCGATTGCGCGAGGTCGATGGCGTCGGCGATGCCGTAATTATCGCCCTGAAATCGGTGCAGGCAGCAGCTTTGAAGCTGATGCAGGGCAAGGTCCTGCAACAACCGACGCTCGCCTCGTGGACCGCCCTGATGGACTATTGCCGGGCCAGTATGGCGTACGAGACCAACGAACAGTTCCGAATTCTCTTCCTGGATCGCAAAAATGTACTGATTGCCGACGAGGTTCAGCAGTCCGGCACTATTGATCACACGCCGGTTTATCCGCGTGAAGTGATCAAAAGAGCGTTAGAACTCGGTGCGTCAGCGATCATCATGGTGCATAATCATCCCTCTGGCGATCCCACACCATCAAAAGCCGATATCGACATGACAAAACAGGTGAAGGAAGCCGGGGAGAAACTGGGTGTTATTTTGCACGACCATATTGTTATTGGCCGGTCGGGTGACGCCAGTTTTAAAACGATTGGATTGTTGTAGAACGGGTGGTCATAATTTAGTGAAAAAGATTTTTCAGGGTGGTGATCTGACGGAGGAACAGTATGTCTGATTTGGTCAGTGTAAAAACACAGCTTGAAGAACGACTGGTGATGCTGACGGTTCGCGCCGAAGAAGCCGAAACCGAATTGCGCGCCGGCCACAGTGCCGATTTCGAGGAATACGCCACCGAAGCCGAAGGCGATGAAGTGCTTGAAGGTCTGGAGGGCTCGGCGATTGCCGAAATAAGCCAGATCCATGCCGCACTTGGCCGCATCGAAGACGGCTCCTACGGGGATTGCGTGACCTGTGGCGAAGAGGTTGGCGAAAAGCGCCTCGCCGCCCTGCCGCACACACCACAATGCATTGCCTGCGCCAGCAAGAACTAACCTGCCTTGTCGGCAAGAATCCCTTCGACCAGGACCTGAACGGACAAGGCATCTGCCGCCGAAGCCAGAGAATGATCTTCGCCCGCCATCCAGCGTGCCACAGCGTCGAGTTGGCGACGAAAACTGTCGCTGCGTAAATCGCCGTGTTCCTCGAGTTGCTGCTGCCACGCGCCGCCATCCGAGACCTGCAATTCGAACCAGTCGTGCAGGCGGTGGCTCAGCTTCGAGCCAAAGATTGTCATCTCGACCCGGTCCGGCCCTGCCCCGCCGCTTGAGCCCAGCAACTTGACCGGTACCTCACCGCATTTGAGCGTCGCCGTAACGTGCGTTTCACACAATGCCGGATCCGTTTGATAAACCGGTGCCGCATCGACCAGCTCGGCCGGGCCAAAGAATCGCTCAACCAGATAGATGAAATGCGAAAAGACTTCCCGCGTATAGCCGCCCTGATCACGGTAGCGCAGCCAGTCCGCATCAGCTTGCCAGTCGCGCGGCCAGCGGGCGAAGTGGACGATGACGTCAACCCCGGAAACGTCTCCCAGATCACCATTTTTCAGGCGCTGATCGGTGATCTCGATGGCACGGGCCGAGGCTTGCGCGAAGTTGATGATATTCGGTGTATGACTGGAATCCAGGCGCGCAACAAAATCCCGGCTGTCTTCGATATCAACACCCAGCGGTTTTTCGCAATAGACCGGCTTGCCCGCCTCCATCGCCATGACCGCGTATTCCTTATGCCAGGCCGGCGGACAGGCGATGTAGACGAGGTCGGTGGCCGGGTCATTGATCAGACTTCTGGCATCGGCAGCAATAGTCAGTTCGGGCGCGATTGATTGCGCCGCCGTGCAGGCTTCGTCTGAGGGGTCCCAGGCTCCTGAAAACCCGAAACTGGCGTGGGCGTCCATCTGGCCGATCATGCGCCCGCCCATGATGCCAAGGCCAATAATTGCTGCGTTGTACACTTTATCCGTCATCCGAAAAATCCCGCCTGAAACCTGAGATACCATAGCGCGGACGTTATCATTATCCGGCCAGATTTCCCAGTCTCGGGTCTCGACAAGCACCCGGCGTTAAGGCAACATCACGGCGCAAGAGACCCTCATTATCCTTAGGAATATTTTGAATGAAAAATCTTTTCTCGGTCGCGGGTAAAACCGCGCTCGTCACCGGTGGTTCGCGTGGCATTGGCTTGATGATCGCCCGTGGTTATGTAGAAAATGGCGCAAAAGTATATATTTCGTCCCGCAAGGCAGACGTCTGTGATGCCGTTGCCGCCGAGTTGTCGGAGCACGGCGAATGCATCTCCCTGCCTGCCGACATCAGCAATATAGCAGGCGTTGAAAAACTGGCCGCCGAATTATCGGAACGTGAAAAGGGCCTTGATATCCTCGTCAACAATGCCGGTGCTGCCTGGGGCGCACCGCTGAGCGAGTTCCCGGAAGACGGCTGGGACAAGGTGATGGATCTCAACGTCAAATCGATTTTTTTCATGACCCAGCAGTTGCTGCCGCTTCTGAAGGCAGCGGGTGATGCCGATGATCCGGCGCGCGTGATCAATACAGGTTCGATCGATGGTCTGAGTATTCCCCGGCTGGAAACTTATTCCTACCCGGCCTCAAAAGCCGCTGTGCACCATCTGACGCGGGTTCTGGCCAATAAACTGGCCAAGGACGATATTACCGTCAACGCCATCGCGCCCGGTCCCTTCGAAAGCAACATGATGGGCCACACCCTGAGAACTGTGGGCGACCAGATTGCGGCGGAAAACCCCCGCAAGCGGATCGGCACCCCGGAAGATATGGCCGGCGTCGCCATTTACCTGGCCTCGCGGGCCGGTGCCTATGTGACGGGCGTGGTGATACCCGTCGACGGCGGCATTCTGATTTCCGGCAACAGATAACCGCATGTCGGACACCACTGAACAGGCCGGGGCGGAGGACAATCTGCCGCCCTTCCTCGAACTGGATCGCCCGACGCCGGCGGTCACGGTTGAGCCACAGGATGATGGCACGATCATCCTGAGTTGTCCGCGCGCCCTGGAAGCCTTCCCCGACAGCTTGCTGGAATACCTCGATGCGGCGGTACGGGATTTCCCGGAACGCTCTTTCCTCGCCCAGCGGGCACCGGACCAGGACGGCGATGTCGGCGACTGGATCCATCTGAGTTATGCGCGCTGCACGACAGAAGTGAACGCCATCGCCCAATGGCTGATTACCCACGGTTACGGCCCCGATAAACCGGTTATGGTTTTGTCGGAAAATAGTCTGGCCCAGGCATCCTTCCTGCTCGGTGGTATGGCAGCTATGGCTCCGGTTGTGCCGGTATCTCCGGCCTATTCCCTGCTGAGCAAGGACTTCGACAAACTCAAATATGTCTTCGACCTGATCAAGCCTGGCCTGATATTCGTTGAAAATGGCACCCGTTTCGCTGCGGCCCTCGCCGCACTGGAAACGACCGGCATCGACATTGTTGCCGTCGCGGATGTACCGGAAGGGGGCATTTCCTTTGACGCGTTGATCTCGTCGACACCCACCGACGAGGTTGCCAGGCGGAGAAACCAGATCACACCTGAGGCAGTCGCCAAGATACTCTTTACGTCCGGCTCAACCGGTATGCCGAAGGGCGTGATCAACAATCACCGCATGCTGTGTGTCGTTCAGGCGATGTTATCGGACGTGTCCCATCCGCGCCCGCCCGAAGACCCGCCGGTCGTGCTGGACTGGCTGCCCTGGCATCACACCTTCGGTGGAAATGCCACGTTTAATGCAGTGTTGCGCAACGCCGGCACGCTCTACATCGATGGCGGTCGCCCGGTGCCGGGCCTGTTCGACAGGACGATCCGAAATCTGCGTGACATCTCACCGACCTATTTTTCCTGCGTGCCCGGGGCCTATACCATGCTGGCGAGTGTGCTGGAAAAAGATGAAGACCTCAGCGCCCGGTTCTTCAGCCGGTTACAAGGCATGTCCTATGGCGGTGCCGCCCTGCCCCAGGCGCTGTATGAACGCATGCAGGCCCTGGCGATCAAAACCATGGGCCATCGCCTGCATCTCTCGACCGGCTACGGTGCGACGGAGACCGGTGCCCTGAATACCTCAGTCTATTGGGGCACCGTACGCATGGGCCTGATCGGCCTGCCCCTGCCCGGCGTCACGCTTAAACTGATCCCGACGGCGGGCAAATTTGAAGTCCGCATCAAGGGTCAACAAATCATGCCGGGCTACTATAATCGCCCCGATCTCGACGCCGAGGCTTTTGACGACGACGGCTGGTTCAAATCAGGTGACGCTGCTGTCTGGGCCGATCCGGACGATCCGCTTCAGGGCTTGGCCTTCGCCGGGCGTGTGGCCGAGGACTTCAAATTGACTTCGGGCACGTGGGTTCAGACGGGATCATTGCGGGTGCAGGTTCTGGCCGCGCTGTCGCCGCTGGCTGAAGATGCCCTGGTTACCGGCCACGACCGGGATTTTGTCGGACTTCTTGTCTGGCCAAGCATGGCGGGCCTGAAATCGCTGGCACCGGATGCACCCGAAGATGCCTTGCTCAACGATCCGCGTATTGTTGCCGCGGCCCGCGAAAAGCTTGATGCCTGGAACGCCCAGGCTGGTGGATCAAGCGCCCGGATCAAGCGACTGATGTTTATGGCTGAGCCACCCTCCATCGACGCCGGTGAGATTACCGACAAGCGCTACATCAATCAGCGCACGTCGCTCGACCGGCGGGCTGATCTGGTCGAGCGGCTTTATGCCGACCCACCGGGAGACGATGTAATTCTGGCCTGAAATCGGTCGATTATGGTAGTGTTTGCCTCATCGCGCGGGGGCGTTGTGAGGAGGATACCGCTTCATGGAAAGTACGATTTCACACCCGCGATACATGGGTATTCCGACCTTTATGCGCCAAAAGTTTGCCGACAGTGCCGACGGTCTGGACATTGCACTTGTTGGCATCCCCTATGACGGCGGCGTCACCAATCGGCCCGGCGCGCGTCACGGCCCGCGTGAAATACGCGATGCCTCCAGCCTGATGCGGACCATTCATCACGTCACACAAGTGAACCCGTTCGAGAAGTGCAATATCGCCGACCTCGGCGACGTCATGTTCAGCAAGGTTTTTGACGACGCAGCCTCGATGGCCGAGATCGAAGCATTTTTCGCCAGGATCGTCAAGGCGGGCGCAGCCCCCATATCCGCCGGCGGCGATCATTCCGTCACTTACCCGATCCTCAAGGCGCTGGGCGCCGAACAGCCCTTGCACGTCGTTCATATCGACGCCCATACCGATACATGGGACGTTTTCCAGGGGTCGAAATTTCATCACGGTGCGCCCTTCCGCCGGGCGGTCGAGGACGGCGTTATCGATCCCAAGTCGATGATACAGATCGGTATTCGCGGTGCCCAGAACGAAACCGAAGGCTGGGATTATTCGCTGGAGAGTGGCATGCGCGTCATTTTCATGGAAGAATTTACCGCCCTCGGCGTTGACGCTGTTATCGCCGAAGCGCGCCGCGTCGTCGGCAAGGGACCGGTTTATGTCTCCTTCGATGTCGATGGCCTGGACCCGGTCTATGCGCCGGGCACCGGCACGCCGGAAATTGGCGGCCTGACAACCATCGAAGGCCAGGCCTTGATCCGGGGGCTCCGGGGCCTCAATATTGTCGGCGGTGATGTTGTTGAAGTTTCACCACCCTTTGACCAGACCGGCAACACGTCAATGGTCGCGGCGACCTTGATGTATGAAATGCTCTGTATCCTCGCCGAGGCCGTCGAGGCGAGAAAAAATACCTGAGATAAAGAAAGCAAGATCATGCTCACGCAATCCTATGTCCACGGTGCCAGCGACAAACCCCTGATCGGCGAGACCATTGGCGTGCATTTTTCTTCGGTCGTCCAGCGCTGGGGTGAAAAAGACGCCTTGATCGTCCGCCACCAGGATATTCGCTGGACGTATGCCGACCTGGAACGCGAGGTCGATGCCTTTGCCGCCGGACTGCTGGCCCTGGGTCTGGAGCCCGGAGATCGCATCGGTATCTGGTCGCCCAATAACAGCGAGTGGGTCGTCACCCAGTTCGCCACGGCCAAGGCCGGGCTTATTCTCGTCAACATCAACCCGGCCTATCGCATTACCGAACTGGAATACGCGCTGAACAAGGTCAGTTGCAAGGCGCTGATTACGGCGGCGTCATTCAAGACAAGTGACTACCTGGCCATGCTGCGGGAGATCGCGCCGGAGCTCGACACCTGCGATGCCGGGGCCCTGAAGTCGGAACGCCTGCCTCATTTGAAATCGATTGTTCAAATTGGTGGTGACGTAACACCGGGCATGTATGGCTTTGGCGAAATCGCCGGCATGGCCGGTGATGGTGAACGACAACGACTGGCTGTACTGGTTGACGCCCTGCAATTTGACGACCCGATCAATATCCAGTTCACCAGCGGCACCACGGGATTCCCCAAGGGCGCAACGCTGACGCATTTCAATATTCTGAACAACGGCTTTTTTGTCGGCGAGGCGATGAAACTGGATGAAACGGATCGCCTTTGTATTCCGGTGCCCCTGTATCATTGTTTTGGCATGGTGCTCGGCAACCTCGCCTGTGTGACGCATGGCTCCGCGATGATTTTTCCTGACGAGGCGTTTGAGCCGCTCTCGGTTCTCGAAACGGTTCAGGCCGAAAAATGTACAGTCCTTCACGGCGTACCGACGATGTTTATCGCCGAACTCGATCATCCGCGTTTTGGCGAATTTGATCTCGGTACCCTGCGCACGGGGATTATGGCGGGCTCCCCCTGCCCGACCGAAGTCATGAAGCGCGTGGTCGATGAGATGCATATGACCGAGGTCACCATCGCCTACGGCATGACCGAAACCAGTCCCGTCAGTTTCCAGAGCAGTACGGATGACACCCAGGAGAGACGGGTTTCGACAGTCGGACAAATATTACCTCACGTCGAAGCCAAGATTATCGATGAGGACGGCAGAATCCTGCCGCCCGGCGTGAAGGGCGAGTTTCTCACCCGGGGCTATTCCGTCATGCGGGGTTACTGGGACGACGACGAGCGCACGGCAGAATCCATTGATGCGGCGGGCTGGATGCATACCGGCGATCTCGCCATCATCGACGAACACGGCTACGGCAATATCGTGGGCCGGGTCAAGGACATGGTCATTCGCGGCGGCGAAAACGTCTACCCGCGCGAAATCGAGGAATATCTGTACGGCCATCCCCAAGTTCAGGACGTTCAGGTCTTTGGTGTGCCGGACCAAAAATACGGCGAGGAAATTTGCGCCTGGATCATCCTGTCAGCGGGCGAAACCGCCAGCGAGGACGATATCAAGGCCTACTGCAAAGGCCAGATCGCCCACTACAAGGTCCCGCGCTATGTCCGGTTCGTCGACGAATTCCCCATGACGGTTACCGGCAAGGCGCAAAAGTTTGTCATGCGCGATGCCATGATTGACGAAATGAACCTGGAAGTCGCCAAAACGGCCTAGGCCAGTGCCGGTCGCCGAACTGCCCAGGGCCGCGCGGCTTCAAGCTGCGAGGCCAGCTGAAAAAGCGTCGCTTCATCGCCATAGCGTCCGGCGATTTGCACACCAAGCGGCAAACCATCATCCGTCCACTGCAACGGTAATGTCATGGCAGGGTTACCGGTGCCATTGTGCAGCGAGGTAAAGCCGGAATATTCACCGAGCCGCCGGATAACCTCATCGCGATCATTGGCCGAAAAATCAAAATAACCCAGCGGGACAGGTCGGCGGCAGAGTGTCGGCGTAAGCCAGACATCGACGTCTTCGAAAAATGCGGCGACTTGCCGCACGACGACTTGCAGGTCTTCAACCGCAAGCAAATACTGTCCGGCTGTCAGGCGTTGGCTGCTGCGATACATGGTCCAGGTCGCGGCCTCGAAATCGCCTTCGCTCAATTCTTTGCCCGTACTGCGCGCGAGGTGCGCCATGGTGTGCCCGAGCAGCCCGACCCAGATGCGCCCGAAGGCCTTGAGCGCCTTGGGGCGATCAAGCGTCGGTTCCGCTTCGATGACCTCATGACCAAGGTCTTCACACAGTTTTGCAGCGGATTGCACCGCCGCCTTGACTTCATCCGACACGGCGGCCCCCGTCAACGGCTGATCAGAAACGGCAATGCGCAAACGTCGCGGGTCCCGCCCGACTTCCTGCGCGTAAGGCCGTTCCGGCTCGGGAGGATAATAGGGATCACCCGGCATCGGCCCGGCCGTCGAATCCAGAACCAGCGCGCTGTCGCGGACCGAGCGGCAGACGACGTGTTCATGCACAATGCCATTGCCAATGTCACCATTGAGAGGCGCCAGGGAATTGCGCCCGCGCGTCGGCTTCAGGCCGACCAGGCCACAGACCGCACCGGGAATGCGAATGGAACCACCGCCGTCGTTGGCATGGGCGACAGAGACAATGCCCGCCGCCACCGCGGCGGATGAACCACCGGACGAGCCACCTGTGCCAAGGCTCAAATCCCACGGATTACGTGACGGGCCGAACCGGTCGGGCTCGGTCGTCGGCATCAGGCCAATTTCCGGCGTGTTGGTCTTGCCGAAGATGACCAGGCCGGCCCGGCGGAAGCGCGCTGTCAGTTCGGTATCCTGCGGCGAGATATAACCGTCCATAAAGCGCGAGCCCATATTCGTCGGCGCACCGCCAAGCTCGGCACCGAGATCCTTCAACAGGAACGGCACGCCGGCCAGTGGGCCGTCACCAGGGTTGCTGGCTTCCTTGCGCGCAAAATCATGCAAGGGCGTGACAATCGCGTTTATGTCGGGGTTAAGGCGTTCAGCACGCTCAATCGCCGCTTCCATCAGTTCAGGGGCCGAGACCTCGCCTGACGCCACCAGTTCAGCCTGGGCCGTGGCATCGAGCCAGGCTGTTTCTTCTGCGATCGACATGCATATTTCTCCCAAATCTTCCGCGTACACAGGTAGCATAGATGATGACAAAGGATTGGGAGAAACACTAAATGCTCGACGGTCGCATTATTCTTGTCACCAACATTCTCGACTTCACGGGACAGCCCGCCGCACGGGAACTGGCGTCACGTGGCGCGACAATTGTCGCCCATGACGGCGCGTTTGGGGATGCCGATGCTCGCAACGCTTTCGAGGCTGAAAACAAGGGCATGACAGCGCTTGAAAATCAGGAGCCCGAAGCCTGTGTCGCCGAACTGTTGGAAAAATTTGGCCAGCTTGATGTCCTGATCAGCAATGATATTGGTGATGCCAAGCGGGCGAAGATCGACGAGGCCTCGCTGGATGATTTCCGCGATGCCCTGGAAAGCATGACGGTCGCCCCCTTCGCCTTTGCCAAAGCCGTTGTGCCCGGCATGAAGGCGCGCCAACAAGGCAAAATCATCTTCATTACCTCGGCCACGCCGTTGAAGGGCCTGCCCAATTACGCCATGTATGTGACAGCGCGCGGGGCGACGAACACCCTTACCCTGACACTGGCGCACGAGTTGGCGGGCGATAACATCCAGGTCAATGCCCTCGCCCCCAATTTTGTCGAAAGCCCGGCCTACTTCCCGAAAGAACTGGTCGAAAATCCTGAATCCCTGGCCCGCATTACCAAAAACATTCCGCTCGGCCGTCTGGGCAAGCCACAGGAAGTCGGCGAGGCCATTGCCTTTCTGGCCTCCGATTCATCAAATTTCATCACAGGCCACGTCATGCCGTTTGCCGGCGGCTGGGCCTGATTTCAGTTTTTCACTTTTCACAATCATGAGGCATTTATGTTTGAGCTAACCGACAAAGTCGCTGTCATCACCGGATCAACCAAGGGCATCGGCAAATCAATCGCCGAGGAAATGGCCAAAGCCGGGGCCAAGGTCGTGGTTTCCTCGCGCAAGGCCGAGCCCTGCGATGATGTTGCGGCAGAAATCACTGCAGCCGGCGGCGAGGCCATCGCCGTGCCTTGCAACATCAGTCACAAGGATCAGCTACAAAATCTGGTTGATCAAACCATGGCCAAATGGAGCCGGATCGATATTCTGGTCTGCAACGCAGCGGTGAACCCGTTCTACGGCTCCCTTGCCGATGTGCCGGATGAGCTTTTTGACAAAACAATGGAAACAAACGTGCGCTCCAACGTCTGGCTGGCGAACATGGTGGCCCCGCAGATGAAGGAACGCAAAGACGGCGTCATCATCATCACGTCATCTATCGGCGGCCTGAAGGGTGACGCCAACCTCGGCGTCTATGCCATCTCGAAGGCGGCGGATATGCAGCTCGCGCGCAACCTGGCAGTCGAGCTCGGCCCCTATAACATCCGGGCCAACTGCATTGCACCGGGATTGGTGCGCACCGATATGGCGCGCGCCTTGTGGGACAACCCGGACACCTACAAACGCGTCTGCGCCACCGCGCCACTCGGCCGTATTGGCGAGCCGCACGAAATCGCCGGAGCCGCGATCTACATGGCGTCCGACGCCGGCAGCTTCATGACCGGACAAACCATCGTCATCGACGGCGGCGTCACCATCGCCGGCCCACCGCCCGTGACGGGGTGAGGAGCGCGGACGATGCCTGATGCCGTAAACATCGAAGACGAACTGGCCAAACTAACAGTCATGGAAGGCCGAACGCCGGAAACGCCGGATGAAGAAGGTGGAGATCAAAGTTTCGCCGTGCTGGCGCCTTTTGATACTGGCGGCGTCTTCACAGGCAGTTTCAACGGCACCAGCCCGTGGGAGCGCCACACGGCGGGCGATGAACTGGTTCAAATTTTGAAGGGCAGCACAGAAATAACCATTCTGAGCGACGACGGCGATGACGTCCTGAATTTGAGCGCTGGCATGTTGACGGTGGTGCCGCGTGGCTGCTGGCACAGATTTCACGCCCCCGATGGCGTCACCGTGCTAACGGCCACCCCACACCCGACCGATCACTCATCCGCCGCCGATCCGCGTGAGGCAGATTAGACTATTCCGCTGAAATGCCAGCCAGGGCTTTGCGGGTGACTTCGAGGGCACGGATCCAGACGTCGCTTTTCCAGGTGTCGTCATCACCGTAGAAAGCATCGCGCACCGTTTTTTTGATGGCCTGCCCGGCGTCGGATCCGACATCTCCGTGCAGGTAGAGCCAGTTGTCGGCGCGGATGGCCTGCAGCACGTCTTCTTGGGGCAATGTGCCGTATTCGATGGCAACGGGAGTCAAGGTGGCACTGCCAATTGATTGTTCGTAGCCAACATTTAATGTGCCCTGAACGAGGGCCGAGACGGATTCGCCTCCGGTCATCGATTTGGCTTCGTCGCCGTACCAGTTTTTGGCCCGGACAATGGCGTCTTCGGGACCGATGGCGATCAGTTCACCAAACCCGCGCGGCCCCAGTCCGGTATGGAGATCAAGCAGAGCAACATGGTCGGCGCCGACGCACCACTCCGCCGCCAGCGCGCGAATGGTCTGGTTGGACCAGGTCGCCTTGAAGCCGCCAAAAAACATTCCGTCGGCATGGGCATACTGACCACCGGAGACCGCGCCCTGATAAGCGAACAATCCCTGGTCTTCGATGAAACTTGCAATCCCGGCGTCCGCGGCCTCGCGCAAGGGGCCGTCCCAGTCCCCCGGCACGAGCCAGGCGTGGACTTCGTCATAGGCCTCGTTGCCGGGCAGCGGCTGATCAAAATCGGGGAAGTTACGATTGAGATCTACGTTGTCTTCGGTGACACGCCGGTCATGGGCAAAGCCATGCGGATTGTGGGCATGGACCAGCAGGATCGCCGTATCCGCCGGTAACTCCGCCTGAATGTTGTGCTCAAGCAATCCGATCTGGATACCGGAGCCGCAATAGCCCTCGACGCCATGGGTGCCGGAAGAAATCACGACAATCCGTTTGGCATTCGCCGGTCCCAGCAAGGCAATGTCCGTCGCCAGATCACCGCCATCCGGTCCCTTGAGCGGATGGGGATAACTGCCCGTTTTGACCCCCGCCGCCTGCGCCGCCGCCATGAACTTGGCCCGTGCTTCGGCGTAGGTTGCGGAAAACCAGTCAGGGGGGAAATTGGCGGCGTCTGACATTGTTTTTGTCCTGCCCTAGCCAGCCAGGTCCTTGAAGCCTTTACCTTCTGCCGCAAGTTTTGCCAGCAGAGGTGAGGGTTCCCAGAAACCGGCACCGTGTTGTTCCTTGTATTTCAGCAACGCAGCGTGGATGACGTCGAGGCCAATGGTATCGGCCCAGAACATCGGCCCGCCACGATAGGACGGGAACCCATAGCCATTGAGCCAGATCACATCGATGTCGCCCGGACGCAGGGCAATACCTTCTTCAAGGATTTTGGCACCCTCATTGACCAATGGGTAGAAGCAACGTTCGAGGATTTCCTGATCGGAGACCTCACGGCGTTCGATGCCTTTTTCCTTCGCCGCCGTCTCGATGATGGCGTCGACTTCGGGGTCGGGGATCGGGGACCGATTGCCTTCTTCGTAGCGATACCAGCCCTTGGCGGTTTTTTGCCCGAAGCGGCCCTGTTCACAAATCCGGTCGGCGACATCGGAATAGCGCACGTCGTTGGGACGGTCCGCCGCCTTACCCTTGCGAATGCGCCAGCCAACATCGTTGCCGGCCAGATCAAACATGGTGAAGGGGCCCATCGCCATACCAAAATCGTAGATCACGCGATCAACCTGTTCGGGGGAGGCACCTTCCTCAATCAGGAATGTGGCTTCACGGCCATATGAATGCAGCATGCGATTGCCGACGAAGCCGTCACAAACACCAACCATCACACCGACCTTGCCGATGGTTTTGGAAAGCTTCATGACAGTGGCGACGACGTCTTTGGCGGTCGCTTCACCGCGCACGTTTTCGAGCAAACGCATGACGTTGGCCGGCGAAAAAAAGTGCATGCCGATGACGTCCTGCGGGCGTGAGGTCGAGGCGGCAATTTCATCAACATCCAGCGTCGAGGTGTTGCTGGCGAGGATCGCACCAGGTTTGCAGACGGCGTCCAGTTTGCCGAACACTTCTTTTTTGATGCCCATTTCTTCGAAGACCGCTTCAATCACCATGTCGACATCACCGAGATCATCATAGCTTTGCGTACCGGTGAACAAAGCCATGCGCTGGTCCATTTTCTCCTGGCTCAGACGACCCTTGGCGACGGTTGCTGCATAGTTGCCCCTGATGATTTCCATGCCACGGGCCAGCGCGTCGTCTGACATTTCAAGGACCGTGACCGGGATACCGGCGTTAGCGAAGTTCATGGCGATACCACCACCCATGGTGCCACAGCCGATGATGCCGACGGATTTGATATCACGCAGCGGCGTATCTTTTGGCACATCCGGAATCTTGTTGGCCCCGCGTTCGGCAAAGAACGAGAACATCAAACCTGAGGACTGCGGCGATTGCATGCATTCCATGAATAATTCACGCTCGACCTTCATACCTTCGTCAAAAGGCAATTCGACAGCGGCGCGAACACAATCGATGATCTTGTCCGGGGCAAAAAAGCCGCGCGTGCGCCGGGCAATCGATTTGCGGAAGTTTTCGTAAATTTCATCATTGCCACGCGCACCGGCGACATTTTCATCGATATCGCGCACCCGGCGCAGTTCGCGGCCCTCGGCCACGACCTTTTCGGCGAAGGCGACACCACCTTCGAGCAAATCACCGTCGACGATTTCATCAATCACACCGAGTTCCAGCGCCTGGGCTGCCCGGATCGGGTCGCCGCTGGTGATCATCGGCAAGGCTCTTTCAACACCGATCAGACGCGGCAGGCGTTGGGTGCCACCGGCACCCGGCAGGATGCCCAGTTTTACTTCCGGCAGACCGACCTGGGCCGAGGCAATGGCAACGCGGTAATGACAGGCAAGAGCCGTCTCCAGCCCGCCACCCAGCGCCGTGCCGTGGATCGCGGATATGACGGGCTTGGCGCAGTTCTCAATGGTGTCGATGACAGCATGCAGGCTGGGGTCCTGCGGCGGCTTGCCAAATTCCGTGATGTCGGCGCCAGCCATGTAGGTCCGCCCGGCACCAATGATGACAATAGCTGTGACTTCGTCGTCCGCAGCACCCTGCAAAACGCCGTCCTGGATGCCCTGGCGAACGGCTTGCGACAGCGCATTGACTGGCTGGTTGTCGACGGTGACGACGCCAATGGCGCCTTGTTTCGAGAACGATACGGGAGAGCTCATCTCATTTGCCTCTTAAAAAATATTGGATAACGAAAAACGGGACGGCGTCAGGCCGCCCCGCTGATACTGGAAAGATGTGGCGGTGAAGTTCTAGACTTCGAGCCACTCCTCACGAATTTTGTCGTTGGCACGTAATTCATCCGGCGTGCCTTCAAACACCATATGGCCATGACCCATGACGAACACGCGGTGTGCGATCTTCAGGGCGATGGTCAATTTCTGTTCGACCAGCAAAATGGAAATGCCACGGCTGGCGATTTCTTCCAGCAAGACACCGACCTGCTCGACCAGTTTGGGCGCGAGACCTTCGGTGGGCTCGTCAATCATGATCAGATCAGGATCGCCCATCAGGGTTCGGCACATGGTCAACATCTGTTGCTCACCACCCGAGAGTACACCGCCGTCGTTGTCCTGGCGGGCCCGCAGATTGGGGAAAAGATCAAACAGGTCCTCGATTTTCCAGCGGCCTTCCTGGTTGGCCTTCTTCATGCCCAGCAGCATATTTTCCTTCACACTCATGGTCGGGAAAATATCGCGGTTCTCGGGCACATAACCCAGACCGATATGGGCGATCTCGTGCGCCTTCTTTCCGGCGATTTCCTCGCCCTTGAACTTGATGGACCCGACAGGCGGCACATCACCCATGATGGCCTTGCAGGTTGTCGAGCGGCCAACGCCGTTGCGACCGAGCAGACTGACGATTTCACCTTCCTTGACGTCGAAATTGACGCCCTGGAGGATATGGCTTTTACCGTAATAAGCGTGGAGGTCATTTACCTGTAACATTACGCGGCCTCCTCGCCGAGATACGCTTCTCTGACGGCAGCATTGCCACGAATTTCCTCCGGCGCGCCGCTGGCAATAATCTCGCCATAGACCAGCACCGAGATCTTGTCGGCCAGACCAAACACCACACCCATGTCGTGCTCGACCATGACAAGTGTTTTGCCCACAGTGACTTGCCGGATCAAATCAACCGCCTGATCAGTTTCACTGTGGCTCATCCCCGCTGTTGGCTCATCGAGGATGATGATTTCGGCACCGCCGGCAATCGTAATGCCGATTTCCAGTGCCCGTTGTTCGGCGTAGGTCAATACGCCCGCAGGAATTTGCGACCGCTCCACCATGCCGATTTCCTCGAGCACCTGTTGAGTGCGCTCGTTGACGTCCGTCAGTTTATCGACGTTATGCCAGAACGAATATTTGTAACCCATCGCCCACAGCACACCACAACGGACATTCTCGAACACCGTCATGCGCGGGAAAATGTTGGTCACCTGGAAACTGCGAGACAGCCCCAAACGATTAATCTCGAAAGGCTGGAGCCCTTTGAGATCATTTCCATCCAGTTCAATCCGTCCGCCAGACAGGGAATATTTGCCTGTAATCAAATTAAATAACGTGGATTTACCGGCCCCGTTCGGACCGATCACCGCGTGACGTTCGCCTTTTTCGATTTTCAGATCAACACCGCGAATAATTTCGGTTGCGCCGAAACTCTTGCGGACATCAATCAATTCAATGGCCGCACTCATTTGTTATCTCCCGAATTATCAAAGTTTGTTGCCTCTTGCCAGATCTCAAAGACTGCCGGGCCCATCCGTTTGGCGAGGATGAAACCACCAACCATCAGCACGCCGAAAAGGACCCAGGGGGTTGCTGTATCGACATTGAAGACATAGCCGAACAATTCTTTTTCAGATTCACCCACAGCACGGTCGCCGGTAAAATGAAAGAGTTCCATCAGGCCAATTAGGCCGAGACCACATACCACGGCTGGCACACCGATTTTGACATACGGCATCAGCAGGGAACCGAGGCGTCCGGCCTGCAATACCGGCACATGCATCGCGATCAATCCGGAAAGCCCGAACGGCGCGTACATCACTGTGGCCACGAAGACGATACCGACATACAAAGCCCAGATTTCGGTATAGTTCGATAGCAGCGTTTGCAACAAGGTGAAGACAACGGCACCGACAATCGGACCGAAGAACAGACCGATACCGCCGATATAAGCTTGCAACAACACAACGCCCGAGGTCAACGCATTGACGGTCTCTTCTGTCACGATCTCGTAGTTGACGGCAAACAGGGCGCCCGCGACACCGGCAAACATTCCGGATATGGCAAACGACATGAAGCGAACATGCTTCTGGCTATAGCCGACAAATTCAGCCCGTTCAGGATTGTCGCGTACGGCGTTGGCCAGACGGCCAACCGGTGTACGCGAAAATCTGTACATCAACCAGGTGGCCAATATCATCCAGCCACCGATCATGTAATAGACCTGAATTTCCTGCGCGAAGTTCAAACCAAACAGTGGCATGGCTTCGGTTCTGTCAGCTGTAATACCTTCCTCACCGCCCGAGAATTTGGTGAAAATCAGCGATGACGACGCAATCATCTCGCCTATGCCCAAAGAAATCATGGCAAATACGGTACCGGCGCGGTTTGTCGAAAAACTGCCAAACAGCATGCCGAATGCCAGGCCTGCGACGGCACCGGCGATTGGCACAAAAATCAGCGGCAGAACAAAACTTCCGCTGCTCATGATGTTGAGGAAATGGATGGCGAAATAGCCGCCGAGGCCAAAATAGACGGCGTGACCAAACGACAACATGCCGCCTTGTCCCAGCATCATGTTATAGGCCAGCGTAAAGATGATCGCGATGCCCATCTGGTTCAGCACCGCAATTGCGACGCCGCCACTAAAGATAAAGGGCAACCCGATGACAACCAGAATTGCGATCAGCCAGACGGCGTTGCGGCGGACAATCGACCCATTGGCGCTGGTCGACATGGCGCTTGCAACATTACTCATACTTCGCGTGTCCCAAACAAACCGGTGGGTCGGAAGATCAACATCAGCACCAGTAGAAGATAAGGCAGGATCGGGCCCAACTGCGCGATGGTCACCGTATAAAGGTCACTGATCGCGCTCTGTGAATCCAGGGTCATGCCGATGAAAGTGAATAAATCACCGAACGAATAATCGATGGCGACAGCAAATGTTTGCAGAAACCCGATTAGCAGAGAAGCGACAAATGCCCCGATCAGAGACCCCAGTCCGCCGATAACGATAACGACGAAGACGATAGGGCCGAGAGCGACCGCCATGCCCGGGAAAGTTCCAAGCACCGGTCCGGCAATAACGCCCGCCAGACCAGCAAGTGCCGAGCCAACACCAAAGACACCCATAAACACCAGCGGCACGTTGTGACCCAGCATGCCAACCATATTCGGATGCGTAATCGCAGCGTTGATTATCAGGCCAACCCGGCTGCGCGTCAGGACGATGAGAAGTGCAACAAAAATCCCGACTGAAACCAGAAGCATGAAAGCCTTGTAGGCCGGGAAAGTTGAATCAAATAACGTAAACAGCGGAACCGCCAGGATTTCCGGCTCACGGTAATCGAGGTTCTGTTTGCCCCACAACAACTGAACAAATTCCTCGATCAGGAAAGCCAGCCCGAATGTAAATATGAGTTCTGCAACGTGGCCAAATTTATGGACGTTGCGCAGCCCGTAACGTTCAACCAGGGCACCGAAGATGCCGGCGATAACAGGCGCAATAATCAGGCCCGGCCAATAACCGACCACAGAACTGATCGAATAGGCCAGATACGCGCCGAGCATATAAATACTGGCGTGCGCGAAATTCAGGACGCCCATCATTGAGAAGATGAGGGTCAGTCCGCTTGACAGCATGAACAGCAACAAGCCGTACACCAGGCCGTTAAGCAGCGAAAAGATAATAAGTTCAGCCACGGATGGGGGGCCTCCGGAGTGTGGTTGAAAAGGTGATTTTAAATGATGTCATAACCGCGTAGTTGAAAGCGTCTTTTCAGAAAATGCCCGACACCCATCAGGGTGCCGGGCAATTCCGATCAGCAGAAACGGCTTCTTACGAAGGACGTTTCATCTTGCAAGTCGTCGGTGTTGAAGCTTCGGCCGATGTGACCGTTGATTCGTTGGCCAGACCAAAACCCGAATTGTCGTAATCGAATTCGATGTTTTTGTCGGTGTGCACGAAGACACGCAGCGGCATCTGCAGCTGGTGATCTGACGCACGCATCTTGACCTTGTCACCCCAGTACGTGGTGTGTTCCATACCTTCAAGCGCCATGCCAACCTTGACCGGGTCAGTAGATTTGGCCTTGTTCATGGCTTTGGCCATCATGCGAAGGGCTGTGGCAATACGCGACTGGGTGATGTCCTCTTTCGGGTGCATCGCCTTGAAGCCTTGCATAGCCGTACGCCATTCATTGGTCAACGGCGGGTTGGTCGAACCCTGACCGATCAGACGGACGTTATCGACGCCACCTTTACCAATGGTTTTGGTAATGCCGTTGGCCGCTGCGTAGTACGTGAACAGCGGAATGGTAAGACCGGAATCCTGCGCTGCTTTGGCAAGACCAACCATGTCCGCACCCCAGTTACCCGTAATCAGGGCCTGAGCGCCGGACGCCTTGATTTTGGTGATATACGGCGTGAAATCCTTGACCTTCAGGATCGGGTGCAATTCGTTACCGACAATTTTCAGATCGGGGCGTTTTTCGCCAAGGTAGCGAACAGCCGCTGCCGCAACCGATTGGCCAAACGAATAGTTCTGGCCCAGCAAATAGATCTTTTTCATGCCTTTGTCGGCAGCAATGACGTCCGTCAAGGCGTTCATTTTCATGTCGGCATTGGCGTCAAAGCGGAAGTGCCAGAAATTACACTTTTCGTTGGTCAATTTGGGATCAACCGCCGAATAATTCATAAACAGGACGCGCTTGTCCGGGTTACGCGTGTTGTGCTTTTTGATCGCATCCGTCAGAGCGTTGGCAACACCTGAGGAGTTGCCCTGGAAGACATACTGGATGCCTTCAGCGATGACGCGTTTGAGCTGGATCAGGCTTTCTTTCGGTGAAATTTTATTATCAAAGCCGACAACTTCGATGTTGTCGCCGTTGACGCCACCGTTTTTGTTGATCATTTCAGCAAAATACTGGAACTGCTTGAGACCACTGATGCCAACGGCGGCAAAACCACCCGACAACGGATCAATAAAAGCGACCTTGAGGGTCCCGGCCTGGGCCGAGAATGTCGTCATACCGGCAACAGCCGCTACGGCAATCCCCATGCCAATTTTCTGTTTAATCATGGATGTCCTCCCACTGTGAAAAATCGGCTCAGACCATGAATCAGTGCCGACTATCAAATTTTGTCGCCCTTTCCGATTATCGGTGGGCAACGTTATGTGGGGGATTTGACCGCAGTGTATGACCCTGTGTCAAGCGAGGCTTTGGAAATAGCGTCACCACACTGAATAAGCTCTAAATATCAAGGCCCAGGCGCATTTGAGCGATTTCGCCCGGTCGTGGTTTTTATCGCCCGTGGTACATGTATGAGCGAATACGCATGGACCGTACTCATACGATGAACTTCGTAGACGCTGTTCGGTGACCAAATTCCGGTTTAAGGCTTTGCCGCCACCGCCAGATGGAACTCTTCCACCGCCGCCATGACCTTGATCAGGGTTTGATCCCGCAATCGCTCGATTTCCCTGACGCTGAGGGTGCCGGCCTGTGCCTGCGTCTGGCTGATCATGCGGTCTTTCAGGTCTTCCGTCAGTTCGGGGGCCTTGAGCCGGGTCCAGGGTAAATCAAGCGCCGGGCCAAACTGTTCAAGCATGTGCGCCATGCCTCGATCACCGCCCGCAAGGTGAAATGCCATACAGGTGCCCATGAAGGCCCAGCGCAATCCCGGTCCGCCGGTAATGGCTGCATCCAGCTCGTCCGTCGTGGCACTGCCGTCCGCCACCATGTGCAAGGCCTCGCGCCACAAGGCTTCCTGCAGGCGATCAGAGATATATCCCGGCACTTCGTTGCGCACATGCAGCGGTTTCTTGGCGATATCGCTGTAAAACGCCATGGCCCGGTCAATGCTGTCGGCAGACGTCTGATCACCGCCCAGCACTTCGACCAGCGGCAAAAGATAGACCGGATTAAACGGATGCCCGATGACCACACGCCCGGGATGCCGACACCTGGCCTGCAAAGCCGTGGGTAATAATCCGGATGAACTTGAGGCGATCAGCACGTCCGGGGCGGTCGCAGCATCAATTTGTGCGATCAAACCGGCCTTGAGGTCTTCGATTTCCGGCGCGCTTTCCTGAACGAAGTGTGCACCTTTGACGGCCTGCTCCAGCGTATCGGCAAAACTCAGATGATCGCGTGAGGCACCATCAACCAGCCCCACTTCCTCCATCGCCGGCCATGCGTTGTCGACCATGGCGCGCAATTTTGTATCCGCGTCGTCGCCCGGATCCCAGGCTGTGACGTCCAGGCCGCGTGCCAAAAAGTTGGTGGCCCAGCCCGCCCCGATAACACCTGTGCCGATAACTGCAATTTTTGAAATAGTCATGCGATCAATCCTGAGACGTTCGAACTTCAATGCGATATGATCTCTAAACTGTTTTTCAGGCAAGGGACAAGATATGGAAACCGTTGACTTCATCTACATGGAAGATGGCACAAAGGAGGAGTACGAATTCCTCGATGTCCACGAACGCGAATACACGAAGGACGTTGCCGACCGGGTGATCGATCATTTGCGTGGACTGGATGATTCAGTTTCCGGCTACAAGATCACCCGACTTGGCCACAGCTTGCAGACAGCAGCCCGGGCCGAACAAGATGGTGCCGATGAAGAAATGATTGTCGCGGCTTTACTGCACGACATCGGCGATCAGCTGGCGCCCTTTAATCACGGCGATATGGCGGCCTCGATCCTCAAGCCCTATGTCTCGGAGCGCACACACTGGATCATCCGCCATCACGGCATCTTCCAGGCCTATTATTATGTCCATCATTTTGGTGGCGACCGGAACATTCGCGATCGCTACGCCGATCACGAACACTACCAGGCGACCATTGATTTTTGTCACAAGTGGGATCAGAAGGCCTTCGATCCAGACTACGAAACACCTGATCTCGACTACTACGAGCCCATGATCCGCCGCCTATTCGCCCGCGAGGCCTTCGTGCTCGACCGGAACTAGGGCGATCAACACCGATTTTGGATCGGTGATACAGGCTTCGAGGCAGCAGCCGCAGCCGAGACAGAGGTCTTCGTCGATGACCGGGCGTACACTGCCCGCCCAGGTCAAGGCGCCGGGCACCGGGCAGGAACCGGCGCAGGCTCCGCATTCTGGGCCGGAATACGGCAGGCAGGCCGTCTCGTCGATCGTGACGACGGCCAGTTTTTGCGGACCGGGCTGAGGCGCGCCTTCTGCTCTTTCGGGGAAGGCAAGCGCTTCGGGCTCGCAGACCGTGACGCAGGGCCAGTCGGCGCAGAGGTGACATCCGCGATTGGTCAGATCAAGCGCCGGCGTGCCACTGGCCAATACGCCGACGTGACTGGCCAGTCTGAAAATGACGTCGTGCGGACAGGCTTCGATACAGCGATCACAGCGCGTACATTTTTGCAGGAACGTTGCCTCGTCGGCGGCATAAGGCGGGCGGATCCAGCTCGGCGTTATGTCCGCAGTGCCGAGGCCGACAACTTCAGCGGCGGCATCGGCGGCCTTGCTGACGCCAAATCTGAGAAATTCCCGGCGCTTCAAGGCGGGCTCTCTTTTTCATGATGCGCCCGGATCTTGCCGGTCAATGAGCGCCGGCGCTGCACCAGTCCAAATCCGATCAGCAGCACAAACATAAGACCCACAGCAGTGCCGATGGGCCCAATGGTATCGGGGATGCCAACCCGCAACGGGAACTCGACCCGGTGGACTTCGCCGTCAACCTCAAACTCCGCAGTGATGATGTAGTCACCTGCCGGGCCGTAATAGACGCCCTGGCGAAAAACCGCGTCATCAGGCGACTGAACGCCAATGGTTTCAGTATGATCGCGAATGCCGAACCGTGTCATCCACGAATCCAGCCGGACGAGAAACTTGACCTTGCCGGGATAGGGTTTGCCGTCCGAAATTCGCGCGGCATAGAAATTGATCCGCCCGGGGGATTGCGGGCGCGGGATATCCGGGAAGGCCATATATGTCAGGGCATATCCGCCGGCCTGTGTTTCGACTTGCACGGATGGCGGCGTATTGCTGTCTTCATTCAGGCTGTAGCCCGGTCGCCCGAGAATGTGATGGGCCTCGGCGGACTGCAACGGCAATAGAAGCGCCAGCAAAACCAGGCCTGGTTGCAGCAGTGATATCTTCATTCTGCGGCCTCGCTCTGTTTTATTTCCGCATCGCGGTATTCGCGGCCGAGATGGCCGGGACCCTGGGCCGGATAGTCGCCGGCCCGCAGCATAAATGTCATGGCATCCGTCGGACAGATTGCCATGCAGGCTGTGCAGTTGGTGCACTCCTGGCCAAAATCGTCGCGCATGGGATCGAGTTCAAATTCACAGATGACATTGCATTTTGCACAATCGTTACAGCTTTCAGCGATGCGCCGGATGCGCACCAGACGATATCGCCCGAGCAATGAATAAAGTGCGCCGCCCGGGCAGACATAGCGGCAGAAGCCGCGGCGTGTGATCAGAAGATCAAACAGCAAGGTGGCAAAAAAGATCGCCGAGCCAACGCCGAAGCCGCCCTGGGCCACAGCGTAATAGGTTTCACGTCCGATGATCGCCGGTGGATATACGCCGGCCACCAGACTGGCGCCACTGAGTGCCGATAAGGCGAGGCCGCCTGCCAGCACCGCGTATTTGATACGCCTGTCGAAGCGCCAGTGATCGGGAATGAGCGCAGGCTTCAATCCGGCCCAGCGCAGCCAGGCCGCGAAGTTCGTATTGAGTTCGTAAATCAGGGTCGCCGGGCAAATCCAGCCGCAAAATATGCGGCCAAAGAACAATGTGACGACAATGGGGATCAGCGCGGTCGCGACAAAGGGCCAGTGAACATTCAGGCCGGCGACACTTTGCCCGAGCGCGGCCAGGGGATCGGATACCCTGAACCCCCAAAACGTGCCCGACCAGGTATTACCCTTGATCGCATCGAGATCCTCGGCCGGGTTGCTGACAAAAGGTGCGGTGAGGATTTCCATCGCGTCGTAAATGCGTTTCTCCGACGGTGCCAGCAGGTCATAGGCGTGGGACGCGGTGTAGGTCTGATAGAGATGCAGGTAGGGGATGATAATCAACATCGCCAGAACGCAGCTCAGACTCAGCCAGCGCAGCTTGTTCAAGTGACGCCACAGGCCAAGCGGCTTGCGAGCGGCGATATCGGTGCCCTGATCAGCCATGATTGGGCATCACCTTGATCGCTTGCGGCAACTGGATGCAGGAGCGTTCGCACAGGCCGCAGCCGACACAGGCCTCCAGCACATGAGGTTGCTCAAGACGCCCGACCCGGATTGCGACATCCGGCAACGGACAAGCGCGATAGCAGACACCGCAGGTCTTGCCCTGGAACGACAAACAAAGACTTTCATCCACCACGGCATGGCCCATCTTCACCTCGGCCATGATGGTTTCAGCCTTGCGCTCGATTTTCTGAATGGCCCCGGTCGGACAGACGTCGCCGCACTTCATGCAGAGAACGCAGGCTTTTTCGCGTGGCGTAATGAACGGCGTGTCGGTTGACTGAATGCCATTTTCGAAACCGAAATATTTTATGCAACGGTTGGGGCAGGCCTCGCCGCATTGACCACAGCGAATGCAGCGCGCAACAAATTCATCTTCATCCAGCGCCCCGGGTGGCCTCAGGTAGCGTTGTTTTGAGGCCCGGGTCACCGCGCGTGTTTCAGCCGGCACAATCGTCGCGACTGCACCTGAACTCAATACCCGTATGAACGTTCTGCGTCTCATCACTGCCACCATGATTTCCGGGCCACCATGATTTCCGGCGGGCCCCCTCACCCGCCGGATCAAGACTTATGTCCCGCTAGATCTTTTCGATCCGGCAGGCACTCTTCTTGAAATCAACCTGGCCCGAGACCGGATCCCAGACCCGGCTGGTAATGCCATTCGCCAGCCACTTGTTCTTTTTCGGATCGGCACTATCGGCCACTGACAGGTTCCACGGACCAAACATATAGCCCCTCGGCACATTGTTGCGCGCCGGTTTGACCAGACTGTTGGTGCCGACCTGCGCCTTGGCTTCAAGCGAGCCCCGGCGCGTCACCACACGCACCCATTCACCATCCTTGATGCCGAGATCTTTCGCGTCTTCCTCGTGCATCTCGACATACATTTCCGGCACCAGTCGACGCGTTGTCGGACTGCGGTTGGACTTTGCCGTATGGAAGTGTTCATACACTACGCCAAGCCCCATCCAGTACGGGAACTTGTCCTTCGGCACGTCCTGCCACTTCTTGCCACGATGTTCTTCATCCGGCAGATCAGGCGTCAGACCCTTGTCGCGGGCCTCTTTGATCAGGTCCATATGATCAATGGTGTAGTGCCCTTCTTCCGCACCGAAGCGCATCAGTTCCGCCGTCAGTTCCTTGCGGTCGGAATAGTCCTGGCGGCAAATTTTCATGTGGACCTTGCCGTCTTTTGTCCGGAAATAACCGTAAGGTTTGCCGGCCCAATCTCCTTCCTGCAACATGAAACGACGTTTGACGCCGCCGTCCTGTGCCGATTCATAGCTCGGGGCCGGCCACTGGATACCGCGCAATTCCTCGAGTTGTTCGTAGGGCGAGGTGCCGTCCAGCTTCTCGACTTCAAGAATGCCGGTGAGATCGGTGTCGGTGCCGGCCGACGCCCGGATGACATCACGGAATACCTCTTCCGCATCATACGTGCCGTCTTCGAGTTTCTTGTAGGGCAGGATTTTTTCCATATCGAGCCCTAGAATGGTGCCGATTTCCTTCGCCTTGTCGATCACCATGTCCATGTCAGGACGACAGCCTTCCGGCGGCTCGGCTGCTTTCTGGCAGAGATTGATACGACGTTCAGACGAGATATAGACGCCCTGCACTTCGCCCCATGTCGCCGCCGGAAAAATTACATCGGCATAAAGATTGTTGGGTGCATGGCGATAGATTTCCTGCACGACATTGAAAGTTTTCTGCAAGGCCGGACGCACCAGATTGAATTGATCCGGCAGATCAATGTGTGTGGCGTAAACCAGGAACATGGCTTTGAGGTCACCCTTCAGCGCCCGCTCCATCATGCCGACAGCGTAGCCCGGATTCTTGGAATTCATTGCATTGACCAAATTCTTTTCCGGTACACGCCAGGCTTTTGCCATCTTCAGACGGTGCGACACATCGCTCAGCGGTTTGTTGAACGGCAGGCGTCCGGTCAAGCCACCGGTGAAACGCTCACCCATGGCGTTGGGCTGACCCGTCATCGAGAACGGACCGCAGCCCGGCTTGGCGAGGTTGCCGGTCAATGTCAGCAGATTGATGATCGAGATAACATTGTTCTGGCCGTGGATGTGCTGGTTATAGCCAATGCCCCACATAATAATGACACCGCCATACCCGCCCTTCTGGCTGCCCTTGGCGCGAGCCAGGCGTTTGCGTGTGGCGTCGGCAAACATACCGGCGACACGGCGGATCAGTGCGGGCGAGACGTCGTGATTGGGTCCGCCCATGCGATCCTGCACCTGTTCGGGGCTGTAATCCTCGCGAACGGTCTTGACGTATTCCTGCCAGCCCGTGACGTGTTCTTTCAGGAAGTCCCAGTCGATCACATCCTCATGGTCTTTGAGCAGCACGTGGGCCAGCGAATTGAGGAAACTGATGTCACCATTCAGAACCGGGACATGCACATTGTTTTCGGCATTGATATCTTCATAGCCGGTCACCGTGCCGGTGCGTCGGGGATCAACGATGACCGTCGAGATATCATTTTTCTTTTTGTGATCAGCGGCACGCCAGAAAATGATCGGATGGGATTCACGCGCGTTGTGACCAAAGTGCATGATCATGTCGCTGATTTCGATGTCGTCATAGGCCAGCGGCGGCGTGTCAGACCCGAGCGTGGCGAAATAACCGGTCACGGCAGAGGTCATGCACATGCGGGCATTGGCTTCGATTGTGTTGGAGCCCAGCACGCCTTTCAGGAACAGGTTCTCGAGATACTGGCCTTCCATCGTCAACTGGCCCGAGCCATAAAGCGCGATTGAATTGCCGCCATGTGCCTTGGCGAGATGCGCGACCTTGTGGGCGACCATTTCCGAGGCATCGTGATAAGGCACGCGAACAAAGTGCTCTTCATCGAACGAGCCCTTTGTCTTCGAGATGAATTCCATGTCCCCGTGACCAGGCTTCTGCCACTCGGCCCAGACGTCCTTTCGAACGTAGCTGTCGCCTTCCATACGATCGACGTACATAGGCTCGGCTGCCGTAAGCCCCTTGATGCACTGCAGACCGTAGTTGGTCGGGTGTTCCTTGTCTGGCCGCATGGACACAATCTTCCCGTTTTCGGCCTGAATGATGGTGCCGCAACCGACACCGCAATACGGGCACTGGGCGATGGCCGTCGTGCGTTCGGCTTCTGACTCCGCCGCATTGGCCGAGGCAATACCAAGTTCAGGATTGGCTTCGACCAGCAAACTGGCTCCAGCGGCGGCAGTGCCGACGAAGGCGCTGGTTTTCAGCATATCGCGACGGGATAAGGTGGTTTTTTGACGTTTCATGATCTTGTCTCCAACTGAACTGGGGCAGCTCCGGTTTAAGTGGAATTGCTACTTTATTGGTAACGAACGCATACCTTGAGTCTGAGGAAAAGCTTTAGTTTTTCGCCAGACTGCGCAGGTAAACGATGACGTCATCGATTTCCTGATCGCTCAGATTTGCGAGGCCTGCGGGCCCCTGGAAGGGCAGCATACGTGTATTGGATCGGCCGACCTTGATGGTTTCGCGCAAGAATCCATCCGATACCTTGTCGAGAAAGCCGGACAATCCAATTGCTGTACCCGTGCCCCCTGCTTCATAGCCATCACCGTCAACGCCGTGGCAGGTCGAACAGATATTGTCATACCAAAGCTTGCCCATGCGCGGATCGCCTTGCGCCGCCCGTTGTGCATTCACTTCCTTTGCCGTGTTGGGCAATGTTGAATGTGAGCGCAGGAAGGCGACAATGGCACGGACTTTCTTGCGCCCGAGATGAGCAAAGGGTGGCATACCCGTATCTTCGCGGCCATCTCGAATGGTGGCTTCGAAAAACTTGTCGGTGGAGATGCTCAGAAGCTCAGGGTTCGCCAGCGAAGGCGCGAGACCTGGCTCGCCGATGGCATCAGCCTGATGACAGGCCTCGCAGTTTTCCTCAAAGAGTTCCTTGCCGAGTTTCAGCGTCTTGGAAGACTTTGTCTGCGCTGTCGCGGTCGTGCCAATTGCGGTCGTCGCCCCGATTGCGATCATCGACATCGCTGCAACTACGCCTGTAACTATCTTGCGCGCGAACATTTCACTCTCCTCACTGGTTATCAGTCCTTGTCTTCATCATTCCAGCCGTCGCCTTTTTTGGGTCCGGCCATTTCGGCATGACACTGGCGGCAGTCAAATTTCTCTGCTTCCATGCGGTCATGTAATTCGTCCATCACAACTTCCTTGTCGAATTCACGCGGCAGCTCGTGCGCGATGCCCTGATGACATTCGATGCAAGTCTTGCCCCAGGTCGCCGCCAGTTGGTGCATGGTGCGTGATTTGTCTGATTGCAGTTCGTGTTTCATCGAGTCGATGCCGTGGCAGTTTCGGCACTCCCGCGAATCCGTCGCTTTCATGCTGCGCCAGACGTTGCTGGCGAGTTGCAGCCGTTTGGCCTCGAACTTTTCGCGGCTGTCGATCGAGCCCCGAAGCCAGTGAAACAACTCGTTGGTCGCCTGAACCTTTCGCACCACCTTGTGAACCCATTCGCGCGGTACGTGGCAATCCGGGCAGGACGCACGCACGCCTGTGCGATTGGTAAAATGGCTTGAGGATTTGTACTCGGGATAGAGAAAGGTTTTCATCTCGTGGCAGGAGACGCAAAACTTTTCGGTGTTGGTCAACTCCAGGCTCCAGTTGAAGCCGCCCCAGAAAATCATGCCGGACAGAAACAACGCCGCGAACCCCGTCACCGGATAGATAGCGATATTTCTCAACGACCATTTCCATACCCTGAAGACCATTTGAACCCGTTAAATTGCGCATCTGCAAAAGCCTGTTGCGACTTGTCCCCGCGTCCCCGCCAATTGACAGGACGCCTTTTCCCTCAACTTGACCTTGATCAAGTAACCACAGACGAACAATGCGCCTTATTTCCATATAAAAAAAGTGGATTTGGCGCGGCAAGGTGTCGCAGGTTGTTAACACCGGTGTCGCAGGCCAAGGGAGATGGTGTCCCACCCATGGTTTGTGATAGCTTCCGGTCAACAATATTGATCAAGGGAGAGACTGGTGGCTGTATACAATCGCATTGCGGATTTTCACGACGACCTCAAACGCATTCGGCGTGACATTCACGCCCATCCGGAAACGGCGTTCGAGGAAGAACGCACGGCCAAGGTGGTTGCCGATGAGCTCGCATCCTATGGTATGGACGTGCATACCGGACTGGCCAAAACCGGCGTCGTCGGCACGCTGAAAGTCGGCAACAGTGATCGCACCATCGGTTTGCGCGCCGATATGGATGCGCTTGATCTGTATGAGTTGAACGAGTTCGACCACAAATCCGTCCACAACGGCAAAATGCACGGCTGTGGCCACGACGGCCATACGACGATGTTGCTGGGGGCAGCGCGTTATCTGGCCGAAACCAAAAACTTTGACGGCACGGTCCACTTTATTTTTCAGCCCGCAGAGGAAAACGTCGCCGGTGGCCGGGTTATGGTCCAGGACGGCCTGTTCGACATGTTCAATTGCCAGGACGTCTATGGCATGCACAACTCGCCGGGCATTCCCGTCGGCACCTTTCTGGTCAACCCCGGCCCGATGATGGCGTCAGCCGATTTCTTTGAAGTCAAAATCACGGGCGTTGGCGCGCATGGCGCCTTCCCGCATCAAGGCAATGATCCGGTCGTCATCGCAGCCCAGATGATCACGGCATTCCAGAACATTGCCGCCCGGCGCACCGACCCGCTCGATTCGGTCGTGGTCTCCGTGACCCAGGTTCATGCCGGTCACACCACAAATGTCATTCCGGAAGATGCCGTGCTGTCGGGCACAACGCGCGCGTTGAAAAAAGATACGCAAGACATGATCGAGCGTGAAATGCGTCAGGTCGCTGAAGGAATTGGTGCGGCGTATGGCGCGCACGTCGAGTTCACGTACGACCGGCGTTATTTGCCGACCATCAACACGCCGGCAGAAACCGAATTTGCCGCCAGCGCTGTGGCCGAAGTCGTCGGAGCCGAGCATCTGTTGCGTGACCAGCCGCCAGTCATGGGGGCTGAGGATTTCTCCTGGATGCTGGCCGAACGCCCGGGCTGTTACATCCGGATCGGCAACGGCGTCGAAGGCGGACCCGGCGGCTGTCATGTCCACAACCCCAATTACGATTTCAACGACGAAATCCTGACGATTGGCGCGAGTTACTGGTCGAAGCTGGTTGAAATGCAGTTAGGGGCCTGATCGATCATGACATCGTTTCGTATCCGCCACGTCGCCAATCCGCTGGCAGACAAAAATGCGCCCTGGGGTGACGACGAAAGTGCTGTCCTCAACCTGGCGGCCAACGCCGCGGCACGTGACGAGATCGCCTCGTGGCCGGGATACGCGCCGACGCCGCTTCATGACATGCAGGCTTTGGCGGCAGAACTGGGCATTGCCCGGCTTCAATTGAAAGACGAAGCACATCGCTTTGGCCTGAAAAGCTTCAAGGCGCTGGGTGGGGCCTATGCCGTGCTGGGTGTGCTGCGCTATGTCCTGCAGCACGAACACGGTCTTGAAGATGTGACCTCCGCCGATCTGCGGGCCGGAAAATATGCTGATCAGGTCTCAGCGATTACGGTCTGTTGTGCGACTGATGGCAATCACGGGCGATCCGTGGCCTGGGGCGCGCAAATCTTTGGCTGTCGCTGCAACATTCACCTGCACGAACACGTCAGCCAGGGCCGCGAGGACGCCATTGCCGCCTATGGTGCCAACATCCTCCGCGTGCCGGGCCATTATGACGACTCGGTTCGTATCGCCGCCGAAGATGCGGAGCGCGAAGGCTGGCATCTCGTCTCCGATACGGCGTGGATCGGTTATGAAGATATGGCTGCGCGTGTCATGCAGGGCTACACCACGCTGACGTCCGAGATTTTCACCCAGTTGCTGCCGGATGAATGGCCGACGCACGTCTTCCTGCAGGCCGGCGTGGGCGGCCTTGCTGCGGCAGTCGCCGGGCCCTTGTGGGAAATGTGGGGGGCCGAGCGCCCGCGCATCATCGTGGTCGAGCCGGAAAGTGCAGATTGTGTCTATCGCAGTATCGGTGCCGGAGCGCTGACATCCGTACCGGGTGATCTCGATACTTTTATGGCCTGCCTCGCGGCGGGCGAGATGTCGACGGCGGCGTGGACCGTTCTTAAGGGCTGCGCCGATGACGTGCTGGCACTCGAAGACGACGGGGCGCGCCACGCCATGCGCATCCTCGCCAACACAACGCCGGGCGTGGTGTCGGGCGAATCCGGTTGTGCCGGCATCGCCGCCTTGATAGCCGTCTGTGCTGACGCAGATTTGCGCGGCACGCTGGGGCTGGACGACACATCGCGTGTGCTGTGCATTAATTCCGAAGGCGACACCGACCCGGAAGCCTACGCAGCGACCATCGCTGCCACTTAATCCATTCAGGAGAAAAATATGCGTGACTTGACGGGCAAGGTCGCCTGGATCACAGGTGCTGGAACCGGCATGGGCCGTGCCGGTGCGATCAGCCTGGCGGAAGCCGGCATGAAAGTCGCATTGTCGGGCCGGCGGGTCGACAAACTGGAAGAAGTCGCAAGTGTCATCGGTGCGGATGCGGCACTGGTCGTGCCACTAGATGTCACTGATCAGTCGGCGGTTGTTGCAACGGCACGTGAGATCGAGGCCAGACTGGGCAACGTCGATGTGCTGGTGAATTCAGCCGGCACCAATACGCCCAAACGGTTCTGGCGCGACGAAGCGGTTGAAGAATTTGACCAGGTCATGGCGATCAATCTGAACGGCGCGTTCTATTGCTGTCAGGCCGTGCTGGCGGGCATGCGAAGCCGGGGTGAGGGTCTGATCATCAACATCTCGTCCTGGGCCGGTCGCTATCACGCGCTGGTCTCGGGCCCGGCCTATAACGCCTCCAAGGCCGGCATGATCTGGATGAATGAAAATCTCAACATCGAGGATGGCGAGAACGGCATCCGCGCCTGCGCGATCAACCCCGGTGAAGTGGCGACGGAGATCCTCGACAAACGCCCGATCCCGACGCCACAGGAAGAGCGCGACAAAATGGTTCAGCCGGAGGAAATCGGCGAGATCATCCGCTTCATCACCGCCCTGCCCGCGCATGTCTGCATCAACGACATCACAGTCTCCCCCACCTGGAACCGCGCCTACGTCGGGACTGTTCCGAAGCCTTAGGGCAGTTGACTCCCTCCCCTCTGTGTGGGGGAGGGTTGGGGTGGGGGGCTATGCATTCGACGGATAGATCCAGCCCATCAGCCGCTTCACCCCCACCTAACCTCCCCCATCAAGGGGGAGGGACAAAATATTGACAAAAAAAGGGCGCCCCGCAGGACGCCCTTTTCTGTGATGTGACGAATTTATTCAGCGGCGATTGGCTGGGATTCGTCGATGGCTTTCAACACTTTGGGCGGTGACATGGGCAACTCTTCCATGCGCACGCCGACGGCGTTTTCGATGGCGTTGGCCACAGCGGCCATGACCGGAATGATCGAGGTTTCACCAATACCGCGCACACCGTAGGGATGGGCCGGATTGGGGACTTCGACGATGACGGTATCGATCATCGGCAAATCCGAGGCGACGGGTATGCGATAATCGAGGAAGTTCGCGTTCTCCAGACGACCGTTTTCGTCGTAGATGTATTCCTCGTTCAGCGCCCAGCCGATGCCTTGAGCCGTCGCCCCCTGGAACTGGCCTTCGACATAGCTCGGGTGGATGGCCTTGCCGGCGTCCTGCGCCACGGTGAAGCGCAGGATCTTGACCAGACCGGTTTCGGGATCGACCTCGACATCAACCGACTGCGCGGCATAACTCGGTGCCGCACCCTGAACGTTCGATTCGATATGACCAGAGATCGGACCACCCTGTTTCGGCGCCATCGCGGCCAGGTCTTTCAGGCTCAAAGGCTCAAAATCACCGGCGTTGCTGCTGGCGGGACGGGCCTGGCCTTCTTCCCAGACCACGGCATCCACCGGGATATCCCAATGAGCCGCCGCACGTTCACGGCAAGTCTGGATAACCTCCCGTGCGGCTTCAATAGTTGCCTTGCCGGTCGAGAAGGTTGTCCGGCTGCCGGCAGAGATAAAGTTGAAGCCGAGTGATTTGGTATCAGCCAACTGGGCCCGTACCTCATCGGTTTCAATCCCCAGTTCTTCGGCCGCCATCATCGACATCGACGCCCGGCTGCCACCGATATCCGGTGTGCCGACGGACAGTCCGACGGTACCGTCTTCGTTGACGTTCATGGTGACGCAGGTTTCACCGCCGATGTTGAACCAGAAACCGGCAGCATAGCCACGGCCCTGATTGGGACCGAGCGGCACCTGATTGTTGTCGTGGCTTTTGATCGCTTCGAGGCTCTCAACCAGACCAACCGGACCCATTGTCGCACCGAAGTGAACCTTGGTGCCTTCCTTGGCAGCGTTCTTGAGGCGAAATTCAACCGGGTCCATGCCAATGGCGTGGGCCAGTTCCTCGACCGCACTCTCAACCGCGAAGGCTGCGACCTGGGCACCGGGCGCCCGGTAGGCCGCCACTTTCGGGCGGTTGACGATCACGTCATAGCCTTTGACCAGGACGTTTTCAATGCTGTAGCAAGCGAACGAGGTCATCGTCGCCGGACCCACTGGTGAGCCCGGGAACGGACCGGCCTGATAGCGAAGATCGGTCGAGGCGGCGGTGATTTTGCCATCTTTGGTGGCACCGATCTTGACCGTCATGTTGGCACCCGAAGTCGGGCCCGTGGCACGGAAGACATCGGCCCGGCTCATCACCATCTTGACCGGACGGTTTGATTTTTTCGACAACATCAGGGCCAGCGGCTCGAGATAAACAAAAATCTTGCCACCGAAGCCGCCACCGATTTCTGCCGGTGTGACGTTCAGTTTGGAGACGTCCATGCCACAGAGACGCGCCGTGAACGAGCGGATCAGGAAGTGGCCTTGCGAGGACACCCAGATTTCGCCCTGGCCGTCTTCGGTATAGCTGGCGACACAGGCATGCGGCTCGATATAGCCCTGATGAACCGGTTTGGTGTCGTAGGTGCGCTCGACAATGTGATCGGCAGCGGCGAAACCGGCCTCAATATCGCCGACCTTGATCTCAAGCTCTGTCGCGACGTTGGACGGTTTGTCAGACATCGATCCATCGGCACGTTTGGTAAACTGCTCCTCGTTGAGCAAGGGCGCATCATCTTTCATGGACTCGACCACGTTGATGACGTGCGGCAGCACTTCGTATTTGACTTCGATCAGTTTGGCCGCCTTGCGGGCGATACTGACACTGGTCGCCGCAACGGCTGCAACAGGATGACCGTCATACAGGACTTTTTCACGGGCCAGCAGATTGCGAACGATATCGCGGTAGTTGACCGCCATCTCGCCGGCAGTTGCGGCTTCCGAAGGCTGATCAGCAAAATCGTGATGCGTGACGACCGATTTCACACCCGGCAGGGCTTCGGCCTTCGAGGTGTCGATGGAAATCAGTTTGGCGTGGGCGTGCGGGCTGCGCACGACTTCGCCGTGCAACATACCCGGCAGCGCGAAATCAGCGCCATAGCGAGCGCGGCCCGTGACCTTGTCAACACCGTCGGGGCGCTTGGGACGTTTGCCGATTTGCTTGAATTCACTTTTGGCTACAGGTTCCTTGACATCAGTCATGATTAGCTACTCCTCATTTCGGCGGCGGCGTCCATGACAGCGCGAATGATTTTGTCATAGCCTGTGCAACGGCACAGGTTCCCGGCCAGCCAGTACCGCAATTCGGTTTCGGTCGGATCGGGATTACGGTCGAGCAAGGCTTTTGACGCGACCAGAATACCCGGCGTGCAGATGCCGCATTGCAGGGCGGCATGTTCGAGGAATTTTTCCTGCAACGGATGCAGGTCCTCGCCGTCGGCCATACCTTCAATGGTCTCGATCTTTTTGCCTTCGGCCTCGGCACCCAGCACCAGGCAGGAGCAGACGTGACGGCCATCCATCATCACGGTGCAGGCACCGCAATCGCCGGAGCCGCAGCCCTCTTTCGAACCGGTGAACTGCAATTCGTCGCGCAGGACGTCGAGCAAGGTCTGTTCCGTGTCGCACAGGAATTCGACCTGATCGCCGTTTATTTCGGTTGATACGTGTGTTTTAGCCATGTTTACGATCCAGCCCTCTCAAGTGCCGACAAAGCGGCGCGCCGGGCCAAAACGCCGGCGATCTTAATGCGATATTCCTTGGTGCCACGCTTGTCGTCGATCGGGCGGGCAGCCGCACTGGTCGCTGCCGCCAGATTGTCGAGCGCTGCGGCATCAACCTTCGTGCCGATCAGGGCGTCTGCCGCTTCCTGAACCAGTAAGGCTGTGACTGCCACCGCTCCCAGACCAACGCGGGCATCGGTGCAGGTACCGCTATCATCCATGGTCAGGCTGACGCCGACACCAACAACGGCGATGTCCATCTCGGTCCGGGGCGTCAGACGTAAATAAGCGTCACTTGCCTTCGCAGCCCGGGCCGGAAACTTGAAGGAGACCAGGATTTCACCATCGGCCAATGAGTTCTGGCCAACACCTGTGCAAAATTCCTCGACCGGCAATTCGCGAACACCGTCCGGGCCGGCGATCCTGAGAACCGCGTTGGCGGCGATCTGGGCCGGCACGCTGTCGGCTGCCGGCGACGCATTACACAGGTTTCCACCCATGGTCGCCCGGCTTTGAATTTGCGAGGAACCGATCAGTTCGGTGCCTTCGACCACGCCTGGCCAGGCGGCCGAGAATGCCGTGTGTTCGCCGAGTTCCGCGCCCGTCACAGCGGCGCCGACCACGAAGCCGCCGTCTTCTTCGGTGATTTCGCGCATCTCGGCAATTTTTTTGATATCGATGATAACATCGGGTTCGACCATACCGGCGCGCAATTGCACCAAAAGATCAGTACCACCAGCCAGAACACGTCCGCCGTCTCCGGCTTCGGCCATTAATGCAACCGCTGCGTCCAGCGTTACAGGGGATTCGTACCGCATAGGGCTCAAAATCCTTTCAAGATCTTGGGATTGGCACCACGTTATCGACGCCTCGAAAAGCGCGACAAAACCGTGTTACCAGGGGGGTTGAGCAATAAGGCATAGAATTGAGCAAAATCCAGCCTGTTCGTCAAGCGGTAGCACCGAATTCTCTGATAAATTTGTGCCAAATCAACATGGCCTTGCAGGACACCTTCTCAATTGACAACAATATCATGTGTTCAACCGTGTTCGATTAGTGGAATACTGGATTGAATTCGAGCAAAAACCGGTTGCGGAACAGGGGAGCGAGGATATGGGACGGCAGGCACATTTGATCGGCAGCGTCAGTCTGAGCGACGCAGAAACAGTCTTCACGACAGTTGCAGATATCCTCGGCGACTGTTGCAGCCGAATACCGGACGGCGAAACCGGTGAACGCGGCTACTGGATCAGGTGGCAGGATGCGACGTTCGCCAATTGTGCGGATATGAAGGCGGAAGCAGTCTCGGTCAAAATTCCAGGCTTCAAGGACGCCGTTGAACGTACGTTCTATTCACTGAACGAAGGCGTTGATGCGGCAGGTCTTGATTTTGGTGAATTAGGGTATGCGCGTGAAGCTCTGGACTCCTGGGCGTTGTTTTCCCGGCTGCAGGACGAAGGCAAGATTCCGGCAGCCACGCGGTTTCAGGTTTCAATGCCGACCCCCGTCGCCCTGCTGAGCGGTTTCGTCATGATGGCGTCTCGCGGTATTTGTGAGGCGGCCCTGGAAAAAGCCATGATCGCCGACCTCAATCGCATACAGTCCGCCATCCCCAATGACCGGCTGTCGATCCAGTGGGATGTTTGCTACGAAGTCGTCGGCAACGACGGCGGTCCGCCTCTGCACCACGAAGACATTGTCGCCGGCTCAGCGGAACGCCTTGGCCGATTGTGCGGTGCCGTCAACGAAGAGGTCGAACTGGGCATCCATCTTTGTTATGGCGATCCCGGCCATCAGCATATCGTTCAACCGGAAGACCTTGGCACGTCAGTGGCGTTTGCCAATGCCATTTGTGCGGCATCCCCGCGAACGGTCAACTTCATGCACATGCCGGTGCCAGCCGGGCGCAGTGATGACGCCTATTTCGAACCCTTGAAGGATTTGAATATGCCGGCCGATACGCGTTTGATCATCGGGCTTGTTCATCACACCGATGGTACCGCGGGCACGCGGGCGCGCATGGCAACGGCCGACAAATTCGCAACCGAATACGATGTCGCAACAGAATGCGGGTTCGGCCGCCGCGATCCTTCAACCATTGAAGACCTGCTCATGATTCATCGCGACGTTTGTTCCTGAAAGGCGGCTGGCCAGGAGTCTGTTGCCAAAAAGAAGGCGCCCCAAGGGACGCCTTCTAATGGTATCTAGTTGTCGACGCGTTCTCAGGGTTTCCAGTCTTCCAGAACCGCGAGCGTTTTGGCGCGACGGACGTCACCTTTGAGTTTCCAGTTATGCCCGAAAGGCGCAGAGGCAAAAGAGCCATACGTCGGGTTGGCGAGCACGATCCACTCCTTGCCCCATTTTGACTGGTGGCTTTTGGCAAGGGCCTTGCGTTCGTCCATGCTGCCTTTGTAGCCATCGACGAAATCGCCGAAGTTATCACCCAACACCAGCAACACACGGTATTTGGCGGCGACGTGGGCCCGGCGCGGGCTTTTCTTGGAAGATTTCCATTCCGGCTTCTCCTTTTTCAGCAGGACGGTGTCTTCACCACTGCCCATCGGATAGCCGAATTTCTCCAGGTTTTTGCGCGTGGCGGCTTCAAGATCGCCGGTACGATTGGAGACATAAAAGACAGCTACGCCCTTGCTCGCGGCATATTTGGTGAATTCGAGCGATCCGGGGATCGGTCGCGACAACACCGCGTTGACAAAAGGCCCCCAGGTCTTGGAAGAAAAATAGCCGTTCGATTTGACCATCCAGGCCTGGTACATCGAATTGTCCAGCACGGTTTCGTCAACATCCAGAATGACAGCCGGCGGCTTGCCCTGATAATTGGCCCCCTGCTCGGCCACAGCCGTCCAGCTTTTGTCGGCTAGTGCCTGATCGAGACGGATGGTCGCCAAGGCATAGGCGCCAAGCGCATGGCCCTTGAACTCAACCGATTGCTGGGTCCACAAGGTGGCCATCAGATTGTCATTCTGTTCGGCGCTTGCAGCGAATGGCGACATGGCGACCATGGCCATGGCGGAACCAGCGATAAGTGATCTGGATATTTTCATATTAGTTCTCCCTTGTTCTGAATAGTGGTCAGTAAAAAATTACAATGCTCGGTGGTTACAAATCCCTGATCAGATCGGGCAACTGCGAGATGCGCTCAAGGCGGAAAAAATTGGGATGCTGTGGATCGTCGTCGTGTTTCTCAAACGACGCCGTCACGTGATAGGGAATGTGGACGCCATAGCCATTGAGTTCCAGCACTGGCGCAACATCGGACGGGATTGAGTTGCCGACCATAACGGTGCGCTCCGGCGCAATACCAAAATTCTCAAATAGTGTGCGGTAGGTCGCCGTATCTTTTTCGCTGACGACTTCGATTTGCCTGAATTTGGATGCGAGGCCGGATTTGTCGATCTTGTTCTGCTGATCCAGCATGTCGCCCTTGGTAATCAGGCAAAGTGGAAAATTCCGACCCAGTTGGTCCAGCACATCTTCGACGCCGTCCATCAGTTCAAGCGGGCTATCGAGCATCGATTTGCCCATCATGACGATCTCATGAATGTCGGCAGCCGAGACCTTGCGGCCCGACAATTCAATCGCCGTCTCGATCATCGACAGTGTGAAGCCCTTGATGCCATAGCCGAACAGGCCGATATTTTTTGTCTCGGTTTCATGCAGATGGGCCGCGACTTCATCGTGTGGCGCGTATTGATCGAGAATTTCCTCAAGGCGTTTTTGCGTCGTCTGAAACAAACTCTCGGTATGCCAGAGCGTATCGTCCGCATCAAAGGCAATGGCGTCAATTTCAGTCACGTCTGATCACCGTCCGGCTCCAGACGTGCCAGCAATTTCGCCTTGGTCGCTTCATCGGCAAAAGCGCTTTCAATCGCCGTGCGTGTAAAGCCCAGCAATTGATCATCGGAAAAACCAAAGCCTGTTGCGGCCTCGGCATATTCGCGCCCGATACTCGTTTCAAAGTACGGCGGATCATCGGAATTGAGTGTCACCTTGCAGCCCGCCTCCATCAATTTTGGCAGCGGGTGATCGTGATAGCCCTCATAGACGTTGGTCGCCATATTGCTGCGCGGGCAGACTTCGAGAACGATGCCGCGCCGGGCGATTTCATCGACCAGAGCCGGATCCTCGATTGCCCGAACACCATGCCCCAGGCGCTGGATCGGCAGCAGGTTGAGCGCATCACGCACGCTTTGTGGACCGTCGACTTCACCGGCGTGTACGGTTGTCGGATATCCGGCATCATCAACAATGCCGAACGCCGGTTTAAAGTCTTCGAGTGTATGGGCCAGTTCATCCCCGCCCATGCCAAAGCCGACGATATAGGGATGCGGCTCGGCGACCATCATTTTGGCGACTTTGACGCCGTTTTCCGGACCCAGATGACGCACGCAAGTCACAATCATGCGTCCGACAATGCCAAAATCCCGCTCGGCGTCGTCGATGCCCTGTACAATGGCCTCGAACTGTTCGCGGAAGGTCAGGCCCTTGGCCGCGGCATGATCAGGCGAGGTAAAGACCTCGACATAGATCGCACCTTCAGCAGCGCAAGCGGCAAGGTATTCATACATGGCGTCGCGGGCATCAAGGGCGGTACTCATGCAGTTCGCCGCCAGATCATAGGTCTTGAGAAAATCGTGGAAATCAGTCCACTTGAATTCACCGGCCTCATCAAACAATCCATTGGGCAAATCAATGCCGTTGCGGGCCGCCATGCGGCGCACGAGATCAGGCGACATCGAACCTTCAAAATGGCAATGAATTTCGGCCTTGGGAATATGCAGCGTCACAAATCGAATCCTTTGAGGGGCATGTCAGCCGAGCGTTGCAGCCAGTTGCCTGCGGTATATTCGGCGTTTCCGTCAATGGCATGCAGCGTATAGGCATGGCGTGATCGGTCGCTGCGATTGGGTGCGCTGGCGTGTGGCAGACGACCGTGAAAGACCACGAGATCACCCTTGTTGGCCGGCAAGTGGATAACCTCCGACGCATCCAGCGGCGTGTCGTCCTGAACGGTTAACTTCAATTCGGAGCCGTCGCGCCAAAACAGACTGCGCAGGGGGCCCTTGTGCCCGCCGGGGATGACCTGAAGGCAGCCGTTTTCCTCGCTGGCGTCATCGAGGGCAAACCAGAAGCCGGTGACGCTTTCAGGGACTGTGTGCAGATATGTCGCGTCCTGATGCCAGGAGACTTCACCGCCAATGCGCGGTGATTTGAAGATGAACATGGATTGCAACAGGCGCGCATCGGCGAGACCAAGCCCGACGGCAAGCATGGCCAGCCGGTCACCGTGCGAAAACGCTGCAAAAACATCGTCGAGATCATGCAGGGCGTGACCGATCTTGTTGACCGCCCCCGCCTTTGCTGTCATCAGATCGCCCCGCGCATCGAGCGCTTCTTCTTCGAGGAAACAGCGGATTTTGTCGCCCGATGTCTCGAAGTATTCATCGCGGCCACCGTCACCTTTGGCGGCAGAAAACACACCCGCCTTCGCAGGATCGAAAGCTTCAACAATTTCCTGCGCGCGCACTGTCAGCGCGTCGCAATCGGCCGCATCGGCAAAGCCCTCGAGCAGGCAAAATCCGTTGACCGCAAAACTCTCCATCATGGCATCAGTTGGATGACCATCATCGGGGGTGTCAAAGCGAAAAGGTACAGTCATTACAAGCACGAAGTCCCGTGTTTCAAGGGTTGCAGGCCGAGGTGGCTGGCAATCGACTGGCCGATATCAGCAAATGTGTCGCGCCCCCCCAGATCACGCCCGGCGATATTCGGGCCGAACAGAATAAACGGGACATTTTCCCGTGTGTGATCACTGCCGGGCCATGTCGGATCACAGCCATGATCGGCTGTCAGCACGGCGATATCACCGGGCCGCATGACTGCTTCGAATTCAGGCAAGCGGGCGTCGAGCTTTTCGATTTCGGCCGCATAACCCGGCACGTTGCGGCGATGGCCGAACAGACTGTCGAAATCGACAAAATTAACAAAGATCAGCGCGCCGTCTTCAGCGACTTGTGTCTCGTGCAGCATCAAATCGAACAAGCCATCGGTATCGCCGGCCTTGACGGTGCGCGAGATGCCACGCGCGGCGAATATGTCGGATATCTTGCCGATCGACACGACTTCATGTCCCCCGGCGGCAATCCGGTCAAGCAACGTTTCATCATGCGGTGGTGTCGTCAGGTCACGCCGGTTGGCCGTGCGCTTGAAATTCGACGGATCCTCGCCGAGGAAAGGCCGGGCGATAACCCGCCCGATGGACAGAGGTTTAAGGATTTGTTCGGCGACGGCGCAAACGTCGTACAGCCTTTCCAGTCCAAAATGAGACTCGTGCGCCGCGATCTGAAAGACAGAATCCGCCGAGGTGTAGCAGATCGGCTTGCCCGTGCGGATGTGTTCCTCACCCAGTTCGTCGATAATCTCCGTGCCCGAAGCATGCCGGTCGCCGAGGATGCCCGGCAAATCACATTGCTCGACCAGCGCCGCGATGACATCAGCCGGGAAACAGGGTACGGATCTGGGGAAATATCCCCAGTCGTATTCGACCGGCAGACCGGCGATCTCCCAGTGACCGCTTGGGGTATCTTTGCCGACACTTTTTTCGGCCGCGTAACCATACGCCGCTTCGGGCGACACGGTGTCGTCGAGCCCTGCCGGGAAAGCGCCGCGACTGCCGGCGGCGGCATGTGCCAGGCCGAGGCGTGTCAGATTTGGAATGTTCAGGGGCCCGGCTCGCAAACCATCGACGTCGGCCCGTCCCGCCGCACATTCTTCGGCGATATGACCAAACGTATCCGCCCCGACATCGCCAAATTTATCTGCATCAGGCGCTTCACCAATGCCCATCGAATCGGCAACGAGTATAAAAGCCCGGCTCATGACACTTCCCCCGTGACACGCTTGTGGACAATGCCCGTCGTCTCAAGTGCCTTGTCGCCGATCTGAACGGCAGCGACTATTTCGGAGGCCGCGGCGTTGGCGGCGTCTTCAGATGCAGCATGGATCATCGCCAGCGGTTGATCCGGCTCGATTTCATCGCCGACTGAGCAAACGTCACTCAGGCCCACGGCGTAATCGATACCGTCGCTGGCGCGACGGCGGCCCCCGCCGAGACCAACCACGGCGATACCAACATCGCGCGCGTTCATACCGCTGACGACGCCTGACGATTCAGACAGGCACGGCACGATCACCGGGGCTGCGGGCAGATATTCCGCGCTGCGTTCGACGAAGTCCGCCGGACCGCCAAGCGCGGCGACCATGCGCGCAAAAGCCTCCGTCGCTTTACCGCTAGCAAGGCTGTCTTCGGCCCTGGCGCGGCCTGCCGCAGCGTCGTCGGCAATACCGCCGAGCACCAGCATCTCGGCGGCCAGCGACATCACGTTGTCATGCAGGCGATCATCTCGATTGCCTTTGAAATAATCGATGGTTTCGGCGACCTCCAGAGCATTGCCGACATTGCGGCCCAGCACCTGGTTCATGTCGGTGATCAGCGCACTGGTCGGAAGACCTGCGCCATTGGCGACCGCAACAATACTTTCAGCCAGTTCGGTTGCCATCTCCATGGTATCGGCAAAAGCGCCGGTCCCGGTTTTGACATCCATCACCAGGCCCTGAAGCCCCGCCGCCAGCTTTTTGGACAGGATCGAGGCGGTGATCAGAGCAATGGATTCGACCGTCGCCGTGACGTCGCGGATGCCGTAAAAGCGCTTGTCCGCCGGGGCAAGATCACCGGTCTGACCGATGATCGCGCAGCCGGCCTCAGCGACAACCTTGCGGAACAGAACGTTGTCCGGCGTTGTCGAGTAGCCGGGAATTGAATCGAGTTTATCCAGCGTGCCGCCGGTGTGCCCGAGACCGCGCCCGGAGATCATCGGCACAAAGCCACCGCAAGCCGCGACAACCGGCCCCAGCATCAGGCTGACCTTGTCCCCGACACCACCGGTCGAGTGTTTATCGAGAATGGGTCCTGGCAAATCGAGGTCGGACCAGTCCAGCACATCGCCCGAGCGCGTCATTTCGCGCGTCAGGACAACGCGCTCGTCCATCGTCATGCCCTGAAAAAATACCGCCATGGCAAAAGCCGCGATCTGGCCCTCGCTGATACTTTCATCAGCCAGTCCCTGGACCATGAAGGCGATCTCGGCTGCCTCCAGCGTCGCGCCATCGCGTTTTCGACGAATGATTTCCTGGGGTAACATCTAGTCTCCGTAGGACGTGAGAAACGCCGTCAGCAATGTCTGCACTGATCCCGCTGCCTTTGCCGCCATTGTCATGGTCTGATTATGCGTCAGTGCGACCTCGCTCATGCCCGCGGCCAGGTTTGTGATGATCGACAGGGCCGCAACAGTCATACCGGCGTGACGGGCGAGGATAACCTCGGGCACCGTCGACATGCCAACCGCCGTGGCACCGAGAATACCGGCGGCCCGGATCTCCGCCGGCGTTTCGAAGTGCGGGCCGCAGAACCACATATAAATACCTTCGTGCAGTTCGATGTCATTGGCACGCGCCGCCGCCTGGAACTGGCCGCGCAAAGTCGGATCATAGGCGTCCGCCAGATCAACAAAGCGGTCGTCGCCTTCCTCGCCAAACAACGGTGAGGCACCGGTGAAACTGATGTGATCGGTCAAAAGCATGACGCTGCCAGGCCCTGCATCGGTATCGAGACTGCCGGCGGCATTGGTCACGACCAAAGTCTCACAACCAATTTTATTGAGCGTACGCACCGGCGTTTTCATGGCGTCCGCGGTACCGGTCTCATAAAAATGTGCCCGGCCCTGCATCACGGCGACATCTGTTCCCCCGACGCGGCCCAGAACCAGTTGCCCGGCATGACCTGCGACACCGGGTTTGGGAAAACCCGGCAGGTCAGCGTAGGAGATGATCGTTGCCTCTTCAATGCTGTCGGCGAAAGGGCCGAGGCCGGAGCCGAGGATCAGGCCGACGCGGGGCGATATGCCGGGAGCGTGTTCGGCAATTACAGCCGCAGACGTGTCAATATCTGACGTCACTTGTTGTCCCTTATTTGTTCAGGTTGTCGGGGCCGAACGACAGGGGCAGCAATTCCCCCAGCGTCAGGGTCTGGCGCAAGCCATTTTCATCACAGACATGGATCGGTGTTGTCTCGTCGGCAAATTCACGAATGCGCTGGCGGCAACCGCCGCAGGGCGTGACCAGTCCTTCACCGCGCCCCATGACGACGATCTCGGCAATATGCCGCTCCCCGTCCATCACCATGGCCGAAATGGCCGAGGCTTCGGCGCAGCAGCCTTGCGGATAAGCCGCGTTCTCGACGTTGCATCCGGCATAAAGTTTGCCGCCCGCCCCACGCACGACCGCCCCGACGGAAAATTCGGAATAGGGCGCATAGGCCCGGGCCATGGCATCACGTGCAAGGTCCAACATGGTGTCGTCCATGTGTTCAGCGCTCCTTGACGTAGGGGACGCCGATAGCCTTGGGCGCCACGGCCTTGCCGATAAACCCGGCCAGCAAAACGACTGTCAGGACATAAGGCAGTGCCTGGATCAGTGTCACCGGCACTTCGCCAAATCCCGGTATGACGACGCCTTGCAAACGGATTGCCACGGCGTTCAACAGGCCAAACATCAGGCAGGCACCCAGCGCCGGCACAGGTCGCCACTTGCCGAAAATCATGGCGGCAAGGGCAATGTAGCCCTGCCCCGCCGTCATCTCCCGCACGAAGGATGCGTTTTGCGAGATCGCCAGATAGGTACCTGCAACGCCGGTCAGCATGCCGCAAATGATCACGGCGCGATAACGCAGCCAGGTCACCGAAATGCCGGCCGTATCGACGGCATTGGGGTTTTCACCGACGGCACGCAGGCGCAGGCCGAAGCGTGTGCGATAAACCACCCACCAAGTGGCCGGTACCGTCAGAAATGCCACATACGTCAGCAAGCTGTGGCCGCTGAAAATGTCGCTGTAAAGCGTACCGATTATGGGTATGCCTCTGAGCGTGTCGGTCAGCGGCAGGATCATCGGCATAAAGCGCGAATCAGCCGTGACACTTGGCGTTTGCCCGCCGGTCTTGAACCAGGCAATGCCGAGCACAACCGTCAGACCCGACATCAGAATATTAATCGCCACACCACTGACGACCTGATTACCGTTGTGGGTGATGCAGGCAAAGCCATGCAGAAGCGCCAGACAAATCGCAAATCCAACGGCCAGCAGCAACGCGAGCCAGGCCGAACCGGTGACAGCGGCGACACTGCCGGCAACAAACGCAGCGCCCAGCATCTTGCCTTCAAGGCTGATATCAATAATGCCGGAGCGTTCAGAGAACAGCCCGGCCATGGCACACAGGATCAGGGGTGTGGCAACGCGGAAGGTCGCGTTGGCAGTTAGCGCGATAAAGAGAACGGCATCTTCCATGATCAGGCCTCCTCCCCCACCACCGGATCAGGCGATGACTGGCGGGCGTCCAAAATTCTGTTGTAGATCTTCGAGATTGTCGGCGTCGACATATAGGCCAACGCGCCCGAGAACAAAATCACCAGGCCCTGGATCATGACAATGCTTTCACGCGTGATCGTCGGGATTTCGAAAGCCAGTTCGGCCCCGCCCTGATAGAGGATGCCGAACAGCAGGCTGGCCAGCACAATGCCAAAGGGATGATTGCGCCCCATCAACGATACGGCGATGCCAGTGAAGCCATAGCCTGCGGCATAGTTAAGTAAAAGTTTGTGCTGCACACCCATGATTTCGTTAAGCCCGACCATACCGGCGAGACCGCCCGAGATGCACATTGACAGCACAATGACTTTACGCGGATCAACACCGGCATAAATCGCCGCTTTTTCATTGTGACCGACAGCGCGCAACTGATAGCCCCAGCGCGTGCGCCAGATATAGGCCCAGATGCCGATGCAGCAAATAATGGCCCAGAACACCGAGATATTCAGCGGCGTGCGGGTGATCTCGACACCGAACCAGGCGAAAACCTCGTGCATGAACGGCAAATGCCCGGCGACATCAAAATCACGGCTTTGCGGCGACATCTGTCCCGGTTTGATAAAGACATTGACCATCAGATAAACCATCAGCGCCGAGGCGATGAAGTTGAACATGATGGTGGTGATGACGATATGACTGCCGCGATAGGCTTGCAGATATGCCGGAATGAGCGCCCACGCCCCACCGAACAGGGCAGCCGCCAGAATACCGAGCGGCATCAACAGGGCGAAGGGCAAATGCTGATCAAACACCAACAGCATCAGACCGACGCCGAGGCCACCGACATAGGCCTGCCCCTCACCCCCGATATTAAAAAGCCCGGTATGAAAGGCAATGGCGACGGCGAGGCCGGTGAAGGCAAAATTGGTGGCGTAATAGAGCGTGTAGCCGATGCCGTAGTCGGTGCCGATTGAGCCTTCGATCATGATCTTGACGGCGGCGAAGGGGTCCTCGCCGGTGGCGGCGATAATCAAACCCGAGACGAACAATGCAAGGACGATATTCAGGGCCGGGATCAGACCGATATCGATCCAGCGCGGCAGCGGGCGGGTACCGGAACTGACGCTCATGTTGCCGCCACCCCGTCTGGTTCGTCGCTGAAGGCGTTGGCCATCATCAACCCGAGCGTTTTTTCGTCGGCCTTGTCACCGGCAACTTCGGCGACAATCCGGCCCTCGAACATCACCAGAATACGATCCGCCAATGACATCACTTCGTCGAGCTCGACCGAAACCAGCAGCACCGCGCATCCCTGATCGCGCAAATCGACCAGTTGGCGGTGAATGAATTCAATGGCCCCGATATCGACGCCGCGTGTGGGCTGCCCGACCAGCAGAACTTTTGGCTCGCGATCGATTTCGCGCGCCAGAACCAGTTTTTGCTGATTGCCACCCGACAGATTGGCCGACTTGATCTCGGCGTCGCGCGGGCGGACATCAAATCGTTCCATCAACGTCGCGCAATGGTTTTTGACCAGCTCGACGTCAAAGAAAACCGACTTCTGCAAGGCCGGATCATCTTCATAGCCGAGTATGGCCGTCTCGTACGCCGAAAACGCCGTGACCATGCCAAGCTTGTGGCGGTCTTCAGGTACGTGGGCGAGATGCAGCATGCGCATTTCGGAAGGATCACAGGGCTGCGCTGCCGTGATTTCCCTTCCGCCAACAACCATTCGCCCGGTCGTCAGGGGCGTAATGCCTGACAAGGCATCGAGCAATTCGCTCTGCCCATTTCCGGACACCCCGGCGATGCCAACGATTTCTCCGGCACAGACTTGCAGGCTGACATCGTCAACCTTGGCCACGTTGTAGGCATCGCGCACCGTGAGGTTTTCGACGATCAGGGTGGCGGCCCCCGCATCACACGGTTTTTTCTCAAGATCGTTGCGCACCTTGCGCCCGACCATTTGTTCAGCGAGTTCTTCTTTTGACGTTTCAGCTGTCACGCTGTGAGCGACCATTTCACCATGGCGCATGACCGAGACATTGTCGGTGATCGCCATGATCTCGCGCAGTTTATGGGTAATCAGCACAATGGTGACGCCCTGATCCTTGAGCGATCCGAGAATGCGGAAAAGCTGATCGGTTTCCTGCGGTGTCAGAACGCCTGTCGGCTCATCGAGTATGAGTATTTTGGCTCCGCGATAGAGAGCTTTCAGTATTTCGACACGCTGCAATTCACCGACCGGCAAATCATCGGCAAGCGCATCGGGGTCGACGATCAGGCCGTATTCTTTTTCCAGCCGTTCCAGTTCGCCACGGGCCGAAGAAATACTGTCGGCCAGCAGGGCGCCACTTTCCGCCCCCATCATGACGTTTTCCAGAACCGTGAAACTGTCGACCAGCATGAAGTGTTGATGCACCATGCCGATACCACAGGCGATGGCGTCGTTGGAATTCCTGATCCGGACCTTCTGATTGTCGATATAGACATCACCACTATCGGCTTCGTAAAAACCGTAAAGGATGCTCATCAAGGTCGATTTGCCCGCACCGTTTTCACCGACAATCCCGTGAATGGTGCCACGTTCGACCGAAATATTTACGTTGCGGTTGGCATGAACCTGGCCAAACGACTTGTTGATGCCGCGCAGTTCGATGGCGACCGGAGAGGACGCTGCCCCCTCCGGTCCGACGTCAATACCTGACGTGTCATCTGACGTCTCTGGCGTCATACCATCAATCTCCGACAACCGGCCTGCCTACATCTTGCAGGTATTGCCGTCCATGTAGTCATGAACCTTGATTTTGCCGGCAATGATGTCGGCTTTGGCCATGTTGATTTTTGATTTCATGTCGGCAGAAACCAGGTTCTTGTTGTGCTCATCAAGCGCCCAGTCGATGCCGCCTTCGGCCAGACCGAGAACCGTGATGCCTGATTTCCAGGTGCCGTTCTTGGCATCCATGAAAGTCTTGTGGGCGGCAACATCGACGCGTTTGAGCATCGATGTCAGCATGGTGCCCGGGTGCATGTAGTTCTGGTTGCTGTCGACGCCAATGGCGAGCTTGCCGGCATCCTTGGCGGCCTGGTAGACGCCAACGCCCGTACCACCAGCGGCGGCAAAGACAACGTCTACACCCTGGCCGAACTGACCTTTGGTCAATTCACCACCACGACCCGGATCGTTCCAGGCGGACGGCGTTGTGCCGGTCATGTTCTGAATAACCGTGGCGCTGGAGCTGGCGTGCTTGGCACCTTGCGCATAACCACAGCCAAATCGACGGATCAGCGGAATATCCATGCCACCGACGAAACCGACCTTGCCGGTTTTCGAAGCCATGACAGCCATCATGCCGACGAGGAACGAGCCTTCATGTTCCTTGAACAGAATGCTTTGCACGTTCGGTGCAATGACAAAACCATCGATGATGGCGAACTTGGTGTTGGGGAATTCAGCCGCCACTTTTTTGATGGCATCTGACTGGGCGAAACCGATGCCGAGCACGATGTCGGAACCGCGCTGGGCCATTTTGCGGATGGCCTGCTCGCGCTGGGTTTCGTTGGTGACTTCAAACTCGCGATATTTGATGCCGGTCTCTTTCTTGAATTTCTCAAGACCGTCGTAGACACCCTGGTTAAAGGATTTGTCGAATTTGCCGCCCATGTCGAAGACGACGGCGGGTTTGAGATCGGCTGCCGACGCAGCATACGATGACAGAAGCACGGCCCCTGCTGCAGCTGCTTTCAATAACGTTTTCATTGTTTTCTCCTCCCGGATGGTTCCCGGATTATGGTTGTCGGAGGCGTTTATACGTTCGGGAAATGCCGGCCCCCAGCGATTATTCCCCGTATGGAATCCAGATATTCTTTACTTGTGTGGCGTGGCGCAAATAAATGCGGCCTTCACTCTGCCTGTTGTCATACCAGTCACAGGCCCAGCCATTATTGACCCAGGTTTGCTTCAAGTCACCCGCCGATGCGCGCTCGACGTCGGCGCTGCCTTCAGCCGAACCGGCGTACCAAACGCCTGACACTTCGTCGTGCTCCGCCAATACCAATGCCAGCGCATCGCGGGCGCCGGTGACAATGTTCACCACACCGCCCGGTACGTCCGAAGTTTCCAGCACTTGATAGAAGTCTGTTGCCGACAACGGATACACCGGCGATGGCACCACGACGACCCGGTTGCCCATGGCAATGGCCGGAGCCATCAAGGACACAAAGGCCAGCAGCGGTGCTTCATCCGGGCAGGCAATGCCCATCACGCCCAGCGGTTCGTTCATCGCCAAAGCCACACCGCGCAAGGGCGGCGAGTGTACAGCCCCATCATACTTGTCGGCCCATGCGCCATAAGTAAACAGGCGCTCGACCGAGGCCTCGACTTCGCGCGCCGCCGCTTTGGCGGTGCAACCGGTCATTGCCCGCAGCCGGTCGGCGAATTCAGACGAGCGGGCGCTTAAGTTTTCGCCGATGTAATAAATCACTTGCGCGCGGTTGTGCGTCGATGCGCCTGACCAGGCTTCTGCCTTGCGCGCCGCCTCAACGGCATTGCGAATATCCTTGCGGTTGCCGTCGCCAACATGCCCGAGCAACCTGCCGTCCGCGCCGGAGATCGGCAGGCTATAGCCGCCGTCCGGGCGCGCCTGCTTGCCGCCGACATAAAGTTTCGCCGTGCGGTCGAGCGTCGGCAGTCCGGTCGTCGGCGCTGCGGCTGTCTTCGGAGCTTTCGCTTTGGCGGTTCTCGCTGTTGCACCTACGTCGCTCGGTCGGAGGTATTCATACATTCCTTCCAGCCCGCCCTCGCGGCCAAAACCGGATTCGCGATAACCACCAAAGCCGACGGAGGCGTCAAACTGGTTGGTCGAATTAATCCAGATCACGCCGGCCTTGACCTTCGGTGCGATGTCGAGCGCCAGATTGATATTCTCGGTCCAGATGCTGGCAGCCAGGCCGTAGCGTGTGTCGTTGGCCATGGCGACGGCTTCACCTGGCGTGCGGAAGGTCATCGAGACCAGCACAGGCCCGAAGATTTCCTCCCTCGCGACGGTCGATGAGGCTTCAACTCCGGTGAGCAAGGTCGGCGGATAGAAACAGCCTTTTTTCGGCAGGTCGCTGTCGGACTGCCATAATTCAGCGCCTTCCTCGACGCCAATCTTGACCAGCTTATCGATGGCTTTCCACTGCACGGGATCGACAATCGCGCCCATGTCAATGGCCTTGTCCAGCGGATTTCCCACACGCAACGTCGCCATGCGGGCGCGCAGCTTGTCGAGCAATTTGGTGGCGATATTTTCCTGGACCAACAAGCGGGACCCGGCACAACAGACCTGGCCCTGATTGAACCAGATGGCATCGACCAGGCCTTCGACGGCACCATCAATATCGGCGTCGTCAAAGACGATGAACGGTGATTTGCCGCCGAGCTCGAGCGAGATTTTTTTGCCGCTGCCCGCGGTCGCACTGCGGATGCGCCGTCCAACATCGGTCGAGCCGGTAAAGGCGATTTTGTTAATGTCCGGGTGATTGACGATCAATTCACCGGTACTGCCGTCGCCGGTGACAATGTTGATCACCCCCGGCGGCAATCCGGCCTCCTGACAAATCTCGGCAAACAGCAATGCCGTCAGACTGGTGTATTCGGCGGGTTTGAGAACCACAGTATTACCTGCCGCCAGGGCCGGAGCGATCTTCCACGCCAGCATCAGCAGGGGGAAGTTCCACGGAATAATCTGGCCGACGACACCGACCGCGGACTGGTCGGGGAATTCGCTGTGCAACAGCTGAGCCCAGCCGGCGTGATGATAAAAATGCCGTGCTACCAGCGGCACATCGATGTCGCGGGTCTCGCGGACCGGTTTACCGTTATCCAGCGTTTCGACGACAGACAGAAGCCGCGCATGTTTCTGAACCAGGCGCGCAAGGGCATAAAGATAACGCGCCCGGGCATGGCCGCTGAGTGCTGCCCAGTCGACCTGCGCCTTGCGGGCCGCGCGCACTGCGGCATTAATATCGGCTTTACCGGCTTGCGATATTTTCGCCAGCTTCTGGCCGTCGGCGGGATTGCTTGTCGTGAACGTTGCGCCTGATTTAGCGGCGCGCCACTTGCCATCGATGAAAAGCTTGAAGGTGCCGCCGTGTTCAGCAATCCAGGTATCGGCCTGGTCGCGGGCTTCGGGAGCCGGGCCGTAGTCCATGGTTTCAAGTATGTCGCGAACGCTCATGATACCACCCTTACGCCATCGGCTGATGATGAGCGGCGGCGTAACGGCCCGTCGCGTTGTGTTCAAGTTGGCGTTCGATATCGCCGAGCAGACTGGAGGCACCAAAGCGAAAGAGTTCAGGCTCGAGCCAGCTTCGTCCGAGTTCTTCTTTCATCAGGGCGAGATAGGCCAGCGCGTCCTTGGCGGCACTGACACCACCCGCCGGTTTGTAGCCGATCAGTTGCCCCGTTCGTTCATAATAATCCCGGATCATTCGCACCATCACCAGGCTCACCGGCAGGGTGGCGTTGATGCCTTCCTTGCCGGTCGAGGTCTTGATGAAATCGGCCCCCGCCATCATACAAACGGCGGAGGCACGTGCCACGTTACGCAAGGTCACGAGATCGCCGGTGCCGAGAATGGTTTTCATGTGCGCCGGTCCGCAAGCCTCGCGGAAGGCGCGTACTTCGTCGTACAGTTTTTTCCACTGGCCGGTCAAAACCAGACCACGTGAAATGACGATATCAATTTCGTTGGCCCCTGCTCGCACAGACGCCTTGATTTCACGCAACTTGGTATCGAGCGGCGACTGCCCGGCGGGAAACCCGGTGGAGACGGCGGCAACCGGAATATCCGTGCCCTGCAGGGCATCGACGGCGGCAGGTATCATGCTGTGATAAACACAGACTGCACCGACGTTCAGATCCAGATCGCCGACACCGAGTTTTTCAAGGACATCCTGACGCACGGGTTGCTTTGCCTTGGCACAAAGCCTGCGCACCCGGCCCGGCGTGTCGTCGCCGGCCAGCGTGGTCAAATCGATGCAGGAGACCGCCTTCAACAACCACGCCGCCTGATAATCCTTTTTCACCGTGCGCCGGCCAGCCAGCGTCGAGGTCCGGCGCTCGACGGCGCTTTTGTTGACCCGCAAGCCCGCCACCCAGTCGAGGTCAAGCTCGGTGCCGGGATTGCGATCTTCCTCATGCGGCGCGTTGGCGGCCTGTTTGGGCCGTATGTTCTGTATTTTGGCGCTCATCCGGCTTTCCGTTTCGGCTCGACAGTTTCCCGACGCAAGGTGTCAACAATATGACGGGCGGAGGATTCGCCCAGTACCAGGTCCGTGATCACACCGGTTTTCAGTGCCGCCATGATGGCGTCACCCTTGGCCGCACCGCCGACGACAGCCACCACTCGTCGCCCGGCCAGATCATCGACCGTTAATCCCAGTGAATGCTCGTTGACTTCGGACGCAACGGCATTGCCATCGGCATCGACAAACCGCCCCATGACATCGCCAACGGCGCCCAGCGTCGTCAGTTCCTGCCATTCGGTCTCGGTCACCATGCCGACCTGACGCACATGGGCATCCCCTTCAACCGTGCCGATGCCGATCACAAAGAGATCGGCATCGCGCGCCTTGGCCAGCATGTCCTGAACACTGCGCTGGGCCAGCAGCAATTCTTTTTCCTCAACGCTGGCGGCGATATAGGGCACCGGCAGGAAATAACCTTCACCGCCTGTACGCTCAACCAGCTTGTGCACGACATCAAACGGATTAGCCGCCAGATTGCGTGTCAGACTGCCGGACACCGAGACAAATTTGAGGTCAGGCCGATCCAGCGTCGGCAAATTATCGACCGTTGCCGCCAACGACCGGCCCTTGCCGACGCCAATCATCAGCGCATCCGATTTTTCGATCAGGGCATGCAGAAACCGTGCGGCAGCCGAACCCACGGACTTGAATTCAGCCAGTGGATTATGCTCGGCATCCTCCGTCAGGCTGGGTGCGACGACGCAATTATCGATTTGAAAGTGGTCAACGATTTCAGCCTCGAGTTCGAGGCATTCATCCGGCGCGCCTTCGATGAACACCTTCACCAGACCATTTTCGTGAGCCTGGGCGATCAGCCGATGGGCCTTGCCGGGAGAGACGCGCAGGCGACTGGCAATATCGCTTTGCGTCAGGCCGCCGATGTACGACAACCAGGCTGCGCGTGCAGCCAGGCTCATATCCTGATCGGTCATATCACGGTTTTTTCGCGACATCCCTGTGGGTCGTTGAACGACCACTCTCCCTGTTTTTCGCGCCTGATTCTCATTGTTTGAGAATTTTTTTTACGCGATGAAATTTTTTTCACGTTGAGCCCAAAAACGCGTATTGTCAAGCAAATGAGTCCTGAAATTAATCAACCCACACCTGATCCGTCCGCCGGTCCGCTGTCCCGCAAGAGCCAGTCGTTCCGGCTGGCCCTGTATTACTGGGCGCTGTTCCTGATTGTCGGCATATTTGTGCCGTTTTTGCCCGTCTGGATGGGTGGCCGCGGCCTGACGCACGAACAAATCGGGCTGATCCTTGCCGCCGCTTTGTGGGCCAAAATCCCGGTCGGCCTCGGTCTTGCCGGCATCGCCGATCAGACCGGACATCGTCGGGCCGTGCTCTTCTGGATCGGCATCGGTGTGCTGGCCGGCCTCGCCCTGATGATTTTCCTGCAAGGCTTCTGGGCCATTTTGCTGGGCTGGGTTATTGTCGGCTCGCTGGTGACCACGGCCATGCCCGTCGCCGACAGCCTCAGCCTGTTATCAGCCAATCGCGTCGGCATCAATTACGGCACCGTGCGGCGCTGGGGATCGATCAGTTTTATCGTCGCCTCGATCCTCGGCGGCTGGTATCTCAATGGCCGGGACAGCGAAAACGTGCTGACGCTGATGATCGCCGGCGCGGTGTTTCTGCTGGTCTCGACCTGGTCCCTGCCCGATCTAAGGGTGGCGCCTCGCAAACAAAAACGCCCGGCTTTTCTCGATGCTTTGCGGGCGAAAGATTTTGCGCTGTTTGCCGTCACCGCCGCCCTGCTGCAGGGCAGTCACGCAGCCCTTTATGGTTTTGCTTCGTTGCATTGGCAGAACGCCGGGCATTCCAAAAGCACCATCGGCTGGTTGTGGGCCGAAGGCGTGATGGCGGAGATCGCCCTGTTCACAGTGTCAGGTTTCCTGATCGCCAGACTGGGTGCCCGCAAGATGTTGTTTCTGGCGGCGTTGGGAGGCTTGATCCGCTGGACGGCGATGGGCATGACAACCGATTTGTACTGGCTGATCGGCCTGCAATTGCTGCACGCCTTCACGTTCTCGGTCACCCACGTCGCGGCCTTCGCCTTCATCCTGCGCAACGTGCCGGAAGATCTCTCGGCTTCGGCCCAGGGTGTCTATGATTCGCTGGCCATGGGCCTGGTCTTCGGCCTGTCGATGGCCGCCGCCGGCTGGATGTTTGCGGCGGCTGGTCCGGACGCCTTCCTGTTGATGACGGCGTTTTCGGCAGCGGGCGGTGTCGGTGCCTTGCTGCTGGTTTTGCGAAAGCCTAAATAATTCCAAAAGGCGGCAATTTGCATTAGACTTTGTCCAACTGGTCAAGCTTCGGGGAGAAGAATAAATGTCGACACTCATTCGCGGCGGCACCGTCGTCACAGCCGAAACAAGCTATCGCGGCGATGTCTACACCGATGACGGCGTCGTCAAGGCGATCGGCGAAAACCTTGAAGTGCCGTCCGATGCGCGGGTGATTGACGCTGGCGGCCAACTTGTTATGCCGGGCGGTATCGATCCACACACGCACATGGAACTGCCCTTTATGGGTACGGTCGCCAGTGAGGATTTTTATACCGGCACCTGCGCCGCCGCCGCCGGGGGCACGACGATGATTATCGACTTTGTCATTCCGGGACCACAGGATCCGCTGCTTGAAGCGTACGAGACCTGGCGCGGCTGGGCCGAAAAAGCTGCCGCCGATTATTCCTTCCACGTCGCCGTGACGTGGTGGGACGACAGCGTGCATCGCGACATGGGCACGCTGGTGCAGGAAAAGGGCGTCAACAGCTTCAAACACTTCATGGCCTACAAGGGCGCCATCATGGCCGACGACGAAATCCTTGTGAATTCGTTTACCCGGGCGCGTGAGCTCGGCGCCATCTGTACCGTGCATGCCGAAAATGGCGAGCTGGTCTTCAAGTTGCAGCAGGAAATGATGGATCGCGGTATTACCGGCCCCGAAGGCCATCCGCTGTCCCGCCCGCCCGAGGTCGAGGGCGAAGCGGCCAACCGGGCCATTCGCATTGCGCAAGTGCTTGGCGTGCCACTTTATGTCGTGCACAACAGTTGCAAGGAATCGCTCGAGGCCATCACACGGGCGCGCCTCGAAGGCCAGCGCGTCTTCGGCGAGGTTCTGGCCGGTCATCTCGTGGTTGACGACAGTGTCTACCGCCACCCCGATTTTGAATACGCCGCTGCCCACGTCATGAGCCCGCCGTTCCGGCCGAAGGAACATCAGGAAGCATTGTGGCGGGGTCTGCAGTCTGGCAACTTGCACACCACGGCGACGGATCACTGCTGTTTCTGCGCGCCGCAAAAGGCGGCGGGTCGCGATGATTTCCGTCTCATCCCCAACGGCACCGCAGGTGTTGAAGACCGCATGTCCGTGCTGTGGGATCAGGGTGTCGGCACCGGGCGTCTGACGCCCAACGAATTTGTCGCCGCGACCTCGGCCAACACGGCGAAGATTTTCAATATCTACCCGCGTAAAGGCACGGTCGCGGTTGGCTCGGATGCTGACCTGGTGGTCTGGGACCCGGAAGGCTCGCGCACGATCTCGGCCAAGACCCATCACCAGAATATTGACTTCAATATCTTCGAAGGCATGACCGTCAAGGGAATCAACACTCACACCCTGAGCCAGGGACGCGTGGTCTATGCCGATGGCCAGCTTGATATGGCGAAGGGTTCCGGACGCTACATCAACCGCCCGGCCTTTGCGCCCTACTACGCCGCCATGGAAAAGCGCAGTGACGTGCTGGCCCCCAGCGCCGTCGACCGCGCCAAAGCCGCAGAATGAAGACGAATAAGGAGACCTGATCATGTGGGGAATGGGAGACAAAGCTGAAATGCCGCCCGCCGCCAGTGCGCTGCCCGGACGTGACACGCCGATGCGCGTGCCGGAGACCCACTACGTCAACGGTAATCGCATGGTGCCGCCCTTCCCCGATGGACTTGAACATGCCTTGTTTGGTCTCGGCTGTTTCTGGGGCGCCGAGCGTCTTTACTGGCAAATGCCCGGCGTCTACGTCACGGCAGTGGGCTACGCCGCCGGTTTCACGCCCAACCCCGATTATGCCGAAGTCTGCTCCGGCCAGACCGGCCACAATGAAGTCGTGCGGGTGATCTTTGACCCCAATCAGACGAGCTTTCAGGCCTTGCTGCAAACTTTCTGGCAAGGCCACAACCCGACACAAGGCATGCGCCAGGGCAACGATGTCGGCACGCAATATCGCTCAGGTATTTACGTTTATTCCGAAGCCCAGCGTACCGCCGCACAATCCACCATGGAAAGTTACAACCAATCCCTCGCCGACAAGAGCTTCGATGCCATCACCACCGAGATCATCGACGCGCCCGAATTCTACTACGCCGAACCCGACCACCAGCAATACCTCGCCAAAAACCCCGGCGGCTATTGCGGACTGGGCGGGACGGGCGTGGCCTGCCAGGTGGGTTAGGGGCTAAGCCTCCGCATTCGCCCGTTCGATCATCGCTTGCAAGAGCACATTGCAGCCCGCTTCGAGATCGTCCGGGGTGGCTTCTTCGATTTCGTTGTGGCTGATGCCGTTTTCGCAGGGCACAAAAATCATGGCGGTGGGGGCGACGCGGGCGAGATAGCACGCGTCATGGCCGGCGCCGCTGACGATGTCCATGTGTTTGAAGCCACCACGTTCTGCGGCACCGCGCACGGCGGAGACGCAGGCGTCATCGAAGGCGACGGGCGGTGAATACCAGATTTGTTCGAGCTCCATCTCGAGGCCGATTTCGGCTGTAATTTTGGCAGCGACTTCGCGCAATTCGGCGTCCATGCCTTCGAGGATATCATCGTTCGGGTGCCTGAAATCGACGGCGAAAAAGACAGTCCCGGGGATGACGTTGCGTGAATTGGGTGAGACCTGCAGCAAACCAACGGTGGCGCAGGCGTTGGGCTGATTTGCAAGCCCGATGCGGTTGACTTCGCCGACCAGACGGGCCGCGCCGACAAGCGCATCCTTGCGGCTCAGCATGGGTGTCGGACCGGCGTGGGCTTCCTGGCCGGTCAGGGTGATTTCATACCAGCGCTGGCCTTGGGCGCCGGTGACGACGCCGACGGTTTTTTCCTCGTTCTCGAGGATCGGGCCCTGCTCGATGTGGGCTTCGAAGTAAGCCCCGACGTCCCGGCCACCGACGGGCTGATCACCGGCATAGCCGATGCGCTGCAATTCCTCGCCCATGGTCTTGCCGTCCTGATCGGCACGCGACAGGCCGTAATCAAGATCAAAGACGCCAGCAAAAACACCCGATGCCACCATGGCGGGCGCGAAGCGGGAGCCTTCCTCGTTGGTCCAGACGGCGACCTCAACGGGCGCTTCGGTTTCGATATTCAGGTCGTTCAGCGTGCGCACGACTTCAAGGCCTGCCAGCACACCGTAGACGCCATCGTACTTGCCACCGGTTGGTTGCGAATCAAGATGACTGCCGGTCATGATCGGAGCGAGGTCATTATTGCGGCCGGGCCGGCGGGCAAACATGTTGCCCATGCCGTCAACCGTCATGGTGCAGCCGGCGTCTTCGCACCAGCGGGCGAAAAGATCGCGGCTATCCCTGTCGAGATCGGTTAAAGCCAGACGGCAAACACCGCCCTTTTCCGTGCGCCCGATCTGCGCCATTTCCATCAGCGAATCCCACAGACGCTTGCCGTCTGTTCTGAGGTTGTCGCCGCTTGCTTGTGCTTCAGTCAATGTGCGCCCCTTTTGATTTTGCTATTCCGCTGCCACCCGATGCGGGTTGCGGGGATCTTCTGTCCAGTTCATGTACGGCTTGCCGTTGTCCACCGTTTTCATGGTGATGCAGTTTTCCGGGCAGACGTGCATGCACAGATTACAGCCGACGCATTCGGCGTCAATAATATCGTAGAAGCGCTCGCCGTCCTTGCGATCTGCGGAAACCGCCTGATGCGATGTGTCTTCGCAAACAATGTGACACAGACCGCACTTGATGCATTTTTCCTGATCAATGCGGGCAACACTTTCGAAGTTCATGTTGAGGTGCTGCCAGTCGGAGATGTTGGGGATGGCCAGGCCCTGGAAATCCGAAATTCGGGCATAGCCCTTGTCATCCATCCAGTCCGACATGCCATCAATCATGTCTTCGACGATCTTGAAACCATAATGCATCGCCGCCGTGCAAACCTGAACCGTACCGGCATTGAGGGCCATGAATTCCGTGGCATCACGCCAGTTCGAAATACCGCCGATGGCCGAGATCGGCAGATCAGCGCACTCGGCATCGCGAGCAATTTCCGAGACCATGTGCATTGCAATCGGTCGCACAGCCGGGCCGCAATAGCCGCCATGCGCACCCTTGCCGTCGACCGTGGGCGTCGGTGCCATGATATCGAGATCAACCGAAGTGATGGAGTTGATGGTGTTGATCAGCGAGACACCGTCTGCACCACCGGCCTTCGCCGCCCGGGCGGGGCCGAGAATATTGGTGATGTTCGGCGTCAGCTTGACCAGCACCGGCATCGAGGTATGCGCCTTACACCAGCGCGCGACCATCTCGACATATTCCGGCACCTGGCCGACAGCCGAGCCCATGCCGCGTTCGGACATGCCATGCGGACAACCGAAATTAAGCTCGATGCCGTCGCACTCCGTGTCCTCGACTTCGCGCAGGATCTTGATCCACGCCTCTTCCTCGCACGGCACCATCAGCGAGACGACCATGGCACGGTCGGGCCAGTCCTTCTTGACCTGCTTTATTTCGCGCAAATTCACTTCGAGCGGCCGGTCGGTGATCAACTCGATATTGTTGAGACCGAACACACGCTGCTCGCCGATGTGAACCGCACCATAGCGCGATGAGACATTGACGATTGGCGGTCCCGCTTCACCAAGGGTTTTCCAGACCACGCCACCCCAGCCCGCCTTGAAGGCGCGCACGACGTTGTATTCCTTGTCCGTCGGTGGGGCCGAAGCCAGCCAGAACGGGTTGGGTGATTTGATCCCGGCAAACGAACACGATAGATCAGCCATGATATCTCTCCTGTATTATTCGTTCAGGCGCTTAGCGCCGAATGGATTGCCAGCGCCGCGACCTTGCCATTTTCGACAGCACTGACCGTCAGGTCGTCGCCCGGCACACAGTCACCGCCGGCGTATACATCTGCCAGCGAAGTGCGCCCCTCGGCATCGACCTCAATGCGTCCGCCGACGATTTTCAGGCTTTCGCCGGATGCCAGAGGCGCTTCGTCGAAGACCTGGCCGATGGCCTTGAAGACCTGATCGGCAGTGATGGTGAATTCAAGACCTGTGCCTTGGAGGCGGCCATCGCCGGCAAGCGTTGTGTTCTCGAACCTGACGTCGACAGCGGAACCGTTCTCGCCGCTCAGTCCGACCGGCTTTGCCCAGTGGCGAATGAGCACACCGTTGGTTTGTGCCAGTTCCTGTTCATAGTCGGTGGCCCCCATCTGTTCCGGCCCGCGGCGATAAACCAGGGTGACTTCGTCGGCCCCCAGGCGTTTGGCCTGGACGGCGATGTCGATTGCCGTATTTCCGCCGCCGATGACAACGAGACGCCGGCCAATTTCAAGATTGGCAAGATCGCTGGCCTGGCGGATGTCGCTGATGTAGGAGACGGCATCGATTACCGCATCATTTTCTTCGCCGTCGAGATTAAGTGCGTTGACGCCCCCAAGTCCCATGCCGAGGAAGACCGCGTCAAAATCACGGCGCAAGTCGTCGAGCGTGTGGTCACTACCCAAAACCTTGCCATATTCGATGCTGATGCCGCCGACGCTGAGGATGAACTCGACCTCGGCCTGGGCGATGCCGTTGGTCATCTTGTAGGCCGCCAGACCATATTCATTGAGACCGCCCGGCTTGGCTTGCGCTTCATACACCACGACGTCATGACCTTCACGTGCCAGGCGGTGGGCGCAGGCGAGGCCCGCCGGTCCGGCACCAACGACGGCGACGCGCTTGCCGGTTTGCGCAGAGCGGCCATACGGCTGCAGGCCAGCCTCGAATACCGCGTCCGTGGCGAAGCGTTGCAGCAGGGCGATGGCGACGGGTTTGTGTTCGCCGGTAAACCGCACACAGGCCTGCTCGCAAAGTTCCTCGACCGGGCAAACCCGGGCACAGGTCGCGCCCATGATGTTGGCGTTCAGGATCGTCTTGCCTGCACCTTTTGGGTTCTCGGTCGAAATACGGCGAATAAATCCGGGGATATCGATGCTGGTCGGGCAGGCCTCGATACAGGGCGCGTCATGACAAAAGTGACAGCGGCTTGATTCGACCAGCGCCTGGCGGTCGCTCAGGGCCGGATGAATGTCTGAATACGCGGTGTCATAGTCGGCAGGGCTACGCCGTCCTGCTGCAATATCGCTCATCGGGCTCATGCGGCCTCCCCCGGCTATATGAAGCGTTCTCATTGATCTTGTGTTTTAAAATGGTAATTTAACTTTGACCAACTGGTCAACACAAAACTTGACCAATTGGTCAAAGTTATTGCCTGCTGTGTAATTCATCATCCCGCGTTGTCCCGAGGTCCCGATGCAAACTGAACTGCCCGCCGAGACAGAAACACCCGACAGGGGCCGCGCCGCCAGCCGCAAGGCAACCGAGGCGAAAATCCTCGAAGCCGCCGAAGGGGTCTTCGCCGAACGCGGTTTCAGTGGCACAACGACGGCGGGCATCGCCGAGGCTGCCGGGTTGCCAAAGGCCAACGTGCATTATTACTTCGGCACCAAGCAAGCACTCTATCGTGCCGTACTCGACAACATTCTGGATTTGTGGCTGGCACCAATGGCCGAATTCACGGAAGACGCCGACCCGGCCCTGGCGCTAACGTCCTACATCAAGACCAAGATGTGGTATTCGAAGAACCGCCCGAACGCCTCCAAGGTTTTTGCCAATGAGGTTCTGCACGGCGCGCCGCAGATCACCGATTACCTGTCGGACCACCTGCGCCAGACTGTCGAGGACAAATCTGCCGTGCTGCGCAGCTGGATCGACCAGGGCCGCATCGCGCCGGTTGATCCCGTTCATTTGTTGTTTGTGATCTGGGCCGCGACGCAAACTTATGCCGATTTTGATATTCAGGTCGCCACCGTGCTGGGCAAACAATCGCTCGACGAGAGCGATTTTGCGGCTGCCGAAGCCACCGTCATCCAGATGGTGCTTGCGACCTGCGGCCTGACTTGAAGCAAAATTTCGGCTAGAGTTTCCCTGTACACGTAAAGGGGGAGGCATTACGCATGTCCGCAGGCGACGTCAGCCGCAGGCTCACAGCTATTTTCTATGCTGATGTCGCCGGCTACAGCCGTTTGACCGGCGCGGACGAAGTCGGCACCCACCGGACTTTGAGCGAGTACCTCGACGTTATTTCCGGCATGATCGAAAACGACGGTGGCAGCGTGCTGCACTACGCCGGCGACGCCATTCTGGCTGAATTCGCCAGCGTCGTTGTCGCGGTCGAATGTGCGGTCGCCGTTCAGACGGCATTGGGGATGCGCTCAGCCGATACCCTGGAAGACCAGCGCCTGACATTCCGGATCGGCATTAATTTCGGCGATGTGATTGCGGATCGCGGCGAAATTTACGGCGACGGCGTCAATATTGCCGCCCGCCTCGAAAGCCTGGCGGATCCCGGTGGTGTTTGCATCTCGGCCAAGGTGCATGACGAAATCAGCGGCAAACTGGATCTGATGTTCGAGGATATCGGCGCGCACGAGGTCAAAAATATTGCCGGCCCCATTCAGGCTTTTCACGTCAGGGCGAAGGCATCCGATGTCCCCGCGACCGCCAGCCCGACACCCGACAAACCGTCCATCGCAATTCTGCCGTTCGACAATATGTCGAGTGACCCGGAGCAGGAATTTTTCGCCGACGGCATGACGGAAGATCTGATCACGGCGATTTCCAAACTGCGCTGGTTCTTCGTCATCGCGCGCAACTCGACATTTGTCTACAAGAACCAGTCCATCGACGTGCGCGAAGTCGCCAAAGAACTTGGCGTGCGCTATGTACTGGAAGGCAGTGTACGCAAGGCGGGATCGAACGTTCGGGTGAATGCCCAGCTCATCGAGGCTGAGACTGGCAACCACATTTGGGCCGAAAAATACGACCGCCAGCTGGAAGATATCTTCGCCCTGCAAGATGAGATGACGGAAAACATTGCCGCAGCAATCGAGCCCCAGCTCTACAAGGCCGAAGTATCGCGAGTACGCAAATCGCCGACCACCAGTCTTGATGCCTGGGAGCAAGTGGTGCGCGCCATGTCTCTGATGTGGCGGGTCAGTCGGGACGATTTTGATGAAGCCGGACGCTATCTCGATTCAGCTATTGAGATGGATCCTGAGTACGGCCAAGCCTACAGCATGCGTGCTTTTCTCAATTCGTGGCGAGCGGCCTTCGGTTCGGCGCGCAACATGGTGCAGATTCTGAGTGACGCACAAGCGGATGCCAACAAGGCGTTGACGCTGGATGATGACGATCAATGGGCGCATCACGGCCTTGGATTTGTTCACATGATGGCCCGGCGCTCGGACAAGGCCGTGACCGAACTGAAGAGGTCGCTGCAAATCAATCCGAATTTTGCCATCGGCCATGTGTCACTGGGCTGCACTCTGGGATATGCCGGTCAATCACAGGAAGCTTACGATGCGTACGAAGCGGCCTTGAGACTGAGCCCCAATGATCCCTTCAACAATGTCATTCCGTCGCACTACGGTGTCGCCTGTTATGTCGATGGAAAGTATGATGATGCCATCAGCAAGGCGCACGAAAGTATCAACATCCTGCCCGAGTTTCCGCTGGGATACTTCCTGCTCGCGGTATCGTGCGCCATGGCGGGCCGGGAGAGCGAGACGGCCGACGCAGTTGAAGGCATTCGCTCAAAATATTCCGGCTACGATTATGACCGCCACATGAAGACCATCCCCTTCAACCCCGATATCATCCATTTGTGGGGCGACGGCCTCATCAAGGCAGGGCTCGGACCCGACGATCAGGCGTGATACGGATCGGCCAGTTCTTCGTACATTTCGGGGCGACGGTCGCGGAAGAATTGCCATGTGTCGCGGACTTCGCGCACCATGTCCATATCCATATCGGCAGTGATCAGTTCGTCTTTATCAGCGCTGGCCTGGGCGATGATCTGGCCGCGCGGATTAACGAAGTAGCTTGAACCGTAAAATTCACCGATGTCCCACGGGCCTTCCGTGCCGACCCGGTTGTTGGCGCCGATATAACAACCGTTGGCCACGGCGCTGGCCGGTTGTTCGAGCTCCCACAGATATTGCGACATGCCGACGACGGTGGCAGAGGGATTGACGATGTATTCGGCCCCGTTCAAGGCCAGCGCCCGCCAGCCTTCGGGGAAATGCCGGTCATAACAGATATAGACGCCGAGCTTGCAATACGCCGTTTGGAAGACCGGCCAGCCGGAATTGCCGGGTTTGAAAAAGAACTTTTCGTAAAACCCGCCGACATGCGGGATGTGGGTCTTGCGGTACTTGCCGAGATAGCTGCCATCGGCATCAATCACGGCAGCGGTGTTGTAATAGATGCCGGTCTGTTCCTGTTCATAGATCGGCACGACAATGACCATGGAATACTTTTTCGCGTATTCCATCATCAACTGCGTCGTCGGGCCGTCGGGAATGGCCTCTGCTGCCGCGTACCATTTATTGTCCTGGCTCGGGCAGAAATAGGGCTGGGTGAAGACCTCCTGCATGGAGAGAACCTGCACCCCCTCCTTGCCCGCCTGCTCGATCAGCGGGATGTGGGCGTCGATCATGGCCTGGCGAATGGTTTCAATCGGCTCGGACGTATCGGCCTTGAGCGACATCTGAATGAGGCCGCCTTTTAACATCGTCATGATCTCCACCCCCCGTTTATTGTTTCCTACTTCAGAACCGGCATCGCAAACTCGGCACCTGAGCGAATACCCGTGGGCCAGCGCGAGGTCACGGTTTTCAGCTTGGTGTAGAACTGTACGCCATCCGGGCCGTGCATGTGAAGATCACCGAACAGTGAGCGTTTCCAGCCACCGAAACTGTGGAAGGCCAGCGGCACGGGGATCGGCACATTGATACCGACCATACCGATCTGGGCCTGATTGGCGAAGGCGCGAGCAGAATCACCGTCGCGGGTGAAGATCGCTGTACCGTTGCCAAATTCATGATCATTGACGAGGCCGAGGGCGGTATCAAAATCAGGCGCACGAACGACACCGAGAACCGGGCCGAAAATTTCTTCCTTGTAGATGCGCATGTCGGACGTGACGTTGTCGAACACCGACGGGCCAACAAAATGGCCGCCTTCATAACCCTGCGGCGGCGTGTAGGTACGGCCATCAACCAGCAGGTCGGCACCCTCTTCCACACCGAGGTCGATGTAGCCCTTGACCTTGGCGCAATGCTCGGCGGTGACGAGAGGACCCATTTCGGAATGCGGGTCTGTGCCGGGGCCTACTGTCAGAGCCTCGGCGGCCGGTACCATGCGCTCGATCAACTGATCACCGGCATCGCCCACTGCAACCGCAATGGAAATCGCCATGCAGCGTTCGCCAGCGGAACCGTAGGCCGCACCCATCAGGGCATCGCGGGCCATATCCATATCGGCGTCGGGCATCACGACCATGTGGTTTTTCGCCCCGCCCAGAGCCTGGACGCGTTTGCCGTGCGCCGTACCCGTCGCATAGACATATTCAGCAATCGGTGTCGAGCCGACAAAGCTGACAGCGGCGATATCGGGGTGCGTCAGCAATGTGTCGACCGCAACCTTGTCACCGTGTACGACGTTCAGAACACCTTCGGGCAAACCGGCTTCAATCAGCAGTTCAGCCATGCGGTTGGCAAGCGAGGGATCTTTTTCCGACGGCTTCAGGATAAAGCAGTTACCGCAGGCGACGGCGATCGGGAACATCCACATCGGCACCATGGCCGGGAAATTGAACGGCGTGATACCGGCAACAACACCCAGCGGCTGGCGCAGGGAATGCATGTCGATACCGGCACCGACGTCGTCGTTGAAGGCACCTTTGAGCAAATGTGGAATGCCGCAGGCAAATTCGACAATCTCGATACCGCGAGTGATCGATCCCTTGGCATCGGAATGAACCTTGCCATGCTCGGCAACGACAATGTCGGCGAGTTCGTCGATGTTTTGTTCCATCAGGTCCTTGAACTTGAACATGACGCGGGCCCGCCTCAAGGGCGATGTCGCGGCCCAGGCCGGAAATGCGGCCTTTGACGAGGCGATTACATCCGCGACTTCCTCAGTCGAGGCCAGCGGCACCTGGCCAATGACGTCGCCCGTAGCGGCTTCATCGATATCGGAGAAGCGGCCCGATTTTCCTTCAACGGCCTTGCCGTCGACAAAATGAGAGAGTGTGAATGTCATCGTATCGTCTTTCCAGTGATTATGATCGGGGTCCTGATCAGGCGGCAAGTACGTCGTGGGCTGCAACATATGTCAAATTCTGATCCCGCGCGACCGCTTCGTAGGTCAATTGACCCGTGTGCACATTCAGGCCGGCGCACAGGTGCGGATCGTCCAGCAAAGCTTGGCGATAACCCTTGTTGGCAAGTGCCAGCGTGAACGGCAATGTCGCATTGTTCAATGCCAGCGTTGAGGTGCGGGCAACGCCGCCCGGCATGTTGGCAACGCAATAGTGCACGACGTCATCGACAACATAGGTCGGATCGGAATGCGTCGTTGCTTTTGAAGTCTCACAACAACCGCCCTGATCGATGGCAACGTCGACTATGACCGAACCACGTTTCATTTTACTGATCATGTCGCGGGTAACCAGGCTGGGGGCTGCCGCACCTGGCACCAGAACGGCACCGACGACGAGATCGGCGTCGGTGACCTGTTCCTCGATATTGCCCTTGGTCGAATAGATCGTGTTGATGCGACCGCGGAACATTTCGTCAAGCTGGGCCAGACGCTGGATCGAGCGATCAATAATCACGACATCGCATTCCAGACCAACGGCCATACGCGCGGCGTTCGTGCCGACGACACCGCCGCCGATGACAACAACCTTGCCTGAAGGTACGCCAGGCACACCGCCGAGCAACACACCGCGCCCGCCCGGTTCCATCTCAAGACAATGCGCGCCCGCCTGGATCGACATGCGACCGGCAACCTCACTCATCGGCGCCAGCAGCGGCAAACCACCACGATGATCGGTGACGGTTTCATAGGCGATGCCAATACAACCGCTGTCGAGCAAACCCCTGGTCTGCGTAGCATCGGGGGCCAGGTGCAGATAGGTGAAGAGAATCTGATCCTGGCGCAGCATGGCGATTTCCTGCGCCTGCGGTTCCTTGACCTTGACGATCATCTCGGCCGTGGCAAAGACGTCTTCGGCACTGTCGGCGATCTCGGCACCTGCGGCCCGAAAATCCTCGTCGCTGAAGCCGATGGCGTCGCCGGCTTTGGTCTGGACGGTGACGCTGTGGCCGTGATCGATGACTTCGCGTACAGAAGCGGGCGTCATGCCGACGCGGTATTCATGAACTTTGATTTCTTTGGGAACACCAAGGTGCATTTTAGTCTCCTGTAATAATAAATCGTGCCCGGACGCCATTGACGACGTCCGGCCACACACCCCCAGTGATGAAGTCTTGTCAGTCGAGGTCGTTGAGAACGTCGGCCAGAATGGCAAACATCTCGTCGATATGGGATTTCTCGATGATCAGCGGCGGTGACAGCGCAATAATGTCGCCGGTGGTGCGGATCAACAGGCCCTTCTCGTAGGCTTTGAGGAAAGCACTGAAGGCGCGTTTGGTCGGCTCGCCCGCAATGCCTTCAAGTTCGATACCGGCGATCAGACCCGTGGTGCGCAGATCGATGACGTGCGGCAGGCCCTTCAGGCTGTAGACCGCATCTTCCCAATACTGAGCCATATCGGCGCAACGTTTGAACAGGTCTTCATCACGGTAAACATCCAGCGTCGCCAGGGCTGCGGCACAAGCCAGCGGGTGACCGGAATAGGTATAGCCGTGGAAAAGCTCGATGGCGTTTTCCGGACCCGTCATGAAAGTGTCGTAAATTTCCTTCGACGCCAGCACGCCACCCATCGGCACGGTGCCGCTGGTGATGCCCTTGGCCAGCGTCATAAGATCCGGTGTGACGCCATAGTGGTCAGCCGCAAAGGCCGAACCCATACGGCCAAAGCCCGTGATGACCTCATCAAAGATCAACAGGATGCCGTGTTTGTCGCAAATCTCACGCAAGCGGTTGAGGTAGCTCTTCGGTGGCATCAGCACGCCGGTCGAGCCGGCCATCGGCTCGACAATAACCGCAGCGATTGTGGACGCATCATGCAAAGTGACAATCCGCTCCAGTTCATCAGCGATATCAGCACCGTGTTCAGGCTGGCCGCGTGTGAAGGCGTTGCGGGCCGGGTCATGCGTATGCGGCATGTGATCAACGCCGTTAAGCAAGGAGCCAAAAAACTTGCGGTTGGTGACAATGCCACCGACCGAAATGCCGCCGAAGCCGACGCCGTGATAGCCGCGTTCGCGACCGATCAACCGGGTGCGGCCGCCTTCGCCGCGGGTGCGGTGATAGGCAAGGGCAATTTTCAGGGCCGTATCGACAGCTTCTGAACCGGAATTTGTGAAAAAGGCATGGTCGAGACCGTCGGGCGCCATCGCCGTCAGACGTGCGGCCAGCTCAAAACCCTTGGGGTGACCCATCTGGAAGGCCGGCGCGTAATCCATCTCGCCGGCCTGGTCCTGAATGGCCTCGACAATGGGTTTGCGATTGTGGCCGGCGTTGCAGCACCACAGACCGGCGGTGCCATCAATGATCTGGCGACCTTCAATGTTGGTGTAGTGCATGTCTTTCGCACCGACAAGCAAGCGAGGGTCTGCCTTGAACTGGCGATTTGCCGTAAACGGCATCCAGAACGGCTCGAGATTGTTGGGTACCTGTACTGCGTTTCCGTCTGTCGCGCTCATGGCAGCCTCCTGCTGATGTTTGCGTTCATTTTTTCGAACGATTTAACCAAATGTTGAACACCAGATAGCACAAAAATTCAATTTGTTAAACGAAATATTCAAAAACGTTTAATAAATTTGACAATATTGGTAAAATTTTGATAATGTTTAATTTATCGATCACAAACATCACGCGATCAAGGAAATCGACATGACAGACGCAACATCAGACCCCTTTGGGCTCGGGGCGGATTTTGATCTCGGTGCCCGTTTGAGAGCCATTCGGGAGACCAACGGATTGTCGCAGCGCGAACTGGCCCGCCGGGCCGGTGTCACCAACGGTACGATTTCCCTGATCGAGCAAAATCGCACCAGCCCATCCGTCGGCTCGTTGAAGAAGGTACTGGATGGCATTCCGATGTCGCTCGCCAACTTCTTCGCCAGCGATGTCGATACCGGCCCGCAAATCTTTTTCGCCGCCCACGAATTGCAGGAGATTGCCGGTGGTGACATTTCCTATCGCCAGGTCGGTCGCGATTTGTCTGAACAAACCCTGCAAGTCATTCACGAAACCTATCAGCCCGGTGCGGATACCGGACAAGCCATGCTGTCGCACGAGGCCGAAGAATCAGGTGTCGTCGTCAAGGGTGAAATGGAATTGACAGTCGGCAGCCAGCAGCGCGTTTTAAGCGCGGGGGACGCTTATTACTTTGATTCGCGTCAACCGCACCGATTTCGTAATATCGGGGACGAGGAGTGCATCGTCGTCAGTGCCTGCACACCACCAAGTTTCTAGTCGTATTTGAGGCTTCTCCGGCGCTGACAGTTGCAGGAGGATATGAATGCTGGACCACGAGGAATTTGACGCCTGGCTGACGAACTACAAATCGGCCTGGGAAAATCGTGACGACAAACTGATCGCCAAGATATTTACCAAAGACGCGACTTATCAGGAGACGCCTTTCAAGCCCGCCATGAAAGGGGTCGACTCAATACAGCACTATTGGCGATCAGTCGTTGTCGACGATCACAGTGACGTATTGTTCGAATACAAAATCTGGAACGTCACCGACGACATTGGCGTCGCGCACTGGCGCTGTCGCTTCACCCAGAAATCATCCTTTGAAGGCGTCGATCTCGACGGCATTTTTCGCTGCGCCTTCGCAAGCCAGGCTGGCACGCACAAAAAATGCACTGAACTGCTGGAGTGGTGGCATATCCGCAAATCAACACTGGGTGAAATTTAGGCGCACGTCATTTGGTGCCGTAAAGCCGGTCCCCGGCGTCACCAAGGCCCGGCAATATGTAGCCGATATCGTTGAGCTGGCGATCGAGTGACGCCGTGTAAATTCTGACATTGGGATGTTGTTCGGTAAACACCCTGACACCCTCAGGTGCTGCGACCAGTGCCAGGAAGGTGATGTCTTTTTCCGCCACGCCGCGATCCCGCAGGATTTGTACGGCGTAGGCACCGGAATGACCCGTCGCCAGCATCGGATCAACAGCAATGACCCGCCGGCCCGTCAGGTCGGGCAGTTTCACGAGGTATTCCACAGGTCGCAGCGTTTCTTCGTCGCGATAAACGCCGATGCTGCCGACACGGGCCGACGGCATCAGTTCCAGAAGTCCGTCTGCCATACCCGTACCGGCCCTGAGGATCGGCACGATGCAAACCTTCCGGCCTTCGAGAACCGGTGCTTCAAAGGTTTCCAGCGGCGTTTCGACCTGTTCACTTGCAATTGGCAGATCGCGTGTCACTTCGTAACCCATCAGAAGCGCGATTTCCTTGAGCAAATCACGAAAGGTTCGGGTCGAGGTCGCAACATCGCGCATGTGACTGAGTTTGTGCTGGATAAGCGGATGGTCCAATACCGTTAACGTCGGGAATTCTGCGGCGGGATCGGTATCGTTCGGCGACATTACGCTCTCCATGACTGTCAAAAACTACAGAACCCTATCACGCGACCGCCAGGGCAGTAAGCCTGGCAAAAAAAATTAGTTCACAACCCTTGTTCCATTTTCGATATGCCCCATTTCACTTATTGGTTTCGACAAAAATGTGCTATTTCTTCCAGGGCCGTCGTATCTGACACCGATATTACAGCCCGATTTTCAAGCTTCGCGGTTATCTATGGATATCAAGAAATTAAGAGCCCTGACTGTTGATGATGATCCGGCAACACTGCGTTTGCTGGGACGGGCGCTCATGATGTCCGGCATCATGAACATCACCAGTGCGGCGGACGGCCTTGAAGCGCATACGATTGTCACGCAAAAGAAACAGTCCTTTGACGTAGTCGTCTGCGACTGGTTGATGCCCAATATGGACGGCCTGTCATTCCTGCAGTTGTTCCGGCTCAAGCACCCGACGACCCCGTTCGTCATGTTGACGTCAAAAACCAACGCCGAAGACTTTCACCTGGCCAAGGAAATGGGCGTGGATTTCTTTTTCATGAAGCCCTTGACGGCCGACGATCTCAGTATCCGCCTGAAATCGGTTTTGCAGTTGATGCTGCAGGAATCAGACGTCGCCTGATACCTCCCCCGATTTTACATCGCCGGCTTGTCGGTAATCTCGAAAAGATCGCTGCCGTAGCCCGCATCCATCGGAATTCGCAGCGTCCGCACACCATCAACAAATGATTCGAGCATTGGCTGAACCGTCACGACTGTTGCCTTGCGCGTCGCTGCCACCGCTGACGCGACATCATCGAAGCTGCCGAGTTTGAGCAAATTAAGCCGGGTGGCAAAGACCAGTTTGACCTGGTCCGCATTGGCAGCGTCGACCACATCCGCTGGTAACGACCAGGTAGAATCGACCGATTCCGAACCATCATGTACAGCAATCTGATCAGCCGGTGCGCCAACCAGATAAAAATGCGTGTCAAATCGTTTGGGGATAAGCGGCGGCGTAATCCAGTGCGCGAAATAGGTCAGCTCGTCGAGCGCCAGTTCAAGGTCTTCCGCTTCAACAAACTCGAGAACAGTTGCCTCACCACCGTGTAATTTCTCCGCCCAGTCTTCAAGCGCCAGCAGGCGTTTCGCATCGACCAGGTTTTTGTCACCACGCGGTCGGGCCAGCAAGACGCCGCATTCTTCAAACGTTTCACGAACCGCCGCAATCTGCAGGGCAAAATCAAAATTATTCAGATCGTCTGCACCGGCGCACCATGCGCGAAGTGCAGGATCAGCATCCGCTTCGTCGACCTTGCCGCCCGGGAACACCATCGCACCGGAAGCAAAATCGATTTTGTGATGGCGCTTGACCATGAAGACTTCGATGCCGTCGTCCGAATCACGGGCCAACAAGACAGTTGCTGCCGGTTTTGCCTCGACATGTGAATAATCCTTGCGCTCCAAAACGGTCTCCCAAACTGGATTTTGAATAAATACGTGACGTTCAATTATCACTGTACGCGCAAATTCATCAAGTCAGGCAGATAACAAATCGAACAGAGCAAGCGTGGCGCGCATTTTCACCTTCTGCTATGATAAGGCCATGAAAATGCGAGGCAATATTGTGCCGATCATTGTTTTGCTGTCGCTGCTCGGCCTGAGTGGCTGCGAAAGCATGAACAGTGTGCGCCAGTCATTTGAAGACCTGAACAAGGTCCTGACGCCGCTGGCCGTGCTCAAAAAAGGGAGTAGTTCGTGAACGCCAGCTTACGCGCATTATTTTCAATGATCGTCGTGTTTGCCATGTGCGTGCCGATTGCGCCGGCCTACGCCCAGGATGACTCAGCCGGTGCACAAACCGACGCTGCAGGTGCAGATCCCAAGCCTCCGGCTCCTGAGCCTGAACCCCTGCCGCCGGGAAGCTCCGAAAACTTCATGATTGCAGCGGCCAATCCGTGGGCTGCCAAAGCCGGCCTCAAGGTACTCAAAGATGGCGGCAGTGCCGTTGACGCGGCCATCGCCACGCAAATGGTTTTAACACTGGTTGAGCCTCAGTCATCCGGGATCGGCGGCGGCGCGTTCATGCTCCACTACAACGCCGCCGAAAAATCGCTGGTGGCTTATGACGGTCGGGAAACAGCACCGGCGGGCGTACGCGCCAATTTGTTTTACAAACCCGGCGGCGAGCTGATGAGCTTCTATGAAGCTGTGGTCGGCGGTCGCGCGGTGGGCGTTCCAGGCGTATTGCGCATGCTGGAAATGGCACACCAGAAACATGGCAATCTCAGGTGGTCGGAATTGTTCGATCCGGCCATCAAACTGGCGGAAAAAGGTTTCCCGGTTTCCGAGCGACTGCACGAATTGCTGCTGCGCGATCAGGAATTGCGTAATCAATCGGATGCTCAGGCTTTTTTCTATCCCAAAGACGGTGCGCCACGCCAAGTCGATGAAAATCTGCAAAACTTCGAACTGGCGGAAACTTTTCGTGCCATAGCTTCAGATGGAGCCGACGCTTTTTATCGGGGCGATATCGCGGCGGCGATTGTCTCCCTGGTTCAGGGCCACGAAAATACCGGCTTCCTCAGCATGAAAGACATGGCGCTTTATAAGGCAAAAGTCCGTGAGCCGGTTTGTCGAGCCTATCGAAGCTACCGGCTATGTGGCATGCCACCACCGACATCGGGTGGTCTGACAACCTTGCAGATCATGGCTTTGCTGGAGCAGTTTGAAATGTCGGAAGTTGAACCCGGCTCTGCCGAAGCCGTTCATTTGATTTCAGAAGCCAGCCGGCTCGCCTACGCGGACCGGGCGCTTTACATGGCTGATCCTGACTTCATCAAGGTGCCGGGCAAAAAGCTTCTGGAGACCAGCTACATCTTCGAGCGCGGCGATTTGATCAGTGAAACCAGGTCAATGGGCAAAGCCAAGGCAGGCGTTGTCCCGGAGGAAGAAACTCGTTATTCACCCGACCTCAGTCCTGAATTGCCATCAACAACTCACTTCACGATTGTCGATGGCGAAGGCAATGTCGTAACCATGACTTCTAGCATTGAAAATACTTTCGGTTCGCGACTGATGGTGAAGGGATTCTTTCTCAACAATCAGCTTACCGACTTTTCCTTTACGCCGCGCCGGGATGGCAAACTGATTGCCAACCGGATTCAGCCCGGCAAACGGCCGCGATCATCAATGTCGCCGATGATCGCCTTTGATGGCCGGTATTGGGGAGGTCCTTTCCTGTTTGCGCTGGGCTCACCCGGCGGCAGTCGGATCATCAACTACGTGACCAAGACGATGGTGGCCATGCTGGACTGGGGCCTGCCGCCGGCCGACGCTGTCGCCCTGCCCCATCACTCCAATCGCAACGGCGTGACGGAACTCGAGGCCGAAACGGCGGCAGCCGATTTACTGGTTGAACTTGAAGAACTGGGACACAGGGTCAAGGTGCGGGATTTGAACAGCGGCCTGCACGTCATCAAGAAAGTCAAAGGCGGTTATATGGGTGGTGCCGATCCGCGACGCGAGGGCGTTGTGCTGGGTGAACTGGATTAACTGGCAATGCGAATTCACAGCCTGGTCACCATTTTCGCAGTCATCCTGTTCGTCCTGTCAGGCACAACCCCGGTCAAGGCCGCAAAATCAGCGTTGTCGCTCGCCCGTGTGCCACATATCCATGTCATGGTCATCGATCCGGTTGACCCGGAGAAATTGCTGATTGCCACGACCAAGGGACTTTATCGTGTCGGCCGGGATGGCATATTGCATCCGCTGCTCGACGATAAACACGAAGTCGCCGGTTTTCTCATATCGGCGGATGGCAGAAGGCTGCTGGCAACCGGCAAGAAGGCCGGCCGGGGTTTCGGCGTCATGCAGTCAACCAATGGCGGGCGCTCGTGGTACCAGCGTGGCATCGGCAAAACACCGAAATTCGCCATGCGCGAACTGGTGAATACAGACCGGCACTTCAAGCGCCTGTATGCGGTGTCGAAAGTCCTCGCCAAAAGCACGGATGGTGGAAAATCATGGAACCAGATCGGCCCCCTGCCACCGGGATTGATCGGTCTGACGGTTCAGGGCCCCGGCCATGACACGTTGCTGGCCGCGACTGCCAAAGGACCGCGCGAGAGTGTTGATGGTGGTGTCATCTGGACCCCGGTCAAGGCGGGGACGGAGGGACGCCCGGCCAGCATGATCGGCCGTGGTGCCAGCGGAGATGTCTTTACCTTTGTTGTCAGAGATGGTCTCTACGTACGTCGGGGCGGTGGACACAAGTGGTCCCGCGTTACGCCGGCAAAGGCTTTTGACGGGGCGATAATCAGGCTGGTGTCCGATGGCAAGTCACAGCGTCGACTGATTGTTTTGACGCAGTACATGAAAATTCTTGAAAGCAGGGACGGTGGCCGGTCCTGGAAGAAATTCCGCCGTTAATGCGCATACTCTGCCGAAGCTGATCAGCCATCACGGTGTCGCGCAATATAATTTGCTGAAATGCGAATTATTATGTTGAATTGATATATCTCGAACCAATATAACCCCCACAGCAGTTTCAATGCCGGTGTGCATCGGGGCTTTTTGTTATTTGATCGGAATTGTTTCCATGGATGTGAAAACCATTTGCCTCGGCATCTTGTCGTTTGGCGATGCGACGGGTTACGAGATCAAGAAAAAGCTCGAGGGCCCGTTTAACCATTTCTACGACGCAAGTTTTGGCTCGATTTACCCGGCCCTGGGGAAACTCACCGACGGTGGCCTGGTTTTGCGCACCGAACATACCCAGCACAAGCGCCCGGACAAAAAAGTTTATCGTATTACGCCCAAGGGCCGGCTGGCGCTGACAGATGAACTTGCCAGGCCCATTGGTCCGGATCGAATTCGCTCTAACTTCCTTGCGACGTTACTGTTTGCCGATGCGTTGGAGCCCCGCCAGATCGATGACTTGATCGCCTCGCGCATCGACGCTCATCGCGAAACGCTGAATGAATTAAATGCCGAGCCGCACGACACCTCCACCGGAGACGGTTTCGTCAGTGGTTTTGGCGTCGCCGTTCACGAAGCGGCCCTCAATTACCTTGAACAACATCGTCATGAGATTGTCGGCGAGCGATTGCTCGTCACGTCGGAGTCAAACTAATGAACAAATCCTATCTGATTGCTTTCATCTTTGCGGTGGCCGTTACCGGCTGGGTGGTTTCCGGCCAGGTCGGTGCCTCAGACGAAAAGGCGACAAATGAAGATCAATCAACTTCAGAAGCCGCCGAAGCCGCGCCAGAGGAAGAACCGGTTACCGTGCGTATTCGCACGCTGGACTCCGAGCCGCGCAGCCGGGAAGTCGTGCTGCGCGGGCGAACATCTTCTGTTCGCTCAGTTGAAATCAGAGCCGAAATTGCCGCGCGCGTGACGAAGGTTCTTCGGGCCAAGGGCAGCTACGTCAAGGCTGGCGACGTCATCGCTCATCTCGATATGTATGACCGGGCGCAACGGCTCAAGGAAGCCAAAGCCCTCGCACACCAGCGTCAGCTTGAATACAAGGCGGCGAAATCCTTGTCGCAAAAAGGCTATCGGGCCGAGACTAAACTTGCGGCTGCCATGACCCATCTGGATGCCGCCAACGCCCAGGTCAAGCGCACTGAACTGGAAATCAGCCACACGCGGATCAAGGCACCGTTTGCCGGCATTATTGACAGCCGCCCGGTTGAGGTCGGTGATTTCCTCAAAGTGGGAGAACCCGTCGTCATGATCGTCGATCAGGACCCTTTCCTGGTTGTCGGCGAGGTTTCCGAACGTGAGGTCGGGCTTTTGAAAGTCGGACAGAAAACATCCGCTAAACTTATTTCCGGCGATATGGTGTTTGGCAAAATTCGCTTTATCGCCGCCACCGCCGACGCCGCCACCCGGACATTCCGCGTCGAGGTCGAGGTCGCCAATCCGAACCGAAAATTACGTGAGGGCGTCACCGCCGAAATCCGCATACCCCTGCCCAAAGTCCCCGCCCATTTCGTCTCGCCTGCTGTCATGACGTTGAATGACAGGGGCGAGATCGGTGTAAAAACGGTTGATAGCGACAACATTGTCCACTTCCGACCGACTGAAATCATCAGTGACGGCGGAAACGGCGTCTGGTTGTCCGGCTTGCCGGAACACGTCAACATTATCGTCGTCGGCCAGGAGTTTGTACGCGATGGCGACAGGGTTGTGGCGGTTGCCGAGGCAGGTCCGACCTCATGAATGCCATCATCCTTGCAGCCATTGATCGTGGCCGCACCATTCTGTTGACGCTTGTCCTGATCCTGATTTCAGGGTCCGTGGCCTACGTCACGATCCCGAAAGAATCCGACCCCGACGTCGACATTCCGATCCTCTATGTCTCAATGAATCACGAAGGCATTTCGCCGGAAGACGGTGAACGGTTGCTGGTTCGGCCGATGGAGAAGGAATTGCGCTCGATCGAGGGCGTCAAGGAAATGCGCTCGACAGCAGCGGCCGGTTTCGCGTCAGTCCTGCTTGAGTTTGAAGCGGGTTTTAATGCCGATCAAGCCAAGATCGATGTCCGTGAAGCCGCCGATATCGCCAAAAGCGAGTTGCCGAGCGACACGAAGGACCCCAAGGTCAACGAGGTCAATGTCGGCCTTTTCCCGGTTTTGATTGTCGTGTTGTCCGGCGATGTGCCGGAGCGCGCCTTGTTACGGCTGGCGCAAAATCTGCAGGATGATCTTGAATCCCTGCCCGGCGTGCTGGAAGCCGATATCGCTGGTAACCGCGAAGAGTTGCTGGAAATTGTTGTTGATCCACTGCGACTCGAAAGTTATCGCATTTCGCATACCGAACTGGTTCAGGCCGTCACGATGAACAATCGCCTTGTGGCTGCGGGCGCTCTGGATACCGGCAAGGGCCGGTTTGCGGTCAAGGTTCCGGGCCTGTTCCGTACGGCGGACGATGTTTTTGATCTGCCAATCAAGGTACGTGGCGACAGCGTTGTAACGCTTGGCGATATCACCAGCGTGCGCCGCACGTTCAAGGACGCGGACACCTATGCGCGCGTGGACGGTCGTCCCGCTGTGGCGCTGGAAATCAAAAAACGCCTCGGTGAAAACGTCATCGATACCATCGAAAAAGTGCGCTACATCGTCGGCCTGCACAAGTCGGAATGGCCCGCAGGTGTGAACGTCTCCTTCATACAGGACAAATCCGTCAACATCCGTTCGATGTTGACCGACCTGCAGAACAACGTCATCAGCGCCATCATTCTGGTCATGGTTGTTGTCGTCGGTGCCCTCGGTCTGCGCAGTGGCGCGCTGGTCGGTATCGCCATTCCGAGTTCTTTCCTGATCGGCATTCTGGTTTTAATGGTGATGGGTTTGACCATCAACATGGTCGTGCTGTTCAGCCTGATACTGGCCGTTGGCATGCTGGTTGACGGTGCAATCGTCGTTACTGAATTTGCCGACCGAAAAATGGCCGAAGGCATCCATAAACGCGAGGCCTATGCCCTGGCCGCCCAACGTATGGCGTGGCCGATCATTGCCTCGACGGCGACGACGCTGGCCGTCTTTATGCCGCTGCTGTTCTGGCCCGGCATTGTCGGCGAGTTCATGAAGTTCCTGCCGATTACACTGATTGCCACGTTATCGGGATCATTGCTGGTCGCCTTGATATTTGTACCCACACTGGGCGCGATGATCGGCAAGGCCGGCAATCTGAATTCCGAAGCCCTGACACATCTGGCAGCAGCCGAAACCGGCGATATTCGCAGCGTTCCGGGGATCACCGGCGGCTACGTTCGCCTCGTTGATTTCGCGGTCCACCATCCGCTCAAGATTGCTTTGGCGGCCGTTGTGATGTTGGTCGGCGTCCAGACCTACTACGCCAAAAATGGAAATGGCGTCGAATTTTTTCCCGATGTCGAACCCGAAAAGGCCGTTGCCTACATTCACGCGCGCGGCAACATGTCGATTGACGAAATCGACAAGCTCGTCAAGGAAGTCGAAGAGCGTATTCTGCCGATTGAAGGCTTTGCGGCGGTTTATGCCCGCGTCGGCCGACCGTCGGAAGGCACCAGTCAGGCCGACGACGTCGTCGGTACATTGCAGTTTGAATTCAAACACTGGCAGGCACGCCGCCCGGCCAAGGATATCCTCGCAGAAGCCCGCGAAGTGACAAAGGACCTGGCTGGCATTCATGTCGAAGTGAGCATCCCGCCCACTGGGCCGCCAACCGGCAAGCCCGTGCAAATTCATTTCCGCTCGCGCTTCCCGGAGAAGATTGAACCGGTTCTGGTCAAGGTGCTGGAAGCCGTACGTCAGGTCTCCGGCCTGATCGACATTGAAGACAGCCGCCCCATCCCCGGCATCGAATGGCAGCTTGACGTTGATCGCGCCCAGGCCGGTCGCTTCGGCGCTGATATCACCACAGTAGGTGAAATGGTCAAGCTGGTTACCAATGGCATCAAGGTCGGCGAATACCGCCCCGATGATTCCGATGAGGAAATTGACATCCGCGTGCGTTATCCGCTGGATGAGCGCAACATACACCAGCTCGATCAGATCCGTGTCATGACGGAGAATGGCCTCGTACCCATCGGCAACTTTGTCACGCGGACCGCTATTCCCAAGACCGGTACGGTCAAACGTACCGATGCCATGCGCACGATGAACATCAAGGCTGAAGTGGTCGATGGCGTGCTGGTTGACAGCAAGGTCGAGGAGATCAAGGCCTGGCTGGCGACCCAGAATTTTGACCCCAACGTCGAGATCAAGTTCAAGGGCGAGGACGAAGAACAGAAACTGGCCGAGGCCTTTTTGACGAAAGCATTTATGGTCGCCCTGTTTGTGATGGCGATTATTCTGGTCACCCAGTTCAACAGCTTCTATCACGCCTTCCTGATCCTCACGGCCGTCATCATGTCGACGGCGGGCGTGATTATCGGTCTGATCGTCACCGGCCAGCCTTTTGGCATCGTTATGACAGGCGTCGGCGTGATTACCCTTGCCGGCATTGTCGTCAACAATAATATCGTTTTGATCGACACCTATGTCCGGCTGAAAAAATCCGGTATGGACCCGATCGAAGCCATTGTCCGCACGGGTGCACAACGTTTTCGACCTGTCATGCTGACTGCCATCACAACGATTTTCGGCCTGATGCCGATGGTTCTGGGCGTCAACATCGACTTGATCACGCGGGAAATGTCGAGTGGCGCACCATCGACCCAGTGGTGGGTCCAGCTTTCAACTGCCGTCGTCAGTGGTTTGACGTTTGCGACGATTTTGACCTTGATCGTCACGCCCTGTCTGCTGGCGGTCGGGGCCAATACGAACGCAGCGATCGGACGCCGACGTGAACGCCGGGCGACCCGACGTGCGGAACGTGCCGCGTTGAAGACAGGTGACGAAGCACCCGCTGAATAATATCAGGAATTACGGGACGACGGTGGCCTCGTCATCGTCGTCACCATTTCCATTCTCGCCAGCGTCATCTTCAGGTTCGGGCTCGGCCAGAAGTTTGCGATGATGGCTGCGGGCCGCGAACGGGATACTGATCAGAAACAGCGTCGTGATGGCCGAGAGGATAAACCAGGGATAACTGGCGACGACAGCGCCAAGCAGGCCGACAGCAATCAGCACCGGCATGACGCGTTCGCGTTTGACCCGCATGCGCTTGAAGGAAAACGTCGGGATCGAACTTACCATCATGAAGGCAACGAATATCGTATTAACGGCGTTGACCATGACAAGACGGAATACATCATCGCCGATCTGAAAACTGATCATCACCGGCAATAACACAAGCCCCGCCGCCGCTGGCGCCGGTACGCCGGAAAAATAATCCGCCGCCCAGACCGGACGATCCGGATCCTCAAGCGTCGTGTTGAAGCGCGCCAGACGCAGGCCACAGCACACCGCATAGGCCAGGACAATAATCCAGCCGACACCACCGAGATCGGACAGGGTCCAGCGATAAAGCAGGATAGCAGGTGCCACGCCAAATCCGACGAAGTCGGAGAGCGAATCCAGTTCGGCACCAAATTTGGACGTGCCCTTCAACAGTCGCGCAACGCGCCCGTCCAGCGTGTCGAGGATCGCGGCGACAGCAATAGCCATCACAGCCATGACCCACTGTCCTTCAAGCGAAAAGCGGATAGAAGTCACGCCGGCGCAAACGGCCAGAACCGTCAGGATGTTGGGGATCAGACTGTTGACCGGCAGGCCCTTGAGACGTTTGCGACGCTTGGCGATCATGATCAGCGAACCTCGCCGTGGCGTCGTGCTTCATCCGAGCCTGCGTCAGCCAGTACGGTTTCGCCGGCAAGTGTTTGCTGACCTGGAATGACCAGGGCTTCGATACCGTCTTCAAGATATACATCGACCCGGCTTCCGAAGCGGATCAGGCCAAAGCGGAAACCGGCCTTGACCTCCTGCCCTTCCTTGATCTCGCAGAGAATACGACGCGCCACCAGGCCGGCGATCTGGACAAAGGCGATGTCCTTGCCGCCGCTTGATGTCATGCGAATGGCCTGGCGTTCGTTTTGATCGCTGGCCTTGTCGAGGGCGGCATTGAAAAACTTGCCGGGACGGTAACAGACCTTGGTAATCGTGCCGTCCATCGGTACCCGGTTCACATGAACATTGAAGACGTTCATAAAAACGGTGATGCGGGTTCTGGCGTCATTACCCATGCCGAGTTCTTCCGGCGGGATGGCGCGTTCGATCATCTGAACCACGCCGTCGGCCGGGCTTATGATCAAGCCGTCGCGGGTCGGCGTGACGCGTTCAGGATCTCGAAAGAAGTAGGCACACCACGCCGTCAGGATGACACCGAGCCAGCCGAGCGGCTCCGTGATTTGAAACAGGACAAAGGCAATGACCGCAAATATAGCGATGAAGCGGTAACCTTCGCGATTAATCGGTACCAGGACAGTATCTAAAGCACTCAAGGAACGTAGCCCCCAAAATAATTTGTCGGCGCAGTTTACTCTGTGATTTGGATTTGAGTAAGGGCCTGAGATCAGGCTTCGACGACAGTTTCCAGAAGGTTATCGTTGATACTCTCTGCCTCGGCAAGCTTTTCGCGGTATTGCGCGGCTTCCTGCTGGCGGGCCCACATGGCAGCATACTGGCCATCGGCAGCCAATAGCTCCTGATGACGACCGCGTTCAGCGATACGTCCTTGATCTAAAACAAGAATTTCGTCCGCATCAATAATGGTCGAAAGCCTGTGCGCGATCACCAGTGTAGTCCGGTTGGCCGAGACTTCCTTGAGACTGGCCTGTATTTCTCGTTCGGTATGTGAATCGAGCGCCGACGTCGCTTCATCAAACAACAGTATTTCAGGTTGTTTGAGGATCGTCCGGGCGATGGCGACGCGTTGTTTTTCACCGCCGGAGAGCTTTAAGCCCCGCTCGCCGACCCGTGATTGATACCCCGTCGGCAGGGATTCAACGAAGTCATGAATGCGTGCCAGTTTGGCCGCGTCCTCAACTTCCTCGTCCGTGGCATCAGGGCGACCATAGCGGACATTGTAACCGATGCTGTCGTTAAACAGCACGGTGTCCTGGGGCACAATACCGATAGCGCCGCGCAAACTGGTCTGCGTCACCTCGCGTATGTCCTGACCGTCAATACGCACAGCACCGCCGGCGACATCATAAAAACGAAACAGGATCCGCGAGATAGTTGACTTGCCCGCCCCGCTCGGCCCGACGATGGCCACGGTATTACCGGCGGGCACCCGGAACGAGACGTCCTTGAGAATGCCGCGATCGGCGTCATAGGAAAAATCAACGTGATCAAAGACAATCTCGCCGCCACTGGTCTGCAAGGCGACGGCGTTCGGGTCGTCGGCGATTTCGGTCTGTTCATCCAGCAACTTGAACATCACTTCCATATCGACCAGCGCCTGCTTGATTTCGCGGTAGACGAAGCCGAGAAAATTCAGCGGCAGATAAAGCTGCAACAGGAAAGTGTTGACCAGAACAAAATCACCCAGCGTCATCGAGCCGTCCTGAACGCCCATGGCGGCCAGCAACATGACGCCGACCACACCGACCGAGACAATCAGGCCCTGGCCGATGTTGAGATAGGAAAGTGTCGTCTGGCTTTTGATTGCCGCATGCTGATAGCGCTCGAGTGACTGGTCGAACCGGGTCGCCTCGTGATCTTCATTGCCGAAATACTTGACGGTTTCGAAGTTGAGCAGGCTGTCGATGGCTTTGGTATTAGCCTCCGAATCACTGTCGTTCATCACGCGGCGATACTTCAGCCGCCAGTCCGTCACGATCAGGGTAAAGGCAATGTAGCCACTGATGGTGACAAAAGTGATGACGGCAAACCACGGGTCATATTTGTAAAGCAGGATGCCGCAGACCAATAAAATCTCCAGCATGGTCGGCAGGATATTGAACAGCGTAAACGTCAGCAGAAACTGAATACCCTTGGTGCCGCGTTCAATAGTGCGAGACAACCCACCGGTCTGGCGATCAAGGTGAAAACGAAGCGCCAGGCCATGAAGGTGGCGGAAGGTGGCAAGGGCGACGCTGCGTATCGCGTGCTGGCCGACCTTGGCAAATACGGCATCGCGCAGTTCACCAAAGGCCTGGGCGGCGACCCGGGCCAGGCCATACCCGATGATCACGCCGAGCGGCACGACAATCAGGGCGGCGGTTTCTACCGACAGTGCGTCAACAGCGGCTTTGTAGAAAAACGGCACATAGACCGTCAGGACCTTGGCCCCGGCCAGCAACGTAAGCGCGATGACGACTCGAATGCGCAAATCCATCCGGCCGATCGGCCAGAGATACGGCAATAACGTCAGCAGCGTCCTGAAATGGTTTTGGGCTTCCTGGGGTGCTGCCGGGTCGTGGTCGGGACGTCTCATGTTTTTGGGGCTCGGTAAGGAAGGGCTGGGATTGATATATGGGGATCAAACCGGCAAAGCCAATATCTGGGCTGATAAATCTCGCCTTTAGCCGCCTGAGCCCTTTGAATGCGGCACCGTGAAGATCTGGCCGGGATAGATCAGATCCGGATCGCGAATTTGCGTCCGGTTTGCCTCATAGATCACGGTAAACAACGTCCCCTCGCCATAACTGTGACGGGCGATGCGCCAGAGGCTGTTGCCCGGCTGAACGATAACCTGGCCTTGTACAAGCTTGATTGTCTCAGGCTCGGCCCGGGTAAAGGGCAATTCAACCCTGAACATGACCTTGCCACCGGCATCGGTCTGATCGATCCGCAATTTGTGATCGCCGGGTTCGACAATCATGGACGGGGTAAACTGCCACTTGCCGCCGACAGTCGCCCGGGTTCCGCCAATTGGTTTGTTGTCGACGTAAATCTTGACCGGCGCATTTGAATCCGCCCGACCCGCTAGGATCAAGGAGCCCTTTTCATCATAATCTACACTGTCGAGCGAAACCGCCGGCGGGGGTGCCGCCGTTTTTGCCGCCTGTTTGGTCGTCACATTGGCGACGACTTTCGCGGCCGGGGCCTTCGCTGGTTTTGGAGTCGCCGCAGGTTTTGAGGTCGCCGCAGGTTTTGAGGTCGCCGCAGCATTGGTTTGCGTCGCCGGTGCAGAAATGACTTTTTTCACGGCTTCAACCGGTTTGGCCACTTCGGCTTCCGGTTTCGGCTGCGGCAGTTGCAACGCCTTGCTGGCACTTCCACCCTTGCGCGGCGTCAGGATCGCAATGCTTTCATTGCCCGAGTTACGCTCAGGCACGGCAACAACAACAATGTCCTCGGACTTTTTGGTTGTCTTCGAGGCCGGATCCTGGGCTTCCAGCGACAATTCCCGTGATCCGCTGGCCAGCGGTTTGGCCGGGACCAGCACCCATTCGCCACGTTCATCAGCCTTGACCTTGCCAACCAGAACGTCGCCCGAGCGAACCGTCACGGTGGCCCCTGGCGATGCCCGACCGGCGATCACGGCATCACCCGCCGGATTAACGCGCACAACATCAAACGTCGGCGCAACCAGCTTCGGCACCTTGTCCGGTGCTTTCAAAGGCTCAGGGGCAGCCGTTTTTGGTGCTGGCTGTTTGCTGGCGGTCTGGTCGGAAGATGAAGTTGCAGGAGCAGCCGGGGCAGACGCGGCTGGCGCCGCTGGGCTGGACTCAATCGGAGCCTCCGTCGGGGTTTCAGGCGCGACCGCAGCGCTCTGCGGTGCCGGTTCTTCGACAATGTCATCTCGCAATACCAAAGCCCCGGTGACGGAGACCGCGAGGAGTGAACAAATAATGACAATGGCGCGCAAGGAAACACCCGAATCTAGCCTGACACGTATCTTCAGGCACTGTGGAATTGCGCTACCCTAGTACGCCCCCCGGTGCGGCGCAATCCCTGCCCCGCTCAAATTAGTCAGCCGCCCGCCAGTCCCTGAAACCAGATCACTTTTTGGGCTTGGCGATGCGGTTCTTGATCGCCGGAATGGTTTTGAGATAAACCGCCATCGCCATCAAATCCGCATCGGTCATGTACTTGAGGCCATAGTCCACCGCCTCTTCCATCGTGCCCTGGACATCATCATAGTCCGGCTTGAGACCGGTCTTCATCAAATGAGCGATATCCTTTGCGTCCCAGTCACCAATACCGGTCTCCATGTCAGGCGTAATATTGGGCACGGACTTGTTTTCCGGTCCGTCATTGGTTCCGGCCATATACATCGAAATATTCATGGCACCGGATTCGTTACGGGGTGTGTGGCATTCGCCGCAATGGGCAACTGCATCGACCAGATAGGCCCCGCGATTCCACTGTTCTGACTTCGCCGGGTCCGGTTTGAATTCGCCTTCGATAAAATTCAACACTTTCCACGGCCCCATCAAAAAGCGCCAGCTGAACGGCGCACCGACATCGTGGTCTTTGTTTTCGCGCTTGACCGGTTTGCGGGAAAACAAATAGTTCTTGATCGCCAGCATGTCGGGTTCACGCATTTTGGTGTAGGTCGGATAGGGGAACGTCGGAAAATAATGATCGCCATCAGGCCCGACGCCTTCACGCATCGCCCGGATGAAATCTTCATCCGTCCATTTGCCGATCCCGGTTTCCTTATCAGGCGTAATATTCGGGGAATAGAAAGTGCCATACGGAGTTTTCAACGGAAATCCACCGGCGAATTCAGGTCCCTTGCCCTTTATATCGGTATGACAGGCCACACAACCACCGGCCCGCACCAGATAGGCACCACGTTCAATATCAGCGGCAGCGAAAGCTGGCAGCGTCACGGCCGGCAGCGTCAAGGCTGCCACGACCATAGACATCAAGATCTTCATTTCGCCCTCCGTGTTAGCGTGGAATGGTTGCAGTTCGGGTCTGGCCACCCAAACCATGCACCAGATCATGGGCCCGAATCACTACCTTGTTGATCGATCCCGGAATTCTTACCTTTGTTAAAGTACGCTTAAAAGGTTGCTCATTAACATGCGGATGAAGTAACACTCTTTTGCCCAGAACGTTTCCGTCCAGGTCCAGCACTTCCCACCAGTTCGCATAGTGTTTCCAGCCGGTATCGTCATGGCGCACCGTGACCCTGAATGCGTAAACGTCTGTACCGGTTTTCATCACTTTAACTTCAAGTACATCGGCTTCTCCGGCCATCGCGACGGTCGGGCCGAAGGATAACAATATCGTTATAATTAACAAGGACTTACAGGTCAACTGCATGGCAAAACTCACTTCAATCTGCGTCTATTGCGGCGCCAACGAAGGCGGCAATCCCGAACACCGGGTCGCTGCGGAACGGTTTGGCGAAATGATGGCTGCCCAGGGCATTCGCCTTGTCTTCGGTGGCGGCCGCGTTGGCCTGATGGGCGTTATTGCCGATGCCGTGATGGCAGCGGGCGGTGAAGTCGTCGGCATTATCCCCGAACACCTGCACGACATCGAAGTCGGCCACAAAGGGCTGACGGAACTGCATATCGTCGATTCGATGCATACGCGCAAACAATTGATGTTCGACCTTTCCGATGCTTTTGTCGTTCTGCCCGGCGGCCTAGGTACACTGGACGAAACCTTCGAGATTATAACGTGGCGACAACTGGGTTTGCATGACAAACCTGTGATCCTGGTCGATAACGATGGTTACTGGCAGCCCTTCAAGGCCCTGGTTCAGCACGTTATCGATAACGGTTTCGCCCGCGCCAGTTCAGCGGAGTTGTTCACCATCGTCGAAACGACAAACGACATCATTCCCACCATCAAGGCAGCACCAGAGCAGCAAATAGTCCCGAAATCCGCCGTTATGTAGGGTCTGCCTTGACCCCGTGACATCCGGTGGTATTGTGCGCCGCAATATGACTTCACATGCCGGGTGCCAGGTGCACCCAAAACATCGAAAAGGCTGATCCAGGCCTTTGAGCAGAGGACTTCCATGAGCAAAATTAAAGTCGATAATCCTGTCGTCGAAATCGACGGCGACGAAATGACACGTATCATCTGGGCCTTCATCAAGGAAAAGCTGATCCTGCCCTACCTCGACATTGATCTTAAGTACTACGATCTCAGCATCCAGTACCGCGACGAGACAGACGATCAAGTGACGATTGATGCGGCACACGCCATCATCGAACACGGCGTCGGCGTCAAATGCGCAACCATCACACCGGATGAAGCCCGCGTTGAGGAATTTGGCCTGAAAAAAATGTATCGCTCGCCGAACGGCACGATCCGAAACATTCTCGGCGGTACCGTGTTCCGGGAGCCGATCATCTGTCAGAACGTGCCGCGCCTTGTGCCGGGCTGGACCGACCCCATCGTCATCGGTCGTCATGCCTTTGGTGATCAGTACCGTGCGACCGATTTTGTTGTGCCGGGTCCCGGCAAACTGACCATGACCTACACGCCTGCCGACGGTGGCGAAGCGGTCGATTACGAAGTGTTTGATTTCCCCGCCGGCGGCGTTGCCATGAGCATGTATAACCTTGATGAATCCATTCGTGGCTTCGCCCGGGCCTGCATGAATTATGGCCTTGTGCGCAACTGGCCGGTTTATCTCTCAACCAAGAACACCATCATGAAAGCCTACGATGGCCGTTTCATGGACCTGTTCCAAGAAGTCTTCGACAGTGAATTCAAGGACAAGTTCGAAGCCGCGAATATCACATACGAGCATCGCCTGATCGATGACATGGTGGCTTGTGCCATGAAGTGGTCGGGTAAATATGTCTGGGCCTGCAAAAACTACGACGGCGACGTGCAGTCCGATACCGTGGCCCAGGGCTTCGGCTCGCTCGGCCTGATGACTTCGGTGCTGATGACGCCCGATGGCGACACGGTTGAAGCCGAAGCCGCACACGGCACGGTGACGCGTCACTATCGCGAACACCAGAAAGGCAACGAAACGTCGACCAATCCGATTGCCTCGATCTTTGCCTGGTCGGGTGGCCTGAAACACCGTGCCAAACTCGACAACAACGACGCACTGGCCAAATTTGCCCAGTCGCTCGAAAGTGTCTGTGTCGATACGGTTGAATCCGGTGCCATGACCAAGGATCTGGCCTTGCTGATCGGCAGTGACCAACCCTGGCTGACGACCACCCAGTTCCTCGACAAACTGGACGAGAACCTGAAAGCGTCGATGGACGCCGCCTGATAATTTCCGGCGAATAATCAAAGAACGGCCCGTATTTTATGTACGGGCCGTTTTTCTGTCAGCCGCCCGGGCGGTTGAGCACGCGAAGCCGCGAGAGCAATTCATCGCGATCGACATAACACCCCTGCAGACGACGCGCCCCGGTGCCGGGGTCAAAGGCATCACGACCGTGCAGAATACGCCGGTTCTCGAACGCTACCATGTCACCGGGTTCCATCATGTAGCGGATTTGATGATCGGGATTTTTGCTCTCGATCATGAAGCGCCGATAGGCCGCATAGACCTCGGGCATTTTGTCCGGATCGGCAAAGATCGGACCTTTAAGGAAATTGCCGTAACGGACTTCCCAGAGATCGCCATCGGCATCGAGCCCGATCACCGGGGCCTTGCAGCGATAGTCGGTATCCCGGTCTGTGTTGTGCCAGTCGATACCGGTCTGCGTCAACAATTCAAACAGACCGGGATCGGCCTTGCGCAAGGTTTCGGCAACACGAAAGCCATCCACCAGAACCGATTGCCCGCCAACCGCGTCGTTGGTGAAGCAGTGCAGGAATTGAAGTCCCGGTTCCTGCTCCCGCGTCGGTAAATCGGTATGAGGTGGCAATTCCAGCGACGTGTTGGCGTTGGAGTTGGTTTGCGGCAGGGACTGGACATTCCACAGGGTGCCGAAATTGGTTTCGCGCATGAAGGAGATGCGCGCGGCAACCCGCCCGACGATGTCTTCTTCCAGCGCCAGTCGTTTGAGTTTCGTCGCACCAAATTCATAAAGCGCCGACAACCAGTCCCGCAAGGCACCGTCATCGCTCAGAACGTCGGCGGCCTCAAACTCCGGCAGCTCAAACCCGGCACCCCACGTCGTCGGCTTGCGTTTGGGCTCGGCTTTGTCAATTTCCGAATAACAATAATTTCGCAACCATCCCGGATGATAATGGCTTTGATGGTCATCGTTCGCCCACTGAATGAACAACCCACCCTGGTCCGAAACTTCGACAGTCCGGGGCGCGATATCCAGCGGCACAGTATCTATTTCGAAAACCTGCTCGCGCGTCACCGGATTGATGCAGCTATGGCAGGCGCAATTGTCCCGAAGCCAGATAAAATGAAACCTTGCGCTGAAGGCATCGCTCCAGACGACCGTGACCTGGCCATCAGAGGCAGTCGCCCTCGAAATTCGCGGGTCAACCGGATAATCGACAAAATCCGGGATGTCGTTGGGCAGCAGGGCCGACGATACAGACATTGGGGCCTCCCGATAGTTACCCGGCAAGTACGCCTTCGATTGTTGTCAGCGCAGCTTCTGCCGCGGCACCATCAGGGCCACCACCCTGTGCCATATCCGGGCGGCCCCCGCCGCCCTTGCCACCGAGAACCTCAACACCGGCCTTGACCAGATCGACCGCGCTGAAGCGCTCGACCAGATCATCCGTTACGCCGACAACGATGGAGGCTTTGCCGTCGTTCGTTGCGACCATGGCGTAGACGCCCGAGCCCTTTGATTTGAGATCGTCGACCATGCCTTTGAGTTCCTTGGCCGGGATGCCCTCGACGTGTTGTCCAGCGTACGCAACTCCGTTGATGTCCTTGATTTCCGGACTTGCCGAGCTGCCACCGCCGCCGGTCGCCAACTGCCGTTTGGCCTCGGCCAGTTCCTTCTCCAGGCGTTTGCGATCCTCCGTCAGGCTTTTGACCCGGCCCACAACATCCGCCGGGGCCGCTTTCAAAACACTGGCGGCCTCTCGCAGCATATGTTCCTGGTCGTTGACGTAAGTCACCGCCGCCGCACCGGTCAGGGCCTCGATGCGCCGCACGCCGGACGCCACCGCACTTTCACTGACAATCTTGAACAAACCGATGTCGCCTGCGCGCCGGACATGGGTGCCGCCGCAGAGCTCGACCGAATATTCCTGTTTGGTCGCGGCGTCGGTGCCCCCCATCGAGACGACACGAACCTCATCGCCATATTTTTCGCCAAACAGCGCCATGGCACCGGCTTCCACCGCTTCATCCGGGCTCATCAGCACCGTACCGACACCGGCGTTGGTGCGGATACGCTCGTTAACTTGGGTTTCGACAAACGAGATGTCATCGCTTTCCATTGCCTTGGGATGACTGATATCGAAGCGCAGGCGATCAGCCGAAACCAGTGAACCTTTTTGTGTGACGTGATCGCCCAGACGACGGCGCAGGGCTTCGTGCAGGATATGTGTCGCGGAGTGATTGGCGCGAATGGCACTGCGGCGCACGCCATCGACGCGCAGTTCAACAAGATCACCGACGCTCAGGGTCTTTTCACTGGTTTTGCCGACATGGACATGCAGGTCGCCAAGTTTTTTCATCGTGTCGCTGACGGCGAAGGTCGCACCGTTGGCCGCAAACAAAACACCAGCATCACCAACCTGGCCACCGGATTCACCATAAAACGGCGTCTGGTTGACGATGACGTGTGCTTCGGTGCCGGCCCCGGCGCTGGTGACCGATTTTCCATCGACGACAATGGCATCGACGCGGCCTTCGGCGACTTCGGTTTCGTAACCGAGAAATTCGCTGGCCCCGACTTCTTCGCGCAACTCAAACCACAGGCTTTCGGTCGAGGCGTCGCCGGAGCCGGCCCAGGCCTTGCGGGCCTCTGAGCGCTGGTGTTCCATGGCGGTATCAAAGCCCGCCGTCTCGACAGCCCGGCCCTGGTTGCGCAGCGCGTCTTCGGTGAGATCAAGCGGAAAACCAAACGTGTCATAAAGCTTGAAGGCCACTTCGCCCGGCAGATCTTGGCCGTCGCCGAGTTTATCGACTTCGTCATCGAGCAGGCGCAGGCCACGTTCAAGCGTTTGTTTGAAACGGTTTTCCTCCAGCTTCAGCGTTTCGGTAATCAACGCCTCGGCCCGGTGCAATTCGCCAAAGGCCTGGCCCATTTCGCGCACCAGTGCCGGCACCAGTTGCCACATCAGCGGGTCCTTGCAGCCCATCATGTGGGCGTGTCGCATGGCACGACGCATGATCCGGCGCAGCACATAGCCTCGTCCCTCGTTGGAGGGCAATACACCATCGGCAATCAAAAAACTGACGGCGCGCAAGTGATCGGCAATAACACGGTGCGAAACCCCGTGCGGGCCGTTCGCCGCCTGATTGCTGGCATCAGCCGACGCCATAATCAGGGCCTGCATCAGATCGGTATCATAATTATCGTGTTTGCCCTGCAGCAATGCTGCCAGGCGTTCGAGGCCCATGCCGGTATCAATCGATGGCTTGGGCAATGAAACCCGTTCATCAGCGCTCAGTTGCTCAAACTGCATGAACACCAGGTTCCAGATTTCGATAAACCGGTCACCGTCTTCATCCGGGCTGCCCGGCGGGCCGCCGGGGATATGATCGCCGTGATCGTAGAAGATTTCGGAGCACGGGCCGCAGGGTCCGGTCTCGCCCATGCTCCAGAAATTGTCGGAGGTGGCGATGCGGATGATGCGGTCATCGCTGAGACCGCCGATCTTTTTCCACAGATCAAAGGCTTCATCGTCGTCGTGATAGACCGTCACCAACAGACGGCTGGCGTCCAGACCATATTCTTTTGTGATCAGGTTCCAGGCCAGTTCAATGGCCTGATCCTTGAAATAATCGCCAAAGGAAAAGTTGCCCAGCATCTCAAAAAATGTGTGGTGGCGTGCGGTATAGCCGACGTTGTCGAGATCATTGTGTTTGCCACCGGCGCGCAGACATTTCTGACTGGTCACGGCCCGCGAATAATCGCGTTTCTCCGCGCCGGTGAAAACGTTCTTGAACTGGACCATGCCGGCGTTGGTAAACAGCAGGGTCGGATCGTTGTGCGGCACCAGCGGACTGGAAGAGACGACTTCGTGACCGTTGGTCGCAAAGTAATCAAGAAATGCCTTACGTATGTCGGCGGCGCTCTGCATGTCGTATTCCCGCGTAAACCCTGAAATCAAAAAACTTATATGGCCCGGCGTAACCGTGCGGACCCCTTGCTTTTAGCCGCTGGCCTGCGGGCTGTCCAGATCACGAATTCACATCGGTTCCCGGCGGATGAGCAAACAAAAAGACGGCGCCCCCTGCATCACAGGGCACGCCGTCTTGAGGGCACACAAATTATGCCGGTTTTGTCAGGCGTCGCTGGTTTCCGCCGCCACTTCGGCAAAGCCGTCTTCTTCGTCTTCTTTAGGGTCCGGAGACGGGTCGGCCAGCATTTCCTCGGCGATCAGACCGGCATTCTGGCGAATGCGTTTTTCGATCATCTCCGCCATTTCGGTGTTTTCCTTGAGGAAGGTTTTGGCGTTCTCCCGGCCCTGGCCAATGCGTTGTCCATCACAGGAGAACCATGAGCCTGATTTTTCGACAATGCCGGCCTTGACGCCGAGATCAATCAACTCGCCGCGCTTGGAAACGCCTTCGCCGTACATGATATCAAACTCGACCATCTTGAACGGTGGCGCCACCTTGTTTTTGACGACCTTGACGCGGGTCTGGTTGCCGACGACCTCATCCTTGTCCTTGATGGCGCCGATACGGCGAATATCAAGACGGACGGAAGCATAAAACTTCAGGGCGTTGCCACCAGAAGTGGTTTCGGGGCTGCCAAACATCACACCGATCTTCATGCGGATCTGGTTGATGAAGATGACCATGCAATTTGATTTGGACACCGATGCCGTCAACTTGCGCAGCGCCTGGCTCATCAAGCGGGCTTGCAGGCCGACATGGGTATCGCCCATTTCGCCTTCGAGCTCGGCACGCGGCACGAGGGCGGCAACCGAATCGATCACCAGCACATCGACAGCACCTGAGCGGACCAGGGTATCGGCAATCTCCAGGGCCTGCTCGCCAGTGTCGGGCTGGGAGATCAACAGCTCCTCGATATCGACACCAAGCTTGCGGGCGTAGCCCGGATCAAGCGCATGTTCGGCATCAACGAAGGCACAAATGCCGCCCATCTTCTGCGATTCGGCGGCAACATGCAGCGCCAGCGTCGTCTTGCCGGAGCTCTCCGGGCCATAAATTTCAATAATCCGTCCCTGGGGCAATCCGCCAATACCAAGGGCGATATCCAGGCCCAGCGACCCGGTCGGAACTGCCGCAATATCCAACGCTTCACGCTGGCCGAGTTTCATCACGGAGCCTTTGCCAAAAGCGCGATCAATTTGCGCCAGGGCGGCTTCCAGAGCTTTTTCTTTATCCATGTTGTCCTTCTCGACGAGACGAAGCGCAGTATCAGCCATAATGTATCCCTTCTTATTCCACAGCGTGTTCCCGGTTGCAATTGCGCTGAATGTACCGGTTTTGTTCTCATTAGCAATGCATTTTTTTAAGTAATTGATATTATTAAATTAATTAAAATATATTCCATGTTTGTTCTCACATATTTTACAATCTGCTGCCGATTGGCATTCAGGAAAAGGGAGCCTTTCGCTGGAAATCCGGATCCGGCGCACTGTCTATTGTTCATTGCGGTTCGTGATGGTGCCTAGATGACAATTGTTTTTCTCGTTTCAGTCGTCCCGATTGGGTGACGACGCAATCACTCATGGACTGATATTTTTTCCTCACCTAGCCAGAGCGGCGACGCCGACAGATCGATAAACAGTTTTTCGTCGTCCAACAGCTCCCGGCCTGCTGCACGTCCTTCCGCGGAAGTCACGGCCGCGTCGAGATCAGCGCGATCCGACCAGTACATTTCCGCGACGCCATCATAAGGTGCCGGCGCGCCCCGGATATCGGCCAATGCCTTTCCCAGATCATCGTCGAGGGTGTGGATTTGCGCATAACGACTGAACCGCAAGGCGTTTTTATGTTTCTCGACCAGTGGCGCATGGTTTTCACGCCAGTGTTTCTGGAACGCTGCCCGGCTCATATTCGGCAGGCGGCGAAGACAAAACGTCAATTTGATCATGGCTCGGGTCTTTTCTGTTGCGGGTTGTTCGGCTGGCTGTGCTGACATCAGGGGGATAATTCATCAAGAAATGACTTTAGCCCGGGATGGCTTGACTCTCACAATCTAACGAGCGACCGTTTGATAATAATAAAAAGAAAAGACAGGCGGGGAAATCGGGGAGAGTGACTGTCGTATGGCTGTCAGAGATGCGATTGCAGAAAAACCAACGAAAAACAGGCGCGGCGCCATGCTCGACTCCGCGGCCCGTTCGTTCGCCCGCAGGGGCTACGATGGCACATCGATCCGTGATACCGCTGCCGACGCAGAGGCAATCTAGTGGCCGATCAAATCATGATCGATGTATCCGGCGCTGTCCTGATTGCCCGTATCGGCAATCCGCCTGCGGGCTACATGGATGCTGATACGGAAACCGAACTGGCGGCCTTGCTTAATCGGGTCGAAACCGATGACGCGGTGCGGGCGGTTGTGCTCACCGGCAGCCTGCCCGATGTTTTCATCCGCCACTATGATGTCGGTGTGCTGGAAAAAACATCGCGCGCCATGGCCGAGCGCGGCATGACCTTCAGCCTTGATCGCCTCGTGCCTGAAACGCTTTATCTGACTTGCCTGCGGCGCATTGAAGAGATGCCCAAGCCCTTTGTCGCCGCCATAAATGGCACCGCCATGGGCGGCGGGTTTGAACTGACACTTGCCTGCGATATCCGACTTGCCCGGCAGGGTGATTTTTCACTCGGATTGCCTGAGATCAATGTCGGCCTGTTGCCCGGTGCCGGCGGCACGCAACGCCTCGCCCGCCTGATTGGCGAAGCACGTGCGCTCGAGATGATCATGCTGGGACGCACCGTAAGCCCGGACGAGGCGCTGGATCTCGGCATTGTTTCTGCCTGTGTCGATGGAGATGTTGTGGCGGCTGCACTCAAATACGCCCGCGAGCTGGCGACCAAACCGCCCAAAGCACTCAGCCACATCAAACAGCTCATTCGCGGATCGACCGGTCGCCCCCTGGCGGATGGACTGGCGGATGAGCGCACCCTGTTTTGTGACTTGATGGTCAATCCGCAAACCATTGAGTTAATGACTGAAATGAATAACGGAACACGCGGCATTCAGGACCGCGACCCAGGTGAAGATCAGTGAACGCTTCAACGACCTCGATCGATAACGCCGAGGTGTTCCTGCCCGATCTGTGGGCGACGCACGCCAGATTTTACCCCGACAAGGAGGCCGTCATCTGTGGCGATGTGCGGCGCACCTGGGGTGATTTCAATCTCAATATGAGCCGGGTCGCCAACCAGTTGATCGCAGCCGGTATCGGTCGGGGCGACAAGGTCGCGGTGTTGATGACGAATTCCGTCGATATTCTCGAAGTGATGTACGGTGTTGTCCGGGCCGGAGCCTGTGTCGTGCCGCTCAGTGGTTTGTTGACCGCTGAACAGATTGAAGTGCTGATTATCGACAGCGACGCCATTGCCGTTTTTTGCGCCGCCGATTATCGCGACCGGATCGAGACCATTCGAGGTGCTCTCGGCAACGTTCGTGACGACGGCTTTATCGCACATGGTTTCGATGGTGAAGGCTGGCTTGGTTTTGATGATTTCATTGCCGGTGCCCCCGACGACAAGCCCGATGTCAGTTACGATCTGACCGATGATTTCAACATTATTTATTCGTCCGGCACGACCGGCCTGCCCAAGGGCATCGTACAAACCCACCGGGCGCGGCAGCACTGGTCGTTCAGCAATGCCGTCGAAATGCGCTTCCACGGCAACTGCAAGGCCCTGACGACGACAGCGCTTTATTCCAACGGCACCTGGCTGATGGTGCTGCCGGCGTTGTTTGCCGGTGCGACTGTTGTCGTATTGCCGGAGTTCAGCGCGCAAGGTTTTCTCGAAACCGTCCAGCGCGAACGCATCACCCATACATTTATGGTGCCGACGCAATTCATTGTGACGCTGGCAGATCCGGCATTTGACGATTATGACTTGTCCAGCATCGAGACCCTGCTGTGTGCAGGCTCACCCTTGCGGCCCGACACCAAGGCCGAAGTCCTTGAACGACTGTCGCCCAATCTTTATGACTTGTATGGCTTCTCCGAAGGTTTTGCGACCATGAACAAGCCACATATGCACGCCCTCAAACCGGATTCCGTCGGCACGCCTGTGCTGGGTTTTGATTTCAGGATTGTTGATGACGACGGCAATGAAATGCCAACCGGTCAAGCCGGTGAAATTGCCGGCTATGGCGCGGGCATGATGAAGGAATACTACAAGCGTGACGAAGCCACCCGGGCCATCATTTTGCCGATGCCGGATGGCCGCACGTATCTGCGCTCCGGCGACATCGGCAAGGTTGATGAAGACGGTTTCCTTTATATTCTGGACCGCAAGAAAGACATGATCATCTCAGGCGGCTTCAACATTTTCCCGGCAGACATCGAAGCTATCGTCGGTGAAAACAGCGAAGTCTCGGATGTCACCGTAATCGGTGTGCCGCATGAAAAGTGGGGTGAAAGTCCCCTGGCCCTGGTGATCCCAAACAACGGGGCCGATGCCGACGGCATATTGGCGTGGTCAAACGAGCGACTGGCCAAACACCAGCGCCTGATCGGCGTCGAGTTTCGCGACGAATTTCCGCGCAACGCGCTTGGCAAGGTTCTCAAACGCATCCTGCGTGAGCCTTACGAAGGAGGCGGCTGAATGTCTTCGCCTTCAGACATGGCCGCATTGCCGAAGAATTCAGTGCGGACTTGAGAGCCGTCGCGGATATCGTACAAATTATACGTTCGACCGCATTTCGCGGCGCAGTGTATCGGTGGCCGATTGATCGAGTGTCACGCCGTCGGCACCGAGTACGACGCCATGCCATTTGCGGGCGTAATCCGGCGTAATCTTCTGATCCTGCAAATCGGCCAGTACCTTTTCCACGGACCGGTTCAGGGCCGAGCCAAATCCACCGGCACCGGCTTGTTCGTGAACCAGCATCTCACCTGATTTCAGTGGCATGGTCACCTTGCCCGGCAAGTCAATTCTTTCGCTGTTGCGGACCAGCCAGTTCGTGGTTTTGCGGCCCGGTTCGCCGCCCGCCAGGCCGAAGGGCGCAAAGACTGTGCGGTCGGAACGCAACTGCAGCCCGGCCGTATCTGCCAGCAAGCGATAGGACCGCCGCACGCCAAGGCCGCCGCGATACTCCCCGGCTCCACAGCTGTCGGTAATCAGAGAATAATCTTCAATCCGCACCGGGTGCTGACGTTCAAGCACTTCGACTGGCGTGTTGGACAAATTCTGCGAAGGGTTGGTAATGGCATCAACGCCATCTTTGTCCGGTCGCCCGCCCCAGCAACCGCAAATCATATCAACGATGATGAAAGGCGTACTATCGCTTTTATAGCCGCCGATCGCGACAACCGTATTGCCGCCTTCGCCCGCCGCCGGTACGCGGTCGGGAACGATTTGGGTCAGCGCGCCCATCATCGCATCCATCACCCGGTATCCGGTCAGAGCACGCGCCGCACAAGCGCTGGGAATATCCGGATTGAGAATTGATGCTTTGGGCGCGCGCACTTCGATACAGCGGAAGATACCCTGATTGTTCGGAATATCGCCGTTCAGTATACAGCGCACGCTAAGATAGGTGCACGAATTGGTGTATGATTTTGTCGCGTTCAAGGCTGCCGGAACCTGTGCCGACGAACCTTCGTAGTCGACGATCAACCCGTCACCCTGCACGGTAATGGCCACGGCAATCGGCAGCGGTTCGCTATTGAAGCCATCGTCATCAATATAGTCGGTGAAACGATATACGCCGTCAGGCCAACTGCGGATATCGTCGCGGGCCAGACGTTCGGCGTAATCGAGCAACTCGGCGAAATAATAGTGTGCCGTATCACAGCCGTATTTGGAAATCAGTTTGCCCATTTCCCGGGCTCCGACATGACAGGCTGCGAGCTGGGCTTTCAAATCCCCAAGCACACGGTCCGGTACCCGCACATTTAGTTCGATCACGCTGTGCAGGGCTTCGTTCAATACGCCTTTGTCATAGTATTTCAAGATGGGTATACGGAGGCCTTCCTGAAATATTTCTGTGCTGTCGGCTGCATTGGAGCCGGGCACACGACCGCCGACGTCGGTGTGGTGGCAAATCACGACGGAGAAACCTTCCAGAACGCCATCGAGGAAAATCGGCGTGAACATAAAAATATCAGGCAGGTGCATGCCGCCCTGATAAGGATCGTTCAGGATGATTGCGTCACCTTCGTGCAGGTCATTACCATATTTGGCCAGCACCAGGGACATCGCCTCGGGCACCGCCCCCAGATGCAAGGCAATCGTCTTGGCCTGTGCGATCATGTTGCCCGACGCGTCACAAATCGTCGCCGAGTAATCCATCACATCCTTGACGATTTCGGACCGTGCTGTGCGCAACACGGTATAAGCGACTTCGTCGACAATGGCGTCTAGGGCGTTTTTGATCACGGCCAGCGTAATGGGATCGATTTTCATGCCTCAGTCCCTTCTTGCGCGGGTTTGAGAATAAGCACAACGCTGCCGCAGTCATCTGTTTGTGACGTGGCATCGGGTGGGACGACAATAGTGGTGTCATAACTGACCAGAATGGCCGGGCCCTCTACGGTGTCGTCCAGAACCTGATCGCGCGAACGGATGGCCGTCGTGTGCCAGTTGTCGGCCCTGGAGAAGCAGACTTCGCGCGAGGTTTTGTGCTGGCCGTCGGCGGTGCCTCGTGCGCCGGCAAGTGAGGTGAAGTCGAGTTTTTCGGCCCTCAATCCGCGCCCGGTTACTCGCAGGTTGACCAGCTCAATCGTGGTGTCGTCGCTGTATCCATATACCGTCTCATAAGCCCGCTGGAACAACGGAATCAGCGATGCACCGCCGGTCGCGGACAACGTTGTTGGCTCGATCGGGATCGTAAGTTCCGAAGATTGTTCGAGATAGCGCAAATCTGCACCAAAACTCAGCTCGATCCGGTCGTCGGAAAATCCTTCACCCTGCAATCTGGCCTGCATCTCCGACGCCAATCGATCCAGATGTTTTTTCAGATCGTCGCCCGACCAGCCGGCGACCGGTCCGACGACTGCTCTGACCAGCGCGTGCTCGACGTCCGAGGCCAGCATACCGACGGAACAAAACACGCCCGACATAGTGGGGATGATGATTTTCTTGATGTCCAGAATTTCGGCAACATCTGCGGCATGCAACGATCCGCCACCACCGAACGCCATCAACGACATATCACGCGGATCAAGCCCGCGCTCAACGGTCACGGCGCGAATAGCCCGAGCCATGTTCAAGTTGGCGATATGACGAATGCCCAGGGCCGCCTCGGTCAATGTCAAGCCCAGAGGTTCAGCGATCTGCGTGCGGACGGCTTGTTCGGCCAATTGCCTGTCGATCAACAAACTGCCCCCCGCGAGGCCTGTTTCGCCAATAAATCCAAGACAGATGTTGGCGTCGGTCACCGTCGGCTTGTCATTGCCCATGTTGTAGGCCGCTGGTCCCGGATCGGCACCGGCCGATACCGGTCCGACCTGCAGCATGCCCCCGGCATCAATCCAGGCGATCGAGCCGCCGCCAGCACCGACTTCGGCAATATCGATGGCCGGCACTTTGAGGACGTAGCCGCCGCCCTTGGTAAAGCGGCTCGGGCTAGTGATGCCTTCGCGAAATTCATACTCATTGATCAGCATTGGCGCGCCGTTGACTATGATCGAGGCCTTGGCCGTCGTGCCACCCATGTCAAAGGCAATAACGGGACCCAGGTCCGCCGCCGCGGCCAGCCGCGCCGCGCCGGTAACACCACCCGCCGGGCCCGAGCCGACGGCAAAGACAGGCCGATTCCTGGCCGCCTCCAGCCCCATCATACCGCCAGCAGAATTGACGATCAGCAGGGGCGCATCGAAGCCGCGCCGGTTCAATTCGGTTTCGAGGCGCGACAGATACGTACGCATCACAGTCAACAGGTAGGCGTTGACCACGGTGGTCGAAGTACGTTCATATTCCTTCATTTCCGGCAGCACATCACACGATGCAGTGACCAGCAGGTCGGGGAACTCAGTCTCGATCAAATCTCGCGCGGCAACTTCGTGCACTGGATTTGCATACGAATTCAAAAAACAAATCGCCACCGTCTCGCAACCGTCGTCGACCAGGTCGCTAACAGCGGTGCGCAATGAATCGCGATCCAGCGGCGTGACAACATCACCCTGAGCCGAGAGCCGTTCGATGACGCCCCTGCGGTGCCGCCGTGCCACCAGCTGAACGGGTTTCTCCCAAGTCAGATCGAACATATCGGGCGTCCGGATGCGCCCGATCTCGAGCACGTCGCGGAAGCCTTCGGTCGTGATCAGGCCGGTCCTGGCCCCGACTTTCTGCAAAATAGTGTTGGAGCCGACGGTCGTGCCGTGGACGATTTCGGTGACAGCCGCCGGCGCAACACCTTGCTGCGCCAACAGTTCAACCACCCCGTCTATCACCGCCCTTCCAGGGTCGTCCGGCGTCGACGTTACTTTCGAAATTACCGTGTGGCCGTTCCGGTTATACAGCACAATATCCGTAAACGTCCCACCAATATCAACGCCAATCCTGTAGTCCATCGTTCAACACAATCCGTTCAACAAAAGCTGGTTTAACTAAGCTATCAAGGCGATTTGATGTCAACCGAATTAGAGATTTGCCGATCCAATTGTCGGTTCACGCCATTTTCGGCGCTGGCCTGTACTCGGGTGGTTTCGCTGCCGGGCTGGCGTAATCTTTCATCGAGAGGGTCCGCCAAATACAGGTCGACTCAATTGGTCGCACTTCGTCCGGGCCAGTCCCGCCATATCCCGGCAATATAGTTATGGCCAGCGCAGCATTACCAAATCAAAGACATCAATTGTGGCTCAGGGATCTGTTGTTGACTGGCGGCGTGTTTCTGCGTCGATGCCGCCGGCGATTGCCCATTCGGCAAAGGTTTGATTGCTACGCTGCCATTCTTCCGGTTGCCAGTCAGCCGTGCAGAAATCTTCGTTGGTATAGTACTCAGCCAGACCGCCACAGGGGTTTTCGACATACCAGAAATAGGCTGACGACACCGGATGTCGGCCCGGTCCGAGTTGGGTCTTCCAGCCCCGGCCGCTGATATAAATTCCGCCGCCGAGCACTTCCTCGATATCCCGGGCGGTGAAAGCAACGTGGTTCAGGCCCTTCTTGCCGTCCGGCGTTTGCAGTAAAAACAGATCGTGGTGGCCGCCCTCTTCCGCACAGCGCAGGAAATACCCGCTGCCTGGATAGCTGTCTGAAACCAGAAAGCCGAGCACGTCTGTGTAAAATGCCAATACTTCAGTGACATCCGGCGTGAAAAAGACCACATGGCCAATCCGCACGGGATGGGCACGCTCATATACCGGACTGCGCTGGTCAACGCGCGCCTTGTGGCCATAGACATTGACCGGCGCGCCTTTGACATCTGCATCCTTGCGACGGCTGATCCGAAAGGATATTCGCAGTCCGTTGGGATCGGTGCAGGACGGCCCTTCATCGTCTTCGGCGAACGATGGCAGGTTATGAATTCTGGCCCGAAGCGCCTCGAGATCGGCCTCGCCTTCGACACCCCAAACCACGCGGCGCAAGGTCGAGCCAGGTTCAATGGCCGGTGGGAGTTCGGCATCATCGAGCGGGCATATCATCACCTCCGAGCGATCAAGCGTCGTAAACAGGTCAGCGGTCTCGCCCGCCGTCAGACCCCAGTCGTCAAGAAACCGCCTGGAGGTTTCGATGTCTTCGACGCCGTAAACAATCTTGTCGATACCGGTTATGTTCATCGCTTCGGACTTCCTTGAAAGATAAGTCTCAAATTCTTGTCGCTGCCGCCCGATTGTGGATCGCCCGCACGACGGACATGGCGGTCAGTGCTGACGACTTTGGATTTTCGGGCAAGGCCTTGCCGTCAATCGTAAAACTGAACCGCCCGAATGAGCCGACGGCATCTATTTCATGGCGATTGCCGGTCATTTTCGGATCAGCAATCAGAGTGACGCGCGTCTCGTCCAAACCAATACCGGCAAGCGCCACCGTTGCCGCGACATTTGCGTTTTTAGGGTAGAGCCTGGCGGCTTCGCGCGCTGTTCCCTCGAAATGAACTTTGGCCGACGTCAGTGACTCCAGATCGAGTTTTTTTTCTGCAACCGATCCGCGCCAGCCGGCGGGCGGTTTGCGTCCCCGATAGGTCACGCTTTCCAGACCACCGTGGCGTGCAGCGGACAACGCATCGATGGCGCCAATCGCACCACTCAATAACTCGACCGTCGCGTCACCTTCGATTGCCGCCTGTTCGAGCACCGCCGAAACATCGGGGTCGGAAAAAGCGCCGATGGAAACGACACCAAGATCAACACCTCTTCTGAGTAGCGAGGGACCATGGGACATCAATCCGGCATGCCCGGCGCATTCAACAGCAAAATCCACGCCTGATGGCAAAAGAGAGACGTCGCTGATCGCTTGCGCACCCTCGATCACCGACCTCGCCACCTCTTCCCGTCCCGGGCGGCACAAAACGAATTCAATCTGAACGTCCGGATTGTCCCGGAACTGCGCAGCCACCCATGCAGCGATTGCCCCGTGACCAATGATCAGAACCGACAGAGGCACCGGTCAGGCCTTTGCCCGTGCCGGCGGCCCGGCGAACGCGCGCGCAAAGGGTCCGACGGATTTCATGTTAATCTCCACGACCACCGGACCCTCAATGCCTTGCGCCGAATTCAACGCTGTACCAATGTCTTTCAGATTATCTACTTGCATGTGTGGCACACCAACGGCCTCGCAATATTTGCTGAAATCGGGCGTCAGGATGTCCGAAAAATAATGCCGCCCGCCGTAGTGCGCATCCTGGATATTTCGAATGACGCCGTAATCCTGGCTGTTCATCAGGATTACGACGAAGTTGGCTTTCTCTTGCGCCGCGGTCGCCAGTTCACCGATGTTGAGTTGCAGGCCGCCGTCACCAACGAGGCCCAGAACCTTGCGACCCCCGGCAGCCAACGCCGCACCGATCATCATCGGCAGTCCCTGTCCAATTCCGCCGCCCAACGCATGCACACCATCACGCGGGCGTTGCAGGTTCGGCAGGCGATTGCCCCAGGTGCTGTTGGAAATCGTCACATCCCGAACCCAGACAAAATCGTCCCCCGCTGCTTCGTGTACTGCATCAACCAGTTCGGTGTAGGGGCCAAGTCCTTCCATCACCATTGCCTCCGCTGCCGACCGGGCCGCAGCCAGATTGTCACCGAAAGCGTTATCAGGTGTCACGCGGCCTTCCAGTAAATCGGCAAGCTCATTGAGGGTCTCTGCCGCATCGCCAACGACCAGTTGCGCCACATCGTATTCGCAATCCTCGACGTCGGGATTGGCGTCAATGCGGTAGAGCGGTTGTGGCAACGCCAGTCGGTATGTCAGCGTTTCATTTCCGCGCAGTCGGGAGCCGACAACCAGCATGGCGTCACAGGTGGCATAGAATTCCTCGCTCGGTTTGAACAAGGTGAAGGCACCGAGGTTCATGGCGTGATCGTCCGGGACAATGCCGCGCCCTTGCGTTGTGCTCACGACACCAAAACCCAGATCAATCAGGCGCCGGACGGCATCACCGGCATGACGCGCTCCACCGCCCAACCACAGCAACGGGCGGCTGCAGGTAGATAACGCATCTGCCAGCTTTTCAATGTCGGCTTTCGAGAGATCTGGCACGACCGGCGGCAACGGCGAAAAATTATCCGGCACAGGAATTTCCGCTTGCTGGATATCGATGGGAATTTCAACACTGACCGGCCCGCTCGGCGCCGAGCAAGCGATTTGCACGGCCTGCCTGAGGGTATCCAGCGCTGTCTCTGCCGATGTTACACGGAAGGCTGCTTTTGATACCGACTTGAGCATGGTCAATTGATCGCGCGCTTCGTGAATGTAGGCGAGATTGCGATCGAGATATTTCGTTTCAATTTGCCCGGTGAGGTGTAGCAACGCGGTGCCGGCTGTTTGGGCTTCGACCATGGCACCGGCCGCATTGCCTGCGGCTGTGCCGGTACTGGTGAACGCCACACCCAGAGAATTTTCGACCCGGGCGTGCGCATCCGCCATGTTGACGGCACCGGCTTCGCCCCGAGAGGCGACAAAACGGATATTACCGCGCTGACCGATGGCATCCAGGACAGGCATGTTGTGAATGGAGATCACACCATAGGCCGTGTTGACGCCGCAGGCTTCGAGAAATCGGGCGGCAACTTCGCCAACGGTGATCGTATCAGACATGACGCGCTACTCCTCCGGACACGTCGATGTGCGATCCGGTTGTAAACGATGATAATGGTGTTGCCAGAAAGATGATGGCGTTGGCCGCTTCTTCGGGCTTACCCAAGCGCCCGAGCGGAATGTTTTTTTGCTGCGCCAGATCGGCCGTCCAGTCTTCCCAGTTGATGTCTTTGTCAGCGCGCGCATCGAAGCGCCGCCGCCACTGTCCGGATTCAACCAGTCCCAGCAAGATCGAGTTCACCCGAATATTTTTCGGCGCGAATTCAATTGCCAGCGAATGCACCAGGCTGAGCAGTCCAGCCCGCGCCGCCGACGTTGCCACCATGTGTGGCTCGGGCTGCAGAGACAGCAGCGAATTTACGCAGACCACGGCAGCCGACTGCGATTTTTCCAGCAGCGGTAAAAATGTCCGGGTTGGATGAATGACGCCAAAAAACTTCAAATCCAGTTCTTCGCGCCAGTCCTCGTCCGTGGTGTCGGCAAAAGTCGATACACGCCCCTGACCGGCGTTGTTGATCAATATATCGAGGCCGCCGAAGCTTCCCTCCACGGCGCGGCAAAAGTCAGCAACCTGGTTGGCGTCCAGGACATCGCATTGCTGCGCCATCAGCTGATCCACAGATGCCGCCTTCAGTAACTCACTTTCGGCTTCCACCAGGCGATCCTTGTTGCGCCCGCAAATCGCCACGTTTGCGCCCAAAGCCAGTAACTGGCGCGCCGTCGCCAGCCCAATGCCTGACGTACCGCCCGTCACGACGGCTGTGGTTGAAGACAGGTCCAGGTTCATCCGACGGCTCGCCGATCAGGTGTGACACGAAAATTCTGCAGGGCAGACAGTTCCTGTGCGGCGCCGACGACAGCTTCCACAATGTCATCGAGGCCCCGCCCTTCGTTCAAGGCCCCGGGCACGGTGACATTGATGGCGGCGCATACCTCGCCCGCCGCATCGCGCACAGGTGCGGCGACGGCGGAAATACCGCTTTCAAAAAATCCGTCGCTGAGTGCGTATCCGCGCTCGCGGTCCCGGGAGAGCAGCGACTTGAGCTCTTCAAGAGAAGGCGGTGTCTGACTTGAAAACACGGGCAGTTTGCCGCCAGGGTAAACGGCTGCCAGCCCATCGTCATCAAGATCGGCCAACATAACCCGACCCAGTACAGTTCCGTGTGCGGGAAGATGCGTGCCGACATGCAGGGAACTGGCAAATGACGAGGTGCCGGCGGCCCGCACCAGGACGATAACCTCGGGACCATCGCGCACAACGAGATGCGAATAGAATCCGGTATCGGCGCTCAGGCGTTCCATCACCGGGCGGGCGAGATCCGGCAATTCGAGTGCCGCGAGATATTCAAACCCCAGCCCGAGCACACCCATGCCGAGGCGATATTCCTTGCCGGCACCGGTCGGCTGCAATAGCCCCAGATGCTCCAGCGTTTGAACCAGGCGAAATACTGTCGAGCGTGGGATGCCAAGCTCCCGGGCCATGTCAGGCGCTGAAAGTTCGGCGCGCTCGCGACTGAACAGGCGCAGGATTTCGACCCCGCGAACCAAACCGGGGACAAGATATTTTTCCTCATCGGATTTAGTGTTTCCCGTCATGCCGTCACCCCGAGTACCCGGGTAACCAGCGCATTGAACGCATCCGGGTTTTCGATGTAGATCGCATGCCCGGCGACGGGTATTTCGGTGTAGGTCGCGAAGGCATAAACCTCAGCGAAATCGCGCGATGCCGCCGCCGTGGTAATTGTATCGCCACCACCGCACATCACCTCAAAAGGCTGGTCAATAAGTGCGGCATCTGATGCGAGGTCGCCATGGGCCAGCATATAGGCCGCTGCGGCATGCCCGTCGACCCTGAGCTGCGTCATATTCCACTTCACATGCGCCAACTGTTCAGCACTCGCGGACGAAGACAGCAAATTACCTGCGCGCTCCCGGGCCATGCCTTCCGGTCCCAGATCCGCCATCATTTCAAGGCGACCGTTCAGTTTGGCATCCCGCACTGCCGTGTCCGCCTTGCCATAGCCCAGTGCCGGCGAGGCCAGAATCAGGGCCTCGATCCGGTCGGGATGTTGCGCGGCAAATGCACCGGCCATCAGGGCGCCCAGCGAATGGCCGATGAACGTCGCACGATTGATCGACAACACGTCCAGAAATATTGCCAGGGCATCGGCATAGTCGGCAGCCGCAGGCGTCGCGGTAGCCAGGCAATCGCTGGTGCCGTATCCCGGCGCATCCCAGGCGGTGACACGAAAGTGCCGGGCGAAGGCAGACATCTGATGAACCCAGCTGCCGGAAGCCGAGCCGATGCCATGCAGCAATACAAGGTCAGGGCCGCTACCGGCCTGACGACGGGAAATTTTTCCGCCATTCGTCACAATTTCCTCAGGCGGAAACCGGGTCAGTAAATCTTGCCAGTCAGACATCATGGTTCGCCGCTGCTTCAGCCTGGATTGCGCTTGATCTTGGCCAGCGGATGATCTGCCGGATAAGTCGGGATTTGCGGTTTCGGCGTGCCCAGCATGACGCACATCAGGGCTTCTTCCTGGCCAATATTCAACAAGCCCCGGTAAATGCGAGGCGGCACGGAGAACAAATCGCGCTCGTTCAGGATAGTGTCGACGGTCTCGCCGTTGTGTTCGAGCGTCAGTTTGATCTTCCCGCGCAGCATAAAAAATACTTCCTCGACGTCGTCATGCACGTGCATCGGGCCTTCGCAGCCGGACGGCAATACCATTGTCGAGAATGTGAAGTGCTCCGAAGGTATCGTGTTGACGTCGCTGGTGACACCGGCGGCACCCGTACCCATGTAGCGCATCTGGGCGCGACGATATTTGGGGTCATAGTCTGCCTGGAACTTCAAGGCATCCCAGTCGTAGGTCCGTTCTTCAAACCGGGCGACACGGGTTTCAGCCCAGTCGGCCAGTGACGAGCCTTCGGGTTTTTGCCAGGTCGGCAGGTCTTCACGGTCGTCGGCTTCCAGTGCACTCATCTTCGCCTCCTCAATTATCAGTTAAGTACGAACCCGCCGTTGACGGGCAATATCTGTCCGGTCGTGAAATCAGCAGCGTCGGACAGCAGAAAAAGGGCTGGTCCAACAACATCTTCGGCAGTTTGTTCACGCGACATCGCCCGGCCCGAGACATAGTGATCGTGCCGTTCCTGCGGGACATATTCCGTTGCCTCACCCAGAGTGAGACCAGGTGCTATGGCGTTGACGGCAATACCGAATTCACCAAGTTCACGAGCCATCGAGCGGGTCATGGAGATCACGGCTCCCTTGCTCGCTGTGTAATGCATGAGGCGCGGAGCCCCCCACATTGCGGTATCCGAGGCCACATTAACGATTTTGCCGTTGCCCGACGCTTTCAAAATCTCCATGCAGGATTTGACCATCAGCCAGGGGCCCCGGATGTTGACCGCCATCACCCGGTCCCAGGTTTCGATATCGATTTCATCCAGTGTCTTGCCGCCGATACCGGTGGCGATAGCCGCATTGTTGATCAAGCCGTCCAGCCCGCCCAGTGCCTGACATGCATCCTGCGCGCAGCTCTCGACAGATGCAGGGTCCGCCTGGTCGAGCGGGACAAAGTGCACGGGCGATTTGTCCGATGACAATTCTGCGGCCATTTGACGTCCCTGTTCTTCAAGAATATCCGCAATGGCGACTGATGCACCGGCGCGAACCACGTGTTCAGCGAACGCCGCGCCCAGCCCCCGAGCACCACCGGTGACCAGGATTCGCTTGCCCTTGAGGTTAACAGGAGATGACATACCCGCCCGGTCCCTGCCCTATTCGGCCGCTTCGGCGTGCAGGGCTTCGACCTGTTCGCGTGCCTTGCCTTCCATCAGTCGGCGCACCCGGCTCAAGCCGACATCATGCTGATAGAGGGATTCTTGCTGGCGGGCGTCATCGGGCATTTCTTCAAGCAGAACACGGTCCTGTTCAAGAACATCCCAATGCAGTCCTTCCAGTCGGGTGCGATAAAGGAAACGCCAGACATTGCGTTGCCATCCCTCGACCTCGCGGGTCCGCCAGAAAAAGACCTGGGTATTGTGCTCATCCACCGGTGTTGCAAATCCAACGATGCCGAAGGGGCCGCCGGGACCAAATTTCTGTTGATAGGGAATGGCGAGGCGTAGCCACAACGTCCCCGAATCGCCAATTTCAACCCAGTCAAAATTGACCCCCATCTGACCTTTTTTGGCAAATATCAAACCGGTGTCCGTTTTGGTCAAACCCATTTCAGCCTGCTTGTCGCCGTCGGCCATGGAGTGCGATTTGGCGTGAAGATAGGCACCGTGCATCGGGTCCATGACATTGTCGATGGCATAACGATAATTGCAGCCCCACGCGGCGGTAGTGAGAAAAGATGAAAAATTATCGTCGGAAATTTGCTCGGGCAATTCCAGATCACAGGGTTCCTGGTTCAGTTCGTCACCAAAATACAGAAATATCGCGCCCGCCAGTTCCTTGACCGGGTAGGACCGGAGGCAAGCCTTGCCTTCCATCGGACTGCTCTTCACGGCTGGAACATTTTCGACAACGCCTTCGGCATTGACTTCAACGCCGTGATACCAGCAGGCAATGCGATCACCAAGATTCCAGCCCAGAGACAATCTGGCTCCACGATGCGGGCAACGGTCCTCGACGGCGTTGACCTGTCCGTCGGCATCTCGCCACAAAACAATATTTTCACTGAGCCGGGTAATGCCAACCGGTGTGTCATGGACCGCCCAACTGGCCAACACGGGGTGCCAGCAGTTTTTCAAACCCTTGTTCAGTCGGTCTTCGGTCAGTGCATCGTGGGCGTGGTTCTTGGACATCTCGTTCTCCTCATCGATCAAACGGCTTGATGCGCCTGATCTTTGGGCAAGTAGTGCAGGACGCGACGTTCGACAAAAATCACCGACACGTAGGCGATGATGCCGATGATCGTCAGCATGATAATGGCGACGAAAACCATGGCTGTATTGCCCGAGCCTTCGCCGAAAACCAGTAAATAACCAAGGCCGACATTGCCGCCGACCAGTTCACCAACAACAACACCGATGACGGCCAGCGTCGCGCCGATGCGCAGGCCGGAAAAAAGTGGCGGCATGGCGGCGGGAAATTCGACAAGTCTGAATATCTGCCAGCGACTGGCGGTAAAGGAACGCGCCAGATTGACCAGGTCGAGGTCTACCGTACGGATCGCCGTCAGAACATTGACCATAACCGGGAAAAATACGATCAGAATTGCGACCAGTATTTTGGGATATACCGTATAGCCGAACCACATCACAAAAAGTGGCGCGAATGCTACCTTGGGAGCGATTTGCAACGCCAGAATATAGGGCGAAAGCACAAATTCCGTAGTCGGTGACATGCCAAGCAAATAACCAACAACCATGCCAAGCAGTGATCCGAGAACAAACCCGACAGCCACTTCGCCCGCAGTGATGGCCGTGTGATACATCAGCCGCTCATTGCCGAGCATGGAAAAAAATTCGTGATAGACGTCGGAGGCCGGCGGAATGATGTAAACCGGCACATTCAGTGCACCTGGTGCCCATTCCCAGATTGCGAGGAATACGAACATCAAGCCAAAGCTCAATACAACGCTGCCCCTGAAACCCAGTCTCGAGATTGAATTCACACCGGCCTCCTGTCCAAAACGTGTGACGCTCTATTTCACGAACTGGTTCGTGTAGAGGTCACTCAGAGCCGCTTTTTTCTTGACGATCCCCTGGCCGACATAGAAGTTCTGCAGATCGGAAAGACGGCTTTCGTCCATCGCGCCCAATTTGCTCTGGCCGGGATAGACGTACTTGTTGTAAAGCCGGAAAACGCCTTCCATGGCTTTCTCCTTGCCCTTGTGCTGGGGCACGGCAGCGACGTAATCCTTCGACGCACCCGCCGGGTCGTCCATGATGTCTTTCATACCCTTGAGTGTCGCCCGCACCAGTTTGCCGATGAGTTCGGGATTGTTTTTGATCGTGTCGTCCGAGGCCAGAATAGCCTGTGCCATGCTTTTGAAATATTCATCGGCCGGGATGATGGTGAGCTTTTTGCCCGCACCCATGGCGATGCCGATCCAGTCCGGTACACCGGCCATGGCGTCAGCCTTGCCGGCGAGGAACAATTTCCAGACACCGGCGGGACCCGCGCCCTGAATATTGACGTCATTTTTGTTGAGGCCGACTTTGGCCAGCATACCCAACAACGCGTAATAGGTGGTGTCCTGATAGCTGAGGGTCGTCACGGTTTTGCCTTTGAGGTCGGCCGGGCCATTAATGCCCCGGTCGGCGTGTGCCACCAGTTGCATCAGGGAATGTCCGCCCAGGACGGCAACCGCCTTGACCGGAATACCATTGGCACGAACGATAATTGGCGTATCGCCGATGCCGCCGCCAACAACCGCGTTGCCGGCACCCACCTGTTTGGCGACGTCAACCCCGCCGCGGGCAGCCTGAAAAGTTACATTGAGGCCTTCAGCGGCATAATATCCTCGTGCCTTGGCCAAGACCCAGGGCCCGAATGCGGGCAAAAATGCCGGGGCTGGCAGCAGGTAGGTAATGTCCTCGGCCGCCATGGCCGCTTTTTGCGTCATGCCACCCATAACGACTGCAGCACCGATTGCTACCGCCGCGGTCGCGTTGATAAACGTTTTACTGGAAATCATGATTTCCTCCCTTTCGATCTCATTGAACGCGTTCAGATTTCTTCACTGTCGACTTGCTCACCGACATGCAGGAAGCCCATCAGCTCCGCCACATAGTCCGCGATTTCGGGCCGGGAACGCCGTGTCATGGGATCGTCGCGATACGGAATATCAACCTTGATCTCATGAACGATTTTTCCGGGTCTTTCACTCATGACCAGAATTCGGTCCGACAAGATGACTGATTCGGCCAGATCGTGCGTAATCAAAAGTGCGGTCTTGCCTTCCTCAGCCAACGTTTGCCCCAGGTCCTGATGCAGGATCATTTTGGTCTGGGCGTCGAGCGCTGAAAACGGCTCATCCATCAGCAAGACCGTCGGGTCAAGCACCAGGGTGCGGGCAAGCGCCGCGCGTTGACGCATGCCGCCTGAAAGCTGGTGCGGATAGTGATCAATAAACTGGCTGAGGTGACAGCGCTTCAAAAGCGCTTCGGCGCGCGGACGCCTTTCGGCTGCGCTGACCTTCTGAATTTCCTGCCCCAGTTCGACATTTTCGCGGATCGTGCGCCAGGGCAGCAGCAAATCCTTTTGCAACATGAAAGCGACATGCCGGCTGGGCCCTGTGACGATGTCGCCATCAACCCGGACCTTGCCGTCCGAGGGGGCATAAAGTCCCGCGCCCATGTTCAGCAACGTGCTTTTTCCGCACCCGCTGGGCCCGATCAGCGAAACAATTTCACCGTCCGCGACTGACAGATTGACGCCATCAACCGCAACCACGGGATCACCGCCCCCCTGCTGAGGGAACCGTTTGGCGATGTTGGCGTATTCGATGCGGGCGTTCATTTGATCCGGATCACCGGCTTCAATATCCGAGACGGGCCATTTCGGCCTCGAAGCGCCCGACCGTCCAGGCTTCACCTTCCGGCGCCTGCACGCCCAGTTCATTCAGACGCGCGACGACGCCTTCAAGTTCCGTAATGCCGTCCCCGAAAACTGATTCAAGTGCGTCGGCCAAACCGGTTTCATAAGCCGAAGGAGATGCCGATCTCGTCTGCCAGACAAGGTTTTCGGATTTGCCGGGCGTTTCGATATAACCCTTGCCGGCCGAGTTGTTCGGCTGCGGGCGATGCCACGGTTTCAGGTGAGGATTATAATCCATGCTGGCCTCCTGATTGATTATCTTTGTTGTCTTATATATGAGACAACAGTTTGTATATGAAATATTCTGCCGGGAGATATCTGACATGTCAAATGGAATCTAGTCGATATGTCGAACAAGCCTGTGCGCGCAACCCCGAAAGGGTCAGGCGTTATCTGATGTTTTTCAACGCCCGGATAATTTTCTGCGGTGTGATGGGCAGATCTGTAATTCGCACGCCAACGGCGTCCTCCACGGCGTTGGCAATTGCTGCAGCGACCGGCAGCATGCCGCCTTCGCCCACACCTTTGGAGCCGAACGGACCGGGGCCCAGCCCCTGTTCCTGCGTTATCGAGATAAATTCGGCAGGCAGATCAGAAGCCAGCGGCACGCGATAACCCATGGCGTCGCCGTTCAGCAATTTCGTCCCGTCGTATTTCATGGTTTCAAACAAAGATTGCCCGAGCCCCATGACAGCGGCTCCCTCATCCTGACCACGACAAACCAGCGGGTGAATGGCCGTGCCGGCGTCTCCGCTGACAACCAGTTTGAGAACGGTTAGTTTGCCGGTATCCGGATCAACTTCGACTTCAACGCCACCCCAACCGATCTCCCAAAATACGCAGGGACTCTCGAGGGGGGCGGCGTGATCACCCGGCGATTTGAAATATCCGTCTGCTGAAAATTCGAAACCGGTCCCGCCATAATATCCCATGACCATCAGGTTGAGCGGGTGTTTATCATCGGCGTCGATGATCATGCCGTCGCACAGGCGCAAGGATTCCGGTGTCCGGTTCAGTTGCTGTCCGGCAAACGCCAGTATCTCGTCGCGCACATTTGTCGCCGCCCGTTCCACGGCCTGCCCCATGACAGTAATTGCCGAACTGGCATTGGTCCCCTGATCGAAGGGTGTATGGTCCGTATTGATGGGTGCATAAGTCACGCGCGCTGCATCGATATCCAGGATCTCGGCGACGACACGCGTCATCGCCGTTTTGATGCCCTGACCGATTTCCGCAGTACCACATTGCAGCAGGGCATCACCACTTGTGGCGACCTTGACGCGGGCGAGCGCAGGTTTGTTGACGCCGCCACCATCCTTGAAGCCGATGGCAAAGCCCAGGCCCCTGTTGGGTTTTCGCGGCGTCGTCGCCCCTGCAAACTCCGCCACGACCAGATCGAGGCCTTCCTCTAGATCGCTGTCCATGCCTGATTCGCCGGGCACAAAAGCGTCTCCCGGTTTGAGGAAATTCCTTCTGCGAATTTCCACCGTATCGATGCCAAGACGCCGGGCGATCATGTCGATCTGGGATTCGCTGGCCCAACTGGTCTGGGTGCCGCCGAAGCCCCGGAAGGGACCTGCCGGGGCCGTGTTCGTCATCACGCAATAACAATCGGTGTCAATGTGCTCCCAGCGATACGGACCTGGAATGCGGTAGCCCGCCTTCTCCGCCACAAGCGGACTGGCATCTGAATAGGCACCGGAGTCGAGATAGATTTCACTTCGGCGGGCGACAAAGCGGCCATCATTCATAACGCCGGTTTTCAACACCAGCCGCGCAGCGTGCTGGGTGTTTGTCAGGAAGCCTTCTTCCGTCGTCAGGCATAACCGGACCGGACGTCTGGCAAGCTTCGACAAAAGAATTGCGACGGGTTCCGTCTTGCAATTGTTCTTGGCACCAAAACCGCCACCAATGTAGGGCGTGTTGACGGTTATCCTGTTCTCCGAGATACCGAACACACGACCGATTTCCTTGCGCAAGGGAAAGGGATTTTGTCCGCTGGTCCAGATTTCAATGTGATCGCCCCGAGTTTCCGCCACGGTGACAAAAGGTTCAAGATGCAAATGATGCATGCGTGAAAATTCGAAAGTATCTTCAAAGACATGGTCGCAACTTTCGAATGCGCTCTTTTCGCCGGTCGAATATCTGAATACATAACAGGCGTTTGCCATGGGCCTGAGTTCGGCGCTCGCCCCGACACCGTATTTGGGCAGCATGCCGAGCGGGGCCTCCTCGAACAATTCCGCTGCACCGTTCGCCAGGGCGCTATCGATGTCTGCAACGGCGTCGAGTGGTTCCAGATCGACTTCGATCAGGGCCAGCGCAGCTTCCGCCTGGGCCTCGGTTTCCGCAGCGACTGCCGCCAGGGTGTCGCCCACGTATCTGACCTTGTCAAAGGCGACAATGGGCTGATCCTTGATGAAATAACCGTAGACCGGGGAATTGACCGCTGACAATTCGTCCCGCGTCAGCACGGCATGAACTCCCGGTGCCTGACGTGCTTTCGTGGCGTCTATTCGCACGAGCCTGGCATGGGCGACTGAACTTCGCAGCAATTTGGCATGCAGCATGCCGGGTCGCTCTATATCGGTCGTGTATACGGCTGCCCCTGAAACCTTGTCCCAGGCATCGACGCGCGCACCCTCGCTACCAACGCTGCGGTAAGTATTGCGGTCAGCCATCACCGCCACCCGCTGTCGCTGCTGCCGCCAGTTCGACGGCTTCGAAGATCATTTCGTATCCGGTGCAACGGCAAATATTGGCGCTCATCCAGCTACGGATCTCGTCCCGCGACGGATTGGGGTTTGCAGCCAGCAATGCCGTCGCCAGCAGGATCATACCCGGCGTGCAGTATCCGCACTGAAAAGCGCTGTGGTTCATGAAGGCTTGCTGCACGGCGGAAAATTCACCGTTTCTGCCCAGCCCTTCGATCGTAATGATTTCCTTTCCCTGCAGGCTGTAAGCAAACATCGAACAAGTAGATACCGGTTCGTTGTCGACCAGAACGGTGCAACTGCCACAGACGCCGGATGCACATGATACATTGAGGCCTTTCAGGCCGAGACGATTGCGCAGCAAATCCGCCAGAATTGTATTTGCCGCAAGGGACATCGTCAGATATTCGCCGTTAAGGCAGAAAGAGACTTCGATCTCCTGTCCGGCTGACGTGAAGGGCGGGGCATTGTTCATGAGGCCGCCACCAGTCGTTTTATCAAACGGGTCAGGATGGCCGTTCCGGCGACGGTCAGATAATCTGCATCCTTCATCGTCTGCGGCAAAGTATCCATTGTGGCCCCGGCAATATCCGGTGCATTCGCGGCAAATTCGTTCAGACTGATACCCGCACCCAGTTGCAGTTCAAGGGTTACAGGCAAGTCCCATTCCGTGCCGATGACCGCGCGCCCGCGTATGCCACCCTCAGGGCTACTCTCGATCGCTACTGCGATTGTCATGATGGGCCTCAAAGATCGATCGCAGGCAAACACCGGGCTGGCAGCAAGGGGTATTTCGATGTGCGTCAGCAGCAAATTTGTGTCGATGTCGCCGCGCCAGACATTATCGACAGAGTGCAGAAAATTGCCCGCTGGTCCCTGAAACCGCAGACGGGCGTCGAGTGCTGCGGCAAACAAGGGACCTTCGTACCGGCCATTGCGCGCCATCAGATTTCCTCCCAAGGTACCCATTCCCCGCACGCGCACGTTGCCGAGCAGCGCCCAGGCTTCAGAGAGGCCGGGAAGTCGGGATAATACGTCGCTGTTGGCAATTCCGAACTGATGGCGGCTGCCGGCACCAATCGACAAAACGTCGTCGTTAATCGCAATATCGCGGATTTCCGAAATGCCATTCAGGTCGATGATGCAGTCCGGTTGCAAGCCATCGCGAAACTGCAGAAATAGATCCGTGCCACCGGCCAGAAAAACCGCCGTCCCGTCACAGTCGTCAACTGCCGCCATCGCCTGATCAACAGAAACAGGCTGCGCCAGATCAAAAGGCGCGAGACCGAACTGAGTGGCGGAAATTTGACCCGAAGGAACGATTTTCATTTTGCTTACAAATATTTCCGATATTCAAAGTCAAAAATTCATGAAGGACTTGCAGTTCATCAGCCTGAAAACAACGCCACTTCGAATGAGATTGTAGGCACATCGAGTATTCCCGCGCAACCAGGCCGGGCGGATGAATATGGTATTGGGTATCTTCCACCGGTCTGCCGTCAAGGCAATCCTGTCCGATACCTGTTCACACCGTTAGTGTAGGCTGTCGTCTGACAGCAACACGCGACTTGCTGCTCATAAATATCATCGCCTCCAGGGCACTTCGTATCTGTGCCTGTCCGACAAATGAAAGTCAGCCTGAATGCCTCCCGAGTTTGACAGCGAACAGATCGCCCGCCGCCTTGAAGCGGAAATTGACGGCGATGTCCTGTTCGATGCTTTCTCCCGGGGCCGATACGCCACGGATGCCTCGATTTACCAGATCAATCCGATTGGCGTCACGGTGCCGCGCGATAACGACGACGTCTCGCGGGTCATGGCCGTGGCGGCCGAGGCTGGCGTGCCTGTGCTGCCGCGGGGCGGCGGCACCTCACAATGCGGCCAGACCGTCGGTCACGCCGTGGTCATGGACGTCAGCCGGCACCTCAACGCCGTGATCGATGTCGACCCCGTTGACCGGACCGCCTGGGTCGAACCGGGCGTCGTGCTGGACAAGTTGAACGCCGTTTTGAAACCGCACGGTTTGTGGTTCCCGGTCGATGTCTCGACGGCGTCGCGCGCCACCATCGGCGGCATGACCGGCAACAATAGCTGCGGTGCCCGATCACTGCATTACGGCACCATGCGTGACAACGTCCTTGCCATCGACGCCACGCTGGCGGACGGCAGCGAGATGAGCTTCGGCGAATTGCCACCTGATCTCGCCGACGCGGGTTTGAGCCCGGCTCACCGAAAATTTGTCGAACAGTTGCTCGATATCGGCGCGCGTGAAGCTGCGGATATCGATGCGCGTTTCCCAAAAATGATGCGCCGGGTCGGCGGCTACAACATCGACGCCTTGGTGCCGAGCAATCGCCCGGTCAATCTGGCCCACTTGCTGGTCGGCTCCGAAGGCACCCTCGCCTACAGCAGACGGATCAAGGTCAGGCTCTCGCCCTTACCCAAACACAAAGTCCTCGGCATTTGCCACTTCCCGACTTTTTACGGCGCAATGGCCTCAGCCCAACATCTGGTGACGCTCGATCCGGCAGCAGTTGAGCTGGTTGATCAGACCATGATCGAGCTGGCGCGGGAGATACCAATGTTCCGCCCGACCATGGACAAGGCGGTCAACGGAAATCCCGAAGCTTTGTTGCTGGTCGAATTTGCCGGTGACGATCGCGATGAGCTGCTGGCGCAGCTCGCCCGGCTGGGTGAGCGCATGGCCGAACTTGGCTTTGATGATGCGGTGATCGAAGCGACCGACCCGGCCTTCCAGAAAGCCGTCTGGGAGGTACGCAAGTCAGGTCTCAACATCATGATGTCGATGAAAGGAGACGGCAAACCAGTCTCGTTTATTGAGGATTGTGCCGTTGATCTGGCGGACCTCGCCGAATACACCGACCGCCTGACCAAGGTATTCGACAAGCACGGCACCACGGGTACCTGGTACGCTCACGCGTCTGTCGGCTGTCTGCATGTGCGGCCCGTGCTGAACATGAAGCAGGAGATGGACGTCAAAAAAATGCGCGCCGTGGCCGAGGAAGCCTTTGCCATGGTGCGTGAATATAAGGGCTCACATTCGGGCGAACATGGCGACGGACTGGTGCGCTCAGAATTCCACGAAGCAATGTTTGGCGCGCGCATGGTTGAAACCTTTGCCGAGATCAAACGCCTGTTCGATCCGCATGAATTGATGAACCCCGGCAAGATCGTTAATCCGTCCAAAATGGATGACCGCTCGCTGTTTCGCTACAAGCCGGGCTATAGCAGCGAAACTCTGACCACGGCGCTCGACTGGTCCGATTGGGGCGGCTTCGCCGGGGCCATCGAGATGTGCAATAACAACGGGGCCTGCCGCAAGCGCGAGGCCGACGTGATGTGCCCGTCCTTCCGCGCTACCGGCGAGGAAAAACACCTGACGCGTGGTCGGGCCAATGCCTTGCGACTTGCCTTGTCTGGTCAGCTCGGTCGCGATGCTTTCACTTCTGACGAGATGCACGACACCATGGCTTTGTGCGTCGGCTGCAAAGGCTGCAAGCGCGAATGCCCGACCGGCGTCGACATGGCCCGGATGAAAGTTGAGTTTCTTTACCATTACGTCAATCGCCATGGCCTCGGTTTGCGCGGCAAGTTATTCGCCTGGCTGCCGCGCTACGCTGCATTGACCAGCCAGCTGCGCTGGCTGGTCAATCTGCGCGATCAGATCCCGGGATTACCCGCGCTGAGCCAGGCCTTGCTGGGTCTGAGCGCCAGGCGGGCGCTGCCGGCCTGGCATGCCGATCCGTTCCGAAACGCTGGCGAAACCGAAGTCAATGAGACCGAAGCGAGTGGCCGCGAAGTCGTCTTGTGGGTCGATACCTTCAACACCTGGCACGAACCCGAAAACGCCCGGGCTGCCTTGAAAGTTTTGCGCGCCGCCGGTTATACGGTGCATTTGCCGACGCCTGCGGACGGTGGCCGTCCTGTTTGTTGCGGACGCACGTTCCTGTCCGCCGGTTTGATTGACGAGGCGAAATCCGAAGCCGCCCGCCTGATTGAAACCTTCCGACCGTTTGCCGAACGAGGTATCCCCATCGTCGGGCTCGAGCCATCGTGCGTCCTGAGCTTGCGTGATGAATACCCGGTGATGATGAAGGATCACTCGATTCACGCCATCCTGTTCGAGGAATTCCTTGCTTCTGAGCAGGCGGCCGGACGGCTTAACCTCACTTTCAGAAAATCGGACGAATCCAGAGTCTTGTTGCACGGGCATTGTCACCAGAAAGCGCATGATGTCATGGGACCGGTGCAATCCGTTCTGGAATTGGTGCCGGAGCTGGAGGTCGAGGTCATTGAGTCCGGCTGTTGCGGTATGGCCGGTGCCTTCGGCTACCAGGCGGAAACATATGACTTGTCGATGGCGATGGGTGAAGCCTCCCTGCTTCCGGCAGTACGCGCAGCCGACGCAGATACAGTTGTCGTCGCCGATGGTACGAGTTGCCGCCACCAGATCAGAGACGGTGCCGGACGCGACGCCGTTCACGTTGCCCGCGTTCTCGAACGCGCCCTCGCCTGACCGGAAAGCCTCAGTCGCCCATAACCTCTTTCACCTTGATCGCCAGTTCCTTGAGACTGAACGGTTTGGGCAAAAAATCGTAAGCCTGATCGCCGTCGATTGAATTGCGGAACACATCCTCGGCGTAGCCTGACATGTAGATGACACGGGTCCTGGTCTGGCGCTCGACCAGCCAGCGGATGAACGTCGGCCCATCCATCTGTGGCATGACCACATCCGTGATCGCCAGATCGATATCACCTTCATAATCGTCAACGATTTCCATGGCAGCTTCAGCGCAGTCCGCTTGCAAAACCTTGTACCCCTTGTTCTCCAGTGCACGCGCCGCGAACAGTCGAACCGGATCTTCGTCCTCGACAAGCAGAATTGTGTCCTTGCCAGTCAGATCGGCAGGCAGCGGCCTTGCGGCTGCATCTTCGGCAGCGATCTCGGCCGCCATTTCCTCTGCTGAATGCTGCGGCAAATAGATCCGAAACACAGCGCCATCGCCTGGACGGCTTTCAGGAATAATAAATCCGCCGGTTTGTTTGATGATGCCATAGACCGTGCTTAAGCCGAGCCCGGTGCCGGCGCCAACTTCCTTGGTGGTGAAAAACGGTTCAAATATCTTGTCGAGATCGTCGGCGGAAATACCGGTTCCGGTGTCGCTGACTTCGATCATCACGTAGTCCCCGGCGGGGATTGCTTCGTGTTGTATCTGCGTCGGCGTGGCAAACGAGATATTGCCCGAACGGATCGTCAAGGTACCGCCTTCCGGCATGGCGTCGCGCGCGTTGACTGCCAGATTGATGACAACCTGCTCTAGCTGGCCCTGATCAACCCGGATGAGACCGACGTCGCGGGCATGAATGATTTCGAGATCAATATTTTCACCGATCAACCGGCGCAACAAATGTGACAGCTCAGCCAGCACATCCGTCAGGTTCAGCACCTTGGGCTGCAAAGTCTGTCGGCGGGAAAAAGCCAGCAGCTGGCGCACAAGATTGGCGGCGCGATTGGCGTTTTGCTTGATCTGCATGATGTCGCCAAACGACTGATCTCCGGGCGAATAGCGTTGCAGCAACAGATCGCTAAAACCAATCATCGCGGTCAGCAAGTTATTGAAATCATGAGCAATTCCGCCGGCCAGCTGCCCAACCGCTTGCATTTTCTGGGACTGGGCGACCTGGGTTTCGAGGTTCTTCAGTTCGGTGGTATCGACGATATAGACGATCAAATCCGGCGCGTTGCCATTTTCTCCGGCACTGGTGCGGCGGGCATATATTTGCACGACACGTTCGCTGGCGCCGGCAACGCGCACCTCCAGCGGCACTTCGGCGTACTCCCCCTGACGCGCCGCATCAAGCCGCGTCGCAACCTGTTCCCGATCCGCATCACGAACGAGATCGAGAAACGAAACAGCGCTCGCGTCTTCAGCCATATTGGTGATGGCCTGAAAGGCCGGGTTGGTTTCAACCGCCGTGCCGTCACCATCGACCATGACAATGCCAACCGGGGCGTAGTCGAAGAACCGTCTGAACCCCTCCTCTGCCCGCCGCAGGGTTTCCTCCAGTTCCCGTTCACCCGACAACTGACGGACGGCAATTCGGATACCACCGCCCTCGGCAATGTTGACATCACGGCGCGCGATGTGGGCCGGGAAAGTATGCCCGTCAGCGTTCTTCAATTCGACGTCGCCGGCCATGGTACCGCTGCCGGCACTTCCGCTACTCGATACCCGCAAATAGTTCTGAAATCTTTTACCCGTCAGTTCGTCGACCGTCGCGCCCAGCCATTCTGCCAGCACAGCGTTTATCGACAGGATCCGGCCGCTGGCATCAAGGGCCGCCAGACCAACGGGGAATTCGTCAATCGAAGACTGTGACCGACCCACAGCGGTACCAGGCGCGAAACCGGTTTGCTGAGCCGTCACCGGTTGCGCCCGTTCCTCGAACAGGGGTTCGCGACGACCGGGCTCGCCCTGCGCGGGCGGGCGTGTCGATACAGTTTTGCTATCGGCCTCGTCACGGCTGTTTCCAGTGGCAGGCACGATCAGGGGCCAGATCAGGGCGCCGGCTATACCAAAGGCCGTGGTTGCCAACGCAACACCCAACGCACCAATTGCCGCATCGACAACAAAGCCGGAAATCACTACGATCATCGACACGACCGCGCCCAGGCTAAGCAGGCCAATGGTGGCAAATCGCATCCATGGCAGAGGCTTCGACACCGGTGTCGCGTCAAACTCATCAGTTTCTGAAAGCAATGACTGGTCGACAGCTTCCGGTTTCATAGGTCCATCGTTTCGAAGGAACTCAGGATGCTACACCAGGCACACGCACACGTGCCGGGCGTTTCAGGCTCATGACGTAACCGATCACTTCGGCGACTGCCTTATAGTGTTCGACCGGGATTTCCTCTTCCAGTTCAACAGTGGCAAACAGGGCACGTGCGAGGGGCGGATTCTCGACGATCGGCACATCGTTTTCTTCGGCAACTTCCCTGATTTTCAGAGCCACCCGGTCAACACCCTTGGCCACGACCTTCGGTGCAGCAAGCCCGCCACTTTCATAATACATGGCAACGGCAAAATGAGTCGGGTTGGTAATGACGACAGTGGCGTCCGGAACGGCGGCCATCATGCGCTGGCGTGCACGCTCCATGCGAATGGCCCTCAACCGGGCCTTGATCTTGGGATCACCGTCTGAATCCTTGTGCTCATCCTTGACGTCCTGGCGCGACATTTTCTGCGATTTGTGATGGTCATACTTCTGATAGGTAAAATCGACCACGGCAACGACAAACATTACCGAAATCACGCCGATCAATAACAGCAGTATGTGTTCATAAATTTCATCAAGGACTGCAAGGAGATCAATTTGCACCATCTGCGGCAAAATTGTCCGGTCGGGCCAGATCAGAAAAATTGCCACTGTTGCGACCAGGCCAACTTTGACCAGGCCCTTGGAAAACTCGACGAGTTGACGAATTGAGAATTTTTGTTTGGCGCCCTTGATCGGCGAAAGCTTGTCTGGCTTCGGCTTCATCTTTTCGACGGTGAAAATCAGCGGATGCTGAATCAGGTTGGAGGCCAGCGCCGCAGCAACCAGCATAAGTACCGGCACCAGAAGCGACCACATCAATGAGCTGATCGCTTTGACAACCGTATGCCAAAGATTTGTTGCATCCGTGTGGATGGCATGGGGATGTTCGATAAATCCATGCACCGCATTGTAGGTGTCAGACATGATACCAGGCGCGAAAACAGCCACGATGATGGTTGCCGTCGATATCATGAACCAGTTGCCGACTTCCTGCGATTTGGCAACCTGCCCTTTTTTCAGAGCATCTTCCAGCTTTCGCGGGGTCGGTTCTTCCGTTTTTTGTGATTCGTCCTGGTCTTCTGACATGATCTATTTCGCGATCAAAAACTGAGTAATGTTTTGTTCAAAGTGGGTCATAAACCAAAGCATGATGCCGGACACCGTTATGGCCAAAACAAAGAACGCCATGTAAAGCTGCAGGGGCATTATAACAAAGAAAAATGGCAGTGCGGGCATCAAACGTGCCAAAAGTCCGATACCGGTGTAAAGCACAACACCATAGATGATAAAGGGCGCCGCCATCTGAACACCCAGTTTGAACGACGCGGCCACCAGATCGAGCGCCATTTCCGCCATGTCACCGGTGAGTGGAACCTGTCCAGGCGCGAATATTTCATAACTGTCGTGAATTCCCCGGATCATCACGAGATGTATATCCAGGGCAAAGATCAAAGTCAGGCCCAGCAGCGAGAAGAAACTCGCGATCAACGCACCCTGGAGGCCCTGGGCCGGGTCCATCGTCAGCGCGAATGCCAGGCTGGACTGAAATGCGATGATCGTGCCTGAAATATGCAAGGCCGTCACGGTCAGTCGTCCAACAGCACCGATCAGGACTCCGATCAGGACTTCCCCGGCCACCAGCAAAAAGAGCCCCAGCGGAGTCGATGGCATCACCGGGATTAGCGGCACGACGACTGGTGCCAGCGCCAGCGTCAACGTCAATGCCAGAGCCAGCCGAATATTAACCGGAATGAAAATCTCGCCGAACGCCGGCAGCACCATGATGGCGGCCCCAAGACGCACAAAAACCATAAACGTGGCAAAAATATCTGCCGGAATAATTTCGGCCAACATTCAGCCGGGCCCTACGAAATGTTGCCGATACGATCGGCGATACGCTCCATCAAACCGGAAAGATTAGCGCTCATCGCTGGCATGAAAAGCAGCAGTGCAAAAAAAATCGCAAGGATTTTGGGCACAAAGGTCAAGGTCATTTCCTGAATTTGCGTCAGTGCCTGGAAGACCGCGATGATCAAACCGACGACCAGGCCGGACATCATGATCGGTCCCGCCACCGACAGCAGCGTGAAGATCGCGTCCTGGGCGACATCGAGAACTTCTGCACCGTTCATTTATCAGCTTTCCAAACGATACGATTGTTCGTCTAGATCGGCATTTTCATGATTTCCTGGTAAGCATGTACGACCCGATCACGTACCGTCATGACAGTATTCAGGGTAATTTCCGCGTTGGCGACCGCTGTAATGACATCGACAATTTCTGCATCCTTTGCAGCCGCTTTCAAACTCTGGGTTTCAGCGCCATGACTGGTCCTGAGTGATTCATCCGCGACGTCCTTGAGCATGTCAGCAAAACTGCCGCCTGTCGTATTGCCAGCGGTTTTTGCGGCACTGGAAGAACCGGCAGCGCCGATCCCGGGAATATTCATTGAAGTTTTTTCAATCATCGAATTTGTGCTCCCTTGGAGGGGTATCAGTAATCGCGGACCAGCCGTCAGTTGCGCAGCAGATCAATCGTGCGCAGCATCATTTTCTTGGCGGTATCGACCATATTCAGGTTGGCCTCATATGACCGCTGGGCTTCGCGCATATCCATCATTTCGACCAGTGCGTTGACATTGGGCAGCGCGACATAGCCTTCTTCGTTGGCCGCCGGATGGCTGGGCGCATGACGTTTTCCGAATTCGCCCTTGTCTTCGCTGACCTTGTTAATCTGGACCAGTTTTACGTTATGTTCGCGATCAAGCTGATTCTTGAACGTCATGACCTTGCGGCGATAAGGCTCGTCACCGGGCTTGGTCGGCAACGAATCGGCGTTGGCTACATTCTCTGCAATGATCTGCATGCGCTGGCCTTGCGTGTGCATGCCGGCAGCAGAAATAAGGATCGATTTAAGCAGTTCCATTCAAAAGGTCCCTAAAACCTGGTTGAAAAATATAGTTCGCCTTTGCGACGATTATTAAACGTTCGCCTTTGCGACGATTATTAAACGTTCGCCTTTGCAGCGATTATCTATTTACCGCGCCCCAGGGCGGTTCTGATCATGCCCATGTGTTTGCGATACAGATTAGTCATCAATTCGTAATCCATACGGGTCTCAGTCACTTTCAACATCTCTTCTTCGAGTGATACGGCGTTGCCATCCGGACTCTTTTCGTAAGTCTTGCTTACGTCCTTCGCTTTGAATCCTGCGAGGTCCGAAGCGTTACGGGGAGCAATGTGCGACGGGTTGGTTGACGCCATCTTCATCGTCGAGCTGCGTTTCAACACGTCATTGAAATCAAGTTCCTTGAGGTCCCGCGGCACATAACCCGGCGTATTTGCATTGGCAATGTTCTCAGCCAGCAACCTCTGCCGCTGATGCAGCCAATACATGCGCTTTGTAATCGCGCCAAATACCGGGATGTTCGACATGTCCATTAGCTGGTTTCCACCTGTGTTAACGATAGCGGGCAAATGAAGAAGATTTCAGTTAATCCGCCGAACCGTCCTTGAGGTTCAACGCCACGCTATAATGGCGCTGCGGGCGTTAACAATCGGTGAATCGACAGGATTCATTGCAGATTTTCAAAAAAATCGGCACGGATCGAAAAAATGATTGTGAATCAGGTAATTGCGGTTATTTCGGCCTGGGAAAGCGAGCCCGGAACGACGGTAATCGGCACCCGAAGTTTACCGGAAACCTTGTTAACAAGTGCGCTGACCAGAGGTCCGGGGCCAAAATCGCCAGTTGCCGCCCCCAGGACCAGACTGCTGATCACTTGATCCTCGTCGATCAGTGCGATCAATTCTTCTTCGACGTTGCCTTCACGAATATGGATAACCGGCATTTTACCGGTTCGCTGCTGTATGGCGGTACCAATGGTTTGCAGAAGGTCTTCGGCCTCTTCCCGCCGTTCTTCGCGCATCAATTCGGCGACATTTGCCCAGTGCTGGAATTCGGCGGGCTCGACAACCATCAGCAGACCAACGCGGCCATCGGTGCGAATGGCGCAGCGGCTGGCATAAAACAACGCCTGGCTCATTTCTTCGCTTTCATCGACGACGACAAGGAAAACCTGTTCGGTCTTCGTAACGTCGCCCGTCACTGCATCGTCCGCCATTTAACCTATGCCTTTCTGAACACAGCGCTTGCCAGCCAACCAGAAAACACTGCAATCAATATAGCGACTAAACCATATGCTGGCGGATAACGATGTGCAAAGTCGTAAATGCCGGCTTCAATACCGGATTTGCCGACCTGCATATGGGTCTTGCCGGTGCTGACAACCTGGCCATCCCGAACGAGCAATATCTGCACGTCATAAGATCCCACCGGCACATTGGTCGGGAAATGCAGGCTGACACGAAACAGCGAGTTTCCAAGCACCTTGATTGGATAAATATCCTCGTTATAGAGATTCTGGCGCTTCATATTTCGCACGAGCGCCGTGCGGTAGGTTGCCTGCATGGCCTCATCCACAGCCGTTTTCGCAGAATTATCCGGCTGGCCATTCTTCTGAAGACTGGCTGTGAGCGTGAGATTTCCGGTGCCAATCGCATAACTTTGCAACATGCCGACCGGCAACAATTCTGACGGCGGGCGGGTCGCAGCAATGGCATAGAAAGACGGCACTTCGTCAAACTGAACGGCATCTCCATTTACCCACACACCCATCTTGCGTTCCTTGCGACGCACGATCCGGTTTGACTGCGGACCTCGCACGATGGCAATGACGTCGCTTTCGCCCTGCGTGCTGCCGAACAACAAAATATCGCTGCCGTCGAAGTTGGCCGTAATCGCCACGGAATGCTCGGACAAGTCCATGATGACGGGCTGGGCGATACCAGCCGCCGGAGAAAGCGCCGCCGTTGCGATTAATGTCGTCAGCAGTTTACGGCTGGATATCAGGCGAGAACGCATTCAGTGTCCTCCCCCGGCACCGATTGAAAACAAATCAGTCGGAACCGCCACCAGGTCAAAAGCCATTTTGGCGCAGACGCCAAGCACCATAACCGCCAGTAGAACCCGCAGTTGTTCGCCGCGAAGTTTACCGCCGGCCCGGGCACCGAACTGGGCACCAATCACACCACCGACCAGCAGGATCAACGCCAGCATCACATCGACCGTCTGGTTCATCGAAGCCTGCAGGAAGGTCGCGTTGGCCGTCACAAAAATGATCTGGAACAGCGACGTTCCGACAACGACCGAGGTTGGCATGCCGAGCAGATAGATCATCGCCGGGACCATCACAAAACCACCGCCAACGCCCATGATGGCCGCCAGAATACCGACGAGGACGCCGATACCAACGGGCAAGATACCCGAAATGTAGAGCCTTGAGCGTCTGAACCGCATTTTCAATGGCAAGCCATGCATCCAGGTGTGGGAATGGCGCTTTTTCTTCACCTGACGCTTGGAGTTGAGCATTGACCGTGTGCTCTCGACAAACATTAGGCCGCCGATTGTGCCGAGAAACAGGACGTACGAAAGCTGAATGACCAGATCGATCTGGCCAAGGGTTCTCAGAATACTGAAAAGCCAGACACCGAATGATGAGCCGATGACGCCGCCAATCAGCAGCATAAAGCCCATTTTGAAATCCACGTTGCCACGACGCCAGTGCGCCAGCACGCCGGATACCGAAGAAGCGACAATCTGGTTTGCCTCGGTAGCAACGGCCACGGTGGGCGGAATTCCAACAAAAATCAACAACGGCGTCATCAAAAACCCGCCGCCGACACCGAACAGGCCGGACAGGAAACCGACGCCCCCGCCCATACCGAGCAGGACGAAAATATTTATCGATGTTTCTGCAATCGGGAGATAGATCTGCATGGCTCAGGATTCCAGGCTATGAAACGGTGAAAAATACTGATTCATAACCGCATTACATTTCCATACGCATGAGGCCAGTTGACCCAACGCAATCTACCTCTAACCAGTGAGAACCGTACTTATTTAGGAACTTCTAATGTAACGTACAGGTCCAGTAAAGCGAATTATTGCGCTGCACAATCCAATGTATCGTTGTAACACTTATCCACAGCCTGGACCATCTTTGCTTTGCAGCGAAATGGCTGGATGCCGACCGCCCGGGAACAGGCCTGTTTTGACCGCGAAAGCTGCGCTATAAATATCCACATATTTTGAAGAACCATATTCGCCAGGTGAAGTATCGGGGGGTGATCCGTGTCGGAGATGTTGCCGCAACAAAGATTGCTGCTGGAGTTGATTATTTATTCTGGCGACATCGGCATTCCGGATCTGGAAGCCGAGACAATCTTCTATCGAACCATGAAGGAATGCGAAACCGCTGGCTGGATCAAGATCTCTCACTTCGGTGCCGGCGTTAACAAACTGAGCGTCACGGAAACAGGCAGACTGGCGGTTAAACGCAAATAAAGCCGTCAGGCAGACGCCGTCGTGGCAATTCCACATGCGCCAGAAATTGGTTGAAAATAAACCATTTATTAAGCCCGCCTCATCAGAATCATGGTGTCTCGTTCTGACTTTGAACGATGACGGGAAATCACTCCAGGCCCGAAGCGGGACGCCATGAAGACGCCTGAAAAAACCGAATCGAAACCGGCACGCCAGCAACTGGCGATTGCGCTTGAGGACGACCCCGCGTCGGACGCACCTCAGCGAATTACGGCCACCGGTCGGGGTGAAGTCGCTGAACAAATCATCGCCATTGCGCTGGCCGCCGGCGTCAGGGTTCGTGAGGATTCCGATCTGGCGGAAATCTTGTCTGTTCTCGATGTAGATAGTCCCGTCCCGATCGAAGTGCTGGGTACAGTGAGCGAAATCCTGTCTTATGTTTATCGCGCCAATGCGGCGCTGATGCCGAAAACCGATAACCTGTGATCGATATATTGCATGCGTGATATTTCCGAACTCCAGCTTGAACTCGACCAGCTCGCGCAATTGATTGGCCACACCCACGAGAGATTGAACGGCAATCATCTTGTCGATGTTTCAGGTCTGGCCGAGCGTACAGAGGCACTGTGCAATCGCATCGCCGCCCTGCCAAAAGAAGACTGCATTACCCTTGAGCCGGGCATGCGGGCCATTGTTGATGAACTGGACAATCTGGCTGAACATATTTCGGACCAGCAGAAGTCCCTCGTCGAGGTGCTGGCTGAACTGGAGCAAGACCAGCCTGAGGACACGCTAGGAAATCCGGAGTCCTGATGGAAGATCTCGACATATATGGCCGCTTTCTGTTTGGCCTGATATTTGTTTTGGCCCTGATCGGTATTCTTGCCTGGGCGGCAAAAAGATTTGGCTTGATCCCAGGCGCGATGCGCATGACAGCCGGCAGCCACAAACGACTTTCAATCGTCGAAGTTGCCGGTATCGATGCGAAACGCCGCCTCCTTCTTGTCCGGCGCGACGACGTTGAACATTTGATCCTGCTGGGCGGCACCACAGAGACCCTCATCGAGAGCGGGATCACGCCACCTGAATCAACCGGCGAGCAACTCATCACCTCACAGGCGAAGCCATCATGACTTCAAGGCGCGTGTTATTCGCGAGCATTGCCGGATCAACCATCCTTGCGGTTATTGCCGGATTTGCCTTCCCGGCAGCAGCTCAGCAATTCAGTCTGGATTTTGGTGAAGCAGGCAGTGGTGCCTTTACGGGCCGGATATTCCAGCTCATCGTTTTAACGACCGTCCTGAGCCTCGCCCCCTCGCTTCTCATCGTTGTGACCTCTTTCACCCGCATCGTTATTGTGTTGTCCCTTATGCGCAGTGCGGTCGGTGTTCAGCAGACGCCCCCCAATTCCGTCATCATCGGCCTTGCCCTGTTTTTGACCGCATTCATCATGGGGCCGACTTTTCAGCAAGCTTACGATGATGGAGTTGAGCCTCTCATCAATTCGGCAATCACTGAACAGGAAGCGGTTATCAGAACGGCCGCACCGTTCCATTCCTTCATGCGCAAGACGGTCCGGGAAAAGGATCTGGTTCTTTTTCTGGAACTGGCACGGGCCGAAAACCCGGAAAACCCTGAAGAAATTCCTTATCGCGCGCTGATCCCGGCTTTCATGATCAGTGAATTGAAACGCGCATTTGAAATCGGATTTTTGATTTTCGTGCCGTTTATCGTCATCGACATGGTCATCGCATCAGTGTTGATGTCGATGGGCATGATGATGTTGCCACCGATCATGATCTCGCTGCCTTTCAAACTGATATTTTTTGTCCTGGTCGACGGCTGGCATCTCGTGGCCCGAAGCCTGGTTCAAAGCTTCAGTTAGCTGGATTACGCTCTAGTTCGTGTTGCCGATTGTGCCGCTGTACAATCGATCACGGTAGCGGGACATGAAACTCTCCAGCGTATCGATCTGGGCAATGGCTCCGGCGACTTTTCTGAATTCGGTCGTCCGTGGATCGATTTTCTGCGTGATCAAATCAAAGCCCTCGGCATCCTTGGTATCCGACATCTTGTCGGCGTAGTCGTGGCGCAACTGATCAAGACCGGTCTCATTGCCATCCAGCGCCATGGCAACAGCCATTTTCATCACATAACTGCGTTCTTCTTTTGTTAATGCGCGTGGGCCGTTCCACGCATTGCCCAGCGTCTCAGCCAGGGTCTGAATCATGTCTTGCCAGCGCCGCATCTGCCAATAGAGATCAACCCGGATGAGGTTTGCCTCTTTACTGGCATCGCCAACCAGCGCCAGCAAGGCATCTTCCGGTTTCTCCAGATTGGCGAGAATACGCGCCTCAATCTGGCGGCGTTCGACCAGCAATTCAGGCGGCAGATTACGCCAGCGCGTGATCTTCATTGTGCTCAGTGCCTTGTCGAAACGGCGATGAAGCATGTATATAACCGCCAGCCTGAGACCTACTCTCGACTTCTCGACGGATTTGAGGCGGAATTTGACCTGGTGTTCCAGCAAACCGGCGGCACGCGTCAGCAGATCGACCGAAACCAGTCGATTGGCCAGTTGCCGGATCATTTCATCGCCAATTTTTCCGACCGGCGTAAGTTCACGAAAATCGTAATAGAGCGCAAGCGCGCTGATCGACGACAAGGCGTCCGCTTCACCATCCAGGAATAATCGTTTGAACACGTCGTTCATTTCCTGGCTGACAACCTTGCTGTCAGGCAGCTTCGGAAAATAGGTCACGGACAGACGATAGACATTCAAGGCATTACGATAATCGCCATTGTCCATATAGAGATCACCCAGCCGGCGCAAAAGTTCGAATTCGAAATCATCGCCGCGCCACGAGAAACGCAGACGCTCCATCTCGGCAATCGCATCGAGCAAGGTCAGTTCGCGATTTTTCAATCCGGCATTGATACGTGCAAAATTGGCCCGGGCTTCGGTCGGCCGAACACCGGCGGCTATGACTTCCTGATAATTCTGGATCGCAGAATCAACATCATCCACCGCTTCAAATCCCTTGCCGCGCAACAACAGAATTTGTGTCGCCTGCAGGGGTCTCAGATTTTCTTCCTTGTTAAGCGCGATCAGCAGTTTGTTGACGGTCTCAATATCGTTGGCCCTGAGCGCCGCCTCGGTGGCCTGCATGGTCAACCAGACACGAACATTCTGGTCATATTTCGCCGGGATCCCGCCGGCGTCGAGATATTCGTCGTAGGCGCGCTTCCACTCGTGTTTCTGGGCAAACAAGGCACATCGCCAAATCGAAATCTCGGGGTCCCCGTCGAGACTGGGCACCATCAAATCGACTTCCGCATCCTGGGTTCGCCCAAGCCAGAGCCTGGCGGCACCGCGCAACGCCTTGAACGACGGGTCTTCGACAATGGCCGGGTCATGGGTCAGGATCTGAGACATGACGCCCGTCGCGTCGGCCATATACTGGTGCGCAAAGTAGAATCGGGCCAGCGGCCAACGGGCTTTGTTTCGCCTGCCTTTCGGTACTTTGGACAGCCCCGACTGCAAGTTCTGTTTTCTTTTTTCAAAAGGTGTTTTCACATCACCTTTCCAGGCAGCAAACTGGAACAGGCGTGCTGCGGGACCTTCGTCGCCCTTGCCATCTCCCTTTTTTGCATTTCTGCGCAGCAGGCTTTTTACCCGTCTGCGGCCCTGGGATATTGACAGGCCGCCGGCGGCGGAAATCTCGAGCCCCTTGCGTTTGGTCGCTATTTTCAAATCGTCGACCTTGGGAACAATCGCAACGCCCTGGGCAGACTTCAGCAATTTGAACTGGACGAATTCCCGCTCGTGCGAGATCCCGACGCCAGGGGTCAAAATAGGCGCGACCTGAATAATGTCGCCGACTTCAGGATCTGGCACCTGAGCCATCTTGTTGGCGATGGCTCCGGACAAAACGACGGCACCGTCCTTTTCGATATCGCCTTTGCGATCAATGCTGACAAGCCGCGGCGGATTAATGACGCTGGCGCGAAGTTCTATGGCCCAGCGATGCCCCTGCCGCCGCGCGACCGGTACCAGTTTGGGAGCGACCCGAAAACGAAAGACCGTCAAATTTTCAATGTCGATCTGTTCCGCCAGAAAAATAACTTCCGACAGCGATGCCGAAGGCGGCGTCATCTGTAATTTGGCAGAGCGATCAAACACCGCCCAGATATGACCGGCGCGCGAAAATATTGCCGCAGCGGTCGGCTCAACCCAGGAAAAGGAAATTCTGGCACCGCCTTCCAGCGGCGCAAAATTCACTTTCAGGACGGTAAGGTTTTTACTCGCCGATGTTTCCGGTTTTTTGGGAAGCGTTTTTATCGTCGCCGGTTTGGCAGCAGACTTTGGATCGCTGGCAATATTTACGGGCGGCTTTTTCGGCTCAGGCGGGACAAGTGTCTTCGGTCCATTGGCCTTAGCTGCCTTGGCTGGCTCTGGCTCTGGCTCTGGCTCTGGCTCTGGCTCTGGCGCTGGCTTCGGCACCGGTGCAGCCGCCTGATCGGTCGAACCGCCGAGAATATCGACAACGATTTTGGTCCCGCTGCGAAAGTGACGGACGCGGCTGCCAGATGAGATGCCGAGTTCGACGGTCGAGTCACCGGGGTTTGCCTGGTATTTGACGGTCAATATCCGGGGCGGCAGCCGACGTCGTAGACGATCAATGTCGACCCGTTCAGGTCGGGCAAACCGAATGGTCGCTGTGCCGGATTTCTGATCGACTTTATATTGAACATTGCGCGTCCAGTCGAACACAACACGCGAATAGTTTTCATGCGTACCGACGCGGACCGGGACAAGCTTCCCGCTCGAAGGCGACGTTGATGTGGTCGGCGCGGTTTCTGGTTTTACCGCAGGTGCGGTCGGCCTTGCGGCAGGCGCAACTGCTGCCGCCGAAGTTCCTATGACAAAGTCGACAATCACGGCGTTACCGCTCGACGTCGCCTGGCGCATGGCCACGCCGGGCTTCAGCGTGAAGATTGTCGTCGTCCCGCCGCCGCCCGTCGTTGTCCTGGCAATATAATCACCGAGGCTTTTTTCGACCGCACTGTAGACGGCTTCAATATTGCGATTGAACTTGATCGACAAGGCGACGCCCGATTGACCGGTTTCGTAGGTAACCGGTGCAGGCCAGTTAAATACGATGCGTCCAAACCCCGGATGAGCCCAGGCACGAACTTTTACCGGGTCCGCCAGGGCACCCGTCGTCGTCGTCGCAAGGCCAACGATAGCGACCGCCAACATCACGGCTGTGGTGCCAATACCGGCGATCAACCGACTACCTGATGCACGTTCTGTGCTACGGCGCATATGCGGCCCCTGTCCCCTGTCGAATGATGACGTCGACACGTCTGGCAAGCTCGTACCGTTTCTCCTCGGTTATATCGCGTGGCAGGTTACCGAAACGTGAATCTCCGTACCCGATTGCCGCAACACCAGGCGTGTAGCCGGCGTTGCGAAATGCGGAAGCCACGGATATCGCCCGGGCCAGTGACAGTTCCCAGTTTGAAGGATAGGCCCAGGTCGAAATCGGAATTGGATCAGTGTGTCCTGCGACATCAACCCGGTTGCCGATGACCAGCAATGCATCCCCCAGAACACTCACTGCATTTAGTGCAGCTTCCGTCAATTCCGCGCTGGAGGGCTTGAAAAGTGAATCGCTGGGTAACGAAATCACCATGCGATCCGTCTTCATTTGAAGCTCTGCTTTCGACAATATCGGATCGCTCTGCAGCTTGTTCGACAGAACATTCCTGAGATAGTCAAGATCGACGGCTTTGGGAACAAAGGTCTCGAGAACGGCAAGGTCCGAGCCGTCGTCACCGTCATCTGCCTCAATATTTTCGCCGAGCTTCTTTGACAGTGCAGTGATGACTTCTTCCCACTCGGCGATGTTAATGTTCGACATTGAAAAGAGCAGCACAAAGAACGTCAGCAGCAATGCGGTCAGGTCGGCAAAAGTCACCATCCAGGCATTGCTGGATTTTGTTGCGACGTGTTCGAATCCGCTTCTGCGTCCACTCATTGGCTGGCCTCGTCTTCATCGCTTTCGACAGGGCGTGAGGTCAGAAACATGACAATATTGCCAGCCTCACCCGGGCTGAGGCCAATACTCACCGACGACGGCAGGACTTCCTTTTCTATCAATTTGCTGGAGAACAGCGTCACTTGTCTAAGTTCAAGGCTCGATCCGGCGTCAACAGTTTCGGGCATTGTTTCAACGCCGAGAATAATTTCAATTTCACGTCTCATGCCGTTTTCGTCTCGTATCATGACACGAGACAGGCGTTTCATAAAAACCTCGGCGTCTTCGATCAGGCTCTCGCCGTTTTCCGAAAACATGTCCTCGACCCTGGTTTCGATCCGCATTTGTCCGGCGTTGAGCGTCTCGACAACAGCCAGCCTCAGGATGCTTGCCAGCGCGGCTTTGACCTGGCCCGAAAAGGTGTTTGTCGCCAGCACGGCACCTTCGGAAATCATTTCTTCCTCAACGCGGGTTTCCGGAGGTTTGATTTCACTGAAGGCCTTGCCCACACTGTCAACGGCCTGGTTTGCACGTTCGCTGTCAATATTCGATATTGAGTTGAGCATCATGAAGAACGCCAACAATAACAGGTACAGCCCCAGAAAGATGACGATCGATGGATCATCCTGGGGCTCATGGGTCTGGATACGACCGCGATTTCTCATGTTGCTGGCTTAGTCAAAGCTCTCCAGAAGAGCGTCGACGTCCTCCTGATTAACACCTGAACCTTGCATTTGCGGACCATTCAGCAGATCGGATTCATCCATGACAGCATTCATTGGCGGCTCCTCCGCCCTCGTTTCATGACCAAGCGCCTTGAGCACACCGCTGACACAACTGTCGATTTCAGCCAGCGCGTTCTTGGCGTTGACCAGTCGCTGGCCCGAAATATCCTGAAAAGTGGACGTCTCGTACATTTTCGTCGTCACATTGCGCAACTGTTCAGCTTTTTTCTTCGGCAAGGTATCTGCAATGGCGTCGAGTTCTTCTGCCGCCGAAAGAAAATCGGACGCCGCAGCCTCGGTATGCTGAATTACGGCATCCAGTTCATTTCGTGCAGCATCAAGCCGCCAACCCGGAATTTCCTCCGGGCGAAGCTTTATAATCTTGCCGCTGGTTTTCTCGACGATTTTGGACAGATGATCTATTTCAGACTGAACCCGCTGCCCGACACCTTTTCGGCTGCGTCGAACCGCACAAACCAGACCATCAACCGCCTTCTGCGCTTGCGCAAGTGCAGTTCGTCTGCCGTTCCGCTTAACGCCAGGCCGCGACTTTGATTTTGTCCCCACCATCGAGCGTCCGATCAGAACTCTCCGATTACCGATGCCATCTTCTTTTTCAACGTTTCGGCATTGAAAGGCTTCACAATGTAGTTGTTCACACCGGCCTGCTTGGCGGCAACGACATTTTCGGTCTTGCTTTCCGCAGTAACCATAATAAACGGGGTGCCCTTGAGACGTTCATCTGCACGCAACTCTTTGAGAAATTGCAAGCCTGTCATGGGCTCCATGTTCCAATCTGAAATGACCAAACCATAATCTTGCGTGCGACACATCTGCAGCGCCATGCTGCCATCTGTCGCTTCATCGACGTTACTAAACCCGAGTTGCTTGAGCAAATTTCGGATGATGCGCAACATGGTCTTGTAGTCATCGACAATTAAGATCTTGAGGTTCATGTCGACGGCCATACTTTAACTCCTTTAATTCACGAACTTAATTACGGGCACAATTAGAACTTATTGCGAAAAAACGACTGTCTGACAACCAGGCTGATAACAATCTGTTCTTTTTTCGTCCAATTTCAAACCCGCTTTGTTCTCGCCCCCCTGGATCGCTTCGCATCAATCAATTCGAGATCAACAAAAGCATAATAAGATACATGTCTTGATCTCGACAACAGTCAAGGGACTATTCAATACTCTTTACTTGCCTTTTTTCGGCAATTGTTTCCGTGTCGCCAGTTCCGTCGTCAGTCTTTTCGCTGCTTCTGACTGCATTGCGGCCATCACAGGCGCAACGCGGCGCTCTTTCATCCGTTCGACAACCTGGATCAGGATATTCATGTCCAGATTCTGGAATATTCGCGCTGCATCCTTGGGTTTCATCGCCTCATACATCTTGACCAGGCTTTGCAGCTTTTTTTCTTCCTGAGCATCATGTTTCTTGAGCAACTCCTGAATAGTCGACTCGATCTGCTTCAATTCGGTAATTTTCTCTTCAATTCGTTTTTCGGTTACTTTGAGTAAATCTTCTTCAAGCCTCATTTCCCTCTCACGGGTATCCAACTCTTCACGACGGGATTGAAGATTTTGCAACTGATCGACTTCGCCACGGGTAAAAAGTTGAGGTTCGCCTTCAGTGGCTTCGTCTTTGTCTTCTTCTTTTTTTTCGTCGTCGCCAGCGGCAAGGGCAGTTGAAATACCAACCGGGTCAGGATCCGAATCGATCCAGAGATCAACCAGACGAAGGCCAAACACCATTACAGCGACCATGATTATCAGGGGAAGGAGCCTGATTTTGCCCAGAATATTCATACTGTCACTTCTGATCCATCATTTGAGTTTGCTGAGTCTTGATCGTGTGGAGATCGAGCGAACGCGTATTGTACCATCGGTCAACGAACTTGTCTGAGCGCTTGCAGCAACTGCCGCTCCGCCTCTGAATCCGGTCCCTCACCGCCTTCTGTCGCCGCGCGCGCGACTTCAAGTGCCGCCTGAATTTCGGATTCTTCGGCGCCAGGGGCAGCCGGAATGGCCGGGCCGTTTGTGGAACCGGTTTCAATGGCGATGTCAGGGCTTTTCGGCAGAGGCGTACTCGTCTTCGAAATTTCTGATTTTCTTGTGCCGGCCAGTCGGCTGGCCAGGGCATCACCTGTTTCAGTCAAAAAGGCCAGTTCGTCACGCATGACACGCGCCATATCAATGGCATCCTGCAGTTTTTGGCCATCATCTTCGGCCGCAATCCTGAGTGCGGTAATGCCTGCTTTCGCTTGTTCCGTCGCCGTACTGAATTTCCCAACCAGGTTTTTCATCTGATCACTCGCGGCTCGAATGTTGCCAAGCCGACGGTTGAGAATATAACAATAAACGATGGTCGCGACGAGAAGCAGTGCCAAAACACCGTCCAGCAACAACCCTGGCGGCAAATCAAACATCGGCGTTTAACCCGCTATCGACGCGGACAGCAATGGAGTTGCCAACCCGTCCCATGTTTCCTTTCATGAGCGATATGTCGCCACACCTGAGTTCGATCAGATCGCTTGGTGTGCTGTTGAGCATCAGCGTATGTCCAACCTCAAATCCCATGACGTCCGTCAAAGACATAAGCTGTTCATCCAGCACGGCGTCAATGGCGACTTCTGTTGACCAGAGTTCGGTTGCCAGGTGGCTCTCCCAGATCGTATCACGGCCAAATTTTTCACCCATGAACATCTGCAGCAACAATTCGCGAATAGGCTCCAGAGTCGCATACGGCAACATGATTTCAAGACGTCCGCCACGATCTTCCATGTCGACGCGCAATTTGATCAAAATGGCGGCGTTGGCCGGTCGGGCAATAGTTGCAAACCTCGGATTGGTTTCCAGACGGTCATAGTTAAAGGATACCGGGCTCAAGGGCTCAAAAGCCGCGCCCATATCGGCGAGGACAACCGTGACCATCCGCTCGACCAGATTCCGTTCAATGGTCGTGTAAGGCCGGCCTTCAATACGCATCGCAGCGGTACCGCGACGTCCGCCCAGCAACACATCAACAATGGAATAGATCATCGCTGAATCGACAACGATCAAGCCAAAATTATCCCACTCTACCGCGCGGAACACACTGAGGATCGCCGGCAGCGGGATTGAATTCAGATAATCGCCAAAACGGATCGAGGTAATATTGTCGAGAGAAACCTCGACATTGTCCGAGGTGAAATTTCTCAGGCTGGTCGACATCAACCGTACGAGGCGGTCAAAAACGACTTCCAGCATGGGCAGTCGTTCATAAGACACCAGGGCGCTGTTGATGATCGCCTTGATACCGGAACGTTCTTCATCGCCTTCGCCGCCGCTGTCAAAACCCAGCAAGCTGTCGATTTCGTCCTGATTGAGAACGCGGGTGGACTGTCCGGAGCCGCCCTCGTCTTCCGCCATTGCAGCCCATTCGTCGGCGATATCGTCGTCGCCGCCACCTTCTGCCGGTGCGTCGCCGCCATCACCCTCTGCCGGCGCGTCACCGGCATCAGCATCGTCGTCGCCCGCTTCGGCCATCATTTCGGCTTCCCAGGCGGCAGCTACGGCTTCGTCATCAATTTCTTCGTCTTCGTCAGACATTTCGTCCAAGCCTTGTGTGGGCCGATCGATTTTTAGCGGCGATCCGGCATCATTTGTTTCAGGGCCTTATTGAACCAGCATTTCTCTAAACAGTACGTCATTCACCTTATGGGGCCGGATTGCCGTATTCACGCGAACCAGTAATTCTTCCTTGAGCCGATAGAGCCCGGCGGAACCATTGAGATCCTCTACCCGCAATTCACGAAGATAGACCTGGAAGTTATCGACGACCCGCGGCAGTAAATTTTCCAGCTGCAACAGCATGTTTTCATTTTCGACTTCCAGAGAAACCTTTATCTTCAAATAGTTAGTTTGCTTGCCTCCAGTATTCAGATTGACCAGCATTTCCGGCAGATCGTAAAACAGGACGCTGCCCGCCAGCGGTGAGGTTTCTTCGCCCGACTCCGCTATTCCGCCTTCAAACAGTGGGTCCATCAGACCGGTAAAATAAGCACCGGCGACACCACCGATAATCAAAAGCAGGGGCAGACCGGCAAACAGGGCGATCTTCTTGCCACTTACCTTTTTACCGCCACCGCCTTCACCTTCGCCTTCGCCGTCTATGTCATCGACATCACCGTCTTCGTCGTCAATGTCGTCATCACTCATATCGAAACTCCGTTATTCTGAGACTCAGCAGGCGCGCGCCCGCGAATCATCAGCAAATTCCATGGGAATATTAGTCGGCGATGGTTAACAAGAGGTTGAAAGCATACAGCCATTTCCGACTCCCATGCTCGACCAGCTTTCAAGGCCAGAAGGCAAAGCCGTAATGAATGCTCCCACCCTTACAGTCAGGACACAATCGAAAATCCCCTTGTCGGGAGCAATTTCTCGTGTCTGCGGCAGTTTCTACCGGGCAAAGGCTACCAAATCCGGCTGTCTGGCCGGCTAAAATTGCCCGGATCACAGACCTAACTAGTTGAAATCATTTAATTTAAATAGTTGGCACGACAACTGCAATGAAAGGCCCGAGACCTGCCGTCTGGCTAGAAGTCCAAAAATAACAAGGACCGGCTGACGGAGAGGAAATAACACAAAGGGCCAAAACGATGGAAAACTCTATTTATGTGGCATTGTCACATCAGATGGCGCTCAAGCGTCAGATGGACATTATTGCCAATAACATCGCGAACCAGAACACGACCGCCTACAAAGGCGAAACGCCGATGTTCGAAGAATACCTGATTCCGACCAGTGAAGGAAAATCGGTATCCTACGTTCAGGATTACGGCATCTTTCGCGACACCGCCGAAGGCACGCTGTCACCAACATCAACGCCTACAGACATGGCGATTAGCGGCGATGCGTTCTTTGTCATCGAAACGCCGTTTGGCAATCGATACACCCGCAACGGCAATTTCCGTCTCAATGAAGAAGGCGAACTGGTCACCGCGGACGGCGATAAGGTCATGGACGATAGCGATGAAGTAATCGAGCTCGATCCTGACTTAAGCAGCTTCTCGGTATCAAGAGACGGCTATTTGACCGATGTCGATGGCGACACGGTGCGACTGCAAATCGTCAATTTCGACAATCACCAAAAGATGCGCAAGGTCGCAGCCGGCATTTACACCACGGCCCAAAACCCGATTGAACCCGAAAACGCCCAGATCGTTCAGTACATGCTCGAATCATCGAACGTCCAACCGATTGTTGAGATGACGAACATGATTTACGTCCATCGCGCATACGAAGCGTCAAAAAAGCTTATGCAAACCGACCATGACCTGCAGCGCAAGATGATCGGCAAGCTGGGTGGTGCCGACTAGGCACCCCGCAGACCGATCATCACAACACATTAGAAGAGGAATAGTACCATGAGATCCTTAAGTATTGCTTCTACCGGCATGTTGGCCCAGCAGCTGAATGTCGAGGTTATTTCGAACAACATCGCCAACATGAACACGACGTCCTACAAACGCCAGCGCGCGGAATTCCAGGATCTGTTGTATCAGAACCTTCGCCGTGTCGGTGCAGCGTCGTCCGACGCCGGGTCAATTGTCCCAAGTGGTGTGCAAATCGGTGTTGGTGTTAAAACCGCCTCGATTTACCGGATCACCGAGCAGGGCAATCTGACAGCCACCGAAAATCCGCTTGATATTGCCATCGACGGCAACGGGTATTTCAAAGTCGCCTTGCCGAGCGGAGAAGACGCCTATACCCGCGCCGGTACGTTCCAGTTGAGCCCGACCGGACAAATCGTCACGGCTGACGGTTATGTTGTTGCACCAGGAATTTCAGTGCCACCGGGTTCGACCGATGTCAGTATCAACTCATCGGGCGAGGTGCTGGTCAAACTCGACGGCCAATCGGCATTGTCCAATGTCGGCCAGCTTGAGCTCGACACTTTTGCCAACCCCGCCGGCCTCGAATTAATCGGTGACAATCTGATCAAGGAGACACCGTCTTCAGGTTCAGCGACCGCCGGTACACCGGGTTCCGCCGGCTTTGGCTCGATCCTTCAGGGATTTCTGGAAACATCAAACGTCAATCCGGTCTCCGAAATCACCACTCTGATCAACGCCCAGCGCGCCTACGAAATGAATTCCAAAGTCATTACGACTTCGGATGAAATGATGCGCTCGATCACCACACTCAGGTAGGAGGTTGCGATGAAATACCCAGTCATTTCACTCCTGGTCCCCACAGCACTATTGGGGCTTGCGACAGCATTCACCGGTCACGATGCCGATGCCGCTATTCGCCTGAAAACCAGCGCCATTGTCGAAGGGAATACCATTACCCTTGGCGACGTCATCGAAGGTGCCGGGCGGAAGTCATCGGTTGCCGTCGCCGAATCGCCGGAACCGGGACAACGTATGATCCTGCGGGTGGCTCGCATCTCGGCACTGGCCCGCAAACATGGCCTGGATTGGCCGGAAACTGCGATCAGAGCCCTTCCAGTCAGCCGCGCAAGCAACATCGTGCCGCACAACGAACTTGTCTCGAAGATCAAGGAAGCCCTGGCAGATACAGGCGTTACCGGTCCGATTACGCTGAACTTTTCGGGCAGACAACAGCGTTTACACGTTCCGCGCGGCAGTCAGGCAACCGTCGCCGTCGACGACATTCGTTTTGATCGGCGCTCGGGTCGGTTCAACGCAATTGTCCACGCGCCGGCCAAAAGCCGTACAGCGATGCAAATCGAGTTAAAAGGTATTGCGCATGCGGTGATGGAAGTGCCGGTCTTGATCAATCGCGTTGATATTGGAGACAAGATCTCCAAACGTGATATCGGCTGGATCAAACTGCGGCTCGACCGCACGGGACGCGGCATCGTGACAGACGCGAACGATATGATTGGTATGGCGCCGAAACGCACCATTCGAGCCAACGCGCCGGTTCGCGCGGCCGATTTGCGCCGCCCCATCATGATCTCCAAAGGGGCGTCCGTTACCCTGATGGTTTCAGTACCGGGCATGACCCTGGTCGTCCTCGGCCGCGCAATGGAAAATGGCGGCAAAGGCGATGCGATCTCCGTCAGAAATACGCAAACCAGCAAGGTCGTGCAAGGCGTCGTGACCGCTCCCGGACAGGTGCGGGTCCATATTGCACAAAACATACCTGTCGCTTTGCATCAAGACACAAATCGTTACGCCAAAATCAATTGATCAAACCAGGATTAAAGGTAAATCCAATGTCCAGAACACGATTTTTCCCACGAGCCATTCGCGTGACGAACTTTGTCGCACTTGCGATGATCGTCACAGCCTGCTCCTCGCTGGATCGCATCTCACAGATCGGTGCGACACCGACACTTGCACCCATCGAGAATCCGGTTAAACAGCCGGGCTACCGGTCGATCAGTATGCCCATGCCGGATGCCCAGCGTCCCTTGCCCATGGCTAATTCCTTGTGGCGCCCGGGTTCGAGAGCCTTCTTCAAGGATCAACGGGCACGGCGGGTTGGCGACATCGTTACCGTCTCGGTTGATATCTCCGATACTGCGGCGATCGACAATACGACGACGCGGACCAGAGCCAATACCGAAGACGCCGACATGACCAACATGCTCGGCTTCGAGAATCAGCTCAGCAAGGTTTTGCCCGAGGGTGTTACTGGCGCGAGCCTGGTCAGCCTGGGATCAACCAGCAAAAGCGAGGGCGTCGGCGAGGTAGAACGTTCGGAAACGATCACAATGACCATCGCAGCTGTCGTCACCCAGATCCTGCCCAATGGCAACATGGTGATCTGGGGGCATCAGGAAGTCCGGGTCAATTTCGAAGTTCGTGAACTCCTGGTCGCCGGCGTCGTTCGCCCGGAAGACATTTCATCATCAAACACCATTACGCATACCCAGATTGCCGAGGCACGGATAGCCTACGGCGGACGTGGCCAGCTCACAGATGTGCAGCAACCACGTTACGGTCAACAAGTGCTGGACATTGTTCTGCCCTTCTAGACCTCATCATCGGCCCTAAAACTCTAAAGGCTGGTCCTCACGGACCAGCCTCTTTTTTTGTTTTTCGGGCAGGTCCTCTCGGACCAGCCTCTATTTTTTTGAGTCCTGTCAAAAGACAGGGCAAATACATTTCCGGAACTGCAGATTATTCGTCGCGATAAACTCTTTCGCGGCGTTCATGGCGTTCCTGGGCCTCAAGGCTCAGCGTCGCAATCGGTCGCGCCTCTAGCCTTTGAATGCTGATTGGTTCCCCAAGTTCGTCGCAATATCCGTATGTCGCTTCGTCAATGCGGCTAAGCGCTGAATCGATCTTGGACAATAACTTACGTTCGCGGTCCCTGGTGCGCAATTCAAGCGCGCGTTCGGATTCTGCCGATGCGCGATCTGCAATGTCAGGTTCCTGACCGCTGTCTTCCTGAAGATGTTGCAAAGTCTGGGTCGATTCCCGGACAAGTTCTTCCCGCCAGGTCTTAAGTTTGCGGCGAAAATATTCTTTCATCTTCGGGTTCATGAACGTTTCGTCTTCCGTGGGAAGATAGTTTTTAGGAAGACGTGTGGCCATATTTACCCCCGTAGGATTAGACACAAAAGCTGTGACGGGCGCGGAGTATAAGAATCAAGGGCCTCAATCGCAAGTCCAACTTGCAATATGTTCAAAAATTTCACCAACTTATTGATAATACGCTGTTTTCCAGAGCGTTCCGGGTCGATAAATCAGGAATAATGACCCAGTTTCGCCAACTCCACGGCGGCACGAAGTTCAATTTCGTCCAATACCGCCGCCATTCTGGGGTCATCGACCTGATCGCGATTATCTTTAACCGACTGCATCAAGGCCGACAGCCTGGCCTCCGGAATAGCACCCATTAACAAACCAAGGCGAATTTCGTCGAGATGTTCGAGCATATCCTCGGCACGGGCAAGGCCACGTGAGCGGCCTGTCGTCGCGTCAGGAACTTCTTGTAGGGCAAGCAGCGAGTCGACGGCGGCCAAAGGTCCTGTACTGCCCACAGTCGAAGGCGCAGCGCCTTCCGCCGATGTTTCGACAGAAAACTTTTCGTCTTTGTCGCCCGTTTTTTTCGACGGACGGCTTGTTGATCCGGGTCGAACAGGACCGCTGCCGGTTATCTTCATGGACGTCGTTTGCCTTCGTGTCGCCGGTTAACAGGCGATGGTTAACAGGCGAAGGTTAATTCATGGCCAAAACAGCGCCGAAACAGCACACGCTGGCACGAAATCGCCAAAGCCACACTATCATCCTTTTCCTTGGTTAAATAATTGTAAATCAAGCAAATTCGGCAATTTCCGCTCGTTTGTCGATATCCCGGCAAGAATTACCATGCGGGTCGGAAAGCGTTGCCCCAAAACAATATCAACCACCCGCAGTCATCCATTTTTTGTAGATTTTATTGTTATATTTCAAATGGTTAATATGTTTACAAAGTTGGCATGACTTTCGCTAGTAACTCAGGGTGAAACAACACAACTGCTCAATAAATCTGCCTCGAAACATAAATGGCCGCGGGAATATCTGAAAATGACGAACACCAGTAAAGCCACAAATCATACAACGATCGCCGGATTGTCTGCGCGCCTCACCCGGGCCTGCGCGACGGCCCTTGCGGTCATTTTTGTTGGCAGCTCGTTGAGCAGTGCAGCACTCTCTGCGTCTCGCATCAAGGATATTGCCGATTTTGAAGGCATTCGGGATAACTTGCTGGTCGGTTACGGCCTGGTTGTCGGTTTAAATGGCACGGGCGATTCATTATCCAAAGCCCCTTTCACCAAGCAAAGTCTTGAATCCATGCTGGAACGTCTGGGAGTCAACACACGTGACGCCAACCTCAACACCAACAACGTCGCGGCCGTTATGGTTTCGGCCAACCTGCCGGCCTTCAGCAAACAGGGCTCGCGCATCGACATAACCGTCTCCACACTTGGTGACTCCGAAAGTCTTCTCGGTGGCACGTTGCTGGCCACTCCTCTGATGGGTGCTGACGGCGAAGTCTACGCTGTCGCCCAGGGCGGTATCGCCGTCGGCGGCTTTTCAGCAGTTGGTGCTGCGTCATCGGTAACAAAAGGTGTGCCGACATCAGGTCGTATTCCCGCTGGCGCCATCATCGAGCGCGAAGTTCCGTTTAACTTCGCCGGCATGAAGGACATCGATATTTCACTGCGTAATCCCGATGTCACTACGGCATTGCGGGTCAGCGACGCGATCAACTCCTTTCTTGGCGGCAAACATGCCAAGGCGATTAATCCAAATACCATTCACGTTGTCGTGCCCAAGGTTTTCAGGAACGACATGATTGGCATGTTGACCAAGATCGAACAATTGCGTGTCGAGCCCGACATGATTGCCAAGGTCGTCGTCGATGAGCAGACCGGCATCATTGTCATGGGTGATCAGGTACGCGTCAGTACTGTCGCCATTGCGCAAGGTAACCTGACAATTCGCGTAACCGAAACACCTCAGGTATCCCAGCCCGGTGCGTTTTCAGAAGGTGGCGAGACAACGACAGTTGATCGCTCGGAAATCGAAATTACCGAAAACGGCAATGACAAACTGACTGTCCTGAATGCCGGCGTCAGCCTCGAGCAGCTGGTCAATGGCCTTAACGCCCTCGGCATTGGCCCCCGGGACATGATCTCAATCCTTCAGACAATCAAGGCCGCAGGCGCCCTGCAGGCCAAGATTGTGACGATGTAGAGCAAGCAGGAAGAAAGCAAATAAAATGAGCTCTGAAATGGCACTCCCTGGATCCGGCTCCGCCCTTATGGCGGCGAAGTCGAGCGCCCTTCATTCGGCAAAGGCCATGGCCAGCAATGCCAGGGACGAAGCCAGCGCACGCAAGGCTGCCCAGGAATTTGAAGCCGTCTTCCTTACACAGTTCCTTGAGACAATGTACCAGGGCATTGCGGCAGATGAAATGTTTGGCGGCGGCAACGCCGAAGAGATGTTCCGCTCGATGCAGCTTGAAAAACATGCTCAGGGCATGGCCCGCAACGGCGGTATCGGCCTGGCGGACGCCGTCTACAAGGAAATCATCAAGTTGCAGGAGATGGTGTTGTGAGCAATGCCCAAGTCACGATCGAGCGCATCATCTCGATCAGCATCGAGCTTGGACGTCTGGTGAGCCAGGAGATCGAACTCCTGCGTCAGCAACGACCAGGCGAACTCACTCACCTGGCTGAGCAAAAGGCCAACCTGACGGAAATGTATCAGCAGGAGATGGCCGCGCTGCGCGAAAACGCCGAGCTGGTTCGCTCTGCTGATCCGGCGGATGTCGAGCGTTTGAAGGACTCGACATTCCTGCTGCACGGCATCCTCGATGAATACCGGACAGCACTAATGGCCGCAAAAACCGTGACCGAGAGGCTGGTTAAGGCGATCGGAGATGAAATTTCATCCCGGCGTCAGCCAGTAAAACATTACGGGGCTGACGCTATGTACTCGTCTTCAGTGTCAGTCGCTTCGCAGGCAACGGCGTCCATTGCCATAAACGAGGTTATCTGACTCGTCTGGTTCTAACTCAGGCAGGCCGCAAACCGGCTCCTGACATACCGAACCGGAACGGTTGGCAAGTATTGGAACAAATCCAGGTTCCAACCGTTCCTAGCTCGATTCATCAAACACACGACCCATCATTTCGCGAAAGACAGTCATCTGACGCAGTGCTTCTTCGGTCGGCCACTGGCGCTGGACTTCGTGTGTCGACGGGTTCACACCGCGATACACATACCGATTGACTTCGTCGTTCCGCTGAATGCTGAGATTAGCATCTGACGTATTTGAAGATACGACGTCATTCGCAGGTTTTTTCACAACTTCTGCCGCTGAAACCCGTGTCGCATCAGGCTCTTGCTGACGTGATACGCCTTCAACATTTGCTGCAGACGGTGCCGAAACCTTTGGCGACGTCTCACTGGCGGCGCCCCCTTTGGACGTAAAGTTCGGGGCTCCACCGGTTCCACTGATTGTGTCGATCATTTCTCTATCCTTTCGGTAAGAAACTGCGACTCGGAATATCCGGTCTTCTCTGGTTGATATTAATGATGCCTTGCGACACCGCTCGTCTCACGCTTTTGGGAAAAACTTTTCCCGAACCACTCTTAATAACGAAAATCGTCAACTCAACACTCCAGGTCACCGTATCAATCGGTGCCGGCGAGGCCTTCCATGATGGTTCGATTAACTCTGATCAACGAACCGACTTCAGCTTCGCCACGTAAAACCTTGCTGGAATGTCTATCGACCCAAATGGCCAAAGAAATAATTTGTGCTTTAAGGCTGTCAGGAAGCGAATTCTCTTCATGCGACAGATCGGACTGAAGGGTTAACCACAGTCGACGATTCCAATCGATCGCCTTGTGGAAAGCCGGATCAATTCGTTCACTGGCACCTGCCGCCATAAGATCGCGGGTAACAAGTGCAAACAACCGATACTCAGTGTCGCGAGGACCCTCAGTCGTCAGTTGCGTCGTCTGATAACTCTGAAGAGACATATTCCAACCTTTCCTTTTCAAAAGGCAGCAATTTGCGGCAACTCACCAGGGCGCCGTAATACTCCCTGGCATTAACCGCTTCGATTATGGCAATGCAGTTCTGCAGTGCCTCTTCGCCTTTAATAGCGTTCATGAATTCCGTAATGCGCTTGTTGAATTCCTCGTGCCAGCGCTTTTGACTGGCAGGCTCGAGGTACATCATCATCACGGCGAAATAGATCCGCTTGACCGGCGTGTTGGCGTCATCGGGCACCATCACGTCTTTTTCGCGCAGTATGGAAACCTTGTTCTGAATGATCAGATTTGATCGACGGTCGCCATTGACGACAACGGCACCATTGATGACAAATTTTTCACCAGGCTTGAGGGTCAGTTTCAACGCCATTGCGCGAACCTCCCTGCACTGGAAAACTGGCGCGGGATCTTGCGCACCCGGACCAGCGCGGGCTGGTTCACAGGCAGAGGCGCAGACGGCATCATCGCCAAAATATTGAAGGTATGTCGGAGCATATGCATTGCGCGCGACAAAACACTCGCCATCGCGGACTTCGTCCGTGATCTTTCCAGTGTTATTGCGCGATAAGCGCCGAACGAATTATTCGTCGACATTGCTATGCTCCATTCTAGATATTTCCAGACATTTTGCCTGGAGGGAGTACTCTCCCACGCCTTATCTAGCAACGAGCGTGCCAATATTTCCTAGTGAAGCTTCAATCGCGGTGGAATTTACAAACCATTGATTTTATTTAATTTATTTTTAAGCAAAATTATATTTCGCGAGTCGAAAAGCCGGTTTTACCAGGCAATTTGTGCCCACCCGGCAATCCTTGCCGGGGTAACCGGCATATTGTGCCGTGTCGTACCCGATGACGAACAGTCCCTGAATCAACCGCCGATTTCCTCAACCAGTTCCAGATATGTGCCGTCGACAGTCTGTCCGAAAGCGAGTTTGACGGTACCATCTTCCGACAAAACTGGCGCTGATATGAAGCTGAAATCTTCCTTTTGCAGGCGATTATGAAGATCATCGATGTCCTCAACCGTCAGTGCGAGATGTGTCGGGCCCTGGTCATCGAGCCGGCGTTGAACCTGACGGGCTATAGGCTGATGAAAATACAGCAATTCGATTAGCGGTTTTGCCGGTGTCGCTCCATTATCGTCCGCCAGGCCCATCTTGACCGTCGTCGCCTTGACATCGGGTACTCCAAGAAGTGTTTCGAGGAATTCACCACCCTCCTCCATGCAGCGGATAACTTGTAGCCCCAGAACGCGGCCATAAAAATCGAGGGCGGCGTCCAGATCAGGCACCACAATGCCGACATGGCGAAAACCTGTGATCACGATAACACTGCTTTTGTGGACCAGGCTGCGTCGGCCATGGCCTCTGACAAAACGCTCAAACCTTCCTCCAGGGCATCGTCACTGATCGTCAGGGGCGGCCCGATCTTGATCGACTCCCTGCCCGTTCTCACCAGCAACAAACCGCGCTCCAGCGATTTGAGGCAAATCTGGTCCGCGAAGGCTGCGGCGTTACCATTGCAGGCCTCGTCATCAAATATTAGCGCCGCGACAAGGCCACGGCCTGATATCTGCGATATGCGCCCACCTGAATCCGACTGCAAGGCCATCAAGCCTCGCCGTAACAGGCGACCCTTGCGATCAGATTCCGCCACCAGATTGAGACGCTGGATTTCGTCAATTGTCGCCATCCCGGCGGCGCAGACCATGGGCCCGGCTGAATGGGTACTCGACATATTGCCAATTTCGGGCAAATCCATGATTTCTGCGCGACCAATCACGCCGGACAGCGGCACACCTGATCCCATGCCCTTGCCGGTGCAGATCAGGTCCGGATCGATACCATAGTGCTGATAGGCAAATTTTCGACCGGTCCGGCCAAAACCCGATTGAATTTCATCAAATCCGAGCAGGACATCGTTATTCCGGCACCAGTCCGCCAGTTCCGTGACGTAATTGGCTGGATAAAATGCCGCGTTCCAGCCCTGATAGCCTTCCAGTATCACACCACAGATGTCCTGTTTGGGGTCGATCCCTTCGGCCTGCAGTGCTGCATCGCATTTCGACCAGAACTGTGCACCGCTTTCATTTCCAAGCGCCTGTCCATGGGGAAAGGGCAATCGGTGGACATCCGGATCGGTCAATCCCATCCACGCCCGATGTTCGTCCGGTCCGCCCAGCATCTGGGCCGCCATGGTCCGGCCATGATAATTTCCGGCAAGGCTGATGACGCCGAGACGCCGCTTGTTCTGCTGCTGGCCGTACATCCGCATCAGCTTGAACGCGGCTTCCGTCGCCTCGGTCCCGGCCGAGAACAACATGGCTTTGTTCAGCGGCGGTGGCGCGAAATCGACCAGTTTTTGCAGATAACGGGCCCGGATTTCCGTGGGATACGAATAGCTGTGCGCAAGGCCCCTATCGACTGCAGCCCGCACAGCGTCCCGCACGACCCGGTTTCCATGACCGGTATTGGCGACAAATATGCCGGAGGTGAAATCGATCCACTTGTTGCCGGCCTGATCATAAATCGAGAAATCAAAGGCGCGATCCCAAACCAGCGGCATCTGGCCGTGCATCGAACGTGATTCAGTTCCGTCCAGTTCCGCAAGCAATTCTGCGGTTCCGGGCGCCGGGATTTGTGTGGCGATCCGTCGATAGGCTGTATCTACCAGAGGTACGGTCACCGGCTCGCGGCTCAAGGGGTTACCGCTCATGGTTCGTTGCTGCTCATGCCGGATCAAACAGTGCGTTCATCACTTGGGGCCACTTGTTTGCCTGGAATTCAACAAAATCAAAATCCTCGGATGTATCTATTTCAGCGACGGGCGGTGTCATGAAGCCATAAACCTTTTCCCCCAAAAGCGAATGTCCGGCAACGATCCGGTCTGTGCGAAAAACATCGACATAGCCATTGCCGATGTAAGTCGTCGGAAATCCCTGTCGCGGCCCGTTAGCATCATCGGGGCTGGTCGCGTCATTGCCCACGGATTTGAGGTAATCGCCCTGTCGTTCAAAGGTTTTATAGGCACTTTCAGGCATCTCATGAATGGACCTCAACGATGTCGCCGCACTCTCGGACATCAATTTTCGCACGGCCGCATCAACAGTCCAGGGATCGCGCAAAGGCGTTGTCGGCCTCAGATAGGTGACAAAATCGGGGACTTTACCTTCTTCATTCGACAGCCATTCGATCATATGTCCGACGACCTGAGCATCTCCGGCGACGTCACTGGCGTGCTCACGAGGTCGAATAAAGGGTGTCTCCCCACCGTATTGCCGGGCGATTTCGGCATAATCCTCCGAATCGGTCGAGACAATGACGCGGTCCACAATCTCCGCCAACAAGCCGGCCTTGATCGACCAGGCAAGCAAGGGGCGACCGGCAAGGCGGCGAATGTTCTTGTTCAGAACGCCCTTTGAGCCCACCCGGGCAGGAATTAATGCGTATACAGAAGCCATAATAATCTAACGATATCTTTACGAAGTTGAATGAAAATTCACTTAATAAACAATGCGCTCAAATTTGTGGCGAAACAGGAGCAACCGGACAGCATGAGTCCTTTTTTAATTGCCGAAGTCGGGATCAATCATAATGGCGACATCACTGTCGCCAAACAATTGATTGAGGCAGCCCACGTTGCCGGCTTCGACGCCGTCAAGTTTCAAAAACGCACCATCGACCGGGTTTACTCATCCGATGAACTGGAGCGTCCGCGCGAAAGCCCCTGGGGCACGACGATGCGTGAGCAAAAAGAAGGTCTGGAATTCGGCCTTGACGATTACAGGGAAATCGACACCTATTGCCGATCACTCGGCATTCAATGGTCGGCTTCAGCCTGGGACCTCGAGGCGCTTGAGTTTCTGAACCAGTTCGACGTGCCGTTTCACAAAATCGCCTCAGCCCGCCTCGGACATACTGAGTTACTTTCAAGGACAGCGGCCGAGGGCAAGAAGACTTTCATCTCGACCGGTATGACGACGATTGATGAGATCGACCGTGTCGTTGATCTATTTCGCAAGTCTGACTGCCCCTTTGAGTTGATGCATTGCAACTCGACTTACCCGATGAAGGAAGCCGACGCCAACCTGACGCGCATTGCCACCTTGCGCGATCGCTATCAATGCGATGTCGGTTATTCGGGCCACGAAGTCAGCCTGATCAAGATTTGCGTGACGGCAGTTGCCCTCGGTGCGACGTCCATTGAACGTCACATTACGCTGGACCGCACAATGTACGGATCCGACCAGGCGGCGTCCGTCGAAGTCCATGCGCTGCCCAATCTGGTGGAGACAATCCGGGCAATCCCCGCGATCATTGGCGAAGACAAACATGCGATTTACGAGACCGAAGTTGGTATACGTGACAAGCTCTGGCGCGAAACGGACCTTTGATGGGCAGACGCGACACGTTTGATAACGATCTGCTCGTTCGAAATCTGTTGCTGGAATACGGCCTGATCCAGGATGACGACATCGAACAGTTGTCATCGGGCACCCGGGATTCGCTAAACGTTCGCGTCATGCGGTCCAGGACGTCCGGCGTCATCTTCCTCGAAGGTGATATCGCTGCTGCCGACTACTACCCGGCAAAACCGGTTGAAAACGTTGGCGACCTTGCGCGGGTTCCCACGGTTCAGGGCGAAATTGTCTCGGAACTGAACGACAGCGATCTGCAACGCCGTCTTCAGTTCACCGAAAAACTTGTTGCCGGAAAATCTGTTCTGGATTTTGGCTGTGGCAGCGGCGAATACCTGAATGCCGCCCGATCAATCGCTGGCCAGGTGTCCGGCATCGAAATCAACGTCGAAGAAAGCGCCCAGGCAAAATCAAGAGACCTGGAAGTACGTGGAAGCATTACTGATTTCCCGCAGGTGTTCGACACGGTGACAATGTTTCATACCCTGGAACACCTGCCCGACCCCATTGCCGTCCTCACGGCCCTTCATCAGAAACTGGGCGACGACGGAATGATCGTTGTCGAAGTACCACATGCCCGTGATTTCCTGTTGCACGAATTGCAGTGCGATGCCTACAGGGATTTTACCTTCTGGTCGGAGCACTTGATTTTACACACCCGCGACAGCCTGAAAAAATTTCTAACCGTGGCGGGCTTCAAGGATATCGAGGTCACGGGCTGCCAGAGATACGGCCTTGAAAATCATCTGCACTGGCTGGCCCGGGGCGAGCCCAATGGACACGCCGTCTGGAAAAAATTTGCCCGCGAAAACCTGAACGACGCCTATGGTGAATTTCTCGATGACATTGACCAGACCGACACACTGATCGCGACGGCGCGAAAATCATGAGCCCGGATCAAAACGACATTGAAATTGGCGAGATCGGCTTCATGCAGGGCCGTTTGAGCCCGCTGGTCGATGGCAAGATACAGGCCTTCCCGGAAGAGCACTGGCACGAGGAATTTGCCACCGGGGCGGAGTTGGGCTTCAGCTTCCTCGAATGGACACTCGATCACGCAAGTCTTTACGATAATCCCTTGATGTCGCGCGAGGGCCGGGGCGAAATTCGCCAAATGTGCCGCCGAAGTGGATTGACAGTGCCTTCCGTCACACTGGATTGCGTCATGCAGGCGCCTTTTTACAAATCAACCGGCAAAACGCATGACAATCTGCTCAACGATCTGGCGACGATTGTTGATGCCTGCGGTGCGGCGAAAATCCAAACCATGGTTGTGCCGCTTGTCGACAATGGCGCGATAACCATCTCCAGCGAAAGTGATGCCCTGCACAATGGGCTTGAGGCGATCCAGCCGTTGCTGGAGAGAACCGGAGTACAAATTGCCTTTGAATGCGATCAGGCACCCGAAGAGCTGGCAGGGTTCATCGAAAGGTTGCCTGCGACGATCTATGGCCTCACCTATGACATCGGTAACAGCGCCGCGGCAGGCTTTGATCCCGACACGGAATTTACCGCCTACGGACGTCGCGTGACCCATGTTCATGTCAAGGATCGCCTGCGCGGCGGCACGACGGTTCCATTGGGAACTGGCAACGCAAATTTTGAAGCCGTATTCCAGAACCTTTTTGACCTCGGCTATTCCGGGCGCTACGTATTACAAACGGCACGCGCCGAAGACAGTGATCACGCTTCAGTCCTTGCAAACTATCGAGTGCAGACGCTGGACTGGATTACAATGGCAGCGCGGTCAACTGACGGAGCGATGGCAGAGGGTAAGGGATGAACCTCGACCTTGAAGGAAAAACAGCGGTTGTGACCGGATCCTCGCGCGGGATCGGTTTTGCCATTGCACGCTCTCTGCTGGCTGAGGGCTGCCGGGTGATGATCAATGGCCGAACCAACGAGGCTTTGACCGAAGCGGCAGAAGCACTTGGCGGCGACGTTACCGCCTGCGCCGGCGATGTATCGAAGCTCGAAGATTGCGACAGACTGGTCGCCGCAGCCCATCGCCTGGATGCGAGGCTGGATATCGTAATTTGCAATGTCGGCTCGGGACGATCAGTGCCGCCGGGCGATGAAACCGAGGATCACTGGCGCGAAATGTTTGCACTAAATCTGGCTTCGACCACGAATATGGTCGTCGCTTCCGAGACCGCGCTGTCTGCCAGCAAGGGCAGCATCGTTTGCGTATCGTCGATTTGCGGGCTGGAAGTGCTGGGCGCGCCGGTGCCCTACGCCGCCGCCAAAGCCGCGCTCAATGCCTATGTTCGAAACGCGGCCCGACCGCTGGCGCGTCGTGGCGTGCGTATCAATGCTGTGGCACCTGGCAATGTCCTGTTCGAAGGCTCGGTCTGGGACCACAAGCTCAGGAATGAAGCCGACGCCGTCAATGCCATGCTTGATCACGAAGTCGCCCTCGGCCGCCTCGGCACGCCGGAGGAAATTGCCGACGCCGTCACTTACCTTGCCTCACCGCGCGCGTCCTTTGTCACCGGAAGCATCATGGTCGTCGATGGCGGCCAGGTCCGGGGTTAGGAACGCAATCATGCCTCCGCTTCCCACGCACTACGACCTGACCGGACGCACTGCCCTGATTACCGGTGGTGCCGGACTATTGGGCATCGAACATGCAGCCGCGCTGGCCATGGTTGGCGCGCAAGTTATCCTGGCCGATATCGACACAGCGGCGCTTGAAAAGGCAAAAGCAGCGCTGGCCGACCGGGGATACGGCGATAAAATCTCGACGGTCGCGATGAATGTGACAGACAAGGCGTCCGTCGAAGAAGTTTGCGCTGCGGCAGTGGATCAGCAGCACGGCATCGACATCCTGATCAACAATGCCGCCATTGATGCCAAGGTCGACACCGATGGTCTCGTTGGTGGTGGGCAAATTGAAAACTTTTCTCTGGAAAACTGGCAGCGCGAGATAGATGTCGGACTGACCGGAGCGTTCCTCTGCGCCCAGGTTTTTGGCCGGGAAATGGCGGCTCGGGGCGCCGGCGTTATCCTGAACATCTCTTCAGATCTCTCGGTCATCGCGCCGGATCAACGGCTTTATGCTGATGCCGGCCTGGCCCCGGAAAAGCAGTCCAGGAAACCGGTGACTTACTCTGTCATCAAGACCGGGCTGATCGGACTAACACGATACCTCGCGGCCTACTGGGCGGACAGCGGCGTGCGGGTAAATGCGATTTCGCCGGGCGGCGTGGAAAATGGCCAGTCCGATGAATTTATCACCCGGCTCTCGGCGCTCATCCCGATGGGCCGGATGGCGGCGCGCGATGAATACACCGGGGCATTGCAATTTCTCTGCTCAGACGCCTCACAATATATGACGGGCCAGAACATCGTCATTGATGGCGGGCGGTCGATCCTGTGAGTGCCTCACCTGACATAAATGTCGATACGGTATTGGCGGAAGCCCATGTCGATCGGGAAGCCGGTCGCCTCGAGGACGCCGAAATCCGCTTGGCAGCCGCGCATGCGGCAGCCCCGACCGCAGTCGAATTTCCGGCCCACCTCGGCAGCGTACGCCTGGCGCTCGGTCAATACGAGGGTGCCGCAAAGGCTTTTCGCACGGCCCTGGCGATGGCGCCGGAAGCATCGGTGCTTTATCTCGGGCTGGCGACGACATTGAATGCGACCGAAGATTTTGAGGGCGCGATTGTCGCCTTTCAGAGTGCGGCCGAGCGTGATCCGGCCAATCCCGCCATCTTTAACAATATGGGTTTGACGCTGCGCCGGGTCGGCCAGCACGAAGAAGCCGTCAACGCCCTGCGCAAGGCGACCGAACTGGCACCCGACAAAGCCTCGTTCCACGCCAACCTGGCCCGCGTCCTGCAGGACGATGGTCAACTGGACGCTGCGAAAGTTGCTGCGGAAACTGCCGTGTTTCTGGATCCGGACTCAGTGGATGGCCTGGTCAATCTCGGCTGCGTCTTGCGCGACCTCGACCGGCCGAACGATGCTGTTCAGGTTTTACGCCAGGCAGCCATGATATCATCTGATCTGCCAGAAGCCTGGCTTAATCTCGGCCTGGCGTTGCGGGACGATGGCGATATCGACAAGGCTATCCAGGCTTTTGGTATCCTGATCTCTCTGCAGCCTGAACTGGCGGAGGCTCATGCCAATCTCGGTCGCATGCTGCATCAGGCGTTTCGGTATGCCGAAGCGGAAGCATCCTATCGCACCGCCCTCAAATTGCGCCCTGAAGACCCCCGGACGCTGGCAAATTTCGCTTCCCTGTTACTTGATTTCGACCGGATTGATGCGGCGGAAAAGGCCTGTCGCCTGGCCCTTGGTTTCGACCCCGACTGTGTAAATGCACTGGCAAATCTGGCCGGCATTCAGTCGGAACAAGGCGATTATGCCGAGGCAATCCGCCTGAACGTCCGGGCAATGGAGATCGCACCGGACAATATCCAGATCCAGCGTAACGTCGCCGACCCGCTATTCCTGAGCGGGTATTTCGCCCAGGCATGGCAAGCCTACGACTATCGCTGGCACAAAATCGAACGCCCGCGCCGCCCCTTCCCGCAGGAAGAATGGACGGGCGGAGATATGACTGGCAAGTCCTTGCTGGTCTGGGCTGAACAGGGCATCGGTGACACGTTGGTATTTTCGACCTGCCTTCAGGATGTCATTGACCGGGCGGGGCGCGTTTTGTTCGAAGTCGACCGGCGACTGGTCCCGCTATACGCCCGTACCTTCCCCGACTTGCATGTCGTTGCCCGCGACGACCCGCCGGATGCACAATTACTCGCCCTGGATGTCGATCTGCAATGTCCGGTCGGAAGCCTGCCTGCCGTCCTCCGACCTGCACTGGAAGATTTTCCGACGGACAAGACTTTTCTGACGGTCGATGCCGAACGCCGGGCGCACTGGCGTGACACCCTGGACGACAACAACGCCCAACCGGTCAAGGTCGGGTTTTTCTGGCGCAGTGGTGCGGCCAACCGGGAATTCATCCGGGCTTACCCGTCACTGGAAGACTGGCTGCCGGTATTGAGTCAGCCAGTCGTCGAGTTCGTGAGTTTTCAATATGGCGAGAACATCGAACCCCTGAAGCGCTTTGTTGACGATAATGCGCTCAACATGCGCTTCGTCGATACCATCGATTACTTCAACGATCTGGATGACGTTGCCGCGATGTCGGCGGCCTGTGATTTTTTTGTCGGGCCGGTCACGACCAATTGCTGGATTTCAGCCGCCGTCGGCGTGCCGACGCTGGTTGCCGGTCTGCCCGACGAATGGCTGACGCTGGGAACAGCCAATTTACCCTGGCTGCCCGCCGTCGAATATATCCGCCGCTCGCCTGAAGGTCCGTGGCAGGAGACCATCGCACGCATTGCCGAGCGACTGAATTCACTGACCGCCTCGGTGAGACCGTCATGACAGACGCGCAAAAAAGCTACCTTGAAACGGTTTACGATGTGAGCCGGACGCCGGTGACTGCATATCCCGGGAAACTGGCGTCGCACTTTTGCCGCCTTTACGGCTTGTCCCAAGGCATGACGTTGCTCGACATCGGCGCAGGACGCGGTGACATGCTCAATGCTTTTGTCGGGGCCGGGCTTGATGCCCGGGGTATTGATCGCGAAGCGTCGGAAACACCGAATCTCATTCAGGCCTGTGAGATTGGCAGCGACCCCTTCCCCTTCGAAGATAATTCGTTCGACGTTGTTTTTTCCAAATCCGTCCTCGAGCACTTCAACGATCCGTGGCCGCTGATGAACGAGGCCTTGCGGGTCTTGAAACCTGGTGGTCGCCTGATCATGCTGACGCCGGACTGGAAAACCCAAAGCCCTGTATTCTTCGAAGATATCACGCACCAGCGGCCCTATGATGTCACAGCGTTGCACGACTTGCTGACCATGGCCGGTTTGCAGAACGTCACCTCGGCACAATTTATTCAGTATCCGGCGGCCTGGCACAGCGGTGTCGTTCGCGTGATGTCAGGCATTTATCGATCCCTGTTCAAGGTCGATGCCGCCCGGAGAATGACGGCCATCACCGGCATCTCGTTCTTTCGCTGGTCGAGTGAACTGATGGTTCTGGCGAGTGGTATCAAACCCGGATCAAAATAACTGCAACTCTGACAGTAAACGAACTGTCCAATAATTCTATCCTGGCGCGGAATCGAGCAAATTCCGCCGATCTGAACCCAAAAGTTAACGATCCGCCAAGATGTTTCCGATAATTTCAGGGCGACTGGCAAATCTTCCGGGGAACCTCCATGCGAATTCTATTGGTCGTCTATGACAACGAAAGTTACGTGCACTGGTTCCCGCAAGGACTGGCCTATATCGCCGCCGTTCTGCGCGAAAAGGGATATGACGTCGATATCTACAGTCAAGATCTGCATCACTGGCCGGACGAACATCTGACGCGTTATCTGGATGACAACGTTTATGACGTCGTCGGTATCAGCGTTATCGCCGGTTACTATCAGTACGCCAAGTTGCTCGGACTTTCTGAAGCCATCAACCGCTCAAAAAACCGCCCGACCTATGTCATTGGTGGTTACGGCCCGACGCCCGACCCGGCCTACTTCATGGAAAAAACCGGTGCCGACGTCGTCGTCATGGGGGAAGGTGAAGTCACCACTGTCGAGTTGTTCGAAGCGCTGGAGAACAAACAATCGCTCGCGGCCATCTTTGGCGTTGCCTGGCGTGATGGTAACAAAATCCACGTCAATCCCCGGCGCGGTGTGATCGAGGAGATCGACGAAATCTCGTGGCCGGCCTACGATCTGTTCCCGGTCGAGTATTATCGTCTGATGCGTGAGCCCGGTGCCGACACCACGGATTTTCTGTTGCCGATGATGTCGGGTCGCGGTTGCACCTTCAAATGTACATTCTGTTATCGCATGGACCCGGGCTTCCGCCCGCGCGGCACGGAATCGATTATTGAAGAAATGAAATACCTGCAGTCGGATTACGACATTAGCTACGTCGTCTTTTCCGATGACCTGCTGATGTGCTCGACACCCCGGACAGTGGAAATCTGCGAGGCGATTATCAAGTCGGGTCTGAAGATCAAATGGAACTGCTCGGGCCGTCTGAATTACGCAAAACCGGATGTCCTGAAGCTGATGAAGGAGGCGGGCTGCGTCTTCATCAACTACGGCATTGAATCGGTCGATAACGAAGTTCTGAAGACCATGAAAAAGGGCCTCAACTACAATCAGATTGTCGCCGGCGTCGAGGCGACCAGAGACCTTGGCATCTATGCAGGCCTGAACATCATTTTCGGCAACCCCGGCGATACCCCGACGACCCTGCAGGAAAGTGTCGAGTTCCTGAAGGAATACAACGACGGCGGCCAGCAACGCACCATCCGCCCCGTCACACCGTATCCCGGCTCGCCGCTCTATTTCGAAGCGATCAATCTCGGTTTGCTGAAAGACACCAGGGATTTCTACGAGGAGAAACACGTCAACTCGGATTTGCTGGCGATCAATTTCACCGATTTGAGTGATGATGATTTTCATGCTCATCTTGCGGACGCGAACACTCAGTTGGCGGAAAGTTACTATGCCGACAAGCTGGCCGAGACCAAGGACGTCATTCACAATCTGTATTACGAAAAAGATGCTTCCTTCCGTGGTTTCCGGACGACCTGATTTCCACGCCTCATGACGGCTGACACTTCGCGCCTGTTCGGGCTAAGCTGGCCGGGCGCGACAACAAGCCTTTAGTGGAAAGAATTGAGATTATGGACAACGTCACGGAAGACGGTATTCACGAGATTATTGTCTCGGATACCTTTCAGAGACTGGCCGCCGGGTACACCGGTTATACCAAATCCATGATGGGTCACACGGCCCTGGCTTTCTTGCACGCGCTCATTTTCAAATACCGGCCAAATCTGGTGCTGGAAATCGGCACCTATTTCGCTGGCGGCAGCGAGGTTATGGCCAACGCCCTGGTCGAGGCAGGCGGTGATACGGGCTTGTTGCTGACACTCGATTCCAATCCGGACCGGGAAGAAACGGTTCGCCAGATCATTGCCGAATGGCCCACGGAAAACCAGCAGCGCACGACGTTCATGGCCAGTTCATCCGAAGTATTTTTTGCTTCCATGGCGGAGAAATGGGAACCCAGCATAGACATCGCCTTCGTCGATGGCGATCACCGCTACCACGGTGCCTACGCCGACATTGTCCTTTGCGCCCACCACATTTCGTCGAACGGCATTATTGTCGTTGACGATTATGATCAGCCCGAAGTCAATTGCGCAGTAGAGGATTTTGTTAATACCCACCCGGCGTGGAAATTTGTTGGCAGTGAACGCGAAAGTTTTGCCAACAATTCGGTATTCGACACCTGCCCCTCGGTCGCCCAGACACCGTTCTTTGTACTGTTGGCGCCTGCACAGAGAGGCCTGACCGACCGGCCACTGACTTTTCACCAATCGGGCGGCGAATACACATCTTTCGGCGGATTTCGATTGAACCTGTTGCCGCATGTGATCGGCGGCACCTTGATGGCGAACTTCATGCTGGAAATGGAAAACAGCCAGGAAAAAAGGATTGAAACGGTTTTCGAAACGGCGAAGGTTCACATCAGCCCTGGAGACAGCGAAATCATCGTGGCCCCGGAAGAGGCAGTTGAAACGAATGGCCGCCATCCCTTGCGATGTGGTGTTACCCTGTATTGGGAAGCCGAAACGGGCGGTGAAATCTTGCCTTTGGCCCAAAAACCGGAGCCTATACTTGCCTGAGCCTGCGTGGCGGGCAAATCCTACGAAAACCTATTGTTAACCATGACGACATAAAGTACGGCAATGTCTATCAATTCCATGGCATTCGGAACGGCGGTCGCTTATCACAAGGCAGGCCGCACCAACGAAGCCGTACAAATCTACCAACGAATTTTGCGCGAAACACCGGATTTCACCGACGCCCGGTTCAATTTGGCGACACTTCTGGCGTCAAGTGAAGCACTGGATGATGCTATCGAACAATACGCTAAAATATTGGAACTCGAGCCCGACAACGCTTCGGCACTCACCAACATTGGCAACGTTTACCAAAAGCAGGGGCATCACGACAAGGCCCGGGACAACTATCTCAGGTCAATCGAAATTGATGATACCATTTCGGAAAGTTACCTTGGGCTCGGAAATGCGCTCTTGTCGCTAGGCGAAGTTCAAGGGGCCGTTGACGCCTTTCAACATGCCCTGGACCTGAAGGACGACCTGGCCCCAGCGCACAACAATCTGGGTGTCGCGCTGATGGCGCTTGGTCGCACCAGCGAAGCAAAGAAGCGCTTTGAACGCTCGCTGGAGCTTAACCCGCTGGCGGCGGATGCCCACAACAATTACGCGACACTGCTCAGCAACAACGACGCCTTTGAACCGGCGGAATTGCATTTCGATGCTGCGGCCAAACTGGCGCCCGAATGGGTACAGCCCCGAACAAACAGGGCAGCCGCACTTTGCACACTGGAGCGCTGGGATGACGCGTTGGCGATGTATCGCGAAGCCGTGGCCATCAGCCCGGACGAAATTGCAATCTATTCGAATTATCCGGGATTGCTGATCGACCAGAAGCTATACGACGAGGCGGAAACGGTCCTTGACCATTGCCGGACCCTGGCACCCGACAATTCGCATTTCACTTATCTTGCCGGGAATCTGTCGGTTTTTCAGAATGACTACGACAAGGCCATTGAGTTGTACGGACTGGCTTTCGAACAGGGCGGAAGCAGCGTCGACTTGCACTCGAATTATGTCAAAACGCTGGTCAAGCTGGATCAGATTGATGAAGCCATTCTGGCCTGTGATGACGCAGTCGCTCTCTTCCCCGGTTCAGCGGAAATCTGGAATGCAAAAGGCAGTTGTGAATATGTCCGCAGTAACTATGACGAAGCACTGATTGCATTCGAAAAGGCCGTCGAGCTGGACGGCAAGCTGGTTTTGGCGCAGGTCAATGTCGTGGCGGCAAATCTCAATCGGGGCAATGCCCTGCAGGCTTTGAAAATGGCCAGAAGCTGTGTCGATAATTTTCCCGACAGTAGCCATGCCTACGCCATTCTGGGTCTTGCATATCATTCCATGGAAGAACACGACAAGGCGCTCGAGGCCTACAGCAAGGCCTCGGAACTGGATCCGGAGAACATCGACGCGCTGCACAACAAGGCAGCGACCTTGCACCGGACCGGACGCCACGATGAGGCGATAAAACTTTATTACCAGGCACTGGAAGTCGATCCGGCACTGGACAAAACCTATTTCAATCTCGGGTCGATCATGCAGTCGATTGACCGACACAAGGAAGCCATCAGCGCCTTCGATAAAGCGCTCGAAATACGCCCCGGATACCTCAGCGCCCGCGCCTATATGGCGCATTCCCTGATGTATGAATGCATGTGGGATAATCTGTCGTCCGTCAGCGAAGCGATAATAGATGGCACCCGGCAGGAGATTGTCGCGCACAGCGATATCGCTGCATCGCCCTTCAGTCTGCTGGCAATTTCGGCCCCCGGCGACGTCAGGCTGGCGGCGGCCCGTCAGGTCTGCAAATCAGTCGAACGCTCGGTGAAATCTGTGCAGCAAACCCTGACGATGAAATACCCGCAAGCGCGGGGCGACAAAATGCGTATTGGATATATATCTGCTGATTTTCGCCGTCACAGCGCGTCACGTGCTTTCACTGAGGTTCTGACCAGCCATGATCGCACCAAATTTGAAATCTTTGGCTACAGCTCGTCTGACGACCACGACGATCTGACGGATTTCTTTGCACAAAATTTTGATCATTTTGTCAATCAGGCGACAACGCCCTACGCTGAAGCAGCCAAAATGATCAATGATGACCAGCTACACATACTGGTCGACCTCTCCGGCCATACCAAAGGCGTCAGGTTCGAAGTTCTCGCCTTGCAACCGGCACCGGTCCAGGTGCATTTCCTCGGCTATGCGAAAACCGTCGGTGCCGACTTCGTTCAATATCTGATATCCGACAAGCATAATGCACCGGACAGCGAGCTGCCGTTCTACGGCGAAAAACTGGCATACCTGCCGTATAATTCCCTGCCCGCATCGAGGCCCGGCGCCGCGAGCCAGGCCGTGAGCCGGGCGCAAGCGGGTCTGCCTGAAGAGGGGTTCGTATTTGCGAACTTCAACAGTCATTACAAATTTGACCCCGAAATATATGCCGCGTGGATGCGCATCCTGCGCCGCGCCGAAGGCAGCGTATTGTGGCTGTTGAATACCTCGAACAACAGTGCTGAAAATCTGAAAAAAATTGCTGAAACACAGGGCGTGTCCCGTGAGCGCATAATCTTTGCGCCGTATGCTTCACACGCCAACCACCTTGCCCGGCTGCCATTGGCCGATTTGGGAATCGACACCAAAAACCATGCCGGCGGAGTCACCACGACGGACGCATTGTGGGCCGGTGTGCCGGTCCTGACTCTGTCGATGTCCTCAATGATTGATCATATGGGGGCATCTTTAATGCACGCCGCCGATCTGCCGGAACTGGTCACCAAAAACATTGATGATTTTGTCAAAACTGCCGTTGCGCTGGCAGGCGACGCCGACCAATTTCGCCAGCTCAGGGAAAAACTCCATGCGGCACACACAAGCGCACCGTTATTCGATACCCGGGGCTTCACGCGATACCTCGAAGACGCTTACGAGCAAATGTGGCAGCGTCACGCTGATGGTCTGGCTCCCGGACATATTCTGGTAGATCCGGATGTACGCGTGGATGAAAGAAATGCGTCACCATCATGATGGAAGACGACCAGACATCAGACGAGTCCGAAGCTGACATTTCGACAGTCTTTCAGGATGCCGGAAATCTATTCGCCGCAGGGAAATTTCAGGAAGCCATCGCCGGCTTTCGCACTGTAGCGGAACTCGATCCGTCGCTGGGCGAAGCACATTTCAATCTGGCTATGGCGCTCAAGGCGACGGACCAGATAGAAGAGGCGCTCACCGCGTTTCAGAAGGCGACCGCCGCCTCGCCGGACTGGGCCGATGCGTGGTTAACACGAGGCAAATTGCTCTGGGAAATGAAACGTCTTGAAGAAGCATCCGAACATTTTCAAAAAGTCGTCGCGCTGTCGCCGGCCGACGGCGACGCTCACTTTCTGCTCGGAAATATCGAGCTCGAACACGGTAATCTGGATGAGGCCATCCCGTATTTTGAAACAGCATTGAAATTCGGTGGCCCCGGTGCCGAAATCCACAACAACATCGGCAAGGTCCACGAAGTAATGGGCCGTCATGACGAAGCGGTCGAAGCGTATCGCCGCAGTCTGAAAATCAACCCCGATCACTTCCTGGCAATGGCAAATCTCGCTCAGCTGCAAGTTGGCCTGCGGCAGAATGAAGAAGCCGAGACCCTGTTCCGCAAAGCGCTGGACCATTCGCCGGACAATGCCGAGATCAACAACGCGCTCGGCGATCTACTGCAATTGCAAAACCGGCATGAAGAAGTTGTTCTGCTGTGCAACGACGCATTATCCATTCACCCCGACGATGCAAATATCGTCAATCGCATGGCCTTTTCGCTGGCCGTCCTGCGCCGCCATGTAGAGGCGATTAATCAGTACGAGAAATTGATCAAACTGCGCCCTGAAAATCCGGCAGTGCTGGTCAATTATGCCAGTTTGATGCAAATGGCGGATCGGTTTGACGAAGGTCTGGTGCTGCTGCGAAAAGCCGTCGAACTCGATCCGAATTTTACCCGCGTCTATCCCTTGCTGGTCCATGCCATGCTGCGGCAGTGCGAATGGACAAACATCGGTGCACTGCTTGACCGGGTGATCGCCAAGACACGATCCGAGATGGCCGAGGGCAAGTCAATCTCGGCACCGCCTTTTGCCTTGCTGGGCATGCCGGTACCACTGGATATCCGGCTTGCCGTCTCGAAGCAGGCGGCGGAAGCCGCAGCGTCACGTGTCTCGCTGGGGGCGGCCGAATTCAAATACCGCACAAGTCAGGACCGCCCGCTGCGTATCGGCTACATTTCGCCGGATTTCCGTGGGCACAGCGTCGGCACGACGTTCAAGGACTTGATCGCAGCGCATGATCGCGAGCGATTTGAATGGACCGCCTATCACATTTCGCGAAGCGCCGATGATAGTTATACCGAGTATTTTCGCGAAAAATTTGACCGGTTCGTTGACCTTCGCGGCAAATCACATCAGGACGCCGCCCACAGGATCAATGCCGACGGCATCGACATCCTGGTTGACCTGGCCGGCCACACCGGCAGTGCCCGGCTCGAGGTTCTGGCACAGAAACCTGCGCCCATCCAGGTGCACTTCCTGGGATATGGCGCAACAACCGGCGCCGACTTTATGGACTATCTGATTACGGATGAAGATGTCATGCCTGCAGAAAGTGCGCAGTTCTGTAGTGAAGCGCTGGCCTACGTGCCTGACACATTCATGCCGGCATCCCGTCATCAAATACCGGAACACGATAATTCACGTGCGGATTACGGTCTGCCGGATGAAGGAATCGTGTTCGCGAATTTCAATTCCCACTACAAATTTGATGCCGAGATGTTCGGTATCTGGATGCGCATCCTGAAGAAAACGCCAGGCAGCGTATTGTGGCTGGTCCATGGCAGTGATCGATCGAACGCAAATTTGCAACGCGAAGCGCAAACCCGGGGTGTCGCCGGTGAGCGGTTGATCTTTGCGCCGCGCTGTGGACATGAGGAGCACATGGCCCGCCACACCGTCGCTGATCTCGGATTTGACAATCACCTGCATGCCGGCGGGGTTACGACGATTGATAGTTTGTGGGCCGGGCTACCCGTGCTGACCAATCGCGGACCCTACCCGAATTCCAGGACAGGCGTTGGCATCCTGAAGGCCATCGGTCTGCCCGAACTGATTTCGGAGAAGCTTGCCGACTATGACCGCATGGCGCTTTCGCTGACATCAACGCCTGGGAAACTGGCCGGATTGAAAGCCAAACTGAATGAGATACGGGAGACATCCGATCTCTTCAACATGCACAGGTTCGCGCAGAACCTCGAAAACGCTTACGACCGAATGTGGAAAATTCGCCAGAGCGGTGGATCGCCGACAACATTTCACGTTAACCGTGACGACTGACCTCTACGCCCTTTCAACCGCCAGCCCCACGACCTGGAGCGCCCTATGACAAGCAAGATTTCCGTTCATCACGTTGGCGGACGCGACGGCGACTTCCCGTTCAGGCCGCCTGCCCGGTTCAATCAGGACATCCACCTGACGCTTTACGAAGTTGATGAGGAAGCAATGGCCGACGGAGATGCCGCGTTAACCGAACGCGGGATTGCTCATACCTTTGTGCCCCACGCCATGTGGTCGGAAGCCACGGAGCTGTCATTGCATGTGACCTATTGCCCCTACGCCACATCGATCTTGCCGTTCAAACAATCCTCGCCCGGCATCACAGAAATTGTGCGCGGTACGGATTACCTGCACCACGACACTTTCCAGACCGTCGCCACGCCACGTATATCAACGCGAACCATAGATGACGTGTGCGACCAGACGGATGGCCCGCTTTCCCCCAATATTCTGACCATCGACACGCAGGGCGCTGAACTGGAGATTCTTAAAGGTGCTGCCAAATCAGTTGGGCAAACCGTACTCGCGGTCGTCGCCGAACTGGCGATCGTGCAGTCCTACGAAGGTCAACCGCTGATCAGCGATATCTGCCGACATCTTGATGTCGCCGGATTTACCTTCATGCGCAAGCTCGACGAGCATCTTGGATTTATCCACCGGGCACCGCTGGGATTTCGCGCCGCCGGTTGCGAATATGAAATCGATGGTTTGTTTCTGCTGCGCCTCGATCAATTATCTCGCCTGGACGATGAAGCGAGATGCAAGCTCGCATTTATCGCGGCCAGTTTTGGTCACATCGACTACATGGTGGCGGTTCTGGAAAATTCCCGGACGGAAGCAGTCGAGATGACAACGCACTATGCAAAATTTGCCGCCGCGGCATCTGCTGCGTTTGAGGCAATGCCCGCGATCACACTTCAGTCCTATGCTGACACCTGGACTGCCGACGAGGCCCGCTTGCTTACACCGACCTCACCCTTCCTGGATGGTCATGATGAACGGGTTCGACAACTGTTGGAGGACCGGCCGGATATCGTTGAAGGATTGAAATTCCTCAGCACCCAGGAAAATACTCCAATGGAAGAATGCTTACTGGACTTTGATATGGCGGACCAGGCGGCGCTGACAAAAAAAACCCGCCTCGAGCACGTTTCACTTTACGCGCAATATCTCAAGCTCATTTAGATCCGGAGCATCCTAGACTTCGGTCGCGCCAGCGACCTCCAGTTCCAGCCAGAATTTGGCTTCGTCAGGCAGTGCATAGCCGTAATTGGCGTAGCCCTTTTCCAACGCGTCAAAGCCGACATACAGCACATTAAAAAAGAAAATCTTTTTGAATTTGTCCGGCCATCTGCTGAAGATTTCACCGGCGGACAAAGCTATAGCCGAATGAACGTTGACGGGTCGGCCAAAGTGTTCGGCAAACCCCGGGAAATCATTGCCGACCTCTGTGTCGAGTATCCTCGAAAAGCTTTCCGTCAGACTGTCAATTGAACCGACCATGTCCTCGTGTCGCAGCACCTGTTCGGGGTCACAATTCGTCGCAATATCCAGATCACTTTCAACAATGTCCTTGCCGAGCGTGGCAAACCAATTTTCAGTCAAACTCAACGGTTTCGACCGGATATCATTGATGGCCACGCCTTGCGTATCATCGACTTCGCCACCGGTTACCAGGCCCGTGTAGTCCATCGGCGTGGCCGGCAGGTGAGGCGTTTTCAGAACGTCATGCTGATGGTGGTGGGTGAAAAGTGAATGTAACCTGCAAATCGGATCTCGCAAAATGGCACTAAAGGAACCACCTGCCGCCATAAAGGCATCTCTTGGCTGGGTACCTCCATAAGTATGGACCGTGCCGAACGTCAATCGGTTGGTAACCGAGCGATCCGGCGACAAAAACGACGACCGCTCACGCATGGTCATCAATCCATCGGCCAAACCGTCCGGTTGGTAGCTGGTGCCCGGCACAAAAGGATTTTCACGAAAACCATGGAAACAAACGATTTCGGGATGTGAATTGAGCAGATTATTCAACCACCTGGTCGCTGATCCGCCGCGCGAGGAAATTGTAAATATCGGTGTAATGGTTCTTCTCCCTGTCGCCGGTATTACTCAGCCTCTGGTCACCTGGACGCTTCAAAATCATTCTTGGCTACCAAGTGATCATATATGATCTCAAATACTACAGTTGTTAACCACTCTTAATCGATAGCCTCATCCTTGGCGTAATCCCGAGATGACGGCGTCCCCGGTACATCCCAATACGTCACCAGCCTTGACTGAGTCTGGACATGAACACCGCCCCACTTCATGAAATCCCATTGTCGGAACCAGGAAATGCGCGCCCGGATACGGAATATTATCCACAGGATGTTAAGAATATTTCAATCTTGGCAACACAAGATAAAAAAATCCCGATGATACTTTGACTTATTCAGGGAAATTCCGAGGGAATTATGAACGACAGCTCTGATAACATCACGCACCAGCTCACTCTTGAGGAATATCAGGCGATTGAGCCGGCCAAGACCATCAAATACCCCGGTGGAGAAATCATATTTTGTACGCCGACAACGACGACGAACTGGCGCGCCGAGGGATTCTTCGAAAATGAACCGGAAACACTGAGCTGGATTGACGGTTTTGACGAAGACGACGTCATGTTCGATGTCGGCGCAAACGTTGGTACTTATTCGTTATGGGCGGCCAAAACCAGAAAGGCCAAGGTTTTTGCGATCGAGCCCGAGGCCTTGAATTTTGCCATCCTCAACAAAAACATCTTTCACAACAAAATCCATAACTATATCGCCGCTTATTGCCTGGCTGTTTCAGATGGATTTTACCTCGATCACCTGAATCTTTCCTCATTTTCGGCAGGAAACGCGTTGCACGGCTTCGGCAAAGCGGTAACGACTGTCGATGCCCTTGCGGAGGGATTTCAGGAATTCACACCCGCCCATGTCCAAGGGTCGGTTTCAATGTCAATTGACCAAATGGTTGATGGCGGTTTCCCGGTTCCAAAACACATCAAGGTCGATATTGACGGTTACGAAGACAAGGTCATCAAGGGGGCGGAAAAAACTCTGGAGAAGAGAGAAACGGCTTCGCTTTTGATCGAAACAAACCAAAATATGGAGTCCCACCTCGGTTTTGTCAGCTATCTCGAGGGTCTGGGCTACTCGATCGACGACAAGGACGCCATGAACTATATATTCCGGCGCTAGAGCTTTCATAATGTCTATTGCGTTTTACATCAATAAATCAGAAACCGGAAATTCCGTAAGCAGAAAGTTGGCTCGATGAAAGTTCTCGGCTTGATCCCGGCCCGCCTTGGGTCCAAAGGCGTCCCCTTGAAAAACCTGCGGCCACTTGCGGGACGCGCACTAATCAATCATACAATTGATGCCGCGCTGGCGAGCCGTCTGGACCGGGTTGTCGTTTCAACAGAAGCTGAGGAAATTGCCGACGTTGCACGAAAAGCCGGGGCCGATGTCCCGTTTATGCGGCCCGGCGATTTGGCGGACGATTTCGCCCGGGCCATCGATGTGATCATACATGCTCTGGATGCGCTTGAGGAAATCGACGGTTCCGACTTTGACTGTGTAATGTACCTGCAACCGACGTCGCCATTTCGCCAGGCAAGCGAAATCGATGCAGCTATCGACCTGATGGAAACCGGAAAGGCAAATTCGGTTCTTTCGGTAACGGCTTCGCGCGAACACCCTTCCAACATGTACCAGTACACTGAGGACGGTCGCATGAAACCGTTTGTCGAACTCGATCATCATCCCGAGCGCCGTCAGGATATACCCGCCGCCTATGATTCCGACTGTGCAATATTCCTGTCGAAGAGTGATTTTTTACGGGAGGGCCAGCGCCATAAACAAGGCCTTGTTGTCGACCTGGATGATTTTTTGCCATTGGAAGTCGGCTTTCCGACAAATATAGATATTGATACCTGGCATGACTTTCTGTTGGCTGAGTTTGCCATGCAAAACCTCCATATACTTCGCAATGACGGTCAGCAGTCAGTGCCCGACGCCATCGCCTGTGAAGCAGGCTAGCGGGATTTTGCAATAGCAATCAGGGATATCCGCAGATAAAGCCGGGGATATCCGCAGATACATAAGGACGGGACAGATTTTGTTGCGACAATTATTGGCCCGGAAAATCTGCATTATCACTGGAACACGTGCCGAGTATGGCGTGCTTGAGCCCCTTATTCGGCTTGTCCATGAAGACCCGGACGTCACCCTTCAGCTTGTTGTCACGGGCAGCCATCTGGAAGATAAATTTGGCCTGACGGTCGGCGAAATTGAGGATGATGGTTATCCAATCTCCCGCCGCGTCCATTTGTGCCTGACCGAGAGTTCCACCATTGCGACCGCAAGTGCTGTCGGGCGGGGGGTAGACCTGTTGGCGAAGGCCTTCGCCGAATTGACGCCGGATATCATCATTTTACTCGGTGACCGCTATGAGATTTTTGGCGCCGCAGTTGCCGCAATGATTTTACGCATTCCGATTGCACATATTCATGGCGGCGAAGCTACAGAAGGTGCCATCGATGAGGCTATCCGCCATTCAGTCAGCAAGATGGCACAGCTTCATTTTGCCTCCGCCGAGGATTACCGCAAACGCATCATCCAGCTCGGTGAAGATCCAGGACACGTATTTAATGTCGGGGCCCTTTTCCTCGACCGCATGCAGAAGATCGAAATCATGTCGCGTCAAGAGCTCTGCAAGTCAATCTCATTTTCCCTCGGCCGGCATTTCTTCTTGCTGACGTGGCATCCCGAAACCCTGAAAGACGAGGACCCTGCCGTGGCGGTCGATGCCCTGATGCTGGCGCTGGACGAATTTCCTGACCACAAAATTCTCATTACGGGAGTGAATGCCGATCCAGGGCATGAAAATATCCATAAAACGTTTTCGAGTTATCAGGCACGACACCCCGATCGCATTCTCATGCATCCGTCTCTTGGCCAGAAAAGATATTTTGCCGCTCTGCATCACTGCGCGGCCGTCATCGGCAATTCGTCAAGTGGCATTGTTGAAGCGCCTGCGTTCGGTGTGCCGACGGTTAATATAGGTGACCGACAGCGCAAAAGGATCCGGGCAGCCTCGATTATTGATTGCTCCGGTGACGCAGAGTCAATTTGCAGAGCGGTCAAAAAGGCCCTGAATCCGAAATTTATGGAGACCGCCAGCCAAGGCGACTATCCCTTTGGCGAACCTGGTGCGGCCAAACGCATTCTGCATGTCCTCAAGCGAACAGACTTGAATCACATTCTGTTCAAATCCTTTTACGATTTGCCAGTCAAGGCATGAAAAACCACGCTATCCGGCTATCGGAAAACGCCTTCGACCAAGCCTCGACAATGCCCCTCAGTGGCACGGCCCTGCAGAACGATACGGCTATTCTTTCAAAGCGTCAGGTGTGGTCGAACCTGGATTGCCAAATTCGCCATTATCCGGGGTTTCTTCCTCCAAGCGAATAGTCTGCTCCCTCAAACATTCGAATTTGAGAATAGACGTGGAGGCGGTGTCCGTTATTGACCAACGATGCCCGGTGTGCGCCACGTACATCCATAATAATGACCGTTCCTGCCGCCCCGGTGCCAGTGACACGACGAACGTCCGGATCGTTCTTCTCCATCTCAATCATTCTTGATTCGGTGAACATTCGATCCGCACAAAATGGCGACATACCAACGTAGCGCATATAATCGTTCGGCCAACGCCATTCCCTGTCTTTCTGAGTGCCAGTCCAATAAACAATCGGACCGTTGTCTTCATTCACATCATCGAGCAGGGTAAAAACCTTTATCTGGCGGAAAATATGATCAGCGTGCGGGATAGGACTTCCGGCGGTCATGTAACCATTAATTCCCTGAGACGGTGTGCGAAGTTCCGCTGCCATTGTCTGCAATCCGGCCTGATTTGACATGTAGCCCTGGACTAAATCATTGATAACTTCATTATCTCGAATAGGTGCACAAACATCGCCATAGTATTTGTCAATTTCATAAATTCTGAATGCACCAAAAGGAACGTCCCGATTTTTACAGCCATCAGGAACATCGTTGAGAATATCGCTGCCAGCTTGAAGGGCCAATGTCATCAAATGCAATTTTTCCCGGGCGGCTTCAATTATCTCGGGACCGAAATAGTCCGGTAATATTACAATACCGTCACGTGACAACGCCTCCATGCGCTCCTTGTTTTCAGGAAGCCTGGCAGGCAGGCAGGGATAAATATTAAAGTGATCCTCCAGGCTCTGACGAAATTCAGAGAAAAGCTCACCGTAAATATTTTCATAAGCCAGCATGATGGTGATCCCGAATGTTTTATTCAAGTTCTGAAGGTCAGCTTGTCGTCCAAAGCCGACTAAGTGAGTATTGTACTTTCGTAGCCTGTCCAGTCCGTTAATCGCGTGTTCAGATCGCAAAAATCCTGCCAGCTTTCAATGCCGACACTGATTGGGAAACCAACCGCCCAGGGTAAATCGATTTCTGAATCACCTAACACTTCCGTGGTACTTTCGTTAGTTTGCATTCGTCGCCATGAATTTTCAGGCAGCCAGAATTCTAGTATTAAACGTTTAAGATTTCGTGAAACCCCCCGTTGCCATTGACGTTTCAACCCCGAAAATCAATGCTTCCGGCTTCTTTGTTATCGACTTGATGTGAGGACCACCAATACCTCCTTACCAATGCAGAGCCCATCGCCACGAGTAGATATGGCTTTGAAGCGTTCAAGGTTCAAGAAAGAGCAAGTCACCGGAGTTTGTGCAGGCAGCGGTCAGGTCGGAAGGCCGGCAATGTCTGTCGCCGTCACGCCAGTGAATCAGGTCAGAATTGTGCCGAAGCGTTCGTGCTGATTAGAAATATCGCGCTCTGACCGCTGAAATCGGGAGTTTTTGCCCCTTTTTCGGCACCAAATCGGATGATTTCATTGAATAGTGCCGCGAGGGCTGCTATATTGTTAATGAATTGTAAATGATATCGAAGATCGGAAAGGTCTTCGGGGTCCCCGCTACGCATCGCAGAAGCAAATGCGCCAGCCCTCCATGCAGGAAAGAAATCCTTGCCCGGATTAGATCATTGGGGTGTGAGCGATGGTAAGTTCCATTAACACAAATCCAGGTGCGTTAAACGCACTGCAAAAACTTAATCAGTCGAGCAAGACGCTCGGCAATACGACTGTCCGCATCACGACGGGTCTGAAAATCAACAGCCCCAAGGATGACGGCGCGACTCTCGCGATTGCCCAGACGCTGCTCGGCGATATCGGCGCTGCAGGTGCGGTCAAAAATGGCCTCAATCTGGCGCAGGCTTCTGTCGGCGTCGCCGAAGTTGGCGCCAACGCTGTCTCCGATTTGCTGATCGAGATGAAATCGGTCGCAGTTCAAGCCAGTCAGGAAGGCCTGGACGATGTTTCCCGCAAAGCTCTGGATGCAGAATTCAGTGCCTTGCGCGATCAGGCAGCTTCAATTGTCGACTCGTCAGAATTTAACGGCAACAATCTAATCAAGGCTGGTGCCAGCGACCTTAACGTTCTGCAAGATTCAGACGGCAATTCGTTCTCGGTCGGCGCTGAGGATTTCAGCGCCGCCGGTCTGGGTACGGACACCCTGTCGCTCGACACGGCCGCCAACGCCCAAAGCGCCTTGAGCGGAATCGATGCCGCGATCAGCACCGCGACGTCAAGCCAGGCATCGCTTGGATCGTCGGCGCAAAAAATTGAAAGTCAGTCGGAGATCACATCTCAATTAACCGATGTCCTCAAAGAAGGTGTCGGCAACCTGATTGATACAGACCTTGCCGCAGACAGCGCCGCTGTCCAGGCCGACCAGGTCAAGACGTTGCTGGGCGTGCAATCCCTGGCGATTGCCAACTCGGGGCCCAAACATATTTTGAGTTTGTTCCAGGGTTGAGTTTGAACCGGCATCAATTCTCGAACGGGGCCATCATCGGCCCCGTTTTTTTTGCCACAAAGTCTGTGTTGTTTCGATTGAAATCATGTCGGAAATGAGGTCTGCTGGATCGCAAGTTGCCAATACCGTTTCGCTGACCTGTCAATATCGCAGACTTGACGTCTTTTTTTTTGAGGACCGGAACCATTATCCTGAGCGCACCCCTGGCGCTCCCGAATTCGGGTCGCTATTACATATTGGGCGATAACAGCCTGACGCAAACTGTTGCGAAAATTCTTCAAAAACTGCGCCCTGACGCCGAGTTTTGTGGATTTGCATCCCATTCGTCCGAGGCCAATGGAATCCCGATTGTTGTAAGTGACGTGACCTGTGGTGACGCCGCCCGGTTGGTTCTGGAACATGACCGGGAGGACATTTTGATTTTGCCTCTGCCGATCGGTGACATGTGGAGCTGGTGGGATTTTTCAGAGCGAATTTTCGACCGTATAGGGTACGACAACGGTGTGACAATCTCACATGCAGATTTCTCCGGAATGCTCTCGGAAATGAACCGGATCGAGATATTACCAGACACCGGAAGCATCAGAGTTAATGACAGCTCTTATCTTTCCCACCAGGAAGAATTAGTCGTCCCGCACAATGACAAAATATTTGAAGTCATGAGCAGACTTTCTGATGACGTCAGTCGGGAAACGTATGCGCGTGTTGTGACGGGGTCACCTGAACAAAGCTGGAATCACTATTGCCGGCGAATTTTTGAAAACGTGCAATATTTCGAATTTGTCGATTATGAAAACTGCGAGGTTGTTATTAACGGAGGCGTTTTTGACGGATTTGAAGTGCCTTTTATGGTGCCGAGACTGCCGGCGAACGCCGTGGTCCACAACATAGACCCACTTGGTCATGATCATCTGACGGACTATGTAAGAGACTGGATAAACGCGGCGCCCCAGAAATTTATTGAACACCGATTGGCCTTGGCGAGAGAAGAGGGAGAACTTTCGTTTTCTGCATACGATGATGGACAATTGCGTCGGGATGACGATCCGAACCCCGAGAATGAACGTACGCATGTCTGTCCCGCTCGCCCGCTCGATGATCTTGTTCGCGAACTTGGTCTCGAAACAGTCGACCTGATCATGCTCGATCTTGAAGGAGGAGATGCCCCCGCAATATTAGGCGCTCTCAAAACCATCAAGAAATTTCGCCCGCGCCTGGCGCTGAGCATTTACCACTTTCCGAACGATTTCTGGGACATTCCGAGGGCGATTATGAATGTGTGTCCGCACTATGATTTCCACATCGGTCACTACAGTTTTGAACGCTGGGAAACAATTTTGTACGCGCTGCCAAAAGAACGTAATAGCACGAGCTAAAAATTCGGGTCCAAAACAGAATTCGGCCCCAAAGAGGAACTCCCCTTTGAGGCCGAATGTCGTTGATCGATATTAGCTGAACAGGGCCAGAATACTCTGCGGACCCTGGTTCGCGATTGACAGAGCCTGCACACCAAGCTGTTGCTTGATCTGCATGGACTGCAAGGCGGCACTTTCTTCAGCCAGATCGGCATCCACCAGGTTACCGACACCTTCTTTCAGGATATCGACGAGCTGGGTGGTGAAGTCGGTCTGAACTTCAATCCGTTTGGACGAAGAACCCAACGCTGCCAACGCGGTCGTAACCGTGTTGATCGCAGTGTCGATCTTGGTCAAAGCGGCAGAAGCGCCTGTGGTCAGTTCGGCATCGTGAACGGTAAGAGTTGTCGCATCCAGAACCTGGTTGGACACTGTAATCGTGCTGCCATCAACCGTACTCAGAACGGTCAGGACCGTACCGGTTGAAGTCAGCATGTTCTTGCCGTTGAACTCGGCCGTTTTGACGATGGTTTCAAGCTGATCGCGCAACGATGTAAAATCATTGTGCAGAGCAGATTTTGAATCCGTATCAAGACCGGCCTGGTTAGCCTGGACGATTTTGGCTTTCATCTCCGTCAGAAGATCGGCCATCGCTTTACCGGCAGTGATCGCCACGTTAACAGTGGACTCACCAGCGGCCAGAGCAGTTTTAACAGCTTGCATACCGGCGATATCGCCACGCATACGCTGAGCAATCGCGTAGGTGGAGGCATCATCCTTCGGGCCATTGACCTTCAGGCCGGTGGTGATGTGGAGCTGTGTTTTCTCCAGCATCTTTGAACTCATGTTCAAATTACGCAGCGCTGCCATTGCGCCTACATTGGTATTAATTGACATTGCCATAACAGGATTCTCCTATGTGTTTGGCTAAACCCAGGTTCATTTTGAACCCGGACCAGATCATTTGCGTTCCAGACCTAAGCCTAGTTGAACAACGCCAGAATGCTCTGCGGACCCTGGTTCGCGATTGACAGAGCCTGAACACCAAGCTGTTGCTTGATCTGCAAGGACTGCAAAGCCGCGCTTTCTTCGGCCAGATCTGCATCCACCAGGTTACCGACACCTTCTTTGAGAATGTCGACGAGCTGAGTGGTGAAGTCTGTCTGAACTTCGATCCGTTTGGAGGAAGAACCCAACGATGCCAAAGCAGTTGTAACCGAGTTGATCGCCGTATCGATTTGCGTCAAAGCAGTCGCGGCTGCGGCTGAGGTGCTGAGATCAGAAGTCTGGATCGTCAGCGTCGTGGCATCAAGAACCTGTTTGGTCACGGTAATGGTGCTGCCATCGACAGTACTCAGAACTGTCAGATTGGTAGCTGTTGAAGTGAGCAGGTTCTTGCCGTTGAATTCAGCGGTTTTGACGATCGTCTCAAGCTGATCGCGCAACGCTGTAAAGTCGTTGTGCAGAGCAGACTTGGAGTCCGTATCAAGACCGGCCTGATTAGCCTGAACGACCTTGGCCTTCATCTCGGTGAGGAGATCGGCTGCGGCCTTACCGGCTGTAATGGCAACGTTAACAGTGGATTCGCCGGCTGACAGCGCAGTTTTCACTGCCTGCATACCAGCAATATCGCCGCGCATACGCTGTGCGATAGCGTAGGTCGAGGCGTCATCTTTAGGTCCGTTGACCTTTAAACCTGTCGTAATCCGAAGTTGGGTGCTTTCCAGGGACTTCGAACTGGTGTTCAGGTTACGCAGCGCCGCCATGGCGCCGACGTTCGTGTTAATGGACATAGACATACTATGTAACCCCTTTTTCTAGGTGGTTGAGTCGGTAATTTTTTACCGAGGGAATTTTTCCCCACCAGGAGAAAAGCAACATCCATGCCACGGGGCCGACAAAAATTATTGGGATAATGTCAACCGTATGTCTCTGAATTTACTAAATAATTTTTTTGGTTTGAAAATGACCGTATGGCCAGCACACCCGGCAAATATTGCCACACCGGCAAAAAATGCCTGGTCGGGCAGGCAATTATTACCGTCTACACATATATTTCGGGTTAGTCACGATGACGGGAGATTCGGAGCCGCCGGCAGACGCCGGCACTGCTGAGGCACGTCAGGGATCCGTGGTTTCGCGTTCCGGAGACGGCGGCGGTGCCAGTCCTTCCATGATGGACCGATTGACGTTGATCATCGCCTGAACGTCGCCGTCATCGCGCAGGATCTGGCGACATTCCCGATCAACCCATATGCTCAGGGAAATCAACTGGGCCTTGACGTCGTCGGGCAATTTGTTTTCCGCCGAGGACAGGTCCATTTGAAGAACCAGCCACAATCGACGGTTTCGATCAATTGCCTCGTAAAACGACTTGTCCCGTTTGGGCTCTTCAAGAACTTCCATCAGGGCTTTTGTCACGTCCGCGAACAAACGGTATTCGCCCTGGCGGGAAGAGCCGGTCAGACTTTGCATCGTCTGGTACTTGTCGTATGACATTTTCCATTCCCAGTCACGGATCGCTCCGGGGGCGAGATACGTAATCTTGTCGCCAATCTACATGGTCTATCTATCTTGACCGTCAATTGCAGGCTGGCACGGGAAGCTTAATGTCATTTCAATGACCAATCATTACCAAATTTTACTGACTGGCGGAGGACTGGTCCTTTATCAGACCAGACCTTCCATGATCGTCCGGTTGACGTCGATCAGAGAATCGACATTGCCTTCACCGCGCATGACCAGACTGGAATGCTTGTCGACCCAGATTGCGACCGACGTAAGACGGGCTTTGAGATCATCCGGCAAACCGTTGTCGTCATCCGCCAGATCGAACTGAAGTGTCGACCAGAGGCGACGGTTCCAGTCGACGGCCGCGACCAAAGCAGTTTTGCTTTCGGTGTTTTTGGCAGCGTCCATGAGCGCACGTGTGATCGTAGCGAACAAACGGTATTCCGTCTGACGCGGACCTTCGACCACCACCTGGGTAGCTTCGTAACCTTGTAAGGACATAACGAACTCCTATTCCTGACTTGAACTTCTACTGTTTAGTACTGAGCTTTGATTTCTTATCCGCGGAACAATGCGAGGATACTTTGCGGACCCTGGTTGGCGATCGACAGCGCCTGAACACCCAGCTGCTGTTTGATCTGCAAGGCCTGCAATGACGCGCTTTCCTCGGCCAGATCGGCATCCACCAGATTACCGACGCCCTCTTTCAGGATGTCGACGAGTTGCGTGGTGAAATCGGTCTGAACCTCAATCCGTTTGGACGACGAACCGAGAGCGGCCAAAGCTGTGGTCACCGAATTGATGGCGGTGTCAATCTTTGTCAGAGCCGTCGCGGCACCCGTGATCAATTCGGCATCATGGATTGTCAGTGTCGTCGCATCGAGAACCTGATTGGACACCGTGATCGTGCTGCCATCAACCGTACTCAAAACTGTCAGAACGGAACCCGTGGAGGTCAAAAGATTCTTGCCGTTGAACTCGGCCGTCTTGACGATGGTTTCCAGCTGATCACGCAACGAGGTGAAATCGTTGTGCAAGGCAGATTTGGAATCTGTATCCAGGCCGGCCTGGTTGGCCTGAACGACTTTGGCTTTCATCTCTGTCAGGAGACTGGCCATCGCCTTGCCAGCAGTAATGGCGACGTTGACGGTAGATTCGCCCGCGGCCAGTGCTGTCTTGACGGCCTGCATACCGGCAATGTCACCGCGCATGCGCTGGGCAATGGCATACGTCGATGCGTCATCTTTCGGGCCGTTGACTTTCAGGCCCGTCGTGATGTGAAGCTGGGTTTTTTCCAGCTCCTTGTTACTGTTGTTCAAGTTCCGCAGCGCGGCCATTGCACCAACATTTGTATTAATCGACATCGACATAACAATTCTCCTGATTTCTGGCTATTCGCCTTCGTCGCAGGCTTTTGCCCGGCGCTTTCGTCTACTACGCAACCCACATGCCAGGTCGCTGTTTTCTCAACTCACACACCTTAAGTAGTTGTAAATAACCAATTTTTCCAACTAACTACTGCGTTTGAAAATTTCGAAGTCTCGACTTCAAATATTCTCCCGGCCAACATTTGCCTGGTGCCGGGAAATATCTTCCGCCCCGGCACACAGGTTTCCGGTGATGGCCCTGAGGCCCGTCGTTCAGGCGAGACCGTCGACAATATTGCGGTTAACGGTGATCAGGGCGCTGGCATCACGCTGGCCGCAAATTACGCGCACGGTGTGATCCTCAACCCATTCCGCAACTGACTTGAAAAGCTCTTTCAGGGGTTCCGGCAGTTTGTTTTTTTCTGAACTGACTTCCCGATGACAAGCGGCCCAGAGGTCGCGGTTTTTGTGCAAGGCGGTAAAGAACGCGCTGTCGCGGTTTCCGCTGGCATCCGCTTCAATCAACTGGCGTGTCACATAATCAAACGCTGCACGCTCCGAATCCCGGTTAACCTGCTCGGTACTCTCGTTGGCACCGACCAGTTTGGATGAAACTTTTCGCTTCCCGGAATCGATCTGCAATTGCATCAACTGACCAGACATATCTGACGTCTCCCTTTAATCCTCAGGCAGCAGCGAACCACTGCCATAAACAATTTCTGTAAACCGGCGCCGGCGCCAGACAGGATCTGACGCCGCGCTCGATTGTCTTAACCGTTGAACAGAGCAAGGATGCTCTGCGGGCCCTGGTTGGCGATCGACAGCGCCTGAACACCAAGCTGCTGTTTGATCTGCAAGGCTTGCAACGATGCACTTTCTTCGGCCAGATCGGCATCCACCAGGTTGCCGACACCCTCTTTCAGGATGTCAACGAGTTGGGTGGTGAAGTCGGTCTGGACTTCAATCCGCTTGGCGGATGAACCGAGTGCAGCCAAAGCTGTCGTCACCGCGTTGATCGCCGTATCAATCTGCGTCAACGCCGTTGCGGCGGCGGCTGAAGTGCTGAGATCAGAAGTCTGAATAGTCAAAGTGGTCGCATCCAGAACCTGATTGGACACCGTGATTGTGCTGCCATCGACGGTGCTCAGAACGGTGAGAACCGAACCCGAGGAGGTCAACAGGTTCTTGCCGTTGAACTCGGCCGTCTTGACGATGGTTTCAAGCTGTTCACGCAACGAGGTAAAATCGTTGTGCAAGGCTGATTTGGAATCTGAATCGAGACCCGCCTGGTTGGCCTGAACGACCTTGGCCTTCATTTCAGTGAGCAGGTTGGCCATCGCCTTGCCGGCTGTGATGGCGACGTTAACTGTTGACTCGCCCGCTGCCAGTGCCGTCTTGACGGCTTGCATACCGGCGATGTCGCCGCGCATGCGCTGGGCAATGGCATAGGTCGACGCATCATCTTTCGGTCCATTGACCTTCAGGCCCGTCGTAATGTGAAGCTGAGTCTTTTCCAGCTCCTTGCTGGTCCGGTTCAAATTCTGGAGCGCGACCATCGCGCCAATATTGGTATTAATCGACATAGACATGGCAATTCTCCTGTGTGTGGCTGCCATGGTGGCTGCCGTCTGATTTGCCTGCGCAACAAATGCGCACAACTTGTTTCGTTTCGGGGAGGTATCCGCAACCATCGTGCCAAATCAAATTTATGCGAAATTTGTCGACATAACTTATTGTTTTTATTTAATTATTTTTAATTCGATTTTCCACAGTTCGTTTCCGTCGGGGCGCGGCAAAACAGGCCAGGTAGGAAATCGTTGCCGCCAAATGCGGAAATTGGCGTGTGTTCAGGCAAGATTTTCCGTACAACCTGGCCGGGCCAGGAATATGGCGGTTTTGCGCCGAAGATAGGCATTCGTTAACCTTATTCCATTAACGAGTAAGGTCATGAATTCAGCCAATCACGCATTCTCTAACGGGCTTGACCAACACCGTGCCGGCAACCTGCTTTCAGCGATAGAGCACTACTCTTCCGCGCTTGAAATCGACCCTGCCCTGGTTGAAGCGCATTGTAATATGGCAGCTGCGAATACCGCTCTCGGCAACTACGACAAGGCAGAAAACGGCTACCGAAAGGCCCTTGAACTTAAACCGGGCGATTCAGATACCCTGGCAAACCTCGGCAACCTCCTGCAAAACAGGGGGCAGCTGGATGAAGCTCGGACTTGTTATACAAAGGCGATCGAAAGCAATCCGGCCAATCCCGCCGCGCTGGCCAATCTCGCCAATATTCAGCTGAAGACCGCCCAGTTCGAGCAAGCCATTGAAAACTATCGAGCCGCCGCCGTACTGGCGCCCGGCACTTCATGGTTTTACAACAACATGGCGGCCGCCCTGACAAATCTGGGCCGGCTCGACGAGGCGGTCGAGGCCATTCATACGGCATTGCAGTCTGATCCCGAAAATGCCGATGCCTATAACAATCTCGGAACTATTTTGCGATCCCAGGCCAGGCGTGACGAAGCTCTTGAAGCCTTTGACAAGGCAATCGCCATCAAGCCGGACTGGCCGCCCCCCTACTCAAACCGGGCGATTACGCTAGGCCAGATGGCGAGAACAGATGAGGCCAAGGCCTGGTTCCGCAATGCGATCGCCATCGACGCTGAGTATTTCAATGCTCACAAGGGTTTGGCGAGTGTGCTGTCCGACAATGGCGAAACCGCTGATGCACGTAGAGAATTGTTGTGGTGTCTTGAGCGCGATCCGGAGAACGGCGAAATCCTGTTCCTGCTCGCCAACGTGGACCGGGCAGAAAGAGACTTTGAGGCGGCCGAGAGAAACTACCGAAAAGCGCTGGAAACCGGGGTTGAAGCGCCGGAAGTCCTGAGCAATCTGGCAACGACACTCTTTGACCTCAGGCGATACGAGGACGGTATTGAGATCGGCGAACGTGCGCTTGAAGCTGTGCCGGAATATGCCCACGCCCTGAATTGCATGGCGAATTGCTATATGAGCCTTGGCCAGCTGGAGGAAGCGTGCGCCCATTACGCCAGGGCGATGAAGTCCGATCCCGATTTTGCCGTAGCCGCCAACAATGCCGGAACGGCCTGGCGAAGGTTGGGAGATCTCGAGAAAGCCGAGGCAAGCCACAAAAAGGCTCTGGAAATTGACCCCGAACTGGCCGCAGGTTTCAACGGGCTGGGCCTGGTATATCAAGCCAGATACGAGCATGAACAATCCCTCGAATGGTTTGAAAAGGGGCTGGAGCTTGATCCGGGCGATGTTGAAATCCTCAACAATATGGCCGTGACCTATCAGTCAATGAGCAAATATGGCGAGGCCGTCCGGGTTTATAACCAGGCCATCGACCACAATGCCGATATCCCGGAGATCTATTTCAATCTCGGCAGTTTGCTTCAACTTGTGGGGCGATTTGACGAATCGGTACCGGCCTTCAAAAAAGCGCTGGAAATACGCCCTGATTACCACGAGGCGATCCCGTTTATTACGCATTCAATGATGCAATTATGTGTCTGGGAAAATCTGGAGACCGCTTTTTCGACCATCGTTGACAACATCAGTGAGGAGATCGAAATCGATGCGCCGATTTCGGCCTCACCTTTCAGCATGCTGAGTATGCCGGTGCCGCCGCAATTCCGCCTCGCTGGCGCGCGGCAGGTGTCCAATAACACGCGGATTTCTGTTGGTGCCTCCGAGGATACAAAGTATTTCGAATATTCAGAACGCGGCGAAAAGCTCAAAATTGGCTATTTGTCACCGGATTTCAAGACCCACAGCCTCGGCATGGCCTTCCTTGAACTGCTCAAGGGGCACAGCCGCGAAGAATATGAACTTTACGGATATTCTGTCGTGACCGACAAATGGGACAACGTCACCGACGAATTCATCAAGACGTTCGACAAATTTACCGATGTGGCGACACTGCCGACCCGTGAGGCGGCAAAGGTCATCAACGACGACGGTATTGATATTCTGGTCGATCTGGCCGGCCACACACGTGGCATGCGCATTGATATCATGGCCTTTCGCCCTGCCCCCATACAGGCCCACTATCTGGGCTACGGATACACGCTTGGCGCCGATTACATCCCATATTTAATAAGTGATGAGGTCGCCATCCCGCCCGAAATGGCGGCTTGTTGCAGCGAAAATCTGGTCATGCTGCCCGATGGCTTCATGATTGGCACCAAAGGTTCGGACAGCGACAAGGTATTTACCCGGGCCGAATGTGATTTGCCGGAAGACGGTATTGTCTATGTGAATTTCAACGGACACTACAAATTTGACCCGATGACTTTCGCCATCTGGATGCGCCTGATGCGTCGTAATCCCGACAGCGTTCTCTGGCTTAAAACAGGTTCAGACGTTGTTGTTGCCAACCTGCGCAAGGAGGCGGAGACGCGCGGCATCGATCCGGATCGTCTGGTTTTCGCCAAAATCATCGATCACGCCGATCATTTTTCGCGCCTCAAACTGGCTGATATCGGCCTCGACAGCTATTTTCACGCCGGCGGCGTCACAACAACAGATGCCTTGTGGGCCGGCGTGCCGGTCGTGACCATTGCCGGTGAAACGCCCAGCGGACGCACAGGCGCGACACTTTTGAAGAATGTCGGCATGCCCGAACTGATCGCCGAAAATCTCGAACAATATGAAAAATGCGCCTGGAAACTCAGCAGTGATCCCCAATACCTTCAGTCGATCAAAGACAAATTGTGGTTAAACAGAGAAACAGAAGCACTTTTCGATGCGCCGAGACTGGCCGGACAACTGGAAACCGCGTATTCGATGATGTGGGATAATTACGCTGCCGGAAACCTTCCGACAGCGATTGATGTGCCGCCTCAAAGTACGGCAGAATAATGAAATGACTGTGCCCGCCGATAAAGTAGCTGCGTTCGATACTCTTCTGGAAGAAGGAGAACTCGAAGCCGCGCTTGAACTTGCATTTGAGTTTCTGGAGACCGTCGGCAAAACCCCGGAAACCTTGATCCTTGTTGCCCGCGTCGCCGGCCGGATCGGCAGCGTCAGCAAGGCGGCCGGCTACCTTCGCGAGGCTATTGCCCTTGACCCCGAAGGGACAGAAGCCAAGGTAAATCTGGCGTATCTCTTTCATGTAAACGGAAATTTGAGTGAAGCGGAGCCGTTATTCGATGAGCTTTATGCTCTGGTTCCTCACATCCACGAACTGGCAGATGCCCTCGCCGATACCAAGTTCAGGCTGATGCGCTACGAGGAAGCCGCCAAACTAAACACCGAGTTTATCCAGCGCGATCCAACGAATTGCAAGGCGATCGTTTTTCTGGCCATGTCGCTTTGGGACACCCCGGAGAGGCAGCACGAAATCGCGCCCCTGTTGCGCAGTCTGGAGCCACTTGAAGTCGAACACGACATTCTGGCTCAGGCAGCGATTTATGCTTTCCGTCGCCTGAAATTCGACACCGCCCGAATACTCTTTGACAAATATTTTGCCGATATTCCAGTCGAACATGCTGTTGGCGGCATGCGCAACGCCTACGCTGAATACCTCCGCGCGGTTGGTCAGGAGGAAGACTGTCAGCGCGTCGCCGACGATGTGGTCAAGGCTTGTGATGAAATGATCGAACTGAATGGGGTTTCGACCAACCTCATCGGGACCAAACTTGTCGCCGTATCGATTACCAATGACGAAGACCGTTTACGTCGAGAATACAAGCGGGAGCGCGCCCGCGGTCCTGATCCTTTTGAATTCGTTGAATCGGGCCTGACGGAACTTGCGGCGGACTCAATTTCCAGGCTGCAGCGCCTGCAATCCGGTAAAGATGCCATTATCGTCGCGCACGGCGCTTCTGCTGCCGGAATCGTGCCGCATATTGACGCGCTATGTGCAACGGACGCCCGATTTTACACGCTCAATCGCTTTCTCCAGACCCGGGAACACCTGTTTTCAGGCAAGGGGCGTGATTTTGAAGGTCTCCTGATCTCCAACCCCAGAGCCGTATCGCTGTTCGCCGAGGAGCTTCTGAACTACTTTACAGCCGACCGCGAGAACGTATTTTTCACCACCAAATATGCCCTTCTGGGCTTTCAGCGCCTCGGCATCTCGACACCCGAGATTTTACTGAATTATCATGAATCGATCGTGCTGTTTAATTCCAATCACAGATTTGCGCCCAGCCCTTTCGATCCCCTGCAAATGATGGGCGGCAACAGCCTGTCCTCACTCATTCCCCTGGTTTTGCTCGGCCGGCCCAAGCGTATTTTCATATTTGGTGCCGATGGCGGAAACAAGAACGTCGGCAAGGCTCCTACCTATTTCTTCGGCACCCCGGGTGAAACTCAAACCGAGAAACTGCATGACATTGCGAGCAATAATCGACTACTCGCCGATTCATTTGAATTTGACGGATTGATCAATTTGCTCTTGATCGGCATAGAAGAGTTGTTTGACATCGAACGCCCGGAGATTTTCAACTGCAGCCCGGATAGCGCCTTGAATTCGTTGCCAAAAATCTCGGTCGATGACGCAATCCAGGCGCTTTGCAAGACCTGACAGACGCAAGGTATCGAACCCTGCAGTTAAATGGATAACCTGATGCCCCCCATCGACCTCGTCGACCCTGTGGCCAGCCTGTTCCAACAAGCCGAAGCTGAACCGGCCCGACCAGCGGTGGTGACCGCGGATTTAAGCGTCAACTATGCCGGGTTTGCCGAATATGTTCGCCATTTGGCACACGCCATATCGCAGACTGGCGATCATCCGAAAATATTGATCAACCTGGGTTGTGGCTTTCAGGCCTATGCTGCCATGTTCGCGACACTTATGGCCGGCGGCTATTACGTACCGCTGAATGTAGACGCGCCACTTTCCGTTCGTCGTCGAATATTCGAACTTTTCGCCCCCGATGCCGTGATTGGGGCGGCAGTGTCGACCGCGGAACTCAACGAGGCCAGTCATGATATTACCGCCATTGATCCGGATGAGGTTCCGCAACAGGAACTCACGTCGGCGAGGCCCCCGCACGAACTGGCATATGTCATTTTTACATCCGGCTCGACGGGATCGCCCAAAGGCGTGATGGTAACGCGCCACGGCCTCGAAAATTACCTCGCCTGGATCCGCGAAGATATGGCCGTGACGCCGAATGATCGCTGGTCCCAACACCCGAACATTGGTTTCGATCTCAGTGTGCTGGATATTTTTGGTGCCCTGGCCAATGGTGCATCGCTGCACCCCATCGGCACCAATGAAGGTCGACTGATGGCCGCCAGCGCGATCAAACGACGGGGGCTGACCATCTGGAATTCGGTACCAAGTGTCGTCGATCTGATGATCCAGTCGGGCCAGTTGACCAGCGACAACCTCGCATCACTCCGTCTCATGACGTTCTGCGGCGAGCCCTTGCTGGAGGAACATCTGGCAGCAATATTTCGTGCCCGCCCGGATCTGGTGGTACACAACACTTATGGCCCCACCGAGGCAACGGTCTCCTGCACACTGGTAAAACTCAATGCCGACAATTATCGACAGCACTGTGACACCTCGGCGGCACTTGGCAATGCCATCCGGGGGATGCGCCTCGATCTCGTCAACGGACCGAATGACGATGAAGGCGAAATCCGCATCACCGGCCCCCAGGTTGCCGGCGGATACTGGAATGACGATGACGCCACGGCGAAGGCTTTCAGCGCTGCAGTCAGCGAGGAAAAATCATTTCTGACAGGGGACTGGGCCCGGCGAACAGGGGGAAATCTGTATTTCCGCAGCCGGATCGATACCCAGATCAAAATCATGGGTCACAGACTTGAACTCAGTGAAATTGACGCCGCTATCCGGAAATCAGGCATTCCGGCCGTAGCTTGCACTTTTGTAGACGGCAAAATCCACGGCTTTCTGCAATTGAAGTCGACGGACATCGATCTGGCGGATTTGCGACAATTCCTGCTCGCGCATCTGGAGCCGTACGCCATCCCGTTCAATTTTCATTTCGTCGACGAATTGCCGCGTAATACCAATGACAAGATCGATCAGAAGGCGCTGGAAAAACTTGTTCGGATGGAAGCCGGGGTATGATTATCCGCGAAATAACTGAAGCGGACCTCGACCGGGTCATGGCTTTCAGCCGGCAAGTTTACGGTCCGAACAATATCGCTTTTGAGCCAGCTTATTTCGACTGGCAGTTCATGCGCTGCGCCGGAGAAACCCACGAAGACGGTTGCGGAGCCTTGCTGGCTCTGGATAATAATAATGAAGTTGTGGCAACCTGTCTGGTCGGGAAATACCCGGTGCTAATCAATGGCCAAATAGTCAAGGGCGGCTGGATCCAGGACTGGTTCGCCGCATCCTCAACTGGTGGGGTTGGTCTGGCCATGTTCTCGAAGGCCACGAACGATCTTGGTTTTTTTGGCGGGGCGGGGGTCGGCCAGCCCGCTATCGCCGCCATGAGTTTGCTAATGCCGGGATTAACCTGGTTCGAGTTAGAGCGAATGTTTGCCGTCATTGATCCGCAGCAGACGGCAGAACTGTGCTTCGCGACCAACACAAATACCATCGATTATCTGGGAAGCCTGCGTGTCCCGGCATCTGATCCAGCCGTCGCATCAGAAAAACTGACTTTATTTGATGCAGCTTATGACGATGTTTGGTCCGATATTGGCGTCAAATATTTAGCGACAACACATCGTTCAAGCCGCTTCATGAACTGGCGATATATCGATCACCCGCTTTATGAATATCAGTGCTATATCTCCAGGGGCAGCAAGGGACCGGTCTATTATGTCTGGCGTGACGAAAAAGTCGCGAATCAAGAAGTTAGTGTCGGTCGCATCTGCGATGTTATTGGCGAACCTCAAGCCATCGCCGAAACCTTTCCCTCAATTTTCAGTGTTATGGCCAGGGCCGGGCATGCCTTCGTCGACTTCCACTGCTCAAATGCTGCCGTCAATGCGGCGCTGGCGGCCGCGGGCATGCAACCTGTCGTCTCACGGCCCGATTTCGACCTTGCCCGGCTGTTCCAGCCGCTGGAGTCCGCGCCAAACAGGAAGCTCGATTACTATTACAATCTGCGCGCCAATGTTGATCGCCTGTTCAGCGCCAACTATAGCCTGACATATTTCACCAAAAGTGATTCCAATCAGGACAGACCGAACAAATACTGACGCTGGGCGTTTACGGAGTTTTCACTTGTACTGGTCTATGATTGGTTTCTATTCTGGCGCCGGCCAACCGTATTGAACGACCGGCACGACAAGGAACCACAATGGCTTCTCGTGAACAGCTTATCGACCTGGTTTATCAGGTTATCCGGGATATCAACGCTGATCTGCCGCTCGACCGGAAACTGGCCGAAAGTCCTGATACGGCTCTGCTGGGATTTGGCAGTTTCCTTGATTCCCTGCAACTGGTTTGCCTGCTGCTGTCTCTTGAACGCAAGATCGAAACCGAATTCGATACGAAACCTGCCTTGATGGAAGACGTCGAACTGCTCAGCGAAATCGGGCCCCTGAATAATGTCGGTTCATTATCTGACTACCTGGCAGCACTACTCATGCCGGGCGAAAAGATATCAGGTCATGCAACGGGTTAAAAAGGAACATCCACGGTGTCCGGGTTAAAAGTCGCCGTCCTCGGACACCTGGCGCTTGACCAGGCAGCGACACGTTTGTCATCAGACCCCGACGTCGCGGCCAGTCAGCTTCAACTCCAGAATTTCACTCGCGTGTTGATGGACGATGGCCGGATGCTCGACCATCTCGAATTTCTCAAGGGGTCCCGACCTGAATTTTCTGATACGCGGTTCTCGGTATGGGAAATCTATCTCGCCGGTGGACTGCTGCTGGCATCAAGCCTGCGCAGGGCCGGGCTTGAGACCAAACTCATCAATACCATCGACAATCAAAACGAGGACGAAGCGATTGCCGAATTGATTGACTTCGCACCGGACATCCTGGTGCTGTCGACCACATTCGTGCTGTCACAGGGGCAATTTTTCTCCTTGTGCCGTACCGCTCGCAGCTGGTTGCCCGATGCATTTATCATTGCCGGCGGTCAGCATATCTTTACCACCATGCTGAATATGCCGAGGGCACAACAAAGACAATACTTCACGGCTTCAGGGATCGACGCATTTGTAAATGACAGCCAGGGTGAGAGTGCGCTTGTATCGCTTTGCCTGGACCGCGCCTCGATCGCTGATACCCCAAACGTCGTTTGGGCGAACGAGGACGGCGACGTCATCCACAACGAAATCGCCCTGGAATCAAACGACATGAACCAGTCGCTGGTCAATTTCGAGGACGCAGCACCGGGCTCCATCGTTTCCATGCGCACGGCACGTAGTTGTGCCTTTCGCTGCGCGTTTTGCTCCTATCCTTCAGTGGCAGGGGAACTGGCGCATACGGGCGTCGAAGAATCCCTGGCCGCACTCATCCGGGCGAAAGAAGCCGGTGCAAAGGCAATCATATTTACCGATGATACCTTCAATGTGCCACGCGACCGCTTTGAGGAACTCATTGACAGGATGATTGAAGCCGACATCGGCCTGCCCTGGTATTCCTTTTTCAGGTGTCAGTACGCTGATCGTGACCTCGTGCGAAAAATGCGCCTGAGCGGGTGTGAAGGCGTTTTCCTTGGCATCGAATCCGGCTCGGACAAAATCCTGAAAAACATGAAGAAAGGCGCTATTTCAAGATTTTACTGGGATGGCCTAGAGTGGTTACAGGAATTCGACATTATCTCTGTTGGCGCATTTGTTATTGGCTTCCCGGGTGAGACAGAGGAAACCGTGGCCGAGACGGTCAATTTCATCAAACGATCCGGCCTCGATTTTTATTTCATTCAGCCATTTTACTATTTGCACCATGCGCCGATTTTCAAACGCCGCGAGGATTTCGGGCTACAGGGCAATGGCCTGCGATGGTCGCACGACACCATGAACTGGCAGACCGCTATCAGCCATATCGACCGGATTTTCCACGAAGTGTCCGACCCCGTGTTCATCAATCCGGATTACAATCTCTGGGAAGTCGCCTATCTGCGTGGCAAGGGAATGTCGAAGGCACAAATCATCGACTATCGCCGACAGGTGAATGCCATGACTGTAAACCAGATGCGGAATGCTGACCGGGGATCTTTTGCCGTTACATCAAGAGACACCGGATTTCAGAAATCAAATCAGACAGACGTTCAGACCGCACGACCATAATTTTCAGGCGGCTTCACCGCCGACAAACCGAACAAGAGGCTGACAGTGACGTATTTGGTGACGGGTTCCGAAGGATTTATCGGGTCTCACCTTGTGGAACATCTCGTAAGATCGGGAATTTCCGTCAGGGCGACCGTGCTCTACAACTCGTTCGGGCACACGGGCTGGCTCGCCGATCTGCCGCCCGAAATCGCCACGGAAATTGATGTCGTATTTGGCGACGTTCGGGACCGGAACTGGGTCAATAGCGCCGTAAAGGGTTGCGATACGATCATTCATGCCGCCGCACTGATCTCGGTGCCCTACTCCTACGCGGCGGTGGAAAGTTTTCTCGACACCAATGCAAGTGGCACACTGAACGTTCTGTCGGCTGCGCGCGATGCGGACATTTGCCGCCTCGTCCAGATTTCCTCGAGCGAAGTCTATGGTACGGCGCAATACGTGCCGATTGATGAAAATCATCCCCTGGGGGCGCAGTCCCCCTATGCTGCGACAAAAATAGCCGCCGACCAGATGGCGAAGTCGTTCTACCATGCCTATGGTTTGCCCGTCACTCTGGTGCGTCCCTTCAATACCTATGGGCCGCGACAAAGCACACGGGCGATTATTCCCACGATCATCACACAATGTCTGCAGGAAGATCCCAGTCTGAACCTGGGTGTCCTGCAACCGACTCGCGATTTTACATTCGCCCCCGATCTGGCCGTCGGCCTGGCTGCGGCGGCGACGGCGCCCGACATTGACGGCGATGTGATAAATTTCGGAACGGGCTTCGAAATATCAATTGGTAACGTCGTCGAAATGGTCGCAGAAATTCTCGGTGTTGAGGTCGACGTCAATTTCGACGAAGACAGGATCCGTCCGGCGAACAGCGAGGTCGAGAGATTGTATGCCGATGTCAACAAGGCCGAAAAAATGCTGGGCTGGAAGCCGAAATTCTCCGGCAAGGCGGGTTTCAAGTCAGGATTGAGAGAAACCTGTGACTGGTTTCGAAATATCTCGTCCTATCAAAAAAGTATGTACCCGGAAGCCTTCAACTCGATCCCGCTCAATGGTAATTATAAATGAACCGGTATTTACGAAATATTTGCAGGATGATGGCTCCGGGACAACTAAACTTTGGAGTTGGAACAGTTTAACTTTTTTCGCGCCATTTTTAAGTGGCGCGCGATTTGATGATCAAAATAGTAATGTTCGACGATTTTCGAGGGTATTGGCACAGGATGTGCAGGGTTATTTTGCAGCATAATGTGTTTATGATGCGAAATGTGCCCGACCACAGGGCGCAGGACGTGTTTTGAGCGATGTGGAGAGCTTGGTCAGAATACAGGGGTACTGATTGGTATGACGAATATCCAAAAAGCTAATCTGGAGATTGATGAAAATCGCAATCGGCGCCCGGATCGCGGCGCAATTTCTGATGCACCATCCCCGGCAGCTTCAGTCATGCTGATGGCTGGCGGACGTGGAGAACGTTTGATGCCACTGAGCAATGCTGCGCCCAAGCCAATGTTGCACATCGGTGATCGTCTGGCCCTCGAGCCAATCATCTGTTCGTTCGTTGATCACGGTCTGCATAACATTTTCATTTCCGTCCACTATATGGGCGATGTCATCGAGAATCATTTTGGTGACGGCGCGTACTGGGGGGCGAATATTTCGTACATTCGCGAAGCGACGCCTCTGGGTACTGCTGGTTCCCTGAAATTGTTGCCGGCCAATCTGGACAAGCCGGTTATTGTTATGAACGCTGACATCGTTTCGGCCTTCGATATTACCGATTTACTGGCCCGTCACTCGAAATCTGGCGCTGACGCGACTGTTACGACGACGAGCTATAAACAGACAATCCCGTTCGGCGTCATCAGGCAGGTAAATGGTCAAATTCTTGAAATCTCGGAACGCCCGACGTCCAACTTCGATATTTGCGCCGGCATCTACGTACTATCACCGAACGCCTTGAGTTATTTGCCGGAGGAACAGCGTCACGACATGCCCGAATTTCTCAACGCGCTGAATGACGCCGACTGCAAGATCGTTTCTTACGATATACAAAGCGATTGGATGGACATCGGGACAATTGAGGATTATCGACGCGCTCAGATTCTAACTGCCGGGTAGAAGCAGGCCGCTCGCTATTTCTCACCCCCATTCAATATATGTGAGACGAACGGATTTCAGTGACCAAAAATACAATGCATCTATTGCCGCTGGCTGAACCCAATCTGACAGGAAATGAATCCCGCTACTTACAGGAATGTATAGACTCCGGATTCGTTTCTACGATTGGAGCTTTCGTCGGGCAATTGGAGCAACATGTCGTCGACGCGACCAGTGCCAGTCATGCAACTGCAGTTAGTTCAGGCACTTGTGGATTGCATTTGGCATTACAGGTATTGGGCGTTCGACCGGGAGACCTGGTCATCGTACCAAGTTTCACTTTTATCGCCAGCGCGAATGCCATTGCCCACTGCGGGGCGCAACCCTGGCTTCTGGACGTGTCCATTGATAGTTGGAATTTGGATGCAAATCTTTTGGCCGATCAGCTGGAAACTGAAACGGTGCGTGAAACACAGGGGCTGGTACACAAAAAAAGTGGACGCCGGATTTCCGCTATAATGGCGGTCTACGCGTTGGGATTGCCTGCGGACATGGATGCGCTGGCTGAGATTTCTGCGCGCTATGGCCTCCCGCTTCTTGCCGATGCAGCCGCAAGTCTGGGGGCTTCGAACAACCATCGGGCCATCGGTCAAATCGGCGCAGATTTGTCAGTCGTATCGCTCAACGGCAACAAGACCGTTACATCGGGTGGTGGCGGAATTATTTTTGGTAACGACGTAAAACTACTTGATCGAGCCAGGCATTTGTCTATGACCGCGAGAAGCCCGGAAGAAGATTATTTGCACGACGCCGTCGGTTACAATTATCGCATGACCAATCTGCAGGCTGCCGTCGGTTGCGCCCAAATGGAACGCCTGGACGAGTTTGTTTCAGCGAAGCGCCAAATAGACCGACGTTACCGCCATGCAATTGTCAATTCGCCTCATTTCGCTTCATTTCCGGCACCGTCCTGGGCTCGAAGTTCGTGCTGGATCAGTGGCGTCAGAGTTCTTCCAGGCTCAACTTGTTCCGCCGGGCAATTGCAAAATTTACTGTTGTCCAACAACATAGAATCTCGGCAGTTCTGGCGGCCACTACATCTGCAGCCGCCCTATAAAAATGCGGTCGCCACGCCAATGCCTGTCGTAGAATCTATTTGGCGTAAAATTGTCCCATTGCCTTGTTCAACGCATTTGAGCGCCGAGGATCAAGACCGTGTCATCAATGTATTGGTAAACCCAATTGAGAAACAATCGAGAAGTAACACGCTAAACGATTACAAACTTTAATTTCGTGAAAGCAGGATCAACTGGATGAGAGGACTAAACGAAAAGTGGATGTCATCACTAATTGGCAATATCCGATTAGCAGATAAAGACCGCGTATTTTATCGATATTCGGATGAGCAACATTCTTACTATGATCTTTGCAAGGCAGTTGAAAAGATTTGTGCCCTTCTACAAAAAGCCCCGGACGGGCCAGTAGTGGTTTATGCCGAAAAGAGTTTCAGCACCTATGCGGCTATTACGGCCATTCTGTTGTCGGGCAAATGCTGGGTGCAAATAAGCACGAGTTCTCCGAGTGCACATATTAAAGGTGTTCTGGACCAGCTCGATCCAGGTCTGATTATCGTTGATGGTGTTAGTTCGACAAACCTGGAAGAAAAAATTGATTTGGCAGAAGTTAACTATGCCAACGTCAATGAAATTCTCACAAATTCAGAGCCTGCAGAAATAGATTATCGCATCCCCGAAGCTGATAATGTGGCGATGATATACTTCACTTCAGGCTCAACCGGCATTCCAAAAGGGGTAAGAATAACATTCGGTAACATGACGGCGATGATAGAACAACTATCTGAAATTTTGCCCTATCGCGACGATGATGTCCTTGCGGACTATCATGAACTGAGTTTTGTAATTTCAATTCCGGTGCTTTGTTTTGTGTTGTTTACGGGGCGCGCAATTTCTCCTTCGCTCACCAAAATAGAATCCTGGCTGCCGATGAAGCACTTACTGGATAATCTCGTGACTACGCTAATCACCTTGCCATCGACAATGGAGTGTATAAAAAGACTAACAGGAGGGAGAGGCGTAGAAATCCAGTTGGACACTCTGGTTTTGTGCGGCGAGCCGCTAAAGTCAAACCTTCTCAAGTTTGTTCTGGATGAAATTAATCCGGACCGGTGCATCAATTTTTATGGATCGACAGAGGTGTCGCCTTGGGTTTTTAGTCACGAATGCAAGCGCGAAGATACAATAAATCCGAAATATGCCGGCGTAACACCGATCGGCAAAGCGCTTTCGATGGTTGATTATGAAATTGACGAAGACTCAATATTAAATGTTTCCGGACCTCAGGTAAGTTTCGGATACCTTCACGAAGACAATGAATCGTTTTACGCCAAAGGTAACAAATGGTGGTTCAAAACCGGTGATATTGTTGAAGTTGAGGGAGATGTACTGCTTTGCAAAGGCCGGTATGACAGTCAGATAAAAATCAGCGGACACAGAGTGGACTTGATCGAAATCGAGGTCGTGGCAGCAAATACACTCAACCTTCAGTTCGTGCACGCTTTTCATATGGAAAAGGAAAGCGGTGGCCAGATTGTGCTGGTTCTGAAGAGTGATGAAACTGACTGGGCTTCCGGGCAACTTGTCAAGGAATTGGCAAAAGTGCTGCCTGGTTACAAGGTGCCGGCACAAATTTACTTTATCGATGAAGTTCCGATAAACAAGAATGGGAAACTGGACCGGAAAAAGGTCAAACAAGATTACCTGGCAGCCAGTCAGGCTAATACAGATGCAAGAAATATCGAATGAACATGAACAACATAGAAGATGAAACAATGGATTTTGCGAGAGCAGCTCTTGCAACTTTATTGAAATCTGATGTTGAAGAAATAACGCAAAATTCTTCACCCAGGAATACAAACGGCTGGGATTCCCTGGCGCAGGTGAATTTGATTCTGGCGATTGAAAAGGAATATGAAATCAATTTTGCGATTGGGCAAATTCTGGAATTTGAAAGTCTTTCGGATATCGTTAAAACGACGGTCGCCGCAATCGGTGACAGGGGTCGCTGAAGATGTCAGATTTCCCGGTTTTTTCTCTCCGGAGAGAAAGTCGACTTGATAACTTTGTCACGAAAGCTTGAAGAAAACAGCGATTTGGCACAAATGGATTAATGATGAAGCCGATATGGATGACGCCCTCCATCACTATTATCCCGATTGTGTTGATGACTAGATATTGTTTGTGGCAACTCACTCCTGGACAACAAAAACAAGCTTCAATCGGGTATTATCGTCAAAGGCGGCAACAAGTTTTTTGGCGTTGTTTTGCTCAATGATATTGATTTTCTTCATCGAAATTGCGGGATCTCGGGAATTATAGGCGTGCCGGGGTATCGGATTATGGCCTTTTACTCTGAGGCTGTTTTGTTACTGATGGGCCATGCGTTCAACCGGTTAATTATTCGCAAAGTTTTTTGTGAGAGGATCTCTGAAGACATAAAGACATATTTGATGAGGGTCCTCGGGATGAACCATTAGAGCGTTCACAGACAACACATTTTGAAAAACGGCAAATACCGGGATTGTTATATGATGGCCATCTTCAAAGATGAATACGGTGAATATTTTGTGCACACAGGTTGGTAGGTCCAAGCCACATGTCAACGTATCGAATCACGCCACCATAGTATTCTCGAGGCTCTGACAATGCATAGAAATCACGCTCGCGAAGTGATCTCGGAATTTTGCCTGGTTCCCAGGAAAATAAGCAAAAGGATTCTGTCCGCGATAATGCGGGGACAAACAATGGAACCCGCATTTTCCGAGTTTGTCACGCTTGAGGAGTACGACGGACTCAAACTTGAGTATCAGTCCACGCAGACAATGCTGGAGCGTAACGGCAATGGAGCAGTGCCGAGGAACCTGGCTTTTTATCACATATTGGAGAAACGATTTGAAGGTTATGCCTGGCGTTCTGTCAAACCAGGCGGCAAGCAACCAAATCAACTACTTGTGGAACATTCACAGCCGTTCAAAAGAGGTGTGAGAGCATCACTTAGTTCATTGCTGTTTGGACGAATAGGGTTTGATAAACCGGGCCAGGGCAAGGCCTACAATCCTCATGTGTATAACGTTCATAGCAATAATCGGGAAGAGCTCGATACGTTCCTGTCACTGATTGGAGCGGCCGCATTAAATGGAGAAGAGACCAGTGTATTGATGAATTGGTATGACAATGCGAAAACGAACCGATCAAACACTCTTGTAAGTCCGATATGCCCTGATTATGCCAACGAAAATTTGGGAGACGGACAGTTCAGATTTACCTTTGATGGATTGAGTGACGGCGTTGGCCTGTCAGCTCAACGCTTACTTCAATCTCTGACCAAAATTCACGATTTTCTAGACAGCGAAGGAATAAAATTTGAACATGTCGCCGCAATTGGAGATTTCGAGAGCTTTTCGGAGAGGAATGTTGAACGCGTCTCCGAATCTCAAGAATCTTTTGTAAGAAAGCTCAGAGAGAGCCAAAAAAAGCTGAGCATGGTTGCAAATTTGACGTCGACACCGCTGTTTGTTGAGGCACACGGCGGCAAGATGGTTTGGCAAAGTGCATTTCACCAGAATTTAAAAGCGCTCTTGTCAGGTGAGTTCGGTAACACTCTACTTGATGCGGCGGCCCTGTCATCAATTTGCGATGCCAGACGACCGCTGATCAACCGGTGGCATGGTGAAATCTCGGAAGATGCGATTAGAGACATCGTCTTATACCAGGGGGCTGAATATGCAACAATGGGTGAGCTGATTTCCCGCTCATATGCGAACCCCTTGGTGATCGGTTCAGACCACCATCGCATGGCACCGTTTTATTGGTTTGAAAACCGAATCCCATTTGTTTATCTAAAATCCAATTACATGCGGGAGGAGTGATTTTTATGGCATTGAATGTCCAGGAGTTGATGGAAGGTTATTCAACAACCGGCTTCGTCCTTGTAGATGGAAATCAAGGTTTGTTTTCCGAAAAAGAGTTTTTGGAAATCCAGGAGATTTGTCAGAAAGTTGACAAAGAGCACGTTGAAATAGGAGACGCGGATGAACCAAATTTTCTTGAAGTCGGAAGATTTCTGACAGATGTAGAAGAGGTTCAATACGTTAACCGCCCGTTGTCCGACAACTTGATGAGTATTATTGCCTCTGCTGATCGTATGGAGTGTTTCAAGGAACTTCTTCAGGAACCAATACTTCATGTTCGACGAGTGCAATACAATTCCATGGAACAAGGTTGCTTCATTGGCCGCCATTTGGACGTCGACAGTAATCCCGACTATATTGTGGCAATAATCATACAATTTGGTGAAGACTATGGCGGTGGAGAGTTTGTTATCTACCGTGATGGTCAGGACCGAGCCGTGTACAAAACGGGAAAATTCAGCACCGCGATTTCCAACTGTCATCTTGAACATGAAGTCAAACCGATAAGCCATGGCACGCGCGGCTCATTAGTATATTTTTTGAGTAAACACGATGGAAAGAACCGGAGATACCTGAAGTAATATTCGGGAATTTCCCACTGCCTCTGAGTGACAATTGAAATGCCATCATCCTGGCAGACCGAACGGGTGGATGAGGAGCAAGTGCTCCAATCAATAACATCAATAGCGCGAGTTTATCGTAACTGCTTTGGTCGCAGTTCCCTGGAGTAGCAATGATGAAGCAGTTAGATTCGTTTACTTTTTTTCAAGACAGTTGGCATAGCGACAACATCGGGGTCATTGGTCCCTTATCTCACGCGTCCTGGCTTGGTGGCGTTGTCTGGGATGGCGCCAGGGCATTCGAGGGTTGTATTCCAGATTTACAAGGCCATCTCGATCGGCTTCAAAAATCTTGTAGTGCGCTAGGCTATCCTTCACCTGTGGATACCGGAACTCTCTCAGGCATCGTGTCTGAAGGCATTGACAAGTTCTCAAAGAACGACGAATTGTACATCAGACCGATGATCTGGCCTGACGCAAGCTCGGGTTTATTGATGCCAGATATGCAGTCCATAAATTTCAGCGTTACAGTTGTAAGAATGCCCATGCCAGATGACTATGGCTTCAGTGCATGTATGTCGTCCTACCGTCGGCCACCTTGTGATGCGACAATTATTGACTGCAAGGCGGCGCATAACTATCCGCTTGGAACCAAGGCGATGATCGAGGCAACAAATGGAGGTTATCAGAACGCGATAATGCTGGATTGCAATGGGAATGTTGCCGAGTTTACGTCAGCAAATATGTTTGCAGTTATTGATGGAATTGTTGTCACACCAGTTCTCAACGGAACTTTTTTGAACGGAATTACGCGTCAAACAGCCATAAAGCTTTTGAGTCAGTTGGGTTACGAATTGGAAGAAAGAACGCTTCATCCTGATGAACTTGATCGCGCGACTGAAATTATCAGTACGGGGAATTATGGAAAAATAATGTTTGTGAATCGTTTTTGCCAAAAGCAGCTTGGCCCGGGTGAGGTCTATAAATCACTGAAAAATGCCTACTGGGAGTACAGTAAGGCATACATGTATTGAACTGCTATAAAGACATCAGGTGAGTACAGAATTTGATTGTTAACCTGGACGAAGTAGTTCCGACCTGATCAGATACCGCTCCTTGAGAAAGGCGAGGGTTACTGATTTTGATAGCGGTGTAAAACAAATCATCGAAACACATTGAAAAGTAATCTTCATGTTGCTGTTTGGCGAAAAGGTCATCCGTAAAAAAGTCGACCTTCTCAATCTGGCCGACGAACCGAGCAATGTTTATATCGCGAGTGCAAAAGGCGATTTGCTGCAAACGCAGTTGTTCCCGGACGAAGAAAGTGCCCGGGCCCGGGTTGGTGCCTGACAATTGAAGTGGTCCGCCATGTAGAGTATTCTTCCGGGATCGGAGGAGAGGCGAAATGAGTGTCCCTGGCGACGCAGCCATCACATATGACAGCGGCATGCAGGACTATCTGGTGGCGGGTGAAACCAGGACTTTTGCACTTGGCAATCGCGGTCCCATTCGCTTCACCGACGACGGCAACCTGCACCCCGACATTACCGAGGCCTACTGGCGCTGTGGCTTTTATGTCCTTGAAGGCGTGCTCGGTGCGACCGAACTGGCAGAGATTGAAGTTGACGTTCTGGATATCCTCGACCGACTTCCTTCGGCGGAAGGATCACCGGTCGACAGACAAGGGCGCCCTGCTCTGGCGCTGGATTGCGAGGCAACAACTCTCTTCTGGTCCAGACCTCTGGCCGACACGTCCGGCGGACACCGTCCCTTCAAAATGATTGAACCCACGGCGGCCGCGAACGCACCGGAGGAAATCGTTTATTTGATGCTGGGCACGTTGCAGTTTTCCGAAGCCTTGCTGCGGACCTACGGTCACCCTGATTTGCTTCGCGTCGCTGCGGCCATCAATGGCCCGGATTTTGTGCCCTTCAACGAGGCTTTGATTATCAAGGAGCCAGGCCTCGGTGCCTCTTTTGCCTGGCATCAAGATGGCAAGACCCACTGGGACAGCGAAGACTGGGATGAAGGCATTCACGGCTTCTGTTTCATGGGCCAGCTTTATGGCAGCACGGCGGCGAACGGCGTCTGGATCGTGCCGGGTTCGCACAAACGCGGCAAGATCGATATCAAGGCGCTGGTGGCAGAGGCCGGGTCTGAAAGGCTGCCAGATGCTGTACCGGTGATTTGTGCGCCCGGCGATGTCGTGATCACCAATTTTCAGTCCTTACACGGCTCATTTGCCAACACCAGTCAGGACTGCCGGGTAACGGTCAACATGGGCTTTCATCGCCGGGCGTCGGTGCTGGGCGTGCAGGGGAATCATCGACATGCTGCACCCGCCGTTTATGACGAGGATCATATTGCCATCCGTTCGCGCCTGATCGGCTACGCCATTGATGCCCGCCGACGCCATTTCCCGCACGAGACGCCCTTTGATTATGCGCCGTACCGCGGGTCCAGTGATATTCCGGTCTGGGACGAAAAGGTAATGAGCAGTCTGAAAGACTACAATTTGCGTGATATGAGCATCTGACGGGCGTCCTGTTCGGGCTATTGGCCACGAAATGCATGAAATTTGCGAACAGTGGTTTCGAAAACAGCAGCAAGGCACTTGAGTAATTCCTGAGTTGCGGCATTTCCGCCCTCGATCCGTTGGATCGTGAGCACACTCAGACAGGCATGCCATGATTTTTTTGAGAAGCCGAAGTTCAAATGATTGTTCGGCAACGACTTCTTTCAGTTCGCGCGCTTCATGGCGCAGGGCCGTAACCTCGCCCGTGGAAGCCGCCGCTTGCCGGCTTCCATAAACTCCTTCGACTATTTGTAATAAATGCTCCAGGCGATGGTTTCGTCATCACGCAAGCCGTCCACCACAATGCGGATCTTCTCCTCCGCCGAATATTACTTGCGTGTTGCCCGGCGGATATCTTTGATCGCCTTCGCCGCACTCGTCTGTCTTGTTTGCGATTTCTGTTTCATCTTCATTCCCATAGCGCTCACTGCGATGAACCAGGAACCCTCTCTCAGGCAATCCCGCCAGTTTGTTCCATTGGCGCTGATGTCAGACAGGCGCGAACATAGGTCACGATCTTGTTCACAGTGCCGAGCGTGGAGTCAATGATTTCGGAAACCTCGATTTTCAACGACCACGTACTCTCTAAAAAAATAATCAGTTCGACTATTCCGTAGGAGTCCAAAATCATGCTTTCGAACAGTGGCTCATCAAGCGGAAACTCATTGGCCGGGTAAGGGCATCCCGGACTGGACACCAAGTGTTCGATGACAGCTTGGCGGATGAATTCCTCCGTGTCAGGGGCATTTTTCATCATCGAGGCTTCCTAATTGAGGCTGAGGTGACAACAACGCACTCTCTTCGCTCATAATGGTGTTGATATCGCCCGTCAAGCCGGATAATGCCGAATGGCGATGGAGGCACTACAGGCGCAGTGTCCGGGTTTGCTGGCTCGACATCAGGGTAACGCCCGGCGGCACGTCCCTGACTACGACCGTATTGGCGGCGATCCGTGCGTTGTCGCCGATCTTGATCTGCGGAAAGACGACGACGTTGGCACCCAGGAGGACGCCGCTTCCCACCTCGACCTCGCCAAACAGCTTTGAGCCTGGACCCAGGAAACAAAAATCCCCAATTGTAACGTCGTGGCCAACATGGGAGGCGTAATTGAAGTATACGCCATCGCCCACCTCGGCGAGGGAGGAAATAACGACCAGCGGCGCCATAAGCGTCCCCCGGCTCAGCGTTGCCGACGGGTAGAGAATTGCCTGTGGATGGACTACCGTCATCGCTTCGTTTCCGGCCGCGATTACGGCCTTGAAAATCTCCCGTCGCCTGGCGTTGTCGGCTAGGGCCAGGACATAGCCCGCATCAGGGTACTTTCCCGAGCTGATGACGTCGTCATTGCCCAGGTACGGATAGCGCTGATACATACTGAAGTTGTTTGGTTCCGGTGCCAGGTAGCCGATAATGGAGTGGCCTTCGGGCCCGAGCGCCGCCTCAGCCAGTTCGAAAGTGTCACTGGCACCGATTACGATCAGCTCCTTGCTAGTCATGTTTCAATCAACTTCTCTTTACCATAATTCCGTGTGACAAGGCGCCGAACAAATCCGTATCACCATTATGGTTGACGCCCGACTCAGCGATGATGATGACGCCACTCTCGTGGCTCATGACGGATTAAACCAACATTTCCTGGATGACTTCTATAACTACTCCGAACATAGCCAAACAGATCGGATTGGGCAACCATGGTTCGCTCTCTTGCCAGAGTGAGACGCGACTGTGCCTGAAATATGCCCATGGCATCATTGCCGTCGAGGTAAATCCAGTCGTTGGCAAGAAGGTACAGTTCGGTGCGCAGATTGCCGAGCCAGCATACATTCCCGGCGTCCTGGAAATGGACGCAAATCCATCCTTCGGTGACGGCCTGCTGCTACAGCGGTCAGGCCTGATACAGCGCGACGCAGACGGTCATTCTCCTTCTGCAACCGATTCAGTTCGCTTGCCTGGTTCGTTCTCATACCACCTTACTGCTTGCGCCTCCGGCTATAGTCTGTTCCACAACTCCGATCTTCCGGATCGCATCAATCCTCTTCTTCCCTTGCCTCACAGGCACATCGACCTGCCGCAGCACGGTTACTGTTTTCTCCGGGTTGGACAGTTTGCTCGCCATGTTTGATCCTCCCTTTCCTGACGATAAAGGTGGACCACTTTCTCGGGGGAAGACAAATCAGTTCGAACTGGCTGAGCGCAATATCTGTATAGCCGACAACCGTCGAAGTACTTTATGAGATTTCGGGAAATACACTAATCCGTCGTCTCTTAATCAAACTCAATCGATATATTCATCCTTTGAATAAGCCCGACCGGACGGTTGCCCCAGCACATCCCAATAAGACATCGGAGAGCGGCCCTCGCCCGGACGCTTGATACCCAGATTGATACTGTTGAATAATTCACCCGCTGCAATGTCAGTAGCGGCCACCAGGCTCTTGCGAACCACGGAGATGTTTTTGTACTCTGAGGGAGTAGGCACCTTGTCTGACGAGCCGAGAGCTGCCTCGACCTCACGTATCGACTGGATCATCCGGCCCAATTCGGCTGGTTCCAGTGAAGCCGCATGATCTGGCCCCGGCAAGGTTCGGCTGATCGTAAAATGTTTTTCACAGATCCGGGCGCCCAGCGCAACTGCAGCGACCGGTACAGTTATTCCCGATGAATGATCCGAGTAGCCTGCAACCAGTCCGAAACGATTTTTCAAAGTAGCCATGGCGCGCAAATTCACATCTTCAAATGGTGTCGGGTACTCCGTTGTGCAGTGTAGCAACGAGACGTTTTCAACAAGTGCAGCCATTCCCGCCGACGAAGCGAACGCTGCCTCGAAACCCGCTGCATCCGGGGGCATGTCGCCACCCATATATCCAAATGCCAGAACGCCAAGTGCACTTTCCACCTCATCCAGTGTCGACATTCCCGTAGAAAGAATAACCGGTTTTCCCGAACGTCCAGCGTGAAACAAAAGCGCAGCATTGGTAATTTCACCAGAAGAGATTTTTAACCTGGACACACCGATAACGTCGATCAGGTATGACAAACCGTCCGGATCAAAAGCCGTCGACATAAATTCGATATCGCGTTCAACACAATGCCTGGCCAGGGCCTGGTGCATCGCATCGTCAAGTTCAAGCTTCTTCAGCATTTCGTATTGTGAAGTTTCAGAGCCTGTCGTCTGTTTCTGATATTCGGCCTTGGTTGCAGATTTCGTCACGCCGTTTTCTGCTTTGAAGGTTTGAAATTTGACGGCGTCCGCTCCCGCGTCAGCCGCGACATCAACCAATTGCAGGGCAAGATCAAGCGACCCGTTGTGATTGACGCCTGCTTCTGCGATCACAAATGTTGGATTGTCAGCTAAATGCCTTGACGTCGACATTCAAAATCCTTCCTGCATTCAGAATTATGTACAAGTCACTGATTAATTCATCAAAAGCGTTATTGCGGTTGCGCCGGATATTGGCGACCTTCAGTGGACTTCACAGCCTGATCCGCGCAACGACATTACAATTTGGTAATGCAGAACATGTATTTGATACGACAATCATCATCATATGAACTTGTCGGCATTTGATATTTTACCGGCACTTGCGGAATTTTTGACTAGCGAAATGCCGACTAGTCCAGAGTCGCCATGGGACACTTGCGGCAAATTGAATTATCGTAATATTTACCGTTCGCCTGGCTCTTGCGAAAATCTTTATAAATTTCACCTTGCCATATATCCCTTAGATCCGTTTCACGCCAATTGCCCATAATCAACTCGTCTCCGTCATCGAAACAGCAAACGGTGACGTTGCCATTGATCTTGACAAACATGCGCTGAAAAGGCTGGGCACAGTGAAATCCCTTTACTTCAGGAAATTCGTCAAGTTCCGAATTCGCGTGATCGCTGTAAAAACCGAAACCGATGGCATCAACCACCCCTTCCCACATAATTTTCAGGCCTTCGAATTGACGGAACCAATACTCGGATTTATACATCACCATCGACAGTCTGACGTAACAAGCCGGATTAATTTCGTTCCGCAATTTTACAAAATTATAAACGTTGTCGATCACTTTGCCGAGCGAAGTCCCCTTGCGCTGGATTTCGAAGTCCCTGGGATTAATGGCATCGAATGAGACAAACAGATTATCCAGTCCTGCCTCCAAAAGAGATTCAGCCATTTTCTTTGTTAACAGAGTCGCATTGGTGTTCATCATGACATCGACGACACCCTGTTCTTTTGCATAGCGAACTTGCCAGACCAAATCTTTATGCGACGTCGGTTCACCTAGATAATTGAGCTTTATGGACTTTAGTCCATGTTCAAGTCCCTGATCGATAACAGATCTGTATTCGTCGCGCGTCATTTCCTTGAGCATCGATTTTCCCTCCGCCTCATACAAAGAGGTGCGAGGACACATAGGACACAGGAGGTTGCAGATGTTCGTGGTTTCTATATCGAGATGAAGCGGGAAATTCAGTTCCTGTTTTTGCTCCGGGACTTCAGACCATTGACGCCGATAGTCATGGTAGCTGTCCTTTCGATGTTTTAACCAATCCTGGTTAAAAGCAACTTCATGATAGGTCCCGTTTGGATTAAATGAACTGGCATCATCGCCTTCATCAGGGTTAGTATCTGGTTTTTTTGCAGGTACAGTCATTTCAGTAAATTCCACAATTTCCCGAATAGTTCAGATACTATTGCCGCTATGTATTAACATACTTTCAAATTTTCACTGGTGCCAGTTCGAAAGATATTTTCTTGGATAATAAGACGCCTGTCCTTCTGACTGCACGGATGAAAAGTTCCCGTCTGGCGGGCAAACATCTGATTCCGTTATGGCAAAGCGTGCCAGCAATATGTTGCCTGATACGTCGACTTAAAAGATGCCATGCTCCAGTAATATTATGTGTTCCCGATGGTGACGATGAAAGACCTCTGTTGGAGTTGGCAACTGCAATGGAGATTGATGTTTTTGTCGGTAACCGGAACAATGTGTTGCAGCGCTATCGTGAATGTCTTTCGCATATTTGTGTGCCTTTCGCTGTTATCGTCGATGCCGATGACGTCCTGGTATGTGTCAATACCATCGTGAAAATGCTGGAATTTGAAGGGTCCACTGACTATGCCATGGCCGTTGGATTGCCCTATGGCGGCGCCCCGTCTGGACTAAGTCGAGAGATCATTGATCGTATGCTGGATGACAATGCTTCACCAAATGGATGGGGGGCATCCGTACATTCGTACAGCCAGGCAACTAAAACCGTGGTGTGCGAAGAACTTCCGCCGGGAGTGGAAAACCTTCGCATTTCCCTGGATTACCCTGAAGATCTCGACTTTCTTCGATATCTTTTTGCACAGTTGGGAAACCCGGAAGACGTTTCCTTGCGCGGTGCTGTCGAATACATAATGCAAAACAAAATTGAACTGGAAAAATATTTCCCCGCGCTGTTCGATGGCACGATCGCATCGCGAGCTACCGAACATTTGCAGGCTGAAATAAACGCCTGGGAAAACTAGTTATGACGCCGAAATACCGGTTTGATAGACGGTCCCTCCAAATACCTGTCAATTCCTTCTTCCAGAGCTTTTGAATAAACGGAAAATGCTTTTTCAGCCGCGCGCACAGTCTGTGATATTTCGACCTGGCCGTGGGCGAAACTGGGTACGATGGCATTTATAAAAACGCCCTGCTTCACCATCTCTTGTAAAAAGAGAGTTCGCCACGACATTGAAATCTCGCCTTTTTCATCACGGCAGGTGAAATAAGGGCTACACGGTACGCCAAAAAATTCGACATATTGCCCTACTCCAGCATCGAAAGCTGTCTGGTTCAGAATCTCGATCAAAGTCTCGCCGATTTGCCATATATGTTCGGTAACGTTTTTGTCAGACATGAACTGGATGGCGGCGGCGGCGGCGGCAAGACAATGAAGTTCCGCTCCGTGTGTCGTAGACATCAAGAACACACGTTCGTAGTCATGAAACAGACCGCCTCGCTCCATAATTTCCTTGTTTCCAACCAAGGCCGAAACTGAAAAACCGTTGGCTATTCCTTTTCCGAAAGTAGCGAGGTCGGGCGTGACCCCGTAGTAATGTTGAGCGCCCCGTAGATCCCACCGAAAGCCTGTAATCATTTCGTCAAATATCAATACCGCGCCGTGTCGGTCGCACAACTTGCGTAGTCCTTCCAGAAATCCTGATTTCGGATGCGATGACGTCGCCGGCTCGAGAATGACGGCGGCGATATCATTTGGATATTTGGCAAACTGATTTTCGAGACTTTCCAGATTGTCGTAGTCAAAGGGCAGGGAGATTTCTTTTGACCCGTCGGCGACACCTGCATTGGCTTCTGTAGTCGAGATAAACCAGTCATCGAATGAATAGAATGGATGATCCTGGCAATAACAAATATATCTTCGTTTCGTATGCGCCCTGGCCAGTTTCAGTGCCGCCGTTGTCACGTTGGATCCGTTCTTGGCAAACTTTACCATGTCTGCACAGGGAATGAGATCAATCAGCGTCCTGGCGAGGTCGACCTCAACGCGTGAAGGTCGGCTAAAGTTCGAGCCCAGGTCAATTTGCGATTTGGCCGCCTCGTTCACGACCGAATTTCCGTATCCGAGTGTCATTGTTCGCAAGCCCATGTTCCAGTCCAGATAGCGCCTGTTTTGCTCGTCCCAAACGTAAGCACCATCACCGCGCTCCAGAAACCGGGGTGCGTTGGCCGGAAATTGATCATCGCCCTTGCTATAAGTGTGAGCGCCACCAGGAATGACGTCGTGGGCTTCATGGCGGCGGAAGAAACTGTTTTTCATGGTTTCTGGCCGCTCGAGGCCGTACATTTCTCCGCTGCAAGAAGAACTGCTATTACATCTGCATCTTCCGAAAATGTGTAGGGATAGGGCTTGCCACCTTCACACGCTTCCTTAAATGCCTTCATTTCTTCAACATATACAAACTCTGCCGAGGGCATTTTATGGCTTGCTTCAGATGCCGTTTCATCTTCCGGGAAATGTTCCCAGATTTTGGTCGTTGATCGATACAATTTCACTAACCTTTCACTCGCCGACCATGTCAGGTTTCCCTCGGTGCCGAGCAGACATAATTCCCGGCGAGCGGCCCGCGCAACTACATCGACCTGCAAATGCCCGATCGCATTATCGCCAAGGCGCAAAAGTAACTGATAAACATCGTCAATTTCTGCGTCAAGGTCGCCCAGTCGCCCTTTCATCGCCTTGACTTCACGAACCGGCCCAAGCAAATGAGTAAGCCAGACCAATTCGAAGGGAACAATTTCGCGGCAGGCTCCTGTCTCTGGACGGGAAACATAAAAATCGCGGTAGTCCTCCCACGGATGCCAGTCCGGCAGGAATTGCCCTACCTGGTGTGAAAAAGTCAGCAAGCGACCAATAGCACCTTCGGCCAGCAACGATTTGATTTTTCGAATTGAGGGATGAAAGCGCATTGTACACGATGGTGCACAAACGAGGTTTGCTTCTGCCGCCTGCGTCGCCAGATCAGCAAAACCCTGGGCGCTGACACCGGCCTCAGTGAAATAGTGTTTGCCGGCATCGATGGCGACTTGGGCAAAGCGGAAATGCATATCTGGCGGTGTGGATATGACGACGGCATCGGGCTGCCACTGCATCGCCGCCTGAATATTATCGATGGTCTTGATGCCATATAGCGATTTTGCCTCGAGACGTCGATCTTCGCGAACGTCAAAGCCAGCAATCTCTGCGGCACCCAGTTGTTGCAGATTACGTATCCGCCGTTTTCCCATCGAGCCGAGGCCGACAATCAAAAATTTCATCATCCTGCACATTTGTCCAGTTCAAAACCAAAATCAATTACCTGATCCAGAACGTCGAATGCGTCAGGTGGCGGCGGCCCTCCAATTTCGATAAGGGAGGCGCAATCGAGGGCCGTGTTTCGCGGGGCCCGGTCGGCACCCAGTCCGTGATCACGCCAACTCGATCCCTGCACGAGGTCGCGCGCGACGCCCAGTCGATGCGCCAGGCGGCATGCTGCCGCGTGGTAGCTGATATCTTGCCTGGCCGAATACTGAAATAACCCGCCCCGGTCACTTCGGGCGACAGCCTGAAGGGCGTCGACAGCGTCCTCCAGTATCACCGGTGCGAAAAACATGTCTTCGAAAGCATTTACCGGGCGTCCGGCGCGCAGTTCTTCTGCCCAGCCACGCAACAAGGGATTGTCCGGGGTCAGCACCTTGGTCAGCCGCACCACGGCGGCATCGCCATCCAGTGCCATCACTTGTTTCTCCAGCCTCGCTTTCTGGCGGCCATAGATCGTCAGAGGTGATACCGGATGATCTGCAGGCGGCCTGATCCCGGTTCCATCGAACACCATGCTGGTAGAGAGCACGATGCACCGGACACCTTTGTTCGCCAGCAGTTCGACCAGTGCGCAGGGGGCACTGACATTTACCACATCACTTTCGCCAGGTAATTTTTCACAGGCATCGATCGAGGTCATGGCCGCACAAATGATGGCCGTCCGGGTATCGTCGGGCCAGTGCCACATTTCAGGCGGCTGCGCCAGATCCAGATCGATAAATTCGCCTGGTCGATCAGTCCGACGACTGGTCGCAGAAAACGCCTGGTTTTCCGCTTCCAGAGCCTTCACGAGGGCAGCGCCGATTTCGCTGTTGCCCCCGACGACAAGATACGGATCGCTGGCCATGTCTTAATTCTTCACCATGGCCGGCACCGTCACGGGGGCCGGCGCGTTGCCAGCCAGCGCATGCTGCCAGATATTGTCATAGCCAGTCTCCAGGTGTTTGACATAGCGGTCGATATCAAACAGAGCCGACGTCGGTTTTTGCGCCTGCCATTCCTGACGCAACACCGCTAGCGCCTCGGGGCTGTTACCAAGTTCGATCGCCCGGGCTTCAAATTCCGCACGGTCATCAACAACCAGATGATCAAGTCCGGCGCCATGAAGGATGCTGTTTCCCAGCCTGGAGGACGGCGTGTTACCTCGCGTTGTCAGAACCGGCACGCCGACCCACAGACAATCGATTGTTGTCACCCCGCCGCCATGATGGAAAGTATCGAGGCACAAGTCGGCATGGGCGAGGCGCGCGAGATGGTCGACGTGATCGACAATACTGCCAAACACCAGTCTCTGTGGATCGACACCATGAGACGCTGCCGTTCGACGCAAATTGTGCACGGCCGCCGAGCTCCAGCCACCGAGCCACAGCACGCTTCCCTCAACCGCATTAAGGATGGCGCACCACGAGCGAAAGATTTCAGGCTCGAGCTTGAACATCTGATTAAAATTACAAAACACGGTGCCCTGCTCCGGCAGGCCGCAATCGCGTCGCGTCGGCATGTCGTCCGATACCTCCATCGGAACCGCGGCCATAAAGGTATGCGGCAAATAGAGCGGTTGTTCAGTGCCGACCCGGATATCCTGATCCTGCAGGTATATTTCATCCGAGACGATGTAATCGATAAAGTCGGCACCGGTCGTAATTGAGTATCCCAGATAGTGGACGGCAAGCGGTGCCGGTCGCCGGGCGATGACATCAAGGCAACTGCCGACACCCTGCCCGGTCACGTCAATCAGAATATCAATTTCGTCTTCGCGAATTGTCCGGGCCGTCGCATCAGGATCATCGCCACAAGCGGTGAACTGGTCAAACGCCGCCCGATAGTGCGTTGAAAAATCATCGCCTATGACGTGACCGACACAATACCCAAAGACTTCAAAACGTTCCCGGTCGTGCCGATCCATAATGTGTTTCAGCAGCAGCGGAAGACTGTGAAAGTGGACGAAGGTCACTAGGTATCCAAGCCGGATCCGGTCTCCATGTCGCGCGGAGGCAACGGGCCTGGCGTTTTCCAGATTTTCGAGTCTGTTCGCGTCCTTCAGGCCTTCGATAATTGTGTTGGCTGATCCCTTCGCTGCGTTGGCGACAAATTCATATGAAACCGGAAATGCCTGCAGATTGTTCACGCTCATGCCAATCGGTCGCCCCAGTTCTATATTTTTCGCGATGATCTCGACCAAACGGCGCACAAATTTTTGCGATTTTTTCCAGTCACATAATTTCAGTATCGACTCAATAAAATCGCTGGTGAAAAGTGTGGTTTCCGGTGATTGATCCAGCATGTCCAAGAATCTGTCATTCAGAGCGTCAAACTTGCAAACCGCTTCGACGATCCGGCTTTTGGCCACATCGGCTTCATCGCCCTGATAGTCCCACATCAATTCTGCGGCCTGATCATATTGCAGGGCATCAAGCAAAACGTCAGACAGGGCAATTGCCCGTTCAACACTCGAAGGTGTTAACTCGAGTGCGCGACTGGCAGCAACAAAGGCCTCCTCGCCTTTTTTCAGCATCCGGCATGTAGCTGCCATTTTGTCGAAAATGTCTGGCTCATCCGGCGCGAGAGTGGCCGCGATCCGTATTGTTTCCAGCGCATCATCATGGCGTTCAATGCTCGCCAGAACAGTGTATCGGATCAGATAGCCGCCCGGATCGTCCGGGGCTTCGGAAACAGCCCGCGCAAGCCAGGTGTCTGCTTCATCAAAGTTCCCTTGACGGGCGAAAAGTTCACCGACAAATCTGCTATAAAGCGCGTCGCCGGGCTGCTGTTTTACAGCTTGCAAGGCGTGCGACAAAGCCTGATCGAGATCTCCTTGCGACAGTAACGAAGTTGCCAGCGTGTAGTGTGCAAAAGCCTGTTCCCTGTATTCATTATTGTCATGTTTTCCTGGAACAATCGCCGTTTCAGTGTTCTCTGGATCAGGCATCGGACGCTACTTCCTGGCCGCGCCAGATTGTTTCATAGGCTGTCTCAAGATTTTGCATATATCCGTCATTGTCGAAGAGAGCCGAGCGCAATCGTTCGCTGTCGAGCTTGCGCCGCAATGCACTCAATGCCTTCGGGTCTCTGCCTAGTAAAATTGCCATTTTTTCATAATCCTTTAAATTGGCGGCGACCAGCTCGGGCATATTGGCGGCCTGTAATATACTTTTGCCCAACCGCGAAGGCGGTGTTGTACCAGCGCAACTCAGAACCGGCACGCCGGCCCACAAACAGTCTACTGTCGTCACACCGCCACCGTGGTGGAAAGTGTCCAGCGCAAGATCAGCCCGGCCCAGTCGTTCCAGATGATCGGCATGTTCCAGCAAGCTTGAAAAAATCAGTCGATTGGCCGTGACGCCCATTTTGCCGGCCTGCGACATCAAATTGATCTGACAGTCTTTTCCCCAGTCGCCAAACCACATGACACTGCCCGGAACCTCGCTCAGAACGCGCATCCAGATCGAAAATATCTCGGGTTCAAATTTGAAAGGCTGGTTAAAGTTACAATAGACCACGCCTTCCTCGGGCAATCCCTGATCGGCGCGTGTCGTCTCATTTTGAGAAATATCAAAATGCCATGCCGCCAGAAAACAATCCGGCAGATAAATCACCGATTCCGGACCAAGTTCCGCGTCTTCCACCGGCACATAGGTCTCATCGGTAATGAGGTAATCAATGTAGTCCGCGCCCGTGGTAATCGAATAACCAAGGAAATGAGCGATCACCGGCGCCGGGCGCAAGGCGTTGACCTCCATGCAATTGTCCAGTGTCTGACCGGCAATATCGACCAGAATATCAATACCGTCCTGATATATTTTCTCCGCTACAAGGCGGCTGGAATGGTTACCGAAAACAAAGCTGTCGAAGGCCTGCACGTAATTCCGTGAAAAATCGCTGTCACTTTGCACACCTGTGCAATAACCGTAGACCTCGAATCTTGAACGATCATGGCGTTCGACGATTTCCTTGAGAATAATCGGCAAACTGTGAAAATGAACGTAGGGGATCAGATAACCAATCCGGAGACGCGGGGATGACGACATCGACCTGTTCGGATTGGGGAATTCAAAATTACAGGCCTGGCGGGTCATCGCCGCTGTCTTGAAATCCAGTTTCGCCGTCGCCCTTGCCGCTTCGGCTATGAATTCATAGCTCAGGGGAAGTGATTGCAGGTTGTTTATGCAGACGCCGATGGGAACTTCGTCCTTGATGTTTTGCTTTATCAGTTCAATCAGGGTATCGATGAAAGGACCGGCCATCTTCCAGGCACACAGATTCAGGACAGCATCAACGATTTCGCTGACGGCTGACGGGGACCCCGGTTCAATTTCAAGTATGTCAAGTTGCGCCTGAAGAAGTTCCTGGTAATTTCTGGATTTTTTCAGCAAGGCGCCCTTCATCTTCAACGCGTCGACATGCCCGGGATCAATTTCCAGCGCCTTGTCGACGACGTGCCCTGCATCTTCTGTCGCACCACTGCGTTCCAGGACGAAGGCATATAGCATTCGCATGTCGACCGATCCCGGAGCCATATTTGTTGCCTGTTCCGCCGATGCCAGCGCTTCGTCAAATTGCCCCAAAGATGCATGAGAGAGCGCCAGATTGCGATATGAGCCCGGCTCGTCCGGTTGCAACTGTAAAGTCAGCCGATGTGCTTCCAGCGATTCCTTCAAGCGACCGGCATTTGACAAGGCAATGGCCAGCGAATTGTAACCTTCCGCGAAACCCGGATTGATCTCCACGGCCTTGTTCAACCAGGATATAGCTTCATCAAATCGCCCCAGACTGTCGAGTATCAGGCCCAGACTGCGCAAATACTCAGGATTGCCCGGGTTAATTTTCACAGCCTTTTGCAAGTGAAGAAAGGCGTCCTGCAATCTGGACTGAACGGTCAGGCACTGAGCCATATTAACGTGTGCGGGCGCGAATTCAGGTTTCTGGTCGAGGGCAGATTGAAAAGCCGCTTGCGCCTTTTGATGCAGGCCAAGCTCCAGCAGTGCAACGCCGAGATCATTGAAGATATTTTCGTCAGTGCGCCCCAGATCAACTGCCCGGCTGTAAAATGTCATCGCATTTTCATGATCATTCCTGGCAAGAGAAACCGCACCATGCAAGGTACAAAAATCGCCGTCATCGCCAAGTTCGCTCAGACAGCGTTGCAAAAACAGGTGCGCCTCGTCGAAGTGTGACAGCGTCGCCAGTTCGAAAGACATTCGATACAGCACTTCGGCATCGTCGGCGAATTCATCGAGAAATTTGCGGCAAATTTCAGCCCTGTCGCTGCCGCGTTCGGCGAGCAGCATTCGAAACAGGTCATCCGCCTTCTTGCCTATTTCCGCTTCAGAGACCAATTCAAATCACCCCGGGAAAAATATTCGCCAAGCCAGTCATTCAAAATATATGCAGCCGAAATCGCCCGTATAGCCCGCCTGATCAAAAATCCATTGCCATTCTTCCGGTGTGTGGAAGGCGTGACAGGTTAGTTGCCAGTACAAAAGATTGGCTTTCTCGCGTTCATTTCGATAGCTCTCAAACATCAGGTATTTCGACCCGCGCGCCACCCGTTCGATTTCCTTGAGAGCCTTGTCGATCTGGTAATTGAAAAGGTTGTGCAGCATACCCAGAGAGACGACAAAATCGAAACTCTGGTCGTCGTATGGAAGATCGATGGAATTGCCGAGTTTGAGGTAAGGCTTGACCTCGTCCTTGGCGTTTTCGATGCCGTACTCAGAAATATCAAGGCCGGCGATTTCGATGCCCGGTATGGCGCGGGTCAATTCATGGAGCAGAAAGCCCTTGCCGCAACCGATATCCAGTATCCGCATGCCGGGCTTCAGGTCGTAGTGTTTTGCGATCGCCTCGGCCACCGGCAGCCAGCGACCGTCATAGTGATAACCGCCATAGCCGAAACAGCGCTCACCATCCCAATAATCAGCGCCCCACTGCTGAGCCACTTCGGCGCAGGCCGCCTTGTCATGTTCGACAACGCGCTGGACGTAATCGCGTTTGGTGCTGGTGTGAAGTTTTTCGACGAAATCGACGTAGGCCAAGTCCTGACTCCTCAGAATTGCGGAATGGATTTGGCGGCCAGTTGGTCGACCATCAGGATATCTTCGGCGCGCTGGATGTCTTCGGGCGAGGACAGCGCCAGATTTTCGATGGCGCAATGCAGCGTGCCACCGCATCGCAGAATTCGGTCATAGACTTCACGGCGGCGTTCCGGGCGCTGCGGCAGCGTGAACAGGCTGTAGGCAATCAGGCCATCCAGTTCGGACAATTCATCGATCACGCTGTTGAGCATGATGTAACAACCGGGCATGGCGTATTCGACTTCCGAGAGTTTGAAGAACAAATTGCTGCGCGTGGCATAATCGCGCACCACCAGGTTCTGTACGCGCTGGGGAATGACCTGACCCCGGACGGGACGGGCGGTGATATAACCCCGATAACCGCCACTGTTTACGGCGCTATTCATCAAATCCATCCGGAAGCTGATAGTTCATGCCAAATCGCGTCGCCGCCCGGATTGTGATGGGCTCAAAAAATTCACCCATCGGCTTGTCGGCGAAAGGTGAAAAAAGGCTCTTGAAGCGGCAATTCATTGACCAGCGGGATTCAGGTTCTTCGTTGATCTGGTTGCCGTGCATCAGGGTCTGGGTAAAAACCAGAACCTTGCCGAAGGGCAATTCCGGCCAATCCAGATCGGGACCGATGGCAGCCAGCACATCGTCGGTGGTCTTGTCGGCAAAATCCTTGAGCGACGCACCGTGAACCGCATCGGCCGACGGCGGCAGGATATACATGCCCTTGGTCCTGTAGCAATCAACCAGCGGCAGCCAGACCACGACCTCAAAAGGTGAATCGCCATCCCAGACATCGGAATGTACCGGTAGCAGGGACGAGTCATCATTGGGCAGTTGCATGCTCAGATTAACCCGGCGCTGCATCACCAGTTCATTGCCGACAATGGCATTAAGCACGCTGCGGGCCAATCCGTAATAGGTTTCACGCAGCCAGGGTTCATCATTGATGCCGGCGATCACCGCCATGCGCAGCGCGTTGAGATCGGCGATGCTGACGTGTTCATGAATACTGTTGAGAAAACTGTTCGTGTCGTCGGGCAAATCAATCCCGAGATGGGCCGCCGCCAGCGCGGCAATCGCCAGCCGCAAACGTTCAAGACCGGCGCGGTCTTCAACATCTGTGACAAGGTATCCCTGCTGCAAGAATGTCCGATTCAGGTCGACGTCATCGGACGGCAGCATGCTGTTGGCAAAGGTATCCATAGGGCCGGTCTCGAACTTCCGCAAATTGTTGGCGCAATACGACAAATTCAGCCCTGACCCTATACGGTCATGGTAAACAATATCTTTAGATTTGCGGCGCATTCTGCTGCCTTATGAACACCGAACCCCTGCCTTCGCCGGACGAAGCAAGAATTGTCGTACAACTGGCCGAATCCGGGCAAGCCGACGATCTGGAGCCCCGTCTGGCGGCCTTTCTTGATCCTTATGTGGCGCAAGGCCGCGCCGCCGACGGCTGGTCGGCGTTAACCGATGCAGCCCTGGCGTTGGGGCGTCTGAATGTTGCCGGGATATTTTCGGGCCAGCAGATCGAAAGTAATCCAGGTGATCACAACGCGCGCTTTAATCATGGCCTCATTCTGAGCTGGGCAGAACAATATGATGCCGCCCAGGCGGTGGCCCGCGAACTGATCGACGATGCGCCCGATGGCGATCCCGGTTATCAGTTAATGGCCGATATCGCCCAGACCCGGGGCGACTGGCAAGACATGCCTGCGTGGTGGCAAAAGCTGCGCGACAATGAACAGGCGCGACTGGCAGACCATCCCCTCGGCCAGAGCGGCATGCGATTTCTCAATCAGGATCACGGTATTTTGCATCGTTTCGGCGAGACGGCGACGCAGCTTGATCCCTATATCAAGATGGTCAAACTGAGCTGGTTGCCGGCGGGAAATGACCGGTTGATCGCGCCGTCGATCGCCGTGGCCAACCCGTCATATCTGTCTTACTGGGCAGACTTCATTGATATTGTCGATGACCCGGACGAGATCAACGCCCACATTGAACTGGCCAACGAACTGCGCATCCATACGCGGTTTTTTGCCCTGCCGGATGGACAGCTTGTGTCCAAGATGCAGGGCCAGGCGGCGGTGCAGGCGGCGTGGCAATCGGCGAAACATCCGCCGTTGCTTAAATTACAACACGATCATCGCGCCCGGGGCCGCGATGCAATCAGCCAGATGGGTGTACCGAAAGACGCATGGTTCGCCTGTTTGCACGTCCGCGAATCCGGTTATCTCCGCCCGCATGAGGCTGAAATTCACGAATTCCGTGACGCTGATATCGAGACCTACCTGCTCGCCGTCGAAGCAATCACGGCAGCGGGCGGCTGGGTCATTCGCCTCGGCGATCCGACCATGTGCGCCCTGCCCGATATGCCGCAAGTCATCGATTACGCTCACCACGACCTGCGCAGTGACTGGCTTGATGTCTATTTGCTGGGGGCTGCGAAGTTTGTCCTCGGCACTACATCGGGCCCGACACCGGTCGCGGCGACTTTTGGCACGCCAGTTATCATGACGAACATGGTGCCGCACGGTGAGCGTGGCCCCAATCAGCGAAGTTTGTTTCTGCCAAAAATCTATCGCCGCAGAGAAGGTGATGCAGTGCCTTTCAGCGAGATGCTTGAAGGGCCAATGCGCTGGCTATGGAACGGAAAGTTACTCAACGCCGCCGGCCTGGAGGCCATCGATAACAGTCCGCAGGATATTCGTGATGTCACGCTGGAAATGATGGCGCGGCTGGGCGATGGATTTGAAACGTCAGACGCCGATGAAGCTTTACAACAATCCTATCGGGACCTGTTCGACCGGTCCGATGACTTCGACACCGGCAGTCGCATCGGCAACGCCTTTATCCGAAACTACGCCGATCTGCTTCAGGCGAAATAAGCGTTCACCTGTTCGGCGACGTAACTCACGTCGTCTGCGCTTAGGTACTGATTTACGGGCAAGGTCAGAATGCGCCCGGCCTGTTCTTCGGTCACCGGCATATCACCGGCTTGACAGCCCAGCTCGGCAGCGGCGGGCTGCAAATGAATGGGCACGGGGTAATGAATAGCCGTCTCGATACCCTGTTCGGTCAGATGCGCCTTGAGATCGTCGCGACCGTCAATCTGAATGACAAAAGTGTGGTATGAATTGTATTCAATCTGGCGCTCCGGCGGCATGAATACCTGATCAGCCTTTATCAGTTCGCGATAGAGCGTCGCATTTTGACGACGCCGTTCGATGACGTCATCCAGCCGGTCGAGACGCGCCGTCAGAACGGCCGCCTGCAATGCGTCCATGCGCGAGACGTAACCCCATTCGACTACGGTGTCGCGCCCTTGATGACCGTGATTGCGCAAGCGACGGATACGATCCGCCGCTTCGGCGTCATTGGTCGTGACAAAGCCCGCATCACCGCCGGCATTGAGATTTTTCAGGGGGTGAGCGGAGAAACATCCCGCCGTGCCCAGCGACCCCGCCTTGTGGCCATCGTACAACGAGCCGATGGATTGGGCGGCATCTTCGATGATCAGCAGCCCATGTTCGTCGGCCAGTTCCTGCAGCGGCGCCATATCGGCAATCCGCCCGGTCAGATGTACCGGCATGATCGCTTTTGTATTTGGCGTGATCGCGAGTTTGACGGCTTCGGGATCAATATTCTGATCGGGCAGCACATCGGCAAAGACCGGTGTCGCGCCGACGTGAATGATCGAGGACGTCGAGGCAACAAAGGAATTTGGCGGAGTAATGACTTCATCACCGTCACCGATACCCAGCACACGCATCGACAGGATCAGGGCATCTGTGCCGGAGTTGAGCGCCACAGCTTGATCTGTTCCGCAATAGGCAGCAGCCTTTTGCTCGAAAGCGGCGACCGGGCCACCATCGCCGACGAAGTATCCACTTGAGAACACACCTTCAACACAGGCGCGAATATCATCGCCCTCCTCCGCCCACTGAGCAGCGAAGTTAACATAAGGCACGCGCCAGGCTGGAGACATCGGACCGTTACCGCTTTGCGTAGAAATCGCGCACCGTCTCGATGACGATGTCGAGTTGTTCGCGCGTCAGATGCTGATCGGTCGGGAAAGTAATGATGCTGTCTGCATGACGATCCGTCACCGGAAAATCGCCCGCCTTGTAACCGAGGTGTTTGAGGCCTTCCTGCTGATACAGGGGGATCGGATAATGGATTTTGGCCTCGACTCCATTGTCCAGACAATGCTGGTACAAGGCGTCGCGATCCTCGGCAAAGACGATATACAAATGAAAGACGCGCTTCACATTGGTCCGGCGAGGCGGAAGGGTGATTCCGGGCATATCGGCAAAGGCCGCGTCGTAGACCGCGCCGTTGTCGATGCGCTTTTGCGTAATGTCGTGGGTCTGGCCGATCAGCCAGTTACCGACAATCGCCTGCAGGGTATCGAGCCGTGAGTTATAGCCGAGCAGCGAAATCTCATCGCGATTGGCAAGACCATGATTACGCAGCAGACGAAGCTTCGCCGCCATGTCATCGTCGTCCGTCACCACAACACCGCCGTCGCCCCAGACGTTGAGGTTCTTCAGCGGATGCAGGGAGAACCCGCCGGCAACGCCCCAGGTCCCGGCACGTTTATCATCAATAGCGGCGAGGATGCCCTGGCAGGCATCTTCCACCACCGGCAGATTGTGTCGGTCGGCGATTTCCATCAGTTTCGGCATGTCCGTGATTTCACCGGTGAACTGCACCGGCATGATGGCTTTCGTGCGCTCGGTGATCGCGGCCTCAACCTGGTTGACATCCATGCAGAATGTATCATCACAATCGACGAAGACGTTGGTCGCACCGATTTCATTGATCGCACCGACCGTGGCGATGAAGGTATTAGCGGTCGTGATCACTTCGTCACCATGACCGACACCCACTGCTTTTAACGGCAGTTTCAGGGCGTCCGTGCCGGAGCCGACACCAATGGCGTGTTTGGTGCCGATCAACTCGGCGAAGCGACCTTCAAATTCTGTTAACGGCGCACCAAGTGTGAAATCGCCGGTCGGGATAAAGCGTTTCATCTCATCGAACACAGCATCGACATCGGCAAACTGCTGCGGCAGGTAGGAGTAGCGTACCTTGAAATCAGTCATATTTTTTTCTTGTTCTGGAGATTATTCGGATTGCGCTAGCTGGCGGCGAGGCGGTCACGCCCCATCGCGTCACTGACAACGCGGACAATTGCGTCTGGTTGCAGACCATAGAGTTCGAGCAGGTCATCTTGCGAGCCGTATTTGTCGGTGAAGACATCCGGCACGGCAAGGTGAAGAATTTGCGGACCACCGGCACCAAAGGTTCCGGCCAGCAATTCAGACACGGCACCACCGAGACCGCCGATCTTGCTGTGTTCCTCAGCGACGACAATAAGTGAGACCTTGCGCGCCGCATTGAGAATAGCGGTTTCATCCAGCGGCTTGATGGTGTGGTGATGTTGCACACCGGCCTTGATCCCCTGCCCGGCAAGCTCTTCCGCCGCCGTCAGGGCGCGATTTGTCATGATGCCTGTGGAGACAAACATCACATCGCCCGCTTCCCGCAAGGTAATCGATTTGCCTATTTCAAAACCGTTGGCGTCAGAACTGATTACCGGATCACCACCTTTGGCGACGCGAATATAGGACGGACCGCTGAGATCCATTGTCTTCGGCACCACGCGGCGCATTTCATCGGCATCGCTCGGCGCCAGCACGGTCATGTTGGGCAGTGCCCGCATGATCGCCATGTCTTCCAGCGCGATGTGGGTCGGGCCCAGGGGCGCGTAAACCATGCCCCCGCCATTGGCGATCAGTTTCACAGGCAGGTTATGCAGACAGAGATCAACGGCGACCTGTTCATAACAACGGCGTGTCAGAAAAGTCGCGATGGTGTTGACGAAGGGGATCAAGCCGTCCATCGCCATGCCAGCCGCCATGCCGATGATGTTGGCTTCGTTGATGCCTTCCATAAAGAAGCGCTCGGGCATTTCCTGGCGAAAATTATCGAGTACGCCGGCACCGAGATCAGAGCCAATAAAGACCACGCGCTCGTCCTGTTTGGCGAGTTCGTAGACGACGTCCAAAGCTGTGCGGCGCATCAGGCGACCTCCAACGCGGCATAAAGCTCGGCCAGTTCCTCAGCCGAAATCTTTGATTTGTGATGCCAGCCCGCGACATGTTCGATGTGGCCGATGCCCTTGCCCTTGACGGTGTGGCAAATCACGGCGCGCGGCTTGCCGGCTTCCAGCGGCTCCCGCGTCAGGACACGCTGCAAATCAGCAACGTCATGCCCATCGGCCTCAACGACCGCGAACCCGAAGGCCCGCCATTTGTCGGTTAAAGGTTCAAGGTCCTGCACGTCGCGCGTCGGTCCATAGGACTGCAACTTGTTGTAATCGATAATGATGCTGAGATTGTCGAGACCGTGCTTGCCGGCACACATTGCACTTTCCCAAACGCTGCCTTCGTTAATCTCGCCATCGCCAGCGACGACAAATATCTTCGAATCCCGTTTCTGGATGCGTGCGGCCAGAGCCATACCAACACCAATCCCCAAACCATGCCCCAGCGCGCCAGTCGAGGCTTCAACACCCGGCACCTTGTCGCGTTCGGGGTGACCGCCGAGGATTGAGTCGCGTGTGCAATACGTCAGCAATTCGGCCTGCGGAAAAAATCCTTTGTCGGCCAACACGGCATAAAGCCCGAGGCAGCCATGACCCTTGGACAGAACGCAACGGTCGCGATCAAGCCAGCGCGGATCGTCCGGGCGGTACTGCATAACGTCATCGTACAGCACCCGCAGGATTTCGATCAGCGACAGCGCGGACGGCAGATGACCACGTCCACCACCTTCCATCGCCTCGACACAGGCCTTGCGCAAGGCGCGCGAACGATCATCGAGCACGGGAGATACCGGGCGAACGGCACTAAGTGAACTGGGGGCCATCTTCGAGACTTTCCTTTACGTGCGCGAGCATGCGCTGCGCCTTGTTGAGTTGAACGGTGAGAACACGATTGGGATTGAGACCACCGGCGGCGGCGGAGCGGCGGGCCCAGACTTCGGGCAGAAATTCGTTGAGCATGATCAGGCACCAGCACAAACCGTAGAGCGGATACAGCGCGTCGAACCTGGTTTGATATTTGGCATCGCCCGCAACAAAGACCGAGCCCGCGCCATCGTAGAAACGTTTTTTCAACGGGCGCGACAGGTTCATGCCGGGGTGAAGCAGAAAATCGGAAACCATCTTGACCGGATCGTCCCAGCCAAAATATTCAAAATCGATAAAGGCAACACGGCCGTTCGACCGCCGCAGGGCATTGTGAAAACCGAAATCAGACGGGCTGAGGGCCCAGTTCTGACGCGGCAGTTCAGCGGCGATATCAAGACCGGCTTCGGTATAGCGCAAACGCGCATTTATCACTGCACCATCGCGTGCGCTTGAGAAGTCACCGGCTAGGAAATCGCGGGCTTCGGCGCTGATATCGTCGTCTTCGTCGGCACCTATAGCACTGAATTTTGACAGCCGGGACTCGATTTGCGCCATGACGGCTTCGCCGGACAGGGTTGCCGCCGAGGCCAACGGCAAACGCTCGGTGCCATCGACGGCGCTCAGAGCCTGCAACTCGGCCATAAAGCGCAAAGCGGCATCAACATCCATAACACTTGGCGGATTGATGGCTTCACCGTCGATCCATTCGAATGCGGCAACGCCTGACTTGCTGTCATGCGCGATAACATGCGGCACGGCGCTGACATTGTAACGCTCAAGGAATTCAAGACCACCGACTTCGGCCCCCATTCGATCACGCGGGACTTCGTCGTTTCGGCCATACACCTTGAAAGCATACGCATTGCCGTCCGGACAAAGCGCCTTGTATGTCTGGTTATTGCCACCGCCGCGCACGGGCTCCAGCGACTGCACGTCGCAGTTCAGCAGAGCGCTCGCCTGAAGGCGGCGTTCGTCGTCGTTATGCGACGGCTGACTGGCCAACGATTTCATCTGCTATTTCGCTCCAGTTGCGGCAAACAGTGACGGGGAGTTCGGTGTCAGACCCTTGCGGGGCAAACAGAATGCGCTGCATGTCGGTCGGGAATGTCGCTTCGTCAAAAACCTCTTCGAGATCGTCGACGAAGACGCTGCAGTCGAGCTCGCAAATACGCGCAACTTTTTCCGCCCGGGTATCTTCGAAGAAAATGTCTTTCGGCTTCATGCCAAAACCATAGTCGGAGAAAAAGCCCTGATGGCGCATCCAGTCGAATGCAGCTTCTCGCAGGTCTGTTTCTACGTCCTCGCAAGCCGGCTGGCGTGTTTTGTGACTGACGATGGATACGCCGATTTTTTCAAAGCGGCAAAATTTCAGGAAAGTTGCGACGCCGTCAAACATACGGGCGTCAGCCATGCGTGGACCATAAGCCAGTGCCTGAAGCCGGCGCCAGTCAGCCTCGCCATCGGGTCGTGCCCGCAAGGCATCACGAACGCCCTGTTTGCCTCCCGCAGGCACAATGTCGAAGTAACCTTCTTCAACGCTGAGCGTGGCAAAAAGTTCGTCGTAGCGTGCAATGGTGTTGTCGAAGTCGAGACCAACCCGCATGGGACTGCTCCACAAAGTTACCAAATCAAGCGTTAGAGTAGGCAGATGTTGGTAAACAAAACCTTAGCCGATCAGGATTTTAACGAGGCAAACGACAATGGCTGGCTGTTAATACTCTGAACGGCGGCCAAAACGCCTTCATATGCCGCGAGGCGTTCAAGCGTGTAGGTGGATGCCCGGCCCTGGGGCTTGAATTCGTCCTCTTCCTGGAAACCGACGGTGAGGAATTTGTGCGCGGACTTAATCTCGCGCATGGCATTTGACATGATCGTCACCGCTGCCGTCGCGCCATCGGTGGTTAACAGGCTGAGTCCGCTGACAATTCCCAGGGCAAAGGCTTGTTCATCCGCAGACAATTCACCAACCCGGTGGCCTTCTTCAAATTTGCCGAACAGGCGCGTCTCGATAAGACCCATACCCGGAAGCGCATTGAAATTGCCGGGGCCCTTGCGGATCTGAATTTTGGAACCTTCAAGTGCCTCGATCTGGAAACTGCGGTTGTCGATTTCCTGGTTCAATGACGCCAGACCCAGCGAACCAAGGATCTTGTTCATCTTGAAGGCGAGGAAACCAAAGGTATCATCTGATTCGATGGTAACCTTGCTCTCGGAATCGTTCACCGAGATATAAAATGTCTGATCGGAGCGAACCGTCGTCCGGGCCCCGACATTGAGAGAGTTTTCGACCGGAATGACGCCGCCCGGCAGACCGAGTTTGGAAAGGGTGTTCGTACCATCTGCGTCGAAGGCGATATCAAATCCCTGATGGCTTAGTCCGCCTCCGAACTGATGGGTGTAGGCCAGTGCGCCGGCATTATCGAATTTGGCAACAAACGCATCCGTCGAGGCGGATTGCGTCTCGCCAGTCAGTGTGCCTTCAGTGCTGCCGGTGACATAAAAGCTGTTGTCGGAGACATCGACGGCCACGCCGTAATTTCGATCTGAACTCGCGGTCCCGACGTAGGCAACATAGTTAATCGACGCCGAGCTCGCCTGATCGTCGAGGTGCAGGACAAAGCCGTCCATATCACCGGAATGGGCGTTAGTCACGGTACCGCTGAGTGCGGCGTCCGTGCTGAAACCTGAAACATATACGTCGTCGTTGGAATCAATGGCAATGCCCGTGACGTCGCCGCTGGTGCCGATAGTGCCGAGGTCGGTGTCATGGGCCAGCGAGGCATCGGAGGCATTGTATTTACGCAGGAATCCGTTTGTATCGGCCATGCCGGCGACCAGAATGTCACCGCCTGCATTGATGGCGATGGCCGTCGCCTTTTCATCACCGGCACCGGAAAATTGCTTGTGGAACACCGCGGTACCGCTTGAATCAAGTTTGGTTACGTAGGCATCGATACCGCCGTTGTAGGTTTCGCCCGAGGCGATTGCACCTTCGGTAAAGCCGGCCGCATAAATGTTACCGCTTGTATCCACCGTGACGTCGAGGACGCCATCCGTGGCCGACGGGCCGAGCTGCCGGGTCCATTGCTCTTCGCCCTCGGAATCGAATTTCGTGACGAAATTATCCATGCCGCGTTCGTAGGCACCGATGGTCAGGGCACCACCGGTTTGACCGGCGATAATGACGTTGTCACTGCTATCGACGGTAACACTGAAACCGGTCGCGCTCTGGTTCGAGCCGAGCATGCGGGTAAACAGCAAATTTCCGGCGGCATCAAATTTCTTGAGGAAAACATCGGCGCCATCAACATTGATCTGGCCGTCCATGTCGCCGGTTGTTGAGCCGACCGTATAGACGTGTCCATGTGAATCCACCGCGACACTGTTGGACGAATCATCGTGGAACGTACCGTCGTAGGTCGAGGATATGTTTTCATAAAAGACCGACGTCGGATCAGCACTGCCGAGATCGTTCAACTTGGTCAAAAATCCATCGGCGTATTCACCGGCGCCCGTGCGCCCCGTGACATAGACGGCACTGGATTCGGCGGCGGCTGCATGTGACAGCGACAATTCCTCCGTGCTGGCGATGTTGGCTTGCAGACCATACTGCGTTTCGGTGAACCGTTTAACCGAGAATGTCGAGGCGAAACCGGCCGTTGTCAAATCAGCGTTGATCTGCGTGATAATATCGTCGAGCCCGAGCGAGGCGGCGTCGGTCAGGCTGACGGTGACATTCGTCGTGACATAGTCCTTGGTCACGGCAATGGTAAATTCATCCGCCGCCGTCAGTCCGGTAATCGCCGTGGTCGTGTCTGCCGCGATCACCGTGCCGACATGCGCATTATCTGCAGTCGCCGGCGGAATTTTGATCGTCGATTTCAGCGTGTCGCTCTTCAATCCCGATACAACATCAACGTCGGTGAAAACAGCCGTCGCGAGAAAATCCTCGATTTCTGTAATGTATCCTTCGAACTGGCGCTGCAAAAGAGGAGCGAGAGCGACGCCATCATCGGTTTCAGCAAATTTGGCAAGCTCTTCGATGCGCGACACGCCTTTATAGAGTGCAAACAGGTTCTTGAAGTTGTCATCGACATCGTCTCGGTCAAATAACGGGTCTGACGTGTCAATCAGCGGCTGGCCGGAGAACACCCGGTCAATAACCTCGCCTTCCTTGACTTCGTTGAGTTGCCACGGCGCCACCGGCGCATTGGGGTCTATGCTCAGGATGTCCTTCAACGCGCCGTTCGTCAGCTTGTCCGCATGTCCGACTGAACCCATAAATGCGCCGGTCGAGTAAAAGCTCGATATGGCGTTGTAGTCCAACGACATGATCGTAAATGGCTTGTTATCGGTCGGCGAGATGGCCATCGGCAGTTTTTTCCTGGTGTCCAACAGGTGATTTGTCTCTACCCGGCAAAATTTGCCGTGTTCATCTGTCGTTTCCGGGACATTTCCCGGTTAATTGTTGCTTCTGCGCGAAATGACAGCCAGAAGCCGCTATCCCGCGACAAGTACCAAGCAAGAAACGTGCAACACATCGGGCAGCGCTGGTAAATATTTATAACCATCTGTTATTAAATGTATTTTCGCCCCAACCCTATTGGCCTGGTGGTGCGAAACAGGGTTTACCAGTTGTTAAAGGCCAATCCCTACAATGACGCTATATCGAGTGCGTTAAATGGTTGATCGCCCTGGTTATTGTGCGGCTGGTGGCGTTTAAAAAATGTTGGTATCGATCTTGCGTTAACCCTGAACAAGATGTTGTTCGCGAATTTTGATGGATCGCCGGAAGTCACCGGCAAACAAGAAAAACCAGGAGGCCGGCGGGCCAACCCCCGCCGTCGAGAGACAAGATGACCCTGAGGCCCGTATCCAATGTAACGCCCCTACCTTCACTGGTTCGCTCGCAGGCGCGCGACAAAATCAGATCGCTCGACGATCTGGCTGTTGTCGCCAAACAGGCGCGCGGACGCGGACGCTCCGTCGTACTTGCGCACGGCGTTTTTGACCTCGTGCACCTTGGTCATGTTCGCCACCTGGAAGCGGCAGCACGCGAGGGTGACATTCTGATCGTCACCTGCACCGCCGACGAACACGTCAACAAAGGTCCCGACCGCCCGGTCTTCCACGACCAGATCCGCGCCGAAATGCTGGCCGCGATGGAATGCGTCGACTGGGCCGGTATCAGCCATTTCCCTACCGCCGAACAGATCATCGACATCATCCAGCCCGACGTCTACGTCAAGGGCCAGGACTATATGGCAGCGGAAGAAGACGTCACGGGCGGCATTGTCTCCGAACGCCAGGCTGTTGAGGCCCACGGCGGCCAACTCGTCTTCACTCAGGACGTGACGTTCTCGTCATCTTCCCTGATCAATGATCACTTCTCCAAGTTCGATCCCGAGGTTCAGGGCTTCCTCGATCAGATGCGGGACAATAATCTTCTGGATCACGCCCTTTCGGCGATCGACGGCATCGCCAGTTTGAAGGTGTTGCTGGTCGGCGATGCGATTATCGACGAATACCAGTACACCGTGCCGATGGGAAAATCGGCAAAGGAAAACATTATCGCCAGTCGCTTTGACGGTCGCGAAGTGTTTGCCGGTGGTGTGGTCGCCGCGGCCAATCATCTCTCGACCTTCTGCAAGGAAGTCGAAATCGTCACGTGTCTCGGACGGCGCGATTCTTACGAAGGCTTGATCCGCGATAGCCTGAACGACAACGTCAACGCAAATTTTGTCTATCGCCGTGGTACGCCGACGACGCGCAAATGCCGCTTTGTCGATCCCGGTCACATGCGCAAACTGTTCGAAGTCTATCACTTCGACGACACACCGCTGTCTGGCCGTCTGGAAGCCGAATTCTGTGATATGGTCGCCGACAAGGCCGCTGACTTTGATGTTGTGATTGTCACCGATTTCGGCCACGGCCTGATGACCTCAAAAGCCATCGAGACGGTAACAGAAAAAGCACCTTTCCTCGCCGTCAACGCGCAATCCAACAGCGCCAATCACGGCTATAACCTGATCACCAAATACCGCGAGGCCGATTACATCTGCATTGACGCACCGGAAGCCCGGTTGGCGACGGCAGATCGTTTTACCGACCTCGGCGTTTTGATCGAAGACCGCTTGCGCCACGAAATCGACTGCAACCGTTTCGCCATCACCCACGGTGAAAACGGCTCGGTATTGTTCGATCCCAAGCAGGGTATCAGCCGCGTCCCGGCTTTCACTCGCCAGGTCGTTGATACCGTTGGTGCGGGTGATGCTTTCCTGGCAATTACCTCACCGTTGGTCGCAACCGGGGCGAATATGGAAGTCGCCGGATTTGTCGGCAACGCCGTCGGTGCCCTGAAAGTTGGCATCGTGGGTCATCGCCAGTCCGTCGGCAAAGTGCCGCTGGTCAAATTCGTTACAGCCCTGTTGAAGTAGGACGCCATATGACACAAAGCGTAAACGACTATCTCGAACAGGCCGGCCGCATGTTGTTGGCGGCGGAAGCCACCGACGTTGCCGGTAAATCGATCGATGTCGAAGCCTTCGTTGAAACATCGATCGCCAAATGCCGAGCGGCCCACAATGCAGGCAACAAGGTCATGTTTATCGGCAATGGTGCCAGCGCCTCACACGCCAGTCACATGGCGGCGGATTTTTCCAAGAACGGCCGCATTCGTTCGGTCGCCTTCAATGACGCGGCGGCTTTAACCTGTTACGCCAACGATTATTCCTATGACGAGGTCTTCTCAGCCCAGATCGAAATGCAGGCGCAGCCCGGCGATGTGCTGGTAGCGATCTCGAGCTCCGGCGAGTCCGAGAATATCGTCATGGCCGTGCGGGCCGCCCGCAAGGTCGGTGCCTCTGTCATCACTTTCAGTGGTTTCAAACCGGACAACCGGCTGCGCCAGCTCGGCGACCTTAACGCCTACGTCCCTTCTCCCGATTATGGTTTCGTGGAAATCGCCCATCTCGGCATCATCCACGCCGTCGTCGATCTCGCCGCCGAACAGGGCGCAAACGAAGACAAAATTACCAAGAGGTTCAGCGCATGAGTGAGCATCAAAAAAACTGGCACGTAATGGTGACCGGTGGCGCCGGCTATGTCGGCAGCGTCCTTGTCCCCAAATTGTTGAACGCCGGCCACAAGGTCACGGTGCTTGATCTTTATATGTATGGCGACGGCGAAGCTGTGTTCGGTGATTTCTCCGCCCACAAGAACCTGACCCAGGTCAAGGGCGACCTGCGCGACGCCAAAGCCGTCACCGAAGCATTAACGGGCTGTGATGCCGTGATCCACCTCGCCTGCATCTCCAATGACCCGAGCTATGATCTCGATCCGGAACTTGGCAAATCGATCAACTACGATGCCTTTCGCCCGCTGGTGCAGATGTCGAAGGCCGAGGGCGTCAAGCGTTTCATCTATGCCTCGTCTTCGAGTGTCTATGGCATCAAGGACGAAGCCGAAGTGACCGAGGATTTACCGCTCGAGCCGCTGACGGATTATTCTAAATACAAAATGATGTGCGAGGAAGTGCTGGAAGACGAGCGCGAACCCGGTTTTACCACGCTCACCATCCGCCCCTCGACCGTTTGCGGCTATGCCCCGCGCCTGCGGCTTGATCTCACCGTCAATATTCTGACGGCGCACGCCGTCGAGAACGGCAAGATCACGGTCTTCGGCGGTACGCAAAAACGCCCCAACCTGCACATCCAGGACATGACCGATTTGTACCTCGAATGCCTGCAGTACGACGACGCGCTGATCGACGGCAAGATCTATAATGCCGGTTACGAAAACTTCGCCGTCGGTGATATCGCCGAGATGGTCCGCGACGTCGTCGGCAAGGATGTCGATATTGTCACCACACCGTCCGACGATCTGCGCTCCTACCACGTCTCATCGGCAAAAATGCGCCGCGAACTTGGCTTCGTGCCCAGCCACACCATCGCCGACGCCGTCGAAGGCCTCGTCGAAGCCTTCCAGGCCGGCAAAATCCCCGACGCCATGTCCGACCAGACGTATTACAACATCAAGACCATGCAGGATCTCGGCATGCAATGAGGCTGAGCCCCTCGACACAATAATACGATGGCCCGAATGTCTGCTGTGGGTCGAAAAGCGATCGAATAAACTCTGACGTCCGAGTATCCGCTGATAGCCATTAGCGGACATCAGGTGTATGCAGTCATATCAACAGAAAAGTGGTGATTCTTGCGACTGTAGCTCTGTCCCCTAGATACAGATAGAGTGCCAGAAGGTCTGTACTGGGGGAGATTTTAGTCGGTGAAGAACGGTAGCACTCAAAAGCGGCTTGCGGCTATTTTGGCCGCTGATGTCGTCGGCTATACGCGTCTGATGGAAGTGGATTCAGACGGTACAGTGGCCGCCTGGCAGGCTGCCCGTTCGGACATCATCGACCCTTCTATCGCCGAACACGCTGGGCGCATCGTTAAACACACAGGCGATGGATTCTTGGTAGAGTTTGCGACAGTACAGTCTGCCGTCGAATGTGCTGTCGCAATACAAGATGGTCTTTCATCCAGTTCGCTTGATTTTCGCATGGGCATCAACCTCGGCGACGTCATTGACGACGGGGAGGACTTACACGGCGAGGGCGTAAACATTGCCGCTCGGATCGAATCACTGGCAAATCCCGGGGAAGTCAATATCTCGGCAAGTGTATTTGAGCAGGTTAGAAATCGGCTCGATTGCCCTTTTGAGGACTTAGGAGAACACGAAGTCAAAAACGTTTCGAACCCGGTGCATATTTATCGAATTTCAAACGGAACTTCCTCAATCATACTTGCGCCGGGAACCGAAGAAGTCGGAACGGAAAAACCGTCAATCGCCGTACTTGCGTTTGACAACATGTCTGGCGATCCAGAGCAAGAATACTTTTCCGATGGAATAACAGAGGACATCATTACGGCACTTTCTAAATTCCATTCGTTCTTCGTAATTTCCCGTAATTCGACGTTCACATTCAAAGGCCGGTCCGTGAATGTCAGTAACGTCGCGGATGAGCTCGGGGCCCGTTATGTCATTGAAGGTAGCGTGCGCAAAGCCGGGAACCGAATGCGGGTCACTGCCCAGTTGATCGAAGCTGCCAGTGGCAACCATATTTGGGCCGAGCGTTATGACCGCGACATTGAGGACATCTTCGAGCTTCAAGACGAAATTACTCAAACTATAGCCGGTGCCATCGAACCAGAGATCGGCAGCGTAGAGCGTAATCGCGCCACACAAAAAAGACCTGATAGTCTGGAGGCATGGGAACTGCTTCAACGCGGTATGCATCATGTCTATCAGATGGATCGCGAAGGTTTACAAAATGGTATTGAACTTCTTCGACAATGTGTGACAAAAGATCCAGGCTTAGCGCAAGCGCATAGCATTCTCGCATTCGCCCTGATGCATCAAATTCTTCTCGGTACTATAGATGATTTTGAAAGAGCGATGGACGAGGCAAGAACTCATACTAATGCGGCGATAAAATATGACGACGGCGATTCGCTCGCCCATGAGATGCTTGGTCGACTACTGAGCTTCCAACATCAGTATGATGAAGCGATAGCAGAAGCCGAACGCGCCATACAGTTCAATCCCAATTCCTCCTCCGCCTATTTTGCCTTGGGCGTCGTTTCATTCTTTGCCGATAGACCAGCTAAGGCAATTGAAGCGGTTGAAAGTGCTATGCGCTTAAGCCCTAAAGACCCACGCCACTTTGCGCTTCTCCACACAAAAGGATGTATTCTGGGAGAGCTCGGACGAATAGAGGAGGCATTGGTTTTTCTGCGTCAGGCTGTAAATATGCCCCATGGCGACTACCGATCGGCAATGCTCTTGGCGCGATATGCCTCTGAAGCTGGTTTGATTGAAGAGGCAACTATTGCAGCAAAAAGAGTTCTCGAACTTAAGCCGGACTTCACCTTGAACCTGTTCGAGACGAAACTGAGTACGGTTTTTCACCCCAACCTCATGAGTCGGTTTTTGCATTTTCTTTCAAATGTTGGTTTGCCCGAATAGGTGAACAAATATTAGAAATCTCCAGGCTAATACCAGGTATCGAACCGCAGCCCCAGCTGGACCTCAAATGACCGCTTTGGGTCATAACCGGACGAATTGACACCCTCAAAAAAATATTCGCTATACCCTTCAAAGCACACGTGATGGATTGGAATGTCCGTCAAACGTTGGAAAATGGGAGTATTCTGTTACGCTGAATGGAGGAGCGGAATGGAGACGGGTAATTTGTCGGCCATGCAGTCAGATATTTCCAGTGAACCGTCGCTTCTTCAGAAGCTGCACTGGGACTACAACTCAACAATTCATTTGCTGATTATCGCATGTACGGCACTGGCCTGTTATCTGGTCGGCTGGTTCGGGCTTTTGGCCTACCCTGTCCTGCAACTGGTTGTCGACGTGATTTATTACGGTTTCGGCATCAGGGTTTTTGACCCGTCTGTCACTATTCAACGGGGTTACCAGCTCAGTCTGTTTTATAACGATACGCCGCATTCTCAGGGTATCGACTACGGCTTCAATTATTACGATGGTGATTACGATAAATCTCGCAAGCAGGCCCAGCTTGATAAATTCGACCACACTTTTCATGAACTGGAATTGCAGCCTGGCATGCGCTTGATTGACATCGGCTGCGGGTGTGGTGACTGGCTGGACTACCTCAAGCGACGCGGCATCGAGGCCGTCGGCGTAAATATTACCGATGATCAGGTAAGGGTCTGCCGCCAGCGTGGATTGACAGTATTCTGGACCGACTGGAAAAAAATACTGATCGACAAGGAAATGCAAAATGAGATGTACGGGCAATTCGACCGCATTACATTCTGGGACACTGTCGAACATTACGTGCCGGCGCAATATCGCAGTGATATTGAACGCATCGATGCGGTCTACCGGGACATGTTCCAGCTCGCCCGAAATCTTTTGCAAGACGAACACGACAAGGTCTTCATTTCATGTTTGCACAACAAACCCAAGAATTTGCAGGAAAATTCCTTTTGGTCTGTCGTTCGGAAAAACTGGTATTGCTACATTCTGGACAAATTTCACAGCGGCTACTATCCCAGTGCCGAAAGAGATGATCTCGTGCGCAATGCTCAGGGTCTGTTCGAGCTTGAGCGCCGGGAAGATTTAACGCTCGATTACTTAATGACGTCGAAACTCGAGCCGACACACTTCGGGCGACATCGGTTCAAATGGAATGGCTCGAGAATTCTTTATGCCTTGTGGACAGTCCTGTCAGACCCGTTCTGGCTCCAACGATATATATGGTTCTCTGGTACGACCTGGATGAACCAGTTCGACGAAGATGATCCAACTAAATCGGATATGCTTCTTTGGTGGCTAACCCTCAAAGCTGAGCCAGGCACGACAAAGTCCGGATAACCAGCATCCCTGCTAACTGATCCTTTGAGGGCTGACCTGGCGGCAAAATCTCCGACGCCATGTTCGACCAGACCTGTTACAACATCAAGACCATGCAGGTTCCGGGCATGAGCCGGGGGCAATCCCCTCGACACAAAAAATACTGTGGTCCGAATGTCTGCTTTAGGTCACAAAGCGGTCAAACCAGGGCTGATGACTGAACATCCGCTTCTAGCCATTAGGAGAAATTTGATCACGAGACAAATTGGTTTCCATTTATTGGATTGAGGCGAAAAATTGCCACCCCGCTAGTGGACCTAACGGTGCCGGTTCCAATGCCGCTCGAAGTTATTCTGGAGATTAACCGTCAGTAGATCAGTTCGTCGTCGCCGCCATCTTCGGCAATCACCAGTTCGCCGCTGGCTGCAAGGTCCTTTGCCTTGACGACCATACCCATTTGCGCCTCCTCGACTTCACTGAGACGGATCGGGCCCATATTCTCCATGTCTTCCTTGAGGATCTTGCCCTGACGTTCCGACATGTTGGTGAAGAACATGTCCTTGATGTCATCTGAAGCACCCTTGAGCGCAATCGCGAGGGCTGCTTTTTCGACATGGCGCAGCAAGGTCTGCACGCCGTTCGGGTCGAGTTTGCTGAGATCATCGAAGGTGAACATAAGCGAGCGGATTTTTTCAGCCGAATCACGACTGCGCTCTTCAAGCGAGGACATGAAGCGCTCTTCCGAAGCACGGTCCATATTGTTAAAGATGTCAGCCATGACTTCGTGACTGTCGCGCCTGTTGGTACTGGCCAGACTGGTCATGAACTCGACGCGCAGGGTTTGCTCGATGCCTGCAAGAATTTCCTTGCGCACCACTTCCATATTCAGCATGCGCATGATGACTTCGGAGGAAAATTCGTCCGGCAATTCTGTCAGCACCGCAGCGGCGTGATCCGGTTTTAGTTTGCCCAGAACAACGGCAACGGTTTGCGGGTATTCGTTCTTCAGATAACTCGCCAGCACTGTCTCGGTAACGTTACCCAGTTTGTCCCACATGGTGCGGCCAGCAGGACCACGGATATCCTCCATGATCTCGTCGACTTTGTCCTTGCCCAGGGTCTTGCTGAGCAGACGTTCCGTGCTTTGATAGGAACCGACCAGCGATCCCGTGCCAGATATCAGATTGGCGAACTCCAGGAACAGTCTCTCAATGATTTTGGAATCGATTGAACCCAGGTTGGCCATCGCCTGAGATAGCTCCTTGATCTCTTCTTCGTCCATCATGGAGAACAAACGTGAAGAACGTTCTTCACCGACCGCCAACATCATGATGGCGGCTTTTTTGGGGCCTGTAACGCCCTTGAGTTCATCTGCGCCAGCCATATGCTTTGCGCTCCAAAAAATAGCCTCTCCAGATTGTCAGGCTGAGACTAGCTGAAATATCCTTGTCTCACCATAGGATTGAATGTTCACCGAGCCGCAAGATGAAGCATCGTGACTTTCTGGGCAGGACGCGACGGCCGATTTCTGGTATTGTTGACGGCTACATTCAAACGCCGACAATCGGAAATCCGGAATGCTGAAACCGCTCGGACGTATTTGTCTGGTTTTTCTGCTGGCTTTTGCCGCGACGGCGGAGGCGAATGATTTTTCGACTGGCTTGGCGGCCTATAAGGCGGGCAATTATGACGCGGCCTTGGCCACCTGGCTGCCGCTGGCCAGGGCCGGCAACACCCGGGCCATGCATAATATTGCCCTGATGTACCGAAAGGGCATCGGTGTCAAAAAAGACGTCAAAAAATCCTTTACCTATTTCAAGTATGCGGCGCGCAAGGGTTTTCATTTGTCGCAATTCCAGATCGGGCGCATGTATGAACGGGGCCAGGGCACGCCGCGCAATACCAAGGAAGCCATGCGCTGGATGCAGAAATCGGCGGTGGCCAATAATCCGCGGGCTCAGTTCCTGGTCGCGATCTGGTACGATCGCGGCATCGGAGCCGCCCGGGATCCCGTCAAATCCCTGACCTGGCACCTTATCGCCAGCGTCTACGCCAAGGGCAAACTGAAGAAGAAGGTCGATGAAAGCCGGAAGAAACTACAGGAGTATTTGTCGAGCCGCCATGTATCGGTGGCCTACACCGCGTACAAAAAATATTTGATCGAGGATCGACTTAACGATTGAACCGAATTATTTCCGCAGCGCTGCGATTGGCAAAACGTCTGCTTTGGGTCAAAAACAGAAGTATTCCGGGCCCCAAAACAATGTCTGCTTTGCCCCCTATTAGCGGACATCAAAATCTGAAATTTGGATTTTACCGTTTTCACTTCTGCTTAACGTACGAAAGCGGACATTATTGGGTAGTGGAAATAAGGTCAGCTTGTAGCCAACAGCCGACTTGCTTCATAGCAAACTGCATTTCATCTTACACCTTAGAAAATTTATTGATCGTCGCGGTCACGGCCTGATGTGCTTTATCCAGTAGCGGGTCGCCGTGGGCGCTGAAGAGATGGCGGAATCCCAAATCCTTCAGCAGGCTTAAATCGCTAGCTTTTGGCTCAGCGAATTTGCGCCAGCCGGGGCCAATGGCGGCTTTGTGAAAGAAGCCAAGACGCTCCTTCGCCTCAGCAGCGACGTCATTAAAATATTCATCAGGGCCAGCCATATTCTGCAGGCTGTCGCAGGTGATCAAAATACCGCCGTGTCGCTCAATATGCAGGACTGCCTCGGGTAATTTTGGCGTATCAAAGACAAGGGCCGTCGAGCCCGCGCATGGGCCAGGCTGATCTGACGCCAGTGTTTTGTCGGTTGTTTCGCCGCGGTCATATTTCATGCCAGCCGGTGCCCAAAGCTGCGCGCCGTAACGGTGGAGATAAAATGCGTCATCGCGTCCGTGAAAAGAGCCCAGTTTCACGATGTGGCGGACAGTGCCAAGGGCATCTAGGTGCGCAAGCCCCGCATCATCGAGACGGATTGTATTCACAAGAGTCAGAGTATCGTTGTCACGGATGACAATCATGTTGCGGCTGAATTCATGAACCTCGTCGGCTTCGATCCGTATCTGTCCTTTCAAAAAGAAAACATCGGGAAGGATCTCGTCGAATTCGCCGTGAGGGAGTCTTTCCGGAAAATTGGTCATGGGGCCTCCTGGCTCCAAACCCTGGTCGAATAATAATGATAAGGGTCAAGTTTTTCAGGGACGACTATTGCGTCAGTTTTTCGCCTTTGCCGCCTTGCAAAAATCGGTCAATGTTGTCGGGTACGGAGACCCACGAATGACGCCGTTGTTCGTAAAAGGAAACCGTCGGTCGTGGAAAATCCGGGTCCGCGAAGGCCCCGACAGCGACGGCCATGACCTTGTCGTTTTGCGGCATGGTCCAGTACATGCTGGTGCCGCAGTCCGGACAGAAATGATACGTCGTTTCAACACCGTCATGTTCAGTGCGGGTGTAGGTTTTTGATGTGCCGCTGATCGTGACATTAGCCTTGGCGAACCAGGCCCCTAGATTGAACGCGGAGCTTGTACGTCTTTGACAATCCTCACAGTGACACATGACGATGAAGCCGGGTTCATCTTCACAGGTAATTTCCATTTGGCCGCAATGGCAACTGGCGTGGCGCTGAGACATGATTTCCCCTTTGTTCCTGACGCTTCAGCATACTTCGGGTATAGCCAAGCATGAGGGCCAACTTCAAGGGCATATGACGACAACGTATTCACGGAAAGCATAGATCATTCGTTTTCTTCGATGCAAATTGTCCGCTTTGGGTCAAAAGCGGACAAAAACAGTGGCAAGAGTTTATGTCTGATTCACCTCGCAAAGCGGACTCTTACTCTGAAAAATGTTGTGTGTCGCCGATTTCTGCCGAATTCGATCTTTCAGAAACATTCGGGAAATCAACCTTCCGGGTGTTTTTTTGCCACTATTGTTGGGGTACCCAACAATTATGTTGCGATGCGGTTGCGGGGAGCATAAAGTCGGGGGATATTACCGGTAATTTATTAACGCGGGAGGCGTTCTTTATGAAGGATACGTTGGTTGTCGGGCTGAGCAGCACGGCTCAAATCTCTGTCGACAAGGCACGGACGATTGATTTTATGGGGGAGGACCTGCGGGTTTATGCCACGCCGGAACTGGTGCGCGACATCGAGATGACCTGTCGCAACATGATTTTCGAACATTGCGACGAGGGTGAGGACTCAGTTGGCACCCATGTTTCCGTCGCCCATACGGCGGCCACCCCGCTCAACATGAACGTTGAAATCACCACCACTGTTATCGCGGTCGAGGGCCGGCTGGTGACGATGGAGGTCGTGGCAAGGGATGACCTTGAAGAATGCGGCAAGGGCAAACACACGCGTTTCGTCGTTGATATGGCCAAGACAGGTGAACGGCTGGCAGCTAAAGTTGCCAAGGCCAAAGGCGGCTGATTTCCGGACCTGATCCCGGCTTCGACAAGATTTCCCAGGTGGCGAGGATAATTTGATGAGCGATAAAACCGAGACGACGCCTGCAGCCGATACCATCGGCAGCAACAGCAAAAAGAAGGTCCCCGTCTATTGCAACCAGTGTGTTGCCGGGCCGGATTTGCTGACCGTTGAGGTCGAGGACGGCGTCGCCACACGTATCGAATCAAACTATGCCATCGGCGAGGAACACCCGGCGGATGGCCGGGTCTGCGTCAAGGCATATGGTCTGATCCAGAAGACCTACAATCCCAATCGCATCATGACGCCGATGAAGCGGACCAATCCGAAAAAAGGCCGCGACGAGGATCCCGGTTTTGTCGCCATCACCTGGGAAGAGGCCCTCGATACCGTGGCCGGGCGCATGAAGGACATTCGCGCCAAAGGCCTGACGGATGAAAGCGGCTACCCGCGCCTCGCCATGACCACCGGTGGCGGCGGCACGCCAGTGCAGTACATGGGATCGTTCCCGGCCTTCATGGGCGCCTGGGGCCCGATGGATCAGGGCTACGGTGCTGGGCAGGGCGTCAAATGTTATCACTCGGAACATCTCTACGGTGAGCTGTGGCACCGCGCCTTCACGATTTCGCCCGATACGCCGATGTGCGAATACGTCATCAATTGCGGTCACAACATCGAGGCCGCTAGTGGCGTCGTCGGGGTCTGGCGCGAAGCGGATGCCCGCACGCGCGGTCTTAAACGGGTTCAGGTTGAACCGCATCTCTCGATTACAGGAGCCCTCTCCGCCGAATGGGTGCCGATCAAACCGAAGACCGATGCCGCCTTCCTCTATGCCCTGATCCATCGCATCCTGATTGAGCGCGAGTGGAAAGAAATCTGCGACATCCCGTCGATGGGACAGGATACGAACTCTCCCTATTTGACCGGCCCCAACGGATATTTCCTGCGCCACACGACCAGTCGCAAACCGCTGATCTGGGATCTCGACCGGAGTGAAGCCCGGGCCTTTGACGAAGACATTCCCAATCCGGCGCTGGATGGCGCATGGACGGCGTCCGGTGTTGAAGAAGGCCCCGACGGCGAAGAATGGCACCACGAAAATATCGAAGCCAAGCCGACCCATCAGTTGCTGATCGATCACATCACGCCGTATTCACCGGAGTGGGCCGAGGAAATCTGTGACGTGCCGGCGGACACCATGCGGCGCATCGCCGATGAGTTCATCGCCCACGCTCATATTGGCGAAACCATTGAAATTGAAGGCAGAACCCTGCCCTTCCGCCCGGTCTCCGTGATGCTGGGCAAGACCGTCAACAACGGCTGGGGCGGCTACAACTGCTGCTGGGCGCGCACGGTCATGGCGACCCTGGTTGGTGGACTGGAAGTCCCGGGCGGCACGCTCGGCACCATGGTCAAGCTTAACCGCCCGGCCCACAACCGCTATGCCTCGATCAAACCGGGTCCCGACGGTTTCATGTATTTCCCCTTCAATGAAACCTCGAAAGAGGGCTGGCAAAAAGACCCGAAGATCCGCAACGCGTACAATACACTTGTGCCACTGGCAGCGGATTCGCCCTGGTCGGCAGCGCTGGGTCCGGCGCACCTGCCGTGGCTGTTCCAGAAACAGCAACCGAAGAACTGGCCCAAGCAAACTCTGCCGGATATGTGGATTTGCTATCGCACCAATCCGGCGATTTCGTCGTGGAACGCACCGGAGGTAGCCGAGCGCGTGGCGGAATTCCCCTACACCGTCGCCTTCGCCTACACGGATGATGAAACCAACCACATGGCCGACATTCTGTTGCCCGAAGCAACCGATCTGGAAGCGACCCAGCTTATTCGTATTGGCGGCACCAAGACCGTGCAGCAGTACTGGACGCACGAAGGCTGGGCCATTCGCCAGCCCGTCGCCGACCCGGTCGCCGATGTGATGGACATGACCGACATTGCCACCGAACTGGCCAAACGCGTCGGCATCCTTGAAGAATATAATCTGGCCATCAATCGCGGCGGGGCCGGTATCAGTCTCAAACGCGGCGATACCGATTACGGCCTTGATGTTGAAAAAGCCCATCCGTCTGAAGTGATCTGGGACGCCGTCTCACGCGCTGCCAGTCATGGTCTGAGCGATGGCGAGGAAGTTCACGGCCTCGACTGGTTCAAGGAAAACGGCTACATGCTCGGCGATTTTTCCCAGTTGGGCTGGTACATGCACCCGCACCTGAAAGACCAGAACCTGCGCTGGGAACTGCCGTATCAGGAACGCATCAAACGCCACGGCGCGCAGCTTGCCAATCGCATGCACGAAGTCGGAATCGAATGGTGGGAAAAGCAGCTTGAGGAATATGAAGCGCTGCCGAGCTGGGAACCCTTCCCGGAAATCTGGATTGATCACGCCCGCGAAGTCGGCAAGGACCCGGACGACTATCAGTTCTGGGCGGTAACGGCGCGCTCCATGCAGTATTCGTGGGGTGCCAATGTCGGTATTCCGCTGATCAATGAAGTCGCCAACAATATCGCAGGCCACGGTGGAGTCGTCATCAACCGTGAAGTCGCCAAAGAACACGATATTGCAGACGGCGACCCCGTGGTCATTGAAAGTCCGACCGGTATCACGCGGGGGCATGCCGTGCTGCGCGCCGGTATTCGTCCGGACACGCTCTTGATGATCGGCCAGTTTGATCACTGGAAAACACCGTTCGCCAAGGACCTCAATCTGCCGAGCCTGAATTCGCTGACGGCGCTGTCGCTTTCGCTGACCGATTCGACGGGATCGAGCGCTGATCTGACGCGGGTGAAAATCTACAAGGGCGAAGGCGCCAATCGAGCGGTGGCCTGACTATGAGCGTTACGGATACAGCGAGACCCTCTCATATTCCGGTCAACAAACGCTGGGGTATGGTGGTTGACCTCAACCGCTGCGTCGGTTGCCAGACCTGTACAATCGCCTGCAAACACGCCAACGACACACTGCCGGACGTGCAGTGGCGGCGCGTGCTGGATGTCGAGCTTGGCAGCTTCCCCGATGTCGAACGCCTGTTCCTGGTAACGGGCTGTCAACATTGCGAGGAACCGCCCTGCGTGCCGGTTTGTCCGACCGGTGCCACAGCCCAGCGCGCCGACGGTCTGGTGACGATGGACTACGATCTCTGTATTGGCTGTTCGTATTGCGCCGTCTCGTGCCCCTATCAGGCGCGGACGATTGTGCACGATCACAAATGGTACTTCGGCAAGGAAACGGCCCAGGAAAAAGCCGTCGAACATCCCGACCGCATCGGCGTGATGTCGAAATGCACCTTCTGTGTCAGCCGTATCGATGACTCTTATGAAACCGGCCAGACGCCGGGCGTTGATAACGACGTCACGCCGGCCTGCGCCGCGTCCTGTATCGCACAAGCCCTGCACTTCGGAGATTACAACGACCCTGAAAGCAATGTCTCGACGCTGACGAAGGACAACAAGACCTTCAAGATGCACGAACAGCTCGGCACCAAACCGCAGATCAATTACATCTACGGTCTGGAGAATTCGATGCCGGGACGTGAAGCCACGGAAGACGAAACCGGCGACGAAGTTTATGGCGACGCCTCGCACGCCCTGACAGGCAGCCGCCAGACGTTCTGGGACTGGAAGGGTGCGACCAACTTTATTCTCGGTGGTATGGGCTCCGGCCTGATCATCATGGCCTGGCTTGGCTCTGTCACAGGTGTTGTCAACGCGGCGGTCCTGCCGTCGATCAACACGCTGGGCGCGGCGATCATGGCCGTCGGACTGTTGACGCTGCTGTTCAAGATCGGCAAGCCTTTGCGCATCCTCAATGCGCTGCGTCGTCCGCAGTCTTCGTGGATGACGCGGGAGATGTATATCGCTGCCGTGTTCTACGCAGCGATGGCCTTGACTGTATTGCCCTACGTCCTGGGCACGCCGATGTGGTCGGCCAGTGTGGCATCAACGCTGAACGCTGCCGTGGCATTGCTGGCGCTCGGCTTCCTGTACGCGCAGGCGCAGATCCTGTTTGCCGCCAAGGGGATCCCGGCCTGGCGGGCGCCTCTGATCCCGTCGATGCTGTTCGCCAGTGGCCTGTTCGAGGGCCTCGGCCTGTTGGCAGTGATCTACGCGGCCATGTCATCGGTGATCATCAGCAATCCGTTGCTCGCCGGATTTGGCGCATTGCTGGCCGGGGTAAACTTCCTGCTTTGGGCAAGTTATCGCCAAACTGCCAAAACAGCGGGTATCGGCCCCCTCGCCCGTCAGGACCTTGCCGGTATCACGCCGCGCCTGGCCTTTGCCGGTCACGCCGTCCCCTTTGCCCTGTTTGTCGGTGCGCTGTTGGTGCCGGCGATGAATATTCCAGCCGTTTATGCGGTCGCTGGTATCGGCACGTTGTTTGGCGGCTGGTTGTGGAAGCTGGCGGTCATCACCAAAGCCTGTCACCAGCAGGGCTTTGCCGTGCCCCGTGTCCCACAACGCGGTTCCGGCACCCGTGCGGCACCGGCCCGCATGGGGCTGAAGACGTAAAGACGAAGCTGCATGGCCCGCGCATCAACCACGACCCGGCGCAAACGCGCCCCGATGTATCAGCCCGAGATCGAGGCCATGTCGCGCCGCAAACTGCGCAGCTTACAGCTGGAGCGACTGGGCAAGACCCTGCGCCGGGCCTATCGCCACGTGCCGCATTTTCGCAAAGCCTTTGATCAGGCCGGACTCAAACCAGGCGATCTCATGTCTCTGAAAGATATCAGGCGCTTCCCTTTCACCGTCAAAAGCGATCTGCGCGACAACTATCCATTTGGCTTGCTGGCTGTGCCGCGAGAAAAGTTGTTGCGCGTGCATGCCTCGTCCGGCACCACCGGCAAACCGACCGTTGTCGGGTATTCCAGAAGCGATATGAAAAACTGGACGTCGATTATGGCGCGGACGATTTTCGCCGCCGGCGGCAGACCGGGTGATGTCGTGCACAATGCAAACGGCTATGGATTGTTCACCGGCGGTCTCGGGTTTCATGACGGCGCCACGGAACTGGGCTGCACCGTCGTGCCGGTCTCGGGGGGCAACACCGACCGCCAGATTATGTTGATGGAAGATTTCAAAGCCGACATTCTCGTCGCCACACCGTCCTACGCCCTCAACATCGCCGTCGCCGCTGCAGACAAGGGCGTTGATATCAAGGGCGGACCCTTGCGCGCGGCACTCTGTGGTGGCGAAGGCGCATCGGAGGCGCTCCGCGCCGAGGCCGCCAGGCACCTGGGCGCTGCCATGATCGAAATCTACGGCCTGTCTGAAGTCATGGGGCCGGGCGTTGCAGCCGAATGCCTCGAGAGCAATCAGGACCCGAAAGTGCCGGGCGGATTGCATCTCTGGGAAGATCATTTTTACTGCGAGATCATCGACCCCGATTCCGGTGAAATATTGCCCGATGGCGAAAGCGGCGAACTGGTCATCACGACCTTGACCAAGGAAGCCCTGCCGATGGTGCGCTATCGCACCGGCGATCTCACCCGGATTTTCCCCGAGCCCTGTATCTGCGGGCGGACCCACCGGCGCATGGCGCGCTCGACCGGGCGCTCCGATGACATGCTGGTGATCCGCGGCGTCAATCTCTATCCCTCGGCCGTGGAAGAAACCCTGATTGGTATCCCCGGTGTCGCACCTTACTACCAGCTTGTTGTGCGGCCCGGCCGGACGATGGCGACGCTGGATGTCGAGGTCGAAGCCGAGCCCAAAATCAAGAAGTCCGACTATGACAAGCTGGCCAAAAAAATCGGCCTGCGCGTCAAGACCGCACACGGTGTCAGTTGCAAAATTATTGTGCGCGCCCCCGGCAAATTGCCTCGCTCTGAAGGCAAGGCCGTGCGCGTGCGAGATCTGAGAAAGGCCAAGCCATGAGTTCCGTCCTGCACATCACCCTGAACGGGCGACCGCGTGCCGATGTCGTTGCCGACAATCTGTTGATGGTCGACTATTTGCGCGAAACCTGCGGATTGACCGGCACCAAGTTAGGTTGTGATGGCGGCGAATGTGGTGCCTGTACCGTGCTGATCGATGGCTCACCCCGATTGTCCTGCCTGATGCTGGCCCTGTCGTGCAATGGCTGTGTCATTGAGACGGTTGAAGGCCAGATGAGTGCGGGCGAGCTGTCACCGGTGCAACGCGGCTTCCATGAAAAGCTCGGCAGCCAGTGCGGCTTTTGCACGCCCGGCATGGTCATGGCGTCCGAAGGCCTGCTGCGGCGGAACCCCGACCCGAGCGAGGACGACATCCGCGAGGCGCTGGGCGGCAACATCTGCCGCTGCACTGGCTACGTCAAAATCATTGAGGCTGTGCAGTCCGCGGCGGCTGAAACGGCAGAACGCACGAAAGGGGCAGCGGCATGACCTACCTGCCCGGCGATACCAATACACCGGACCCGCGCCCGGCCAAAGAACGCGCCGTCAAGGCTGTCGGCGAGCGCATGCCGATGGTCGACGGCGTCGAAAAAGTCACGGGACGAGCGCAATATTCGGCCGATCTCGGGCTCGACGCACTGGCCGGTCGCATGCTGCATTCGACGGTGAGCCACGGCGAAATTATGTCACTTGATATCAGCGCCGCCGAAGCTTTGCCCGGCGTGATCGCGGTTATTACCGGCGATTATTGTGACGAACCCTATGGCGTGATGCCGATCTCGATGCTGGAATATCCGCTGGCGCGCGGGCGCGTGCGCTATCGCGGCGAACCTGTTGCCGCCGTTGCCGCCGTCGATGATGCCACGGCGGCCAGAGCGCTCGCCCTGATCAAGGTCGAGTACAACGAACTGCCGGCTTATTTCGAATCTGAAGACGCGCGCAAACCCGATGCGGTTCAGTTGCACGAGGAACGCCCGGGCAATCTCGAACGTGATGTTCACTGGGAACTTGGCAGTGTCGAGGACGGTTTTGCCGAAGCCGATCTGGTGCTGGAAGATGATTACCAGTGCGCCGAGGTTAATCAGGTTCATATGGAACCGAATGCGGCAGTGGCGGACTATGACCCCATTCGCCAGCGCCTGACGATCTGGCCCTCGACGCAAGTGCCGTTTTACGGCCACCTGATTTATGCCCGCTGCGCCGGCCTCGAAAAAGGCCAGGTCCGCGTCATCAAACCTTTTGTCGGTGGTGGTTTTGGTGCGCGTACCGAGACCCTGCATCATGAAGTGATCTGCGCCCTGCTGGCCAAGGCAGCCAACGGCAAGGTCCGCCTGACGACCTCGCGCGAAGAGACGTTCGTGACCCATCGCGGTCGGCCCGACACGCAAATCCATCTGAAAATGGGCGTGACCAAAGAGGGCAAGATCACCGCCATTCAACTGGATACGACGCAGCGTGGCGGTGCCTATCCGAGCTACGGTATTGTCACCATCCTTTATGCCGGGGCACTGATCTACGGCATCTATGACGTACCCGCCGTCAAGTATGATGGCTGGCGTATCTTGACCAATACACCACCCTGCGGCGCCTTCCGGGGTCATGGCACAGTGAATGTGCGCTTCGCCATCGAAACCATGCTGGATCGGGTGGCGGACGAGCTGGGCCTCGATCCCTTTGCTGTCCGTCGCATCAACCTGCTGGAGACGCCGACCTATACCGCCAACGATATTCTGGTGATGTCCTACGGTTTGCCGGAATGCATCGACTGGGCCGAAAAAGCCTCGGGCTGGCATGAGCGCAAGGACAACATGCTGCCCAATCGCGCGCTCGGCATGGCCTGTTCGCACTACATTTCAGGTGCCGCCAAGCCCGTGCACTGGACCGGCGAGCCTCACGCCGTAATCAACCTCAAGCTCGACTTCGATGGTGCCGTCACGGTGCTGACAGGCGCGGCGGATATTGGTCAGGGGTCATCGACTATCCTCGTTCAATGCGTCGCCGAAGTCTTGAGTATCGAGCCCGACAAAATTCGCCTGATTGCCAACGATTCCGAAATTACGCCCAAGGACAATGGTTCCTATTCGTCACGCGTGACGTTCATGGTTGGCAATGCGGCAATTGATGCGGCCAAAAACCTGCGCAGCATACTGGTCTCGGCGGCGGCGCGTTTGCTGGATGCCAAACCTGATGATATCGAAGTCGTCGGTCAGATCTATCGCGTCGCCGGTGGCCAGGATCCGGGCATCGAATACATGGACGTCGTCATCGAAGCCTTGAAAGAGGAAGGCACGATTACCGCCAAGGGCACATTCTCGACACCGAAAGAAGCGCAAGGCGGGCGCAAGTTTCGCGGCTCCGCCGTTGGCCCGACTATGGGTTTCTCCTACGCAGCCCAGGTTGTCGAGGTCGAGGTTGATCCGGACACGTCTCAGGTTTCGGTGATCAATGTCTGGGTCGCCCATGATTGCGGCTTTGCGCTTAACCCGCTAACGGTTGAAGGGCAAATCCAGGGTTCGGTGTGGATGGGCATGGGCCAGGCCCTGTCCGAAGAAACCCGCTATCACAAGGGCTTGCTGATCAGTGGCAACATGCTGGACTACCGTGTCCCGACGATTGCCGAATCGCCGCCGATGGAAGTCAAGATCATCGAAAGTGTTGATCCCAATGGCCCGTTTGGTGCCAAGGAAGCCGGCGAAGGTTCGCTGTCGAGTTTCATCCCGGCACTCGCCAACGCCGTCACGGCGGCGACGGGCGTGCGCATGACGGAGACGCCGATCACACCGGATCGCTTGTTTGAAGCCGAGGCCCGCCGGGCGCGCGAGCTTCGCACACAGGACGCGGCGGAGTAAGGACTGAAACATGGAAGTTTTACCGGAATTCAAACTGCACCAGCCGACTTCACTGGCCGAAGCCCTGAAGGTTCGTGGCAGTGTCGATGACGCACGCTACATCTCCGGCGGCACTGATTTGATGGCTAACCTGAGGCGCGGCCTGACGCCGACTGAGAACCTGATTGATCTGACTGGGGTAAGTGAACTTCAAAGCATCGTCTCGGACGACGACGGTCTGCACATCGGCGCTGCCGTATCGCTGGCTGATATTGCCCGCAATGATGATGTCCGCCGCGACTATCAAGCCGTGGCCATGGCGGCAGGTGAAGTCGCCGGACCAACGCACCGGGAAGCCGCGACCATCGGCGGCAATCTCTGCCTTGATACACGCTGCTTTTTCTACAATCAGAGCCAGTGGTGGCGCGACAGCAATGACGGCTGCATGAAATACGAAGGCACGATATGCCATGTCGTACCGACATCAGCGCGCTGTTATGCGGCTTATTCAGGCGACGTCGCGCCTGCGCTGCTGGTGCTTGAGGCCGAGGTCGATATAGCCGGCCCCCAGGGCACGCGCCGCATTCCGCTGGCTGAATTGTTTCTCGACGACGGCATTGACTATCTGTCGCTTGAAGATGGCGAAATGGTCACCGTTGTTCATATTCCCGGCGGTTTGAGCCTGACATCGGCCTACGCCAAACTGAAAATTCGCGGCTCCATCGATTTCCCGCTGGCCGGTGTGGCGCTCGCCATCGCGCTGGAAGGCGGCAAAGTCAGCACAATCAGGGCGGCTTTCACCGGCACAAAGTCCATTCCGCTCGCCGTGACAGGGCTTGATGATTTTGTCGGCACTGAATTTGACGACGATGATGCCGACGCCTTCGCCAAACTGGTGCAAAAGCAGATCGCGCCGTTGCATACAACAACGACGCAGCCACAGTACCGTCGCCGGGCCGTCACCGCCATGGCGCGCAGGCTGGCGATTGAGCTGAAGGGTGCGGCGGCGGGCTGAGATGTCCGACAAAATGATTGAGAATTTCCAGCGTTTCGCCGCAGACCATGTGGCGACCCGCCCGGAACTGCATCATGCAAAGGATTTCCCGGCTGATCTCTGGCGGGCCATGGGCACGAACGGCCTGCTCGGTCTGGGATTGCCTGAAGACTGTGGCGGTGGCGGCGGCAACTTCTCGCTGATCGCCGATTGCTGCAGGACGCTGAGTGAAGCCGGGGGCAATCTCGGCGTGGCGATGTCCTGGATGGCGCACAATCTGAATGCCAAACTGCACCTTGTGGCCCTCGGCACGGACGCACAAAAATCCCGCTGGCTGCCGGGACTTGCGCGCGGTGATTATTCTCTGTCGATTGCCATATCCGAACCCGGTGCCGGGGCCCATCCCAAGCGCCTGAAATGTGCAGCACTTCGCGATGGTGACGACTACGTGCTGAACGGTGAAAAGGCCTATCTCACCAATGGCCCGCTGGCGGATGTCTTTCTGGTGCTGGCGATCACCGGACAAAAAGACGGGCGCAACCAGTTTTCGGCATTTCTGGTGCCGCGGGACAGCGCCGGCTTTGAACAAACCGAGGGTGTCGAGATCAATTTCCTGAGGCCCTCCCCCCATTGCGGCATTCGTTTGACGGACTGCCGGGTACCCGCCGAGAATATGCTGGGCCCCGAAGGCACGGCGTTCGAGCGGATCTCCCTGAAAATGCGCGCCGTGGAGGATGCGCTTGGGACCGCGGCGCAGGCCGGTGGTCTGGCCTATCTATTGCACCGGCTGGCGGCAGATTGTGTCACGGATCCGGGGCCAGAGATGATCGCCGAACTCGGCTCCCTCGCGACACTCAGCACAGCACTCAATCGCCTTTGCCAGACACTGGCCGACGATCTTGATGCCGGGCATCTGGATGGCGACTACCTCAATCCGCTGTCTGCCGGCTTCCGCGAGGTCGCGGTCAATTTGCAAAACCGCATTGATGACTTTATCAATGAGCACAGTGTTACAACGGATGAGACCTTCAACCTGATGCGCCGCGACCTGATCAAGTCGAGAAGCATTGCCGCTTCGGTACATCAGGCCAGGGCCCGGCAATACGGGGCCGCCCTTCTGAATAATTGAAAGATCAGTTTTTGACCGACACCCCTTCCCGCAAGCTTGAAGACATCGCCGCCATTGTCGATGGTCTCGCAACCCAGTCCTATATCGCCTCGCGCCAGATCGCTACGGCCATCCTGATCGCCCGGAACCTCGACAAACCGATACTGGTTGAAGGCTCGGCCGGTGTCGGCAAGACGGAACTGGCCCTCTCCGTCGCAAGCTTTCTGTCGCTGCCGCTGATCCGGCTGCAATGTTATGAGGGTCTCGATGAATCCAAGGCACTGTATGAATGGAAATACGGCAAGCAGCTTCTTTATACGCAAGTGTTGAAAGAACAAATCGGCGATGTATTGCAGGGTGCTACGGATTTGCATCAGTCGATGGAGCGGCTGCATGATTTCTCCGACGTGTTTTTCTCGGAACAGTTTCTTGAAGCACGGCCTTTGTTGAAAGCTTTGCAGGAAGAAAAAGGTGCGGTTCTGCTGATCGATGAAGTCGACAAATCGAATGAGGAATTTGAGGCCTTTTTGCTCGAAATCCTCTCAGGCTTTCAGATAACAATCCCGGAAATCGGTACGCTGAAGGCCAAAACACCGCCCATTGTCTTTTTAACCTCGAACAATTCACGCGATATGGGGGATGCCCTGAAACGGCGCTGCCTGCATCTCTTTATCCCGCTGCCGGATGCCGAGCTGGAGGAACAGATTGTTGCCGCCCGTGTGCCGGAAATCGATAAACGCCTGCGCAAACAACTGGTGTATTTTGTCCAGCACCTGCGCTCGCTTGATCTGAAAAAACTGCCCTCGATCAGTGAAACCATTGACTGGGCGCGTGTCATGGTGCTGCTGCATGCCAATGATCTCGAACGCGATCTGGTGCATGACACCCTGAATGTGTTGCTGAAATTCGAGGAAGACATCGCGGCCACGGAAGCCGTGTCCCGCGATCTGATTAACCGCACATTGAAAGACGCGGAGTTCGGTCGTTTTGCCGCAACCACTTGAACAATTTATAACGGCCCTGCGGGCGGCCGACGTCAGGGTTTCCGTCGCCGAGGCCATCGAAGCGCATGAAGTCGTTGCATCATTCGGCTATGACGATCGCCTGTTGCTGAAAGATACCTTGGGCATCACGGTGGCCAAATCGGCTGAGGAAAAAGAACGTTTCGACCAGACGTTCGAGCTTTATTTCAGCCGCAGCGAATTTCTCTACAGCGACCCATCGATAGACGAGGATCGGGAAGAGTTCGAGGCCTCCGGCAACGAGCTTGCCGACATGCTGCTGTCCGATGATCGCCGGGCCCTGGCACAGGCAATGGAGCTCGCTGCGGAACAAAGCGGCGTCGATAACATCCGCTATGCCATCCAGCGCAATTTTTTCGCCCGCCGCATGCTCGACCAGATGGGATTGCGGGAACTCGAAAAACTGATCTCCGCAACCGAGCGCCTTGAAGGCCAGGACCAGGGAGACGGACAAGGCGAGGGACAGGGCGATGGTCAGGGCGGCGGCCAGGGCAAGGGTGGCAGCGGAAGCGGCATGGTGCAAGCCCTGCAGCAGGGGCGCAGCATGCTACTCGCCGAAGCCGCCAGCTACGTAGATCGCCAGTTCGAACTTTATGCCAAATCCGCCGGCGAACAATTGCGCGAGGAATATCTCGAGCAAACCCGGCTTGGCAACGTCGACCGGCGTGATTTTGACCGCATGTCACGCATTGTCCGGCGCATGGCCAAAAAACTCGCATCGCGCTACACCCGGCGGCACAAGCGCGCCCGGCGCGGCCATCTTGATGTTCGACGGACCTTGCGCGTTAACATGGCGCATGAAGGTGTACCCTTCGAGACGATCTGGAAAACCAAAAAAGTCGACAAGCCGAAGATCGTGGCGATTTGCGACGTCAGCGGCTCCGTCGCGGCTTCGGCGCAGTTCCTGTTGATGTTTCTCTACAGCCTGAACGAGGTGATCTCCCATATCCGAAGCTTCGCCTTTTCCGGTTATCTCGAGGAAATCAGTGAGGAACTGGAGGACCACGACGTCAACGAGGCTATCCCGAAGATTCTCGACCGGGTCGGGTATCGCTCGACCAGTTACGGCCAGGCGTTTCGCGATCTGTCGGCGGACTACTGGGATGCCATCGACCGTCGGACCACGGTCATCATTCTGGGCGATGCCCGCAATAATTACGGCGACCCGGAGACCGGTATCCTGCGTCAGGTCTCGGAACGCAGCCAGCGGGTGATCTGGATTAACCCGGAATCCGAATGGTCGTGGGGCACCGGTGACAGCGAGATGATGAAATACCGACCGTTCTGCAACGTCGCAAAATCCTGCAATACCATCAAGGATTTCGAACGCGTCATCGACGACTTGCTGCGTTCAACCACTCGGGCCTGATCAATGAACAGAAAGCAACGTCGCCTCGCTGCAAAAAAAGTTGCGAAACAAACCGGTCAGAAGGTCACCGGTTCCGGCAAATCATCGACGCCGATCGACAACCCGGGTGCCGTCTTGCAACAGGCAACGAAGGCCCTGCAACAGGGGCAACTGGAACTCGCTGCCGAACAGTCTCAGCGACTTCTGAACGCCAATCCCGGTGACGTCAACGCTTTGCAACTGCTGGGCATGGTAAATTTTGAACAAGGCGATCACGACGGCGCGCTGAAATTATTGCGATCCGCCGTTGCACTGGCACCAAAATCACCGGATGCGCATCACAACCTGGGCATCGTGTTGTTCTTTGGCGACGACCACGAAGCCGCCAGAACGTCTTTCCTGCGCGCCACAGACCTGAAACCCGACCACGCCGATGCCTGGCTTAATCTCGGGAACGCGCAGCGCGCGCTGGGTCAATTTGACGAAGCACAAAACGCCTACGGAAAAGCCGCCAGACTGGCACCGCAAAATCCATCGCCGTCACTCAACCATGCGATTTCCATGATGGAGATGGGCCGACATGACGAGGCGCTGACAATTCTGGACGACCATGGTGAGCGTTTCCCCGATCATGCCGCCTCGCACAACAGTCGCGGCAGTTGCCTGATGTCCATGGGTCGGATGAGTGATTGCGTCGATGCCTTTTCAAAGGCTGTCGAGCTGGAGCCCGGGAACGCCAAATTCCAGAATAATCTGCGTGAAGCGTCAAGTCGTTCCATCCCGGCGTGGCACATACCCATGCTGGCGGACGAAACACGCAACGAAGCCTACCAAAAAACCATCGACCGGCACGTACGAGACGGCATGCATGTTCTCGACATCGGTGCCGGGTCGGGATTGTTGGCGATGATGGCCGTTCGCGCCGGGGCCGAGCGCGTGACCGCCGTTGAAATGGACCCGACGCTGGCCGACGTCGCGAGGCAAATTATTTCGGACAATGGCATGTCCGACAAGATCGATGTTCTGCACAACGTCTCACTTGAGCTGAAGGTCGGTCGGGATTTACCTGCCGCCGATCTGATCGTCTCCGAGATACTGGATACCGGCCTGTTGGGCGAAGGCGTGCTGCCGACCTTGCGGCACGCGGCGCATTACCTGAAGAAGAAAGATGGATTGATGCTGCCGGCCGGTGCGTCTGTGTATGCCCGATTATTTGAACTGCCCAGACTGCGCCCGGTGAACCCGGTCTCCCGAATCTCGGGGTTTGATTTGTCGGCGTTTGACCGGTTCCGGAATCCCTCATCGTATCGACGCATTACCTTGCCCCATGAAACACGAAAGCCCCTGAGTGATCCGTTCCACGTGATCGATTTCGATTTCCAGGACCCGCCCGCAACCGAACGCTGGCTGGAAAAATCAGTGCCCGTATCGAACAATGGCGAAGTTTATGCCATCGCGTTCTGGTTTGACCTGCACATGGATGATGAACTTTCGATTTCAACCGGCCCTGAGGGCACCTTGTCCCACTGGAATCAGGCCGTTCAGTTTTTTCCCGAAAGTCAGATGGTCAAGGCCGGTGATGAAATTCAGCTGAAAATGGGTCACACAAACAGTCAAATTTCGTTTTCAATCTGCGACCCTGATTGATTGCCGGACGGCACTAGTCCTCGATCGGCACGCCTGGAATGTGTTTGGAAGTGCGGATCGACAAAGCGCTTTTGACGTGGGCGACATTTGGCGCAGCCGTGAGTTCCTGTGTAACAAATGACTGGTAAGCATCCCAGTCCCGGGCGACGACTTTCAGCAAAAAATCCGTCTCACCGGCCAGCATGTTGCATTCACGTACCATCGGCCAGTTGGCCACGCGGTCCTGAAAAACGTCGAGATCGGCTTCGGCCTGACTGTCGAGACCGACCTGGGCAAAGACGGTGACACCGTATCCCAGTTCTTCGGCATCGAGATCGGCGTGGTAGCCCCGGATATAACCCGCCGTTTCCAGCGCCCGCACCCGGCGCAGGCAGGGTGGCGCAGAAATTCCGACCCCGGCCGCCAGTTTGACGTTGGTGATGCGGCCGTCGTCCTGCAGTGTTTTCAAAATACGTCGGTCAATGTCGTCGAGTTTTACGCGCGCCAAAGCCGTTCCCTTCAATGCCCGGGTAAATTTACCTGTCCGTCTTGATAATAAAATTTCACACAATGCGCAATAATCTTTCCGATTATTCTGCATAACATTGTTTTTGACACGGCGGCATCGTGCGCGGCAATATGCGCCCGCGCGGCCTTATCCTTTGGTTTATTACCGGTTTTTCTCTCTTTTTGGAGCCCGCGCCGAGGACTGATCTCATAATGACGCAAAAAACTTGCTGGGTTGTCACAGATGGCAAGCCGGGCATGGAAAATCAGGCATTGGGGCTTGCCGAGGCCGTGGGTTATGACTTCACGGTCAAGCGCATCGCCATCAAGGCACCGTGGCGCTGGTTGCCACCCATGCTGTGGTTCGACCGCTTTGCCGCCCTGCATCATTCAGGCGATGACCTGGCACCGCCGTGGCCCGACCTGCTGATCGGTTGCGGTCGCATGTCCGTGCCTTATAGCCTGGCGGTGCGGCGCAAAAGTTTGCGCCAGACTTTTACGGTCCAGATACAAAACCCGGCAATCTCGACGAAGGGGTTTGATCTTGTGGTCCCGCCGTATCATGACCACCTGACCGGCGAGAACGTTATTCAAACCCGTGGCGCCGTCCACCGCGTGACGCCCCAACGTCTGGCAGCAGAAGCCGACAAATTTCGCGACCTGCTCGCCCATCTGCCTCGCCCGCTGGTCGCTGTGCTGATCGGCGGTAACAACAAATGTTATTCGATCACGCCGGAAATTACGCGCAACCTGGCCGACCAGCTCTTGCAACTGACAACGGAATTCGGTGCCGGGCTGGCGGTGACGCCGTCGCGTCGAACCGGCGTCGAGAACGAAAAAGTCCTGCGTGAAGCCCTGGCCGATGCGCCCGCCGTGGTCTGGAACGGCACGGGGGACAATCCCTATTTTGGTTATCTCGGGCTGGCGGACGCGGTCATTGTGACGTGTGATTCGGTCTCGATGGTCTCTGAAGCCGCTTCAACCGGCAAGCCCTTGTATGTCGTTGAATTACAGGGCGGCAATCGCAAGTTCGGCGACTTCCACGCCATGATGCGCTCTGATGGCATCACGCGGCCCTTTTCCGGCAAGCTGGAACACTGGGAATACCCCGAAATGAACGATACCGGTGTCGTGGCGCAGGAAATTCTCCGGCGAATAAATTTGCGCGGCTAATCGCACCGATATCTGATAGGTTCTGCAGCCAGACGATGTGCATGAATTTGCACGGTTTTCAAATGAACTGATCGGACCAGAACGAGAATGCCCGCTTCGCTTTCCACTGCTGAAACCGTTGGCAATACGGATGGTATATCCAGCGCCAACGACATGCTGGATATGACTCGATTTCGCGACACCGCCCTGGTTACAACGCCCTATGAGCACCTGGTCGTGCCCGGCCTGGTGCGCGACAGAGTGATCGACAACATTAACCGTGATTTTCCACCGATGGCGCGGCCGGGGTCCTTTGCCTTGCAAGACGTCAAGCCGGGGCCCGCCTTCAACAGTATTATCGCGGCACTGGATTCGGACGAATTTGAACAGGCAATCGCCGCCAAGTTCGAAACCGACATCGCGGGCAAGCCCAAAATGTTCACGGTGCGCGGTCGCTGCCGCCTCAAGGACGGACAGATCCACACTGATACGCGCAGCAAGATCATTACCGTGCTGATTTATCTCAATACCGACTGGAGCGCGCCGGGCGGGCGCTTGCGCGTGCTCAACAGTGGCACCGACGTCAACGACTATGCCTCGGAAGTTCCGCCCGTCGCCGGTACCCTGCTGGCCTTCAAAAGGTCGGAGAAATCCTTCCACGGGCACGAGCCATTCGAGGGCGAACGCCGGGCCATCCAGTTCAACTGGATCACTGACGTGGCGACGAGGGATCGCGAATTGTCCCGCCACCGTTTTTCCGCGCGTCTCAAGCGCCTCAACCCGTTTGGTTAATCAGGTTCCCGTTTATGTCCCTCAAGATCGAAACCTTCAAGAACACCTCGTGGCGGCCCGGCAACAATTTTGGCGGCTCGACACTTTTCAAGGCGCTGGGTCATCCGGTCACAGCCCGGCTCGGCGTCGATTTGATGGCGCGTATTCGAGACGCCGGCGCGATAGCGATTTACGACCCGCTCGGTGAAGCGACTGATTTTGAAGTGTTTTATGGCCTGTCCGGCTGTGATATCGCTGGTGTTTACGTCCAGCAGGTGACGGAAATCGGCGACGACATTCTCGGCCAAACCGCCAGACCGGTGACCGACCTGCCCTCATCCGGGGCAGCGGTTGTGCTGGTTTGCGCCTTTGATGCCGAGCGTTTCATTGATCATATCCGGCATCTCGTGCCCGAGGGGGCAGAGGTCCTGTCGTTTGATGAAATGCGCCTGCCCGCCGACTGGCTGAGCAATTCCAGGCGCTATCTCGATCCGGTGAATTTTGCCACCAACTTCGGTTTCCTCCGCGACCAGGGTGGACTGCACACGACCATCAGTTCGGTCAATTACTGGTCAGGCTATGGTGCCAAAGACCCGGCGTTGTGGCTTTGTCTGTTCGGGGCAGACGGTGACGTCCTGGCTGAGTGGGAAGAACCGCTGGGTGCCGCCAATGAAACCTTTGTCATCGACAGCCGGAAAGTCCGTGAACGCTTCGGCCTCGGCGAATTTGCCGGATCACTGTTCATCCATGCGCTGCGCGTGCGCGGCCATGACGTCGTCAAGTATGCCGTCGATACCTTCAGCGAGGACCAGACGCAGCTCTCCTGCACGCACGACGCCAATGCCTGGCCCGCTGATCTTTATGCCGGCATGACGGCGCCGGCGACGGGCGAGAGCCTGACGCTGTGGATCCAGAACAGCCATCCCGTCTCGATCCCGGCCGGCGGCATTGGCTTCAATGCCATGGGATCGCAGGACGTCACCCGGCTGGATCAGGAAATCCCGCCCTTTGGTACCTACGCCCTCGACGTCGGCAAATTGCTGCCGGGTCTCGAATGGCCGAGCCAGATTGAAATTCAGGCCGGGCGCTATTTCGTGCGACCGCGGTATGAAGTCAAAACCGCCGCCGGTCGCTTGCGTATCGCCCACGCCAATGTCGAGCGCACGGACCTCTCCAACGATCCAAAAATCCCCGATCTCGCTGCCTTGATGGGCAAGGGCCATGTCATGCCGTTGCCGGTTCTGCCGACCGATGTCTTCGACACCACCGTCTTGCCAACGCCGATGTCGACCTGCCAGCAGGAATTGCCGCTGGCGGCGATCCTGTATGATGCCGGCGGTGACGAAGTGGCGCGCAAGTTCATGGGCCGCCTGGCGCGTCGCGACTCTGTACCGCTTGATATCAACGCCTGGCTGCGCGAGGCCGGCACGTCGTTACCATCCGGCTCTGGCCACGTTGAATTTGTCTATGATTTTCAGGACGGTGGCGAAGCCGATGGCTGGCTGCACGCCCTGGCCAAATTCGAGCACAAACAAAGCGGTCATCAGGCCGAGACCATATTTGGCGCACATATCTACAACACACCGATTGTCTACAATGACGAACCGCAATCCTACATCGCCCGCCCGCCCGGACTGTCAACGCGGATCTTCCTGCGTCTGGGCGATGCGCCTTACGATACGCAATGCCATCTGATTTATCCGGCGTCCCTGCCGTGGCGCAATGCCTCCGACACCAGCCTGATCCTGCACAGCGGCAAGGGCGAACCCCTTGAGACCCTCAAGGTACAAATACCCTGTGGCGGATCGCTGAACTGGCGTTATTCGACGATGTTTGGCGAGGAAACCCGCCGCGCTGCCGGTGCCGGGGCCTATGTTCAGGTGCGCGATGCCACGGTTCGCCTGTTTGGCTTCCACGGCCTGATCTGCGGCGAAAAATCCTTCAGTCTGGATCATATGTTCGGCTTTTGACGGTATCGTCATCACAATTTTGTCTGACACCCCGTCCACCCTTGCAGAGGGGCGGGCAAGTCTCTAAATACTGGTGCACACAAGTTCAGGAGAAATTCCCCCATGGCGACCCACCACAGTAAAGTTTTGATCATCGGTTCCGGCCCGGCAGGCTATACAGCAGCCATTTATGCTGCGCGGGCCAGTTTGAGCCCCATTATGGTGCGTGGTCTGGAGCCGGGCGGGCAACTGACGATCACAACTGATGTGGAGAATTATCCCGGCTTTGCCGACGTCATTCAGGGACCGTGGCTGATGGAGCAGATGCAGGGCCAGGCGGCCCATGTCGGCACCAACATGATTGACGACATCATTGTCTCTGTCGATCTGTCGTCGCGCCCGTTCGTGGCCGTTGGCGATTCCGGTGACGAATATGTCGGTGAGACCGTGATTATTTGCACAGGTGCCCAGGCGCGCTGGCTCGGCCTGCCCTCGGAAGAAAAATTTCAGGGATTTGGCGTATCCGCCTGCGCAACCTGCGACGGGTTTTTCTATCGCGGCAAGGAAGTCCTGGTTATTGGCGGCGGCAACACAGCCGTGGAAGAAGCGATCTATCTTACCAATCACGCCGACAAGGTCACCCTGATCCATCGCCGCGATCAGTTGCGCTCGGAAAAAATTCTCCAGGAACGGCTTTTTGCCAACCCGAAGATTGAAGTCGTCTGGGATTCGACACTGGAAGAAGTTGTCGGTGACGAAGACCCGCTGGGTGTGACCGGCGCCAGAATCCGCAACGTCAAAACGGACGAAGTGAGTGAGATCCCGGCACATGGCGTCTTCATTGCCATCGGACATTCGCCTGCGACGGAACTGTTCAAGGGCAAGGTCGAGATGGATGACGGCGGCTATATTCTCACCGCCCCGGATTCGACCGCAACCAGTATCGACGGCGTGTTTGCTGCCGGTGACGTGCAGGATCACACGTACCGTCAGGCCGTCACGGCGGCCGGCACCGGTTGCATGGCGGCGCTTGAAGCCGAAAAGTTCATCGCGGAGAACACGTCGGAAGAAGCGGCAGCCGCAGAATAATGTATCGCCGCTAGTTAAGCGCGGCGAAGGCCGCTACACTCGCGCCCCATGGATTGGGACAAACTTCGAATTTTTCATGCCGTGGCCGAGGCCGGCAGTTTCACCCACGCCGGTGAAAAGCTGAACCTCAGCCAGTCCGCTGTCAGCCGCCAGATCAGCCATCTTGAAGAAGAAATCGGTGTTGATCTTTTTCACCGGCACGCCCGCGGCCTCGCGCTGACCGAACAGGGCGAAGTGCTTTATCGCACCGCCCACGAAATGTCCGCCAAACTGGCGATGACCGAAGCCTTGCTGTCGGATGTGAAGGAAAAGCCATCCGGCGAGCTTAAAATCACCACGACCGTCGGGTTTGGCTCGACCTGGCTAACGCCCCGGCTGAAGGAATTTCTCGAGCACTATCCCGATATCTCGGTTCATCTTGTCGTCGATGACCGGGAACTGGACCTGGCAATGCGCGAAGCCGACGTCGCTATTCGCATGCGTGAGCCGGTACAGTCGGACCTCGTGCGCCGCAAGCTGGTCACCGTCAATTATCATGTTTTCGCCGCACCGGAGTACCTCGCCCGCCACGGTACGCCGCAAAACATTGCCGATCTGGTCGATCACAACCTGATTATTTATGGCGATCAGGCACCCAGCGTTATTCGGGACGTCAACTGGCTGTTGCGGGTCGATGCGGCCAAGAAGGACAGGCGGCATGCCCTGCTCAAGGTCAACAACATTTACGGCGTTTTACGCGCGGCAGAGAGTGGTCTGGGTATTGCTGCATTGCCCGATTATATGATCAGCCCCACCTCGACGACGCTCGTGCAGATCCTGCCTGACCTCGCCGGACCGACGTTCGACACCTATTTTGTCTACCCCGAAGAGCTCAGAAAATCGAAAAGAATCGCTGTTTTCAGGGATTTTTTGATCCAGAAAGTAGCCGAAGGGCACTTCTGACGTCTGCCGCGCACAGCTTCATCAGGTAGCTATGCGTTTTTTGCATGGCAGGAATGCTTATTAATAACTGGTGTTGCAGTGCAACATAACCCATATACTAGGGCAAGCGAATGGTGCATCGCAGCATTCGTAGCGCATCGGGTTCAACGCCCCTTGCCCGGTCCGGTCGCATCTCCTCCCCTTTGCTGACCGACCGATTTTACGTCTCCCAGACGTGAAGCCTCCCTGTTGACACTTGCCCCGACGCTACGGCGTCGGGGCTTTTTTTTGGCCTACTCCATAGAAAAAGGGCCCGGAAAATCCGGACCCTTCTCTGAATGAAACCAAAATACTCTACGCTGCGGCGATCTTGGCGATAAAATCGTCGACTTTTTCCTTGAGACTGGCCGATTCCTCAGTCAATTGACGGGCCGAGCCCAGCACTTGTGTTGAGGCCTCGCCGGTCTGATCGGCGGCTGACGTCACGCCGGAGATATTCGAAGTCACCTCCTGCGCACCGTTCGCGGCTTCCTGGGTGTTGCGGGCGATTTCCTGTGTCGCCGCACCCTGTTCTTCCACGGCCGAGGCAATTGACGAGGTAATTTCGGCGATACTGTCAATCGTCTCGCTGATCCCGTCGATGGCACCAACAGCGTCTTTGGTGGCGCTCTGGATATCGGCAATCTGGGTGTCGATCTCCTCCGTCGCCTGCGCCGTCTGATTGGCCAGGTTCTTGACTTCCGAGGCCACCACCGCGAAGCCCTTGCCGGCATCACCGGCGCGTGCTGCTTCAATGGTCGCATTCAGCGCCAGCAGATTGGTTTGCTCGGCAATGTCGGTAATCAGTTTCACGACTTCACCAATTCGCTGAGCCGCCTGATCGAGACGTTGCACGGTTTCGTGGGTTTGTTTGGCCTTGTCAACCGCCCCGTCAGCGACGACCGACGATCTGTTGACCTGCTGACCAACTTCCTCGACTGACGCAGCCAGTTGCTCCGCAGCGGAGGCGACGGTCTGCACGTTGCTGGTCGCCTCTTCCGCGGCCGAGGCCACCAGGTTCGACTGGCTTGTGGTTTGCGCCGCAATTGTCGACATTGACTGGGCCGTTGTCTGCATTTCCGACGCGGCAGTCGAGACTGATTCGACGACGCTTTTCACGCCTTGTTCGAAGTCGTCGGCCAACGCCAGCATACCTGCATGACGATCCTTTTCGGCCTGAGCCTCGGCAACGCGGCGATCTTCGCGACGTTTGTTTGTCGCCGCTTCGGTTTCCGCCTGCTGAGCCTTCAGGTCTTCGGTTTCGCGGGTCTTGTCCTTGAAAATCTGTACGGCGCGGGCCATCTCACCGATCTCGTCGGTTTGATCCTGCGAAGGCACTTCGACACTGAGGTCACCGGTCGCCAGCGATTCCATAACATCAGTCATGTTGCCAACGGGCTGAACGACAACCTTGCGCATCCTGTAATAGGTCAGCAGCAATACGCCACCGAGCACCAGAATGATCGCCAGGGCAATCCCCCGGCCAACCCAGGCACCACGCGCGAGTGCGACCGAGATATCGGTGTTGATTTCGAGCACGCCGCGCAGATCGTTAAGTTTCCAGTCAGCCTTCGGCGTATCGGCGCGCGTGTTGTGGCAAGTGACGCAAACCTGACTGGCCATCGTGTCAGCAAGGGCAACGCGGACGATGTCCTTGCCACCGACGACCTGGGTCTGCACGAAGGGTACTGCCGGATCAGCGCTGAGGGTCTCCCAGGCCGTTTCACCAAACGTGTCCAGCTTGCGCTCCGCGCGATTGGGAAATGGATAGGGGCTATAGAGCTTGAGCGTCGTACCCGCTTCGGCCAGCAATTCACTGAGATCATGGATCAGGGTTGCCGGCAGGGGAATTTCACCCGGTGTATCTTTATGCGTATAGGAAGGTTTGAGCGCTTTGTCGGCCAGCGCCTTTTTGATGACGTTTTTGGTGTAATAGCCGCGAATGATCTTGAACTGTTTGACAGTTTTGGCGGCACTCTGCACGGCGTCTGCCTTGATACCGCGTTCCATGACCATGGGGACGCCGATCAGGGCACCGGCGCCGCAGATTAAAACTCCGGCAATCAAAACCGGAAATAATTTCCAGGAAATACTTTGCGTCAAAATATTCATAACTCTTCCTTTTGCTCCTATTAGTTGATCAAGTGCTGTTTATTATCACGCACAAGACAACTTGAATAACCGCCCTAGAAAAGCACTGAGGTGTATCTGGAAAATTTCAGATATTGATTTAATTGTTTCTGAAAAATTTCATTTATATTTAGCCATTTGTTGAATATATTGCATTTTTTACTGTTAACCTATTAAATTCATTGAATTTTCCGTTATTTGCCGACTTGTTTCGCATGATCGTATAATCGACGAATTTCGCGAAACCCTTGGCACGACCATCCGGGAAATCCTGACGATGACGGAACCATCAGCCAGCCAGTCTCCGCTTCAGTTGGCCCTGAAATCAACTTTTGCCTGGCCTGTGGCAAAACGATCCCTTGTTATTGCCCTGATTGTCGGCACGTTGCTCAATCTTCTTAATCAGGGTGATTTTTTATTGGCGGGAAGTGACATCAACTGGCTTAAAGTCGCTCTTACTTATTGCGTTCCATTTTTTGTTTCGTCCTATGGTGCTTTTTCCGCGTTTCGGGCAAGTGCCTCAAAAGAGGTTTGAAAACCCGACGCCATGTCTGATACCCGAAATATCCTGTTTATTATGTGTGATCAGTTGCGCGCTGATTATCTTTCCTGCGCCGGTCACCCGACCCTGGAGACGCCCCACATCGATGCCCTGGCGGCACGTGGCGTGATGTTTGAACGCGCCTATACCCAGTCACCGGTTTGCGGCCCATCGCGCATGTCGTTTTACACCGGGCGCTATGTCGCCAGTCACGGCGCGACATGGAACGGTGTGCCGCTGGATGTTGGCGAATGGACGATGGGCGATTACATGCGCCCGCTGGGCCTGCGCACCGTACTGGTCGGCAAAACCCATATGGCGGCCGATACAGAAGGCCTGAAGCGACTGGGTATCGACCCGGGTTCCGACCTCGGCGTGCTGGTGAGTGAGTGCGGTTTTGAACCGTTCGAGCGCGATGACGGCCTGATCCCCTCCGGTGCTGCGGCGCCCGACCTTGCTTTCAACAAGTGGCTCAACGAACACGGCTACCCCGGTGACAATCCGTGGCATGACTTTGCCAATTCGGCGGAGGGGCCGGACGGTGAAGTGCTCAGTGGCTGGGAAATGCGCCACGCTCGCCTGCCCGCCCGCATCAAGGCAGAACATTCCGAAACGCCTTATATGACGGGTCGGGCGATGGAATTTATCGACCAGGCGGGAGACGATCCCTGGTGCATGCATCTGAGTTTTATCAAACCACACTGGCCCTATGTCGCGCCGGCTCCCTACAACGACATGTACGGCCCCAATCAAATTCTCAGCCCCAACCGCACCGCGTCGGAGAGAGATGCCCCACATGACGTTGTCGGGGCGTACATGACCCATGATGAAAGTGTCTCGTTCCAGCAGGATGAAACCCGCGACGCCGTGATCCCGGTTTACATGGGCCTGATCAAACAGATTGATGACGAGCTGGGCCGGTTGTTCGCTCACATGGACGAAGCCGGACGCCTGGACGACACGCTTATTGTCCTGACATCGGACCACGGCGATTATCTCGGTGATCACTGGCTCGGCGAAAAAGAACTGTTCCATGAGGAAAGCGTGCGCTTGCCGATGATCGTGGTTGATCCGTCTGCCGCCGCGGACGCAACGCGCGGCAGCAAATCGTCAGCATTGGTCGAGGCGATTGATCTGATCCCGACATTTGTTGAAGCCGTTGGCGGCGAGGTCTACCCCCAGCGCCTGGAAGGGCGATCATTGTTGCCATTGTTGCGGGAAGGCGCAGAAAAAGCGCCATGGCGTGAGGCCGTGTTCAGTGAAATTGATTACGCTTTCCGGGCTGCGCGCAAGGTGTTGAATATTGCGCCAAACGAAGCGCTGGCCTGGATGATCCGCACGGAGCGCTGGAAATACGTCTACTACGAAGGCTTTACGCCGCAGCTTTTTGATCTCGACGCCGATCCGGACGAACAAAAAGACCTCGGCCTGTCAGAAGATCACATGGACATCCGCAGCGATTTACATGAGCAATTGTTTGCCTGGCTGCGCCATCGCCGCTCCCGGCGCACAATCAGCGACGACATGGTCGACAAACGCACTGATACTTCCAAGAGCCGGGGTTTCCTGATCGGCCAGTGGTAACTGTTCAGGTCGAAAGACTGGCCTGGCGCAAATGCTGGTCCAGCGCCTGAGCCTCGATAAAGACCCGCGTGATCTCCGGGAACTCAGCCTTGATTTGCCGTTCCATTTCACTGATGGCACGTTCGACGTCGTCCGCCGTACGCTCGTCATCGAAATCAAGACTGAGGTTGAGCAGGACGTCTGACGGCCCGAGGTGCATGGTCAGAACCTCGTTGACTCCGTCCACGGTGTCCTGCGCCCGGGCGATGCGCTTGACGCCCTCTATGACCCGGGGATGGGCCGCCTCACCGATCAAGAGACCCTTGGTCTCATAGGCCAGCAGGCTGGCCGTGACGGCAAGGATGATCCCGATGACCACCGAGGCGACACCGTCGAGAACCGGCAGATTGTAGTAGTCGGCGGCCCAAACGCCGAAAAAGGCGACAACCAGACCCAGCAATGCAGCGGTATCTTCAAACAGCACCGTAAATATCGTCGGGTCCTTGCTGCGGCTGACGGCTTCGATAATGCCCATTCGACCCTTGGAGCGGCCAAATTCCTTGAAGGCAATCCACCAGGCAACGGATTCGAAAACAACGGCAGCACCAAGGACGACGTAGTTGATCATGACGTCCTTGACGATATGTGGCTCGATGATCTTCGACACGCCTTCGTAGATAGAGACGCCGGCACCCACGGCAAAAACCAGAATGGCGACGACGAACGACCAGAAATAGACTTCCATGCCATAGCCAAAAGGATGCTGTTCATCGGCCGGTTGTTTGGAACGCCTCAGCCCGTGCAGCATCAGGATCTGGTTGCCGGTATCGACCAGCGAATGGATTGCCTCGCTCAGCATGGCTGACGATCCTGTCCACCACGCGGCAGCAAATTTGGTTACGGCGATCAGCGCGTTGCCGATCAACGCCGCCATGATGACTTTGATAGATCCACCTTCGGTCACGTGTCAGACTCTTTCTGTTTTTTTGGCTTTAATTTCGTGCAATGCCAGCAATTCCGGCAACAAGGCCATATCGCGAAAGACAACACCACCCGCGTCGGCCAGTTTCTCAGGCCCGTGACCGGTTTCTTCACAGCCCGGGGCGGCATAGGCGAAGACTTTCATGCCGGCCGAGACGGCGCCTGTGACGCCGGGCACACTGTCTTCGATGACGACGGCATCTGCGGGCGCGAAACCCATTTGTTCGGCGGCAAACAAAAAGACATCCGGGTGTGGTTTGCCGCGCGCGACCTGTTTGGCGCTGAACAACCGTCCTTCAAATCGCGACAGCAAACCGGTCCCGCCGAGCGTAATCGCCATTTTCTCCAGCGCACCGGACGAGGCAACGCAGGTCGGGGTGCCCGTCACCTGTACGGCATCGACCGCCGCCATGACGCCGGGGATGGCATCAACGCCGGCGGAGAAGATTTTGTAAGTGTGGGCATAAACCGTATCGATAAAGTCACCCGGCATTGGTCGTCCGAGCAGGCCAGCGGCCCAGTCGCGCACTGCTGTCATTGTCAGTCCCGTGGTCACGCTGGCCACGGTGTGCTCGTCGACCTCCACACCGAGGTCTTGCAGGATGACGGTCAGAATATGGTTGGAAGGTCCCTCGGTATCGACCAGAACCCCATCACAATCAAAAATGACGAGGCCGGGCGGACGCAACAAGGGACTGGGCGTGATCTTCAACATTGGGCCCAGTCTAAACCTTCGCGTCCGCGGGTGCTACATGAACAGCATCTCGTCCTTGATATCTTTGTAGAGCCCGGCAACCTGTTCGCCATAGCCATTATAAAGCTGCGTATCAATGCGCCCGCCATTGAGCGTGCGCTCGGTTGCCTGGGACCAGCGCCGATGCGGCACTTCCGGATTGACGTTGGCCCAGAAGCCATACTCGCTGGACTGAATGGTTTCCCAGAATGTTTTGGGGCGTTTATCGGTGAACGTGAAGCGGACAATCGACTTGACCGACTTGAAGCCATATTTCCACGGCACAGCCAGCCGCAAGGGTGCACCAAACTGGGGTGCCGCCGGTTTGCCGTAAACGCCAGTGACCAAAAAAGCCAGTTCGTTTGTGGCTTCGGCCATGGTCAGCCCTTCACGGTAGGGCCAGGGATACCAGAACTGTTTCATGCCCGGTGCCATTTTCGAATCGTTGAAAGTCTGCATCTCAAGATATTTTGCGCCCGACGCGGGTTTGGCCAGATCAACCAGCGCCTTGAGCGGAAAGCCGGACCACGGCACGACCATCGACCAGGCTTCAACGCAGCGGTGCCGGTAAACGCGTTCCTCGAGCGGCATATTGGCCAGCAGTTCATCGATCGAAAACTTGAGATCTTTTTCGACCATGCCGTTGATGACAACTTCCCACGGCCGGATCTTGAGCTTTTCCTGTGCCACGCGGGAGATCTGTTTGTGCGAGCCAAATTCGTAAAAATTATTATAGGTGCTGGCGAGTTCTTCCTTCGTCAGAGCCCGGCCGGCATCCAGATAGCGCATGTTCTTCTTTGCCGGATACAAATGGGCCGAGGGATCTTTGGCGCCTGTGGCGGCCTGTGCCAGACCGGGCACACCGGCCGAAGCCAGAATTGATCCTGCGGCCACGCCCTTGAGCAACTGGCGGCGACTGTTAAACATCGCTTCGTCGGTTGCCTCGCGCTCAGGCAGTTGCCAACTCTTGGGAATTCGTATCAACATGGAAACCTCCGGCAGTAAATATTGTCGCGAGAATATCTATAATGCACCTTAGAGCAATTCAAAGGAACGTGATGCAGGCGTTCCGCCACGTCAATCCAGCAGGAGTTCCCATGTCGTCATTCACTGTTCAGGGTTTTAACCATACCAGTTTCACCGTCGCCAACGTCGACCGCACGGTTAAATACCTTTGTGACTGTCTGGGCTTTGAGCTGATGAACAAGGCACCGCGAAACCCTGAAGCGATCCGCCACATCACCGGGGTGGAAGGCGCCGACATGATGGTCGCTTTCGTCCAGGGGCCGGGCCACCGTCTCGAATTGATCGAATACCTCGCACCTGACGACCGCGTTGATATCGTGGCGCGCCCCTGCGATACGGCCTTCGCCCACATTGCTTTCGATGTTGACGACATAGACGCTGCCATCGACGCATCTGCCGCTTTCGATGTTCTACCCTACTCGACACCGTGGGTCATCGATCAGGGCCCCAACACAGGAAATCGTGTCGCCTATCTCAAGACATGGGACGGCATCACCGTGGAATTCATCGAGAAAAAGCAGACGCTTTAAGGCCAAACTTCAATGAAGTGCCCTGCGGGCGGGCAATACAGTTTAACAACCGGTGTGATTATGTGCGGGCAAGTGCCGGTCATTTGCCTCATATTTGCGTTTGACGGATACTGGCCAGGCGAACATATCAAGGCGCTAAAATGAATGGCAAGGGAGCACACCTCGACTTTGGCAACCGGTCGGCATTGATTGCCGGCGTGCTGCCGACCTTGCTCGGCATCGTCGTCCTGACCGGCTGGTACACACACAATACAACGCTGATCCAGGTTTCTGATGCATTCGTGCCGATGCAATACAATACGGCTCTGGGGTTTTTGCTTGGCGGCATAGGTCTGATGTCGGTTGTTACCACACCGGTCACCCGCCAGGTCATTATCGGCAAAATCGTTGGTGTCGCGACAGCTCTGGTCGGCATCCTGACACTGATTGAATATATCGTCGGCGTCGATTTACATATCGATCAGTTGTTCATGGAACACTACGTTACCGTGGCAACTTCCAATCCCGGTCGCATGGCGCCCAATACTGCCTTGTGTTTCAGCCTGACCGGCATCGCCCTGCTATTTGCAAATCCGGTGGCGGGCCGAACCTCGAGAATCTATCTTACCGCTGTACTGGGCTCGATAACCTTTGGCCTGGGAGTGATCGCCTTTGCCGGATATGCCATGAGCCTTGAAACGGCCTATGGCTGGGGTCATTTGACCCGGATGGCCGTGCATACCGCCGCCGGGTTCATTGTTCTGGGCATCGGCCTGATCGACCATGCCTGGCACCTCGAACGGCGTGCTTCCAGGGAAATGCCGGGCTGGCTTTCGTGGGCGGTGGGGATCGGCATTCTGGCTTTCACGCTTAGCCTCTGGCAAGCCCTGGGGTCGGAAAATGCGGTTGATATTGCCGAAGTCTTTGTGCTGATCTTTGGCATTGTTCTATCTATCGCCCTTGCCGCCATGGTGCGGGTTGCCGGTATCGCCAGACGACGCGCCCTGGTCGCTGAAGGCGTCAGCAAGCGGCTGGAAGACGAAGTCCGCGAACGGCAGGCGGCGGAACAAAAACTGCTCCGGTTGAGTGAAGATCTGGAGCACAAGGTCAACGATCGGACGCTTGAATTACGTGAGGAAAATGAGCAGCGGGCACAGGCCGAGGATCGCGAAAGGCTGGGGCGCGAAGCGCTTGATACAATGTTCGACACCACGCCCACTCCTCTTATGGTACGTGACCTCAAGGCGCAGACATTTCTTCGCGTGAATAACGCCGCCTGTACCCTTCTCGGATTACCAAAAGAAGAGTTGCTTGCGATTTCGCCAGAGGAAGTATGGCTTGATAATTCGGACCGGGAGAGATTTCTGGCGACCATGGATGCGCAAGGACGCACCGAGAATATTGAAGTTCGCATCCGCCATATTGCCTCAGGCAAACCGAGAGATGTCGTTGCCACGTCTACACCTATTCAGTTTGACGGCAAATCCGCATTGTTAATTGCGGCCTATGACATTACAGAACGCAAGAAAACCGAACAGGATTTGCGCCAAAGCGAAGAAAAAATGTCGGCGATTCTTGAAGCCAGCCCGATAGGTGTTTCGATTTTTGATTCGAGCGGTGTGCGCGTGTTTGTCAATTCGCGCATGGCCGATATGGTCGGTCGTCCCAAGGAAGATCTCATCGGGCCGGATTCGCCCCGTAATTTTGTTGATACGGACGCCCGTGATGCCTGGGTAAGGGAGTTCGAGGAAAAGGGCTTTGTCGAGGACAAGGAAGCCCAGTTGTTGCGGTCCGATGGTTCGGCCTTCTGGGTCTTGATGTCGATGCGGCCCATGTTATTTGATGGCGCGGATGCCCGGCTTGTCTGGGTTTATGACATCTCTGATCGCAAGGCGAGTGAGGCTGAACTGGCGGCAGGTGCCACATTGTTGCGCAGCGTCCTGAACAATATCGGCCAGGGCATCATCGCCTATGATGCCAGGCGACAGTTGGTTACCTGGAATGAACAGTATCGCGAATTGTTCGACTTCCCGGATGGTTTCCTGAAAGCCGGCATGCATGCCCGCGTCATCGGACTTCATTTCGCCCAATTGGGCGCTTATGGCAAAGTGGATCCAACGTCACACATAGATGAACGCCTCGACTCGTTGTGGCAGGGCGACACGACCACGCGGGCGTCAATCGAACTGGCCGACGACAGAACATTCGATTCAGTCGCCGAACGGACCGCCGAAAATGGCATGGTCATCACTTATTCTGATGCGACCGAGCGAGACAGGGCCGAGCGCCAGGTTCGCAAAATACTGGAAGATATGCCGATCGGCATGACGGTCTCCGTGACAGCGACAGCCGACCTTGCTTATGCCAACGCCCATTTCAGATCAATGTTCGGCATTGACGAAGAAGGTATCCTGACGACCAACGTCGCCAGTTTGTACGTGAACCCCGAGGACCGCGCGGAAATCAGGAACGGACTTCTCGAAGGTCGTACAACCCGGAACAAGGTCGCCAGAATGAAGCGTGCGGACGGCACCGAATTCTGGGGCCAGGTGACAGTGCTCCCCTTTGAATATGAAGGTCATCCGGCATCGCTCGGCGGATTTTCTGACATTTCCGATCAGAAGAATGCTGAAGCTGAAATCCTGCGGGCCAGGGATGCTGCTGAAATTGCCGCCCAATCCAAGGCCGATTTCCTTGCCTCCATGAGCCATGAAATCAGAACGCCGATGAACGGCATCGTCGGCATGACTGATCTTTTGTCGCAAACCGATCTGGATGAAGACCAAAGCGTGATGCTGAATACGGTTCGCGAATCCGGCAACGCCCTGCTCACGATCATTAACGATATTCTCGATTTTTCGAAAATCGAGGCAGGTAAACTGGATATTGAATCCGTACCGTTCTCGCTCACCGACGTGCTGGAAGGTGCTGCCGCAACGATGGCGCCCAACGCCATCGGCAAGGGTATTCGCATCGCAACATTCGTTGATCCTGATGTCCCGGCCACGCTGCTGGGCGATCCGGTGCGACTGCGCCAGATCATCTTTAATCTGACCGGCAACGCAGTGAAATTTTCCGAAGAAGGCGAAATTGTTGTGCGGGCGGAAGCGGTGGACCAGGCAGGCGACGAATGCCGCATCAGAATTTCAGTTATCGATTACGGGATCGGTATTTCTGAAGAAGCGCAAGTCAAGCTGTTTGAGGCGTTTTCCCAGGCAGAGAGTTCGACGACGCGACGGTTCGGCGGCACCGGCCTCGGGCTGGCGATTTGCAAGCGACTGACAACCATGATGAACGGCGAGGTCTTCGTCGAAAGCAAGATCGGTTCAGGTTCGACTTTCTCGGTTGAACTCCCTCTGAAGTCGTCGGATCAACAACACACTGACGTGGTTACCGACGATCTGGCCGGCCTCAAGGTCCTGGCTGTTGCGGCCTCATCCGTGGCGCGGGAGACCATGACCCGGTATCTCGAGCATGCGAATGCCTTGGCTACGACGGTTACCGATGAAGATGACGCGAAAGCAGAGTGCGCCGGGTCGGCCTCATTTGACGTGATCGTGCTCGATCTCGGACTGGATGCCAAACGCCAGGCCCGGGCCATGGCTGATCTGAAATCGACCGGGGCCCGGTTTGTGGTCCTCAGTGGCGGGCAGCGTCGCACCGCGCGCATTGCCGATGATGATTGTGTTAGCCTCGACGGTAATCCACTGCGCCATGCCCGTTTCCTTAACGCGGTCGCCGTCGCCGCCGGTCGGGCCAGCCCGTTGGTCAAACCTGAAGCAGACCAGGAAAATGAAACCATGGTCGCCCTGTCTGTCGAAGAAGCACTGAAGGGCGGCACCCTGATACTGTTGGCCGAAGACAATATAACCAACCAGCAAGTCATTGGACGCCAGTTAAACAAGCTTGGTTACACCTGTGAAATGGCCGACGACGGTAAACTTGCCCTGGCGGCATGGCGGGAGAAAGACTACGCCCTGTTGCTGACGGATTGTCACATGCCAAATATGGACGGGTTCGAATTGACGGCCGAAGTTCGGGCGGCTGAAGAGGCTGACCGCGCGACAAGTCAACATCGACGCGCCCCGATTATCGCTGTTACAGCCAACGCACTGGAAGGCGAAGCAGAACGCTGTATCGCTGCCGGGATGGATGACTACCTGTCCAAACCACTTGCCATGGCCGATCTCAAGGCGACATTACGAAAATGGATGCCTCAGACCCGGCCAGACACTTCAGATGACGAAACTGTCGAGGCAAATAACAGCGACGAAGATGTGCCATCGAAAACAACTTCAAATGAGAACAATCGCGTCGTTGATCCAAAATTCCTGCGCGAATCTTTCGGTGATGACGATGAGTTGATTGCTGAAATTCTGCAGGACTATGTTGATCCGGCCCGCGACAACGTTGCTGAAATCGATACGGCTTTCCAGAACCGCGACGCCGGCGGTATCGGCGCGGCTGCCCACAAACTGAAATCGTCTTCACGCTCAATCGGTGCCGACGCGCTGGCCGATTTGTGTGCTGACCTGGAGGCCGCCGGGAAAAGTGACGACTGGGTGGCGCTCGATAGCCGCTATCCCGAACTTGCGTCCTCATTTCTTGCTGTCGCAAAAGATATCGAAGGTTGATTGAGCGACGCTATGAATTAACGGAGCCAATTCTTCGTGTGGCTTGAAAAAGGGCGTCGATCCGAACTACTGTGAATTTTTATTTAAAATAAAATATTGCGGCGGAACGGCATGCCACTCACATATCATATCGATACGGCAGACAAGATCATGACTTGTGAAATGTCGGGATATTGTAACATCGGCACCATCAACGACCTTCGGAAAGATCTGCGAACTGACCCTGATTTTTCGCCCGACTTGTCTCTTCTTTTCAACTTGCTTGATGTCACAGAACTTGATTTGTCAAACGCCGATTTTCAGGAAATTGCCGGCAATTCGCCGATGAGCAAGACGGCGAGACGAGCCTACGTCGTACCGACTGAAGAAATGTTCGGCATGATCAGAATATTTGCCGGCTACAGCGATGCCGAGGCTGGAGGGTTCCAGGTCTTTCGCCAACTTGCCGATGCGCATAAATGGCTCGGACTGGACGAGTAATACCGTAAATCCGGACAAGACGCCTGTGAGGGAGCAATTGATGAAACGATGGCTATTCCTGATCGTTGTCCTGGCGACTGGCGGCACGATTGCCGCGTGGCAGCAAGGCTACATCGGTCGCAAGCCCGCGGATGATCCGGCGAACTGGCGTCTCGCACAAGTGACGACCGGCAATATCCTGATGGCGGTCTCGACCACAGGCAAGGTTACGCCTGTGACAACCGTAGAGGTGGGATCACAGATTTCCGGACAAATCGCCGAAATGCTGGCCGATTTCAACACCCCGGTTCGGGCCGGTCAGGCAATTGCCAGACTGGACCCGGCGACATTCGCCACGCGTGTACAGGCGGCGGAGGCTGAACTTGCCGTGGCACGTGCCGGTGTTGCGGTACAAATGGCAACGCTGGAGGAACTCAAGGCAGATGCCGAAGGGGCCGCCGCTGTCCTGCTCGACGCCGAACAGGAATTGCAGCGCACCATGGCGCTCTATGACAAACGCGTGCTGGCCCAGAGCAATGTCGACCGCGCCTTGTCCGCCCGCGATCAGGCCCGCGCCCGTCAAAACGCCGTGCAGGCCCGTCAGAAAAAGCAGCGGGCCCAGTTGCAAAATGCCCAAGCACAAGTGCTGGTGCGAACCGCTACCCTGAAAGATCGCCAGCTTGATCTCGACCGGACGGTCATCCGCTCCCCGATTGACGGCATCGTTATTGGCCGCGATGTCGATCAGGGTCAGACCGTGGCCGCCAGCCTGCAGGCACCTGTGCTGTTTTCCATTGCCGGTGACCTTGGTCAGATGCAGGTCGAGGTCTCGGTTGACGAAGCCGATATTGGTCGTGTGCTGGAGGGCCAGAAAGTAAACTTTACGGTCGACGCCTGGACGGATCGAAAGTTCAGCGGTGAAGTACATCAGGTGCGCAAATCACCGACAGTCGTTGCCAATGTCGTGACTTATACGGTCGTTGTCGGCGCGGCCAATCCGGACCAGGTTCTGTTGCCCGGCATGACGGCCAACGTCGAGCTTGTTGTCGGCGAGCGAACAAAGGTGCTGCGCGTGCCCGAAGCTGCCCTGCGCTTTCGCCCGAAAGGCAACAAGGCAGCATCAGGTTCTGGCGGTCGTCCATCAGGTGGACGCGAAGCCGCCCGCGCCCGTGCTGTGGCCATGATCAAAAGCCTGACGAAGCAGCTTTCCCTGACACCCGAACAGCGTCAGGGCGTCGGCACCGTGTTCCGTGAAACCGGCATGTCCATTGGCAGTTTGCGGCAGGCGGGCACACCGGCCGAACAAATGGCAGAGGCAGTCAAGAGCCTGCGCGCCCAGGCCGTCCGACGGATCAGTGGCTTGTTGAACCCGGAACAACTCAAGAAGTATCGCCTGATCGTCGCGAGGTCCGCCGCCGGACAGCGCCGCCGTGTCCAGGTCTGGCAACCGGGAGACGATGGTACCGCGAAACCGCTCGACATTGTCGTCGGCATTTCAGACGGGACGCATGTCGAAGTCATTCGCGGTGATCTCGCAGAAAATGCCGAAGTAATTGTCGGCATCACGGCGAGCAAAAAATAACATGGCCGACGCGTTCATCGAAGTCCGGGATCTGAGCCGGGACTATCACATGGGCGAACATACCGTGCAGGCGCTGCGCGATGCCAACTTCAGTCTCGAGCGCGGCGAATTTGTCGCCATCATGGGACCGTCGGGGTCGGGCAAATCGACCTGCATGCATTTGCTCGGTTGTCTCGATACGCCGAGTGCCGGTAATTATATTCTCGATGGCGAGGATGTTTCGGGGCTCGACAGCGACGCCCTGGCAAATATCCGAAATCGCAAGATCGGCTTTGTATTTCAGTCGTTCAATTTGCTCTCCCGGGCCAGCGCTCGCGCAAATGTCGAATTGCCCCTGTTGTATGGCGGCACGCCCCGCAGCGGTCGGGCTGCCCGGGCCGACAAGGCATTGGCCGATGTCGGACTGGCCGACCGCGTTGATCATCTGCCAACGCAACTATCGGGCGGGCAAATGCAGCGCGTGGCCATTGCCAGAGCCATGGTCAACGATCCCGTGCTGTTACTGGCGGATGAGCCGACCGGCGCACTGGACAGCCAGACCAGCGTCGAAATAATGGCTTTGTTTCAGACACTTAACGACGCCGGCATCACAATTGTCGTGGTCACACACGAACAGGAAGTCGCCCGGTTTGCCCGGCGAATTCTCAGCTTTCGCGACGGCCGGTTGATTGAGGATACCGTGCCGACCGATCGGGCGGATGCCCGCACGATATTGGCGCAACGCACCGATGGTGCAACATGAAACCGCTGGACTGGGTGACGGCGGCGTTTTCCAGTTTGCGGGCCAACGTCCTGCGCACGGTTTTGACGACGCTGGGCATTGTCATAGGTGTCGCCGCCGTGATCGCCATGGTCTCTGTCGGGGCGGGTGCAGAGCGCAAGGTTCAGTCGGTCGTTGAGAGCCTCGGGGCAAATATCCTGATCATCCTGAACGGTTCCAGCACCGCAGGCGGAGTACGTGGGGGATCAGGCTCCCGGCTCACGTTGACCGAAGATGACGCAAAGGCACTTGAGCAGGAAATTCCGGCCATCGCCATCGCCGCCCCGAGCGTGCGAGGTACCGGCCAGCTTATTTTTGGCAACACCAACTGGTTCACGACGATCTATGGCGCTAGCAAGGGATACCTTGCGGCCCGTGAATGGGTCGTCGCCGAAGGTCGCGAATTTACCCCGTCCGAGGAGCGCGCCGCCGCCAAGGTTGCGATTGTCGGCCAGTCCATCGTCAACAACGTCTTCAATGGCAACTCTCCAGTCGGACAGGCCATCCGCATCAAACGGGTTCCGTTCAAAATCATCGGGGTGATGGAAGAAAAAGGCCAGACGCCTTTTGGCTCTGATCAGGACGACGCGGTTTTTGTGCCGTTATCGACGGCCAAAAAACGCCTTCTGGGCGGCGCCAGGCTGCGCGGAAAATACGTCGGTGCAATCACCCTGAAGGCGGCCAGCGGTGATCTGGTCGGCGAGGCTGAAAATCAGGCCAAGGATGTACTTCGCCGCCTGCATGGCATTCAACCGGGCCAGCGGGATGATTTCACCATCCGCAACATTGCTTCATTCCTGAAAGCGCGTGCTGAATCGCAACGCACAATGGCATTCCTGCTGGCCGCCGTGGCCGGGGTCTCGCTGATCGTCGGCGGCATCGGCATTATGAACATTATGCTTGTGTCGGTGACCGAGCGGACACGCGAAATCGGCTTGCGCATGGCGGTTGGTGCCCGGGGCCGCGATATCATGATCCAGTTCGTCATCGAGGCTGTGGCCCTGTCGCTGTTCGGTGGCATGATCGGCATTATTCTCGGCGTCGGCGGCTCGATCCTGGCGGCGGATGTCGCGGGCTGGCCGCTGATATTCTCGCCGTGGTCCGTCGCCCTGGCAATCGTATTTTCAGCGGCGGTCGGTGTGTTTTTTGGTTATTACCCGGCACTGAAGGCGTCACGCCTCGATCCCATCGAGGCACTGCGCCACGAGTGAACGTCTAGTCGATGAACGAGACTTCAACCGTCCCGAAACGGCCATAGTCCGCGCGTATATGGTCACCGGCCTCGGCATAAATCAGGCCGGTCAGCACGCCGGTCGAGATGATGTCGCCGGCTTTCAGCTTAAGTCCCATACTGATCAGATCATTGGCCAGCCAGGCGATTGCGTTGAACGGATGCCCGAGCGCGTTGCCACCCTTGCCGGTGAGCATGGGATTGTCGTTCTGGCGAACGCTGACGCCGAGTTCCGCCAGATCAAGATCACGCCAGTTCTCGCTCGGTGTGCCGAGCACCAGCCCGGCATGACAGGCGTTGTCGGCGATCAAATGCTGGATGCCGACCGTCTCCCAGTCATTCCAGACTGAATCAACGATCTCGACCGAGGGGATCAATTCACTGACGCAAGGCTCGACGTTGTTGCGAGTGTAGGGCGCGCCCGACATAGGTAGTCCCTCGCCCAGACGGAAGGCCAGTTCGGTTTCGATCACGCGCATGAAGTTTTGCGATGCCGACAGCGATATCGGGCTTTGATAGACACCGCTCGCCAGAACATATCCCCGAAACGGCTCATCGACACCGAGTTGCACCTGGGCCGTTTCATTGGTGCAGCCGATCTTCCAGCCGACCAGTTTCGAGCCGAGCATGCTGACAAGTTTGTCCTGAATGGCGTAGGCCTCGATCAGGTTGCCTGGCGCGTTCTCCGCCTTGATGCCTGGCAATCGCCTCAGCCGCCGCCTGGCCGTGCCAATGGCTGCGGCGGCCCGAAGGGTTGCGACTTCCATGCTAGATGAAGCTCCGACGGGTGAAGATCAATCTGCAGCCGCCGCTTCAATCACCTGATCTGCCAGACGTCCGGACAGTTGCTGCAGGTGATCGTATTTCCACGAATACGTCCCGACGCCTGAGCTCAAACTGCGCAGTTCAATGATCAGATCATGGACTTCCGATTGTGGCAGCTGAGCGGACACCACGTCCCAGCCCAACCAGCCTTCGCGCGCATCAAAACCGAGGATCTGTCCGCGACGACTGGAGATCGTCGCATTGACCTTGGCCGTGGATTCGCTGGGGACCGCAATGTCGACATGCAGGATCGGCTCCAGCAGGATTGGCGAACATTTGGGCATGCCGTCATGCATGGCCAGTCGTCCGGCTGATTTGAAAGCCATTTCCGATGAATCAACAGCATGATGCTGACCATCCGACAGATTGACCGAGACATCGACAATCGGAAAACCAAGCGGTCCCTTGACGAGGTATTCCTTCACACCCGCCTCGACTGCCGGAATGTATTGCTTGGGCACCGATCCGCCGACAACCGAATCCGTAAATTCAAAGCCGGAGCCCCGGGGCAGCGGTTTGATTTCTACATGGATATCGCCGAACTGGCCGTGACCACCGGACTGACGTTTGAAGCGCGCGTGTTGCTCCACCGATTTGGTGATGGCTTCCTTGTACGGCACTTGCGGTTTGACCAGATCAACCTTGAGAGCAAATTTTGATTCAAGCCGCTCGGCAGCTATACGCAAGTGCATCTCGCCCTGCCCGCGCAACAGCCATTGATTAGTGTCATCGTCGTGTTCAAATACCAGCGACGGATCTTCCTCCAATAACTTGCCGATGGCGCTGGAAAGCTTGACCTCATCGGCCCGGTCCGAGGCCGTCAGAGCCATGCTGTAAACGGGCTGCGGGAAATGAGGCTTGCGCAAGTCCGGTGCTTCCTTGCCACTCGACAGGGTATCGCCGGTATGAACGTCGTCCAGCCGCCCGAAGGCCACAACATCGCCGGCACTGGCGGAAGGCATTTTTTCGGTCCCGTGCCCGGCCATGCGGAAAATACCCGATATACGCTGGCCATTGAGGGCATCGCCATCCTTGATCGAACCGGACCAGACGCGGGCCAGCGACAGCTTGCCGCCGTGCTCGGTGTGATAGGTTTTCAGAACCTGGGCCGCAGCGTCCGAGCCATTTACATCGGCATTCTCAGCCGCCGCGGACGACGGGGGCGTTTCATGCCGGAGAGCCTTGAGCAGTCGGCGAACACCGTGTTCATGCTCGGCCGAGCCCAGCAATACGGGAACAATATGACCCTCGCGAAGGTCGGTCGCCAGATCATCAAATACTTCATCATTTGGCGGATCAACGTCGTCGAGCAATTCTTCCATCAGGTGATCGTCAAAATCGGCGAGCTTTTCAAGCATCTCATAGCGTGCCTGACTTTCACGTTCCTTCATGGTGTCCGGCAATTCAATGATTTCGGATTCCGCTTCCTCGCGATAGACGTAAGCGCGCTTGGACGCGAGGTCGACGTAACCTGTCACGTCTTCACCGTCACGCATCGGCACCTGGCGCAGAACCAGCGGCTTCTCACTCACCTGCTGCAAGGCCAGCAATACATCGCGCACTCGCCCGGTCGCCCGGTCGATCTTGTTGACAAATATGTAGCGCGGCACGTCGAGTTCATCGAGCATGCGCAGGATGGGGGCCAGCGCCAGCGCCTTGCCCGCTTCGGCTTCGCAAACGACCACGGCCGCATCGGCGCCGATCAGAGCGTTGGCGGCTTCCTGACTGAATTCGTTGGAGCCCGGACAATCGAGAAATGTGTAGGTATCGCCCAGATACTCACAACTCGCGACATTGAGCTCGACGCCCATATGGTGCGACCTGGCTTCGGCGCTTGAATCGCCGGTCATGTTGCCCTGCAGCGCGGTCCCCTTGCGGTGAATGGCGCCCGTGACAAACAGAATATTTTCCAGAAGTGTTGTTTTGCCCGAGAGATAGGGCCCAACCAAAGCGATGGTACGAGGCCCCTCGGCCCTTGTTGCATCCATGTCCCGTCCTCACCTGTTGCTCGCCCGCAATCACCCACTACGTGGACCGGCGACGGTTATTATTTTGGCTTGGGCATATGTTTTCAAGCGAGAGCGGCGCATGCAAGGAAAAAGCACGCCGGATACACAGGAATATATGAGATTTGTTCGGCTGGGCGCGCCTTAACCCACCTTTACCGGCATTTTGTCGTGGCCGCGGAAACGGGCGCGACCGTTGAGCTGAGCCGGGCCGTCAAGCTCGATAGTCGCAAACTTCTGCACAAATTTACCGACGGCAACACGGCCCTCGATGCGGCCAAGCGTATTGCCCATGCAAATGTGTTTGCCGACACTGAAAGCAAGATGCCTGTTCGGCTTGCGTCCGATATCGACATTTTCCGGATCGTCAAACTCCGCCGGATCACGGTTGGCCGCAGCGATACCGCAGTGAATGAAGCTGCCCGCCGGGATGAGCGTATCGCCGAACGTCACATCCTCCATCGCTTTGCGATTGCCGATTTGCAAGGGCGACTGATAGCGCAGGAACTCCTCCACCGCCGTCGAGATCAAGGCGGGGTCGTCACGCAGGCGCTGCATTTCACGGGGATTGCTGATCAACATATGAATGCCGCTGGAAACCATGTTGGCCGTCGTCTCGTGGCCGGCGTTGAGCAGAAATATGCAATTTTGCACGAGCTCGACAGCGGTCAGTTTTTCGCCGTCGACTTCGCCAAAAATAAGCGCCGCCAGTACTTCACCCATGCCGCCTTCGTCCGGTTGCTCGCGCCGTTTGGCGACCAGTTCCTCGAGCAGCATTTCAAAATCGAGCACGGCCTGATTACCGGCCTGCATGTCATCGCTCGAGACCACGGGATCCAGTGCACCGAGGATCAAATTGGAATAGCCGCGCAGCAAATGGCGATGTTCTTCCGGAATTCCCAACATGTCCGAGATCACCTGGGTCGGCAGGGCGAGCGCATAGTCCTCGACCAGATCGAACCGCCCGACGCCTGACAGTTGTCCCAGCAGGTCATCGATGACCCGGTCAACCACGGGCTCGAGTTCAGACAGTTTTCGCGGCGTAAATGCCGCCGACAACAGTTTGCGCACCCGCGTATGAATGGGCGGGTCGTTGAACACGAGGCTGGTGGTGTGATGGGTATAGAGCGGGCTGTCGCCAAATTTTGGTTTGAAGTCGACTTTTTTGTCGGAACTCATGCCCTTGTGTTTGAACGACGCCGCGACATCTTCATAGCGTGTCAGCAGGTACGTGCCGTCTGGGTTCCGGTGGACGGGATCATGTTCGCGCAACATCCGGTATACCGGAAACGGATCCTCAAAAAAATCCGCGCCGATCGCATTGAGGTCAAATGCAAGTGCGGCCTCTTGATCAGACATCGTCAATCACCCGGAAAGTGTTTCTGAAGCGTCTGCCAGACTTTTGGGTAGTCGCGCTGCAAATGCTCGGTTTCGTTAGCGAACTTCGTCGGGCGAAAGGTGCCCGAGGTTTCGAACATGAAAGCCTGGGTATTGTCATAATAGTCGGGCTTGAGCTCGACATTGCTGGCCGCTTCATAGACTTCGGCGTCATTGCCGTGCGGTGACATCTTGTTATGCAGGCTGCAACCACCCGGCACAAAGCCTGCTTTTCGCGCATCATACTTGCCGTGAATCAAACCCATGAACTCGCTCATGACATTGCGGTGATACCACGGCGGGCGATAGGTATCCTCGGCCACCATCCAGCGCGGCGGGAAAATAACAAAGTCAATATTCGCCGTACCGGGCGATGTCGTCGGCGAGGTCAGAACGGTGTAAATTGAGGGGTCCGGGTGATCAAAACTGACAGAGCCCATGACGTTGTAGTCCGCCAGATCGTACATGTAGGGCGCGTAATTGCCGTGCCACGCCACGACATCGAGCGGCGAATGACCGATGGGCGCATTCCAGATATTGCCAGCCATCTTGCAGGTCAGCGTGAAGTCACCTTCGCGATCCTCGAACGCCGCAACGGGGGTCTTGAAGTCTCGCGCATTTGCCAGACCATTGGAGCCGAGCGGCCCGAGATTGGGCAGGCGCAGCGCCGCCCCGAAATTTTCGCAGACATAGCCGCGCGACGGCCCGTCCGGCACTTCAACGCGAAACTTGATGCCGCGTTGAATGACGGCGATCTGGTTCGGCGCGACCGCGATAAATCCCATTTCGGTATAAAGATGTAGTTGCCCGACCTGCGGCACGATCAGCATCTCACCGTCGGCGTTATAGAAGAACCGGTCCGTCATCGATTTATTGGCGACGTAGACGTGCGCGGCAAGCCCGATCCCGGCGTCCGGATCCCCTGCCCCGGCCATCGTCACCAGGCCATCGACGAAATCGGTTTCAGCGTCCGGAATGACGACCGGATCCCAGCGCCTCTGGTTGGGCGTGATCGGCTGACCGTCAAACGGCGCGCCCCGCACCAGTTTGTTGTCGCCCGGCACAAAGGGTTCATGCACGACCGAGGGGCGGATGCGATAGAACCAGGTGCGCAGGTTTTCATCGCGCGGCACCGTAAACGCCGTGCCACTGATTTGCTCGGCATAAAGCCCGTGCGGTGCTTTCTGCGGTGAATTCCCGCGGCTCGGCAAGGCGCCTTCCCGGGCCTCCGTCGCGAATTCATTGCCAAAGCCGGTGAGATAGACAGGGTCGGTCATGCCATGCAGCCTTTTTCGCTCAATCAGGTGTACGTCTGAAATAGGGGATCATGAACACCAGGCAGGCGACAAGGAAAAAGATACCGCCGACCAGCGCAATCACATCCCCGCTTCGATAGCTGGAGACGATGAACGCCAGTGCCGAAATCACAAAAAGGATCCAGCCCGTCAGGTTAATCGATCTATTGCTCATGCCTCGCGGCACCTGAGATCAGCTCAGGGATTCACAAAACCGGCGAATTCGCTTCATCGATTCTTCCAGATTTTCCGTCGATGTCGCATAGGAAATCCGGAAATGCGGCTCCAGCCCGAATGCGGCCCCCTGAACGACGGCAACGCCTTCGTCCTCGAGCAAGCCGGTGACAAAATCGGTATCGTTGGTGATGGCCATACCACCCGGCGTTTTTTTGCCAATGGCGCCAGCGCAACTGGGGAAGACGTAAAACGCACCGACCGGCGCCGGGCACGACAGGCCGGGCATCGAGTCCAGGGCAGCGACAACGAGATCACGACGTCCCCTGAACGCCTCGAGCCACTCACCCATGAATTCCTGCGGGCCATCGAGGGCGACAATCGCTGCTGCCTGACTGATCGACGAGGTATGCGTGGTCGACTGCGACTGAACCTTGTTCATGGCGGCGATAATGTTCTTCGGGCCCCCGGCATACCCGACCCGCCAGCCCGTCATCGAATAGGCCTTGGCGAGGCCATTGACGGTCAAAGTGCGGTCATACAGTTTCGGCTCAACCTGGGCCATGGTGGCGAATTCGAAGTCGTCATAGACGATGTGCTCATAGATATCATCGGACATGACATGGACGTGCTCGTGGCGCATCAGGACCTCGGCAAGGCCTTTCAGTTCCTCAACCGTATAGGCGGCACCCGTCGGGTTGGATGGTGAGTTCAGCATCAGCCATTTTGTTTCGGGCGTGATGGCGGCCTCCAGCGCTTCGGCGCTCATTTTGAAGCCGGAGTTGATGCCAGCCTCGACGATCACAGGCGTCCCACCCGCCAGCAACACGATGTCGGGATAAGAGACCCAGTACGGGGCCGGTATGATCACTTCATCGCCCGGGTTCAGCGTCGCCATCATGGCGTTGTACAGCACCTGCTTGCCGCCACAGCCGACGGTGATCTGTTCCAGCGAATATTCAAGATTGTTTTCGCGTTTGAACTTGCCGGCAATAGCCTGGCGCAAAGCCATCGTGCCCGAAACTGCGGTGTATTTGGTTTCGCCATTGTTAATGGCGTCAATCCCGGCCTGCTTGATATGGTCAGGCGTATCAAAATCGGGCTCGCCGGCGCCAAGGCCGATAATATCGCGACCCGCCGCTTTCAATTCAGCGACTTTTCCGGTCAGCGCGACAGTCGGGGACGGCTTGATGCGGCTCAATGAATCGGCAATGAAGGACATAACATTCACCTGTTTTGGACGGGTTGGAACTCGCTTAGTGGCAAGCGGCGAAAAATCTACGCTTCTGACGCCAGGCACGCAACCGGCAAAAGCGATTTGGCACCGCAAATACTGGCGAGAATCGCCGGTCTCAGGTAAAGTCCACCCGATATTTGATCAAGTAAAGGATTTCCCACAGATGAATGCGGTTCCGAATTTCAGGCGGCTTGTGGTCTCAACAGGCGCAATTGCGAGGATAACCGGCGTTGTCGGCATCGCAAGTCTTGGTGCCTGCGCCGTCATGTCTGACGAGCCGCCGATTGAGATGACATATTCCAACGCGCCGCTTACCGTCGCAGAAGTCCCGGAAGTTGACTGGGACGGTGCGAAATCGGTGCACTGGCTGCTTGCAGATTATGTCTTCTCCCCCGACAAACCGACGTTCACAGCCGGCAAGGCCTATCGCCTGGTTATCCGCAATACCGGCGAAGGTACCCACATTGTCGATGCCGAAAACTTCTTTAATGCTGTCGCTGTCAAATCCGTCGAAATGTCTGCTTTTGCCGGGCATACCGGAGATGATCATGTTGACGAGGCCCTGGGCCCGAAAGGCCTCGACGGCGTGCCCTCGGTCCCGGAAATCGATGACGGCGAAGTGATGGCCAGCGAGTCTGCGGAGGCTGCCTCGGACCCTTTCGCCGACAAACCGGAAGATGCCGAGGCTAATAAAGACGAAGATACAGACGATGCGGCCAACCCCTTTGCAGCGAAACCCGACGACGACGGCGACAAAGACGTCGCGGACGATGGCGACAAGGACGTCGCAGACGATGATAACAAAGACGTCGCAGACGATGATAACAAGGACGTCGCGGACGATGATGACAAGGACGTCGCAGAAAAGGATGATGATAGTGATGATGCGCCCGATGGCACATCTACCGAAGGCACGTCCCCCGAAGGCACATCCAAAGTGCTGGACTGGAAATTAATGCGCGTCGCCGAAGTCTCAGTTGAACCCGGACACGAAACGACGATTGAATTTATTGCGGTTCGTCCTGGCCATTACAGCCTGTCGAGCGGTGACTGGCTGGCCACCATTCGCGGCATGTTCACCGTCGCCAGCATTGTCGCCCCTGAACCCGAGACCAAAACGGCAGCGGTCTCGGAATAATCTGCGCTAGTTCGCCTCAGACTTTCAGGGCGGCCAGGCCGGGCCAGTCAAATTCGACGCCATGCCCGGGTCTTTCGGGGGCTGTTGCATACCCTTCCACGATTTCCATCGGGTGGGCGATAAAGCGTTCGAGCCCGAACCCGTGCGCTTCGAGATATGACGCATTGGGAATCGCCGCCAATAAATGGATATGCAAGTCGTGCACACCGTGCGATGTCACGCTGAGATTGCGGGCCTCGGCCAGTGCTGCGACTTTCGTCCAGACGGTTATGCCGCCGCAATTTGAAACGTCGGGCTCGGGATAGGTTACGCCGTTCGCCGACAGCAAATGATTAAATTCATAAAGCGAGTGGAGATTTTCGCCTGCGGCCAGCGGCACACCACCTTCGGACAAAATTCGGGCGTGGCCGGCAAAGTCATCGGGGATGGTCGGCTCTTCCAGCCAGACCAGATCAAATTCACGAAAACGCCTGGCGGCCCGAATGGCCTGGTCGACCTGCCAGCGCATGTTGGCATCGACCATCAACGGAAATCCGTCGCCGAGGTATTTGCGCATTTCGCCAACGCGTTCGATATCTTCGGCCGTATTATCGCGACCGACTTTCATTTTGATGGCCCGAAACCCGCGCGCCAGATTGTCCTCAGTCTGCTTCAGCAGTTTGTCGAGCGGGAACTGGAGATCAATACCACCGGCGTAGGCCTTGACCTGCGGGTCTGAGCCGCCCAGCAAGCGCCAGAGAGGTAATCCTGCCCGTTTGGCCTTGAGATCCCAAAGCGCGATATCGAGCGCGGATATCGCATGGACCGTCAGGCCACCCCGGCCGACATAGTGCGCCGCCCACCACATATGATCCCAGTTGGCTTTCGTCAGATCGGCGTCCCGTCCGATCAGCCCTGGTCCAAGATCCATATCGATCAAGTTGTGAATGGCACCACCGCCAACGCCCACCGTATAGGTGTAGCCAACCCCTTCAACACCGTCGCTATCGCTAATCCGCGCGGTCACGACTTCGAAGTGGGTCATGTCGCCGTGGGTCGAATCCGACAGAACAACAGGCAAAGGGATGCGAAAATGATCGGTCGAGACGTTCCGGATGGCAGCCATTGTGGTCCTTTGAATTAATTTGTGGAAACTCGACACCTGGCTCTGGTTGGTGGCGCGAACATTACCTATATTACAGACATGTCGACGACAGAAACATCAAACCAGTCATCCTCCCAAACACCGCCGCAAAACGTCAAGACGGAAGGCGGCATTCCGTTTGAGCTGGTTTCCGAATATACGCCCGCCGGTGATCAACCCGAGGCCATTGCCGAACTCCTGTCGGCAATTGAAGCCGAGGAGCAGGATCAGGTCCTGTTGGGTGTCACCGGGTCGGGCAAGACGTTTACCGTCGCCAACATCATCAAACAAACCGGCAGGCCGGCGCTGGTGCTGGCCCCCAACAAAACACTTGCCGCCCAGCTTTACGGTGAAATGAAGTCTTTCTTTCCCAACAATGCCGTCGAATATTTTGTTTCCTATTACGATTATTACCAGCCTGAAGCCTATGTGCCGCGCTCCGATACCTATATCGAAAAAGATGCGTCCGTTAATGAACAGATTGATCGAATGCGCCACGCAGCGACGCGGTCGTTACTGGAACGTGACGACGTCATTATCGTAGCCAGTGTGTCGTGCATCTACGGTATCGGTGACGTCGAGACCTATCAGCAGATGGCGGCGACCATCAAGGTTGGCCAGCAACTGGATCGGTCCAATCTGCTTCGCCAGCTGGTCGAGCTTCACTACAAACGGAATGACGCGGCCTTTGTGCGCGGCACTTTCCGGGTGCGCGGGGATTCGGTCGAGATATTCCCGGCTCACCTTGAAGACCGCGCCTGGCAGCTTTCCCTGTTTGGCGATGAAGTCGAGAGCATTACTGAATTTGACCCCCTGACCGGCCACAAGACCGACAAGCTCGAACTCATCAAAATCTACGCCAACTCACATTATGTGACGCCGAAACCGACGTTGAAACAGGCGGGTATCCAGATCAAAAAAGATCTTGAAAGCCAGCTCGAATATTTCCGCATCAATGAAAAGCCCCTCGAAGCCGAGCGCCTCGAGCAGCGCACACTATTTGATCTGGAAATGATGGAGGCGACCGGGTCCTGCGCCGGCATCGAAAATTATTCACGCTATCTGACGGGTCGGGCACCGGGCGAGCCGCCCCCCACACTAATCGAATACCTGCCGGACAATGCCCTGATATTTGTCGACGAAAGTCACGTAACGGTGCCCCAGCTCGGTGGTATGTACAAAGGCGATTTCAGTCGCAAGTCGACTTTGCATGAATTCGGCTTTCGCCTGCCCTCCTGCGTCGACAACCGCCCGCTGAAGTTTGAGGAATGGGATGCCATGCGCGGGCAGTCGATATTTGTCTCCGCAACGCCGGGCCCATGGGAGCTGGAGCGTACGGGCGGTGTCTTTTCAGAACAGATCATTCGCCCGACCGGCTTGATTGACCCGGTCTGCATCGTTCGACCCGTCGAACATCAGGTCGACGATTTACTGGCCGAGTGTCGCGAGGCCTCGAACGCCGGACAACGCGTGCTGGTAACGACGCTGACCAAACGTATGGCCGAGGATCTCACCGAATACCTTCACGAGGCTGGCTTGCGAGTGCGCTATCTTCATTCGGACATTGATACACTGGAGCGCATCGAAATTATTCGCGATCTGCGCCTGGGCGCTTTTGATATCCTGATTGGTATCAACCTGCTGCGTGAGGGACTGGATATTCCCGAATGCGCCCTGGTCGCCATTCTCGATGCAGACAAGGAAGGCTTCCTGCGTTCCAAAACCAGTCTGGTCCAGACCATTGGACGGGCGGCGCGAAATGTAGACGGGCGGGTCATCCTGTACGCCGACAAGATGACCAACAGTCTGAAAGGTGCGATTGACGAAACAAATCGCCGGCGCGAGAAACAGCAAGCTTTCAATGCGGCGAACGGCATCACGCCGGAATCCGTCAAGAAGGCCATCGGCGATATCCTAGATGGCGTCTGTGAGGGCGATTATGTCACAGTCGGCACCGGAGACAGCGATGTCGCCCATCTGATTGGCAACAATCTTCAAACCCATCTGGCCGACCTCGAGAAACGCATGCTGGCTGCCGCAGCGGATCTCGAATTCGAGGAAGCGGCACGGATGAGAGACGAAATTCATCGCCTGCGTCAGGTTGAACTGGGACTTGATCGACCGGGGTCGGCAGGAAAGCAGAACGATGACGGTCGACGACGCGTAAAAGAAGAGCCCCGATCCGTCGCTGGACGACCAGGAACACGTCAACTCAGAGGCAAATCCAACTCGGCAAAACGCGGTCGAATGGGCTAATTTGCCGCACCTGTCATATCTCGCAGGGCGTAATGCCTGACCGAATGCGCTACTTCTACTATTGAAGTCGGGGGCGTTCGCAACATTTCGCGCGAACAATTTTGTCTAATCAATCTATATCAATAAAAGTTATTGGGTTGTATTGAGCTTGCGTAAGGACAACATTTTGACAGCGTTTGAGAATTTGACGGATCGTGAGCGTGAGTGCCTGCAATGGTGTGCGGAAGGTAAAAGCTCTGCTGACGTCGGGGAAATCCTCGGCATCGCTGAACGCACGGTAAACTGGCACATTGATAACGCCATCGGAAAAATGAACTGCGTCAACAGGGTACAGGCCGTGGCAAAGGCTGTGTCGCTGGGACTGATAGCGGTGTGACCATAGTGGCGTTTTGACGACACCATTTGTTCCAGTTAGCTATCTGACAAAAAATCCTGCGGTATCGACGCCTGATACAATTTCATAATCCGAACGACATCGGCGATTGGCAAGGGCCTGAGCAGCACGGCTGACACGCCACCCGGTGGTTTAGCTGTGCTCATCGGCGCTTGCCTGTCATCAGTTTCATCTTTGGAGATGATGGAAACGATCGGTATCGGATCAAGTTCCGGGTCTGATTTCCTCGACTGGAAGTAAGCGGTCAGAATTTCATGACCGGCCAGTTCAACATCCATGAAAAGAATGGGGCTTGTTACACCAGACAGCCCGTCAATTGTTTCGGCGACTGTTTCAGTGACAATAATATCGACCCCGCAAATGCTGGCTGCAGCGGCGATATAAAGCCCGTCGCTCTGATGCGCTGACGCGACGACAGCCGTCATGACGGGCTCGGTGACATTTGAGTGCGGCGTAATATCGCCAAAATACAAATCGTCAGGTGACATGCTTGATGTCCAGGGAAATCAGTCAAAATAAATTGCGGCGTATAACATCGGAGAAATGAGTGACACGCATATAATCAGTTGGGCGGAACGGGTATAACTGTCATATCTCCTGGCATTCAGTATTTCAGGTCCAAGCTTGGAATTATTTTTAAGAGCACAGCGCAATAGATGCAAAACCTGAGATTTACCCTCGTTGGCCTCGCCGCCGTGATTATGGCTTTCACGGCGATAAACATGTCGGGTTTTTTTGAAGCTGATTTGCCCCCGCAATTCATTTCTCCCGACCCCACGGACGTGATGCTGGTCAATACCGGGCAAGTCATCTATGCGGATCATTGCGCGGCGTGCCATGGCGACGAGCTCGAAGGTGAAAAAGACTGGAAAAAACGTCGCGCCGATGGCAGCCTTCCCGCCCCGCCGCATGATGAAACCGGCCATACCTGGCATCATGCGGACGAATTGTTGCTACAAATCATTTCACGAGGTGGCCAGGCATTTATGCCGAAAGGTACCACCAGCAACATGCCGGGCTTCGGCGACAAGATATCGATGCGCGAAATTTCGGCCGTTCTGGCGTTCATCAAAAGCCGCTGGCCTCTTGAAATACTGGATCGGCAGCAAAAAATTACTGCTGGCAGCAAATGAATTAAAGCTGCGCCATCAACATGGCGGCGAGGCGGTCCGGCTCGGTAATCATGCAGTCATGACCGGTTTCCATGTAGTACAGCGACCAGGCCGGATCATCATCCGCCCGCTCGGCGAAAGCATCCATGTAGGGCAAGGGGGTCTGCGTGCAACGGATGTAAGTCTTTGTCGCCACGTCAAGCCACGCGCCAGTTAATTCAATCGGCTGCTGAAATGTTGCCAGCGGGTGGGGCACGCATTTGGCGTCCGTCCAGGCGGCAGTTTCAGGATCCGTCACACCATAGAACGCCGCCGACAACGCCGGCATTCGCCAGCCGTCAAAACCTTCCGATGCCGCCAGCAATTTTACCCGGCGCTCCGGTTGCTGAAAATCGAGCACGGATTTGCCATGCTCCGGTACGAGAGCATCCACCAGCACAAGTGCACGAATTTTAGACGACCTGCGGTCAGCGGCACCGCCAACGACAAAGCCGCCATATGAATGGCCGACCAGTACGGCATCCTCGACATCTTCCCAGTCGAGCACCCCGACAATATCCTGAATGTGGGTCTCCAGATCGACCTCGGGTGTCGCCAGATGGGCCCGATCGCCAAGGCCGGTCAAGGTCGGCGTCAAAACACGATGACCTTGCAAGTTCAAACGATCCGCTACTTCACGCCAGCACCAGCCACCATGATAGGCGCCGTGCACCAGAACAAATGTCGCCAAAGATATTACCCCTGTATCTTGCGCGCCGAAGAATGACGCGGCCCTGCCGAGAACATGTGTGCAGAGAGCGGCAAACCGGTCTATCCTTAACCAGCCCAGCCGTTCTCATTGAGGTCACCATGCCGCCAAAAAACAATCCGCTCAAGCTCAACAAATTGCAGCTAAAAACCCTGACCCTGTTGCAACAGCTTGCGCGCTACCCGGAATCATCGACCACGGACACTGAAACGGGTGAAGTGACGATATCGACGTTCCCCAATCCGCATGGCAACCATTTCCATCTCGGTGATGCTGTGGTGATGTCAAAAGATGCCTCGGGGCTCAAGAACGAAGCCGTCTGGACGGCCTTGGCGCGCAAGGGCCTGGCGATCTCGTCCTTCCCCGTGGCGCTTAAACTGACCCCGGCGGGCGTGGCTTACGATGTCGGCAAGATGGCGGAAATCCTGCGCCGGTCGGACCACTGATCCCCTTGTTCGGCGCGCCGATGACCCGACATCGACTTGACATCACTCACGACGAAGGAAGCAGCTGTTGCACGGTTTGATCGGATTGTTGCGGATGATCAGCGGCTCGGCCCGTGATCTTGCGCCAATTGTGATCGTCGTTGCTTTTTTTCAACTGGCCGTGCTGCAACAACCCATCCCTGATATGTGGAATATTGTCGGCGGTATCTGCCTCGTCCTGATCGGCCTGACGCTTTTTGTCCAGGGCCTGGAAATGGCGCTGTTCCCCATCGGTGAGGGCATGGCGGAAGCTTTTGCCCACAAGGGCAGTCTGGCCTGGCTGCTGGCTTTTGCCTTTGCCCTGGGTTTTGGCACCACCGCCGCAGAGCCTGCCTTGACCGCTGTCGCAGCAGAGGCAGCCCGGATCGCCGCTGCCGCCGGTGTCGTTGCCGACAATCAGGAAGCGCGCGACAGCTATGCTTTTTATTTGCGGCTGACAGTGGCGATTTCGGTTGGATTTGCCCTCGTCGTTGGCGTCTTTCGCATCATCAAGGGTTGGCCGGTTCATTATCTGATCATCGGCGGCTATGCCGGTGTGGTTGTCATGACCATTTTCGCGCCCGCTGACATCATTGGCATTGCCTACGATTCAGGCGGCGTGACGACATCGACGATTACCGTACCGCTGGTGACTGCGCTGGGTGTTGGCCTGGCCCAGATTATTCGTGGGCGCAATCCGTTGACAGATGGCTTTGGCCTGATTGCCTTCGCCAGTCTGACACCGATGATATTTGTCATGGGCTTCGGCATGATCTGGGCGATGTAGCGATGGAGTTTTTCCTCACTTTCGGGCGCACCCTGATTTCGACCATCATCGATGTATCGCCGATTATCGGCGTTTTGTTCGGCTTTCAGTTGCTTGTCATTCGAAAATCACTGCCGCATCTCAAACAGATCATTGTCGGGCTGGTCTACGTTATCCTCGGCCTGGCCCTGTTTCTGGTTGGCCTCGAGCAAGCCCTGTTCCCGCTGGGTGAACTCATGGCACAGCAACTGACAGCGCCGTCTTTCCTCTATGTCAACGGCCAGGTTCCTGCATCCGTGCACTGGCTGGATTACCTTTGGGTCTATGCTTTCGCCGCAGCCATCGGCTTTGCCACGACAATAGCCGAGCCTTCACTGATCGCCGTGGCGATCAAGGCCCGCGATGCCTCGGGTGGCGCTATCGGCATCTGGGGCTTGCGGATCGCCGTTGCCGTTGGCGTCGCTTTTGGTGTCGGACTGGGGGCCTATCGTATTGTTTCAGGCATTCCCCTGCCCTACTTCATTGTCGCCGGCTACCTGATTGTCATCGCCCAGACATTTTTCTCCGACAAATCCATCGTGCCTCTGGCCTACGATTCAGGCGGTGTAACGACATCAACCGTCACCGTGCCGCTGGTTGCGGCGCTCGGACTTGGACTGGCGACAACCATTCCAGGCCGCAGCCCCCTGATCGACGGCTTCGGCCTGATCGCGTTTGCAAGTCTGTTTCCCATTATTTCAGTTCTCGGTTATGCCCAGGGCAGCGCGCTGCTTCAGCGGTTCAAAGCTGGTCGGGCGGCCCATAAAGGAAGGAGTGAACCATGAGGTTCAAACTAATTATTGCCCTTGTCGATTGCGACGATACCGACGCCATTCTCGATGCCGCGCGCGAGGCCGGATCAACGGGAGCCACTGTCGTCACCTCGGCCCGCGGCGAAGGCGTTAAGCGAGAAACAACATTTCTGGGCTTGTCATTGACCGGCCAGCGTGATTTGTGTCTGTTCCTTGTCGCTGAACAGCTCAGCCGGGACATACTTGAGGAAATTGCCCGAGCCGGGCAATTTGACGAAAAGCCGGGAGCAGGTATCGCTTTCCAGCTTAATATTGAAGATGCTGTAGGACTGGAGTCTCAACTAGAGACGATCAGTCATGAGATTGAGGACCAGATATGACGACAACGCCCTATATTCGGGTCGCCGAAGTGATGAAGCGCGAGGTCCGCACTGTCGACCCCATGAGCGCCGTGAGCGAAGCGATGGTGACGATGTCCTCGAACGGCGTCAGTTCCCTGGTGATCGAACGCCGCGACGAAAAGGACGAATACGGCCTGATCGTCATCACTGACATCGCCAAAGAGGTCATTGGCCAGAACCGGGCACCGGAACGGGTCAACGTCTACGAAATCATGTCAAAGCCGACGTTGACGCTGGATGCCGACATGGACATCAAATATGCCATTCGGCTGCTGGCCCAGTTTGGCGTTTCACGCGGCCTGGTGCTCGACCATGACCGAAATCTTGTCGGCATCGTCACCCAGCGCGATATGGTGTTGACCTACGCCCACCGGGTCGAGGGTGTCGCTGAATGATGAAGCTGGCCCTTGGCTCGGAGGGCCGTCAGCCCTATATCCAGTCGGATACCCCGATACCTGCCAAAATGAACATATGAGTGGGGACAAGCCAGTTGCCGATATCCGAGGCCGCGAAGTGAATCAATCCTGATGATGTATTTTGAGCTTATAGGCGGATTTGTCATTCTGCTGCTGGGCGGTGATTTTCTGGTTCGTGGCGCCGTCGCCCTCGCCGAACGTCTCGGCGTTTCCCCCCTGATTATTGGTTTGACGATTGTCGCCCTTGGAACGTCGGCGCCTGAGTTGATGGTAAGTATCAAGGCCGTCGCCCAGGATGCACCAGGCATTGCCGTCGGCAACGTCGTTGGCAGCAATATTGCCAATGTCCTGCTGGTGCTGGGCGTTCCCGCGCTGATCTTCCCTATTGTTGCCTCGGGAGCGTCGTTGAACCGAGACAATCTCTTCATGGTCGGCGGCAGTATCTTGTTCATCGTATTTTGCTGGAGCGGCACACTTGTGACCTGGCAAGGTCTTGTGTTCATCGCCCTGCTGGCGGCCTTTATCTATCACGCCTATCGCAACGCCCGGAAAGAAGGCCAGCTCGCGGGAGCGGCGGAAGACTTTGACGGCGCGGGTGTTTTTCCCCATACGCTGCCGATGGCTTTCGGCATGATCGTCATCGGCCTGGCGGGGCTGATGGCGGGGGCTCATTTGCTTGTTGAAGGCGCGGTCGCAATCGCCCGCGAAGCGGGTATCTCGGAGACCGTTATTGGCCTGACCATGATCGCAATTGGCACCTCATTGCCTGAATTGACGACGTCTGTGGTCGCGGCTTTCCGCCGTCATGGTGATGTCGCCATCGGCAACGTCGTCGGCAGCAACATATTCAATATCCTCGGCGTCATGGGCGTGACCTCCATTCTGATACCGGTGCCGATTTCCGATCAGGTCCTTCATTTTGATCTCTGGGTCATGTTGGCCGCCTCACTGCTGTTGATCCCGTTTGCCTACTATCGCCTGCCGATTGGCCGGCTGACGGGCCTGGTCTTTACCCTCGCCTACGTCGGCTATATCTGGTCGCAGTTTGTCTCCAATCCGTTGAAAATGGCTGGTCTGGCGCTATGACGGACGATATCGGTGCCGTTCTGATCACGGGTGCCGCCAAAAGAATTGGCCGGGCCATCGCTCTGGCACTGGCTGCCGACGGCTGGTGCGTGGCCGTGCATTACAATCAATCAGGTGATGAAGCCGAAGATACGTTGAAAACAATCGAGGCTGCCGGCGGTCAGGCGGTGATGGTCGCCGCCGAACTCGGGTCCGAGAATGACACCGCCAGTCTCGTAGAGCGCGCCGCAAATGGCCTGGGTCAGCCGCTGACAGCCTTGATCAACAACGCCTCTGCCTTTGAGCACGACAATATTGAAACGGCGTCGCGCCAGTCGTGGGATTTGCATATGGAGGCAAATCTGCGTGCCCCCTTTGTTTTGTCTCAGGCGTTCGCAGCTCAAACTACCGACGCGCCTGCGGGCACGGTCGGCAACATCGTCAACATCCTCGACCAGCGCGTCTGGAATCTGACGCCTGAGTTCATGTCCTACACGCTGAGCAAGGCCGGACTGTGGACTTTAACCCAGACGCTAGCGCTGGCGCTGGCACCTGATATTCGTGTCAACGCCATTGGTCCCGGCCCCACTGTGGCCAGCGCGCGCCAGACTGCGGCTCAATTTGCCGCTCAAAACCAGTCGGTGCCCATGCGACACGGCTCGACCCCGGATGAAGTTGCGGCAACTGTTCGTTTTGTTCTCGGGGCGCGCGCCCTGACCGGCCAGATGATCGCCCTTGATGGCGGCCAGCATCTGGCATGGTCCGGGTACGGCTCCAGGGGCGCTGATGTGGAATGAACAGAATGAGCAGCACTGACGCTCCCACCACCGCGCTCTACCGCACGACTTTTGTGCGTGATCTTGAGCTGCCGGCCAAAATCGGTGTGCATAGCCACGAAAAGATCGATTCACAGGTCATCCGCATAAACGTCGAGATGCGAACGCGGGAGGATCAGGCTCCCCTGAACGACGATCTGCGCAATGTTGTCTGCTACGAAGACGTTGTGAACGGTATTACCGACATCATCGCCCGGGGCCATATCAATCTGGTCGAAACGCTGGCCGAAAAAATCGCTGAATTTTGCCTCAGCGATCGTCGCGTACACAACGTCAAAGTGCGGGTTGAAAAGCCGCATATCATTGCTGAAGCGGCAAGTGTCGGAGTGGAAATTGAACGATATCAATTGCTTCCCGGCGGACCGGCAGACAGCGCTTGAATGAAATAATATTTCGCCAAATGGCCTCAGTTGTGCACAGGGACCACACTCCTGCCACAATCGACCCTGGCAGGTCGAAAGATTTACCTGCCCCCAGTCCAAAAAGCCCTTGACTTTGATTTGTTGATGTAAATCAATGATTTGACAAAAATGCCTGTTTTTTAGGCAAACAGGACAAATTGAGGGATACCTATGGCCCTTTGCCTGGAAGGGCACCTTACCCACAACCTTATCCACAGGTTTGGTGGATTACTTCACGAAACAGTTACATTCGGTTCTCAAATCACAATTTGTGCCGGTTATCGACGTACAGGCCCGGTTTTTTGACGCCCCGTCAGGGCCTGTCGAGCAATGCTTCAATCAGTCCGAAAGGCTGCTAGACTAACGCTATGGTCGACAACAAGATCGCGGAGACAGATTCAACGGATAACAGACCGGCCGATGCCGGAGATGAGGTCCTGAATCCACACGAATCCGGCAGGAATGTCATCTCGCGGCATTTGAAGACCTTGCCTGGGGTTCCCGGCGTCTATCGCATGATCGACGCCAAGGGCCAGGTTCTCTACGTCGGCAAGGCCAAAAACCTGAAAAAACGCGTCGTCGCCTATACCAAGCCCTACGGCAATGGTGGACGGATCATGCGGATGGTGGCGGCAACGGCTGATATGGAGTTCATCACAACCCATACCGAAGCCGAAGCCCTGTTGCTCGAGTCCAACCTGATCAAGAAGCTGAAGCCGCGCTACAACATTCTCCTGCGCGATGACAAGTCGTTTCCCTACATCCTGATCCGGGGCGATCACGAATGGGCCCAGATCGCCAAACATCGCGGCGCCCGCAACAAGGCCGGCGAATTTTTTGGCCCCTTTGCCTCAGCCTCGGCAGTGAATGCGACGATCAACGCCCTGGCCAAGGTTTTCCCGCTGCGTTCTTGTTCCGACAGCATTTTCGAGAGCCGCACCCGGCCCTGCCTGCAATACCAGATCAAGAGGTGTACAGCCCCTTGCGTCGATCGCATCTCGAAAGAGGAATACGACCTTGTGCTCGATGATGCCCGCACTTTCCTGAAGGGCAAAAGCCATGATATCCAAGCGCGCCTGTCCGGTCGCATGCAAAAAGCCGCATCCGATCAGGACTACGAAACAGCCGCTGTCTACCGCGACCGCATTCGCGCGCTGACAACGATCCAGGCCCGGCAGGACATCAATGTCTCCGGTCTCGACGAAGCCGACGTCATCGCCGCATTTCAGGAAGGCGGCCAGACTTGCGTTCAGGTTTTCTTCTTTCGGGCGGGCCAGAACTACGGCAATCGGGCCTATTTCCCGTCCCACGCCAAAGAAGCTGAAGCCAAAGAAATCGTTGGTGCCTTCATCGGCCAGTTTTATGCCGACCGGCCACCGCCGAAGCTGGTCCTGCTCAGCCATGACGTCGAGGGCAAGCCGTTGATCGAGGAAGCCCTGGCGGTGCGGGGCGGGCATCGTGTGCGCCTGAACGTGCCCAAACGCGGTGACAAGTTGAAACTGATCGCCCACGCCCAGGCCAATGCCCGTGACGCCTTGGCCAGACGTACGGCGGAAAGTGCCTCCCAGCGGCGCTTGCTGGAAGGTGTCGCAAAAGTCTTTGGCCTTGAAGCCGCACCCAACCGCATCGAGATTTATGACAACAGCCATATTCAGGGCAGCCAGGCAGTCGGGGCCATGGTCGTCGCCGGCCCCGACGGTTTGATGAAAAACCAGTATCGCAAGTTCACCATTCGCGATGAAAGCATAACACCGGGCGATGATTACGGCATGATGCGCGAAGTCCTGACGCGGCGGTTCTCACGCCTGCTCAAGGACGACAACGAACGGACTTCCGGCACCTGGCCTGATCTCGTGCTGATTGATGGCGGCCCGGGGCAACTCTCCGTCGTCGAGCAGGTCTTTGCTGATCTCGGCGTTTCCGGGGTCGGCCTGGCGGCCATAGCCAAGGGACCTGACCGCAACGCCGGACGCGAAGTCTTCTATCTGCCGGGCAAAGCGCCTTTCACATTGCCGGAGCGTGATTCAACCATGTTCTTTCTGCAAAGGCTGCGCGACGAATCACATCGCTTCGCTATCGGTTCCCATCGTACCAAACGTAAAATCGCCATGAAGCAGTCGCCGCTGGACGGGATTGCCGGGGTCGGCGGACGCCGCAAAAAAGCCCTGCTGCATCATTTTGGCTCCGGGCGCGCCGTCGAGCAGGCCGGCATCGAGGATCTGGCCACCGTTGAAGGTATTTCAAAAAATCTTGCTCAGGCGATTTATGATCATTTTCACGACGACTCATAATGCTGCTGCGCGTATTATGTCGGTCTTCGCTCTATCCGGCGTGAACGCCGCCTTTCCCCGAATCAAGAACGACCGCCGATGATTACAACACTGCCGAATCTTTTGACCATTTCGAGGATCCTCGCCATTCCGGCCTTGATCGCAGCGTTTTATGCGCCTGCACCTGTCGGTAACTGGCTGGCACTGGGCCTGTTCGCCGCCGCCGGGATCACTGATTTTTTTGACGGCTACCTCGCGCGTGTTCGCGGTGAACAATCCGTTTTCGGCCGCTTTCTGGACCCTGTCGCCGACAAACTGCTGGTCGCCGCTGTGCTGATGATGCTGGTTGCGGTAGGAAGGATCGAAGGCTGGTCAATACTGGCAGCGGTAATTATTCTCTGCCGCGAAATCATGGTGTCGGGTCTACGTGAGTTTCTCGCCGAATTGCGCGTCGGACTGCCGGTAAGCAAGCTGGCAAAGTGGAAAACGACGGCGCAAATCCTGGCACTCGGCTTCATGATCACCTCGAATGCCGGAGACGCAATATTACCGGCGGGCTGGACGGTCCTGATCGGCTCTGTATTGCTGTGGGCTGCCGCCATTCTGACGATCTACACCGGGTACGATTATCTGCGCCTTGGTTTGACACATATGACGGAAGACGAGACGGACACCTGATATGGAGATTTTTGGCATCGCCGGCTGGAGCGGTAGCGGCAAGACGACCTTGTTGCAGAAACTGATTCCCGAACTGACGGCGCGGGGATTGAGCGTTTCAACCATCAAACACGCGCATCACAATTTTGACGTCGACAGGCCGGGCAAAGATTCCTACGAACACCGGGCCGCCGGCGCGCAGGAAGTCATGGTGACGTCGAAAAACCGCTGGGCCCTGATGCATGAACTGCGAGACGAGGACGAACCAACCCTGGCCGAGGCGGCAGCCCGCATGAGCCCGGTCGATTTGTTGCTGGTCGAGGGTTTCAAACACGAAAGCCACGTCAAACTGGAAGTCCATCGCGGGGCCAACGACAAACCGCTGTTGCAGCCCGACGATCCTCATGTCGTCGCCATTGCCTGCGATATTGAACTACCGGACTCGCCAGTGCCCGTTCTCGACATCAACGATGTCACCGCCATTGCCGATTTCATTGTATCGCAGTGTGACATTGCCGGTGCCAGGCCGGGCATAGTAGGCGCCGCCTGACATGGTGCAACTGAGCAACGACTGTTTCCGGGGCGATGAACGACTGATGCCGTTGCACGAAGCCCTGGCGTTGCTGGCGGAGCGGGTGGTTGCCGTGGCGGAAGATGAGACGGTGACACTTGATGAGGCACCCGGTCGCATTCTGGCAAGTGATCAAGTGTCCTCGCGCAACGTGCCACCGCATGACAATTCGGCCGTCGACGGCTATGCGCTTCGATTTGCCGATTTGCAAACGGATCAGGCGACGAAACTCGACATCGTTGGTCGCGCGGCAGCGGGTCATCCCCACGACGGCATTGTCGAGGCTGGCAACGCTATTCGCATCTTTACCGGCGCGGCCATGCCGCAGGGGCCGGACACCGTCGTCATGCAGGAAGATACTGAACTGGTGGATGACGAGACTGCGGTCATCGTGCCCGCCGGACTATCCGCAGGCGCCAACCGGCGCAAGGCCGGCGAAGATGTTGCGGCAGGCAGTACCATTTTGACGGCGGGCCGCATTCTGCAGCCCCAGGATGTCGGGTTGGCGGCCTCCGTCGGCATCAACCTCATTCCGGTCTTTCGGCGCCTGCGTGTCGCCGTCTTCTCCACCGGCGATGAAGTCCGCGATCCCGGCGTTGATCTGGATGACGGGGCCATCTATGACGCCAATCGCTATGTCCTGAAAGGCTTGCTGGCAAAGATCAATGCAGACGTCACCGATCTCGGCATTTTGCCCGATGAAGCTGACGTGATCCGTGATGCCCTGTCTGCGGCTTCCGAAAGTCATGACGCGATCATTACGTCCGGCGGTGTCTCGGTCGGCGAGGAAGATCACATCAAGCCCGCAGTCGAAGCACTGGGGTCGCTGCATTTCTGGCGTCTCGCCGTTAAACCCGGACGCCCGGTAGCTCTTGGCCAGGTCAACGGCGTGCCTTTTATCGGACTGCCCGGCAATCCGGCGGCGGCGATGGTGACCTTCCTGCGTTTCGCCCGTCCACTGATCTTGCGCCTTTCCGGCGTCGAGGACGTTGAGCCAATGATTGTCCGGGTCAGTGCCGCCTTCGATCACAAGAAGAAGGCCGGGCGGCGCGAATGGGTGCGGGCGCGTATACAGGCCGGTGCCGACGGTATTCCGACCGCCCACAAGTTTCCCCGCGAGGGCGCCGGTGTCCTGAGTTCGATGGTCGGCAGCGACGGACTGGTCGAGTTACCCGAAGACATGACACGGGTCGAAGCAGGGTCTATGGTTGATTTTATCCCGTTCAGTGAGGTGGGCGCATGAAGATATTGTATTTTGCCTGGCTGAGAGAACGCATCGGCGCAGCGCAGGAAAGCGAAGCGCCGCCGGGCACCGTCACAAACGTTGGTGAACTGCTGGACTGGCTGGCCGATCTCAGCCCGGGACACGCGAACGCGCTGGAAAACCGCCAGGTTGTCCGGGTCGCTGTCAATCAGGAATTTGCCGATCTCGATGCGGCTGTCGTCGCAGGCGATGAGATCGGTTTGTTCCCGCCGATGACCGGTGGCTAGCGCATGATCAAGGTTCAGGCAGATGATTTTGATGTCGGATATGAAACCGACGAACTGATCGGTGAGCGCACCGATATCGGAGCCGTGGTCACTTTTGTCGGTCGTGTACGTGATCTGCAGTCAGACAACTCCCTGTCAACCATGACACTGGAACACTACCCCGGCATGACCGAAAAAATGCTGGCAGAAATTGAAGCCGAAGCCAATACCCGTTGGCCGCTTGATGCCAGCCTGATCATCCATCGCTATGGACGCCTGGAACCCGGCGACAATATTGTTCTGGTGATTACGGCGTCCGCACATCGCAAGGCGGCTTTCGAAGCCAACGAATTTCTGATGGACTGGCTAAAAACAAAAGCGCCGTTCTGGAAACAGGAAAGCAGCGAGGATGGCGACGACTGGGTCGAGGCGACGACTGCTGACGACGAAGCCGCCGCACGCTGGGCGACCGATGAGACTTGAGGAGACGGGATGACAATCGATACCGACGGCAGCGTCATTGCAGACACAACCATGCCCGGCTTTGACAAGGGCGAGGAGTTTGTTGATCAGGAGCGCGCCAAACTGCGCCTGCCGCCCACGGTCGTTCGTTCATTAACGACGCTGTCAGACACCAAAGGCGCTGTCTCCGTTGCCCTGAATGTTGTCGGTGCGGCAGTGGGTGTCGTGCCCGCCCTGATCGACCTGAACGTCTGGACTGTCGTCTGGGCCTTTATCGTCGTCTCGATGGCGGCACATGGATTTGCCATTCTCTCGCATGAAGCCGTGCACTACCGTCTGTTCTCGACGCGCTGGCTCAACGAAGTTGTCGGTCGCTGTTGTGGGCTGCTGATTGGTGTCTCGATGTGCACTTACCGCGTTGTGCACCGGCTGCACCACAACCATCTCTATGAACGTGATCTTGATCCTGATCTGGCATTAATGGCCGGCTACCCGCGCGGTAAATATTATCTGCTCAAAAAACTTGCCATCGATCTCACGGGCATCACGGCCTACAAGAATTACAGCTACTTCATGGGCCGCCCGGCGAAAAATGCTGAAACCGACAAGCGCGTCAAACCGCTAGATGACACGTCAGTGCGCTTGCGCCGTCAGGCCAGACACGACCGTATTCTGATCCTTGTCTTCCACGCGGCGATGTTGATTGGCGCTATCGCCAGCGGCTGGTGGCCGCAATATCTGCTGCTCTGGTTCCTGCCCCTGATCACCATTTTTCAGGTCATCCTGCGCGTCCGTGCCGTGCTGGAACATGGCGCCGTGAGCGATTTCTCATCACCACTGACGGCGGCGCGTACCAACATCGTGCCCGCCAGCGTCGGCTGGATGTTGTTCCCGCACCACGTCAATTTCCATATTGAGCATCACCTTTATCCGTCGGTGCCACACTACAATTTACCGGCCTGTCACAAGGCGTTTGCCGAGGCCGGCATGCTGGAGGGGGCCGAGGTCGTGACGGTGACGGAAGCTTTGAGCAAAATCATGGCGGACCGCCAGCCGAAGGTCGCTGCCGCCTGAACCATAATAACAAAATCATTTCCATCAGGGAGAAGGCCAGACATGTCGGCAGATATAATCAATCGCGCAGGGGAAAGTTTTTCTGCGGAAGACGAACAACTCATTCTCGACAGCATCCGAAGCTGGCTCGACCGCGACGTCAAGGACAAGGTCATGGCGCTTGAGGCCGCAGACGAATACCCGCACGAAATGGTCGAGCAGATGAAGGAGCTCGGTCTGTTCGGCGCAATGATCCCGGCGGAATATGGAGGCCTGGCCTTACCGGCATCGACTTACGCCAAAATTGTCACGACGATTTCGGAAGTCTGGATGTCGTTAACCGGCATCTTCAATTCCCACCTGATCATGTGTGCAGCCGTCGCGCGCTTTGGCACCGAAGAACAGAAACGCAAATTCCTGCCGCGCTTCGCCACAGGCGAAATCAGGGGTGGACTGGCGCTGACGGAGCCGGGCTGCGGAACGGATTTACAGGCCATCCGAATGACTGCCGTGCGCGATGGCGACAACTACATCATCAATGGCACCAAGACGTGGATTTCCAACGGCATTGAAGGCTCGTGTTTTGCCCTGCTGGTCAAGACCGACACAGACGCAGAACCGCGCCACAGCGGCATGAGCCTGTTCCTCGCCGAAAAAGGCGACGGTTTCACGGTGAGCAAGAAACTGAAGAAGATCGGCTACAAAGGCATCGACTCCGCCGAGCTGGTTTTCGACAATTACGTCGTGCCGGCGGATCGCCTGATCGGCGGCGAGGAAGGCAGCGGTTTCCATCATACGGTTGGCGGTCTGGAGCTCGGTCGTATCAACGTGGCAGCGCGTGGTGTTGGTCTCGCCAATGCAGCGTTGCGCGAAGCCACTGCCTACAGCCAGGTGCGCGAGACCATGGGCAAGCCGATCTGCCAGCACCAGGCGATCCAGCTCAAGCTCGGCGATATGGCGACGCGCTGCGAAGCGGCGAAATTGCTCACGGAGAGTGCCGCCCTCGCCTATGACAAGGGCGAGCGCTGCGACATGGAAGCCGGCATGGCCAAACTGTTTTCGTCCGAAGCTGCGTTGAAAAATGCCGAGGAATGCATGCGGATATTTGGTGGCTACGGCTATTCGACCGAATACCCGGTCGAGCGACTTTATCGCGATGCGCCCCTGATGTGCATCGGCGAGGGAACTAACGAGATGCAGCGCATTATCATCGCCCGCCAGCAGATCGCCCGGAACCCGACATGAGCGGACCCCTCGAGGGATTGCGCCTGATCGCCATCGAGCGCTTCGGCGCGGGCCCTTACGGTTCGGGCCATTTCGCCGACATGGGTGCAGACGTCATCCGCATCGAACATGACGGCAGCGGACTGGACGCCGCACGCACCGTCGGGCCCTATTTCCTCGAGGGCGGTGATTCGCTTTTTTACCAGGCCTTCAACGGCAACAAACGCTCGCTCTCGCTCGATCTCAAGCACCCCGACGGACGTGAAGTGCTGGAGCGTCTGGTGGCCTCGGCGGACGGGCTGATCGACAACCTGCGCGGTGATCAGGCGGAAAAACTGGCGATCACATACGACGATCTCAAACCCAACAATGAAAAGATCGTCTGCGCCCATATTTCGGCCTATGGCCGTGAAGGGATGCGCAAGAGCTGGCCGGGTTACGATTATTTAATGCAAGCCGAGGCCGGGTTTCTGTCGCTCACAGGTGAGCCGGATGGCCCGCCAACACGCTTTGGCTTGTCGATGGTCGATTACATGACGGGAATGACGGCGGCCTTCGCCCTGCTGGCCGGCATTGTGTCCGCACGTGAAACCGGCAAAGGCCGGGATGTTGATGTCTCGCTCTACGACGTTGCCATGCATCAGCTGACCTACCCCGCTGTGTGGTACCTGAACGAAGGTCACGTGACGCCACGCGTGGCGCGCTCGGGCCATCCCTATTCGGTGCCGTCGCAACTCTGCAAGACGGCGGACGGCTGGATATTTCTGATGTGCCAGACCCAGAAGTTCTGGGAAATCCTCTGCGACAAAATTGAACGGCCTGATCTCGTCGACGATCCACGCTTCATCGACGACGCGGCCCGCCATGAGAACCGGGCGATCGTCAGCGAGGTACTCGACGACACGCTAGGTGCCAGATCAACCGGGGACTGGCTAAAACATTTTGCCGGCGCGGTGCCGTGTGGCCCGGTGCATGACATCGCCCAGGCGCTCGACAATCCCTGGTTTGTTGAACGCGGCGGCATTCGCACCGTGGCTCATCCCGACAAGGCCGACCTCAAGGTCATCGAAAGCCCGATCCGTACCGGCGAACAAGTGCCAAATCGTCCGGCCCCGGCGCTGGGTCAGGATAATGACGCTGTTCTCACTGAACTCGGCTTTGATGCTGATCAGATTGCCGCCCTGAAAAATTCCGGCGTGCTGTAGCCAAACGTATCATCAGGAGAACGATATGAAACTCGAAGGTGTCCGTGTACTGGACCTTTCACTGTTCCTGCCCGGACCAATGCTGACGCAGATGATGTCCGATCACGGGGCCGAAGTTATCAAGGTTGAACCGTGGGGCAGCGGCGAGCCCAACCGCGAGATCGATCTCAAACGGGATGATGTTTCGGTGTTTTTTGCCAATACCCATCGCGGAAAAAAATCCATTGAGCTGAACCTGAAGACCGACGAAGGCCGCGAAATCCTTTATCAGCTGGCGGAAAAATCAGATGTCATTATCGAGGCCTTCAGGCCCGGCGTCGTTGATCGTTTGGGTGTCGATTATGAAAGCATCAAGGCGCGAGCCCCGGGCATCGTCTATTGCTCGATCTCCGCTTTCGGCCAGTCCGGTCCCTATACCAAAATTCCGGCCCACGATCTCGCGACTGAGGCGCTGGCCGGTATTCTCAGCGTCAATCTCGGCCCCGATGGCGGCCCCGCCATGCCCGGCATCGCCAACGCCGATATCCTGTCCTCGATGATGGGCCTGTCTGCGGTGTTGATGGCGTTGTTGCGGCGCAAGGACACGGGGCGGGGCGATTTCATCGATATGGCCATGATGGATGCCCTGATGGCGGCCATTCCCAACAACATGGGCTCGGTGCTGGCCGAGAAGCGCGCCCCCGTCGTCAAGGACCAGCGCCCGTGGGGCGGCAACGCCATGTACGGCATCTATGCGACCAAAGATGACAAGTGGGTTGTGACGGGCGCCGCCGAACTGCACTTCGCCAAAAATGTGCTGGAAGCGCTGGGTCGGCCTGATTTGCTGGACTTATGCCAGCCGCCGCCGGGTCCAAACCAGGAACCCGTGCGGGAATTTCTTAGAGAGACATTCGCGACCAAGACGCAAGCCGAGTGGATCACGTTTTTTGCCGACGTCGAATGCGCCTTTGCTCCGGTGCAAAACATGCGCGAAGCGGTTGACGATCCGCATGTGCGCTATCGGGAGATGATTGTGGAGGATGATCGCGGCTGGGAGCACATCGGCACACCGCTCAAATTCGCCGACGAGCCCGCACAGTTGAGTTTTGATCTGCCGACGCTCGGTGAACACAGCGCGGAGATCGTCCGCAACCTCGGCTACAGCGCAGACGAGATCGCGACGTTAAAAAGCAACAAAGTGATCTAGATACTCAGGCGGCGGCAGCCGTGCGACGCACCACTGAATCGTAATCGTTCATCAGATTCTTGGTGATATCGCCGACGGTGAAATTCCTGTCATCGATCTTGCTGATCGGCGTGACCTCGACGGCCGTACCGGTGATGAAAACTTCTTCGAAGTCCGGCAGTTCTTCCGGCATGATCGCCCGTTCGATAATTTCATAGCCGCGTTTTCTGGCCAGTTCCAGAACAGTCTGGCGCGTAATGCCATCGAGGAAACAATCGGGCTTCGGCGTGTGAATGACACCGTCTTTGGTGAAGAAGATGTTTGCCCCGGTGCATTCGGCGATCTGGCCACGATAATCCAGCATCAGCGCGTCCTGGAAGCCTTCGGCTTCGGCGGCGTGCTTGGACATCGTGCAAATCATATAAAGGCCGGCGGCCTTGGCGAAGACGGGCGCTGATTCCGGCGCCGGGCGACGCCAGTCCGTGATCTTGATCGAAATGCCCTGCAGACGCGCTTCCGGTGTGAAGTAGGCGGGCCAGGGCCAGGCAGCGATGGCAACGTGCGTTTGGGTTTGCTGAGCCGAGATCGCCATCATCTCGCTGCCGCGCCAGGCGACGGGCCGGATGTAGCCGTTGACGATGTTGTTGGCTTTCATGGTCTCGATGCAGGCCTGATCGATTTCCTCAATCGTGTAGGGCATTTCCATACCCAGCGTATTGGCTGACAGGAACAAACGATCAGTGTGCTCCCTGAGCTTGAAGATTTCACCTTCGTAGGCGCGTTCACCCTCGAAGACGGACGATGCATAGTGCAGGCCGTGGCTCAGGACATGGGGCCGGACATTATTCCAAGGCTCCATTTTGCCGTTGTACCAGATAAAGCCATCACGATCATCAAACGACTCAGACGCCATTTCGAAATCCTCCAGAGGAACAAATCAGTCACAAAAAAAGACGAAATCGCCAGAGTTCGATTATGTCGCAAAACAGGGTGATTTGCGCAACATTCTGACGTTTCGAGTTGCATTACGTAACATTGTAAGGCATATATGTCAACATGACTGACATAAAATTATACGACGATCAGACATTTCTCGAGGAAGAGGAACTGCGCCAGGGTATCGAGTTGTTGTTTTATGCCTACCGTGATTTCACCAGCGACCCCGACGCCATCCTGACGGAATTCAATTTTGGCCGGGCCCATCACCGGGCCATTCACTTTATTGGACGTAATCCCGGTATTTCGGTGGCCGAGCTACTGAACATCCTGCGCATCACCAAGCAGTCATTGTCCCGCGTGTTGTCGCAACTGATCGAGCGCGGTTTTGTCGAACAGAAACAGGGTGAGGAAGATCGCCGCCAGCGCCTGCTCTTTTTGACAACATCGGGTGAAGAACTGGAAATGAAGTTGTCCAGCCCCCAGCAGGACCGCGTCGCCAACGCCTTTCGCGAAGCGGGACCGACAGCCGTTGCCGCCTGGCGGCGTATTATGTTGAGCCTGATCAACGAAGAAGATCGAGCCCGGGTCCACCATACCTTTCTGGACCGGCTATGATCGACGCGCTGCAGCCCCACATCATGGTGGTCGACGACGACACGCGTCTTCGTGAGCTGTTGCGCGACTACCTGATGAAGAACGATTACCGCGTGACAACGGCGGAGGATGCCGCCCAGGCACGCCAGCGTCTCAACGGACTGGAGTTTGATCTGCTGGTCATCGACGTGATGATGCCGGGCGAAAATGGCCTCGAACTGACGACGTCGCTGCGCGCGGCCTCGACGGTGCCGATCCTGATGCTGACGGCGATGGGTGAGGCAGATGACCGTATCGCCGGCCTGGAAAGCGGGGCCGATGATTACCTCTCCAAACCCTTCGAGCCACGCGAGTTGTTGTTGCGGATCCAGAGCCTGCTGCGCCGGGTCACGCCGGCTATGCAGCCGGAAAAAGGCGTGCCGCTGACCTTTGGCAATCTTGAATTTGATGTCGCCCGCGGTGATTTGCGTGATGGCTCGGAAGTCATTCATTTGACCTCGGGCGAAGTTTCCGTATTGCGCCTGTTTGCCGGACGTCCCGGTGCGACCATCAGCCGGTTGGAAATCAGCGAACATGGCGGCGGTGCCAGTGAACGCGCTGTTGACGTGCAAATTGCCCGCTTGAGACGTAAGATTGAAGCCGACCCTCGCAATCCCCGTTATCTGCAAACGGTCTGGGGTGAGGGCTACACCTTGCTGCCGGACTGAAACGACGACAAAACAGGCGAACGCAAAAGCAAACATGCTGAAACGATTACTGCCAAACACGCTCTTCGGTCGCGCCCTGGCGATTATCGTCACGCCGGTCATCCTGCTGCAGGTCGTGGCGACGTACGTATTTTATGAACGCCACTGGGATTCAGTGACCCGGCGTCTGGCGCTCGGCATTGCCGGTGATATCGCCGTCATCATCGATCTGCACAGACATGCGCCGGAATTTCTGGCACCGCCGTCGATGACATCGAAGCTTGAAAAAAGCATGCAGATCGAAACGGTTTTTCTGGCGAAAGAAATTTTACCCAATACCCTGCAAACGGCCTCAGTCGCCAATCGCATTCTCGACCGCATGCTGGATCAGGCGCTGGATGAACGCCTGACCCGGCCCTATCGCGTCGATACCACGAGTTACGGCGAAAAGATCGAAATCCGTGTCCAGCTCGTTGATGGCGTTTTGCGGTTTCTGACGCCGCGCAAGCGTGTCTCCAGTCCGACGACTTATATCTTTGTCATGTGGATGATCGGCGCATCTTTCATTCTGCTCGCCATCGCCATACTGTTCCTGCGCAATCAAATCCGCCCGATCCGCCGGTTGGCCGAGGCCGCTGACGGTTTTGGCAAGGGTATTGAAACGCCGGAGCTTAAACCATCAGGCGCGCTGGAGGTGCGTCGTGCCACGGGCGCCTTCCTGCGCATGCGGGATCGTATCAGCCGCCATGTCGATCAGCGCACCGAAATGCTGGCGGGCGTGAGCCATGATTTGCGCACACCGCTGACACGGATGAAATTACAGCTGGCGATGATCGAGGGTGACGCCGAGATCGAGAACCTCAAATCCGACGTTATCGATATGGAACGCATGGTCGAGGGTTACCTCGATTTCGCCCGGGGGCAGGATGCCGAACTCACGGTCAAATCTGATCTTGACGTGCTGGTGCAGGATGTTGTGGCGGCAGCGCGGCGCGATGGTGGCGCAATCGAACTTGAGACGGCGACCTTGCCGACCGTTGGCGAGCAAAATCCCTATTCGATGTACCTCCGCCCGGTTGGCCTGAAACGCTGCCTGACGAACCTTTTGAACAATGCCAGACGTCATGCCGAAAATATTTCGGTATCCCTCGCCCGCAACGGGGATTACCTCGAAATCGCCGTCGATGATGATGGCCCGGGAATCCCTGCCGACAAACGCGCCGACGTGTTCCGACCCTTCCAGCGGCTTGATGAATCGCGCAATCTCGATACCGCTGGCACAGGCCTTGGACTGGCCGTCGCCCGTGACGTCGCCCGCAGTCACGGCGGCGATATTATTCTCTCGGAAGCACCTGCAGGCGGCTTGCGCGCCCTCGTCAGATTACCGGCCTGATATGAAGATTATTCGACGGCTTAAAACAAGTATCTACCGTTCTTATTACAAACATCTCAGCCGTACAAAATGGAAGATTGTACGTTTCCTAGGTGCCGAATTTGTTATGGCACCTTCCAATTATATTGATCGCAGGATGTGTGTTGAAGGTGGGTATGAAAAAGCCCAGCTCGCATTTTTGCTTAAGCGATTTGAAGATCAACCTTTTGATGCCTTCATCGATATCGGGGCTAACTTTGGCTTGTATAGCTGCGTTGCCGGTTGCAGCAAGAAAATTCCTGTTGTTCACAGTTTTGAGTGTGATCCCCGAAATATTCTCCATTTCAAGGGGCATATTCGCATGAACGAACTGAGCGAAATTGTCAATCTTCATCCATTTGCGGTCGGCGACTGCAATACCGAGATCACTTTTAATATGACGGCTGATGGAGCGACAGGTCACTCGCACGTTGACGAAAACATTGAAGGTTATGAAAAAATTCATTCTGAACAACACACAACCATCCAGGTGCGGCAAAAACCAATTGATGACGTTTTATTGCTAGAGAACAAAAAGCTCGCCATCAAAATAGATGTTGAAGGTTATGAACAGATTGTTCTCAAAGGCATGGGAAAATTGCTTGATAACAACAAATGCCTGATTCAAATCGAGGCATTTGATACCGACAAGGGTATTGAAAGTTATCTCGGCCCGCTCGGTTACAAATACATTCACCGTATTGATGATGATTGGTATTTTTCCAACATGGATTAATTCCGGCTGCAAAACCTAAAGCGGCGGCAGTTCAACACCGATTTGCTCGAAGATCCCTCTTGGAGCGCCGCCCGGAACCGGATCAGGACGCACCTCGATCAACGCCTCATCGGTGACGCGGTAATAGAAGAAGTGCTCAGGAATAATGACTGTTTTGTTCGTCGCCTCGACAACCGGGAAACCGGGTAATGCCAGCGCCTGCGAATGGGTTCCGCCTTGCCGCCAGTTGACCCGCCAAGTAATGTCTTCGCAAAATTCCGGCGGGTCATTGTCGTAATGCCAATCCGGGAAACCGGTATAGAGGGCGGTCAGAAAATCGAGAGTTTCAGCCATTTTCATGGTCCGGACCGGGGTCGTGAAAACGGTCTCTTCGGAAAAGCTGGCGGTAATCATCGCGATATCATGGGCGCGAAGACCATTCATGTAGAGGTTCAGCGGTTCCGGAATCACGGTCATAAAATTTAGCTCCTTCGTTGCGAAATTGTGTGTACGCCGGGCACCTGGAAATCGGCGCTGACCGAACTGCGAAGACGCGGCCATTCCGCGCCTGAATGGGAAACTTGCGTAATATCTTTTCTCGTCAAAATGTTACCTCTGGATCCATTTGCGGCGGTTTCCGGACACTTCTGATTTGATTCAAACCATTGACATTTGAAGCGAATGCCCATATGTGAGCAACACGTTTTACATTTGTTTTGGCTTGCCTGGATAGCCGGTATGCCGCTTGGCTTAGTTTTCCCTGACATTGTGATCGTAAAAAAGTCCGCCCTCTGCATTGTGTGGAGAAGCGATATTGTGACGCCTGTTATAAGGAAATAACTAATGGCTACTGGTACTGTTAAATGGTTCAACCCGACTAAGGGTTTTGGCTTCATCGAGCAAGAGAATGGCGCAAGCGACGCTTTTGTTCACATCTCGGCTGTCGAGCGCGCCGGTCTGAGCACGCTTAACGAAGGTCAGAAAGTTTCTTTCGAGCTTCAGCCTGGTCAGAATGGCAAATCTTCGGCTGAAGATTTGAAACTGATTGACTAAACAGGTTCTGCAATCGCCTCCGACCATGTTGGGGGCGATTGCGACTTGCTGACGACAATCCGATTTTCGGGATCATTTGTTCCCGGCACGACCCTGTACCGAGTGATTGCGCAATAGCGCCATCGTCTGACGACTAAGCCTGCGAGCCTTTTGGCCTGGCTTCCCGGTACCAAAATATATTAGAGCGAATAATGCGCCCGGCTTCGCCGAAGACGGGTCAACAAGCATACACCGCTGGGCATCGACCACGTTTCTGGATCAGTCTCCGGGCGGCAACAATTTGGAATGATCATGACAAAACTGCAGACAGTAGCGGCAACGGATAGTGGGCAACCTGTGCAGCCCCCGAAGGAACGTTCCTGCCTCAAGTGCAGTGATTCCTTCGAAAGCAACTGGGCTGGCGAGCGAATTTGCCCCCGTTGCAAAGGATCAAATTCGTGGCGGAGCGGCTCTTGATTCAAGGTTTGCTCATCTGGCGATCCTCGCCGGCAGCATTGCGGACGACGGGATCGTCGGCTTCCTGACTGGAATTCGGTATTGGAGTTATTTAGCTACTTCTCCTTTGGCGAGGTCCGCATTGAGGATCGTGTATTGATCTCCCTTTTAATAATTCTTCATCATTGAACATTATTGTGTCCAACTAACTGTATTTCTGAAATATGGAAGAGGTTGAACTCATGGGCAGAAGATTTTTGTCGACGTTGAGCGTCATCCTGATGCTGGGTCTAGCACCGTCTTCAACTCTGGCTTCAACGGAAAAAGAAGCGGCCGCCTGGCAGGTCGCCCTGCGCTGGCTGTCGCTGGTCGACGCCGGAGATTATGATGCCAGCTGGCAAGCATCGTCGGAGCATTTCAAAAAAACGATCAACGGCGACCACTGGCATTCTGTCTTGACTGGAGTCAGACAGCCGCTAGGCAAGGTTCTGGATCGCAAGTTGAAGTCCCGGACTTTTGCCACCGAACTGCCGGGCGCCCCCGATGGGGAATATGTCGTCATCCAGTTCGACACCGTCTTCGAAAACAAGCGTTCCAGCACGGAAATGGTGACGCCGAAGAAAGACAGTGACGGAAAATGGCGCGTTTCGGGATATTACATCAAATGAAAACTGCTTGAGGGGAGGACGAAAAATGTTTCGAAACCTCGTGTACGGTATGATGCTCCTTGTCCTGACGGCATTGTCCACTGCCACAAACGGCGGAGAAAACATTTCGCTCGATGGTTTTCCCCCCGTTGTCGTCAGCACCTTTCCAAAATCGGGTGATGTCAATGTTGACCCTTCAATTGGCGAAATTCGCGTTACCTTCAGCAAAGATATGACGACCGAAAATATGTGGTCATGGGTCATTCACGCGAAGAAGCTTTTTCCCGTCATTGCAGGCGAAGTGAAATACCTTGCTGACAATCGGACAAACGTCGCGCCAGTGAAACTTGAACCCAACAGCACTTATGCCATCTGGTTCAACTCGCCAGATTATCGGCACAACGCATTTCGCGACCGATTTAACAACCCCGCCGTCCCCTACTTGCTGGTGTTTCGTACAGGCGACTAGAATGCCCCTGTAATTTTATTCTTTGCGTCTGTCGTTCAGCCTGCCGAAGAAAGTCTGACTTGAGGGGATTAGCGAACAGTTTCCGATATCCGTGAGGTATTCCGTTTGTCATCCAAAGCGGACATTTGGGAAAGGGTTTATTTGATGATCGAATTTGTGAGAACGCCACATGAACGTTTTGAGGACTTCCCGAACTGGCCGTGGAAATCCAGTTTTGCGGAGGATCTGCCGTCATACGAAGCGATGCGAATGGCATATTTGGACGAAGGACCAAAAGACGCGCAGGTGTTTCTTTGCCTCCACGGCCAACCGACATGGGGGTATCTCTATCGCAAGATGATCCCGGTGTTTCTGGATACGGGTGCGCGGGTTGTTGTTCCGGATCTCTTCGGCTTTGGACAGTCGGACAAGCCAGTGAATGAGGCTGTATTTACTTTCAACTTCCATCGCAATTCGCTCATGGAATTGATCGAGCGGCTGGATTTGAACCGCGTGACCCTGGTCTGCCAAGACTGGGGCGGGCTTCTGGGCCTGACAATACCGCAAGACATGTCGGAGCGATTTGAGCGCCTGTTGGTAATGAACACTGTGCTCGGACTTGGCGGCGGGGCGACCGAAGGCTTCGAGGCGTGGAAAACATTTCATCGTGAGGACCCTGACTATGACATGGCGGCGTTAATGCGGCGATATGCTCCCAACCTGTCGGATGCCGAAGCTGCCGCCTATGCCGCGCCCTTTCCAGGCAGTGAATTCCGGGCGGGCGTACGCCGTTTTCCAGAACTCGTGATGACAGAACCCGACATGGAGGGCGTTGATATCTCGAAGCGGGCCGCCAGATGGTTTGGATCGCAATGGCGGGGTGAAAGTTTCATGGCCGTTGGCATGAAGGATGTTCTCATTACGCCTCGTTTAATGGAACGAATGCGCGAAATACTATGCGTTTCACGAGAGCCTTTGCTCTTGCCGGAAGCAGGGCACTTTGTCCAGGAAAGTGGCGATATCGTTGCACGTGCAGCACTCACAGCGTGGTCTGACTAAACAGGGTCAGGCTATGCCAGCGTTCCTCGACACAGCGCAAATGTTGTTGGATTGATCTCCGGCCGATGGATTTTTTTGAATGTTGACGCTGGCCAGTCAGTCACTGACAATGGAAGATACGAAAAATCATTGTAGATCACACGGGGCGAAGGCTGTTCTCATTGAGGCTTGTTCAGTGAAAAAAAGCCCGGGCCAAACAGGGGGTGGACCACATGAGCAAGAACCTTAACGACCGGGCGCACCAGGTTACCGAGGAAATTTTTGACATTCTCGGTGTGCGTCCCAGCGGGGACCAGGGTAAAAAAGTCGCGAAGGCCGTCGAACAGGTCATCGTTAAAGCGCTGAATAAAGGCGTCGAACGCTCGACTGTGGCGACATCCGAAATACTGGGCAAGGACCGTGGCATGGGCGATCGAATCGTCGAGGAAATCCGTTCCGCCAACAAGGCATTGATCGTCAATCTGACCGCGATGCGTTGAGGTTACTCAGTACAGCCGGCCACCGTTCGGTACGGCCAGGCCTGGCTGCAACAGAACGACTTCGCCGTTTTCATCCGGCACGCCAAGCACCAGGATCTCCGACATGAACTTGCCGATCTGGCGTGGCGGGAAGTTGACGACGGCCACGACCTGGCGGCCTATCAATTCGTCGGGCGTGTAATGCACGGTGATTTGCGCTGAGGATTTTTTGACGCCGATGTCGCCGCCAAAATCGACGCGCAGCTTGAAGGCAGGTTTGCGGGCTTCAGGGAATTCCTCAACGCCGACGATGGTGCCGACCCGGACATCGACTTTCATAAAATCGTCAAAATCAATCAGATCACTCACAACACTTACTCTCTCGATAATTCAGGCATTCATGCTTCGGCCGTCTGCGGCTTGCCCCGGTTTCGCGCCCGGCCAATAAATTGATCGACCCGGGTGAGCTGGCGGTCAAGATGGGCCATAGTTGAGGACATGTCGCGACTGTCGTCCTTGAGCCAGACGCGCATCGTCGATAACAGGATCAGCTCAAGCCCGCGCGCCCGCATCCGCCCCTTGAAGCCATCGCTGCCCAGTCCACTCAGTTCAAGCATCCAGTTCAACGAACGCCGGCGATTGCCAAACAGGCAAATCAACGCGGCAGGGTCGGTCATCATATCGCGGGCGATGGCGGAGACACCGTCCCGATCCGGCTGCAGGGCATCGAAGCGCCGCATGACGACATCGAACAATCGGTCTTTGGCTGGATCGTCCACATCGGCGGGGCCACCGGCGGCCACGACTTCATCAATGCGGCGCATATAGGCAGCAATAATTGCAGTCTTCGACGGCAGCATCCGGTACAAAGTTGGCATATCGATCCCGGCGCTGTCGGCAATCTCGTCAAGCCGAACCAGTCGCCAACCCAGTTGCCCGGCCAGCGTCAACGCGGCATCGATGATCGCGGCTTGCGGATCGCTCGGCGCGCCGGATTTTGCTTTGGACCGTGGGGATTTTGCCTTTGAGGTCGCTTTTTTGGCCATGACGAGCTCCTTCCATGGAGGAAGGTATCATAAACCCAACCGGCGTCCGGTGAAAGCTCAGCCGCCTTTGGCCAGTTCTATTGATCGCTCTGTAGCGGCGGCTACAGCCCTGGTCATCAGTTGCTGCAAACCATCATCCGCCATCAGGACCTGCAAAGCGGCGTGCGTCGTGCCCCCGGGGCTGGTGACGTTCTTGCGCAAGACCGCCGCTTCATCGTCGGACTGCCGGGCCAGCTCGCCCGACCCGCTTACTGTCGCCTGAGCGAGACGCATGGCCAGATCAGCAGGTAATCCGGCATCCGTCCCGGCCTGCGCCAGGCATTCAATCATCAGGAAAATATAGGCCGGCCCGCTGCCCGAGGTCCCTGTCACAGCATCCATCAACCCTTCGTCGTCGATCCAGCCAACATCGCCGATGGCTTCGAGCATATCATTGCAGGCATCGCGCTGTTCGTCGTTAACGTTGGTGTTCGGGCAAGCAACGCTGATGCCCCGGCGTACGGCTGCCGGTGTGTTCGGCATAACGCGGATAATCGCGGCGTCCGATCCGAGATATGCCTCGAATGCCGAAATCGGCGTTCCGGCGGCAATCGAAAAATACAAGGCCGTATCGCTGAAACGCGCATAGGCCGGGGCGGCATCTGCCATCTGCTGGGGTTTGACGGCGAAGACGACGATCGCCGGTTTGGCATCCGGTGCGATGTCATCGGCGCTGGCCACGACCGTGACGCCCATGTCACGAACGATGGCTGCACTGGCCTCAAAAGGTTCCACCACTGTAACCGACGCTGCATCCATACCGCGGTCGAGCCAGCCGCCGAGCATGGCACCGCCCATCTTGCCGCAACCGACAAGCAAAACCGGACCCATCATTAAATTCTCTCCCCGTCTGTTTGCCCGGAAGCTCAAGCTTCGCCGCTGGTCTCCAGCATGGCGGCTTCCAAGGCTTCTGCGGGTGTTTTACCACCCCAGACCAGGAACATGAAGGCCGGGAATACACGTTCGCATTCCAGAATGGCCACTTCGACCAGTTCTTCGATCTGTGGCGGAGAGGCCGTGCCGTCGCCCAGCATCAGGGCCTGGCGGAACATCAGCATGCCGTCGTCGGCGCAAAGATCGAAATGGCCGACCCACATGCGCTCGTTAATATGCGCCAGCAAAACGCAGACATCGGCGAACCGGTGGTCCGAGACTTTCATATCGAAAGCGCAGGTGAACTGCAGTACACCGAGGTCTTCGCGCCAGGCAAACCACAGTTGATAGCGGTTCCACTTGCCCTCGACGCAGACCGCAAGTTCCTCATCCGTAGGCCGTTCAAAGGCCCATTCGTTGGCAGAAACCAGTTGTTCGACGAGATCGAGCGGATTAGGGATTTCGAATTCAATTGCTTCGGCGTAGCTCATAACCGGGCCCCCTCACCTACTAAATATATGCGATGACAGATATTTTACGGCTGCGACATCGCTCTACATATAGTGTTTTACGGTTTTTTAAACACTATGGAGGGTACACTGCCAAAAGATGACTCCGGACGCAAGCCTCGCGTTCGCTGAAAAGGCAATTAGTTGTGGATAAAGCCGCACCGCCTGCTGCCAGGCGACAATTACCCGGTTTTTGGGCGGAGGATTATTTGGCAGCTGTTTTCTTTTTCGCCGACGCTTTTTTGGCCGGTTTATCGAGTTTGGCCTCCAGCGCCTCGAGCCGGGCCCGCAGTTCTTCGTTCTCGGTACGCGCGGCGGCGGCCATGGCCCGTACGGCATCAAATTCTTCGCGGGTAACGATTTCCATGTTGGCCAGCACACGCTCAAACTGCTCTCGCATACGGTCCTCGACCTCACTGCGCACGCCCTGAAGTGTGCCGAGTGCACTGGTCGCGACTTTGGCGAGATCGTCGAGAATTCGATTGTCGGTTTGCATATTGGCCTCCATCTGAAATGTAGTTCCAATATGGGGCTGGAATGGTCGCGGAGCAAGCCCGCTTGCGGGGCGGCATATGGCCGCATATAAGTTGATCCGGTTCCGTACAACTTTAATAGAAGTCGATCCTGCATGCTCGCCAGCCTCAGTTATCCGCAAATCGACCCGATCATCTTCCAGATCGGCCCGCTGGCCATTCGCTGGTACGCGCTGGCCTATCTGGCAGGGCTGTTGCTGGGCTGGCGCTTTATTGTGCGCCTGGTGCGCAAGGCAGGCGATAGAGCCGCCATGAGCGAAAACCAGGTCGATGATTTTCTGGTCTGGGCCACACTTGGTGTCGTGTTCGGTGGCAGGCTGGGCTACGTGCTGTTCTACCGCCCTGATTTCTACCTCAGCCATCCGCTGGAAATCCTCGCGGTCTGGCAAGGCGGCATGTCGTTTCACGGCGGCCTGATCGGCGTCGGCGTGGCGATGTATCTCTTCAGCCGCAAGTACAGCCTGAAATTGCTCGGCGTGACGGACCTGGTGTCGGCCGCCGCACCCATCGGCCTGTTTTTTGGCCGTATCGCCAACTTTATCAACGGCGAACTGTGGGGCCGAACGTCGGATGTTTCGTGGGCCATGGCCTTTCCCACCGGTGGCCCGGCGCCCCGCCACCCGAGCCAGCTTTATGAAGCTCTGCTGGAGGGTGCTGTATTGTTTCTGATCATCCTGTGGCTGGCCCGGCGCATCGATCCGCTGCAGCGTCCTGGCGTGATTACCGGCGTCTTCCTCGGCGGCTACGGCATCGCCCGCTTTATTGTCGAATTTTTCCGCGAGCCCGACGCGCATCTCGGTTTTTTGTTTGCCGGCGCGACGATGGGTCAATTGTTGTCGCTGCCGCTGATCGCGCTTGGCCTCTACCTCGTTGTCCGCGCGCCGCGACCCTCGAATGCCTGACACCACGCCGCTGGCGCATCATCTGGCCAGCCTGATCCGGGCGGGCGGGCCGCTGACGGTTGAGCACTGGATGGCGCAGGTGCTGGGGCATCCTGAACACGGCTATTACATGACGCACGAGCCTTTTGGTGTCGATGGTGATTTCACCACCGCGCCCGAAATCAGCCAGATGTTCGGCGAGATGCTCGGCCTGTGGACGGTCCATACCTGGCAGCAGATCGGCGCGCCCGAGACTTTGCGCCTGGTTGAAATCGGTCCGGGGCGCGGCACCTTGATGGCCGACGTCGTGCGGGCGGGGCGCGCCTTGCCCGGTTTCAGCGAGGCCATCGACATTCATCTGTTCGAAACCAGTCCCCGCCTGCGTGACATTCAGCGAACGACGCTAATTGATCACGACGTGACCTGGCATGACGGTCTCGGCGGGGTGCCGGACGGGCCGATGATCCTGCTCGGCAATGAATTGTTCGACGCCCTGCCGATCCGGCAATTTCTCCACACGGCAGACGGCTGGCGCGAAAGACTGGTTGATCTTGATCCCGACAGTGAGCCCGGCATACCCACCTTCCGGTTTGTAGCCTCGCCGGGTGCATCGCCTGCGATGTCGCTGATCGAGGAGAGCGTTCGAGCCGCCCCGGAAGGCAGTGTGGCGGAGTTTTGCCCCGCCGGTGTGCGACTGGCACACGACATTGCCGCGCGCCTGCAGGCCCAGGGCGGGGCGGCCCTGATCATCGATTATGGCTATGTCAGCAGCCAGCCCGGCGACACCTTGCAGGCGGTTTCAGCACACGAAAAACAGGACGTTCTGGCGGCACCCGGCAAGGCGGATGTTTGTGCGCTGGTTGATTTCGCCTTGCTTGGCCGAAGTGCTGCCGAGGCGGGGGCGCAGGTTTCCGGTCCCGTCGAACAGGGTGCATTCCTCACGTCGCTGGGCATCGAGACCCGGGCCGACACCTTGAAGGCAAATGTCAAACCGGCCGAAATCAATGAAATACAGGTCGCACTTGAACGCTTGACCGGTCCCGACGGCATGGGCACACTTTTCAAAGTTATGGCGCTGAGCCAGACGGGCGCGCCGGTACTGGCCGGCTTTGAGGACGATTGATGATCATCACAGGCGAAGTGCTGAACGAGGTACCGGGCGTGCGCCACGCATTTTTTACGCGTGAAGGCGGCGTCTCGACCGGTATCTACGCCGGCCTCAACTGTGGCCCCGGATCGGACGACAAGCCCGGTGCCGTGGTCGAGAACCAGCGCCGCGCCATGGCGCGCTTGGGGTTAGGCGTCGAGGACTTGAGAACCGTCCATCAAGTACATGGCTACGACGTGCTGACGGTGACCGATGCGCTGGGTGCGGACCAGCGCCCGCGCGCCGATGCGCTTGTGACGGCAACACCGGGGATTGCGCTCGGAATCCTGACGGCGGATTGCGCGCCGATCCTGCTGGCCGAGGGCGATGCACAAGTGATCGGCGCGGCCCACGCCGGCTGGAAAGGCGCTCTGGCCGGGGTGACAGACGCAGTGATCGAGGCGATGATTGATCTCGGTGCGACACGCAGCAAGATCCGCGCCGTGGTCGGGCCCTGTATCGGGCCGGACAGTTATGAGGTCGGCCCTGAATTCCCCGAACCTTTTATGGAAGAAGACCCGGGCAACGAGCGCTTCTTTGAACATGCCGAGCGGCCCGATCACTATATGTTCGACCTCAACGAATACGTCCATACCCGTATTGCCGAGGCTGGCATCTACGTTGTGCAGAGCACAGCAATGGATACGCTCAGCGATGAAAAGCAGTTCTTCAGCTACCGCCGCACCACCCACCGGGGCGAGCCCGACTACGGCCGCCAGCTCTCCGCCATCTCGATCTCACCGGCGCTACACTAAAAACCACCCTCAGCCAACCACTTCAACCGTCGGCACAAACAACTCAGACGCCGCCTCACTCACCGCCAGCAAGTGACTGTCACGTCCGGCTTGTGCGTCGAGTTCGAGCCCTGCCGGCAGACCGTCATTGGCAAAACCCGCGGGCAAAGTGATCCCCGGAATCCCGGCGACGCTGCCGGGGCTGGTGTTGCGCGAGATCGTCGGGAACGTCGGTACTTCACGACCGTTATGTTGCATGACCTCGTCCTGGCCCAGTTCAGGTGCGGTCATGATGACCGTGGGGAAGGCCAGGGCGTCGAGGTTATGTTTCGCATACACGCCTGCATATGCGTGTTGCAAGGCCGGGCGGTGTACCGTCATGGCCTCGTCATAGACCGGCTTCGGCATGGGCGCGTTGACGAAGATATCTTCAAACAGACCCCGAACGTCGGGACTGCCGAGCATATCTCTGAGATCATCGACCGAGCCCAGTCCTTTGGCACGCAAATAGTCGGGCCACTGGCTCGCCGCCTCAAAAAGGGCAATTGGAAAACCGGCCGCCTCATCCAGCGTGCCGACGTCGGGAACAGCGCAGTCGATGAGTGTCGCGCCGCCCTGCTCCAGTGATTTCAACGCGTCCTCGATCACGCTGGCCACGCCGGGATCAAGGTCATCAAAGAAAAACTCTCGCGGCACGCCAATGCGTAAGTCAGACAGGGCGACGGGCTTGATCACTTCATCCTGCGCCGCCAGCACGCCATCGACACGCTGAATATCGACGACGTTGCGGGCCATGACACCGACGACGTCGCGGGTGTTGGAAATCGGCATGATGCCGTCGGGCGAATAGCGTCCGGGCGTCGGGCGAAAACCATAGACACCACAGAACGCCGCCGGGATGCGGGCTGAACCCCCGGTATCCGTGGCCAGGCCAAAGGGCACAATTCCGGCGGCAACAGCAGCGGCGGTCCCGCCACTAGAGCCGCCCGCCGTGCGCGACAGATCGTGCGGGTTTCGCACCGGTCCGGAATGGCCATTGTTGCTGGTCACGCCAAAGCCCAGTTCGTGCATGTTGGCCTTGCCGATCAATTGCGCCCCGGCGGCTTTCAGCAATCTGATTGCCGCCGCGTCCTCGCCCGGTCGGAAGTTTTTGAAATACGGCGTGCCGCCGGTTGTCGACAAGTCCCGGCTTTCAAAATTATCCTTGGCGACAAACGGCAGGCCCGACAGCGGTCCCTCCACTACTGACGAACTCGCCTCGGCCACTGAGATCAGCGCGTTGATCCCGGTTGCCCTGGCGGCACGCGCAAACGCCTGCTTGACCAGATCGGCCATCAATCAGGCCGGGCCGAGCCGCCCGACGATGGCCGCAGCGTCCGCCATCATGGTGGCGACGATCTCCGCCGCCGGCTCGACTGACTTGATCAGACCGACGCCTTGGCCCGACAGCATCGGCATTTCCTCGAAGTCGCCAGTGGTCGGCGGCATGGGTACAAAGTTGGTGAACTTGCGCAATGGCATGACATCGGGGCCGAGCGCGGTTTCACCGATCAGCGGCTGGTCCGAGGTATCGCCCGGCACGTCGCCTTCACGTCCTTCGTATTCGGCGACCACCCGGTTGCGCAGCACACGCATCGGGTTGAAATCGCCCATCTCCGGCCCGAACATGCCGGTTTTGACCGTGTCGGTGCCTTCTGACGCCACCAGACGCGCCTTGTAGTCGTCGTGAGAGAAGGCCTCGGCGCTGGCGACCAGCCGGGTCCCGACCCAGACGCCATCCGCGCCCAGGGCCAGCGCTGCCGCCACACCGCGCCCGTCGGCAATACCGCCCGAGGCCAGAACCATGGTCGGCGCCACGGCATCGACGACGGCGGGCACCAGGGCAAACGTCGGCAGGGAGCCGTAATTGTGGCCGCCTGCCTCACTGCCCTGGGCAATGATGACATCAATACCGCTGGCGGTGGCCTTTTTGGCATCCTCGACCGAGCCGACCTGCTCCCAGACTTTGGTCCCGGCGGCGTGCAGTTGATCAATGATGGCCTTGTCCGGATTGCCCCAGTGGAAGGAGACCACCGGCACTTGTTCTTCGGCGCAGACGTCGATGTGGGCCTGTTCGGTAAAGATGGTGATGAAGTTGATGTTGAAGGCTCGATCCCCGACCGCACCGCGAATACCCTGGATCATCTGGCGCAGCATCTCCGGCGGCATCAGACCGACACCGAGCGCCCCGATCCCGCCGCCCATGCAGACGGCAATGCAAAGATCAGGTGTCATGCCCGCGAACGCCATGCCGGCGCAGGCGAAGGGGTGCCTGACGTTATAGCTTTGGGAAAAACGTGTCGAAACGGTGTCGATCGTCATATTAGCCTCCGAAATTTGAAAAATCTGCCGACAGCGTGGCAATTCCGGGCGGCCCGGTCTTGCATGCAGGTGCAAAATCTTTCGACTGAGGGTGCAAACCGGGTGACAGGCGTTGACGATGTCACAGCCCCAACGCCACAATGCCGGCAAATGGGAGGATGCCGGTGCAGCAAGCCTGGAGCACACAAGACCTGAAAGCCCGTGACCAGTTCGGCTACTGGCGCGAAGTTGTGTGCGATGCCTTTGTCACGCTGGACCCGCAGCGCCGCGATGATCCGGCAGGCGGCGGACAGATGTTCTATGGCGAAGTTGACGCCCGCCAACACGGCGATATCGGCGTGGCCGAGATCCGCTCCCAGGCCCAGCGCGTCGCCCGTTCGGCCCGCGAAATCGGCAAGTCCCCGACGCCATGTTATTTCCTCAACATGCAGGTCAGCGGGGCCGGTTACGCCGCCCAGGCCAACCGCGAAGCCATCCTCGCCCCAGGCGACTTTGTCATCGTCGATGCCACGCGCCCGTTTGAACTCGCCTTCAATGGCCGTTTCCAGCAACTCTCCCTCAAATTCCCCACACAAATGGCAGCCGTTGCCTTGCACGGTGCCGAGGACATCCTGCCCGGCCTGTTTGTCAACGGCCAGAAGGGTGTCGGTGCCGTGCTCTCGCAGTACGCCGCCACGCTGGCCACCGAACTGGCCGACTGCGACACGACCACCGGCAGCTATATGATGAGCCGGTTTATTGAATTGCTGAGCCAGGTGCCGCAAGCCGATGGCGCCCTGGACCTCGGCCACCGCCAGCAAAAACATCGCGCCCTTTTGGGTGCGATCAAGACATCGCTGAAAGTCCGGCTCGGTGATCCCGACATCACACCTGCTGCCGTGGCGCAAAAATTCGGCATTTCGCTTCGATCCCTGCACGCCATGTTCGCTGAAGACGGCTCAAGCTTCGGACGCTGGCTGCTGGCCGAGCGCCTCGAGGGCGCCCGCCGCACGCTCTCCGCCCCGAACCAACAGTCCCGCTCCATCGCCGACATCGCCTACGCCTGGGGCTTCGCTGACCAAAGCCACTTCGGCCGCACCTTCCGCCAACGGTTCGACCAGTCTCCGCGAGAATATCAGCGGGGATGTAGAGTGACGTGCGAATAGAACAATACAAAAACCCTTGGCCTTCCAAACATCTTCCGCGATCATCAAGTCTCAGGAATGACAGCGGACGAGACTGACGAATATGGCGGTACATTTTTCCGGGGATGAGCTGGCGAAGCGGCGGGCGGCGACGTGTCGGGCGATGATTGATCGCGGGCTGGACGGGCTGTTGATGTTTCGCCAGGAGAGCATGTTTTACCTGACGGGCTACGACACGTTCGGCTATGTCTTTTTCCAGTGCCTGTATCTGGGTGCCGACGGGCGCATGACGTTGCTGACGCGGGCACCTGATCTGCGCCAGGCGCAAAATACTTCCGTGTTGGAAGATATCCGGGTCTGGGTGGATCGCGATGGTGTCGACCCGACGGTTGACCTGCGCGATATCCTTGAGGAACACGGCGCGAAGGGCAGCAAGCTTGGTGTGGAGCTGGAGGCCTATGGCCTGACCGGGCGCAACTGGCAGCTGCTGTCCGACACGCTGGACGGGTTTTGCCGCACCGAGGACGCTTCGGACCTTGTGAGCCGCCAGCGCGTGGTCAAGTCGGAGGCCGAGCTTGTCTATGTTCGCCGGGCGGCGGAGTTGGCGGATGCGGCCCTTGAGGCGGCGTGGCAGACGACCGGGGCCGGAGCCTTCGAAGGCGACATTCTGGCCGCCATGCAGAGTGTGATGTTTGCCGGTGGCGGCGATTATCCCGGCAATGACCATGTCATAGCCTCGGGGCGCGATGCCCTGCTGGTGCGCTATTTCTCGGGCCGGCGACATCTTGATGCCGATGATCAGCTGACACTCGAATTTGCCGGGTCCTGGCGGCATTATCATGCCTGCCTGATGCGCCTGATCCGTATTGGCAAACCGCAGGAGCGACAGGCCCACATGTACGCAACTTGCCAGGAAGCGCTGGACGACGTCATGACCACGCTGAAACCGGGCCAGACCATGGGCACTGTGTTCGATGCCCACGCCCGGGTGTTTGATCAGGCGGGGTACCGCGAACACCGGCTGAATGCCTGTGGTTACAGCCTCGGCACAACATTCGCGCCGAACTGGATGGACTGGCCGATGTTTTATGCCGACAATCCGGTCGAGATCGAGCCCGGCATGGTGTTTTTCCTGCACATGATCCTCGCCGACAGCACAGCCGACCTCGGCGCCTCACTGGGCGAGACGGTGGTAGTGACGGAAACCGGTTGCGAGCGCCTGACGAAATGTTCGCTTGAACTTGTGGTAAAATAATTCACCATGCCTCATATGTTCATATTGCTGGCTGTCGTCCTTCTCGGGTTGCTGGCCATGTGTGCGATGTAACCTGACACCGGATCCTTGCCGTATATGCGTACAAAAATTTTCCAGTCCCTGTCGTCCCGGTTCTACTACGGCTGGGTGATCCTCGCGGCCTGCACGGTGATGTTTTTCGCCAGCGGTCCGGGGCAGTCGCACACCTTTAGCATTTTCCTGCAATCCATCACAGCCGAATTGGGCATTGAGCAGGCGGCTATTGCCACGGCCTATGGTTTTGCCACGCTGGTTGCCGCGTTATTGCTGCCGCGCCTCGGTGGACTGGTTGATCGTTTCGGCTCGTTCCGGCTGTTTCTGGCGGTCGGTACGTTATTGGGTCTGGCCTGCATTGGCTTCGGCCTGGTCTCCAATGAATACTGGCTGGGCGCCAGCTTCGCCTCGCTGCGGTTTTTTGGCCAGGGTGCGATGATGATGCTGTGCGCCACGCTGCTGGCACAGTGGTTCCAGCGCAAGCGCGGTTTTGCCATGGGCATCATGGCGCTGGGGTTCGCCGCCTCGATTGCCGCCCATCCGGCGATTTCAGAGTGGCTGCTGGAAAGCCTGGGCTGGCGCGACGCATGGACGGCGCTCGGTGTGACATCGTGGGCGATTATTTTGCCGCTGACATTGTTGTTCATTCACAACAAGCCGGAACAGGTCGGCCTGCGCCCCGATGGCGACGCACCTGATGCCAGTGACGATGGCGGCGAACAGGCCGCCGAGGTCGGCATGACCCGCCCCGAAGCCATGCGCACCGCGACGTTCTGGATTATTGCCTTTGGTTTGTTCACCCCGGCGATGCTGATCACCAGCCTGTTTTTCTACCAAAAAGCCATTCTTGTCTCGCAGGGTCAGACGGAAATCCTTGCGGCAACGGTGTTTGTCGTCACCGGTATTGTCATGGCAGTCACCCTGCCCGCCGTCGGCTGGGTGCTGGACAAGGTTCGAACCCGCTACGTCTTTGCCAGCTTCCTGGTGCTGCTGTCGGCGACGCTTGTCACGATCACCTATGTCGATGGCTACAACATGGCGCTGATTTATGGCGCGATGTTCGGGCTGTGCAATGCCTTCAGCATTACGTTTTTCGGCTATATGTGGGCCTATTATTTCGGTCGCAAGCATATCGGCAGCATTCAGGGTGTGGGCCAGATGATTGGCGTATTCGGGGCATCCCTCGGTCCCCTGCCCATGGGGTTCGCCTTCGATTTGCTCGGCAGTTACAACCAGGTCCTGCTCGTGCTGGCTGTCCTGCCGCTGTGTGCGGCCACCCTGACAATGTTCCTGCGCCCGCCGATTATCAGCCAGTCGGCCTGATCTGGCGAAAATCTATACGATTCATCCCTTAAAGAGAGTCTTCGCCGTTTACAGAAATCGAGCGCCCTGATACATTCCGCGCGCCTGAGACGAACAATCAATTTTGCCCATTAAGCGACAGGAATTTCCAGTATGAAAGTGGTTGCCGGCAACAGTAATCGGCCCCTCGCCGAAGCAATTGCAGCGTGCCTGAATATTCCCCTCACCAAAGCCAGTGTCCGCCGTTTTTCGGACCTCGAGGTGTTTGTTGAGATCCAGGAAAATGTCCGCGGTGAGGATGTCTTCATCATCCAGCCGACGTCCTACCCTGTGAACGATAACCTGATGGAACTGCTGGTCTGTATTGATGCCCTGAGGCGGGCCTCTGCACGGCGGATTACTGCGGTTTTGCCCTATTTCGGCTATGCCCGTCAGGATCGTAAACCCGGCCCCAGAACACCGATATCCGCCAAGCTGGTGGCTAACCTGATCACCGAGGCCGGGGCCGACCGGGTTTTGACCATGGACCTTCATGCGGGCCAGATTCAGGGCTTTTTCGATATCCCGACGGATAACCTGTTTGCCGGCCCGGTTTTTGCCAAGGATATCGCCGAAACCTACGATGCCAGCGAAATTATGTTCGTTTCCCCCGATGTCGGCGGTGTTCTGCGGACACGCGGTGTTGCCAAACGGCTTGACGCGGACCTCGCGATCATAGATAAGCGGCGCGAACAGGCTGGCGTTTCCGAAGTTATGAACATCATCGGTGACGTCGCCGGACGACGTTGCGTTATCGTCGACGACATTGTCGATTCAGCGGGAACGCTGTGTAACGCGGCTGACGCTTTGATGGATGCAGGTGCAAAATCCGTCGCGGCCTACATTTCCCACGGGGTTTTGTCAGGCGGTGCGGTTGCGCGTGTGTCGGCATCGGCACTGGAATTACTGGTCACAACGGACAGTATTCTGGCGACCGAGGCCGTTCGGGTATCGCACAACATTCGACGCATTACGATTGCGCCGTTGTTGGCTGACGCGATGCTCAGGATCAGTGAAGAACGTTCGGTTTCGAGCTTGTTCGACTGAGTTGTTTCCGGCCTTTCCGGGTCGGATTTTTTAAAGCGCTGTCGATGCGCAGTCCGGACTGGCGGCACCCTTGGAGGCCGCGTTCGGGTTGGCATCATTTGGCAATTCCGCCAGGCAGTAATATCTAGCTGGAGACAGAAGAAAATGGCAGAAGTTACTTCACTTCCCGCCTTGGCGAGAGATCGGGCCGGCAAGGGGGCCGCCCGTGATATTCGTCTCGCAGGCCGGGTTCCCGCCGTCATTTATGGCGGCAAGGACGATACCTCGATGTTAAGCCTCGATGTCCGTGACGTCGCGCGCGAATACATGCGTGGTGGTTTTTACAGTCGTCTGATCGACGTCGCCATCGAGGGCGGCAAGACCGAACGCGTGTTGCCACGTGAGGTGCAATTGCACCCGGTGTCGGACGTGCCCATGCATGTCGATTTCCTGCGCCTGGTCAAGGGCGTCAAGGTCCGCCTGTCAATCGGTGTGAACTTCATCGACGAAGAAGAAAGCCCCGGTATCAAACGCGGCGGCATTCTCAACGTCGTGCGGCATGAAATTGAATTTATGTGCCCGGCGGACGCCATCCCGGATGGCATCACGGTCAGCCTTGACGGCATGGATATCGGTGATTCGGTTCACATCGAAGAGATCAAGTTGCCCGACGGTGTGACGCCGACGATTACGGATCGTAACTTCACCATTGCCACAATCGCTGCGCCGATTGCTGAAATCGTCGAAGAAGAAGAGATCGATGAAGAAGGTCTGGAAGGCGAAGAAGGCGAAGAAGGTGCCGAGGGCGAAGAAGGTGCCGAAGGCGAAAGCGGCGAAGGCGGCGACAGCGAGGAGTAATCCCGCATCATGCTCTTGTTGGTCGGCCTCGGTAACCCCGGGGCAAAGCACGAGCGCAACCGTCACAACATCGGATATATGGCGGTGGACGACATCGTCCGCCGCCATTCCTTTGGTCCCTGGCGGGCCCGTTTTCAGGGCCTGGTTTCCGAGGGACGACTGGGTTCCGAAAAAGTGCTGGCGCTCAAACCTGCAACGTATATGAACCTCTCCGGCCAGTCGGTGGGTGAGGCAATGCGTTTCTACAAGCTCGACCTGGAAGACATTGTCGTCATTCACGACGAACTGGACCTGGCCCCGGGCAAGATGAAAGTCAAAAAGGGTGGCGGCAGTGCCGGTAACAACGGCATCAAAAGCCTGACGCAACACCTTGGTGACGGCTATCGGCGGGTTCGGATCGGCATCGGTCATCCCGGCGACAAAAACCGGGTCGCAGATTACGTGCTGCGCGATTTCGCCAAGTCGGATCAGGACTGGATTGAAGACCTGATCGACGCGATTTCGGGTGCGGCGGAAAATCTCGCATCAGGCAATGATGTCGGCTTCATGAATGATGTCGCTTTGAAAATACGACCAAACGAACACAAGAAAGACGAGTAACCGAAATGGGCTTTACCTGTGGCATTGTCGGATTGCCCAATGTTGGCAAATCAACGCTCTTTAACGCGCTGACGCAGACTATTGCGGCGGAAGCAGCGAACTATCCGTTCTGCACAATCGAGCCGAACGTCGGCCGCGTCTCTGTGCCGGACGAGCGCGTCGAGAAACTGGCCGCTATTGCCGGGTCGCAGAAACTTTTGCCGACACAGCTTGAATTTGCCGATATCGCCGGTCTTGTGCGCGGGGCCAGCAAGGGCGAAGGCCTTGGCAACCAGTTCCTCGCCAAAATCCGGGAAGTTGATGCCATCGTGCATGTCTTGCGCTGTTTTGAGGACAGCAACATCACCCACGTCGAGGGCAAGATCGATCCGGTCGCCGATGCTGAAACCGTCAACACGGAATTGCTGCTGTCAGATCTCGAAAGCATCGAAAAGCGCGCCGATGCCGCCTCAAAAAGGGCGCAGTCCGGCGACAAGGAGGCCCGTGTGCTTCACGATGTTTTGCAGAAGATTTTGACCGCACTGCGCGATGGCCAGGCGGCGCGCACGGTTGATATCGACAAGGAACAGCAAAAAATTTATGCGGGCCTGCAACTGCTGACGGCCAAGCCTGTATTGTATGTTTGCAATGTTGAGGAAGACGCGGCGGGCGATGGCAACGAACAATCGGCCCGCGTTGCAGAAATGGCCGCGTCGGAAGGCGCTTCATCCGTGGTCATTTCCGCCTCCATTGAAGCCGAGGTCGCCCAGCTTGATGAAGCCGAGCGCAACGAATTTCTGGCTGATCTTGGTCTGGCTGAGACCGGCCTCGCCCGCATCATCCGGGCGGGTTACGATTTGCTCGATTTGCTGACGTTTTTTACCGTCGGACCGAAGGAAACCAGGGCGTGGACCGTGCGTCGCGGGGCCCGGGCCCCGGAATCAGCAGGTGTCATTCATACCGATTTTGAGCACGGTTTCATTCGCGCCGAGACCATCGCCTATGACGACTTCATCACCTGCAATGGTGAACAGGGTGCGAAAGATACCGGTAAAATGCGGGCCGAGGGCAAGGAATACGTCGTCGCCGACGGTGACGTCATGCATTTCCGGTTTAACGTTTAGGCGCTGGTGAAGGGTTGATTGATGGCGGGCGTCTATTTCGAAGACTTCGAGGTCGGGTTTGAGCGGCAATACGGTGCCTATACCTTCACCACCGAGGCCATAAAACGATTTGCCACGGAGTTTGACCCCCAGCCCTTTCATCTCGATGAAGCGGCGGCCGAGAAGACCCCCTTTGGCGGCCTGATTGCCAGTGGCTGGCATACTTCATCGGTCGTTATGCGCCTGCTGGTCGACGAACTGCTGGGCGAAGAATCCGGCAGTCTCGGGTCGCCCGGTATTGACGAATTACGCTGGTTACAACCGGTGCGGCCCGGCGATACCATCAGTGTGCGTTCGAAGATCATTGAAGTCATCCCGTCGAAAAGCAAGCCGGATCGCGGCGTCATTCGCTCGACCTATTCCGTCCGCAATCAGCGCGACGAAGAGGTCATGACCATGATCGGCATTGGCATGTTTATGCGGCGCAAGACCTGAACTTTCTTGATCTTGAGGGATTTCGACCTCATTTTACCTGTATATTTGCTGACAATAATAAATTGATCCTGCCGGGGAGGCTCTTATGACAACCACGACCATTACCTTGACTGCGGCCGATGGCCACGAATTCGCCGCTTACGAATCCATTCCGGAAGGCCCGATTATCGGGCGCATGGTTGTCATTCAGGAAATTTTCGGCGTCAACGAACATATCCGCGATTTGTGTGATCGCCTGGCCGGCCAGGGTATTGCCGCCATCGCACCGGCCATGTTCGATCGCGTGGAATCCAATGTTGAACTTGAATACAACGCCGAAGGCATCGATAAGGGCCGTGGCATTATGGGCGAGATCGACTGGGATGTCGCGCTATCCGACGTTCAGGCCGCCGTTGATCATTTCGCCGGTGATGGCAAGACAGGCGTGGTCGGATATTGCTGGGGCGGCTCCGTCGCCTGGCTCGCGGCCTGCCGCATGGAGAACGTGGCCTGCTCAATAGGATATTATGGCGGTGCCATCATCAAGTTTATCGACGAGACACCGAAATGCCCGACCATGCTGCATTTTGGCGAAAAGGACGCCGGTATTCCACTGCCTGACGTCCTGCAGATCGCGGCGCGTCACGCCGTGGTCCAGGTTTTCACTTACCCCGAAGCCGAACACGGCTTCCACTGCGATCAGCGCGGCAGCTATCACAAGGAAAGCTCAGCCCTCGCCGACACCCGCACCTTCCCGTTCCAACTCGAGAATATGAGCTAGCGCAACGCCGCAGCGATGTTGCCGCCGTCGACGGTCATGACGGCGGCGGTGGTTTTGCGGGAAAGTGCCAAGTCAATAAAGGCCTGCGCAACGTCCGCGACCTTGACTTCGCGCTTGAGCAAGTTGCCGTCGCCGAGATATTCCTCGACCGTGATACCGCGCGCCGCCGCGCGTTCTTCCAGCAATCCACCCGCGAACAAACCGGTGTTGACCCGGTCCGCGTTGATGGCGTTTGAAGTGATGCCGTCGGCACCGTATTCCAGAGCGTATTGCCGAACCAGGAACAGGGTCGCCGCCTTGGGCAATCCGTAGGGTCCGAAGTTGGCGCCGGGGTTCACGGCCTGCTTGGAGGTGTTGAACAGTAATGCACCACCCGTGCCTTGCGCCTGCATGACGCGTACCGCGTTTTGCGCGATGGTCTGGTGGGCGAAAAAATTCAAATCAAAGCTCTGGCGCAGCACCTTGTCAGAAACCTCGCCGATCTTGCCCTGCCAAGCCGCACCGGCGTTGGAGACGGCAATATCGACCCCGCCAAAAGTTGCACAGGCCATATCAAAGGCCCGGCGCACTGCTTTGGCATCAGTCACATCACAGCCAATGCCGAGTGCCGAGGAGCCGATCCCGGCGGCAACTTCGGCTGCCGCCGCAGCATCGCGGTCGACGACAACCACTGCAGCACCTTGGGCCGCCATGGCTTCCGCCGTGCCCCGGCCAATGCCGCTACCGCCGCCCGTTACCAGAGCGACACGTCGGGCCAGCGGTTTTTCGGCGCCCTTGCCGAGTTTGGCCTGTTCCAGCGACCAGTATTCAATATCAAATAAATGGGCTTCGCTGAGCGGCTGGAAGCGCCCGGTGGCTTCGGCATCCGTGATGACGTCGATGGTATTTTCCGCCAGATCAGCGGCAATCCCCGCCTCTGCCATTGATTTTCCAACGCCGAAAAGGCCCAGACCCGGTGCCAGGATGACGCGCGGCAGCGGATCAAGTTCCGACTTCGGCACATCGCGTTTGCCGTCGTGGCGGGCAAAGTACTTGTGGCAACGTGCGGCGAAGCGCCCTTGAGCCTTCGTAGCCCCTTTCGTAAATTTCTCCAGCCCCCCGACTTCAGGTGCCGGTACGATCAACGGCCAGTTCTTGGTGCGGATATTGTGATCCGGTGTCACCACGCCAAGCTGGCTGTAGCGACCGAGTTCCTTGCCATCGACGTAGTTGCGGATCGCCTTGCCCGTGCGGAAGGCCAGCACCATACGCAACGGATCGGCGTCATCCCGCGCAGTGGAGACAATGCCGCGCAGGATCGGGGCAACGTCAGCAACCTTGGCGATCTTTTTTGGCAGCGCCGCAGAAGCAAAAACCTTGCGCCGTCCTTTTTTGAGATGCTGCTCGGCCAGCGTCACCAGCGAATTCATGCGCTCGTAGGCTTCGCGCGCCGTCTCGCCGAAACTGAAAATACCGTGTTTCAACAGGATGAGCCCGTCGACATCCGGATTGGCCTCGTAAACTTCCGCCGATTTTTTGGCCAGGGCAAAGCCCGGCATGACATAGGGCACAAGGGCCGCGCGATCGGCAAACACCTCGGCCGACATCTCGGCCCCGTTCGCCTGGTCCGTTACCGCCAGCACTGCCGTCGAATGGGTGTGATCAATGAACTTGTGCGGCAGGAAAGCGTGCAACAGGGTTTCGACTGAAGGATTGGGCGAGGTCGCATCGAGCAGGCAACCGCGCTGAACATTGACCATGTCCTCGTCACTCAAGCGGTCGAGGGCGCGCAGTTTCAAAAGATCGGGCAGGCGCAGAGCCGGTAAGCCGCGCGGCTCGATATCGCCCATATCCCAGCCACTGCCCTTGACGCAGAGCACATCCTGGCTGGCACCGAGAATATCTTTCATCGTGCTTTTGACCGACGTATTGCCGCCGCCGTGCAGCACAAGTTTTGGATCGCCCCCGAGAAGTCTCGAGGTATAAACCCGCAACGCGACGTCGCGATTGACGCCGTCCCGGGCGTATTTACGGATCAGCTTTTTGGCTTCTGCGTCACGCCACAGGCTTTTCATGAGGTCTTCTGCTCCGGATAAAGCCCGAGCAAGCCATCTGCCGAAGCTTCGCAGACACCACGCTCTGTAATCAGTCCGGTGACCAGACGTCTCGGCGTCACGTCGAAGGCGTAGTTCGCCGCTGGACTGCCCTCAGCAACGATGGAGACGCTTGTCACGCCGCCATCGGCGTCCCGGCCCGTCATTTCTGTGACCTCATCGGTGTCGCGTTGTTCAATCGGAATTTCCGCCACACCGTCTTCCAGCGTCCAGTCGATGGTCGAATACGGCAGACCGACATAAAACGGCACGTCATTATCCTTCGCAGCCAGCGCCTTGAGATACGTGCCGATCTTGTTACATACGTCACCGGTACCGGTCGTGCGATCAGTACCGGTAATGCACATATCGACCATGCCGTGCTGCATCAGATGGCCGCCGACATTATCGACGATGACGGTATGCGGCACACCATGATGGCCCAGTTCCCACGCCGTCAGCGATGCGCCCTGGTTGCGGGGCCTGGTTTCATCGACCCAGACATGCACAGGAATTCCCGCTTCATGGGCGACGTAAATCGGTGCCAGTGCCGTGCCCCAGTCGACCGTCGCCAGCCAGCCGGCATTGCAATGCGTCAGGATGTTGACGGGACGCTCCTTGCCGTTGGCTTGGTGCACAGCGGCGATCAGTTCCGCGCCATGCTTGCCAATGCTGTGGCAGTTGTCTGAATCCTCATCACATATTTGCCCGGCCAGCGCCTTGGCCGCTGCGTGACGGTCTTCAACTGCCAGCGGACGCAATTCATTTATTGCCTCATCCAGAGCCCAGCGCAAATTGACCGCCGTCGGGCGGGTCGCCAGCAAGGTTTCGTACGCCACTTGCAAACCCTTGTCGGAGGCATCCTCAGCCACGGCCAGGGCCATGCCGTACGCCGCTGTGGCGCCAATCAACGGCGCACCACGCACCCGCATCACAGCAATCGCTTCAGCGGCATCGGCGAGTGTTTTCAGCTGGATGACGGCAAATTCGTGCGGCAGCAAGGTCTGGTCGATAATCTCAACCACATTGCCGTCCTCGACGGGCCAGATCGTGCGGTAGGGGACACCGTCAACTTTCATCAAACCCTCCTAGTCGCCTTCAAATTCACACAGCGTCAGGATCGGGATATTCATGGCTTCGATCTTCGCGCGACCGCCAATATCGGGCAGATCAACGATAAAGGAACAGGCCACGACTTCGCCGCCTGCCTGGCGGATTAGTTCGATGGACGCAACCGCTGTCCCGCCCGTGGCAATCAGATCGTCAACCAGCAGAATGCGCTCACCCGGTTTGATCGCATCGGTGTGGATTTCGACGGTATCGGTGCCATATTCCAGTTCATATTCCTGGCCGATGGTGTCCCATGGCAGCTTGCCCTTTTTGCGCACGGGCACGAAACCCACGCTCAACTGATGGGCGACAGCGCCACCGAGGATAAAGCCGCGCGCCTCGATGCCGGCGACCTTGTCGATGGGAACACCGGCATGGGGCTGGACCAGTTCATCAATGGTTTTGCGAAATCCGATAGGATCGAGCAACAACGTCGTGATGTCGCGAAACATGATACCGGGTTTGGGGTAGTCCGGAATCGTGCGAATGCGGCTCTTGATAGGCATAATGTTTTTCCGGGTAAGGGGTGAATTTCAGGCGTTCAGAACGCGTCCGGCCACGGCGTCGAGTTGTTTGACGACTTCCGCGTCACGGGCTTCGGGTGCAGTTATCAGGGCGAATTCGAGGGCATGATCGCAACCATGCGGGCAGGCGTCGGGGCGATCGCTGCCGAGTGCGGGTGCCGCGTGTTTGACCAGGCTGCGCGCATTGTCGGCATTGCCGGTCAAAACGCTGATGATGTCCGCGACCTCGACGTGACCGTGATCAGGATGCCAGCAGTCGTAATCCGTCACCATGGCAACCGTGGCGTAACAAATCTCCGCCTCTCGCGCCAGCTTGGCTTCCGGCATATTGGTCATGCCGATGACATCACAATTCCACGAACGATAAAGATTTGATTCAGCCAGGCTGGAGAACTGCGGGCCCTCCATCGCCAGATACGTACCGCCGCGAACGACCGGGATCTCAAGCGAATTCGCCGCCGCCTCGACAGCATCGCCGAGCCGGGCGCAAACGGGATGGGCGACCGAGACATGGGCGACACAGCCCGTGCCAAAAAAACTTTTTTCGCGAGCGAACGTGCGATCAATGAAGTTATCGACGATGACAAAAGTGCCGGGGCTCAGTTCGTCGCGGAAGCTGCCGACGGCGCTGACCGAAATAATATCCGTCACGCCGGCCCGCTTCATCGCGTCGATATTGGCGCGGTAATTGACCGTCGTCGGGGGATGGCGATGCCCCCTGCCGTGCCGGGGCAGAAACACCAGCTCAACGCCGTCCAGTTCGCCGAACAGCAATTCATCTGACGGCTCACCAAATGTACTCTCAACGGCCTGCCAGCGTGTATTGGCGAGACCATCGATCTCATACACCCCGCTGCCGCCCAGAATACCGATTACGGGTTTTACCGCGTCACTCATAAATGCTCCCCTGAGACATCAATCACAAAAAAATGGGGCCACCCCAAACGGTGACCTCATCCTATTTCAAGTTGACCCTGACGCCTAGTGTACGTCGCGCCAGACCTGGCGTTTTGTGAAGTAGAACAATGCCGTCAGAACGATCAGGAACAGCATGGTTTTAAGGCCGATGCGATGGCGATCTTCGAGCTTGGGTTCGGCGGCCCACATCAGGAAGGCGGAAACATCTTTCGCTTGCTGATCGAGCGTTGCCTTGGTGCCATCAACGTATTCGACACTGTCGTCATCGATAGGTGCCGGCATGGCAATCTGGGTGCCGGGGAAATAGGGGTTGTAACTCATCCCTTCCGGCATCTCGACACCGTCGGGTGCCTCTTCATAGCCGACCATAAGCGAGTAGAGGAAATCAGCACCACCGGCACGGGCCTTGGCCATCAGCGACAGATCCGGCGGCAGGGCACCGTTGTTGCTCGCACGTGCGGCATTGTCGTTGGCATAGGGTGACGGCATGATGTCCGACAAACGGCCGGGACGATCAAACATCTCGCCCTCGGCATCCGGTCCGTCCGTGATGTCAAACTCAGCCGCGACCGCCTTGGCCTCGGCCTCACTGAAGCCGATGTCGAGAAGATTGCGGAAAGCGACATACTTCAGACTGTGACAGCCTGCGCACACTTCCTTGTAGACCTGATAGCCGCGCTGCAATTGCGCCCGGTCATAGGTCCCCATGGGACCGGAGAACGACCAGCCCGGTGTCATCAGAGCCTTGCCACCACCGCCGGCGGCTTGTGCTGCGGACATGCTCAGAACCACACCCAAAGCGGCAACCACGGTCAAAACTGACTTTTTCATATCGAATGTCCGGATCATGGCTCAGGCCTCCTTCGCGTTGGAGGCGTCTGATTTGTTTCCCAGCACCGCAGTGGAGATAGAATCAGGCAAAGGCTTTGGTTTCTCGAGCCAGCCGACCAGCGGCATGACCAGAAGGAAATGGGCGAAGTAGTAGGCAGTGGCCAGACGACCGATCAGGATGTAGATGCCTTCCGGCGGATTGGCACCGATCCAGCCGAGGATCAGGCAATCAATGAACAGGATCCAGAAGAACTGTTTGTAGATCGGGCGGAAGGTACTGGAGCGCACCCGCGAGGTATCAAGCCACGGGATCACAAACAATACCAGGATCGCCGCCAGCATCAGCACGACGCCACCCAGTTTGTCAGGTACGGCACGCAGGATGGCGTAGAACGGCAGGAAGTACCATTCCGGCACGATGTGCGCCGGTGTGACCAGCGGGTTGGCCGGGATGTAGTTATCCGGGTGCCCCATGTAGTTCGGGTTAAAGAACACGAAATAAGCCAGCAGCAGGAAGAACACGCCGAAGCCGACCATATCCTTGGTCGTGTAGTACGGGTGGAACGGCAGCGTGTCCTGCGGTCCCTTGACATCGATGCCGAGCGGATTGTTCGACTTCGAGGTATGCAGAGCCCAGAGGTGCAGGAAGACCACAGCGAAGATGGCAAACGGCAACAGGTAGTGCAGGCTGAAGAAGCGCTGCATGGTCGGGCCGGCGACGGCAAATCCGCCCCACAGCCAGGTGACCAGCGCCTCGCCGACAACCGGTACGGCCGAAAACATATTGGTGATGACGGTGGCGCCCCAGAAGCTCATCTGGCCCCACGGCAGCACATAGCCCATAAAGGCAGTGGCCATCATCATCAGATAGATCACCAGACCCAGCCACCACATCAACTCACGTGGCGCCTTGTAGGAGCCGTAATAGAGACCGCGGAAAATGTGAATATAGACGGCGACAAAGAACAGCGACGCGCCGTTGGCGTGAATGTAGCGCATCATCCAGCCGTAATTGACGTTACGCATGATGTGTTCGACTGAATCAAACGCCATCGATTCGTGCGGCACATAATGCATGGCCAGCACGATACCGGTGATGATCTGCACCACCAGTGCCACGCCGGCGATCGAGCCGAAGCTCCACCAGTACGAAAGGTTGCGCGGCGTCGGATACTCGGTCCCGACGGAATGATTGATAAAACTGAAAATCGGCAGACGGGTCTCGACCCACTGCACGACAGGATTGTTCATGAATCCAGGTGTGCTCATCGTGTGTTCCCTAACCGATCCGGATATTTGTGTCGTCGAGGAATTTGTACGGCGGAATCTCAAGATTCCGCGGTGCCGGGCCCTTGCGGATACGGCCCGACGTGTCGTAGTGCGAACCGTGACATGGGCAGAACCAGCCGCCAAATTCACCTTTGGGCTCGGTTGATTTCTGGCCCAGAGGGACACAGCCGAGATGGGTGCAAATACCCAGCATGACCAGCCATTCCGGTTTCTGTACGCGATCGGCGTCCGTCTGCTCGTCAACCAGATCAGCGGTATCGTCCTTTTTGGCCTGGGCGATTTCTTCGGCGGTGCGGTGGCGGACGAAGGTCGGTTTGCTGCGCCAGACGACCGTAATGGACTGTCCGACTTCAATCGGAGACGTATCCAGTTCGGTCGAGGACAAGGCCAAAACATCGGCGGAGGGGTTCATCTGGTCTACCAGCGGCCAAACGACGAGGCCGGCACCTACTGCCGACATGGCACCGGTTGCGACATAGAGAAAATCGCGCCGGGTTGATCCTTCGTCGTGACCGCTTTCAGGGGTCGTCGTCGTCATTGATAAGACACCTTGTTCAATGAATTCCAAAAAGCTGGTTGATTAGTCAAAATCTGCCTGGATTTCTTACATTTATTGGCCTTGTTGTCCAGTCGTGCGGGACGTCTGTGACTTGATGCCGCACAAAAAATCAGGATATATCAGCAAATAGCCGCAACAAGACTGTCAACAGGAGGCAGAAAGACCGGAATTATGCGTATTGCCGTCTATCAACCTGATATTCCACAGAATTTGGGCGCGATGATCCGTCTTGGCGCCTGCCTCGACGTGCCCGTTGATGTTATCGAACCCTGCGGTTTCCCCTTTGGTGGGCTGGAGGGCGGCAACAAGGGTGTGCGGCGTGCCGGAATGGATTACATGAAAATCGGCAATTTTGAGCGCCATTCCTCGTGGTCGGCCTATCAAACGGCACATCGCAGCCAAGGTGGACGGCTGATCCTCTTGACGACGGCGGCGGAAACCAGCTACCTCGACATTGCATTTGCGGCTGACGATACCTTGCTGGTCGGTCGGGAAAGTGCCGGCGTGCCGCAAGAAGTTGTTGATCGGGCCGATCTGGCGGTGCGTATTGTCATGACGCCGCCTGCCCGCTCGCTCAACGTGGTCAATGCCGCATCGATGGTGATCGGCGAAGCGCTGCGCCAGATTAGATAGTGGAACACGCCTGTATATGAACGACATCATCGAGACCCGCAAGACAACTGCTGCCGACTGGTTTCGCGAATTGCGCGACAATATTTGCGCGGCGTTTGAAACGATCGAGGACGATTATCAGGGCCAGGGAGCCGAGGCGGAAGCCGGGCGGTTCGTCCGCTCGGCCTGGCAGCGCAATGAATTGGATACGCCCGATGGGGCAGACACGGGCGGCGGCGAAATGTCTGTCATGCGCGGGCGGGTGTTCGAAAAAGTCGGCGTCAATATCTCGACCGTTTACGGCGAGTTTTCGGAAGAATTCCGCGCCCGCATTCCCGGTGCCGAGGAAGACCCGCGGTTCTGGGCCGGCGGTATTTCGCTTGTGGCCCACATGCGCTCACCTCTGGTACCGGCGGTTCACATAAATACCCGCCATATTGTGACGACGCGCGCCTGGTTCGGCGGCGGTGGCGATTTGACGCCGATGTATCCCGACGATCAGGATACTGCCGATTTTCACGGTGCCTTCAAAAAAGCCTGCGACGCCCACGATCCCGACTATTACCCGCGCTTCAAAAAATGGTGCGATGAATACTTTTTCCTGCCCCATCGCAACGAGCCGCGTGGTGTCGGCGGCATCTTCTATGACCAGCTGGATACCGGCGACTGGCAGGCTGACTTTGACTTCACCCGGGATGTCGGGCGGGCCTTTCTCGAGATTTATCCGGCCCTGGTGCGCCGACATATGGACAAGCCGTGGACCGATGAGCAGCGCGAGTTCCAACTGGTCAAACGCGGGCGCTATGCCGAATTTAATCTGCTGCATGACAGAGGCACCCAGTTTGGTCTGAAAACCGGCGGCAACACCGAGGCCATCCTGATGTCGATGCCGCCCGAGGCGAAGTGGCCCTGAGCCAGGGAAATGACTGCCCCAAAAGGGCAATATCTGCCGACAAGTAATCCACAATTGGTCGTATCAGCGGCCCGGTGCAACTACCACATAGAGCAAGAATTGAGGTTTTCCGCCAATTCGGATTCACAGCCCGCGTGGCACGTCGTTTGCTTTCCATAATCTGGAAAATGAATTGATCTTCGCCGGGGGCGGAGAAATTGCCGGGGCAACTTATGAACCATCTTCAGGCCGACGACGTCATCTCGATCTCGATCCCCGTGTCGTCGCGCGCCATTTCACCCATGACGCAATACGCCAGCATCGTTACGGCGCGGGATAATTCGCCGTGGTTCGACATCGCACATCGCTATGACGTGCGCACCATGACCGGGCCGCAGGCCTTGATGTTTGCCTCCGACCTGATCGATCAGGGCGTTGATGCGACCGATGCAATCGGCATCACCTGGCCCATCGCCAATCGCAACCTGTTTGAAAAAATCGGCCACAACGGGACGGTGCCGAAGATCGACAACTGGTACGACGTCCAGCGCCATCTTCAAACCCAGCGCGATGTCGCTTTTCGTGGCGGCAACACCTTCCGCGTCGATCACTACAACCGCCTGATCGACCTGGCCGGCGAACTGGGTGACGCCGCCTGAGACCTTCATGTCATCGGCGTGACGACATAGAGTTCGCGACGATGTAACCCCGCTTCCCTCGCCTCCAGTCTTTTTTGCATACGTAAAAGCCGGTCATCTGTATCGGCGTCTCCGTAGAGATCGCGCAGTTGCGGCTCAAACTTGTGCTGGGCCTCGACCACGCGCCGAACCGTGGCGACAAAATCCTCTGTGATGTCAAAACAGTTATCGACCTGCCAACCCGATTGTTCGAGCAAGTCGGCGTAGGGCGTGTCGCTTTGGATCCAGGGCGGGCCGTAGTCGCTGGCGGTTTGTTGGTCGCTGTCCGAGAGCCCCGGCGTGGCCGAGATGACGCTGAAGACCATGCGCCCGCCCGGTTTGATCACACGTCGGCAGGAATTCAGGGCATCGCCCTTGTTGGCAAGGCAGCACAGCACATCGGAATGGCTGATGGCATCGAACGCCGCATCACCAAATGGCAAGGCCGTGCCATCTGCCGCCGCCGTCCAGCAGGTGCCGGTGTGCTGGTCTTTCACCGCACGCGCCGCAGCAATCTTCAACCCGGCCAGCGGTATGTCGGTGAGGGTGACGTCACAGCCACTGGTGCGGGCGAGATACAATCCCGGCCAGCCCGCGCCGGAGCCGATATCGAGCAAGCGATCGCCGGGCCCGAGATCAAGGTGCCCGGCCACCCGGTCCGCCTCATCCCTTGTCGTCCAGCTTGTGCCGCCATAATCCGTACCGCAGGCGTCCCGCTCCATCGCCAGCACGACGTCCTCCTGAACGAGGCCATATTGCTGGCGAAATGCCGCCGCGACTTCCTTGTCCTTCGCCGATCCTGTAATGCAAACCTCCCCTGTATCCCGTGCCGTCCATAATACGCCATCGACCCCAGAACAGTGATCTGGCATCCTTGCGCGCGAAATGATGTTTGATCAAGGGAATGATGATGGCGCGCGATCCCGGCAAAAACTCCAGCCTTAAACCTGAAACACTGGCGGCCCAGGCGATGGGGACCATCGACGAGGCGACAAAATCGGTGGTGCCACCCGTGCATGTTTCGACGACGTATCTGCGCGAGCCTGATCTCGGCTATCCGAGCGGGCTGATTTATTCGCGCGCCGACAATCCGACTTATACCCACGCCGAGGATTTACTTGCTGCTCTCGAACATGGCGCGGATGCGCTGTTACTGGCCTCGGGCATGGCAGCAGCGACGGCGGTGTTTCTCGCACTCAAGCCCGGCGATCATATCGTCGCCTCACGCGTGATGTACTGGTCGTTGCGCAACTGGCTCGATACCCGTGGGCGGGAGTTCGGCTTCGAGGTCGATTTTGTTGATACTTCGGACCTTGAAGCCCTGCGCAGCGCCGTCAGGCCCCAGGCAACCAGGCTGGTCTGGATCGAGACACCGGCCAACCCGATGTGGTCGATCAGCGATATTGCGGCAGCGGCCGAGATCGCCCATCAGGCTGGCGCGAGGCTGGCGGTTGATTCGACCGTCGCTACACCTGTGCTGAGCCAACCGATCAATCTCGGCGCCGACATCGTCATGCATTCGGCAACCAAGTATCTCAACGGGCACTCCGATGTAATCGCCGGAGCGCTGGTCACCGCGAAGGATGACGAGTTCTGGCAGCGCATCAAGGCCAACCGGTCGCAGATCGGCGCCGTGCTCGGCCCGGCCGAGGCCGCCATGCTGTTGCGCGGCATGCGAACGCTTTATCTGCGGGTGGGCCGTGCCTGTCAGTCGGCGCAAATGCTGGCCGAGGCGCTGGCTGGTCATTCGGAGATATCGCACGTTCTTTATCCGGGATTGCCGGATTTCCCCGGTCATGACATCGCGGCGAAACAAATGACCGGCGGCTTCGGGGGCATGTTGTCGATCCGCTTCAAAGGCGGCATGGATCGCGCCGTGGCAGCAGCGGCGCGGCTGCAACTCTGGCTGCCCGCCACTTCGCTGGGCGGGGTCGACAGTCTGGTCGAGCACCGCGCCAGTGTGGAAGGCGCCGGGACACCGGTACCGGACGATTTGCTGCGATTGTCGGTCGGTATCGAGGACGCAGATGACTTGCTGGATGATCTTCTGCAGGCCATCGGCTAGAATTGGGCCTGAAGTAATATTTAAAGGGCGGGACGACATGTTGAAGCGAGACATAAAACGCGCAAGCCAGAGTGCGGTGGCAATGATTGCCATAGGTTTGATCTGGAGCAGTGCCGTGAAAGCTGCCGATCTCTCGATCGCCGCTTTTTCCGGTCATTGGCAAGGCAGCGGACTTTCAGAGAGCGAAGTCAGCTCGACCTTCCGCCTGACTGCGCGCGATCTCGATGTGACGATCAAACCGACCGCAGATGGATTTGCCCTGACGACGACGACGGTTCAGCGCAAAAAAGGTGATCCCAATAATCCGAAGGCCGTACGCAAGACAACGGAAGTCACTTTCCGGCCCGGTGCCAAACCGGGCATCTGGCTGGGCGGCAGCAATCGGGATCCGATGGCAGCGGATGCCTACGTCTGGGCCCGCATCAAGGGCCAGACCCTGATCGTCCACGCTTTGCGAGTCGACGATGATGGGGCCAGCAATCAACTGATCTATCGCCGGACTTTGTCGGCCAGCGGCATGGCGTTGAATTTCCAACGCCTCGTCGATGGTGAACTGGTGCGCACAGTCAAGGGCCGCCTGGTCAAGACGGCGGACTAGCCGATAATTTCACGCAACTTCGTCAGGCTTTGATCACGGCTGGCGCTGAAGTCGCCGTCGAGCCACCAGTTTTCAACTTCGCGGACGATTTCGCCGACCCTGGGGCCCGGTTCAATGCCGAGGTCGAGCACGTCTTGCCCCTTGAGCGGCAAGGTAACCTCCTGCCAGGCCTGAGCAGCCTGCAAATGTCCCCGCCAGCCCGAATGAGACGGATCGTCCGCCCAGGCGAGCAGGATCCAGTCGATCACACTGTCTCTGCCCTGCTGATAGAGCACCCGGCGCAGGTTTTTGCGCGACATTGCGGAACTGAAATCATCCGGCACTGAAGACATGACGGCGAGACGAGCCTGATCGACATTCGATAAGCGCCAACGCATCCCCACGTCCATATCCCCGGCAAAGGCACTGAGCCGACGCACGGGATCGACAAGATCAAGTTCCTGCTCCAGTTCAGATAGCCCCCGCAATCTGTCGAGGTCCCCGTCTGTCGCCAGAACGTGTTGCAAAATCGCACCGTCGATCATGGTCTGCAAGGTCGGCACGGGATTGCCGGACGACAGCAGCTTGTACATCTCCCGGGCAATGCGTTCACCGGACAAGCCGTCCAGCAATTCGGTGGCGGTCCTGCAAGCGGCATCGCCCGAGCCATCAACGTCGCTGAATTCAAGCTGGGCCATAAAGCGATAGAACCTGAGGATACGCAGCGCATCTTCCGCGATCCGCCGGGCCGGATCGCCGACAAACCGAACCTGCTGCTCGGCGATATCGGCCAGTCCGGCTTCGGGGTCATAGAGTGCGCCATCGATATCGCAATAGATCGCATTCATGGTGAAATCACGTCGCGCCGCGTCTTCCTGCCAGTCATCGGTATAGGCGACGACAGCATGGCGTCCATCGGTTTCAATATCGCGGCGCAGGGTGGTTATTTCAAACGGCTGGTGCGCCACAATCGCCGTGACCGTGCCGTGTTCAATGCCTGTCGGAACAGACTTGATTCCGGCGGTCGTTAATTTGTCGATCACACGGGCGGGCTCGTCCGGTGTAGCAATATCGATGTCGGTCACGGTGCGCCCCAACACGGCGTCACGCACACAGCCACCGATAAAGCGCACGATTGTGTCGTTTGCAGACAAGGCCTGCATAACGGACCTGGTTTCCGGTGCCGTCATCCAGGCTTGTATTTCCAGGCGGCCGGCCGGCTCCATCACTACTGGACCTGAGTGGTTTTATTCCTGAGTTCGGTCGGTGGCTGGCGGTCCGTCCAGAACGCGGTCGACAATATGGCGATGATCATCAACACCATGCCCGTCATGCTGAGCCAGATCCACGGCGTATCCTGAAACTGCTCCTTGCCCTCGGCCTTGCGGCGCCGGGCAAACCAGGCCCATGTGAGATAAATCACGAAGGGCAGGACAAAGATCAGCGCAAATTTCAGGATTTTGAACAGCATGACCGGAACCTATTCAACGCCCATGACGCGGGCATAAAACCCGACCAGCATGCCCGCCGTCGCACCCCAGATATCGCGATCCTCAAAGGGCAGCACATAAAAATGCCGCTCGACATTCTGGTAGATCGCACTGCGGCGTTCGTGATTGGCCGGATCAAAAACAAATTCCAGCGGCACTTCAAAAACTTCAGCCACTTCAAATTCATCGATCTTCAACGTGTAGTCGGGATCAACAAAACCGACGACCGGTGAAATGCGATAACCCGTGCCTGTGCGATAGGGCTCCAGCTCGCCAACGATTTCGATCATGTCGCGCGGCACACCGATTTCTTCCTCGGTTTCGCGTAAAGCCGTGTCGGTGGCGTCTGCATCATCGTCTTCGACGCGCCCGCCAGGAAAACTGATTTGCCCGGCATGGTCATGCAAGTGATCGGTGCGTTTCGTCAGCAAGACCATCAGTCCTTCGGCGCGCTCGACCAGCGGCACAAGGACGGCGGCGGGCTTCATGTCGGCTTCCGTCAGATCACGGCCATTGAACCAGGCGTCGGGATTGAGATCAAAATCACCACGTCCCTCGCCGGCATGACTGTTCTGCAGTCGTTCAATTATACGTGTACGATTAGCCGTCACCCGGCGTCCCCTTCGTCAATTCGACCCAACTCAAAATACGCGCCTTTACTCCAGACACCGATGAAATCGCCGACTTCCGGTTCAGTCCCCTGATCAGCCGGGGTTTCCGGTTTTTCGACTGCGAGTTCCACCAGATCATAATACACCGCACGGACAACAAGGGCGTCCAAATTGTCGCGAACCCTTATATACGGCGCAGGTTCGCCGGTTTCCGCATCAATCTCAAGACGCAAAGGGTGGTCCCGATCCAGCGTGACAACCTCATCGACATTGGTGCGAAACGTCAGCGACTGGCCCTCACCCTGCCCTTCAACGAACATCTCGACCGCTGTAAAAGGCGCGTCATCGACCTGTATGCGACAGCGCTCGACCGGCGTTACAAGATAATAATCCCCATCGTCCTCGCGCCGTATTACAGTGGAAAACAGCCGGACCAACGGTTTGCGGCGGATAGCCGAGCCGTGATAAAACCAGGTACCGTCACGTGCAATTCGCATGTCGATATCGCGAGGTTCGGGGGAGGTATTATCTCCCTCGGTCGATTGTGATAGCGCCTGATTGAATTTTGCGAGATCGTCTGCAGAAGGCGCGTCGCCAGCGTTCGTTGTTTTTGATTTTGACATGCGAGATTGATCGTTTTCTCCGAAGGCCCCCAAAAGGCCAAATCGTTCTGGAGTTTCAAAGATGAGTATAACCGACCCGACACAAACCGCCAGCGACGCCGCTGCCGAGGCACCCGGTGAAGCCCTGCTGGCTGAAACCGAAGCGATGACAGAGACGCTCGCCAAAGTGCGGGCCTCCATCGGCAGCGTCATCTTCGGACAACAGCAAGTGGTGGAAGAAACCCTGATTACCGTGCTGGCCGGTGGCCACGCCTTGTTGATCGGTGTGCCGGGCCTTGCCAAAACCAAACTGGTCGAAACGCTGGGCAGGGTGCTTGGCATGTCGGACAAGCGCGTTCAATTCACGCCTGACCTGATGCCGGCCGATATTATCGGTTCCGAAGTGCTGGAAGAATCCGAGAGCGGCCATCGCTCATTCCGCTTTATTCCGGGACCGGTGTTTTGTCAGTTGCTGATGGCCGATGAAATCAACCGGGCCAGTCCGCGCACTCAGTCCGCCCTGTTGCAGGCCATGCAGGAGAAACATGTCTCGGTCGCCGGACAGGACCACGAACTGCCCAATCCATTTCATGTTCTGGCGACCCAGAACCCGCTGGAGCAGGAAGGGACCTACCCCCTGCCCGAAGCACAGCTTGATCGCTTTCTTTTGCAGATCGACGTGAGCTATCCCGATCTGGTGTCGGAGCGCAGCATGCTGATTGCCACTACCGGCACCGATGAGGCAACTGCCGACGAAGTCATGACGTCTGATAATCTCCTAAGCGCCCAGCGCCTCGTGCGCCGCCTGCCAGTGGGCGAAAGCGTTGTCGATGCCATCCTCGACATGGTGCGCGCCGGACGGCCTGAGGAAAGTGATCTGCAAGCCGTGCGAGATCATGTTGCCTGGGGGCCAGGTCCGCGCGCCAGTCAGGCCCTGATGCTGGCCGTCCGGGCCCGCGCCCTGCTCGATGGCAGGCTTGCGCCGTCGGTTGATGACGTCGTGGCTTTGGCGAAACCCGCCTTGCGTCACCGCATGGCCCTGAACTTCGCCGCCCGTGCCGATGGCGTGACAATCGAGAATGTCATCGACGGGCTGGTCGCCCGCATTCAATAACGCAAGCCACAGACCGGAACGGACGCCCGCGTGTCATCACCTGAGCAACAGGCGCAACAACGCCATCGCGCCGAGCACCTCGCCAGTACGCTGCCGCCCTTGCTGGTGGCGGCGGAGCGTGTGGCCTCGACCGTGGCCCAGGGTGTGCATGGCCGCCGCCGTGTCGGCACAGGTGAAACCTTCTGGCAGTTCCGTCAGTATCAGACCGGTGATAGCGCCAGCGCTATCGACTGGCGACAATCAGCCAAGTCAGACCGGACTTTCGTGCGTGAAAACGAATGGGAAGCGGCCCAGTCGGTCTGGCTCTGGTGCGACAGTTCCGCCTCAATGGATTTTCAAAGCGAAACCGATGCGACCAGCAAGTTTGACCGGGCGTCACTGTTGGCGCTGGCGCTGTCGGTTTTACTGATCCGGGGCGGTGAATACGTCACCCTGATGGGCAGCGGCGCGGCACCGGCAACCGGGCGCGCCACGCTCACCCGGCTGGCCGGCGAATTGCTCAATCGATCCGGAGCGGATGACCCCAGCCTGCCGGCGCTGGAGCGTATCCCTCGCGCTGCCGATGTCGTGCTGATCAGCGATTTTCTCAGTCCGATGCCGGAGATCGAAGCGACGGTGCGTGGCATGGCCGCGAACGGGCTGCGCGGCACGCTGGTTCAGGTACTGGATCCGGCAGAAGTTGATTTCCCCTACGCCGGGCATGTGCATTTCAACGGGCTGGAGGGCGAGGACCCGATCACGCTGGGGCGGGCCGACAATCTGCGCACCGCCTACCGCAATCGCATGACTGCCCGCCACCACGCATTAAGCGCGCTGGCCAGCCGTCTGGGCTGGGCCTTCATCAGCCATCACACCGACCATCGCGCCGAACCGACACTTCTGGCGCTTTACCAGGCGCTGGCCGAACGCCTGGCGCGGGTGGACTAGGCCATGTTCGGTATCGCCTCACTCGCCTTTGTCTCGCCGTGGATGCTGGCCCCGCTGCTTGGACTGCCGATTTTATGGTGGTTGCTGCGCGTCACGCCGCCGCCACCGCGCCAGATCGCTTTTCCTGCCGTGCGTCTGCTGGCCGAATTGCAGACCGAGGAAGAAACGCCGGCCCGCACGCCGTGGTGGCTTTTGCTGCTGCGATTTCTGATCGCCATTCTGGTCCTGATCGCCCTCGCCCATCCCTTGCTCAATCCGGGTGTGCGGCTGGGCGCTGGCAGTGGTCCTGTGCTGATCGTGATCGATGATGGCTGGGCCAGCGCGCCGGACTGGCAGGCTCGCCAGTCGACAATAGATGGCTTGCTGGTTGAGGCCGCGCGTCAGGAACGCCGGGTCACCCTGCTCACCACGGCGGAGCCCGGCGACGACGCGGAGACGCCGCTGGCCAATCTTGTATCGGCTGGCGAAGCTCGGACCATCCTGCGCGCCCTGAAACCCAAACCGTGGCCTATTGACCGGGCAGCGGCGCTGGCGACTATCAAGAAACTCAGTCTTGAAGGCCAGCCCGCCGTTTACTGGGTCTCGAACGGTCTGGAAACGGCCGACGTCTCCGCTGACGAATTTGGTGAAGCCCTGCAACGGATCGGTCCGACCGATGTGATCGCCGCCAATCCCGGTTTGACGGCGCGGGTGATCAACCTGTCGGATAGCACGCCTGACCAGCTTGATGTCATCGCCACGCGCGCCGAAGGTTCGGTCAAGGCAGCAACGGCGGTGGTCGGGCGCACGGAAGACGGCAACATCCTGATCCGCAAGGAACTGATTTTTGATGAAGGCGCGTTGCAGGCCCAGACCACGCTGGATTTGCCGACGGAGATGCGCAATCGGCTGGCCCGTATCGAACTGGCCGACGAAGCCTCGGCGGGGGCTGTCGTACTAATGGATGAACGCTGGCGGCGGCGACCAGTTGGCCTGGTGTCGGGTGCGGCTATTGAAGATCAGCAACCCCTGCTGTCTGGCATGTATTATCTCGATCGGGCGCTGTCGCCGACGGCGGAGATACGCTACGGCGACATCTCCAAACTGCTGGAGCGTCCTCTGGCCGTGATGATCCTCGCCGATGTCGGTCGCATTGTCGGTGAAGACAAAATTAATCTGCGCCGCTGGATCGCTGAAGGCGGTGTCCTCGTGCGCTTCGCCGGACCTCACATGGCGGAAAGTGCCGATGATCTGGTGCCGGTCAAACTGCGCCGGGGCGGGCGTAATCTCGGCGGGGCGCTGACGTGGAGCAAACCTGCCGCCGTCATGCCGTTCGATGAAAACAGTCCGTTTTTTGGCCTGGCAATCCCGGGCGACGTCAAGGTTCGCCGTCAGGTTCTGGCCGAACCCTCCCTGAAACTTTCGGAACAAACGTGGGCGCGCCTCGCCGATGGCACCCCCATCGTCACAGCCGAAAAACGCGGACAGGGCCGGTTGGTGCTGGTGCATACAACAGCCAATACCGACTGGTCCGATCTGCCGTTATCCGGGCTTTTTGTCGACATGCTGCGCCGCATCGTCAGTCTGGCACACGGCGTCGTTGCCAGTGGCGACGCCAAAGGTGGCCCTGCCTTGCCGCCGCAGCAGGTCCTTGATGGCTTCGGCAAACTTGGCAAGCCGACTGCCACGACGCTCGGCCTGACAACCGGCGACGTGCCGAAACCTGGTTTGCCGCCGGGCTATTATGGCACGGCCAAGGCGCAGCGGGCGTTGAACCTCGGCCCCACTGTCGAAGCATTGGTCCCGTTGGGAAGTTTACCGCAAGGTGTCAGAAGGCTCGGCTTCAAGGCAGGCGACGAAATCGATCTCAAACCGATATTGCTGACGGCGGCACTGATGCTGGCGCTCCTGGACCTTGCCATCAGCCTGGTGTTGCGCGGGCTGGTACCGAGTTTCCGTCGCGCCAGACGCGTGGCCGGCACCCTGCTAGTCGGGGCCGGATTGATGGCATTCTCGGGCGCCGACCTCAGAGCGCAAACCACGGATGACGAATTTGCCAGGGCGGCCTCGCTCGATACCCGGATCGCCTGGGTTATTACCGGCAATAATGCAGTTGATGAAATTTCGCAGGCCGGCATTCACGGTCTGACGACGATGTTGAGACGCCGGACGTCGGTCGAAAATGCCGAGCCCATGGGGATCGATCTCGAGATTGACGAGATCTTGTTTTTCCCGCTGCTCTATTGGCCGGTGACGGAAGATTTCCCAAGATTATCGACCACGGCCATGGCAAAGGTGGATGCCTTCGTGAAAGGTGGCGGCACCATTCTGTTTGACACGCGCGACCAGCAGGCCGCATCGATTGGCGCAGTCGGCGGCAATATCACAGCCGAAAGCCAGCGCTTGCGGCAAATTCTCGGACGCCTTGACGTGCCGCCCCTGACGCCGGTGCCGCCAAAACATATTCTGACGCGCGCGTTTTATCTGATGCAAAGCTTTCCCGGACGCTGGTCCGGCGGCAGGGTCTGGGTCGAGCGCCATTCCGGCGGCATCAACGACGGCGTATCCGGCATTGTCATCGGCGCAAACGACTGGGCCAGTGCCTGGGCCATCGACCAGAACGGTCAACCCATGGCCGCCGTGGTCCCCGATGGCAGCCGCCAACGCGAACTGGCTTTCCGCTTCGGCATCAACTTGGTGATGTACACTTTGACCGGCAATTACAAGGCCGATCAGGTGCATGTACCGGCCCTGCTGGAGCGCCTCGGTCAATGACGCCCAGCACCAACTTCACCGTCGCCGACATCACCTTCGCGCCCTTGGTACCCTGGGCCTTGCTTGGCGCAGTCGGGGCTGTGGCGCTGGTTCTGATTGCCGTGGTCTGGTATCGCCGGGCAAATGGCAGCATATTGCGCACCATTGCCATTGCGGCGGCCTTGCTGGCGCTAGTCAATCCCTCGCTGATCAACGAAAAACGCCAGCCTCTCAATGATGTCGCAGCAATTGTTGTTGATCGCTCGGCCAGCCAGAATATCGGCAGCCGCGCGACCGCCACCGACGCGGCTCTGAAAGCCCTGACGGAGCGCCTGGGCCGGGAAGATAATCTTGATGTCCGCATTGTCCAGGCCGCAGCGGACAATGCGGCCCGCACCAGCGGCGATGAGGGCACGCGGATTTTTGACGCCGTGCGCGATGCCCTGGCCGATGTGCCGTCCGATCGCATCGCCGGTACAGTTGTCATCAGCGACGGGCAAATCCATGACAAGCCGGAAAACCTGCGCGGGCCCGTCCATGGCCTGATGACCGGCGAGCGCCGCGAAGGTGACCGCCGGCTGGTTATCCACAAAGCCCCGACCTATGGCATGGTCGATGGGGAACTGAACCTGGTTTTGCGGGTTGAGGAAACCGGGGCCAAAGACAGCAACAAGGCTGCCCGCCGTGGGGCTCCGGCCCGCCTGACGCTGCGCCGCGATGGCGGCAAACCGGAACACTACGACGTTGAAGTGGGCCGCAATGAAATCATCCCGTTCAAGCTCGATCATGCCGGACAGACCGTGCTGGAAATCGAAGTTGCCAAGGGCCGTCAGGAACTGACGTTGCGCAACAACCGCGCCGCCATCGTCGTCAACGGTGTGCGCGACCGCCTCAGGGTTTTGCTGGTCTCGGGTGAGCCCCATGCCGGTGAACGCACCTGGCGCAACCTGTTGAAAGCAGACCCTTCCGTCGATCTGGTGCATTTCACGATTTTGCGCCCGCCGGAAAAACAGGACGGCACACCGGTTCGCGAACTTTCTCTGATCGCCTTCCCGATATTTGAACTGTTTGAAATGCGCCTGGAAGAGTTTGACCTGGTGATCTTTGATCGCTATCGCCGCCGTGGCGTGCTGCCGCCGAGCTATTTTCTGAATATCGCCACTTACGTGGCCAAGGGCGGTGCCCTGCTGGCCGCAGCCGGGCCTGAATTTGCCTCGGCTCTCTCCATTCATCGCACGGCCCTGCGTGACGTGTTGCCCGCCACGCCGTCAGGCGAGATCATTGAAGCAGGTTTCCGGCCAAGGCTCACCGAAGTCGGTGGTCGGCACCCGGTGACGGCTGATTTGCCTGGCGCACCACAAGCCAGCGATGCGGGCCAGAAAGCCGAACCGTCCTGGGGCCGCTGGTTCCGCCTGATCGATGCCAAAACGGATCGCGGACTGCCCTTGATGCAGGGTGCGGGGGATCGTCCCCTGCTGTTGCTCGACCGGGTGGGCGAAGGACGGGTTGCGCAAGTGTTGTCGGACCACGCCTGGCTCTGGACGCGGGGCTTTGAAGGTGGTGGCCCGCAAGCCGAATTACTGCGGCGTATGGCACACTGGCTGATGAAGGAACCAGCGCTCGAGGAAGAAGACCTGCGCGCTGAAGTGACGGATGGCCGCTTGCGCGTTACGCGCCGCAGTGTCGAGACAAAACATCCACCGGTGCAGATTACCGGCCCTTCCGGCAAGCAGCAGACCCTGACGCTCAAGGCCGAAACCGGCGGTCGCGCTGTTGCAGATATCGCGGCGTCAGAAACAGGTGTTTATCGCATCGGCGATGGGTCGCGAACGACGGTGGCGGTTGCCGGTGCCCTGAACCCTCGGGAATTTGCCGAGGTTCATGCGACGGATGAGCACATGGCCGTTGCCGCCGCAGAGACGGGTGGCGGTGTATTCTGGCTGGCCGACGGCGCGGCCAAGGACAGCGGCCTGCCCCGTCTGCGCCGCGTGCGCACGCGCGGTGGCAGCGACCGTGACCTCGCCGGACGCGACTGGCTCGGGCTCAAGGCCAATGGGGCCTATACCGTCACCGGTGTCGATCACGTGCCACTGATGCCGGGCTTGCTGGCGCTTTTGCTAATTCTGGGCTGTCTGACCGCTGCCTGGTGGCGTGAAGGGCACTAGCGTTCCCGAAATACCATCGAAGCTGCCGGGCGTGATCTCGTGTCCCTGGACGCGCGTCTGGTCGGCTTCGGCCGGAATGACGATCCCGGAAACCAGAGAGTGATCAAATCCGAAGCGACCGTAGTATTCGGGATCGCCGACAAGAATGGCCGCCTGATACTCAAGCGCTGCCGCTGCAGCTAGGCCATGATCGACCAGGGACTGGCCAATACCCACACCGTGGTGGGCGGGCTCAACCGCCAACGGGCCGAGTAGCAACAATCCGGTCATCGCTGCAGAACCGGCCAGGGGATCGACGGCAACAGGGGTGAAACGAATGCAGCCGAGAATATCGCCGTCCTGAACGGCCACAAAACTCAAGGCAGCAATCGAGGGTACGCCAGCCCGAAGTGCATATGCGGACTTGGCTTTGCGCGTGGTGCCGAACGCTGCATCCAGCAGGGTTTCGACAGCTCCATGGTCGGCGGGTGTTTGTAATCTCAAATGGGTCACGACGGGTCTCCGAATTCACTTGAATTTTGTTCAGGGCGAGGCTGGAGTCGGGGCCTGAAGGACGATGCGCCTTGAGTGTCGTAACCGTTGAGTAGAGGGATTGATCCGGGATACGGAAAATTACAACGGCGAAAAACGCGCTTTGAACCTAAAGGCCCGAGCGACGTCGTCGTCGTGAAACGCAGGCTGTGCCCGCGCTGAATGTTTTCCCGTTCATGATGTCGGCACATGTAACACAGCCTTTTCAAGGTGACCAGCGCAAAACAGGGCTGTCAATACTCGCGCAGTCTCTTAAGATTGCCCCTCGATTGGAGAGATTTCCCGATGTTCTATGAAACCAAGGATCACCACGGTCTGCCGCACAGTCCGTTCAAGAGTTTGATCGTGCCCCGGCCCATTGGCTGGGTTTCGACCATAAGTACTGACGGCGTTGTCAATCTGGCGCCGTTCAGTTTTTTCAATGGCGTGGCTGATCAGCCGCCCATGGTGATGATTTCCTGCACGGGCTCGGGCGTTGGCCGGGAGCGCAAGGACACCCTGACGAACATCGAGGAGACGGGTGAGTTTGTCGTCAATCTGGCGACCGAAGCGCTGACGGATCAGATGAATACCTCGTCGGCAACCCTGCCGCCCGACGTCGACGAAATTGAACTGGCCAGCCTGACGCCGGAACCCTCGACACTGGTCAAGCCACCGCGTGTTGCCGAATCGCCGGCACACCTTGAATGCACGTACTATCAGACCGTGCCGCTGCCCGCCGACAACCCGGATCATCCAAACAACGTGGTGCTGGGTCATGTCGTCGGCGTCCACATTGATGACAGCATCCTGACGGATGGCATGGTCGATACACTTAAATTCAAACCGCTGGCCCGCCTCGGCTATATGGAATACACCGTCGTCAACAACGTCTTCACGCTGTTCCGACCCGGTATGAAGGGGAGTAAATAAATCATGGGGCGAATGATTGATGGCGTCTGGACCGACGACAGCCACGTTCCGCGCACCAGTAACGGGCGCTTCCAGCGCGCCGAGACAAGTTTTCACAACTGGATCAAGGCCGATGGCTCGACGCCGTTTACGCCCGACGCCGGTCGTTATCATTTGTATATATCGCTGGCCTGTCCGTGGGCTCATCGCACGCTGATTTTTCGCAAATTGAAAGGGCTGGAAGACGCCATCAGCCTTTCCGTGGTTGATCCCTTCATGGGCGAATTCGGCTGGGCCTTCGGCGACGGACCCGGCAATCTACCCGACACCGTCAACAACGCGAGCTATATGCACGAGGTTTATGCCGCCGCCGATGCCAATTACACCGGGCGCGTTTCGGTCCCGGTCTTGTGGGACAGGGAGCAAGCGACAATCGTCAATAACGAGTCCTCGGAAATTATTCGCATGTTCAATCGCGAGTTCGCCAACCTCAGCAACAACGATTACGACTTTTACCCCGACGATCTTAAGTCCGAGATCGATGCCATCAACGAAGTGATCTATCAGACCGTCAACAATGGTGTGTATCGATCCGGGTTTGCTTCATCCCAGGAAGCCTATGAAGAAGCGGTCGATGCGATTTTTGTCACGCTGGATGATCTGGAGGAACGCCTGGGTACACAGCGCTATCTGGTGGGCAATAGCATCACCGAAGCAGACTGGCGGCTGTTTCCTACGCTGATCCGCTTTGACGTCGTCTATGTCGGACATTTCAAATGCAACATCCGACGCATCGTCGATTATCCGAATTTGTCGAATTACCTGCGTGATTTGTACCAGACGCCGGGCGTCGCCGAGACCGTCAACATCTCCCACATCAAGGATCACTACTACGGCAGTCACGAAAGCATTAATCCGCTGCGGATCGTGCCGGTCGGACCGGACATCGACTTCAATGAACCACACGACCGGGCGCGATTTGGCTAGGCTGACATCGCCTTGTCGGACGAACTTTCGCCAAGATATATATCCATCTTTGTGATCAGTCCCTCCGCCCGGGCCTGAAAATCGTCTCTGAGGCCGGCGGCCAGAATGCCAATGTCTTTTTGCATGGCTGGCAGGGACGGTTTTTCGACATAGGAAAGATCGGGCTGGAAGGCGTAGGCCGGGACCTTGATATCAGGCTCGGTACAGGCGATCGAGATGCGCCACGGCACATTGAGGACTTTTTTCGCCCGCATCGATGCGGCGAAATCAGCGATCATGCCGGGAAAGACCTGGGAGCGGGAATAGAACCAGATCGCCGGTGGGCGCTGAAGGCTGCCATCTGCCGACAGATGACCCTCGCAGGACCAGCACGGCGGACACTGACGGAGTTCGAGGAAGGCATAGACCAGGGGCGCAATCGGGGTTTCAACGGGAAATTCGGGATCCGACGTCATCATCGCCGGTGCATGCTCACAAGTCGGCGAACAGTCGCACTTGCAGGTCGTCGATGCCGAACAACTACAGGCCAAATCACAGGCCACGCATGGTCTGCTCGAGTCCATCGAAATTTCCCGGACAATTTCGTGTAAATCCTCATGTTGACGTTCAGCAAAATCAGGACTGAATTCAGGACCCTCTACTCGCATGATATTCCCCAATATCCCCAAAAATTGACACTAAAAATGGACCGTTCGTCAAAGCAATAGCTCGTATTTCGAATAATGTAGGGTGATTGTATTCAACTGACAGGCTAGATCACGGAAAAACACAATAATTTTCCGGTTATTTGTACTTTGCCATATTTTATTGTGCTCAGACGAGGTATCGAGCGCCAATGCGCCAGCCTTTGCCTGACATCGTGTGGTGGTAACTGGCATGCAGCACCTGACGATTATCGATCAGGCAAATCTCGCCCGTCCCGCGCGGCGCCTTCCACGGTTGCTCAAGGATGATGCGCCCGATGGCGTCCTTGATATTCTGCCCCTCAAATAAATCAAAGCTGGATCGCAAACTCGCTTCCGCAGCCCCGACGCCGCTGTCTGACTGATGATAAAATTCAAGCCACGCGACGACATTGGCAACGATCAGAGTTGACGAAAGCCTCGGCTCCATCTGTTCGTCGTCGCGCGGATCCCGCGTAAACAGGGAAATCTGGTTGTGCTGATTTCTTCCCCGGTCGGTGTGAAAGCGCAAGCTGGGGAAAATATTCTTTTGAACATCTTCCTGCAATTCGCTGCTCAAGCGGGCATTGCGGAAGATCAGCGGGCCGAAGGTCTTCATCAATTGCCGCAGGCCCGGCACCAGGTTCTCTTCGTCGTCATGAACCAGCAATTCGACGGGCTGGCTGAATTCGACAATCAGGCCAAAATTTTCGTGCAAAACCGCGCCACCCGATTTTTCGTTCAACTCAGGCAAGCTGAGTTCCTCACATGCAGCAGCATAGTGGTTGCGAATATGACCGGGATAGTTGGCAATGCCGACGGAAGCACGAAATGCGGCCCCCAAAATCGATCCGGCCAGCGCCTGCGAAGGCCGCCGGCTCAAGGCCTCGTACTGCGGTTCGCTCAATTCAAACGTCAGGGACATGGATCACAGTTTAAGGGTGTTGCGCCGTAATCCAAAGGCGCACAGCGTCATATGCGGTCGCTAGCGTCTGCCGCGTTTGGCCAGACGACAGCGCAATGCCTTGTGCAATTTTTTCGGCGCGATGAAGCAGCCATTGACATTGGTGCGCCACAAGTCGGCACCTTCGAGGTTGGCACCGAACAGCATGGCGTCACACAGATTGGCATCCGTTAAATCGACACCGGACAAGTCGGCACCGCATAAATTGGCACCGGTCAAATTCGCCCCGCGCAAATTCGCTCCGATCAGAACGGCATTGCTGAGATCGGCGTTGCTGAGATCAGCGTCGTTTAAATCCGCGTGCGACAGGTTGCGTTTGGCCAGATTTACACCGCGCAGATCGAGGCTGGAAAGCTCCGCCCGTTCGCCGCCGATGCCTTTCAACCAGTCATGGTGGGAGACCAGAATGCGCAGCAGGAAGCGAAGCTTGGCCGACATCGACCAGCGTGGGTCCTCAACCTCCTCGACCTTTGCGACAATTCGTGTGCCCGGCGGCAATTCCGCCAGCATGTAACGTACCCTGAGAAGGCGCGCCGCATCGGCATCATCGATCGCGTCTATTTCGCCGCGTTCAACACCCAGCGGGTTTTCGCGCAGGAATTCGTATTCAAATACGATTGTTTCCTGGACTTCTTGCTCAACGTCGTTTTGTTCGTGATCAAAGCCAAAAGCGTCATCAAAGGGCGAACTGTTGTGCCCCAACCCCCTCGACTGGACGGTAATATGGTCCGTCATTACTACACCCTAACCCCGGCTACTTTTTGATTCCCGAATACGTTTTTATCTGGCTCAAGAATCCTTGTAACACCAAAATATGGCCTATGTCATCCCCTTGAACACTACATTTTGCGTTAAAATGAATATTTTTTGTCATGATTCCAATAATCTAGCGTACAATCCTGCGGATCGAATCGAGGCAAATCAGCTAAGTAACAGAAATTATGAGTCATCCCGCCAAACAATAAATGACTCTATTTCAACGGCTTGAGCGATTTGATGCTCGCCGGCTAGCCCGCGTTCTCTGCAATCGAGGTCAACTGGCTGTAAAGTTCTTCCAGTTCACCCTGCTCAAAAATCAAATCATCCTTCGCACGCTGGTTTTTTTCTTTCTCAAAAGCTTTGGCAATGGTCCTGGCGACACGCTTTGCAGCCTCGGCGGCGTCAAGTATTTGAGATTTGTCGGCATCGACGATGACTTCCTTGTTCATCATCAAATCGGCGAACGCCTCGGGGTTTTTTTTGTGTGTCACTTCGAGTTGCTTGTCCAGTTCCCGCCAGGCCGGGCGCCACGCCTTGTAGGCCGGGCTGGCGTTTCCACGCTCTTCCAGATCGACCATGATGCGGACGAACTGCCAAACTGTAAATTCGAGTTCAATCATTTCTGAGCGTGCCCTTCTTCATTTTGGCGTTCTGTCGTTTTGGGTCTCGAGACGTGCAGAATTGCGGACATTGATCAAATTACCGCTAAATATGATAACGCCGCCAGCGAGAACCCAGGGATCAAGTGGCTCGGCATAAACCAGGATGCCGACAATGGCAATCAATGGCAGGCGTAAAAAATCCATCGGCACCACGACCATGGCGTCCGCCAGCCTCAGGGCCCGGGCGATGCAGTAGTGCGCGCTTAATGCCGCGATACCGACGGTAACCGCCCACGGCCACAAGGCAAACGACGGTATTGCCCAGTCGGTCAAGGCCGGGAAAAAAGCCATCGGCAACTGGATGACCGTCATAAAAAAGATAATCGTCAGCGGCGAATCCGTCCGGCCGAGCGACTTGGTGAAAGCATACGAACAGGCGTACCCGATGGCCGCCCCCAGAACGGCCAGCGCCGGAACACTGATAACTTCGGCACCAGGCCGTAAAATGATCAGGATGCCGACGAAACCAATAATGATCGTTGCGATCCGCCCTTTCGTTGCCCGCTCGCCCAGAAACACGACGGCGAGGATGGCGGTCCAGATCGGCGTGGTAAATTCGATGGCGAAGACTTCAGCCAGCGGAATGAAGGCGATGCCGAGAAACCAGCCGTACTGCGCTGCAAAATGAATGGTATTCCGCACAAGATGTGTACCGAAGCGACCGAAGCGAATTTGCCCCCAACCGGCCCAGGTCAATATCGCTGAGACGACGACAAGTCCTACCAGGCTTCTGAAAAACAAAATCTGGAATGTCGTCAGCTCGCTCGACAGTTCCCGACCACCGATTGCCATCGCACTGAAAGAGGCCAGCGCCCCCACCATCCACAATGAGGCAACGATTACTGATTGTCGGGATGACACGGAGTTTCAATCCTGGATTAATTTGTCGAAAATTTCATTGTCGCGCGGGATGTGACCATAGGTCCGCTCGCCTGCCGTCACAAGAAAACAAATTTTTGTGAGGGTCGAAAAAAGTGAGTGTGGGAAACACGCCGGAAACATATTCGGGCTTTTTGTTACGCGGCGGAAATTTTCCGAAATTCAAAGGATACATGAAGGTGTTGTCTTGACAGGCGTAACAATATTTTTCGTCGATCAAGGGGACAGTCATGTTTTTGAGAAATGTAATTTTGGCCGCCACGGCCTTGCTGATCTGGTCACCCGTTTCGAACGCCCAATCGATCACACCGTCTCATGTCTATCAGGTTGTCGATCAGGTCAACGCTGAGCTGACACTGCTGTTCGCCGCTGATCTGGCAACGCCGCCCAAATCGGCAGGTGAACCGGAAAAAGCCAAACGCAATCCCGGTCACGTCATTTCCAAAGCGCGGGAAGCGCTGATGAAAGTGCAGACCTTGCGCTACGTCAACGGCCTGATCCTCAAAACAGTCAAGACGTCTCCGGTGCGAAAAATAGTCCCGGCTGACGTTAAAGGGATTGTCGATCAGTTGCTGGTCGACGTACGTGAGCTGCGGCCCGCCTATAAAATCACGCAGAAAGCGCCTGATATTGCGCTCAAGCCAGGCAAATCACCAACGGACGTCTACAATAATCTGTCGATATCACTTGCCATGATCGACGCATTGAACATTCCCAAAACCGCACCGAACGACGTGTACCGTGCCGCCCTGTCGATCGTCGACGATATCATCAAGATCCGGGCAGGTAGCGGCGTTAAAGCCCGCGTCCGCAAACCGGCAAAATCCAAAGGCAAAAAACCGGCAGACGCCTACAACCAGGGTTACGCAATTCTGGTTTCAGTCAAGAAGCTGGGGGCCACATCTTCAAAACTTGCAGCCTTGTCCAAAATCGTCCTGCCGACCCGGAAGACAAAAAAAATATCGCCCGCTGCCGTGCTTGAATTGCTCAACAACGTATCGGCTGAATTGCTGCCCTTCAAAATGATGGTCGGTGCCAACAAGCCAAGCAAAATTGCCAAACCCCAGTCCGGCAAGACCCCGTCAGATGTCTTTGACATTACCGCCTACGCACAGGCCCTGGTCGATGATCTTGGCAAACGCGTTGCAACCAATTGATGCCACGCAACGTCCGCGGCCAACAGAATTCAAAGGGATAAAATAATGTCAGACACTACAGAAAACACCGGGATAACAGACATCGTGCCAAAGAAATCCGGGGAACTTCGTATCAGCGTGGCGGCCAAAGTCGTCGGTCTTGCTGTCGTCCCGATCCTTGCGATGGCGGCGCTGAATATCGTCAGCAGCAATCAAACACATGACATGGTGTTTTCGACGCTGGGGGAACTTGATCATGAGCAAACCCGCAATGCCGAGCTCAACGTCAAGGCAGGCGCGATCAAGGACCGCACGGTCGAACTTTCAAAAAAAATCGCCGCCATTGTTCAGACCCAGCAATCGGCGTTGTTGACGAAAAGCATCAAATCCGCCGGGAAAGTTCGTGGCTTGCGAAAAAATGTTGCCAAGGAAATTACCGCTTTCAACGCCGAAATATCAGGCTTCGCTGCCGCTCTGACCAGCGCCGGTATTCTGGTCGAAGGTGATGTTGCCTCCAAATCCGCCTTGCGGATGAATTTTCTGATCCGCCGTTCCGGTAATCTTGCGCGGCAATTCAAGATGTACAGCAAATCCGGCGACCGCACGTTCGGACTGGTTGCGCGGAAGAAATACGCCGGCGCCATCAACAATTTGAGATTTGAAGAAAACTTCCGCCTTGCGCCTATCAGTCAATCGGTCGCTAAAATGACAACTGTTCTCAACGAATTGCTTGTCGACGTTTATGCCAGACAACACGAGATGAGCCAGGCAGAATCCGCCGGCGCCATTTCGCGAATCGATGGACTGGCCCAGCGCAACTTGTGGATCCTGATCGTTGGCTCAATCGTATTGATCGCGCTCGCCGGTGCCTACGCGACGCTGGGGCTGGCCCGGCATTTGAAACGGCTGGCCAAAACCATGGAAGATCTGAGCGGCGGCGATACGTCGGTCGATATACCTGCTGTCAGCCAGGACGAAGTCGGCGACATGGCGGCGACTGTGCAGGTCTTCAAAGACAGCCTGATCAACATGGAAAAAATGCGCCAGGAACAGATTGAAGCGGATCGCCGGACTGAGGAAACGCGTCTCCAGTCAGAAGAGGAACAACGCAAAACCGAAGAGCGCGCCCAGGCAGAGAAGCGCCAGACCATGAGAAATCTGGCGGATGATTTCGAAGGCCGGGTAAAAACCGTCGTCGAAGGTGTCTCCAAAGCCGCACAACAAATGCAGGAGACAGCGGGCTCCATGAGTTCGACAGCGAAGGAAGCAAACCGACAGGCTTCTGCCGTCGCCACAGCGTCCGAGCAAACCACCGGCAACGTTCAGAATGTCGCCTCGGCAGCCGACCAGCTCAGCAACGCGGTCAACGAGATCAGCCAGCAGGTCGCGCAATCTTCACAGATTGCCACCAATGCCGTCGAGGAAGCCAAACGCACCGACCAAATCGTCCAGGGCCTGAATTCATCGGCGCAAAAAATTGGTGAGGTCGTGGATTTGATCAACGACATCGCCAACCAGACCAATTTGCTCGCCCTCAATGCGACAATCGAAGCCGCACGGGCCGGAGACGCCGGCAAGGGCTTCGCCGTCGTCGCCTCGGAAGTCAAGAACCTGGCAACGCAAACCGCCCAGGCGACAGTGGAAATCGGCGCGCAAATCTCAGCCATGCAGACCGAAACAGAAGGCGCTGTGACAGCCATTCGCGGCATCGGCGAAACCGTCGACCAGATCAACGAAATCGCCACCGTGATTTCCAGTGCGGTCGAGGAACAGGGTGCGGCAACGGAAAATATCAGCCGCAATGTTCAGGATGCCGCCGAGGGTACACAGGAAGTCACGACCAACATCGCCTCGGTGACCAAAGCCGCCAGCGATACCGGCACGGCAGCCTCCGACGTGCTGGAAGCTGCGATTGGTCTATCAGAAGAATCCAGTGACCTTCAGGACCAGGTCGCCAAATTCGTCGACGAGATCCGGGCGGCGTAGTCGGATGAACTAGGCCGGCAAACTGATTTCCTGATGCGGGTTGGCGAACACCCGATGCACCATCGGGATGAAGGTTTCCAGCGGTGCGCTCTCAAAGTTCGGGTCGAACGAGCAAATGTCATATTTCGCGACCCACTCGGCGGCATACTCAAAATCCTCATGCCCTCGCCAGCGCTCGCGAATGTCGGGGTCGACCTTGGGGTGGGCAGCACAGTGGATCGCCTGAAAATACATGTGACGCTCGAGCGTCCAGACATGGCGGCTCGAGACGTAAGGCTTCAGCATCACGGCTGAAAACTCGCCATGCGTTTCGTTGTTGCTGATAAAGCCGAGATCATGAAACAGCGAGACGACAATCGTTTCCTCGTCCTGCCCGTCTTTCATCGCCATGGTCGCGGCCTGCAGACAATGCTCATAATTGTTGACCTGATAACCAAACGTCGGCGCGTCGGCCTGTGAAACCAGCATTTCAAGTGCCTGTTTGGGACGTTCGGTCTCAAGGTACGGTTTGCGCTGGGTGTCGAGCATGACCCAGTCGGCGGTGCTGAATTCATCCAGCATCATCGGCTGGACGTAATCCCATGTCTTGTCGACCATCGGGCTTTTGGTGCCTGCCGGGCGGTGGTTGGCGACCGTCTGGCGAAGCAAGGGACTTCGATCAAGTATTTCCATTGTAGTTCAATTCCGCGTCTGTTTAGCGTTCGTCCGCCCGCAACCTGTTTTCCAGCCAGCGCACGCAAGCGGAGACCACAAGGATCAGGCCGAGATATTCAAGTACCAGTATCGAATATATTTCCAAAGGTCGATATTCGCTGACAACCAGTTCGTTGGCCCGGCGCGTCAGTTCGCTCAGCCCGATGATCGAGACCAGCGACGACATCTTCAGCATATAAACCAGTTGATTGCCGAGCGGCGGCAGGATGCGCTTGATCGCTTGCGGCAGGATGACGTAGCGCATCTTGTCGTAATAACTGAGCCCCAGAGAATCAGCCGCTTCGACCTGCCCCTTGGAAATCGACTGGATGCCGCCGCGAAAAATTTCGGCCTCAAAGGCGCTGTCGGATATGGCCAGCGCCACAACACCGGCCCAGAATGTGGTGATGCCAATGTCGAGCACGACCGGCAATCCATAATAAACCCAGAGCAGCAGCACGAGGATTGGGATGGCGCGGAAACCTTCGACGTAGACCCGGTTCATCACACGCGGTGCCTTGCTTTTCGACAGACCCGGCAAGGCGATGCACAAGCCGATGACGACCGAGATGATGATGGCGCAGACCGACAGGGCAATCGTGTACCCCAGTCCATCGATCAGAAATCTCAGATTAGTGCGACCGGATTCAGTGCTTGGCGAGACGACGTACCAGCCCCAGTTCTGGCCGCAGCCACTGAGGACAAGCGGGACCATCAGGATCCAGAGTCGCCAGGCACGTTTGGGTATTTTGATCTCAAACATCAGTACTGCAATATCTGATTGAGGAATTTCTGCGTCCGGGCACTTTCAGGCGCGGAAAAGAATTTGTCTGGCGGCGCTGTCTCAACGATTTCGCCGGCGTCCATAAAGACCATGGTATCGGCGACACGTTTGGCGAAGCTCATCTCGTGCGTGACAACGACCATCGTCATGCCGTCCTCGGCCAGCTCGACAATGACATCGAGCACTTCCGAAATCATTTCCGGATCCAGCGCCGATGTCGGCTCATCGAACAGCATAATCTTCGGCTCCATACAAAGACTGCGGGCGATGGCGACACGCTGTTGTTGGCCGCCGGAAAGCTGGCCCGGGTATTTGTCCGCCTGTTCGGGAATGTGAACACGATCAAGATATTTTCGCGCCAGCACCTCTGCGTCGTCCGGCTTCATTTTGCGCGAGCGGACGGGCCCGAGCGTCAGGTTCTCGACGACGGTCAAATGAGGGAACAAATTGAATTGCTGGAAAACCATCGAGACGTCACGCCGGATCGCGCCGATATTTTTGGTATCTTCGTTCAGTTCAGTCCCATCAACGACGATCGAGCCGGCGTCATGATGCTCGAGACGATTGATGCAACGGATCATCGTCGACTTGCCACTGCCCGATGGCCCACAGACAACCACGCGCTCGCCATTGTGAACGTTTAGATTGATGTCCTTCAAAGCCTGAAAATCGTCGAACCATTTGGCCACGCCGACAATTTCAATGATCGGTGCCCGATCATTTTCCTGCATATCAATCCTCCGAACTGCACAAAATTACCTGTCCACCCGGCACTGGCGGCTTGTTTATCGGCGAAGAATGGTTGAGACTTGACGATTAGGCCAGATAAAAAACACAAAATCACAGGTCATCGACAGGGGAGAAACATGAAGTCTTTGAAATTCGCCATTATCGCCACGCTCGGACTGATCGTCGCGGCGACGTCGGCCACGACGGCCAGCGCACAATCACGTCTGAAAGAAATCCTGAGTAATGGTGTGCTGAAAGTCGGCACAACGGGGGACTGGAACCCGATGACCATGAAGGATCCGGCGACCAACACCTACAAAGGGTATGACATCGACATGATGACGGAGTTGGCCAAGGACCTCGGCGTCAAGGTCGAATTCGTCGCCACCGACTGGAAAACACTGGTCAACGGCGTCATCGCCAACAAATATGACATCACCGGCAGCGCCTCGATTTCGATGAAACGGGCCAAGGTCGCGGGTTACTCGCCGTCATATTTCTCGCTGGCCACCGTGCCATTGACCTTAAAAAAGAACCTCAGTCGCTTCACGAGCTGGGCGGACCTCGATAAACCTGGCGTGACCGTCGCTGCAACACTGGGCACAACGCAGGAACAGCAGGTCAAACTGTTCTTCCCGAACGCCAAGAAAAAAATCATCGAAGCACCGGCGCGTGATTTCCAGGAAGTGTTGGCGGGACGGGCAGATGCTCACATCACGTCGAACGTCGAAGCCGGCAAACTGGTCGAAAAATACAGCCAGCTTGCCGTCGTTCCGGTCAAGGAAGCCCGGGCGCGTACGCCGATTGCCATGCTGCTGCCGCAAAATGATCAGGTCTGGCTCAATTATGTCAATCACTGGGTCAAACTGAAAACCGAACGCGGGTTTTTCAACAAACTGGCGGCCAAGTGGCAAATCGCCAACTAGCTGACGACATGACGACGAACGCCGGGCCCTGTGCCCGGCGTTTTCGTTTTTGCCCATCCTCGTGCCCATGCTGACGCTGTACGCCCTGCCGATCTCGGTATACAGCGCCAAGGTTCGCCTGGCGTTGCGGATCAAGGGCGTCGATTTTGAGGAACTGTCGCCACCGGACGGATATGGCTCGGACACCTATCGCGCCATTGTCGCTTCCGGCACCATCCCGGCGATTGTCACCGACCAGGGTGTCTTGTTCGAATCCGATGCCATCATCGAATATCTCGAAGACGAATGGCCGGAACCGGCGCTGATGCCTGACACCGCCTTGTTGCGGGCACAGGTGCGCGCGGCCTCGGGTTATCACGATTCGCGGGTTGAACCGATTGTCCGCAGTCTGTTCCCCTATGTTGGTCGCGCCGCTCAAAACCACGATGAATTTGTCCGGGCGGCAGGACTTTTGAAGGATCGCCTGTCCCGTCTGTCCCAGTCGCACGCGCCGACACCGTATCTGGCGGGGGATCATCTGAGCCTTGCAGATCTTGGTTATCCCGCCACCCTGATGATGGCGGCGCGCCTGCTGGAGCACGGCGGCAGCCACCTGGTCCTGACTCCGGAACTGCAGGCTTGGCAATCACTTTTGCTGTCTGATGATTTGATCGCCGATCAGGTCTCCTCCGTCGAAACCGCCCTCAACACCTGGATCGCCAGCAAAAGCGAGGCGGCCTGATGAACCTGCAGCATCTCACCTGGGCCGAGGTTGAGGAATACCTCAAGACCCGTGCCGGCATTATCATTCCCTGCGGCTCGACCGAGCAGCACGGACCCAACGGCATGATCGGCACGGACGCAATTTGCGCCGAGGCCCTCGCTCTGCGCGTTGGCGATGCAGAAAACATCCTGGTCGCGCCGACATTGGCGATGGGTCAGGCGCAGTTTAATTTGTCTTATCCCGGCACCATCAGTTTACGCTCTGAAACCCTGATGCATGTCGTGCGCGATGTCGTCGGCTCCCTCGCCGGCCAGGGCTTCAGCCACTTCTATTTCCTCAACGGACACGGTGGCAACATGGCGCCGTTGCAGGCCGCTTTTCAGGATATCTACCGCGACTTTGACGGCGAAAATCCTGTGCGTTGCCGGATCAGAAGCTGGTGGGACCACGCGCCAGTCAATGAACTACGGCAGCAGCAATTTGCCGAGTGGGAAGGCCTGCACGCAACGCCCAGCGAGATTTCCATTACGCAGGCCGTGCTGCACGCTTTGTCACGCTCCGCCGACAAGCCCGGTGACATGACACCCTTGACGGCTGACTTCATGCGCAATCATGGCGGCGACAATCATTTTGACAAGACCAGCCATCGCGCGCAGTTTCCTGATGGTCGAATTGGCTCCGACCCGTGGCTGGCAACACCCGAAGCCGGGCACGATTTGATCGCGACCGCGACGGCGGCGATTGCTGCCGACTACGCTGCCTTTCTGACTGAATAAGACAACAAGGACCCCGCAATGAGTGCCTGGATCGAGATGATCGCCGACGAAGATGCCAGCGACGAGTTGAACACATTTTACGACAAGGTGCGCACACCGCACGGCACAGTGGACAACGTCATGCGCGTCCATTCGCTGCGCCCGCACACCATGGAGGGCCACGTCGTGCTGTACAAAAGCGTGCTGCACAATCCCGACAACGTGCTCGACTTCGGCTTTCTTGAGGTGATTGCGTCGTACACCAGCATCATGAACGATTGCGAATACTCCCTCGCCCATCACTTCATGAACGCCCGCCGGCTGATCGACGATGACGCTCGTGCCGACGCCGTATTCACCGCCCTGAAGGCGCACCGGCCGGAAGATGTTTTCGAAGGCAAGGAACTGGCCCTGCTACGCTACGCGGCGAAACTGACGACGGATGTCGGCAAGATGGTCGAGAGCGATATTGATATTCTGCACCAGGCAGGTTGCGACGACGGCGAAATTCTCGAGGTCAATCAGGTTTGCGCCTACTTCAATTATTCCAATCGCTTGCTGAACGGCCTTGGTGTCACGACCAAAGGCGATATCATCGGCTACTATAAAAAGCAGGATTGACCGAAAGGACGCCGACTTGGCCTACGCCACCGTTAAGGAAATAGATGCCAGCGCCATCCCGATCATCGACGTCAGCCCCTTGTTCGAGTGGGATAACGGCGAAAAAACTGTTGGCCGGCAGCTCGTCGAGTGTGTCCAGCGCATCGGATTTTTCTACATCAAAAATCATGGCGTCGATCAGAACCTGATTGATCAGTTGTTCGGACAGGCCGGGACTTTTTTCAAGACGCCACTGGAGCAGAAGAACCAGATACGGGTGAAAGACTACCACCGCGGCTTCCTGCCCATCGGTGAAGCGACAATGTCGGGCGCAAAGAACAACGATTACAAGGAGAGCTTTGTCTGGGGCTGGGACGTCAAGGCGGGCGATCCTGATATTGAACAAAGCGACTGGGTGCTTGGCCCCAATCGCTGGCCCGATTTCCAGCCTGATATGTCGGGCGTCCTGACGAATTACATCGAAACCGTCAACGCGCTGGGTGTGCGCCTGTTGCGGGCTTTTGCCGCCGGGATGGATCTCGATCATGATCATTTTGTCCGGCAGTTCAGCAAACCGCTGACCCGGGCCGCCGTGGTCTACTATCCACCGCAGTCGGAAGACATGGGCGAAAACCAGTTTGGCGTCGCGCCGCACACGGATTACGGCTGCATTACACTGGTTTATCAGGACGCCACCGGGGGCCTGCAGGTTAAGGATCGCGGCGGCGACTGGCTGACCGCCCACCCCGTGCCGGAAACCTTCATCGTCAACGTCGGCGACCTGCTGCATCGCTGGAGCAATAACCGGCTGATCTCCAACCCGCATCGTGTGATCAATGCCTCAGGCCGCGAGCGTCTGTCGAGCGCCGTCTTTATCGATCCGGATTGGGATACGGTGATCGAGCCTGTGGTCGGACCTGGTGAGACAAGCCATTATCCGGCCATCAAGTGCGCTGAATACATCCACGCCATCTATCAAAAATCATTCGCTTACCGCGGCGGATCGACGGACAAACAGAAAGACTGATCGTATGATTTTTCCGATTGTCCTGTCTGGCGGTGCCGGAACCCGGCTGTGGCCCTGGTCACGAAAGAATTACCCCAAGCAGTTTCAGTCGCTGGGATCAGAACGCTCGCTGTTGCAGGACACCGTCAGCCGTACTTCCGGGGACGACATGTTTGCGCCGCCGATGATCATCTGTAATGAAGAGCATCGATTTCTGGTCGCCGAGCAACTGCGTGCCGTCGAAATCGCAGCCAAATCGATTGTCCTCGAACCGGTGCCGCGAAACACCGCACCCGCCGTGGCTGTCGCCGCCCTGATCGTGGCGCAAGACGACCCTGACGGCATGTTGTTGGTCATGCCATCTGATCATGCGATATCCGACCGCAACGGATTTCTCGAAACAGTTCGGCGCGGGAATTCGGCTGGCATGAATGGTTCACTGGTGACATTTGGTATCACGCCGACGCGTGCCGACAGCGGCTTTGGCTACATCAATGCCGGCGCGCCAGACGACAAGACGGACAATTGTTTTTCGGTCAAAAAGTTCGTTGAGAAGCCGACGATTGAGATCGCTGAAGAATACGTTCAATCCGGCGATTATTACTGGAACAGCGGTATCTTCATGTTCTCGGCGGCGACCTACTTTGAAGAATTACGGCGCGATAATCCGGATATTATTTCGAATTGCCAGGCCGCCATCGACGCCGGACAGGACGATCTCGACTTCTTTCGTCTCGACGAGGAGAGTTTTTCCCGTGCCCGATCCATTTCCATCGATTACGCCGTGTTCGAAAATACCACGCGCGCCGTTGTCGTACCGGCTGATTATGCCTGGTGTGACGTCGGCAGCTGGAACGCGCTTTGGGAATATCTCGACAAGGATGAGGACGGAAACTCCTTTGTCGGCAATATCGTGTCACAAGGTGCCAGAAACAGCCTCGCCTGGAGCAACAACCGGATGGTCGCGCTGCTGGATGTTGATGACCTTGTGGTCGCGACGACCGATGACGTCGTGCTGGTCTGTGCGCGCAATTCGTCGCAGAAAATAAAATCCGTCGTCGAAAAACTGGCGGCCGAGGAACGCATGGAAATCGAGGCACACACAACCGTTTATCGTCCGTGGGGCTGGTACCGTCTGATTGACCAGGGCGAGGGTTTTCTGGTCAAGCGGATCAACGTCAGGCCCGGCGCCACCCTGTCTCTTCAAATGCACAACAAACGGGCCGAACACTGGGTAGTTGTCCAGGGCACGGCGAAAGTGACCTGCGGCGACGACATCACGACGCTGGAAGCCAACCAGTCGACCTACATCCCGATCGGGACAAAACATCGGCTGGAGAACCCGGGCGACGATCCGCTGGAGATTATCGAAGTCCAGTCCGGCGATTACCTTGGCGAGGACGATATCGTCCGGTTCGAGGATATCTATGGCCGGACCTAGGTGGACGGCATGACTTCCTTGTAGACGTCGAGCGTTCGTTGCTCGACTTCTTCCACGGAAAATTCACCGGCAGCAATCTCTCTGCCGGCGGCCCCCATGCGAGACCTCAGAGCCGGATCCTCAATCAATTTTGCCAGGGCGTCGACAAGAGCGCCCGGATCGTTGGTCGGCACCAGAAGGCCGTTGATGTCGTTGCGCACGATTTCCCGGCATCCCGGTGTATCCGTCGTCACGATCGGCCGGGCAGAGGCCGCCGCTTCGATGAGTGATCTGGGTACCCCTTCGCCATACGTCGTCGGCAGACAGACAATATGTGACTGGCGAAAAATATCCGGCATGTCGTCTCGCCGCCCCCACCATTCGATGGCTCCTTCGTCCTGCCAGGCACGCAACTGGTCTTCCGGAACTGAACGCGGGTTGCTGGACTGGGTGTCGCCAATCAGGGCAAATCTTGCGTCGACACCCTTTGATTTGAGAGTGCGGGCCGCATCGACAAATTCCTTGATGCCCTTCTCCCAGATCAGGCGCGCCGCCAAAATAACCAGGGGCGTCCCTCCGCCTTGATCCGAGGACTTGAACTCGTCCAGAGGGATTCCTGTGCCATTGATGTGAACGAGCTGGTCGCGCCGAACTGCACCGACATTTGCCAACAAGTCGGCATCATCCGGATTTTCAACAAGCACGCGACAGCGCTTTCGGTTCGTCGCCAGTTGATAACCGAAAATGATGATCGATTTCAGAATCGCCGCACCGACGCCGTCGGCCACAAATATCTGCCCCAGTCCGGTCACGGAACTGACGGTTGCCGGAATTGCAGTCAGGCGGCTGGCCAGGCCGCCATAGATGATCGGCTTGACCGTCAAATGGTGGACAATATCGGGCCTTAGTTTGCGGTAAAGCTGAAGCAGGTTCCAGATCGTAGCCACTTCCCGAAACGGATTCTTGCCCCGTCTGGACAATTCGATCCGGTGATAGATAAACCCCGCCTTTTCGATTTCCGCGACATCAAAATCTTCCGGTGCCCAAACATGGTCAGCCGGCGCGGCGACATGGATTTCATAACCCAGCGACCGGGCTGCCCGGGCGGCAGGGAGCCTGTGCTGCAAGAAAAAATAAGCTTCGTTAATGACGTAGAGCAATACGCCCTTCGAGGGGCCTGGGTCTTCATTCATCCTGGCAGTTTTTCCCTGAATTCGAGACTTGACCCAACCCGCCTGACCGATATCCGAAACGTCCGGATTTATCGATATACCTCGGATCAGATTGGCTGGGGCGGGAGGATTCGAACCTCCGAATACCGATACCAAAAACCAGCGCCTTAACCACTTGGCCACGCCCCATCGCTCAATCTGGCCGGAACATAATGCGGAATCTGTTCCAGTGCAACGCTCTCATGATCTGACAACGATCAATTTTTATCGACCGCGCTCCCGCAATACGTCGTGCACGACCTGGCCGAGATCAGTCGCCAGGGACGGTTTCATGACATAGCCGTCAATCCCGAGCTCCCGGGCGCGTTCTCGGGTGAAGGTTTTGCTGAATCCGGTGCAGACAATAACCGGAATGTCGGGGCGAATTCGGCGCAACTCCTGGGCCAGCACTTCACCCGTCATCTCCGGCATGGTCTGATCCGTCACCACCAGATCAAAATCGTCTGGTGCGGTCCGGAATCGGCGCAATGCCTCAGGGCTCGAGGTTTCCGTCTCGACAGAATAACCTAGACGACCGAGCAATTTCTCACCCATACGCGTGACGGCGGGTTCATCGTCGACAAACAGTATCCGACCCTGCCCTGACGGCGCAACGGAGAGATCGGGTGCGACGTGTGGCGAGCCTTCGGTGCTGACGGGCAGCCGGACCGTAAAAGTCGTGCCGGCCCCCGGTGCGCTTGTGACGGTAATTGTGCCGCCATGATCGGAGACGATGCCGTGCACGACGGACAAGCCAAGGCCGGTGCCCGAGCCCGGGGCCTTTGTTGTGTAAAACGGCTCGAACACGCGCTCCAGTATGTCGCTGTCCATGCCGACACCGGTATCGCGTACCATGATCTGAACCTGGCGCTCTGTCTCGGCACCCGTAGGGTCCTTTGTCTCCAGCTTGACCTCAAGAATACCACCGCTTTCCATGGCCTGGCCGGCATTGGTGCAGAGGTTCATTAGGATCTGATGCATCTGCGTCGGATTGGCCATCACCTCAAACGGGCCGTCGCCAATTTCCTTGCGGATATCAACCGTCGATGGCATGGACGAGCGCAACAATTTCAGTCCGTCTTCGAGGATCGTCTGAATATCGATTTGCAGGCGTTCCTGTTCGCCGCGGCGGCTGAAGGTCAGGATTTGATCGACGAGGTCCCGCGCCCGCGTACCCGCTTCCAGAATCATGCCGAGATTTTCCTCGGCATCGTCACCAAGCCCCTTTTCTTCAAGCGTCAGGCCGGTATAGCCGAGTATGATTGACAGAATGTTGTTGAAGTCGTGGGCGATGCCGCCGGCCAGCGTGCCAATGGCTTCCATTTTTTGCGACTGTTGAAGTTGGCGCGACATTTCTTTTTGTCGGGTTATGTCACGCAAGGTGGCAATAAAGACCCGCCTCGGCCTTTGACGGCGTTCCTGCAAAATCCATGTCGCGTTGACTTCATTAACCGCAATTTCCAGCGGAAATACTGTGCCGTCACTGCGCTGGCCTTCCAGTTCGCGAATTTGGCCGATCACGCTGGCTTCTCCGCCACCGAGGTAGCGTTCAATATAACCATCGTGCGCACTGGCATAATCGGCCGGCATCAGCATGGCAACGTTCTGATCAATCACCTCGGTACCGGCGTAGCCAAAGATCGCCTCGGCAGCCGGGTTGAACGTCTCAACGATGCCTTCGTCGTTAATCATGATAATGCCGTCGAAAACGGTCTCGACGATCGCACGGGTCCGTTCATCATCCAGAACACGAACAGCTTCGCGTCTTTCCAGTTCGGTGATGTCGCGGACCAGTATGATAGTGCCGCCTTCGGATGTTGCGTATTCGGCAACTTCCAGACAGCGACCGTCTTTCAGATATTCCTTCGACGGCCCTGCGGGTGATTGATGCCGTGCCAGCCGTTCTGCCAGTTGGGTATCAGCATCCTCCGCCCGGTCGGTACCATCCGCATCACCGCCGACAAATGAAATGGCCCGGGCGAAATCCTCGAACCCGGCACCACTCCGGGGATCAAAAATGCCCTGATAAATCTCACCGAACCGCGGGGTCGAAAAAATCAACTTGTCGTCTGGGCCAAACAGGGCAACGCCTTCAGTCAGGCCCAAAAGCGCGTCCTTCAACCGCCTCTCGACTGGATCGGGTAACTTTTCGACTGTGACGCCAGACCCGGCACGCCCGCCCCTGCGTGACAACAGCACGACGGCCAGGATGACCAACACGCCGACAACGAGCAAGGCGACAATATTACGTGTCGCCGTGCGTCCGGCATCATGTGATGCGATCAAAACAGCGACCTGTTCATCAAAAGTAGCTGCCAGTGAGCCCGTTCCGGCGCTGATCACGCCAATGAGTTTGGGATCTTTGGACGCCACACGCGCATCACCGCCCAAAGCAAGACTACGCAACCGGGCGACAAACGCCCGCAGTTGCTGATCTGCGGTGGATTGGCGGGCGCTGCTAATTGTGCCGGTCGCCAATCGATCCGCAATGGTTTTCAGTCGTCGCCTGACTTCGCTTCGATTTTTATCCGACCGTGTCAGGTGTTGGGCCGTCAATGCCGCTTTGTGAATGAGTTGCGCCCGCTCTACGGCAAGGCTCAACTCGACCGAACGCAGGCGGTCCTGTTCAGCATTTTTCAGCAATAAAAAGGAAATCGCGAAGGCCAGCCCGCCGACGATGACAAGTGCCGTTACTCGTCTTGCAATTTCCGACACCGTGGGCAAGGAAGTCATGCAGCAGGGTCATTCGGCCCGGGCCGCCGCGTCCCGGAATCCGGATCAGAGCGGTGTGAGACCACGTTGAGCCATACTCCGTCCTTGAGTTGCCACGATCAGGGCGTAAATCGAGAGTACCATCGCCGCCCACAATATTGTCCACTGCGGCAACATAAATGCAAACAGCGCCGGCACCGCTACCAGCAAGAGATAAATCGCCAGCGCCCTGTGCCAGCGCATCGTTCCCAGCAGCATGTGGTGAAGATGATTTCGGTCCGGCGAGAAGGGCGAGCGACCCTTCATCACGCGCGTTGCCATCAGGCGCAGGCAATCGATAATCGGCACCAGGAACCACAGCGCCAGAACATCGGCATGAAGCGCCACAAAATTGACCTGGTAGATATAAACTGACAATACACCGACAGTGATGCTCAAGGCGTAACTGCCTGAATCACCCAGGAACAGTCGCCCGGTGGCATTAAAATTTAGGGTAATCACCAGCGTGATCCCCAGAACAATGAGCACTGGCATCAGGTGGGTCGGGGAATAAGCAATAAGGGCCAGGACCCAGATCAGGCTCATACCGATGACCAGGCCATTCTTGCCGTCCGCCATATTGACGGCATTTTGCAAACCGACAAGACATAACAGGGTAAAGACCATCGCCCAGGGACCATTCAGGAACATCGGTGCATCAAGAAAACTGAAATGCAGGAACGTGACATTGATCGACGGCAAGACCACGACAAGGATCCAACATATGGCTGTCGACATAGTCAGCCGCAGCAGGGGGCGGATATGGCGTCGGTCATCGATCAAACCCAGGATCAGCACAGCCAGTGTGGCGACAGCAAGGGCGATGAAAAACGGTGCGAAGTCGCTCGCTATCGAAATCAGACCGAGAGCTATGACCAGTGGAACAATTATCGCAATGCCGCCGATTAAAGGCGTCGCACGTGCATGTAGTTTTCGCTCGCCATCTGGTTTGTCGACAACGCCCAGGAGATGTCCCAAAGGGCTCGCAAAGACGCAAATCCCCAGAGCCAAAAACCCTGCAAGAATGTAAACCCAGATCACCAATTTATTGTGCTTTCCCTAAAGCGAACGATGGATAGGGCCGATCAGCAATTTCGCTGGTGTATTGAAACGATGTTCTATCAGGTTTCTATTTGTATATCCTATTATTATTCAAATACCTTTGAAAGCCGGGAAAGTCGCAATTTGTAGAAACACCGTGATAATGCGGCCTGGCCGCCAACCTTCATTGACAAAAATGTTTGCACTGGCGATGGTGCATTTTTCTGGCCCTTATTCAGGATTTGTCGGTGATCGAAGTGCATAGTGGACCCCTGCGATTCGTCCCCGACGATGTCGAGGGTCCCCCCACAACGACAATTTCCGGACAATTGCTGTCCGGTACGGTCACAATTGGCGATCCCGTCACTATTTCTCCAATTAACCAGACAGCGCGGATCACTGCGGTCGAGCACCCTGCCGACGCCCCTGCAGACTTCATGATTTTAAGCCTTGACCGGGATGTTCAACTCTCGGCAAACGTCTTGATCAGCCACAGTCACGACTTGCCTGTCGAAACTGATGTATTTCTGGTCGAGTTTAGTTCGACGCCCAATCCCTCCTTGAGCATCGGGCAGTTCGTGCAGGCACGAATTGCGACACGACTGGCGACGGTCTGCGTGCAATCTGTTGAAATGGACGGTGACAACAAAGCCCCTGCGAGCGCCATTTTCACGGCCGGTGAACTATTGGTGATAGATACCTACGCCCGAAACCCGGCGACAGGTACCGTCGAGTTGTTGGTTGATGGCGCAGAAATCGCCAAGGGTCATATCAGCATGAAAGGATATGCCGATCAACGCGATCTGGTGACGGCACGTGCGACTAATATTACGCGGGTCGATCATCGAATTACCGCCGACCACCGCACCTTGAGGCACGGGCATCACGGGGCCGTCATTTGGCTGACAGGGCTTTCAGGATCCGGCAAATCCACCCTGGCGGTCGAGCTTGAAAAAGAACTCTTCAATCGACGTTATCAAGTCTATGTACTGGATGGCGACAACGTCCGCCATGGCCTCAATGCCAATCTCGGTTTTTCACCGGAAGACCGGTCGGAAAACATTCGCCGGGTCGGTGAGGTCGCTGCATTGTTTTCACGCGCCGGCCTTATCGCCGTCAGCGCTTTTATTTCACCCTACCGATCAGACCGGGACCGCGCCCGCGCGGCAGTCGGGGACGCCGCCTTTCACGAAATTTATGTCAGCGCTGATGTGAGTGTCTGTGAAAAGCGCGACCCGAAAGGCCTCTACAAACGCGCCCGGGCCGGCGAGATCGCTGACTTCACTGGTATTTCGGCACCATACGAAGCACCCAAATCACCCGATCTGGTCGTCGATACTGCGAACCTGGGCATCGCGGAGAGTGTAGCGTTGATTGTCGACTATGTTGAGCGCGTAACCGGACAACAACCGAATTGAACAATGCGGCAGCCCGCATTGCGGACCTCGCTCGACGACAACCAGGGCTTTTGCGCTAATTCATCGCCAGCAAGTAGCGGCAGACCGCAATCTGTGTGTGCGATTCGCTGACTTCGTTCGACATGATCATCTCACGCGCCTGGTTCACTGTGAAGACGTGACAATCTCCAAGGCCTGGTTCCTGCATATCCCTGGTGCCGCCGGGCCGGCATTTCAGGGCGACAAAAATATCAACCATGCCGGCCAGCGTACTGGCTTCCGGGGCGACCGAGCCGAGAAAGCGCAAATCCTCAGGCGCACAAATCATACCGGCCTCCTCGGATAATTCGCGCAGGGCAGAATATTCGGAAGTTTCCCCCGGCTCGACAAAACCACGGGGTATTTCCCAGAAATATTGCTCAAGTGGATAGCGGTAAGCCCTGCGCAATATTAATTTTGCATCTATCACCGGCAGCACCGCGACACCTGAAACCTTGCCATCCAGCCGAATCTTTGGCTCGACAACCATGTAGTTCCTGACTTCGACACCCTGGTCGGTGCGAATATGGTCGAGGTAAACATTCCATTTCGTGTTTTCCAGTGCCTTGCGTCTGTCAAAGTTGCGTACCGGTCTTTCATCGTCTGATTTATCGTTCACGGCAGGCGCTGCCCCCTCAATCATATTCGTTCAAAGTCGGCCAGGATAGGGCCGCATGGACGGCGTTGTAATAGCGATGCCGTCGTGTATATTGTGCCAAATCGACTGCGGGAAGTGGTATAAATAGTTCCGATAACTCTGGATAATGTTGAGATCATGACTGAGAACGTTGACGTTTTGTTCATCCACCCTGGCGACCGCCAGCAGGTTTATCAGGATCTGGGTGACGAATTCTGCGCTATCGAGCCACCCGTTTTCGCCGGCTTGTTCGCCACCTATGCCCGGCGCAAAGGGCTGTCGGCGGCGATCATCGATGGCCCGGCATTGCAAATGTCGGCCGGTCAAATAGCCGACAGCGTCACCAACGACTTCAATCCAAGCCTGGTCGTGCTGGTCGTATATGGCAATCAACCCTCGGCGTCGACCCAGAACATGACATCGGCCGGCAAGATTGCCTCCCTGATCAAGGCTCAAAACCCCGAGATCAACATCCTGATGACCGGCACGCATCCCGCAGCCCTGCCCGAGCGGACGATGCGAGAAGAGACGATTGATTTCGTTTGCGAAGGCGAAGGGCCGGCGACAATCGTCAAGGTGGCTAACGCCCTGAATGACAAAGCCAACGATTTTTCCGACATTCCCAGCCTGTGGCGACGTGAAGGTGATACGGTTCACCCGCCCGCGGGCAAGGAAGAATTGATCCGCGACCTCGACGAAGACATGCCGGGCATTGCCTGGGATTTGCTGCCGATGGAGCGCTATCGTTCTCACAACTGGCACGCTTTCGATAATATTGAAGATCGCTCTTACGCCGCAATCCACACCAGTCTCGGCTGCCCCTACGCCTGTTCCTTTTGCTGCATCAATGCACCGTTCGGCAAGCCCAATTACCGTATGTGGAGCCCGGAAAATGTGGTGGCCGAAATCGATCTTCTGGTCCGCGAATACGGCGTCAAGAATATCAAATTCGTCGACGAGATGTTTGTTCTGAACAAACGTCATGTCCTGGCAATTTGCGACCTGCTGATCGAGCGCGACTATGAAGTCAACATCTGGGCCTATGCCCGCGTTGATACGGTGAAGGAAGAATATCTCGCCAAGCTGAAGGCCGCGGGCTTCAACTGGCTGTGCCTGGGCATCGAAAGCGCCAGCGACCAGGTTCGCGACGGTGCCGACAAAAGCTTCAGTAACGACGATATTATCGCTGTGGTCCGCCAGATCCAGGAGGCCGGCATTTACGTCCTCGGCAACTATATCTTCGGTCTGCCCGATGACGACGAACCGAACATGACGGCGACGCTCGACCTTGCCCTTGAAGTGAATTGCGAATTCGCCAATTTCTATTCGGCCATGGCCTATCCCGGATCACCACTTTATACCACGGCGCTGGCCAGCGGTGCCGTCTTGCCCGAACACTGGCACCAGTTCTCCCAGCACTCCTTCGAATCGCTCCCCCTGGCGAACGAGCATTGCACGTCGGGGCAAATCACAGCATTCAGAGACAAAGCCTGGAACGCTTACTTCAGCGCGCCGGACTATCTTGAACTGGTGCGGGAAAAATTTGGTGCCGAGGTCGTCGATCATGTCGAACGCATGACGGCGGTGCCATTGGCACGCAAACAGGAAACCTCCGACGCCGCCTGAGCGCTATCATTAAGACAAGGCTGGATCAGCGTTGTTTCGGCCCATGGTATTTCCAGCCGAACAGCTCCCACCAAAACTGGAAATAGTAAGCCCCGCCCCAGCGGAAAATCTGTAATTTTCGCTCGCCGCCGATGCGCGCCGGTTCGTCAACCGGAATTTCACCGATCTTCATCTTTGCCTTGGCCGCCCGGACAGACATCAGCGGCTCCCAACTGATGACTGTTGAAAACAACTTTTCCGCCAGAGTGTAGGACTTGTCCTCGTCGAGATCGAGGTCGTAGATGAGGCTGGTCTTGTACATCCGATAAATAACCATCACGTCGGTGTACTTCGCCCGGTGAAGAACGTTCACGGTCTTTGTAAACAACCAGTTGCCGAAAGCCGTGACAAAATCGTCATCCTCGCTTTTTGCGCCCTCAAGATACCGCGACGCAATGATGAGGTCGTAGCCGTCCTTAAACTTCTCGATCAGCAAGGGGATCGCTTCTGGCGGGCTGTTGCCGTCGGGACTGAAACTGATAATCGCATCGCCCTTGATATGGTCCAGAATGTCAAAGTAGGCGAACCGAATGCCCTTTTTCGATTGCACAACTACTTCATAGCCCTGTTCCCGAGACCACTCGATCGTTCCGTCGGTGGAGCCACCATCGGCGACGATAATCTGGTCGCACCACGCCGGATCAACCAACGGCATGATCTGTTTCATGCCTTCGATCTCATTAAGCGTCATAATCACTAAAGTAATTTTCACAAACTTCTCACTTTTCCCGTTCCTGCCCTGTCACGTGCCGCAGTCCATTCAAAGGCAAGCGGTGAATTCCCCGTTCAAGACCAGGCACTCTAGTTCACGGCCTGACGAAACCTAAGAATTATTTTGGCCTTGCCCGAATTTTGATCCCGGCGTGCGTGACCTCGTTTTACGACGGCGCTTGTTCCCGTGCCACCACGGACCGGCAATGATCCAGAAGATACAAAACCGATTCCTCAAAGGAATATTTCGGCTTCCAGCCGGTATCGTTGCCGAATTTGGAGGTATCAGGAATTTGCAGCGTGACATCGGCCGGTCGTAACAACGCCGGGTCCTGTTCACTGGGAATGTCACATTTGGCCAGGTCCTTGAGGACTTCCAGGAAGTCACCGACCTTGATCGAGGTCGTGCCGCCGATGTTGTAAACTTCGCCGGGCACCCCTTTGACGGCAGCAATCCAGTACGATTCCATGGCATCACGCACATCAATAAGTGTGCGGGTCGACTCCAGATTTCCGTGTTTGAGCATGTCCTGAACACCGGCTTCGATGCGTGCCACTTGCAGCGCGAAAGACGTGGCGAACAGATCGGCGCGGCGAGGATTGAGATAGGCGAACATGCGTGTCCGGATCACTTTCATCCCGTAGCTGCGAAAATAGGTGTAGCCAAGGAAATCCTGGGTCACTTTCGACACGGCGTAAGGGCTGGACGGATTAATCGGGCAGTCTTCCCTGATCGGAACATTCGCCGGGTCGACCTGACCATAGACTTCTGAGGTACTGCAAAATTGAACCACCGGATCTATCCCGGCCAGGCGGATAGCTTCCAGAAGATTGGCCGTCCCCATGACGTTGTTGTTAATGACCGAAAGCGGGGTCTTGAAACTGGCGAGTACATTGGCATGCGAGGCAATGTGAAAAATCAGCTCCGGCTTGACCTCGCGCAGGGTGCTGAGCACTGAGCTGAAATCGGTCAGATCGCACTCGTGAACCGTTACCCGCGCACCCGCGTGTTCCAGATTTTTCGAATTCGTCGTGCTATGCCAGCGCGAAATACCATGAACGGCAACGTCGGGATGATTATCAACGATATGATCAGCGAGGTAGCTGCCGCCCGATCCCGTGATCCCGGTAATAAGCGCACTTTTAAACGGGCTGTTCATGTTCGATACATTCCTTTGTCGAGCAATAGTCTTTCCACGCACACCACACCGAAGGGCGAAACGCCACATCAAATTCGGGCTAACATATATTCTGGAACGCCAATGAGATACCCTTTGGCCGAAAAATGTTTGTCAGCACTGGTTTGCTCCCCCTTGCGGTTGGGATTTCTTGACAACGATTGTTAGCCGTGACATTACCCACGGGTACTCAAAAACTGATCAAGCTTGAACGAATGCATTCGCAAAAAAAGGCCATCATATTTTCAACTTTCGTCGCAATATGGTGCCCCTCCCGTGTCGTCTGGACCGGTCGCGGATAATCTCGATATGACGCAGGAAAAATCTGACGCATCGCGGCGCAATTCCGACCTGAATGCTGCCGACCTCCGTCGCATTTACGAACAACTTCGATTGATCCGGCGAACCGAGGAAGAGTTCGCGCGCATTTATCCCTCCGACAAAATCAAGAGCCCGGTTCACCTGTCGATTGGACAGGAAGCGGTTTCCGTGGCGGTCTGCGATGTCCTGACGCCTGACGATGCCGTCGGCAGCACGTACCGCGGGCATGCGGGCTATCTCGCCAAGGGCGGCGACCTGAACGGCATGTTCGCTGAAATGTATGGCAAACAAACGGGTACAGCGCAGGGCAAGGGCGGCTCCATGCATATGGTGGACGCCAAAAGCAATTTTCTCGGCTCCTCGGCTGTTGTTGCGACCGGCATCCCGATTACGCTGGGCTATGCCATGGCCATGAAGAAAATGAACCGCGACGCAGTTGTTGTCTGTTTTTTTGGCGACGGTGCGACTGAAGAAGGCGTGCTCTACGAAAGCCTGAATTTCGCAAGGCTACACATGATCCCGATCCTGTTCGTTTGCGAGAATAATGGCCTGGCCATTCACGACGAGATATCCCAACGCTGGGCAACCGACAAATTGTGCCAACGCGTCGAGACCTATGACATCCCTGCTGTGCGCATCGTCGATGACGACTTTTTCACCATGCGCAACGCGGCACGCGATGCCGTCGCCCGCATGCGGGCCGATGAAGGTCCACAATTCATGGAATGCATGACCTACCGCTGGAAAGAACATGTTGGTCCCGGTGACGACTACAACGCGGGCTATCGCAGCGACGACGATCTGGCCCCGTGGCGGCAAAACGATGCCGTCGAAATCGTCGGCAATCTTTTACCGTCGGATGATCGAGCTAAAATTGACAGCGATATTGAGGCCCGCCTCAAGGCTGCGATCGACTTCGCTGAGGCCAGTCCCTTCCCGGAACCGGAAATGTTGTACACTGATGTCTTCGCCGAGTAATTCCCCACGCCAGTTGAGCTATGTCGACGCGCTGCGCGAAGCCGTTGATCTTGAGATGTCGCACGATGAGCGTGTCTTTGTATTTGGCCTTGGCGTCAGCGATCACAAGGCAATCCTGGGATCGACAGCAGGTTTGCTGGATAAATACGGACCCGAGCGCGTTTTTACGACACCGATGTCCGAGGACGCCATGACCGGCGTGGCGATTGGCGCGGCAATGGCCGGGATGCGGCCGGTCCATGTCCATATTCGCATGGACTTTATGATGTTGTGCATGAACCAGCTGGTAAATATGGCGGCCAAGACGCGCTATATGTTCGGTGGATCGTACAAGGTTCCACTGGTCGTCAGAAGTACCATCGGCAAGTCCTGGGGCCAGGGCGCACAGCACTCGCAGGCACTTTATTCGATGTTCATGCACGTGCCGGGGCTCAAGGTGATTGCGCCGTCAAACGCCCACGACGCCAAGGGCGCAATGGCGGCAGCGATCCAGGACGACAACCCGGTGATTTTTGTTGAGCACCGGCTGCTCTATTCGACCGAGGCCAACGTCCCGGAAGAGCGCTATACGATTGAGCTCGGTAAGGCCCGGGTGGTCCGCCAGGGTACGGACGTGACACTGGTCGGCGTCTCCAACATGGTCGTCGAATGCCTGCGCGCCGCCGAGCTTCTCGAAGAAATTGGCATCAGCGCCGAGGTCATCGATCCGATCACGCTGGCCCCGCTGGACGCTCACACCATCAGCCGGTCCGTCGCAAAGACGAAGCGCCTGTTGATCGTCGACAATGCCTGGACAGCGTGCGGTGCGAGTGCGGAGATTCTCAGCCGGATGATAGAGGAACTGGCTCCCGGTACAGCCACTGATATGCGCCGCATGGGCTTTGCCCCGACACCGTGCCCGACGACGCCGGCCCTGGAAGATGGTTTTTATCCCAACCCGAGTACGATCAGCACCAAGGTGCATGAAATGGTGCGCGCCGATGATCAGCCCTGGACACCGGATCCGGAGAAGGCCGAACTGGCCTACCAGAAACAATTCAAGGGGCCGTTCTGATCTGTCATGAGTGAAACCGAGTTTTACCCGTTAGCTGCCGATACCATGGGCCCGGAAGAACGTGCCGCCATTCAAAGCGTTGTCGATAGTGGTCGCTACACCATCGGCCCCAGGGTCGCCGAGTTCGAGCAGGGCTTTGCCGACTATCATGGCCTGAAGTACGGCGTCATGGTCAACTCCGGATCATCAGCAAACCTGATCGCCACGGCCAGCCTGTTTTTCCGGGGCGAGAACCCGCTAAAGGCCGGCGACGAAGTGATTGTGCCTGCTATTTCCTGGGCCACGACCTACCACCCGCTGCATCAGTACGGTTTGAAAATGAAGATTGTCGATGTCGATCTTCATACCTTGAATATAGACATCACCCAGCTGGAAGCGGCCTTGACGCCGCGCACCAGAATGATTGTCGCCGTCAGCATTCTCGGCAACCCTGCAAACCTTCCGGAAATCAGAGACTTCGCCGACAAGCACGGTCTCTACTTGATGGAAGATAATTGCGAGTCTCTTGACGCCGAGATCGACGGGCAAAAAACCGGCACTTTCGGTATCGTTAATACCTCCAGCTTCTTTTTCTCCCATCATATCTCGACGGTCGAAGGCGGCATGGTGACGACTGACGATCTGGAGACCAACCACCTTTTACGCTCGTTGCGCGCCCATGGCTGGACCCGGGACACACCGGACGATTCGCCGATTTATGAAAAATCCGGATCCGACTTTTTTGAAGCCTACCGTTTCATCCTGCCGGGTTACAATGTGCGTTCGAACGAGATCCATGCTGCAATCGGAATTGAACAGCTTAGGAAGCTGCCGGCCATGACGGCGGCACGGCGGAAAAATCTGGCGCTGTTTCAGGAACTTTTCGGGACCGACGAGCGCTACATCATCCAGCGGGAAAATGGGGCGAGCTCCAGCTTTTGTTTCCCGATCATCCCCAATCCCCGCCATAAGATCGACCGCGCAAGAATCATGTCAGCGCTGGATGAGGCCGATATCGGCTATCGCATGATTACCGGCGGCTGTATCCTGCGTCACGATGTGGTCAAGCACTTTGACTACGAGACGGTGGGCAATTTGCCGAACGCCAACATTGCCCATGAAGACGGTTTTTTTGTTGGTAACTGTCCTTTCGACCTGACCCCGCAACTCGAACGTCTTCGCGAAGTGCTTGATGACGTCGCCAATTAGTGGAACCTGAGCCGCAGATGAGTGAAAACAGATCAATCCTGGTTACCGGCGGTGCCGGATACATCGGCTCCATTCTGGTGCCCACGCTCGTGGCGCAAGGCTTCAAGGTCACGGTGCTGGACAATTTCATGTTCAAGCAGAACTCGCTGGCTGCTTGCTGTGCAAATCCTGACTTCACAGTCGTCCGAGGCGATGCCCGCAGCCCCGAAATTCTCAAGGAACTGGTGCCGCAGGCCGACATCATCATCCCGCTGGCCGCCCTTGTTGGCGCACCGTTGTGCTCCATTGATCCGATTGGCGCTGAATCGCTGAACCTCGACGGGCAATTGACCCTGCTGGACCTGCTGCGCGACGATCAGTGGGTTTTGGTGCCAATTACCAACAGCGGTTACGGCATCGGCGAACAGGGCAAGTTCTGCACCGAAGAATCTCCTTTGCGACCACTTTCGCTGTATGGCCAGCATAAGGTTCAGGTCGAAAAGGTCGCCCTTGAGCGTGAAAATACCATCAGTTTCCGCCTCGCCACCGTGTTCGGCATGGCACCGCGACCGCGGATCGACCTTCTGGTCAATGATTTCGTTCATCGCGCCGTAACCGACCGGGCCGTGGTATTGTTTGAGAGCCATTTCAAACGCAACTTCATTCACATCCGGGACGTCACCGAGGCCTTTCTGCATGGCATCCGTAATTTTGAGACGATGCGTGGGGGGCCCTACAATGTCGGGCTTTCGGATGCCAATATTTCCAAGTTCGAATTGTGTGAAAAAATCCAGGCGCATGTACCGGCTTTCGTATTTCTGGAAGCGGCGATTGGCGAAGACCCGGACAAGCGCGACTATATCGTTTCCAACGACAAGATCGAAGCCACTGGATTCAAGCCTGCGCATTCCCTGGATGACGGCATCGAGGAGCTCATCAAGGGCTATACGATGATCCGCAATTCGATCTACGGGAACGTATAACGCCCCGCCCCGCGCATGATCAAACCCGCTCCCGCCACTTCCTTGCAGTCCGTTGAGGCGCTTATTCTGGCGGGTGGAATGGGCACCCGCATCGGCGCTGTACTGGGCGCAACACCCAAGTTGCTGGCGCCGCTGGCGGGACGTCCCTTTCTCGATTACCTCGTCGCCTGGTTGTCGGGCTATGGGGTAAAGAGAATTGTTCTCAGCCTGGGACATCTTGCGGAAGAAGTCGTCGATCGACTGGACGCCTCGCCTTATCCCGGCGTCGAGATTATTCCGGTTATCGAGACCGAGCCACTGGGCACGGCGGGCGGCATCGCCAACGCCCGCGCCCAATTGCACAGCGATCCGGCACTGGTCCTGAACGGTGACAGTTATGTCAATGCCGACCTCGGCGCTTTTCTTGATTTTCATGGCGGGCATAACTTTGGTGCCTCCCTGCTGTGCACCCGGGTCGATGATGCAGCACGCTACGGCAGTGTCGAAATCAACGCCGATGGCGCGATTGCTGCTTTTCGCGAGAAACAATCCGGCGGTACCAGCGCCGGGTATATCAGTGCCGGAGTCTATTTGCTGAGCGCGGCGGCGCTTGACGATATTGCCGCCCTGAAGACCGGCTCCATCGAGCGCGATTTCTTCGCCGTTCAGCCGCCATTCACACTCGGTGGCTATGGCGGCGAGTTTAACTTCATCGACTTCGGCACGCCGGAGAGTTATGAAACAGCTCAGAAGTTTTTTGCCGACCTTCCATTTGCCAACGAAAATCAGGAACCACGTTAAGACATGATCATCAGTAAAACGCCCTTCCGGCTCTCCTTTTTTGGCGGCGGTACCGACTATCCGACCTGGTTCGAGGAACACGGTGGTGCCGTGCTGTCGACCACGATCAACAAATACTGTTACCTCAGCGTCAGAAACCTGCCGCCGTTTTTTGAGCACCGTCACCGGGTTGTTTATTCCAACATCGAACTGGTCGACGATATCGCCGATATCGAACATCCCGTGGTGCGGGCAGTGATGGACCTGAAGAATATCGAAGACGGTATCGAGGTTCACCACTTTGCCGACCTGCCGGCGCGTTCCGGTCTGGGGTCAAGTTCGTCTTTTACCGTCGGCCTTCTGAATGCAACCAATGCGCTAAGCGGGCGCATGACACCACGCGAGTCTCTGGCCCGTGAAGCTGTTCGTGTCGAACACGATATTCTGCGCGAGAACGTTGGCTGGCAGGATCAGATCAGTGCCGCTTTCGGCGGCTTCAATCGTATCGATTTTTCGACCGGAGGCGATTTTACGGTGGCCCCGGTGATCCTGCCCAAGGCACGCGTCCAGGAACTCGACGATTCGGTGATGTTGTTTTTTACCGGCGTGTCGCGCTACGCTACCGACATCGCCAGGGCAACTATTGAAAATATGTCGGACCGCACCGCTCAGCTTCACCGCCTGCGCGAGATGGTCGATGAAAGTTACGAAATCCTGTCTGGTGAAAATGGCACCATCGAGGAATTCGGTCGCCTGCTGGACGAATCCTGGCAGCTCAAACGCTCGCTGGCGGACAATGTCTCGAGCGATTTTATCGACGAGATTTACCAGACTGCCGTGGACGCAGGTGCCTGGGGCGGGAAATTGATGGGTGCCGGCGGCGGCGGGTTCATGTTTTTTGTCGTAACCCCGGTGCGCCAGCAGGCCGTGCGCGATGCCTTAGCCAAATTCATCCATGTCTCATTCGGGTTTGAGACCTCGGGTACTGAGATCATGGTCTACATGCCGGACAACGGAAGTGCCATCGAAGGATCACCGACGGTCTGAACGCAAATCAACAATATCAATTTAGTTATTGATATTGTTGAAAAATCTTAATTGCCTCGGCGATATCCGGTAGACCGAAAACCCTGAAATCATCCGTGGCTAATTCGAGCGCCTGGGCCCGGAATTCCTTGCCGTGCCCGGTTTCGATATGGACCGCGCCGGCCAGACCAGCGCGTCGCGCCGCCGCGATATCGCTTGAATTATCGCCGACCAGCCAGCTCCGGCCCGGATCGAGATCAAGTTCGCGGGCCGCGAGCTCCAGCATGCCACACCCGGGCTTACGCCAATAAGCGTGATCGTCGCTCCATTCAGGTGTGTGATCGGGATGAAAGGGGCAGGCAATTACGGCATCGACCACAGCCCTTTCAAGCGCCAGTTGTCGGGCGATTTCGCGTTGCGTTTCGAGAAATTCGGGCCAGCCGAAATATTCGCGGGCTATGCCGGCTTGATTGGTCACAACCGCAACTGGAATGTTGCGGGCATTGGCGGTCGCGATCAACCGGGCCGCGCCATCGTGCAGTCGAACGTCTACCGGCCGATGCAGATAGCCGACTTCGTGAACTAATACGCCGTCCCGGTCGAGCAGCAAACCCGCACGAGGCGTAGAGCTTCTTTTCAGCGCCGGTGACAGCCAGCACCAGACGCCGTTGGCCAGAAATTCGCCATCACCTTCCATTTCAGGCAGTGGGCTCGGTCGTCGGTTTGGAACGGTTACGCATATCAAGCAAATACACCACGCCGAAGACACCGAGCAAAGCCAGTGGCGCTTCGACCGGCAAGCGAAACCGACTCCAGCCTTCAAGCAAGTGAAGGAACAGGAAATACATTGTCGGCGCCAGACACAGCACCAGCACACCAAACTGGCGCTGCCGGACCAGCCAGACTATGCCCAGTAACCCCAGCAGGCGAACAACAACCGCGTAGCCTTTGGCGACAACCTCCGTTGCCGTGATGGTCAGGGCAGCTCCCCCTTCGAACTGTTTTTCGCCCGCGCCAAACCCGGTCGCCGGAAAGCCAAACATCTCGAGTAGATAGCCTTCACCACCGGTCACAAAGAAGCGCGCGACCGACCTCAAAGCCGGATAGACATAGTCTCCGGGCGGATAGGAGAACAAATCGCGCCGCGCCAGTCTGACACGCTCGCGGTATTTGTCCGCGTCGCCAAGCTCGTTCCAGTTAGCGATCGAAGCACTGAGTTCCGCCTCAATTTTCGCCGTATATTCCACGCTCAAACGATCGTTCATGGACCGCCCCGCCAGATGTGCGTCAAGTGTGCCGATGTTGTCGCTCAGAAAGGTGTATTCGGTCGACTGCGACGCCAGCCGATATCCCTCACCCTGTTGATTGACAAAAATCATCCAGGGAATAACAACACACACCGACAGCGCGGAGCCGCCCAGACCATGCCCGAGCGCACGAAAGCTTCCGCCGGATTGCGGACGAACCCACGCCAGCAGGACGGTCAACAAGGGTAATAACAGTATCAGGAACTGCGCACTGGGACGAATTAGTATGGCCACACCGATCAGCCCGCCGACCAGCACGACCCGCCCGCCTTGATTGTCCTTCAGATAGTCAAGCAGCCAAATGAAGGCGACGGCCAGGCAAAGCGAAAATATCGTATCAGTCTTGGCCAGCAACAGCAGTCCAAAAACGTTGGGGTTAAAGAGATACAAGGCCATCATCAGCAAACCGAAACCCGGCAGCAAATTGTCCACGGCGCGACGCAGCATCAGGCTAACGGCAAATACAAGGCCGGCCTGAAAAATCACCGCACCAAGAAGTGAAACACCGTCACTGGCCCACAGAAAAGGCAGGACAAAAAACGCATACCCCGGCGGCCATCCCGTCCAAATGCGATCCGGATAATGGATGCTGACGAATTCGCCGTGCTTCAACATGCCGAGGGCGAGCTCGCAGCCGTGTTCGCAGGGATAATCGCAATAGCTGGCCCGGGCGAATTCATAGCAGTGCTCGCCAAAAAGCAGGAACGCCGCGACCATGAAAAAATAGATCAGCGAAATCGCCAGAAAAGTCCACTTGGCTTCGACCGCGCCAATCTTGTGCATACCTGTTCCCAAATAACGCGCGCTCGGTCATCGAACTCGATGCCGGGTTCACCCGGGCGGAAAAAAATGTTTATAAAGGCAGTCCCTCCGACGCGCAATCGGCTTTGCCGCCCTGTCCGATACTTTGAGGGAATTGCCTGGGCGACGGGAATTGGATATGAACATGCGGGTGGGGAAATCGAAAAAGCAGGTAGACGCTCTATGAGCATTGTAAATCGTATCTGGAACATGCCGCCGCGCGACATCGCCAGAAAGATCAGGAGGCGCCTCAGCGGCGACCGCTCGATTGACCTCGAAGAAATTCTGACTTCCCCCAAACACATGCGACCGCAACGTGGCTATGATTTCTTCAGCCGCTATGAAGCCATCATCTCGCGCACGCACGACTGGCAGCCAATCAATTTTGAAGGGGCCCGTGTGCTCGAGATCGGCAGCGGGCCCGTGCTGGGTTTCGGCCCCATGGCGCTGTTTCGCGGTGCCGCCCACTACACCGCCGTCGAGCCCGACTTCGACGATCGCATTCTCGACGATGATCGCTTCACCGGCGGATATCTGGATGGCGTGCACAAGGATCTGTCCGGTCTGTTCGGCGTCGGCATGACACTGGCCGAACTGGCGGCGCGGGTGAAGGATCATACCAGGATCGTCCGCGAATACCTGCTCGACGCCGATCTCGGCGGCCCCTTTGACATCGTGCTGTCTAATTCCTGCCTCGAGCATATATCGCCGTTCGGCCCGTCGCTTCGCGCACTGCATAAATTTTGTGCGCCGGACTGCCGCTTCGTGCATCTGGTCGATTTCGGCAGCCACCGCCCTGGTGAGAATCCGTTTCAGGACATCTACAACATCGACCGGGCGGCCTACGCCGAACAATACGGTCAGCTCATCAACCTGCTGCGACCTTCTGAAGTTCTGAAGGAGATGCGCGAAGCCGGGTTTGATGCAGGTTTCACGCCGTATTATTCAATGCCGGAAAACTTTACCGGGCCGCTCCACGCCTCCTGGTCGTCACGGTTTGCCGAGGATGAATTGTTCACCAAGGCCGGGATCATATTTGGTCCGTTGGGCGGACGGAATGACTGAGGGCGGCTGATGCCGGACAAGTTGGCAAACGAAAGTCGACTTGGATGGGAATTATCGAGAGTTACCCGTATCGGGAAAATGGCGTTCGTCATACAAATTCGATCGAGTTTCCTGATACTGCTTTATTATATGAATTTGGATAATTTGGAACGGGCTTGTAAAGCAAGAAAACGATTTGCGCATGCATTGATATAGAAGTGTCCTTTTACACCTTGAGTAAAAAGTCACCTTGAAAGTTACCATAGTCTATTTCAGTAAGTTGCGGCGGACTTGAGCACCCTATCAATTGATTGACAATCGAAACCGAGAATACCTTTATGCTAATATGAGAAAATTGATTTACGGAATTTTGGTAGCATACGCGGTACCTTTAATCGTGTTTTTGGGCGTTTTCCTGTCTGTGCCGAAATTATACGTTTGGCACGACATATATGCTTCCATTCCAGCGTTCGTTACTCGATATCCTCAGGCCACTGCATCCCGTAACGGCAATTTTGAGGCGGCGGCGAAATATTTGAACCGTCAGGCGAATATTGCCGAATTCCTAGGAATTAATTCCTACATGCGCCAGGATCTTCTCGATAGCACTCGACAGGTGATGAATCAGGCTCGCTATCGGGCTCACTATGTTGCGATCAAGGGTTGGCTGGAGCGGCTGAGCCACCTTGCCGACAACTACCTTGCGGCGCAAATTTATCTGGGTGAAGCGCAATCGGCTGCCGATCCGATGACTGCGAACGCAGGTCTGATCCGTGTGACTGAACTGGTGCCGGCACTCGACCGACCTTATAGACCCCTACTGGAGCAAGCTCTGCGCTATGGTCACGACGTTGAAATATTGGCGCTCTGCCGACGGTTCCTGGCGGCTCAAGCGGGCAATATCGAATCCTGGGTGTATAGAGATGCGACGTATGCAGGACAAGGTATCGGTAACTTTTATCTTGAGGTTGATGACGGCTCTGGTGGCACCCTGGTTTTGCCCCATTCCGGTTTCGTATTTGGAGAAGCCCGAGACTACGCGTTCGACCGCGCCGAATTACCAGCACAAGAAGTACTGCGTTTACATCTGCCCAGTCTTCCCGGATTGATCATGCGACTCGACGGCGTGGCGATCTCCGATGAAGATGGTGAGCGAAAGTATGGACCGGACGGGCTCAGGCTACATTCTCGACACGGATACTTCATTGACGCAGCAACGGTTTTGATTGGCACCTGGCGTGGGGATGTGGTGACCCTGTTTCCACGCCAGGGAAGTTTCCCTGCTGCCGACAGGATCGTGCTTCGTCTGGCATTCCGACGGCCGGCGCTAGTTGATCACGAAGCCTGCCGATGAAACGAGTATCACAGCGGTCCGCAAGGCGACTGGCGTTCGTTCTGGTACCGTCGTTCTTCGTCGTATTAGTACTATTTGGACCGCTCTACGAAGTTCTCGCAACACACCTGGTGGGTGTTCGCAACCTGAGCGTTCCTTTGTGGGAAGCACCGCTCCGGCGAGTGGGTGATCAATATCTTCTCGGCCTATGGCGCTTCAAACTGGCGTTGTTTCCAGATCCCGGCCCGGGATTGCCGACGGTCCGACTGTACGTGCCCGAACAAAATCGACGTTTACTTCTCGTCAATCCGCCCGGTTCGATTCGACATTGGCGCGAGGCGCGACTCCAATATCCCGACGGTTCATTGGATAAAGTGCGTGTGCGTCTGCGCGGTGACAGCAATCCCCAGAATTACGCGTTTTCGAAAAAATCCTGGCGCGTCAAAACAAAGCGTAAAAATCTCTACAAGGATCGCCGGGTATACAACTATATCGTGCCCCAATTGCCCAACAGGATTGGTGAAGTTCTGGCCGCCGACCTCGCTCGCTGGTCGGGTGTTTTGACGCCAAATGTCCAACCTGTTGAACTCTATGTCAATGATGTCAGCCAAGGGATATATTTTGAAGTCGAACACATTAACGAAACGTTTCTGCGGGCCAGCGGTGTCATGCCAGTCAATCTTTACAAAGGTGACCGTGACCTCGATGGGCCGGCGGAACTCTTCGGTCTGTTTCACTCACCGGCGCTGTGGAAAAAAATAGCTGAAAATAACAAGTTGCCTGAACCTGACCGACGTGACCTCGAAAAATTCCTGGATTTGCTTCGCGCTGCGGGAAGTTCTGTAGACGACTTCGAGCGCTTGAAGCGGGCGGCGCCATTCGATTCCTGGGCACGTTTCGCAGCATTCCAGGTGCTGACTCAGAGTTGGCACAATGATTCCGAACACAACATGCGGCTCGTCGTCGACGACAAATCCGGAACGGTGACGCCTGTGGCCTGGGACGTTAACCCCTCATGGGATCATGGTGATTTCCGGCTGATACACGATAGTCATCCGCTTATGACACTTTACAAACGCAGCGCCCGGTTCGCGTTGACAGAGCTTCGCCATTTATACCGCCTGGCCCTGCAGGAGCGAGTACTCTCGGCGACAGTGGCGCGGCTCGATACTTTGGTGCCAGCCTATGCGAATTCCCTTGTTCGTGACGCCGGACAAATACAGCGTATTCCATTCTCCAAGGCAATCTCGCTGCTGGCGCATCCGACAAATGCGCTTGACGTGCTGGCGAAAATGCGCGTTCACCTGCTCGCCCTCGAACAATGGATTGGACGCCAACTGGAGGGCGCCCCGAATATTTCGTGGAGCCAGAACCGCGGGGACGTCTTTCAAATAGTTGTAAATGGCGTGCGCCCCGTCGATGGACTTGAGATCACATTGGCACCAGGCTCGCTCCGGCCCAACGAGTTTGCCCTCGACACTGATCGCGACAAAAAGTTTGGGCCCGGAGACCTCACCTTGCGGACGGCTGATCAGGATGGTCGGATCCGTTTTGATGCGGTGTGGCTCGCAAACCGTGAAATCAAGGCAATTTCCGGCGTGCACCAGGGCGCCAACACCCTCCAGAACACAGGCCTCAAAACTGTGCCGACGGTTTTTAACATTGTCGCCAGCGGCCCATTCAAAGTTTTGTCGGTGCACGCCCGCAACGCCCTCGACGGCAGCACCGCCGTGGCCCGGTTCCAGCGCGAAAGTCACGCAACGCGTAACATCACCGGCAATCCCGTTCTGGAGACCTCGACAGTACCTGAAACCTGGTCGGGGACCGTGCGAATTGAGGAGACAAAAATTGTGTCCCGAGCGGTGCATATTGAAGCCGGCACCCGTCTTGAGATCTCACCTGGTGCCAGTTTGGTGTTTCGCAAACAGCTCGTGGTCGCCGGCACGGAAGGGGCTCCCGTTGTCGTTCGTTCCGGAAACAATGAACCATTTGGAGTCTTTGCCGTGCACGGCCCTGGCACAGCGGGGTCAAGATTGCGTTACCTTGATATTGCCAATGGCAGCGGCACGAATGTCGATGGTACCAGCTATTCCGCGATGCTTTCGGTCGCCAGCACCAGGGACATCGTGATAGAAAACCTTCGCATGCAGAGCAACCACCGTACTGATGACATGCTGCACATCGTTTACGGTCGTGACATCGTTCTGCGCCACGCTGACCTCAGCGACGCCATCTCGGATGCGATTGACATAGACATCTCAAGTGTGCTGCTGGAAGATGTTCGCATCAGTCGGGCGGGTAATGACTGCATTGATCTGATGACTTCAACGGTAGTCGTTCGCAATGCCGAACTGACTACCTGTGGCGACAAAGGCCTGTCCATCGGCGAGGGTAGTCAGGCCGTGATTGAAAGTACTGCAATCAAAGACAGTAAAACAGGCATCCAGGTCAAGGATGGTGCATTCGCCTCGGCAAAAGGCGTCGAATTCGAATCCAATGTCATCCAGATCGACGCTTACCTCAAGAACTGGCGGTACGGCGCCGGGGGGCGAATCGAAGTTACCAACAGTCGTTTTGCTGTTGCGAACAAGGGCGTCAACAGCATAACAACTGATGCCTTGTCAAATGTCGTGATCACGAATTCGATCTTCGAAGGCAAGACGGTGAGCAAAGGACGAGTGCGTATTGACAGTCTCGAAACAGGGTTTCAGTGATGAATCGGACAATCCTCGCCAACGAGGTCTTCAGCCGCTACGAATTCAAATACCTGCTTTCCGCAGCCCTTAGCAGTCGCGTCCAGGAGGAGGTGAGTCATTTCATGCAAATCGACCACCACGCCAGGATAGCGGATGACAATCAATACCTGGTCCGCTCACTCTATTTCGATAACGCCAACACCACCAATTTTTATGAGAAGATCGATGGCGTACGGACCCGTCGGAAGTTTCGGCTGCGTACATATGTAAATACCGAAGAAGCCGATACGCCCGTGTTCCTGGAAGTCAAGGGGAGACACAACGAACGAACCTACAAAGAACGAGTAGCGCTTGACTGGCGGGATATTTCGTGGTGCACGGATGTGGCTCGCCATGCAGATTTGCAAAGCCGATACCAGGATACACCGTTGATCGAGGCTTTCGTTTTTGACGCCACACGGAGGAGGCTTCGACCCAGGCTGCTGGTCGATTACCTTCGCCGCCCCTACACCAGCCACTACGACACGAATTTTCGTGTCACATTCGACGCGGCCATAAAGACCGCCCCGGCGACCGGACTTTTCCCCAACGCCCCGAATCAATTTCGCGCCTGTGTGGCTGGATGGACAGTGCTGGAGATAAAGTTTGATAGGCGCATCCCGGCGTGGTTTCACCGTATTCTACAGGTCAACAATATGCGTCGCCTGTCGATATCCAAATTCGTCGTCGGAATGAAAACCTGTAAACTCGCCAACGACTTGTCCTAGATTCAAGAAAGAAATGCAGCCAATGGTTCAGGATCAAATCGTACAACAAATTCAGGCAACTGCCTTCATTTACGGACCCTTCGATATATTGCTCAATCTGGCCCTTGCGAGCGTGCTGGGGCTTTTTATCAGCGCGATATACAAGCGTACTCACAAAGGACTCAGCTATTCGCAATCGTTCATGTTGACGATTGTTTTTGTGACGGTCATCGTGGCCATGGTAATAATGGTCATCGGCAACAATCTTGCTCGCGCATTTGCTTTGGTTGGTGCCTTGTCGATTATCCGCTTTCGTACCGTGGTCAAAGACACCAAGGACACAGCATTTATCTTTCTCGCCCTCGGTGCCGGCATGGCAGCGGGGACGTCGAGTTATTTCCTGGCGATCGCCGGTTCGGTTGTGATTTCGACCTTGGCCTATGTTCTGCATCTGATCAATTATGGATCGCTTTACAAAAGCGAATTCCTGCTGCGCTTTCGCGCCCGGAAGGGTACCTCCGAGGCTTATGACGCTGTTATCGCAGCCCACGCTCGATCATCTAGCCTGCTACACGTAGAGCCTTCGGGTGACGAACACCAGACAACGATAATGACCTTTGACATCCTGTTGCATGAGGACTCTGACCCTGAAGTCATAAGTCGAGAAGTCGCTGCTCTGGACGGGGTCAGTGAAGTCACTTTGATTGCTTCCAAGGCTGATGTCGACTATTGATCCAGCTTCAAGAAGCAGACATACATTTTGAGCGGCGGATGTTTTACAAATTTGCACCGGGGACCTGAATGACCCGCCACCTCCTCGTCGCGATATCTCCGCACGGCCTCGGCCATGCCATGCCGACCGTCGCCGTGCTCAACGCGCTGCGCCACGTATTGCCGGAGCTTAGCCTGACCCTGATGACGCGATTGCCGCGTGCGGCCTTTGTCGAGCGCTTGCAGGGACCGTTCGAGATAATTGATCATGGTGCCGAGTTCGGCATGCACATGGACGGCCCGCTCGACGTCAAGGTGCAGGCCAGCGCTGAGGGCTACGCTGCGCTCATCGAAGATTGGGATAATCTGGTCGCGCAGGAGGCCGACGTCATTCGCCGCGCAACACCAGATCTCGTGCTCAGCAATATCTCCTTCCTCGCCATCGCAGGCGCGAAGGCGGCGGGTGTTCCCGTGGCCGCGTTGTGTTCGTTCAACTGGCTCGACGTGTTTGGTGCTTATTGCGGCGACCTGACCGGGGCACCGGCGATTATGGAGCACTTGCAAGGGGCCTATGCCGGGGCTGACATCTTCCTGCGCGCCTCGCCCGGCACAGCGATGGATGAGCTCACCAATACCCGCGTCATCGGTCCCATCGGCAGCGTCGGGACGGCGCGCCGCGACGCCATCGACAAGGAACTCCAACTATCGTCTTCGCAGCGTCTGGTGATTGCCGATCTCGGCGGCATCGCCGGAGGCGACCTCGCCGACCGGTTGCCCGTCGTCGACAAGGTGCACTGGTTGTTGCCAGGTGCGGTGCCCGACCAGCGGGCCGACATCAGTTCGACGTCCACGCCGGCCATGCCCTATATCGACGTGCTGGCCTCAGCCGACGCCGTCGTCACCAAGCCGGGCTACGGCACCTTCATCGAAGCCGCTGCAAACGCCACGCGTGTTTTGTACGCTGCGCGCGGGGTGTGGCCTGAAGAGCCTCATATGTGTCCGTGGATCAATGACCAGGCCTGCGCTGCAGAAATTTCCAGATCATCCCTGGAAGGGGGCACGTTCGTTGACGACCTGCAAGCGTTGCTGGCCCGCCGCATGGCTACAGCGGTCTCCCCCGCCGGAAACGAACAGGCGGCAAAGGTGCTTCGCAAAATGCTGGAGGTTTAAGTATCTTTGCATCTTTCGCGGCCAATGATAGACAAGGCTGTCTTTTTGTTTGAAAGGGTTGGTTTGTGCGAATTCTGGTGACCGGCGGAGCCGGCTATATCGGCTGTCAGATTGTGTTGCGGCTAGGCGAAGCGGGGCACGAGGTGACCAGTTTCGACAATCTCTCCAGCGGCCATCGCGAGATGCTGCCAGGCGGCGAATTTATTCTCGGCGATATTCGCGATCCGCAGGCCCTCGCCGACGCCCTCGAACAATCGCAGGCCGAGGCGGTCTTTCATATGGCAGCGTCATCAGATTTGCGCGAATCAATCATCGATCCGGTGAAATACTACGCCAACAACGTCACTGGCACACTCAATGTCATCCAGGCCTGCGTCACCGCACGGGTGCGGCATCTGGTGTTCGCCTCTAGTGCAGCAGTCTACGGCATCCCGAACAGCCAGGCCGTCGCCGAGGACGCGCCCTTGCAGCCCATCAGCCCGTATGGCCGGTCGAAATTAATCGGCGAGCAAATGTTGGCGGATTGTGCGGCAGCGGCGGATCTGGGCTATGTCGCGCTACGGTTTTTTAATGTCGCGGGCGCAGATGTCGAGGGCCGTTGCGGTGAAGCCCTGCCCGACGCCTGGCACCTGATCAAGGTCGCCTGCCAGACCGCCGTCGGTCTGCGCGACGACATCACGATTTATGGCACCGACTATCCCACCGAAGACGGCACCTGCGTGCGCGATTATGTCCATGTCGACGACGTCGCCCAGGCTCATATCAAAGCGCTGGATTATCTGGTTGCCGGCGGCGCGCCGGTTAATATGAACGTCGGCTACGGGCATGGCACCAGCGTTCGTCAAATTGTCGATATGATAGCCCGGCTATCGCCGCGCGATTTCGCCATTCATACCGACGCAGGCCGCGAAGGTGACCCACCCTACTTGGTCTCTAACGCCGATGAAATTCGGCACCTGATTGGCTGGAAACCGCAGTACGATGACCTGGAAGTCATTGTCCGCTCGGCCCTGGCCTGGGAGCAGAAGATGGCTGAAAATGTCAGGAAAACCGGGTGATTGAAACTTCCGCCCAACCTCTGAGAATTTCGATAGATGCTGTTGACGATTCAAACTGTGCGTCAGGTTTCTGGTCGACTGCTTTCTGGGAGGATTGAAATTGGCGACGAAATTGTTGTCTCGCCGATCAATCAGCGTGCAATCATTTTTGGCGTTGATGGCACGAACGACAATTTGACCCTACATTTTGACCGAGATGTCCAGGTCAGCCCCAACTGCCTGATCAGTCACGTTCACTCTATGCCGATTGAGACCGATGTATTTTTGGTAGAAATAGATGAGAACCCTTCTGTCGCGCTGAAAGAAGACCACGAACTGGAGGCAGAATTTGTTTTTGGCCTGGCCAAGGTCACGATGCAATCGCTCAAACTCATCAATGAAGGCGAACCTGTCGGGAACGCCGTATTTCGCGCGCCGCGATTGCTGGCACTGGATTTGTTTGACCAAAATCCGGAAACTGGAACAGTCCGGCTTCTGGACAACGGTGTCGAGGTTGCCAAAGGCCGCGTCAGCATGGACGGCTATGCCGATCAACGCGCCCTGGTGACGGCCCGGGCGACGAATATCACACGGGTCGATCATCGCGTCACTTCACAACACAGAACCGAACGATACAAGCATCAAGGGGCCGTCATCTGGTTGACGGGATTGTCAGGCTCCGGAAAATCCACGCTTGCCGTCGAACTTGAGAAAGAACTCTTCAATCGTGATCGTTTGGCCTACGTTCTGGATGGCGACAATATTCGACATGGGTTAAACGCTAATCTTGGATTTTCGCCGGAGGATCGCTCGGAAAACATCCGAAGAGTTGGTGAAGTTGCAGCCCTGTTTTCGCGTGCCGGCTTTATTACAATTAGTGCATTTATCTCGCCTTATCGGTCGGACCGCGCCCGTGCTCGTACAGCCGCCGGCGAGGGTTTTCACGAGGTCTATGTCAGCGCAGATCTAAGTGTTTGCGAGCAACGCGATCCCAAAGGACTTTACAAGCGTGCACGGGCCGGCGAGATTCCTGACTTTACCGGCATCTCAGCTCCTTACGAGCCACCAGAATCTGCCGAGCTGGTCATCGACACGGAAAATCTGGGTATAGAAGAATGTGTGAAAATGATGGCTGAATACGTCGAGCGCGTTACCATGCCCGATCACGAATAATCATGGACGACAACTAAATGCGCAAAGGTATCATACGGCTGGCGGACAGGGGAGCAGATTGGCGCCTTCGACAACGGCTGTCTGCAAACAATTCCTGCCAATTTACGACAAACCGCTGATTTACTATCCGATGTCTGTATTGATGCTTTCCGGCATTCGGGACGTTTTGATTATCTCCACCCCGCGAGACCTGCCCCGTTTCGAGGAGCTGTTCGGCGATGGTTCAAAACTCGGGATGTCGTTTTCCTATGCCGTGCAGACTGCACCGCGCGGTATCGCGGATGCCTTTCTGGTCGGTGAAGACTTTGTCGCCGACGCGCCTGTAACATTGGTGCTGGGCGACAATATTTTGTTCGGCGGCAATTTGACCGCGCGGTTGATGGCCGCGGGAGAACAAACCACCGGTGCCACTGTATTCGCTTATCCGGTGTCCGACCCCGAACGCTATGGCGTGGTCGAGGTAGACGCTTCTGGCAACGCATTGTCGATTGAAGAAAAGCTTGTGAACCCGAAGAGCAATCTCGTCGTCACGGGCCTATATTATTACGACAACGATATTGTCGACATCGCCAAGTCGATCAAACCTTCTGCGCGTGGAGAGCTTGAAATCACGGACGTCAACAACATCTATCTGGAACGCGGACAGTTGCTGGCCGAGATGTTGGGACGCGGCATTGCCTGGCTCGATGCCGGCACCGAGCAATCGCTTTTGGAGGCGGCAAATTTTGTCTCAACGATTGAACGCCGACAAGGCTTGAGAATAGCCTGCCTGGAAGAAATTGCCTGGCGAAAAGGTTGGATCAACGAAGAGGAAATGCTCGCTTTGGCACACGGACTGGCGGGCTCCATTTACGGCGACTATATTTCGCAATTGCTAAAAGATGCCAGCGACTGAAGCGACGACGAGTATTCTTGCTTTTTCAACAACACTTACCAAGACGCGACGACTGGAAAAGTACAACCGACTGGTGATCCAGAGAACTTTTGAAGCATTTCGGTAGATCAATTCACTTCAAATAATCAAGAGTGCTAGATACTCACCTTTGTAATTCCACTATCACAGACCTAAAATTCCGCGTCGAAATCAATATATCCGGCCGGTGTGGCACTTGACTGGTCGATGTAGACTGCGGTCGGCTCGCAAAACAGGTCCAAAGACGTGGAAATGTCGACGTGGATCAGGGTGCCTTGCGAGCGCTAGATTGATGATCCATGATAATATTGTTTAGCGACTGGCCGCAGTCCAGTCATCCCGGCATAAGCCCATTATCACGAGATCGGTGGGTTCGGCGTCCAGAATATAGTGCCGTGGCAGCATTGCCTCTTTGGTCCAGCCTGCCTTGAGAAAGGCACGCTCGCTACCGGCGTTTGGCGCATAGAGACTGGCAGTGACCTTATTGAGGTCCTGCTCGCTGAAGGCATAGTCGGTCACACAGCGAATTGCCTCGCTGCCATATCCACCGCGCCAAAAGTCGCGATCACCAATGAACAAACTGACTTCAGCGAGTTTGTGGGCGGCACGCATCGGCCCCAGTTTGATATTGCCGATGTGATGGCCGTCTTCTTTACGGCAAATTGCGAAAAGAAATTCGTCTGCCGAGATCGCTTTGGCGCGGATAAAATCACGGATGTTCTCAATTGTCTGATCTGCATGACGGGTTTCGAGATATTGATTTACCTCTGGATCCGCCAGCCACGCACAATAAGTTTCGCTGGCGTCCTCTACCTCGACCGCACGCAACGTCAATCGATCGGAATATTGGGTTGAGGGTATCGGCATGATCAATCCAGTGTTTTCATAGAAAGTTCAATTTTCTCTCAGACATTTGTCGGATTATTGCATCACCACAATCGTCAAGCAGCGCGCCATGGTCCCGTCGGCTGCAATGGCGCGGCAATTAAAAGATCGCCAGGTTAGTTTATCCGGTATCCCGGCAGATTTATCCATCGGATATTTCGGCGAATGGTTTGTCCTCTTCCGATGGGGGACCGCACCGTCGTTTGTCAGACCTGCGGTGACCGTCAAAAGTCAATCAATATCGCTGCCTTCAAATTCAGCACCAAAACCGATACCCCGGAGCGATTGGTGCCGTTTGTCCCGGGTTGTCAGGTTCCGAATTTTCTCTATTTCAACGTCGGCGAGGGGATAGCAGATCAGGCGTCGTTCTTCACCCGGATATCAGGCGCGTTCATCAACGTACTTGTGCAAACATTGCGAAAGATCACGTCGATTCCATCTCCCTGGTTTCGTCGGATTTGACCTTCTCTGATCGCGCAGTTCCAAGGCAGAAATCTAGAAATGATCTCCAAGCCACGGAATTCTTGAAACGACCTGCGCTGCCATTTCTGTCGGTGGTAATTCAAGTGAGGCGTCCAGCACCAGATCAGGTTTTGTGGGCTTATGCGCGACAATGTCTATTCCAACGACATCACTCATTTTACCGATTTTTGCCTGCGCATACAATTGCTTAGCATCCCTGGCAACAACCAGTTCAAGTGGCGCTTCGAGAAAGACCTCGAAGTATTTCGCCAAAACTTCACGGTTGGAGGCCAAAAGCTCCTTATTGTTATACACTGCCGCTACAATGACGATCAGCCCCTGATCAGTGAGCGCCCGAGCTAGTCCCTGAAGGCGATAAAACTGGACGATCCGGTCCTCTTCACTATGACTGAGGTCGTTCCCCGCCGCCGATCTCACGACATCTCCATCCAGCACGACAAGGCCGGGAAACTTTGGTCGGATCAGTTGATCAAGGGCCTCACACAAAGTGGACTTTCCAACACCGGAAAGTCCTGTCAGCCAAATTATCATTGCAATTTCTGATCCTGGAAAAATTTACGTGTTTACTAAATCGTCTTGACTGGTTCACAAGAGAATTCCGCGACGCCGAGCACTTCTATCACCCTGGAAATTACGCGGTCAAGTGAATACGCCGGAAATACATTTTTGCGGCGGACGAGGGGAACACGGGGGTTCCTTAAGCTCGCAACGTTCGGTTAATCAGAACTACAGCCTGATACTATCCAGTAAAATTCCATCGAAAAATGCCCTTTTTATTGACAATTCAAGCATTTGATAATAAACGATTAAATCGTTAACCTGTTTGCTACCATTACCCTATTCGATTTTTTCCAGGATTTTCATGAAGGCACATAAAACGTCGCGACAAAAAGGAGAAACTTTCGGTACCTATGTGCGCCGAATGCGTATTGGGCGAGGCCTTGGGCAACGGGAGTTGGCAAGAATAATCGATGTATCAGCGCCTTACCTGAACGACATTGAGAAGAACAAGAGAGCTGCTCCAAGGGTCGAAGTGATCAATGCGCTGGCCAAAGCCCTGGATGCAGATCCTGAGGCGATCAACGACCTGGCGGGAAATTCGAAAAATGCGTTGCCGCCAGATATCATCGAGTTTGTTCAGTCTAAACCTGAGTTGACGTCGTTAATTCGCATGATCAAAAACTACGGATTTACAGATGCCGAAATATCTGAGTTGGGAAAAAGTATGATTTCGTCGAAAGTTAAAGCTGTCATCATCGCGGCGGGCCTGGGAAGTCGATTGAAGGGTTTTACCGAGGACTTGCCGAAATGCATGTTGAAATTTGGTGACAAAACTCTCCTCGAAAGGCAATTAGGCGCTTTTCGAGCCAACGGCATAATCGACATATCGGTCGTCCGCGGGTACAAAAAAGAAAAAATCGATTACGAAGGTCTGCGTTATTTCGAGAACCCGGAATTTGAGAGCAATAATATCCTTAATTCCTTGTTTTATGCCGAAGAAGCGCTGAACGGGAACGTAGTTATTTCCTATTCGGACATTCTGTTTGAAGAATCGGTGGTCAAACGGCTATTGGAATCTGATGCGGATATTTCCATTGTCGTCGATATTGACTGGCGTGGCTATTACGAAGGGCGTGAAGAACACCCGTTGGAAGAGGCCGAAAACGTCATTTTTGACGCAAATAATGAAGTCACAGACATTGGCAAAATATTCACCGAGAAGGACGACGTTTTTGGTGAATTTATTGGCATGCTGAAGCTGTCACCGCGTGGCGCCGAAATATTTTCCCGCCATTTTCATCGCGCCAAGGAATTGTATTGGGACCGTCAGTTCCAACGCGCCAAAACCTTCCAGAAAGCCTATATCACAGACATGGTTCAGGAAATGGTCGATCTCGGCGTGCCCATCCATTGCGTCATTATTGAACGTGGCTGGAAGGAAATCGACACTGTCGAAGATTATCAAAAAGCCTTGTCCGAGTTCGCCGACGACGCTGAGCAATGACGGCTCTATCAGACCAGCATTCATGCCAACCGCTCTGTTCAGTCTGCCCAGCAAATTCCAGATGGCGGACAAGCACCTGATAATGAGACGTTTGGTAGAAAAAATTCACAAAATACTTCGCTCATTCGACACAAACTACAACCATGCCAATGGAGAAATCTTATGACAAAACTCAAGCAAATGTTCCTGGCAGTCTTATTCTCTAGCCTGCTAGTTTTACCTTTTCACATCGCCTTGGCCGAAGAAGCCAAACTCAATATGGTGTTTGTACCGGCCAGTGAAAAAGGAGACGACAATGACTATGTCAACCTGATCAAGATCATTGAAAAACTAGCCGAAGTATCAATCACGCCGATCCGCGTAACTGACTACAATGCAGCAGTTGAAGCCATGCGCGCAGGCCGCGCTCATATAGCCTGGTACGGCGGCAAGACTTATATTCAAGCAGCTGAAATGGCTGGTGCCGAAGCGTTCGCCGCAGGCGTCCGCAAAGGCGAGACAAATGCCAACTATTTTGCCTATTTTGTCGTTCCTGCAGACAGTCCTCTTAAGAACTTGAATGACACAAAGGGAAAAACTCTAGCGCTAAACAATATCGGTTCCACGAGTGGCGATCTAATTCCTCAAGTGGAACTGGTCAAGATTGGGTTATCGACAAAGAAAGATTTTAAGAAGGTTTTTTATGCTGGCAGTCACGATGCCTGTCTTTTAGCCGCACTCAATAAACAGGTCGATGTTTGTGGAATGAGTTCGCGCAATTTTGATGCACGCGTTGCTGACAAAACCATCAAACTGGAACAGGTACGTATCATACATCGTTCAAGCCCTGTGCCGCCGCCGCCGCTTGCCTATTCAAAATCGTTGTCGCTGGAACTTCGCAACAGGATAAAAAAAGCAACGCTGGAAGCACACAAGCATGGCCGCATAGGCGGATATGGCGGTGAAATGTCCCATTACATTGAGGTGACGGATTCTGACTATGATCCTTTACGAGAAGTGGATCGATTGCTCCGTGATAAGTAACAACTCTGATTAGTTTGGTGGTGGAACAACCTATGTTGCTTGAGATAAATGGCCTGACGAAATCCTTCGCCGACGGTACGCGTGCCTTACGGGGTGTCGACCTGTCGGTGAAGGAAGGAGAATTCTTGGTTGTGCTTGGCCCGAGCGGCTCTGGGAAGACTTCACTGATGAGAAGTATTAATGGACTGGTTCAGCCCGACGAAGGCGAGATACATTTTGAGGGTCAGTTGGTAACGCCAGCGACGCTTCCAGACCTGCGTCAGAAAACAGGGATGGTTTTTCAGGATTTCAATCTGGTGAACAATCTTTCGTCCCTAAACAATGTACTGACCGGTTTGCTCGGGTCGAGCAACAAATTACTGTCGCTGCTCTACTTGTTTTCTCGGGAACAAAAGCTCCAGGCTCTGAGTTGCCTTGAACGTGTGGGTCTACTAAATAAAGCTTACGCCCGTGCTGACCATCTTTCTGGCGGGCAGAAACAACGCGTTGGGATTGCCCGAGCGATTGTCAACAATCCCGTCCTGCTATTGGCTGACGAGCCCGTCGCCAGTCTTGATCCAATAATCTCTCATACAATTTTGTCATTGATCCGGAACATCGGAATCGAAACTGGCAAAACAGTGATCTGCAATCTCCACCAGGTTGATCTGGCCTTGAAGTATGCAGACAGAATTGTTGGTCTTTCCGGTGGAAAAATCGTGCTCGACGCTGCAACTACGGACGTGGACGAAGCTTTTATTCGCAACATCTATCATGGTCACGACCGGGGAATCTTTTTTCAAAACATGGCTTTGAATACCGGAGACAAATAGTGATTGACCAGATTTCCGGGACACATAGCACGCCATCATCTGGCGTGTTGACAGTGGTTGCCGCGCCGGCGAGTGATCATGACGAAGGATTGGATTTGAAAGGTTTGGTCGATTACCTTTCGGCGCGAACTGGCATTCCCATCAATTTGCACCAGTGCAAGGATTACAAGGAAGCAATAACTTCGCTGGTCAGCGGGACCGCGCAAATTGGATGGCTAGGGCCCTTCGCCTACAAAGAAGCCGCCAGCCAAGATGCCGGGATCGAGGCCTTTGCTGTCGGCGTGCCGAGGGGCAAGAAGACGCCGAACTATCATTCTCTGTTTATCGTTCGCCAAGAATCCGAGATTAATCTACTCGTCGATGTGCGTCATTCGTCAATCGCATTGGGAGACGACTATTCCGCAAGCGGCTTTGAAGTGCCGAAACGCGAACTTGCGGAGGTCGGAATTCCGATCGAGACCGAAGCCAACTTCAAAGAAATCGTTCGCGTAGATAACCATGACGAGGCTATTCGGGCCATGATCGAGGGTCGTGTCGATGTTGCACCTGTAAGTTCGATCAATCTCGAGGAGCTAGTGGCGAGTGGCAAGGTCGACCCCGCAGACTTCAAAATTATTCATCAATCTTCTGACATATCTGGCGCGCCTCTGGTTTATACGCATGGCATGGCACCCGACCTGATAGAACAGATAAAGACATTGGTTCTCGACGCGCACAACCATATAAATGTCGGTGGTTATGGCGGTTTGCTGGAACGCTATGTGGACCCCGTCATCAGCCAGCAGAATTTTCTGGAATCGTACATTAAAGCGCAGTGGGGATGGCGGTCTTACGCTGTGATCGCAACTTTCCTTGCGGTTGTCGGCGCGACTGTGGTCGATTTGGAAATCGACTTCGCTCAGTTGATCACGGACACATTCAAATACTTGACGGATGTAGTGGGCCGAATGATGCCGCCTGACTTCTCGAAGTTCGACGCGTTGGCGTTGTCCATGCTGGAGACCATCGAAATAGCACTGTTGGGCACACTTCTGGCGATTATACTGTCCATCCCGGTCGGACTGTTTTCGGCCCGCAATCTCGCACCAAATTATTTTGTGTTTATAATTGCGCGTACAATAACTGTATTTTTTCGCGCTATTCCAGAGTTCATTATGGCAATGATTCTGGTGATCGCGATTGGATTCGGCGCCATGCCGGCGGTTATTGCCCTCGGTTTCCATACTATGGGATTCCTGGCCAAATTTTATGCAGAAGCGATTGAGCAAATTAACGACGGACCGGTGCAGGCGCTCAAGGCTTCGGGAGCGTCGAGGACCCAGGTTTTAGCGTTTGCCATTGTACCCCAGATCATGCCGTCGTTCGTTGGCAACAATCTCTATATTTTTGACCGAAATATCCGGATGGCCACGATGTTGGGAATTGTTGGTGCGGGCGGCATTGGGTACGAACTACAGTCGGCTTTTAGGATGTTCGAGTATCAACGCGTCTCGGCAATTATTGCTTTGATATTTGCGACAATTTTCGTCATCGACATGATCTCCTCCTACATTCGTTCAAAAGTAGCTTGATCGAACAACTTGCCCTCACGGTGCGCCAGCCAAGACGGACCGCTGCGCCTTCCCTGTCACGCGATTAGTCGGTCGCAGAGCGGTGTTCTGAAATCGCTTTCGGAAGAATTTCTGGCGTCCAGTTTTTCGCCCGGTAAACTAGAAGCGCTATCCATTCGTAAATGACAGCTTCAAGCGCAGAGTTCATGATTTTTGGAAATGGATTGAAATCAAATTTCTGCCGACCGTAGGTCAGATAGTCAATGGGATATGGCACGACTGGAATGCCACAAGCACGAAAGCACCCAACGGCTCTCGGCATATGGCGGGCGGAGGTCACTAGTAACCAGGTGGCGTCATCCCTTTCTCCAACGAGTTGACGAAAAGCAACCGCATTTTCGTGTGTATTTCCGGATGCGGTATCAAATATCACATCATCACTTGGCAAACCCATCATAGCCAGTGCCTCTGCGGAAACTTCCGATTCCGATTTCGGCGCTTTCTTGACGCTGCTGGCCCCTCCGAGATGAAATTTTCGAGCGTCGGGAAACCGTCTGGCAAGATCAACAAAATGTACAAGCCTCTCGCAGTTTTCACTCAAACTGACTGTGTTCCTGGCTGCAGTCATGCCAGGGTTTACAGCGCCCCCTAAAACAATGATGCCATCGATTTTTTCTGGCAAGGGATCAGGTCTCGAATATCTGTTTTCGAGTGGAACAAGCAATATTCGAGCCCAGGACGGCAACCGTAAAATAAAAAACAGTAAACATGCTAATGTCACCAAGTACATACCTTCCCTATGCCATGGACTCCACAGCAATAAAGTGCCAATCAGCAAAATCTGAGGAGGAAATTGCAATGGATTTAGCATTTTTACTATGCGGCGCCAGTACGGAGTTCCCATGATACCCTTGCAAGAAAATTAAATTTTGGTGGACAATTGATACAAAAATCAGTTCTCTGCCAATACATCAATATTGACAGAGAACGAAAAAAAGTAGAACTTCATAAATTCGCAGGACGAATGCTACCTGATTTGGCGCGCGATTTTTGAGCTGGTGGAATTTCACCCGGCCTGCGGCAGTATGCGAATTTTATATTTTTGGACACTGATTTTCAAGTGAATCGCATGCAAGCGAACTATAGTTGCCCGCCTCAGTTGCCCGCCTCAAAATTTGATTTTTGACCTCCACTATCGGCGGGTCAACATCGAAACCGACACGTCAACATAAATCACAGCATCAGGTCCGAGGTCGCAAATTCATGCTGGAAAAACGAATTCAACTGGGGACATCGTGAAAGTTTCTTTCGAACAAATTCGGAATTGCAGACAAATTACGCCTGACAACGCTTCTTTCCTAAGCCGGATATTTTTTGTTCCGGCAGGACTTCCATTTTCGTATTTCTGCCTTCGTTTCGGGATTGGAGCGAATACTGCGACCCTCACTCGTGGCGTGATTGGGGTGACGGGCATATTCATGCTGTGTACCCCTGTTGCCGAAATATTCTATATCGGGCTTTTTCTGTGGTACCTGGGAACTGTACTTGACCGCGCGGATGGCGATGTCGCTCGCATGACGGATAGTGGCTCTCACGCAGGAAAGTGTCTCGACGGGATCACTGATCTCACTTTTGAAATCCCGGTGGTTTTTGCTATTGCCTGCCATGTCTGGTTTTTGGACGAATCTCAGGGTGGCTTGTTGATTGCCGCAGGACTGTCACTGTTCGCGTGCTCGCTCTGGCGAATAGTTGTTTTTCGAGCGGCTTTGGCGACAAAAAATGTTGAGATTGCTCAAGGTTTGAATAATGGCGAACCGAGAAGGGCAGAACATCCGAGAATAGACGCCTTTTTGCGTAAAACATTGTTACTCGACGAATTCGTCGAAAAGCGACTGGCTTTTTATCTGTGGGACCTTCGCCTCGGACTGATACTGCCGCTGGCAATTTTTGAAGGCTTAACTCTTTATGTGTATGCGATGGCCGCAATCGATATCCTGGCGATGATCGCTGTTATTGTTTTCAGATTGTTAAGGCTATTTGCCAATGACGACGTCCATAAGAAAAGTGCTACTGCAACAACTTAGTTCGACCGCGGTGGGCTGGAACAGAATCGCGATCGCGGTTTCAGGACGAGACCGGCGACTTCAACTCCCGCAAGAAAAACGAATTTCGAGAACGGGGTTCAGCGTCTTCAGTTACTGAAGCGCAACGATGCTTTGTCGCTGCAAGAAAAATTCTACTGAAAGCTGGTCCGACATTGGCCACCTGAGGCGAAATGTCGCATTGCTATCGGGTGCGTCGTTGGGTCCACAATGCCGACGATCGATTTGGGGTCATCTGTTGATCCACAAATTTTGCACCAGGTAGCTGACCTTTGATTCCTGGCTACCGTTTTTTGCTTTCTACGGAAAGGCACCAGTCAATGAGTAATGCTGTCGATCAAGACTCCACTGTCATCGAAGGCAAAAGTGATGACGACTTGCTTTGCTATTGCGACGGCATGGGCCCGGACGGCGACGGACTTTCGCTGGAGCGCTTTGAGACAGAAGTCTGGAACTATCCCGAGCTTGAATTTGACAGCATGCTCGATCAACTCAACATAGGCAAGAAGTGTACGGCTTGCCTGATCAACGTGGAATCAAGATATTACCGGGCATTACAGAACCGCCCGGCAAACTACGTCTCACCGAACCAACCTGAAAAATCGAGCCGGCCAACGACGCATCCAGATGAGCCAAAGTCTCTCAAACAAAAGATCTACGGCCTCATTGACGACGTCGCGCCGGAACAACCCATCACCCGGCTATCGGTCGTCCCCTGTGTTTCCGGCAAGGGCGTGCGCACAGTACTGACGCTGTCCAACTGCTATCCGGAAAAAATTGGCCCCGAGGTTCCGACCTATCGGTATGAGCTCAAACACCGGGATTCCACGGGAAAGCTGACAAGTGAACAAAGCTTCGAATTGCCCGCCGGTGAAAGCCGTGACGTAGAAGTCGGCCCTTCCGCTGATGGCGAGAGCATCGTCAGCGGCAGCACCTGGGTTCATCAGACGCCACTGGCTCCGGGATACGCTGGCAGCACCCGGCCTCACTTTAAGCTGGTGTCTGCCGGGGGCATCTCGGCCGTTCACTCGCAGGTCAAAAATTCCCGCGTCAGCAGCCAGGTCCTGGCGCGAGCCAATCGGACCGAACACCATTTGATTCACGCCGTCAATCTGGAAGATCAGCCCAACGCCATGTCGCTTCGGATCTGGCCGCTTGACGGTGACGAGGCGAAAGCCGAGGTGGTCGAACACGTGGTGCCGCCGTTCGGTTCGATGATTATTGAAATACCGGATGTCGTTCCTGAAGATCAGACTCTGTACAAATTTGAACTCTCGTCGTCCTTGCAGCGTCGAAGTCACATCATGATCGCGGATGCCGACTACGGCATGATGTCCGCCGATCATTTTTAGGAGGGCGTTATGGCAAACTATCATTATTTCGTTCCGTTTCTCGTTCCGGCGCCGCCGCCCGGCTTTACCAACAACCAGATCATTCCGCTGGAGGGTTTGAGATCGCTTCTTGATGGGCTCAACGCCCGTATCGAAGTGCGCCGCGAACTGATTTTCGACGGCGCCATTGTCCAATCCTGGGATGATCGACTGGTTCTGGAGAACGATGTCTGGACCGAAACGGGTGCCGAACGGTTTTCACTCGAGCCGCACGCGGACGCAGACTGGCAGGGCGGGAGCAAAATCGCCTACCTCGAAACGCGCATGACCGTTGACGGCGCAATGGTAAGCCAACTGCGGGAGCCAGGTTTCTACACCATATTCTCAGGGCCCGACCGCAAGACCTTCCTCAGCGACAGCAGTCAGAAGGTTGCGCATCCGGCGGTCATCAACCAGGTCGCTGCGTTTGGGCAGTGGATGGAGGGTTACCCGTCGTGTGTCGTTGATCCGGACCACGATGCCGGTGAATCGATTGTCTTCATTAACCCCTACGAACGCCCGGCCCTGGCGACAGTAAACTTTGACGGACTGGAAACTCAGGCCCGCGTCCGTCTGGCCCCCTTTACGGCGCAACGCGTGTCAATCGCCGACATAATTACTGACGCGCCCAAACCCTGGACCGGTCAGATTTATGTTCACGGCCCACGACGTGTCGTCACGTTCTTCATGAAGCATTCCCTGAGCGATCCGTCCCGCGTCAACACACTGGAACACACAGATGTTTTCCGGGGTGAACGACTGTGGCGACCTCTGACCCAGGCGATGCACTGGAAACATCGAACCAAACTTGGTGTGCACAAAGTATAGCGCCTTATTGAGGACTCTTGCGGAAACGCTAGATATATTTAGTCCTTGAAGGTGGACCGGCTGGACCGGTCCACCTTTTGGGCATCCACCACCCTCCTTCAGAACTGATAGCATGATAGATTTTGAAATTGCTGGCCGCGCGGTTGGCGAGGACGCTCCTCCATTGGTAATTGCCGAGGTCGGCATCAACCACGAAGGCGATGTCGAGAAGGCCTTCGCCTGCGTTGATGCAGCGGCCCGGGCCGGTGCCGAAGTGGTCAAGTTTCAGTGCCATATTACGGCAGAGGAAATGGTCCCGACCGACATCAAACCGGGAAATTCCGATGATCGAATCTGGGATATCATCGACCGCTGTGTTCTCGACGAAGATGAAGAGCGCCGCGTTCAGGCCTATTGTGCCGAGCACAACATCGTCTACATGTCGACGCCGTTTTCGCGCGCCGCCGCTGATCGCCTCGAGGACATGAACGTCCCGGCCTACAAGATCGGCTCCGGCGAATGCAACGCCTTGCCCTTGCTTGACCATATCGCCTCGTTTGGCAAACCCATCATTCTGTCGACCGGCATGAACGATCTTCAGTCGGTGAAGAAATCAGTTGAAGTTATTCGCCGTCACAACACCCCGCTGGCCCTTTTGCATTGCACCAGCATGTACCCGACGCCTTACGACAAGGTGCGCTTAGGTGCGATCAGCGAATTGCGCGAGACCTTCCCCGACCTGCCGATCGGTTTGTCCGATCATTCGCTCGGCAACTGGACCTGTTTCGGCGCCGTTTCACTGGGCGCCTCTTTGCTCGAGAAGCACTTTACGCCGGATCGAAACTGGCAAGGTCCCGACATCGAAATTTCAATCACACCGGATGAACTGAGTGACTTGATCTCGGGCTCCAAAGCCGTCTGGGAAGCCAGTGGCGGCAGCAAAACGATCCTTCCCGAAGAACAGGTCACCATCGATTTCGCTTATGCGACTGTCGTTACTATCGCGCCGATCAAAGCGGGAGAGGCGTTCAGCAAGGACAACATCTGGATCAAACGTCCCGGCACCGGCAAGATCCATGCCTCCGACTTTGAAGATTTGCTGGGCCGCATCGCCACGCGGGACCTGCCAACCGACATTCATGTCGATCCCGGCGACGTTGCGGACTGAATTGGCAAGCAGGACAAATAGCCGAACATGACGTCGCGCCGCATCGCCATCTTCACCGGAAACCGGTCGGAATACGGCTTGCTGTATCCGGTGATCAATGCCATTGACAGCCATTCGGCGCTCAAGGCTCAACTGATTGTTTCCGGGACGCACCTTGACGAGCGTTTCGGGCGCACCCAGGCGGAAATTGAACGTGACGGTTTTTCCATCGACGCCGAGGTCAAAATGACGCTCGAAACCGACACGCTCGACGAAACCCCGCGCGCCATCGGCAGAGGAATACTGGAAGTAACCGACGCACTGGAAAAGCTCGCCCCTGATATGCTGCTGATTTACGGCGACCGGTTTGAAGCTTTTGCCGCCGCCATCGCATCGACGCAGATGTGTCTTCCGACAGCGCACATTGAAGGCGGCGATATTACCGAGGGCGGCGCACTCGACGATTCAGTTCGCCACGCCATCACAAAGCTGGCACACCTGCATTTCACCACCAACGCCCAGGCGACCAACCGTGTGCTGGCGATGGGTGAGGAAAGCTGGCGCGTTCGTACCGTTGGCCTGCCGGCACTCGATAGTATACAGACCGGAGATTTCGCCTCGGCGGACGACGTTCAGGCTGTCTACGGGATTGACCCGACGCGACCCGTTGTCGTTTTTACCCAACACTCCGTGGCCAGCGAAAGTGACCGCGCCGAGGTCCAGATCGCACCCAGTCTGTCGGCGCTCGGCGCGCTGGCCAGGGACGGCGTGCACATCATACTGACCTATCCGAATAGCGATCCTGGCGGTCAGCGAATTATTACTGCCCTCAGCGCATTTACCGGTGAACGGCAAAACGTCCAGCTTCACCCCTCTCTCGGCCGATCCAATTATCATGGCCTGCTTGGTCTCAATCAACAGGGCGTCAAGGTGGTCTGTGCGGGCAATTCATCGTCGGGCCTGAAGGAAACACCGGCCTTCGGCTGCCCCGCCGTCAATATCGGCAACCGTCAGGACAATCGTCTGCGCGCCGACAATATTATCGACGTCGATTACGATGCGACCGCGATCGAAGCGGCTTTGCGTAAATCGCTGTTCGACGAAAGCTTTCGCCGGCGCTGCGCCGAGTGCACCAATCCCTATGGTGATGGCAATGCCGCCGAACTCATCGCCACTGCACTGGCCGAAGCAAAATTGTCGCCCGAACTTTTGCAGAAGGGCTTTACGCTTCGCGGCGAGGCGCGCGATGGCTGGTTCCGCTAGATGATCGACGGCAAATCGGTGCTCGGCCTGATCACAGCCCGGGGCGGCTCCAAATCAGTGCCGGGCAAAAACCTCAAGCCCCTGGGCGGGAAACCGTTGATCGCCTGGATTATCGCTGCCGCACGGGACAGCCAGTACCTCGACCGATTGGTGCTTTCAACCGACGACGGTGAAATCAGCGCTGCCGCAGGAGCGTTGGGCTGCGAAGTTCCTTTTATGCGACCGGGCGATTTATCGGGCGACGAGGCGAAAAGTATTGATGCCGTCAATCATGCTTTGGAAACGCTGGTCGAAAAGTATGACTACGTTGCCCTGATGCAGCCGACTTCGCCTTTCACGCTGGCTGAGGACATCGACAATTGCGTGCGTCTGTGCCATCGGCAAGATGCCCCGGCTTGTGTCGCAGTCAGTGAAACGGCCAAATCGCCGTACTGGATGTATCACCTGGATGACGAGCGCATGCGCCCGGTCATCGCCGGCAACGACCAGCGCGTCACCCGTCGCCAGGAACTGCCGGCGACCTATGTATCGGGGGGCATATTTGTCGCCCGCTGCAACTGGATCATCAGCCAACAGGATTTCATCGGCCCCGATACGCTGGGTTGCATCGTAAACAACGAACGTGCCCTGGACGTCGATACCGAACTGGATTTCGCCACCGCCGAAGCCTTGCTCAACAGGATGACCAATGGATAAATTCCTCCGAAAAACCGACATCGATCTGGCCCAGTACGCGCCGGGCGTCAACAACCCGGCTGCCAAATACGGATTGCCTGAAGACGTGGTGTTCTGTACTACATGCGTAGTTTCGAACCAGCGCCCAAGTTCGGCCGTTGAATTCAAGAACGACAAAAACGCAAAAAAAGCGACCATCAACTTTGACAAGGAAGGGGTCTGCGACGCATGCCGGTTTGCCGAGCAAAAAGAAGCTATAGACTGGGCTGCTCGGGAGCAGGAGCTCAGGGAGCTCTGTGACCAGCATCGCCGAACGGACGGGCACTACGACTGCATCGTATCTGGTTCAGGCGGTAAAGACAGTTTTTATGCCGCACACAAGCTCAAATATAAGTATGGCATGCACCCCCTGACGGTCACGTGGGCGCCGCACATCTACACCCAGTGGGGATGGGAGAACCTGCAATCCTGGATTCACGCCGGTTTCGACAATTCGCTGTTCACACCAAACGGTCGGGTCCATCGAGTTCTCACTCGCCTGGCGCTGGAAAATATCCTGCATCCGTTTCAACCGTTCATATTGGGTCAAAAGAACCTTGCCCCGAAAGAAGCCCTTCAGCGCGGCATCGACCTAGTGTTCTATGGTGAGAACGAAGCTGAATATGGCAATGCCAAACAAGACAATGCCACAGCCAAACGAGACTTCAGCTACTTCACGCTGGAAGACAAATCAAAGGTTTTCCTGAGCGGCACCTCGCTGGACGATCTGTCAAAAAACTTTGGCATGACCGACGCCGATTTTGCGCCCTACATGCCCGTCGATCCGATTGCCGTCGATGACAAGGGGGTCGAAGTCCACTACATGGGGTATTACGAGAAGTGGCATCCGCAAGGTGCCTATTACTACGCCATGGAAAATAGCGACTTTCAGGCTTCTCCAGAACGAACACCCGGCACTTACAGCAAATATGTCGGCGTCGATGATATGTTCGAAGACCTTCATTTCTATACCCTGTGGCTTAAGTTTGGCATCGGCAGATCGACCTATGACGCCGCCCAGGAAGTGCGCAACGACGACATTACACGCGAAGAAGGCGTTGCCCTGGTAAAGCGTTTCGATGGCGAATTTCCGGAACGCTTCGAGAAACAAATGTGGGAATACTTGACGATTGATTCCGAAACCTTCCCGGTCGCGTCAAAAATGTTCGAACAACCAATAATGGACCGGGATTATTTCTCTCATCTATGTGACAGGTTTCGCTCGCCCCATCTTTGGGCTCATGAAGACGGCCAATGGAAAATGCGTCACACCGCATGGCCTGACGAGCAATAGTCGACATTGGTGTCGGAACTTCGAGCAATGACTGCGCACGGTATTATGTTTCACCACTTTCATGGCGGAGAGCACCCTTGCGTCCAAGGCTCTATTTCTGCCAGTGAGTTAAATGATATCATCGATCAAATCGGCGCCGACAACATATTGTCGGCTGAAACCTGGATTGAACGAGCGCGTCTTGGTGATTTGAGCAACCGCGACATTTGCCTGACCTTCGATGACGGTCTGCGCTGCCAGTATGATGTCGCCCTTCCCGTTCTTTACGACCGAGGCTTGACCGCTGCGTGGTTCGTCTATTCTTCCGTATTTGAAGGTCATTCCGAACGACTGGAGATATATCGATATTTCAGAACAGTCGCGTTCCCTGACATCGATACATTCTATCAAAGCTTCGACGATGTATTGGCCGCGTCGAAATATGGCGAACAGGCTGTGTTGGCGATGACGGATTTCGTTCCCGACAACTATCTGGTCGACCATACTTTCTATTCGACGAATGACAGACGTTTTCGCTATTTGAGAGATCGCGTGTTGGGGCCGGGGAAATATAACGCGCTAATGGATGAGATGATCGCGAACTGGAGCTCAAAGCCGAACGATCTTCACAACCACCTTTGGATGGATGAGGCCTGCCTTCAAACTTTACAGGCACAAGGCCATATTATCGGTTTGCACTCGTATTCACACCCGACGGTGATGGCGGACTTGTCGAACGCAGAGCAGCAAAGAGAGTATTCAAAAAATAGCGATCATTTGGCGAAAATTCTCGGAAACAAACCCTCGGCGATGACCCACCCCTGCAATTCGTACAACGCCGACACTTTGCAAGTTCTTGAACAAATGGGCGTGTCGGTGGGGTTCAGAGCAAATATGGCCAAAGGCCCATATGGATCGCTGGAACTGCCCCGCGTTGATCACGCCGATTTCATGGCGCGGTGAGAAGATCATGAAGATTGCCGTTTTTACCAGCAACCAACCGCGACACATAGCGCTCGTTGAAGCGCTGGCCGAAATCGCTGACGAAGTAATTGCAGTTATAGAAGCAGGGAGTGCGCTGGCCGGAAGGATCGCCTCTCCGAACGATCCGCCGACAGTCTTCAAGAATTATTTTGCCAAAATGTTTGCTGCCGAAGATCAAGTCTTCGGCCAGCCTCGTTTCCTGCCTACCAACGTCCAGGTCCTGGCCTTGGGCAAAGGCGAATTGAACGATATTGCGCAAGACGCTTTGCGACCTGCATTGGATGCTGACCATCAAATTGTTTTCGGGGCGAGCTATATCAAGGGAGAGCTATGCGACCGCCTTGTATCTGCTGGCGCCATCAACCTGCACATCGGAATTTCACCTTTCTACCGGGGCGCGGCCTGCAATTTTTGGGCGCTCCATGATCGCCGCCCTGAACTTGTCGGAGCGACGATTCACATGCTGAGCAAGGGCCTGGATTCCGGCGACATGTTGTTTCATGCCGTGCCGGAGAAGAAAGATACAGAACCTTTCCTGTTGGGCATGAAAGCGGTTGAAGCGGGTCAGAATGCGCTAATTCGTGCAATCGCCGACGGGACAATTTTATCGCTTCCGCGCGTCCCACAAGATCGCTCGCAGGAACTGCACTACGCCCGCAACGCGGATTTCACCGAAGAGGTCGCCCAACAATATCTCGGCGACGCCATGTCTGACAAAGAAATTGGCGCGGCCCTGCGTGGCCCCTCGGATTACGACCTTATCCTGCCGGCTGCGATCTGAAACAAGATTGCAGGCATAAAGAACCCGTGGCCAATATTCGCCTTATCCCTCGCCTTGACATCAAGGCCCCCTATTTGATCAAGGGCATCAATTTGGAGGGTGTCCGCAAAGTCGGGGATCCCCGGCAATTTGCCCGGAAGTACTATGAAGATGGGGCCGATGAGCTCCTTTATATGGACGCCGTCGCGACTTTGTATGGCCGCAACAGCCTGACGGATCTCGTCGAATATACAGCGGAGAATATTTTCATCCCACTGACCGTCGGCGGTGGCGTGCGCAGCTTGCACGATGTCGAGAAGTTGCTTCGCAGCGGCGCTGACAAAATTGGCATCAATACGGCGGCGACTCAACGTCCCGAATTCATTACTGACGTTTCCCGCCACTTCGGCGCCCAATGCATGGTGCTATCTATCGAAGCCAAACGGCGGCGTGAAGGCGGCTGGGAAGCCTATACAGATAACGGTCGCGAGCATACCGGTCTCGACGTACTGGAATGGGCCATACGCGGCGAAAAACTGGGTGCCGGCGAAATCCTGCTGACATCAGTCGATCAGGAGGGAACTCGCCAGGGCTTTGACACTGAATTGTGCCGGACGGTATCGGAGGCCGTTTCGATACCGGTCGTGATGTCCGGTGGTATGGGCAGGACCGAACATTTGACCGGGGTCGTACGTGATGGCAAAGCCGATGCGGTGGCCATGGCTGATGTTGTGCATTATTCACGCATCGGCCTGGATAACATGCGCTCCGCACTCAAAGATCAGGGCTATGCAGTTCGCGATTTCAGGCGAGACGCGGCATGAGTTCGGTGGTTACGGTGGTCGACTACGGCATCGGAAATCTGTTGAGCGTTTGTCGGGGTTTCGAGCATATCGGTGCCGAGGTAGACTTGACGACCGATCCCGACCGTATTTCCAAAGCCGGACGTCTGGTCCTGCCGGGCGTCGGTGCCTTCGCAAATTGCATGGCCGAACTTCGCGCCCGCCACTTCGTCGAACCAGTATTGGAATATTTGACGCGAGAGCGACCATTTCTCGGTATTTGTGTCGGAATGCAGATGATGATGGACGCAAGCGAGGAGTTTGGCCGCCACGAGGGCCTAGCCCTAATCGGTGGCGAAGTTCTGCAGATTCCGCCTGCGGTGACCGAAGGTCGGCATTACAAAGTGCCTCACATCGGTTGGAGTTCGATCGATACGCCCGCGGGCACCGAATGGTCCGATACGATTCTCAGTGAATGCCAGGATGGCGAACCGATGTATTTCGTTCACACTTTCACCGCCCATCCCGACAACCAGGCCCACCGTCTTGCCGATACTGACTACCATGGCAATCGCATCTCGGCGGCGATCCACGCCGGCTATCACTATGGATGCCAGTTTCACCCTGAAAAAAGCGGCCAGGCAGGCCTTTCCGTGCTGCGCCGGTTCGTCCAAATCTAAAATGTATTAAGAGAGTATTATGCCCAGCCCCCTAACAAACATTGCCTTGGTCACTCAGTCCAGTTGGCGTTTCTTTTTTCCCGATCTCGTCAAACAACTCAAGCAAAGCAATGATTGTGCTGTCCATCTTTATTGCGCATCAAAGCTACATGCCGACTTTTACCGGGACCGAAATAGCGATAACGTGTTCGCGACGATTAGCGTTATTGAAGACAATCGCTCCGGCTCACTACCCGAGATCGATGACGACCAAGCCGTTTTCGAGAAAGCGAGAAATTTCGAACGTCTCTACGGCGCGACCATCAATGAAATATGTGTTGCTGACCGTCACCTCGGGCGTGGATACGCTTTGGGTGGATATTACCATCCAAGATCGCCAATTTCCGAATTGTCCAGCTATGCCCAGGTCGTTGAACTGGTGAACCAGCAATTCGAATACTGGGAGAGAGAAATCGAGGACAAAAACATTACCCTGTTTATCAATCAAAAAGCGGAAAGCGCGGTCGCCATCGCCAACGCCAAAGGGATTCCGGTTCGCAACCCTTTCGAATCGCGACACAAAAATTACCATCACTGGGCAATTGATGGTATCCAGACCAACCCGGCGATCGAACAAGAATTCAACAAGATCGACGAGCGCGAATTTCGCGCGACTGAGGCCCTGATCACGGCACCGCCGACAGGACACATGGTCGCTCGAAATATGCACACCAATTTATATTCCGCATCGGGTGCTATCCGTCTGGCGATCAAACATTCGAAGGAACAAGCGTACAACTACTACAAAGGAAACACCGCGGGGCAGTATTACCTCACCAGCAAATTCAAACTAGGCTGGCGGCGCTGGTCAGATGCCCGCAAGCTGAGGAAACTCCGTTTGCCGAAGCTGGCCGATATGGCCGACCAGCCCTTTGTATTTTTTCCCTTGCACGTCGAGCCTGAAGTCGCGCTACAAGGCCAGTCTCCCGAATATCTCGTTCAGCTCTCCGCTATCGTTTCGCTGTCGCGCGATCTGCCTGCCGGATATCGCCTCGTCGTCAAAGAGCACCTGGGTGCGGTTGGCAGGCGCCCTCGAAATTTTTACGATCAAATCATGGAACTCAAGAACGTCATTTTCATGGAAATGTTCGAACTCGGCAAGGATATCGTCCAAAAGGCCGAAATCGTTGCCACCATTTCGGGATCGGCCGGTTTGGAGGCTGCTGTTATGGGAAAACCCGTTATCGTATTCGGGCGACACAATGGTTATGAATTTTTGCCCCACGTTCGTCTTGTAGACCGTGAAGTGGAACTGAAGGCCATCATCAATGAGTTTCTGGAGGCGAGAAATGCCGATGATCCCCAGGCCGAACTTACACGACGACGTGACGGCGAACGGTTCATCGAAGCCGTCAAAAAAGCCTCGTTTGACCTTGGCGGCTATAATCACATTACGGGCAAGGGCTACAATGACGATGATATCAGCGCCACTATCGAAGCCCTGATAGCGTCATTGGCGCTTGAGTTGTCTGAACCACCTGCGGCGACGGCCTAGTACGCCGTCTACCGGCGGGAAAATTTATTTGCGCTCTGCTGCTGAGAACAACCTGAAATGATTGTCGAAACCAACCTTACTGATCTCGTGGTCAGGCCGGATGCAAGCGTTCGCGAAGCCTTGTCACGCATGAATGCGACGCCACACTTGATACAATTGGTCACCGACACAGAGGGGCGGCTTGTCGGCCTGGTTACCGACGGTGATATTCGCCGCGGGTTCGTGAACGGCGCAAATCTGGAGTCACCGATCCGCGAATGCATGCACATCGATCCGATCACCGCGACATGCGTTGAAGAGGCCATCACGATTATTTCCGACTTGAGCGGACGGCGGCGATGTGTGCCGGTGATTGACGAGAGCGGAAAATTAATCCAGATCGTAAGTGATTCGCCGCAGACCGCCGGACTCGATACGGCGTTGATTATGGCGGGTGGATTCGGTACTCGCCTAGGCGAAAAAACCCACAAAACGCCGAAACCCCTTCTCCCGGTCGCCGGACGCCCAATCCTATGGCATCTGGTAAAGGACTTGGAAGAGCACGGCATTCAACGGATTTTGTTGTCTGTGCATTACCTGAGCGACCAGTTCAAAACCTTCATCGACAACAATAAATTCAAGATCGATATCGATGTTCTGAATGAAAGCGAGCCGCTCGGCACTGCTGGGGCGCTTGGCTTGTTACCGACTGATATCAACGTTCCCCTGATCGTCATGAACGGGGACATCATTACCCGCACCGATTACGGCGCGATGATGGCCTATCATCAACTCCACGAACGCGACGCCACGATCGGCGCCTCGCGCTACGACATCGAAATACCTTTCGGCGTCCTCGACACGGATGATGACGGTAACGTTTCGGGAATTCGTGAAAAGCCCCGCTACGAACATTTTGTCTCGGCCGGCATCTATATCGTCGAGCCGACAGTCTACAAGGACGTTGTCGCCAACCAGCACCTCGACATGCCAAATCTATTGAGTTCGGCGATCGAAAAAAAGCGAAAGGTCGGATTGTTTCCGATCCACGAATACTGGCTTGATCTGGGACGGCCCGATGATCTCGAACTCGCGGAGGAGGAGAGCATTCGCTGGCTCAATTCCAAAGCTCATAGCGAACCCAGGGAATGAGGTTATTAATTCGATGAAACTTGATCTCGACAATCTCGATATTGACGACATGGTCATTCTTGTTACCGGCGGCACTGGCTCGTTCGGAAAAGCCTTTTTGCGTCGCGTTTTGAACAACTATCGGCCACGCAAGGTTATCGTCTATTCAAGAGACGAACAAAAACAGTTCGACATGCAACAAGATCCGGAATTCGCGGCGCACAGTAATACGCTGCGCTTTTTTATCGGCGATGTGCGCGACTACAATCGCTTGGAGATGGCGCTGCGGGAGGTCGATTACGTAATTCACGCGGCGGCCCTCAAGCACGTCACGGCAGCCGAATACAATCCCATGGAATGTATTAAAACCAATGTTCACGGAGCCGAAAATCTGGTCATGGCGGCTATTCGAACGAACGTAAAAAAAGTTGTCGCGCTGAGCACTGACAAGGCCGTAAATCCGGTAAATCTGTATGGTGCCAGCAAACTGGCGGCGGACAAAATCTTCGTCGCTGCCAACAGTCTGGCAGGCGATACAGGTCCGCGCTTCGCTGTGGCACGATATGGCAATGTGCTGGGATCACGTGGCAGCATCGTCCCATTATTCCAGCGCAAGATCGCCGAAGGCGTCACGGTCCTGCCAATCACCGATGATCGCATGACGCGGTTCTGGATCACCCTGGAGCAAGGCATCGACTTTGTATTGTCGTCGTTGGCAATGATGAAGCGGGGTGAAATATTCATCCCAAAGATCCCCAGCATGTCTGTGGTCGATTTGGTCACAAGTCTGGCGCCCGACCTCGGTCATGAAATCGTCGGTATCCGCCCCGGTGAAAAACTGCATGAGGTGATGGTCACCGAAGACGACGCCCGCAACACAATCGAGTTGCCGGACCGCTACGTCATCCGACCGACTTTGTATCCGGAGTGGGCGGCTGGATATCACCCCGACGAACACCCCCTTGAAGACGGTTTCCGTTATTCGAGCGACACCAATTCTCAATGGTTGGACCCCACCGCCATGCGCGCACTGCTGGCGAGCACAAAAATCGAGGTCGGCTGAAGCCGAAGCGAAGATTAATGGCCAAACGTCCCAATATTATTTTCATCGTTATCGACGCCTTGCGTTATGACCGTCTGGGCGTATCGGGCTATTTGCCCTCGCGTACGCCGGTCTTGGATCAACTCGCTCGTGACGGTCAATTTTACAAGTCGAATTTCGCCGTCGGCTGCCCGACGCAGATTTCCATGCCCGGCGTTTTTACGTCGTCCCTGCCGCTCGACCACGGCGGCTACAAAAGCGGCATCGCCGATCGCCCTCGATCGTTCGTCGAAGAGTTGCAAAAAAACGGCTATGACACCTTCGGGGTTTCGACCGTCGCATGGATGTCAAGACTGCACGGATATGACCGTGGTTTCGACAACTACCTTGAAATGATCGATATGGTTCAGTGGCTGCAGGCGAGCTATTCCTTGCTGTTCGGCGAATTGATTGACCGTCTGGAGGTCGGCCTGATCAGCGAGGCCGATGCCATCGAGAAGATCCGCGCCGAATACCCGGCTATTCTGGATCAGGGAATGAGTTTCCTGACGATCCAAAAGAAGCGCCCCATGGCTGGCGCCTGGCGGTCGGTCGCCTATTGGGAAAAACGTCTGAAGGCCGAGATGAAACTTCTCGACACTGATCCGGCAAAAATACTGACGCGCAAACAAGCCATGGGCGGCGATATCAATACGTTAGGAGAAGCAGAAGTCACCGATGACATGCTTCGGCGCGCCGCGCGGTCCGCACATTGGGACAAACGTCTGAACAAGTACATATTCTTCCGCAGCAAACGCCGTCACTATAAGGGCCATGAGGTCAATCGCCAGGCACGCCATTTTTTGCGTAACCGCAGCGACAAACCCTTTTTCATGAAGCTGCATTATTTTGAAATGCATGAGGCGAAACTGGTTGTCCCCTCGATGACGCTCCGTCGCGCCATCGACTTTCCAGGCGACGTATTGTCGGCGATGCGCGGGCGCAAAAATCGCCACCCCGTCGGTATCCTTTATGACATCGGTTTGGCAAATATAGACCGCCAGATAGGCAGGCTGCTCAAAGTGCTGAAATCCGAAGGTGCCGAGGACACCATTCTGGTGATCACCTCGGATCACGGAATGGATACGCACCACCCCAATCGCGGGATTGGAAACGATCTGCAAAAACTGTTTTTCGACGAATATCTGCACGTGCCATTTATCATCCATGGGCCGGGCATCGAAAAGGCCGAAGTGGAAGGCCTGATGTCTCACCTCGACCTCGGACCGAGCATCCTCGAGCTTGCCGGCATTGAAATTCCCGACGATTTCCGCGGCGCAACAGCTTCCGAGCGCCGCAAGGCACCACTGGATTACGTTATTGCCGAGAATACCGGACGCGGATGGTGCGACATCGACGGCAAGACCATTTTTATGGGCGTTCGGACAAAAGATTTCAAAATCGTCTTCCAGGCGGATGATTTCAAAGCGAGGGAACGTGATGTATTTGACCTCGCCAACGATCCCGGTGAACAAACCAACCTGGTTGATAAACAAACTCATACCGAGCAGCGTGCGTATTTGATGAAGGTGGCGAACGAGCGACTTGAAGAGATCAAGCGCGGACGAGTCGCCACAGTCTGAGTTCAACCAGCTTTGGCCAGTCAACGCATACTGATTACCGGCATTTCCGGATTGTTGGCACCTTGGCTGGTCGCTGCCGCCGAACACCGGGGCATCGTCATCACCACAGGACGGTCGGCGGGTGATATTCCCTGTGACCTGTCTGACCCCGCCGCAGTGGGGCGACTGATTTCCCAGGCGAAACCCGACGTCGTCATTCACGCCGCCGCCATGACTGATGTAGATAGCTGCGAGCGCGAACCCGAACAGGCCGACATCGCCAACCGAAAAGTGACGGAACATCTCTGCGCGGCCCTGAAACAAGATGCGACATTTCTCTATCTCTCGACCGATCAGGTCTATGCCGACGTGGCGGGCCCGCATCGCGAGGAAGACGTGGGACCGGTCAACTCTTATGGCGCCAGCAAACTGGCGGGCGAGCGCGCTGCACTTGAACATCGCGATGGCATCGTCGCTCGAACCAGCTTTTTTGGACCATCACGGACACCCGGTCGCGCCAGTCTGAGCGATTTCGTTGTCGACAGCTTGAGCAGCCGGCGCGAGATTACGCTGTTTAGTGACGTCCTATTCACGCCCTTGCACGCGATCACACTGGCCGACTTATTGTTTGAGATGGTTCAATCCGAACTGCGGGGCTCCTACAACGTGGCGACGCGCGAAGGATTGTCCAAAGCCGATTTCGCGCTTGAGATTGCTCGGCGCGCCGACTTGCAAACCGGGAGCGCGACTCTCGGCGTATCCAGCGCCGTCGAGGGGCGGGCAAAACGAACTATAGATTTACGTATGGCGCCTGAAAAACTTGAGATTGCACTGGCGCGCACCATGCCGACTCTGAGGGAGGAGATCGCCAAATTATGAACAAGGAAATAAAGATCGGTCGCCATGTTATCGGACTTGATCACCCGAGCTATTTCATTGCCGATATCGCAGCCAATCACGATGGCGATCTGGACCACGCCAGAGATCTCATTCGACTCTGCGCTGAGGCCGGGGCCAACGCTGCCAAATTCCAGAACTTCGCAGCCGCCTCTATCGTCTCAGACTATGGCTTCAAGAATCTGGGCGGCCAGCAGTCCCACCAGGCGAAATGGGAGAAGAGCGTGTTCGAGGTCTACGACGGCGCTTCCCTGCCGATGAAGTGGACGGTCGAGTTGGAGGCAGAATGTGCCAAAGTCGGCATCGACTATTTTACCGCACCCTACGACCTCGACATGATCGAAGCCTTGTCGAAACATGTCTGCGCCTGGAAAGTCGGATCCGGTGACATCACCTGGCATGACAATATCGCGGCCATGGCGAGCGACGGCAAGCCCTTGTTGATCGCCACAGGCGCGGCTGATTTCGATGAAGTGCGCCTGGCGGTCGATGTGGCGCAAGCGCACACCGACGACATCGTGCTGATGCAATGCAATACCAATTACACCGCGTCGCTGGAGAATTTTCGCCACATCGCGCTGAACGTTCTGAAAACCTACGCCAAGGAATTTCCCGGTATGATCCTGGGGCTCAGTGATCATACGCCGGGACATGCCACGGTTCTCGGCTCTGTGGCACTCGGTGCCAAGGTCATCGAGAAACACTTCACCGATGACGTCAATCGGGTCGGGCCAGACCACGCCTTTTCGATGGATCCAAAATCGTGGCGGGAAATGGTCGATCGCACGCGCGAGCTGGAACTGGCGCTGGGCACAAGCGAAAAACACGTCATGGACAACGAGAAGGAAACCGTCGTCCTGCAGCGCCGCGCCGTTCGCACCAGGCACGCCATCGCCGCCAACCAAACGATCACAAAGGATGATCTGGTGCATCTGCGGCCCTGTCCGCCTGATGCCTTGCCGCCGTATCGCGAAGTCGATGTTGTCGGCAAGACCGCCTTGCGCGACATCGACGAAGGCGATTGCGTGCGCCTGAGCGACATCGCCTGAATCCGTTGTTTCCTCCGTTTTGAAAGTCGCCGTCGTCATCCCTGCCTATAACGAAGCGCAAACCATCGCTAGCGTCATTGCCGGCGTTCGCGGCCACGGCCTGGTCATCGTGGTCGATGACTGTTCGAGCGACGGAACCGGCGACATCGCAGCAAAATCGGGCGCGACGGTCGTGCAACACGCGGCCAACCGCGGCTATGACGGCGCACTGCAAAGCGGGTTCGAAAAGGCGATGGAACTCGGCATCGACGCCGTTGTAACCTTTGACGCAGATGGTCAGCACGACCCGGCGGTTCTGGATCAGTTTATCGCGCCTCTGGCGCAGGGCGAGGTTGACTTGGTTATCGGTATTCGTCCCGGTACGGCACGCATCGCGGAAGCCTTGTTCGGTCTGTACACCCGGTTGCGCTTCGGCGTGAACGATATCCTCTGCGGGCTGAAAGCCTATCGCATGACTTTATACAACGCCCATGGCCGCTTTGACGGCACACGATCCATCGGCACCGAGTTGGCCCTGGCGGGGCTGGCCGGCGGCGCGCGCTGGACGACGGTGGCGGTGCCGATCCACGACCGTGTGGACGCGCCCCGTTTCGGCAGCACCCTGCGCGCCAACAGACGTATCTTTCGCGCCATGTTGATCGGAATCGGGGCCGGCATGTTTGATAAATCATCAGGGTACAAGCAATGAGTTCTCCATCAAATCCGGGCGGACGCTACGCACGATCGCTTGAATTGCTTGATCAGGCGCGCGGCGCGATCCCGTCACAGACCCAGACTTTTTCCAAAGGCTGGACACAATATCCTTTGGGTGCAGCGCCGGTATTCGCTGCCCGCGCCGATCAGGGTCGGGTCTGGGACGTTGACGGCAATGCCTACATCGACTGGCCGATGGCGCTGGGGCCGCTGCTGCTGGGGCATAATCATCCACGCGTAAATCAGGCTGTGAAGGCCCAGTTGGATAACGGCATCGCCTTTTCTCTGCCTACCGAGGGCGAGCTGTCGCTGGCTCAAAGGCTGATCGAATGGTTCCCCTACGCCGAGCGCGTTCGCTTCGGCAAAAACGGATCTGACGCGACCAGCGGTGCTGTTCGTTGCGCCCGAGCGTTTACCAGTCGCGACATCGTATTGTGCTGCGGCTATCACGGCTGGCAGGACTGGTACATCGGCACCACGACCCGCAACGAAGGTGTGCCGCAGGCCGTTCGTGATCTGACCATACCCTTCGAGTATAACGATATCGCGTCGCTCGAACGATTGCTGTCCGAACATCCGAACGGCGTGGCCGCGATTATTTTGGAGCCAATGGGGATTATCGAACCCGAGGTCGGATTTCTGAAGTCTGTCCGCGCACTCGCCGATAAACACGGTGCCGTACTTATTTTTGACGAATGCTGGACTGGTTTTCGTATTCACCGCCAGGGAGCTTACGGCAAGTTCGGTGTGGCGCCGGATCTGGCCTGTTTCGGGAAAGCGCTTGGAAACGGCGTCCCTATTTCCGCCATCGTTGGTCGCGCATACATCATGGAACATTTCGATGAGGTATTTTTCTCGTTTACCTTCGGCGGCGACATGTTGGGTATCTCGGCGGCCGGCGCAGTCCTCGACATTTTGGAACAAGAGCCCGTCCTCGAAAACGTGGCGGCGATTGGCGGCGCCTTGCTAGACGGCATGGCGGAAGCAATCGACAGCGCCGGTCTCAACGACCACGTCGCGCTCAGCGGTTATCCGGCCCGCCATTTTATTAACTTTCGCGACGACGGACACGACGGCAACCTTTTGAAATCATTGTTTCAACAGGAGGCGCTGAAGCAGGGAACTCTGGCCGCCGGCTGGCATGCGCCGAGTTGGGCCCACACTATGGACGATGTCGAAGCGACGTTGACCACCTATCGTGAAACTTTTGAACGTCTTGGGCACTGGATCGCCGAAGGTCGTGCCGAACAAAACCTCGAAGGTCAGGTTGTTCAGGCGGTTTTCCGCAAACCATGACGCAAGTCGTTCCCTACGATTTCGAATCGACGCTGGATTTACCGGATTGGCGTCAGTGCATTTCCTGGCCGATCACGCAAGAGGACTGCGCCACGCTTTTCACGGCGATCCTGCGTGACTATTTGACCCTGACCAAAGATTTGTCAGGCGAGGAACGAAAGCTTGCGATCCTCGCCGCAGGGCCCTTTGCCGGTCTCGCCATGACAGCCTGCGAGGTTGCGGTTTGCCTGTCTCAGCAGGGGCAGTACGGCGTCGAGATCAAGTCGGCCTCTGCTGAATTCGATTATCTCTCGGGCAAGACCGATTTGCCGCCGCCGCCCGATACTGGTTCTATTGTTCGCTTCTCCAAACCGCGTTTGCCATTTCGGCGCAATCTTCAGGTCACCTCTTGGTGGACACCGTGGCACCGGATGCCAGTGACGATTGTCGCGCCCGACGCTGTCGCCGTGATGGAGAACTCCCTGCTTATTTCGACGGCGAGAAAGAGCACCTCGGCGATTGCCTTCAAACACGCCGGCGACTTCATGGCCCGCATCAGACGTAAGGTTTCCCCGCCCGAGCCCGATCAAAACCTTATCGCCCGGGCCCGACAACTGGCTGTCGCGATGTCGGAAATTCCCGACGTCGACGCCGATATCAGATCCCGGCTAGAGACCTTCCTGGTGCTCAACTACGAAGCGTTCGCAACCGTGATTGCAGGTGATATGGCGCGCGTCGCAAAACTCGATGGACTGCCGGCTCATATTTGGGCCGGGACCGGGGCTTATTATCCAACGCGCTTGCTGGGCCTGGAGGTTATGGCTCGAGGCGGCAAGGTAACGCTGTTCGACCACGGCGGCACACATGGCATGGCCAACCATCCCGAAACTTTCGCCGCACTGGAAATGCTGGCGTGCACAGAATACGTCATGCCCAGCGAACGCCTGGCCCAGGTGATCAGGGATAGCCCGGCATTCGATTATCTTGCGCCGTCTCACCAACCGACGATCACAGGCGCCAGTGGCGAGCCGGGATTCAACAATCTTGTCGAATGGGATCGCCCCACCGGCGCCGAAGCACCGCGCAGGGTCTTGTATTGCCCGAGCCTTCTGATGGGGTTCCGCCGCCATGCCTTCGCCACGGTTCCTGACGCCGTCTACCTCGACTGGACGCTGCGTCTGGCGACGCTTCTTCGTGCCCTCGACATACAACTGCTCTGTAAACCACATCCCGAAGGCATCTTGAAAGGCTTTCAAAACCCCATTGAGCTGATCGCACCGACCTCCTACCGCATGTTCGAACAAGAGGTCGCGACCACCGACGTGTTCGTTTTTGATCGCGCAAACTCGACGGCGTTTTGGAAGGCCCTGTGCACAGATCGTCCGGTCATTTTGATAACGATGTCGCCGCCGGGGTTTTCCCCCCCCCTGGCCGATCTGTTCAACAAGCGTTGCACCGTTATCGAGGTCGATTTTGATGATCGAAATCGACCGCAGATTGACAAGGCCACACTGAGCAGAGCGATATTGAACGGACCAACGTCGGTTGACCCGGCCCAAATGCAGGCCTTGATGGCGGAAAGCGGCGCACCCTGATTGAGATGACAAAACTGGCGCTCGGCACCGCTCAGTTCGGGCTCGATTACGGGGTCTCGAACGCCGGTGGCCGGGTCGATGCCGAATCCGTCGATAGAATTCTTGGCCTGGCGGCGCGCCACAACCTGGAAATCCTCGACACGGCGCAGGGTTATGGCGATTCGCAGGCTGTTCTCGGTCGAGCGCTGCCCCGGGATCATGAATTTCGCATCGTTACCAAGACGCCGGGGTGGCTGGGCAAGCCGCCAAAAGACGCCGGGCAGCGCGTTATCGATGCGCTTGAAGAGTCCAGACGATTGTTGAACAACCCGGATCGCCTCTCTTTGCTGGCGCACCATGCCGATGACCTTGTCGCTGCCGGCGGCGACGATATCGTAGCAGCGCTGCACGAGCTAAAGCGCATTGGCCAAATCGACGCCCTCGGCGTGTCGGTGTATGATCGCCGCCAAATCGATGCCGTTATGGAATTGTTCAAACCTGACATCGTGCAAATCCCGCTCAATCTATTTGATCAACGCTTGATCGCCGACGGCACGCTAGAGGAATTGCGGAGACGTGATATTGAAGTTCATGTCCGCTCTTGTTTTCTCCAGGGCCTGATCCTGATGCCGGAGAAGGCTCTGCCCGAAACGCTCAAGGCGGCGGCGCCGGCGATCAAACGCCTGGTCGCTTTCACGCTTGAGCACGGCATGTCCCGATTGCAGGCGGCCATCTCCTATCTGCACAGCCTTTCGGGCATTGACCACATTATCATCGGTGTAACCCGCGCCGCAGAGTTGGCGGAAATTATCGCCGCATTTAACAATTCACCGCATCCGGACCTGCCCTGGGCGTCATTGGCGATGGACGACGAAAATATCCTTGATCCAACGAATTGGCGCCTGCAATGATTGCCGCGATTATCCAGGCACGCATGAGTTCAAGTCGCCTGCCGGGCAAGGTTTTGAAGCAGATCATCGGCAAACCAATGTTGGCCTTGCAGCTGGAGCGCGTCGCACGATCCGTTAAACTCGACAAGATCATCGTCGCCACTTCTGGGTCCGTCGATGACGACGCCATTAACGAATATTGCGCCGGGGCCGGGGTCGCCTGTTTTCGAGGGAGCCTCGGCGATGTTTTGGATCGCTACCGTCGTGCTGCGCAATATTACAACGCGGATTGCATTGTGCGCCTTACCGGCGACTGCCCGTTGGTCGACCCGGACGTAATCGATCATGTGATCGATGTCTATCAGCAAGCTGAATGTGACTACGCCAGCAATACCATCGATCCGACCTACCCGGATGGTCTGGATGTGGAAGTGTTTTCGCGTTCGGCGCTCGAACTGGCCTGGGAAAAAGCTGAATTGCCGTCGGAGAGAGAGCACGTCACACCTTATATCAAGAAGTCGAACGATCTGAAAAAGCTGAACGTTCGGGGCGTTAATGATTTGTCGGCGCTTCGCTGGACTGTCGATGACGTCAACGATTTCGAGTTGGCGACAAAAGTTTTCGAGGCCTTGTACGCGTCCAATCCGAATTTTCGAACCGATGACATCCTATCGTTTCTAGCTGCTAACCCGGCGGTCTCCAGGCTCAACGCCAGCGCCCTGCGGGATGAGGGCTACGCCAAAAGCGTGGCTGACGACAAACTCCATCAATCACCGACCAGGCTCCGGAAATAATGTTCAAACCGTTTTTAGATTCCGTCGCAACGGCCATCTCCATCGTCCAGGCGTATCCAGGCCGCAGCTTCGTTATCGCCATCGCGTTCATCCTAGCCGGCGTGGCAGAAGGTGTAGGTATTTCTTCCCTATTACCGATTCTCTCTATCGCCACCGGCGAAGGTGGTCCCGCCACGCCGCTTGAAGAAATGGTTCTGGGGACATTAGCCTGGTTCGGTCTTTCCGCATCACTTGGCTGGCTACTAGTCCTCGTTGTCATCGGCATTACCCTGAAATCGATGCTGACGCTGGCAGCGATGGGTCAGGTCGGCTTTGCCGTCGCCCAGACTGCAGCAGATCTTCGCCACCGTTTATTGCAGGGGTTGATGAAGGCTCGCTGGGCTTTTTTCACCCAACAGCCAATTGGAATTTTTGCCAACGCCATCAGCATCGAGGCCAATAATGCCGCCAGTTTGGTCGGACATACCGCGAGGTCCCTCGCTCTGATCATCCAGATCGTCATCTACATGGGATTGGCCATTCTGGTTTCGTGGGAAATAACCGCCGCCGCCTTTTTGGCTGGCCTCATACTATTCGTCGCCCTCAATCAGCTAGTCGAAATCGCCCGTCGCGCCAGTCGGGAAACCCTGGTCGCCTCGCGAGAGTTGCTGGCGCGCATGACCGACGGCCTGCAAGGCATAAAGCCACTCAAAGCGATGGCCGCCGAGGATCGACTGGAACCGTTGCTGGCTAATGAAATTGAAGCCCTGAATCGCACGGGCCGCATCACTGTAATAGCCAAAGAGGCGATGGTCAGCACCCAGGAGCCGATCCTGGTCTTGTTCCTCGCCATTGGCCTTTACTCTGTCGCGACTTACACCGCTATTGCGTTCGACACGGTTCTGGTGATGGGCATTTTGTTCCACCGAACGGCATCAAAGTTTGGCGAATTACAACGCTTGTATCAGAACATCGGGAACAGCCGGGAATACCACCTGGCCCTTGAAGCCAAAATACAGGAAGCGGTCGACGCCGAAGAAAGTACGTCAGGCAGACAAAGGCCGACATTGACCAAGGATATTCGCTTTGAAAATATCGACTTCTCGTTCGGCGACAAAAAGGTAATCAATCAGTTTTCGATCGTTCTGCCAGCCGGTAAACTGAGCACCTTGTACGGCCCTTCGGGTTCGGGCAAGACCACCATCATCGACCTCATACTCGGCTTCCACCGCCCCGACCAGGGCCGTGTCCTGATCGACGGAACAGCCATCGACGACATCGACCTGAAAGCCTGGCGTCGCGGAATCGGGTATGTTCCACAGGAGCTGTTCCTGTTTCACGATACGGTTCTGAACAATCTGACGTTGGCAGATCCAGCCTTTTCCAAGCAGGAGGCGCGCGCCGCACTTGAACGCGCCGGGGCGTGGAAATTCGTCTCCTCCCTTGCCGAAGGTCTCGACACCCTTGTCGGGGAGCGCGGCTCAATGATATCAGGCGGCCAACGCCAACGGCTGGCAATCGCCAGGGCCTTGATCCGCCACCCCGACCTCTTGATACTGGACGAGCCAACGACGGCGCTAGACCCCGAAACCGAAAAAGAAATTTGCGCGACTTTGTCCAGCCTGGCCAGGGACATCACTGTCATCGCGATTTCCCATCAACCCGCTTTAGCGGCCATTGCTGACAATCTCATTCGTATCGGCGGCGATCCGGATAAGCAGCTTAAGCACGAGGACACGACATCAGCATGAATATTCTGGGCATCAACACCGGAAGCGGCGCATCAATTTGCCTGCTTGAAAACGGTCGCATCTCGTTTTCCATTGAGGAAGAGCGACTGGCCCGCATCAAAGGCAAGGGCGGTTTTCCCTCTCATTGCCTGGACTATGTGATCGAACACTATCGGGAATTTCTCGAAAATATCGATATTGTCGGGCTCTGCGACCTTGACGCTGATATCTCAGAAAAGCACGAACTGGTTGATCGATACCACAAGCGCTTCAAAGGTTCGTCCAGCCCCAAAGGTGCGACGGCAAAGCTGCGCGCCACCGTGTCACCGATGATCCCTGAAAGCGCCAAACGGGCTATTCGCAACACGCCAGCAGTCGCGCCCGTTGATGTGGTCGGCGACATTCAGCGTCATTTCAAGGACTTCGATATTCCGGTCGATAAATTTTACAGTATCAAACACCACGACTGTCACGCATCTTCCGCTTATTTCGGTCTGGCGCGGGAGCATGATCGTCCCTACCTGGTTTTCACACTGGACGGCGGTGGCGATGGCGAGTGCGGTTCCATCAGCATCGGCCGGGCCGGTCGGCTGGAGCGCGTGGCATCCACGGCCAGCGGAAACTCGGTCGGCAACATATACTCCAACGTCACTTATCTGTTGGGCCTCTCGCCACACGAACATGAATACAAGATCATGGGGCTCGAACCCTATGTACCAGAAAAATACCGCGGCCCGGCCAAGGCAGTTTTTGAAAAATACCTCGGCCTGAGTGAGGGCGGAAAAGGTATGGTTTTTGAACGCACGACCGAAGAGAACACCAACTGGGTTGGCCTGAAACTGGCCGAAGACCTCAAATTCATGCGCTTCGACAGCGTCGCTGCCGGGCTTCAGGAATTTACCGAGGATATTGTATTGCAATGGGTGCGCAACGCGATCGCGCAAACCGGCATCAACGACATTCTGTGTTCGGGCGGCGTTTTCATGAACGTCAAGATCAACAAGCTGATTTCGGAAATGCCGGAAGTCGCGTCGGTCGATGTCTTCCCGTCCTGCGGTGACGAAACCAACTCGATTGGCGTCGCTTTCAGCGCCTACGCCAATGCCAATGACGGAAAAATGCCCGAGTTCGATAAATTCACTCTGGGGCCGACACCTGAATACGATATGGATCTGGCTAAACAACGTTACGCCGACCGTTGTGATTTTGAGACCCTCTCCGCTCCGGCCGAGCGGATTGCCAGTCTGCTGGCTGCGGGCAAAGTCGTGGCGCGCTGTGATGGCGCGATGGAACTGGGCGCACGGGCGCTGGGCAATCGGTCATTGCTCGCCGATCCCAGCCAGCAGGACGTCGTTGAACGCATTAATTTCATGATCAAGCAGCGTGATTTCTGGATGCCCTTTGCCCCGGCCATGCTGGCAGAGGATGCGGCGGAATACATCGAGACACCGACGACCCTGCCACCGGGAATATCGCCGTACATGATGTTCGCCTTCGACACGACCGAACGGCGCAATGAAATGGCAGCAGCGCTGCACCGCTCCGACAAGACGGCACGGGCGCAAATCGTCTCGCGCGACCTCTATCCGGGGTTTCACGAGGTCATATCGGCTTTCAAGGCTGAAACGGGGCGCTCGGTCGTACTCAACACGTCCTTCAATCTGCATGGTCACCCGATCGTCATGGGCACTTGTGACTCCATCGACATTCTGTTGCAGACCGAGCTCGAATACCTGGTCGTCGGCGATCAGCTAATCACCAAGCGGGCCGCCGACTAATATGATCGAAGCGGGGTATGGTGAGCGGTCAATCACGCCGCGCCGTCCTTTGGAACTGGCCGGCGTCGGCGGTGCCCCACGCGCCGGCTCGGTCGATGGCGCGGCCGGCGGCGACGAACTCAAGGTTCGTGCCGCGGCATTGCGGCATGACGCCCAGACGCTGGTACTGCTGTCGTTCGATCTTTTGTACCTGTCGCGAGACTTGTGCGACGGCCTCGAGGAATGGCTGGCCGAAAACCACGGCATTCCCGGTGAAAACCTTTTCCCCTGCGCCACGCATACCCATGGTGCGCCGCTCATTCTGGATGTCTTTTTTGACACGCCGACGGTCGATGGCGAATACCTCAACGCAGTCGAAGACGCGGCGAGACAAGCGCTGGACGAGGCGCTGAACGATTTTGCCCCGGCCTCAATGTCCTATGGTGCCGCCGAGACATCCCTATCCATCAATCGGCGGGCGCTGCGACTGGACCGAAGTGCTCTGAAACTCGGGCTCATCAGTCGCCAGATTTTGAACCGGCCCAATGCCAGCGGCCCGGTCGACAACAATGTCTATAGCCTGCGCCTGATGCGCGAGGCCGGGAACGGCGGCGACATCGTCATTGTGTGCGTGGGTTGCCACCCTTCGATCATGCGGGACAATCACGTTTCTGCCGATTTTCCTGGCCGCATCGAAGATCAGCTCACGCAGCAGGGTGCCACCGCCAAGGTCGTTTTCGTGCAGGGCTTTAGCGGCGATACACGGGCGCGACTGGCCGAAGCCGCGCCGTTCGCTGTGTGGCCGCCGTCGCGTTTGTTCAACTGGCTTTTTGACCGCCACAGGTTCCGCAAGGATTCCGATACGAACGACGCCGATAATGTCGCCGGGCGCATCGCCGAAGCACTGACGACGACCGATTACACTTTGATATCGAAGCCGAACTTTTCGGCGTGCAAGGCCACTGCTTCATTACCGCTTGAGGCATTGGCACCGGTCAGCGAATTTGAACAAGCTGCAGCAGACGGGAAGCCCGGCGATCCCTCGGCCAGAATGAACCGTTATGTTTTCGAGAACTACAATGCGATGTCATCTCTGGCCTTTCGCTTGCGGCGCTGGGCGCTGTCCGACGAGCTTCAAATTATCGGCTTCGAAGGAGAGATGTTCAGCGAATACGCTCACTGGCTTGGTCAGGATATCCAAAATGGCGCCGTAATGAACATTCCGGCGAGTTGCGTCGGCGGTATGGTCGGCTACATTCCGACCACAGCCAGCCTCGACCTGGGCGGTTATGAAGTTGACCGAAGCAGACCGCTTTTTGGCATCCCGGCGCGTTTTTCCAAAGCTGCGGAGGGCGAACTGAAGGCCGCCGTCCACGCCCTCCTGCCATCACAGGATTCTGCTTGATAATGATGTTTGTTCATCTTCTTCGTTCGCTCTACACCAACCTCGCGCGTATCGCCTACCGTCTCTCGCCTGGACCCATCGCACGGCGACTGGCGGTGCGTCGGCCACCATTCATCAACTCTTTCCCGGTCAGCCTGCCTGGCGGAAATAAATTGCTGGTTCACGGGCTTGACCAGGCCAATGTCAATCGCGAGCTGTTCTGGCAAGATTTCGATGGCAGCAATCCGGAATTTACCCGTGTTCTGTACGCCCTGTCGGAAGATGCCCAAACTATCGTCGATCTGGGCTCCTACCTTGGCTACTACTCGCTGGTGGCGGCAAAAGCCAATCCTCAGGCACGTGTGTTCAGCGTCGAACCGTTTCCCGCCAGCATCGACTATCAACGCCAGGCCGCACGCATCAACGGCCTCGACAACGTAACTTTCTGCGACGTCGCAGTCGCCGAAAGCAACGCCTCATTGCCGTTCTTTATGCCCGACCGTTCGCAAAGCAAAATCCCCAACATAGGCTCTCTGAAGAACCGCTTTGGTGAGGGCACGCACTATGCGGATCGTGGCGGCTATGAAATCGAGGTTGACGCCCTGACCTTGCCTGATCTGGTCGAGCGCTATGATATCGGCAAGATCGATTTGATAAAATTTTATGTCGAAGAAATGGAAGGCGCGATTTTCGCTGCCGGTCGAGCTGTTCTGGAAGTCGCCCGCCCCGATATGCTGGGCTGGGTGTTTCATCGTGAGGAAAACCTGGCGCATTTGGCTTACCTGATTGATGATCTGGGCTACACCTGTCTGGTATTTAAGGGCCAGGCGCTGGTCGAGTGCCCGACCATCGAAGCCGTGCGCGAATTGAGCGACGTTGAAAATCTACAACGTGGCGGTCGCTCCGCCGTCCTGTTCACGACCGCGCCAGAACAAAGAATGAAAACCCTGACTGCCCGTATCGGCAATACCATTCACGGCTAGCCGAAAGACAATTGAAACTTGACCGAACCATCATCAAATACCGGCGATGACGCCGCCCACCTGGACGACAGCGATACCTCTGAGTTTTATTCGGCCAATCGCTGGCCTGGCCCCAACGCCATTGTTTCGAAGAAATGGGCCGAACGGCTCGCGCCTTATTTGCCCGACGGCCCACTTGAGTTACTCGACGCGGGCTGCGGCAGCGGCCAATACCTCGCCGGCATGCTGGCGGAGTACCCGGATATGAACGGCGTCGGGATCGACATAAGTGCCCCCAGCATCGGCGACGCGGCAGCGCTGGTCGAAGGCACAGGTGTCGGCGCGCGGGCCGAAGTGCTGGTCAAGTCGTTCTCAGATCCGCTGGATTGGGATCAGCGCTTTGACGTGGCAATCTCCAATGGGGCCATCCATCATTCGCCCGACCCGGCCAGGTCGATGCAGAATATTGCGCGCAGTATCAAGCCCAAAGGTTTGTTCGGCTGTATGATTTACGGCAGTCGATCCAACCATCGGCGCTATGAGATCAAGGAAATGCTGCACTTGCTGGCCGACGGTGACCTCGATTTGATGTACGACCTACACCGTGATTTTCAGTCGAAGTACGAATCTGTTTGGGATGCCACACCGCGCCAGATGATGGCCGCGCTGAAAGGAAAGCTGGGTCGATTAGCCGCACGCCTGCGCGGTCGGGAGGCCTATCTCGGATATGACCCGACGGCCGATCACAAAAAAATATTCATCGATGGATTTGGCACACCGATCGACGCCGGCTTCGATACCTCTCAGGTACGTGCCATGCTTGAAAACGCTGGATTGGAACTGGTTAAAATGATCGGCAGCGGACGTCCGGATCCGGCCCTCCTGCCCCCGACCTGGCAGGCGCCGTGGCAACAACTGCCGCCGTGGACACAGATGCGCATAATCGAGTTGCTCGACCCGAATCCGAGTGCGTTCTCATTTGTTGCGCGCAAGATCGACTGAGCGAGATGGATTTTTTTCGCAGCGCGCACCGGTCCGGGGGCTAATTCAGATATGTGCGGCATTTTCGCCCTGTTCCTGAAGCGTCCCCTGACAGACTCTGATATTTCACTTGGACGTCAAGGGACCGAGGCGCTTGCCCATAGGGGTCCAGACGCCGCAGGCGAATGGTTTGATCGGGATGCCGGCGTTTATCTGGGACATCGACGATTGTCGATTATCGACTTGACCGAAGCCAGCGACCAACCGACGGTTCGGGATGGCCTGGCGCTGTCCTTCAATGGCGAGATCTACAATTACCGCAGCCTGCGCGAACGCCTCAAAGGGCTGGGCGCTGATTTTCAAACTACGGGCGATACCGAAGTTTTGTTTGAAGCGTGGCGTCACTGGCAGACCAGGGCCGTCGAACATGTCGATGGCATGTTGGCCTTTGCTTTGTGGGACGGTCAACATGGCTGGTTGGCGGTCGACAGGTATGGCGAAAAACCGCTGTATTATGCCCAGACACCGGAAGGACTGGTGATTTCTTCAGAACTGGTCACCCTGGTTCGCGCCGTTGGCGCCCGGCCGGCCATGTCTCAGGAACAAATCGCCGGCTTCATGGCACTTGGCTACATAGCGCCGCCGACGACAGCTTATGAAAACATCTTTCGCATCATGCCGGCGACGGTTTCGCGCATTACACAGGGACGGATCGAACAGAGCCACACCTATTGGACGCCGCCGTGGGGCGAGCCCGGCAAAGGAGCGGTCCAGCCGGTGACGGACAAGGAGCTTGATCGTGTCCAGGAAGGCTTGATCGCCGCCGTCGAAAGCCGCCTGGAAGCGGACGCGCCGACTTGTTTGTTTTTATCTTCCGGCGTCGATTCCAGTCTTATTGCAGCCATCGCAGCCAAAGATCTCAATCGCGATCTCAATTGTTTTACGGTAAGTTTTCCCCGCGGCGACACCCATGACGAAGCTCTTGCGGCGGCAGAGACAGCCGGATATCTTGGCCTTTCCCACCAAGTTCTCGAAAACGCAGATTCACCTGATGACGTTCCGACGAGCTACTTTCTGGACATGCTTGGCCAGCCCAGCGATGACCTGACGCTGGCTTCGCTGCATCAAATGGCCAAAGCAGCGGCAGCGAAAGGTTACAAAGTCGCGCTCACCGGAACCGGCGGGGACGAGATTACTTTCGGCTACAACAAACATGCGCACTTTTATCGCCTGCGACATCTGTTCAACGCACCGGCCTGGGCGCGAAAGCTTGCCGGCTTCCTGGCCGCACCGCTCTCGGGCTGGTCATCGAAAGCGCAGACCTTGCGTTTCTCGACAATGGTTGAGGACTGCGAACGCTACGTCGCAGTCAAAAACTACCCGACTATTTCAGGCTTGCGCGAACTGCCGGGCTTCGAGACCTGGTGCCATACGCAGTTCCCGGCCAGCGAGACGCCGATCGAATATCAGGTGCCGCATTTTGAACTCGAATCGGTGCTGGCCCATCATCGCCTTGTTTCCGGTGACGTTGGCAGCATGCGCTCGAGCCTGGAAGCCAGGACGCCCTTTCTAGCACCGGGTCTTCAGGACATTGTCGCCGAGCTTGATCCCCGTATTTTGCTGGCCCACGGCCAGAAAGCGATTTTGCGCAAGGTCCTTCAGCGCTATCTGCCCGAAAAAATGGTCGATCGTCCGAAGTTAGGATTTTTGTTTCCAGACGACAGATATCTCGATGTTTTTGCCGGGCAGCCGCCAATTGCACCGCTGCCCCGGCGTGCCATTGATGGCATCTGGCGTCGCAGGGAGCAAACGGGGTGGCGCTCACTGGCGGTGCGCATGGCCGTGTTGAGCGAATTCCAGCAATGGCAAGCCGGAGAGCTGTCCTGATGAGCAACGCGGAAACGGATTTCACACTGCGGGCCTATCAGGTGATGATCGAGGCGTTGATGGCGCGCAATTATGCTGTGCGGGGATACGCCGGCGCAGAGGCGTCAAATCGCCATCTAATTCTTCGCCACGACGTCGATTTCGATCTCGACGCCGCTATTGGCATGGCTGAAACCGAGGCAAAACAAGGCTGGCGGGCGACCTACTTTGTGCTCCTGCGCACTGAATTTTACAATCCACTGTCGCAGGCCGGCACTGCCGCCGTGCGTCAACTGATCAATCTAGGTCATGACGTTGGTTTGCATTTCGACGCTTCGCTCTATGCAGGCGACGAAGCCGGGCTGATTTCCGCCGTCAAAAGCGAGAGCGCTACGCTCGAACAGATCAGCGATGCGCCCGTCACCTGTTTTAGCCTTCACCGCCCTCATCCCGATATGCTCGACAATGGTTTTGAGGTCGACGGGCTGATCAACGCCTACGCGCCACGTTATTTCAGGGATTTCGGCTATTGTTCAGATTCGCGTGGAGCCTGGCATCACGGGCACCCCCTGGACCATGCGGCCGTCAAACAGGGCAGTGCCCTGCAGTTGCTAACCCATCCGATATGGTGGATCGAGTCTGGCGACATCCCGAGCGACAAATGCAGCGCTTTTCTCGAACGACGCCAAGCTATCCTGGACCAGGAGATGCAGCGCAACTGCCAGGCTTATGAGGGTCGACGGTCGGAGTAATATGCTGTATTTCCCTGCTCATTCTTCTTCACTCCTGAAAATGAATTAATCATATGGTTATCTGGCTTACCGGTCTGTCCGGTGCAGGCAAAACAACTTTGGCGCTGGCCCTGCGTGATCTTCTGAAACCCAGCCTCCCGCAAGTCGTGCTGGTCGATGGCGATGTCGTGCGCGAGGCGTTCGGTGCCACGATGGGCTACACCGAGCCCGAGCGTGTTGTTCAAATTCAACGCATTCAGCGTCTGGCGAAAATTCTTTCCGACCAGGATCAGATCGTTCTGGTCGCGGCGCTTTATGCCCATCCCGATTTGCTCGACTGGAACCGCGAAAACCTGCGCGAATATGTCGAGGTTTATATCGAGGCGTCGATGGAGTTGTTACGCAAGCGGGATCAAAAGAGCCTCTATTCAATGGCCGAAAGCGGTGAGACCAGGCACGTCGTCGGAGTCGATATCCCGTGGCACGCGCCTGGCACCGCCGATCTGACACTTGATGCCGACAGCCAGACATCACCGGTGGAAATGGCGCGTCTGCTGTTGGAAAAGGTACCGGTGTTAAAAACAGCCTTTACTGACGCCGCGAAGGTTACGGTCTGATGGCCGAACTTGTTCTCAATCGACATCAATACCTCGAAATGGAGAAGCTCGGCCTTGGCGCCTTCGCACCTCTTGACGGTTTTATGAACGAAGATCAGGTTCGCTCGGTGGCGGATGATATGCGCCTGCCCTCTGGCGAGCCTTACACGATCCCGGTGCTGCTCGATTTACGACCTGACGAAGCTGAACGTCTGATGGGCGCTCCCCGCGTCGCATTGATTTACGAGGGCGTTGAAGTCGGTGAATTGGCACCGGAAAGTTTTTTCACGCCCGACAAGGCCGATCTGGCAGGCAAGGTTTTTACTACGACCGACACCGATCACCCCGGCGTCGCCCACTTGATGACAATGGGCAGTACATTCGTCGGCGGTCCGATCAAGCTCAGGGAACGAGTCAAACTCGACATCTCCGAATACGAACTGACGCCGGCGCAGACCAAGGCGATTTTCACCGAGCGCGGCTGGAAGTCGATTATCGGCTTTCAAACCCGCAATGTGCCGCACCGGGCGCACGAATATCTGCATCGCGTTGGCCTCGAGACTTCGGATGGTTTGTTTGTCCAGCCGCTGGTCGGTCGCAAGAAACCCGGCGACTACACACCTGACGCGGTGATCCGTGGCTATCAAGCGCTGGTTGAGGGCTTCTTCCCACCCGAACGCGTCCTGCTCGGCATTCTGTCAACGTCGATGCGCTACGCCGGGCCCCGCGAAGCCGTTTTCCACGCCATAATACGACGCAACTATGGCTGCACGCGGTTTATTGTCGGACGCGATCACGCCGGCGTTGGCAGCTATTACGGCAAATACGATGCACACGATTTGACACGGCGTTTCGATGGCGAGCTTGGCATCGAAGTCGTGCGCCTGAACGGCCCATATTATTGCCGCCGCTGCGACGGTATCGTCACCGAGCAAACCTGCCCACACCGCGAAACTGAACCCGACGCCGTGCGCGATATTTCCGGCACGGACATGCGGGCCTTGCTGGTCGAGGGACGCGCGCCCGAGCCCCATATCATGCGCCCGGAAGTCGTCGACAGCCTGAAAGATGTACAGCTATTCGTCGAGGAGAACGAACTGTGAGCCGAACCAAGATCGTCTGCACCATCGGCCCGGCAACGGAGGACGCCCCGTCACTACTCAAACTAAGTGAAGCCGGTATGTCGGTCGCGCGTCTCAATGGATCGCACAACGATCTTGACTGGCATGCTGCGACCATCGCCCGTATCCGTGAGGCCGTGCCGGGAACGCCGGTGCTGCTCGACATCCCGGGCCGAAAGATCCGTACCCTGCAGCTGGCGCACGAGCCGAGCTTCGAAATCGGCGACGAGATCACGCTGACCACGGATCAGAGTCACGATGGCAGCGAAAAAGTTCCCGTCGGCCATCCCAGCCTGCACGAACAACTAAGCCTCGGCTCCGCCATCCTGGCCGACGACGGCACGCTGCGGTTTAGCGTCACCAAGATTGTCGGCCCTGACATAATATGTCGGGCCGAGACCTCAGGCACGTTGAAAAGCCGCAAGGGCATTAATGTACCTGGCGTCAGGCTGGTCTCGGAAATGGTCACCGAGCGGGACCGCGAAATGGTTTCCTTCGCGCGCGCAAATGGCGTCGACTACATCGGTGTCAGCTTTGTCGAATCAGCAGACCAGATCACAGCGATACGCGAACTAACAGGCGGTGACTGGCCACGTATCGTTTCCAAGGTCGAGAACCAGGGTGGTCTGGATAATTTGCTGGAAATCGTCACGGCAACAGATGCCTTGATGATCGATCGGGGAGATCTCTCCGCTGAAACCAATTTTGAAATGGTCGCCCTGTTTCAAAAACATATTCTGAAAACCGCACGGGAGCATGGCGTTCCTGTCATTGTCGCTACCGAAATGCTGCATACCATGGTCGAGAACCCTTTCCCGACCAAAGCAGAAGTCGGCGACATCACGAACTCCGTGATCGACGGTGGCTCGGCAACTATGCTATCGGGCGAAACCGCCGTCGGCGCAAACCCTGTTCGCGCTGTCGAAGTCATGCGCGCTGTCGCCAGCGCCGCCGAGAGCCATGTTCAGGAAACCCTCGACGCGGACGAGCCCAACGCCCACCTTCAGGCACCCCAGGCCATGGAGCGGGCCGTCGCCATGTTGTGCCGGACGTTGCCGATTACAAAAATCGTCGCCGTGACTATATCGGGTTATGCCGCGCGGATGATCGCCTCTCACCGCCCGCGTCAGCCAATTCTCGCTGTCAGTAATGACGAGGTCGCAGCGCGCAGCTTTAACCTTTATCCCGGTGTTGAGGGTATCTTTATTGATATGGAATTTCCCCGCAACAGCGCCGATCACGTCGTCAAGTGCCTTGAGGATTTGTGGCGCCAGGGAAAGCTCACCAACGACGACATGATCGTTGCCATATCAGTCAGCTACCCGAAGTCGGGCAATCGTATGAACCTGTTGCAATCCCACGTCATCGGTGACTTGGCAGAAGTGCTGGAGTGGGCGTGATCATTAAGTCACTTTTCGCAGCGACATGATCGGTTTTCAATGAAAAAGAACGCCTTGTTTTTGTTGATCGATGCCATGCGCCATGACGTCTTGAGCGATCCCGAAGCACGTCGCTTTATGGTACCCAATCTGTCTCGACTGGCCGACGAGGGGTTCGTCCGCAAAGTCGTCACCAATGCCCAGTCGACACAGTTCGTCATGCCCGCGATATTCAGCCAGACCTATCCACTTGACCACGGTGGCTACAATACCGGCATTCGACTGCGCCCCAGAAGCTTTGTCGAAACGCTCAAGGATCAGGGCTGGGCGACCCACAAACTGGTGACATCCAATCAGCTGGGCCTTCATCATGGTTACGAGCGCGGTTTCGAAACCGTCAAGACCGGGTCCGATTTTCGCGTCATTCTCCAGCATTACATCGAACGATCGCTCGACTATGAAATCGGGTTGTGGAAGAAGGGCGAACGCAGTGACGAAGAAACCATCGAGTATTTTCAACGCGAATATGGCTTGTTGCTGGAACAAATTCGCGAGGCCTGGAACACCTTTAACAAGTCATTTTGGCCACCCCGGTTACGCCGCATCAACGAACGCGTGGTATCCGGACTTGATCGGGAGCTGGTACTGGTGCGTCAGCAACCGATTCTGGCGGTCAACAAAATTGCCTGGATTTCGGGCGCCATGTATTGGCGCTTTTTGGGTGATCTGAAAATCAATCGTTTCAAGCGATTCTTCTGGCATGGTGTCGGGTTTGTTCAGCACAGGACGCGACGATGGATTGCTGATCGCATCTTTCCACCGTTTTTCTTTTTCTCGCACTTCCCGATGGTGCTGCCTGATGTAATCGACGAGATCTGCCGTTTTATCGGATCGAGGGACGACGAACGGTGGTTCACCTATATGCACTTTATGGATGTCCACGATTGCCGTGCCTTTAACCGCGGCCTCCGCGTCATCGCGCGCTGGCGTTTTTTACCCAAATACTGGCTCGGCAGACTACGCGGTTACACCAATCGTCGCTTCGCCTATGACACCGCAATCATGACAGTCGATGCCGCAGTAGGTAAGATGATCCGCAGCCTGGAAAAGTCCGGTCAACTCGAGAACACGGTCATCATCGTGACCGCCGATCACGGCTCCTATTACGCCGAAAACCCGCGCAAGCAAAAACTGATCCTCGCGACACGCACTCATTATGAAGACATTGAAGTACCGTTGATGATGTTCGGCGCAGACCGCGAACCCGAAGGCGACGGCATGATCGACAGCATGGGCGTGACTGCAACCCTGCTCGATGTCCTTGGCACCGAACCCGATCCCAGCTTCAAAGGCGTCAGCGCCTTTGCCGGAGGACGGGATGCCGTAATCTCGGAAAGCTGTGGCCACGGCAACGCCGATCTGAAACGCCGTGACATTCATTTTACGGTATCGACACGAACCCATCGCATGATGGTGAAGCTGACCGGTTCCAAATTCACCACGGAAGAGTTGTACGACATCACAACCGATCCTCGTGAGCTGAAAAATGTTGTCTCAGTTGCACAAAATATCGGCGTTATTGCCGAACTTTACGACTGCTTATTCGCAGAGCGCGCCGAACTTATCGCCCTGCGAGGCGTAGCGTCGCCACCTGCGCCAAGCGAAACCATTACCCCTTAATCCCGAGCGATAAAGAAACCAGCAGATGGGTCTCAGCGAGCAGGAACTCGGACGGATGCTATTGGCCGTGGTAGCGCTTTTGCTGGCGTCACACAGTCTGGGCTATCTGTTCGAGCGTTTTCGACTGCCGCGTGTGGTCGGCGAAATCGGTGGCGGCTTGCTGCTGGGGCCATCTGTGTTGGGGCATTTCCTGCCGCAAGCGGAACAGTGGACCTATTCGGGCATTGACGACGGTGGACGTCTGCTGGGCGTCCTTTACTGGCTCGGCCTGACCTTGCTGATGTTTACCGCCGGATTTCACGTCAAAACCCGGTTTGGTACCGGTGCCAGGCGGCTAATTCTCTATCTGTTGATCGGCGCGACGGTCGTCCCTGTGCTGGCCGGCGCCCTCGGCGTCCACCTGTTTGATTTGACCAGGTATGCCGGCCCAAATGGTAACTTTGTTACCTTGACGATGGTCATCGCCGTTGCTGCTGCCGTCACCTCAATTCCGGTGATATCCCGCATTTTCATGGATCTCGGCATCATGGAGACGCGCTTCGCCGGTATCGTGATCGCGACATCGACGGTGCAGGATTTGTTGCTCTGGGTGGTCCTGGCCGTGGCCACCGGCCTGGCGGCAACCGGTACGGTTTCCGCCGAGACCATCGGATACACGGCCTTGAAAACAATCGTCTTCCTGAGTATCGCCTTGATCGCCGGGCCGAGATTACTCCGCTTCCTCTCCGGCCTGCGCCTTAATCTCCTGCTCAAGGCTTCGCGGGCCGGGTATGCCTTGTTTCTGTGTTTCCTGTTGGCGGCCCTGGCCAGCTTGCTCAACGTCAACATTATTTTTGGCGCCTTCGTCGCCGGTATTTTGATCGGCACGCTGCCTGACACCGAATTCGCAGATGTACGTAGTCAGATCACCGAAATATCGCGCGCCTTTTTTGTGCCGATTTATTTCGCCCTTGTCGGCTACAGAATTAATCTGCCTGTTGATCTGGACGTCTCGCTCTTCCTGGGATTCCTGATTCTGACATCTCTGGTCGAATGTGCCAGCGTCGTCGTCGCCGTGCGCCTGGCGGGTCAAGGCTGGCGATCAAGCACAAATTTCGCCATCGCCATGAATACCCGCGGTGGCCCCGGCATCGTGCTGGCCAGCGTAGCCTTCGAATTCGGCATCATTAACCAAACCATGTTTACGACGCTGGTGCTCAGCGCTTTGGTAACATCGCTGATCAGTGGCGCCTGGTTCCACCGGCTGGTCATCGCCAAACGCCCCTTGATGGACCCACAGCAAGACGCCCCGCAATGATCGTCGCTATTCATCAACCCAATTACGCCCCCTGGCTCGGCTATTTTCATAAAATCGCCCAGTCCGACGTCTTTATCTTTCTCGACGATGTTCAGTATCCCAAAAACGGCTACACCAACCGCGTTCAAATTCTTCATGATGGCGCTGCCAAATGGTTGACCCAGCCGGTATCCGCTCGCCTCGGCATGCCGATCAACGAAGTCACACCGGCCAAGCCGACATGGCGGCGCGCCCACCTGGATACCCTGCGCACCGCCTATCACGACGCCACGCACTTTAAAGATATCTGGCCTGTCCTGAACGATATTTACGACGATCTGCCGGAAGCCGACATCGCTGCGATCAACCGTCGACTGATCGAGGAACTGGCCAGCCGTGTTGGCCTGACCTGCCGGTTTGAAGCGTCTTCCGACTTCGCCCTGAATGCATTAAAGGGCACGGACCGTCTGGTTGCGTTGATCGAAGCGATCACCCCCGGTGCGACATACCTGTCCGGCAAGGGCGGCGCAAATTATCAAGACGCGGAAGTTTTCGAGACTGGCGGCATATCGTTGCGATATTCGGATTACAAACATCCGCAATACGCTCAGAACGGTGATGAATTTGTTCCCGGCCTGTCGATTTTGGACGCCGTCTTCCACCTTGGCTGGCGCCAGGCGGGTGACCTCGCCGCAAGTCAGAATTAACTACCCTGGAGAAAACCGGAGATCATGACTGAATATTCCACGAGACTGGCCGTCGTCGGGGCCGGCTATTGGGGCAAGAACCTCGTACGTAACTATGCTGAACTTGGCGTTTTGGCGGGAATTTGCGATTCCGATGCTGACGCTGCGGCCCGCCATTGTGCGAACCACCCCGGTGCGCGCCCTTTTTCAAATCCGGCCGACGTCGCCGCCGACCCTGATATCGACGCCGTCGCCATTTCGACGCCGGCGGTCACCCACGGCGAACTCGTGCGCTTGTTTCTCAACGCCGGCAAGCAGGTGTTCGTCGAAAAGCCTCTCTGTCTGGATGTTGTGGAGGCTGAGGAACTGGGCGCGCTGGCCAAGGATCGTGGCCTGACCCTGATGGTCGGGCATTTGTTACTGTACCACCCGGCCTTTCAGGCGTTGCGGGCCGAAGTCGAAAAAGGTCGCCTCGGCAAGCTGCGCTATATCTATTCCAACCGCGCCAGCTTGGGGAAAATCCGCACCGAGGAAAACGCGCTGTGGTCGTTCGCGCCGCACGATGTCTCGATGATCCTGGCGCTCACCGGGCGGATGCCGCAAAAGGTCATCGCCACGGGGGCGCATTACATTACCGATGGCGTCGCCGACGTGACGCTGTCACATCTGACGTTTTCCGAGAATCTGCAGGCGCACATTTTTGTCTCCTGGCTGCATCCCTTCAAAGATCACCGTCTCGTTGTCGTCGGCAGTGATGCCATGATCGTCTTCAACGACGTCGAGCAAGGTGCGGACAAACTGTTGCTTTATCCGCATACCGCGACCACGGAAGATAACCTGCCGGTCGTCGCCAAGGCCGAGGCCGAAGCGGTGCCCTATGCCGATGACGAACCGTTGCGCCTGGAATGCCAGCACTTCCTCGACAGCATCGCCAACAAGTCTCAACCGACATCCGACGCCGCCGAGGGCCTGCGTGTCCTCAAAGTATTACATACCTGTGAAGAAGCCATTCTCGCGGGTGAACCGGTTGCCGTGAGCGAGACCGGAGCATGAGCAACAATAGCGCTGCGAGCGATTATTTCGCCCATCCCTCCGCAATTATCGATGACGGAGTTGATATTGGTGCAGGAACGAAGATCTGGCATTTTTGCCATGTACTGACAGGCACAAACATTGGCGATGGCTGTGTCTTCGGACAAAACGTCATGGCCGGACCCAACGTCAGCATCGGCAACGGAGTCAAAGTTCAGAATAACGTCGCCATTTACGCCGGGGTGACGATTGAGGACGACGTTTTTTGTGGCCCCAGCATGGTCTTCACCAACGTTCTGACACCGCGTGCCTTTGTCGAGCGCAAGAACGAATTTCTGCCGACCCTGGTTCGCAAAGGTGCCACCATCGGCGCCAACGCCACCATCGTCTGCGGCGTCACGATCGGCCAGTACGCCATGGTCGGGGCCGGTGCTGTGGTCACGCACGATGTGCCCGATCACGCCCTGGTGATCGGCAATCCAGCGCGCCAGGCGGGCTGGGTCAGCCGAAGCGGTGAACGCCTGGGAGACGATCTGGTTTGCCCGCGCAGTGGTGAAACCTATCAACAAACGTCGGACGGCCTGTCCTTAATCAGTTGAGTGAAGTATCAAATATGTCCATTCCCTTTATCGATTTGAACGCCCAGCAAGCCCGTTTGCGAGCCGACATCGACCAGCGCATCGCCGCCGTTCTCGATCACGGTAAATACATCATGGGACCGGAGGTCGCCGAGCTCGAAACCGCGCTTGCGGAATTTGCTGGCGCGAAACATGCCATCGCCGTTTCCAGTGGCACCGACGCCTTGCTGATGGCGCTGATGGCGGCCGACATCGGTATTGGTGATGCGGTATTCCTGCCCGCGTTCACTTTCACGGCCTCTGCGGAAGTCATTCTGATTACCGGTGCCACGCCGGTCTTTGTCGATGTTGAGGCAACGACGTGCAACATTGACGCAGCCGACCTCGAGCGGCGCATCTCTGAGGTCGAAAGCGCCGGCGAATTAAAACCCCGGGCGATTATCGCGGTTGACCTGTTCGGCTTGCCCGCCGGCTATGCGACGATCAACAATCTCGCCGCGGCCCACGATATGCTGGTTATCGACGACGCAGCCCAAAGTTTCGGCGGCGCCGAGGGCAACAAAAAAGTCGGTGCCCTGGCTCCCGTCACCGCGACCAGCTTCTTCCCGGCCAAACCGCTGGGCTGTTACGGCGATGGCGGCGCCGTCTTCACCGACGACGACGAGACCATGGATATCTACAAATCGATCCGCGCCCACGGCAAGGGCGGGGCCAAGTACGACATTGTCCGCGTCGGTCTCAACGCCCGCCTCGACACCATTCAGGCAGCGGTATTGCTGTCCAAACTGACCATCTTCGCCGAAGAAATTGAAAGCCGTGAAAAGCTGGCTCGGACTTACGATGCGCGGCTGGCCGGTCATGTCAAACTACCGGCCCGCGCCGACAATTCGAATTCGGCTTGGGCCCAATACACTGTGCAACTCGACCACCGAGACGCCGTTCAGGAAGCGTTGAAAGCTGAGGGCATCCCGACCATGGTCTATTATCCGCTGCCCATGCATTTGCAATCGGCCTATCGGCCTTTCGGCGATGGCGAGGGCAGTATGCCGGTCAGCGAGGCGCTCTCGACTCGCGTCCTCAGCCTGCCGATGCATCCCTACATGGATGACGCGACCGCGAACCGGATTTGCGACCAGCTCACAGCAGCTGTGGAGACGGCACGATAACAACGTCATCACACCATGACATCGCGCTCGTCATCGCGGATATGGGCGCAGGCGGTGCGCAACGCGTCGTCTCCTTGCTGGCCGAGGCCTGGAGTGAACAGGGCAAACGGATTGCGGTCATTACCTTCGACGGTGAGAACGGCGATCACTTCCAGTTGCCGGCGTCGGTGTCGCGCATGGTAATCGGGGGGACGCAGAAATCGGGCGGCATTGTCACCGCCATCATCAACAACACCCGGCGTATGCTGGCTTTGCGCCGAACCCTGAAAGCCAGTGGCGCACCGCTTGTCGTTTCATTTATCGCCGCAACAAATGTCCTGACGGTGATGTCAACCCTGGGCCTGAAGTTGCGCGTTGTCATATCCGAACGCAACGATCCGTCGCGCCAGTCTCTGGGCCGGGTGTGGGACCGTCTGCGGCGCTGGAGCTACCGCTACGCCGATCTGGTCACCGCCAACAGCAAACACGCGCTCCAGACCATGTCCGCCTATGTCCCGCAGGCGCGCCTGGCTTACGTGCCCAACCCGTTATTCAGCCAACCCGCGCAAGTGCGCGCACCCGAGCCGGTCATTCTAAACGTCGGTCGGCTGACGCCGCAAAAAGCGCAGGATATACTGATCGATGCCTTTGCCGACGTTGCCGGAGATTTCCGGGACTGGCGTCTGGTTATCGCCGGTGAGGGCGAAGAGGTAGACAACCTTGCAGCCCGCGCCGAGCATCTGAACATCGCTGATCGTGTCACGTTCACAGGTCGCGTTGATCCCTGGCCGCTCTACACCAGAGCGTCGATTTTCGCCCTGCCCTCGCGCTTCGAAGGTACGCCCAACGCATTGTTGGAAGCCATGAGCGCTGGGGTGGCGCCGATTATTTCAGAAACCTCATCCGGGGCGCTCGATTTCGTTCGCGACGGAATCAACGGCCTAGTCGTCGAGACCGACAACGTTGCTTCACTTGTGGCGGCACTTCGTCGTTTAATGGCTGATCCGTCACTCCGTGAAAAATTTAGCCATGAAGCCCGAGCCGCCGTCGATCACCTGAAGCCACAACAAGTGATTGAAGACTGGGATCGCGTTCTTCGATTGACCTGAGGTTCAGCAGCCTAAAGTTTAACGCCGCTGTCCTTTTCAATGTAGTCGATCATCCATTGCGTCAGATCACATTGTTCGGCGGTCAGGCGCGCCGCACGTTCCTGCGCATCAGCTTTCAAATCATCGCGCGCCATCATGGCTTCAATATTCTTGATCGCCAGTGCAGCCTGATCGTCCTTGTAGCTGTGTGCCAGGCCGTAGCGTTCTTCAATATCGTCAACCCAGCCATATTGCGTGGTCGCGATATAAAATGCATGAGTGCCGAGAACCGAGGCCTCCGCTGCCATTGAGCAACTTTCCCCGACCAGCAATTCGGCATAAGCCATGACGTGGTGAATATCTTCGTAGGGGATAGCCAGTTGATAGGGTTTGAATTCGTCGGGTAGATCCTCCTCCGAGGTAATCACAACGCGACCCTTCTCGCTCAGCATTTTCACAATGTGGCGTTTGTCATCCATCGTCAGACCATGCTCACCGACATCATGATAGGCGTCGTGCAGCACGAAACGCACAATATAAAGCGGCCGATCTTCAAGCAGTCCGTGTTTCCTGACCACATCAAGATTGGGCGTGAACCAGTTGGGGTGGAGATAGGCCAGTTGCTGATAGCCCGGATAGCGCACCATGTTGCGCCCGACATCATCGCGAAAACTTTGCGGCACCGCATAGAGGTCCGACAACCTGCAAATCGTCCGGTTCAACAAACGCGGATCTTCATTGTCGTGAAAAACCAGCGGTTTGGCGCGCATGAACTGCCCGGCCAGGGCGATCACAGGTCCGGTCATACTCAACAAATAATCAGGATCGAATTCTTTTGCCAGCTTGACCATACCGCGCACGCGCACGGCCAGTTCACCGACTTTGCGCACCAGTCCATATTGCCGACGCGTCAGCATCGTGTGCTCGATCCCAAAGGCATCCAACAACTCAACAGCGCATTCCTTGTCCCGTGAAGTGACGATGAATTCGTGACCTCGGCGGCTCATTTCGTCGATAAAATAATGGAAAAAATGGGAATCAATCGGATGAAGAACATCGACGACAAAACGCATGGCGAACCTCTGAAAGTAAAATCTGACGCAGCCATATCACATTCGGCAGAACAGTCCAATCATCACGAATTGACTTAACCGCCGGAAGACTGTGGACGATCGAAAAACCGGTTCCACCAGAGCCACAGTCCGTCAATTCCGTATACCGCCAGGATCATAAGCAATGGCTCTACCGGCAATCGATATCGCGAGATGCCATAAAACAAATGAATAATCGCCTTGAACACGATCACCGACACCACAACCAGTAACAATGGCCAATGACGCCGCGCCGCCATCGTGATCAGGCCGACAACACCGAGCATTCGTAAAACAAGTGCGAACAGAACGCTGGCCAGGGTAATGATGATTGCGCCGGGCGCGCTGTTCTCGAATCCGGCCAAAAATCCTGACAGCGGATTTTCACTGTTCATGATCTTGTCCGGGCGGCGCATCTCGATTTGCAGCAACTGATTTATCGTCTGACCGCCGCCGGAGGCAAACTGAGCGATCCAGGCTTTGGCGTATAGTTTGGCAACTATGATCGGATGCTCGGTGAAAATCCGTGTCAAATAGTGGCGGAACAAGGCGCGATTGCGCTTTACATCGGACGCCGTCGCCAAACCGGCGTCTTCCAGGATTGCAGGTTCAAGCAATGCAAGCCGCTTAACCTGGATGGCTTCGATCGAGTTCAGGCGCGAGGCTTCGATCAGGGCAAAATGTCCGCGCACATTAACGTAGGCTTTGTTGACGCCGGTCGCCGCGACGCTCTCCTCGATAACCAGTTGTTGAACACCCCACGGTCCGGCCAGAGCCAATCCGATCGCCAATGCTGCAACGCCGCGCAACAATCCGTGAAAAAGCACGCGCGGATGGTCTGCCGTCAGAGCAACTAGGACAACCGCGATCGGCGCTATATAACAAAGGTAAATGTTTTCCGGTCGTGTCAGCGCTGCCAGACCAAGCATCGCGCCGAACCAGCCGACACTGGACCAGCCGGGTCGGGCCGCGTAGCGAAGCAGCCAATACACAGCCGCCATCATCAATGTGGCATTCAGCGTATCGGCGAGAAAAAGATGGCTGATGCCGATTGCGTTGGGGTTTAATAAAACAAGTGCGAAAGCAATCGCCGCCATGTTCGGCAGCCATAGCCGCATGATCGCCAACGTCATCCAGGCAGTGAAAAAATGAAGCACGGCTTGCAGAGCGAAAATGACGTATAGAGCCTCGGAGCCCACGACCTTGAATACGCCCGCTGCAAACAAGGGAAATAGCGGCTGGCGTTGGGCTTCAACAATCATACCGGAGTCCAGCAACTGACGGGTCATGCGCAGGAAAGTCAGTGCATCGGCGACAACCAAGTCTTCGGGCGGGCGTGACAGGCCCAACAGCGCCGCCTGAACCAGACCATATACTGCGACGATGATGACCAGTATGCGTCCATCTGCCGGGATTTTTGCCGCGCCCTGCATGATCAAGCAGGCTTCCTGCTGGCCCGTCGCCAGGCCATATAAGCGACAATAAAGACGAAAACATCACCGACGATATTGATCAGGCGGTGCAGCGCCGTCACCGCGATCGCTGTACCAACGTCGATTTCGACCGACAATCCTGCGACCATCACGGCCTCGCGCACACCCAGCCCGGCCGGAGCGCCAGGCGCAATCACGCCCGTCACCCATCCTGCAGCGAAAGCGCCCGTGACCATCCAGTACCGCACGCCTTCCATATCAAACACGTTCATGCACAACATCAACGTGATCGCCCCCTGAATGATCAAGGTCGAAAAATGCAGGCCGAGATTGGTTAGCGATGGCACCAGCCCGGGCAAAAGAATGTCATCGATCCGCAACATCCGCCGGACGATGATCGGCCCTTTCGGTGACAACAGGAAAGCGAAACCGACGGGCACCAAAATGGCGACAGCAAGGACCAGGAGCAACTGGCCGTCGCTGACACCGGATGCCTGCGACAGTGATTGCGGTCCGATAATCGCCACCGCCAGCAGCGTACAAAGCGCGCCTGCCGCGATAATCCAGCCGGCTTCAAGCCCGATTGTCGCGATTACTCGTTTGAGGTTCATTCCGGCGCGTGTCGCCAACGCCGCCCGACCAACATGCTGCGCCACGTTGCCGGGGATATATTTGGTGATTTGAGAAACCCCGACGATAGACGCGGCCAGCGCCATGCTGACGCGTTCACCTGTTGCTCGCAGTAGGACACCCCAGCCGATACACCACAACGACACGGCGAAGCCGTACAACACAACGCTGAACAGCATCGTGGCGACGGACACGCCGTTCAGGGGGATGGCCGGAATATTACGGTAATGGTCGCCAAGCAGATCGACCAGATAGATGATCGCGACGGCGAATGTCACCCAGCCGAGGATGATAAAGACACGTGGCCGACCTGTCATAGCGATTTGGGCTTGCGGGCAATGAACAAAAATGAAGGAATAAAAAACAATCCCGCGATCAACCGCCTCGGCATTTCCGGTAGTGATCCCAGCAGACGTGGCAGGATCGCTCCTTGTGCCTCGATGTTCGAATAGGCGCGAATAGCTTCATGCGTGACATCTTCGGGATGCAGTCCGGCGTCCCGGAACAGACGTTGCAGCGCCGGGCGGGTCAGCGGCGCAACATCAAAGCTTTCCCCGCGTCCGAGGGCGCGGACAATCAGGTTACGCATAAACTGCGGCCACCAGCTTAGTAGCGGTACGCGGAAATTTGGCTCGAACGGTCCCCAGCGATTGGGTGTAGCCAGAAACACCAGGCCACCGGGCCGCACCACCCGTCCCAACTCCGCAACATGGCGAAGCTGGGCGGCCCACGGCCCGACATGCGGAACAACATGATTGGAGACAACGACATCGAAACTGGCGTCATCAAACGGCAATTGATCGCCATTGATCTCGGCATATTCGACGGTTGAATCGGCAGGTAGCTGTCGGCTACGATCCGCTCCGACCACTCGTCCGTTTGATCCCACGACTTCTTGAAAACACTCGGCGATGTAGCCGCCACCGGTGCCTACGTCAAGCACCGAACAGCCCGTCAGAGAAAGCTGACGTTCAATGACAGAAACCACCTTGCGACCTTTGAGCAGCCGTGCTTTCCTCTCCAAAATTGCATGCGATTCCCAAGAAGTCATCGTATTCCAAAACTGAGTTAAATAATGTGGAGACACTAACATGAGGCCCGTTACAACGATAGATGAAGTAACGCCGCCAGGCGCGGCGCTGATCCGGTAACAAAAGTGACGATTCTCCCTGTTTACATACCGATGCCCTCTGGCATTGTTTTGAGGCTGCTAACTAATCCATGACAAGTTCCGACGATATCCCCTTTGTCGATCTTCACGCGCAGTACGAATCGCTGCAAGACGACATTTCACGCGCCATGCAGGAAGTCATTTCATCCAGCGCCTTCATCCGTGGGCCCCAACTGGGTCAATTCGAAAAGGACTTCGCCAAGGCACAAGGCGTCTCCCGGGCGATTGGCGTTGCATCAGGTACCGATGCGCTGGATCTGGCGGTTCGCGCTCTCGGCATTGGTCCGGGCGACGAAGTCATTACGGTCTCCAATACCTGGATTTCGACGGTCTTTGCGATCTCCAAGGTCGGCGCGACGCCGGTGATCGTCGACATTGACCCGGACAGCCATCAAATTGACGTCGAGGCGGTCAGGGCGGCGATCAGCGAGCGGACCCGGGCCATCATTCCGGTGCACTTGTTCGGTCACCCCGCACCGGTCGATCAGATCGTGGATATATGCCGCCCCCTCGGCATCTTTGTCATCGAGGACGTGGCACAGGCGCCACTGGCGACGCTCAACGGCAAACTGGCCGGCACCATCGGCGACGTCGGCTGCTTCAGTTTCTATCCGAGCAAGAATCTGGGCTGTTATGGCGACGGTGGCGCCATCATTACCGACGACGAGGCGTTGGCTGAGCGGATGGCGGTGCTGGCAAACTATGGTCAGCAAACGCCTTTCGACCACCAGGAAATTGGCATCAACTCACGCCTCGATACTCTGCAAGCGGCGGTCCTTTCGATCAAGCTGCCCTACTTGAGTGGCTGGAATGAGAGCCGCCGTCAAAAAGCGGCAGTTTATGATCGCTTGATCGGAAATCTGCCGGTCAAGATTGTGCGCCCGCCGGACAACGGCGTTTCCGCTTATCATCTCTATGTCATTGAAGTAGACCGGCGTGACGACTGCCGCGCTTTTCTCGACGCGCGTGGCATCAAGACCCAGATCCATTACCCAGCACCTGTGCATCTACAGGCTTGTTACACCGATCTGGGATACCGCGCTGGCAGCCTGCCGGTCGTGGAACGCGCCATGTCGCGCGTCCTGTCGCTGCCGATTTATCCGGAGATCACCGACGATCAGCAACAGCGGGTCGCAGACGCGCTCGCTGATTTTCTGAATGACCAGTAACAGTTTCTCCAGATACGCCGCACTCTGTCTATACGGTGTGTTGGCGTTCGGCGTTTTCCTGCGTCTTTATGGGTTGGATCATCAAAGTTTGTGGCTCGATGAATTCGCCACGCTGGGTCCGGCGCTTCACGCTCATTCATTTGCCGACGCCTATACGAATTACGTCAACCTTCACCCGACACCGCCGCTGTACACCCTTTTCATAATAGGCTGGAGTGCCGTGTTCGGCTATGACGAGTGGGTGCTGCGACTGCCCTCAGCCCTGCTAGGCTGCGCCACGGTTTATGTGTTTTGGCGGAGTTTGCGGAAAGTTCTGGACGCCGATGTCGCCGATAGCGCCGCCATTCTTATGGCGCTGTCGTGGCCTGCGGTTTATTATTCTCAGGAACTTCGGGCCTACGAGGCGGCACTTTTTTTTGTCACCATCGGGGCCGGACTTTGGCTTTCCATCCTGAAAGACATTTCCGGGGGAGAAGATCATCCAGCGACCTGGTACTGGATGTTCGTCACCGCATTGTTCGCCTCGGCGACCCACCCTTTCGGCTTCATCATCAGTGGCTTCCTGTTGCTGTATTTGTTCGTCATCGGCTTCGGCATGAACCGGCAGACTCTGCGGGCCTTTGGCCTGGGGGCGACATTGGCGGTATTTTATGGTGCGTGGCTTGTGCCGAACCTCATCGGCATTGCCCACGTCACCGTCTCGACACAGACCGTGTTCGACCGCCCGGGTCTGGAATTCTTCGTCTCCATCGGCGCCTTTTTATTCCACCATCCCGTCACCGCACTTCTGACTTGCGTCATTCCCCTGGCGCTGGGCGGTCGTGGCTACATTGCAGACTTACGAAGTGCAGTGACGCGCCGGGCATGGTCCGATCCGGTGATCGCCCTGCCTTGTATGATGACCGTTCCGTTTGCCTTCGTATTCACTGTGGCGCAGTTTCAACCCTTCATGTACAGCCGTCACATGATCGCCTTTTTGCCATTTATTTACGCCTTTTACGCCGTCGTTATGGCTAGGCACGCCTGGAAACCCGGGCTCCAGCCGATTGTCGTCGCGGCGTTGGCGATTGCTGCGAGTTACTGGGTGTATAGTGACTATTACCAGCCGGAAAAGGCGCAGAACCGGGAAGCTGTCGCGCTTGCCATCGAACAATGTGAGGGTAATTGTACGATCGCTGTCGGTTGCCGCAGATCACCGCCTTTCGAATGTCGCGAAGGTCCCAACGCCAGAACGGACGGCGCCTACACCCGATATCTTTATTACCTCAACCGAACGACCTTGCCGATGCTGCCCTACCAGCCGCAAGTCTTCCATAACGAAACCGAACTGACGGCGTTGATCAAGGCACATCAGTCGAACGGTGAGGCCCCAATCGTGTTCCTAGGCGGACGTGAAGGCTTCAGATTCATCAAAATGGGTGCCGCCGCTGTCAGGCGGCTGGGTGGCCAGTGTAAAAGAACGGATTTCCTGAATGCCTGGACCGAATTTTGCCATTTGTCACCGGAGGTGAAGGGGCTCAAGACAAGCGAATAAACTGCTTGCGCCGCGTCGTCCAAATTGCGATAGATGAGCCCCAATTTGAATCCGTCTAGCCATGGAATAAATATGTCTATAGATATCAAACCTTTGACCCAGGAAGAGATCGACAGTTGGCCGAAGGAGGTTGTTGTCAAACTCGAAAAAGCATTTTCCGACGCGCGCGGCGACATTCAGCCCCTGGTTGACGAGGATATGAAGAGCGCGGTGCTCATATCGTCCAAAAAAGGTTCTGTCCGCGGCAACCATTATCACGATACGGATTGGCACTATTGCTATGTCCTCAAGGGCACCATCGAGTATCACCACCGACCGGTTGGCTCGGACCAGGCGGCTGAGATTACCGTCCTCAAGGAAGGCGATATGTTCTTCACGCCGCCCCAGGTTGAGCACGCCATGGTGTTTCCGGAAGATTCGCAATTTCTGACTCTGGGCCGCAATTCACGGCGCCAGGACGTCTACGAAGCCGATGTCAAACGCGTCAATCTGGTGGAAACTGAATAAACAACCGACGAAGCAATCAAACACGTGCCTGAAAACAAGAGTATCTGTTACCGTCGGACAACGTGCCGACTGTGTGACAGCGACCAGATCACACCTATTCTGACGTTGGCCCCGACGCCGCCGGCCAATGCCTTCGTCGCGACTGAGGCGCTTGAACATGAACAGGAACGATTTCCGCTTGAGCTCTGGTTCTGCGAAGCCTGCGCCCATGTTCAGATTCTTGATATCGTCGATCCCGCCGTGCTTTTTCGGGACTATGTTTATGTTTCGGGCACTTCGCCGGTCTTCATCAAACATTTCGAGGAATATGCCAAAACTCTGATTTCAGACTATGCCCTTGACCCGGGTGCGCTGGCCGTCGATATCGGCTCCAACGACGGAACCTTGCTGGGCTTCTTCAAAGCCGGGGGTTTGGATGTACTTGGCATTGATCCGGCGGTTGATATTGCCGCCGGCGCGACGGCGAGTGGCATCGAAACCTGGCCGGAGTTTTTTGACACCGGGCTGGCGCGACGCATTCGAAATGAGCGAGGCCCGGCGGCGGTGGTGACGGCAAATAATGTCTTCGCCCATGCCGACGACCTGGGCGGCATCGCCGATGGCATTCACGATTTACTGGACGATCAGGGCATCTTCGCCTTTGAAGTTTCGTATCTTCTGGACGTCTACGAAAAAACCCTGTTCGACACCATCTATCACGAGCACCTGTCTTATCATTCGGTCAAACCGCTGGTCGATTTTTTCAGCGCCCACGGCATGCGCCTGATCAGGGCAGAGCGAATCGGCACGCATGGCGGCAGCCTGCGCGGCATTGCCTGCAGAAAAGAGGCCGACCACGCACTTGACGACAGCGTCGCCACCCTGATCAAACGCGAGGCCGACCTCGGACTGCACGACACGGATACTTTCCAAGCTTTCGGTCAACATATATCGGCATTGCGCGATGAGTTGGGGGCGCTGTTGCGCGGCCTGAAATCCGCTGGCAAGACCATCGCCGGATACGGTGCACCGGCCAAGGCCACGACTTTGATGTACCACTTCGACCTTGGCCCCGGGATTATCGACTTTATCGTCGATGACAGCCCGCTGAAACAAGGTCTATATTCACCCGGCATGCATATTCCTGTGCTGCCGTCGTCGGCCCTGGCCGAGCGCAAACCTGATTACTTGCTCATTCTGGCCTGGAACTTTGCCGAGCCGATCATGCGCAACAATGCCGCCTTCATCGAGGCTGGCGGCCATTTCATCGTTCCCATCCCAAAAGTGGAAGTCCTGCCATTATGACACAGCCCTTCATCGACAGCGACATTGCTGAAATCTGCGACCGCCTTGGAGACGTCGCCGACGACCTTTCCGGCAAGACGGTGGTGCTGACCGGTGGTCGCGGCTTTCTCGGGCGCTACTTCGCTGAAGTGATCATGCAACTGAACAAAACCCGCCTTGCTGAACCGTGCACGATGTTGCTGCTGGACAATTTGATCACGGCCGGTGAACTGGGCAAACAACCTTTCGGCGACGAACATGTCGAGTTTATTAAACACGACGTGATCGAGCCTTTGGAAATTGATCGAGATGTCGATTACGTTATTCACGCTGCCGGCATCGCCAGCCCGTTCTACTACCGGGCCTACCCGCTTGAAGCGCTCGACGTTGCGGTTCAGGGCTCGCGACATATGCTCAATCTGGCCAAGGCGAACAACGCCCGTTACACCTTCTTTTCGTCGAGTGAAGTCTACGGCGATCCTGACCCGCGTCATGTGCCAATGCAGGAAAGCTACCGCGGCAATGTCTCCAGTCAGGGCCCGCGCGCCTGTTATGACGAGAGCAAGCGCCTCGGTGAGACGCTTTGCTACATCTATCACAACACCCTTGGCGTCGCCACGAACGTGATCCGGCCGTTCAACGTTTACGGCCCGGGCATGCAGGAAGTCGATTATCGGGTACTGCCCAATTTCGCCAAACAGATCAAGGTCGGCAAACCGCTGCAGGTCTACGGCACCGGCAATCAAACCCGGACCTTTTGCTACATCACGGATGCCATGGTGGGCTTTATTTTGACTATCCTGCGCGGCGTTCCGGGCGAGAGCTACAATATTGGCAATCCGAAGCCGGAAATTTCAGTCCTTGAGCTGGTTCAACAAATTGAAGAGTTGTTGGGCGATCGCGTCGCTTACAACGTCGTTGAGCATCCTGATAGTTATCCCGCCGACGAGCCCAACCGGCGTTGCCCCGATATTCGCAAGGCGGAACTTCAGCTTGAATTCAAGCCGAACGTTGATTTAAGCGATGGTCTCGGCCGGTTCTTCGGCTGGACCGACGAGAACTACGGGAGCGACTAGACAATTTCCGACCAAGGCACCGTACGACTGGGACTGGTCGGCACAGGTCGATGGGGGCGTAATTACATTCGCACGCTGGCCAATCATGCCAGCGCGCAGCTAGTGGCAATGTCCGGTGCTGGGGCCCCGCCAGATGATGTACCGACTAATCAATGTGTCTGGTACGCGGATTGGCATGAAATGCTGGAATCGGTTGAACTTGATGGCTTGATCGTCGCCACGCCGACACCGACACACGCCGGGATTGTCTCAGATGCCCTTGAACACGGCGTCCCTGTACTGGTCGAAAAGCCTCTGACGATTGATCTGGCCGAAGCCCGTGTACTGCGAGATCAGGTCGTGCGCTTTGATGGCTTTGTCATGATCGATCACATCCACCTGTTCAGCCCGGCTTACCGAGCCCTGAAGCAGCAAGTGAAAGCAACCGAAGGCCCCTTTGAAATCACAGGCCGAGCAGGAAATATCGGGCCGTTTCGCGATGATACACCAGCGCTTTGGGACTGGGGTCCACATGATCTGGCAATGTGTATCGACCTGACCGGAGAAGTTCCCAGCCGGGTCACAGCAACCGAAACGTCGAGCACGGTTGTTGATGTCGATGGCCATGACGCCGACGGAAAACTGATTGAAATCGATCTGAAATTTCCGGGCGGCACAAACGCGCATTTGGTAGTCGGTAACATCATGCACCCAAAGACACGGTTGTTCGAAGTAAAGAATTCATACAAACGAATAATTTATGATGATATGAAGTCAGAGAAATTATGCGTTGAACAGGATGGCCGCTCGCAAATGATTGTTACGCCGACGGACAAACCGCTCGACATTTTGGTCGCTGAGTTCGCCGACGAAATCGTCGGTGGTAAACGTGGCAGGGCCAGTCTGGACCTTGGCATTCGCGTCGTCGAAGTGCTGGACGCCTGTCAGCGCTCGGTGGCGACCCATGCGCCCATCGAACTTTCGGGCCTGGATCAAGTGGAAATATAATGGTGAAACTCAGCGTACTCGTCCCGGCCTACAACGAGCAGGAAACCATCCTGGAATTGCTCGGCCTGGTCCGCCGCCAGTCCATCGACGGTGTCGAAATCGAAATCATTGTTATCGATGACTGCTCCAAAGACAATACGCTTGCGTTATTGAAGGCCAATCCCGATCTTTATGACCACTTGGTCGAACAGCCGACCAATATGGGCAAGGGCGGTGCCGTCAAAGCAGGGCTGGCTGCGGCGACCGGTGATTTCATCCTGTTTCAGGACGCCGATCTGGAATACGACCCGGACGAATATGAAAAGCTGTTACTACCTGTGCTCAAACACAATGCCGATGTCGTCATGGGCAGCCGCCTGATGGCTCCGCCTTACACGCGGGTGCATTATTTCTGGCACAAGGTTGGCAATCGATTCATCACGCTATGCTTTAATATCATCAACAACACAACGTTTACTGACATCTATAGCTGCTACCTTCTTTATCGCAGAAGCCTGCTCACGGCGGATGATCTGAAAACCGTCGGTTGGGAGCAACACGCCGAAATATTAACGCTGGCGACAAAACGCGGTACGGTATTCTATGAAGTGCCTATCACGTATCATGGGCGGACCTATGAACAAGGTAAGAAAATTCGTGCCCACCACATCATTGCTGTGATTCGCACTATTATTTTCAAGGGCTTGAGTTCGAAGTTTTAGGTGACCGGGATGAGCGATGGGGGACAGGCTTAGAGCGACGAAAATGGTAAAACTCATTATTCAGATACCATGCCTCAACGAGGCCCAGACGCTGGGTGTAGCGCTGAAGGCTTTGCCGACCGAAATTCCAGGTATCGACAACATTGAGGTCCTGATTATCGATGATGGCAGCACCGACGACACGGTCGATGTCGCGCGCAAGCACGGTGTTCATCACGTTGTTAGTCATGGTCACAATCGTGGTTTGGCGCGCGCCTTCATGACAGGACTCGAAACAGCGTTAAGCGCAGGCGCGGACATCATCGTGAACACTGACGCAGACAATCAGTACAATGCTGACGATATCAGCAAACTGGTTGCACCCATCCTGTCAGGAGCATCTGAAATTGTTGTCGGTGCCCGACCGATCAGCGACATTGACGATTTTTCGTTGATCAAAAAATTACTTCAGCGCTTCGGCAGTTGGGTGGTGCGCAAAGCCAGCAACACCGAGGTCGCCGATGCACCGAGTGGTTTTCGGGCAATGTCGCGAGATGCCGCGCAGCGCCTGAATGTATTTTCGGAATACACGTACACATTGGAAACCATCATTCAGGCGGGCCAAAAGGGTATGGCGATCACATCGGTGCCAATCCGTACAAATGCTGAATTACGCCCTTCGCGTTTGGTTCAAAGTATTCCGAGTTATGTAAAAAGGTCGGTTTTAACCATCATCCGAATATTCATCGCCTACCGACCCTTGAGGTTTTTCACCTGGATTGGTGGTTTGATGTTTCTGGCCGGTTTCATGATCGGGCTGCGTTTTCTTTACTTCTTTATGACCACAGATGGCACCGGCCATATTCAATCCCTGGTCCTGTCTTCTTTGCTGATTAGTACCGGATTTTTGGTATTGGTGACGGGCGTTATTGCTGATCTTATTTCCGTAAACCGCAAATTGCTGGAGCAGATTGACTGGCGATTGAAAAAAGTAGAAGAACGATTGCCTAATACCCAAAACACAACGCCCGATTAACAATTTGATGCGGAGCGCTCTCAATTGCGTATTGTTTTGCTGACGCGGTCTTTCGAGATCGGCGGCGCAGAAACTCAAATAGTTGCCCTGGCCAAAGGCCTGCAACAAGGCGGCCATAGCGTCACCATGGCTTGCTTCTATGCCGTTGGCCCCTTGCTGCAAGAAACGATTGACGCGGGCATTCCTGTGATGAAGCTCGAAAAGAAGGGGCGCTGGGACATTTTTGGATTTGTCGCCCGTCTTGGAACTCGAATAGCTCAGGAACGACCAGAGATCGTGCAATCTTATTTGGGCCCGCCTAACATTCTTGTCGCACTGGCAAACAAAAATTTGGACGGCGCCAAAATCGTTTGGGGTATACGCGCATCCAATATGAATCTCAGAAATTATGATTGGTCGTGGCGTGTTGCAACCTGGCTTGAGCGGGCACTAGCAGGTCGGGCCAGGCATATTGTATCCAATTCTCATGCCGGGATAGAACAGGCCATGAAACAAGGCCTGCCAACTGAAAAGATCAGTGTGATCGCAAATGGGATCGACATCGAGCGTTTCAAGCCCGATCCAACTGCAGGCATTGAAGTACGGCAGGAATGGGGCTTGCCGATCGAGGCGCCGTTGATCGGTATTGTCGCCCGGTTCGACCCGATGAAAGATCATGAAATGTTTTTGCGAGCTGCAGCGCGTCTCAGCGAAAGACGACCGGAAGCGCGTTACGTCTGCATCGGAGACGGGCCTGAAGATTACGTCAAACACATCAAATCACAGGCCACTGCGTTCGGGCTCGGCGACAAGATTATCTGGCCTGGTGCGCGCCGGGATATGCCAGCGATCTACAACGCACTCGACGTCCTTGCATTAACTTCATCTTACGGTGAAGGATTCCCAAACACTTTGGGCGAAGCCATGGCTTGCGGCACCCCCTGTGCAGCGACAGCAGTTGGAGATGCCGAAATGATCATTGGTAACTGTGGCATGGTCGTCACCAAGGGGGATGACGACGCCATGGCTAAAGCATGGGATCAACTGCTTAAAGAGACAAATGTCGAATGCGCCGACCGGCGAACCAATTGCCGCAATCGGGTCGCCGATACTTTTTCCGTTGCGGCGATGATCAACAGCTATACCGACTTATATCGCCAATTATTGCAAGGTACCGATTAATGTGCGGGATTGCGGGTTTGGTTGATACCGGAATTGGTGCGAATGAATTGTCCCGTACCGCCGGCGCCATGGCCGATGCACTGGCCCATCGTGGTCCTGACGATAGAGGGGTATGGCTTGACGAAGATGCCGGCGTCGCATTAGGCCATAGACGCCTTGCGATTATCGACCTGTCGGCCGCCGGACATCAACCGATGTTATCTGCCGGAGGCCGCTATATCATTGTTTATAACGGCGAAATCTATAATCACGCAGCTTTGCGCCGTGAACTTGAAGACCTCGGCGTGACGTTCCAGAGCGACAGCGATACGGAAGTGATGCTCAGCGCGATTGAGCAATGGGGACTGCGCCCAGCGCTTGAGCGATTTGTTGGTATGTTTGCCTTCGCACTTTGGGACCAGAAACTACGCGAATTGACATTGGTACGCGACCGGCTTGGCATCAAACCCCTATTTTGGGGACTCTTTGGGTCACGATTTCTATTTGGGTCAGAGTTGAAGGCCTTGACCGCCGCTCCGAATTGGCAGGGCCGCGTTGATCGCGACGCGCTGGCGACTTACATGCGCTGGAACTACGTCCCGAACCCACATTGCATATATGAAAATGTCTTCAAATTGGCGCCCGGTCATTTGTTGGTCCTGGGGCAAAACGGCACACCGCAATTAACCTGTTGGTGGGACGCCCGGCAGCAAACACTAGAAGCAATGCAGCGGCGAAGCGACCCAACTGATGTTGAGGCCATAGATGCTTTCCATAAAATTCTGGGCGAAGCCGTCCAGTCTCGCATGGTTGCGGATGTGCCGCTTGGTGCTTTTTTGTCGGGTGGCATCGATTCTTCACTCATCGCTGCGCTGATGCAGGAACATTCGACCAAGCCCGTTAGAACATTCACCATTGGTTTCAACGAGGATCAGTACAACGAAGCGAATTTTGCCAAAACCGTCGCTCAGTCTCTGGGCACTGAACATACTGAGCTCTATGTTTCCCCTGAAACGGCGCGCGACGTAATTCCAAACTTGGCGAAAATTCATGATGAGCCGTTCGCTGATTCGTCACAAATACCGACATTTCTTGTCTCCCAGATGACTCGTCGTGATGTCACGGTCGCGTTGTCAGGCGACGGAGGCGATGAACTGTTTGCCGGCTATACGCGCTACCACTGGGCCAATATGGTGCAGAAAAAATTTGGTTACTTTCCAGAGTCAGTCCGCGGTCTCATGTCCGGTGCCATTACAAGTGTGCCCGGTTCGTGGTGGGAAATGGCGGCAGGAATATTACCCGAAAAACGACGCCCGACCCGTATCGCCGATCGCGCCGGTAAATTGGCAGCGTTTCTGCGCCAACCGACAGCGCTTGGAATTTATCGACGCCAACACACACATTGGCCAATGCCCGGCGACATCGTACCCGGTGGTTTGGAGCGAAAAGGCATTCCCTGGGATGAGACACTCGCTGAAGACTACCCATCGTTTATCGAAAGCATGCAAATCGCGGACACGCTGAGTTATCTACCGGACGATATTCTGACCAAAGTTGATCGTGCATCGATGGCCGTGTCACTAGAGGCACGTGTACCTTTGCTCGATCATCGCGTGGTCGACTTTGCTTGGGGACTGCCCGACCGATTTCGCACCCGAAACGGCAAAGGCAAATGGTTAATGCGTGAGTTACTTTCCCGGTATGTATCACGCGATATGATTGAACGCCCAAAGATGGGGTTCAGTATCCCCATGGCAACGTGGCTTCGCGGTCCGTTACGCGACTGGGCAGAGGATTTGTTATCCATCGATAACTTGAGCCGCAATGACCTGATTTCACCTAAGCCGGTGCGCCGTGAGTGGGCAAATTTTCTGGCGGGACACAATTCTTCGCAAGAAGCATTGTGGGGAATATTAATGTTTCAAGCTTGGCAGAATCAATGGATGAATGCCACGTGATCGAACCACGCCCCATCAAGATTTTGCATGTTATCACTGGACTTTCTACCGGCGGTGCCGAAACAATGTTGTTAAAGTTAATGCAGAGCATGGATGAAAAGCGCTTTGACAACCGGGTTGTATCGCTGACCAGTATCGGAACCGTCGGACCAGCTATTGAAGCGGCGGGCATACGTGTTATGGCGCTGGATATGCGAAGAGGCATACCTCATCCACTAGGACTATGGCGTTTGTGGCGGACGATACGTCGTGAGCAACCCGACATCGTACAAACCTGGATGTATCACGCCGACCTATTGGGCCTTGTTGCCGCACGCTTGGCGGGGAGAGCAAAGGTCATCTGGAATTTACGCTGTTCCTTCATGGGCGAGGAATATTATCGAGGCATGACCGGTGCTTTGATTCGAGTGCTGGCACGGCTGTCATCGAACCCGACTGCTGTTATCGTCAATTCGGAGACAGGTCGAACATTACACAAGTCACGGGGGTACGGACCAAAACGCTGGGCGATGTTGCCAAATGGGTTCGACACTGAACGATTTCATCCGGACGTCAGTGCCCGTCAAAAAATCAGAGCAGAAATTGGTGCTGCTGAAGCCACACCCTTGATCGGTCTGGTCGCCCGATTTGATCTGGTCAAAGGCTATGATACATTTCTAACTGCCGCCGGTCGCTTGGCCACAATCGATCCGGATGTTCAGTTCGTGATGGTCGGCAACGGTTTCTCCGCTGACAATTCTACGCTTTCCGACATTGTGCCGACAAATCTGCAAGACCGTCTGCACCTGCTGGGCGAACGCGGTGATATTCCTGCTCTGATGGCCGCGCTTGATATCGTGACATGTGCGTCAATCGGCGAAGGCTTCCCTAATGTCGTCGGCGAAGCAATGGCATGCGGTGCGTTGTGTGTGGTTACGGATGTCGGTGATTGCCGAGCTATTGTCGGCAATGACGGTTTCGTCGTACCACCTTCTGACGCCGCCGCCATGGCCCAGACATGGGCCGATGTCTTGTCCCTACCGAAAAAGAAACGCAGATCAATTGCGGAAAATGGGCGGCAGCGTATCGCCACAGAGTATTCTCTCGGCAGTATAGTTGAACAGTATCAGTCCCTATATTCCGAGTTAACGGGATTCGTTTCGTGACCGTCAAAGTCATCACTGATATTTCGATTTGCGAACAGATTTGGCAAAGGCATCACCAAGATGTTGGCCTATTTGACGATTGGAGCGTTCGCGCACGATTGGCTGCTCTGGCAGATATAACACCTTGTTTCCTTGAGGATCAAAAAACTGGCACGGTGTTGCCGCTGGGTGTCAGATCGGGCGAGTTAACCTTTTTTGGTGGCGATTACTATTGCGAATACAATGACTTTATCGGCCCAGTTGGTGGCGAACAAAGTTTGCTGACACATCTTGAACGCGATACCAGGCCCTTCCGCCTATTGTCTTGGCGTGCCGACCCAATGCAACATTTGAACGAAAGGCAATCGGCTTGGGATGTGCCCTTCAATCAAGCTTGGACTTTTGATCCGCCTTCTTCTTTCGAGATTTATCAAGCTGGTTTCAGTGCATCACGGCAAAAGGACAATCGCTACTTACTACGTCGTTTTGTCAATCTCGAACGCATGAACACCTGGCATGATGCCGACGCAGCCTGGACCGTCATTGATCGCTATATGGATTACACCGCCGAAGTATTTCGTGCGCGTGAACGATCTTGCATTTATGATTCAAGGCCTTACCGCGAGGTCGTTCAAACTTTGATCAAAATCGCAGTTGCTAAGGGCTGGCTGCGAACCATTGAAATCGTTGATGATCGGGCCGAGAGCGTGCGGCATCAAGATGTCGCTTTGGGCGTACTGATCGAAGTACCGGGCAGCGGCAAGGCTGTGTATCTTCTCAACCTCTATCGGGCACGCCCCAATGCAGCCTCAAACGCAGTGCAGATTGGTTTGATTCAGTACTGCATTGAACAAGGCGTCAAGCTAGACGCCATGCGCGGTGCCTTTTCACTGAAATCCCGCTATGGCCTGTCGCCCCAGCCTTGCTACGCGTTGGTCCGCGATCCAAATTGGACGATCCGGCCGCAAACAGATCTCGACGAACAGGCATTGCTGAATTTGTACGGCCGTGATTTCGGCAGTCCTGAGGGGCGTTCAGGATGATGCGAATTCTATGCCTGGATATCGAAGGCGGTCACGGTGGATCATCGCGTAGCCTTTACCACTTATTGAAAAATATCGATCAACAGGTCTGCACTGTCGAAGTTGTCGCCCGACGCAGTGGGCGAATTGAAAACATGTACGACGCCATCGGGATGCCGTGCCGGATTGCTGAAGAAATTCCTCAGGCAAGTTCGCTGCAAAACTGGCGGGCAAATTTGCGTCAGTATGTCGGCGTCGCCTACGCGATGTGGAAGGCACGTCACACTTTGAAAAATCTCGCTCAAGAAATCGAAGATCGCTTCGATCTTGTTCATTTCAATCATGAAGGATTTTGGTTGATCGCGAGATGGTTGAGGCGACGCACGAGCAAGCCTTTTGTAATGCATATACGAACAATGACGTATCCGACGTCAATGGCCAATTTGGAAAGCAGTTCTATCGTTCGAAACGTTGATCATTTGGTATTTATTTCGGAAAATGAACAGAATCGCTTCGCCAAAATAGCAAAGCAATCTCAGGGAAGCGTTATCTATAACGTCGCCGAATCGGATATCGCTTCGCAATTTCACCCTTCTGTGCCAGTCGACCGGCGTTTCAAAATCGCCTGTCTCAGCAATTACGCCTGGGAACGCGGCATAGATCGTTTGATCGATATTGCCGTCGAACTCCGACGTCTGGAACAGCAGAATATCTTGTTCGTTGTTGCCGGAGACATGACTATCCCGGCCTATTTGACGGGCAAATTGGGTGAAATCGGTAAACGGGGCGGCTCTTTAGCCGATTATGCAGCTGATTTAGGTGTTGCCGAATATTTTCAGTTTTTAGGTCATGTTTCTAACCCCGAGGCAGTACTTGCTGCTTGTGACATTCTCATCAAACCAACACGGGAGGCAAATCCCTGGGGTCGTGATGTTTTGGAAGCCTTGGGTTCAGCACGAGCTGTCGTTTCGGTGGGTACATACAACGTGTTCGTCGAAGACGGTGTAACAGGCATATTGCAGTCGAAATTCGACCCCACTGAGTTGGCAGTGCGATTGCTCGAACTGGCCGATGACCGTACGATTTGCGAACGAATGGGCATAACCGGCCAAAAACGAATTTCAACTTTGTGCAATGGACCGGATCGAGCTCACGATCTTATCGAAACATGGCGCAAGACCATTAAGGAGCGGCGCCAAGAAACCACTTCATCGACCGGATTCTAAATTGTATCGGCACGGAAAAGCATATATGCCATCAGAAAACACTGGTTCGGCCTTAAATTCTCAATGGTGGAATTTTGTTAGCAAGCGACCACTAACAACCGCGCTCGTCTTGGCTTTGCTGTTTCGTCTTGGGGTCTTTTTCGGTTCAATGATCTGGCCGATCTTCAACGAAAATCAGATGCCTGTGTCACCATTACACGAGCAAGGATATCTCGACTTCTCTTTTTATGTAAAAGCTCTGATGGAGTACCGTTCGTCTAGTTTCAGCGATCTGTTCGACAAATTTGTAGCTTTTTACCAGCGACCCTTTCAGGAGCAATTCGGTCATATTATTGCAGGACCTGTGTTTCCTTTAATCATCGGTGTATTCGACTATCGTCAAGGCAATACTTTGCCCTTGGCCGCAACCTTTCTCTTGCTCGACTATTTGTGGTCGGGATTGTGGTTGCGTAAGATGGCCGGACAAGGCCTCGGTGTAGCATGGATGACGCTCTTTGCGTTCGCGCCAAACCCTGTCTGGTTCATGTTGGTATTAAGTCCGGACTTAATCTTTGCGGCGCTGGTCGGATTTTTCTATTTTGCCTATTTTAACGAACAGCAAACGCGTCGTACTGCCGTTACCTGGGTCGTATTTCTCGTCCTGATATTATTGACCCGACCAAATGGATATTCGATTTTGTTGTTCGTCATCGCTGATTTCGCCTGGCGTCAAGTTCGTCAACGTAACGCTATTAACATGGCCCTCCCTGCGTTGGGCATTCTGGCACTTTTGTTTGCGTTATATCTCTATCCCTACTTCATCACCGAAATGCGTAAAGCCGCAACGGGGCATACCTTCTTTGGTCTGACTTCAGCCGCTTACGCCAATGGTTTGTTTGACGCCCTTCCCTATTGGCTCAATTTGACGGTGTCCTGGGTTACCTTGCTGGGCGCAAAAACCTTGTATTTTGTAGGCCTCAGACCGGCCTACGGTGAGGCATCAGAGTTTCTTGTGGTTGCACGCGCATTGCCGGGGCTAATCCTTCTGCCAGGATTGTTTTGGGGATTAATCCTGGCCGGTCGGCGTCACGCCCTGTTTCTTGCACTTTTCTGTCTGCCTATCCTGCTTGGCCCGGCTCAGGATCGCTACAATTTGCCGATTTACCCCATGTTGTTTATGTTCGGTGCACTTGCCTACCACCGCCTCTGGCACAAAATCAGGTCTTAGAAGTTAGACAGCGTGATGATTTGCTGAGATTATGTCCGAGCCATAGTAGTAAGCGGGGAGCTTCAGCAAATTTATGTCCTCTGAGTTGACCGACAAGGTCCTCGTCTTCATCCCAACTTTCAACGACCTTGAAAAGTTGGCGGAATTAACCAGAGCCGTGTGCGCTTTGGGGCACCAATTTACTCCGTTGGTCGTAGACGATGGCTCTAGTCCACCGGTATCACTCAGCACGCTCGACAAACGAGCATTGTTAACGCGTTTACCAGGAAATCTGGGTTTGGGTGTTGCAACACATGTTGCTTTCGACCATGCACTGCGCCACGGTTACAATCTGGTCGTTAGAACCGATGCCGATGGCCAACACCCGATCGATGCAATTCCTGATTTGTTGATCTCCCTCCGATCTCAGGAAGGCATTTCTCTTATTGTCGCCACGCGAACGAACCGCCATGAAGGCCACGGGTTACGTTCATTTGTCGCTAAATTTGTGCGCGGCTATTTTTCGACGATCGCTCGATGGATGAGCGCTGGGGGAGCACCATCCGACGTAAACAGCGGCTTTTTTGCAGCTAATCGCAGCGCGATGGAAGTGTTGAACGAAACTCCATTAGAACAGTTCCCCGAGCCACAAATGTATATTCTGGCTCCCCGCCGCGGTCTGAAAGTCGGCGAGATATCGTTGGAACAATTGTCGCGTGAACACGGCTCATCAACGATTACGGTGGGGCGGGCCCTAATGTTGCTCTATCGGTTCAACATCTTTGTACTCGCTGAACTCCTGCAAAAATCGAGCAACCGATGAAACTAGTTGTCGTCATTATTCTGGCATTGTCACTTCTGGTTTTAGTCCGACGTCGGCTTTTGCAGGTCGATATGTCGTTTCCGCTATTTGGCGGACTGATCATTCTCGGGTTTGCCAGTATGAGCACCGACTTTATCGACTGGATTGCAGCTCGACTGGATGTCCTAGATGCACCACGTGCCATCATATTGATCGCCATTGCCATTTTGTTGGCATTGGTTACGGTACTGGCCATCGCCTACAGTCGACTGCGCCACCGCCAGATCATGTTGATCCGGCACCTGGCCACTATGGACCTTGATGCCCAGGAAAACATCGCCGCTCCTCGACGCTCATGAGCGCGCAACCTTCCTTTCCGACCGGCGGACCGGCTTTTGAACCTCGGTTTGGTTTTATCGTCGCCTTGATCGCAATCGTCACCCTGCCCCGGCTGGTGATGATTGCCTGGGGCGATGCGCACGTCGGCGGCGACAGCTTTGTGTACAAAACCGTCGCCCTCAACATTCTCGAAAACTTCTGCGTCTCTATGTCGAATCCGACCACAGGGGTATGTGCGCCACATTGGGGCGGCAATCAACTTCCTGGCTATCCCGCCTTTATTGCCGCCGTATGGCTGGTTGCGGGGAAATCGATTGCGGCTGTGCTCGTCGCACAAACGCTCGTCTTCGCAATTGCCGCCGTCCGGCTCCTTGTGGCTTTGGCGGCATTGGGACTATCCCACCGCAGCGTGCTTTTTGGCGCCTGCCTGCTTGGCGTGTCGCCGTCCCTGATCGGTTTTTCTCGCGGATTGCTGACCGAAACACTGGCCACCGCCGCCGCGATCTGGTTGCTCGGCGAACTAGTTTCGTCGTGGCGCGCGGGATCACTGCGTGCCGTGCCGATTGCCCTGACCTTTTGCGCCGGTCTGTTTCTGCGCTATGATTTCGTGCTCACAGCCGTGCCCATCGCTGTCGCTGGATTTTGGCTGCACCGGCCTGCGCAGGCGATCAGGCGCGGCGTCCTGATCGCCCTGATTGTAGCACTGCCGCTTGGACTTTGGACGCTGCGCAGCGTCGGCCAGAACCTGCCATCGGCTCCACCCTTTGGCCTGACGCCACAGGGCCACCTTTTGCCTGTCGGCATGCTGTCGTGGATCGGCACCTGGCTTGATGATCAATACGATCTGGAGCCGACGGTCTGGCAACTGGTCCATTTCGACCACGCCGAATTCCAGCCACCGGTCGAAGCCTACGTCAGCGAAGCCGAGCGTGAACAGGTCACCGCGTTGATCAACAAACTGACGCGGAACCATCAAGGCGCACCGCCACCTGCGTCAATCGACAATGAATTCACCGCACTCGCTGCTGCGCGGATCGAAAATCACCTGTTCGACTACTATGTGCTTTTGCCGATGAGACGCCTTGCTCACATGTGGCTGTCGCCCTTCCCCGGTATGGGCTGGCCGAGCGAAGTGACCGGGCGGGCGCGCGAAAGAATCAAGTCCGCTCTGAGCGACGATGACTGGGCTGCGGTCACCGCCGAAGCGATTGACAGTACTGGCACCGTACTGGCTAAAATCGTGGTTTCCCTGCACCGCTACCTTCTGATCGGCATAGCTTTTGCGGGCCTTATCATTGTCTGGCGTCAACGCGGCTGGATCAGGTTCGCGGCCGCACTGGTTCTGTCGTTTGCCATTACCAGGAGTTTGTTTTTCTCCGTCACACTGCTGGTCGAAACCCGCTATCTGGTACCCGCGTTGGCATGGCTCGACATATTGGCGCTTATCATCCTGGCTTCCACCATAAGCCGTCGGACAAGCCACCCCCGATAAAACAGGAATAAAAAATCGTCAGCTATCGACCGTCGGCTCCCGGCAAGTCACCGTGCCAAAATGCTCGACTTCACTGAGTTGAGGCTCAAATCCCTCGCTACAGCGAATTATATACCCCGGCCTGTCACGGACTTCGTCCAGAATTCGGGCGACATAGCCTCCAAGGACGCCGAGCGCCAGGAATACCAGCCCGAAAAGAGCTAAAATCATCGCGATCAGCATCGTATTGAAGGAGAAGTTGAGGATACCATTGTTCTGGATTCCAAAACCCAACACCGCCAGTGCCGCTATGAACATGATCCAGCCGATGTGAAACGGCAGCTTCATAGGCAGGTAGCTAAAAGCATATATTCCGTTCCATGCCTCCTCTACCAAGTCGAGGAAAGGTGCCTTGGATTCACCCGCAAACCTCGGCGGCCGTACAAAAGAGATCCCGGTCTGTCGGAAGCCCGACCAAATGGACAGGCCTCGCGTAAAGCGATTGCGTTCCCTCATTTGATTCATGGCGAGATAAACTTTGCGATCGATCAGGCGAAAATCGGATACGTCCCTGGGAATTGCACCACTCGTTACACGGTTTACCAATCCATAATATGCGCTGCTCGCCTTGGATTTGAACCACGACTCACCACGCCGACGTTCAATAACGCCATAAATAATTTCATAGCCCTCGCGCCATTTTTCGATAAATTGATCGACGAGTTCCGGCGGATCCTGAAGATCTGCATTCATGACAACGGCGCTGTCACCGGAAGCCATATTGAGGCCCGCCATGACGCCACCATCGGCCATAAAGTTCCGCGACAATTGAATCAATTTGAAGCGAGGGTCTTTAGCCCGCACCTGCAGCAGCAACTCCCAGGTTTGATCCCACGATCCGTTGTCAACAATAATGATCTCGAAATCATAATCCGGCTGGCGATCCATCAAATCGGTCAGGCGCGCACTGAGTTCGCTAATGACTTCCGCCTCGTTCCAGGCGGGAATAACTAGGGAAATACTTCGTTTCATGGAATTTTCCGTCATATACCCACCGCCCGAAAACGCACAATATGTCTGAAGCTGAATGTGGTCATGAATCCCCTAATTCAATTTTCGATCTGGTTGTGAAACTCGTTGTGGCTTTATCTTTATCACAAATCCGCGACATGAGGCTTTGGCTTAAGCAGAATTATCCGGCCAGTGTATCCGTATTCATTTTTCAAAGCGTCGATGATTTCATCCTGAAACATGAGAGCGGTGATGATGATTGTATCGACCGGCTGATTGATCATGATGGTCGGTGCCACGACCGGCAACTGACTTCCTGGCGTGTAGAGCCCTTGTTTCTCTGGTGCGGAATCGATGACATAGGTAATATCATCAGCGGTCAATCCAGCCATCACCAGAAGACTTATTCCGCGTCCGCCGGCACCCCAACATGCTACTTTGCGCCCGGCTTCATTTTCTGCGCTGATCAAGCGTCTCAATTCGCTTCGAAAAATCTCGAATCTCGATGTAAGGTCGATGCTGCCGGGTTTGCGGAACACGGCCAGCAGATAGTCCCCGCCCATGCGGGCGCTCATTTCAACCAACTCCAGGCCATGTAACGCAAACAAACCGGCAAGTGAATTGATATCGAAGTAGTTCACATAGTCGGCAAAAAAATCGAAGTACCTCCGCTCAGCGATAGCCTGTCCAACATCCGGCACCTCGACGATTGCCAACCCTCCGGGCACCAGAAAATAATCGATGGCGCTGACGAAAGTGTCGAGGTCTTCGACATGGCTCAGAACCTGACGCACGACGACTGCATCGAACGAACAGGCGTCAAGGGAAAGATTTGAACTGAACAGGCTTTCGATAACCGAAACGCCCCGGTCTCGTGCCATTTCAACGGCTTTGTTTCCCGGGTCAACGCCATATACTTCAGCGCCGTTTGACATCAGGGCATGGGAAAAATAACCGTCGCCGCATCCTGCCTCCAACACTGTCCTGGCGTTCAAATTGAAACGTTCAGTGAGTTCCGACGCCAGATTGTCCTGGTAATCCCGCATCTTGGGTGAATGCACCGCACTCTTGTCGTAGATCTGGTAGAAATCAGCCGGCAGAGGCGATTTCAGCAATTGAATGAACCCGCATGATGTGCATCTGACGACATTCAATGGAATAGGCTTGTCGTCGGCCAGTTCCTGTTGCGACAGCAATCGCTCAACCATGGCTGGAGATGCATCGACATTAAAAAACTGTTCGACCGATCCGCTCCCACACAAACGACACAGCGTCATATTACATTTCCAATTGCTTGGTTATATCCGGCAACGTCAAACCCAAATTTCGAAAACCTGATCTTGGCCATTAACATCAATTGACGGTTTGTGACAATAGTGATGAGGATAAAACAAGTCTTTCCTTTCGACCAAAGAATTCCCGTCGCGCCGACAGTTTCCGGGCTGTCGCAATATCCGCTCGCGACCATGGAAATGCAGGGTTCATTTATTTCGATAAACCTGCTGTACTGCCCTAATATGACTGTAGGTATATATTATGGCCAATTACAAAAAAACGCCGAGTTGGCATTTCAGCCCGAACCGGAACGGATCAATATTGATGAAGCAGAGGACCACCAGGATACATGACGTCGCTTTCACCTGATAAACGCGAAGATGGTACCGCCCGTGAGCGCATTCATTCGGCTGGCCCATGGATTACTGACAAGGAAATCGCCTACGCCACCGAAGCCATCAAGAATGGCTGGTATGACGACTACAGGCTGTGGATCACACGATTCGAAGAGGCCTTCGCCGAACATCTAGGCATTGGCTATGCGTTGGCCACCAGCAGCGGCACCGGCGCCCTGCATCTGGCACTGGCAATTTGCGACATCGGGCCCGGCGACGAAGTTATCGTGCCTGATACCTCGTGGGTCGCGACCGCCAACGTCGTCGCCTACCTTGGTGCGACGCCGGTCTTCGTCGATGTCCGCCTGGATGACTGGAATATCGACCCGGCCGCCGTCGAGGCCGCGATCACACCGCAAACCAAAGCGATTTTCCCGGTTCATCTGTACGGCCTGCCCTGCGAAATGGACGCCCTGCAGGACATCGCCGATGCCCACGACCTGCTGATCATTGAAGACGCCTGCCCGGCCGTCGGCTGCAGCTTTTCTGATCGGCCGATGGGTACTTTTGGCAAAACCTCGGGGTTCTCTTTCCAGGGCGCCAAGATGATGGCGACCGGCCAGGGTGGCATGCTGGTGACCGACGACGAGGCCTGTTATCGCCGCGCCGTGTCTTTAATTGAGCATGGTCGTGATCCCGAACAAGGCATGTTCTACAGCGCCGAAATTGGTTATCAATACAAAATGCCAAATGTCGTTGCCGCCATGGGATTGGCCCAGCTTGAACGCGTCGATGAGCTGGTTGCGCGCAAACGCCAACTCTATGCCTGGTATGCCGAGCGTCTCACCGGGATCGACGGCATGGTGATGCAGTCCGAGGGTGCGAAGTGTTTTTCCAACCTTTCCTATCCATCAGTTCGCATCGACCCGGCACGTTGCGCGCGTAACGCCGTTGCCGATCACCTGAGTGCCAGTCGCATCGACACTCGACCGGCTTTTCCGCGCATGAGCATGTTCCCGGCCTTCGCCGACGCCGACACGCCCAATGCGGCGCTGATCGAAAGCACCGGGCTCAATCTGCCGACCGCCGCCTATCTGACCGAGGCCGATGTCGATTTCATTTGCAACAAGATCGAGGAGGCTGTTGGTGCCTGACATTGCAGACATTCCGGTCGTTATTCTGTGCGGTGGCAAGGGACTGCGCATTCGTGAAATATCGGAATTGCTGCCAAAACCGATGCTGCAAATCGGCGACCGACCGATTTTGTGGCACATCATGAAGGGCTACGCCCATTTCGGATTTCGAAAGTTCATTTTGTGCCTGGGCTACAAAGGTGAGGTGATCCGCGATTATTTTCTCAACATCCATGCCAACAACCAGGACGTGACGCTCGATTTTAACGGTGAAGACGGGCCACCGAGCTTGCGATATCACGGTGAAAACGACGGCAGCCGCGACTGGTCGGTAACCCTGGCCGAAACCGGCGCCAATACGATGACCGGCGGTCGCGTCGCCCGCATCGCAAGCTACCTGGATCAACCACATTTCATGCTGACCTACGGTGACGGCGTCGGCAACGTCGATCTTGCGGCAACGCTGGCCTGGCACCGGGAACACGATGCCATGGTTACTGTTACCGGTGTGCGCCCGCAAAGCCGTTTTGGCCAACTGGACCTGGACGGCGACCAGGTCACCCAGTTCACGGAAAAGCCGCAAACCCCTGACGGCTATGTCTCCGGCGGATTTATGGTTATTGAACGAACCTTCATCGACCGTTATCTCAGCGACAGTAAAACCTGCGTTCTGGAAAAGGACGGCCTGACCCGCGCCGCAGTGGACGGCGAAATGACGATCTATCGTCACGACGATTTCTGGATGCCGATGGACAACTCGCTGGAATATCTGGCTTTGAACGCGATGTGGACGTCCGGCGAAGCACCGTGGAAGGTTTGGTAAAGCCATGAGCGAGGCCGCCGCGCCGACGGCATTGGAGACCTGGCGGGGCGTGCGCGTTTTGATTACCGGACACACTGGCTTCAAGGGTTCGTGGGCGACACTTTGGCTGGACCGGCTGGGTGCCCGGGTCGGCGGTATTTCGCTGGCCGATCCCGTCAGCGATCCTTGTTTGTTCGATCTCGCTGAACTCAGCAAGCGCTGCTATGATCGTCGATGTGACATTGCCGATATTGACGCCCTCAGATCCGCCGTAACAGCGCTTGATCCAGAATTCATTTTTCATTTTGCTGCCCAGCCAATCGTTCGGCGTGGTTACGCGTCGCCGCGCGAAACCTGGCAGACTAACGTCATCGGCACGGCCAACTTGCTCGAGGTTATTCGCGACAAACGAAACATCCGGGGCGTGATCGTCGCGACCTCGGACAAATGCTATCGCAATGACGGGACGGGACGCGCCTTCACCGAGGACGACCCCCTCGGTGGCAGCGATCCCTACAGCGCCAGCAAAGCTGCGCAGGAAATGGTGGTCGCCGGCTACCGCGCGCTCGATGATCTGCCGCCGATAGTAACGGTTCGGGCCGGCAATGTGATAGGTGGTGGCGACTGGGGCGAAGACCGCCTGGTCCCCGATATCTCACGGGCTTTCGCGGAGGCACGGCAACCGGAAATCCGCCAGCCCAACGCAACCCGGCCGTGGCAGCACGTCCTCGACTGCCTGAACGGTTACCTTGAACTCGGTGCCCGGATGCTGGACACGAATGCGCTCGCCGACAGTTACAACTTTGGCCCTGACAAAAATGACAGCCTGACCGTGTATGACGTCGCTACCCGCTTTGCCTCAACGTGGGGCGACAAAACGTGGCACGACGCCTCGACTGAACAGTCCGGAGCACCGAAGGAAGCCACTTCATTAAGGCTGGACAACACCCGCGCTCGACAGGACCTCGGCTGGTCTCCACGCCTCAATGCTGGCCAGTCCGTCGATATGGCCGCGACCTGGTATCGAAATTTTGCCCAAAACGGTGGGGCCCATGTACTGTGTTGCAATGATCTTGAGAGTTTCGCAAACGCGACCGGTTCAGATCAGGATTAGCCCGCCAGGCGTTGCCGAATTCTTGCCGCCAGACCGGCCGCATCCAGCCGATATTCCAGCCGCGCCGTCGCCTGGGCCATGACTTTGTGTTTGTCATCACCTGGCACAGCGGCGATTTCAAGTTGAGCACGCACACCTGGTAAAGCCGCGACCTCGGCCGCCACCGCTGAGCCCAGACCACCGCTGGCCGTAGCTTCCTCCGCCGTGACGATCAACGGGAATTGCCCTGCGGCGTGGCGAATGGACGCGTCATCGAAGGGCGCGAGCCACGGCATGCTGCGGACGCCGACGGCAAGGCCCTCGGACGACAGCATATCGGCCGCCATAAGGGCTTCGGCAACCAGGCCGCCCGTGGCGATAATCAACGCATCTTCCCCATCACGAAGCGCGATCATGTCGCCCCGCACCTGCACTGGCGGGTGCTGGTAAACCGCTGGCTCTCCCGCCTTGCCCAGTCTGATGTAGGTTGGACCGTCATGGCGAAGCGCGGCATTTACAACCAACTGCGTTTCGTGTGCATCGGCCGGGGCTGCGACATCAATGGCATTGAGGCTTTTCATCACAGCCAGATCTTCCAGTCCATGATGGGTATAGCCCTGTCCGCCATAGGCGAAACCGCCGCCGACACCGACGATGGTGACTGGCAATCCGTGATAAACGACGTCGTTACGAATTTGTTCGAAACAGCGTAGCGTTGCAAAGTTCACAATCGAATAGACGACCACGCGTTGGCCCGACAGCGCCATGCCGGCGGCAACACCGATCATGTTTTGCTCGGCCACACCAACATTCAGATAGCGCTCGGGGAATTCCTCGATAAATGGCTCGAGCACGGAATACCCAAGATCACCGGCCAGCAACCAGAGCGACGGATCATCCCGGGCGGCCCGGCAAAGTTCGGCGACAAAAGCGTTTCTCACAATACTTCGCCCAGTTCGGCCAGCGCCTTGTCCAGCAAATCACCAGTGGGTGCACGGTAGTGCCATTCGAGGCGATCTTCCATGAAGGAGATGCCCTTGCCCTTGATCGTATTGGCAATGACCACACGCGGTCCTTTGCCTGACTCCCCGAGTGCCGCGATCAAGGCGCCGTGGTCGTGACCATCTATTTCGACGATCTGCCACCGGGCCGCCCGCCACTTGTCGGCCAGCGGCGACATGTCCAGTACGTCGCGGGTGGTGCCGAAACTTTGAATGCCGTTGCAATCGACGATGACGGTGAGGTTCGAAACCTGGCGATGCCCCGCCAGCAGTATGGCTTCCCAGGTCGAGCCTTCATTCAGTTCGCCATCACTCAATAAAGCAAAGGTGCGCGCGCCGGCACCCTTCGAGTCGGACACAATCGCCATACCGAGGGCAATGGGCAAGCCATGCCCGAGAGAGCCGGTTGAAACTTCGACGCCGGGCACACCATGATGCGTCGCATGACCAGCCAGCGGTTGATGATCGTCGCCGTAGCGTTCGAGCCAGGCTGCAGGGAAGAACCCGACTTCGGCCAGGACTGCGTAAAACGCCGCCGCGCCGTGCCCTTTGCTGAGAACAAAGCGGTCCCGGTCCGAAGTATCCGGGTGCGCCGGATCGATAGTCATGACGCCGCCATACAACACAGCCAGAATATCAGCCATCGACAAGCCCGAACCGACATGTGATGCGTTGGCGCGCGCCGTCATGCGCACCGTGTGAACGCGAATACGCCGCGCCAGTTCGGTCGTTGCAGCTTCGTCGATCGAGCTTTCTACCACGTGCCCTCGCTCGCAAGATGACGGAAATGATGATCGGAACATGCCATCAATTGTCCGACCTGTGCAAGATGTCCGCCACGGCATCAGCCAATATTTTGTTGCCGTAGTCGGAGGCGTGTCCCTGAAACGGGCGCAAATTAAATCTTGCTGCATCGAATGGTGCGTCCAGTGGATCGACAATGACGACATCTTTGGCCACCACTTCAGAGCGTAATCTTTTCAGGTACGCAGCATAACTGGGCGGTTGATCACCTTGACGCGCCCGCAAATCGTCCGGCATGGGAATAAAAAGAACCACGGCTTTGACGTCGTTTTTCCTGGCCAGCGAGATGAACTCCCCAATCACAAGGTTCAGCCGCTCAACCGGTTCTCCTTGACGCCACAGACCGGACCAGCGCACCACTCGGAAAGCCAGGTAATGCATGGTGTCGAACGTCGCCCACAAATAGGGAAACCCGGGTTGCGGTCGGCTTCGATTGAACTCGGCCCAATAATCATAGGCTGCCGCCTGCTTTGCCGCGGCGATAATCGCGGGCTTGCCAGTCAAGCTTTGCAAGGGCGTCTGTCGCCATTCCCCGTCCGCCAAAATCACCGGCTTGAAGGCCATATGCTCTGATGTCGTGACATAGTAGTGACGGTAGACGTTGACGACACGGGCGATGTTCTCGCTCAGCACGCCCAGAACAGCGATATCGGGTATTTGTTCTGCTTCGAGGTGGCGCTTGAAACGCAACACGGCCTGGTCCGGACCATACCCGGGAACACCGAAGTTTTGCACCCGGGTCCCCATGCGGCGACCAAAGTGGTGCGGCCAGGTTTGATCGTTCGCAACGTCTTCACCGAAGGTAAATGAATCGCCATAAGCGAAGATCTTCAGAACACTGTCGGCAAGGCTGTCCCGCCGCGCACCTGCACTGTCAAATCCGGCGTATGAAAATACGTCTGTGTCGGGCTTGAGCGTCCAACCCAGCACAGGATCGAAGAATTGCGTACGATATCGGTCGATTTGTTTACTGTCGAGTACTGCGATATCTGCCGCCGCATCGATCCGCCAATGCACCGCCAGACGATCAGTGAGGTACCAGTGAAACATCGCCCACGACATGGCTTCGCCAGTGCCGACGACGGCCATTACCGTGAACAGCACGATGGCAAACTTGCGAACGCTCATTCAGCGCCCTTTCTCCACAACTCCTATTTGATCGGTTGCAGCACAGCCCATGAAAGATCAAAATGCAACCTCATTTCTCCCGCTCGGAAACAACCGGTTGACTATGTATGTCGTCAGATGAAATTGAAGTCTCGATTGTGATGCCCTGCCTCGATGAGGCGGAAACGATTGCAGCATGCATCGACAAGGCCAAAGCGGCATTTGAGGCCAACGGTATTATTGGCGAAATCGTCGTCGGTGATAATGGCAGCACGGACGGATCGCAGGAAATTGCCATCGCGCATGGTGCCGTCGTCACGCCCGTGCCGACGCGGGGATACGGCGCCGCGATCATGGGGGCCATCGCATTAGCCAGGGGCCGATATTTGATCATGGGCGATGCTGACGATTCATATGACTACGGCGAAATATCCAAATTTGTCGATAAATTGCGCCAGGGGGCACAATTTGTTATCGGCTGCCGTTTTCCCGGCGGCGGCGGACGGATTATGCCCGGCGCCATGCCGTTCTTGCATCGTTGGCTCGGCACACCTGTCTTGACACTCTTGAGCAATCTTTTTTTCGGCACACGTATCAACGACGTGAACTGCGGCATGAGGGGTTTTACCAGGGAAACCTTCGACAAAATGGCTTTGCGTAGTCCAGGTATGGAATTCGCCAGTGAAATGGTGATGAAAGCCGCCCTGATGGATATCCCGACGGACCAGGTCCCCATAACCCTGCACCCCGACGGTCGTAGTCGGGAGCCACACCTGCGCACCTGGCGGGACGGCTGGCGTCACTTGCGCTTCATGCTTCTTTACAGCCCGCGCTGGCTCTTCATTATCCCCGGCTCGATACTTTTTTTGATCGGCATACTGGGTGTCCTGGCGCTGTCGACCGGACGCGTTCATGTTGGCGATATCGTATTCTCCACCAACACCCACATCGTCAGCGCCATGGTTACCCTGCTCGGTTTTCAGACCGTGTCTCTGGGCCTGTTCGCCAAGAGTTTTGCCATTGATCGCGGGCTTTTGCCGCCTGGCCGATCAACGGACCGCATACTGCGCATGATGGGCCTCGAACATACGGTTGTGGCCGGTCTGGGCGTTCTGGCCGCCGGGGTCGCGTTGTTGGTTTGGGCAGTATCGATTTGGGGGGATCAGGAATTCGGCGCACTCGATCCCTATAGCGTCCCCCGCATCGTCATACCGTCCGTGACCCTGATCGTCCTCGGTGCCCAGGTGATCTTTACCGGCTTTCTGCTGGGCCTGCTCGGCCTGCATCGACCCGAAAGGTCAGAGTAGAAATCCATGACGGCGGAAGAAGAAGCGCATCTCGAATTTTATCGCCGCTGGCACCGTCTAGCTGCACCGTATTTTCAATGGCAAATTGAACAGTTCGGTGATTGTTTCGGAAACCGGGTCGCCGACATAGGCTGCGGGCCCGGCAATTTGACGTCGCAGTTACTGGATCGCGAACTTTATCTCGGTATTGATCATGATCCGGCGATGTTGCGCGAACTGGAACTGGAATATGCATCGAGGGGAAATATCGAAACCGAAGAGATGGATGCGATGGACCCCAATTTGTCGGCAACGCTTCGTCGACATGCTGTCGATACCATCTTGTGCTGTAATCTGATTGAACATATTGAAGCAGATGACATCGTTTTGCGCCAGCTCTGCAATGCCTTGCCCCGGAACGGCGTGCTGGCGTTATTGGTCCCGGCGATGCCGTCAATCTTCGGTACGCTGGACAGCCTCGATAACCACTACAGGCGCTATACGCCCGACCTCGTTCGCCAAAGGCTGTTCGAGTTGCCGGTTCGCGTCGAGCGCTTGCGTTATTTTAATATGATCGGCGCGTTGGGGTGGTGGTGGAAAGGTCGAGTTCTCAAGGCACCGGTTCAGGATGACGAAAATTATCGTCTGATGAATATTGCCATCCCCTTTGTTCGTCCACTGGAAAAGCTTATTCCGCCACCTTTTGGTCTTTCGCTTGTCGCAATTGCGCGCAAGACCGCCTAACGGCAAGCCAGCCTGTGATTGTCTCAAGGCCAATCGCCGCCAGGACGATAAACGCCCACAAGGTCGGCAACCGGTATCGCCAGTCATAGTCGAGGATGGTCACCGCGTGATAGGCGTCTACAGTCAATATATACAGGCAGGCAAGAATTCCTGCCCTCCACAGTGATGGTGGCATACCTGGCGGTCGCAGCCACACAGCGATCAACCCCAATCCGACGAACGCATAGAACAGCGGAAATGTCATGACATTTAGCAGGATGTGCCGAAGGCTGAAATCGTCCGCCAGAAACCAGAAAAAATAAACCAGTCTCAGAGCTGATACGGCCATAAAGCCCAGTTCGCTCTCTGGAGGAGAGGTATAGGTCTCCGGTCGCGCCCACTGGACCCAGCCTTGAGCGTGATAGGGCCGAAGAAACTCAGCCATTTCCCTCAACGCTGGCCACGACCACTGCCCGGGATCGAAAATCACATAGGCATGCAGGGCGATGCCGACAGCGACGAGCAACAGCATGGTCAGGAAAAACATCGCGGCCGCGGCACGCACATTCGTGCTGAGTCGAAGGACATTCAAAAGAATTATCGCAGCCAGCAAAAATGCGATCAGAGGAAACCACGTCGGCCTCGTCGCAATCGACAACAACCCGATGGCGCCAGCGAACAGCAGATATCGTCGCGCCCGTCCCCGGTCATCGTTTGCCGCCAGAACCGTAAGCACGCCCGCGGCTGTGCAAAGCAGGAGATAAAGGGGATCAGATTGCGTCGTGGTGACCCACTGAATGAACTCCCAAATCCCGCCCATCGCGACCGCAGCCATCACCGTTGTCAGCAATCGGTCCGTCAGGTGGGCGATAAAGGCAATCATGATCGCCGCCGTCGCCGTGTAGAATAACGCGTTGAGGCTTACGACGACATGCCCCCAATACTCGGCACCCGCCACAGCACCGGCAAAAGCCAGCATGCACAGGTAAACGAAATATTGCAGAGGTGACTGCGGCATCTCATACAACGGTTGCAATGGCCGCACCCGTTCGGCGAACAGCCAGGGATTGAACCCGCTGTCGACCAGCAAGTTCGCGAAATAAAAATCGCGTTTCCCGTCCGGGGTGAAGTAAGGACCGTAGTTAAGCCCGACGACCATATAGGTTGCGAACAAAAATCCGATCGCGAGGACAAATAACCAGCGCCGGCGAGGGTGGGAAAGCCCGCTCACTTTGCAGGCCAGCAAGGCATCAAGATCGAACAACAAATCCTCCAAAAAATACGGCCATAAGACTCAAAAAACACCAATTCAGCGCAATAATTCAACTTTATGCGCATTTCGCCGATTGCCCTGTGGCGTCAGCGTTGCCAATTCGGATTATAGCCGCTAAACAATCCCATAGACTGATTTTCTGGACTTGAAACCCGAGTAAATGCGAATGAGCACACACGAGAATCCGGGCAGGCAAGAAGAAGTAATAGGTGGTTCCAACCGCGCGTTCGGACTGGTTTTTTGCGTCGTGTTCCTGATCATCGCCCTGTGGCCGCTGATCGATAGCGCCGAGCCTCGCTGGTGGGCTTTGGCGATCTCTGGCGTCTTCCTGTTTTCTGCCTTGTTCTTTGCGGCAGCACTGGCGCCGCTGAACCGGGTCTGGACCGGCATCGGATTGTTGATGCATAAAGTCGTCAATCCGGTGGTGCTGGGCCTGATGTTCTTTGTCGTTATTACGCCATCGGGCCTCATCATGCGTGCTCTAGGCAAGGACCCCTTGCGATTGAAATTTGAACCCGATGCCCCGACATACTGGATCAGGCGCACGCCGCCGGGCCCAGGCCCTGAATCCCTGAAACAACAATTCTAGACCTTATATGATCTCCTTCATTCGTGAAATCTGGGCCTTCATGCGCGCCCGCAAGAAATTCTGGTTGCTACCGATTGTTCTGATCCTTGTGATGTTTGGCGGCCTTTTGATCCTGGCCCAAGGCAGCGCCGTCGCTCCTTTCATTTACACCATCTTCTGAGGCGGCTTCGACCTTGCGCATTCTCGGCATCTCGGCCTATTACCACGACAGCGCGGCGGCGCTGATCGACGACGGCCGGATTGTCGCCGCAGCCCAGGAAGAACGTTTCACCCGCATCAAACACGACTCAACCTTCCCCGAAAACGCCATCGCTTATTGCCTCGAAGCTGGCGGGATAGAGCCGTCTGAGATTGATCATGTCGCTTTCTACGACAAACCGTTCCTGAAATTCGAACGCCTGCTGGAAACCTATCTGACGTTCGCACCGCGAGGTTACAAGTCGTTCGCCATGGCGTTGCCTGTCTGGCTGAAAGAAAAATTGTTCCAGAAGGACTTGCTGATCAAAGAACTGAGGAAAACTCACAACGCCGGGGACTGGGCTGAAAAATTGCGTTTTTCGGAACACCACCTCAGCCATGCTGCCAGTGCCTTTTTCCCCTCGCCGTTCGAAGAAGCCGTGGTTCTGACAATGGATGGCGTTGGCGAATGGGCGACAGCTTCCGCGGCGATCGGCCAGGGCAACAAGCTGCTAATCGAAAAGGAAATCCACTTCCCCCATTCTCTCGGTTTGCTCTATTCGGCAGCCACCTATTACACAGGTTTCAAGGTAAATTCCGGCGAGTACAAAGTCATGGGCCTGGCCCCATATGGCGAGCCGAAGTACAAACAGACAATCCTCGACAATCTGATTGACCTCAAGGAAGACGGGTCGTTCCGGCTCGATATGTCGTACTTCGACTATTGTACCGGGCTGACGATGACGAACGAACGGTTTGATGGCTTGTTCGGCGGGCCTGCGCGTAAACCGGACGAATTGCTGACTCAGGATCACATGGATATGGCGGCGTCGATTCAGGCCGTCACCGAGGAAACAGTCCTGCGCCTGACCCGTTCACTGGCGCTGGAATCCGGAATCAGAAATTTGTGCCTGGCGGGCGGCGTCGCCTTGAACTGCGTCGCCAATGGAAAAGTCCTGAGAGACGGCGCGTTCGAAAACGTTTGGGTCCAACCTGCGGCTGGCGACGCCGGCGGCGCACTGGGTGCCGCGTTGTCGGTTCATCACATCCATCTGGACGCGCCCCGAAGTATCATTGCGAGAGGCGGTCAGATGGACGCCATGCAAGGATCTTATCTGGGGCCGGAGTTCAGCCAGCAAGATGTTGAGAGCCGCCTGACCGAAGTGGGAGCCAGGTTCGAAACCGTCGAGCAAGCTGCCATGATTGGCGCCGCAGCAGATGCGTTGGCGGATGAAAAAGCCGTTGGCTGGTTTCAGGGGCGAATGGAATTCGGCCCCCGCGCACTGGGGGGACGGTCAATCCTCGGCGACCCACGGTCACCAACCATGCAATCTGTCCTGAACCTGAAGGTCAAATACCGCGAATCTTTCCGTCCTTTTGCCCCCAGCGTATTGCGCGAAGACGTTTCAGACTGGTTTGATATCGACGATGACAGCCCCTATATGTTGATAGTTGCCGACGTCGTCAAGAATCGCCGCCGCACGATGACCGATGCGGAGAACGCCTTGTTCGGTATCGACAAGTTGAACGTGCCTCGCTCTGATATTCCAGCCGTGACCCACGTCGATTATTCAGCCCGCATCCAGACCGTGCATGCCGAAACAAACCCTCGCTATCATGAGCTGATCTCAATATTCAAGGCGCTCACCGGTTGCCCGGTCGTCGTCAACACCAGTTTCAACGTGCGCGGTGAACCCATCGTGTGCACACCTGAGGACGCCTTCCGTTGCTTTATGGGAACGGAAATGGATTTGCTTGTGGTTGGAAATTGCGTGCTGCGCAAGGAAGATCAGGACCCGGACCTGAAGCTCGACTATGCCGAGTTGTTTGACCTTGACTAGAGGTTGGACTGGGGGATGAAGGCTCGTATCTCCAACATGATACTGCTCGTCGTCTCGCTGGCAATCGGGTTAATCCTGCTCGAATCCGCCAGTCGCTGGATTTTACCGATATCTCCGGGCGCCCGGAACCTCTCACTCGACGGGAAGCCATTAATGACCATCTCGGCGACCGAGCATCGTCTGAGAACAAGCTACGAATTCCGCCAGGTTTCAACTGAATTTGACGCCCGCGCGCGTACCGACTCATATGGCAATCGGGTTACCGGCGATACAACTGACGGACGGAATCCCGAGACAATCTTCCTGGGTGATTCATTTACATTTGGCCACGGCTTGCAAGACGACCAGACATTCGCCTGGCAGTACTGCCTCGCTGTCAAAAAATCATGCGCCAATCTCGGTCGAAGTGGCACAGGCACGTTGGTTCAGACAGGCGTTCTGAAGCATTATCTAAGATCAGAGGGCTGGCGACCCCGTGAGGTCAAATTATTCATTCTGGCCATGACATCCACCTTGATGAGCGGCAACGACCTTTTGGATAATTACTACTTCGTCAAAGTTGGCCAGGTCAAAAGTAGCGCTTCGGACAAACAGGCTGGCGAAATAGCCGCCCGACAGGTTCGCGCGCCGAGTCATATCAACACCTGGCTGGTGTTGCGAAAATGGTTTTTGGCACGCTCCAACCTGGCCAGGATCGGCTATTTGCATCTGGCACCGATTGTCCGGCGGAATTTCTCGCCGACACCGTCGGACGAAACCCTGAAAATGGCGTTGGCCGCTACAGGCGTCGCCTTTGAACAGTTATTTGCCCTGGCTCAACAATACGATTTCAAATTTTCAATTTACATATTGCATCCGATTCAAGACATCTTGCGCGGCACCGATGATCAAACCGAGGCGGCGTTGCAGATAATTTCACCGGCTTCAAAAGTCATCAGCACAGCGCGTTTGTTTCGCCTCGATCCTGAACAATACTATTTTTCCTACGATGGCCACCTCAACCCCGAAGGCGCGCGGCGCATCGCCGACTTTCTCATTTCGAACGACTGAGTTCGCCATCCTGACTTGAGCGCGGACCTGCACCCCGCCGGGGCCGCCAGGCGAAGTAGGCTTCTCGTGACATCAAGGCGGCAATTATGGCAAAGACGAAAATGATCCAGCCCGACCGGTATCGTATCGCCGTACCAATATTGACAATGCCGAAGGGATAATTCGGAAACATCAGCCAAAAAATTGTGAAAATTCCGAGCAAAAAATTGTATGCAGGTATTCTGTGAAACTTGACGGCAAGGGCGAGCATCAGTACGAACAGAATAAGTCCGCTCTCAATGAAGGTCACAAGCGCCAGGGGCGAAACCATTATTTCGGTTAATGACGGCCCCATGAACGCCTGAAACATTCCCTCTGGCGCTTTCCAGAACACGTCATACTTATCGACCAGAAGCTTCTCCGCTCGACCACTTCGACCGATCTCAGAAGCAAACATCAAGCGTTGAACACTGAACGCCAATTCATCGACGACGTTACGCATCAGGTAGAGCAACAATAATGATGCCAAACCGCCCATTGTTACAAGGAATGCTGGCTGCCGGACCCGGGCGCAGAGCCACGATCCCAGCAAGACAAACACGACTGCCGCCAGATAATGTGGCTTGAAGATATACAAAATGACCAATGCCACGCTTGGCAAAATGAAACCGGGCCGCCGTGTATTGAAATGCATTCGCAACATCACGCCAGCCAGAACTGCAGCAGCGGCAACAACAATCGTTTCCTTGGAAGCAATGCTGGTCCACATTGTAAATGAAGGCGTTAACACCAATAGTGCCATCCACCGGCGGGCACGCCCCTCTACGGAACGGAGAAGGTAGACCAGCCCGACAAATGTAATTGCGCCGAACAAAATATTGACAAGTATCGGAGAGCCGCCCGTCAGAGTGTTAAAGAAACCACCGATTTCTGTCGTTATGATCGTTGATGTTTGCCGAGACTGAAAATTGGCAGCTCTCTCGAAATCGAGTGATAGAAGACCCGTTGTCGAACTGAATAATCCGCTTTGATAAGAACGCGTATCGCCAATTGACGTCAGGCGCATCAAAACCAGTTCGCCAAGTACGGAAAATGCCGCCCGATAACAAAACAGAAATACGAAAAAGACGCTCCAGCCAAATGCGCTATGTCCAGCCTTTTTTCCGCCCCCCTCTGATGGCACTGTCGCTGTGCTACCGGTCAACACTGAGGGCTATTTTTCAGTACGAATCAGGAAAACCACCAGGATAAGCGTGATCGCGGCGGCGATGGCGATAAAGACCGGCAAACCGATGTAGCGTAAAACATCGGGCGCTGTTTTCGCTTTCGCAATATACGCCGGCTCGATAATTTTGGCGACACTGGCGGTTTCCCCTTCCGACATCATCTCTTCATGACTCAATTGAGTGATGAGGCCGATCAGACCATCATGGAACTCGGAAATATCGGTGCTGCGAAGTCGGCCTTCAAGGTAACGACGGCGTTCCAGCAAGTGAATCTTTTCGCGAATATTTACTTGTTTTTCGGCCGCATCGAATACGATATTCAGATACCAAAGCGCCATTTTCGGATCGCGATGTACAAATTCTATCCGCTTGAACGATGTCGACGGGATGTCGGTCGCTTTGAAAGAGCCACCGATATATCCTGCGAGATCCTCGATCGTCGGCGCAGCGCCCATGGGCAATTTGAGATAACGCCTCAAACGCAGGCGCCAACTTTCATCTTTAGATGCATCTTCGATTTTTTTCCTGGCTGCGGCCAATTCCCAGCCTTCGCCATAAATTTTGTTCATCAGATTGTGGTCTTTGTCGAGTTCGCGCGCCAGCGTCAACGATTTCGTTACAAATACCAGACGATCGAATTTACTCGACTGACTGCTCCGCCCCAAACTGATGCCCGTCAGCACGCTGACAGCACCGCCCAACTGAGCACCACCTTGTCGTCCACTGCTTGAGCCGACCGGCTCGACGACCATGACCGCTTTTGACATGGGTTGAAAACGGTGCATGTCAGTTGCGCCGGACCAAACTCCATATCCGGCAAACAACAAGATCAGCCACCAGCGCCTGACGATTTCGCGAATAATATCGCGAATATCGATGACGTTATCCATTCGGGTCGGCGTCTGCTCTACGCTTGCGGGCTCGGCTTTCTCGGCATTCATAGACATCAATCCAAATTCGTTACTTTAACTGTGCACCAGAGCCTGATACCGGCGAAAAAATACCTTGCCGCAAACTCAAATTCCCTCGCCGTTTGCACTTGCCTGCTCTCGGCAGGCGAAAGCACCTTAACGGAAAGTCGAACACACGCCAACGTCCTGCGATGGTTGCTAGTCGAGGAAACGGTCCCATTCATGAAACACTGAACGATAATTGGCAGCGGATGTGACGCTGTACAACCGAGGACCGTGAACCAACATTTGACCGCCATCTCGAAACAGCGGTCGGAAACCGAAGCTACCCGATTTAGTCGAAGATTTCGTCATAAAAAGTTCGAACGGCAACGAGATAGCAAACCCTTTGTCAAAACTACCTTCCCCGAACTGTTCGGCCGACACATCAGTAAGAGTAGCCCAAACACCGACACTGACGCCGCTGTCGAACTGCCGCGACATGCTGAACGTCACTCCCTTGTCGCCGGCAAGATACTGGCCGACGTTAACTGAGCCGAGCAAGTTGTACCAGGGAAGCTCATAATAAACATTCAGGTGACCGGTAACGACTTCATATTTCTGAAATTCCAAAAGCTGATCGAATTGGCGTTGACGGACTTTGTTAATGTCTGCACCAATGGCAAAACGGGAATTGAAAGACCGGTGTAGGATTTCCGCGCTATAGCCACCAAACATCTCTTCAAATAATCCACCGGACACGCGTGCGTACCATTCCGGCAGCGGCGAAAACAGATAGTCAGCCTTAAGATTGATGATGTTGTTCGTGCCTTGTTTGAGGTATTTGGCGATATCACTTCTGACGCGGGGTAATTGGCTGTCGGATTCCAGTTTGATTTTATAAAAATTGTTGTAAACATCGCGCCCGAATAAGCCAGACACCGACATTCCACGCCAAACGTTGAGGCTGGCGCCGAGCGAAGCCCAAAACTGGTACAAGACGAATTGATCCGGCCCGCCAACGTGAGAGCGAATTCGCGGTGACAAAGTCCAGTTGAAATGGGGGTATCGCCGCCAGTTCCGCGTACTGCCTTCGGGCAAAAGGATTCCGGGTTCACCAGGTTCTATTTTACTATTGGCCCAGATCTCTTCCGGGCTGCCCTGAAAAGCAATAGCGCGTTCGAGATCCTTGCGGCGGATCGTAACCCTGTTCATCTCCATGCCGGCGCTCATCGACGCCACGGTCATTTCTTCAATTTCAACGGGCACGTTGTTGGCAATTATCCGCATGACCCGACCCAGGGAACGAGCGAACTGTCGAAACCGCCTCGTCACGCCATAGACCGTTATCGAATATCCGTCCAATAGCATTCCATCAGCGAGGAACTCCTCCTTTTCGAGTTCAGCAAAGAGGCGCTTGGCAATTCTGTCTTTATCCGCTTCGCTCCACTGTGGTTTAATTGTCGTCTTGACATCGCTTGATCCGCTCGTCGCCCAGAGCGACGTGTTCGACCCGTCAGCTGCCATGCGGCGTACGGTCGCCTGTACAGAATCCAGACCCGCCGCGACGGTCACGACCACCACTTCGTCCAAAGGCATCGGTGTTGCTGCTGCCACCATCTCAGCGATTTTTGGGTAATTATGTGCCTCACCCGGTGCCGTCCCCGCGATATGCAACGTCGCCTTTCTTCGGGAATAGTCCAGGCCTTCTACTTTCAGGCCTTGATGCTCCATCGCGTCAAAAAAGGTATCAACACCTATTGTCCGGTCAATTTCGTCACGTGCGTATTCAATACGCTCAACCACGTGACCTGAACTCGACAATATCAATGAGACCTTTGTTATCGGTGTTGGCAATGTTCTCAAGACCGCCTGAGCTACCTGAACTGATGGCTTTGCGTCACTTTCAAGGCGGGAGACAGCAACTTCGACCTCGGAATGACTGAAACTCAGATTATCGAGGCGCAGTCCCTCCGCCTTCAGACTATCGAACAAAAAATCAACGATCATTGTCCGCTCAATTTCATCCCGTCCGACTGTAACCGCGCTCTGGTCTTCGGCATCTGCAACCCCGGCCAGGGTGATGCGTTCTATGTGTTCGGGCAAGGCGGCGGAAACGAATTGCGCCATCTTTTCGGCTTTCTGACTAGCCGCCGCCGCATTCCAGCCCTCCACACCTACCCTGACTTCATTTTCAACGATTTCAAATGCGGAGATCGGAAAACCTTCTTGCGAAAAATCTTCAAACATCTTGGACAAGGCGGTATTTGACGCGTCAAGATGTTCTTCGCCGGCTGCGGCATCTGCATCGGCCAGCGTTTTTTCGGAAGCATTTGGAACGGATTGTTTTTTGTCCCCGCCTGGGCGGCTACGTTGAAAGCTTTTCGCGATCTCCGCACGCGGCTTCAGGACCATCGGTGGCGGGTCAAACTTCGGCATACCCTTGTCATGCACATTTGAACGCATCGACATTCTGAGTGTCGTCAGATGTCCTCGCTCATGAGATAGCGATGCCTCAAGCCACGGGAACGGTCGATACATGATACCGTAATTGTAAGGTGAGTTTTTGTCTAAAACATTGTTTTGCGGTTCGTCCTGATAATCATTGGGGTCGTACTCCCACTTCAAGGTCAGCCCGTCTATCGGTGTTCGATAGGCAAAGCCACCGAAGAGCGCAATGGTTTCCCCGGAAAAATAATTGCCGACAGTGAACTGGCCACCGGTACTGCCGCCGCCCTGGCGCGCTGCAAAAACCGGTGACAGTTGAGTTAGTGGATTCTTGATCAAGCTGCCTGATGCCGCGTGTCCCCACGTAATGCCGCCGCTAAAATCCAGATCGTAATAACGTTTGTTCAGGGTCAGGTATTCGCCGGCGAACTGCCCGGTGCCAAGACCGTCTTGCAAAGTGACGGCAATTGCCGGCAGAAACTTACTCTCTTCAAGAAGACGAATACTGATATCGGCGCCACGATCCTTGAAAGTCTGTTTGCCACTGAACGATTCAAATTGTGAGAACAACTTGTTCTGAATTTCGGTATAGCGAAAGGTGCCCTCCAGCCAGGGCAACGCCTGCAAAGTGATGTAGTACCTCTTGTAGGGGGTCGCGATAGAATAGCCGATGTCGAGCATGCCATCGGGGGACATGCGCGCACTTCTGGTTTGAATCAGGCCGGCCCCGCCCAGGTCGTTCTTACCGATCCAATCGTCATTGGTCGAGCGCGTTTGTGCCACCGCTGGAGCCGCGGCCAACACCGTCGCCACAATGCATAGCTCCAGTGTACGAAAAAACTGCTTGTTCATATTCGCAGCAGTACTGCTTCGTCTCGCAATAGCATGATTAGTTGTTGCTAATCACGGCTAACGAAGCTGCAGTAATCGCCATCTGGCTAATCAACGCCGTCATATCCTTGGCAAAGGTGAAAAGGTTCAGAGGCGCCGGGTCTTTGGGCACGACGACAGTACTGCCTGGCGGCACTTGAACCGGATTATAATTCCACACACTGACGGATATCGGTTGCGCCACGCCGTTGGGAAATACCAGATACATGCGGTCTTCGTCGGCAGATTGTTGAAAGCCACCGGCCTGACTGACATATTGATCAACTTTGGACCCGGCGATAAATTGCAAGGCGCCCGGATTCAAAACGTCCCCGATAACCAGGACCGAGTTTGGCCGCTTCGGCACAAAAATTTGATCGCCGGCTTCAAGCACCGTATCGAATTCAGGACGGACTTGCAGAACAGTCGGATCAGCCTCCATAACAACCCTGCCCAAAGGTTCAACGCTTTCGATCTGCTCTGTCAAATCTTTCAAAGCGGCAAGTGCCAGCGGCGTTGTACCGCTTTTCCCGCCGGCATAAATCGCCGCTGATCTCAGTTCGCGCGCGGCCCGTTGAAAAGCCACTTTCTGCGCAGCCTTTACGCTTTCACGGGTGAATATCGAACCGTACGGATAGGCTTGCTTTGTCAAACCACCGGCCCGGGCGATAACTTCGGACAAGCGCTCGCCGCGACGAATATCATACAATCCAGGGCGTACGAATTCTCCGCGCAAGCGCACGGGCCCGGTTTCACGATCTACGTAAACAGCATTAAATCGTGCGGTGTCTCCCGGATTGAGTAAAACCGTGTTCATCGGCTTTCGCGAGAGATTGACCGTTTCACGAATGTTTGTGCCAGCTTGAAACCGCGAAATTTCCAGTTGGGCCAGGCTGACGTCCCGGGTCATTCCACCTGCCAGCGCGACCAGGGATGACAAATTCGTATTGTTCGTCACTGGATAGGCTCCTGGACTCCGAACTTCGCCGCTGATGGCGACAATATGCTCGAGTGCGAAGGGCAACAAACTCGGCTTGCTGTTAAAAATTCTCGGGCAAGGCAGAAAGTCATCCAGGCCGGTCTTGATGTTGGCGACCTGATCCTGGAGCGCATTTCTGAACCGGTGGTTTCCGGAGGATTTGATTAAAAAGGAAAGGTGGAGCAGCCCCTGACAACTTGACTTCTCATCCCTGGACAGCGCTTTTTCAAGTTCGACGCGCTTTTCAGCGCTCAAGGAGATCAGATTTTGATCGATCAGATTTTGAACAATTTTTCGCGTCAACTGACTGTTGGACGAGATCGGCTTTAACTGGTTTTGTTTTTGATCTTTTTTCGGTGATAGAAGTTGCTTGCCAAGCGCCGCGACATCGACAGTTTCAGCCTTCTCTTCCAATTTGGGCGGCTTGGATCGCAAAATGCTCTGAACGTCCTGGGAGATCAGAAAGCCAATATCAGTCGTACTGAGAACAATTAAACGATCGCCATCGCGCAAGGCAAAATTTTCTTCATCGGCGAGAACACGACGCAGATTGATCGCGAAATTGCGGCGTGCCCGTGTCGCCGGATCTGTGGTTTCAAGTACGGCAAACAGGAGATAGGGGTTGTCCATCAGATTGCTCTGACTGCGCACCAGATCCTTAACCGTCGATGCTGAATTCAAAGATCGCTTCCCGGGCACCCGCACATGGCCCAGAAGCTCGACAGTCTCGACCTGAATGTCCTCGCTTCGCACCAGCGACAGAATGTCGCCGCCCCGCACGACGCCATCCTGTTCCGCTTGCTCGTGCGAAGTTTCCTTGCCCTGTTCATCAAATGTCGTAACGCGAACGAAATTTCCGCGCGGGCGCACGCCGTTCCCTGCCAGATTAAGGGCCTCAGCAACACTGAGGGTTTTCTCACCTTCCGCCAGTTCGTAAATGCCCGGTCGATTGACAAAACCATCAATTGCGATGGTGTCACCGATGAGTGGCACAACAATCGCGTCACCATCACTCAACGTCAATTTTTGTGAAAATCCGCTGGACAGCAACAAATCATACAGGTCGACCCAGAATATCTGATCCCCGCGAATAATCTGAATGCGCCTCAAGCTGCCCGTTTTTTTGATTCCCTCGACTTGCATAAATGCATCAAGTACAGACGAAAGCGCAGACAATTGAAAGCGTCCGGGCTTTACCACCTCTCCCGAAACAGTAACAGAGATAGACTTGGCCGTTCCCAACGACAAAAATACCTGGGTGCCAATCATTTTTTGTTTAACGGTGGCTTCAAGCCAACGGCGTAACTCGCCGAATGTCATGCCGACAATAACGACCGGTGGCAAATCCCTGATCAGTATCCGACCTTCGCGGTCGACAAAGACGGAATCACTCCCCGATTGCCGTCCATAAAATGAAACAACAAGTTCATCGCCTTCGCCAATAATATAGTGATCCTGGATGGCGCCACTGCTGAGAACTTGTTCGTCGATGATACCGCCGAAAATGTCATAGCCGAATTGTTCTGATTCCTCCCCAATACGGCGGCAGAAATCCATTTCGAGACGAGAAAATTTCAATTGAAGACCGATTAACAATTCGTCGCTAGCGTCGATCTTTCTCGAACAAAACCGACGGATGACAAGGCGATCTCCATGAGCCCATTGAAAGTGGCGTGGTACAACTTTTCGCCTGTCCGGTAACTCCGCTCCACCTGTTCTGCGTTGATTGGTCGCCGCGCCTCTCGGGTTCTGCCCGCCCGACCGTACGCCACCTTTTCCAAGTTGACCGATGAGCTTGTCGACGTTAACACTTTGCGCCATCGTCGCCATGTCCCATGAAGTCGTCGACATAATCAGCACGATCGCGCAATAATATATTGCTTGAAGAGCGCCACGTCGGAGAATCCGATTCCACATCATTTGTTCCATTACCCGTCTGTACTATTATCGAAGATCATTTTTTTATGCTTCTTTCAAATCACAAGGAAGGCTCGAACCACATGCCAAGTCGAACGCGGCGAAGCGTATTAACAGGCGGCTTCGCCTCACTGGTCACAGGATGTGTTGAATCGCCAGTCATCTTTAACGCCTTTGATGCCCTAAAGTATTCAATTGTTGGTTTTCCGGATGTGCCGATAAAACGTGATGAGGTATCTAAAATACCATATGCCTCCATTAGCGCAAAGATCGGAATGGGGCCTCTGTCACTACTTGTACTGTGGCGACGGGAAAACGATGACCTCCATTGGATTTCAGCCGACAGGGCGATAATCGTTACACGTCATGGCCGAGTCGTAAAAACCTATGGCTTTCCAGAAAACATGAAAGACACAAAGGAACTGGGACGCGATCCGGTGAACAATTCTCTTCATCTCTCAACGTCTTCAGCGTCCTTCAATCGATCAATCGATATCGATGTCAACAAGCGATATGGCATTCCCGTTGAATCAAAATTTGAACGAATTGGACCGCGAAAAATTACGATTGCCGAAATTGAAATAGAAACGATCCTCTTTACTGAAAAAAACACCGCCCGAACAGTCAATTGGTCATTTACAAACTACTTCTGGGCCGACGCGTACGACGGTTTCATCTGGAAAAGTCGACAGCATATCGCGCGCAATTTCGATCCGATAGATATAGAAATCCTCAAACCCGCCACTTGAATTTCGAACGGCTGGTCCGGCTCATATCAAGATTTCTGGATGCAACAAAAAAAGGGAAGGTCAGAGACCTTCCCTTTTCTGTATCTGCTCGCGACCCGACGGTTAATTCGTTGAAGATGCCGAAGAAGTCGTCGTCGAGGACGATGTCGATGTAGCGGTCGAAGTCGAAGTCGAAGTCGAAGTGCTGGCATCATCTTCGCTAGTAAGCGCCGCAACTGCCACCGCAATCGCCGCCGCCACAGCGATACCCGCCGCAATCGCCCCTACGCCAAGACCACCACCTGCGCCAGCGCCGGCACCACCAGCTTCACTCGAACTAGACTGTCCCGCAGCTGCGCCAGCACCCGTCTTCTTGATTACTTGCGACTGAGCGAACACCAGTGTCGGCGCCGTAGCCAATGCGACCGTCAACGCGACCGCTGTTAAATTCTTACGCAAAGCCATAGCCTTGGGACCTCCCGAAAATCAAATTACACCAAACCGTAACGCGAATTCTCTATTACATCAAGGACTTTAACCGAAAGCCCCGTTATTAAACGTGAACCTGAACCCTGCCTGTTTATCCTGAAAGCCGTTCAGGATAAATTTCTGGCCTGTGAGTCTCTGCTGCAACATTCCGATGTATTAAATAGACAGAAATCATTATGCAACGGGCAAAAACTACAGAAGTTTTAGTTGTCTGGCAATAGATTAACGAAAATATGAATCCTCAGCCACACACTGTTGCAAGTATGCCACATTCGAGGTTAGCATCCAATATTGCGTAAAATATCGAGCTCACTGTTAAGGAAACTACTTGCGTGGAAAAATATATCGGCGATATCTCCTTGTTGAAGAAGATTCCGCGCGCTATCTAGACGGCATGAATACAGTAATTCCTGCCTTGTTTATCGGTGGTTTCCTTGCGGTGAGTCAGCCTGCGCGTGCCGACGCGTCCGAGGCTCGGCAACTCGATTTGGCGTATTCGATTTCCGTCAGCGGCGTTGATGCCGGGCAACTAACTTTAAGTATAGCCTTCACAGGTGGCAGCTTTCGTATATCGAGCAAATTGCAATCTCTGGGATTCATCGACAAATTTATTGGCTTTCGCTCACAGGCGAGCACTAAAGGGTCGATGTCGTCCAATAAAATAAAGCCGTCGGAGCACATGGCCGACAACTTGTGGCGTGAGGAAACTCGATATGTACGATTGTCATATGGCCCACACGGCCCGGTAAAGTCGGACATCAGCCCGTCAGCCGAAACCGATGATCGTGAGGCGGTTCCCCGTGAGATGTGGCCGGGCACTTTTGATGCCTTGAGCGCCGCTTACATCGCGAGCCTAGCGGCCAGAACAAATGTCGACGACAGCGCTGCCAGATGCCTGGCGACCATTCCGATTTTTGATGGCCGTCGACGCTATGACATTCGAATAAGTCCGATTGGATATCGGTCGATCGACGGCCCTGTTTACCGGGGGAGCGCATTCGAATGTGATGTCAAATTGCACCGCATCGCCGGTAATTCGAAAAATCCCTGGATTCCCCGTAGCGAAAATGAAACCGGCAAGGTCTGGTACACCAAATTGTCAGAGGACTGGCCACCTGTTCCCGTGCGCTTCGAAAATGACATAATTCTTGGCAGTGTCGTGATAGATCTACAAGGTGCCAAGGCCCGCGACATCGATCTGAAACCGGTCGCCGATGTTTCAACGCCGCCCGTCATCAACAACGAAACGCCACAATAACTTCCGGCTAGCCTGCGTGGGACTTGTTTGTGTTGAGGAAATCGAGGATGGCTTTCAGGCTTTGTTCGCTGGTGAAAACATCGTGTTGCGAGCCGCCACGCAGCACATATGATCTGGAGCCTTGGCGGCCACCGAACCAGGCTCCACAATCTCCGCGTTGAAGTTTTGTTTTTTTGGCGTCGTACCAGGGATCGCCCGAATGCACGATGGCCAGAACCGGCTCACCCTGCGGCGCGCCCAGCCCCTCAACGATTGGCGCGCCGCTGCACGTCCATTGCGCAATCACACGGGCACGAAACTCGTCTCCACGGTAAAGCGCCGCAGCGACACCACCTTCTGAAATGCCGATCAGAAACAGATTGCTGCGGTCAACCCAGGCCAGGCGATGCAGGCGGTCGAGACCAAACGAGATTTCCGTCAGGCGAAAATCGTAGACAAAGAGATTGAAGCCCCCGGTCTGGGTTTTGGGATCACACTGCAAGGGCCGGTAACGCCGCGCCATGCTGTCGGGCGCAATCACAGCGAAGCCTGCCGCCGCCAGCGCTTTAAAAAATTCAAACTTCCCGAGGCCGGTGCAACCATGCGAATAAAAAACCGTCGGCAGTCGTGTCACCAGGGGATAACTTGCGACCCGCTTCGCCACACCTGCATCACTAAGACGACCGACAAAGGGTTCTTCTCCGCTGCGTGAAGGCGGCAAGGCGACGACAGCTTTTTCCCAGGTCAATTCAATATCAGGGCGGGAATCGAGCATGGCGACCGGCGCTTCGCATGCCGCCATCAAACCGGAAGCCATAATCAGGCAAATCAGCCGGCGACAGAAACCGGGATCATGTTTCAACGCCGATATCACGCCGCCAACTCCTGTAATTTATCTGTGTCGTTCACCAGTCGCGTGGCCACAACCCACCAGTCCGGATGATCGTAAATAATTTGATCTGCCGCGGTCACTGCCGCCGTCTCATCGGCAAACAATCCAAAGCAGGTTGCCCCGCTGCCCGACATTCGCGCCAGCAAACATCCGGGCCGGGCGGAGAGACTCGATAGCACATCACCAATGACTGGCAGCAATCTGGAGGCCGGGCCTTCGAGGTCGTTGCGGCATTGTTTGAGCGCCGATGCCAATTCGTCGGCATCGGTAAAAGTTTGCGCGAACAGGCGGTGATCAATTGGCGATGATGATGGCGACTGATCATCAAGTGCCTTGAATACTTCTGCCGTTGATAGCGCCACACCCGGATTGATCAGCACCAGATGCGTATCCGGAAAGGGCCCGGCCGCCGTCAAATGCTCGCCGACACCCGACATGAACGAAGCCTTCCCGCCGAGGCAGACCGGCACGTCTGCTCCCAGCGACAAAGCAATGCGGTTTAGATCATCTTCGTCAGGTGCGAGGTCCCAGAGTGCGCACAGGGATTTGAGAGCCGCCGCCGCATCGGCAGAACCACCGCCGATGCCGGCTGCCACAGGCAGATGTTTTTTCAGCGAGATATTTGCACCGGTCTGAATACCGGCGTGCGCCGACAAGGCAACTGCAGCCCGATAAACTAGGTTTTCGGTCACAAGTTCATCAAGGGCGTCGGCCATGGGACCATCAATTCGAAGTTCGATAGTCTCTGCGGGACGAACGGTAATGACGTCGCCAATCGCGGCGAACACGACGAGACTGTCCAGTGTGTGAAAGCCTTGCTCATCGCCACCTGGCTGGCGGCCCGTAATATGAAGGCAGAGGTTTATTTTTGCGGCGGCGACAAGACGAGTACTGCCGTCCGCTGCCTTATCTTGCATCGCCGCCGTTCGCATCTTTATTCAACGGCATCCAGGCCCTTCTCGATTTTGAGCTTGAGTTTCTTCATCAATTCTTCAGTCGGGTTCAGAACCATGGAATGGCGCCACTGAAATCTGGCCTCCAGCCGCCGGCCAAAGCGCCACAGGGCATCACCGAGATGGGAGTTGATTATCGGGTCTTCCGGACGCAGGGCGACCGCGCGTTCGAGCTTGATTACCGCCTCCTTGTAGTCCTTCAAAATGTAGAGGACCCAGCCGAGGCTATCGACAATATATCCGTCCTGCGGTCGCAGTTTGACCGCTTTTTCGATCATGCTGCGCGCCTTTTTCAGGTGCATGCCTTTTTCGATCCAGGAATATCCCAGATAGTTGAGCACCAGCGGCTGATCGGGCCGCAACTCCAGGGCCTTGAGGAAATCTTTCTCGGCTTCCTCCCAGCGATCCGTGCGTTCGTAGGAAATGCCACGCGAATAATACATCGTCCAGTCCTGCGTCCTGGGCTCGGGTATGCGTGACAGGGCGACGGTATAAACCTTGCCCGCTTCGGCAAACTTCTTGCGTGCCCGCAGAATATCTCCAAGCGTCACCAGGGCATCAATCCGCTCGGGATAATCACTCGCCAGTTTGCGCAAGACTTGCGCTGCTTCATCAGTTTTCTTGAGGCGATCCAGGTTGGCGGCCTTGCGAATGCGGGCGTTCCAGCCGTAGGCCGACTTTTCGTTGATGCCACTGTAAACCTTGTTGGCCTCGGCCCAGCGCCGCTGCCGTTCGTGAATACCGCCGAGCAAGGACTGGGCTGCCGGAAAATCAGGTTTCAGGGCGAGCGCCAACTGAACATAAAGCTGGGCAAAATCGAGAGCGTTTTCAGGCACCAGGGCGGCGGCCGCACCGTAGAAGGCCTCGGCGGTGCCATCGGTCGCGTTGAAGATTTCGGCCTCCGCCTTTTCACCTCTGGCCGCGCGGGCATCAACTTCAACAATCAGCGGATTGTCATAGTCAAATTTCAGGTATTCAGCGTAGAGCTTGCGGGCATCTTTCTGCCGTCCCTGGCGTTCGAGGAAATTGCCATACAACTCGACGGTACGGAGCCTGGAGCCGTTGCGATCGCTCATGGTTTTCTGATAGGCGTCGTCGGCGGGCTCGGCGCGTCCGGCCAGATCGTTAATCACAGCCAGATGAAAACTGTGAAACAATCGATAGGTTTTTTTCTTCTTGAGACTCTTGAGCGCTTTTAGTCCGCCATCGAACTTGTCCTGACCCACCCGGGTCCAGGCTTCCGTCATCGGCACCAGCAATCCGTTGAACCTCGAACGCGTCGCCTTCGACAGAGATTTTTCAGCGGCGGCAAAGTCGTCTTTGTTTATGTGTTTGATGGCCGTGACGATATTGGCCAGGCCGGCACGGGGGTTGGTCTTGGTGATCTTGCTGGCGATGGAAAACGAATCCTCCACCTGGCCGTTCGACAACATGGCCAGAAAAGCTGCCTGCATTAGTCTCGGGTTCGCCGGCGCTTCATCGAGCAATTGCTTGTAGAGCCGGGCCGCCGTCGCCGTATCTTTCTGATGCCGGGCATGCCGCGCCGAGAGATATCGCGCCGAAGACGATTGGCTGGATTGCGCCATGACCGACGTCGAGACCAGCGCCAAACCACCGGGCGGCAAGGCAAGGGCTGTCGTTACGATCAGGCTTCTGAGTATTTTTGTTCTCATAACAGCATCAAACCAGTCAGTTCCCTGCAATAGCAATGGGTATTTCTTAAAAAGTCTGTGACCTGATCTTATCGCGATCATCCCGAACGTGTCACATATTCGGATAGCTCGGGCCGCCGCCGCCTTCGGGCACCACCCATTTAATGTTTTGCGTCGGATCCTTGATATCGCAGGTCTTGCAGTGCACACAATTCTGGGAATTGATCTGCAGGCGCGGATTGGTGCCATCGTCATCGCGCATGATTTCGTAGACACCCGCCGGGCAATAGCGCTGTTCCGGGGCGTCATAAAGCGCCAAATTGGTCTCAATCGGGATACTTTCGTCCTTCAGACGCAAATGCACCGGCTGATCCTCGGCGTGGTTGGTATTGGAGATAAAGACCGACGAAAGCCTGTCGAAACTGATCACACCATCCGGCTTGGGATAGTCGATCTTTTTACATTCGCTGGCCTTCTTCAAACTGTTGTGATCAGCGTGATTGCGGAAGGTCCAGGGTGCCTTGCCGCGCAGAACTTTCAGATCGAACCCGCCAATCAACGTGCCAATCCACAGGCCGTAGTGGAAGGCCGGGCGGAAATTCCGCACCTGATGAAGTTCCTTGTGAACCCACGACGCCCGGAAGCGATCCGAATAACCGGTCAATACGCTTTGGCCTTCGTCACCCTTGCCGATGGCATCGACGATTGCTTCAGCTGCCAGCATGCCGGATTTCATGGCCGTGTGGCTGCCCTTGATTTTCGGCACGTTCATCATGCCGGCCTCGGCGCCGATCAGCATGCCGCCCGGGAAGACGAGGTCTGGCAGCGACTGCAGGCCACCCTCGTTCAGGGCACGCGCGCCATAGGCGATGCGTCGTCCCCCTTCAAAGGTTTTGCGGATCGCCGGGTGGGTTTTCATGCGCTGGAATTCGTCAAAGGGCGACATGTGCGGGTTCTCATAATCGAGACCGATGACATAGCCAACGGCAACCTGGTTATCATCGAGATGATAAATGAAGCTGCCGCCGTAGGTTTTGCTGTCAAGCGGCCAGCCCGCCGTGTGCGTGACCAGGCCCGGCGTGTGTTTGGCCGGGTCGATTTCCCAAAGCTCCTTGATGCCGATGCCATAGGTCTGCGGATCACTGTCGGCGTTGAGGTTAAATCGCTCGATCAGTTCCTTGCCGAGCGAGCCCCGACAGCCCTCCGAAAACAGCGTGTATTTGGCGTGCAGTTCGACACCGGGCTCGTATTCACTTTTGTGCGATCCATCTTCGGCGACGCCCATGTCGCCTGTGGCAATACCCTTGACCCGACCTTCGTCATCAAAAAGAACTTCGGATGCGGCAAAGCCCGGGAATATTTCGACACCCATACCTTCGGCCTGTTCGGCCAGCCAGCGGCAGACATTGCCGAGACTGACGATATAGTTACCGTGATTGTTAAATTGAGGCGGCAGGATGATGTTCGGCATCGGGATGGCGCTCGATTCGGTGAGCATAACAAAGCGGTCCTTGACGACCGGTGTATTCAAAGGCGCGCCGCGTTCTTTCCAGTCCGGAAAAAGCTCGTTCATGGCGCGCGGCTCCATGATGGCGCCTGAGAGAATATGTGCACCGACTTCAGAGCCCTTTTCGACGACGACGACGGAGAGATCGGTTCCCGTTTCTTCGGCCAGTTGACGCAATCGTATGGCGGCTGCCAGGCCAGACGGGCCGGCGCCGACAATTACGACGTCAAATTCCATGCTTTCGCGTTCGGTCTGCTCTTCCATCAATTCCTCCGGATAACGGCTCGGTCCCGACTATTTGTTCAGGGGCTTGCAATAGTTTAGCGCGACAATGACCGCTCGTGATAGCTTAGTGCGCAATGACTGTAAACGCCCAAGATAATGCCGCAAATTCAGCGGCCCTGAAATGGCTGGTGGAAGCCGGTGCCGACGAGGCGATTGGCGAGGTCCCACGCAACGCCTTTGAGGAAACTGCGGCCAAATCTAAACCTGCTGAAGCACCGCCAGCCCCTGAAAAACCGTCAGTGGCAGCTCCGACCGATAACGCCGCGGTTTCACCCTCACCGTCGCGTTCTACCGTCCCGCTTGATCTCGAAGCACCAACGGCGGCCCAGGCCAATGCCCTGCAACTCGCCGATGCGGCCACAACGCTTGAGGAACTGGCGGCGGCCATGGCGGATTTCGAAGGTTGTGCCTTGAAATACACGGCGTCCAACCTGGTATTTGGCGATGGCAATCCGCAGGCCGACGTGATGTTTGTCGGCGAAGCGCCGGGGGCCGAGGAAGATCGCGAAGGAAAACCGTTTGTCGGCGTGTCTGGCCAGTTGCTCGACCGCATGATGGCCGCCATCGATCTAGATCGCACTAGTGCCTACATCACCAACATCCTGCCGTGGCGGCCACCCGGCAATCGCAAACCGTCCCCTGCCGAAGTCATGAGTTGCCTGCCTTTCATTGACCGCCACATTACCCTGGTCAATCCGAAATTGCTGGTCTTCGTCGGGGGGACTTCCGCCAGTACGTTGCTCGACACGACGCAAGGCATCACCCGCATCAGGGGCCGCTGGGCGAGCTACGCCGTGAACGGCAACGACGTGCCGGCCATGCCGATATTTCATCCGGCCTATTTGTTGCGCCAGCCCGGCCTCAAGCGCGAGACGTGGCGTGATCTGCAGTCGATCCGCCAGCGCCTGAACGACGACGCGTGAGGGCCTGGGTGCTGAAATATGAGGGCCCGACCTGGGCCCTGGCGACGGCGATCTACGCGTGTTGGTTCAGCCTCGTCTGGTTCCACGCCCAATTGCCGTGGTGGATATTGTGGCCCGCCGCAACCTACGTGACGGCGATCCATTTCAGCCTGCAACACGAAGCGATCCATGGCTGGCGGTCCGCACCGATTTGGCTGCGCACGGCGATCGTCTGGCCACCCATCGGCCTGTGGTTACTGTTCGAAATCTATCGTCGCAGCCACAGCATTCATCATCGCAATGCGGCCTTGACCTATCCGGGCCTCGATACGGAAAGCGTCTACCACAAACGCGTGGACTGGCTGGCATATAGTCCGCTCTGGCGCAGCGTCTTGATGATCAATCAGACATTTTTTGGCCGTCTGTTGCTGGGGCCGCCGATCCGGCTTTCGAAAGTCGTGACGCGGGATCTGGCGAAGTTTATGCGCGGCGATTTCAGTGACGGCTGGATCTGGCTGCGCCATATCGTCGGCGTGATCCTGATCTTGCTGTTCGTGACAGAGATCGCCGGCTTGCCGCTCTGGCAGTACCTGCTGTTCTTCTTTTATAGCGGCATGGTTCTGGGCTGGTTACGACCTTTCCTGGAACACCGTTGGGGTGCCGCCCCATACGAGCGGGTCGCGGCGGTCGAGTCGAACTGGTTTTTTGGTCTGCTCTTCCTTTGGAATAATCTGCATGTTGTGCATCACCGTCACCCGACCATGCCGTGGTACCAAATCCCCGGCTTTTACCGGCGGCACCGTGATGAAATGCTGGCGCTTAACGGTCAATATGTTTATGCGGGCTACGGTGATTTGATGCGGCGCTTCTGGCGCAAGGCCAATTTTTCACCGGTTCACCCCGACGCCTGAATGGCAGATTAACTTGCCGCCTCGGGGGCCATCCTTTACAAAGCGCCCATGGGTTTTTCTTTCAAACCGCTGAGCCGCGCTGTCACGGCAGCTTTCGTCGCCTTCGCGGTCCAGATTATTGCTGCAGCACCGGCCTCAGCCAGCACGGCAGCAAAGCCTGTCATCGCCGTTGAAAACGAACTGGCACCCGGTGTGTTGTCGTCGGAGGATGTGGCGCGCTACCGCAAGATTTTCGCGTATCAGGAAAAAGCTGACTGGCGGCGCGCCAACAGGCTGATCAAAAAATTGCAGGACAAACGCCTGATGGGCCGTGTGCTCTATCAACGCTACATGCATCCGACGGGCTGGCGATCTTCCTACAAACAATTATCCAGCTGGATGAAGAAATACGCCGATCAACCCGGTGCCAACCGGGTCTGGAAACTGGCCCGGCATCGCAAACCAAGTAACTATCGTGCGCCCAGGCGCCCGATTGGCCCGAAAGGGTCGGTGTACGGACAGCCGGAGCCCGTCGTTAAATACAGATCGACCAAACGGCTGAACCGCAATCAGCGCAACCTGAAGCGCGACTTCAAACGAGACATCAGGCGCCACTTGTTGCGCGGCCAGGGTGTTCGGGCGGCAAAACATCTGACGGAAAAGCAATACCGGCGCGTCTTTGATACGGTCGAACTTGATATGATGCGGGGACGGATTGCCGCCGTTTTGTTCCGCACCGGACATACAAAACAGGCTTATAAATTGGCGGGGCCCGCCGCCGACCGATCCCGTAAACACGGCGCCTTTGCCGACTGGGTCGCCGGTCTGTCTGCCTGGCATCTCGGCAACAAATCGGCTGCCGGTCGGCATTTCGAAGCCGTCTCCCGTGCGAAAAACGAATCTGAACGGCTGATTGCCGGCGGGGCATTCTGGGCGGCCCGTGCTGCTGTTGCGGATCGCCGCCCTGCCGACGTCAATCGCCTGCTCGGTCTGGCAGCCGCACATCCCCGGACATTCTACGGCCTGATCGCCGTTCGTCAGCTCGGCGCGAATTCACCGTTTTCGTGGACGCCACCCAACCTTGATGCAGAGACGCTGAAAAACCTGTTGAAAGTGCCGCAAGTCGGTCGAGCCATCGCCCTGACGCAAGTCGGCGAAACGCAGTGGGCTGCCCGTGAAATCCGCCGGTTGTTCCCCGGTGCCGATCACAACAAACGTTTGGCCCTCCTGGGGCTTAGCGCCCGCATCGGTGTGCCGTCCGCCGAGATCAGCCTGGCGCGCGCTGTGTTGACCGATGACGGCACGGCTCATGATGCCGCCTTGTACCCCTTGCCGCCGTGGCAGCCGAACGACGGATTTGTCGTCGACCGGGCGCTGGTCTTTGCCTTCATTCGCCAGGAATCAGCCTTTAACACGCATGCCAAAAGCAAGGACGGCGCACGCGGATTGATGCAGTTGATGCCGCGCACTGCGAGCTTCATCGGCAAGGACCGGTCGTTGCGCCGGGGCAATCGCCGTGAACTCTTCTCTCCTGAACTCAACGTCAAGCTGGGCCAGGATTACCTGCGACATCTGATGGAAACACCGAAAGTCGCCGAGAACCTCGTCATGCTGGCGGCGGCCTATAACGGGGGTCCGGGCAATTTGCGCAAATGGACGCGGCGCATCAAACATATTACCGATCCGCTGTTGTTCCTAGAATCCCTGCCCTCGCTTGAGACCCGGACGTTTATCCGCCGGGTGCTGGGGAATTTCTGGATTTATCGTGATCGCCTCGGGCAGCAGAGCCCGTCGCTGGACGCCCTTGCCAGCGGTGCGTGGCCCACGTATGCGGCCCAGGACGGCCTGAGCCCGGTCAAACATTCGAGTCTTGAAGTTCAGGAATAGAAACAGGGTTATGTCCAAAATCGACGATAAACCGCGTGAATTTGTGCCCGTCAATATTGCCGTGCTGACGGTCTCGGATTCGAGGTCGCTGGAAGATGATCGCTCCGGCCAGATCCTGGTCGATCGCCTTGTCGAGGCCGGTCACGTGCTGGCAGATCGCGATATTGTCTCCGACGACACCGACCTGATTGTCAAACGCGTCAACGCCTGGATTGAAGACCCGGAAGTCCAGGTCGTGCTATCGACCGGCGGTACCGGCGTCACCGGGCGCGACGTCACGCCCGAAGCCTTCGAGCAAATGTACGAAAAATTTATCCCCGGTTTCGGTGAGCTTTTTCGCATGCAGAGCTACGAAAAAATTGGTGTCTCGACTGTGCAATCACGCGCCACCGCAGGTGTGGCCAACGGCACTTATCTGTTCGCAGTGCCGGGATCGCCCGGTGCCTGCAAGGACGCCTGGGACGGTATCCTCGTTTCGCAACTGGATTACCGTCACAAGCCCTGCAATTTTGTCGAATTGATGGATCGCCTGCTCGAAGGCCGAGCCGGTCGCACCAAGTAAGCCAGGTTCAGTTCCGCCATTCCCAATAATCTGCCAGCGTATCAATATCATTGAGCGTGTCGATTTGGGCCACGGTTAGCCTGCGATCCAGGCTGGCCATTGTGTCTACCAGCGCATGCTCGCTCGACCAGCGCACGTGTCGGAACAGACGAAATGCCGGTGCCGGGCGCCGTCGCATACCGATCAGCCAATAACCTCCGTCGCTGGCCGGTCCGACGACGACATCTGTTTTGCTCAGGGCGTTGAAGGCTTTCTCGATCAGCGGGCGGGTTATGTCCGGGATATCGCTGCCGACAACCAGCACGGGCCCAGGCGGTAAACTGTAGAAGGGCCTGGCCATGCGCTGGCCAAGATCACCTCGACCCTGGGGCAGATGTTCCAGGTCCGCCGGCCAGAAGCAATGTTGACCGGAAAATTCATCCGGCGTCACGGCCAGCCAGATACGCCAGCGCCCGCCCGACAATTGCCGCAAAAGAACGTTGGTGGTGCGGCGATAAAACTGCCAGGCGGCGAGGTTGCCGATCTCCTTCGCCAGCCGGGTCTTGACCGCGCCAATGCGCGGGGCCTTGACGAAGATGACGAGGTGGCGCTCAACCATAGAGGCGACGGATAAAATTGGTCGGTACGCCGAGATAAAACAACGCCACGCAACAGAGATTTCTGAGCGGCCTCAACACATAGCCATCAACAATGAAACGCCGGGCATCAGTAGTGGCGCTGCTGTCGAAGAAATGCAGCCGCCTGCGCCCGATCCGGCGAATGATGTCGACGTCTTCCATAATGGCGATGGATCGGTAACCACCAAGCCGCTGGTAAAATTCACTCGAGATCAACAAACCCTGATCACCGTAGGGCAAGGCAAGCACTCGGTTGCGCCAGTTGACCATGCCCGTGATACGTACCGCCTGCGCGCTGTCTTCATCGAGGCGGAAGCGAAAGATACCGGCGCGAAACTTGTTGTCCGGACTGTCGGTGAAGGCCTTCACTTCGGCGGGCCAGTCATCCGCCAGCGAAGTATCAGCATGTAAAAACAGCAGCCATGCGGCACCGGCCTTGATGGCTGTTTCACCTCCGGCGGCCAATTGCTGCCCGCGCCCGCGATCCCCGGCGATCACCGTGGCCTGCAGTCCGGTCGCGACAGCCAGCGTGTCGTCGGTCGAGCCGCCGTCACTGATGATCAGGTTCTGCATCTGCCGCAACGTCGTGTTCGACGACAATTGCGCTTGGGCATTCAGCGTCGGTACGACAACAAAAAGGCGTTCATCCGGTTGCATGGCCGACATGATAACCGGCCTGTCTGTTTTGGCGACTGCCTTCTCATGTTCTTGATTTGTTCTGTAATTTCGACTATGTTCTGACCATGCCCTCTGCCCCGCCAAAACAGCCAAACCCAGATGCCGTGCGCGGTGATATGCGCCGCGGTCGGGGCGCTGTGAGCAATCCGAGCGGGCGCTACGAAAACCAGACGCGCATCGCCCGGGATCAGGACTGGGACTACACCTCGGACGCCGAATGGGCCCCGGCGGATGATATCGTCGAGGATGAGTTTGAACGGCTGCCGCCACTGCGCACATCTGTCACGCTGGAGGCTTGCCGCACGGCGATTGTGCACAACAAGTCACCCGATATTCCCTTCGATCAGTCGATCAATCCCTACCGCGGTTGCGAGCACGGCTGCATCTATTGTTTTGCCCGCCCCAGTCATTCGTATTCCGGGCTTTCCGCCGGTCTGGATTTTGAGACAAAGCTGTTCGCCAAACCACAAGTCGTTGAACGCCTGAAGGACGAGCTGGCCAAACCGGGTTATCGCTGCCGCATGATGGCGCTCGGCACCAACACGGATTGTTATCAGCCGATCGAGCGCGAACATCGCCTGATGCGTGGTATTTTATCGGTGCTGCACGATTGTAATCACCCCGTCGGCATCGTGACAAAATCCCATCTGGTGACGCGCGATATCGATCTTTTGTCCTCGATGGCCAAAAAAAATCTTGCGCATGTTTATGTTTCAGTGACGACGCTCGACCGGCATCTCGCGCGTTCGATGGAACCGCGCGCCTCGACACCGTCCAAACGGCTGGAGGCGATCCGTCTGCTGGCAGAAGCCGGCATTCCCGCCGGCGTCATGGTTGCCCCTGTCGTGCCGGGCCTGACGGATCACGAGATGGAAAATATCCTCGAGGCTGCATCTGATGCCGGCGCGACCCGGGCGGGTTATCTCGTCATGCGCCTGCCCCACGAGATCAAGGACCTGTTCCGCGAGTGGCTGGAAGATAACGTGCCAGACCGGGCCAGTCGTATTATGTCCCAGGTGCATGAACTGCGTGGCGGTCGCGACAATGATCCACGATTTTTCAGCCGCCTGACGGGCACCGGTGAGATATCAAAACTGCTGGCCCGGCGCTTCGAGATCGCCAGTCGCCGTCTCGGATATGGCGCACGGGAATTCAAGCTGGACTCGTCGCAATTCCAGCCGCCCCTGCGACCGGGCCAGCAAATTACGATGTTCTAGATAGTCTGAATTGCACAACCGATACGTGATATAATAGTCCCCGACTGACGGATATCCGGCCAACGGGGGAGATTAAGTTATGCGCGGGCATCGTATTTTTGTCGCCGTTCTCGCTGCTGTTTTTTTGACGTCCATTCAGACAGCGTCCGGCGCACGCCAGCCCGACGGGCAGTATCGCAAGGGATACGCTGAAGCGATGCTGCATCACGTGCTGGATTTGCCGCAGACCCGTGTCAGCATTGTCGGCAGCACCGTGACCGTGATCGGCAAACTGGACAGGGCAGATGAGCGCAAGGTTGATGCGGCGCTTGGCAAGATCAAGTGGATCAGGCACGTGTTGTTTGCGCCGCAAATGCCAAAGAAGAAATACCCGGGCAAAAAGAAGAAGTGGACGAAGCGCCTGCTTTATTCACCGCCGATCGCTGACCCGCGCGCGCCCCGGTTTTCGGCGTCCTGGCAAAATTATCTCGGCAACAACAGTCTGACCAATGTTGGCTCTGTGAGTTTTGGAGAGACCCTGACACTGGCCGATTTTACCGGCGATGACATCAACCGGCGCGACGTCCGCCTCGGCAATTTTGACCTCAATTTTCAGGGTGCGGTATTTTCGATCTTTGACATGGACGGCACGTCGAAGGATCTGGTCAATTCCGATTTCTGGGCGGCGATTGCCGGCAGTTACCGTCAGCGCTTTGATACGGGCGATGCCTCCGGCATGCTCAGGCTTTTCCACCAAAGCTCGCACCTCGGTGATGAATACATCCTGTTCAACGCCATCACCGATCGCGACCGGGTCAACGTCAGTTACGAAGGGCTCGATCTTACGGCAGCGTGGCAGCCGAATGCCCTCGAAGGACTGCGACTTTATACAGGCGGTGGCATGCTGTTGCGGCGTGAGCCGACGACACTGGATCGCTGGTCGGCCAAGGCAGGGGCAGAGCTTGAATGGCCGACAAGTTATGGCCGGATGTACCCCGTCGCCGCTGCTCATTTCCAGGCCTTCGGCGAAAATGACTGGCAGACCGATGTCTCGCTGGCCGCCGGTGTGCAGTTTCGTGACCCCCGGACCGACGATCGACAGGTCCGGCTGATGCTGTCCTACTTCAACGGCTATTCACCAAACGGGCAGTTTTATGACGAGCAACTGGAATACGTCGGGTTCGGTGGCCAATATCAGTTCTAAACAGTTCTAAACTTGCGATTCTCGCATGCCCGCTTCCGCCAGTTGCCATTGCGTCAACCATTCCGGATGCGCAGGTGCTGTGGCATCGAGACCCATCAACCCCCTCACTTTTTCCGGGGGCACCATGCCCTTCGATCCGAGGAAGCCGCCCTTGACGATTATGGAGACGGCAATTTCTCCGTCGCGCACAAACCGGTGTTCAAAATAGACCCATTTTTCGTCCCACGTGAGAACCCGGCTTTGCAACTCATAGCGCCGAAAGGCAGCGAGGGACTTGCGATAGCGAACTGTTGACGAGGCGACAATCGGACGCCAGCCGCGCTTCAGGGTGCGGGAGATGAGGCCGGCGCGGAAGGCCATGTCCATCCGCCCGATATCCGAAATTGTCAGAATGCGACCATTGTTGGCGTGCAGGTTCAAATCGAGATCATACGGCCAGATGCGGATGGGGATCGAACTCCAGTTCATCATATCGACCGGGGGCCGCCAGATCGCGGCGATCAGGTTCAGCAACAATCTGCCCAGTAAACTCATTGTTGTACTCCTGCCGCATCGAGAACGGCGCGGCGCGTTGTCCGCAATATGTGGTCTGAAAAAGTCTGGTCCTCGACGGCGCGCGACATCATCAGACCGCCAACCATCGTGCTCATCAGGTTGAGCACCCGATCGTCGTCGTCCAGCGCATTCGATCCGTCATTGTTGGTGGCCGTGGAGGCGGCTGGCAGGACTTTGGCGAAGCCCTCCATCAACTTGCGCATGCCGTGTTCGAAGCCCTGGCGCGCACCCGGCCCGCCGCGTGAAAGCTCACTGCCCAGTGCCGTCAGCGGGCAGCCCTCGCCCGGATTGTCACGATGAGCCCGGCTGAGATAACGACCGACGTAGTGACGCAATTGTTCGGCAGGTTCGAGATCTTCCAGCCCGTCCGTCAGGTTGTGACCGGACTCAACGACAGCCGCTTCAAAGGCTGCGGCAACGAGTTCATCCTTGGAGGCGAAATGGGCGTAAAATCCACCGTGCGTCAAGCCGGCCTGCTTCATGACCTGGGCCACGCCAATGCCGGACGGTCCGTGGCGGCGCATCAGGCCCGCGGCCCCACTGACGATCTGTTCGCGGGTTCGGGCTTTGTGTTCAGTGCTTAACGGCATTTAATATGATCCTTGTAATATTAAATGTAATATATGATGTCCGTCATATCATTTCAAGGCTTCATCGACATCTACCTGTAATGTTGTCACCAACCGATTGGTTTCATTAAACATTCCGATGACGGCCAGAAGTTCGCCGTGCATCTCCGTGGTCATTCCCCTGGCTTTCGCCTGCGCCGTATGGGAGCGAATACAATATTCGCAGCCGTTAGTGGCTGAAACAGCGACGGCAATCATTTCCTTGACCATCGGATCAAGGGCACCCGGTGCCATGACTTCTTCCAGCGTTTCCCAGGTACGTTTGAGTGTTGGCGGGTGAACCGCAACGGTCTTCCAGAAATTGGGAACTTCCTTCAGTCCCCGTTTTTCCAGGATGTCATCGTAAACTGCTTTGACTTCAGGCGTGGCCGCTTCGTATTCGACGGGATCGGCTGTGGGCATCTGGCATACTCCATAATGGTTTGGCCGCAAGTACGCGACAATTATGCCATATCCTGGTGAACCAGGAACGCCGTTCGAGAATGATATAAGCCGCGACAAAGATGCCGGCACCACTTTCAAGGCCCGTCATCCACAGTCCACCGTGCATCGGATCCCAATGGCTGACAAAACCTTCCAGACGTAGAGAATAATTGATCGGCCACAGAACCAGCGGTCCGTCCTGGATATGGGTCGCGATGTCGACCAGGGAATGTGTCGCCGCGCCCATCAGAAACACCCATAAGCGGGACGCCAGATCGGGAGAGAACGCCCGGGCCGCTTGCGCCAGTAGAAGCAAGCCCAGCAAGCTCAAAGGAGAATGCAGGACGTTGTGCAGCGCGGACGTCCAGCCAAAGCCAAAATAGATCGGGTCAAAGGCCTGTTGAATTTCAGTCTGGTTGATGGAGCCGCTTCGCAGCGTGACGCCGGCTGCGACCCACGACCAGACCAGAGCAAGCGGAACGTCCGGCGCTGTTGCGCCGGCGATCACATATCTCGTCATCTTCCTGTCCAGCCCGATCATTTTCCCGCAAGCCAGACCGATCAACGCATGTGACGGAGATTTCATCTTGCCCTCCCATATTGTCAAGTTACTTGACAATATGGTCATGACAGTCATTTTGTCAATCATATTGACAAAATTGAATTCCGGCTCCATGTGTAGGTAAGGATGATCAGGATTGGTGATGGGCAAAGACGACAAACTGGCCGAACGACGCGCGTTGATCCTTCGGCATCAAATCGACCACATCGGTGTCAGCCTGTGGCAAGCGGCGGACGGATTTGTGCAGGAAATGTATGCGCGCATTCGTGCGAACGGATTTCAGGATATCTCGATTTCGGATTCGGAGATTTTGCCCCATCTCGCGATTGACGGGTCCACCTTGACCGAACTTGCCAAGAAACGTGGTACATCGCGCCAGGCCATGCATCAAAGCGTTCACAGCCTGATCAAACGGGGCTATCTGAGCATGGAGGATGATCCCCGCGACAAGCGCGCCAAGCGTGTTCAGTACACGGAAAAGGGCCTCGATTTCCTCGAGGCCCTTCAACAGATCAAAGTCGATTTACACCAACAGGCGCTGGACGAACTGGGCGAGCGCAAGACCGATAGCCTTCAAAAGACCCTTCGTCGTCTGGCAGCGCTTTACCGCCCCTGAACGGCTCTGGGGCAATTCCGACTTAAACGGAATCGCTTCTGCATTGATATTTGGCGCACACCTCGAGTTTAAAGCAACGCTGCGTTTCCGTTAATCCCGGAAACGCCTAGTACATGTGCTGGCCACCGTTGATCGACAAGGTCGATCCAGTGACGAAGCCGGCGTTGTCGGCTGTCAGGAAGACGACGCCACGGGCGATGTCGTCTGCCGTGCCGAGGCGGCCAACCGGGATACCGGCAATGATTTTTTCCAGAACATTTTCCGGCACCGAACGCACCATGTCGGTATCGACATAACCCGGTGCGATGGCGTTGACGGTGACGTTCTTGGCCGCACCTTCCTGGGCCAGGGCCTTGGTGAAGCCATGGATGCCGGATTTGGCAGCGGCGTAGTTGACCTGGCCATACTGGCCGGCCTGACCATTGATCGAGCCGATGTTGACGATGCGGCCAAAGCTCTGGGCCCGCATGCTGTCGATCACCAGTCGGGACATGTTGAAACATGACGTCAGGTTGGTGCTGATGACGGCATCCCAGGCTTCGAAGTCCATGCGGTGCATGGTGCCATCGCGGGTGATGCCCGCATTGTTGACGAGGATTTCAATCGGCCCGAGGTCGGCAACGATCTGCTCTACACCCGCCTTGCAGGCGTCAAAATCGGCGACATCCCAGCGATAGGCCGCGATGCCGGTTTCGGCGGTGAAGGCTTCGGCGGCTTCGACATTACCGAAATAGTTCGCGGCGACCGTACAGCCCGCATCTTTCAGCCGGAGCGAGATTGCTGCTCCGATACCACGTGTTCCACCAGTAACAATTGCTACGCGTCCCATGACGACGTCTCCTGAGTTGGTATTGAGTGTTAGCTGCGTTCGACGCAGAGAGCGATACCCATGCCGCCACCAATGCACAGCGTCGCCAGACCTTTTTTGGCGTCGCGCTTTTGCATTTCGAACAACAGGGTGGTGAGGACCCGGGCGCCTGAGGCACCGATGGGATGACCGATGGCGATGGCGCCACCGTTGACATTGACCTTGTCTGACGACCAGCCCATGTCTTTGGCCACGGCACAGGCCTGCGCCGCGAAGGCCTCATTGGCTTCGACCAGATCGAGATCGTCCACCGTCCAGCCGGCTTTAGCCAGTGCCTTGCGGCTGGCCGGGATCGGGCCCGACCCCATGAGAGAAGGTTCGACGCCCGCCTGGGCCCATGAAACAACGCGTGCCATCGGCTCGATGCCGCGTGATTTGGCTTCGTCGGCTGACATCAGAACCAGGGCGGCCGCACCATCATTAAGGCCGGAAGCATTACCGGCCGTGACCGTGCCTTCCTTGTCGAAGGCGGGGCGCAAGCCCGACAGGCTATCCAGCGTCGCACCGTGGCGGATGTATTCATCCTGATCGACAACGACCTCGCCCTTTCGGGTCTTGATCGTCACGGGCACGATTTCATCTTCGAATTTACCGGCCTTCTGGGCGGCTTCGGCACGGTTCTGCGAAGCAAGGGCAAAAGCGTCCTGATCGTCGCGGGTAATCTGCCACTGGTTGGCGACGTTCTCGGCGGTGACGCCCATATGATAGCCGTGGAAGGCGTCCCACAGACCGTCTTTGATCATCGTATCGATCATGCCGGTATCGCCCATCTTGGTGCCGTTGCGCAAGTGTGTGCAGTGCGGCGACAGGCTCATGTTCTCCTGGCCACCGGCGACGACGATATCTGAATCGCCCTCACTGATCGCCTGCATGCCAAGGGCAACAGCGCGCAAGCCGGAACCACAGACCTGATTAACGCCCCACGCCGGGACATCGACCGGCAAGCCGGCAGCCATTGAGGCCTGACGGGCCGGGTTCTGGCCCGCGCCTGCGTCCAGCACCTGGCCCATGATAACTTCAGAGACATCCCCGGCGTCGACACCGGCACGCTCAAGTGCGCCCCGGATGACGGTTTCACCAAGGGTATGTGCCGGCTGGGTGCTCAGCGCACCATTAAACGAGCCAACGGGTGTGCGCGCGGCACTGACGATAACTACTTCGGGCATGCTTTCCCTCCCAATTCAGATGCCACAGGATTTGTCCCCGCAGCTTGTGTTCGACCAGTTAAGCGCAGGATGTCACAAATCAGTTCAAACGGAAAGTAAAAATGTTGCGCTGCAGCGTAAATGCTGCATTGCAGCATGCGCATAACTCGCCAGGCTTTATGGCTTCAGCCGAGGCCGCGCAACCACGCCGCCAGCGGCTGCCACAAACCTTTTTCTGCCTTGCTGCCGACGACCATGCCGATATGTCCCGACGGCGGTGTCATCAGCGTGGCGTTGGGGATCAGATCTGCCAGCGGTCGGGCGGCTTCGGGCGGGACGATACGATCGGTCGCCGGAGCTGCGACAAGGGTTGGTGTGTTTATTTCTGTGGGGTCGACCGGCGCGCCACCGACCAGCCAGTTACCTTTCAATGTCGCGTTGTCACCATACCACCCGATCAGGCATTCCCGGGCCACTGGACCGGTAAGTGCAACCCCATCATTGAGCCAGTCTTCAAGGGCGACAAAATCGGCGGCCTTCCGGCTTTGCGGATCAAGGTTGGCGAAGCCGCGAAACTTGCGCAGGCCCATGGCCGGATCAAGGCTGGCAAAAAACGTCTGCAATATATCCACCGGCAGGTGGCCAAAGCCCTGGATCACGGCATCGAGCGATTCGGTGACAGCGGCAAACAATTCCGAATGCAGGCCCGAGCCACCATGAAAATCCCAGGGTGTCGCCATCAGAACCAGCCCGGTGATATCGGCCTGGCGGCGCTGTGTCAGGGCAAGGGCCAGATCGCCGCCCATGCAATATCCGACGACGGGCACTGGTCCGGCGGCTTGTTCAACAGCGAGGTCGAGGATTTTTTCCAGCCGCCCAATGATGTAGTCGTCGAGACTGAACTGGTCTTCGATCTCGCCGGGCGATCCCCAGTCGACCAGCAACGGTCTGAACCCCTCAGCTGCCATCCAGCGCATCAGACTGCGGCGCGACGACAAATCCAGCACGTATCCCCGATTAACCAGCGAAGGCACGAACAGCACCGCGTCATTTTCAGAGACGTCCGAACTCAACGAGCCGTAGTCATAAACCCGCGTGGAGCCATCCGACCAGATGACTTCCGGGTCTTCGACGTCGCGCTGGTAGGCGTGATTGCGATAGGCCTCAATGCCGCTCATCATGGTTTGAAGGCGGTCGGCAGTTTCCTGCCCGGCAGCACCGGCCAGGTTTTCCGCGCTGACATCATCCAGCGCCGCCGAGATCTCCAGCGCTTCGGCCCCGATCCCGGTATCGGGAGTGATCAGGCCGGCCCGAGATGAAGGCAGAGCGATCACGGAGCCACCAAGCGCAGACAACGCAGACGCCATATGGAACCCTAGCGGGCGCGGCCCGAGTCTTGGATCCGGTTTCGTTACAGGATGTTTGGGCGTCTGGGTCTCGGTCATTCGGTTACTATAGGCCATCGACAATCGCCAGGCATCCATCGCGCTGCAACATATCGGTTAGTCGCGGTGCAACATGTTGTATAGTCGCGGTGCAACATATTGATTAGTCGCGCTGCAACATGAGACTTGCGCATTGCAGCATTTTCCGAGCAATATGCAGCCATTGAACGTTGCAGCGCAGCAAAATGGGGCAGAGCATTGGCGGACAAAGGTACGAACGGGCAACCGATCCTGATCAAGAAGTATGCTAATCGCCGCTTGTACAATACGGCCACCAGCAGCTACGTGACGCTCGAACATCTCAGCGAGATGGTCAAGGACGGCACAGAGTTTGTTGTCGAGGACGCCAAGTCGGGGGAAGACATCACCCGTTCCGTGCTGACCCAGATTATTTTTGAGGAGGAAAGCAAGGGCCAGAACTTGCTGCCTATCCGCTTTCTGCGCCAGTTGATCAGCTATTACGGCGATAACCTTGAAACTGTCGTGCCACAGTATCTCGATTTCACCATGGAGTCGTTTACCCGCAATCAGGACGCCATGCGGGAGCATTTTGCCAGTTCGCTGTCAGGTACTGCCAATCCGTTAAGCCAGTTCGAGGAAGTGACGCGCCAGAATATGGCGGTTTTCCAGCAAGCCATGACCGCCTTTAATCCTTTTCAGGCTCCGGGCCAGACTCCAGGCTCATCAGGGGCGGCACCTGCGGAACCGGCCAAACCCGAGGCGGCACCGGCAGCGACAGAGAATTCAGACGATCTGACATCACTGAAAGACAAATTGTCTGAACTGGAAAAGCAGATCGACAAACTTTCCCACAAATAGCCATCGTCTGCCGTCGCTGACAGTCGGCGACAAAAACTCCTGAATATTTCCAGATTTAATTTGAACCGGTCTCGGGGCGTTCCGCCGTCCGAGGGCGTATTGCCCTGCGGAACACCCTGAAATCCCACTGTTTTTCCTGCATCGAAGTGGAAAAAATATAGAGTCAACAGATGGTTAACGGCATTTAAGACAATTTTATCTAAACTTTTAGGTAATATTTAGCTATTAATCTCACATTCCAATATAGGGCTAATCGCGGCCAGAGATGGGGATGACCCCGCCAGCCGCATAAGAGTATTCCGAAGCCGGAATATTCCAGATGATGTAACCGGACGGAACGTGAGCAGCGCCACCGCATTAACTGTTATTCAGCAATCCCTTGCCCCGGTCCATTCCCTGCGACCGGCCGGCCCGATTCCGCGCCCCCCGAATCCCGCCAATGATCGTTTTCCCAATTACTTCCAGCAGCGCCCGCAAAAACACCCTGTTGCCGGCAACGACGACGAAATCGAACAGGGCAAAAGGGGTGCGGCAAGTCGGGCATCGTTTGTGCGTGACCGCCGCCGCCCGGAAGTCGACGACCAAAAACCGCGCCGACGCGACGAGGATTACCGGCAACCAGGCCGAAAACCGCCCTCCGTGGTCCACGCAGAAAGTGGTTTTGTCGCCCAGTTCATCGCCCAGGAAATCATTCCCGGCGAAGGCCGCCCGGCATCCGGACCGATGACATCGGGCGTTTCAGCCTATGAAGCTTCAAATGAGCGCAACGAAATTTACGCCGATCCTTATCAGGCCGTAAATCAGCCAGCCTGAACTTCCCCAATACATCCACTATTGGACGGACCTTGATATATCGCTCCAGCAAGCTAGTTTACTTGTAGAGCATTTATTATTGAATTTTTCAGCGACCACTTTTCCGGTTTGAATTTTTGGGACTTACAATATGAGTGCCTCATTCAGCAGGCTGTCCAGATATCGACCGATGGCATTTCCCGTCGCTGCCACGCTGTTTGCAATTGTCGTGGCGGCGTTGATTTCATCCGCGGCGATGGCTGCTGAAAAGTGGATTTTCGGCTACCACGGCACGCTTTGCCCCATTGTGTGCGATCCGGCGAAATCCGGGCAGCGGGGTTATTTGCTCGATATCGTATCGGAAGTCGGCAAATCACACGATTTTGAAGTCGCCTACACCGACCTGCCAAAATCACGGATTACCCGCATGATTCTGGAAGGTGACGTCGATTTTACTATTCTGCCGATCGTGCCGATCACAAAGGCAAAACTGGTAAAAACTGATATCCCGGTTGTCTCCTTTCGCATGGGGGTCATGCGCCGCAGCGATTTTGCCTTTGAGTTTGATGGGCTGGAAAGCCTGAAGAAAGTTGTCTGGGGCAAGGTAGCCGGCGAACGCTGGCGCGGAAAATATCACGACTATATCAAAAAAAATAATTCGAACGGTCGCGTGCTGGAAATCTTCGGCGCAAACGCTTTTGCTCGACTGGCGAAACTGGTTGCGCTGAAACGAGTGGATGTCGTCATCGGAAATTTTGAAATGCTCAGGAGATTTCAGCGCGCGTCGGAGCAATCGGAGAACCTGACGGTCTCAAGAACAAAAGTGTTTGGCAGCGGCGTGCCGATCTTTGCCGCCTTTTCACCGCATAATCCAAAATCCGAAAAGCGCGCGAAGAAGTTGTCTGAAGGCCTGATCGCTCTCTCTCAATCAGGCCGGCTGAAAGAAATATTTGAAAGCTACGGGGTCGAAAACGTGCCCGTCATCAAATCAACCAGCAATTAACACAATCTGATCAATAGCCCAGGGCGATGCCGTCTTTACGCGGATCAGAGCCACCCATCAGTGTGCCATTTTCCCAGTCAATCCAGATCGCCTGGCCGCCGCCGTGCGGGGCGTCAATGCGCGATGTCGTGTGACCCAGCGCCTGCAGTTCCCCTTCGACCTGATCGGAGACGCCGCGTTCGAGCTGGCAGGTTTCATCGAAATGGAAGGAGCGCGACATATCGAGCGCTTCCTGGGGGTCCATACCGAAATCGACGACATTGGTGACGACCTGTGACTGGCCGACCGGCTGATATTGCCCGCCCATGACGCCATAGGGCATGACGCAGCGTCCATCCTTGCTCAGCATGCCCGGCGTGATGGTATGCAGGGGTCGCTTGCCCGGCGCAATGCAGTTGGGGTGACCAGGCTGAATACGGAAACCGGCGCCGCGATTTTGCAATGAAATACCGGTATTCGGCGTGACCAGCGCCGAGCCAAAGGGATAGAACACCGAATTGATAAATGAAATCGCATTGCGGTCGCGGTCGACCACACTGAGATAAATCGTGTCCGGGTGGCCCGGCGGGCGAATGTAGTCGAGTTCCATGGCCTTCGCCGGATCGATCTTCGCCCGCATCTCGTCGGCAAATTCCTTCGATAGCAATTTGTCCATCGGCACATCCGCCTGGCGCGGATCGCCGACGTATGTTTCGCGCGCATTGTAGGCCAGCCGGGTTGCCTCACTCAGCAAGTGCAGACGGGCCGACCCATGCGGATCGAGCGAGGCCAGATCAAATCCTTCAAGGATATTGAGCATTATCAGTGTCGTGATGCCGGAATTGTTGGGCGGCACGGTCGATATGGCATAGTCGCGATAGCTGGTCTGGATTGGTGCCGATATTTCGGTCTCGTGTGCCGCCAGATCATCGAGCGCATGCAATCCGCCCAGCGAATTCAGATAGCTGACGATATCTTCGGCCACACGGCCGGTGTAAAATCCGTCGCGACCCTCGGCCGCAATCGTGCGCAAGGTTTCGGCGAGCCACGGGTTTTTATGGATCTCACCCCGCGTCGGTGCGCGACCTTCCGGCATATATACCCTGGTCGCATTGGCATCGTTGGCCAGACGTTCGGCCTGCCCGGCCCAGTCCCTGCTGACGCGCGGACTAACGACATAGCCGTCTTCGGCATAATCAATCGCAGTCTTAAAGACTTGATCAAATGACATGGTGCCGTGATCACGCAGCATCTGATCCCAGGCCGCAATCGCTCCCGGCACAGTGACGGAATGCACAGAATTAACACTGATATGCGACATGCCCTGATCGACGAACCGCTCAACATTGGCATTTGCGGGCGCGGCCCCGGAGCCATTGACCGACACAGCCTTCGACATATCGCCGCCCGGCGCATAAACGGCAAAACAATCCCCGCCGATACCGGTGGATTGCGGCTCCACCACACACAAGGTGGCACTTGCGGCAATCGCCGCATCGACGGCATTGCCGCCGGCGCGCAAAATATCAATCGCCGCCAGCGTCGCCGCCGGATGCGACGTCGCCGCCACACCGTTCACACCATGCGCCGTCGAGCGCCCCGGAAAATGAAAATCACGCATTCATTAAAAGTCCTGTCATTGCCAACGCCCGGCAGTATGCACACCGGGCACCCCATTGCCAATGAAGGATGGAGCGAGCTGCCCTACTCCGCTGCTTTCAGCAAATCTTCGGGTCTCGGGGGTTTGGCGGCGTCGCGCAGTTCGCCGAGTTCGAGGTTTTCCTTGGCGGCTATGCCGGCGAGCTGAGCCTTGCCGGCGTCGTACTGGACCGGCCAGGGCTGGACTTCATAACCGTAGTGCGCGGCGGCATGCAGGGTCGTGTAGGGATCCGAGAGGTGCGGGCGGGCCAGGGCACATAGATCGGCGCGGCCGGCGGCGACGATGGTATTCACCTGATCGGCGCTGGTGATGGCACCGACGGCAATGGTCGGGATGTCGGCTTCGATCCGCACACGCTCGGCGAAGGGCGTCTGGAACATGCGGCCATATTCGGGATCAGCTTCCGTCGTGGTCTGGCCGGCGGAGACATCAATAATATCCACACCATGGGCTTTGAGCATTTTGGCGACTTCAACCGCGTCAGCACCCGTGAGGCCACCGTCCTCGACCCAGTCCGTTGCCGAAATCCGTACCGATAACGGTTTGTCATCGGGCCATGCGGCACGCACCGCGTTAAAGACCTCGAGCGGATATCGCATGCGGGCGGCGAGGTCACCGCCATATTCATCGCTGCGCTGATTGGTCAACGGTGAGATAAAGCTGGCCAGCAGATAACCATGCGCCATGTGAATTTCCAGCATGTCGAAACCGGCGGCATCGGCGCGTTTGGCGGCGGCGGCGAAGTCATCACGCACACGGTCCATGTCGCCTCGGTCCATTTCCTTCGGGATTTTGCTTTCCGGGAAATAACCAAGCGGTGAGGCCGAATAGATCGGCCAGGCCTGATCGTCGGGCAGCGGCACGTCATATCCGCCCTCCCAAGGCAGGCAGGACGATGATTTACGCCCGGCATGGCAAATCTGGATGGCGAATTTGGCGTGGGAATTGGCGTGGACAAAATCAACGATGCGCTTCCAGGCGGCGACGTGGTCATTGTTGTAGATGCCGGTGCAGCCCGGGCTGATGCGGCCATCCGCCGAGACACCTGTTGATTCGGTGAAGACCAGACCGGCGCCGCCAATGGCCCGGCTGCCGAGGTGCACCATATGCCAGTCGTTGGGCGTACCGTCTGTGGCCGAATACTGACACATCGGCGAGACGACAACGCGGTTGTTGACGATGGTATTGCGAATTCGAAACGGCGTGAACATCGGTGGCGGTGCCGGGTTGACCGGCACGTCTATGCCGGACTGCTCACCGGCTTTTTCAGCCACCCATTTGTCGATGCTCTCGATAAAGGCGGGATCACGCCGCCCGAGGTTCTCATAGGTGATGCGCTTGGAACGTGACATCAGGCTCATGGCGAACTGCAAGGGTTCCATGCCGGTGTAGCGTTCGACATCCTCAAACCATTTGAGGCTGGTTTCTGCCGTCTTCTGCAGCCGTCCGACTTCTTCCTTGCGATCATTTTCGTAGGTCGCCAGCGCTGCCTTGACGTCGTTGCCGTGCGTCTTGAAGGCTTCGAACAGGGCGATGGCGTCCTCCATGGCGAGCTTGGTGCCCGAGCCAATGGAAAAATGCGCCGTATGCAAGGCATCCCCCAGCAGCACAATATTGTCGTGCGTCCAGCGTTCGTTGCGCACCGTCGGGAAAGTCCGCCACAGGGAACGGTTCAGGAGAAGTTTGTGGCCTTTCAGATCATCGGCAAACAGTTTTTCGCTGTAGGCAAGCGTGTCTTCTTCCGTCGCCTTGTCGAGACCGGCACGCAGCCAGGTTTCTTCCGTGCATTCGAGAATGAAAGTCGCGGCATCAGCTTCAAATTGATAGGCGTGAACCCGGAACAGGCCATGTTCATTTTCGCGGAAGATAAAGGTGAAGGCATCGAGCGGCAGGGTCGCGCCAAGCCAGACGAATTTATTGCGCCGCCAGTCGAGCGTGGGCTTGAAGTGTTCGGCGTATTGATCGCGGACAAAACTGTTAATGCCGTCCGCTGCCAGAATGACATCGGCATCGGCGAACTGCGAGAGATCGGTAACATCGGTTTCGAACCGGATGTCGACGCCGGCTGCCAGGCAATGTTTCTGGAAAATCTGCAACAGGCGCTTGCGCGACATGCCACAAAAACCGTTGCCGCCGGTGCTGATGACTTCGCCACCGTAATGGACTTCAATCGCATCCCAATAGGCGAAGCTCTCGACAATATCGCCGTAGGTGCCTTGGTCGTAATCGAGGAACCCGGACAGGGTTTCGTCAGAAAAAACGACGCCAAAGCCGAAGGTGTCGTTCGGCTTGTTGCGCTCGTATACGACGATCTCGTGATCGGGATTGGCTTTTTTCATGAGCAGCGAAAAATAGAGCCCGGCCGGGCCGCCACCAACGACGACGATCTTCATCCTGCATCTCCTGACAAATGGGCGAACATGGTCACATGATCACGGGCGCGCTGCACCTGCAATTAGTTTAAGCTTAAAATAATATTGTTCAAGCCAAAAAAACACTTGGCATTGCCGGTCTCGACCATGACAGCAGCCTCCTTAGCAGCTAAGCTTGATTTTGCCGTGACGATCAGTTGGTTGGCGCGCGTAAGGGGGTATCGAATAGCATGGGTGATTTTCGAACGTTGATTACGTCGCGCCTTGTGGATGAAAGTGGTGTCACAGCAGTTGAATATGGCCTCATTGCGGGCCTGATAGCTGTGGCGATCATTGGTGTGCTGACGGCACTGAGCGGCGATCTTGCCAACGTCTTCAATTCGATCTCAAATGCAATGAGTTGAGAGCGAACTTGTGAATGTGACCTACCGGAGAATAATTCGTTGAATACAGGCCCTGGTGTAAATCGGAAATCAGTATGAAGTATTACGTCGTCGATGACGAAGAAGCCATTGTCAGTGCCCTGACGGCGTTGCTCGAAGGTGCCGGTCACGAAGTCACGGGCTTTACCTCGAGTGTCGAGGCACTGGATCGCATCAAGGTTGATCCGCCCGAATGTATGATCACCGATATCATGATGCCGGATATGGATGGCCTGGAATTATGCCGGCGCGTACGCGAACTGCCGGACCTGCCCAATCTTCGCATCATTGTATTGTCGGCCAAGACCTATGAATTTGATCGCACGCGGGCGCGCGAACTCGGGGCGGACGGCTATCTCACCAAGCCGATCAGTCTGGCAACCTTCATTGAAGATCTCGATGGTTTGATCGGCAAAAAACTGACGGCCAAATTCTGGGGTGTACGTGGCACGTTGCCGCTGCCCGGGGACCAGTCGCTGCGATATGGCGGCAATACATCCTGCGTCAGCATCCAGTGCAGCAATGCGCCGCTGATGATCTTCGACGCCGGGTCCGGCATCAAGGCGCTGTCCAATCTGCTTGCCGGCAAGCCTGAACGGATCACCGCCAAGATCTTTATCTCCCACCCGCACTGGGATCACATCAACGCAATTCCCTTCTTTGCGCCGCTTTACAAGGCCGGCAACGAGTTTGAGATTCTGGGCGCCCGACACGGCGATATATCGATGCGCGAGCTGATGAGCGCACAGATGGACGGCATCTACTTCCCCATTACCATTCGGGAATTCGCCGCCCGGGTCTTCTTCCGTGACCTCGGCGAGGAAACCATCCAGTTCGACAATGTCACGGTGAAATCGATGTTGCTGAGCCATCCCGGCAACTGCCTCGGCTACCGGGTCGAATTCCACGGCAAATCGATTTGTTACATCACCGACAATGAGATGTTTTTTGCCGGCCAGCCCGGCCACAATCCCGGCTACATCCAGAAGCTTGCCGATTTTTGCCGCGGGGCCGACGCCCTGATTACCGACACCACCTATACCGATGCCGAATATCCCTCGAAAGTCGGCTGGGGGCATTCAAGCGTCGGCCAGGTCGCCGATCTGGCGGCACGCGCCGAAGTTGATACGCTCTACCTGTTCCATCATGACCCCGACCAGAACGACGACGCGATTGATGCCAAGCTGGATGAGATGCAAACCGCCTTGATGATGTTGGGATCACAGGTTAAATGCCTGGCCCCGGCCGAGGGCGACACGATTTCGCTCTAGCGATTTAGCTGCGGTTTTTCACTACGCCCCAAAGCTTGACGACAATCCAGATCGGTACGACGACGACCGCGCCGAGCAGGATGTAGGGCACGGCCCATTCAACCATCGACACACCGACTTCAAAGATGCTTTGAACAGTGCCGCCAAGATTGGCCAGCAATTGCTTTGGTGTAATGTCAAACAGCGTCAGGGCAAATCCGACCAGAAGTGAGACGATCAGTATTTTGACAATGGTCGAGACAATCGTGTTGCTGTTAATTTTTGCCATCGAACTGATCAATCATCGCCAAGTGCGGCTTCAATTTTTTCGTCTGTCTTGTACTGGCTCAAGGCATACACTGCCCAGATCGCTGCCGGCAACCAGCCAACCAGCGTAACTTGCAGGATCAGACAGATAATGCCGGCAATTGGCCGACCGATGGTGAAGAACAATAAGAACGGCAAAAGCAAAGCGATCAATAAGCGCACAATTCACTCCCTGATTAACGGCTGTCGTCGCTGATTTAGGCGTCCATCCTGCCTGAATGCTCCGACAAGAGCAATCAGATGCGATTATTCACAGGACCGCTCCCTCAAGGGTGCTAAAATCACGCTCCATGATAAATACATTGACCGATCTCATCGAACGTCAAGCCGCCACAACCCCCGATGCCCTCGCCACCAACGACCGGGAGCACCTGACGACGTATGCCGAATTCGCCAGAGCAAGCCGACGCCTGGCGAGCGGCCTGGCCGACGCCGGTATCGGGCACGGCGACCGGGTTGCTTTCTGGCTGCCCAATGTCGCGGCTTATCTGACGCTGCATTTTGCCTGTGCCCGGCTCGGGGCGATTACCGTCTCGGTCAATACGCGATTTCGCTCGACCGAAGTGGGTGACATCATCGGGCGTGCCGGCTGCAAAGCACTGATCCTGTGGCCGACCTTCAAGGATATCCCCTTCCTCGATATATTAACCGACATTGACGCAGCGTCCCTGGCCGAACTGGAAACGGTCATTCTGTATGACGAAGGCGAGGATAAAGACGAGGATTCTGTGGACTTGCCACCGGCGCTCGCGAGCAAAACGATGATCCGCTTCGGCGATCTCGATCAACAGCCGGAACTTCAGGAGGACCGGTCCGCAGACGATGACGGCACGGTCATTTTCACCACGTCGGGCACGACGGCGGCGCCGAAGTTTGTATTGCACAGCCAGGCCAGCATCGTACGTCATGCGCGCGATGTTGCGGACTATTTTGAATGGAACCGGGATGCCGCGGTCGTGCTGCAAGCCCTGCCTTTGTGCGGCACTTTCGGCCACACGCAAGCCATGGCGACGCTGGCGGCAGGGTGTCCGATGATTTCTCTGCCGGTGTTTTCCGGCACCGACGCCGCCCGGTTGATGCTCCGCCACGGCATTACCCACGTCAATGGCTCGGATGAAATGTTTGCCTTGATCCTTGATGCCGTCGAGGGCGATCAGCCGTTCCCGGAATTTCGCTATGGCGGTTATGCCGCATTTAATCCGGCCTATGCCGATATCCCGGAGCGCGCCGCGGCACGTGGCATGCCGCTGGTCGGTCTGTGGGGTATGAGCGAAATGCAGGCGTTGTACGCGCGACAGGACTACACAGCGTCCACCGATGTTCGCATTCGTCCCGGCGGACGGCTGGCCTCGCCAGACGCTTCTGTGCGGGTGCGCGATCCCGACAGCGGCCAACTTTTGCCGCACGGCGAAGCCGGTGAGATCGAAGCCGGCGGACCGAGCCAGATGAAAGAATACTTCCGCGATCCTGACTCCACTGCCGCGGCGAGGACGGAGGACGGTTTCATCCGCACGGGCGATCTCGGCTATACCGAAGCCGATGGCGGGTTTATTTTTCTGGCCCGCATGGGCGACGCCTTGCGGCTCGGCGGTTTTCTGGTTAATCCGTCCGAGATCGAGGCCCAGGTGCAAAGCCTTCCCTCAATCGAGAAAGCCCAGGTTGTCGGCGTCGAGACGACCGGTGGCACCAGGGCTTACGCCTTTGTCGTGCTCGCTGATGGCGCGACATTCGATGCCGGCGTCGTGCAAGCCTGGTGCGCCGGGAACATGGCGAAGTTCAAGGTCCCCGCCGGTCTGATGGCGCTGGACGCCTTCCCAGTCACCGAAAGCGCCAACGGCGTCAAAATACAGAAAGCCAGACTGCGCGAAATGGCTCATGCCGCGCTGAGTGGCGAGACCTAGACCGTCGCAACCGGGGTCACGGGTGAGCCTACTGCTTTTGGCAGTCTTAACGGCGGGGCAGTGAGCAGGAAGCGGTTGCGGTTATTCTCGCGCAGCCAGGCGGCGAGATCAGCCAGGTACCACAGTTCGCCGAGCGGCAAGCCAAGCTTGAACAGGCAGAGTTCATGCAGGGGCAATGCGGCACAATTATCGCCTGAGCTTTTGCCGACAAAATGTTCGACGGCGTAGTTATCGGCACAAATGGCCGATATGCCGCTGTCGGAAATCCATTGCAGCAGACGATCATCGCTGCCATCAAGTGCCGCACATGACGTATCGAGCACGTCCTTGTCCGGACTTTGTGCCATCTCGAGGATCAGCTCGGAAAACCCGGTGCGCAGAACCAGCATGTCGCCCTCTTCGATGGAAACGCCATCGCTTTCCATCACGCCCATCAGATCATCGAAAGTGACAATCTTGCGCTCGCGTCCAAAGTGTTCAAACAGATCGACCAGCACGCCCCGGCCCTGGATCGGCGTGGCCGCAAAGTTGTCGATGGAGAGCGCCCGGGCGCCGGGCTCGCCGGACTGATCGGGACCAAGCACATGTTCGCCCGCACGATAGCCGTTGTAATAGACGCGCTCCGCCTCGCCATCACCATCGGCATCAAAGTGACTGCCGACGTGTGCCAGCGAATCCCATTGCGTCGAATACTGCAGGGTCAACAACACCTGGTCATCGCAAATAACATCGGAGGCACCGGTTATATATTTCCCCATCGGGTAATTCATCCAGCCCACGCCATCAAGTTGGGTCGGGCTGAGTCGTGGCGGATGACGCCGGGCATTGAGAACATTTCCCCCGGGATAATCGAGCGGTAAACTAAGGCCGAACCTGATGCCTTCCCTGACTTCAGCCGCTGCTGCCTTTACGCGCTCAGGCGTAAGCAGGTTAGTTCGCCCGAGTTGATCGTCCGCACCGAAATCACCCCAGTTCGAACCTTCCGGCCGATTGACCCAACGCTTGCTCATGATGTCGGTGCTCCCCATATGGTTATTTGCGCAAAGCTATCATGAACTCTGACAAACGCGACAGCACGTTATCTGATATGCTGGCACCAATAGTGGCAATCAAACGAAATCAATGGCTGATGAAATGACAAATCCTGCCGAAGTTGCCGAAGTGACGGCGAGCGAGGCCGATGGCTGGCTGAACGACAGGGAAGCAATCCTGATCGACGTGCGCGAGCCGCAGGAGTACGAATTCGAGCACGTGCCGGGTTCCTTGCTGCATCCGCTGTCGTTTCTCGACGTCGATGTCTTTCCCGATATTCCAGGCAAACGGCTGGTATTCATTTGCGCCGCCGGAAAACGGTCAGTTGTCGCCTGCAAACAATTACAGAAAGCCGGCTTTACCAACCTGCTGAGTTTAACCGGCGGTATTGATGCGTGGCGCGAGGCCGATCTCGACCTCGAGGGCACTCGATTTGAAGCACACGATTACATGATTTAGTAAATTAATTTGAACGGCTTACAATATAGCCACTTGATGATTTCACCTCTTGCCTTATCTCTTTGGTATGGGCAAAACGCCGCTGAAAAGCCACATTTACCGGGGAACATGACCCCATGAAAGTTACGCTGTGAATACACAGGATTCTGCGAGCAAACCGGTTGCCGTTGTCGTCGGCGTTGGTCCGGGCCTGGGCGCTGCACTCGTCCGCCGCTATGCGGCAGAAGGCTATGCCGTCGCCGCGATCGCCCGACGGTCCGACGCGCTGGCCGACGTCGTATCGGGTGTCGCCGATTGCCGTGCCTATGTTTGTGATACCACGGACACCGCGCAGGTGTTTGAGACGCACGCCGCGATTTTGGCGGACCTCGGACCGGTTGACGCCTTGTTGTATAACGCCGGCGGCGGCATACGCGGCACCATCGCCGATATCGACGCCGAGGCGTTCGGTCATTCGTGGCAAGTCAACGCGCTGGGGCTGTTTAACTGGGCCAAAATCGTGACACCGGCCATGATCAACGCAGAGCGCGGCATTATTGGCATCACCGGGGCTACTGCCTCCCTGCGCGGCAAGGGTTTCACCACTGGATTTGCCTCGGCCAAAGCGGCTCAGCGAAGTCTGGCACAATCGCTGGCCCGCGATCTCGGGCCCAAAGGCGTGCATGTGTTTTACGCCATCATCGATGGCGGCATCAATAATCCCAACACCCGAACGCGGGATGCAGACAAACCGGCTGAAGGCTTTTTGTCCTCGGACGATATCGCCGAAACCTACTGGGCCCTGACATCCCAGAAGCGTTCAGCCTGGACTTTTGAAATTGACCTTCGACCTCATGTCGAAACCTGGTAAAAGCAAGAGAGCTTGATGACTGAAGACCACGATGAATGGGCCATTCCCGAGCAGGCCCGTCCCCGGCAGGCGGATTACAATTTTCCGCTCGAACCCGCCTTGTCTGCGGTGGTTGCCGTGCATTCACGTATTCCGTCCGACGCCTTCACCGCGCCTATTCTCGGCACCGAGCGCGGTGGCAACGGTGTGGTGATCAGCGATGATGGCCTGGTTCTGACCATCGGCTATCTGATTACCGAGGCTGACGAAATCTGGTTGACGACAAACGATGGCGTCGTCGCCCGGGCCGATGTGCTGGCCTATGATCAGACATCCGGGTTTGGTTTGCTCCGGGCGCTGGGGCGCCTCGGTGTGACGCCGCTGAAAATCGGCACCAGCGCGGCTTCTCGTGTTGGCGATCCCATCATATTTGCCGGTCATGGCGGGCACGCCAAGGCACTGGCCGCCAAAATTTCCGCCAAGCGTGAATTTGCCGGCTATTGGGAATATCTGCTGGAGCAAGCCATCTTCACCACGCCTGCCTATCCGCATTGGGGTGGTGCTGCAATCATCGGCATGGACGGTTGTCTGCAAGGTATTGGCTCGCTCTATATTCAAAACGTCGAAGACGGTGAGACCCGCCATGAGGGCAACCTGGTCGTGCCGATCGAATTGCTGGAGCCCATCCTCAATGACATGAAGACGCTTGGCCGGGTCGATCAACCGGCACGGCCGTGGATCGGCGTTTATGCCTCCGATGACGCCGGTGAGTTTCCTGTCATTCTGGGGCTTGCTGAAAATGGACCGGCGGACAAGGCCGGTATCGATACCGGCGACGTTATCATTGAGGTGGCTGGCGAGCCCGTGCATGGCCTCGCCCACTTTTTTCGCCGGGTCTGGGCCCTGGGTCCGGCCGGAACCGAAGTTGAACTAACCGTCGCCCGCGACGAAGACCTCTACAAATTTTCCCTGACGTCGATCGATAGAAACGACCTGCTGCGCAAACCGCAGCTCCACTAAGTCGCGCACATAAATCGTGAACTTCCCGGATAATATTTGATTGACGCGTCGGTGATGCGCACTGTTTGATACCAACCGAACGTGAGCGGACGGTGAAAATGGTTGACCAACGCGTACACGACAAACAGATAACCCTGCTTTTTTCCTCGTTGCCGCTGGCGATGATTGCAACCCTTATGGTCGCAGGAGTTGTCGGCATTGTTTTCTGGAATGTCGTGCCAAACTCGTCGCTGGTCGGCTGGTGCCTCGCCATCACCTCGGCAACCATATTTCGCGGCGGCCTCTATTTCAGCTATCGATCCCGTTCACAGGAGCCGGACGCCAGTTTTCCCTGGATGAACTGGTTTTTTTACACGCTGATTGTTCAGGCCATATTTTACAGCTCTGCCAACTGGCTGATCTACCCCGACGATCCGACTTATCAGTTGTTACTGATCATTATCATAATCGGTGTGGCGTCGGGTGGTGCCATCACGCTCGCCGCCCACCTGCCCTCCGTCGTGATGTTTGTCACCGTTTTGTTGGCGCCGTTGGCGCTGCGCTTCATGCTCGACGATGATCTGCCCTGGCTTTATGGGCCCATGACGATTGTCTATGCCAGTCTGTTGATCAGCACGTCACGCAATCTGACACACTTCATTCAGCAGACTTTTTACCTGCAACAGGACAATGAAGCCGCCATCGCCGAGCTTACCTCATCAAAGCACGCCCTGGTCGAAGCCATGGAAGAAGCCCAGTCCGCCAATCGCGCCAAGTCCGAGTTTCTTGCCAACATGAGCCATGAACTGCGCACGCCGTTAAACGCCGTGCTCGGGTTTTCCGAAGTCCTGCAAAAAGAAAGATATGGTCCGGTCGGCAACATCAAATACATCGAATACGCCGGGGACATTCATTCTGCCGGCGCGCATCTGCTCGAACTGATCAATGAAGTGCTTGATCTTTCGAAAATCGAGGCTGGTCATCTCGAGCTAAATATGGACATGGTCGACGTTAACCGGACCATCGAAACAACACTGAGCATGATCACGGACCGGGCTTTCGAAAAAGACGTCGAGCTGATTGTTGAACTGGAGGCGTTGTCGCCACTGATCCTGGCCGATGAGCGCGTCCTGAAACAGGTTCTGTTGAACCTGTTGACCAACGCGGTCAAGTTCACCGAAAAAAGCGGTCGCGTAACAATATCATCTATTATCGATTTCGAGGGCAGTGTCAGCATCACGGTGAGCGATACCGGCATCGGTATTGAACAAGCCGATATCGCCTTGGTGATGGAGCCTTTCGCTCAGGTTACCTTTGCCGACAACCGGGCCCACGAAGGCACCGGCCTCGGACTACCGCTCTCGAAAAGGCTGATTGAATTGCATGCCGGCACGCTGGAAATCTCCAGTGAATTCGGGGTCGGCACGCAAGTCGTCATTAAATTCCCGCCGAGCAGCCACATCGGCAAGGACGAACTGGCCGTCCTGTCGTCCTGAGGACCGCCCGGGTATTTAATCCCCGTCTTTAATTCCGGCCAGGCTGCGCGCCAGTTTCCGCTTGGCGTCCACGTTCATGCCGCGGGCGATCTGGATGCGCTGGGCCTGGGGTGATCCCGCGCCATGCATGCTTTCCGTCAGATACCCGACGGCATTGCGGCCCAGGGTCATGTTCTCAATAAGGCGCAAAATTCGCATGCGGTGTTCGACCGGCGTGTTTTCGCGGCCGATCAGGAATTTGCGGATCAACGGACCGACGACGTCATTGTCGAGGTCCTGTTCCGACGGCATGGTCACCATCAAACCGCCGGCGAGGTCCTGCGCAAGGCGGGCGATTTCGTAGGGGAACCTGGTGACGTTTTGTTTGCAGACGTTGGCATGCATCTCGTCGTTCATCCAGACACCTGATTTCATCGCCTTGCCTTCATGCGCCGAAGCGAGGGCCGAGCCTGCGATGGTTTCATTGAGGTGCGCCATCTCGATCAGCTTGTCCCTGATGTGCGAGGCTTTGGTCACACCGTTCATGTCGGCGATCTCTGCGGCCGCGCCAATCAGCACATCCCCGACGCCTGTTTTGCAGATGTAGCTGCAGCGATGATAGGTCGTGAAACGCTCAACGAGGGAGGCCGCGAATTCGTACTCACCGTTCATGAAGACGCGCTCAAACGGAATGAACACATCGTCGAAAATGATCATGGCTTCCTGGCCGGCGAACTCGGCATTGCCTGAATCGATATCACCCGCCTCCATGCTGCGCGTGTCGTTCGACTGGCGGCCATAGATGTAGGTAATGCCCTTTGCGTGTGCCGGAAGCGCACCGACGATGGCAAAGTCCTTGTCCTGTTCGCCGAGCCGGATGGTCGGCATGACGATCAGCCAGTGTGAATTGACGCAACCCGTCTGGTGCATCTTGGCCCCGCGCACCAGCACACCGTCGTCGCGCACTTCCGAAACATGCAGGTAGACATCCGGGTCGATCTGCTCGTGCGGTGCCTTGCCGCGATCCCCCTTGGCATCGGTCATGGCGCCGCCGATAATCTGGTTCTTGCGTTGCACCGCTTCGAGGAAGACCAGAAAGCGCTGATGATATTCAGTGCCGTGCGCCTCATCGATATCATACGTCACGGAGTGCAGCGAATTAATGGCATCAAGGCCGACACAGCGCTGGAAACAGGTACCGGTGCGCTGCCCGAGGTGGCGTTGCATGCGCCCTTTGGCCACGAGATCAGCGGCACTTTCATTGATATGCAGAAACCGGTTGACCGGACCGTCGGTGTAGGGCGAATGCGCCTGAGCCACGTCCGGCTGATCGACTGCCAGATTATAGGTCTCGGCCATGGCGTTCATCGAGGGCCGGATCATGGGATGATCGACCGGCTCGTCGACGCGCTCGCCAAAGAGATAAATCTCCATGTCGCGGCCGCGCAGGCTTTCGATGTAATCGGCACCGCTGTGAATGGTTTCGTAATCGCCCCAGTCCTCAGTGTTCATATCCATTGTTATTTCTCCTTAAGACAGCGGGGCCGTCATTTTTTCAAGCCAGTCACGATCCGCGCCCTCAAGCCGGGGGCCGATCCTGTCGCGAACCGTGGCGTGATAATTATCGAGCCAGATCCGTTCTTCGGGCGTCAGCATATCAATATCAATCAGCCGGCGGTCGATGGGCACGACCGTCAGGGTATCGAATTCGAGAAACTCGCGCGCCGCTGTGCTGCGCGGGCTTTCGATCACGACCTGCAAATTTTCAATGCGAATACCGTATGCATCTGTGATGTAGAGACCGGGTTCGTTCGAGATGATCATGCCCGGTTTGAAAGTCGACGGGCTGTTCGGTGACATGCGTTGCGGGCCTTCGTGGACACCGAGATAGGCCCCGACGCCGTGTCCGGTGCCGTGGTCATAATCGAGGCCCTCGCCCCAGAGGAACTGGCGGGCCAAGGCATCAAGTTGGCCACCGGTCGCCGTCGCCGGAAAGCATGCCCGGGCGACCGCACTGTGACCTTTCAGGACCAGCGTGAAATGTCGCCGCATATCATCAGTGGGTGTGCCGATGGGTACGGTGCGCGTGATGTCTGTCGTGCCATCGAGGTACTGCCCGCCGCTGTCGAGCAAAAAGAGATTGCCGGGCTCGAGCTGGCGTTCCGTAGCCGGATTAACCCGGTAGTGCACAATCGCCCCGTTGGCGGCAGCACCCGAAATGGTATCAAAGCTCAGGCCACGAAAAAGATCGTTCTGCTGGCGAAATTCGTAAAGTTTTTCACCGGCTTCAATTTCGCCGATCACGCGCTCCGCCGTCGTCTCATCGAGCCAGCGCAGGAAGCGGCACATGGCGACGGCATCGCGTTCGTGGGCGGCAAAAGCCCCGGCGATCTCGATATCGTTCTTGCAGGCACGCGGCAACATCACCGGATCCTGACCGAAGGCGATTTCACTGCCAGCGTTGACCAAAGCCAGGCGGATGCCTTCGTTCGCCGTATCGCGATCCAGCAGCACGGTTTTTTTCGCAGCCCCCAAAGAGGCCAGGCCATCGGCAAAAGTAGCGATGTCATGCACGGAAATGCGATTGCCGAGACCGGCTTCGACACCGGCCTCCAGTTTTGTCGGTTCAACATAAAAATCAGCATGGCCGTTGCTGTGCACGACACCATAACTTTGCACCAGCGGCGTATTGGCCGTATCGCCACCGCGCACGTTCAGGGCCCAGGCGGTGGACTCCATCTGGTTGAGAACGCAGGCGTCTGCACCGGCTTCCATGATGGTCTCGGCGAGGGCGGCCAGTTTGTCGTTGGCCCCCTGCCCGGTATAGGTCATTTCCAGCAAACTGACAGAGGCAGACGGCGGCGGCGGTTGATCGTGCCACTGCTGGTCTATCGGGTTTTCTGCCACCGGCACGAGTTCGGCGCCACTTGCCGCGAGGGCCTTTCGCAGGCCTTTGATCTGGCGAATACCATGCAGGTTGGCATCAAAGCCGATTTTGTCACCGGCCTTGACCTCGTCCTTCAACCAGTCGTTCAGCGGCGGTTCGCGAAAATGACGCACCTCGAGCTCGCTGCCCTCGAACTGCTGCCCGGCCTGCAACAGATAGCGGCCATCAACAAACAGGCAGATTCTGTCGCCATACAGCACGGCCGTGCCGGCCGACCCGGCGAAGCCGGTAAGCCAGCGCAGTCGCTGGGCGCGTTCAGAAAGGTATTCGCCCTGATGTTCATCGGCCTGCGGCACCAAAAAGCCATTGAGGCCAAGGTCTTGTAAAACCTGGCGGACGTTCGCTATTCGCTCGGTCGTCATATTTCTTAATCACTCATGAAATCGGAAGCGCCGATTACAGTCCAAATGGCCGCAATCGTCCAATTAAATCAGTGCCAGACTGAGAACCGGGAAAGCAATGACCGCGATCAGCACAATCAGCATGGTGACAGCGAACGGAAAGGTGCCGATAAAGATGTCGGCGAGCGAGATCGACTTGTCGTTGATCACGCTTTTGATGGCAAAGACCGATAACCCCAGTGGTGGCGTCAAAAGACCAATTTCAGCGCCAACCACCGTGACAATGCCGAACCAGACGAGGTCGCCGCCGAAGGTCTCCACCGCTGGCAGAAAGAGCGGCACGATGATCAGAATGATCGACGCCGTATCGATAATCGTGCCGAGCAGGATCAGCATGATGACGTAAAGCACCATGACGGCAACAAAGCTTAAGTCCAGGCTCGCCATCCATTCAGCGAACAACGTCGGCAGGGCGGCAACGCCCAACATCCGACTGTACATCGAGGCGGCGATGATCAGCATCAAAATGACGGAAGTGATATGGCCGGTCTCGACTAGAACTTTCCACAGGCCTGCCCAGCCCAGCGAGCGCTTGGCGACGGCGATTACCAGTGCGGTCAGGGACCCGGCGGCACCGGCTTCAACCGGGGTGACGACGCCGCCGTAAATGCCGCCGAGAACGACAAGAACCAGCAAAGCGATTGGCGTCATTTTGCGCAACCCACCGAACAGGCCGAGGCGCTCGCCGGGATCGGCCATGCCCTTGCCCTGGCCACCGATAAAGTTCGGCGCAAATTTGGCCATCAAAATGATCATGACGGAATAGGCGACCGACAAAAGAATGCCGGGAATAATACCGGCGAGAAACATCTGGCCAACCGACTGTTCAGCGACGATGGCATAAATAATCAACATGGCGCTGGGCGGGATCAGCATGCCGAGCACGGATGAGCCAGCGACAACGCCGACCGCAAAGCGTGCGGTATAGCCGAAGTGGCGCATCTCCGGCACAGCGATACGCGTGAAGACCGAAGCCGAGGCGATGGAGGATCCGGTGATCGCGGCAAAAACCGCATTGGCCGCAACCGTCGCGATGCCGAGCCCGCCGGCGATATGACGGAAGATCCGGTTGGCAACATCATAGATGTCCTTGCCCATACCGGCCTGACCAACGATCAATCCCATCAGGGCAAACAACGGAATGGTCGCGAAGACATGATCAGATACCGTATCGGCAACGGCCAGCGACAAGAGGCTGATCGGAAACTCGATATCGCCACGAATAATCCAGACGCCGATAAAAGACACCAGCCCGAGGGCAACTGTGATGTAAAGCCCGGTATAGATCAGGGCTACGATTAAAAGCACCGAAGCGATGCCGACTTCAATACCCGTCATGAACTAACCGATTTGATTTTGATTGGGGGCGCGCAGATACCGCATGTGCCTGCCGAAAAAGACCGCAAACTGCAACAGCGTTACAGTGCAGCCGATGACGATGACCAGGTTGACCGGCCAGACCGGCGCAGTAAACACGCCTTCGTTGCCGACAAAATAATCTCCCTCAATGCTTTCGATCAGCATCGGGTAACTGCCCCAGATAATAATCGCCATAAAAACCATACCGAGGAAATCAAACGTCGATGCCATGTAATGGCCGATACGCGGACGCCGCCTGAGCATAATGTTGAGGAAGCCATCGGATCGGGTGAGCCGGCCATGCCGCGTTGAATCGCCGAGCTGCAAAAAGACAATTCCGACCAGCGACAGTTCGACGACTTCGTTGACACCGTCGATGGGTGCCGCCAGCAAGGTTCGCCCAAAGGCATCCATATTGATCAGGATCATCAGCACGAAGATCCAGAACGAGCCCAACGCATTCAGGCTGGAGAGCACCGGAGAGAGAAACACAGAAATGGCGCCATCATCCGATGACGCCATTTCCGTATCGTTGGTCTCTGTCACGAGACTTTTACGTATTCAGACCAGGCTTCAACCGCCGCCCGCCTTGTCCCAGTGGCGAAGGATCGGCTGATTGGCACTACGCATGCTGTCCATGTAGGCCGACAAAATCGCTGAGCCCGGAATGCCTTTTTTCTGCAAGCCTGCGGCCCAGTCCTGCGCCACGTTCGGCATGGCAGCGGCCCAGGCTTTACGATCTGCCTGTGACATCTGGACGATTGTGCCGCCCTTGGCGGTATAGCCTTTGTAGGACTTGCCCGCCTTGGCCATGGCCTGCGCCGCAACATGATCACGATAGGCAATGGCGGTTGAAGCGATGACCTGTTTGACCTCGGTCGGCAGTTTGGCCCAGCTTTTGGCGTTCATGGTGATGGCTTTGGAATTCACCGTACCAATATCGGCTTTCAGCATGTGCGGTGAGACTTCATGAAGTTTGAAGGTCATCGCGGCTTCGGCCCAAACCATGGCGGCATCAACAACGCCGGTCTTGAGTTTGTTGTAGTAGGACACCAGGCTGCCACCAACACCGGCAACACCCATGCCTTGCAGGTAACGAAGGTTCATGCCGGCACCGGCGACTTTTTTGCCTTTAAGATCGCCAAGATTGGCAACCGGCGTCTTGCTGAACATCTGATAGCTGTCGAGCACGGCGAGGTTGGTCAAATAGACCTGATTGTATTTTTTCCACGCTGCCTTGAATTCCGGGAATTTCTCCGCCATGGCATCAACGGTCCTGGAGACCAGGGCCGGGTCGGTGGAAACAAACGGTGTGGCGTAGGCGATCATCTGCAATGGCACTTTGTCGCCATGAAAGACCGTGGTCACGATACCGATATCACCGAGGCCTTTTTGCAGGGACTGCAGAACTTTTTTCTTCTTGGCGATCTGGCCGCCCCAGGCCTGGTTCCATTTGATTTTGTAGTTGCCGGTTTTGGCCAGCTCCTTGTCGACCGTCGGGATGAAGAAATTGATGAACTCCTTGACCCAGAGCGATTTCGGCGGATAGCCGTCAATTGCCGTCAATTTAATGGTCTCGGTCGCCTGCGCAGTGCCGACCGTAACGAATGCCGAAAGCAATACGGCCGCGCCGGCTACGCGTGTGACGCTGTGAAAATCCTTAATAAGTCGCATGATTGTCGCCTCCCTGAATTCCCGTAATATTTGGGCCCCGGTTTTTCGTGAACCTGGAACCCGACTACAGTGATGTCGCATCGTGGCCTTTTTATGACCATCTCTATGCTTATATTATACGTTGCGGCTGGCCGAACGCATCCGCCAAGCTACATGCCAAAACAATATCAACATTTTGCCCATTCGCAAAAGAATTTCGAAATAATTTTGTTTTTTGATCAAATGTAGAATGAGTGTTAGGCTTTCGAATATCCGTATCGCCGTTTTACACCACAAGTGATTGATCCATGACGAATGAAGCTGAAGATCTGATTGAACTACCGGAGTCCGGCACCTCGCCACAAAGTGGCACGCTGGCCTCTTCGGTCTACGATCAACTGCGAGACGACTTGCTCTCGGGCCGTCTGAAACCCGGGGAAAAGCTGCGCGCCGAGTATTTGCGTGAACGCTACAACGTCGGCAACAGCCCGATCCGTGAGGCGCTCAACCGGCTTTCGGCGGATGGTCTGGTGGTGCGGGAAGATCAAAAAGGCTTTCACGTTTCTTCTGTCAGCAAGGAAGACCTGGCTGAACTGGTCAAAACCAGGTGCTGGCTGGAAGAGACAGCGCTTCGCGAATCCATCAGCAATCGCAACGTCGAATGGGAAGAACGCCTGGTGCTGGCCTTTCATCGTGTATCGCGCGTGCCGCGCTCGGCAAATGAGAGTTCCTATGCCAGCAACCCGGAATGGGAACGCCTGCACGCTGACTTTCACCGGGTGATGATCTCGGCATGTGGATCACGCTGGCTGCTGGCGTTTTGTGATCAACTGCGCGATCAGGCCGACCGGTACCGCCAGCTGGCGGCCTCGGCGAGTTTTCGCCAGCGCAACGAAGGTGACGAACACCGCGCCATCATGGATGCAGCAATTAACGGCGATCCGGACCGTGCAGTCGAACTTCTGAAATCACACTACAGCCGGACGCTGGAAATCATCGACGAATCCGACTGGCCGGCGTCAATAACGGCAGATGATTAAGGCCGGGTAATCGTCCAGATTTCCTCGAGGTCAGTACCGGAATGCCGGATAACCTTCGAGACCGGGCAAAACCGCGGCAGATCAATTTTCACTTTTTCAATCTGCGCTTCATCCGCCGACGTCGTCAGGTTGATATAGAGTTTCATTTCCGGGTACGGCACTTCGACTTCTTCCGAGAGCACAACACCGCGCCGGTCGAACTGGGCGTCAACCTTCAACGACAATGCCGCGACATCGACATCGTGACTGTGTGCCACCTTGTTCAGAATGGTGTTGGTACAGCCCAGCAAGGCCGCCACCATTGTTTCGGTCGGCGCAAGGCCAAGGTTGGTGCCGCCGCGCTCAACCGGTTCATCGATCACAGTTTCAACATCGCGGGTGATGACATCGGTACGCGAATGCGTCGGGCAACTGGCTTCAAGCTTTTGCGTCACGACGGTTTTGGGTTTGCCTGCCATGATCCTGCTCCCTAGATAATTTCGCAAACTTCGTTGAAGTCGTAGCGCGGGTTGCGCGGGAAGATCCCTGACAAATCGCCGTAGCCGATATTGCAGAGGAAGTTCGTCTTGAACGTCGTGCCGGCGAAAAAGGCTTCGTCAACTTTCGGGATATCGAAACCCGACATCGGCCCGCAATCCAGACCCAGCGCCCGCGCTGCAATCATGAAGTAGGCACCCTGCAAGGTTCCATTGCGGAAACCGGCGCCCTGGGCTTTTGCCGGTTCGGCGTCAAACATTGTGACAAAGTTATTTGCCGCCTCGAGATTGTGAGCAAACAGGCGCGGCAATCCCTTGTACCATTCAACATCAAAGGCGATGATTGCGGTAACCGGAGCCGCTGCGACTTTCGGCTGGTTGCCCGGTGTCAGGGCTGGACTGAGGCGTTCCTTGCCTTCAGGCGAGCGGACAAAAATAATGCGCATCGGACAGCCGTTGTTGGCCGTCGGGCCAAAGCACGCCAGGTCATACAATTCCTGCAACTGAGCATCGCTCACCGGCTTGTCGGTCCACAGCGTGTGCGAGCGCGCCTCGCGGAAAATCAGATCCATGCTGTCATCATCCATGCGGCTGATGCGATTGCGTAACTCGGCGACGCGCTGCTGGGCGGCGGCGTTGGGATCGTCAGACATTCTTCTCTCCTCGGGGGTTTGACTAGACTTCGTCAACGATGGGATTGCGCAGGATGCCGATGTTCTCGACTTCGATTTCGCAAATATCGCCAGCCTTCATCCAGATCGGCGGATTGCGAGCGTAACCGACACCGGACGGCGTGCCAGTCACAATGACGTCACCGGCTTCAAGCGTCATGCATTCGCTGAGTAATTCAATCGTCTCGGCAACATCGAAAACCATGTCAGAGGTGTTGGCGTCCTGCATGACTTCGCCGTTGAGACGGGTTTGAATGCGCAGGCCCGTGGCACCGGGCTCCAACTCATCTGCGGTGACAAACTCCGGACCAAATCCGCCGGTGCCATCAAAATTCTTGCCGATGGTCCATTGCGATGTGCGGCGCTGGTATTCGCGGATCGTGCCGTCATTGAAGACGGAATATCCGGCGACATAGTCATGGGCATCGGCCCGCATGACGTGGCGGGCTGCCTTGCCGATCACACAAACCATCTCGGCTTCAAAATCGAGTTGCTCGGAGCATTTGGGGCGAATGATGGGTTTGAGGTGACCAACCAGCGACGAGGCACCGCGGTAAAAAACGACAGGATAGGTCGGGGTATCGGCACCGCCCTCGGCGGCATGGGCGGCATAATTCCGCCCGAGACAAATATATTTGCCCGAATTGGCAATCGGCGGCAGGTAGTTAAGCCCCTCCAGCGGACGCCGTGCGTCAGCACCAGCGGCCCCGGCCGCCTTGTCTGCCGCTGCAAATGCTTCCGGTCCACCTTCGACCAATCCTTTGATATCGCTGGGTAAACCTGGATCGGCAATACCAAGATCGACAATTTCGTCGCCAAGTCTGACGCCAACGGCAGCCTGGCCGCCGTTATCAAATGAAACGATGCGCATCGTTAATTCCTATCTATATATTGTTATACGCATATCAATCTTTGAGCCGCAAAATGTCAACGGTTTTCGAATATTCGCTCGAAATGAAGTTAATTTCGATATATTTTTGAAGCCAATCAAAAATTATTGATCAATCCGGACACAATAAATGGCAAAAGCCCGCAACGTTCTTTTCATTATGGCCGATCAGCTACGCGCCGATTATCTCTCGTGCGCCGGTCACCCGGCCTTGCAGACGCCCAACATCGACCGCCTCGCCGCCAAAGGTGTGATGTTCAGCCGGGCCTATGTCCAGGGACCGGTTTGCGGACCGTCACGCATGTCTTATTACACGGGCCGCTACGCCGCCAGTCACGGGGCGTCGTGGAATTTTGTGCCGCTGCCCGTTGGTGAAGCGACGCTCGGCGATTACCTCCGGCCCCATGGTGTGCGCACCGCCCTGGTCGGCAAAACCCACATGCGGCCCGATCTCGACGGCATGGCCCGGCTCGGCATCCCGCCGGAATCAGACCTTGGCGTATTGGTGAGTGAATGCGGTTTTGAGCCGTTCGAGCGCGATGACGGCGAACATCCGGACGAGGCACCCAATTTTGATCCCGACATTGCCTACAATAAATACCTGCGAGACCAGGGATATGAAGGTGAGAACCCGTGGCACACCGTGGCAAATTCCGCCGACGGTGAAAACGGCGAAACCCTGAGCGGCTGGAATTTGCGCAACGCCGGATATCCGGCCCGCGTCAGTGATCAGCATTCCGAGACCGCGTGGACGACGGACCGGGCCATCGATTTCATGCGCGAACAGGGCGATGAGCCGTTCTGTCTGCATCTCAGTTACATCAAGCCGCACTGGCCCTACATCGTCTCCGAACCTTATTACAATATGTATGGACAGGAAGATCTCCTGAATTTCAACCGTAACGAGGCCGAACGCAAACACGCACACCCGGTCATTCAGGCGTTCCGTGATATGGAAATCGGCCAGTCGTTCGCCCGCGAGGAAGTCTGCGCCACGGTAATCCCCGCCTACATGGGGCTGGTCAAACAAATCGACGATCATCTCGGGCGGGTGTTCGAGTTCTTTGAAGAAACAGGGCGAATGGACGACACACTCATCGTCTTCACTTCCGATCACGGCGACTTCCTTGGTGATCACTGGCTCGGCGAAAAGGAGTTGTTTTTTGAGGAATCTGTGCGGGTGCCGATGATCATCTACGACCCCGACGGCGCAGCCGATGCAACGCGCGGTACGACGGATGATCGGTTTGTCGAAGCCATCGATCTGATCCCGACGTTTCTTGAAGCGCTTGAAATCGATATCCCGACGCACATCCTTGAAGGCCGTTCTCTGATGCCCTTGCTGCGCAGTGAACCAGTGGAGAGCTGGCGCGACGAAGTGTTCAGCGAACTCGATTACGCTTTTTACAGCGCCCGCCTCGACCTCAAGCGCGGGCCCAACGAATGCCATGCCATTATGGTGCGGACGGATCGCTGGAAATACATTCATTACGAAGGCTACCGCCCGCAGCTTTTCGATCTGGAGAACGATCCGGCCGAGTTGAACGATCTCGGCGACGACCCGGCGCTGGAAGACGTCCGCCGCGACATGTCGAGCCGCATCTTCAGCTGGTTCCTGCGCCACAAGCGGCGCACCGGCATGTCTGATCAACTGGTCATCGACCGCACAGACGGCGCTAAAAACGTCGGTGTGATTATTGGCCGCTGGTGAGGTTTAACCTGCCAGGCGTTTGACGGTGGCGGAAGCGACGATGCGGCCCTGTTCGCTGAAGGCTTCGTGATTGGCGACGATTTCATCGCGCTCATAAAGATAATTCACCATCATGCCGGCGGATTGCTGCAGGCCCTTGGCGGAATGATCGGCCGCCCAGTTCAAGCGCTCGATAGAGGCGCCGTTGCCGAGGTGAAAGCGCGAGACCGAATCGCGCGGCGCGTCGCCCCGTTTTTCGTTCAGCAGGTAATGCGAACAAAGCGTCTGCAGAGGCCCCTTCATGCGCTGGCGCGAAATATCGTTGGCCCACCATTCCGGCTCGGCAATCAAGGCGCGCTCATCGTCGTTCAACGAGATTGGCAGGGCGTCGGGATCGGTCGTCAGCAACCAGCGCATGAAGCCCGGGATCGGTGAAAGGGTGGCGAAAGTCCGCACGCCCGGCAGTTCGTTGGACAGCGTATCGGCGACCTGTTTGATCAGGAAGTTGCCGAACGATATACCGGCCAGTCCGGCCTGACAGTTGCTGATCGAATAAAAAATCGCCGTATCGGCATCCTCGGCACTTGAAGTACCGGGCCCGCCTTCCGGCGTTTGCAGCAGAGGTTCGACTTCGCCTGCAATCCCGCGCACCAGGGCGACCTCGACAAAGATCAGCGGCTCGTCCGGCAAGGCAGGGTGAAAGAACGCGAAGCAACGCCGGTCGTCGGCCAGCCGGCGGCGCAGATCATCCCAGCCCTGAATTTCATGCACCGCTTCATAGGCGATCAGTTTTTCCAGCACCACTGCGGGGGTGCGCCAGTCAATGCGTTCGAATTGCAGGAACCCGCGGTTGAACCATGATCCCAATAAATGGCGAAGATCCTGCTCCAGCGGTTTGAGATCATCGTTGTCCCGCAAGGCGGCAACCAGGGACGCCCGCATGTCGACAATGGCCGCCGTCCCGCCGGGGGCCATATTGAGCCGCCGGATCAATTCCTGGCGTGGCGATTCAATCGCCTTGATGAGTTCGGAATAAGTGACATCTCCCGGATCATCGGCGTAATCCCGCGCCGCTGCCGAGACAACATCCGTATCCGGCCCGTATTCCGTCGACAGCATGGTCAAAAAGCCGAGCCTGGCGTCTTCGTCCATCGCAGCAAACGTGGCAATTACTTCACGCGCCAGCGCAGTGCCTGACGCTTCACCGCGATGCGAAAGCAACTCACCGCAGAGTGCGCGCGCGGCCTCCAGCGGCGAATTATCCGAGGCCGGCAGCAAATACTGCCGCCCGAGATCGGCGATCGCCCCGAACATCTGTCTCACCCAAACGCGTTGCATGCTTTTATTCCTGCGCAATGATTTGTCGCCGACACTCTAGTGCCAAACCGGCAAATCAGAGTACTGCCTAAATTGTCGCAGTGCAGTGAATAATTTCGAAATTTTATTGTTTTTGGCCATTTTTTACATTATCGTCACCATCATCCGGCCAAAATAGTCGTTTTTCGCCGCCAATCCGGGATCGATTGCCCGATACGGAGTTTCCAGATCATGAGAGATATTACCGAAGCCAATGTCACGGACGCTGTTATCGCATCGATGAGCGGCGCCGACTCGCCCCGTGCCCTGGAGGTTCTATCTGCCCTGGTGCGTCACATGCACGATTTTGCCCGCGAAGTCAGCCTGACGGCCGAAGAATGGGAAGCCGGGATCAACTTCCTCTATAACGCCGGTGAAATTTCCACACCCGAGCGCAATGAATTCATTTTGCTGTCGGACATCACGGGCATGTCGTCATTAACCGATTTGCTCAACCGCAATGACAAGGCGACTGAGAGCAGTGTGCTCGGGCCGTTTTATGTGCCGAATGCACCCTTTGTCGAAATCGGCGGTGATCTGATCAAGGACAACAACGGTGAACATGTCGTTGTTTCAGGCACCGTGCGGGATCGGGACGGCACGCCCGTGCCGGGTGCCATGCTCGATGTCTGGCAAAGCGATGCCAACGGCGTCTACCAGGTCGAGGATCCGGACCAGGCCGAAGATAATCTGCGCTTTCGCATGATCTGCGATGATCAAGGCTACTATCGTTTCAACACCATCAAGCCTTCGGGCTATCAGGCACCGACCGATGGTCCCGGTGGTGTGTTGCTGGCACTCGGTGGCCGGCATCCGTGGCGTCCGGCCCATATCCATATCAAGCTGACGGGCGAGGGTTATCACCCGCTGATCACCGAACTTTACGTTTCCAACGACAAATACATCGAAGAAGACGTTGCTTTCGGTGTGCGCGCCTCATTGACGCTCGACTTCCAGGCTAGTGAAAATGCAGATGAAGCGGCTGAATTCGGCGTTAAGGCACCGTTTTATGATGTCAGGTATGACTTCACGCTGGCGTCTGCCGACTAGATTGCGGCGCTAGCGGCGGCGCGAGGTTCGCCCCAGACGTTCGTCAAGATTGCGCCGGCCCTGGCCAATGGTCGCGCGCATGGCTTTTTCGGCGCCGCGGCGATCCCCGGCACGAACACGTTCCAGAACTTCGCGGTGCGCCGGCAGGCCGTATTCAAGCTCAACATCAACCTCGCTCTGCATACGGAATGTCAGATCGAGAATGGTGCCGACAATGCTGCTCATGCGGTCGATGAATTGATTATGGCAGGCCTTGATGACCGCCAGATGAAAGTCCTTGTCAGCCACATAAAAGGCCTCAACGTCAGTAGTCGCTGCTTCCATGCGCAGATAGGCGTCTTCGATTTGCCGGACTTCCTCATCCGTCGCCCGCCCGGCGGCATAACGTGCGGCCACCGGCTCGACGACCTCGCGCATTTCCATCAGGTCCTCAATCAGCGATTCGCCGATATTCTCGGGCGACAGCCACGACAACACGTCGGGATCAAGCAGGTCCCATTCCTCACGCGGCCGCACAAAAGTGCCGGCACGCTGTTTGGCCTCGATCAATCCCTTGGAAGCCAGAACTTTCATGGCTTCACGCGTCGCCGTCCGGCTGGCGCTGAAACGCTGCGATAATTCTGCGTCGTCGTACATGCGGTCGCCGGGATTAAGCACACCGCCCCCGATCTCGGCACCGATTTCGTGCACGATACGACCGTGAATACCGGCATTGGGATAGTTGCGTGATGCGAGCGTTGCCATGGACCTGCTGAATTCAGTATCGATTTATGTGAACCGTCAAATCGACGATGAGTATAAGGGCACCCGGCTCAATACTTCCATATAATATGATTATCTGCGCAATAATCCGGATTATTGAAATCTGTGCTCGACGAGCTGCAACAGACCAAGATACGTCACTACCGCCCCCAGCAAGATGACGGCAATCATGAATAAAAGCAGCAGATATCGATGAACGTTGGCTTCCCTGCGGGACTTCAGTCGCCGGATATCCGTGAACAGCGACGAAAAATTCTTCGAAATGGCTTCGATTTTGGCGAGTTCGGTGTGCTGCCAGAACTGATAGACCACCAACGTGAAAATGACCGCCATCGTCAGCAGAATAATCACACCTGTGAGCTGATTGGCAAAAACCCTGTCAGATGAGACCAGTTTTGCCATCCCGATCAGGGCCAGGAAAGCGACCAGTGTTGAGCCAACGGTCCACCATTGCAGATGCTTGGCAAAGCGAACCGTATCAGTGGATTCCTTGTACAACAGGCTCAACTCGGCGTGCGTAAGCTCGTCCAGCGATGAAGGTTCGTTTTCGGCCCGGCCGTTTTCAGAGTTTTTGTCACTGTCAGGCATCACTTGGCTCCCCGCTTGCCAGTATCGCAGACAATCTAACAATCACTGGTTAACAAGACACTACAATACCGACTTTCAATCCCCTGAGGTCGCCAGCGGAATGCAAACCGAAAAGGTCGAGCCCTTGCCGACTTCGCTGACAACATTGAGGCGACCTGACATGGCCTCGACCAGTTTTTTTGCCATGACCAGGCCGACACCAATTCCTTCCGCCTCAGACTTCTTGTTATCAAGTTTGCTGAACCGCTCGAACAGGTTTTGCAAGTGTTCTTCGGAAATTCCGTCGCCCGTGTCCGTGAACGAAATCTCCAGCATGTCATCCGCGGTGGCCGCCGCCGCAATGACGACCTGACCTTCAGGTCTGTTATATTTTACCGCATTTGACAACAGGTTCATAAAAATCTGCCGCAGACGTTTGGCATCACCCAGTACCAGGAGGTCAGGGATATCGTTCAACACAACGGTGACCGACGCGTCCTCCGCTTTTTCGGAAATGAGCTGCAGGCAATCTTCCAGCAATTGCCCTGGATCTACCGGATCAAAAAATACCTTCAGATTGCCATCCTCGATTTTTGTCAGATCAAGGACGTCATCGACCAGTTTCAACAGATGTCGCCCGGAACGCCAGATCAGATTGACGCATTCAGCCTGATCTTTGGTCAGGGGCTGGTCGGGGTCGCCTTCGAGAAGCTGGCTGAAGCCGAGCACGGCGTTTAACGGCGTGCGCAGTTCATGGCTCATGTTCGATAAAAACCGGGATTTGGCGAGACTGGACTGTTGCGCTTCGGTTTGCAGTGTTTTGACGTTTGTTATTTCGATCAACGTCATAACCAGAAGATCATCGTATGCCGAATCGACACTGGTCATCGAGATCATTATCCAGGCGGGCTCGCCACCCGGCAGCACGATTTCAACCTCGCGTTCGCGCAGCTCGCCGGAACCCGTAAACTGCACGAGGATATCCTGACGATCCTCGGCGCGAGTAAACATCCGGCCCCAGGTGTCGCCGAAAATCTCGGTGACACCTGCGCCCAGAATTCGATGCGCTTCGGCATTGGCGAGGATAATTTCACCGTCTTCCACGCGGACGACCAGAATGCCCGCCGGGACTGTGGCGTTTACGGCGTTCAGGATGGCTTGATTTTGTTCTTCGGACGAAAAATTCTGGACCATTCTCAAATTCGCAATTCAGCTCAAATCAATTACTTCGTTCTCAATCATTCCCCCGGTGGGTCAAACGATCACGCGTAATATCCTCTACGCACGTGAAACCGCTCAGTGCCATTGAGCGCTCAAATTGTTCGCGCAGAATAGACATAGCCCGATCGACACCGATTTCACCCCCCGCCCCCAAACCATAAAGATAAGGCCGCCCGACGGTACAGGCCTTGGCCCCCAGTGCCAGCGCCTTGACGACATGACTGCCGCGCCGCACACCGCCATCCAGAATAACCTCGAGCTCGTCACCGACCGCCTGGACAATTGGCTCGAGCCGGTCAATCGCCGCCGGTGCTCCGTCGAGCTGACGGCCTCCGTGATTGGAGACAATGACCGCCGTGGCGCCTGCGTCTCGCGCCCGCAAGGCATCAGCCACCGTCATCACGCCCTTGATGGCGACGGGGCCAGTCCAGTGTTTGATCATGTCGGCGGCGTCGTCCCAGGTCGCTGACGGATCAAACTGGCCGTTGACGAACTTGAAGACAGAAGTGATATCGCGACTGCCCTCGGCGATGCGATGCGAGACGTTGGCAACCTCGATTTTCGGCCCCGTCAAATAGCGCCACGCCCAGCCCGGCCTGAAGGCAAAATCCATTAAACTGGACAGCGTCAAACTCGGCGGCATTGTCATGCCCGTGGCGTGATCGCGTTCGCGCATGCCAAGAACCGGCACGTCAAACGTCAGGCACAACGCGCTAAAACCGGCGGCCTGGCTGCGTTGGAGAAACTCACGCGTCAGGCTGCGGTCGCGGAAAGTGTAGGACTGCAGGATCTTCGGCCCTTCGCCCGCCGCCGCCACGTCTTCTATCGACGCCGTCGACATACACGACATCATATAGGCCGTCCCGGCCCGACCGGCAGCCCGCGCGGCACAAAGTTCGCCATGGGGATGGAAAGCGCCGGTCAATCCGGTCGGCGACAACATGACGGGCCAGTCGATATTGCGGCCCAGCACCGTCGTCGCGGTATCGATTTTACTGACATCAACCGCGTATTCGGATTCGATCTCATAATCATCGAACGCCTCGACATTGCGCCGCAACGTCACTTCATCCTCGGCCCCGCCATCAATGAAATGAAATATCGGCGACGGCAAACGCCGCTTCGCCAGGACGCGTAAATCGGCGATACTCATACAGCGCTGTAATGTTTTGGCCTGCGACTTCATCGTTGCATCATACTGACTTGAAGGAATTGAGCAAAATGTCTGACGCCAGCTTCGACCTTGCAAAGCCTGAACTTGTCGCGCCCGCCGGTGCCTGCGACACCCATATGCATTTTTATGACAGCACAAAATATGAAAGCGCGCCGACCGCCGCCTTCACGCCTCCGGATTCAACCGTTGAAGATTACAAAAGTCTTCAGCAACGGCTGGGCCTCGAACGCGTTGTCATTGTGCAGCCGTCGTCCTATGGCCGCGACAATGCCTGCCAGCTCGAAAAATGCCTCGCCTTCGGTGACAACGCCCGCATGGTGCTGGTGGTTGATGACCAGACCTCGCACGACGAACTGGAGCGGCTGACATCACTGGGCGGGCGCGGCGCACGGTTTTTCATGCTCGATGGCGCGCCGGTCCCGTGGGACATTCTCGACGCCGTTGCCGCCCGGGTTCACGAACACGGCTGGCATATTCAATTGCAAATGAACGGTCGCGACTTCGCCGACAGGGCCGGCCAGTTGAGCCGCCTGCCCGGCACTCTGGTCGTCGATCACTGTGGCCGTTATATGAATCCTGTGCCGGTCGACCACCCGAGCTTCAAGGCGCTGATGCGACTGATCGAAGGCGGCGAATGCTGGATCAAGCTGTCCGGGCCCTACATGTCGTCGCTGGCCGGACCACCTGCGTTCGAGGATCTGACGGAGGGTGTTCGCACCATGATCGAAGCCGCGCCCGAGCGCATGGTCTGGGCCACCAACTGGCCCCACCCCGGACATCCAGGCGAATACGACGAGGCCATGTTGCTCGACACCCTGTTGCACTGGGTCGAGGACGACGCTTTGCGCCATCGCATTCTGGTCGACAACCCGGCCGAGCTTTACGGGTTTTGACGGCGTTTTTCAGGAAATCCCAAGTGCCGACTTGAAACGGTTCTTCAACTCAACCCCGTCGCGGGTCGGCAGGACGCGATCGGGGTTTTCGGGTTTGATGCGGATGGCGGCAAACCTCGGGCCGGGCTCGTTTGATCTCAGGCGCTGGCGCAAGTCCTCAACGCCGGGCATATCAAGAATTTCGATGCTCCATGGCATACCGGTGGCGGACGCGACTTCCGGCAAGCTGACGCCGTATCCGGTGTGACTGGTCTGCATGCCGGTTTCACCGAACTGGCCGTTATCAAGCACGGCAATCGTCAGATTTTGCGGCTGTTTGACGGCGACGCTGGCCAGCGCGCCCATCCCCATCAACTGTTCGCCATCCCCGGTGATGACCAGCACCGGCTTCGACGGTTGGGCCAATGCCAGGCCAAGGCCGATCATAGCCGCGCTTCCCATGGCCCCCCAGAGATAAAAGTTGAGATCATGATCACCGGCTGCGGCAACGTCATAGGTAGGTGCGCCGAGGCCCGAGACCACAAGCAAATCACCCCGGTCGCGCAGCAATTCCGCGACGACGACGCGACGGTCGAGCGTGCCGGGTGGGCGCATCTCGACGCCGCTCATTTGGTCCACTCCTTTTTGCCGATCAGTTTCTGGCCGAGCAACACGGCAACTGCCTGATCGCCGGAAAACGCAAGGCCGGCTGCCGCATCAACCGTCTCGGCAACATCTTCGGCAACCTCCACCCGATACGTCTTCACGCCCATCAGATTGAAGGCCGGCTCGGTGGCCTTGCTCATCGGCACTTGCCAGGGATTGAACTCGGCCCATTCACCGCGCATCGTCACCAGCATCAGTAGCGGGAAGCGGCAGGCATCGGTCAAACTGAGCATGTTGATGCAATTGCCGACGCCACTGCTTTGCATCAGCAAGGCACCGCGATCCCCGCCAAGCCAGGCCCCGGCCAGCAGACCGATGCCTTCTTCCTCGGTCGTCAGCACGGTAGCCTCGACGTCCACATCCGCAATTGCCTGGTTGATCATCGCAGTATGTCCAGCGTCCGGCACGTAGCCGATCTGTCGAACGTTCTGATTTTTCAGAACGTCCCAGGCCGATTGGGACCAGGCGCTGACGTCTTCCGCCATTAAAGCAGGACCGTGCCGCCGTCGACCATGATGGTCTGCCCTGTCACGAACTTGCTGGCGTCCGAAGCGAGATAGATGATCGTGCCGACCATGTCGTCGGTTTCAAGGTTGGATTTCAGGCTTTGCCCGGCGGCAATGGCAGAGAGCGCCTTTTCCTTCACCTCGCCCATAAAGTCACTGGTGCCTTCGGTCAGTACGGCACTGGGGGCCACGGCGTTGACCCGGATCCAGTTGCGGCCGAGTTCGCGCGACAGGCTTCTGGTCATGCCGATGACGGCGGCCTTCGACGTCGCATAGTCGAGGGCAAACGGCATGCCGTAAGTCGCGGCCAGCGATGATATGTTGATGATCGAACCGGCACCGGCATCGCGCATGGCCGGGACGCAGGCCTTGCAGCATTGCCAGATGCCCTTGACGTTGACCGACATGACGTTGTCCCACTGGTCATCGCTCAGTTGATCAAAGCGCCCGCCGGAAATATCACCGTAAAGTGCGGCGTTATTGACCAGCACATCGATGCGGCCAAATTTTTCCACGGCCTTGTCGGCCATGTTCTGGCAACTCGCCATATCCGTGACATCAAGGGCCAGCCCGATGGCCTGGCCGCCAGCGGCTTCAATCGTCGCGACGGTGTCGGCTGTGTCGCGAATATCACCGGCGACAATCAGAGCACCCTGAGCCGCCATTGCTTCGGCATAGGCCCGGCCCAGACCGCGACCGGCACCGGTTACGACAACGACTTTATCCTTTAACTGCATGCATTTTGCTCCATTTTTCCCGCCTTCGACACGGGACGATCAATTTAATGTTTTCAAGCGAAAGATAGACTAATCCCCCGCTTAATGCCTAACATGTCGGCTGAATTCGAGGTGGGGGACACTAACTTAATGGCCGAAGCGTCTGATATGAGCGGAATTGTACCGGAACTGCAAGGTGGTGCCGACGTTTACGTGCAACAATTTGCCGTGCCGTTCACTTATCCGGTCTATTTCACTGAAAATCTCTTTCAGTCAAACAACGCCGTATTTATTAACGCCCTGACCCGGCTTGAAGGCGACCGGCGCCATCGCTTCGTGGTTTTCATCGATGAAGGCGTCGCGTCCAGCTGGCAAGGCCTGTCCGACGACGTGACGCACTATGCCGAGGCCAACGCGGAAACAATCGAATTGGTGGCAGCGCCCGAAGTTATCCAGGGCGGGGAAAGTGTCAAGAACGATCCCGATCTGGTAGCCCGCCTGCAAAAGAAAATGCTGGATCACGGGATTGACCGCCATTCGTTTGTCGTCGCCATCGGCGGTGGGGCCTTGCTCGACATGATCGGTTATGTTGCCGCGACAACCCATCGGGGCCTGCGCATGATCCGGGTGCCGACGACGGTACTGGCGCAAAATGATTCAGGTGTTGGCGTCAAGACAGGTGTCAGCGCGTGGGGTTCGAAAAACCTGCTGGGCTCCTTTGCGCCACCGTTTGCCGTGTTGAATGATTCAGCCTTTCTCGCCACGCTAAGCGAGCGCGACCGCCGCGCCGGCATGGCCGAGGCCGTCAAGGTTGCGCTCATTCGGGACGGCGGATTTTTTGCCGCCCTTGAAGCCAACGCCGAGGCCCTTGCGGCCTTCGATCCGCGCGCGGTTAATCACCTTGTACGCCGCTGCGCCGAATTGCACATGCACCAGATTGCCTACGGCGGCGACCCTTTTGAGGCTGGCAGCGCCCGACCGCTCGATTATGGACATTGGGCCGCCCACAAACTTGAAAGCATCACCGATCACGAAGTGCGCCACGGTGAGGCGGTGGCCATCGGTATGGCGCTGGACACCCGATATTCCGTTGCAAAGGGCTTTCTTAGTGCAGGCTGTGAAGACAGGGTTTGCGAGTTACTGGAAAAACTCGGATTTGATTTGTGGCACCCCGGCCTTGAAGCGCGTGACGCCGATGGCACCTTGACCCTGCTTGCCGGTTTGCGTGAATTTCGCGAACACCTGGGTGGTGAATTGACGATTACATTGTTGACCGGCATCGGCACCGGCCATGAAGTAAATGAAATGGATGAAGCCGTCATCCTCGACAGTATGGCGTGGTTAAAGAAGCGCAACGCTGCAAGGTAAATATTGATGAATTTAGAAGTTGCCTTGCGCCTCGGGCGCGTTTCCAACTTGCCCACGGTATGGACGAATGTGCTGGCTGGCATCACGCTTGCCGGGGCCAGCACCTCGGCCTCCACGGCCCAGATCGTCAACCTGATGATTTCACTGACATTGTTTTATCTCGGCGGCATGTATCTCAATGATGCTTTCGACGCCGAAATTGATGCGGCCGAACGGCCCGAGCGGCCGATCCCGTCGGGCCAGGTGTCGCTGGGTACCGTCTTCGCCCTGGGTTTTGGCATGCTCGGCCTTGGCATCGCGGCCCTGTGGTACGGCGGCATGAAATTACCCGGCGGCACGGGCCTGAATGCGACCTGGGTCGGCGTCGCACTGGCCGCCTGCATCACGTTTTATAACTGGAACCACAAAGGCAACCCGCTGAGCCCGCTGATTATGGGGGCCTGCCGGATGCTGATCTACATCGCAGCAGGCGCTGCCGTCGCTACCGCCTTGCCGCAGGGGCTTTATTTTGGTGCCGGGATCTTGCTCTGTTACCTGATCGGGCTGACTTTTGCCGCCAAGCAGGAAAACCTCAACCAGATCACCAATCTCTGGCCGCTGGTCTTTCTCGCCGCGCCTTTCGCGTACGCCGCGGGCATGCTCAAGATTGACCAGACCGGTGCGATTATCTTCGCCGTCTTTTTGGTCTGGGTGCTCTATGCCCTGTCATTCCTGGTGTTTCCCGCCCGCATCAACGTGCCGCGCGCGGTGGTGTCTCTGCTGGCCGGGATCTGCCTGCTCGACGCCTTGCTGATCGCCGCCAGTGGTGAGACCAGCCTCGCCTGGCTCGCCATCATCGGTTTTCCCCTGACGCTGGCCTTTCAACGCTGGATCCCCGGCACCTGATGTCTGGTCAGCCAATCATTCACGCCAGGGGCCTGGTCAAACGCTTCGACGATCTTGAAGTCGTCAAGGGCATCGACTTCACTGTCGAGCGCGCCCGCTGCGTCGGCCTGCTCGGCCCCAATGGTGCCGGTAAATCAACGACCATGCGCATGATCATGGGACTGGCACAGGTAACAAGTGGCGCGCTGGAAGTCTTCGGCAAACCGGTTCAGCAGATGACGCGCGAGACAAAGGCGCGCATCGGCATGGTACCGCAGGAATCCAATATTGATCCCGATATCACCGTGCTGGAAAACCTTGAAGTTTATGGCCGCTACTTCGCCCTGAAGGCGGATGTCATCAACGAGCGCGTGCCGAAACTGCTCGATTTCATGCAACTGACCGAAAAGGCCGGCGCCCGCGTACATGCCCTGTCCGGCGGCATGAAGCGGCGGCTGATCATTGCCCGCGCCCTGATCGGCGATCCCGAACTGGTGATCTTCGACGAACCAACAACCGGCCTTGATCCGCAGGCCCGGGTGCTGATCTGGAAACACATGCTGGAGCTGAAGAAGCAGGGCCGCACGCTACTTCTGACGACGCACTACATGGATGAGGCCCAGCGGCTTTGCGACTACATTGTCATTATTGACGAAGGCCGAATACTGGATGAAGGCTCGCCGCAGGAACTGATTGACCGTCACGTCAAGGGACACGTTTTCGAAGTACAGAAACCGCTGCTGGCACGAACATCAGGCGATCACTGGGCGCAGGAGGACATTGGCGATTCGGTACTATATTTTGTCGAAAACACCGCTGACTTCATTGCCGACTTGCCGGACGACGCGGTTTATCTTCACCGTCAGGCCAATCTGGAAGATGTGTTTTTGCGCCTGACCGGGCGCACGTTGAAGGAAAACTGATGTTGTCGCGAATGCCTCACTGGCGCTACGTCATATCCGTCTCCTGGCGGCAGTACATTGTCTGGCGCAAGCTGATCTGGTCAACGCTAACAACGAACATCGCCAATCCAATCCTCTTCCTGTTCGCCTTCGGATTTGGTCTCGGCCAGTTCATCGACCGCATGGACGGCATGACTTACATGGCATTTGTTGTGCCAGGCATGATTGCCTATTCGGCGATGTTTACCGCCAGCTTTGAAACCACAATCGGGTCGTACAGTCGTTATGAATGGCTGCAAAACTGGGATGCCGTGCTGGCCTCTCCGGTGACGCTGACGGAACTGCTGATGGGCGAAGTCCTGTGGGCGTCGGTCAAGGCCATGCTATCGGCGGTCTGCGTCCTGATTGTCGGCTGGATGTGGGGTGGCATCCCGTCACTGTCCGGCGCCCTCATCGGCTTGCCGCTGGTGTTTGTTGCCTCGATCTGTTTCGCCTGTTGCGGCCTGACGGCGACGGCTTTCTTCAAGGGTTGGGACTATGTCGGCTACTTCTTCACCTTCTGGGTGACACCGATGTTCGTGTTTTGCGGCGTCTTTTTTGAAGCCGCCCGCTACCCGGAGTTTATTCAGAAGATCGCCATGTTTTTACCCATGACCCATCTGGTTGCCGTCATCCGTCCGCTCTCTGCCGGGGTGGCAATCGATGTCGGGACCATCGCCATGCACATGTCGTATCTAATTGTGCTCAGTATCGTTGCCTTCACGATAGCGCTCAAACGCATGCACAAAAAAATGTTCGACTGATACCTCGACATGGCTCATCCGACCTACTTTGACGCCTTCGACCATCGCCAGCTTTTGCGGGATTATCCGCTGGGTGAGGCGTTTGCCGATCAGCGGGCACGGATCAGCCGGGACGAGTTGCACAACATGCAGGACGAGCGCTTCATGAATTGCATGCGCCGGGCCTGGCAAATTCCGTTTTATCAGCGCCTGTGGTCCGACCAGGGGATTGCCGAGGGCGACATTACCGGTCTGGCAGACCTGACGAAGTTACCGACCTATAGCAAAAGCGATCTGATGCGATCCGTGCACGAACATCCGCCGTTCGGTGATTTCCACGGCATGGAAAGTTTTGGCGAAACACCGGATCAACGACCTCCGGTTATTCTGCACACCACCAGCGGCACGACGGGCACGCCGCAGCCACTTTTTTTCGGACCGAAGTCGCGTGAAGTCCAGAACATCATGATGGCCCGGGCCTTCCTGTTGCAGGGATTGCGGCCCGGCGACCTGGTGCATTCGGTGCTGGGGTTTGGCACGGTGAACGGTGGTCACTATGCGCGTGAAGCAATCAACCACTATACCAACGCACTGATGTTGACGGCCGGCACAGGGGCCGAAACCCGCTCAGTCCAGCAGGTGCGCTTTATGCAGAGCTACGGCGCCTCAGTGCTGATCGGGTTTGCCGACTATTTACGTAAACTGGCCGAGGTCGCGGCTGAGGAAGATTTGCTGCCGGGACGGGACATCAACATTCGCCTGATCTGTGCGGCGATTGGCGGCGAAAACCGCCAGGCCCTGTCCGACGCCTGGGGCGGTGCCCAGGTTTGCGATTTCTATGGTGTCGGTGATACCGGTTTCGTCGCCGCCGAAGGGCCGGAGCAGGATGGTCTGCACATCTGGGAAGATGCCCATGTCGTCGAGATCATCGACCCCGAAAGCCACGCCCCGTTGCCGGACGGCGAGATCGGCAACGTATGCGTCACCGCCCTGTTCAAGGACGACATCTTCCCGAACATTCGTTTTAACACGCAGGATCTCTCGGCGATTGAAACATCGCCATCGGGTGACGGCTGGACCTTGCGCCGGCTGCGCGGCTTCCTTGGCCGCAGCGACGATATGGTGAAACTGCGCGGTATCAATATCTATCCCACTGCCATCGGCAGTTTGCTCAAATCGGCCAGCGACAATACGGCAGAATTTTTCTGCCGGGTCGAGCGGCACGAAGGGCGTGACGAGATGACCGTGATGGTCGAAAGCACGAGACCGGTCGCTGAACGCACCGCGCAGGCCGCGAATTACCAGACGATGTTACGCCAGCTCATCGGTCTCGAATTGCTGATCGAACTGGTCGATCCAGGCGCACTGGCGTCTCTGACTGAAATCGACCGCCGCCAGAAACCCTTGCGCCTTGCCGACAATCGCCAGAAGTCGAACTGATCCAGATTTATGACGGGTGTTGGTCGGCCCAGTGTTCGGCGATTTGAGCACGTGTGGCGAACCAGACATCTTTATGTCCGCGGGCATGCTCGATGAATTTTTCGAATGCAGCCATCCGCCCGGGTCTGCCAATGATCCTGAGATGTACACCCAGTGACATCATGCGGGGAGCATCGGCACCTTCGGCGTAGAGCCAGTCAAATGTATCGACGAGGTATTCGAGCCAGTGACGCGGCGTATAGGCCGGCGTCGTCCACATCTTCATGTCATTGGTATCGAGGGCGTAGGGCAAAATTAAAATCGGTTGCCCGGCTTTTGCCTCCGTATCCCAGAACGGCTGATCATCGCTGTAGTCATCCATGTGATAGCAATAACCTTCTTCGATCAGCAAGCGCCGGGTATTGGTCGTCAGCAAATAGCGCGAGAGCCAGCCCACGGGTCTGCGGCCCGTGGTTTGTTCGATGCTGTCGGCGGCCCGGCGAATAAAATCCCGCTCGGTCTCCTCGTCCATCGAGTGTTGCGGTTGCCAGCGATAGCCGTGGCCGCAGGTTTCATGGCCACCATCGACAATACCTCTGGCGACCTCCGGTGCCACTTCCAGGCTTTGTGCGGCTGCCGTAAATGTCGCTGGGATTTGATGGCGGGAGAGCAGGTCGAAGATACGCGGAGCCCCGGCCTTGATGCCGTAGTCATAATTGCTCTCGTTAGACAGGTTGCGCACGCCTGGCTTGACCTGCATGCCAAGTTCGTCAACGGCCTCGGCCCGCTTGTCGCCCCGGGCCACCGACATTTCGGAGCCTTCCTCGACATTGACGACAATCGAGAGTGCGAGGCGGGCGCCGTTCGGCCAGGCGTTTCCTGAAGTCATGCGTTTCTTCCTGCTTGCGAAATCATCAAACCGACCAGACCGGCAATATCCGTCTCATCCTCCAGATTATCGACGCGTTTGATCAAATCCCCGGCCTGTTCCTGTGGAATGGCCGGGCGGGCGGCGGCGCAATTGCGCTGATACTTGGCGAGATAATCTTCGCGGCTCATCGGGTTTTGTGGATTGCCATAAACATGAACGCGCGTTGCAGAAATCATTTCACCGTTTTTCAACTTTATCTCGACGGTTATCGGCGACAGGGCGTTGGGATCCGGATTGTCGTCAATTACAATGCTGATGTTTTTTGACAGGTCACCGATGGTCGCATCGGAAATCATATCGACCTTGAAATGCTCTACTTCGACCGCTCCATGCGCTAGCGCCCGTGCGGCGACGTACGACGCACACAGCCGCGCATAGGCTGGCGTCATATTGTCCTGCGGCGGACGCCCGACGAGATGGTTGATCAGCGGCGGCACGTGAGCGCTGACCGACGCAATATCATCCACCACAATGCCATGATCGCGTCGCAGCCCGAGGCAACAGTCGGCGATGCCGTGGGTCGCCCGACCGGAAGGAAAAGGTTTGAGCGATACTTCAGTGATGCGCCAGACTTTGCCGAGGTTTTGCAGGATATCGCCGAGATCGTAGCTCGCTTCAATCAAATTGAGGTAGCCAAAGGGCCCTTCAATAATATTGCGCGGTCCCGTGACCCCTGCGGTGGCGAGGTCACAGGCGGCGACAGCATTGCGCGCCGAAAACCCCATCTGCACCGCCAGCAAGGTCGAGCCTTCGGTGTGAGCCTGCATGGTGCCGCCGACCTGGCCGTAAGCGATTGAACAGGCGTGGATCAGACGTTCGCGATCAAACTCCAACATCTTGCCGATGCCCATGACGGCGGCAAATGCACCGGCTGTTGCCGGGCGAAAAAACTGCAGCCCCGAAGTTGCCGCCAGTCCCAGATTACACGCGACATCGACACCGAGGGCGACGGCGGTTATCAGCGCCTTGCCGCCAATATTGCCACTTCGTTCGGCAACGGCCATGACTGCCGCCAACACGACGGTGACGCAATGAACGACCGCGCCGTCATGCACGCAATCGAACTCGGAATTGTGGGTTTGAAAGGCATTGAGGAAAGCCGCTGTCGGGGCCGGTAACCGTTCGCCGGACACCCAGACCCGGGCGTCGTCACCCCGGCCCCACAGCGCGGCAGCGCTGCGCATTTCGTCAACCTGTGGTGCCGCACTGCCGACTATACCAACGCCAAAACTGTCGAGGATCAATACACGTGTCGCCTCAACAACCTCAGGCGGCAGGTCTTCGAACTTCGTGTCGACAACGTAGTCGACAAGGATATCTATGGGGTCCGGATTACTCATTTGTCACCATCAAGTACAGCCCTGACTTTATCCAGTAACTCGGTCCGCCGATAGGGTTTGCTCACCAGAGTTAGCTCGGGATCAAGTTGCCCTTGTTCAACGACGTCATTTTCAGCGTATCCCGTGGTGAAGAGAACCTTGATGTCAGGCTGAATTTTTTTGGCTTCGGCAGCAATCTCGACGCCATTCAATCCGCCGGGCAAGACGATGTCGGTAAAGATCAAGTCGAACTTCTCGCCACCGTTCAAATTTTCGATTGCTTCCTTGCCGTCGGTCGCCTCAACAATTTCGTAACCTTGATTGCGCAGCAGGGCAACCGGAACTTCCCGCACGCCGGGATCATCTTCAACGACAAGAATGCGCTCGCTGCCTCGTTCCGGGTCTGACTTCTCATCAGGCGTTTGTGCGTCGGAAACATCACTGTACGACCGGGGCAGAAAAAGTCTCACCGTCGTGCCACGGCCGGGCTCGCTTTCAATCGAGGCATGACCTTTTGTCTGCTTGGCAAAGCCGTAGACCATGCTCAGGCCGAGCCCACTGCCTTCACCCACTTCCTTGGTTGTAAAAAAGGGCTCGAATGCCTTTTTCAGCGTTTCAGGTGGCATGCCGGTTCCGGTATCGCGCACAGATACCTCAACGTAATCTCCGGGCATCACTTCGTCCTGCCGCCGGGCGTATTCTTCATCCAGCACGACATTGCTGGATGAAATCGCCAGCTCGCCACCGCTGGCCATGGCGTCCCGCGCGTTGATCGCCAGATTGATCAGGGCGTTTTCAAACTGATGTGGATCGATCGTTGCCGGCCACAGGTCGGGCCCGCTATCGACTTTCATCTCAATTGTTTCACCGAGTGTTCGCCTGAGCATATCTTCCAGGTTGGCAATCAAACCTTTGATGTCCGATGCCGCAGGCACTAGTGGTTGCTGGCGCGAAAATGCCAGCAACCGGTTGGTCAGCGACGCGCCCCGATCCACGGCCTGGATGATTGTTCTGGCATTCTTGCGGAGTGTGTCATCGTCGCCCACGGCGTGCTCTATAATTTCGGCATTGCCAACCATGACGGCTAGAAGATTGTTGAAATCATGGGCGACGCCACCGGTAAGCTGACCGACTGCTTCCATGCGCTGGGCATGGGCCAGTTTTTGCTCAAGTTTCTTCCGCTCGGTAATGTCGGATCTCACCAGTGCCGTGCCGCCATCGGCAGTCCTGTACGAAAAGACTTCGAACCAGACATCATCATCCGTGCAGTATTGGTAGGGTTTCCCGGTACGAAACAGTTCGATCCGAGATTGAACGAACTCATCAATATTGTCGATTTCACTTCCGTAAAAGCCGGCTTCAGCGAGTTTGTGAACGATCTCGGCAAATTTTGTTCCGGGCTGCTGAACTTCGCGGACTATCGGGTGCGTGTTCAAATAATGTTCGTTGGCGAAGACATATCGATCATCTGCGTCAAACAGCACGAAGCCTTCGGAAAAACTCTGGATCGCGCTATCCAGCAGCGACTCGGCCGCTCGCAGCGACGCTTCACTGCTCAACAAATTCTCCTCGTAGCGTTTGCGCTCGGTAACGTCGATGATTGCAACCTGAAAGGCCGCCTCGCCCTCCCAATCGATGGCGCTAACCAGGCAATCCAGTCGAATAATCTCGCCGTCGCGCCGGACACCAAAAGTCTCGAGATGATTATCAACGGCTTCACCACGTTCGTGCCGTTCACCGCGCGCCAGCAAGCGATCACGTTCTTCCGGCGTCACGAGTTGATCAAGCATGTTGACACCAATCAGTTCGTCCGGCGTTTCATAGCCAAATATTTCGGTATACGATCCGTTGACGAAAAGAATTTCCCAGTCCCGAACAACAACAATGCCCTGCAGAGATCCTTCAAGCAGGCGGCTGTATTTATCTTCATTCGATACCGCTTGCTCCGTGGACAACATCAATTCGTTGCGAACTTCCCTTTCCCGTCGGACGACAAACATGGCGATGGCAAATCCCGCAACCAGAACGCCACCGCCAAGGAGCAAAAGCAGCATTCTGGTTTCGGCGTTACTGGCATAGGTATCATCCTTCCAGCGCAGACGATGCTGCTCCGCCTGAGCGTCAAGTTCGGCCAGGACAAGATAATTATTTGCCAGGGTATCAGTGGCGATCTTCATCTGAAAAGCCAGATCGGTATCCGCCTCGCCTTCAACTGCGAGGTCGACCGCGCTTTGTATGCGGGAACGGTTTTCACGCAGGCTTTCCTGCAACCGGTCCCAGATTTCTCTTTCTTTTGGCGTCGTCAGCAGCGACTGCAAATGGTCCCGATCCTGTAAAAATTCCCGGGCAAGGGCGTTAAAGGATTCACGAGCCTGGTAGCGGTCAAAAAATTCTTTCTGCGAGGATATTTGCGCCAAAATCAAAGAGCGGCGCTGGATCACGTTCCGCATCCTTTTTATGTAAATCAATTTTTCGGAAGTTTCTGTCTCTGCCGTCACGGCGTGGTCGACGACTGTATCCAGACTGCGGACAGAGACCAGGATGATCAGGCCCATGAGAACAAAGATCAGGGCAAACCCGGCAGGCAGTATTGCCTTTTGGCGATGCCCCGTCGTCATTCAGGTCTCCTCAAATTGCTGAAAGCCCAGCATAACACGATGGCTCTTTTGAATCCGCTCAATCAAAAATATGCTTCAATATCATATCTTTAACAGCAGTTGCGCTAAGAGGCTCCGTGTCGGCGAAGGCGGGATCCGAAGTCATGAAGACGGCACCTTCGTTCAGGTCGTCGGTCGGTCGACCATGTGATCCCTTGACCAGCGTCGCATCAAGCGGGATGACGTCCATAAGCGTGCGAAAGCCCAAAATCTTTTTAATCAGTCGCCAGCCAATACTGAGTTTGGGAAACGTTATTGCCGGATCAACGAACAATTCAACCGGGTCGTAACCGGGTTTGCGATGGATTTCCACGGTCCGTCCGAAGTCAGGGCATTTGGCATCGTCGAGCCAGTAATAATAGGTGAACCAGCTATCGGCCTCTGAGACGGCAACAAGATCGCCAGCCCGTTCGTGATCAAGCCCATTGTCGCCTTTGGTCCGGGCATCGAGAACTTTTTCGACACCGGGCTGGGCCTCTATCAGGGCTTTGACTTCATCGAGGCGTGCCGGGTCTTTGACATAAATGTGGGCGATCTGATGATCGGCGACGGCAAATGCGGCACTGGCACCAGGGTCGAGAATTTCGCGCCCTTCGAGTTCTTCGCGAACCTGGATCATGCCGGCCTCACGCAATACCCGGTTCAGATGAATGGGCCGGTTGACCGGCGTAATGCCATATTCAGAAAGCACGATGATCCTCGCCCCATCGGCTTCGGCCTGCCGGATCACATCACCGCAAACACCATCGACTTCGCGAAGATCGGTGGCAATGTCCGGATGATGTGGTCCAAGGCGTTGCAGGTTGTAATCAAGGTGTGGGAAGTAAACCAGCGTCAGCGTCGGGTCCTTTGTTTGCATGACATGCACTGTGGCATCGCTGATCCACTTGCTTGATGAAATATCGGTCGCCGGTCCCCAGAACCTGAACAAAGGAAAGAAACCGAATTTTTTTGTCAGTTCGCCGCGCAAGGCTTCCGGCTTGGCGTAGCAGTCGGGAATTTTCCGACCGTCGGCGGGATACATTGGTCGGGGTGTGACGCCGATATCGGCGCTGAGGTACATGTTGTACCACCAGAACATATTGGCGCAGCTGAAAGCGGCATCGCGTTTGCGCGCCGCTTCCCAGACCCATTCGCCCTTGATCAGCTTGTTGGACTGACGCCAGAACCAGATTTCCGAAAGCTCGCGAAAGAACCAGCCGTTACCGACGATCCCGTGATCTGAAGGCGTCGTTCCCGTCAGGTAAGTCACTTGTGATGAACAGGTCACGGCGGGCGTCACTGTCAGCAAAGGCCGTATGCCGCCCTGATCGGCGAGGCGCTTCAGATTGGGTGTGTGTTCTCCAACCATCGACGGCGATAAACCAACGACATTGATAACAACCGTCTTACGCATATCGACTTACCATTCCTATAAATTCAGACTATTTGTTGCGCGCGGCCCAGACTGCCGCCTTGCCGCTGAGTACCGGATCTCGCAAGGCGAATTCATCGAGCGAGCGACAATCCGACAGGCTCAGACTGATTTTGATCTCTTCAATGATTGCCGCCAGTTCCAATGTTGCGCCCTCAGGCCCGGTCAGCGCCGCCGCCAGCAACTTGCGCCCGATCCCCGCCAGTTGCGCACCCATCGCTATGGCTTTTGCCGCGTTGAGGCCATTGGAAATTCCGCCCGTTGCAATGACCGGCAGACCGACATCGCGTACATCCAGCACACTCAACGCGGTTGGAATGCCCCAGGTGGCGAAGGTTTCGGCCAGTCTGGCGCCGCGCTGGTCCTGCGCCAGGCCTGCCCTGACACCTTCGATCTGGGTGAAGCTGGTGCCGCCTGCCCCGCCAACATCAATCGCCGCTACACCGATTTCGGCCATTCGGCGCGCGCTCGCCTGATCAAATCCACAACCGGTTTCCTTGATGATCACCGGGACTGGCGAGTTCCCGATCATTTCTGCCAGCGCTTCATAGGCACGATCAAGTTCAATGCCGCCTTCGGGTTGGACGAGTTCCTGCAAGACGTTGACATGGACCGCCAGCGCATCAGCTTCGATCATGTCCACCAGGCGGCTGACGATGTCGCCACCGGTCTGGCCGTCGACGACCTGAGAGATGCCGATGTTGCCGCAGATGAAAGCATCGGGTGCCGCCTGGCGCACCACGGCATAGGACTGGACCAGTTCGACATCGACCAGTGCCGCTCGCTGGCTGCCGACACCCATGGCGACACGATGTTCTTGCGCCGCTGCAGCCAGGGATGCATTTATCTTCTCGACGTCGGGATGGCCGCCGGTCATGCCGGCGATAAAGATCGGCGCCTCAAGACGGGCGGACAGAAAATCCGTGCCGAGATCAACATCGCCCGGGTTGACACACGGCAGGGACACCGGCACCAGGGTGACGTCTGACCAGCCCGGATCGTTCGCGGCGGCAGCAGCCTCGGTCATCGCCAGGTCGACGTGATCCAGTTTGCGCTGGCGGATGGATTGATCCGTCATTGCCGAGTTATCCCCTTGTTCCCCAGACGCCACATAAAGTTATGTCCACTACATCGCAATCAATTGATGGACGGGAGGTTACCCTGTGTACGGCAGTTTAACAGCGAAAATTGCATAATCAGACCAGGTTCGAACCCACTTATTCCATATGGTTGAATAATGGTATGAGGAATAGTAGTTGACCGCGGCGGTCGATCATGGCGAAAATATCGGACTGCGAATAAAAAATGCTTCTCGCGTTCATCGTGAAGAAGTCCAGTGCAGGGAGGGTATGATTGTGAACTCGGTTTTTCACACTGTCTGTAATGTGTCGGTCGTCATGATCGATCACGGCAGCTGCTTGCCTTCCCACAGGTTTCTTACAAGCGTCGTTACTTGAAGATTCGAATGGCCTGGTGCCATCCGGGGGCTCGACCAATAATTGTTTTGACGTGAAGGATAAGGGGCCGACTCGAGCCCGGTACTACATCCTTTCGAACAAAACAAAAAATAGTATGGGGAGAATATAAATGCTTAAGAAGCTGGGAATGGCCGCGATCGGGTTGGCCATGGCAACTGTGTTTAGCACCAGCGCATCGGCGCTGAGCGTTAAACTTGAGGAAGTGGCATCGGGTCTTCAACACCCGCTGATGCTGATTTCACCACCGGGAGATGATCGCCGGTTCATTATCGAACAGATTGGCACTATCAAGATTCTGCATCCGGACGGAAAAGTTACTCCGTTCCTCAACATGAAATCATCGATAGTTCCCCTTGTTCCGGAGTTTGACGAACGCGGCTTGCTTGGGCTCGCCTTTCACCCGGATTTCAAGAGCAACGGTTTGTTTTATGTCTCCTATTCGATTCCCATTCATGGCGTCGGGGATTTGGGACAGCGATTGTTCTATAGCCATCAGAACGTCATTGCCGAACGACGGGTATCCAGCGCGGATGCGAACGTTGCCGATGCCGGTTACAGCCGCGTCATCTCATCTATTCCGTGGCCCCAGTTCAACCACAATGGACACTGGATCGGTTTTGGCCCGGATGGCATGCTCTACGCTTCAATGGGTGATGGCGGCTATGCCAACGATTATGGCCTCGGCCATAACCCGGTTACCGGCAACGGCCAGGATCTTGGTTCCAAACATGGTAAAATCCTGCGTCTTGATGTCAATAATCGCGATGGCTATGCCGTTCCCAAAGACAACCCGTTTGTCGGCAACGACGATGCCCTCGACGAAATCTGGGCCTATGGTTTCCGCAACCCGTGGCGTTGTTCCTTTGATATGGGTGGTGACCGCGACCTGATCTGCGCCGATGTTGGCCAGAACATGTTTGAGGAAATCGACGTCATCAAAAAAGGTGGCAATTATGGCTGGCGTGTCAAGGAAGGCATGCATTGCTTTAATTATCAGGCACCGAATGATCCGCCCAAGGCCTGCAAGGACACTGGCATGATCGATCCGGTTCTCGAATACAACAACTGCTCGGCCAATGCCGAAGGTTGCAAGGGTATTTCGATCACGGGTGGCTATGTTTACCGGGGCAGCAATAAAGCCTGGGATGGCATGTATATCTTTGGTGACTGGTCGAAAAACTTCGTCTTCAAGGAAGGCCAGCTCTTCGCCGCAAAACGCACTGGCATGAAATGGTCGATGGAAAACATTACTGTCTCCAACATGCCTGGCTTCAAGGAATATGTTCTGGGCTTTGGCCAGGACAGCAAAGGCGAAGTCTATATCATGGGCACAAGCCTGACCGGTCCGGTGCCGGGCGGTCCTGCAGGTGGTCTCGACAAAGTCTACAAGATCGTCCCCAACTAGGGACGTGGGGAGCGATGTCACCGAAAACGAGTGACACACTCTGATGCCAACTGGTCCAGCCCTTTCCCCGTGACCGGGGAGAGGGCTGGGTTTCTTTTTTTGACCATGGAGAAGACGTTGTTCAAACGCCTGACGACACTGTTTACAGCTTTCGCCGTGTTGGTTTTTGCCCAGACGCTGATCACCGGTACAGCCGACGCCGCCGATGTAAGGTTCTCAAAAGAATTTGTCGAAGATCCGAAAATTTTTGCCGAGGGTAAAAAGATATGGATCAAACAGTGCGCGCGGTGCCATGGCCAGCGTGCCTATCCCGGCAAGGCGCCCAAACTGAAGCCGTCAAAATACAAGATCGACTTTGTCTATAAACGTGTGACCAAGGGATTTCGCGGCATGCCGTCATGGAAGAGAAAATACAACAAGCACCAGCGCATGGCCGTTTCGGCCTATATCATGCATCCGGACTTCAAGAACTAGACGGACGGCGCGCGCATGAAAATCGACCCCGCCGGAACCAGTCATCTCACCTATTGCACCAACATCCACCCAGGCGAAACCTGGGATGAGGTACGCGCCAATCTCGAACGTTTTCTGCCCCAGGCCAAGGCCGCACTTGTCCCGGACGCGCCCTTTGGCGTCGGCTTGAGGCTGTCGGCTGTTGCTGCTGAGGACCTGGCGGACGAGGCCACTCGCCGGGCCTTCAAACTATTCCTCAGTGAACAGCACCTTTATGTCTTCACCCTGAACGGTTTTCCCTATGGCGAGTTCCACGGCACGCCGGTCAAGGAGAACGTTTACCTGCCTGACTGGCGAGATGACGCGCGCCTCGATTATACCAACACGCTGGCCGATATCCTCGCTGACATCATGCCGGAAAGTATCGAGGGCAGTATCAGTACGGTGCCCGGTGCCTTCAAGTCGCTGATCAAGACGCATCAGGACATTACCGCCATGGCACACAACATGATCCGTCATGTCGCCCATCTGTCTGATCTGCACCAAAGAACCGGCAAGATAATTTCCCTGACACTTGAACCGGAGCCGTGCTGCTTTATCGAGACAATCGACGAGGCCGTGGCCTTTTTTCAGGACCATATTTTCTCCGATGCGGCCATCGATTTTCTGGTCTCGCTGACCGATCTTGATATCGCTGCCGCCGACGCGGCCCTGCATCGGCATCTCGGGATCTGTCTTGATCTTTGCCACGCCGCCGTCGAATTCGAGGACGCGGCCGAAGCCGTCGGGAAACTCAAATCGGCAGGCATTCTGATAGGCAAGATGCAAATCAGTGCCGGCTTGAGATTCGCCCCGGTCGGTGATCGAACCGTCGAATTGCTGCAACCTTTTGATGATGAGGTTTACCTTCATCAGACGGTGGCCAGTCATGACGGTGTTCTCTCGCGCTATGTCGATCTCGGCGAGGCGTTCAAGGCGCAAGGCGCGGCGGGCGATGCTGCAGATGAGTGGCGCGTGCATTTCCATGTGCCGATTTTTCTCGATGATCTCGGTGAATTTTCCACGACACAGAATTTCATTCGCGAAGTTCTTGCCCTGCATCGTGAAACCCCCATATCCAGTCATCTCGAGGTCGAGACCTATACCTGGGATGTGCTGCCCGCCAAATATCGCAACGTCGATGTCGTCAGCGCGATTGTGCGCGAGCTCGACTGGGTGCGCGGGCAATTGACCGGATAACTGAATATGGCCGAGCCCTCCTCCCCGCTGGAACTAATGAAAAACTGGCTGCAGCGCCAATTGCCGGATGATGCCTGGAACTGGGTGTCCGATGCCGCCGCCGCACTGAGCGTCGGGGCGGCTGATCGCGATCTTTATCTCGCCGTCAGCCTGGTGCCGCGCAAAATTGGCAAGGCTGATCTTGAATTGACCGATGCTGACTTCGCGGCTGCCGATCAGGCTCGTCCGGGATGGCGGCCCGTCGGCTGGAGCGTCGATCAGGCGGCCCGCCTCGTCATCATGCTCAGCGCCACACCCGGTGGTGCCGAATTCAGCCGACGGCTAGATCAACTTTGTGTGACGGCGGATGTGCGCGAACTGATCGCGTTCTGCCGCGGTTTGCCGCTTTATCCAGATCAGTCCCGCTACCTCGCACGGGCCGGCGAAGGCTTGCGCACCAATATCAAGGCGGTGTTTGAAGGCGTCGCCCACCACAATCCCTATCCGGTCGAACAACTGGATGAAAATGCCTGGAACCAGATGGTACTGAAGGCGATTTTTGTCGGTGCGCCACTTGATCCCATTCAGGGGCTGGATGGCCGGCGCAACGTCGATCTCGCCCAAAAGCTGGTTGATTATGCCCACGAGCGCTGGGCCGCCAGCCGCGCCATCACGCCTGAGCTTTGGCGCATGGTCGGTCCTTTCGCCGATGCCAAAATCATTGAAGATCTGCGGCGACCACTGGACAGCGAGCAGCCGGTCGAACGTCAGGCGGCAGCGCTGGCGCTGTCTGAATGCCCGTTGGACGAGGCAAATGTTCTTTTGAGTGCACATGGCGACCTCAAATCAGCCATTGAAGCGGGCGCTGTTTCTTGGGAGACTGTCTGTCGAGACGCACCAAAACCCTAGATTTTTCAGGGTTTAAGGGGGAAATGACATGAAAACCATCGATCCGCATATTCACATGAGCGCCCGCACGACGGACGATTATGAAGCCATGGCCGCCGCCGGCATCGTTGCCGTGATTGAGCCGGCCTTCTGGCTCGGTCAGACGCGCACAAATGTTGGCAGCTTCATCGATTATTATTCGTCGCTGATCGGTTGGGAGCGCTTCCGGGCCGCCCAGTTCGGCATCAGCCACTATTGCACCATCGGCCTCAACAGCAAGGAAGCCAACAATGAAGCGCTGGCCGAGGAGGTAATGGACATCCTGCCGCGCTACGCGACCAAGGAAGGTGTCGTAGCCATCGGCGAGATCGGCTATGACGAACAATCCGACGCCGAAGACAAATATTTCCGCGCCCAGCTCGAGCTGGCGCGCGAGCTCGACATGCTGGTGATGATCCACACGCCGCACCGCGACAAGAAAAAAGGCACCAGCCGTTCGATGGATGTTTGTCTCGAACATGGCCTGGCACCGTCGAGCGTCATCGTCGACCACAACAACGAAGAGACCGTCAAGGAAACGCTCGACCGTGGTTTCTGGGCTGCCTTCACGCTTTATCCCCAGACCAAGATGGGCAACGAGCGCATGGTTGAAGTCGTGCGTCACTATGGTTCCGAACGCATTATTGTTGATTCGAGTGCCGACTGGGGCGTCTCTGATCCCTTGGCCGTGCCCAAAACAGCGAACCTGATGCTGGAGCGCGGCATCGATCCCGAGGACGTCAATCTGACGTGTTATCAGAACGCCATCAACGCCTACAGTCAAAGTGGTCAGTTCAACGAAGAGGACTGGCTCAACCCGGCACCGATTGATCAGCGCACATTGTTCGAAGACAACTCCGTCCTGCGTGGCCAGACCCCGCGTGTCGATGAGGACGAAGAACCGCTGAAAGATGCCGCAGTCGGCTAATTCGCCTGCATGACAATACTTGACGACGCAGGCAGCGAGGGCGGCGACTTTGAGGTTTCGTTTTCAGTCGTCATCGTCGGCGGCGGGGCTTGCGGTCTTGTCGCGGCGCTAAGCGCCCATGATGCCGGTGCCGATGTTGTCGTGCTGGAGCGCGACGCCTTGCCCGCCGGTTCAACGGCCCTTTCGTCCGGCATGATCACGGCCAGCGGCACCAGCTTGCAGCGCGCCGCCGGGATCGAAGATACGCCTGAACTTTTTGCCGCCGACATCCAGGCCAAGGCCGCCGGAAAAGCAGATAAAAAATTGCTGGCAGCGATTTGCCGCGAATCCGGACCAACAATTGACTGGTTGATCGCTGATCACAAGCTCGACTTCGAACTGGTCGAAGGCGCGCCTTACCCCGGTCATGCCCGCCAGCGCACACATGCCCCACCGTCCCGCACCGGCACTGATCTGATGGCGGATTTGCTGCGCGCGGTGGGCGAAGCCGGGATCGACGTCATCACCAGTGCGACGGTGAACGCTCTGATTTGTGATGATGATCAAGTGAAGGGTGTCCAGTATGAACGCCCCGACGGCACCATCGAACGCGTGGGCTGCAACGCCGTAGTGCTGGCGTCCTGCGGCTTTGGCGGCAACCCCGACATGGTGGCCAAACACTTGCCGGACATGGCGGACGCCATCTACTTCGGCCACGCCGGCAACACAGGCGATGCTGTGCGCTGGGGCCAGGCACTGGGGGCAGCGTGCCGCGATATGGGCGCATTTCAGGGACACGGCTCCGTCGCCACACCACATGCCATTACCGTGTCATGGGCCTTGCTGGGCGGCGGCGGCCTGCTGATCAACCAGCGCGGCGAGCGCTTCGCAGATGAACGCGAGGGTGCATCCGAGCTCAGCGCCACGGTCTGTCAACAACCCGGCGGCTTCGCCTGGACGGTAATTGATGAACGCCTGCACACTGGTGCTCTGCGCTTCCCGGACTACCAAAGCCTGGCCGATCTCGGGGCTATTCGATCCGGCGCCACAACGAGCGATCTGGCAAAGGCCTGTGGATTTCCAGCCGAGGCTTTTAACAACGCGCTGGCGTCGTCGGAAAAAGAACCGGCCCTGGACGCGCCTTACCACGCCATCAAGGTGACCGGCGCGTTGCTGCAAACCCAGGGCGGCCTGGCGATTGATAACAAGGCACGTGTCTTACGAAGCGATGGATCACCTCTGCCGAACCTGTTCGCCGGTGGCGGCGCGGCGCAGGGCATCTCCGGCTCTGACGGTACGGGATATCTCTCGTGCAATGGATTGCTCTGCGCCGTCACACTCGGTCGCATCGCCGGGCGGGAAGCCGCGGTTTAGGCGCGCCGGTCTTCCTTCATCATAACGGCGGCTTTTTCGGCGATCATGATAACAGGTGAATTGGTATTGCCCGAAGTAATCGTCGGCATGACCGAGGCATCAACCACCCGCAAACCGCTGAGACCATGGACTTTCAGGCGTTTATCGACCACGGCCCTGTCGTCATCGCCCATCTTGCAGGTGCCGACGGGGTGGAAAATGGTCGTGGCGATATTGCCCGCCTCACGCGCCAGGTCCTCGTCACTCTGGTGCTGAGGTCCAGGCAACATTTCTTCCGGCTGATACTGCGCGACCGACTTCGCCGCCATGATCCGGCGCGTCAGTTTGATCGAGTCCGCCGCGATTTTGCGGTCCGTCGGCGCGGAGAGGTAATTCGCCTTGATCGCCGGCTGACCACGGTAGTCGGCTGACTGAATGTGCACACTGCCGCGGCTGTCCGGCCTGAGGTTACAGACCGACGCCGTAATCGCGGGATATGGGTGCAGGGGATCGCCGAGCTTGTCCGTGCTCAATGGCTGGATGTGATATTCGAGATCAGGCGTCGCCTTGCTCTCGTCACTCATGGTGAAAAGACCGAGCTGGCTCGGGGCCATCGACAGGGGCCCGCTACGATTGATCAGATATTCGAGTGCCATGCCCGCCTTGCCGAACAGGCTGTTGGCGCGCTGGTTCAGGGTTTTGGCGTTGGAGACCTTGAACACCGTCCTGATCTGCAAATGATCCTGCAGGTTTTCACCAACACCGCCGAGTTCATGGGCAACGTCAACGCCGTGTTGTTTCAACACCTCACCCTGGCCGATGCCGGACAATTCCATGATCTGCGGCGAGCCAATAGAACCGGCGGTCAGCACGACCTCGCCGCTGGCCGTCGCCTTTGCCGGCTGGCCCTTGATATCGAACTCCACGCCGGTCACGCGTTTACCATCCATGATCAGCCTTGAAGTATGCGCGTGGGTAATGACCCTCAAATTGGGCCGTTTCATGGCCGGACGCAGGAAGGCTTTGGCCGTGCTCCAGCGTACACCTTTTTTCTGATTGACCTCGAAGTAACCGGAACCTTCGTTGGTGCCGAGATTGAAGTCTTCTGATTTCGGGATGCCGACTTCTTCTGCGGCATCGCGGAAGCTGTCGAGCACGTCCCACGACAGGCGTTGCTGTTCGACGCGCCACTCGCCGCCGGCACCGTGCATGTCCGAGGGCCCGCGATAATTGTCTTCGGATTTCATGAAATAGGGCATGACGTCGTCCCAGCCCCAACCCGTGTTGCCGAGCTGGCGCCATTGTTCGAAGTCACGTGCCTGGCCGCGCATGTAGATCATGCCGTTGATCGACGAACAGCCACCCAGCACCTTGCCGCGCGGGTAACTCAAGGCGCGCCCGTTCAGACCCGGATCGGCGTCGGTCTTCATCATCCAGTCTGTGCGCGGATTGTTCATGGTGAAGAGATATCCAACCGGAATATGGATCCACAGGTAGTTGTCCTTGCCACCCGCTTCGAGCAACAAAACTTTAACGTCCGGGTCTTCACTCAGGCGATTGGCCATCACACAGCCCGCTGATCCGGCGCCAACGATGATGTAATCAAATGTCCCGATATCTGTTCTCTGCTCTTCGGCCATTACTTTATTCCTGTGAACCCGGTGTTATTGGCTGGAGGTGATTCCGCCATCAACATAAACGATTTGACCGGTTACGAAACCTGTAGCCGGGGCACAAAAGAAAACCGCCGGGCCAACGACGTCCTTGGGGTCGGCGATACGGCCAAGCGGGATACGGTCGAGCAGGCCCTGGCGAAATTCCGGGTTCTCCATGACGTGGCGGATCATCTCGGTATAGACGAACGTCGGTGCGACACCGTTGACGGTTATGCCGCTGGGTGCCAGTTCCATGGCGTGTTGCTTGATCATCATGACGAGGCCGCCCTTGGTGCTGCAATAGGCGGAGTAACCGCGATCGCGCAACCCAAGCTGGGCCCGCACGGACAACAGATGTACCTGCTTGCCGCCACGACCGGCAGCGACCTGGTGTTTGGCCGCAGCCTGCGCTGTGAACATCGCTGCCTTGAGGTTTACTTCATAGACTTCGTCGTAAGCTTCCTCGGTGACTTCGAGCAAGGGCTGTTCGTTTTGAATGCCGACGCAGTTCATCAGGATGTCGAGCGCGCCAAATTTGTCGACCACGAAGTCGACGGCGTCGCGAATTTCAGCGACCGATTTGACGTCGACCGCGACACCGGCTGCTTCATAGCCTGCGTCCGTCATATCAGCCGCAAGCTTGTCGGCACTTTCCTGGTTGCGTCCGGAGACCACGACCTTCGCACCTTGCACGGCAAGGCCCCAGGCAATTGCTTCGCCGATACCGCCGTAACCACCGGGCACATAGGCCACCTGACCGCTCAGGTCAAAGAGGCCGGTCAGCTCGGTTTTGAAATCGATGGAGGGGGTAATGACGTCGGGGGCGGTACTCATGAGATTCTCCAGATTGAACGCTTCTAATCGAGGTGCAGCCCACCATTAATATCGACAATTTCACCGGTAATGAAGCCGGCCATGGGCGAGACCAGAAAATCAACGACGTGCGCTACTTCCTCGGCGTCGCAAAAGCGCCCGACCGGAATATCGGCCAGCAGCTTCTGGCGCTGTGCCTCGCTGAGCTGTTCGGTGACCATCGGCGTCTTGATATAGGCCGGCGCTATGCCGTTCGCCGTGACACCGAAGGCCGCGGCCTCGCGCGCCAGCGAAAATGTCAGGGCTTCCATGCCGCCCTTGGACGTGGTGTAGGCCGTACCCGCCGTCAGCCCGCCGGTCTTTGCGGCCAGCGAACACAGATTGATAATCCGGCCCCAGCCCTTTTCTTTCATGCCCGGCAAAAGTTCGTGGCAAAGATAAAACGCACCGTCAAGATTGATGCTCATCAACTTGCGCCATTCGGCGGGCGTTGTTTCAGCAGCCTTGTTGTTGGAAAGAATTCCGGCGTTATTGACCAGCACATTGACCGCGCCGTGGTTGGCCGAGATATCGGCGCAGGCCGCAGCGACGGCGTCGGCATCACTGACATCAAGGATCAGTGGGATCGCGTTGGCACCGATTTCCTCGGCAAAACGACTGACGTTGGGTGCATCGACATCGGCCATGACGACCTTCAGGCCTTGCGCTGCAAGCGATTTCGAGACCGCGAGGCCCAATACACCGGCGGCACCCGTCACCAGGGCCAGTTTTCCGTCCAGAGTCGTCATGAGCTACCTTAAGCCGCTTGTTCGATCAGGGCACCGAGATAATCCCGCGCCGCCGGATGGGCGATTACCTGTTCATAGGTCTCGAAGTGCGACAGACCACCCTTCTGCACGAAGATGAACTGCTCACAGATTTCCTGCAGGATTTCGAGATGGAAGGGCTCGTTCGGGTGCACGCAGAGAAACACCAGGCGCTGTTCATCGCGAAGCTTGCGGAAAAAATCGAGCATGAAGCCGATATAGCCGTCCTGGGTATTGAACTGCGGCTCGTCAAACAAATGAATGACAGGATAGTCCGAAGCCGCCCGGTCCATCATGAAGCTCGGTTTCAGTTTGGAAAAATGCCGCACCTGATAGGACTGATGATAATGAATGGCCACCCGGTCGCGCTCACGATAACGCACGTTGTGAATATTTTGTCCGAGGCAGCTCACAGTGCCGGACGTCGGCTGGTTCGATCCGGTAATTAGCTCAAACAACGTCGTCTTGCCGGAACCGTTCGGCCCCATGACGCCGACGATCCCTGGTTTATCGATGGTGAAATCGGCTTCGAGACGGAAGGTTTCGACGCTTGAGAAACGGCCTTTGGTATAGGTTTTGACCAGATTGTCGACCTTGAGAATGGGCTGATCCATCGCTTATACCCCCAACAATTTGTGGCGCAGGTCGGCATTTTCACGCAAGTCCGCTGCCGGGCCTTCATGCACGATGCGCCCGAGATCCATCACATAGGCCCGGTCACTGACGGCCAGCGCACTCATGGCGTTTTGCTCGACGATCAACACGGAGATACCGGCCTCTTTCAGGCGGGTGATGGTCTTCATGACGTCTTGCACAATTTTAGGGGCGAGGCCCTGGCTCGGTTCGTCGAACAACACGAGACCGGGCGATCCCAGCAATGCACGGGAGATCGCCACCATCTGCATTTCACCGCCTGAGAGGTTTTCGCATTCGCGGTCCATGAGATATTCAAGCGCACTGAAAATGCCGAACATCTCGTCGAGCTCCCAACTGCGGAAGCGCGTGCGTTTGCGGGCAATGGAGAGATTACGCGATACCGTCAGGGTCGGGAATATTCGCCGGTCATCCGGCACCCAGCCGATGCCGCGCCGGGCAATATTGTGAGTCTCGTCGCGCGTGATATTGCGGCCATCAAAATGTATCTGACCTTTTGTCGCCGGCGTCAGACCGAGGATCGAGCGCAAGGTCGTGGTTTTGCCGGCCCCATTGGGTCCGAGCAACGAGACCACTTCGCCTTCACCGACATTGAGCGAGACATCAAACAGCACCTGGCTTTCGCCATAGCTGGTTTCAATATCCTGAACATCCAGAATCATGAGGCCATCTTCCCGAGGTTGGAGGCCTGCACCCACTTGTTGGCCTTGAGCTCATCCGGCGTACCGGTGGCCACAACCTGGCCCCATTGAATGACATTGATGTTGTTGGCCAGGCCAAACAGGAAGTGCATGTCGTGTTCGATGATGACAATTGTCAGACCATCCCTGATGCTGTGGATCATGTCTGCGAGCTTGGCCGTGCCTTCGGTGCCAAGCCCTGCCGTCGGTTCATCGAGGAAGAGAATACGGGGCTCCGCCGCCAGTGCGATGCCGATTTCCAGCGCCCGGCGTTCACCGTACGAGAGCGCGTCCGCCTGGGTGTATTCCTTGCCGGCCAGCCCGACACGGGCCAGAACGTGAGCCGCCTTGTCGATCAGCGTTTTGTTGCGCGTCAAATCGTGCAGCACGCTCATACCGGCCTTGCGCACTTCCGGCACTGATAGCAATACATTGTCGAGGGCCGAATAATCGTCAAACACGTTCATGACCTGGAACGAGCGCGAAATACCGAGGCGGGCGAGCTTGCGCGGCGGCAGGCCTGTAACATCGCGGCCATCAAAGATCACCTTGCCGCGATTGGGTTTGTAGAGGCCGGTCAGGACATTGAAACATGTCGTCTTACCGGCACCGTTCGGCCCCATGATGCCGTTGAGTTCATTTTCCTCGAACTTGAGATTGATCTCCTCGAGCACGACATGATCGCCGAAACGTTTGTGAATTTGTTGCACTTCAAACAGGGCCATCGGACTACTCGCTCGCCTGTGCCGGGTTGGCGACAAGCGGTGTCGCCTCGGCGCTCATAGATTTTTTGGCGCGTTTCTTCATCAAATCCTGCCACATACCGGCGATGCCATCGGGCTTGAACATGACGATCACGACAAATGTCAGGCCGTACCACAACAACCAGGTCTCGGCGAAACTTCCGACGATTTCTTCATTGCCCAGTACATCGCGGGCAAGGAAGAAGAATACAGTGCCAATAACCGGCCCCCAAAAGCTGACAAAGCCGCCGCCGATCAGCGTCATCAGCACGATGATGCCCGACCATTGCAGCGACATCACCTGAACGTAGGCCCCTTCCTGCGCCATGGCGAACAAGCCACCGGCCAGGCCGGCAACAGCGCACGAGATCGTAAAGACAGCCCATTTATAGAAGTAGACGTTGTAGCCGAGGAAGCCGACGCGCATTTCGTTTTGCTTGATCGCCTTGATCACCCGGCCAAACGGCGAATTCACCAGACGCCAGAGGAACATGACGAGCACGACAAATACGGCGAAGGAGAAGTAATAGAGGCTGGTGTTGTCCTTCAGCGAAATCGACGCGATGCCGAGTTCGACGGGGAGGCGTGAAATATTCAGCATACCGTCTTCGCCGCCGGTCAACGACGTCCACTTCGAGGCGATAAAGAAAAAGATCTGTCCGACGGCGATTGTTAGCAAAGCGTAATAAATACCGCGACGGTGTGATAACGCCAGCGCAACCACCCCGCCGATGGCCGCCGTCATCAAGACCGCGAAGATCAGGCTGAGCCACAGACTTGGGATCATGTTCATCTGAAACCATCCGAAAGCGTAACCGCCGATGCCGAGGAAGGCACCGTGACCGAACGAGGGCAGTCCGGTGTAGCCCAGCAGCAAATTGAAGCCCAGGGCGAAGATCACCCAGATCAAAACCTCAACACCGAGATAGCTGTAAAGACCGATGGGCTCGATCCACAACGGCATGGTGCCGAAGAAGGCGAACGTAACCAGCATGGGTGTGTTGAACCAGCTTGCCGTGCCCTGAACAAAACGCTGCATGGCTATTTCTCCAACACGCTGACTTTGCCCATGAGACCTCGGGCGCGGAAGGTGACGACAGCCATCAGCAGCAGATACATCGACAACAGCGACCAGGCCGGGGCGTAGGCTGCCGTCAGACCGACGACCATGCCGACCATCAGACCGGCGATCACCGCACCCCAAAAGCTGCCGACACCACCCAGCACAATGATCACGAAGGCCGGAACAACGGCGTCGACGCCGACGTGCGGGCGAATGCCCCAGATCGGGGCCATGGTAATACCGGCAAGCGCCGCCAGCGAGGTGCCGAAGCCAAAGACATAAAGCCTGAGACGTTTGAGGTTGATGCCGAGGGCGCGCACCATTTCACTGTCATGGGCACCAGCCTTGATAATGGCACCGTAGGGCGTGCGTTCAATAAAGAACCAGAGCAGTCCGATCATCGCCATCGAGAAGAAGGCGGCATACAGACGATAGGTTGACCAGATCAGATCGACGGCGATAAAGGCACCACTGATGGCTTTCGGGATGGGCAGGACATATTCACTGGAGCCCCAGACAACGCGGATGCATTCCTCGATAACGAGGGCCATGCCGAAGGTCAGCAACAATCCGTAAAGCGGATCCTTGCCGTAGACCCGGCGCAGGCACAACTCGATGCCCATGCCAACCACGGCCACCAGAACAGGACCGATGATCAGGGCAGCAATATAGCGCGGCACAGGGCCCAGCGCGTACCAGGTTTCCATGAATTCAAAGGGGAGGCCGCCGTCCTGAGACATGACGGCAAGGGCGGCGTAGGCACCCAGAGCAAAGAGTGAGCCGTGAGCGAGGTTGATCACCTCCATCACGCCAATGATCAGCATGAAACCCAGGCCAATCAGAGCGAACAGCAGGCCGAGCGCCAGGCCATTCACCAGATGAGGCAACAGGTTAAAGATCGCGTCCATCTTGCCCAAATCCCCCACACCCTGACGCAGCGGTGGCGCCACGCCATAAGCATTTAATACTAAAGATTACAGATCCCGTGATTGTGACGAAAAAGGCGGCCGGGTTTCACTGAGGAAACCCGGCCAAGTCACAGGGAGTTACTTACATCTCGTAGGTCGGAGTATCCGCGTAGGATTCCAACTTGCAATTGGCTTCGTTCGGTGACGCAACCGCCTTCGAGTCTGCCTTCGACAGGATCTTGAAGTAATCGGTTTCATCACGCGGCTTGTCGTTGCCCTTGCAGAGATAAATGGTCTGTTGAACGTGGTGGCTGTTGGGATCGATGTAGGCATCGTAGTCCTGCATGCGATCAGCCGCTGACATGGTGTGACCTTCCAAAGCCTTGATGACCTTGATGTTGTTGGTCGAGTCAGCACGCTCAATGGCCCGGAGCAATTCGCGCATGGCGACATAACCGTTGTAGGTCACGTTGCCCGGCACCGAAATGCGGGTATCGGGCCAGCGGGTCTGATAGCGTTTGACGAAGTCGGAAACACCCGGCAGATCGAGGTAGTGATACCAGGTCGCGGCGAAGACGCCGAAAGCTGCCTTGGCACCGGCACCATAAATATCCGGCCAGTCCAGCTGATTGGAAAGCCAGGCCGACTGCTGGTCGAGTTTGAGTTCCTGAACCTGTTGACGCAGGGCCTTGTAATCATCTCCACCAACGGCGGTGGCGACGACATCAGGCTTGGCCTGCTGGATTTTCAGAAGGATCGAGGAATAATCACGCGTGCCTACGGGTACGAGGATTTCGTCAACGACGTCACCGCCGAGCTCACCCAGAATACCGCGGGTGGCTTTCGAGGTGTTGTGACCCCAGACGTAATCGTTGGTCAGCAGCAACCATTTTTTGCCGAATGCACCGACCGCGTTGGCGGCAGCGGCGCGGGCGAAGTTGGCACCTGAACCATCCCAGACAAACTTGACGCGATGGCAATTTTTGCCCGATTCGGTCGGTGAGCTTGAATTGGTGTTGAAGTAGACCGTGCCGTATTTCTGGCAAACCTGCGAAACAGCGTTGGCAACACCGGACTGAATGGCGCCGACCATGAAGCCGACGTTATTGCGGGTGATCAAACGCTCGGCGACGCGACTGCCGGTCGCCGGTGTGGTTTCCGTATCGGCCCAGATGTATTCGATTTTACGACCAAGCACACCGCCTTTGGCGTTGGCTTCTTCGATCGCCATGATGGTGCCGCGCTTTTCAGCCTGGCCCGAGTTGGCGAACTGGCCACTGGCATCGTGTGTCAGACCGATCAGGATCGGCTTGTCAGATGCTGCGGCATAAACGCGGTTGGTTTTCCACGGACCCATGAACGTGGCTGCGCCGGCGCCTGCCGCTGTAATAGCGGAGCCCTTGAGCACGGTACGACGGCTGGTTTTTTTGTTGATGATATCGCTCACGACATCTCCTCCTGTATGAAAGCCTCACGATCCCCAGAATTCTTTTCTTTTTATTCGAAACGCCCCGATGAAGATCGCAGTCGGGATTTCGTAGGGCCGTATCCTGCTTTCGCTTGGTGAAAGTGTCAAGAAATTATTGAACAAATTTTTCTTTTTAGAATGAAATAGAAATGATTTAAGCCGAAAAAGTACTATTTTTCAAGACTCTAGACCCATTTTTCATCGTTCTAAAAATAATATTTTATTTGAAACACAGCCATTTCAGGGTTTCCGGTCCGGTCTTAACCAACGTCGATCGGTAATTTTCGACGCTAAATCGTTTAATATAAACAGCTTAGTCTGACATATCCGAGTCGCTACAGACCTTGTGATACTGCCGAAGACCAACCCTGACATCATTGAAACGCCCGAATTTCCGCGCAATATCGGCATTTGGTTAGCGCTTTAAATCACATTAAAGCCGGACAGACACAATATTACTCAGATCGAAAAATCGTTTCTCATCTTGAAATCATGATTTATTAATGATAGACAGATTTTCATAAAAGCGGGCAATCGCTGTCGGCGCAAGCCGGATAAAATCGTGGGAGAGTTGGGAAAAATGGCCAAAATCAAGGGTGCGGACCTCATTGCCGACCACCTGATTCAGGAAGACATGCCCTATGTTTTTGGCATTTGCGGGCACGGTAATGTCGGCATGCTGGACGCCCTGTATGAACGCCAGGACAAAATCAAACTGATCTCGCCCCGTCATGAACAGACTGCCGGGCATATGGCTGATGCGTTCTATCGCGTCTCACACAAACCTGTGGCGACCTTGACGTCCTGCGGGCCGGGTTCGGCCAATCTGCCGATGTCTCTGGCCTGCGCCCAAGCGGATTCGTCGACTTTTCTGGCCATCACGGCCAATGTGCCGACCTCACAATTCAATTGCGGTCCCTTTCAGGAAACATATCATCAAGGCCAGGCCGGGTTCCCCGCCACCGTGCGCCCCTATGTAAAGCGCAGTTTCCAGCCGACACGGGTCGACATGTTGCCGACGGCGCTGCGCCAGGCGACGTCACTGATGACCACCGGCCGGCCGGCCCCAGTCAATCTCGATGTCCCCTACAATCTCTTTCAGGAAGAAGATGAGGTCACGCCGCCGGCCAAACGCCCCGCAGGTTCCAATGGCCGACCCGGTGCCTCACCCGACGATATTACAACGACGGTCGATATGTTACTGGCTGCCAGCAAGCCTTTGTTGTTCGTCGGCCACGGCGTGACATTATCCGAGGCCAGTCCGGAACTCACCGCCTTCGCCCGCCGTCTCGGTATTCCCGTCGCCGCCTCACCCAACGGCATGGGCACACTCGATATGGCCGATGATCTCAGCCTCGGTTTTATCGGTCGTAATGGCACTTATGCCGCCAACCAGGCCGGTCGGCACTGCGACGTTCTGCTGACGGTCGGGACACGCTTTGATGATCGCTCGGCCAGTTCGTGGATCCCCGGCTATTCGTGGAATATTCCGCCGACCCGGTTGATCCACGTCGACATCGACCCCAACGAATTGAACCGCAATTTCGAAAGTGCGCTGGCCATCACGGCAGATGCCCGCACCTTCCTGCGCCAGGTTCTCGCCGAACTGGACCGGCGCAGTATTTCGGCAAACCCCGGCATCGCCGCCTGGACCGACGAGATTGCCGGCTGGAAAGCCAAATGGCAGGACTTTATCGCGCCGAATTTTGACATCGATACCAATCCCATGCGTCCGGAACGCGTGGTTCAGGACGTCGCCCAGGTCGCCCCGGCGGATTCCATTCTGGTGCCGGATTCAGGTGTCCACCACAACTGGTTCATGCAGTTCTGGGAATCGCGCCGCCCGCAGGCGATGCTGAATAGTTGGGGCTTCTCGGCCATGGGCTTTGGTGTCAGTGGCGTGCTGGGAGCCAAACTGGCAGCACCCGAGCGGCCCTGTATTGCCGTGGTCGGCGATGGTGGTTTCACCATGACGCCGCACGTACTGTGCACGGCGGTCGAGTACAACATCCCGGCCATCTGGGTGATCTGGAACAACTACGCCTGGGGCGCCATCCGCGATTTACAGCGCGGTGCCTTCAACGGGCGCGAGATCGGCACCAGCTTCACCCACGGCGAAAACAACGAACCCTACAATCCCGACTTCGCCGCGCTCGCCCGGGCGCATGGTGTCGAAGGTGTCAAAGTCAGTCGGTCCAATGATTTCCGCGATGTGCTGCAAAACGCCATCCAGAGCAACAAACCCTGTGTCATCGACCTTGAAGTCGACGGCGACGTCAAACCGCCGTCCGTCGGCACGTGGGAATTGCCGCCTCTGGCCTACCCCGAACCGGCGTTCGGTGAACCCTGGTCGCCACCGGTCCAAGGACAGAATTGAGATGGATGTAAAAGTTTCCCAGCCGATTTCGGTGCCGCTGCTGATCAACGGCCAATGGCTTGCCGGCGCAACGACATTTGAAAGCCTTGATCCTTATCATGGTGACGTTGTCTCGGTCGCCGCCGAGACCACACAGGACGAACTGGACGCCGCCCTTGATGCCGCGGTTGCGGCGGCACCTGTTATGGCAGCCATGCCGGCACACGAGCGGGCGGCGCTGCTGAAACGCGTGGCAGCCATTCTGGCAACGCGGGCCGACGACATTGGCCTGGTGATGGCGCGCGAAACCGGCAAGGCGCTGAAGGACGCACGCGCTGAAGTCAAACGCTGTCAGGACACGGTGATGCTGTCGGCGGAAGAAGCCATTCGCATTGAAGGCAGCCACGTACCGCTGGACGGCAGCGAGATGGGGGCCGGCAAGATGGCTTTCATGATGCGCTTCCCGGTCGGCGTGATCGCCGCGATTACGCCTTTTAATGCACCGTTCAATCTCGCCATGCACAAAATCGCCCCGGCCATTGCGGCAGGCAATTCAGTCGTCATCAAGCCGCCACAGCAATGCCCGGCAGTGGTTCATCATCTGGTCGAGATGTTTGTCGAGGCAGGTCTGCCCGCAGGTGCCATCAATGTCGTGCATGGCGGACCGGACGTTGGCCAGCGCCTCGTTACCGACAAGCGCGTCGATTTCATTACCTTCACCGGCTCAAGCCGCGTCGGGGCCGAGATCCGCAGCAAGGCCGGTTTGCGCCGGGTTGCGCTTGAGCTCGGCGGCAACGGCCCGACCATTGTTTGCGCTGACGCCGACATCGCCGAGATCGCCCCGCAACTCGCCCGCAACGCCGTACGCCTCGCCGGGCAGAGCTGCATCTCCGTGCAAAACATTTTTGTGCCCGAAGACATGGCCGAACAATTGACCAGTGCCATCGCCGCCGAAATGGAAACACTCGTCGTCGGCGATCCGCTCGACGAGGCCACCGACATCGGCACCCTGGTCGACGAAGCCGCCGCCATCCGGGTTGAGGCCTGGGTAAAAGAAGCCGCCGAGGCAGGTGCAACGGTTGTCACCGGCGGTACCCGGAACGGCGCGCAAGTGACGCCGACGTTGTTGGCCAACGTGACCAAGGATATGAAAGTCGTATGCGACGAAGTCTTCGGCCCAGTCGCCAGCATCGTCACCTACAAGGACGTCTCCGAGGCCATTTCCTTCGTCAACGACAGCCCTTACGGACTGCAGTGTGGCGTCTTTACCGATTCAACAAAAATGGCCATGCGGGCCGCTCGCGAAATTCGCACCGGCGGCGTGATCATCAATGGCTCATCAACCTGGCGCACGGATCAACTGGCGTATGGCGGCATCAAGGACAGTGGCATCGGGCGCGAGGGTCCGCGCTATGCCATTCAGGACATGACGGATCAACGTCTCGTGCTGTTCAACCTCTAGACAAATGAAACGGGTTTAAGTGATGAATATTCTGGTTACAGGTGGCGGCGGGTTTCTCGGTGTCGCCGTATGCAAGGCACTGGCGGCACGTGGCGACACGGCAATTGCCTTTGATGCCTTTGTCAGCCCGCAGCTCGCATCAGCGGCTAAAGCGAACGCGAACATTACCGTCGCTCAGGGTGACATCGCCGACATGGCCAACGTCTGCCAGGTCTTCAAGGCGCACAAGCCTGACGCCATCATTCACTGCGCCGCCGTGGTCGGCGTGATCGCCTCGTTGAGCAGCCCGAGCAACGTCTTCCGCGTCAATGTCGACGGCGCGATCAATCTGTTTGAAGCCATGCGGCTTTATGACGTCAAACGCATGATCCATGTCTCGTCAGAAGAAACCTACGGCGAATTCCAGATGCCGGTGGCGACCGAAGATCATCCGATGAACCCGATTTATGCCTACGGCATCACCAAAGTCGCCGTCGAACAGCTCGGCCGAACCTACGCCCTGACGTCGGGACTTGAGTGCATCAATTTACGCACGAGCTGGGTCTATGGTCCCAACTTCCCGCGCTTGCGGGTGCCGCGCGATCTACTGGAGGCCGCCGTCGATGGCCGCCCGCTGCATCTCAAACAGGGCGGTGATTCCGCCGTCGATCACACCTACGTCGATGATTTTGTCCAGGGCACCTTGCTGGCGCTCGATCATCAGGACCATCAGTTTGACGCCTACCACATCGCCAGTGCCACCGCGCCCACCGTGTTCGAGATGGTCGATTTCATCAAGGAACTGGTGCCGGGTGCCGATATCTCGATCGGGGCCGGCGTCTATCAACACGCCGGATTTGTCGATATCCCGACCAAGGGCGCACTGGACTGCAGCCGGGCGACCGACGCTTTTGGCTACGTGCCGAAATACGACCTGAAAGCCGGCCTTGCCGCGAACATTGAACACTACCGCCAACAACAAGCCTGAATTGAGGAGACCCCATGTCCGACAGTAACGTACCCAACAGCCACGACATCAATATCAAAGGCGCCGTGATCCGCCGCGGCGCATCGGTGATGTGGGAAGAACCGCCTGGGCACCATGACGCCTTTTCGAAAATGCTGGTGCGTCCGGAAAATGCCACGACCAGTCTGGTCGATTTCCGGATTTCAAGCTACCAGCCCAAGGGCTACGTCGCGCCGCACAGTCACAAGATCCAGGAACAGATTTATCACATCCAGTCGGGCGAAGGCCTGATGGAGATCGATGGCCAGCGCCATGTCGTCACGGCCCAGGACACCGTGCACATCCCGCCGACCGTTGAGCACGCGATCTACAACACGGGCCTGAGCGATTTGATCTTCTACGTCATCACCACCCCGCCGGAGGACGAATAATGGCTTTGCTTGTAACCGGTGCCATGGGCCATGTCGGCTATGAAACGGTCAAGCAGGCCGTGGCGCAAGGCATGCCCGTGGTCGCCCAATACCTCAATACCTTCCGCGACGACGATGCCAGCGCGCTGGGTGACAGCGTCACCTGGGTGCGCTGTGACTTGTCCGACGCCGATGATGTTGAAGCCATGGTAACGGGCAACGACATTGATGGCTGCATTCATTCCGCCGCCATTCCCAACGACAAGATGGGATTGCCGCAACCCGTCAATACCTTCAACAGCAACGTCGCCGCGACAGTGTTTTTGCTCGACACCGCTCGCCGGCAGGATTGGCGGCGCTTCCTGCTGGTCTCGACCGGGGCGGTTTTTCAGGAATGGGCGGATAAATCAAAACCGATCCCCGAAACCGAGAACCCGACGCCAAAAAGTCTCTATGGCAGCACCAAGCGTGTCGCCGAAATCATGACATCTTCCTACGCCAACATGTATGGCCTGTCGGCGGCGAGCGTTCGTATTTCGTGGGTCTTCGGCCCGCCACTGGTACCGCCGCAGTTTGAGGGCCCGCGTGGTCCGGTGCCGGAATACCTCAAGCAGGCTTTGCGTGATGGCAAGGTCGAGGCACCGACGGGCGGAGATTTCGCTGCAAGCTTCACTTACGTCACCGACTGCGCGCTCGGTTGTCTCGAGGCCTACAAGGCCGAGACGTTGAACCACCAGGCCTACAATCTGGGCTCGGGCGAAAACTACACGACGACGCGGGTCTTCGAGGCCATCGCTGCCGCCGTGCCGGAAGCCGACGTCAGCGTCGGGCCGGGTGTGGAGCCGTGGACCGACTTTACCGTGTTGCGCGGGCCCCTGAGTTGTGAGCGCATGAAAGAAGATTTCAACTTCACGCCGACCTACACACTTGAAGCCGCGATCAAGGATTTTGCCGACTGGATGCGCGCGCATCCGCAAAGTTACCAGGACTGATGACAACTTTTCGAAAGTAATCGAAGATGGCAGATGAAGCGTCAGCTAAACCGCAGAAAGAACCCGGTGTTCAATCGATCCGGCGTGCCTTTGCCATTGTCGAAGCGGTTAGTCTCAGCCCGGACGGCGTTAACCTTGCGCAATTGAGCAAGGCGGTCGGCCTGCACACCAGTACGACCTTTCACCTCACCAAAACCATGGTGAGCATGGGCATCCTGCGCCAGGACGAAAGCAACAAAAGCTATCATGTCGGCGCGCGCTTCTTTGGCCTTGCTGCCGGGGCGGCCGACGAAGCCGAGCTGGTCAAACTGGCGCAACCGATGTTGTCTGATCTTGCCGAAAACACCGGCGAGAACAGCCATATCGCCGTGCCGACCCGGGAAGGCGTCATCATCATCGAAAAATGTGAGGGCTCGGCCCAGGTTCGCATGAACGAGCGCATCGGTTCCGTCCGGCCCCTGCACGCCACGGCCATCGGCAAGGCCATCCTGTCCGGCATGTCCGACGATGAAGTCGCGGCCTTCGCCGACGACAACGACCTGCAATCACTGACGGCCAAAACCATCACCGACCGGGATCGCCTGATCGCCGAGGTCAAACAGATCCGCCTGAACGGCATTGCCTACGACGACACCGAATTCAACGAGGAAGCCCGCTGCATGGCGGCACCGGTGTTCGACTTCAACGGCCGCGTTATCGGATCCATCGGGATTTCAGGTCCGGTCTGGCGTGTCGGTCTGCAGGACCTGCCGCGTCTCGGCGAGGCCGTCAAAGTGGCGGCGACATCCCTTTCAAAAGCGCTGGGCCACGCCCGCAGCCGAAACGCCGAGGCCAACGACAAAATAGCTGCCGCAGTCTGAATTCGCCGGTCTCCTGCGGCAGGCCTCAGAAAAATCGCGTCAAAATAAAGAAAAGAATATTTTTTCATTGTTGTTTTTATGAATACGTGTTCAAATATGATGGTTCGGGGATCACTTCCATAAGGGACTCCGCCAGTCTTTCGTGACCCGAAAAACACCTGTCAAAGGACCCGATCATGTCGAACCAGAATGACAACAAGGAACCGCCACCCGGAAATTACGACGATCTGAAACTCCTGATCACCGACAATTTCCCCAAACTCAGTGGCCAGCTTCAGCGCATCGCCCGCTACGTTCTGGAAAACCCCAACGATTCAGCACTGGAAACCGTCAGCGAAATTGCACGGCGCGTTGAAGTCCAGCCTTCAAGTCTGGTGCGCTTTGCCAAAACACTTGGCTATGACGGTTACAGTAACGTCCAGCAAGTTCTGAAGTCCCGCCTGATTTCAGAAATCCCCAATTACCGCGAACGGATTCGCAGCCTGCGCAATGAGCGCGGCAGTGAAGACGGTGCCGCCATTCTCGACGATTTTGTCGATGACGGTATCGCTGCCCTAGATCAGTTGCGCCACAAGGTGCCGGCCAGCGACTTGCAGGCCGCCGCCGACATTCTGAGCGAAGCCGACGATGTATATGTCCTGGCCCAGGGCCGGGCATTTCCTGTCGCACACTATTTTGGTTATGCCCTGACCGGTCTTGAAGTGAGTTGCCAGTTGCTTGAGGGCGTGGGCGGGTTGACGCCGCGTCGCGCCCGCCTGGCCGGTGTCGCCGATGCCCTGATTGCCATCAGCTTCCGGCCCTATTCTGATGACGTGGTCGGCATCGTCGCCGAACGCAAGGCCGCCGGTGTTCCCGTTATTGCCATTACCGACAGCCCGTTAAGCCCGTTGGCCCTGAGCGCCGACATAATTCTGGAAACCGCTGAAGACGAAGGCCGTGCCTTCCGCTCTTTGGTCGCGCCGATGTGTCTGGCGCAAAGCCTGATGGTCGCGCTTGGCCACCGGCTGACAGAGATGAGATAAGGAAAAATCCGTTCATGACCGACCACCGCCTCGACGTTATTTGCATCGGTAGATCTTCGGTAGATCTCTACGGGGAGCAGGTCGGTTGCCGTCTTGAAGACACCTCTTCATTCGCCAAGTATGTCGGCGGTTGTGCGACAAACATTTCGGTCGGCACTTCCCGGCTTGGCCTGCGCAGCGGCCTGATCACGGCGGTTGGCGACGAACAAATGGGCCGTTTCATCGTCGAGACCCTGGCCGCCGAGGGCGTCGATACCTCGCACATCAAATCTGATCCTGAACGTCTGACCGCGCTGGTTATCCTCGGCATTCGGGATCGCAAGAGTTTCCCGCATATCTTCTATCGTGAGGACTGCGCCGACATGGCGATCACCGAAGAGGATATCGATCCTGATTTTATTGCCTCGGCCAAATCCCTGTTGCTGACGGGCACACATTTTTCGACACCCGGTGTTGACGCCATGAGCCGGACCGCCATCCGCCATGCCAAAGCTGCAGGGACCAAGGTGATCCTGGATATCGATTACCGCCCGGTACTGTGGGGCCTCACGGGTCATGCCGACGGTGAAGGCCGGTTCGTCGCCAGCGACACCGTGACCGAACATCTCAAAACCATCTTGATGGATTGCGATCTGATCGTCGGCACTGAAGAGGAAATTCATATCGCCGGAGGCTCGACCGACACCCTGGCCGCCGTCAAGGCGATCCGCGCCGTCAGTCCGGCCGCCATCGTCGTCAAGCGTGGCCCGCTCGGCTGTGTCGTCTTCCCCGACGCCATCCCCGACGATATCGAGGACGGTATTGTCGCCCGTGGCAATACGGTGGAAGTCTTCAATACGCTGGGGGCCGGTGATGGTTTCATGAGCGGCTTCCTAAGCGGCTGGGTGCGCGAGGAAAGCTGGGAGCGTTGCTGTGCGCTGGGCAACGGTGCCGGTGCCCTCGTCGTCTCGCGGCACGGCTGTGCACCGGCCATGCCTAATTGGCAGGAGCTCACGCATTACGTCGATCAGGGCAGCGATCATTTCCGCCTGCGCGAAGACGTGACGCTGAACCGTTTGCATCGTATCGCCGGTCGCAAACGCCAGTGGCCGGAAGTCTGCGCGCTGGCCTTCGATCACAGGGCCCAGTTCGAAGAGATCGCCACCCGGCACAACGCCAGTTTTGAGAACATCTCCCGCTTCAAGGACCTGATCGGCACGGCAGCGCGCCAGGCCATCAATGGCCGCGACGCCGGGGCGGTGATTATTGATTCAATCTATGGCGCGGATCCGCTGGCCGAGATGACGGACGGTGCCTGGTGGATTGCCCGCCCGGTCGAAAAGCCGGGTTCCTTGCCGCTGGAATTTGAAGTCGGCAATGAAATCGGTCTGCATTTGCGCTCGTGGCCCGAGGCCCAGATCGCCAAGTGCCTGGTTTTTTATCACCCCGATGATCCCGAGGCATTGCGCCAGCGTCAGGAAAGCAAGCTCAAGGATCTGTATCTCGCCTGTGTCGAGACCGACCGTGATCTGCTGGTCGAAGTCATCCCGCCCGAGGGCCGCCCGGTGGATGCGCGGACCATGTCGCGCGCCATGGACAACATTTACGACGCCGGTATCTTCCCCGACTGGTGGAAACTGCCGCCGCCCGCCGATGACGCGAGCTGGACGGCAATATCGCAAAGCATTGAGCAGCACGACCTGCATTGCCGCGGAGTCATCCTGCTCGGCCTGAGTGCGCCGCTTGAAGACATCAAACGGGGCTTCGATATCGCTGCAAGCCATCCGCTGTGCAAGGGCTTCGCCATTGGCCGAACCGTATTTCAGGACGCCGCCGAAGCGTGGTTTGCCTCTGACATGGCAGATGACGCCGCCATCGCAGATATCAGCGGTCGCTACAGTGAATTGCTTGATCTGTGGTCGGGAAACCGGCCTTCCTGATCCCGGCTTCGAGGAGTTAATAAATATGTCGTCCCTGCTTTCCAGGCCGAGTAATCCCGATGCCGACGGGAATGTTCAGCACATCACGCCAGAATCCGCGGGTTGGGGGCATGTCGGCTTTGACATGCACCACATGGCACCCGACCAGGTGCTGTCGCGCAACACCGGCGATCGCGAAGTCTGCCTGGTCATCGTATCGGGCCGGGCCACCATCAAGGCGGGCGGCGAGGTATTTGAGAATATCGGTGAGCGCCTTAGCGTCTTCGAACAGAAGGCACCCTATGCGGTGTATGCGCCGAACGGGACCGACGTCGAAATCACGGCGTTAAGCGATCTCGAACTGGCGGTCGCCTCGGCACCGGGCAAGGGCAGCCACGGCGTCCGCCTGATCCGGCCGGAAGATATCGCGACGTCAACCAGGGGCACCGGCACCAATACCCGCCATGTCTTTGATATCCTGCCCGAATCCGAACCTGCCGACAGCTTGCTGGTGGTTGAAGTCATTACACCGTCGGGCAGCTGGTCGAGCTACCCGCCGCACAAGCATGACACCCACACGCTGCCTGACGAATCGTTCCTTGAAGAAACCTACTATCACCGCCTCAACCCGCCGCAGGGTTTTGCCTTCCAGCGTGTATATACCGATGACCGCTCGCTCGATGAGACCATGGCCGTGCACGACGGTGATGTCGTCATGGTGCCCAAGGGCTATCATCCGGTGGGTGCGCCGCACGGCTATGATCTGTATTATCTCAATGTGATGGCCGGACCGGAGCGGATCTGGCGCTTTCGCAACGATCCCGACCACGACTGGATCGCCCCACAAAAGAAATAGGATACGGGCAAGAATATGGCGGACATGCGGGCACTCTGTATCGGCTCGGCGATGGTGGATATCATTGTCCTCGTCGCCAGCCGCGACGTTGAGCGCATGACGATGACCAATGCGACGTCGTCCTTTCTGCTGCTCGAACAGGGCCGCAAGATCGAGTCTGAAAGCATCACCACCCACATCGGCGGCGGGGCCATCAACGCCGCCGTCTCGATGACGCGGCTCGGCGTTGCCGCCACGCCCTTGATCAAGATCGGCGAAGACCGTTATGCCGGGCGCATTCTTGAACGCCTGGCGGATGAAAACGTCGATCAGTCCGCCGTGTTGAGAACTGATGAAGCGCCCAGCGGCACCGCGGTGATGGTCTCGTCGCATGATCGCAATGCGACGATTTTTACCCAGCGCGGTGCCAATACCCTGCTGCGCCCGGACGATCTGGACGAAAAAATGTTTGCCGGGCGGGACCTGGTCTATGTCACCAATCTCTCCAACCAGTCGGCCGACAGTTTTCCGCATGTTGTTAATGCCGGGGCCAAATCAGGTGCCTTTGTCGCGGTCAATCCGGGCATACGGCAGTTATCCTCCAGAACGGCGGCTTTTCTCGGTTGCCTCAAACAGATGGATTTGCTGGCAATCAACCGCGTCGAGGCAGAGGCACTGGTGCCATCGCTCGCAGCGCTTTCGGTATCGGAAGGTGTCGTAGCTCGCGAACACACGAGTTCCGAAGACGATCCCCGCCTGATGCGCATCGGCCTGTCGTTTGGCGGATTTGATATGGATCTGGTGAATTTTTTCCGGAACATCCGAAGCCAGGGTGTGCGCAATATGCTGATCACCGACGGCATCGAAGGATCCTACCTCGCGGACGAGACCGGTATTCACTACAGCCCAAGTCTGCGGGTCGAGGTTAAAGGCACGGCCGGTGCCGGTGATGCCTTCATTTCGACACTGAGTGCAGTGCTGGCCAGTGGCAAGTCCGTCGATGAAGCCATGCAATCCGCCGCCATCAATGCGGCATCAGTGGCGTCCGAAATTGATACCCAGGGCGGATTACTTGATGCCGACGCGCTGACGGAGCGACTGGCGGAAACCGCCGATCAACTGCCCATGACGTTCTGGTCGTGGGCGGAACTCGAAGGCTGAGTTCAAAAAAATCGCCGTGTCAGAAATGGCAGAGAATTTTGACGGTATACCGCGTGGCGCGCGCCATGACTTCCTCGGTTCGCATTTCACGGCCCCGCTTTGAAGTGTGATAGGGAACGTTGAGGGAGTCCAGCAGCGCCCGCGTAGTGTCGACCTTGACGGCGAAGTTGACGTTTTGCGCGCCGGTTTTGTCCGGCGCCAGACCTGCAACATTGACCCCCATCACACGTCCACTGGCATCAAATAACGGGCCGCCACTATTGCCGTGATTGATGGGTGCTGAATGTTGAAGATTGGATACGTTATTGCCATACCCGGCAGTGCCTGCGAGGACGCCGGTGACGACTTTGGGTTCACTGGACAGCCTGAAAGACAACGGGAAACCGACCGCAATGACAGGTTCTCCGGGCCGCAAATCACCCGTCGACATCGTCGCGAAACTGCGACCGCCGGCAGACGAGCCATAATTTGAGGGCGATGAACGCGCGATGCCGTCCTTGCCTTTGGGGGCCAGCTCATCGCCAAGCGACCGCCATTTCCCATCGCCCGATGATGCGTTCCGGTTTTCATCAGTGGAGGGTTCGGGCCGTTTGGTATTGCTCGTCAACCTCAGGACGGCCACGTCGTTTTTTTGATCTCGTCCGACGATCTTTGCATCCCCTTCATAATCGCCGCCCGAAATCTCAAGCCTGGAGCACAGGAAACTGTGCCATTCCCCCGTCTTTTTATGCTTTAGAGAATAAGAAATTACATGGTTGTTGGTAATGAGATCGCCATACTGATTGATCACGAAACCCGAGCCGGCGCTTCGCACTTCAGCTCGGGCGGAGATCACGCCCGCCGTCAGGGCCAAGGTAATAATGACAGCGGTCCGTACCAGTTTATTGCGTTTCATGAACTTCTTCCCCTAAGGCTATCCGCGAACACAGGCCAGTTTGTGAACGACGACCTTATCTATGAATAGATTAGAGCAAAATTTCTCCGCCGTGCGCTGTTCTGCAACCAAAAATTATATTTCCATTCGTTATATTTAATCAGCACGGTACTATCGACGTCAATTTTCGGTTACCATATCAAATACTTAACCCGCGATATGCGCCTGGAGGATCGACTTTCGGCTCGCGTGAAAGACATTAAATTAATAAAATTTACCGAGCCCGGGAAAAAACAGCTCTGATCCCGCCATATCCATAGGTAGCGAATTATTCCAATGCAAGCCCTTGGGAGAGGAAGATGAAAAAAACGTTCTTTTTACTCGCCGGTGCCCTGTTTCTGATTTCATGTGCAGGCGCGCCTTCGTCGATGGCGATTGAAAAACCCAACCTGATAATCATGGGCGAGGATGCCGATGAGGATACGGTGCCCCGCAACAGCCGTGTATTCCGCCGGGTTCTCGATGCGCTGTCCAATGAACTGCACAATGAAGGTTTCGACGTTTTCGACGAAACCGCAATTTCACTTGATGATATGGCGCAAGGTCGCACCCGGCGCACGGATGCCGAAATCATCGATGTCGCCAAAATGATCAAGCGGCCGCCGATTGATATCGCCATTATTTTCACAATTTACGCCAGCGCCCGGGACCTGAACTACACGACCAAGATCAAGACACGTGTCACCGGCCGTTTGCTCAAAGTCAGCACCGGCCAGCGCCTGGGTAACTTTGAAGTCGAATCACCGCGCGAATGGAATGCGCCGGCGGATTGTCCGCGGGCCTGCCTGCTGGAGACGGTCGGAAAATACTCAAAGATCGTCGCTCGTGATGTTGGATCAGTGCTCGCCGAAAAACTCGCCGATCTTTACGAAAGTGGCGATGATGCGGTGACTTCGAAGGGCAACCTGATGAACGGCTTCAATCTGGTCTTCGAGGGTTTTTCGCCTGACGACATGTTCGACATCGAAGAATATCTTGTCGTCTTCAGCGGTTACAAAACCCACCGCACTGTCTATTCCGGTCGTCGTCATCATGAATACTGGTACGAAAGTGCCATTACGGCGACACGTCTGAACCGCAATCTTCGCAAGATGATGGATCATCTGGGGATTTCGGGCCGGGTCGGATTTTCAGGCAACGAATATGTCCTGACGAAGATCTCAAAGCGCAAAAGACGCAATCTGGATCCGTCTGACTGGTAATACCGGAACAGGCCTGCTGCCGGCGAAATGTCCGGCAGCAGGCATCCGGTCCGCACATAACATCTGAGACTTTCACATAGATCGAGAAGCCTCATGATCCGGTTGACCCCTTCAAGATATCTGGTGCTGGCGGCTTTGCTGGCTTATGGCATCGCCCTGACCGCCCCCGGCAGCGCCAGAGCCGGTGAAAAACCGGTCGATATCAACACGATCATCACCGGCCTGGCCCCGATCAAATATTTGCCGCAACACACGGGCTCGACCCGCCGCGCCATCGATCTCAACATCAAGTTCAAAGTCGGCTCGGCCGATCTCACACGGGCCGCCAGGCGCCAGCTCGATGTCGTGATCGACGCACTGCACCGGCGGGAATTGCAGCGCGAGCGATTTCAGGTCGTCGGCCACACCGACGCCTCAGGTGGTGCAGAAGCAAACCTAGCCTTGTCAAAACGCCGCGCTGCCTCGGTGCGCACATATCTGATCAGCCAGGGGGCCATCCATCCCAAACGGCTGATCTCATCCGGCAGGGGCGAAGAAAGACTGAAAAATGCCCTGCTGCCAAAAAGTTCGGAAAACCGTCGCGTAGAGTTTATCCTGATGCCATCAAAGACTGCGGCACCTGCGGCACAGAAACGCACCGGCACGGAAAAAGTGATCAAATGGTGAGGCGTGCGAAATTCATCGTATTGGCGGCAATATTGATGGCCGGCATCGTCGCGGGCTTGCCACTGAACGCCTGGGCGCAAAAATGGAGCAGCGGCAATGATCTGCCGATCAAACTGCTGAGTGATGATCTGATCAAGGGCTTTGGCAATCTGAAACTGCTCAATCGCCGGACACGGGTTGCGATCTGGCCGTTTCAGGAAAAAGACACACCGATTTCACCTGACATGGCGGAGACCTTCAATACGGCCTTGCTGTCCAGACTGATCAAGGATTCCGAAGGCACCCTGCTATTCGTCGGGCGCAAGGAACTGCGCACCTTGATCGCGGATCTTGACGAATCCAGCCCCGACATCGACAACCCGGTTGCCTTGGTGAGCAGCAGGGCAAATGTTGACGTTCTGATTATCGGCACGCTGGCTCTGAAAAAAGGCCGGGCGGAACTTTCCTACAAGGCGGTCGGCGCGTCTGGCAGGCGACTGGGACAAATTCTCGCCGCCACCGGAACCCGGTCCGTGACTTTTGATCGCCAGCAAGCTGTGATGACACTGGATCAGGCGTTGCGCTCGGCGGTACGAAAACTCGCCGATCTGGCCAAAGATCTGAAGGAACTGACGCTGGCTGGTATTCGCTTCGAAACCAGCCGGGTGCAAACGCCACTGGGCCGTTATATCGAACAGCGTGCCGCGGACGAATTCACCGATGTTTTCAACAACGTATTGTCGAACCGCATGATCCGCATCGGTCGTCAGCAGGTCACGCCGAACGACCTCAAACCGTCATCGGAAAAGGACCAGACGACGTCTGTCAATAAAGGCCGTTATGTCCTGACGGGCACCTACTGGGATTTCGGTTCGTCGATTGATCTGCGCCTTCGCCTGACGGCACCGGACGGGCGCGTCGGCGTCTGGAACAACCGGATCTTGCCACCGCAAGGCATTCAGATCAGACCATCCGGCAACTTCCCATCTGTTTTGCTGGAAAACGATGGCCTCGGCCCCTTCAAATTCTCCCTGACAAGTGCCCGGGGCGAAAACCCGGTCTATGACATCGGCGATAAACTGAATTTTATGGTGCGTCTCGACCGAGACGCCTGGCTCTATTGTTTTTATCGCCAGGCCGACGGCAAGATGCTGAAGATCATACCCAACCGCTACCACGAAAATGCCTTCATCAAGGGCGGACAAGTCCACACCATTCCCGGCCAGCGCCTGCCGTTCGATCTGAACATTGGTGAGCCTGCCGGCATTGAACTGATCAAATGTTTCGCCGTGTCGCGCGATATCTCAAAAGATCTGCCGCGCGAATTACGTTCATTGGATTTTTCGGTTCTGCCCGACGGCATGGATTTCCGCCTGCCCGCCATTTTCCGGCGCATGCGGGGTGTGTTGATCAGTGAAGGCAGCGTCGTCATCACGGTTAAGCAATAAAATTATTATATTTCAGTTACTTACGTTAATTATTGCGCCGTGGCCTGAATTCGCGAAAAAACCGCTCTGATCCCTCCATAACTCCTGATGAACGTTGTCGCCGGCTCAAAATAGTCGGCCACAACAGCACAAGTCAGAATTTATCAGGAGAGGACGGCACGATGGAAGGACCCTACGGCAACGCCATGACAGAAATCGCCCTGGCCCTGGCCATGGCTTTTTTCAGCGTCATGGTTCTGGCCATGGTCTCGATGGGCACCACCAGCCCGGCCGGAGCAGACACGTCGCCCGCCGCCAAATCAACTCGCCTGCACATCATCAAGTCCGAGCCCGCGTCAAAATCGGCAGCGGTCGCCACGGAAAGCCGCATTGTCGTCTTTCACGACGGGCGATATCTCGACACGAGCCTGGCGGCCGTTGATCCCGGCTCCATCAACTCCGACGAAATCATAATCCTGGCAATCGACCCGGCCTTGCCGCTGGCCGAAGCCATTACCGCCCGGTCGCGTATCGCTGCCGGCCAAATCACTGTCACCGCATTGAACGAACGCTGGATGCACACCTTGAAGGGAACAGACAAATGACCATGAATTTCTCACCTCGCGGACTGGCCGGCGCTACGCTTGCCGCCCTTTCTGTCATCGCACTTTCCATCGGCGCAGCCAACGCTGCCAAACGGACCGACTTCGAAGGCCCGCGCGGCAACATCAAACGGATCGTTGTTCAGGAAGCCCTGGGCAGCAACGTGCCGCCCTCTCTGGCTCTTGCGGTCGCCAAAGTCGAATCGGATTTTCAATCCTCTGCCTTGAGCTCAAAAGGTGCCCGAGGCGTGATGCAGATCATGCCGGCAACCGCGATGGGTGAATGGGGTGTCGAGGCCGACGAGCTTTGGGACCCACGCACCAATGTGCGTCTCGGTATCGATTTTCTCGAAAACCTGATTGATCGCTACGAAGGCAACTGGGAATACGCGCTTTCATATTACAACGGCGGCTCAAGGGTCGGCGAACCGGGCCAGGCCCGCGTGCTGCCGTGGACCCGCGACTATGTCGACAACGTGCTGCGCTGGGAACGCCGTTATGCCACACAGGAAAAAGTCTGGCTCGCGCTGGTCAAGCGCGAACATGCCGGTGGCTATCGCAAATCCAAAGCCCGTCGCTGGATGCCGCGCGGGGAACGTGTTTCGGGTAAAGATATCCTGTCAACGCAGAACGAAATTGCCCGGGCCGAAGCCGAGGCCGGCGATATGGATAGTGAAGCCAATTACAACCGTTACCAGCGTCCCCGGGTAAAATGGACCAACGAACCGCATGGCAAAAAATCACGCAAACGCCAGGCCAAAAACCGGTACGCCAAGAAAGCCAAACGCCGGTCCAGCCGTAAATCCAGTCGTCGCTACAACCCGGACCGCGGTTTCTCCAACATCGACGAACGTCTGCACGCCGTCCGCGGCACGCTGGATGACTTCTCTCCGCGCAACTCCGACGACGGCTAAGCCGGTATGTTTCGCCTGATCCCCATACTCCCGGTCGTGTTGGCGGTGTCGGTTCTCTCCGGCATCGCCAACACGGCTGCAGATGCCCGTCAGGCGGCGACAACCAGCGATCAGCGGCGCAGTGTTCAAAACATCATCATTGAAGAAGCCAGACGCATGAAATTCCCCGCCGCCCTCGCCCTCGCCGTTGCAAAGGTCGAATCCGATTTCGTCTCGACGGTCGAAAGCCACAAGGGCGCCCGGGGGGTCATGCAGATCATGCCGCGAACAGCGGTTGAGGAATACGCGATTGAGCCCGCAATGTTATGGCAACCGCGCATTAATATCCGCCTTGGTATTCATTTTCTCAAGCGATTGATGGTGCAATACAAGGGCCGGACAGATCTTGCACTCTCCTGGTACAACGGCGGCTCAAAGGTCGGTAAACTTCCAAATGCACGGGTTCTCCCTTATACCCGTGGGTACGTTAATAAAGTCAGACAATGGCAGCGCCGTTTCCAGAATCAAATCTGGCGGCGTCATGCCGGGTCGGATGGAGAATTATGGAAGTTGTCGAGGCAACCGGGCGTATCCTGGAAGCCGGGAAGAGTCCCGAATTGACTGCTCTGCTCGCCAGTGTCGCCGAAGCGACCAGCAGCGACGGGGAGCCCCGCTATGCTGCCAGGACGTATCTCGACCTGACGCAATCCATTGTCTGCCGAACCTATGCCAAACCGGTCCTGCAACTCTGCCACCTGGTGAATGCGGCCGATGCCTGCGGCAGCGGATCTGATCGCTGGGAGCGGTTGTTTTATGGCGTCGACAGCGCCCGCAGCAGCGCCTTCAAGGGCTACATCCGCGCAACACTTGCCGGGACCGGCTGGCGTCGCCCGGGGTTTGAAGCCACGACAGACGGCATTTCAGTTCAGTATTCCGACGGCATATTCAATATCAGATACGGACGCATGCCGCTGCTGGCGGCCCTGCTGGAAACTGCGCTGACGATGGTGGGCTATGTCGCCATCAACGATGTTTTTGCCACCATGTTTGAGCGCAATGGCGATCAGGCGGCTGTCAGTGATGCTGCGAATGAGCTGAACAGACTGATCTATGCCTATTTGCGCGAACACCTGCCGAGCCATCAAAGTGCCGACAAACTGGAAGCAATTCTGGGTTTCCTCAGCACGGGTGCCCGTGAGGGATCTGTCGATATCGATGATGAAACCGTGCTTCAGTTCTGGTGCGCGCAAGGCCAGAGTGAGAGCACCGCCGAGGGCGATTTCAGAGCCTTCCGGACAGCGGTTGGTGCCTTCATCGATTTTTTGCGCGCGCTTGAAACAGGCGACAGTCGAAGAGCCGTAAAATATGCCGGATCGATTGGCAGCGACAGTGAAGCCGGTGAAATAGATCCCGGTGAGATTGACGATGAAGACCAGATGACCGGCGACTGGGTTAGTCCGCTGGCGACCCTCGATGAGCCGCCGGTCGATGCCATCAAGTTCCTCAACAAAAAAGAACGCGACGACGTTGATTTGCTGATGGACTGCGGACCGCTGGTCGAAAACCTGCCGCTGACGATTATCCGAAGCGATGTCTTCGGTGCCTGGCAGGGCCGCATAACCCAGGCGACGCGGCGCAAACGCGACCGCAAGATCCTCGCCCCGCTGATTGCCTGTGATGAGATTGAGGCGTACGCCGAACGTTGCGCGCGCTACGCTAATGTTGAGAAGCATCTGGACCGGGTTCAGAAAGCCGCCTTGCATGCCCTGCTGTCTGATGCCGCAGATACACAGAGCGAAGCAGACATGGGCGACAATGTCGTACCCCTGTTCGGGAAACGCATGGAAGCGCCGGCGAACGTGATGGAGGAGGCCGAAGATGCTTTCCGCAATATCAGTCGCAAGGGATTTCAGGAGGCCGACCTCGGCAATCCGGAAATTCGCGATGGATTTCGCATCGGCACGGATGCCTTGATCCAGATCCGCGAACATCTTGGCCGGTACCTAACGACCCTTGATCGTCTGGAAGCAGAGGATCCCGAACTTGCCGAACAATTCGAGGCTGACCTGAAGACATTCCGGGACCGGTTCAGTGTGCTGTATGGAGGCGCGTCATGACGATCACGATCACCCTGCCGACGGCGGAGAACCGGCAAGCAGTATTTGAAAGATTTGCAGACCATGATGCTGTCCGTGATGCCGTAACCGGCGCCGAACTTGCCACACCGGCTGTCGGCTTTAACCGGCTTTACGATTATGCCATGGGTGTTGATGAAGACATCGCCAGTGTTGAACAGGCATTGAACCAGAACGCCGGTATGCGCGCCGATTTACGGGCCTTGCTGGTCAAGGTCTCGCTGACGCATCTGCCCGAAGTTGCTGCCGCCGGCACCGGGGAACTGGAAGCACGCACGACCGATCAGTGCAGCATCCGGATCGAGCTCTCGCGCGCCGAACCCGATCAGGTTTACCTCATTATTGAACTCACCGATCTTTCGGCGACCATGCCCGATACCCTGTTCACCTGCACAGCCGACGACAAAACCGACCGGCTGGAACTACCGGAAGCGCGTGACGGTGTGATCCAGTTGTTGCTGGATCGCGGCGCACCCATCCTCGCCGGCCTGCGCGACCACAGCGCCGAGGTCTTCCTGCGTTGAACAAAATCCGCGTCTACATTCCGACCACCGACGGGCCCGTCGCGGTTGAGCGCATTACGCGTGAGCCCGCCGCCCAATCAGCGGTCTGTGTCAAACGCACGACCCGGGTGTTGCCGATCAGTGCGGGCTACGATGCCTTTGTCCGGGCGCCATCCGGTGTCATCGAGCGTGAGTTCGGACCATTTGAGACGGGCGCTTTTCGTCTCGATGTCTCGGCAGCGATTGGCGATGGCGAAAGCTGGCAACTCGGCGTTTATCTCGCCCATGCCCTGGCAGTCGAGGGCCGCCTGGCCGGACCGGAAGATGATTGCGTCCAGGCAATCTGGGCGACCGGTGCCGTCGACAGTGACCTGCGCATCAACGGGGTCAGCCATGTTTCGGAAAAAATTCATTTATCACAAGAACTTGTGGCTGAAATGGAGACCACGGGCATCGCTGTCAGTGCCTTCGTGCCGCTCGACAATAAAGACGTTGCCGACAATACGGCGGCTGGTTTTGACATCGCTGCGGTCGATACTACAGAAGATATCCTGACGTCGTTGCAGGCTGCCCCGTCTGCGGTACATGCAACGCCGATTGTCGTCAATCCGGCGATCGAGATTCCACCAAAAACGGGTTCGCGAGGGATCACCGCCGTCTGGGTGGTGCTGGGGTTGAATGTATTTGGCGCCGCCTCCTGGTATTTGAGCCAGGCCGATGTCCGGATGGATGCCTCGCCGGAAGTCACTGTCGTCAAGCCCCAACCCGTGGCCAGGCCAGCTGCCAAACCAGTTGAGAAATCCAGTCCGACACCCGTCACAAAGCCGGAGATCAAAAAAGCCGTCACGCCCCTGACGGTCGGTATCGCTGAACTGCGCGCACCGTCGGGCAGTCATTGTGCAGCCATCCAGTTTGGTACGGCCAAACCAGTGATCGTGCCCTTGACCGCAAGCGGCCAAGAACGGCCTGACAGCCGTGTCGAGGGGCTATGCGGTCTTGAATTCAGCATCATGACGGGCAATGTCAAACGCTACGCCCGGGTGGATGTCGCCATCCGTCGTGGCAAACTCATCAAGGTCGATGGCTTGCCCGCTGGCCTGTCGGGTCAGACGGCGTTTGCAGGTCGCAAGACGTGGCGGGTCCATGTGCCCAAACGCCTGTCCCGCGCCATTGAATATACGCTCACTGTCAGCTACGGCGACAAGCCGGTCAGCGCGCAATCAACGTCATCCATAGTGGTCAATCACCGCATAACACCTTGATTTAGATAAATTTTCGGGACTGGCGAAAAAAGCGCCCTGGTCCTTCCATAACCCCGGCAGAGACTTCAAATGTTTTGAAATCAACCGAGGTTATCATCATGACCCTATCGACCATTAAGACCCACACGCCCCGCCGCAAGACGACGTTGCGCGTTGTGGCCATGGCAACTGCCTTTGCCGCCCTTTCGGCGTGCACGACTGATTTTATCGGCACGACAGCCTCCAGCGAGGGCATCAAGTATCGCAGCTCCCGCAATGCTGAAATCATGGCCAGTCGATCGTGGCGTGATTGCCGGGACGAGGCGTTGATGATCGACGCCCAGGCCCGCAAGACGGCATCCGCCGCCAAATACGCCACCAGTGCCCGGGCACTCGAAAAATGCGAAGCCAACCTGTCTGATGTATCGCAAGTGATGCCGCAGGAACGCATGCAGGCCTATGCCGTCAGCGTGCAGAACTATCTGAAAGCCGGTGACGTCGCATCGGCCCGGCGCAATCTTGAGAGCTTCAAGACCGCCTTCGCCGACAAGGACCTCTATTTCCCCGACGGCTCATCGTTCGTTCAGACCATGGACCTGGTCCTGGGTCTGGCCGGGAAATCCGACGCCGCACCCTATTCCGTGGCCAATATCAGCAGCGAAATGAAACGGGAAATCCGTCGCATGCGCTACTGGAAAAGCATGTAGGAGGACGTCATGAAACGCTCTGACAAATACCCCGCTGCCTCGCCCGCACGTCGTACCCGTTTGTTGCTGAGTGCCGCAGCCATCGCCCTGCTGGCCGCGACCCTGACGACTGCATCCCCTGGTGCCTTTGCGGCAACCGATGGTGCCGCCCCGTCGTGGCGGCCCCAGGTGAGCGAGCGCTTGGTCAAGTTGCCGGCCAATTACCTGAAAAAATCGCTCGACCGCGACTTTGCCCGCTCGGCCCTCGGCCAGGCCATCCGCGACATCGAAACGGAAGGTGCCCTGAAGGCCCAGACCCTGTCAGACCTGCAAAAAGCCATTCAGCAATCAGAAGGCCAGGTTCAGGTCGAGTTGAAACATCAGTTGCTGGCAGAAAAACGGGCCTATATCGATCTGATGGGCGACAAGCAGGCCTTGCACAAAAGGCAGGTCAAGACGCGCCAGAAGGTGTTGGAACGCTTGCTGGCCAAACTCCACCGCCGCAACGGTGGCATGAGCGAGACGCGCCGCAAGCTGGTCAAACAGCAGGGCGATGCCCGCAAACGCTTTGACGGCTCGGTCTCGAAAGTCGACATGGCCCTGTTCGCCGATACCACGGCACCGCAGACCAAGTATGCCAAGGGTTACGACAAGAACCTCAAAGCCATTCAGATGCTGATGGCGGCGATCAAGTCGCACCCGATGAATGCGGAGACGTCGCTGGACGGTGAAGCGGTTTCAAAACCGGAATATGTCCGGCGCATGATCGCCAACGCTGAATCGGAAATGGCGCTGATCGATCAGGAAGGTGAAGTGCTGGGCTACATGGCCAAGATCGTCGCCCTCGATGCCATGGTTCTGGCCGAAGAGATCGCCGACGCCGACCTTGCCGATTCAGACGTCACTGAGGAAACCGACCTCACCAGCGTCGTCAAAATGTTTATCACCGACTAAATCACCCGATCACAGGAGAATTCTCATGACTTTGAGCAAATACATGTCCCGCCTTGGCGCCCTGGTCGTAACAACGACACTCGCCGCCACGTTGATCGCTGCCGCACCGGCAAATGCCGGCAGTGTCGAAAACCTCGAACGCGAACGCGCACTGATGCTAGAGACCTTACTGGTGCCCGAACTGTCACCGTCGGAACGCCACACCAAGCTGGCGGTCTCGAAACGCCGGCTGGTGGACCTCGAACGGATCGTCTTGCGCGATGACAACCTGACGGGACGCAACACACCCGAGATCCGCACGGCCTTCGCCAATTATGACCTGACATTCCTCGTCCACGCCGCCACCGAGAAGCAACAACTGATTGTCGACAACTGGTTCAACGCCATCGGCCTGACGACCCAGGCCTTGCTGTCGGCCAAAGTCGGACCGCGATAAAATGTCAAATCTGCCAACAGACATGACGGTCGATACCGGCAATGCTAGACCACCGTCATTTTTCGAGGCCGCCGGGCGCGCCACGAGCTTTGTGCTTGGTGGCGTCGTTATCGCCCTGGCCATCGCAACGGCGGCCAGCCCGTTAACCACTGCCGATATCGCCGGCTGGGCCGAGCGTGTCTTCGGCCCGACGTTTGTCGTGCTGTTTCTGACCCTCGTCGGGGCCGCCCTGTTTTGTTGGGTCCGGGTCGGGCAACTGCACGACAATCCGGCACAGAGCCGTCCGTGGTTTGAAGGCGGCATGCACGCCGCCAGCGGTGTGGCCACCCTTGCCCTGACCTATACCTTGCTCGGCATCAGCCTCGGCATTGGCTCGCTGGCCGATCAGGAATTGACCAGCAATACCGTGCAAAGCGTTATCCAGGGCCTGACCGGGCATTTCAGCATGGCCTTCATGACCACCGTTATTGGCTTGCCGACCGCCGCCCTGCTGCGCGCCCTGCTGTCCGTCAGCAATGCCGTCCACACGTCACGGCGCGGTGAATCCCCGCCACACTCAAACGATGGAGACGTCTGATGAATTTTTTGCTCTTTAATGTTGTTGTTGCCGCATCGCTGGGATATTTGCTGCTCGGTGACAATCGCCGCGACACCGTCGCCCCGGTGATCGCGCAGATCGAAGACCGGGTCAAATCAGCGACATCCAGCGCTGTCGAGGTAGTCAAATCCGCGCCAATCGCCCAACATGAACCAATCATCGAGGCAAAGGTCGCTGAACCGGTGGCACCGACCGCAATCGTCGCACAGAAAGCCGTGCCCGAAGCGCGGCGGGCACCGGCACCGGTCAATCAGGAGGTCAGCGTTGCGACAGTCGCGCCGCCTGCAGTCCCGACCACCAGGGCTGAAAAAATCGCCGCCGCCGATCCGTCGGTGGCCAAGCGCAGGGCCGAAGTCCTTGGTGATGGCCCGACAGCAGCGGACCAGGCAGAAACACCACAATTCATGACGCCGGCTGAGCGTCGCAAGGAACTGGCCCGACTGGCCGAAGACATGGAACTGCGCTATCTCGAAAAAGTTGGTGACTAGATCATGCGCGTCACCGGCGGTCGAACCTCCATCGCGCTGACGCTCTTGCTCGCCGGGATACTGGCGACAAAGCTGATGAATGTGCCGCCGCCAGATGAAGTCAAACCGCCGGAAATCAAAACGCTCGCGGCCAAACCCCTGCTCGACAAGCCGCCACCCGCAACAGCCAGAACCGTCGTCCTGCCCGCACCTCCGCCATTCGTCAGGGCCCTGGAGCCCGAGCCGAAAGAGATCAAGCCCCTGAAAGCAACGGAAACCAGTCCGCCTGTCGAGCCGGAAATCAAGATGGCAATAATCGAGCCCTTGCGCCCGACACCGACGCCGGTACCCGCCCCACGCGTCCGGCCGGCCGCACGCCTTAAACCGACGGCCGAGCCAATTGCCAAACCCGTGGCCACACGGCCCGATGCAGCAAAACCTGTTGTCAAAAAACCTCAACCGCGGGTGACACGGCCTGGTACCAAAGCTGCAGCAACGGGACGGGTTTTGTTGCGCGTACTCGAGCATGGCGAAGGGCCGGAGATTGAAATTGCCTGGCCCGCGGCATCCCACGAACGGGCGGCCCTGGCGGATCGCTTGCGTCGCTGTTATGGCATGCAACTCGCCCTGATGACACCGACGGGTGCGCTCTATTCCAGCCAATCGGCGCGAGGCCAGGCGTGGACGCCCAACCTTGATCTCTACAGCGGATTTGTCCGGCGCACGGCAGGCAGCTTGCCGGCAGCAGAGCGCCATCTGGTTAATGACCTTCACCGCCGTCATGGCCACCGAGGTGCGACCGTTCATGTCTTCCCGCGCCGTGTCGATGCCTTGTTGCTCGGCGGGCTGCAGGCGCTGGTCGGGCCGCGCTACAAATCATCGTCTTCGATCCGGGCGCACTACGACCTCAGCCGTGATGCCCTGATCGTCCGCAACCTCAGTGTTGATGGCCAGGCTGTTGCCGGCGGTGTCGATCTCTCTGCTGTCGAACACTGTCGCGGTGAATCGACATGATGGGTTGGTTTTCGAAACATCTGTTTGTCGTGTTGGCGTCAGGTCTTCTGACGAATATGGCAGGGGCGACCGAATTCGACAAACCTCAACCCGCCGTCAAAAAAGAAACCACCAGGAATCTGCAGCAATATGTCGTCTTCGATCTCGATCCCCGATACCACCGCGATCCGCCGGCGTGCGCTGTCATTCGGCCAGCCGATGATAAAAATGCCACGTCTGTGCTCGCAACCGAGGTCGATATGGCCGTCGCCACCCATGCGGCGGGGTATCTCGAACGTGTAATTGCCCCCCGACAACGTGACCGGCTGGTTCGCAAGCTGGCCGTTGATCTGAACCATTCCGGCGATCAGCAGGTTTTTGCCCGCTCTGCAGGTTGCCGCGCCGAGCTGACGTGGCGTCTGATCGAAGCGTCACAGACCTATGCCGTTTCCCTGTCATCGCGCCGGGTCGGGCTGGAACTGGTCTTGCGGCGGTTTGATCAGGATGAGCCACTGTGGCAGGCGCAACATATTACTGAACGATCTGACGGTGGTCTGTCGCTCAGCCCGTTCGGCCTGCTGATCGACAGCGTTCGGGCCGGGCGGTTCAACCAGAATAAGGACATCATGCCGTCGATGATCCACGACGTGGTGCGCCGCATGTTGACGTCGCTGCCGCCGACAATCTGAGGCGATATATCTAATACGCCGCTGAGCGATCCGGCGTGGTAAGATCATGCCTCATCCAGACGTAATCCCGGAATTCAGGAGAATAGGACAATGGCCCGGCTTGAGGGGAAAGTTGCGATCATTACCGGCGGCACCAGCGGCATTGGTGCAAGCTCGGTTGAACTGTTTGCCGCGGAAGGCGCGACCGTGGTGTTTTGCGGACGCCGCGAGGATCTCGGCAATCAAATTGCGGCATCTGTCGGCGGCAGAACCGAGTTCGTGCGCACCGACATGACGGTCGAGGCTGAGGTCGAGAGCCTGATGAAAGGCGTTGCCGAACGGCATGGCCGGGTGGATATCCTGTTTAACAATGCCGGTGGCCCGGCCCCGAGATGCTCAATCGCCGATGTCGATATGGCAGAACTCAATCAGGCCGTAAACATCCTGATCAACAGCGTTATTCTCGGCATGAAGCACGTCACGCCGATCATGAAGGCGCAAGGCTTGGGCTCGATCATCAACAACGCCAGTGTCGCCGCGCATCAGGCGGGCTGGTCATCGTCGACCTTTTATTCCATGTGCAAGGCCGCCGTTCTGCACCTGACGCGTTGCGTCGCCATGGAACTCGCCGAAAGCGGTGTGCGGGCAAATTCTGTTTCACCCGGCGCTATCGCCACCGGAATCTTCGGAAAAGTATTCGATTTGCCTGACGACAAAGCCGAACAGAGCATTGAGTTAATGAAGCAGGCCTTCGCCAACAATCAGGCTATCAAGCGCGCCGGGTTGCCCGAAGATATCGCCGAGGCCGCCCTGTTCCTCGCCAGTGACCAATCATCGTTTATGACGGCGCGTGACATCGTTATCGACGGCGGCTTGCTCGGCGGTCGGCAATGGTCGGCCCAGCAGGAGGGCTCGAACGCCCTGAAAGCCGCGTTAGAGTCAATCTAGACGATGCGCTTCGCGACCAGGCATATAACATGAACTACGAAATGCTCTTTGCCGGGCATCAGGACAAGCGCGTCCGGGCCGCGCTGATCGGTGTTGGTGAATTTGGCGCGTCCCTGATTGGCCAGGCCAGATCAATCCCGATGCTGGAGATTCCGGTGTTGTGCGACCGTGATGAACATCGCGCCGTGGCGGCCTTGCTCGACGGCGGCATCGCCCCCTCCGACGTGGCGATTTGCGACACAGTGTTTGCGGCGCTGAAGGCCCTTGCCGACGGCAAGACCGTCATCGTCACCGATGCCGGCCTGATCGATCTATTGCCCATCGACATTATTGTCGAGGCCACCGGCGTACCGGAAGTTGCCGCCCGCAATGCACTGGCCGCTATCGAGCGCGGACGTCATGTCGCCATAGTCAGCAAGGAAGCGGATTCGGTCGTCGGGCCCATCCTTCATCACAAGGCGATTGAGGCCGGTTGTGTCTACACGCCGATTGACGGGGATCAACCGAGCTTGCTGATCGGTCTGGTGACATGGGCCCGCCTGCTCGGCCTTGAAATAGTCGCTGCCGGGAAATCGAGCGAATACGATTTTATTTACGACCCCGCGGCTGAGACAATTTCGTGGCGCGATCAAACCATCGACGTGCCGGACTTCGCTGATCTCTGGCCCCTGCCAGCAGACGATATCGGTACTTTCCTGACATCTCGCAGTGAGGCCCTTGCCGCCTTCCCGCAGAGCATCGTGCCGGATTACTGCGAAATGGGCATTGTCACCAATGCGACGGGCTTGAAGCCGGACAACGCCCGCTTCCATGCACCACTGGCCCGAACCATCGAGGTGCCGGGCATTTTCCGCCCGCAAAGTGCCGGCGGTGTGCTGACCAACAGCCCTGTCATCGATGTTTTCAATTGCCTGCGCCGGCCCGATGAGGCGAGTTTTGCCGGCGGCGTGTTCATCGTCGTGCGCTGCAGCGACAAGGCAACGTGGAAGGTTTTGCAACGCAAGGGTATTCCAATGAGCCGCCAGGGGGATCATGCCTTGCTCTACAATCCCCAGCATTTGCTCGGCCTTGAAGCGCCGGTCTCGTTGCTCTCGGCTGCCTTGCTGGGCCGATCAACCGGTGGCGCTGATCCCAGACCGATTGTCGATCTGGTGGCTCGCGCGACCCGCGATTTCCAGGCAGGTGAGCGTCTGACCATCATCGATCACCATTCGCATGCCATGGACGGCGTCCAACCTCTGCTGGTTGATGCCGCACCAGTAACCGATGGCAACGCACTGCCGTACTATCTGGCCCTGGGTGGTCTGCTGAAGCGTGACGTTGCCGCCGGGGAAATGCTGATGGCCGGGGCCATTGAAATACCTGACGATAGCGTGTTGCATCAATTGCGGCGCGAACAGGACGATCAGTTCCTTGGCAACCGGGCGGATGTAACCTAGCGTATATGGCTGAATTTGATCCCATCGACGCGGCACTGACATCTGACGATGCGGATACTGCACCGACACCAGACCTCGGATCGTGGCTGTTTTTTGCGACGTTTGCACTGGTACTGGTGGCGGCCGTAACATCGGTCCGGCTTTTGGTCGATATCGCCAACTTGGTGATGATCACGTTCCTGGTGCTGGAATTTCGGCGCATTCCGCGGATCCCCATGTTCGTCGGCTCGATCTTGCTGGCCATTGGACTGGCAACCTCATACAGCGCCGGCGCCGTGTTCGACAGCTTGTGGACCGGCGTCGAACAAACCCACAAGTTTCTCGTGCTGTTCGGTGCCGTGGCATTCCTGCAGGTGCCGGCATCGTCAAGCAAGTCCTTGCGCGCCATTCAGGAGATGGTGAAATCCCAGCCGCCGGGCAAGCGCTATACCTATCTGGCCGGCGCGGCGCATCTTCTGGGTTTTGCCTTCAATCTCGCCGGCATATCGTTGATGACTGATCTGGTCAGCCGTCAGCAGGACAAGCTGGTCAAGCAACGGCTGGGGCGCGCCATGCTGCACGGCTTCGCCACCGTGACCTGCTGGTCACCTTTTTTTGTCGGCGCAGTTCTGATCCTCGATGCATGGAACGAAGTGACGTGGGCCGAGGCCGCACCGTTCGGGGTGACACTGGCCTTTATCCTGACGCTTTTGAGCTGGCTGATGGACCGCTTTGGTGCCCGCAAGGCACCCGGTTCCGGCAACGCGCCCGCACCCAGCAAGGTATCGCCACGGGCGTGGCGGCGGACCACGACGGTGCTGGGTATCCTGTTTGCCGGGGCGATTTCGCTGGTCGAGTTTGGCGGCCTGTCGATTCCCAATGCCCTCGGCCTTGTCGCACCGCCTCTGGCCCTGGTCTGGTATGGCTCGATGTTCCAGACGGCAGGCCAGGTAGGTGCTGCCGGTGAATTTGCCCGCCGGTCGATCGGACGACTGGCTGGCCTGCGGGGCGAGATGCTGGTTTTTCTCAGCGCCAATTTCATGGGTGCCGGCATTGCCTCGGTAATAGATCCGCAAGCCATCGCCGATCTGATAAGCGCCTCAAACCTCGGTATCGACGCGAGGATTTTCATCCTCGCCATGTCGTTTGTCGTCCTCGGCGCGCTGGCCATTCATCCAGTGATTTTGATCGTGTTGCTGGCAGAGCTTCTGCCGGCGGGTGCCATCGGTGTACCACCTCTGGTCCTGGTGGTCATGTTGCTGGCCCTGTGGGGGATCGCCACCAATGTTTCCCCGGTATCCGCCACCGTGTTGTTCGTCTCTCGTGCGGCGGACGAAACCAATTTGACCGTGGCGTGGCGCTGGAACGGGCCCTATTCGTTCAGCGCCGCCGCCCTTGTAGCGCTGATCGTCATCTCCGGTCGGCATCTGGGGTTTTATTGATGGACGAGTTGATGAGGGGGCCAATCTTTTTTGATCTCGATGGCACACTGACCGATCCCAAGTTCGGTATCACGCGCTCAATTCAGTTTGCGCTTGAGAAACTGGACAGGCCGGTGCCCGCAACGGACGAGCTTACCTGGTGTATCGGCCCACCGTTGCTCGACAGCTTCGCCGAACTCACGGGCGACGCGGACCTGGCACCCCGGGCGCTGGAACTATACCGTGAGCGTTTCAGTGATGTCGGTTTGTTCGAAAACGAGGTCTATGACGGGATCGCAAATTTGTTGCAGGCGCTTGGCGTAGATCATCCGCTTTATGTCGCGACCAGCAAGCCGCGTGTCTTTGCGGAACGAATTTTGCTGCACTTCGGCCTTGCAGATAATTTCTCGCAGATTTTTGGCGCAGAGCTCGACGGCACGCGCTCCGACAAAACCGAATTGCTGGCATTTGCGCTGGCGCAAGCGGATCAGGCCGGCGCGATATCAACCATGATCGGTGATCGCAAACATGACGCCATCGGTGCCATCAACAACGGTATGACATCGCTTGGCGTTCTTTATGGCTATGGTGATGAAGCCGAATTGTCATCGGCCGGCGCGTCGCAGATTTTTGAAACGGTTGAAGACCTGTCGGTATATTTACTGGCCAAACCGGCCTGCTGACTATTCCGCGTTTTGACGATCGACCAACAAGCGATCAAGCCAGTCCGGGTCCATTTCCGGCACCGACGATAACAGCAAATCGGTATATTCGTGATGCGGGGGTGTCAGTACTTCGTCCTTGGCCCCCTGTTCAACCACACGCCCCTGCAGCATGACGACGATCTCGTCGGCAATCGCCCGCACTGTCGCCAGATCATGGGTAATGAAGAGATAGGAGACATTCATCTCGTCCTGCAATTTTTGCAACAGTTTGAGGATTTCCTCGGCCACGAGCTGATCAAGTGCAGAGGTGACCTCGTCACATATAATCAGATCGGGTTCGGCCGCCAGGGCACGGGCAATACAAATGCGCTGCTTCTGGCCGCCCGACAATTCACCGGGGAAACGGTCGTAATAGTCCGCCGGATCAAGTTCGATCAGCGTCAACAGTTCCCTGACCCGTTCTTCACGCGCCTTGCCATGCAAATCGAGGTAGAAGCTTAAAGGCCGGCCAATAATTTCGCTGATGCGCTGACGCGGGTTCAGGGCTGTATCCGGCATCTGATAGATCATCTGCATGCGGCGCAGTTGTTCGCGGCTGCGCTGATCCAGCGCATTGGGCATAACCTCGCCTTCGTACAGCACACGGCCCGCCTCCGGCGGCAGCAGGCCAGTAATCGCCCGGGCCAGTGTACTTTTGCCACTGCCGGATTCGCCAACAACGGCAACGGTACGGCCCCGCTGGATTTCGACGCTGACATCCTGCAACACCCGGACGCCACCCGTGTAACTGGCGACAACGTTTTCGACTTTCAGCAACGGTACCTTCTGATCGGGCAGATTATCGCCTTCCTTGGCGAAGGTGCGCACCGCCAGCAGATCAGCGGTATAGGGATCTTTCGGGTTGGCCAGCATTTCGCGGGCGTCACCCTCTTCAATCAGATTGCCATAGCGCAACACCATGATGCGGTCCGCCATCTGGGCGACCACAGCCAGGTCATGTGTGATGTAGATCGCCGCCGTGTTGAATTCCTTGACCACGTCCTTGATCGCCGCCAGCACTTCAATTTGTGTCGTCACGTCGAGTGCTGTCGTCGGTTCGTCAAAGACGATCAGGTCGGGACGGCACGACATCGCCATCGCCGTCATGGCGCGCTGCAACTGGCCACCGGAAACCTGGTGGGGATAACGCTGACCAATGGTATCGGGGTAGGGCAGTTTGAGGCGACGGAACAAAACCTTGGCGTCTTCTTCGGCATCACTGCGCGACTTAACACCGTGCTGGACCGGGCTTTCCGCGAACTGGTCGATCAGCCGATGTGCCGGGTTAAACGAAGCCGCCGCACTTTGCGCGACATATGAGATCCGCACGCCGCGCAGGCTGCGCTTCTCTTCTTCACTGGCCTTCATCAGATCGATACCGTCGAACATGATCTCGCCACCGGACAAACGGCAGCCCGGACGGGCATAGCCCATGGCCGCCAGGCCAATGGTCGACTTGCCGGCACCGGATTCGCCGATCAATCCGAGTACTTCACCCCGCCGTAAATCGATATCGATGCCGTGGACAATTTCCTGCCATTCCTCATCGGCCTGGCCTTCAATGCGCAAGCCCCGCATGGTGAGGATAATTTCGCTATCAGTGCTCATCGCGCAGCCCGCTGGTTTTGTGAAGGAAAAAATCAACGACAAAGTTCACGCCAACGGTAAGCAGCGCAATACTGGCTGCCGGCAGAAGCGGTGTAATATCGCCAAAGGTAATCAAGGTCGCGTTGTCGCGCACCATGCTGCCCCAATCCGCCGTCGGCGGCTGGATGCCGAGACCCAGAAAGCTCAGGGCGCTGATAAACAGGAAAACAAAGCAAAAACGCAGGCCAAACTCGGCGACCAGCGGCGGCATGGCATTGGGCAGCACTTCGCGACGGATAATCCAGAACAATCCCTCACCGCGCAGCCTGGCTACTTCGACATAATCCATCACCACGATGTTCATGGCCACGGCGCGCGCCAGGCGGAAGACGCGTGTCGAATCCAGCACAGCAATAACGATGATCAATACAGGCACCGAGGTCCCGCTGATTGTCAGGATCAACAGAGCAAATACCAGCGTCGGGATGGCCATCATGACGTCGACGATGCGGCTGATGATATTGTCGAGCCAGCCACCGAGCGTGGCCGCGATAAAACCCGCGACGCCGCCAATCAGGAAGGCCAGTACCGTCGTCAGGAAGGCAATGCCGATGGTATTGCGCCCGCCATACAGCAGGCGGGTGAGCATGTCGCGACCGAGGTTGTCAGTCCCAAGCCAATACTCTCCCCCCCACGGCTCAAACTCGCCGGCGACGATTTGCGATTCGCCGTACGGCGTCAACACCGGGGCAAACAGCGAGGTAAAAACATAGAAAACGATGACGCCGAAGCCGAAACGAGCACTCCATGGCGCATCGCGCAAAACCTTGAAAACCATACTCACTATGTCCTCATTTCGGATGCAGCAGACGGGGATTGGTAATAATCGCCATCAAATCAGCTGTCAGGTTCAGGAGGACAAAGGCACCGGCAAAAAACATGCTGGTGGACTGCACGACGGGGATGTCGCGTTTGGAAACCGAATCGACCAGGAGCTGCCCCATGCCGGGATAGACAAACACTACTTCAACCACGACCACACCAACCACGAGATAGGCCAGATTGATCACCACGACGTTGATGATCGGGGCGAGAGCGTTGGGCAAGGCGTGCTTGACGATAATGCGCGAGCGCGTCAGGCCTTTCAGATTGGCCATCTCGATGTAGGGGCTGGCCAGAAGGTTAATAATCGCGGCCCGGGTCATGCGCATCATGTGAGCGACCACGACGAGGGTTAAAGTAAGTGCCGGCAGGACACAGCGGTAGACGCGTTCCCAGAAAGACAGATCGTCGTTGATATTGGAAATGCTGGGGAACCAGCCCGCGTTGACCGACAAAAAGAGAATAAGGATATAAGCGACAAAAAATTCCGGGAAGGAAATCGATGTCAGGGTGACGATATTGACCAGACGATCAAAAATGCTGTTGCGGTAAAGAGCTGCCAGAACACCCAGCGTCAGGGCCAGCGGGATGGCAATAACTGCCGCGATCATGGCAAGGAACAGCGTGTTGTAGAGCCGGCCGCCAATAAGTTCTGAAATCTCCCGGCCATTGGCCAGCGAGCGACCGAGATCGCCCTGGACAATATCACCCAGCCATTCGAGATAGCGTGTATGCGGTGGCAGATCGAGGCCGAGTTCACGCCGGAAGGCAGCAACGGTTTCAGGCGTCGCCGCCTGGCCAAGGATGGCTTGCGTCAAATCACCCGGCAGAAGTTCAACACCGAGAAAAATGATCAGCGATACAACGAAAAGGGTAAGGAGGCCCAGCGCAAGGCGCTGGGCCACCATGATTAGAAGTTGTGGCATTTGAGCCGACTATCCGTGTCTAGCCAAACCACCAGCGTTCGATGGCCTTGAAGCCGTCCATTGACCAGTTGGCTGCTACGGGGCCATGTTTGACTTTGTCATTCATGGCCATGACGTAGTTGGCAAACATCGGGATCAGCACACCACCGTCGTTGCTGACGATTGTTTGCATTTCGACATACATGTCACGGCGTTTGGCCTGATCGAGTTCGGCACGGGCGCTCAACAACAGTTCATTAAAGTGATCATGCTTCCAGAATGAATCATTCCACGCAGCATCTGCCGCATAGGCCGTCGAGAACATCCAGTCAGCCGTCGGACGACCGCCCCAGTACACAGCGCTCCAGGGTTTCTGCATCCAGACCTTGGACCAGTAGCCATCGTTGGGCTCGCGCACAACATTGATGTCGATACCGGCAGGCGCTGCGTGCTCCTTGTAGAGAACCGCCGCATCAACCGCACCGGCAAACGCCGCATCGGCAGCCGAGAGATCGATCTTGAGGTTCGACAGCCCAGCTTTTTTGAGATGGAACTTGGCTTTGTCGATGTCATAGGACCGCTGTGCCAGCGACGAGGCATGATATTCGTTCGACGAACCGATCGGATGATCATTACCCAGCGCGCCATGACCTTTAAGAACGGTCTTGATAATGGCGTCACGATCAATGGCGTATTTCAGGGCCTGACGTACATCGGCATTGTCAAACGGCGGCGTGTCGCAGCGCATAGTGAAGGTATAGTGCTGGTTGCCCGAGGTCTCGAGAATATTCAGGCCCTTGCGGCGTTTGAGCAGATGGGCGGTCTTGAGATCAACACGATCCATGGCGTCGATTTCGCCGGTCGTCAGAGCATTGGTCCGCGCCGCAACATCGGCAATGGTAATCATCTCGGCCGTATCAAAATGCCCCATGTTCGACTTGAAGAAGTTCGGGTTGCGTTTGAGCGTCGCCCGGACACCAGGCTCATAGCTCTCCTGCATATAGGCGCCCGTACCCATGCCCGACTTGAAATCGACCTTGCCATCCGAGGACGGCATGATGGCGATATGATAATCGCTGATGATATAGGGGAAATCGGCGTTGCCATCCTGCAAGGTGAAGACCAGGCCATATTTGCCATCTGTTTTCATCTCTACGATGGGCTCAAGCAGTTTTTTGGCGGCTGATTTCGAATCCTTGCCGCGGTGATGATTGATCGAGGCGACGACGTCATCGGCTGTCATGGTTTTGCCGTTATGGAATTCGACGCCCTTTTTCAGTTTGAACGACCAAGTTACAGCGTCCGGCGAGGCGCTGAAGCTTTCGGCCAGTTCCGGCACCAGTTTGCCGTTCTGGTCAACCTCGGTCAGATTGTTGCGCGAAGCAGCACCCAGGACCTGGCTGTACAGATTTTCAAAAGTTGCCGGATCGTTCGAATCAGTGGTCGAACCATGACCCAGACCGAGACGGAAGTGACCGCCCTTTTTCGGCGCTGCCTGAGCAGTAGTGCCGAGTGCGGCCGTCATGCCAAGTGCCGATGCGCCTGCCATGAAGTCGCGACGTGAAACTGACGGCAAAGTCAGATTACGCCCGTTGTTTTTTGATGTCATGTTGTCCTCCCAGACCTTGTTTTTTATTCTACGCTGATTCGGAACTCTTAAAGCTTGCAACGTTGCCAATGTGGCAGTCGATCATTTTCCGACCCTTGATGTCACATCACTGTCCGGCCAAATCAAAGCTGATGAAGTGTAACAGGAACCCAGGGGGCAGGGTCAAGGGGAAGCCTTCATGGCCGGAGCCTCAAACAGTTGATATTTCAGGATTAAATAACAGTGGCGCCGTGCTACAGGCTTGTCTTTGCAGGCAGAAAAACTGGTAACAGTTTGAAAGTTGGGCTGTAATCGGGCCGCGAGGTTATTCTGGACGACAGGACGATATGGATATTTCAGGCTGGATCGACCATCAGGCAAGCTATCTGCCGGGCAAAGTAGCCATCAGATTTGAGGGCGACGACATCACTTATGCCGCTCTGGCTGACAGAATTGCCGTTCTGGCGGCGGCCCTGAACGGCCCCCTCGGTGTGGCGCGTGGTGATCGTGTTGCTTTTCTCGGCCTGAATTCCCCCGAGATGATCGCCCTGCTGTTCGCCTGTGCACGCATTGGTGCCATTTTCGTGCCCCTGAACTGGCGGCTGGTGCCCCGGGAACACATTGAAATGCTGCGCGACTTCACGCCAAAGGTTCTATTTGTCGAGCCGGAATATTATGACCACGTCGCACAAATTGATGATGCCGTGGGTGATGCCACGCTGATCGCTATGGGTGATAGTACCGAAAGCTGGATGACTTACGATGACTTGTTGCGCCAGTCCGGCACATCGCTGAAGGGCGACCAGGGTGTCGGCCATGATGACCCCGTTCTCATTGTCTATACTTCAGGTGCCACCGGCACACCCAAAGGCGTTGTGCTGACGCAGGAGGCGCTGTTTTTCAACGCCGTAAATGCCACGCACATGCACGATATGACGAGTGAGGATCGCGTGCTCACCACGCTGCCGATGTTTCATGTCGGCGGCCTGAATATTCAAACCCTGCCTGCTTTGCATAATGGGGCCACAGTTATTCTGCGGCGGCAGTTCAATCCGGATCAGGCCTTTGACGACTTTGCGTCCGAGAATATTTCGCTGGTGATCTTTGTGCCGGCACAAACCGCCGCGCTGATCGCCCATCCGCGCTGGGCGGACGCTGATTTATCCAGCGTGCGATTGCTGATTACCGGCTCGACCTTCGTGCCCGACCACCTGATTACGGTGTATCAGGCGCGCGGTGTCGCGGTTGGCAATATCTATGGCTGCACCGAGACAACACCCATCGCCACGGCCCTGATGGCCCGTGACACAGACCATGTCGGCTCGGTCGGCAAGGCAGCACTGCATTGCGACATTCGTCTTGTGGACGACGACGGCAAGGACGTCCCGCTCGGCGTCAGCGGTGAAATCCTCGTGCGTGGACCCAACGTGCTGAAAGAATACTGGAACAATCCCGAAGCGACGGCAGCAGCGTTACGCGACGGCTGGTATCATTCCGCCGACATGGCGCACCGCGACAAGGACGGGTTCATCTACATCGATGATCGCAAGAAAGACATGATCATATCGGGCGGCGAAAACATTTATCCGGCCGAGCTCGAAAAAATCCTCGGCTCAAGTCCGTTGCTGCTCGAGGCCGGCGTGGTTGGCCGCGACGATGAGCGCTGGGGCGAAGTGCCGGTCGCCGTCGTTGTGCGCGCACCCAACGAAATGGTCAGCACTGACGATGTGTTTGCCATGTTCGATGGTAGTCTGGCACGCTACAAGCACCCGAAGGATGTTGTCTTCGTCGACGCACTGCCGCGTAATGCCATGGGCAAGATATTGAAAGACCAGTTGCGGATTTTGGTAAGGGATAAAAACAGTTGATGGACGCAGACGCTGAGACATCCAAACAGGCCCTGAAGACGTATGCCATGAAGCGCGGGGCGGCGGCCTTTGGTATTGCCGACGCCGAACTGGTTGGAACCTATGCCCCGGAAGGTCATCGCCCGGTTGATCTGCTGCCAGGCGTCGCCTCGGTGATTTCAATTGGCGTGACCGGGCCGACGCAAGGGACGTGGCGCGCACCCGCCAAAGTCATGACTTCGGTCGGGGCCAATGTCGGGCGCATCTACCGGGTCGCAGTCGGACTGTCGTTTCATATCGAATCACACTACGGCTATCGCTCGATTTATTGCCCGCCGCATGTCGATCCCGAATTTGGTGCCCGCCTGCCACTGCAGAGCCTGAAACTGCACGCCGAACTGGCAGGTATCGGCGCGCGATCGCTGGCCGGGGATATCCTGCTGCATCCGGATTACGGCATGCTCTACTACGGCTCGATCTTTACCGAAATGCCGCTGCCGCCGGATAGCCCAATGGCGGACAACCCCTGCCCCGCCCCGTCATGCCTCAAGATGTATCAGGATATCGGCCAGACACCCTGCCAGAAGTTCTGCCCGGTGCAATGCCTCAGTGCGACACTGGATGATGACGGTGGTGTCGAAGAGAGTACTTTCGACATGTATCGCTGCGCCGAATTGTGCCAGCAGTACGAAAACATGCCGACCATGGTCGAAAAGGCCATCGGGGCTGATGAACGTCTGGAGCGCGAAGAGATTTTGTACGGCGCTGAAGCGCAATCGTTTTTCTACAAGGCGACGGCTGGCGTCGACACCAACGCCCAGTGTTTTGAATGCATGCGTGTCTGCCCGATTGCAACACAAAGCCCGATGTCTGATCCCATCCGCCGGGGTCAACTGGCCAAGGAAGAGGCAGAGGACTGAGCATGCCTTACGCCGTCTCCGAACAGATGATCGAGGCCTGGGGCGATGTGATCTTTGATCTCAGCTTGAACAAACAAATCCGCCGTGGTGATCCGATCCGTTTGCTGGAACATGCGGCATGGGACCGGCAGCGCGAAGACACCGGCTTGTCCGATCCCGAGATTGCCAACAAGACCGGCCTCGCCTGTGAACAGGTCACCTTCATCCGCAATATTGTTGAACGCCGCCGCTTCCGCCTGGATCAATACCGCAAACTGTTCCGACTGGGCGGTGGCCTGCGCCATCGCGAAGACCGATACCAGGACCCGGAGGAAAAATTTGAATTGAGCGAGGCAGCCAACGAATTGCGCCAGTGCATGCAGTTCCCTCAAGAAGAAGTCGCCCGCTTTGTCGCCGCCGGACACTGGACCGGCCAAACCCTGCTCGATTTGCTGGATGAGGACGACTTCCACGCCAGCGTCATGCAAGCCGCCAGCGGGCTGCTGGCCGGGGGACTGGGCCGGGGCGAAGTGATCGTCGGCGACTTTGCAGATGAGGCCGAAAACCTCACAGGTCTGTTCGCCACGTTGATGGCAGGTGGTGTCTATCTCCCGCTGCCCGCCGGTACGTCTGCCGAGGCGATTGCCAAACACGCCAGCGCGCACGCTGTCATTACCGAATTGCCCAGAGCTGACGCCACGACAGATTTGCTTGATCGCCGCCCCGCTGCCGCAGACCCGGCGCTGCTGCTGGTCTCGACCTCAAGCGACGCTACGCCGAGACTGGCGATCCACACACATCAGACAATGCTCTGTGCCCTGGCTGGTGAGTTTGATGCGGTTGCCGGTTTGTTGACAAGTGACGCAGCCGAGTTGCTTTCGACCACCGTGCCCGGCTCCGAGACCCGCGAAGACGGGCGGCAAGTTCGCGGCCCCGCCCTGTTTGCTGGTTACCTGAATAATCCGGAAGCCAATGCCGCCCGGCGCACAGCGGATGGCTGGTTCATCCTGGATTAGCGCTGCGCCGTCTGCCAGTCGCTGGATTGATAAACCGGAGCATCGCTGGGCTCAAGCGGCGCTTTCCCCAAGACCATGTCGGCGATCTTTTCGGCCATCATGATTGTGGGTGCGTTGAGATTGCCGCTGACGACACTCGGCATGATCGAGGCGTCGACAACCCGCAGATTTTCCACGCCCCGCACCCGCGCCGTGCCATCGACCACGGCCAAGTCGTCCGTGCCCATCTTGCAGGTACAGGACGGGTGATAGGCGCTATCGGCTTTCTGGCGCACGAAGGCATCGATTTCAGCATCAGTTTTGACGTCCTCGCCTGGTGCGATTTCGCTGCCGCGATACGGATTAAAGCCTGACTGGGCAAATATCTCGCGTGTCAGCTTGACGGCATCGCGCATTTCCTGGCGATCACTTATCGTCGAGAGATAGTTGGGCTGGATCAGCGGATGAACGCGGGGGTCATCGGATTGCAATGCCAGATGCCCGACGCTGGTCGGGCGCATCGGTCCGACGTGAGCCTGAAACGCATGGCGATCCGCCATCACCCGGCCATGGTCCCAGACCACCGACGGCAGAAAGTGATATTGCAAATCGGGGTGTTCAACGCCGGCCCGGCTGCGGATAAAGCCACCAGCTTCGAGATGGGCAGACGCCCCCCAGCCCGTGTGATTGAGGAACCATTCAAGCCCGATCATCACTTGATGCCACGGCTTCGTCGCCTTGTAGAGCGTGATCGGTTGAGTGCATTCGTGCTGCACATACAATTCGAGATGATCTTGCAGGTTCTGCCCGACGCCCGGCAAATCGGCGACAAGGTCGATGCCATGTTCAGCCAGATGATCGGCGGGCCCTATCCCTGAGAGCATCAGCAATTGCGGTGAATTGATCGCCCCGCCACTGAGGATTACCTCGCGCCGCGCCCCTACCGTGACAGTTTTGCTGCCTTGCACATAGTCAACGCCCGTCGCCCGACCGCCGTCAAAATTTACCCGGATCGTCAGCGCACCGGTCTCGACATGCAGATTGGGCCGCGCGAGCACAGGTTTGAGGTACGCCGTCGCCGCACTCCAGCGCCGGCCCCGATGGATGGTCATGTCCATCCAGCCAACACCCTCCTGCTGGTGGCCGTTCATATCCTCGGTGAAGGGATAGCCCGCCTGCTGGCCGGCCTCGATAAAGGCATCGAACAACGGGTTCGGCGTCATCTGGCGCGAGACATTCAGCGGGCCGTCGCCGCCTCGATAGTCGTTGGCCCCGTTCTGCCATGCCTCGGCTTTACGGAAATAGGGCAGAACACTGGCATAGGACCACTGCGGCAGATCATTGGCCGCCCAGCGGTCGTAATCCAGCGCATGGCCGCGTACATAGACCATGGCGTTGAGCGAAGACGACCCCCCTAGCACCCGACCGCGCGGCCAGTACATTTGCCGCCCGTCCATGTGATCTTGGGCCTCGGTCGTGTAGTACCAGTTGTACTTGTCGTCGCCGAGGTTATAGGTCAGCGCCGCCGGCATGTGGATCTTCCACGTCCGGTCTTTCGGGCCCGCTTCGAGCACCAGCACCTGAATATCAGGATCAACGGACAAGCGATTGGCAAGTACGCAACCGGCCGAACCGGCACCGACAATCACATAGTCATATTCGCCGGGAGACGTCATGCGTAGGGCGATTCCACGTCACCCATCTCGACATAGACTGCCTTGACCTGGGTGTAATGTTCGATGGCCGTACGGCTGTTTTCCCGCCCGATGCCCGACAGCTTGTAACCACCGAAGGGCATTTCGACCGGTGTTATGTTGTAATTGTTGATCCAGCAAGTCCCGGCCTCAAGCTGCGCCACGACACGATGGGCGCGGGCGAGATCGCGGGTAAAGACGCCCGCCGCCAAACCGAATTCGGTATCGTTGGCACGGGCAATGACGTCGTCCTCGTCATCGAAGGCCATCACCGCCATCACCGGGCCGAAGATTTCCTCGCGCACAAAGGCCATGTCGTTCGCGCAATCCATGAAGACCGTCGGCTCAACGTAATTGCCGCCCGCCAACGCCGGGTCATCGGGCTGTCCACCGCCGCAGAGCAGCCGCGCGCCGGAATTTTTCGCCTGATCGATATAACCCATGACCTTGGCCAGATGATTGGCCGAAATCAGCGAACCGACATGGGTATCAGGGTCCAGGGGATCACCGATGTTGAGTTTTGCGGTGCGGGCGCTGAGCTGTTCCGCAAAGGCATCCTGAATGGAGCGTTCGACAAACACCCGGGTGCCATTGGAACAGACTTCACCTTGCGTGTAGAAATTCGCCAGCATCGCTGCCGAGACCGCGTTATCCAGATCGGCGTCACCAAATATGATCAACGGGGATTTGCCGCCGAGTTCCATGGTGACGTGCTTCAGACCCTCCGCTGCTGCCGCCATGACCTTCTTGCCGGTACCGACTGAGCCCGTCAGCGAAACCTTGGCGACATCGGCATGCAAGGTCAGAGCCCGGCCTGTCCCGGCATCGCCGTGCAGCACATTGAACACACCATCGGGCACACCGGCTTCGGTGTAGACCTCGGCCAGTTGCGTGGCGGTTGAGGGCGTCATTTCAGAAGGTTTGAAGATCATTACATTGCCGCAGGCAAGGGCAGGGGCCGATTTCCAGCAGGCAATCTGCATCGGATAATTCCACGCCCCGATGCCAACGCATATGCCCAACGGCTCGCGCCGTGTATAAAAAAACGAACCGCCGAGGTCGACATGTTCACCGCCGATGGATGCGGCCTGACCGGCGAAATACTCAATCGAGTCCGCACCGGAGACGATATCAACGTCGAGCGCTTCCTGGATTGGTTTGCCGGTGTCCAGCACCTCGATTTTCGCCAGCTCGTCATTGCGTTGTCTCAGGATTGCCGCCGCCCGGTTGAGGATGCGCCCGCGTTCCGTGCCCGACATTTTCGACCAGATGGCAAAACCCTTTTTGGCTGCAGTAATGGCCTGCTCGATCTCGGCATCACCGGCAATGTGAACATTGCACAAGGTCTCGCCCGTCGCCGGGTTGACGTTGGCAAAGGTCTCGCCCGACTGCGAAGCCAGCGACTTGCCACCGATGTAATGATGAAGATCAGGAATGTTGGACATTTTGGCACTTTCTCTGCGAACCCGACTGGCAAACGGACCTACTACAGACTAGGTTTGCCAGCAATCAAAAAACCCCGCACCGGGAGCATCACTTTGGCAATACGCGGCATTCTGTTCGACAAGGACGGCACCCTGATCGATTTTCAGCGCACCTGGATGCCGGCCTATCGCGCCGGCCTTGAAACGCTTTGCAGTATTGTCGGGACCGACGATCCAACGCTGGCTGATCGCTGCCTCGAAGATACCGGTTTCGATCCGGCGTTGGGCGCGGTCAAGCCTGACACCGCCCTTGCCAGCCACGCCAACGACGACATTGCTGAACAGTGGCTTGGCTTCGCCGGACTGCCCGGCAACGCGCAAGCGCGTAAGCAGGTGGTCGGCGTGATGGAAACATACGCCGCGACAAAACCGGTGCCCCTGTTCGATGTTGCTGCCCTGTTCGATCAACTGGCGGGCCTTGATCTGGTGCTCGGTGTGGCAACGATGGACGGCGAGTGGGTGGCCAGAAGCAGTTTGAGTGCCTTGCATGCCGATCACGATGTTTCATTTGTCGCCGGCTGGGATTCGGGTCACGGCAAGAAACCCGATCCCGGCATGGCGCTGGCGTTCTGCGAGGCCGCTGATCTGGCACCCGCTGAAATCATGGTTATCGGCGACAGCCTGCATGACTTGCATATGGGCCGCAATGCCGGTGCCGGACTGGTCGTCGGCGTTAGATCCGGTGTCAGCCAGGATGACGAGTTGTCCGCCGACGCCGATCACATGCTGGATGACGCGACCGGGATCGAGATTTTGCTGGGTTGAGAGGAGCTCCCCTCAAATATTCAAAATCAAGTCCGCTTTTGCGTAATGACCGGACGTATTCCGAAGCCCTTCAATATTTCCGCTTTTAGCCAAAAACGGTCAATGGGTCTTCCCAGCGTCTTGGCCTTCTTTATCCGCCTCGTCGCAATGTTTCACCGCGTGTAGGTGTGATGATCGATTTCCTTCTTCATCAGTTCGAGATTGACCCCGTTATGAGCTACTACCGGGCGGACAGGATTTTTGGCGTGCACACGACCTTAGTCTAGTTCCTTATCGTTTCCTAGCGTTGGTGCCTGATCTTCTGCAGCGTCCTGTTCAACGCGTTTCACATAGTTTTTGAGGCCATCAGGTTCGACAAGGATTTCGAGCGGCAGAGAGAGCGTTGTCGCGACTGTTGTCGGGAATCCACAGGCGACTTCATCACACGCTTGATACCGCAGGGAGACAGACACTTCGGCTGATGGTGTATCCAGTCCATGACCAAGACGCACGAGTTTGGACGTTGCGGTAATTGGAACGGATACCGTTACGACTTGTTCGTACACAGGCACCGACATCTCGAGGTCGGTCATGTTGAGCGTGCTCGGCGCGGGCCATTCCGCCTCTCCAACACGGACGCCCTCTCCTTCAATCGATATCTCCACCGGGGTAAAAGCCTCCGGTGCGCCTTCGGCGTAAATGTGTAGACCGGAAGCGATGCGAATTTGACAAACAAGCGAACTGATGACCTCTAGCCTCAAAACAGGATCAGTAAGGTAAGCGGTGATCGCGACCTCTTCGCCTTCATGGCTCGTGGCCGGCATTTCATCGGTCTGTTCCGGTACCGTACCAAGAACCCGATGCAAGAGAGCCTGGCCTGAAAGTCGGCGGGCATGGTGTTGGTGAAAATCTTTATCGATGACAACGCCTTCTGCGTCGGTGACATAGGTGCCAGGGTAAGGAATCCCATACCAGCGCATGCTCTTTCCTTCGTCCGGCTCTATCAGCGTATTGAGAATACCGAAGGCGCGGATCACCGCAGAATCTTCGTCAGAGAGGAGAGAAAATTCGATACCGTGACGTTCGGAGAACTCCGAAAGCAGCTCTACCGTATCGTTGCTGATGGCGAAGATTTCGTATCCCGCATCACGTATTGATTTAAGTGCCTGTTGCAGCTGCACGAGCTGCGTCATGCAGGGCGGTCACCAATGCGCAGAGCGGTGGAACACAACAATCGCGCCATTTGCGCCGCGATTGCGCGCCACATCCACAATATCTCCGTGCTGGTTCGGCAACTGGACTTCCTGAAGAACAGCGCCAATGCCTGGCCCCGTGGGGAAGTCGGCGCCGGGTTGTCTTCGGGTGGCGCGGTTTACTGGCTGCGGGCTATAGAATTCGAATTCATCGTAATAACCGTCATTTGTCATCTTGAACACCTCGTAGGGCTTATGAGTCATTCTCGCCTTTACATAATCATAAATTGAATTAGAATTCAAATTCTATTTATGGTACAAGTTCGCGCCGCAGAACCGGAGGATTGATGAATAGTCAACAGAACAGCGTTGGCGCTTTGGAACGACCCGTAATGCAGCTACGCAGTCGCGAAAGCCGCGACCGTTTGATCAAAGCGGGTTTCCGTGCGTTTGCCAGGGATGGGTATGAGAAGTCGCGGATTGCAGATATTGCTGCGGACGCCGGGATTTCGGTTGGATCGTTCTATCACCGGTTCGGTGACAAGCGTGGTTTCTTCAATGTTCTGGCGGCCGAATTTGTTCAGCGAAGCGAAGACAATTGGGATCGATTTTTTGAGTTGATAGACCCCGATGCGTCTGTGGACGAAGTTTTTGTCAGCATCGTGACAGGTATGGCGCGCACCATGCGGCGGAACATCGGATTTTTCCACGCATTGTTAAGCCTGGGACGCGAGGACCCGGAGATATCCGCAAAAGTACAAAGCGCTGACCTCATCGCTGCAAAAAAACTCCTAACCTGGCTTCATGAAAATGGGCGCGTCGCATCGCGCGATATCACGGAACAGAAGATTTTTTTCGCGATCAACACGATAGGCAAGAAGTTAGCCTTTTCCTTCGCGATCGAGGGGCCTAAATGCCGGGCGGACAATTCGGAAAACATCACCGAAATGGCGCAGATGATGCAGAGCTATTTGGCTCTTGGAGTCAATAAATGAAATTCCGTCAGAATGAATGATTTCGGGAGGCAAAACGAAATCTGTTGCTGACTCGACGCTGAAAACTTAATCAGGAGTAATCAATATATGCTTCACGAAACAATATCACCCCCGCCGCAACTGGGGGAGGAATGGCCATACCGTCCACGCTTCAAACAAGTGAACGGTTGGCGCATGCACTACATCGATGAAGGTGAAGGAGAGCCTATACTTCTTCTCCATGGCAATCCGACGTGGGGATATCTCTGGCGCAAAGTTATTCCAACGCTCCTGGATGCGGGGTATCGGGTCATCGTTCCGGATCAAATAGGTTTCGGGTATTCCGAGAAGCCCACAAGCGAGTATGCGCATTCTCTTGATGGGCATTCCGCCAATCTTGTTGCCTTGGTGCGTCAACTCGATCTTGAACGACTGACTGTCGTTTGCCAGGATTGGGGCGGACCGACAGGGTTGTCACTCGCCTTGCACGAAGCGCACCGGATCCATGCCTTGGTGATCATGAGCACTTGGGCATGGCCGAGACCGCCAGCAGAATTTCACAAAAGCATTTTTCCCTGGCGGACGATGCATGCCCCTTTGGTCGGCCCCTATATACTTGGTACACACGGGGGGCTTGTTAGCCGCGGCACCTACTTGTCTGTGGTTGGTCGCGAAAAGTTCAGAGAAGAAGCGCAGTCCGTCTATGAGGACGCCTTGCCCGATGCAGCTTCGAGGTTGCTGAGCTGGGTGTGGCCACGCTGGATACCGTTGGATGATTCAGCGCGGGCGATTTCGCGCTTTGAATGGCTGGAAACGGAACTGAGCAAAACCGATTGGCCGAGTATGATCATTTGGGGCCGCGAGGACGAAGTGTTCGATGCGGAAACCTTTGCCAATCGATTTAAAGAAATACTGCCGCATGCCGAAGGGCCACACCTGGTTACCGGCCGTCATTTTCTTCAGGAAGATTCGGGGGCGGAAATTGGTGTTCTCATTTGCGATTTTCTTGCAAAACATAAAGCAGCGGAAGTTTGAAATATGAGCCAAGTAACAATAGTCGACGCGCCGGATCTCTCGACCAAACGCCACGAATTTGTGCTTCGTGAAGAACGCCTGGGTCATTATTCCGAGTTCCGTACTTATTTCACCCGAATATTCGACCTCGACCGCATTGGCCTGTCTCATCCCGGCTATTTGAAAGCGCCATCGGGCATGGTGTACGCGTTTGTATTCCTGGGCCGCAGTGGCGAGCCTTTTCCTGCCGGATTGGAAATTTTCGCGCTACCGGAAGCCCTTGAGCCGTTTGATGACGATGCAGTTGACAAAGATACGTGGGCGATCTTGTGTTGGATGATAGATGGTGTTGGTGCGCCGTGGACACGGGCCGACCTTGAGAAGACCGGGCGCATCTATCGCGTCCCTGCGGCAAGTGAAGCCTGAACCAAAATGCTATAGGAGGTTCATGTATTGGCAAGCGGCGAGTGGTAGATTGCCTTTTGAATTATCAGGACACTGAATTTTCACACCAGGCCGACCGGGTAATGGAAATGATCCGCGATCATCAAGGCGACGAAATACGTCGCGATGATGATTTGACGATGGTCGGTTTTAGATTGTGAGCATCCCAGGCACCTGGCGATGTCCGCTTCGGATCATTTCCGGACCAATTCACCCACCCGCAAAGTCGTCCGCTGTTCACTCCGAAGCGGACTTCGAACACGGGAATGTCTGCTGGCTTCAGGAAGGGTGAGAGCTGATTATTTCCTCAAAGCGCGAACAGTGAACCAAATTCGGGTGTCTTGTCCTCAATTCCGGCCAGCCGCAAGGCGTGCCACGAGAGGGCCTGGTTGGAGGAAACGACGGGTTTGCCGAGCTCGGCTTCGAGGGCGGCGATGCGGCTGACGAACCGGAGATTGGTGCAGGAGACGAAAACCGCATCGACCGCTGCGTCCCGTCCGACTTCAAGTGCAGCCTGGTAGACACTTTCATCCGAGATACGACCGACGACATTGTCGTCTTCCTCGTTGAAGGCATCAAAGCGTACGACGTCAAGATCGCGTGCTTCGATATAGTCTCGCAGCAAGATGTTGACGTCTTCACGGTAGGGTGTCAGCAGGCCGATCCGCTTGATGCCCAGCGCTTTGAACGCGGCGAAGGCAGCGGTAATCGGGGTTGTGCAGGCGGCATCGGGCCGGTCGGCGTGGATCAGATCGAACACCGCGTCCTCGCCAATGGCCATCGAGGCCGACGTACAACAAAACGCAACGGTATTGAGTTTTTGACCCGGCAGAATGTTGGCGACGTTTCCGGTGATGCGACCCGTCATGTCGCGCAAGGTCTCGGGCGAGATGGTCGCCGACATTTCAATGCGCGAGACATAAAGCGCCACACCGGGCCGCGGCAGCACCGACTGAAATTCATACTCCAGCGTATGATCACTGGCCAGCACGACGATACCGATGGCCGCCCGTGACGCCACGCCGGCATCCGTCTCGAAAGGCACGGCGTTGATGGGCCGACCTGTCATGTGATTACCGGCATTTCGCGGGGGGCGCGGCGTGACAACAGCTCCGCCCCGTCTTCGGTGATCACCAGGTTTTCTTCGTGCACGATCATTTTGCCGGCGGCGTACTCCATGCCCGGCTCCACGGTGAGAATGGCACCGGGCAGAAGTTCCGTCGTGTCGCCCGGCATGTTGGAGGGCGGCTCGGTGAGTTGCAATCCGAGGCCATGCCCCATACGCCCGACATTGTTGCCGATTGATCCCGCTGCCTCGACCACCGCAGACATCGCGGCCCAGACGTCTTCGCAAGTCGCACCGGGACGAGCGACAGCAATACCGGCTTCCGTCGCCTGCCAGACTGCTTCGTGCGCCCGCGCTGCCTCATCGTCGAGATGCCCAAAAGCAAAATTGCGATCAAAGTCACAATGGTAGCCGTCATAGACCGTGCCAGTATCGATAATCAAGATATCACCATCGCCCAGCTGGCGGTCGGTCGGGCCGACGATGATCTGGCCATAACCGCCTTGCCCCGAAATCCCCGGCATATACGTCGTGTCATCGGCTCCGCGCTGCAACAAATCAATACGCAAGGCGCGGCAGGCATCACGTTCGCTGTCGCCGAGGCTGAGTTTTTCAGGCAAGGCTTCAAAGCCGTCGCTGGTGATCTGGCAGATGTGGCTGATCCGGGCGATCTCCGCCGGGCTTTTGACAAAGCGCTGGGCCCAGAGCAAGGGCGAGGCATCGGCCCACGCAAGGGCAGGTGTTGCGCTGCGTACATCGTCCAGTTCGATCAGCGGCATGCGCATGATCGATTCGCGGCCAAATTCCGCGCCGATCCTGCCAAATTTTCGCGGCAGTTGATTGAGGGCATCGGCCAGCAATGAGACACCATCATCGGCTGGCTGTGGTGAAGGCCAGCAACGCACGTCATCGACCCAGGTCGCCAGCATGGCGAGCTCACCGATTTCGGGGATAACCGCGATGGGCTCACCCGCGCGCGGCAGGATGAGAAACCATGGCCGCGTCGGGCTTTGCCAGAACTGCGTATCGAAACCGCTGAAATAACGCACGTTGGGCGGCGCGGTCACGAGGACCGCATCCAGTTCCGCCGCTGTCATTCGGGCCTGCATCGCGGCCATGCGGGCTTCGAACTCCACGCGGTCAAAACCGCGTCCCGGATTGATGTGACTGGACATCAGCCCTGCAAATCACTTTCGAGCTGGCCGACCCAGTTTCGCACCCGGGCCGCGTTGACGCCGAAATCCCGCACGCCCATTTTGGCCCGGCTGTAGATCGCCAGCGTCGACTGCCCCTCGTCAATATGGAAGAACTTCACATCGATCACATCGGGGAAGCGGAAAACGCGGCTGCGCTGAACAAGTTGTTCACCATCTGCGCGCTGCTCAACCACGCTGGTACGGGGCTGGCGTTTGCTCATGGCGATAAAGGCATCGTGCAGGGTCTGGACGGGAACCTGATAAATCGTGCTCTCCATGTGAGCCTCGGCGTTCTGGCACATGCCCGGCGGGGCCATCAGAAACTGATTGGGCTTCCAGTGAAGTTTCAGCGTTTCAAAATCGATTTCAGCCATGGTTTGTTCCCTTACCTGTCACTCAGGCGCACCGGCCCTGATCCATTGCCCGAGCTTGCGTCGTTCTTCATCCGTCATTTCAGTGACGTTGCCGAGCGGCATGGTTTTGGCCAGTACCGTTTGCGCCAGAATGCGTGAAGTCGCTTTTCGAACTTCGGCCAGCGTATCGAACTTCAAGCCGCCCGGCGCTTTTTCGAAATCGGGATTACTCGGCTTTTGCGAATGACAGGAGATGCAGCGTGTCTGCACAATCGCGAAAGCCTGGGTTTCCTCGATGACGTCTTCATCATTGGCGCTGTCACTGGCGGCCGGTGCGGTGAACCAGATCAGACCCAGCACCAGCAGGACCGAGACCGGCCATTGCCAGGCGATGGCCATGCCGTGACCACCGGCGTTATGGGTGTTGAAAAAATCACGAATGACGCCGCCGAGAATGACGACAACGCCGAAAATCACCCAGCTGTATTCGTGGCCGTAAGTCATCGGGTAGTGGCTGCTGATCATCATCAGGATGACCGGCAGCGTCAGGTAATTGTTGTGCAAGGATCGCTGCTTGGCCTGGCCGCCCCATTTCGCATCCGGTACTTCACCGGCGATCAGCGCGGCGACGGTTTTTTTCTGGTTGGGGATAATGATGAAAAAAACGTTGGCCGCCATGATCGTGCCGATAGCCGCACCGGCATGAACGTAAGCCCCGCGACCACTGAAGACTTCGGAGAAGATATACGCACTGCCGACTGTCAGGACGAGGACCGAGATCGCCAGCACCAGGGTGTTGTTGCCAATCGGTGAGCGGCAAAGCAGGTCATAGACAATCCAGCCGCCAGCGAGGAAGGCGAGGCTGATGCCGATGGCCTCGCCCGGGCTCAGATCGCGCACCGAGGGGTCGATCAGGAAAGATTCCGCGCCGAGGTAATAAATCACGGCCATCAACAGGAAGCCGGTGATCCAGGTGAAATAGGCTTCGAACTTGAACCAGTGCAACTCCGCCGGCATGCGTTCGGGCGCGTTGAGATACTTTTCCATAAAATAGAAGCCGCCGCCGTGGACAATCCACGCCTCGCCCTGGACCGCCTCGTCGGCACCATCGCGCTTGCGCAGGCTGAGATCAAGCCAGACAAAAAAGAAAGACGACCCGATCCAGGCAATGCCGACGATGACGTGCGTCCAGCGCAGCAACAGTTCGATCCAGTCCATAAACACGAATTCCATAACCCTGTCCTTATAACCCTGTCACATCATCAAATGCCTTGAGAGCGGATTGCCGATCAGCATCTGTCATGAAGGCGGCAACAAATCCGTTTCGGGTAATCGCCATCGCTTCATCGTCGGTCAAATTGAGCGCGGTATCCAGCGCCCGAAAATTATCGTTCATGTAACCACCGAAGTAGGACGGATCATCCGAGTTTACCGTGACCAGCAATCCGGCTTCCAGCATACCGCGGATCGGGTGATCGGCGAGGTCCGGTACGCTTTGCAGGCGCTGGTTCGACAGCGGACACATAGTCAGCGCGATTTGATCGGCCGCCAGCCGCTGCATCAGGGCAGCGTCGTCCCTGGCATTGTTGCCGTGATCAATGCGATCAACACCCAGCACATCAAGCGATTGCCAGATGTAGTCCGCCGGGCCTTCTTCGCCAGCGTGGGCGGTGAGTTTGAAACCTTCATCCCGCGCCCGGGCGAAGACGTTCTTGAATTTGGTCGGCGGGTGACCGAGTTCAGAAGAATCAAGGCCGATGCCGATGATCTTGTCCTTGTGGGCCAGTGCCTGATCGAGCGTGCGCAGGGCGTCGTCTTCATCCAGGTGGCGTAAAATGCACATGATGATCTTGCCCGTCACGCCAAGCGTCGCCTGTCCGTCTGACAAGGCCCGGTGAATACCGTTCAGCGCGGTTTCAAAGGTGATCCCCCGCGAAGTATGCGCCTGCGGATCAAAAAAAATCTCGGTGTAGGTGATGTTGTCAGCCGCCGCCCGCTTGAGATAGGCCATCGTCAGATCATAAAAGCCCTGCTCGTCGATCAGCACGGACATGCCGAGATAGTAGAGATCGAGGAACTCCTGCAGATTACCAAAGTCGTAGGCACTGCGCAGATCATCGACCGCGTCATAGGCCAGCGTCACCTGATGGCGGCGGGCGAGGTCGAAGGTCATCTCGGGCTCAAGACTGCCTTCGATGTGTATGTGCAGTTCAGCTTTTGGAAGCTGAGCCAGTAGCGTCTCTCTCACAGATGCAGTCCTGTTTAAACCTAGTGTGCCGGCCGGAAAGCCTGGCCGATACACGCCGGTGCATTGAGGCGAATTTTGGTGATGTCGCGCGAGATCAGCACGAGCACAAAAATCGTCGCGAGGTAGGGCAGCATCGACATGAACTGCGACGGGATATCGATACCGACGCCTTGCGCATGTAGTTGCAGGATGGTGATGCCTCCGAACATATAAGCGCCGAACAGCAGGCGTCCGGGTCGCCACGTCGCGAAGACCACGAGGGCCAGCGCAATCCAGCCACGGCCCGACGTCATGCCCTCGGCCCACATCGGCGTGTAGGACAGCGAGAGATACGCCCCGCCCAGACCAGCCATGGCACCCCCAAACAAGGTAGCAAGATAACGAATGCGAATGACGTTGTAGCCGATGGCGTGGGCCGATTCATGACTGTCACCGACGGCACGCAGCACCATGCCCCAATGGCTCTTTTTAAGGAACCAGCCAACGCCAAAGACGCCGACGAAGGACAGGTAAACGAGAATATCATGGCCGAACAGCAAGGGGCCAATGATCGGGATTTCCGAAATGCCCGGCAGGTCGAGACGCGGCAGCGGTTTAAGGGCATAGCCGACGAAGCCCGAACCGACGAGCGCACTGAAACCAACACCGAAGATTGTCAGCGACAATCCGGTCGCAACCTGATTGGCCAGCAAGGTCAGGGTCAGAAAGGCGAAGATCAGCGCCATCAATGCACCGGCCAGGGCGCCGGCGATTATCGCCAGACCGCCACTGCCGGTAATCGAAGCCGTGGCGAAAGCGGAAACAGCCCCCACCAGCATCATGCCTTCGACGCCGAGATTAAGGACACCGGATTTTTCCGTCAGCAATTCACCGGTCGCCGCAAACAGCAAGGGCGTCGATGCCGTGATTACCGTCATGATGACGGGAACCAGCCATTCCATGCCGTTCATGATACATCTCCCGTCTTGGCCAGCGCGCTGCCGAACCGTACGCGGTACGCCGTCAGAACATCCGAAGCCAGTAAGAAAAACAACAAAATACCCTGGAACAACCCGGTCACTGCAGCCGGTGTGCCGATCTCCATCTGGGCAGTTTCACCGCCGAGATAAGTCAGGGCCATAACCAGTCCGGCAAAGAAAATACCGACCGGATGCAGGCGACCCAGGAACGCGACAATAATCGCCGTGAAACCGTAACCCGGCGAGATCGACGGTGTGAGCTGGCCAATCGGACCAGCGACTTCGCCGAGCCCGGCAACACCCGCGAGAGCGCCGCCCGTCAACAGGCTGAACCAGATCATGCGATTTTGAGCGAAGCCGACGTGGCGCGCCGCGGCCGGGGCCATGCCGACGACTTTAAGCTGGAAGCCGATGACCGAACGCGCCATCAACACCCAGCCACCGGCGACAGCGAGAAGCGCAAATATTGCGCCGAAATGCATTCGGCTGCCTTCGGACAATATGGGCAAGAGCCCGCCTTCGGAGAATTCACGCGATTGCGGGAAGTTAAAGCCGTGTGGATCGCGCCAAGGTCCAGTGACCAGATAGCTCAAAATCAACCCGGCGACGTAGGTCAGCATCAGACTGGTCAGAATTTCATTGGCATTGAACCGGGTGCGGAGATACGCAGGTATCGCCGCGTACAGCCCCCCGCCGATGGCCCCCAAAATCACCATGCCCGGCAGCAAAAAGACCGAAGTGCTTTCGAAGAAATAAATCCCCAGACCGCCGCCGAAGATGGCACCGATAATCAATTGCCCCTCGGCACCGATGTTCCAGACGTTGGCGCGAAAGCCGACCGACAGGCCGACGCCAATCAGGATCAGCGGTGTGGCCTTGACCACCAGCTCGGTGATGCCGTACCAGCTTGTCAGCGGCAGGACAAAAAAGGTGTAAAGCGAGGTCAGCGGGTTTTTGCCAAACAAGGCGAAAATGAAAAGACCGCTTACCAGTGTCAAGGCGATGGCGATCAGCGGCGACCAGTAGATCATCGCCTTTGAATGTTCCTGTCGCGGCTCCAGTCTAACCATTGTGCGCACCCCCTTGTTCAGCAGGCGCAGCGGCGTCACCCAGATCGTGCAAACCACCCATCAGAATTCCAATATCCTCAACTGTTACACCATCGATGGGCCGCGAATCGGAGAGACGCCCTTCCGCCATCACCGTGATGCGATCACAAATGGCAAATATTTCATCGAGATCCTGGGAGATCACCAGTACGGCCGCGCCACGTGTCGCCAGATCAATCAGTTGCTGGTGAATGGCAGCAGCAGCACCGGCATCGACGCCCCACGTCGGCTGGTTAATCACCATAATGCCGGGCTCCTGGCGAACCTCGCGCCCGACAATGAACTTTTGCAGATTGCCGCCGGACAGGCTGCCGGCTTCGGCATCAACGCCGGTGGTGCGGACATCAAAACTTGCGATCACATCACCGGCAAATTCACGTGTCGGCGCGCGCTGGATCAATCCGTTGCGTGACAGGTTCAGCCTGCCAAACGCCGTCAGGAAGGCGTTTTCCTCCAGCGACATATCGGGGATAGCCCCGTGGCCATTACGCTCTTCCGGTACGAAACCCGCGCCGAGCGCCCGGCGCTCGACCGGTCCTTGTGCCGCGACCGACTGGCCGTCGATAACGACGGCATCGGGCTTGCCGTCGATAACGGTTTCACCGGCAAGTGCCGCCATCAGTTCGACCTGGCCACTGCCCGCGATCCCGGCGATGCCGAGAATTTCGCCACCATTGACCGAGAACGAAATATTTTCGAGATCGACGCCGAACTGATCGTCAGAGACCAGCGACAAATCATTGACACCCAGTCGCACCGATCCGCTGGCGGTGGCGTCGCGATTGCGCTCTGGTGGCTTCAGTTTGGTGCCGATCATCAACTCGGCCATGCTGCGCGCGGTCTCGACCTTTGGATCACAAGTCGCCACGACCTTGCCGCCGCGCAAGACGGTGGCATTCTCGCAGAGCGCCTGAACCTCGTGCAGTTTGTGGCTGATGTACAAAATGGCGCAGCCCTCGCTGGAGAGTTTGCGCAAAGTCTCGAACAGGCGCTCGACTTCCTGAGGCGTCAACACCGAAGTCGGCTCATCCAAAATCAACAGCTTGGGATTTTGCAAAAGACAGCGCACGATTTCAATGCGCTGGCGCTCGCCGACCGACATGGTGTGGACATGACGATCCGGATCAAGCGGCAGACCGTAGCCCGCCGAAATATCAATGATACGCTGGCGCAAGCCGCCGCGATCACTGCCGTCGGAGATGGCGAGGGCGATGTTTTCCTCCACCGTCATGGCCTCGAACAGCGAGAAATGTTGGAACACCATGCCGATACCGCGCTTGCGTGCCGCAGCCGGGCCCGAGACCGACAAGACATCACCGTCCCAGACGACATCGCCGATGTCAGCTTTCAAGACACCGTAAATGATTTTGACCAGAGTACTTTTGCCCGCGCCATTTTCGCCCAGCAGCGCGTGAACCTCGCCGTGACCAATATCGAAACTTACATCGTCATTCGCCAGGCAACCCGGAAACGCCTTGGTAATACCCTGCAACGACAATAGCGGCGATCCCTGATCACCCGCATCGTCCACCGATCCTGTCATCTTCTCACCCACCCCTCGTCAACTTCTTCGCTCGACCGTTCTTTATGTTTTTCTGCGCGGCCTGGTTCAGTATTCGATCTTATCTTCTTTATTGCGCCACTCTTCAAAAATCTCGGCGGCCTGCGATAAAACGATATGTCCCATCGGCAGGCTGCGATCCTCGATCGGTTTGGCGACCTCGTCATAGAGAAAGGCATCATCAAAACCGATGTCCGCCGCGTCCTCGCGCGTATTGGCATAATAGATGTGATCGAGCCTCGCCCAGTAGATCGCCGACAGGCACATCGGGCAGGGCTCACAACTTGTGTAAATTACACAGCCTTTCAGATTGAAATCACCCAGCGAGCGTCCGGCTTCGCGGATCGCCTCGACCTCGGCATGAGCAGTCGGATCATTGGCCGACGTAACCATATTAAAGCCCTCGGCGATGATCTCGCCGTCCTTGACGATGACCGCGCCAAACGGGCCACCCTGGTTGGCGCGCATGCGCTCAGCCGAGATCTCGATGGCCCGGCGCATAAAGCTTTCATGATCACTCAAGGCATTTACTCCACTAAACGCAGTTTGTCAGATTTTGTCTCGGCGGCCTGTTTTTCGACGACCTGTAATATCTGGGCCGCAACCGATACGCCAATGACGGCGGGTTCCTTGCCGGCGATCCCCGCAATACCGATGGGGCTGATCAGGCGGCCGAGCTGACGTTCGGAAAAACCTGCGGCGGTCAGGCGCTGGCGAAACCGCGCCCGTTTGGTCGCACTGCCGATCAACCCGATAAACGGCAAATCATCGCGCTCCAGCGCCGCTTGGCACAAATCAAAATCGATGGCATGGCTGTGGCTCATGACGAAGACCAGCGCATGGGGCGGGATCGCGGCCATCTCAGCCACCGGATTTTCCGTCAATCGGGTCCGGGCGAAAGATTCAACCAGTTGCAGCAGACCTGGCCGTTCATCAACACAAGTCAGGCGAACCGGTAAATGCATGGTCGCGTGAGCGACGGCCTGACCGACATGACCGGCACCAAAAACATAAACCTGTGGCAACGTATCCTGATGGGTTTCGTCGGCGGATTGGATCTGATCGAAATCCGCTGCCTTCATGCGTTCAAAATGAACGTCGACCGAGCCGCCACAGCACTGGCCGATATCCGGGCCGAGAATCCAGTTTTCGTTGAGGGTTTCGGTCACGCTGTCGGCGCTGAGTTCGCGTGCCCGCGTCGTTGCCTCAAATTCCAGCGCGCCGCCGCCAATGGTACCGGCAAAGCCTGTGTCATATACAATCATCGGCGTGCCCGCCGCACGCGGGGCCGAACCGCGCACACCGGTCACCGTCACCAGCACGCAGGTTTCGCCCTGATCAAAGGCGTCGCGGGCTTTTTGCCACCACGCCATCATGTGGCAGATCTCGCAGCTTTGGCCGCCTCGACGGAGGCCAGGATCATTTCAGGTGTTGCCGGGGCATCAAGCCCGACGACGTAGTTGTCGCCGCCGACACTGGCGATGGCATCGGCAATGGCGTGGTGGACACAAATCGCCAGCATCAGCGGCGGCTCGCCGACTGCCTTGGAATGGTGAATAGTGTCTTCGCGATTGCGCCCTTTGGGCCACAGCGCCATGTTGAATTCTTCCGGGCGATCCGCAATGGCCGGAATTTTGTAGGTCGAGGGCGCGTGCGTCATCAGACGGCCATCTTCGCCAAACCACAGCTCCTCTGTCGTCAGCCATCCCATGCCCTGAATAAAGCCGCCTTCAACCTGGCCCAAATCAATCGCGGGATTAAGCGACGCGCCGACGTCATGCAGGATATCGACGCGGGTCACACGGTTTTCTCCGGTCAGGGTATCGACCTTGACCTCCGCCGCTGCCACACCGTAGGCGAAATAGAAGAAGGGTCGCCCGGTGAAAGTCTCGGGATCAAAGTGAATTTTCGGCGTGCGGTAAAAGCCCGTCGATGAAAGCTGCACCCGCCCGAGGTAGGCCTGTTTGACCAGCGCCGGGAAGGATACTTCTTCCGATCCAATGCGTACGGCATTGGGCAGGAACGAGATATCGTCCGCCGCCACGCCATATTTTTCTGCCGCGAAGGCAATCAGGCGTTCCTTGATGGTACGCGCCGCCGCCTGAGCCGCCATGCCGTTCATGTCCGCACCGGAAGACGCCGCCGTGGCTGAGGTGTTGGGGACTTTCGACGTGTTGGTCGCGGTGATCTTGATGTTCTCGACATCAATGCAGAATTCATTGGCCACGACCTGAGCGACTTTGAGGAACAGACCCTGGCCCATCTCCGTGCCGCCGTGGTTCAGGTGCAAGCTGCCATCGGTGTAGACGTGGATCAGCGCGCCGGCCTGATTGAGGAAGGTTGTGGTAAAGGAAATGCCGAATTTCACCGGCGTCAGCGAAAGCCCGCGCTTGATGACCTTGCTGGTCTGGTTAAAGGCATCGATCTCGGCGCGGCGGGCGGCGTAGTCCGAACTTTTTTCAAGCGCCGCCAACATCTCCGGCAGTTCGTTGTCCTCGACGGTCATGCCATAGGGCGTGACGTTGCGATCCTCGACGCCATAGAGGTTGGTCTTGCGCACCTCCAGCGGATCCTTGCCGAGGGTGCGGGCAATGTCGTCGATGACGCGTTCGATCACCACCATGCCCTGCGGTCCGCCGAAGCCCCGGAAGGCTGTATTGGAGACGGTGTTGGTGCGGCTGCGGTGCGACAGCACATCGACGTTTTCGAGATAATAGCCGTTGTCGATATGAAACAGCGCCCGGTCATTGATGGCACCGGAAAGATCGGCAGAAAAACCGCAGCGCCCGGCCAGTGTCGCCTGCAGCGCAGAGATGCGACCGTCATCGTCATAGCCGACATCATAATCGGCGATAAGATCGTGGCGCTTGCCGGTCATCATCATGTCGTCGTCGCGATCGAGCCGCAGCTTGGCCGGACGATTAGTCCTGACGGCGGTCAAGGCTGCAAGTGCGGCCCATTGTGCGCCTTGTGTCTCCTTGCCGCCGAAGCCACCACCCATGCGCCGGACCTCGATGGTCACTGAATTGTCCGGTCGGCCCAGAACGCGGGCGACATTGTGCTGTGCTTCGGAGGGGTGCTGGGTCGAGCAATGCACGACAACATCACCATCCTCCATCGGGATGGCCAGCGAGACATGGCCTTCGAGATAAAAATGATCCTGACCGCCCATCTTGACGTGGCCCTGACGCCGATGCGGAGCAGCGGCCAGTGCTGCCCCGGCATCACCGGTTTTCATGCGCACTGATTTCAGGACTTTTGCATCGGCGGCCACGGCCTGTTCGACGCTGACCAGCGGCTCGAGATCCTCGTACTCGACCTCGGCCAGTTTCGCGGCAGCCCGGGCTTGATCGATGCTCTCGGCGGCAACGCAAAACAAGGGCTGTGCGTGGAAATGCACAGTGCCGTCAGCCAGCACCGGTTCATCGTTGGTCCCGGTCGGGCTGATATCATTGACGCCGGGGATATCATCGACAGTCAGAACCAGCGCGACACCCGTCGCTGCCTGCACTTTCGTGACATCGAGTTTTTTGATATTGGCATGGGCACGCGCCGCCGGCGCAGCATAGAGGTGCAACACATTTTGCGGCGTCGGAATATCGTCGATATAGACCGCCTGCCCACTGACGTGTTTGGCCGCACTGTCGTGAATACGGTTCTCACCGACGTCACCGGAAACTTTCACCGTCGTCGCCCGATCATCCATGCGCCGCAACTCCCACAAGTCGCGTTTCCACATCGGGTTCAGTCGTTTCAATGAAATATTTGCGCAAAAGGTTTTGCGCCACCTTCAGACGATAATCCGCACTGGCCCGCATGTCGGTGAGCGGCGTGAAATCCCCGGCCAATGCCGCGCAAGCCGCCTCCAGCGTATCCTCCGACCAGACTGCGCCATTCAGTGCGGCTTCGCAGGCACTGCCGCGCTTCGGTGTGGCCGCCATGCCGCCATAGCAGACACGCGCATCTGAAATCACGCCGCCCTCAAAGCGCATCGAGAACGCGGCCATCACGGCGGAGATATCCTGGTCAAAGCGTTTGGAAATTTTGTAGCAGCCGAATATGAGGCCCGGGTCGTGTAGCGGCAGATCGAGGTATTCGACAAATTCACCGGGCTGGCGATCCTGCTTGCCGTAATCGATGAAAAAATCCTCGAGCGGCAGACTGCGCCGGGCATCATCCTTGCGCAAAGTCACGCTGGCGCCGAGCACGATCAGGGCGGGAGGGGAATCGCCAATTGGTGAGCCGTTGGCGACATTGCCGCCGATGGTACCGGCATTGCGGATTTGCCGCGAGCCAATGCGCCGGATGAGTTCGGCGAAATCAGGATAATGCGCATTGATGGCGTCCAGTGCCTGTTCATAGGTCAGACCGGCACCGATGCGCAGCGCACCATCGTGTTCACGCAGTTCCTTCAGTTCGGCGACATTGCCGATATAGATAACGCTATCGAGGGTACGGTGCTGTTTGGTCACCCAGAGGCCGACATCCGTCCCGCCGGCCAGAATGCAGGCGTCGGGATGGGCGGCATAAACTTCGGCCAGTTCGTCAACGGTGGCCGGTGCGAAGTATCGCCGGTCACCAAATTCAAGTGCTACGCCCTCGCCCGAGGCCCAGTCCTCAAGAATACCTTGAATGTCTGAGGTGTCCGGCCCGGCGGCCTTGTTTTCAAACGACGCCATTGCCCGCGCCGCCGCGACGATGGGGCCGTACCCGGTGCAGCGACAGAGATTGCCGGTCAGGGCATCATCGACGGACAGGCGATCCGTCGGGCTCTCCTCCTGATAGTGAGCATAAAGCGACATCACAAAACCCGGTGTGCAATAGCCGCACTGCGAGCCGTTGAGATCGGCCATGGCCTGCTGCACCGGATGCAAGGTGCCGTCCGCCGCCTGCAAGTCCTCGACCGTGATGATTTGTTTGCCGTCCAATGTGGGCAGGAACTGGATGCAGGCGTTGATCGCCCGATGTACCGGCTTGCCGTCTTCCAGTTCGACCATGACCACGGTGCACGCACCGCAGTCGCCTTCGGCGCAACCTTCCTTGGTGCCGGCCCGGCCTTCGACTTCGCGCAGATAGCGCAACACCGTCAACGTCGGATCGACGTCGGTTAATTCACGCTGCTCATTGCCGAGCATAAAGCGGATGGATGATCTCACCTCAGCTACCCCGATACGTGCTGTAACCGTACGCCGACAATAATAGCGGCACATGGTAGTGCGAGTCCGCCTCGGAAATACCGAAGCGGATCACGACGTCGTCAAGGAATGCGGGGTCTGAAACGTCGGCCCCGGTGCGGCGTAAATAGTCTCCGGCATCAAAGACCAGCTCGTACCGTCCGATGGCAAAGACATCTTCATCAAGCAACGGCGCGTCGCAGCGGCCATCGTCGTTAGTCACGGTCTCGACGATTTGTTCCGGCGCACCACCGGAGCCGCCGAACTTGAACAATTGAATGCGCAATCCGGCAGCCGGGCGGCCCAGCGCCGTATCCAGTACATGTGTCGTCAGCCGTCCCATTTTTGCGGCTCGCCTCCCTTTTTTTACGACGGTAACACCAAATGAGGGTCGATCGTCGAAATTTGCCGCGAAGTATGACACGGCATTTTAAATATTGCATCCAAAATTGATCATTATTGTATTCAAAAAATTGGAGCGCTAAGTGATTCGAGATCATTTTTGGCAGGTATTTCCGCCATGTTGAGCTGACGTATTGAGAAATTCATTGATTGCTGACCATTTATGGATACATATTAGGCATATATTGAATACAAAATTGTTTGTGACTTGTCTTCCGTGACCGAATGCAATCTCCCGGAATGACAAACGACACGGAAAGCCACCAGATGAAAAATACTGCCAGGGACCAGGGGAAAGGGAATATCCAGGACTGGATATATGGCGAAATCTTCAACGCCATCCTTGAACAACGTCTGGCCCCCGGCACCAAACTGGCCGAAGACGCGCTGGGTGAAATCTTCGGTGTCAGCCGCACGGTGATCCGTGCCGTATTGCAACGATTGTCGCACGATCATGTTGTCGAGATCAGACCTAACCGCGGCGCTGTTGTCTCCTCGTTGTCGGTCGATGAAGTGCGCGATGTCTTTGAAGCCCGGCGGGTGATCGAAGCCGGTGTCATTGGCCTCGCCTGCAGCCGTCGCGGGTCAAGCGACGTTTCGGGCCTACGCGATCTGGTGGCTGAAGAACAGGATGCCTTTCAGTCCGGCGACCGCGGCACCTGGATCCGGCTGTCAGGTGAGTTTCATTTGCGGGTCGCCGATATCAGCGGCAACAAATCCCTGACCGGCAATCTGCGCGCTTTGGTCAGCAGAACCTCGCTGGCCATTTCGGAATATGAAGCACCGGGCCGGTCAGCCTGCTCGCAACCCGAACACCTGGCTATTATCGATGCCATCGAGGCTGGTGACGAGAAAAAGGCGCGTGCCTTGATGAAGGGCCACCTTGAAGAATGCGAGGCGTCGCTTGATCTTGAAGCCCGGGACACGGCGACCGATTTGCGCGCTGTATTCTCCGACGTCTTTCCGGGTGCCGCCCAGCAGGCTCCGGCATGACAACGCCCTACCCGCGCGACATGATCGGCTATGGCGCCACGCCGCCGCAGGCCAATTGGCCGGATGGCGCACGCATCGCTGTTCAGTTCGTCATGAACTATGAAGAAGGGGCTGAGAACGCCATCCTGCATGGCGATGCGGCGTCCGAATCCTTCCTCTCCGAAATGGTCGGCGCGCAGCCACTTGTCGGCCAGCGCCACATGAGTATGGAATCGCTGTACGAATACGGCAGCCGGGCCGGCGTCTGGCGTCTGCTTGATCTTTTTGAACGCAAACAAATTCCGCTGACGGTGTTCGCCGTCGCCATGGCGATGGAACGCAATACGGATGTTGTCGACGCGGTATTAGGCGCCGGTCACGAGATTTGCAGCCACGGTTATCGCTGGATCAATTATCAGGACTTCCCCATCGATGTCGAACGCGAGCACATGCAGCGGGCCATCGAAATTCAGCAGCGCCTGACGGGCGAGCGACCGTTGGGCTGGTACACCGGTCGCACCAGTCCCAATACGCGCGCGCTTGTCGTCGAGGACGGCGGCTTTGTTTACGACGCCGATGATTACAGCGACGATTTGCCTTTCTGGGCCGAAGTCGACGGGAAATCACAGTTGATCGTGCCCTACACGCTGGATACCAACGATATGCGTTTTGCCAGTCCGCAGGGCTTTAATTCAGGCGATCAGTTTTTCAGTTATCTGCGAGACGCCTTCGACGTGCTGTATCGCGAGGGCGACAAAACACCGAAAATGCTCTCCATCGGACTGCATTGTCGCATTGTCGGTCGCCCGGCCCGCCTTGCGTCGCTTGAGCGTTTCATTGATCATGTCCAGTCGCATGACAAAGTCTGGTGCGCGCGGCGGATCGATATCGCCCGGCACTGGCACGAACAGCATCCCCCGACGACCAAAGGCACGGAGGCGACGACATGACCGATAATCACAGCTACGCCGTCAATGTGCCGAGCACTATGAGCAAGTCGGATTTTGTCGACGTCTTTGGCGGCGTTTATGAACACACACCATGGATCGCCGAACATGTCTGGTCGGATCGCCTGACCAGCGAACACGACACGGCCACCGGTTTGCACACTGCGATGGCCGCGATTGTCGATGCCTCGGAAAAGCAGGCCCGGCTCGATCTCTTGTGTGCCCATCCCGACCTTGCCGGCAAGCTGGCGGTACGCAGGGAACTGACGGCGGAATCAACAGATGAGCAGGCCGGTGCCGGACTGGACCAGTGCAGCGATGAAGAATTCGCACAATTTCAGGTCCTGAACGAACGCTACAAGGCGAAGTTCGGCTTTCCTTTCATCCTCGCCGTGCGCGGACGCGGACGCGTCGAGATCCTCGAGGCCTTCCGCCAGCGCGTCGATCATGATGTTGAAACCGAGTTTGCCGAAGCGCTGAACCAGGTCCACCAAATCGCACTATTGCGTCTCCACCAGATAGATTGAAGATCAAGGAACCGAGCTGAATGTCTCAAAACGATAACGATATTGTCATCCCCGATTTCGCCAGCCAGGCGATTAACCTTGCTTCGCCGCGTCTGGGCTCGGCGGCGATTTATGCCACCGATGATTTTTTCGCGCCCAAGGAACGTATGCTGGCCGACACCGATCCGGTTTTCATCGCCGACAAATACGATGATCACGGCAAGTGGATGGATGGCTGGGAAAGCCGCCGCCGTCGCGACGGTGGCCGGGATTACTGCATCGTCAAGCTGGGTGTGCAGGGTGTGATCCGGGGCGTTGACATCGATACCTCCCATTTCACCGGCAATTTCCCGCCGGCCGCCTCTATTGATGGCCTGTATTCCGATGGTGATCCGGGCGAGGACGCGGACTGGCAGGAGATTGTGCCGCCGACCGAGCTTGGTGCCTCGGCCCATCATTTTGTTACCGTCGAAAGCAATCAAGGTTTCAATTATCTCCGCCTGCATATGTATCCCGATGGCGGCATCGCGAGGCTTCGCGTCTACGGCGATCCGGTCTGTGATTTGTCCGACAGCAATACCAGCATTGAGCTCTCCGCCGTCAAAAACGGTGGCCGTGTGATCACCTACAACGACAGTCATTATGGTGATCCTTGGGTGATCCTGACGGAAGGCCGGGGCATTAATATGGGCGATGGCTGGGAAACCCGCCGCCGCCGCCGGCCCGGCAACGACTGGATTATTGTCGAACTCGGCGTGCCGGGCGTTGTCGAAAAAATCGAGATCGACACGGCGCATTACAAGGGCAATTACCCCGACCGCTGTTCAGTGCAGGCCGCCTTTCTCGGCGGTGGCTCAGGCACTCTGGTCGTCACTCAGTCGATGTTCTGGCAGGAACTGATGGGCCAGCAGAAGCTGGAAATGGATGATCTGAAAATGTTCGAAGGCGGCGACATTGCCGAACTCGGGCCCGTCAGTCACGTTAAACTGAATATCTTCCCTGACGGCGGCATCAGTCGTTTCCGGGTAATTGGCAAACCGGCGACCGACTAAATCATGGCCCGCACGCTCAACCCTGCGCCACTCACCTCTGACGCTTTCGCGCCGTTCGGTGACGTCATCGAGACGATGGGCGCCGAAGTCATGTCGATCAACGAAGGCACGACGATGCGCTTTCATGACCTGGCGAAAGTTGATACCGGCGATAACGGTCATGCGCTGATCAATATTTTCCGCGGCCAGCCGCGCCCGCAACCGATTGAAATCAAGATGATGGAGAACCACCCCATCGGCTCGCAAGCCTTCACACCGATGAAGCCTGCCGGATACCTCGTTGTCGTGGCACCCGCCGGTCCGCCGCCGGGCCCTGATGACCTTGTGTGTTTTGCAGCGCGGGCCGATCAGGGCGTCAACTATCATGCCGGTGTCTGGCACCATCCTCTGCTGGTGCTGCAAGCCGATCACGATTTTCTTGTCGTCGATCGGGGTGGCCCCGGTGATAATTTGCAAGAATACTGGTTTTCAGATGATCAGGGTATCGCCGTCGTGGAAGTCCACGCGAAAGTATAATTCGACGTTTAACCGGCCCCGACTTCAAGGCCGAGTACCCGGCGCACGCGATCGCCCAGATCGCGGGTCGAAAACGGCTTGGTGATGAAGTCATCAGCCCCGAGGCGCATGGCGCGGTCGCGATCTATTTCCCGGCTTTTGGCTGACAGCACGATGATCCTGGTGCCGTCAAGTTCGGGATTGGCCCGCATGGTTTCACAGACCGAAAAGCCATCGATCTCCGGCAGCATCAAATCGAGCAGCACGACATCCGGCGCCTCGCGTTCAATCTCGTCAACCGCCTGTTGTCCGTCTTCGGCGACACGCACACTGAAGCCTGCCTGCTCCATGATAAAGCGCAAGGATATGACGATATTAGGCTCGTCCTCGACGACCAGAACCGAATGCGACATCCACGGCCCTCCCCAGGCCCTGATTTGACGGGCGACATCCTAGCGTAATGACGCCGGGGATGTAATTATGATCTGAACAATTTTTGTAACCGGAGTTATCCATGACCGCACGCTTTGCCCCGCTTGATCCCAAAGACATGAATGACGACCAGCGCGTCGTCTACGATGACATTATGAGTGGTGCCCGTGGCAGCATTCAGGGGCCGTTTAATCCCTGGCTGCGCAGCCCGCACCTGGCCGACAAGGCGCAGAAACTGGGGGAATATTGCCGCTTTAATACTGTCCTCGGCGCGCGCCTGTCCGAAATCGCCATTTTGTTGACCGCGCGTCACTGGAAATCCCAGGTCGAATGGTTTCTCCATGCTGATCTCGCCATGGAAGCCGGTCACACGCCAGAGACAATTGCTGCAATCAAGGCAGGCGAGCGGCCCGACTTCGAAACCGACAAAGAAAGCATGGTGTTCGACTACGCCCGCGAGCTCATCGACACGGGGCGTGTCAGTGACGCGACCCACGCCCGGGCCATTGACGTGTTGAGTGAACAGGGTGTCGTCGATCTCGTCGGCGTCATCGGGTATTACATGCTGGTCTCGCTGACGCTGAACGCATTCCAGGTGACCCTGCCCGACGGTGAGCCCCTGCCCTTCCCCGACGGTCCGCCGGCCTGAGACGTGCCGACAAAATCGTACCTCACGGGATTGATCGGCGCGGAGATCGACGGTTCATTGTCGCCCGCACTGCATAACGCAGGTTTCGAGGCCCTCGGCCTGACGGGGGAATATCGGCCATTAGATACCGCGGTCGCCGGCAAGACCGTCGCCGACTTGCCCGAATTGTCGCAGGCGAAAAAACGCGATGGCTTTGATGGCTTTAATGTCACCCACCCCTTCAAGACGGCCATCTTGCCGCTGCTCGACGAGATCGATGACGACGCCCGGGATCTCGGCGCGGTCAACACTGTGATTATCGAGGGCGACAAACTGATCGGCCACAACACAGACTGGATCGGGTTCGCGGCGCAGTATCAGAGTTTGATCGATGCCGGAACCGCGCGTGGACCGGTACTGGTGCTGGGCGCAGGCGGTGCAGGACGGGCGGTAATCCATGCGCTGAATGCGGCGGGCGTGCCCGACATCCGGCTTTACGATCCGAACCTGCAAAACGCTGCGACCCTGGGGCAAGCGCATGCAAATGTCTCGGTTGCCGACGATCCGGTCGAGACGGCCAAAGAAGTGGCCGGGATCATCAATGCCAGCACGGTTGGCATGCATGGCAAGGGCGGCCTGCCCATCGACAAGGCGGCCATTCGCCCCGACCACTGGATTGCCGAGGTGATTTATTTTCCGGTGAAGACGCCGCTGGTGCTGTATGCGCAAGCACTGGGCTGTCAGGTCGCGACCGGCGACATCATGTGTTTCGAACAGGCAGTTGCCGGGTTCGAGCTGATGACCGGACTTAATGCAGATCGCGCCGCCATGGCGGCGAGCTTCGCCGACCTGCTGAACGCAAACGCATGAGTGATGGCGAAACGACACGCGAAGTGATTGCCGCCCTGGTCGGACTCGGATTGGCTACGCCGGGCGAAACGCCGGCGTTTCATCGGCTGACAGGCGGCGTTGCTTCCGACATCTGGCGGGTCGATCTGGCGCGCGGACCGGTCTGCGTCAAACGGGCACTAGGGAAATTACGGGTTGAGGCCGACTGGTTTGCACCGGTTGAGCGCAACGTCTATGAAGCTGAGTGGATGCGCCGTGCCGGTAACGCGGTAGATGGCGCCACTCCGCTGTTGCTGGGCCAGGACCCGGCGTCGGGTGTGCTGGCGATGGCCTTTCTCGAGCCCGACAGCCATCCATTATGGAAGACGGAACTTTTAAGCGGTGACGCTGAACCTGATTTCGCCGCCACGGTGGCAACGATGCTTGGCACCATTCACGCAATAACCGCCAGTGACCCATCCGTCGCCGAGGCCTTCCCACAAGGCGAGATATTTCATGATATCCGGCTCGAACCTTATTTGCTGCATACAGCCGGAGCCCACGCCGATCTGGCGGACGAGTTGCAAAATCTTGTCGCGGTTACCGCGTCGCATAAACTTGTCATGGCGCACGGCGACGTCAGTCCGAAAAACATTCTGATGGGCCCCGATGGTCCGGTCTTTCTCGATGCCGAATGTGCCTGTCATGGTGACCCGGCCTTTGATGTCGCCTTTTGCCTCAACCATCTGCTGCTCAAGTGCCTGGCGAACCGCGATGGCATTGCCAATTACATGACGGCGTTTGAACGCTTTGTCGCGGCCTATCAGCCGATGATAAAATGGGAGGACCCGGTATTCTTCCAGGCCCGTGCCGCGCGGCTGTTGCCGGGCTTGTTGCTGGGCCGGGTCGATGGCAAGTCGCCGGTAGAATATCTAAACTCCGATGATGACAGAGACCTTGTGCGACGGGTAGCGCGCGAGCTATTGAAAAACCCGGTCAACCATTTGATCGCTGTCGCCCGTACGTGGCGCAAGGAGTGTGAAAGTTGAGTTCAACTGAAATCATCGGCGTCAGCGGTCGCCGGGTCTGGGATTCACGCGGTCGCCCGACGGTCGAGGCTGAAATCAGGCTCGACGGCGGCATCACTGGCCGGGCCATGGCCCCCGCCGGTGCCTCGCGCGGCAGCAACGAAGCCATCGATTTACGCGACGGCGGCGAGGCTTTTGACGGCCTCGGCGTCGATCAGGCCGTCGGCAATGTAAATAACACCATCGCCAAAGCCCTGACCGGGCGCGATGTCAGCGACCAGCAGGATATTGATGACGTGCTGATCAAACTCGACGGCACGCCCAACAAGGCCAGCCTCGGCGGCAACGCTACAGTCGCGGTTTCGATGGCGGCGGCCCATGCGGCGGCAGCGTCTTGTGGATTACCGCTGTGGCGCTACCTCGCAGGCGACGACGTTCCCAATCTGCCTCTGCCGCAGGTGCAGATCTTTGGCGGCGGTGCCCATGCCGGACGCCGGGTCGATGTTCAGGATTTCCTCGTCATGCCGGTGGGCGCGAAGACACTCGATCAGGCTTTTGTCTGGATTGCCGAAGTCTACCGCGCCGCCGGTGAGCTGATGGATGAAGCGGGATCACTGGCCGGTGTCGCCGATGAAGGCGGCTGGTGGCCCGCCTTTGCCTCCAACGAGGCGGCGCTGGAGATGCTGGTGCGGGCAATCGAGCGGGCCGGACTAACCCCCGGTGATGAAATGGCAATTGCACTGGATATCGCCGCCTCTGAATTTGCCACCGCGGGCGGCTACCGGCTGGCGCTGGAAGGTCGCGAGATTGACAGCGATGGCCTGATCGAGATGCTGACGGGCTGGATTGATCGCTACCCCATCGCCTCCATTGAGGACGCGGTCGCAGAAGACGACACCGAGGGCATGATCAAATTTACCAAGGCCGTGGGCGGGCGCATTCAGGTGATCGGTGATGATTATCTCGTCACCAATGCCGGGCGTATCGATGAGGCCAGCGCCGCCGGTGCCTGCAATGCCGTGCTGCTGAAACCTAATCAGGCGGGTACGCTGAGCGAAACAAAAGCGGCGCTGAATGCTGCGCGCAAACATGGTTGGGGCACGGTGGTTTCAGCACGTTCGGGCGAAACCGAAGATCCGACCGTTACACATCTGGCCGTCGGCTGGAATGCCGGACAGCTCAAGGTCGGCTCCTTCGCCCGGTCAGAACGCATGGTCAAATGGAACGAAGCCCTGCGCATAGAGGCCGAACTGGGTGCAAAGGCTCACTTTACTGGCGGAGCAGCGTTAACCCAACATCATTTCTTATGACCGTCACTGGCGGCATTTTCCATACTCGGGAAGTTAGCCAACTCGCAAGCCTACATCCGGAACAGGCAGCCCGTGTGAACACCAAGTTGCGTGCCGTAATAGTCCTTGTAGTCGGTTTTCCTTAGCAATTTGTCGAGTTCAACCAGAGACGCTGCCGCGTCGGTATCTGGAAAAGCGTTCAGGTAAACAGGTATCCAGGCAAGATGAGTCCCGAAACCCTCAGCCCTCATGATTGAGCGAGCCTTGTCCACACCGGCCCCGGTATCGACTTTTCCGGAGCCTGTCTTGATGACCTGTCTGGCATGGTCTTTGATCGTGTCGTGGAAAGTGCCTTCGTCAAACTTGATGCCAAATACGTCGATTCCATTTTGCAGCAGCACTTCAGCTCCGGGAAGCATATGGTGCATCACCTCGTTATTGATTCTCACCTGACCGGAGAACGCTACGTCATCGTCCAGGCGGGAGAGGAAGTTCGTATATTTGGCCAATCCTTTTCTGAATAACGCTTCATCCCTGAAAGCTGCCCCGGCCATGATAAAGGATGTCGCAATAGCGGCTTTATGATCTGGCGAGTCTTCTCGTGCGTAAACGTTCCGCTCCAGTTTTTTCACCCATTTGTAGATGGTTGTTCTTTGGGCATCCGTCAGGGCCTTCCTGGAATCGAGATAGCTTATGGAATAGGAAACAGATTTTATCACGACGGCGGACAAGAATGACGGGCTGCCACCACCGGGGGCCTCGAAGTCGAGAACCGTAAAGGCATTGCTGTCGGCTGCTTTAATCAGCCTCGACACAAACTTCTTGTTGGTATTGTCATTTGTCGTCAAAGCGTAAGCCAGGTGCTGGGCATTCTTGTGGATGAATTGATGCGCGCCGCCATTCTGGTTCGGCCAGTGAGGTGTACGTATCTGCTTGATCATATCCTCGGCATACGGCTCCGTCCGAAATCGGGAGCAGATTTTTTTGTCAATCTTGTCCGGGTTTAACAGCTTCAAATCTGCTGCGGCAGGAATCACGAAGGAACTCGCAATATCTTTTGCATTTGAACTTTGGGCTGTCGTCTGGTTGCAGCCCTGAACGAGTAACACAGGTGCGACCACTAACAAGGGCATAAACTTAACCAAACTGGTCATCAATATTCTCCGAACCAATACATTCCATTGTTGGCGGCTTGATGTGAACTTCCGCTGAACAAACTTTCCAGGATATGGCGCTGAAGGTCAATTCCCATTGAGGGGTCCACAGCAAGTCGTGGTGCATGATTTGTTTGGCGTCGTCCGCCGGACTGTTCTTCCCGATATAGACCTGTAGTTGATAATACATTAGCCTTTTCGGTTGCTGTATCAGGATATACCAAAACTGATTTCCTGGATGGCAATTCAGGCTCGATATTGTTTGAGTTTTGAAATCAAAAACAAAAAACCTGACCAGGGAGAGCGAAGATGAAGTTATTGCGGAAAACAGTGGCCCCTATTGTCGCGGCGAGCGTTCTGACGATTGCTGCCTCGACAGCTTTTGCAGCCGATTGCAAACCGTCCAAGTGGGGGGCGGACGATGAAATCGGTGCCGCCAATTACGTGACACCCCAACAGGTCTTGATGGCAACCAAGCTGGTCAAGACAGGTAACAGTCATCCCCTCGGTATCGTCGTCGACCCGAAAATGCCGGCATTCCCGCCGCGCTCAACATCCTTGCAGATCGTCCAGCCGGGCCAGCACAATGGCCGTGTCCTGACCGGTGATTTCGGCTGGAACTCTTCATACAATGACGATCTGGCACAGCTCTGGTTCGGAACCGGCCCGCAAATTGACGGCCTCGGGCATCTTGGCGAAGCCAACGTGTACTACAATTGCAACGAGGCAAAAGACTTCGTGCATATCACGGGCCTCAAGAAACTCAGCGTGGACAAGATTCCGCCGATGATTGGCCGAGGAGTCCTCGTGGACCTCGCCAAACACTTCGGTGTCGCGACCATGAAAGCAGGCCATGCCGTAGGCTCTGCCGACATTAAGGCCGCAGCCAAGGCGCAAGGTGTCGAGTTCCGCCAGGGTGACGTCATCCTGTTTCACACGGGCTGGACCGACGGCATGCTGACCTCGGATCCGACGGCCTGGGTTTCGGGTGAACCGGGACTGAACAATGAAGCTTTCGCCTGGCTCACCTCGCAAAATCCGATGGCGGTTGGTGCCGATACCTGGGGCGTTGACGTCGTGCCGCCAGCCAAGGGTGACAAGGTGTTTTACGGCCATGTCCATTTGCTGAAAAACAATGGCATCTACATCCTGGAAACGATGAATACCGGTCGTCTGGCCAAGGAAGGCGTCAATGAATTCATGTTTGTGCTGGGTCAGGCCCGGATCAAGGGCACCGTGCAGATGATCATCAACCCGGTCGCTATGTGGTAAGCAACGCGATCAACAACGTCAAAGGGGAGCGCCTTGCCGCTCCCCTTTTTTTGCGCCAAATACTTCCGTTGGTTAGTCCGGCCTGACTTCGCTGCCGAGATAATCAATTGCGGCCTGGACACCGCCCGAGCCGTGCGGGACGCCCAGCGCCTTGAGCGCCATTTCGATGGCACCGAGCGTGCCCAGCACCATCGGGGCGTTGACGTGGCCCATGTGGGCGATGCGGATGGCCTTGCCACCGAGATCACCGATGCCGACACCGATCACCACACCGCATTTGTTTTCGCAATAATCGCGGATCATGGTCGAGCTGATGTCGCCATTGACCAGAACCGTGGTGACGGAATTGGCCCGCTCGGCGGCTTCGGTGATATTGAACTCGAGCGCTCCGCCTTCAGCCCAGACAGTGACGGCACGGCGAACGGCTTCGGACAGCAGACGATGGCGTTCAAAGACGTTCGCCAGCCCTTCCTCGAGGATCATGTCGAGGGCTTTGCGCAATCCAAACAGTAGATGCTCCGGCGGTGTGCCGCAGTATTTTTGGTAATGGACGTCGCCATCGCGCGCTGTCCAGTCCCAGTAGGTCGTGCGCAATCCGGCGTTTTGATGGGCGGCTTTTGCCTTCGGTCCGACGCCGACAAAACTGACGCCCGGCGGGGTCATCAGGCCTTTTTGCGCCGCCGTCACCGCAACATCGACACCCCAGTCATCCATCTGAAAGGGCATCGTCGCCATCGAGGCGATGGTGTCGACCATCAGCAGCGCATCATGTCCGGCGGCATCAATGGCCCGGCGAATGGCCGGAATGTCGTTGACCACGCCTGTGGCGGTATCGACCTGAACGACGAGCACGGCCTTGAACTCACCGCCCGTGTCTTCGCGCAGGCGCGCTTCGACCGCAGCAGGATCAACGGCGCGGCGCGGCCTGGCATCGAGGATTTCGATTTCCATTCCGTGTGTTTTTGCCATTTCACCCCAGCCAATGGCAAATCGACCGCTTTCGAGAACCAATGCCTTGTCGCCAGGCGAAAAAACGTTGGAAATCGCCGCCGCCCAGGCGCCATGGCCGTTGGCTGTGTATATGTAGGTCTTGTGTTCGGTCTGAAAAATTTTCGGCAAATCTTTCAACAAGGTATCCGTAACGTTCAGCAAATCACCGGAATAGATTTCAATCGCCGGGCGATGCATGGCCTGCAACACGGCGTCGGGAATTTGCGACGGACCTGGAATACTCAAGACTTCACGGCCGTGACGAACGGTCATTGGACTTTACCTTTTAGAAAGATGCGCGGCGGACGATGCGTCGTTGGCGCATTTGTTCGGGGCGCATATCAAGGGATAGGAAAATTTATTTTTCCTGTCTAACCTGAACCGGGCCCGAGAGCAACACACCTCGCGCTCATTATCCAGTGATGCGACGATAAAGGAATTGAAGATGAAGTTATCGCTTTGCAATGAAGTGGTTCGCGAATTGCCCTTCGCCGAACAATGTGATCTGGCGGCGTCGCTCGGCTATCAGGGGCTTGAAGTCGCGCCCTTCACCCTGTGTGAAGACCCGCGCGATTTGACGCCCGGGCAAATTTCAGAGGTTCGCAGCGCCGCACAGGCTGCCGGTATCGGGATCTCCGGCCTGCACTGGTTGCTGGTCACGCCCCAGGGCCTGTCGATCACCACGGCGGACGATACGGTGCGCGCCCGGACTGTCGATGTCATGCGGCGATGCATTGAAATATGTGCCGAGCTCGGCGGCACGGCGATGGTGCATGGATCACCTGCCATGCGGAAATTATCGGATGACCCTGCCGAGGCAGCCGACGGGCGGGCTCGGGCGATTGAGACTTTTGCTGCCGTCGCGCCCGATGCCGAGGCGGCGGGGCTCTGGTATTGCATTGAAGCGCTGGCCCCGCCTGAATCAAACTTCATCAATTCAGTGGCCGAGGCGGCGGAGATCGTTGATCAGATTGGCAGCCCCAATATCCGCACAATGATTGACTGCTGTGCCGCCGGAAAAGCCGAACAAAGCCCGATCCCTGATCTGATCGATACCTGGCTACCTTCTGGTCATGTCGTTCATGTTCAGGTAAACGATCGTAATCATCGCGGACCCGGCCAGGGAGAGGATGATTTTGCGCCGATCATAAACGCCTTGCGCCGCCATAATTACGACGGCTGGATTTCCGCCGAGCCGTTTATTTACGAGCCCGACGGTCCGACAACCGCCGCCGATGTGGCAGCATATCTAAAGAGCTTCTAGATATATCCGACCTCAGGATTGTGGCGGCTTGCCGCCCTCAAGCAACTCCGTCAAACGGGCGGAGATGTCGCGCAACACGGGATAAAAGGACGCTTCGGCCTGCTCGAATGACATCGCCGCCGAGACCGCCATCATGTTTACGCAGGCGACGATCTGGCCATGGGCGAAAACCGGAACACCTACAATGCGCGCAGCCTTGTTGAAATTTTCGTCACTGACCGCGTAGCCACGTTCGCGCGCGATGGATAATATCTTTTTGATCTTCTCAGGTCTGCGCGCGAGATCCTCATCGCGATCATCGGAGTCTGCCAGGCGGGCGAGAATTTCCACGCGTTCGTCCTCCGGGCAGAACGCCAGGTAGGCCCGGCCCAGAGACGTTGGTGTTACCGGCAGGCGCGTGCCAATGCCACGGTTCAACGACATGGTGCCCGGTACCTTGCTGGTGTCCATAATGACCATGGCGTCATGGTCGAAAATCGCCAGATCGGACGGCCAGGTGTGGGCACTGCGCGCCGCCGCCATCAAGGGCCGGGCGATGGCCAGTATGTCGTCCGCCGCATCGTAGCCGACGGAGAGTTCCAGCGTCTTGGCTGTCAGGTGATAGCTGCCGTCCTCCGCCTGGCGGGCATAACCCGCATCACACAACGATGACAGCATGCGCACAACGGTGGGTTTGGGCAGTCCGCTATAGCGATGGATGTCCCGCACCTGGCAAGCCCCGTATTTGTTCAACAGTTGCAGGACATCAAGCCCGCGCGTCAGTGCATTTGCCATTAAACTCTCATACTGTACTGCCCTGAACTGTCGCACACCGACAGTCGTTCACATCTTGCAAACCCTGCGAAAAGAGGGCTAGCCTTTAAGCGAAACAGCATTTCATTTTTCTTCAGCCATCTTAACAATGATTGTGCGCTGGACGGGATTTAATTTGGAGAACCGGCGCGATGAGCGATAACCCCGAAATGACGGCTGCCGAAGTCTTTCTCGCCCGCCTCGCCGAGCATGGCGTTGATTATGTTTTTGGCAATGCCGGTACGGATTTCCCGTCGATTATCGAGGCCTTCAGCCGGGCCGCTGAAAGCGGCATCAAGTATCCGACACCGATTGCCGTACCGCATGAAAACCTGGCCATTGCCATGGCGCACGGCTACTACCAGGCGACAGGCCGGCCCCAGGCTGTCATTGTTCACGTCAACGTCGGCACGGCTAATACGATTTGCGGCATGCTGAATGCCTCGCGCGACAACATTCCGATCCTGCTGTTTGCCGGTCGCACCGCCATCACCGAGGACGGTCAGTTCGGCTCGCGCAGCGTGTTCATTCACTGGGGCCAGGAAATGTTTGACCAGGCCGCTATGGTGCGCGAAGCCGTCAAGTGGGAATACGAACTGCGCACGCCGGAACAAGCGAGCGACGTTGTTGATCGCGCCATCAGTATCGCCATGAGCGAGCCGCGCGGTCCGATCTACGTCACCCTGCCGCGTGAAATTCTGGCAAAACCCGCCCCGCCGCCCAAACTGGGCATGGACGCCGTCTCGATCCCGCACCGGGCAGGCCCTGACCCAAGTGCGATTGATATCTTGTCGGAGATGATCATTGCTGCTGACAATCCCGTTTTGATCACCGGCGCCTATGGCCGGGACGTCGATGATGTTCAGATCCTCGCCAACTTTGCCGAGAAATACGCGATCCCCGTGGTGCCCTACCGCCCGCGCTATGTTGCCTTGCCGACCAGTCATCCCATGCATGTCGGCTTCGAGACCGGTGTGCGGGTCCGAGACGCCGACCTGATCATCGTCATGGATACCGATGTGCCATGGATGCCGAAGCTTCACAAAATCAGTGACAAAGCCAAAGTCGTGCATATCGGCGCCGATCCGCTTTTCAGCACCTACGTCATGCGCAGCTTCCCGAGCCATCTTGCCATCACCGGCAACTCGGCCCTGGTGCTGACGGCGCTGGATGAAAAACTGCGCTCGGCCAGTATGCCGGCGGTCAAGATCGAAAGCCGGCTGCGCGAAACGCAAAGTGTGCGGGCGCAAGCCGCCGAGGCCCGGCAACAGACCATGGAAGCCGCCGCCGCCCGACCGCAGTCGACCATGCCGTGGGTGGCACATTGCATCAACGAGGCGAAAAAGAGCGACGACATCATCGTTACCGAAGTCGTCTTTCCGCTTAACATGATCGACTTTGAGAAACCGGGCTGTCATTTCGGCATGAGCCCGGCCGGAGGCCTGGGCTGGGGCCTTGGCGAAAGCATCGGCCTGAAGATGGCCAATCCGGATCGCCGTGTGATCGCGGTGATCGGGGATGGTGCCTATATGTTCGGTAACCCGTCCCCGGCGCACTTCATCTGCGAAGCCATGGAATTGCCGGTACTGACGATCATTTTGAACAACGGTATGTGGGGCGCGGTGCGGCGCGCGACCTTGAGCATGTATCCTGACGGTGCGGCGTCGAAGTCCAATGATGCACCGCTGACACACCTCAAACCCTCGCCCCGGTTTGAGCATATCGTCGAGGCGTCGGGCGGGTATTCCGAGCGTGTCGAGACCGCAGAAGAATTACCGGCTGCCATCGCGCGCGCCCTGAAAGTCGTCGATAGCAAAAAGCGGCAGGTCGTGCTCAATGTGCTGTGTGAATATTCCGATGGTGCCGCTGTTCAGGACGCCAATCGCTAGGCTCACAGCCGCTCTGGGGGGCAGGCTTCAATTTTTACCATTTATGAGTTAAAATCATATTTAGTCAATAATATATAGGGGTATATCATTATGGCTAATGATTTTAAGCGGCAGACCTTTGCCGCGAACAATTATATTTTGAAAGCTGGGGAAACCAGTGATTCTGCGTATTTGATCCTTGATGGCAAAGTCGAAATTCGCATGGGAGCGATGGGGGACGAGCCAACAACTCTGGCGGTTCTGGGCAAGGGAGACGTCGTCGGTGAGATGTCACTTTTTGACAATTCACCGCATATGGCCAGCGCCATCGCCATCGAAAAAACGGTTGCCACCACGGTCTCGGCAACCGAATTTCTGCGCCGGGTTGACGACATGGACCCGCTGATGCGGGGCATTCTCAAAATACTCGTCAAACGCATTCGCGAGATGGGGGTTCGTTTCAGCGCCCAGCAAACGTAAGAGCCCGGCATCGCCTGCCAGTGTGTCGGCGGCAGACATTATTCTGCCGCCCGATTTTGACGTGCTGTCATTCGAGTGAAAATTGAAGTGCCGTCACTCCTTCGAGAAATCTTTCCTGAAATCGGGTTTGCGCTTTTCGGCAAAGGCGTGGCCGCCTTCTTTTGATTCCGGCGTGTCGTAATACATGCCGAGCGCATACATGCCCATGCTTGCAATGCCGCGAATATGTTCGCTGTCCATGTTGAACGACCGCTTGGCGATGGCGATGGCGGTCGGACTTTTTTCCATGATCTCGGCGCACCAGCGTTCAACTTCAGCGTCGAGTTCATCATCGGCCACGACCGTGTTGACCAGTCCCATCGCGAGGGCTTCCTGTGCCGGATAGCGGCGGCACATGTACCACATTTCACGGGCCTTCTTTTCGCCTACGACACGTGCGAGATAGGCCGTGCCGAAGCCCGGATCAACCGAGCCCATCTTCGGGCCGACCTGGCCGAAAACGGCACTTTCCGAGGCGATGGTGAAATCACAGATCGTGCACAAAACATTGCCGCCGCCGATGGCAAAGCCCTGAACCCGGGCGATCACCGGCTTGGGTACGTCGCGAATGATGCTGTGCAGCTCTTCCATCGGCAGCCCGATGATGCCCCGGCCATCATAATGGCTGCCTTCATCACCGCCCGTCGACTGATCCCCGCCGGTGCAGAAGGCCTTGTCGCCGGCACCAGCCAGAACGATCACACCAATGGATTTGTCCCAGCCCGCCGTATTGAAGGCATGGATCAGGTCCTCACAGGTCTGGCCGCGAAAGGCGTTGTATTTTTCCGGCCGGTTGATGGTGATATAGGCCGCGCCGTCTTTTACTTCGTAGAGAATGTCCAGGTACTTCATATCAAAACTCATCCATGCATCGTTAAACCGCCGGAGACGCTGATGGTCTGGCCGGTAATGAACGCAGCATCATCGCTGCTGAGAAAGAGGATCGCGCCCGGCAAATCATCGGGCGTGCCGATCCGCCCAAGCGGCACCGCCCGGGTAAAAGCCTGAAGCAATTTCTCGGGATTATCGGAGCCTTCGAGAAAACCATCGAACAGGGGTGTGTCAGTGACGCCGGGGCAGACCGTATTGAAAGTGATGTTCTGACGTGAATGTTCGCGCGCCATGGTTTTGCCAAAGGCAATGATGCCGCCCTTGCAGGCCGAATAGACGGCCTCGCCTGACGATCCGCCGCGCCCGGCATCCGAAGCGATGTTGACCACCCGGCCAGCGCCGCGTTCGACCATGCCCGGGATCACGGCGTGGTGCATGTTGAAGACACTCAGCAAATTAATGCCGATGATCTTGTTCCAGAAATCGGGTGTGTTTTTCAGGAAAGGCTCGAAGCGGTCCCAGCCTGCGTTGTTGACCATGATATCAATCGGCCCTAGCGCGGCCTCGGCATCGGCGACAGCTTTCTGTACCGCGCCATAGTCGGCGAGATCGAGGGTAAAAGAGGCTGCCGTGCCGCCTTCGTTATTGATGCTGTCGGCGACCTCGCTGGCGCCATCGCCATTGAGATCGAAGATCGCGACTTTCGATCCTTCATCGGCAAATCGCAGGCACGTCGCCTTGCCGATACCGCTGGCACCGCCTGTTACGATCACGACTTTGTCGCTCAAACCTCTCATCGCCTTCTCCCGCCTGAAATTTAATCCGGTTTCGGCCCGGTTGAAACCGGACCCTTGGGGCCATCACCGTGACGCCACCACAATAATTCGCCGCGCAAGAAGGCTTGTGCCAGATCGTTGCGAGGCTCTGTGAAAAAATCTTCCGCCGGCGCGTGCTCAAGAAGCCTTCCCCGGAAGAGAAAAAGTATCTCATCAGCCAGGCGTCGCGCTTGACTTAAGTCATGCGTCGTCATGATGATTTTTGTTCCGGCCTGATGGATGGCGTCAAGCACGGTCTCAAAATCATGCGTCGCGGCCGGGTCCATGCTGGCTGTTGGTTCATCGAGGAACAACACCTGGGGCCGCATCGACCACGCCCGGGCGACCGCCAGTCGTTGCTGCTCGCCAACGGACAGGGATCGTGCCGGCACATCAGCCCGTCGGCGCAATCCCGTGCGCTCCAGCGCTTCATCAATCAATTCACGCCGCTCGCCTTTTGCGATGCCGCGCAGGGCCAAACCGTAATCGACATTGGCGGCGACCGAACGGCGCAGCATGACCGGGCGCTGAAACACCATGGCCTGGGCATGACGGGCATCGCTCTGCCACTCAACTGTGCCGCTGGTCGGTGTGATCAGACCATGACAGAGGCGCAGCAAAAGACTTTTGCCCGCACCATTGGGCCCGATGATGATCGAGCGCTTGCCGGGTTCAAACTGTATATTGAGCGACTTGACCAGATCACGCTTGCCGGCCTCATAAGTCACGTCCCTGAGGACCAGCGGCAGAACCGGATTGGACTGATCAGACATCAGGCCCGCCTCGTGCTGGCGTCATCGATCAGGTGGACGGCTGCGTTGATGATCAGCGACAACAGCATCAATACAATACCCAGCCCCATGGCAAGGGCCAGATCGCCCTTCGAGGTTTCGAGCGCAATGGCCGTCGTCATCACCCGTGTCGCATGATTGATATTGCCCCCGACAATCATCACCGCGCCGACTTCCGCCGAGGCCCGGCCAAATCCCGCCAGCACCACCGTCGTCAAGCCATGACGGGCATCCCATAACAGCGTCGGGATCGCCCGCCATGGTCCGGCACCCAGCGAGCGCAACTGTTCGGCATAGTCCTCCCACATGGTTTCGATGATCTGGCGGGTCAACGCCATGACGATGGGTGTAATCAGAACGACCTGAGCGATGATCATTGCGGTCGGCGTGAACAAAAGATCCAGTACACCGAACGGCCCGGAACGCGACAGCGCGAGATAGACCGCGAGACCGACGACAACCGGTGGCAAACCCATCAGGGCGCCGATGGTCACAACGACAACGCGACGTCCGGGAAATTTGAAGACGGCCAGCGCCGCACCGCCGGGCAGGCCGATGATCGAGGCGATCAGGACGGCCACCAGGCTGACGCGCAGGGACAACGAGACGATCTCGACCAGGGCCGTATCAAGGCCCAGGATTAGGGAGGATGCCGTTGAGAATGCGCTGCCGAGTTCGTTCATTGAATAACTGCCGCGTCAGATAAGGTCGCGACAACTATAGATCATCGCCCGTCCGGCCCCGAAGCAAATCGTACAGGCGACAGGTCACTCGCCTTGAGGCCAAATGCCTTAAGATCGTCGGGAATATCACCGCCCGCTGCCAGGGCTGCCGAAACCCGTCCCATCGACGGGGCCGTCTGGATACCGTACCCACCTTGCCCGGCGAGCCAGAAAAAACCGTCTACTTCCGGATCAAATCCAACAACCGGGGTCTTGTCGCCAACAAACGAGCGCAAGCCCGCCCAGCTTCGAATGACACGCTTGATATCCAGCGTCGTCGCCTGCTGCAAACGGTCGATGGCAATGGCGATATCGAGCTCGTCCGGCTGCACATCGCAGGGTTCCATCGGCGTCTCGTCCGCCGGAGAAATCAGCAGGGCACCGCTTTCGGGGCGGGCATAAAACTGTTCATCCGCATCAACAAAAGCCGGCCAGTCGGCAAACGACATGTCAACGGGCCCGTCGACCAATAACGCTGTACGGCGCTTGGGCACGAGGCCGACGCGTCTTGCCCCGGAGAGGTCCGCGACGTCATCGCACCACGCGCCGGCGGCGTTGATAACTACACCGGCAATAATTTCATCGCCGCCGACACTGATCCGCCAGCCACCGTTTTCGCGATTGAGCCCGGTGACGCGTGCGTCCTGGCGTAATTCACAGCCTATCGCCCGGGCACCGCGCAAAAATCCCTGATGCAAGGCGTTGACGTCCATATCCATGGCGTTGGCTTCGAGCACCCCGCCCGCAGCATAACCCTCGCGCAGGATCGGGATCAATTCGCGGACCTCTGACGCGCTCAGGCGTTCCATGGTATCGAGATATTCCGAGCCGGAATTGTAGGCTTCATCAAGCGCCGCCGCCTGATCTTCGCGCCCGATAAACAGGGCACCTCGCGGCGTCAGGATCGGTGTCTCGCTGAAACCGTCAGGCGGCGACATCAGGAAGGGTCGCCCGCCGGACGTCAGCGCCCGGATCGGCATATTTCCATAAGCCTCGGCAAACAGAGCCGCCGAGCGGCCCGTGGTGTGATAACCGGGCTGCTGTTCCATCTCGAGCAGTAGCACGCTGCCTTCACCCGCAAGGAAAAATGCGGCGGAGGCACCGGCCATACCTGCACCGATTATGACAAAATCATAGCTTTTGTTCTGTGACACTATACTTGACCCACGCCCGACGTGGCCTCCCTAGATTCAAACCTGGTCGCGCAATTCGCGGCGCAATATCTTGCCGACCGGTGACTTGGGGATTTCATCGATATGGACAATCTGTTTCGGTACTTTGTAGCCGGTCAGATTAGCCCGGCAAAAGGCCTCGATGTCCTCAATCGCGGCATCACCGACAACGAAAAGCTTGACCGCCTCTCCCGAATTGTCATCCGGCACGCCGATGCAAGCGCATTCGATGATGCCGTCCATGGCCGTAGCGACAGCTTCGATTTCGTTGGGATAAACATTGAAGCCGGAAACGAGGATCATGTCTTTCTTGCGGTCAACAATGCGGAAATAACCGTCTTCGTCGCAGGTCGCGATGTCGCCGGTGCAGAAGAACCCGTCATCTGTCATCACAGCGGCTGTCTCTTCCGGCTTTCGCCAGTAACCCTGCATGACTTGCGGCCCGCGAACGCATAACTCACCCGGATCGCCGAGGGCGACTTCCTTGCCGTCTTCATCGCGCAGGGAGATCTCGGTGGAGGAGAACGGAAAGCCTATGGACGATCGGAACTGATCAACTCCCAGCGGGTTGACGGTGACGACAGGTGCCGTCTCGCTTAAACCGTAGCCTTCGGTGATGTGGTGCCCGACGACGCTTCGCCATTTGTCCGACACCGCTTCCAGAATGGCGGTACCTCCGCCCATGGTAAATCGCAGCCTGGAGAAATCGAGTTCATCAAAGCCCGGCGTATGCAGCAAGCCATTGAACAACGTATTCACACCCGTGATCACGGTGAACTTCCAGTTGCCGAGTTCCTTGACGAAGCCCGGCATGTCACGCGGATTGGTAATCAGAACACTTTCACCGCCGAGCACAAAGAACGTCAGCGTATTCACCATCAGGGCAAAGATGTGATAAAGCGGCAGCGCCGTAATCACCAGTTCCTCACCTTCGACCAGATTGTCTCCGGCAAAGACCCGGAAGGCGATGATGTTGGAGACGAGGTTGCGGTGCGTCAGCATGGCACCTTTCGAGAGGCCCGTGGTGCCGCCGGTGTACTGCAGGAAAATCAGATCATCACCATTGATCTGCGGCTCCGTGTACTCGGCATTTGCGCCGGCTGCCAGGGCATCGATAAAGGGCACGGCGTCGGTCAGGCGCTCATCGCAGGGCGGGCTCGGCACCTGGTCATTGCCGCAATCACCGAGATTGGCGACGATGACGTTCTTGATCGAGGTGTTGGCAATGATTTCGGCCAGCACAGGCGTCGAACCGGAATAGATAATAATGGTATCGGTGTCGGCATCGTTGAGCTGATGCTCAAGCTCGCGCGGGGTGTACAGCGGATTGACATTGACCTGAACCAGGCCCGAGCGAATGTTGGCGCAAAGCGAAATCGGGAAGGCCATGATATTGGGGGCCATGACCGCCACCCGATCGCCTTTTTTCAGACCAAGCACGCTTTGCATGTAGGCCGCAAGGTCGCGCGATTTCTGATCGACATCGCCATATGTCAGCGTGGCACCAAAGTTATGATAGGCCGGACGATCGGCATAGTTGGCAATGGCCGGGGACATCATCTCCCAGACATTGGCGTGGGCGTCCGCATCGATTTCCCGGGGAATATCACCGTAACTTTTGTACCAGATCGGCTCCATTGTCGTCTCCTGTCAGATATACTTTTTATGGTCCAAAATTTCAGGCAGCGTCCGATTTGATAAAATCAGCCGCGCGTTCGCCGATCATGATCGACGGTGCATTGGTATTGCCACCGATTAGCGTTGGCATAATGGATGCATCGGCGATGCGCAAGCCCTGCAAACCCTGAACCCGCAAGTTATTATCGACCACGGCCATATCATCGTTACCCATCTTGCAACTGCCGACGGGGTGATAAACCGTATCAGCGCGCATGCGGACGATTGCGCGCAAGGCCGCATCGTCGTTCATGTCGACTTTGTAAAGTTCCCTGGCGCGATATCCAGCCAGTGCCGGGGCCTCAAGAATGCGCCGGGTGGCCTTGTAACCTTCAATCAGAAGATCGAGATCGGCTTCATCGCTGAAGAACTTTGGATCGATCACCGGATCATCGCCGGGCCTCGCACTTTTAAGCGTGACGTTGCCCCGGCTTTTCGGGCGCAATACGCAGATATGACAGCTGAAACCGTGGCCGGGATGAAGTTTGCGATTGTGATCATCGACAATCCCGACGACCAGATGAAGCTGAATGTCGGGTGCTGCCAGGTCCGGACTTGTTTTGATAAAACCACCGGCCTCCGCAAACGGTGTCGTGATCATGCCCGTGCGCTTGCTGCGCCACTCGAAGATAGCCCGCGTCAGATCGATGGTACCGCCGAGAGAGACGCCGAGCGTATCGCGCGATCGCGATTTATAGGCGGCGACGTAATCAATATGATCCTGCAGGTTTTCGCCAACACCCGGCAGTTCGTGCTGAACCTCGATGCCGTGCCGGCGCAATTCATCGCCCGGCCCGACGCCCGAGAGCTTCAATAACTGGGGTGAGGCAAAGGCACCACCGGCGAGGATGACTTCCCGGGCGGCCTTGATCTCGATGGTCCGTCCACCTTGAATGTAAGCCACACCCACCGCCCGTTTACCTTCGAACAAAATTTTTGAGGCCCGCGCCTTTGTGATGATGTCGAGGTTGGCTCGATCAAGGTGTGGCGTCAGATAGGCTTTGGCTGCGCTGAACCGCTCGCCATCCTTCTGCGTTACCTGGTAATAACCGATACCTTCCTGTTCCGGTCCATTGAAATCCTCGTTGATCGGCACCTGCATTTCGCGCGCCGCATTCAAAAATGCATCGCCAATGCCACGAGGGGAGCGCTGGTCGGCAACGTTGAGCGGGCCGTCCACACCATGCAGATCGTCGCCGCCGCGTTCGTTGTGTTCGGCTTTCCTGAAATACGGCAGCACGTCATCCCATGACCAGCCCGCGTTACCAAGTTCGGCCCAGTGATCATAGTCGGAGCGATGTCCGCGCACGTACAACATGGCGTTGATCGAGCTTGAGCCGCCGAGCACCCGGCCACGTGGCTGATAACCCCGGCGATTATTGAGCCCGGGCTGGGGGGCCGTCTTGAAACCCCAGTTGTTGATTTTGGTCGGCAATATCGCGGCCACACCCGCCGGGGCATGAATGAGGACGCTCGAATCCGGTCCACCGGCCTCCAGCAGGCAAACCTTCACGCTGGCATCTTCGGATAGACGGCTGGCAACGACCGAGCCGCCCGAACCACTGCCCACGACAATATAATCGTACATTTTCCCCTCCCGCCGAACCAGATGGTCAGTCTGACTCAATTCGCGGCAGGGAACTATTGGATTTGTTGGCCGTCGACGTTAATGCGTGGTCTCGAATTCGAGACCACGGTCATCGTCGCGTATGACCCCGTCCCTCGACAGACACTTCAAACCTTCAACGAAGATCGCTCGCATGGCAGCGTCGCCGTCCTGGGCGCCATCGCCGACGCTGGCAATCAGACGATCAAGACGGGCAAACAGATGGGAAAAACAGCGGAATGTATGGACCAGGTCGAGCCGTAAATCTCGATCAACTACGATCTGGATGTCCGCCGAATCAAGAAGGATGCCGAGCGTGAGCCAGGCGGCGATGGCATCCCCGTCCAGTGCATAGCCATTGTTATCGTTCTGATTTAGAAATCGGTTTTCAGAGTCTCCGGGTTCGACATTTTCAAACCAGCGTGTTGAACCAACCCAGTCCAGCATATTGCCAAATATTTCCGCCGAGCTATCGGCATCGTTGAGATAGGCCTGATTACCAGATATCAGGGGCTCGATTAATCTTCCCATCGGCGCGGTAACGTCGATCCGGTTGTAGGCAGGTTCCGCACCGCAGTTATCTCGCATTGCAGCATACAGCCGGGCAAAATCAGCAATCAGCTTGGCGGCGGTGGCATTTGGCGAGACGTCACTGAAATCATCAATCTCGCCGTCCAGAAATATCTCGGGCGCGCCGTAAAACAGGATGTCACTGCGTTGATCGAGCAAAATCTGTTCAAATTCCGATAGTATGACCGATTTTGTCATCTGAAATGGGCCCCGGTCATCATGCTCTACCCCGCTAACTTGCCACGCGTCTCAAAATACCAGGCTGTACGACTGGTACCCATGCACTGCTTCATACTCAACTATGTGAGGTTTTGGCGGCTATTTTTCCGTCTCGGAAAATTAAATGAACTTCCCGGCAAAAAAATTTCAAAATGGTCCACAAATCGCCCTAATCTTTTCATAATTCAACTGAGTGACTGATTTTTCGGACGTTAAGCGGGCAGTAGGGAAATACTGGTAAACTCGTGTAAAATTGAAATGGCTTTCCCTGGCCCCAAGATCGAAAGCGAAAACTTGACCTTTAGGCAACGAATGTATCGAACCGGCGGCGCGTTTTTTCTCGCGACGGCTGTCATCGTTGCGTCGAACCTGCCCGGTGCAGTAAAGGCTGCGGAAAACATCGCTGTGATCGTCGGCAACGCCAACTACGGTCCGGATATTCCCGATATTGCCTATGCCGGTCGTGACGCAGATGCCATCAAGGCCTGGCTGATCGGTGTGCAGGGTTTCAAGGCAGATAACATTATTGATATCCGCGACGCCACCAAGGCCCAAATGGAAGCGACATTTGGCAGCGCCACCAATCCACGGGGACGGTTGTGGCGTTATGCTGATCCAGCCGACGGTGGCTCCGTATTCGTTTATTATTCGGGGCATGGCGTGCCCGGTATTGCGGATCGTAAACGGTACCTCCTGCCGGTCGATACCGAGCCTGATTTCGCTGACGTCAGTGGATACCCGGTTTCCCAACTTCTGGAGAACCTGAAGGATTACCGCATCGCGACCGTCATTCTCGACGCCTGTTTTTCCGGCAGCAGTGCCGGCGGAACCTTGTTCCCATCGTCTTCCGGCATCCAGATCATGGCCAAAGATGAAAGCCCGTCGGGATCACTGACGGTGTTGACAGCCGCAGGTCCCGGCCAACTGGCCAGTTGGGATCATCGCTCGCAACATGGCTTGTTTACCGAGTATTTTCTGCGCGGTGTTTATGGCGAGGCCGACCTCGATCTTGATGGTCAAATCAGGGTTGGTGAGGTCAAATCCTTCATGGACGCGAACATGACAAAAGTCGCGCGCCGAACTTATGGCCGCGAACAGGACGCCTCGCTTCTGGGTCAGGAAGATCGCATCCTCGCGACGTTCAATCCGTGGGCGAAACCGGCCCGGCCGCGAGTCTCCACTGAGCCCTACCGCGACAAGCCTGCTGAAATATCACGCCCTGTCGTCACTCCGCCCGTCGCCAGCCAGCCGCCGCAGCCTGTGCGAACATCGCCACCCGCCAAACCTGAATCAACGACGGATCTCGTGCTCCGGACGATTATCAAGGGGCTGGAAGTCTATCGCGTCATCAAGGAAATCGACCGCTGGGCAGTTTCACGTTCGCGAATTCCGGTTCGCTTCAGCCCGGGGCAGGACGCCCGGCAACTTGGCTGGGTCAATCGCGGGCAAGGCGTTCACGTGACGGGCCGGGTCGATGGCACGAACTGGATGCGCGTGAATTTTGACGGACAGCAGGGTTATGTCAAAGCCAAGGGACTGGCCAGACTGCAACCTGGCGAGCTCAATCGCTGGGAGCGCGCAGTTCGGTCGGATCGTGCAAAGGACTATCGCAAATATCTACAAAAATACCCTCGTGGATATTTTGCACGAAGTGCCAGAGCCAGGCTCAAGTAATCCGGCCTTCTGCCGGGCCGGTCAAAAAATTCAGCGAATGACTCTCTCGGTCGGGAACCGGATCGTTACGGTTGTGCCGACGCCGATCTCACTGCTGATTTCAAGACGCCCGCCATGCATTTCCATCATCGACTTCGCCAGCGGCAAACCTAATCCCGTACCGTGATTATTGCGGGCGAACTCACCTTCGATCTGGCCAAAGATCGACAACGCCTTGCCAATATCTTTTGTCGCAATTCCGATGCCATCGTCCGACAACTCAATTTCAAAACCGATATCTTCGGAAAAACGCCAGTCCACCCTGATTTGCCCCTGCCGATCGGAAAACTTGATGGCGTTGGTCAACAGATTAAGCAGAATTTGCTTTAGCTTGCGCTCATCCGCCATGAGGTCCGGAATACCGTCAAAAGGTGCTGCCAGTATTCTGACGCCAGCGTCCTGAGCCCGAACACTGACAAACGTAATGCATTGTTCGATCAGACGCCGAACATCAACATCCTGGTCAAACAGCTCAGCCTCGCCGGCTTCTATTTTGGACAAATCGAGAATGTCATTGACCAGCGACAACAGCATTTCACCACTTTCATAGGTGTGACGGGCATAGTCCTCGTACCGCGTATCGCCGAGCGGACCAAATGAGCTTTGCAATATCATCTCTGAAAAACCCATGATGGCATTCAGCGGCGTTCGCAATTCGTGGCTCATGTTCGCCAGAAACCTGGACTTCGTCATGTTCGCCAGTTCAGCGTCCTCTTTCGCCTGGAGGACTTCATTTTCAAGCATTTTCCGCTGCGTGATATCGGTTAAAACCGATTCAGTGAGATTGCGTTGATTGTCAAAAACAGAATCCAGATTGGCCCAGAACGTCGTGCCGTCCTGGCGTTTCATCTGAATTTCCTGGTGGCGCACGAATCCAACCTCTTTTATCTGCTTCGCCAGATAATTACGCTGCTCAACATCGACGTAATGATCCGTGGCAGAAAATTCCCTGAGCGATTCCTCTCGACTGGAATATCCGAATATCTCCGCCCATCGCTCGTTGGCTTCAATCAATTTTCCCGTCTCGAGACTGGTCCATGCCAGTCCGACCTGCGCCTTGTCGAACATCGTGTGGTATCGTTGATCAGCCTCCCGCAAGGCCTCCTCGGTGCGCCTGGTCTCGGTGATATCTGAAATTATTGTCGCCGTACTGCCGTCGTCCAGGCGTTGCTCGTGCGATACATGCCAGACACCATTGGCCCTCGGTTGAACAATCGCGCCCTGAGGATTGCGATGGCGGGCGATCCGCTCCGCCAACCAGTCGTCTTCCCGTCCCGCCGCATCCGGCACGCGACCGACTTCGAGGACTGCCCTGGTCAAGGTCTCGAATGTCACGCCGGGCTCAAGCAAATGAGCAATATCATGATTGAATTCGCGGAATTTCTGATTGCAGAGAACCATTTTGTCATCGGCGTCATACAGAATGAACATGTCCGTCATTTGATCAATCGCATTTGCCAGACGACCAAGGTTTTCCTCCAGTCGTTTGTGAGCTGATATTTCGATGCCAATGCCCAGCAATCCGCCATCGGCCTGGCGTTCTTCGCTGATCTGGATCCACCTGTCGTCACCGCGTCTGATTTCAAAAACACCCTCGGGATCGCGAAATTTCCGGAGCCTCGTCGCCAGCCATTCTTCTTCCCGTCCAATGGCTTCGGCAATCAGTCCTTTTTCAAGCTCCAATCTGGTCAGTGCCTCGAACGTGATGTCTGATCGGACTTCGAAATCGTCGAGAGAGTGTCGCGAGCGATATTCCTCGTTGCAGATCACAAGTTTGTCCTCAGCGTCCCAATACACGAAGCCACCGGAAAACGCCTCGATCGCGGCAAGAAATTGCCTGTTGGATTTTTCCATGCGCCGGCGTTCGGAGATATCGTGGACCACACCGACAATGCCCTGTTGCTGTTCTCCGCAGTCGAAAAGGGCTTTGCGGAAAACCGCCTCCCGGCGCGTACCATCAGGCAAAATGGAGTGGGATTCGAAAACCTGCTCACCACCGTTTTTCAACAATTCATGGTCAGATTCGGTATATCCATCCGCTAGGTCCTGATCAGCTAATTCATAGGCTGTTTGGCCAATGATTTCGTCCCGACTTCGTTTAATAAATTCTTCGAACGCATGGTTACAGCCCAGGTACACACCGTTTGAACTCTTGAAGTAGACCGGGGTCGGCATCGCATTCAGCAAATTTTGCAGGAATTCAGACGAAAGGATGTCCGCGCGTGGCAAATCAATATCGTCGGCTTCGGATTTGCAATGAAGGGTTAGCAGTCGCCCCCTTGAAAGAACGTGTTCCCTGAATTGAATTTTTGCATCGGCGTTCTGAAGCCCGTCTTTTGCCAGCCGGTATTCAGTGCCGACTGTCAGGAGAGGCGACAGTTCGGGGAGGAGTTTCAAAATCCCAGGGTCAAAACGCGATATTTGATCGCCGTCATCAAACAGAACGAAGCCGGCAGCGGTTGCAGCCAGCGCTTCGAGGAGCATTTCAATATCGTCGGTCACCTGCGATATTGCCGATGGAGCGCTGCTTTGCGAATTGTCCGAAGTATCTGCCAACTGGGTCGCCCGGAAAAAGTGAAGGAAACAATATTTTCTATCCTTCTATTAACCTGGGGCTTTGGCGGCCTGTGGCCACAAATAAATCGCCTGATAAAGCATCAAGATCGGCGCAAAACCTTGCCAGGCCTTGCACCGGTGTGGTCTCCGCCTTGCCAAACCGTGCGGCCATTGACGAAAACCCGGCTCACGCCGGCCGCGGCCTGAACAGGTTCATCGAAAGTTGCGGTGTCGATCACTTTATCCGGATCAAACAGTACCAGATCAGCAAACGCACCGACACGCAGCACGCCTCGATCCGTCAAACCGAAGCGCCTGGCCGTCAGCGACGTCATTTTACGCACGGCCTCTTCAAGACTGAACAAGCCGATATCACGGGCATAATGGCCGAGTACGCGAGGAAATGTGCCCCAAAGTCTGGGGTGCGGATGCTCATCGTGGGGCAAGCCATCGGAGCCGATCATGGTGTGCGGGTAGGCCAGAATGCGCTGAACATCATCTTCGTCCATCATAAAATAAATTGCTCCGGCCGGACTGAGGAATTCTACCGTGTCCTTCATGGACATGTTCAAATCGTCAGCGATCACATCAAGATCACGACCCGAATGTTCAGGATGTGGCACCGACCAGGTGACAATCGTCCGGCTTGAACCCATCATGCGATTTGCATCCAGCACGGTTGATCCGGCGACATAGGGGTAGGCATCCAGGCCAAGCGACTGGGTCGACATCGCCGCGTCAATGATTGCCAGAGTTTCAACCGAGCGGCCATGATTTGCCGCCCCGGCACACTTGTGGTGCGAAATGACTACCGGCACATCGGCCTCATGCCCGATGCGCAAGGTCTCCTCCAGCGACTTCACAATCTGATCGGTTTCATCGCGCATATGCGTCGTGTGGATCGCCCCGAAAGCTTTCAGGCCTTTGGCGAGTTCAATGATTTCTTTCGTCGGCGCATCGTATGCGGGCTGATAAAAAAGCCCGGTCGACAGTCCGGCGGCTCCGGCCCCGAGCGCCGCCTCCAGGGCCTGGCGCATGACACTGATCTCGTCCGGCGTCGCGGCCCGATCAAAACGATCCATTACACCGGCACGAAGTGTCGAATGCCCGACCTGCGCCACGACATTGACCGCCGCCGGGTCCTGATCCAGTGCTTCGAGGTAATCGCCAAAATCTGCATAAAATCCGTCGCTGGATTTTGAGACCAGATCGAGCGGCGGAGGTGGAGGGCCCTTAATTTTCAGGGGCGCGAGACTGATCCCGCAATTACCGGTAACTACGGTCGTCACGCCCTGGCTGACCTTGCAGGTCATTTGCGGATCGGCCAGCACGGCGCGATCATCGTGCGTGTGGACGTCAATAAATCCGGGGGAGGCCACCAGGCCGGTGGCGTCAATCTCGGCCCCTGCCGAATGTATGGCCAAATCCCCCATGGCGATAATCCGCTCGTCCCGAACGGCGATATCGCCGGTATGCGAGGCCGCACCCGTGCCATCAATAATGCGGGCGTTTCGAATAATCAGGTCGGGTGTCTCGAGCGTGTTCAAGGGTTATTCCTGTCAAACAGGGAAAAGCACCACGGCGGCGCCACAAAGTACGGCGGCGAGCAAGCCCGCCAACAAGGTGTACATACCGTTCCAGTTCAGGCCAACCGTGCCGCCGCTGCGTCCCGTCAGATTGCCGATAATCAGGGTCGACATGGCAACCGGCGACGAGCCGACCGTCAATCCCCACGACGTCAGATAGGTTACGCCAATAATAACCGAATGTACGCCAAAGGCTTCCGGGTTCGGCAGGGCACCTGAGATTATCATCACCGTAATGATGGCATTGAGCCCCAGCAGGCCGCCGACAACGATGGCCAGAATAATCAAACCAGGCACAATGAAGGCCGGCGCACCCAGCCAGTCCAGACCCCGGGCCACTGTCGCCGGGTCGAGGAAATACCCGACAACCGCACCGGCAAATCCGGCGGTCGAGAGAATGGTGATTTCCATACGGAAGGACGGTACCGACTCAGAAACGTAGCGCCGCACCCGGTCGGTAATATGCACCGCCGACTTCGTTGCGGGACGTTTGCGGCCCTGGGCTGCCAGCCAGATTAGGGAGACCAGCGGAGCGCCGGTCATCACCCCGGCAATCAAGGTGCCGCTGGTCCAGTGCTCGAGGCTCCAGGCGATAAGAAAAATCACCACAATCAGACCGGCTGGAAAGAGATGGACCGACCAGCCGTCGCCCGAATTTATTTCAGGCGGCGGGATGCGCGCCGGGCGATGCGACAAGCGATCAATCAGCCAGCCGACGACGAACTGCAACAGGGCCATGCCGCCACCGGCAATCAGCACCGTCTGCCACATCATGTTAGGCAGTGACTTCAGCACGACGGCGAGGCTGATCGACATCGGTGTCCACAGCAAGCTGCAGGTAAAGCCCCGCAGCAGGGCAAGCATGGAACGCTTGGTTCTGAGCTGCTGGATGCGCGCATCACCGCCGGCCGATTGCAGCGTGTTGGCGGTTGTGATCATGGTGCCGAACAGGCCGAGAATTCCGACACTGATAATGCCGCCGAACAATGTGCCGCCGGTCCAGAACGCGAGATATCGTTTGCCCGGTCGCTGAGATAACAAATGCCGACCGCAACGTTCGACAATGTCTGATCCCTCAGCCGCCGCACGCAAAAATCCAAGGGCGATCAGAAAGGCGCTCATGAATGCGGCACGCTCGAAGCCGGTCATAAAAAGTTTCCACGGATCATCGGCGAGTAAAGCCACACCGAACAAGGCAACCGCAATGACGACAAAGACTTTGCCGGCGACCGGCAGGCGGGGCCACTCCAGCGCCACGAACAGGCCGATGAATATCGCACCCAGTGCGCCAATTTCTCCGCGCGCGATGAACTCGGCGATGATGGTGAGAATCGCCGCGCACAGTGCCAGAATGCCGGCGATGGCGTTTGGTCTGGCTGAGTTCAAGCTGATACCGGGATATCCGGCGAAAAGGCTGCGGCGCGAATAATCTGCCACGCTTCAAGCGCCACAAGATGGTCACCCTGTCCGGTGATGCGCCAATAGGCATCAAAATTTGCGTCAGCAAGTGCAGCACTCGCCGCGCCTTCGGGCAGACCGGCGATCATCTGCACGAGGATCGATTGCTCAAGTTTCTCCGACGCCAGTTCCGCCTCCTTGATCGATTGACGCAAATCATCTCGCCCGGCCAGCGATAGTCCTGCAACGGCCAAAGTCTTCAAACGCTTGCGGATGACGCGGATCGGCTGCACGGCAAGCTCCTGCCATTCCGTCGCTGCTCCGATTTGTTCTTCCAGCGTCGACTTGTCCAGCGAAATGCCGAGGCCCCCGGTCCAGGCACAAAACAGCACGGCGTTGACATCGAGAGCATGATCGAACTGTAGCCGCAGACAGGCACTCTCTACGTCCGCCCGCGCGTAAACGTTGAGCGAAAACGCCCAGAAATCTTGTTCCTGCTCAGGATTTGACATGATTGCCAAGTGCATCGTTCAGAGCCCGGCCGTCGGGATCAGCAAGCGCCGCTTCGCGGGCCGCAGCGACCCCGGATGACACATCATCACCACTCGCCAGTGCCGGTTTGATGAGGGCTTCAACAATCTTCGAAAAGTTCGCGGCGCCACGCTCATGGGTTTCGCCGTAGCCCTTGATCAGGCGGGCGCATTCAGTGACTTCAAGGGCTAAATTTGTCTGGATACGCGCGGTGCCCTGGACCATGTCGAGCCAGTCGCTGATATTTTGCTGCTCGCGGCGGAAACGCAACGTCGAGCGGCGAATACGGCGCATTGATGTCAATACTTTGAGCCGAAGGTAGCCTGAAACCGTCGTCGTCTTGATCTCCATCGGCCAGGACTTGTTGGCAAGGGAGGGAAATGTTTTGCTTAAACCCGACATCCAGTTGGCCAACCCTACAGGCATTGAGTCGCAAATTTCTGCAAAGCGCGGTTTGAAGAATTCCGCCACGTCGACAAGATCGGCAGGCGATGCCCCTGTTTCATCGCGGATGCGTTGCAGACGGTCGGGACGCGACTTGGCCTGGGCGACGCGGTAAACATCCTCGAACGACATGCGAAGCGCCAGATGACGGGCGACGGCCTGCAAAAGTGCGAGATCACCAGCGGCAAATTCCTTCAGCCGGTCGAGATAGAGCACTGCATACGCTTCATCCTGATAGTCGATCAGACGCTCGACGCCGAGGTGTAATAAATCGGCGGCACCGGCGGGGAAATCACTTTCAATACGCCGGGCCATGGCAGAACCGGCGGGCGCAGTCCCCTCGCTCGCACTGGCTTCACCCTGCTGGCGTACGGCGGCGACTCCGGCGGCATAACCGCGCAAGTTGGCTTCGACCGCCTTGCCTTCCGATGTGATGGCGGCTTCGAGCCGGTCCGCCGCCAGCGGCAACACGCCGCTTTCGGCAATGGCCCCCAGCACCACGGCATTGATCACGGCTCCACTGGCCAGTGCTGCAGACTTCATGTCGAAGATGGTCGCAGCGCGGGCCCGTTCGCGGGTACCGGCGAGGATAGGTTCTTCCTCAACCCGGCCATCACCCATGGCCATTTTTTCACCCGTCGTGAACACCCGGTGCGTCGAGGCGATCACGGTCGTTCGATCAGGCGAGACATAACCGGTCTCGACCATGCGCCCGGTCTCGAGCAATTCCGTGGCAACGAGAATATCGACCTCGCCCTGGGCCGGGGCCAGCGAGAGCACAGGCCACGCTGCACCATTGGACAACGGTTCGGGCCAGATTTCGATGTAATAGGTCGTTGCCCCGGTCCGCTGGGCCACACCGGGGATCGACGTCGCCTGCACCGGCAGGTTGGCTTCACGGGCCGCACCGACGATCCAGCTCGTCAGCACACCACCGCCCTCGCCGCCCATGGCCGCGATCAACAGGGTTACCGGTCGCACTTCACTCACGAAACGGTGCCCCCGCCGAGCCACGAAATCGTCGCCCGCCGCATCTTGCCGAGCATCGCTTCAAAAGGCCCGGCATTGCGCACACGTTTTGCCCGATAGAACGACGGACACAGCGTTGCAGCGTGGGCCACTTCGCCGCACAGGCCACAGCCGACACAGGCTTGCTCAACCGTCGCCACCGGATCGGTGCGCAGCGGATCGGGATTATCCTTGATGCCGAGACTGGGACAGCCCGATAGCCGAATACAGGAATGATCGCCGGTACACACATCGTCATCGATACCGAAACGCGGCGTCACCACACGCTCCCCGCGTTCGAGCTTGACGGCATCTTCACCGCGCAGCCGACGCTGGCGCGCGAGCTGACATTCACCGTCAGCAATAATCACCTTCAGACCCTTGACGTCTGTGGTCAGGGCCTCGCGCAGGGTATCGACCATGGTTGATACCGAATAAGTCCTGACCGTCCGCATCCACGGCACGCCGAGACTGCGCAGCGTCTGTTTGATCCCCATGCCCGGCGATTCGCCGCGCTTGCCTATTTTGCTGTTGGGGATGAACTGCTGCCCGGTCGCCGAGGTAAAGCCGTTCTGCATAATTATCAGCAACGAATCGCCGCCATTGAGCAGCGTGCCGATCACCCCGGTGGCGAGGCCGTTATGCCAGAAGCCGCCATCGCCCATGATCGAGATCGAGCGTTTCTGCTGGAAGGGCGACACTGCCGCCGCACTGGCCAGCGACATGCCATAGCCGAGGATCGAGTTGCCCATCGAAAACGGCTCGAAAGTGGCGAAGGCATGACAGCCGATGTCGGCCGAAATGTGAACCTTGCCGACTTCGCCCTCGAGAATTTTCAGGGCCGAGAATACTGGTCGTTCGGGGCAGCCCGTACAGAACTGCGGCGGGCGCGGCAGGATCGCCTTGCCCAGCGCCTGCATGCCGTCACTGCGCGCCGTGGTCATCGGCAAGGCAGCGCTCGCCATTGCGGCGGCATCAATTCGTGGATCACTCGCCGCCGTGAAATAATCGACCAGACCGGCCTGCAGGACTTCGGCGGTATATTCTCCCGCCGCCGGCAGCACATCCTTACCGAATATCCTTGTCTGGATATCCGCCTTGCGCAGGATGACATTGATCTGGTGTTCGATAAATTCAGGATTGCCTTCCTCGATAACCAGCACGCTGTCTTTACCGGCACAAAAAGCCGAAATCTGTCCCGGTGCCAGCGGATTTGTCACGTTCAACACCAGCATTGGAATGCGGCTGTTGCCGACACCGTCGGCCAGGCCCAGAACCTGCAAGCGCCGCATCAGCACATTATAAAGACCGCCCTGGACGATCAGGCAGAGGTTCCCGATATCACCGTCGATCAAGTCGTTCAGGCCGTTGTCGACAATAAATTTCTGCGCCGCCGGCAACCGTTCGGCAACTTTCAGTTTTTCCTGGGCGAAGGTCACCGGCGGATGGGCCAGGCGGCCATATTCAAAAGTCGCCGGTTCGGCCAGCTTGTCGATGGTGTTGACGACGGGTGAAATGTTGTCGCGTGCCGTGAACTGGCCCTGGACGTGGCAGGCCCGGATGCGCAACTGCATCATCACCGGGGCATTGGTCGCCTCCGACAACTCGAATGATTTTTCCACCATGTTGACGATGTTACCGAGATCAGGCCGGGGATCCATCAGCCAGATCGTCGATTTCAACGCCATGGCCAGGGTGCGCTCCTGAATAACGCTGGCCCCCTCGCCATAATCCTCACCAATGACAATCAGCGCCCCGCCCTTGACGCCGGGCGAGGACAAATTCGACAAGCCATCCGCTGCGACATTGGTGCCGACAATCGATTTCCACGTTACTGCCCCGCGCACGGGGTAATTGAGCGAGGCCCCCAGCATGGCCGCGGCGGCCGCTTCATTGGCGCAGGTCTCGACGTGCACGCCCAGTTCATCCATCAGTTCCTCGGCGTCGACCAGCACATCAACCAGGTGTGAGACCGGCGCGCCCTGATAGCCGCCGACATAACTCACGCCGGCCTGCAGCAGGGCCTTGGTCACGGCGAGAATGCCTTCGCCATGGAAGGTCTCGCCCTCGCCAAGGCGCAACAGTTCAACCTCTTTCTTGAATGAGCGTTCCGCACTCATGGCTCACCTGCTCCTTCGGGCATAAGACCAACCAGATCCTTGACTTCCTGCGGGATGGGTGCGGGGTTCAGCCGGCCATCATCGTCCGGCCCGCCAATGCTCCAGACCCGCTTCTCCCAGGCATCAACAGCAAGCGTATCGCCATTCCAGATTTTATGCGAGACCGTCAGCGACTTGGTGCCCCAGGTTGAAACGCCGGCAAAAATGCGCAATTTATCGCGAAACAGACTGGGCGCGCGATATTCGGCGTGGGTTGAGATCAGCGGCAGACCAGGTGGTCCCCATTTTGCCCGCAAGTCCTCCCAGCCCAGACCAACGCTGTCAAACAGGTGATAGGTTGCCTCATCCATCCAGCGATAATAGTTGGGATAAAACACCAGACCGGCCGGGTCGCAATCGCCCCACTCGACGGTGACCTCGTGCGCATGGACAGTCATACCTTCTCCTGCAGATGGTGGCTGGATACAGGGCTTCGGAAGTGAATCCCCGCCCCGACAGTAAATCCACCGGCACGCTGGCGCAATCGTCGATCAGCACGTAATCTGATTGGTAATCGTCATTCGCGCGAAGGCGGGAATCCAGAGAACTGCTTGGTTCTGGCTATTTGATAACTTGCTCTGGATGCCCGCCTTCGCGGGCATGACGTAAAAATGGAAGCGAATTTCAGGGGGCTTTGATGAAATATCGTAACTTTGGCAAAACCGGACTGAAAATATCCGAGGTCGTCTTTGGCGCGGGCTTTGTCGGCGGCATCCTGATTGATGCGGACGATGACACACGCAGGCAAGCCCTGCGCACTGCGCTGGATGCCGGGGTTAACTGGATCGACACAGCGCCCATGTACGGCAACGGCAAATCCGAGGAAGCGCTGGGCTGGCTGCTGCCGGAAATAGAGGATCAGCCGACGCTTTCCACCAAAGTATCCTTGCAGACCGACAATCTCGACGATATTCAGGGCCAGGTCGAGGCCAGCATGGCGCAAAGCCTGCGACGTTTGAACCGCTCCTCGGTCGATGTGCTGCAACTGCACAATCCGATATTACCCGACGCAAGCGACCGGGCTGTCAGCGTTGACGATATCTTGCGCAAAGACGGTGCCGCCGACGCCCTGCAGCGGATGAAAGACCAGGGCCTGACAAAGCATATCGGCATCACAGCGCTGGGCGATCACGCGTCGTGCCGCGAGATTATTACGTCAGGCCGCTTCGCCAGCGCCCAGGTTTATTACAACATGATCAACCCGAGCGCTGCCATGCAACCGGGCCACAACGTGCCGGGGCATGATTTTAGCGGCATCATCGACGATTGTGTCGCCCACGGCGTCGCCATAATGGCCATCCGGATTTTTGCCGCCGGGGTACTGGCCACCGACATCCGCCACGGCCGCGAAATCGTCGTCACCGAAAATTCGGAAATCGCCGACGAAGAAGCCCGCGCACATGACGCTCTCGGCGTGCTCGGCCTGAATGAGGATGGCGTTACACCCTATGGCACCCGGGCGCAGACCGCCTTGCGCTATGTGCTGGCTAACGAAGATATAAGCGGCGCAGTTTTCGGTCTGGCCGAGCTTTCGCACCTTGATGAGATCCTCGCTGCCGCCGAACTGGGCCCTCTGCCCGATGACGCGCTCAACAAACTACGCAATATTTAACAACCGGAGCACAAATGTATGTTTGAAGGTCACCCCGTCCTCGAAGACGCACAGCGCATTTTTGATGTTATTCGCGGCGGCGGCGTCGCCATTTTTCCGGTCAGCGTCGGGTATGCCATCGTAGGCCACGAGGAAGAAGCCGTGCAGCGCATCTACACCGCCAAGGAACGCGCCTTCACCAAGCCGTGCGGTAATTTTTGCGACTGGACACTTTTCAACGAGGCCATCGAGGTGCCGCAACAGGGCCGCGACGTCGTCTCAACCATTATCCATGATCACGGCCTGCCGTTCTCCATCGTCGCCCCCTTTCGCGAAGACCACCCGGTGATCCAGAGCCTGCCGCCCTTCGCCTTCAAGAACTCAACGCTCAAGGGCACCATGGACATGCTGCTCAACGCCGGCCCGTTGCATGACGAAATCGCCCGCCTCGCCCGCGAAAACAGCTACGCCGTAGTCGGCTCCTCGGCCAACGTCTCGCTGACGGGAAGTAAATTCATTTTCCAGGACATCGAGGCACAGGTCGCTGACGTCGCCGACATCACCATCGATTATGGCCTCGTGCCCTACCACAATGACCAGGGTCTCGGCAGCACCATCATCGACCTGATCAGTTATGAAACTATCCGCGTCGGCTGCGTCTACGACCGGATTCGCGAGATACTTCTGGAAACCCACGACATCGACCTGAAGGCAATTATGGCGGCGAAGGGGAGCTGATCACCCCAAAACGTCATTCCCGCGAAAGCGGGATTCCATGCCTGAGCATTTATAGAAGTCGCGACACCAACCGAACACTCATCGGAATGGATTCCCGCTTTTGCGGGAATGACGGTGAGAGATTGTACTTCAATAGCGGCGCATCAGCCATTTCTCCCCCTCACCCCGGCTCGACATCCAGCCTGGCGATTTCGCCTGCCGTCGCTTTGCTTAACGCCGGGTATCTGGCCATGACGAGGGGGTCGTGGCCGGGGATGATGTGGTTGCTGGAGCTGGCGAGGCGGCGCATGGTGTCATAGCCGTCGACCATGTCGGCGACCGAATAGGCGATGATGAAGGGCGATGTGGCGTCCATGTTCTCATAAAAATGCACGGCGTCGGAGGCGACGATGACCTCGCCGCGGGCGGTTTTGACCTTGACGCATTGCACGCCCATGGTGTGGCCGCCGATCAGGTGGACGGAAATGCCGGGCGCGATCTCGCGGCTGCCATCGTAATAGGCGACGCGGCCTTCAAAGACCTTGTGCACCAGGCTGGTCACATGATTGGCCGTATAGGCATGCGCCATCGGGGCCTGACACATGTGACGGCCCGTGGCGTAGTTCATTTCCTTTTCCTGCAGATGGAAGGTCGCGGCCGGGAAGTCGTCCAGCGTACCGGCGTGGTCGTAATGCATGTGTGAAATAATCACATCGGTGACGGTATTGGCGTCGATACCCAGCATTTCGAGGCCTTCGCGCGGCAGTCGCAGCAGTTTGCGCCCGCGATCCGCGGCTTCTTCATGATCGAAGCCCGTGTCGACAATAAAAGTCCGATCGGCATTGCGGATAACCCAGATGTAATAGTCGATCGGCATCGGATCATCGTGCCGGTCGGTCATGATAAAATTGTCGACGCGCTTGCGTTCCGCCATGTGTCCATAACGGATGGCGAAAACCTCGTAAGTGTCACTGTCGGTCATAAAATTCCTCCCCAGGATGGCTGCGGGGCCGATTGCACCCGGATCGCGCTAAATTTACAAGGTATTCGTTGACCCCGGCGCACCAAATCGGCACCATCCATGGCTTGAACCGTCGACAAGAGCGGTAAGCGGGTGATCAGGGGAGCAGGCATGACCGATACATCGGATCCGACCTATATCGACCGGACCTACGGGGCCGAGCAGATCGGCTTTGGCGAGCGTCCGGCTATCGCCGTGGTCGACTTTCAAACTGCGTTCACCGATCCGCAATATCCGCTGGGCGGTGCACCGCTGATCGAGCGCGCCGTGACCAATACGGCCCGTCTGCTCGAGGTGGCCCGGCGCTGCGATGTGCCGGTGGCGACCTGCTATACGTCGTATCATTCGCAAGCCGACATGCCGTACTGGAAGGTCAAGGCGGTGCGCGATGATCTGACACACGATCATCCCTCGGTCCAGCTTGACGAACGGATTTATGATCCGAAATATGACGTCAAAATGTGCAAATCGGGCGCGTCGATATTCTTTCAGACGCCGATAGTGCCTTTCTATACCAAACAGAATATCGATACGGTGATTGTCGTCGGTTGCGTGACGTCAGGCTGTATCCGGGCTTCGGTCATCGATAGTTTCCAGTGGGGCTATCGCACCATCGTGCCGGAAGACGGTGTCGGTGATCATGATGATGGCCCGCACCAGCAGAATTTACGCGATGTCGGACGTCGCTACGCCGATATCTCCAGTACGGACGAAGTCATTGAGTGGCTCGAGGACTGGCGTCGCAAAAACGCCAGATAACAATATTTTCAGAGACAGGTTTAATCCATGAGTGACAAAAAATCCCAAACGACGTCGTGGTTCGATGCCCAGCTCGACGGCATGAAGGATGAATTCGCCAAACTCGGCGGCGCTGAAACAACCGGGCGCGCCCGCAGCGATCAGGCAGACGGCGGCGCATCGACCAGCCCCTCATCACGGAACGCGGCACCGCGCGTGGCACCGGCCCCGAAGATCGCTCCGCCACCGAGTGTGGCCGCGCCGGTCATTCAGCCGGTTCAGCGTTCAGGATCAACACCCGTGGCCCGTGAGGCCGAAGCGCCTGCGGTTGAAGCCCGCCGTCCGGCCCCGGCACCTGCCGCAGCACCTGCACCTGCACGTCGGCCAGAACCGCGCGAAGTGCCGAAACGCCGCGCGCCTTCGGGTGGGGATTACATGCTGGGCGTTGATGTCGGCGGCACCTTCACCGATTTGCTGTTGATCGAGGAAAGCACCGGCCATACTTTCACGGCCAAGGTCCCCTCGACGCCGCAGGATTCATCGCAAGGCGTGTTGAACGGGCTTGAACGGATTTGTGAGAAGGCCGGTATTGAACCGAGTGCCATCGGCAAGGTTATGCACGGCACCACGGTGGCGACCAATACCGTGCTGACCAACAGTGGCGCGCGCGTCGGGCTGGTCACCACCAAGGGCTACAAACAGACGCTGCAGATCGCTCGTTCGTACGTGCCGGGTGGCCTTGGCGGCTGGGTGATTTTCAACAAGACCGACCCGCTGTCACCGCTTGAAATGACCATTGAGGCGGATGAGCGTATGGGCGCAAAAGGCGAGATCGTCGATGAGCTGAACGAGGTCACACTGCGGGCCGATCTGCAGAAGCTGGCGGCGCGTAATATCGAGGCGTTGACGGTGTCGCTGATGAATTCCTACACCAACGGCGCGCATGAGCAGCGCATCCGCACCATTGCCAACGAAATCATGCCGAACGTACCGGTGTCGATTTCCTCCGAAATCGTGCCGGAAATGTACGAATACGAACGCACCGAGACAACGGTGGTGAATTCCTACATTCGCCCGGTCGTCGGCAGTTATATCGAAAACCTGATGGCCGAGCTCGACCGGCGCACTAACGGCATGCAGCTTCATATCTTGCGCTCGGATGGCGGTTTGTCGTCCGACGAGGCGGCAAAGGAAATGCCGGTCAATCTGTTGATGAGTGGCCCGGCAGGTGGCGTTTCGGGTGCCATCTGGATGGCCAAGCAGGCGGGTTACAAGGACTTGCTGACCTTTGATATGGGCGGCACTTCGACCGATGTGGCGCTGATCCAGGACGGAGTGGCCCAGACCCGGCGCGAAACCCGTGTCGCGGATGTCACGGTGCGGGCTTCCAGTGTCGATGTACGGACCGTCGGAGCCGGCGGTGGCTCCATTGCCTATGTACCGGAGCTGACCAAGGCCTTGCGGGTTGGCCCGCAGAGTGCCGGAGCCGAACCTGGTCCCGCCGCCTACGGCAAGGGCGGGCTTGAGCCCACAGTGACGGACGCCAATGTCGTGCTGGGGTATCTACCGGCGCTGGCCAAACTGGGCGGCGACATGTCGCTTGATCGCGCGGCCTCGGAGAAAGCCGTCAAGAAGGTCGCTGATGGTATGGGCCTCGGCCTGATGGAAGCAGCCGAAGGCATCGTCAACATTGTCAATGAGAACATGTTCGGTGCCTTGCGCCTGGTATCGGTCGAGCAGGGCTTTGATCCGCGTGACTTTGCCCTGATCGGTTTCGGCGGAGCCGGACCCTTGCATGCCAACGCCCTTGGCAAACTGATGAATTCGTGGCCGGTGATTATTCCGCCGGGCCCGGGTGTGTTGTGCGCCTATGGCGATGCCACGACGCGGGTGCGCAACGAGGCGTCCCGCACCTACGTTCGGCGCTTTGAGGATACCAACGATGCCGAAGTGCTGGGTGTGCTGGAAGAACTGGCGGCTACAGCGGCGCAAACCCTGAACGACGAAGGCGTGCCGCGCGATGAACAATCAACGCAATACCAGGTCGATTTGCGCTACGCCGGTCAAGGCATGCGCCTCACCGTCGACCTGACGCCTGAGGAATTCCGCAGTGGTGGGCTGGCTGATCTGGGCCGTCGTTTCGACGACATGCATGAACAGCTCTTTACCTTCCGGCTTGATACCATGCGCGAGCTATACACCTTGCGCGCTCTGGTCCAGGGCCGCGAAAGCACGGCGACGGCGGAGAAACTTGAAAGCGGCGGCAGCGATGGCGCGGCGGCGGTATATGAAAAGACCAAAATCTTCGCCGATGGTCGCGAACATCCGGCAAACATTTATGACCGCGCCCTGTTGCGCGCCGGCGACCGGATCATGGGTCCGGCCGTTGTAACCGAAATGGATTCGACCACGATGATTTTACCCGGTCACGTGGGTCAGGTTGATGAGGTTGGCAACATCATCATCAATCCGGCGAACTAGAGAGGATCAGGACCATGCCCGCAAATATCATTCAGAGTAACACCGCACCGTTCAACAAGGTCGATATCGATCCGATCACGCTGGATATTATTGAAAACGCACTGAAGAACGCCCGCACCGAAATGGATGCGGTGCTGTTCCGCACAGCGATGTCGCCGGGCATCCGCGAACAGCACGATGCCTTCCCGATGATCGCCAATCCTGACGGCAAGATGGTCGTCGGCCAGTTCGGCTCGTTTTTCTCGGGCTTCAAGGAAGGCTATAACGGCGACATCGAAGAAGGTGATATCTTCCTGACCAACGACCCCTACAGTTGTAATGGCGCGGTCAGTCACCTCAATGACTGGTTGACCATGATGCCGATCTATATCGATGGCCGCATCGTGGCGTGGTCTGCCATGTTCGGGCACATGACGGATATCGGCGGCAAGGTGCCGGGCAGTCTGCCGACCGATGCCGCGCAGATCTTCGAGGAAGGCATCCAGGTGCCGCCGGTCAAGATCTATCACAAGGGCAAGCTCAACGAGGAAATGCTCAGCGTCATCCTGCGCAACTGTCGCCTGCCGGAATGGAACAAGTCCGATTTCAACGCCATTATCGCGGCGCTGCGGCTGGCTGAACGGCGCGTCGTCGAGATGGTCGAACGCTTCGGTGTCGATGAATTTGTCGGCGCCATGGAAAACATGCTGTACCGCAACAAGATTGCGATGAGCGCCATCCTCAAGATGGTAGTGCCCGAGACCAAACAATACTTCGAGGATTATATCGATGACGATGGCCTCGGCATGGGCCCCTACAAAATCGCCTGCAACCTGTGGCGTGAAGATGATCACGTGTTCTTTGATTTTGAAGGCACGGACCCCCAGTCGATTAGTTCGGTGAACTTCCTGCTGAACGAGGAAATGTTCAAGATGTTCCTGGGTTCGTTCTTCATCAACATCTTCGATCCACAAATCCTGTTTAACGACGGGTTCTACGATCTCGTCACGGTGCGCATTCCGCGTGGCACCATTCTCAAACCCATCCGGCCCGCGGCATTGTCATCGCGTACGCATATGCTGGCGCGTATTTTTGACATCATGTCGGGCCTGCTGGGACAGGGCTCACCCGAGGCGCTTTGTGCCGCTGGGTTCTCCGACAGCCCGCACTTTATGTATTCGGGCTACGACAAAAATGGCGAGTGGTACCAGCTCTACCAGATTGGCTTCGGCGGTGTGCCGGGCCGGCCTGCCGGTGACGGACCGGATGGTCATTCCTTGTGGCCGGCCTTCACCAATGTGCCATGTGAATTCCTCGAAGCCTATTTCCCCTTGCGCATCGTCAAATACGAAACCATTGCCGACAGCGGCGGGCCGGGCCTGCATCGCGGCGGCAATGGCTTGTCGATGGGTTATCAGTTCCTCGAGACCGGCGAGATTTCGATCCACGATGACCGCTGGCTCACCCACCCGTGGGGCGTCAACGGTGGTCTGCCGGGTCAGCGCAGCGACAAGCTGATGGTGCGGGCCGATGGCAGCCGCGAATGGATGGTCTCAAAATGTGATCGTGTGCACGTCGAGCCCGGCGATACGCTCTACTTCAACACCTGGGGTGGCGGCGGCTGGGGCGATCCGCTCGAACGAGAGGCGGCCCAGGTCGCGCTTGATGTTGATCGCGGTCTGGTCACCATGGAAGGCGCCAGACGTTATGGTGTCGTGCTCAATGCCGACGGCTCGGTCGATCAGCGGGCCACCGATGATCTCAGACGCCGGATGGATAGCGAACGCGGTCCGATCGAGCTCTTTAATCGCGGCGGCACCATCGAGGAACTGAAAGCACGTTGCCTCGCCGATACCTCGCTTGAGCCGCCGAGCCAGCCGATCTTCCAGAAATGGATGGGTCGCGACAACAAACGCGTCGAACTGGCCGAGGCCGCCGAATAAGTGGCAGCATCTGACGACAAGACAATCAACCGCAGCAATATCGCCGCGGTCGCCGGGATAATCAGGCCTTACGTCCGGCGCACCCCTGTACTTGAAGTTGTTGGATCGGAATTTGGCCTTGAGGATGTGCCGATCACACTGAAGCTTGAATTGCTGCAGCATTCGGGCTCATTCAAGGCGCGCGGCGCTTTCACTAATCTTTTGACCCGCGATATTCCAGAGGCCGGTGTGGTCGCGGCGTCGGGCGGCAATCATGGCGCGGCCGTGGCTTATGCCGCGTCGAAACTCGGCATCCCGGCAAAAATATTTGTACCGACGGCATCATCGCCCGCCAAGATCGCCCGCATCAAAAGTTTTGGGGCCGACCTGGTGGTGGGCGGCGATCTATACAACGACGCCCTGCTGGCCAGCGAGGACTGGGTCGCGCAATCCGGCGCACTGGCGATCCATGCCTACGACCAGACCGAAACGCTGCTGGGCCAGGGCACGACGGCGCTGGAACTTGAAGATCAAGTGGCTGATCTCGATACCGTGCTGGTCAGCGTTGGCGGGGGCGGATTTATCGGCGGTATCGCCGCGTGGTATGCGGGCAGCGATACCAAAGTCGTTGGCGTCGAGCCCGAGGCCGCACCGACGTTGCACATGGCCCTGGCGGCAGGCGAACCGGTTGACGCCCCGGGCGGCGGCATCGCTGCCGATAGCCTGGCGCCTCGCCAGGTTGGCAAACTGATGTTTGAAATCGCCCGCGACCACATTGATCACGTCGCCCTTGTCACCGACGACGACATCATCGGTGCCCGGCAAAAAATCTGGGACGTTGTTCGCGTCGTGGCTGAGCCCGGCGGTGCGGCAGCACTGGCCGCCCTGATTTCAGGCAAGTACAATCCCGAACCAGACGAGCGCGTCGGCGTGCTCGTCTGCGGCAGCAACACCGTCGCGGTCGACTTTAGTCGTTAGCCGTCGCTAACTCGGGTCGGGCACAAACCTCAAGTACGGTTTGGGTGCACGCCAGCCGTCGGGGTATTTGGCTTTGGCATCATCGTCTGAGACCGCCGGTACAATGATGACATCGTCGCCGGGCTTCCAGTTGACCGGCGTCGCAACCTGGTGACTGGCCGTGAGCTGGCAGCTATCCAGCACTCTTAATACCTCATCAAAGTTGCGCCCGGTACTCATCGGATATGTCAGTGACAATTTGATCTTTTTGTCCGGGCCAATCAGGAAGACCGTGCGCACTGTGGCATTGTTTGCGGCGGTGCGTCCCTCAGACGTCTCACCGGCATCGGCAGGCAGCATTTCATAGAGCCTTGCGACCTTCAGCTCGGGATCACCCACCATGGGATAGTTGACGGCATGGCCCTGGGTTTCCTCTATATCTTTCGACCATTCGGCGTGGCGGTCGACAGGGTCAACGCTTAGCCCCAGGATCTTGCAGTTGCGTTTATCGAAATCGCCCTTCAGGCCGGCCATGTAGCCGAGCTCGGTGGTGCAGACCGGCGTGAAATCCTTGGGATGTGAAAACAGGCAGGCCCAGCCATCGCCGATCCAGTTATGAAAATCGATCTCGCCTTCGGTGGTTGTGGCCGTGAAATTCGGTGCTTCGTCGTTAATACGTAATGACATAATTAATCCCCCTTCGTGTTGGCTCTTGTTCTGACTAAAAAGCATAGGCCTTTTCCCGCACCCAAACACTCAAATATCCGTGAAACACTGCTCAGCCACGTTTCACATATTTCGCTTGTGGAACAAAATGCCTGACGGCGTTAGGGTGTGGGCGGGGGAACTTCCCATTTCATGCCGAAGTTCTAAATCGATAACCGGTCGTACCAACCGCAAGGATGTGTCGTCTGTCTTTATCCGTGATGAAATTCCGTCCTCCGGGGCGCCGCATCGCTTTAATGCTGATGTCGGTGCTGGCGATACATATTGCCGGTGCGGTGCAGGCCGCGGACGGCGATATATCGCTTGGCGTCGATACCCGGAAAATTGAATTAACTTCCCGGGTCCTGGTGTTGCCGCCTAGCGTTGAGGCCGGCGATGTTGCGGCGGCTTATGCCGCCTGGCAGGCTGGCGAATTTCAACCGAACAAATCAGGCCGCATCCGGATCAAGAAAATGGAAAACCCGGGCTGGATCGCCTTTCGCCTGATGCCAACAGCGTATGTTTTGCCAGGCCAGAAGTGGGTTCTATCGCCCACCGATTTGATGGAAAACACCCGCCTGACACTTTTCGTGCCGGTCCTGGAACAAGGGATACCGGGCTATCGGCGGGTCACCGACGTTCATCACCAGAACGGAGGATCGCCGCCGGGCGGCCCGACTTCGGATCTGATTATTCCCGGTGCCTTTGATCCGGTCCGGCCTTTTTTCGTGCGCACCGGCGGCAGGCTATCGCTGAACGCGACCCTGACGCTGCTTTCACCGTCGCAGTCCCAGCGCGAATCTGCCATTCGTGTCAGTGTGACCGGCATGTTGCTCGGCATCCTGCTGGCCATGACTTTGTATAACCTTGGTCTCTATCCTTTCATCGGCGACCGTTCCTACCTGTTGTATGTCGCCTACATTTTGACCAGCGGGCTCTGGCTGATGCAGGTCACCGGGATGAACCTGTTTATTGACCTTGCCTGGGGACAGCAATTCAATCGCATGTTCCCGCCAGATATTCTTGCACCGACTTCGGCCTTGATGGCGACACTGTTTACCTACACTTTTCTCAGGCTGCGCAGCTATGCGCCGTTGCTCGGCAAGTTGATGTTCATTTTTCCGGCATTGTCGATGGTCCTTGGTCTCGCGTCGTTGTCCGCCGCAGTCGAGAGCACGTATTCCATACTCCACATGGGCCAGCACCTGAACGGGGCCATCACAAGCTTTGTCATACTGTCGGTCGTCGTCTATGTCTGGTATCGCGGTTTCTTGCCGGCGCGATATTTTCTCGTGGCCTGGACGGTGCTTGGCCTCGGCGTTATCGCGTGGAGTGCCGGCCTTCGGCTCGAGATTTTCGACGTGATGTTCCCGCGTGTCCATACGCTGCTGCTGGCCACAGCGCTGGCCAGTATTTTGCTGTCGTTTGCGCTCGGTGACATGATCCGGACAATTCGGCGGGATCAACGGCAGTTGATCCAGAGAACCACCGTACTGGCCAGCGCCTACAGTGCCAAATCAGACTACCTCGCCAATATGGCCCACGAACTGCGCACGCCGCTAAACGCGATTATTGGTTTTTCGACAGCAATGAAAGCCGGCATCGGCGGCAGTCTGACAGACAAGCAGCAGGAATATGTTTCCGACATCGGCGATTCAGGTCAGCATTTGCTTGTGCTTATAAATGACGTACTCGATTTATCCCGGATCGAGTCCGGCGAACTTGAGATCAACGAGGAAATCATCTCGATCCCGCGCCAGCTCGGGCGCTGTCTGCCTTTCGTCAAGGAACAGTCCCGCCTCAAGGGCATCGAGATCGAGACCGAATTCGCCGATAATTTGACCCGCTTCCTGATGGATGCCGGCATGCTGCGCCAGATCATCACCAACCTCTTGTCCAACGCGGTTAAATTCACCCCGCACGGGGGCCACGTCACCCTGAAAGCAGCGCGCGACAAAACCGAGGATTTGCTGATATCCGTCGCCGACAACGGGCCCGGCATGACTGCCGACGACATTCCGCTGGCGCTCAGGGTTTTCACCCAGACCGAGTCGGGGCGCGCGGCGGCAGAGGGTACCGGCCTCGGCCTGCCACTGGCCCGGCACATGACCGAACTGCACGACGGGACTTTGCATATCGAAAGCGCCCCCGACCACGGCACCACGGTCACCATCCGACTGCCCGGCGTGAGGTTTCAGCCAGTGACGTGACGGGGCGGGAAGGTTAGGGTGTTGGGGAAACATCGACAGGGGAGAAGCGACCAGATGAACCAGCTAGCCGACGGATATGCCGTCTATGTGAAACGTGATTGTGCGACCTGCGTGCTGGTCTCGCCCTTGCTGGCCGAAATGCGCGACGCCGGGTTGCCGCTGACGGTCTATACCCAGGACGATCCCCTGTTCCCCGATGGTCTGGCCGATGTCACCGATGATACTTCGCTCGAGCGGTCGTTCCATGCCGACATCGAAACCGTGCCGACATTGATCAAACTCGAAGGCGGCGCGGAGACGATGCGCGCCGTCGGCTGGGTGCGCGAGGAATGGCAAGGCTTGAGTGAGCTTGGTGATCTCGGTGCGGAGCTGCCGGAGGCGCGTCCGGGCTGTGGCTCGCTTTCAGTCGAGCCGGGTATCGCCGAGCGTCTCGCCGTCGAATTCGGTGACGTGCCGATCAATTCCCGGCGCATCGAAATCAGTGTGATCGAGGATGATGCCGAGGCCTGCTTCGACCGGGGCTGGACCGATGGCCTGCCCGTGGTGCCGCCAACGCGCGAGCGCGTTTATCGCATGCTGCAGGGCACGCAGCGTGATCCGCAGGAAGTCATCGGACTGATGCCGCCAGACCTGGTTGAATGCACCATCGAAAAAATCGCCATCAACGCGGTGATGGCGGGTTGCAAGCCGGAATACATGCCACTGGTTATTGCCGCAGTCGAAGGGGCGCTGATCGATGAATTTTGCCTGCATGGCCTGATCGCCACGACGTGGTTTTCCGGACCCGTTCTGGTCGTTAATGGCCCCGAATCCCGCCGCGTCGGCATGAATTCACGGGGCAACGCCATGGGCCAGGGCAATCGCGCCAATGCCAGTATCGGTCGCGCCCTTGCCCTGGTGATCCGCAATGTCGGCGGTGGCCGCCCGGGCGAAGTTGATCGCTCCTGCATGGGCAATCCCGGCAAGTACACCTTCTGCTTTGCCGAGGATGAAGAAGGTTCGTGCTGGGAGAGCTTGAGTGTCGAGCGCGGGTTTGATCCTGAGGCCTCAACCGTTACCCTGTTCGCCGGCGACGGAGTGCAGCCGATGTTTGATCAGAGTTCTCGCGAACCTGAGGATCTGGCGCTGACCATGGCCAAGATGCTCAAAAGCATCAATCATCCGGACATGGTGATGATCGGCGATGCCATTCTGGTGATTTCCCCCGAACACGAGCGCGTTTTCCGAGAGGCCGGCTGGGACAAGGCCCGGCTGCGTCAGGAACTCGATGAATTATTGTTGATGCCTCAGGCTGGCAGCGATGCGTCGTTGTCGCGTAAAGACATGATTTTACCCGATACGCCATCGAAAATGCGGCCCGGCGGTTTGCTGATTGTGCGCGCCGGTGGCGGAGCCGGCATGTTTTCCGCCGTAATTGGGGGCTGGGTTGCCAGCGGTGAAAAGGGTAGTATTCCTGTAACACAAGCCGTGAAACTATGAGCGAAAGCGGAGGAAACAATATGAGCGACAGTACCATTCTGCTCGACCCGACCTCGGAGCTAAGCCCGTCTCAACGCCAGCGTCTGGCGCGACCGGAAAAGCTCGATGGTCTGACGGTCGGCTTGCTTGATATATCCAAAGCCCGGGGCGACGTTTTCCTCGACCGCATTGCCGAGAAGCTCGGCGAACGCGGCATCGCAGTCAAACGCTACGCCAAACCAACCTTTGCCCGCCCGGCACCGACCGACCTCAGCCAGCAAATCGCTGAAGAAGTTGACGTCGTCGTCGAAGGCCTGGCCGACTGAGGTTCGTGCACGTCGTGCTGTATGCATGACATCACAAATCTCGAAGGCCGCGGCATTCCAGGCGTCGGTGTTGCCTCGACCGAGTTCATCGAAGCGGCGGCGGCACAATCAAAATCATTGGGCTTCGACCCGGCGGTGGTCTTCGTCCAGCATCCGATCCAGGATCGCACTGACGAAGAGGTCCGCGCGTTAGCTGACACAGCGTTTGATAAAATTGTCGAGCAGATATCTATGGAAGGCTGACGCCAATTTTTCAGGGGGCATGTACTTGAACCGTGCCCCCTCTGCCATGGCAAAGAGGCAAAATTTGGTTTGTGAAGACGCTGTAACTGCAATTATAGATCGTCTGCTTTCCCCTCCGAAGCCGACTTCAACTGGCCAGGGTGCCAGAGTCTGCCAATAGCCAGGAACGGACATACAATTGTCCCTTAGTCGCCGGTTAGTACGGCCAGGCAAGATTGCAGCAGGACCTTGCGTTCAATGTGTGCTGGTCTGGCGGCCACCAGATGCCTGCCAGTGATCAGGCAATACAGAAGCCACGACCTCGCTTCGGCTTCTTTTTGGCTGTCACAAAGCTGAATGAATAATTCCTGCAAATAAGTCAGGCGTTGTTCATCGACGCGCCGCAGGGCAGCCCGGACGTTTTTGTCCTGTCGTCCCCATTGACGCAAAGCTGGTTCAAGGCGGGAACTGACCTGTTTGATCGATAGATCAATCGTTCGCCGCAATCGTTTGTCGGCTGTACCGCCCTCTTTTTCGACCTGTTCGATAATGTCGAGTGTTCCGATGCCCTCCCAACGCTTCAGCATGGCGTCCAGCAGATCCTGCCGGTCCTTGAAATGCCAGTAAAAGCTCCCTTTCGTCACGCCGAGTTCTCGCGCCAGCGGGGCGATCAGAACTTTGTCGATGCCGTCCTCGGCAAAGCGGTCAAGCGCGCAATCAATCCAGCCGTCGCGCGTAAGCGTTTGGGCGTCGGGCATTTTCTTGTGAGGTATCGTCATGCCTGCACCATACCCCAGGGTATTGACTCTGGCAAACGACCCCGATAAGCTCCCATACTGTAAGGTATGGAGATTGCATTGAGTGCTTCATCAAACGCTTCCCGGCCATTTGACGCGGAAGAAGTCAAAGCCATTTCGCTCGCCGCCGGGGCTGACCTGGTCGGCATCGCCAGCGCTGAAACTCTCAATCAATATCCGCCAGACCCGCGTTGGCCGCAAACGCCGGGTCGTCTCACCCCTGATGCAAAAAGTGTCATTGTCCTTGCATTGCGTGTGCCCGTCGCCAGCTTTCGCACCAAAGAGCCCGAGCCTTATCAGATGGTCAACATGATGATCAACCGGCGGCTCGATATGCAGGCCCGCAAGGTTTCTGAACAATTGGAACGTCGGGGCTATTTCGGTTTGGTCATGAACAACAACTCGTCCGACTGGGAACTGAAATCCGGGACTTACGGGCCGCTCAGCTTACGTCATCTGGCGATTGAAGCAGGTATGGGAACCCTGGGTCTGGGCGTCAATTTCATGTGTGTTGAATACGGACCACGGGTCAACCTGGCTGTTGTCGTGACGGACGCCGAACTGGAGCCGGATCAGCCGATGACAGAACAACTCTGTGTCGGGGAAGGCTGTTCACGTTGCCTCTATGCCTGCCCCACGGATTCCGTACTTCATTTCAATATCGACAAACGCGGTTGCTCGACCGAGGCGCAGGTTACGGGCATCTATGGTGTTTCCAATCTCTTTCACCGATATCTTGAATCTGACGGCAACACCCGTCGATCAATCCTGAATTCCGGCGAGCTGATGGCCTTTTGGCAAGGCGTCACGCGGGTCTGGGGCTGTTTCGGAACCTGCCCGCGTTGCACGGCGGTTTGTCCGGTGGGCGATGACTATCACGCCTTTTTGGCCGTACCACAAAAAGACATTCCGGAAACAACGCCGGAGCGGGTCGAGAAGGGCAAAGCTTACAAAGCGGCGTTGGCACAGGGCGACGATATCCCCGGCATGAATGACTGGAACATCCGCTGGGTCGGGCCCGACGGCTACACCGGCAAGGCCGCCAAGACACAACGCGAAAAATTCAGACATGTTCGGCAGAACAAATTGCGGGAACCGGCGTCATGAATGAACTGATCCCGACCACGCTGACAGCCGACGATATTAAGCAAAAGGCCAAAGCCCTGGGTGCTGATCTGGTGGGTATTGCTGATGGTTCGGTGATGGACCAAAACCCGCCCGACCCGGAAAATCCGCGCGGGCCCTCAGATGTCACCGAAATCGACGGAGGCCGAGTGATCGTGCTGGCCAAGCGGATCAGTTTCGCCACATCGCGTCTTCCTGCCTGGGATGATCAGCACAAGTTTTATGGCGATGAATTGTTGATTTCGGCGCTGGAAGAACTGGCGCTCGATCTGGTGTTCTGGCTGGAAGACAACGGTGTGCCAGGATTGCTCGTTCCCTATCACCATGTCGACCCGACGAAGTTTCTGAAGGGCAAGGACACACAGGCAACTCATCCTTTGTCCGCTACACACGCCGCTGTCGAAGCGGGGCTTGGCACCCTGGGCTTAAACCATCAGCTTATCACGCCCGAATACGGCCCCCGGGTCATATTGGGGATCGTCATGACCTCGGCGGACATTGAGCCTGACGAAAAAATGGAAAAGGCGTTGTGTCTTGGACCTGAATGCGGTCGTTGCCTCAAGGCTTGCCCCGCCGATGCGGTTCAGCATTGGGATCGGGACTGGAAAAGTTGCGATACATTTCGCTCGCCCTTCGGCTTCGAGTTCGTGGCCGATTACCTGACGGGCGTCATGACCGAGACCGATCAGAAAAAGCAAATCGGCATGTTGCGCAGTATGGAATCGTCGGAACTGTTTCAGGCCATGCTGCGCGGCAGTGGCATCATTACCGGCTGCCGTCGCTGCGCCGATGTCTGCCCGGTGGGAGACGATTATGAAACAACGCTGAAAAAATGGGTTGACGAGATCGCGGAGGAAACGCCGGAAAAAATTAAACGTCTCGAAGAGATGACCGACGCTGAATTACCGGAAAGCTACCACGATCAACAACGCTGGATTGGGAACCTGGGATGATCAGGGTCCAGCACAAGATTATACTCTGCGGGAGGGACTGATGGCGAACAACGATCCACTCAGGGACTACGGAGACGGCAAGCCTAACATCGAGACGATGGTGGATGCCCTGGATTATGCCGCGGATCTGTCGCCGGACCGCACCGCGATCATTTGCGATGACGACCAGATTGATTACCGCCAGTACCGCCATGCTGTGGCGGTGTTCGCTGAGCAGCTTCAAGCGCTCGATTGCAAAGGCAAACGCGTTGTCGTCCTGATGGGGAACTCCATCGAAATGTCCCTTGCGATTTATGCGATCTGGGCCGCCGGTGGCGTCCTTGTGCTGCTCAACCCGATGTATACGGAAAACGAACTTGGGCCGATGATCGGGGACGCCGATCCCTGTGCCATCATTTGCACAGAACCCCTTCAGGAAATGGTTTCAACTATTGCCGGATCAAACGGTATCGACACTGTAGTCCCCTTGGGGCCTGGAGCAACCCGCTACAAGGACTGGCTGGATGCCGATGAGTGTGCATTACCGGAAACACGCCCGAAGTCAGACGACGTGGCGTCACTGCAATACACCGGTGGCACGACCGGATTACCAAAAGGTGCGCGTCATCTTCATCGCAGCATCGTGCACATGACCCGGCAAATCCAATGGTGTTGGTCGGAAAAGCCTGCAGCAAACATATGGCTGAATGTCGCACCACAGTTTCATATCTGGGGTCTTTGTATGACAGCCCTGGTCCCGACTTATTGCCGGGACACGCTTGTCCTTGTCAAACAATTCCGGCCAGACGTCGTTCTCAACGCCATCCCCCAACACAACGTGAGCTTGTTCGCCGGTGGTCCAGCACCGATCTTTCAGGCGATCATGGGGCACCCGCTGTACAAATCGACGGATTTCTCCAGTTTACGTCTGGTTGGCGGCGGTGGGTCGCCTTTTGCCGACGAAACGATCAAGGCCTGGGAAGCCGTTACCGGGTGCTCCATTCATCAGGCACTGGGCATGTCAGAAGCAGCGCCTCTTTCAATGAACCCCCGACACGATGAAAATCGATTGGGCACCTGCGGGCCGCCGTGTCCAGGAACGGAAATCGAGGTTGTCGATGTGGAGACTGGAAACAGAGTTCTGGCTCAGGGTGAAGATGGTGAATTTCGGGTGCGTGGCCCGCAAATGATGGTCGAATATTGGCGGCGCGAAGAGGAAACCGCAGAAACCATGCGCGACGGCTGGATCCATACCGGCGATATCGGGCATCTCGACGAAAAGGGCTATGTCGTCATCGTCGACCGCAAAAAGGAGATGGCCATCGTCAACGGCTACAACGTATTTCCGCGCGAGATCGATGAAGTCCTGTTCACCCATCCAGACATTCAGGAGGCCGCGGCGGTCGGAACGCCGTCAGAAAAGACCGGTGAAATAATACATGCCTACGTCGTGCCAAAAGAGGGCGAAATGCTCGACGAAGCCGATGTCATTAATCACTGTGAACAAAACCTGGCGCACTACAAAGTCCCGGCCAAAGTCATTGTCGTCGATACCTTGCCAAAAACACCCGCCGCCAAGATCGATAAAAACGACCTGCGGCAACGTTCGTTGAAAGGCTGATTCCGGGACAGATGCCTGGCAAGAGCGGGGCCCATGAACAGCGGTCTGATGTCCGCTTCGGGTCAAAAGCGGAATAATTTGATGGCCTGATTGCCGGTCTGCTATTCACTCTGAAGCAGACATTAATGGTTGAACGCTTCTTGTCGTACAGGAAAGAGGATAAACGAATATCCAACAACCGGACATTTCTTCGTTCTGTGCGCCTAAACCGTACTGTTTGCATGAAATCACAAATCTGGAAGGCTGACGCAATATCGTCAGAAGGCCGCCGGTTTGACTTGGGCGGCACAATCCTTAGGCTGTGGCACATCGTTCGATAACAATGCCCTTGTGATTTGTTGCTGCTGCACACACCCGGCGACGACAAATTTTCACGTGCCAGCGGCGCCCTGCCGCTGGTCAAGGGCTATCGGGAACAACCATCGCTGTCTGTTGGATGTTGGTTTTCGCGGAAACGCCAAAACACGGTTCATATTGCGACCGGATCGACCGGAAAACCATTTTAACAGGAACCATTGATAGATATGTCAGAGAACATTGTTAACAGTGCTGAAGAAATTTCCAGAATTGCTTTTGGTTTTATGGCGTCCAAGGCGTTGTTTGCCGGTCTGCATATTGATGTCTTCACCCATCTCGCCGCCGGGCCTGGGACCTGTCGTGAAATATCCGACAAAACCAGCGTTCCCGAAAACAGGATCATCACATTGATGACGGCGCTTTTCAGTATCGGCCTGGTCGACTGGGAGGATGAAAAGTACTTCAATTCACCGGCGGCGGAAGCCTTTTTGTCGCAGACCTCAAAGTATGATTTCGGCGATTACCTTCGCTATCAGATCGATCAACAGATGTATCCTTTCCTGCAGCAACTGAACGAGGTGCTCGATGGCTCTCTGGCCCCTGATGCCATCGATTCCTATCAGCACTGGATGTCGGATCCTGAGCAAGCCGCGCTTTACAGCAACGCCCAGCATGCCGGATCGCTCGGGCCCGGTCGTACGATTGCACGTATGGTTGATCTGACGGGTGCGCGAGAACTTCTTGATGTTGGCGGCGGTACGGGTGCGATGACAATCCGCCTTTTGGAAGCCAACCCGGAGCTTTCTTCAACGATCATCGATTTTCCGAATGTCAGCGAAATCGGCTGGCGCTTCATCACAGAAGCCGATCTGGTCAACCGTGTGCGATATATTCCGTCGAACGCCCTGACCGCCGAGTGGCCAAAACAGCTGGACGCAATCTTGATGTCCTACCTGTTCAGCGGCATCCCGGGAGAGGAAGTGCCGCGTTTGATCCAGTATGCAATTGACTGTCTGGCACCGGGCGGGAAACTTCTGGTCCACGACTTCATGGTCGAAGACGATCGATCCGGACCTCATCTCGCTGCATTGTGGCAACTGCAGCACATGGCTTTCACCCCTGATGCCCATTCCGTCACTGCGGGATGGCTGAAAGCCGAGATGCAAAAAGTCGGCTTTGTGGATATCCAGGATGACCAGACAATTCCGGGACTGACTCACCTCGTTCACGCCCGAAAGCCCGACTGAGAAAACATCCCGAACGAAGACTAAGTCGGATTGGGTTCAAAGGACTGCGGAAAGTCCGCCGTCCACCGTCAACACCTGGCCTGTCGTGAAGGACCCGGCGTCCGACGCCAGGAACAACATGGCGGCAGCGATTTCTTCTGGTCGGCCCCAGCGTTTCAGGGGATTGCGGTTGACGATCATTTTGTTCCATTCATCGTCGAAGCTAAGCTCTTCCGTCGCTTTTGTCAGGATCCATCCCGGGGCAATGGCGTTGCAGGTCACGCCATCAACACCGAGCTCGGCGGCCAGGGCCCGCACCAGGGCGTTCATGCCACCCTTGGCGGCGGAATAGGCCGTATTGTTGGGACGGCTGACCTGGCCCATGACCGACGAGGTCAGGATGACCCGGCCCCAGCCCTGTTGTTGCATGGCCGGGGCCAGTGTTTTGACGAGGGCGAAGGACGTGGTCATGTGGCTTTCAACCACATCGCGCCAGCCTTCCAGTGACGTCTCGGCTAGCGATTTTCGATAAGCGGTACCGGCGTTCGAGACCAGAATATCGATACAGCCGTGCTCATCAAGCAGCGCAGCCGTCGCCCGCGCCACCGCTTCGGCATCATGAGCATCAAAGACGATATAGCCGGCGTCATGACCCGCACGACCGAGTTCTGCCGCGCGCTCTTTCAGTGATTTTTCATCCCGGCCATTGAGAATGACCGACGCCCCGGCTTCGGCCAGCGCCCTGCTGGTTTCCCAGCCGATGCCGCGGGAAGACCCTGTGATCAGCGCCTTTCGACCGACCAGCGAGAAACGTTGAAAGACGCTGCCCGGGTTCGTCATTCGGATGAACCCTTACGAATTTCGGTGTAAGAACCTTCAACCCTTCGATCCTCAATCACGGCCATATCCCACGCAATGCCAATGCCCGGCGCATCAGGTGGATACGCATGCCCGTCTTCAATCCGCATGGATGTCGTCGTCAGGTCTGTCAATTGCGGAATGTATTCCACCCATTGGGCATTGGGCACGGCAGCACACAGGCTGACGTGAATTTCCATCAGATAGTGCGGGCAGACCGAGATATTAAAACTCTCGGCGATGTGCGCGACCTTGAGCCACGGCGTAATGCCGCCGATCCGGGCGACGTCGACCTGGACGACTGAGCAGGCATCATTGGCGAGGTACTCACAGAAATAGTTGGGGTGATAGAGCGATTCCCCGATGGCAACGGGCAGCGATGTCGAGGCCGACAACCGCATATGCCCGCGCATATCTTCGGCCGGCATCGGTTCCTCGAACCACGCCAGATCGAGTGGTTCGAACAGGCGGGCGCGCCGAATGGCTTCCGACACAGTGAAGACCTGATTGGCATCGACCATCACGGCGAAGTCAGGTCCGACGGCATTGCGTACCGCCTCGAGCCGGGCGACATCTTCGGCAGCGTTCGGCTTGCCGACCTTGGGTTTGCAGCCGAGGAAGCCCTGTTCCTTGGCCTCAAGCGCGCCGTCAACCAGCTCCTCGATGGTGAAGTTGAGCCAGCCGCCTTCCGTCGAATAAAGTGGTAGCCGTTGCTGGGCGCCCCCTGCAAGACGCCACAGCGGCTCGCCTGCGCGCTGGCAACGGATATCCCAAAGAGCCAGATCGATGGCGGCCAGCGACAGGCTGACCGTGGCACCAACGGCGTTGGCGTGGACATGAAAAAACAAATCCTTCCAGATCTGTTCGATCAGCGCGGGGTCACGCCCGACAAGTTTCGGAGCCATATCATCGCGCAGCATTGCCACAACAGCACTGCCACCCGTGCCAACCGTATAGGCATAGCCGGTGCCGATAATACCGTCGTCCGTGGTGATACGGACAATAGGCGTTTCCTGTTTGGTAAACGCCTGAATGGCGTCCGTGCGCACGACTTTCGGAATCAGGTCGACCTGCATGATTTCAATGCGTTCGATCTTGCTCATGGTGCGCGTCCCTGATCCACGTTGCGGAAGCGCAAATCCTATCGGGTTTCCATGACTTCACTATCGGACATAATGTCGCGGCGGCCGGCGTCAGAATGCGAGGCTGACTTGATCAGGCCTGGCCCTCGTGATCGTCGGGTGTGGTGCCTAAAACGCGAAAGGCAGGAAAGATCAGTTTGACGCGCGTCCCGACACCTTTCTCTGATTCAATTTCGAACCTGCCATCGTGCAATTCAATCAGGGATTTGATCAAGGGCAGGCCCAGGCCTGTACCTTCATTCTCGCGGCTGAAGACGCCTTCGACCTGACCGAAACGTTCCATTGCAACGACCAGTTCGTCGTCGCTCATGCCGATACCGGAGTCAGATGTGACAATGACGAAATTGCCCTCATCATCGTATTGCCCGGAAATGTCGACGCGCGATTCCGGTCGCGAAAACTTGCAGGCGTTCGACAAGGCGTTCAGTAACATTTGGCGTACGATGCGTGGATCGGCGCGTAACCTGGGCCAGGAGTTGTGTGGTGGCGAGGTAAATTTGATGTGCTTTTCGTCAATCCGGGAGCTGAGAATAAGCGCACATGACTGGAGAATTTCGCCAATGTCGACAATCTTCTCGTCGATTTTTAGCTTGCCAGCCTCGATCCGGGTGAGGTCCAGAATATCATCGATAATGCCGAGCAGGTGATCGCCGCTATCGAGGACGTGACCGAGATATTCGCGGTAACGCCCGTCGCCCAGCGGCCCGTAAGGTTCGAGCCGTATCAATTGCACATAACCGTTGATGGCGTTCAGCGGCGTGCGCAATTCGTGGTTCATGTTGGCGAGAAAATCGGACTTCGCCTTGCTGGCTTGCTCAGCAATGAGCTGGCTTTCATAAGCCAGCGCGGCGGCTTCGGATAACTCGGCGGCAGTGCGTTGTGATTCGGCAAGTTTGGCACTGGCGGCGGCAAAGGCGGCGCGGAAACGCGCAACACCGTAGATCAGGCCAAGGACGACGGGTTGAACGATGACGGACTGAATAAGGATGTTGGCAAACCAGTCTTCGATTGCAGGCACGCCGTGCGCTGCGAAGTAAGCCCCGGTTGAAGCGACCAACACCGCTGTGCAGAAAGCCCCCACCTTGAGCCCCCAGCCGATGCCGAGAATAGCCGTCGTCATGGTATAGAGCACGGGAAGCTAGGCGGTGTAGATCAAGGCACTTTCCCTGTGCGGCGAGAAGAGCAACGCGTTGGCGATATTCGTAGAGAAATGGAATGCAAGCCACAGCGAGAAGACGAGCCCGGCGAGGCGAATGTAGCGACCGCCCTGAAGCAGGGAGGCGACGCCCGTGGTGGCAGAGAACACACCTGTCAGCAACAATGTGACCCATTCCCAGGGCGTCAGGATGTCTATTGGACCGGTGGCGACGATCAGGGGATGAACAGATGCCGAGACACCAAGTACACCGGCGACCAGCAGAGCTCTGCGGGCCCAACTCAGTTCCGCGGCGGTGACCGTGTCCATTTCGTTCGTTGTATCGTTCATACTGCCGAAATAATGCCTGCCGGTCGCGCAGCGACAATGTGTAGTCGATATTTGCCGGCCGGGCGTTTCCCCGTCAATCCTGACCCTGAAAATTACTGAATGTATTCTAGTAGAAGTCAGGGTCCTGGCAATCGTAATTGACTGACCGGGTCGCACTGATTTTCGCCCATAGATACCTGATCGGTTCTGTGCGCCGTCGCCCGGCGATGAGGATTGGGATCGCCGGGCGTTCACTAAAGTAATTTCAGGCGGCTTTTTTAACCGTCGGGCCATTGACCTGGATATCATCCGGAAAGGGTCGACCCTGACCAAGATCAAAATATTCCTTGAGGCTGAGCAGGAACGAGGCCCATTTCATAGAGCAGTGATAGTGGAACGGGGTTTCTTCGGCCCAGCCGCGATGAGTGAAGTAAAGTTCCGTATCACCGCTGTCATCCGTCTGAAAACTGAATTCGATTGTCGTGCCGAGCCATTCTTCCGGGCCGGCAACGCATCTCCAGATGACTTCGCTTTCCGTCACTTTTTCAACCGACATATCCGGTCCGTGGCCGCCAAAACGAAAAGCAAGGACGCCGCCTTCGGCTGGATCGCCCGTGGTCTCTTTCGTCCACCAGCTGTTCAAGCCATCAAGCGAAGTAATTGCCGGCATGGCCTCATTAACTTTGGTGGTGATGGTAATCGTGTGGGTAATATTCGCCATTTCCAGATTTCCTTGTTTGCTGTGTCTGTTCAGGTAACTGCCTTTGATTCTAGAGACCGGCCACGACATGGATATAATTATTCGAAAAGTTTAGAAATTAATTAAACCACTGAAAAATATTGGTAAAATTACTAGACAGGTAAATTTTATTTATGTTATTTTCCAATTATGGAAAATAATAGTCGACTTGATGGCATTTTTTTCGCCCTGTCGGATTCGAAGCGGCGTTCAATTCTAACCGAATTGTCCGAGGGGTCGAAATCAGTTGGCGAACTGGCCAGCAGTTTCGAATTGACCATGGGTGCGGTCTCGAAAAACATCATCATCCTCGAAAAAGCCGAACTGATTTACAAAAGCAAACGTGGCCGCCAGGTGTTCTGCCATATGAATTTCGACATCTGGCGAGAGGTAGCGAAATTCATCGCCATGCACACCAAATTCTGGGAACGCCGCCTCAACGAACTCGAATCCTATATCGACACCCAGGTACCCGGAGGGAACAGTGGCCGTTGACTTTGACGACCTGGTGATCAAACGAACCTTCAATTGTCCGAAGCGCACCCTGTTCGACGCGTGGTCACAACCACCCATTATGGCCAGGTGGCTGTTTGCTGCGCGTGAAGACTTCTGCGAAAGCACGGTGACCAGCAGTTTTACCGTCGGCGGAAAATATTCGATCACCATGCACATGCCGTCCAGCGATGTGCATATGTTTGGCGAATACACGGCAATTACCAGATACAGCCAGATCGCCTTTACCTGGTCATCCCCGGTGATCAGTAACTCCCGCGTCAACCTGGCCTTCCAGGAGAAGTCAGCAAACCGGACCGACTTCACGCTCACCCACACTTTGTTTCCGTCGCAGGAAATCCGGGCCCAGCATGGCGAAGGATGGCTGGCCTGCCTCGACAATCTGGAAGAGCGGGTCTTGTCAAAGGTCTCCCGCTAGCACTGCGCAGCAGTTACCTCGTAATCGTCGAAGTCGGGCTCGCGGGTCATGGTCCAGTAATCGACCAAACGCCACGGCATGACGGAGAACACCCGCCCTGCGCTGTTGCGGTAGTACGTCGACATGCCGGGGTGGGACCAGATCATTTGCTGGTGTTCGGCGTCGACCGCCCGGACGTAATCATCCAGCGGTGCCTGTTTGACGTCGATAGCGGCGAGGCCGTCGGCGGCCATGCGCTGCAGGCATGAGACGATGTAGTGCGCCTGGCATTCGGCCTGAAAGATAGCACTGCCGCCGTGGCCGAGGCCGGTGTTGGGGCCCTGCATGACAAAGAGGTTGGGAAATTCCGGTACGCTGATGCCGATGTAGGCGGTGGGGTTTTCATCGGCCCAGACTTCCTCGAGCCGCAAACCCTGACGCCCGCGAATGTTCAGCCGGGCCGCCATTTCCGTCAGCTTAAAGCCGGTCGAATAGATCACCACATCCGCCGCGCGATGCCGGCCGTCGTCCGTCGCGATGCCGGTTTGATCAAGGCCGGAGATACCGTCGGTGACCAGCTCGACGTTGGGATTAAGCAGCGTGGCGTACCAGTTGTTATCGAGCAGAATACGCTTGCCGTAGGGCGGGTAGGTCGGCAGGCACTTGTCGATCAGGTCCTGGCGTCCATCGAGTTCGCGCTTCATGTGATCCGTCATCTCGACGCGGTGGCGGTCGTTGGCCCGGTTGAGGGAACGTTCCGGGTGCTCCCAGTTCGGATCGATGCGTAATGACGGCAACAGGCCATCGCCATAGCGCCACAGCATGGCAAACCGGTACCACGCGGCATAAAGCGGCACGTGTTGCAGCAACCACTGTGCACCATCGGTGATGGCATCATGATAGTGCGCGATGGGCCGGGCCCACTGGGCACTGCGCTGATAGATCGCCAGTGACGCCACCTGATCGGCAATCTCCGGCACGATCTGCATCGACGACGCGCCCGTGCCGATGATAGCGACGTGCTTGCCGGCGAGATCAAGATCATCGGGCCAGCGCGCCGTATGAAAGAGCGGCCCGTCGAAGTCGTCCGCACCCTTGATTTCAGGCATTGTCACCTGGCTGAGCTGGCCGATGGCACTGACCAGGGCGCGCGCTTCAAATGCCTCTTCGCCGTCTTCGGTCTGAAGGGTCGTCCGCCAACTCATCGACGTCTCGTCCCAGACGGCCTCCGTCAATCTGACACCGAAGCGGATGTTGGGGCGCACGCCGAGCTCGCTGGCGCTCCGCTCGAGATAATCCTGGATTTCGTCGCGCGGCGAAAAATACCGCGACCACGCGTACTTGCGACCATACGAAAATGAATAGGCGTGGTTGGGCGTATCGACGCTGCAGCCGGGGTAGCGGTTCTCATACCACGTGCCGCCGACCTCGGCGTTGCGCTCGACAATGACGTAAGGCATACCGGCGCGCGCCAGCCGAACACCGAGCGCGATGCCGCTGGCCCCGGCACCGACAATCAGCACCGGGCGTTTATCTGTGTTGGCGATCTCAGGTGCCGTATCGGTCGGCATCAGGCCGATCTGTTCGCGCATCATCGGGGCGTATTCCGGTGGCACGGCCTCGCCAAGGCAGACGCTCATCATCTCTACCATCAGCTCGTCACCGGGATCACCAATCGCCGGGGTCTGATCCGCAGCCAACAGGACGTCCAGCGCCGCTGCCCGGATTTCCGCCTGGATATGTTCAGGAAAACCGGCGGCTTCATCGGCGATCAGATTGACATCTCGTACAGGCCGATACGGTGCCGCGAGCCAGCGCCGGTCCCCCGTCATCTGGAACAGCACCATTAACAGCACACGAAGATCGGCATCCTCAACGGCCTGGCTCAGCGATAAATCAGCGTTTGTCATACAGAATTTTTTCTACAGGAAAGGATTGTGGGCGACTTCCCAATAGTGGCCATCGGGATCGGCAAAATAGCCTGAATATCCGCCCCAGAATACCTTCTGACCCGGCTTGATCAATTTAGCTCCGGCGGCAACGGCTTCCTGCAGCAGGGCGTCGACGGCTTCGGGCGAAGCAACATTGTGCGCAAGTGTCACGCCGGAAAAGCCTGAGCCCTCAGGCGAAACGCCAATATCCTCGGCCAGTTTGTCGCGCGGATAGACCGACAAAATAACGCCACCCATATTGAAGAAGGCGATGTCTTCGGGGCCTTCATTGCGTGGCAGACCCAGACCTTCCTGATAAAATTCAATGGCGCGCTGAAGATCGGCAACGCCGAGGCCGACAATCGTAATATGCGGTTCCACTATTCAATCTCCTCCGTCCACCACCTTCAACAACGCCGGCCAGTAATTCGGGCCGAGGCCGAGGTCCTTTGCCGCCTGCAGGATGTCGCCGACGTTTTTGGCCCCCGTCGCCTCGACGCCCTGGTCCGCTGCCAGATCGAGCGCGTAGGCGAGGTCTTTCTGCGCGTATTCAGTTGAGAAGGCGCGCAAGGGGAATTCGCCGGGCAACAGGGCCTTGAGGCCGTGATTTCGCAGCGCGAAACTGTCGGCCGAGCCTTTGGACAAAGTATCGAACAAAACGTCGCCCTCAATCCCGGCGCGGCGGCCGATGGTCAACGCTTCAGAAAGGGCCAGTACGGTCTGCATCAGCACCATGTTGTTGAGGATCTTGGCGATTTGCCCGGTACCGACGCCGCCGCAATGCGTCACGTCCGAGGCCATATGATCGAGCACCGGACGGATGGCGGCAAACAATTCATCATCGGCCCCAACCATAATGCTCAGCGCGCCGGTCTGCGCCGCCTGGCGCGTGCGGGCGATAGGCGCATCAGCGAAGGCAACGCCCTTTTCGGCGAACTTCTGCGCCAGTTCGCGTGTCAGATCGACAGGCGATGTGCTGGTATCAACAATGATTTGTCCGTCCCGCGTATGTTCCAGCAACTCGCTTTCACACAACGCCGAGAGCTGCTCACCACCAGGCAACGACAGCAAGATCAAGTCGGCGACAGCGACCAGATCAACCACCGATGCCGCCGTCACCACACCTGCGTCAGCCAGGCGGGCCAGGGGCTCGGCATCCAGATCAAACGCCGTCACAGGTACGCCGCATTTACCGGCGAGGTTGGCGCACATAGGCTCACCCATTACACCGGTGCCGATGAAGCCGATATGGCCGATCGTCATTTGGCCGCTCCGGCAGCCGACGCACCGGCCAGACGGCCAAATACCGAACCCGACGTCAGGCCACTGCCGCCGGGGTAATTGTTGTAAAAGAGACCGCCGACCAGTTCCCCGGCGGCATAGAGACCGGGGATCACCGCGCCTTCCATATCGATCACTTGGCCCGAAGTATCGATCTTCAAGCCACCGAAGGTGAACGTCACGCCACAGGTCACAGCGAAGGCCTTGAAGGGTGGCGTATCAAGGGCATTTGCCCAGTTGGATTTCGGCACTTCGAGACCATCTGTGCCACGCCCGTCCTTGACCGTCGGATCAAACGGCACGTCCTGCTGCACGGCGGCATTAAATTCGTTCACTGTGGTGACAAATTCCTCTGCGTTGACGCCGTCAAGCTGCGTGCTCAAACCTTCAATGGTATCGGACTGGGCCTTTGTGATTTCGCGGATGCGGTATTCATCGCGCAGAAGGTCTTCCGACTTGGCGTCGAATATCTGCCACGCGAACTGGCCGGGCTGGCGCAACACCACGCTGCCGTATTTTGCATAAGTGTAGTTGCGGAAATCCGCACCTTCATCGACGAAGCGTTTGCCGGTGGCGTTGACCATAATGCCAAAGGGATACGAGTGTTTCTGGAAGCCGTCGCCAACCGCGAGGTCACCAAATTCCGGCGCATTGCGATCCCAGCCCACACTGTGACAACCCGACCAGTTGCCGTGCGGCACGGCCCCGATGTCGAGCGCCATGCGAATGCCGTCACCTGTGTTGAACCGCGTACCGCGCACCTTGGCGAGATCCCAGCCCGGACCGAGATAGCGCGTGCGCCATTCGGCATTGGATTCAAACCCGCCGCAGGCGAGGATGACCGTTTTTGCGTGCAATTGTTCCGACTTGCCGCGGCGCTTGATGTTGACGCCGTGCACACCGTCGTCGTCGGCAATCAACGAGGTCGCCCTCGCGCCATACAACACATCGATACCATTGTTGGTCACAGCCTTGTGCAGCATCTCAACGAGGCCCTCACCTCCGCCCCAGGCCTCGACTGTCAGGCCTCCCCAGAAGCGAAACTTGCCATCAATCTTGAAGGCCTGGCGTTTATACATCGGCATGAAGCGCACGCCCTTGCCCTGCATCCACTTCAAGGTCTGAAAGCTGCGCTGGATCAGGATTTCCGCCATATCGGGATCACAGCGGTATTCGGTAATGCGCCCGAGATCGTCAAAAAACTGATCGGACGTATACGTCCCGAAATCGTTTTCCTTTTCCTCGTCGGTCAGGTCCGGCATCAGCTCAACCAGATCATCGAGCCCGTTGTAGACAACGCGCATGGCACCAGCGGTAAAACGCGAATTGCCACCGCGCTCATCTTCCTCGGCACGCTCCAGTACCACGACCGACGCCCCCTGCTCCTGCGCCGATAACGCCGCACACAATGCCGCATTCCCGCCGCCAACGACGATGACGTCCGTATCAGTCATAAATGATCGTTATTCCTCTTCGACAGCAATGATGCCGTCTTCAACCAGTTCGGCAAACTCGCTTTGTGACAGACCCGCCGATTGTAGAAATTCAGCGGAACCTTCTCCAACTTTCGGGGGCTCACGATAAAGCCCGAAGGACTGGCCGTCCATTTGTAACGGCAGTTTGGGCAATTTTGTCGTGCGGCCATCGGGCAGCACAGTCTCGACCAGACCACCGGCTTCGTTGAGGTGGCGATCCTCGAACAGTTGTTCGGGGCGATTGACTGGCGCGAAGGGCACGCGGGCGGCATCACAGATCGCGGTGATATTGCTGAGATCGCGCCGGCCCACGGCGTCGCGTAAGGCCGCGATGATTTCATCGCGGTGTTGCTTGCGCCCGGCGTCGTCGGCAAGGCGCGTATCGGCCAGCAGATCATCGAGCCCGATCTCCGCACAGAAGCGCTGCCAGTGCTGGTCATTGATAATTCCGATGCCGATCTTTTCGCCATCCGCCGTATCAAACAGATCGTAGATCGCCCACGGGTTTTCCGACACCGGCCACGGCTCGACCGGTTCCTGCGACACCGCTGATAAAGACATGTGCTGGCCGGCCAGGAAAGCTGCACCCTCGAACAGCGATGACATCACTTTCTGACCCTTGCCCGTCTGATCGCGCTGGCGTAATGCCGCCATGATGGCGATGGCCCCGTAGGAGCCGCCGATGATATCGGTAATCGAGACGCCGGCGCGCAAGGGCTGGCCCGGCGGCCCGGTCATGTATGAAATGCCGCCCATCATCTGCACCAGGTTGTCGAGGCTGGTGCGGTTCTCATAAGGTCCGGGCATAAAGCCTTTCAGCGAGCAATAGATCAGCGCCGGATTAATCTCGCGGCAGGCCTCATAACCGAGGCCCAGCCGCTCGATCACGCCGGGGCTGTAGTTTTCGATCAGAATATCGACCTCGCCAATCAATCGTCTGACCAGTTCAAGACCGCGTTCTGATTTTAGATCAACGGCCAGGCTCTTTTTGTTGCGATTGAAATAATGAAACAAACCGCGAGCGATACCGCGCATGCGCCGGGTCTCCTCGCCATCGGGGGCCGGTTCGACCTTGACGACCTCGGCTCCGAGGTCGGCCAGCACCAGTCCGCACGACGGCCCCATCACGACATGACAAAGCTCGAGCACTCGCAAGCCGGACAAAGGTTTTTTATCGGTCATGCACCCTCATCCAGCGTTATCGAGGCTTGATAGGCGTAGCGATCGCCCCGCAGGAAGAGGTGTGTTACGGCGAGCGGTGCATCCGCCTTGTCGCTGTAGAGATTTTCGACAAAAAACAATGGCTCGCCAAAATCAACCTCGAGCAGGCCGGCCAGATCGCGATCCGCCGTGATCGCCTCGACACGCTGATCCATGCGGCCCAGCGGCAGGCCGCAGTGCCGCCGCATGGCATCGACAAAACTGCCCTGATTGGCCATCATTTGCGCGTTGATCCGGCCCAGCACTTCAGACTTGCCGTAATTAACATGATACGAAATCGGTGCGCCTTCAATCCGGCGCAGCCGCCGCATGCACCACAGCACTTCGTCACCCGGCACCCCGAGCGCCCGCGCCACCGTCGGCGGGGCCTTAGCGGTTTCGATGCCGAGCAATTCCTGTTCGAGCGGCCAGCGCTCCCCCTTGGCCGATTGGAGCCATTCGCCAAAGTCGCCCGAGACCTCAATGGTTACACGCTCAACAGGTTGATTGGCGATCACCACTGTGCCAATGCCGCGCCGGCCGTCGACCAGGCCTTCGTCCGACAATATGCCCACGGCCTTGCGCACGGTGATGCTGCTGACGTCGAACAGGCCTTCCAATTCAATAAAAGTCGGTATTGTCTCGCCCTGCTGATAGACGCCGTTCTGAATGCGCCGGCGCAGGGTATCTGCGACCTGGCGATACTGGGGCTGCTGCAATGAGGTCCGGCTAGCCACCACTGGCCACGCGTTCCCGGGCGAGTATGTCCGAGGCGATGTTCGTTGGCGCGTCACTTGCTGCGGCCCGGTCGAGGATCTCGAGACAGGTGTCATAGATCTTCATCACATTGCCGGTAACTTCATCCGGGTCTGTGCCGTACCACTCCGCCGAACAGCAGATCAGACCGCCGCCATTGGTGACGTAGTCCGGCAGATAAGTGATGCCGCGATCACGGATCATCTCGCCGTGTTTGTCCGTGCCGAGCTGATTGTTGGCCGCACCGGCAACGACTTTGACGTTGAGGCGCGGGATGGTGTCGTCATTCAGGCTGCCGCCCATGGCACAGGGTGCGAGAATATCAGCCTCGACATCGAAGATGGCGTCAGGCTCCACAGCCGTCGCCCCGGTCGCCGCGACCACTTTGTCGAGATTTTCGGCGAAGACGTCACACACCGTGAGGCGCGCGCCTTCGTCGTTCAACATGCCGCAGAGGTTGGCCCCGACGTTGCCGACCCCCTGAACTGCGACGTGCACACCTTTAAGGTCGGTACTGCCGAGCACGCGCGTCGCCCCGGCCTTTATTGATTGCAGCACACCAAGGGCGGTCATCGGGGCCGGATCACCATAGCCGCCGTCTTCCTTGCGCAAGCAACTGACGTTCGGGGTTTGCGACTTGATTTCGGCCATATCAAACGGGTTGGTGCCGATATCCTCGCCGGTGATATAGCGTCCGCCAAGCCTGTCGATACAGCGCCCGACGGCGTGCAACAGTTCGGGGCGTTTTTCTTTATGCGAATCAGCGATCACCACGGATTTGCCGCCACCCAGTTTGACCCGGGCCATCGCTGCCTTGTAGGTCATGCCACGCGACAGCCTCAGCACATCGCGCAGCGCTTCATCGTCACTGGCATATGGCCACATGCGACAGCCCCCGAGGGCGGGACCCAGCGCCGTTGAGTGAACAGCGATGATCGCCTTGAGGCCGACATCGGGGTCGCTGAAAAAAACGACTTCCTCGTGATCGTCGTAATCGTCTGCCTGAAACAATTCCATGATTACACCTCTGCTCTCATAACCGGCGGCAGGCCGGTCACGCTGACACGCCACAACAACCGACGGTCGTTCTCGCCCTGGGCCAGGGCCTGAACCTGGGCCTTGTGCAATGTCGAGAAGGTATCCCAGGCTGCGATATCACCAACGTCGTAGTCATACTTGTTGAGATACTTGTCCTGAATACAGTGCCGGGCAAGTTCGTCAATCAGGTCAATTGCTTCATCCTCGGGCCAGCCGACAATGCCAAAGGATGATCCGGCCATACCATAAAGTGCCTTTCGTCCTGTGCCGTGATGACGCCGGACCAGCGGCATGTAGGTATTCTCGACGCGGCGCTTCTGGTCCGCCGTCAGACGCTCGGCCGAAGTCTGGCTCTCCTCGTCCATGTCCCAGCGATTGCCGTAGTGATGGATCACGGTCAAATCATCGATGGTTTTTTTCATCACCTCGGGCACATCGTCGTAGGCCGAATAACAATCTGCAAATTCCGTCGGACAGCCGCCATCCGGTGTTTCCAGGGCATAGACAATCGTCGAACTGTTGGGCGGGTCTTCATAGGCCACGTCCGTGTGCCAGAAGGCAGCACCCTCATAAACACCGAGCGGTTTGCCGTTTTCGTGCAGGTTCGACAACATCAAAATGGCGGGGTGGCCGTTGAGGCGCAGGTGATCGAGGAAGTGCGGGCGCTGATCACCAAAGTTTTTGGTGAAGGCATCGTACTGCTCAAAAGTCAGATCCTGATCGCGCATGACAATAATCTGGTTCTGGTGGAAAATTTCGATCAGCTTGCGAGTTGTCTCGGCATCAAGCCCATCTTTCAGGCTCAGCCCCAAAATTTCGACGCCAAACGGCCCCGGCAACGGTTTTGTCTCAAATTTCATCAATCGACCCCAAATTCAGTTCCACCAGACTTCAATATGTATATCAGCATACATAATGGGTTTTGACCAGTCCGATGTGGTGTTGGCCCGTCCGTTCGATACAATGCCGTCAACTGGACCACGGAACCGGAGCGCGCGACGCATGACTGAGCCCACACTTGATATCGACAATCTGTCCGGCTGGATCGGACGCAGTGAAACCCGCGACGACGTAATCGACCTCGGCCCGGCCAGGCGCATGCACGCCCTGCTTGGCCTCGGCATGGCATCGCCTGCTGAAGGCAGCGCCTTGCCGCCGTTGTGGCACTGGGCTTATTTCCTCGAGACCGTGCCACACGCTGAACTCGGCCCCGACGGCCACGCTCGGCCGACCGAGTTTATGCCGCCCGTTGCCCTGCCCCGGCGTATGTGGGCCGGTGGCCGGCTTGAGATCAATTCAGCGCTCAACATCGGCGAAGCGGCGCGCTGCGTTTCCTCAATCGCCAACGTCAGCCGCAAGTCGGGCCGCAGCGGCGAATTGTGCTTTGTTACCGTTCGCTTTGAATTTTTTGTCGGCGATGAGCTGCGCCTGACTGAAGAACACGACATTGTCTATCGCGCCGAGGCCGAGCCTGGTGAGACCGCGCCCGTGCCACCAACTGCCCCGGATAACGCTGACTGGTCGGAACAGATCGACAGCGACCCCGTGCAGTTGTTCTGTTATTCAGCGCTGACCTACAACACCCATCGCATCCATTATGACCGAAAATACTGCATCGAAGTTGAAGGTTATGAAGGGCTGGTCGTGCACGGACCGCTAACATCGACCCGACTGGTCGGCCTCGCGCTGAAGCACGCGGGCAGTGCCAACATCAAGCGCTTCGAGTTCCGCGCCCTCAGCCCGATTTTCGACACCAACCCGCACCATATCAATGCCCGGCGCAACGGTGACGCGCTCGAATTGTGGGCCTCCACGTCCGGCGGTGCCCTCGCCATGACGGCGACTGCCGAATTGGGGTGAAGGCCGGTCAGGATACCCTCGGCAAAAAATCGTGGCAGGGGCTTGGACACTGCGGCGCTTGAATGATAGCCTTCGCTGGTCAATCCGGGGGCTGCGATAAACGTTCCTGATTGATCAGGACACATTTTCAATAACCAGAGTATTTCGTGGATAACAGGTCAGTCGCTTTTCTGGAAATCATGATCGGCATCGGTGCGATTGGCATCCTTGCATTCCTGATATTCCTGATTTCCCGCTACGGCATGAAAGTACGGGCAGCCGCTGCCAAAAGCGCAGCCGGGAACTCAAGCCTGACCGGCACCGTCGCCGGTTATACGCCGCAGTGGTATGAATTCCTGCTGGCCGCCGTGGTCGTGGCCCTTGCCGTCATCCTGTTGTTCTGGCAATTCCCGCCGGGCACCTTGCCGGGCGAGGAAACCCTTGCCTGGAGCTCCGATACCCGCGCAGTGGTCTTCCTGTCGATCATGCTGGTTGTCGTCGGCATTGGTCTTGTGGTCTTTGTCATCACGGTATTCGCGAAGTTTTCGCGCGAACAAAAAGTCAAATCGGAATTTGTTGCCGCCCCCACACCCGCCGCCGATCCGATTTCGGCCAACGATAATTCTGTTACTGCGGCCACAGCCAGCTTTGAGAGCCCCTCAGCCGTTCGACTGCTCGGGCTTTTGTTGTTTGGTGCGGCTTATCTCATATTGAACTGGTCGTATGTGCCGAGCGCTGATCAGTATTCGATGATGGTGCATCTGATCTATCCCGCCGGTCTGGTTGTCGCCCTCGTCATGCTGTTCGACAAGGCCAGCCGCGCCTGGAACGTCAAACAACCGGGCGAGGCGGTGCGCGAATGGATTCTGTGCGATGTCATTCTCTTTCTGTTCATCCTGTCGTACCTCAACATCCTGCAGTCCGACGCCGGTGAAAAATATGCCGGCATGTTCTGGGACTTCATCAATGTCGCGGGCTTCCTGCTGATATTCTGGCTGATTGATCGCAAGATATCGCGCTTGCGCTTCCTCGCGGGTTATCTCTACCTCCTCGCCCTGCCGATCCTTTTGCTGATCTGGCGTACGGTGCACGAGGTTGTACCCGAGGACGATGCCCCGGTCCTGCCCGACACGTCGTGGTGGGAAAGCATCTGGCCATTTTTTGGCCTTGCCATCGTTTTCTTCGTGCTCGAGATCATCTTGTTGATCGCCAGCCGCGAGGCCAAAAACCAGACGGCCGGCATCGTCAAGGACATCATCTTTGTAATTCTCTATGTGATTATTCTGATCGCCGCCATGCCCGGTGCGCCCGAGTGAGTGGTACCGATCTGGCCACGGCAGGGATTACCGAGCTTGCCGGGCTGATCGAAAGTGGCGACGCGTCGCCGCTCGAAGTGATGCAGGCGACATTGGACCGCATCGACCGGCTGAACGACAATCTCAATGCCTTCATCTCGCTTTATCCCGACATGGCGTTACAGGCGGCGCGCGAGGCGGAGGCAGAAATTCAGGCCGGCAATTATCGCGGTCCACTGCATGGTGTACCGATCGGGGTCAAGGACCTCCTTCTCGTCGAGGGCATGAGCCGGACGTGTGGCTCGCAAATTCTGCATGAAGCCCCGAGTGCGGTGGACGCGAGTTGCATCACAAATCTGAAAGAAGCCGGGGCCATTGTCGTCGGCCTTTTGAACCTCAACGAATTTGCTTACGGCCCGACCGGCATTAACCCGCACGTCGGCACCGCGCGTAATCCGTGGAATACCGATCGGGCCTGTGGCGGCTCGAGCGCCGGTGCCGGTTGTGCTGTCGCCGCCTCCCTTGTGCCCGCCGCCATGGGCAGTGATACCGGTGGCTCGGTGCGAATCCCGGCGGCAACCTGTGGCGTGGTCGGCCTCAAACAATCCTACGGCCTGGTCAGCCGCCACGGCATTTATCCGCTGGTCAAAAGTTTCGACCATGCGGGTCCGCTGACCCGCTCGGTCGCCGATAATGCCATCATGCTGCAGGCGCTGGCCGGTGAAGACGTCAACGATGAGAGCACGCGCGGCGTTGTCGTCGACAATTATTCCGCACGTCTCGGCGAAGACGTCCGCGGCAAAGTCATCGGCGTACCGAAGGATTTCTTTTTCGACGATATACACCCCGACATCGGTGCCCGTGTTCAGGCCGCCATCAAACAGCTTGAAAAACTGGGGGCCGAAGTACGGGAAATTTCCCTGCCCGACATGAAGGCAGCGACGCACGCGTGGAATACCATGGCGTTGTGCGAAGCCTATGTCGTGCATGAGGGCCACGTGCGGGATCATCCCGGTAAAATGGGGCCGGAAGTTGAAAGCCGGGTATTGCTCGGCAAGGACATATCGGCCAGCGATTATATCGCCGCGCGCGATCATCAGACTATTGTGCGCCAGGCCATGGCGGAGATCATGCTCGACGTCGATGCCATCGCTGCGCCCACTATGCCGATCCCGGCGGTCGAGATCGAAACTGGCTGCACCTCGGTCGAAGGCAAGGTTGTTGACGGCATTCCGATTATTGGCCGCTACACCCGGCTGGCAGTCTTTTCCGGCCAACCCGCGATCAGCGTGCCATGTGGATTTACCGCCGATGGCCTGCCCGTCGGTCTGCAACTGATCGGCGCCCGCTTTAACGAGGCCGCGCTGCTCTCCATCGCCGATTCTTACGAGCAGGCAACGGCCTGGCACCTCGAGCGCCCGCCGGGACTTGATTAACCGAGAGTGTTGCCTGATTGCGGTGCACTGAGATATGTTTATGACCAACAAGAGACAATACAGGGACGAACAGGAATGGCTGAGCGGTTGAGTACAAGCGGGTGGGCGTCATGAACGGCTGGCAATGGTTCTGGACCCTCGTCGGGTTCATCGTCTACATCATCGTTTTGATCTTTGTCTTCTTCTACAAACCGTTTGAAGACCTGTTCAATATTATCGTCCACGGCCTAAGCTACGATAACGCCATCTTCTGGGCCGGGATCATTATCGGCATTGTCGGATTTTGCACCTTTCACTGGCGCGCCTACCGTCTGCATATCGTCCAGCAGCAAAGCGTCGAACGCATGGTGCTGAGCTCGCTCAGAGGCTCAACCTTCACCGCCATATTGCTCAGCGCCAGTGCCGCGCTGCAGGCCGTGCAAATGTTGTGCGTGCATCTGTTGCAGCCAGGCTATGCGCTGGATGGCGAGTTTGGCAAGCGACTGGCTGCAGTTTTGGCGCTGGTCATTTTGACCGGCCTCTTCTGCATCATCTTCTGGCTGCTGAAAATTATCCGCACACCGAAGAGCGCCAACGCCCCCGAGACGTCAGCCGCTTGATTCTGACGCCTGGATCACCCGCCGCTTCGTGAGCCCGGGGCTTGTGACGGGATATCTCCGGACTTGTTCGGCGTGTACATGCCGCCGTAGGGACCACGGCGGATAAACTGGCCATCGCCTGCTTTCCCCAGATACTGACCCTTGTTGATGATCATACGCCCGCGGCTGAACACGGTTTCGGTGAAACCCTTGACCGGCATGCCTTCGTAGGCGTTGTAGTCGATGTTCATGTGATGGGTATGCGCGTTGTAATAACTGATGATTTCTTCACGGTCGGGATCGAATATTACGATATCGGCGTCACTGCCGACGGCGATGGCGCCCTTCTTGGGGAACATGCCGAAGATTTTGGCCGGGCCGGTTGAGGTCAGTTCGACAAAGCGGTTGATATCGATATAGCCGCCGCTGACGCCATAGTGATAGATCAGGCTCATCCGGTTTTCGATTCCCGGTCCGCCGTTGGGGATCTGGCTGAAGTCATCCTTGCCGAGTTCTTTTTGTTCCTTGAGGCAGAACGGGCAGTGATCAGTCGAGATGGCGTTGAGCGCGTTGCCACGCAGGCCGCGCCACAACTCTTCCTGATTCCATTTTTCACGCAACGGCGGCGTCAACACGTACTTGGCGCCGTCAAATCCCGGCTCATCATATTTGTCGATATCGAGCAGCAGATACTGCGGGCAAGTCTCTGCATGCGCCATCACGCCGCGCGCCTGGGCGAGGCGCAGTTCCTGCAGGCTGTCGTAACTGCTGAGGTGGACGATATAGACCGGCGACTTGGCAACTTCCGCAATGGCAAGGGCACGATGCACGCCTTCGGCCTCAAGCCGGGTCGGCCGGGTCAGGGCATGATATTTCGGTTCGATATGACCTTCCGACAGGGCGATCTTGATCAATTCGTCGATGACGACGCCGTTTTCAGCGTGCATGCAGACCAGCGTGCCGTCTTCTCCGGCCTGGCGCATGGCCCGAAAAATCGTGCCGTCGTCCGACATCATGGCCCCGGGATAAGCCATGAACATCTTGTAGCTTGAGACACCTTCCTCGGCGAGGCGGCGCATTTCCATGGTCCGGGTTTCCGGCATGTCGGTCAAAATCATGTGAAAGGCATAATCGATGGCGGTCTGACCTGCTGCCTTGGCATGCCACGTATCGAGCGCATCGAGGGCTGATTCGCCCTTCATCTGCACGGCAAAGTCGATGATGCAGGTTGTCCCGCCAAAAGCCGCCGCCCGCGTACCCGTTTCGAAGGTATCCGACGTCGTGGTGCCGCCAAAAGGCAATTCGAGGTGTGTGTGCGGATCAATACCGCCGGGAATGACCAATTTCCCTTTGGCATCAACGACTTGTGCCGCTTCGATCTGTAAATCCCGACCGATCAGGTCGATCTGCGAGTCGTTGATAAAGATATCCGCGTAATAGTCGTCGGTCGCCGTCACAATACGGCCATTTTTAATCAGTACGCTCACGTTAACTCTCCCCGTCTTTTCTTGTCTCAGCAGTTCCCTACCTGTTCAGTCTAATGTATCATCTATTCAGTGACGTGATCGAAGAAATCATTGATTGGCTTTGATATTTTCCGGGGGACAATAAATTTCGGCGATATCGGGAGAAGCCTTAACATAAGAACCGTTACACAATTGGGAGGATAAAAATGGTCAAGAAAACGAAAAACAAAACCGGACTGAAAGTTAACCGCCGTGAATTTGTCGGTGGCGCGGCTGGTGTGGCGGCTGCCACTTCGGTCATCGGTTTCCCGAATATCGTTCAGGCGGCTGATCCCTTGCGGACCATCGGTCTCGGCGTCAGCATCATCAACGAAATTCAGGGCCGGGCCCAAAAAGATACCGGCATGAAAATCGGCGGCCAGGCACTTGGCTATGGCGCGCTGTTTGGCAAGACGCTGAACCAGAACAACGAATACGATGTCTCGGAATGCTATTTCGACATGTTTGATGCGATGTTGCCCTCAGGCGTTTTCCAACCGATTGATACCAAACGTATCGCCAACTGGGACAAGGTTTCCAACCTGACCAAGACCGGCATGTTGACTCCGGGTTCGCAAATCGGTGATGGCGACGCGCCGTTCCACCAGCTCTGGGTCGATGAAAATGGCAAGCGGACCAAAGGTCCGTCGCGCTATATCTCGGCCGTTCCGACCATCCATAATGCTGATTCGCTGGGCTACAACCCCGACGATACCGGTCGCTCGATCGATAGCTGGGGCGAAATGTTCAGCCCTGACTTCAAGGGCCGGGTAGCTCTGATCAATGTGCCGCAAGTCGGTGTGATGGATGCAGCCATGGGCATGGAAGCTCTGGGGCTTGCCAAGTTCGGCAACAAGGGTGACATGACCCGAGCCGAAATTGACACCCTGATCAACTTCCTGATCACGAAGAAAAAAGAAGGCCACTTCCGCGCTTTCTGGCAAACATTTGGCCAGTCGGTCAACCTGATGGTCAGTGGCGAAGTCGCGCTGCAGAGCATGTGGTCACCGGCGGTGACGGCAGTGAATGCTGAAGGCGTACCTTGCATCTACGCTTCGCCCAAGGAAGGCATGCGCGGCTGGCACGGTTGTGTGGCGATTTCCGCCAAAGCCAAGGGCAAGGCCCTTGATCAGGCTTACGAATATGCCAATTGGTGGCTTGATGGCTGGGCCGGTGCCTTTGTTGCCCGCCAGGGGTATTACATGGCGGCGACCGAAGGCGTCAAAAAACACCTGCCGAAAGAAGAGTGGGATTTCTGGTACGAAGGCAAACCGGCCGCGAAAGAACTGCCGGATCCGTTCGGCAGCCCGCTGATCAAGAAGGGTGCGGTACGTGATGGTGGCTCCTACGAACAGCGCTTCAAGAAAATCGCTGTATGGAACTCGATCATGAAAGAAAACGATTATCTCGTGAAGCGCTGGACCGAATTCCTCGGCGCCTGATCATCGTTTCCGGTTCCTGATAAGGAACACACGTGAAATTTTTGGGCCGGTATGGCAGTCGCTGTACCGGCCCTTTTATTGGCAGCAAAAGTTATTCGAAGCTAATATGACGGCGTGACTGAAATAACAGATTCCCAATTCACGGCCTCGCACCCCGGATTGATCGGCAATCAGCCCAAACCGGACGAAGCGGCTGTGCGCGCCAAAATCATTCGACCCGAAGAAGGCTTCTCGACGGGCTGGCTGATTGCGCCGGCCACGTTGTGGTTAATCCTGTTCCTTGTCGTGCCGCTGGCCTCGATCATCGTCTTCAGCTTTTTTGAATCAACCCCCAGCGGCATGCTGCCAAACCTGACGGTTCACAGTTATCGCGAGTTTTTCTACGTCGAGGGATTTTTCACCCCGGGTTCGAACGGCTTCCTTAAACCCAGTGTATTCATCTCCACCCTGGGCTCGACGATTTATTTCACCTTTGTCACCATGATGCTGTGCCTGATCGTCGGCTACCCTATCGCTTATTTCCTCGCAATGCAGGTCAAGGCTTTCAAGTGGCAACTCGCCCTGTTCCTGCTCTGCATGGTGCCGTTCTGGACGAGCTACCTGATCCGCGCAGTGGCCTGGCTGCCGATGCTGGGCCGTCGTGGACTGATCAATCAGGCTCTGTCCGGCATGGGCATCATCGACAAGCCCGTGAGCTTTCTGTTCTATTCCGAGTTCGGCTACACTATGGCGCTCGTGCAAATCTATGTTGTGCTCGGCATTGGTCCGATCTTTTTCTCGCTGGCCAAGATCGACAAAGCCTTACTCGAAGCCGCCATCGATATGGGTGCCACACCTTTTCAGATTTTCCGTGAAATCATCGGCCCGATGTCGCTGCCCGGCGTGGCCATCGGCATGATCTTCATCTTTGTCGTCATCATGGGCGAGTTTGCCACCGCCGTCGTGGTCTACGGTGGCAAGACCAGCACGACGGGCACCGTCATCCTGAACTATTACGGTATTGCCAACTACCCCTTCGCGGCGGTCAATGCCCTGATGTTGATGGTTGCCATGGTCATCGGCATTGTCGTCATCCTTCGCGTCGTCGATATTCGGAAAGAGCTCTAGCGTGTCTCTGAAATCACCATATACACGCTACGACCCGCAAGGCGGCTCCGGTGGAATCCACCGCCCTCGCGGCGCCGTGGCACGTAGCGCCACTGGCGTGAGCGATAATAATCCTGATGCGCCTCCCTCCGGCACGGAGGCGCATTAGATGGCGCGCTGGACACCGGAGCGAAAACGCAAATTGTGGGTCAAGTCGGGCTTCAGTGTGTACTATTTCTTTTTCCTGATTTTCATTTATGGCCCGATGATCGCCATGTTCATCCTGTCCTTCCAGGGCCGGCGTGGCGGCACCAGTTTCCCGATGCGCGGCTATTCAATGTATTGGTGGAACAAACTGATCGAACCCTCCATCGTCGGTGACCTGCAGGGTGCCATGGGCCGGTCAATTATTCTGGCTCTGATGGTCATGGTGGTAACGGCGTTCTTCGCCACCATGCTGGCTATGGCCTTTCGCAAGAGGTTCATGTTCTCGAATGTTTTATTTTACACCATCCTCGCCGGCCTGATGGTGCCGGGTGTGTTGCTCAGCCTTGGCCTCGCGACCCTGATGCGCCAACTGGGCCTGTCGCCGGCGTGGTATTCATCGGCCTTCGCCGCCCACGTTGTCTGGGCTTTGCCATTCAGTTATCTCGTAATGATGGCGGTTTTCAACAGATTTGATTCACGACTTGAGGAGGCGGCCCGCGATATGGGAGCCAGTGAATGGACGGTGTTCAAGGAGATCACCTTCCCGTTGATCCTGCCGGGCGTTGTCGCGGCGGGTTTGTTCGGCTTTACCCTGAGCTACGATGAATTTGCCCGCACGACCTTGTTGTCGGGCGAATTCAACACGCTGCCGCTCGATATCAACGCCACCATGACTCAGCGCATCCGACCGACCCTGTTCGCGCTCGGTACAGTGTCGACCATTTTCTCGCTCTTTATGATCGGCCTGTTCCTCAGCATCTATACGTTGCTGATGCGCCAACAGCGCTGATGAAGTGAGCCATCCCTTTGTTGCAGCTTGACAAATATACGCAAAAAACGTATGTTCGTTAAAGATGTGGTGGAGCCGTGCGCCCGGAGGGGCTGCGCGGCTTTTATTTTGCAATAATTGCATAATCTGGAAATTCCACCCCTGATCCTTGCATAATGCCGAGTATGGAACTGGCAACAACAAAAATCCCGTACCTGCCGCCCGACTGGACCGTCGCGCGCGGGGTGCGCTATGACGCGGGAAGAACTTCTCTATCCGACGCATTATGCGGACGAGGATTACGTCATGGGGTTCCGCGACAGGAAGCCTGGCTGACGTCCGACGATAGTCCCATCGCTCGCCCGCTGATGCGGGTTTTTTTGTGCCTGCGGCGCGGGTGTCACGCCCTTACCACTCTCCGTCATTCCCGCGAAGGCGGGAATCCATACTGATATTGACTGTGAACTGACAACGGCTCTATGGACCCCCGCCTTCGCGAGGGTGACGGCTGGGTGGGTTTCGCAATTTCAACAAACTTATCCGGGACACGTACGTCCTGCTCTTACGGGCAGATGTGCGTGTCCCGGATTTTTTTTGTGGCTGCTACGCCCGGTCCTGCACGGCGGGGGGTTTTTCGAGCAGGATGCAGGCTTCGGCGCCCCAGCTTACGGTTTCCCGGTCGCCCATATCGTAGACTTTGTCGGAGAGTTTGCGGTGCTGCTCGACCGAGACGGCGTGGCCCGGGGCGATTTCGAAGACATCGGTTTCCAGGGTGCCGAGATATTCGGTGTGGGCGTAGCTGCCGACGATACTGTTGGCCATGTCGCCATGATCGCCGATGTGCATCAGATCAGCGCGCACAGAAAAATTGACTTCCTCGCCGATATGGACGGGCGCGCGGTCATCGGGACGGCGCACGTAATAAAGGTTTTTGCCCGATTCAACAAAAATAATCGAGCCGCTTTGCGATTTGACCACGCCGTGGAATAAATTATTGTTGCCGATGAAGTCGGCGACAAATTTGGTGCGCGGCGCTTCGGCGATTTCGCGTGAGGTGCCGATCTGCTGAACCAGGGCGTCACTCATGACAATGACCTTGTCGGCCAGGGCCATGGCTTCGGCCTGCGAGTGTGTCACCATGATGAAGGTGATCGCCAGATCGCGCTGAATGCGTTTGAGCTCGATCATCATGGTCTGGCGCAGGCTGTAATCGAGCGCCCCCAGCGGTTCATCGAGCAGCAACAATGTCGGATTACTGATCAGGGCGCGGGCCAGCGCCACACGTTGCTGCTGACCACCACTGAGATCAGCGGGCCGGCGCGTCGCCAGTTCGGTCAAGCCGACCATTTCAATCATCTCGCTGGCCTGGCGGGCACGGACGTTCTTGTCGACACCCTGCATTTTCAGGCTGAATTCGACGTTGTCCTGGACGTTGCGATGGGGAAAGAGGGCAAAACTCTGAAACATCATCGAGGTCGGGCGCAAGGCCGGCGGCAGATCGGTGACGTCCTTGCCGGAGATCGAGATCTTGCCCGAGGTCACTTCCTCGAGCCCGCCGATCATGCGTAACGTCGTTGTCTTGCCACAGCCCGAAGGCCCGAGCATGGCGACAAACTCGCCTTGTTCGATCTCGGAGTTGAAGTCGATGACCGCTTCTACGCCGCCCGGATAGGTCTTGTAGACGTTCTCGAGGACGACGTCGATTTCAGCCATGGGCCGCCCGCCGGACCGCTGGCCTAATCCGCTGCCTTGGCCGTGGCCTGCAGCAACGACCAGACCGTCTCAAACGGCACTCCGTCGAACACGCCGTTTTCGTTGGCGTCTTTCAGCAGGCTCAGCGCCTGGGTGTGGGCCTCGGTTGAAGCCTTGCCTTCGAGTGTCGCCAGGGCTTGCGCGAAATTGACGTCGCGTTTTTTCTTGGTGTTGAAAGTTTCACGCACGAGGTCAGTGAGCTGGTCAGCCATCTCCTTGAACGAACCGGCGCGACCGGGTTTGCCCCAGATGCCGCGCACGCCATTGCTGGCGAAGCGATTACGCAGGCCTTCGGGCAGCGACTGAGCCACGCCTTCCAGCACTTCACCGATGGAGAAGCCCGAGGTGAACATGTCGCGCAGGGTATCGACCGTGCCGTCACCACCGCCGTACATGCGGATTTGCGCCTGTGACAATGCATTGCCCATTGCCTTGGCCTGATCGATGTGCACATCGCGTTCAGCAGCGATTTGCAGCTTGGCCAGTTCAAGGAAAGTCGCGGCGTCGTTATATTTCTTCAGCGCCTCGGCCTTTGCTTCCATGCCCGTGGCTTCGGCTTCGAGCATGCGCTGGGTGTTCTCGACCCGCAATGTCTCGACCACAGCTTCGGCCCGGCCCCGTGCGGCAGCTTCCTTTTCGATGCCTTCCGCCGAGATTTTGGCCGCTTCACTGGTCGCCTTGGCCCGGATGATGGTGGCATCCGATTCCTGGCTCGCTGAGGCCTTGCGCGCCTCGGCCTGGGTCACCATGTGCATGCGGGATATCTCGGCATCCGCTTCTTCATGGATGCGTTTGTTGCCCGAGGTTTTTTCAGCCTCGATGCGATCAATTTCCTTGTCACGTTCGGCGTCGGCCACCTTGCGCACGGAATCAACCAGGTGCTCGGCTTTTTCCTTGTCCGCTGTGGTCTTCAGGCGTTTGATCTCGGCTTCCTCAAGCTCGCGCGTTTTATTGACGATGACAATCTCGCGGTCGCGCTCTTCCTTTTCGCGCGCAAGGTAACGCAGGATGTCGGCTTTCTCGCGTTCCTGCTCCTTGGCGATGACCTTGATCTCACGATCTTTTTCTTCCAGCTCAATCGTCAGGTTCTGCTTGATTTCGGCCTGGCGCAGTTCTTCTTCCTTGCCGACCAGAGCAATTTCACGGTCGCGCTCTTCCTGTTCACGCGCCAGTTGGCGGCGAATTTCGGCAGCCTCGCGCGTTTTCATCTCATCAATGATCGAGGCTTCTTTCTGGATATTGGCCTGTTCAATCGCCTGATCACGGGCGATTTCCTCATGCGCCACTTCCGAACGACGTTCCATGATCGAGCGCTGCTGTTCGCTTAAGACCCGGGCCTTCTCGACCGAGACTTCCTGTTCCTGGGCGACGATGGCGAAGGCCTCTTCCTTGTCGATATCGAGAATGCCGACTTTGGTCTCCAGCGATCGTTTGCGCATGGTAATCGAGGTCTGTTCCGATACCTTGTGACGCGCATCCCGAGCTTCTTCTTCCAGCTTGAGCACTTCGGTTTCGCGGGCGATTTCGGCTTTCTGGCGCTCGCGTTCCTTGGTCGCCAGCTCGATAGAGCGATCTTTTTCGGCCTGCTCGCGGGCGAGACTGCGATCGATTTCGGCCAGTTCTTCCTGCTTGGCTTTTTCGATCAGGGCGATCTGGCGATCCTTCTCGGCCTGCTCGAGGGCGAGGTTGCGCTCGATGTTGGCGATTTCTTCTTCGCGCGCCTTGGCGATCAGGGCGATTTCCTTGTCTCGACGTTCCTGCTCCAGTTTAAGCAGGCGTTCGATATCGGCGCTCTCGCGCTTTTTCGCTTCTTCCGTCTTGGCAATTTCACGGTCCGTACGCTTGCGCTCCAGATCAACATCGTTGTCGATTTCGCGTTGCTCGACGGCCATACGCTGGTTCAGCATATACATCTGCTTCTCACCAAGCTGCAGGGCCTGCTCGTTCGAGACGTCCTTGTCCTGGGCCGCCCGGGCGAAGGCTTCCTTGCGCTCGATCTCGAGCAATTCAAGTTGCGAATCAAGGTCCTTCTGGCGGATGGCAACGGTCGTGCGTTTTTCGGTGTCGTGCACCTTGCGTCTAGCTTCCGAGGTGATGTCGGTGATGATCTTCAGACCTTCGGCGTCGAAGATGTTGTCGGACTTGAAGTATTCCTTGCTCGCCTGTTCCAGCGTGACGATCGTCACTTCTTCGAGGATCAAACCGTTCTGGCCGAAACTTTCCAGCGCTGTTTCCTTGATTTCGTGCGCGAAAGTTTCGCGGTTTTCATGCAGTTCCTTCAGCGTCTTGGTCGCGGCATAGCTGCGCAGCACGCTGACGATCTTGGCTTCCAGCAGGTTGCGGACTTTTTCCGCATCAAATGTTTTTTCGCCAAGCGAGCGACTGGCCGTCAGCAGGTTGTCTTCGGTGCGCCCGACGTGGGTATAAAGTTCGGTGACGATGTCGACCCTGATCTTGTCCGCCGTCAGCACGGCCTGTTCGCGCGAGCGCGAGACGATCAGCTTCATGGTTTCCAGCGAGATCCACGAGACTTCATGGAAAACCGGCAGCACCATGGCACCGCGTCCAAGGCAGACTTTGGTACCGAGAAAGCCGGTCCGGATAAATCCCATGTTCGCCGGGGCCCGCTTGTAGACCCAGATCGAAATGATATAGAGGATGGCGAGGATCACAATCGCCGAGAAAAACAGTCCAATCCACGTTTCCAAATTCATCTCAATACCCGTCTTTCTTTTCGTTCATCGTTAGTTTTCGGCAACCAATACCCTGTTGCCGATATGATATAAAATTTTCAGGCTAACCGCCAGATATCGGGCGATCGCCGTAGTCAAACAGTTCCAGCGGTTTGCGGCTCCGCTTCATCGTCTCACGCAAGTCAGAGGTGCCGCGAACATCCAGCTCATGCCGGGTGCCGCTGAGCACCACACCGTATTCATCGCGCGCTTTTTGCGCTGTCATCAGGCGACGCGCCACGTCGTTGCGCACACTCACCGGTTTTCGATCCAGGGGATCCCCCCACCCGCCGCCACCGGCGGTGCGGAAAATGATCCGGTCGCCGGCGCGAACCCTGATGTTATCAATTTTTGACGGCAAAGGCTCGCGCGTTCCATCGCGCCGTTCAATGAACTTCTCGGAAACGGCACCAGGGCTGCCACCGAGAATGCCCCACGGCTGCGTCAGATGCCGGTCGTCATGGATCGAGACATTGCCTTCTTCCAGCACACGATAGATTTTTTCGATGCCGTTACCGCCGCGATGCATGCCGGCACCGCCGGTATCGGTGATGCTGGCATAAGCCTCGATCACCAGGGGATAGAAGTTTTCGAGATATTCTGTCGGAATGTTTTCAAACAGCGGCCACCACGAATGACCATCCATGCCATCGCCAATGGGCCGTCCCGGGATACCGCCATAGAGGATTTCCATCAACTGGAAGGGCCGCTTGTTGCCATCGACGCCTGAATAAAGGAAATAGGGGCTCGAGCCATAGCCCGCCGCCGTCGCCATGTCCGGCGCGTTGCGGCTGAGCGCCCCACCCAGCACATCGAACTGGCGGGCCAGTGCGTGGGTGCGACAACCCAGCGCCGCCGGGAAATCAGGCTGCACCATCGAACCCTTGGGCAAGGTGACGTGGATCAGGTCGTAGAAGCCGTCGTTAAAGAGTATTTGCGGATCGAACACCATGATCATGTAGACGCCAATGAACATCTTGAACATGCCGTCGTGCATATAGAAATTGATCGGCCCCGGAGCCTGGGCCGAGGTGCCGGTCCAGTCGAAGTAGGCGTTGTCGCCTTCGCGCCACACCGTCAGCTTCATCTTGAACGGGCCGTTACCGCAGCCATCGTCATCGACATAATCTTCAAACGATTGCGGCTCTTCCGGCAGGTTTTGCACGATCAACTGGCGCATCGCCCGGTTGGTACGTTCAAGCAGAGCCTGGCAGCCCTGAATGTAGAGGTCCTTGCCGAAGCGCTGGCAAATCTCGATCACCCGGCGCTCGCCGGCACGGCAACCGGCAATAATCGCCATCAGATCGCTGTAATTCATTTCCGGCGTGCGCGTATTGTTCATCAACAGATCAAGCGCTGCGTCATTCAGCACACCACCTTCATAGATCTTGATCGGTGGAATGCGCATGCCTTCGCCGAAGATCGACGAAGCCGCCGTTGGCATACTGCCGGGCACGGGACCGCCGACATCCATCATATGCCCGAACATCGATGTGAAGCCGATCAATTGACCTTCGAAGAAAACCGGCACCAGCACCATCCAGTCGTTGATGTGACTGATCGCCCCGCCGCAAAGATAAGGATCGCTTTGCAGGATGACATCGCCCGGTGCCAGATCGAAGTTCTGCTCCTTGAGCATCTCGGAAATGTAGGAGCCAAACTGTCCGACGATCATGCGTCCCTGGGCGTCGGTGATCATGGGGAATTCGTCGTGCTGTTCGCGGATCACCGGCGACATGGCCGAGCGGAACAGCACGGCGTCCATTTCGTGGCGCGCGTTGCGCAGGGCGTTTTCGATCAGATCGAGCGTGACGATATCGAGCGCCGCGTACTCGCGGTCCTGAACATGGCGTGGGGCCGGCGGCGGTGTCTCCGGGGCCAGCTTGGCGCGGCGGGCAGACGGCGTATCAACAAATCCGGCACCTTCCGGTGCCAACTGGGCAATGGCGTTATGCAACGCATCGGCTTTGGCCCGGCGCAGGGCGTCGGCTTCACCAGCAGCACTTAATGCCGCCTTGCCTTCGCAGATGTGGGAAGCTTCACCGACGATGACTTTACAACGGATCTTTGCCTGGCCCTCGGCAACGGACTGTTCCAATACTTCCGTCGACCAGAAAAAATCAAAGCGGTTGTTGAGATAGACCACGGGATTGCCACGATGATCGGGCGCGATCTCAACCGCGTCCGCGGCCTCGGCTGTTTCTGCCGCCGCCTGAAGGCTGGCGGATTCAAGGTCTTCATGTGTCGGCGGCGTCAATGTCGCGGCGACCAGACCGCCTTCCATCTGGTTGGCAAACAGTTTGTCGAACTGCGCCTTGTTGGCCGTCAGCAGCGCGTCGAGCGAGACCGGTTTATTTGTGCTGGTGGTATCAGACATCGATCAAGCCTGGCCCTGACGATCAATGAGGATGTTGAGATACGCATCGACCCGGCCAATGTGACCGGGGTGAATGACCGTGGTTGAATCTTTCTGGGTGACGATGGCCGGCCCGGCAATCTCACTGCCTGCCGTCAGCTTGTCCCGGTCGTAAACGGATGTATTGACGAAGCCACCGGCAAAATAGACCTGGTTCTGTTCGATCATGGCACCCGAAGGATCGGGGCCGCCGAGTTCGAATTTGGGGAACTGGGCTCTGGCCACTTCGCCTGAACCAACCGCGCGCAAATTAACGATCTCAACCGGCTGGTCGAGCCGGAAGCCATAGAGCCGCTCGTGCGCCGCACCGAAGCGCGCCGACAAATCATCGATCCCGCTGCGGCTGCCATTGTTGCCGAGACTGGCCGGCTGGATGTCGAGCGAGAATTCGTAGCCCTGGCGGAAATAACGCACGTCCGCCTGATACTGAATGTGCTGGTCCTGCGCCACCAGGCCTTCTTCGGCGAGCCACGCCGCCGCCTCGGCCCCGAGGCGCGACAGAATATCGCTGACCTGGCTGGCCTGAATTTCATCGACGGTGCGGACAAAGGTCTGGGCAAATTCGTTCTTGATATCGGAATAGAGAAAGCCGAGCGCCGAGAGCACACCGGGCGTCGGCGGCACAATCACCGGGAAACAACCGGCGAGGATGCCCATGGCGTTACCATGCAAAGGCCCTGCCCCGCCAAACGCTACAAGGGCAAAGTCACGCGGATCAAGGCCCTTCTGCACGCTGACAAGACGCAGGGCACCAAACATGTTCTCGTTAACGATATCGAGAATACCTTCTGCCGCCTGATAGAGATCAAGGCCGAGCGCGCCGGAAATTTTTGAGATGGCACTTTCCGCGGCCTCGACATCAAGGCGCATATCGCCGCCCAGCAGGCTCGGCGGCAAACGACCGAGCACAACATTGGCGTCCGTCACGGTCGGCGTCGTGCCACCGCGCCCATAACAGGCAGGCCCTGGTGCCGCTCCGGCACTTTCGGGTCCGACGCGCAAGGCACCGGTCATCGGCACGTGGGCAATCGATCCACCACCGGCACCAACGCTATGAACATCGACCGAGGGCACTTTGATCGGGTAATAGCCGAGCGTCGTCTGGCGTGAAATGTTGGGCTGGCCGTTCTGGATCAGCGAGACATCGGTCGACGTCCCACCCATATCAAAACCGAGCGCTTCCGGGTAACCAGCGAGATTAGCGAGATAGGCCGCGCCCGAGACACCGCCGGCAGGTCCCGACAGCATGGTATGCACCGGCGAATCTGCAGCACGATCAACACTCATCAGGCCGCCGTCAGAGCGTACGATATTGACGTTCGGGCTGAACTGGACGCTGCGCAGTTTTTCCTCAAATCCGCGCAGGTAGCGGTTCATGCTCGGCCGCACGTAGGCGTTCATCACGGTCACCAAGGTGCGTTCGTATTCGCGAAATTCGGGCAGCAATTCAGACGACAGCGAAATCGGGATATCGGCATCCATCTCACGCACGATGGCTTTCAGGCGCTGTTCGTGGGCCGGATTGGCATAGGCGTGCAGCAGGGAAATCGTGATTGATTCGACCCCGGCACCAAGCAATTCACGGATCACTTCGTGACAGGCCGTCTCATCAAGCGGGGTAATAATGTCGCCCTTGGCCGACATGCGTTCCGGCACACCCCGGGTATGTTCAAGATCGGCCAGCGGGTCCGGCTTCTCCATGATCATCCAGCCGGCCAGGGGTCCCGGCGTCTGTGATCGCGCGAGGTGCAGGACCTGTTCAAAGTTCATCGTGACCAGCAAGCCGACCTTCGCACCTTTTTCCTCGAGCACAATATTGGTCGAGACCGTGGTGCCGTGCAGAACCGCTTCGATGTCACCGGGGGCGACACCGCTTTCACGAATGATCTCTTCGATACCGTGATGGATTCCTATCGATTGATCTTCAGGCGTCGACGGCGTTTTTAACAAATGCGTTGCACCTGTTGCACCATCAAACAGCAATAGATCCGTAAAAGTCCCACCGACGTCAATGCCGAGACGGCTTGACATTGCTCCTCCCTGATAAAGCACGATTTTCGCTCTGGGGGCGTTGGATCGCCTCTTGTTGTTCCAGGCCCGTATGATTCTCCATCAGGGGCATGGGGTCAACAAAGATGAGGCCTTTACAGCCAATTATTTGCATGCAAGACACCCGAATCAGGCAATTTGACAGGTTTGTGAATTTCTGTACCATCGCGCCGACGATAAATTGGCGAAACAGATCAACAATCAAGAAGTCCGGATATGACTGAAGAAGCGCAACAGGGCCGTCGAACCAAATTCTGGATCACATTGATCGCAGTGATCATTTTGTTGATCTTCCTGTATTTTTATGCGCCGTTCGAGACTTTCCTGAAAGACAGTATCCCCGGCGTTCACTTCAACAACGTGATTTTCTGGTTTGCCTCTGTCGTCGGCATTCTGGCTTACGCCGTGTCACACTGGCAGTCGTTTCGCAAAAATATCTTCCGCCAGGTCTCCGACCTCGACGTCGGCCTGCTGGTATTTGATACCTTGCAGGTCTCTATCCTGATTGCCGTGATCTTTTTTGCCGGGGCCACCTTGCAAGCCGTCGCCATCCTTGCCGAACGCCTGATGGGACGGGCGCCGTTAATCGGTTCAGGCTTTGGCGAAAACCTGCTGGCGATTGTCCTGCTGATTATCTTCGCCGTGCTATTCTACCTGCTGCACCACCTCGTGCGCGCCTTCCGCGACGGCTGGCAAACCCGCCGCCCCCCGCGCCACGCCGGCTCGTCCTCGGATAACTAGGCGACCTGCAACTCTCCCGCCGTCGCTCCGGGCTTGACCCCGCATCGACTTCGTTGGGTGTGGCGGACGAAGATAGTCACGATCTTCAGAATTATTTCTGTGATATCATTTGCAACCTCAGGCCGTTGTTCTGCCAAGTCTGAATTATATTGAAAATGGAGAGACCCAAGTGTTTCGCAAAGTACAAATATTGATTCTGTTTGCCCTTATTTTCAGTTTTTCGGCCCAAAATAGCTCGCATGCTGCTTCCAGCTACGACGACAAGGTAAACCGACTTATGGAGTTGACCAGAGCAGTCGAGGTCGCACAGCAAATGATACCTGCGATGATGAAAAACATATCTCCGTTGCTAAAGCAGGCTCTGCCCGAATTACCGGATCAGACCCATCAATTCATGCTGGACCAATATTCGGCGGAGTTCACTGCAGCCGTCCCTGCATTCATGCAAAAAACCGCCCAGCTTTACAAAAAATATTTCACCGAACAGGAAATCAGCGAGTTGCTCGATTTTTACGAAACTCCGACAGGGCGAAAGTTCGGCAGGTCCATGCCGGCGTTTACCAAAGATGCGCAAGCCCTTGGCGTGATTTGGGGGCAACAGGTCGGCCCGGCCATTGGTCAAAAAGTTATGCAAAGAGTTCGGGATAAAGGTTTGCCAATGAAGTAGAGAAAACCTGAGATGTGTTGGCAACCTCGCCGCACTCGGATGATGAGAATAGTCTCGGCATTCCCGCTTTTCTCTCCCCGTCACTCCGGGCGACATGTCGCACATGCGACGCATGACGAACCGGAGTCCATTCTGAATTTCAAGTGATCTTGACGGTAGCCTTATGGATTCCGGGTCAAGCCCGGAATGACGCCGTGTATTATTTGACGGTAAGGGGCAAAAATCAGGCGACGCGGTCCGCCGCAACTTCCACATTTGCCAATCCATTAAACGCCGCCAGCGAAGCCTCGATCTTTGCGCGTGAGATATCGCGGACGATGAACACCAGGCGTGAGCGGTGATCGTCGTCGGGCCAGGCTTCGAGATGGAGCGGCGGGTGAACGACGTGCTGGACGCCGTTGATCAGCACCGGCGTTGGCTGGCCGGCGACGTTGAGCATGCCCTTGATGCGCAACACGCGGTCACCGTGGCGGTTGAGCAACATGGTCATCCAGATGCCAAAAGCTGTCCAGTCGAGCGCGCCTTCAAACTGCAAGGCGAATGAAGTCACGCCTGTGGTGTGACCGTGATCGTGTTCAGCGTGATCGTGTCCTTCGTGATCATCCTGTTCGCGCCAGTACTCAACCTCGCGCATCTTGCCTTTGAGGTCATAGAGATCCTCGACGATCAGGCGCGCCGGGCTCAGGTCATCGTGCGCCGCATCAAAGATCGGAGCCGAGACGTTCAGGCGCTGCAACTCCTCGCGCAGCCGGGCGACATCGTCGGGTGCGGCCATATCCGATTTTGTCAGCACCAGGCGATCTGCCACACCGACCTGCTTGACCGATTCCTCGAACTCACCGAGTTGCCCGGCCCCGTTGATCGCGTCGATGGTAGTGATGACATTGCCGAGGCGGAAGTGGTGCTGCAGGATCGGTTCCGCCAGCACGGTGTAGGCGATGGGCACGGGATCGGCGAGCCCCGAGGTCTCAATGACAACGCGTTTGAAGGCCGGGATGTCGCCGCGTTCACGCTGATCGAACAATTCGGTTAACGCGCCTTGCAGATCACCGCGAATGGCACAGCAGAGGCAGCCGTTATCCATCAGCAACGTGCTCTCCGTGACACTTTGCAGCAGATGATGATCGAGCCCGACTTCGCCAAATTCGTTGACCAGAACGGCGGTGTCCTGCAATGACGGCGAATGTAGCAGGCGCTGCAGCAGCGTGGTCTTGCCCGAGCCCAAAAATCCGGTAACGACGTTAACAGGTATAAAATCGCTGTAGGCCATCAGCCGTGCTTCGCGTTGAGCGCGGCGATCAAATCATCATCCAGCGGATCAAAATCCCGCCCCGTCAGGCTCTCAGCCTCGGCCCACATCTGGCTGAGATTATCGACCATGGCCGACTTGCCGGTCTGGCCTTTGAGGACGTAATTCGAGCCCGACCAGTCCTTGAGTTTGAGGCCGTAGTGGTCGAGCACACGATTGACCAGCGCCGTCCGGCCCTGGCGCTCGCGCTGCACCGTCGGCACGGCATCACGCGCGGCGAACGCCTCAGGATTAGTCGCGGTTTCCGTCCAGTGGCCACGACCGCCGAGGATGCCACAGAGACCGCACATCTGTTTTTATTCAGCCGCCGCCGAGGCACCGGGCCGGGGCTCGCGCCGGGCGAAATCATCAGCGATTTCATCGAAGGTGCAAAAACGCACACCTGAGTGAGACTGCAGATACTGAATGACCCGCTCCAGCATCAACTGGACTTGCGGGCGGCCCGAAACATCGGGATGGATGGTCAGGGTATAGACCGCGTAATCATATTCGCGATAGACCCAATCGAACTGATCTTTCCAGATTTGCTCGATATCGCGCGGATTGACAAAACCGTGGCTGTTGGGCGCGCCCTTGATGAACATCATCGGCGGCAGGTCATCGAGATACCAGCTGCCGGGGATATCGATGAGCTCGGTTTCCTGGCCACGGATCAGCGGCTTCATCCATTCATCGGGGTGTTTGGAATAATCAATCGGTGTCCAGCTGTCACCGACTCGGACATAGAACGGATGGAAATCGTCGTTCATCAGACTGTGGTCGTATTTGATGCCGCGCGAGAGCAGGAGTTCGTTGGTCACCGGACTGAATTCCCACCACGGGGCGACATAACCGGTCGGACGACGGCCCGAGATGCGCTCGATCAAATCAATGCAGCGATCCAGCACGGCCTCTTCCTGGACCCGGGTCATGGCGATGGGGTTTTCGTGGCTGTAGCCGTGCATGCCGATTTCATGACCGGCGTCGACCACCATCTGACATTCGTCGGGGAAGGTCTCGATAGAGTGGCCGGGGATAAACCACGTCGTCGGGATCTGGAATTTATCGAACAGGCGCACCAGGCGCGGCACGCCGACTTCACCAGCAAACAAACCGCGGGAAATATCGCAGGGACTGTCTTCGCCGCCATACGAGCCGAGCCAGCCGGCCACGGCATCGACATCGACGCCGATGGCACAGAGGATCTCCTTGCGCCCGCCACTGCTGCGCGAACGCGACGCCAGCGACGTCGACCCCGTAGTCGGTTGAATCAAGGGGCGCGGTTGATACCGCCCGCCACCACTGGTATCGCTCATAACAAATTCCTCCCCGGCTATGCTGTCCCGGTTACGCCCGACACAATGCTGTGTCCTGAACGTTCCGGGATTATTCACTCTGGAAAAGTTACAGATATAGCGGTTAAGATCAAGCCGGGCGGCACAGCAGGATCAGGAATACATTATGAACGACTGGCAAAAAGACACGCTGGAAAGTTATCAAAGCAAGGGATTTGCCGTGCGCTCGGGCTATGGCAAGCGACCGGCCCTGCTGGTGGTTGATTTCATCAACGGCTTTACCGATCCGTCGTCCCCACTGGGTGGTGATTTCTCCAGTGAGCTGGCGGCCACAAAAGACCTGCTCGACGTCTTTCGTGGCGGTGATCTGCCTATTGCCTTCACCACCATCGAATACGATGCAGATTTTCGCGACGCCGGTGTTTTCATCAAAAAAGTACCATCGCTAGCCGTCTTGCTGCGCGGATCGCCGATGTGCGCCATCGATGAACGCATCGCGCCGCGATCAGGCGAATACATTATCTCGAAAAAATATGCCTCGTCGTTTTTTGGCACCAACCTCGATACCTGGTTGCGCACCAATGGCGTCGATACTGTTGTGATTACCGGCTGCACGACAAGTGGTTGCGTGCGCGCCTCGGCGGTTGATTCGCTGCAATACGGCTACCAGACAATTGTGGTGCGCGAGGCTTGCGGCGACCGGGCCCAGGGTCCGCACGAAGCCAACCTGTTTGATATCGACGCCAAATACGCCGACGTCGTCGCCCTGCCGGAAGCGCTGGAGTATGTAACGAACCTCGGCAAGGGCCAGGCGGCTACAGCGTCAGAGCCCGACGACTTCCAGCGCTGGTGGGCCGACGGCACAGACACGCAGGCGCAAGGATCAGATCAATGAGTTCAAAATTAACCTCGGGCTTCGACGACCTGCTGGCCAAAAGTGCCGGCGAGATGGATGACCTGATGGGCCGGGGCTCGTCGTCGTCTGCCGCATCCGTCCTGCCGCCGCGCGCCGCCCCGGTCGTCAAAACCCGACCGCAAGGCACCAACGAATCCGCGACAACGCCCGCTGTCGTCAATGGCACGGCAGGCGGTGTGCCATTTACCCTGACGACGAAATAGCGCGACTGACGTTTGCAACCTGTCATCGAATGTGTCGTGCCCGCCGGCGATCTGCTGGGTGAGACACCGCTTTGGTGCGCACGCACGAAAAAACTCTGGTGGGTCGATATTGAGCGGCCCAAACTGCAGTCGTTTGATCCGTCGTCGGGAGTGCATGATGTTTTGCGGATGCCCGGCACGTATCTTGGCTCGCTCGCCCTGACGACATCGGACGAACATCTTGTCGCCATCGATCTTGACCTGCACCGGCTCGATGTCGCCGGTGGCACGACGACACCGCTGGCGCAGATCGAGACCGGCTATGATAATCGGCTCAACGATAGCCGGGTCGATGCCCGCGGCCGGTTGTGGATCGGCACAATGGACAATCAATATGTCCGCGCCAACGGCGGGCTTTATCGCGTCGATCCGGACGGCAGTGTCACGAAGTCGCTCGACGGCATCCGCGTCAGCAACGGCATCGCCTTTTCGCCCGACAACAGGACCATGTATTTCACCGACACCCGGCGGTTTATGACCTGGGTCTTTGATCTCGATATTGATGACGGCGTGATCAGTAACCAGCGCCTGTTCGCCGATTACAGCGCCAGCGGCGAGCGGCCCGACGGGGCCTGCGTCGATGTCGATGGCTGTTTGTGGATGGCGTTCTTTGCCGGCTCCTGCATCGTGCGCTATGGCCCGGACGGCACTATCGACCGGCGCATTCCACTGCCCGTCACCAACCCGACCTGTGTGTGTTTTGGCGGTGCTGATCTCAAGACGCTTTATATCACGACGGCGTCAAAGGTTCTCTCCGACGAACAACTGGAGGCCGAACCGCTGGCCGGTGCGCTGCTGGCGATTGACGGCCTCGGTCAGGGCCTGCCGGAGAACCGCTTCGGTTAACCTCTGTGTTCATTCAGCCGCGGTGCGGTTGGCGGCGACTTCGGGGAACAAGCCGGCCTTCATGACCTGTCCCGGCAGCGGTACATCGAAGTAACCTTGCGTCCATTCCGCCGTGCCAATCAGGGCTTCGAGATCGATGCCCGTGTCATAGCCCATGTTGCGAAGCAGGAAGCCGAGATCCTCGGTCGCGATGTTGCCTGTTGCACGCGGCGCGAAAGGACAGCCGCCGATGCCGCCGACCGACGAATCAAGAATACGCACACCCGCCATAACCGCTGCTGCCGCGTTGGCGATGCCGGTGTTGCGTGTGTTATGAAAATGACAGCCGAACGGGATTTCCGCGCCGATGGCCGAACGCACGGCATCGACCCGCGCTGTGATCTGATTGGGCACGGCACAGCCGATGGTATCGGCGATACTGATTTCCCCGGCACCGCTGTCGACAAATCGCGTCGCCACCTTGATGACGTTTTCGACTGGTACGTCGCCTTCGAAAGGACAACCGAACGACGCGCCGATGACGCCGGACAATTTGAGCCCGGCATCGAGTACGCGGGGCGCGATGGTTTCAAAACTTTTCAGGGTGTCATCCATCGATGCGCCCTGGTTCTTTTGATTAAAGGTCTCGGATGCCACGCCGACATAGCGGATTTCATCGACACCGGATTCGATTGCCCGCTCGACACCGCGCAGGTTTAGCGCCAGACCGATATAGCTCACACCGTCCGGGCGCGGCAGTTTCGCCATGACTTCCTCGGCGTTTGCCATCTGTGGCACGCGCTTGGGATTAACGAAACTGACGGTCTCGACGCGCCGGATGCCGCTGGCGACGAGGCGGTTGATCAGCTCAACACGTTCGTCGACGCTCCAGATACGCTTCTCGCTTTGCAGGCCATCGCGCGGGCCGACTTCAACGATATCGACGTGACTGGAGATTTGGTCAGATAATCCCGGCATCTTTCAACTCCGCTAATTGTTCGGCACTATGACCCAGCATATCACCATAAATTTCTGAATTGTGCGCCCCGACTTCCTGGGGACCGAGCCAGGCGACATCGGGTGTTGATTCCGAGAAGTCCGGTGCGAACCCCGGCACGGCGAGATCACCAAAAGTCTCGTCCTGGACACGCCGCACCATGCCGCGCGCCTGATAGTGCGGGTCGGCGGCAATGTCCGCGATGGTATAGATCGGCCCGACCACGACGCCATTGTCATCAAGGCGTTTGGTCAACTCGGCTGCCGTCAGGGTTTTGGTCCATTCGGCAATCAGGCCGTCAAGCTCGGCGGCATTGGCTCCGCGTACGGCGTGGCCCGAATAGCGCTCGTCCTCGGCCAGTTCGGGTTGATCCATGGCCACGGAAAGGCGGCGGAACATCGGATCGATATTGGCCGCGATCACCACCCACTTGTCATCACTGGTCGGAAAAATATTCGAGGGCGAAACATTGGCGAGGCCGGTGCCGCTGGCTTCACGTATCAGGCCGAGTTTGTCGTATTCCGGCAACGAACTTTCCATCATGGTAAAGCACGATTCCATGATCGAGGCATCGACCACCTGGCCCTTGCCGTTGCCGACGCCATCGCGCCAGAACAGCGCCATCAACACGCCCTGCGCCGCAAACATGCCGGTCAGGGTATCACCCAGCGAGACACCGGTGCGGGGCGGCGGCTGATCGGGATAACCGTTGATATGGCGCAAGCCGCCCATCGCTTCACCGACACTGGCGAAACCGGGGCGCTCGGAATAGGGCCCGCTCTGGCCGTAGCCTGAAATGCGCGCGATCACCAGGCCTGGATTGATAGCGTGCAACTCGTCCGGGCTCATGCCCCATTTTTCCAGTGTGCCCGGTTTGAAATTTTCAATCAGCACGTCGGCGTCCTTGACCAGTTCGCGCACGAGGTCCTGGCCCCTGGGGTCGCGCAGGTTCGCCGTGACAGATTTTTTGTTGCGTGCCAGCACCGGCCACCACAGGGCCTTGCCCTCCCAGCGGTGGTGCCCCCATTCGCGCATCGGATCGCCGATCACCGGCGCTTCGACCTTAATCACCTCGGCGCCGAAATCGGCAAGACGCGATCCGGTGAAGGGCCCGGCCAGCAACTGGCCCAGTTCGATCACGCGAACGCCTTCCAGCGGGCCTTTCAGCCGGGTGTCTCGTTTGTCTGCAGCAATAGTCATTTAGTCTCTCCGAATGTTGCGTTGTATCAGGTTGCCGTCGCGACGGTATGCGTTTGTCCGAGTATGCGATCAGCACTGCGGGCGGCCAGAATATGGGTCTTCATAATGGCCGAAGCCCAGTCGCGCTGACCGGCGCGCAAGGCGGCAATGATTTCACGATGATGGGAGAGGCTGCGCTGGATCTGTTCGCCCTTGAAGACCGAGAAGCGGCGAAACACCAGCGGTCCCTCGATTACCGAATGGATGTTGGCGACGAGCCTGCGGTTGCCCGTGGCTTCGACGATCGCTAGGTGAAAGTCCTTGTTGAGCTGCGAGAGTTCCGCCAAAAAGTTCGGCTCTGCCTCTGCCACAACCTGTTCCATTCTGTCTTCCAGTTGATCCAGTTCGGCCAGTTCGCCGTCCGATATCTTCGTCGCCGCGAGCCCGGCCCCGAAGCTTTCCAGCACGGCCCGAAGTTCGGAAATTTCCCCGAGATCCTCATCCGACCACGATGCCACGAGCGCGCCTGAATTGGGGCTGGTCTCGACAAATCCGTCGGCCTCCAGAAGGCGCAGGGCTTCGCGCACTGGCGTGCGGCTGACGCCCGTGAGATCGGCCAGTTCGGTTTCCTTCAGGCGGCTGTTGCCGGCCAACCGACCCGTGGTAATCTCGGATTTGATGATTTCATAAGCGCGTGACGCGGCACCGGACATCTCATGCTCCTTTTGCCTTCGACCGGATAAACTTACAGATATTTACCAGTTATGTATACAAAATCGTGCATTTTGGCCTGATTAATTGATTTAGATCATTTTTTGTATACAAAATTTATTTCCCATCGGCTGGATTGAGAGCTAGATTACGAGGCTACAATAACAAACCAGCGCCACAACCAACCGGAGGGGAAGATGTCCGACACCGTGACTTTGACAAAACCGCAAGAGCCGTGGATCGGCCAGCGCGGGCGTATCGGCGTGGTCATACCCTCGACCAACATCGGCGTTGAATACGATTGCCAGCGCTTTATTCCCGAAGGCGTCACCTGGCATTTCGCCCGGTTTTTTATCGAAGACATCGATCTGACGACCGACAATGCCTTCCTCGCCTTTATCGACGCCATTCGCCTGACCATTCCCCACGCCATGCGCGATATCATGACGGCGGAAGTTGATCACGTCATGATGGGCATGTCGGCCGAGACTTTCTGGGGCGGCCTTAAGGGCAACGATGAATTTTCGGGCCGCCTGCGCGAATTCATGCCCGACGATATGGGGTTGACGACAGGCGCCACCGCCATCGTCGCGGCCTTGAATAAATTTAACGTCAAGAATATTTCAGTCGTCTCGCCTTATCAGTCGGTTGGCGATGAGCAGGTTCTGAAGTTTTTCACCGAATCCGGATTTACCGTGAAGGGCAATGTCGGCATGAAATGCGATACCGCCAATTCCATCGCCCACACGCCGCAATCCGAGGTCCTCAATCTGGTGGTTGATGAACTGGATGGCGATGACGTAGACGCCATCGTCCAGGTCGGCACCAACATGAGCAATTCCGATCTGTTTCCGACGCTGGAGACCATGCTGGGCAAGCCGGTGATCCCGATCAATGTGGCGACGATCTGGCACACGCTTCGGGAGATGGGCATCAACGATAAATTTGCCGGCAAAGGCTGGCTGATGGAGCGCTTTTAATGAACGAGACGACTGGTATGAATGATTTTGGGCGCGTTCTGATCGCCGGTGCCGGCCCCGTCGGCTGCACCGCCGCCCTGATGCTGGCCCAGAGCGGTATCCCCGTCACACTGATCGAATCTGAACCGGAACTGGTCGAGGACTTGCGCGGCTCGACCTTTCATCCGCCCTCGCTCGACATGCTCGATGATCTCGGCGTCACGGAAAAGCTCATCCCCCAGGGGCTTGTCGCGCCGAAGTACCAGTTTCGCGACCGCACCACCGGGGCCTATGCCGAGTTCGACCTCGGCGTACTCGAAGGCTGTACTCGCCATCCTTATCGTCTGCAATGTGAGCAATTCAAACTGACACGCACCATCCTGCCCATGCTGCAGGCATTGCCCGGCGCAGAAGTTCGCTTCGCCACCAGCGTCCAGACCATCACGCAGAATGACGAGGGCGTCAGCGTTGTCGTCGAAACACCGGACGGTCCGGAGACATTAACCGGGCGCTACCTCATCGGCACCGATGGCGCGCGCAGCACGGTGCGCAAGCAGATGGAAATCGAACTGGAAGGCTTCACCTATCCTGAGCTTTTCCTCGTTGTTTCAACTGATTTCCCTTTTGAAGATCACCTCGAAGGCTTGTCTTACGTCAATTACATCTCTGACCCTGAAGAATGGTGCACCCTGTTGCGGGTACCTGATTTCTGGCGCGCGCTGTTCCCGACGGATCCGACCAAATCCGAGGATGAGCTGGTTGATCCCGATACACTTCAGGCCAAACTCGGTCGCCTGGCACCCTCGGACGCGCCGTTCCATATCGAGCACACCACGCTCTATCGCATTCACCAGCGCGTCGCCAAACAGTATCGCAAGGGCAACGTTCTGCTGGCCGGGGACGCCTGTCATCTCAACAATCCCCTGGGCGGCATGGGTATGAACGGCGGCCTGCACGACGCCGTCAACGCCTGCGAAAAAATCATCCGTATCTTCCACGACGGGGCCAGCGAGGACCTGCTGGACCTTTACGAACGCCAGCGCCGAGGTGTGACCGTTGAATTCATCCAAAGCCAGACCATGGAGAACAAGAAGAACATCGAACAGGCCGAAGACGCCGCCCGCCTGCAGCACATTGCCAGTTTGAACGAGATGATCTCAAAGAAAGACGAAGCCATCACTTTCCTGCGTCGCGCCAACATGGTCGACGCCGTGGAGCGCTCCTACGCCATAACCTGAGCAACACACCATGAAAAGCTCCACTTACAGCTGGCGGGCCAAAATCGGGGTTATTGTGCCGCCGACAAATACGGTCAACGAGGCCGAGTGGAACGCTGTTGTGCCTGCAGGCGTCACCGTCCACGCCGCGCGCATGGCGTTGCATACCGACACCACGTCCGATGCCGGCAAACGGGCTCTGCATGATGATCTTGTGATCGCCGTCAACAGCCTCAAACCTGCAGGCGTCTCGGCAATTGCCTACGGCTGCACGGCGGGCTCGATGATCACGCCGCGTCAGGGACTGGCCGATTACATGACCGGTATCTGTGAGCTGCCATGCGTGACCACAGCGGCGGCGATTGTCGATGCGCTCGAGGCACTGGGCACAAAAAGTATAGCCGTCGCCACACCCTATGATCAGCGCCTCAATGATCACGAGGTTGAATTCCTTACATCACAGGGCCAGACGGTTTGCGCCATCAAGGGGCTCGGTCTCGGGGCCAACGGGCCGAGTGAATACCCGCTGATCCACCGCACCCCGCTCGATGAGATCCGCGCACTCGTGCGCTCGGTCGACAGCGCAGAGGCCGAAGCCATCGTCATAAGTTGTACCGATTTCCCCACCTTCAGCCTGATCGACGAACTGGAACAGGAATTTGGCAAGCCAGTCGTCACCAGCAATCAGGCCACATTGTGGGCGGCACTGCGAGCGGCGGGCATCGACGATGCGCTTGAGGGGCTCGGCACCCTGCTGCGCGAACAACCGGAGAATTACGATGTCTGAATATCCCTCGCTCCAAGGCCGCGTCATCATTGTTACTGGCGGTGGCCGGGGTCTCGGTCGCGAAATGGCCCTGGCCCTCGTCGAACAAGGCGCACGGGTCGCGATTACCAGTGCGCGCGAGGGCGCCGAGCGCGACGCCGTGGTGGCGGAAGCCAAAGCGCTGAACCGTGGCAACATGATCAGCCTGCAGGCGGACGTGCGCGACTGGTCCGACTGCCAGCGTGTGGTGGCTGAAACCATCGCGGCATTTGGCGGCGTGCACGGCTTGATCAACAATGCAGGGCGCGGCATGCGCCTGATCAGCGAGACCTTCAACACGACCTCGACCAAATTCTGGCAGGCACCGGCTGACGCCTGGCAGGAGATTATCGACATCAACGTCAACGGCACTTTTTTTATGTCCAAGGCCGTGACGCCTCATCTGATCGAGCAGGGCTTCGGCAAGATCATCAACGTCTCGACCAGCGACATCACCATGGTGCGGACGGGCTATTCGCCCTATGGCCCCTCGAAAGCTGCCATGGAGGCCGCCAGTTCGGTTTGGGCCAAAGACCTCGATGGTACAGGCGTGACCGTCAACGTGCTGCTGCCCGGCGGCGCCTCCGATACTGCCCTGCTGCCCGACACCACAGATCGCAAAGGGGCTGACGGAAATTTGCTGTCGCCGGCCCTGATGCGCGCGCCGGCGCTCTGGCTCTGCGCCGACCAGTCCAACGACGTTACTGGTCGCCGTATTATCGCCAAACTTTGGGACGCCACTTTACCGATGGCCGAAGCTTCCGCGGCAGCGATGGATGCACCGGCGGAAAAACCCGCGATTCTTTGAGGTCGACCCTCGCTCCAACATCTCCTCGTCATTCCCGCGAAGGCGGGAATCCATTGGATCAGTGACGGTGCATTGTCAGTTCAGTATGGACCCCCGCCTTCGCGAGGGTGACGGTGAGAGGATGGGTCAACTCTCCAACATTCGTATTGCCATCTCCAAAAAAACTACCTAACGTTTGTTAGAATTTCTGAAATCGTTGGGACATATGGCCAGAGAGTCGGTAAAAGCCGGGGAAACCCGGACTAAAATCCTTGATAGCGCTGCGCGGCTGTTTCGCGAGAAGGGCTATGCGGCCGTGTCCTTGCGAGCCATTGCCGCGTCGCAGGAGATGCAAGGCGGCAGTCTGTATTATCACTTCGACTCCAAGGAACAGATCGTTACCGAGATCCTCAACATCGGTATCGAACTCGTGCGTGTGGCTGTCGAATTCGCGCTCTCCATGCTGCCCGAGGGCACGTCGCACGCCGAGATTATTCGCACGGCCATCCGCGTGCACCTCAGCGCCCTGCTCGAGCACAGCGATTACACTTCAGCCAATGTGCGCATTTTCGGTCAGGTCCCTGCCAGCGTGCAGGCCGGCAACCTCGAGGTCCGGGCGCGCTATGAGGATTGCTGGAAACGCATACTTGAAGACGCGAGGCGCGATGGCGTGTTGCGCGCCGACACCGATCTCAACGTCACACGCCTGATGTTGATCGGCGCGATGAATGCTTCCCTCGAATGGTTCGACCCCGAGCGGGGATCGGTTGATCAACTGGCGACACGACTGGCAGACAACGTCCTCAACGGCATCCTTGAAACAGCAGACAGGTAAGTCATGGCAGCCCTGCACAGCACCCTCGATCCCAACTCGGCGACGTTTCGCGACAATGCCGGACATATCTCATCCCTGACCACGACCTTGCGGGAGCGCATGGTTGTCGTCACCGGGGGCGGGCGCGAAGCCCTGATCGAGCGCCATCATGCCCGCGGCAAGTTGCTGGCCCGCGAGCGTATCGACCGGCTGATTGATCCGGCCACACCCTTCCTTGAATTCTCCTCCCTCGCCGCGTGGGGCCAGTACGGCAACGATGTGCCGGGGGCCGGCATCGTCACCGGCATCGGCACGATTTGCGGCACGCCTTGCGTGCTGATCGCCAATGACGCCACGGTCAAGGGCGGCTCGTTCTTTCACGAAACCGTCAAGAAACACGTGCGCGCCCAGGAGATCGCCGCCGAGAACCGCCTGCCCTGCATTTACCTCGTTGATTGCGGCGGGGCCTATCTGCCGGAACAGGACCGCGTCTTCCCCGACAAGGATCACTTCGGCAACACCTTCCATCGCCAGTGCCAGATGTCGGCCTCGGGCCTGCCCCAACTCTCCATCGTCTTTGGCGGCTGCACGGCGGGCGGGGCGTACATCCCGGCCCTGTCGGACGAAGTCATCATGGTACGCGGCAACGCCCGCATTCACCTCGGCGGCCCCTCCATCGTCAAGGCGGCGATTAACGAAGAAGCTGACGGCGAAACACTGGGCGGAGCTGAGATGCACACCAGTGTCTCCGGCGTCTCCGATTATCTTGGCGAGGACGAACCCGAAGGTCTCGCCCTGATGCGCGACATCGTCGCCAACCTCGATTTTCACCGCAAGCCAGTGCCGGGCCAGACGACAAGCACCGCGCCGCTGTACGATCCATCACAAATCGATGGTGTCATCAGCAAGGACCGCAAAATCCCCTACGACGTGCGCGAGATCATCGCCCGCCTGACAGATGCCAGCGATTTTCACGAATTCAAGCCGGCATGGGGTGAGACGATGGTTTGCGGTACCGCCCGCATCCACGGCTACCCCATCGGCATCCTCGGCAATAACGGCGCGCTGTTCTCCGAATCAGCGCTAAAGGCCGCGCACTTTATTGAGCTCTGCAACCAACGCCAGATACCCTTGTTGTTCCTGCACAACATCACCGGCTTCATGGTCGGCGTTGAGGCCGAGCGCGGTGGCATCGCCAAGAACAGCGCCAAGATGGTCTATGCCATGTCGACGGCCAGGGTGCCGCGCATCTCCGTCATCGTAGGTGGATCGTACGGTGCCGGTAATTATGGCATGTGTGGTCGAGGGTTCTGGCCAAACTTCCTGTTCGCCTGGCCGACCGCGGAGTGCGCCACCATGTCCGCTGATATCGCCAGCAACGTCATGCTCGAATTGCGCCGGGGCAAGCTTAAGGGCGAGGCTGCCAGCCAGAATGAACTCGACGCCATCGAAAAGGGCGTGCGTGATCAATACGCCGAGCAGAGCGATCCCTACTACGCGACCTCGCGCCTGTGGGACGACGGCATTATTGAGCCGGCGCAGACCCGCGATGTGCTCGGCCTGTGTCTTGCCATCACCCAATCGACGCCGGAAGCCCCCGGCCCCTCACCGGTCTTCAGGATGTAGCCCGCGATGTTCAACACAATCCTGATCGCCAACCGGGGTGAAATCGCCTGCCGGATTGTCCAGAGTTGCCGGGCGCTCGGCATTAGGACCATCGCCGTCTATTCCGAAGCAGACCGCAACGCCGTTCATGTTGAGCTGGCAGACAGCGTCATCTGCATCGGCCCGCCCGAAGCTCGGCTGAGTTATCTCAATATCGATGCCATCCTTAACGCGGCGCGGGAGAGCGGTGCCGATGCCATCCATCCGGGTTACGGTTTCCTGGCCGAGAACGCGGCCTTCGCCGAGGCCTGTGCAGCGGCTGACATCACTTTCATCGGTCCCTCGCCCGGCGTCATCGCGCGCATGGGCTCAAAAATCGAGGCCAAGGCGGTGGCCATCGCCGCCGGTGTGCCGGTAGTGCCGGGCTACAGCGGCGACGACCAGAGCGATCAAAATCTCGTTGCACAGGCGGCGACGCTCGGCGTGCCCTTGCTGATCAAGGCCAGCGCAGGGGGCGGCGGCCGCGGCATGCGCCGGGTCGATGATCTGGCCGACTTCGAACAAGCGCTGGCCTCGGCACGGGCTGAGGCGAAAGCTGCCTTCGGTGATGACGATGTGTTGCTTGAGAAACTGATCGAGCGCCCGCGCCACATCGAGGTCCAGTTGCTGAGTGATCGCCACGGCACGCATTTGCACCTGCATGAGCGCGACTGTTCAATCCAGCGCAACCACCAGAAGGTTATCGAGGAAGCCCCGGCGCCTGATCTGGCGGACGATACACGCCAGCGCCTGACGGACGATGCCCTCAAGCTCGCCCGGGCCATCAGCTATGACAGCGCCGGCACGGCTGAATTCATGCTGGATCGCGACAGTGGCGAGATTTATTTCCTCGAGATGAATACCCGTTTGCAGGTCGAACACCCGGTGACGGAATTGATCACCGGCATCGACATTGTTGAATGGCAAATCCGCGTCGCTGCCGGTGAAGTGCTGCCGTTTACGCAAGATGACATCACGACAAAGGGCTGGGCCATTGAGGCCCGCATTGCCTCCGAGGATGCCGCACTTGGGTATCGCCCGCAAACCGGCACCGTCACCATATATCGTGAGCCACACGGCGATGGCGTGCGCATTGATACCGGCCTGCGGGCCGGGCTGGAGATCACGCCGTATTACGATTCAATGATGGCCAAGCTGATCGCCCACGGCCCGGACCGGGCCACCGCCTCGGCGCGATTGAATCAGGCCCTGCATGATTTTCATATCGGTGGGGTCGGCCACAACATAGGTTTTCTCGCCGATATTGTTGCCTCGCCTGTTTTTGCTGGCGGCGATGTTGATACCACTTTCATTGGTCGCATCTTCACCGAGGGCTGGCAATCCGCCGAACCGACGACCCACCATCTCGCCGAAGCAGCGCTGGCGTTTTATCTCAACGAGGCATCAAACGATCTGAACTCTCCGTGGCAAAGTCTCGGTGCCTGGCGCTTGACCGAAGCACAAGGCAGTGCCGTGCTTTTTGTCGGCCCTGACAATATGCCTGTGCGTATATCGGGGCGAGCGGGTGCGTATACAGCGGAAATCGACAGCGAGACCGTCACGACATTCGACGACGCCGATGTCAACGGCTCAACCGTCACGCTGTTCCGCGATGCCGCCTGTTTTGAAATCATCGTTCAATTGCCAGAGCAAGCACTTTTGAACCAACGTCAGCAAGTAAACTACGGCACGGGCAATGCCGTCATTGCCCCAATGCCGGGCCTTGTAGCCGAAGTTCTGGTCGAAGCCGGGCAATCCGTCGAGGTTGGTGAGACCGTGGTCGTATTGGAAGCCATGAAACTGATGCAAAATCTCACGGCGCAAAAATCAGCTATGATCGCCGCTGTTCATTGTCGGCCAGGCGAGACCGTCAGCGGCGGTGCTGTTTTGATCGAATTTGAAAAAGAAGAAGAGTGAAGTCCGATGAAACCCAACGTCCACATGACCGAAGACCTGCTGCAGTTTCGCGACTCACTACGGCGGTTTGTTGAAAACGAGATTACCCCGCATGGCGAGGCGTGGGAGGCCGAGGGCATGACACCGCGCGCCGTGCTGCGCCAGATGGGTGAACTGGGCTTTCTTGGCATTCGTTATCCGGAATCATTTGGCGGCTCGGAACTTGATACCGTGGCCACGGCAATCCTTGCGGAGGAGCTTGGGCGATCGACCTTCAGCGGTTTTGCCATCACTGTGCTCGTGCACACCGACATGGCCTCACCCCATATCGCCAACGCCGGCAACGAGGACCAGCTGGCAGCGTATATGCCTTCAATCATCCGTGGCGAGACCATCACCGCCGTTGCCGTTACCGAGCCCGATGCCGGCTCGGACGTCGCCGGCATCAAGACGCGGGCAAAGCAGGACGGTGATGACTGGGTAATCAACGGCAGCAAAATGTTCATCACCAACGGCGTCCACGGCGATCTTTATATCGTCGCGGCCAAAACCGATCTCGAGGCCAAAGGTTCACGCGGTATCACCATGTTCCTCGTTGAGAAGGACACACCTGGCTTCAGTGTCGGGCGCAAGCTTGAGAAGATGGGCTGGCGTTCTTCCGATACGGCGGAGCTTGTGTTCGATAACTGCCGGGTACCCTCGGCCAATGTGCTTGGGGAGGTTAACCGTGGTTTTTACGCCATCATGCAGAACTTCCAGAACGAGCGCACCGTGATCGCTGCCATGGCCATGGGTGAAGCGCAAAAAGCGCTGGAGTTGACGACGGAATATGTCCGCGAACGCAAGGCCTTTGGCGGTTCCTTGTGGGACAAACAAACCATCCGTCAGCGCCTCGCCATGCGTTCGGCCGAGGTCGAGGCGGGTCGGCAACTGGTTTATCACGCCGCCTGGCTCGACAGTCAGGGCGAGGACTGCGTCAAGGAGGTTTCGATGGCCAAAGCCTATTGTGGCGAGCTGGTCAACCGGGTGATGTACGACTGTCAGCAGTTCCACGGCGGCTTCGGCTACATCCAGGAAAGCGCCATCGAGCGCATGACCCGCGACGCCCGCATCCAGTCCATTGGGGGCGGGGCCAGTGAAGTTATGCTCGACGAAATCGCCAAGCGCATGTGAGCAAGGTCAGGCCGCCTGACGCTGCAAATACTTGCCCACCAGTGGCATGACCAGCAGGATCTCGAAGATACGCGAGAGGTGATGCAGGGCGACGAAGCCCGGATCGATATTCATGGCGATGGCGATCAGGCTCATTTCGGCAACACCGCCCGGTGCGAAGGCCAGCATGACCGAGACAAATTCGAGCCCGAGCACGCCCGACAACATCCACGCCATAATGCCGGAAGCAACAACGGCAATGCAGACGGAGACCACGCCGTGTCCGGCGAGGCGCGCCAGCATCTTCGCATCGACGGTAATAAAACGGCTGCCAATTGAAGTGCCGAGCACCAGTAAAGCGACATCAACAAACCAGTGCGGCAACACGCCCGTAACACTACCGGTGACATAAAGCAGCGCACTGCTGAACATCGCCCCGGTCATGTTCGGCGAGGGGAAGCGGATAAAGCGGGCGATCAGGATGCCGGCGCCCGCACAGACAATCAGCAGTCCGGCCTCGCGCATGCTGACGATGGCCCGGCTGCTTTCGCCGATCCCCGTCGGCGGCACTACGCCCGTCAGGTACGTCACAATCATTGGTGCGGCCAGCACCACCAGCATGACCCGCAAGCCCTGCAGCAGAGCGATTTGCTGTTCATTGCCGCCGGATTCAGCCCCGACCAACACGGTGATCGTCAGACCACCGGGGGTCGAGGCGAAAACGGCGGTCGATAAATCGAGCCCGGCGACACGCATATAATAAAACATCGTCAGCCCGGTGATGACCGGCACATAGAGCAACATCGCCCCGATGCTCCACGGCCATTGCCCGACCTGGTCGATAATATCGGGCGTAAATGAGGAGCCGAGAAACACGCCCATGACGACAAGCACGGGCTGGCGGATTTTCATCGGCATGGCGATGGGTGCGCACATGAGACTGGCGGCAAAGGTCGCCAGCATGGGTCCGAGCATCCAGGCCAGCGGCATATTCACGGCATGGGCCAGCGCCCCACCGGCCAGTCCGACGGCCAGGGCCAGACCTATTTTGGGTAACAAAGCGCGCATCGGGTGGTGGCTAGCTCTCCGCGTTCGTCAACACGACTCGACCGACGATCTTGCCGGCCCGCAAGTCTTCAAGTGTTTCTTTCACTTTGGACATATCGCGGGTTTCGGTGGGCAGCGGCTTGACCTTGCCGGCCCGCGCCAGCGCGATCAGATCTTTCAGCTCTTGCAGATTACCGGTGTAGGACCCGGCGACCGAAATGGCGCGCAAGGGCAGCGTCACCAACGGCAGCGTCAACGAGCCACCATAGAGCCCGACAATGACATAGCGCCCGCCCTTGGCCAGCGCACCGATGGCGAGCTGTGAGGTGGCCTCGGCCCCGACCGTATCGACCACAGCTTTCGGTGCCCCACCGGTTAACTTGCGCAATTGATCCATAGCATCGGCGTCAGTCGAATTCAGGGCAGCATCTGCGCCCATCTCGCGGGCCGCGTCCAGTTTGGCAGTATCGAGATCAACGCTCAGCACATTGGCCACGCCCATGGCCTTGGCGATGGCCACGGCGTTAAGCCCGAGACCGCCAGCCCCCATGATGACCAGCCATTCATCATCGCCGACCGGCAGCGCCTTGCTCAATGCACTGAACACAGTGACACCGGAACACGAATACGGCGTCGCCACTGCCGGGTCGAGATCGCCGATACCGATCAGATAGCGCGCATGTGGCACCAGGCAATAATCGGCATAACCGCCGTCACTGAAGACACCAAGGGATGCCGGTTTCATACAGAGATTTTCTGAACCACTGCGGCAGATCGCACACTCGCCGCAGCCAAGCCACGGATGTACCAGCACGCGGGCCCCGACGTCGAGATCACCGGCATCGGGCCCGCCCGAGACGATTTGCCCAAGGATTTCATGACCCAGCGTGCGTGGCAGATCGACGCCGCGTTCACCGAGTTCAAGGCGGCTGTCTTCACCGAGATCATAATAGCCGTCCGAAATATGCAGATCACTGTGACAGACACCGGCGTGGCTCACCTTGACCAGCACCTGGGTACCGGTGGGTTCTGGCATCGGAATGTCGCGCGCTTCAATCGGCTGGGCAAACGCCGTAATCTGGTAGGCCTTCATCGTGTACTCTCCTGTCGGGATCGTGAATTATCGGGCGGCAGTCATGCCACCGTCGGCGGCGAAGACACCGCCTGTGCTGTAACTTGCGGCATCACTGGCGAGGAAAGCAACCAGTGCGGCGATTTCGCTGGCCTTGCCATAGCGTCCGAGGGGAAGCATTTTTTCCATGGCGCGGCGGACGCGGGCCGGATCGTCGGTAATATAACCGCTTTCCAGTGACTGGATCATGCGGCCTTCGATAGGGGCAGGTGCCACGGCGTTAATTCTGATGCCGTCGCGCCCGACTTCGGCGGCAACGGCACGCACCAGGCCGACCACAGCGTGTTTGCTGGCGACATAGGCTGAACATTTGGCCGAGCCGACAATGCCCGAGGCCGAGGCCATGGCGATGATACTGCCGCCGGGATTGGCCTGCATGGCCGCAATGGCGTACTTCATGCCGAGCCAGACACCGCGCACATTGACGGCCATCACACGGTCAAACAAATCGACGTCATAGTCGGTGATGGACTCAACTGCACCTTCGATGCCGGCATTCAGCACAGCGATATCAAGACCGCCAAAATCCGCAACCGCCTTGTCGACTGTGGCCGACATTTCGCCATCGTTGGCGACATCGGCGACAAGGGAAGCCACGCCGTCGCCCAGTTCGGCCTCCAGCGCATCGAGCTTCGCGGGATCCATATCGACCATCAGCACGCGTACATCAGCCGCGACGAAATGGCGGGTGATAGCCTGGCCGATCTCACCGGCAGCCCCGGTCACGATGGCCCGCTTGCCGGCGAGGCCGGAATTCAACAATTGTGATTTTTGTTCCTCGTCCACCCTGAGCAATCTCCCTGAGATATAATGCGGGGAGAGCTTAACCGTCGAGCGCAGTGAGGGAAACCCGGGCGTTATCCCGCTGCTTTGCTCACGGCGGCGCGGGCAAGCTCGGTGATCGCTTTCCAGTCGCCCGCTGCCACCAAATCCTTTGGTGCCACCCATGAGCCGCCAATGGCGACGACATTGGGCAGGATCAGATAATCCATCATATTGGCGAGACCGATACCTCCGGTCGGGCAGAACCGCACATTGGCAAAAGGACCGCCGAGCGATTTGAGCAAATCGATGCCACCAACGGCTTCTGCCGGGAACAGCTTCAGGATACCGGCACCGCCGGCCTGTGCCTTCAGGACTTCGCTCGGCGTCGCAACACCTGGCAGGAAAGCGAGGCCCGCTTCAACTGCTGCTGCCGAGAGTTCTGCGGTGCAGCCTGGACTGACGGCGAATTGCGCCCCGGCATTCATTGCCTGCTGAAATTCCTCCGGCCTCGTCACCGTACCAACACCGACACTGGCGTCGGGCAAGGCGCGCGCCATCGCTTCGATGGCGGCAAGACCGACGGGCGTGCGCAAGGTTACTTCCAGCACCGGCAGTCCCCCGGCGACCAGGGCCTCGGCCAGCGGCACGGCGTCGGCCAGATCATCGATGGCCAGGACCGGCACCACGGGGGCGCGGCCCAGAATATTTTCGAGAATGTCGCCAGTCTTGTCAGATGTCATGTCAGTTAGCCTCAAATTTCGGCATGGCGTTGGTCGGAATAATAGCGCCTCGATGCTGGATCACGGTGCCGGCAAGCTTGTGACCGGTTTGCGCTGCAGCCGTGGCAGATTGCCCACTCGACCGGCTGGCAAGGAAGCCGGCATTAAACGAATCCCCCGCCGCTGTGGTATCGACGGGCGTGATGGTCGCCGGCACCGGGACTTGTTCGATGCTCGCAGGCCCGGAAATGATCGCCCCCTCGGGGCCGAGTTTGATCACGACCTCAGCGACACCGGCGTCGTGATAGCGCGCGGCACAGGCCTGCGGGTCGGCGTCATTGTGCAGCAGTTGTTCGTCGTCGTATGTCGGCAGGGCGAGATCGATTTGCGGCATTGTCATTGCGAAGGCCGCGCGGGCTTCATCCGCCGAGGCCCAGCCCCGGGGCCGGTAATTACCATCGAAGGCCACTTTGGCCCCGCTGCTACGGGCAGCCCTTAAAGCATTGATCAAACGTTCCCGGCCTGCGTCATCAAGGATTGAGAGCGTAATGCCGGAGAAGTAAATCCAGTCACAGTCGGCCAGGGCCCGGGCCACGGCATCACTATTTTCACCGGCAAACATCTGTCGCGCCGGGGCTTGGTCGCGCCAATAATGGAAGCTGCGCTCGCCCGCCGCATCGGTGCGGATCATGTAGAGGCCGGGCACGGCACCAGGCACGCGCTGAACCTGATCGACGCCGACACCTTCGTCGCGCCACGCGGCAATCATGTCATCGCTGTAAGGGTCATCGCCCAAAGCCGTGATGTAATCGACCGGCGTGCCCAGGCGCGCGAGATAGACGGCAGTATTCAGGGTATCACCGCCGAAATGCCGCAACGTCCCGCCGTCAGGCAGGTTGGATATTTCGATCATACATTCGCCGACGCACGCGAACTTCATAAGAGATGCTCACAACAGGGATTATCAGGAAATTCACTTACTTGAATATAAGTGCGGCGGTGCGGTGTCAAAGGCGGACCCCCCGACCTTAATCACCTGCACCGCCGCCGACCACAGCCGCCGCAGTGGTCGTTTCTCTTAAAACGTTCCTTGTCAGGACGTCGCGTCGATCCCGACCCAGACGCCGCCTTTGGCGCTGGAATTGACGGCAGCCTCGATGAAGCGCACACCGCGCACACCATCCAGAACGGTCGGGAAATTCAGGGCGCCGGCATCGGCGTCGACACCTGCAAGGCGGGCCGAGATCACTTCGGCCACGTCAGAATAGATATTGGCAAAGCCTTCGAGATAACCTTCCGGATGTCCCGGCGGAATGCGTGTCACCCGTCCCGCCACATCACCGGAGCCCGAACCACCGCGCGTAATCAGGCGCGGGCTTTCACCAAACGGCGTGAAGTAGAGATGGTTGGGGTGTTCCTGTTCCCAGTCCAGTCCGCCTTTTTCACCGTAGATGCGGATCTTCAGGGCGTTTTCGTTGCCCGGCGCGACCTGGCTCGACCACAGCATGCCGCGTGCGCCATTGTTGAAGCGCAGCATCATGTGGGCGTTGTCATCAAGCGCACGTCCCGGCACAAAAGTCGTCAGGTCGGCCGCGAGTTCAGTGAGCTCAAGACCTGAAATAAAGCAGGCGAGATTGTAGGCATGTGTGCCGATATCGCCGACACAGCCCGCCGGGCCCGAGCGCGTCGGATCGGTGCGCCATTCGGCCTGCTTGAGGCCGGTGTCCTCGGCTTTTTCCGTCAACCAGTCCTGGGGGTATTCGACCTGGATCACGCGGATCTCACCGAGATCACCAGCCGCCACCATTTCGCGCGCCTGGCGCACCATGGGGTAGCCCGTGTAGTTGTGCGTCAAGCCGAACACCAAGCCTGTACTTTTGACCAGATTGGCCAGATCGAGCGCATCATCGAGCGTCGTCGTCATCGGCTTGTCGCAAATGACGTGGATACCGGCTTCGAGGAATGCCTTGGCCGGGCCGTAATGCATGTGGTTCGGCGTGACGATGGAGACGACGTCGATGCCGTCCTCCCGCGCCGCTTCCGCCGTCGCCATATCAGCGTAGGATGCATAAGAGCGATCGGCAGCGATGTGCAGTTCCGCCGCCGAGGCTGCCGCCCGTTCGGCATCTGACGACAAGGCACCGGCGACGAGTTCATAGCGGTCGTCGATGCGCGCAGCGATGCGGTGCACACCGCCGATGAAGGCGCCCTGGCCCCCACCGACCATGCCCAGCCGCAGGCGGCGAGCGGTACTCATGACGTGATACCGAGCATGCGTTTGTTGGCTTCTTCATCGGTGCCGCCATCGGCGAAATCGTCGAAGGCTTTGTCGGTGACACGAATGATGTTGTGCTTGACGAATTCAGCTCCCTCAACCGCGCCGTCTTCCGGGTGCTTGAGGCAGCATTCCCATTCGACCACGGCCCAGCCGTCAAAATCGTTGGCCGCCATCTTCGAGAAAATGCCGTTGAAATCGACCTGGCCATCGCCGAGCGAGCGGAAGCGTGCGGCGCGATCGACCCAGCCCTGGAAGCCGCCGTAGACACCTTGACGTCCGGTCGGATTGAACTCGGCATCCTTGACGTGGAACATTTTGATGCGGTCTTTGTAAATGTCGATGAAGTCGAGATAGTCGAGCTGTTGCAGCAAAAAGTGGCTGGGATCGTAGAGAATGTTGGCCCGGGCGTGGTCATTGACCGCATCCAGGAACATTTCAAACGTCACGCCATCGTGCAGGTCTTCGCCCGGGTGAATTTCATAACAGACATTGACGCCGGCTTCGTCGAAGGCGTTGAGGATCGGCGTCCAGCGTTTGGCCAACTCAGCGAATCCGGTTTCAACCAGACCAGCGGGGCGTTGCGGCCACGGATACATGTAAGGCCAGACCAGCGCGCCGGAGAACGTCGCGTGATCGGTCAGTCCGAGATTTTGCGAAGCCTTGGCGGCCAGCATCATCTGATTGACGGCCCATTCCTGGCGCGCGGCCGGGTTGCCCTGAACTTCCGGTGCGGCGAAACCGTCAAAGGCTTCATCGTAGGCCGGATGCACGGCAACAAGCTGGCCTTGCAGATGGGTTGAAAGTTCGGTGAGCTCGAGACCGTGTTTGGCCAGCGTGCCCTTGACCTCGTCACAGTAATCCTTGCTCTCGGCAGCTTTGGCCAGATCAAAAATACGGCCATCCCAACTCGGGATTTGCGCACCGACATAGCCGGCGGCGGCCGTCCATTCCGAAATTGCGTCGAGGCTGTTGAACGGCGCATCGTCGCCGGCAAACTGTGCCCAGAAAAGCGCGGGTCCTTTAATCGTCTTCATGATACGTCTTCCCCTCCTGGTGCACCGTGTCTTGCAGCGCACGATTTGTCTCTGTGTTAATAAATAGTATTTTATCGCTTGCTTGTCACGAAAAAAATAATATTATATCCAAACTATTTTACAACACTTTTTGCGGTCAGCAGACCGTTTTTAGTGACGGACAGTGTTTTTTGGACTAATCAGATGATGGTTGGATGGGAAGGGCGATAAAATGAGCGAAGATAGCAAAAAACCCCGGAGTACTGCGTGGTTCGGACCGGCTGACAAGGATGGATTTATCCACCGCAGCTGGATGCGCAACCAGGGTTTGCCCTCCCACGTCTTTGACGGACGCCCGGTCATCGGCATCTGCAACACGTGGTCGGAATTGACGCCGTGCAACGCGCATTTTCGGGACCTGGCTGAGCGCGTTAAACGCGGTGTTTACGAAGCCGGTGGCTTCCCCGTCGAATTCCCGGTGATGTCGCTGGGTGAAACCCTGATGCGTCCGACGACGATGATGTTTCGCAATCTCGCCTCGATGGATGTTGAGGAATCAATCCGTGCCAATCCGATGGATGGCGTCATTCTGCTGGTCGGTTGTGACAAAACTACACCGGCCCTGTTGATGGGCGCGGCCAGTTGTGATTTGCCGACGCTGGCGATCTCCGGCGGTCCCATGCTGAACGGCAAGTACCGCGGCGAGGAACTGGGTTCCGGCACCTCGGTTTGGGAATTTTCCGAAGCCGTGCGCGGCGGTGAAATGTCGCTCGAATCCTTCATGGAAGCCGAAGCCGGCATGTCGCGTTCTGTCGGTCATTGCATGACCATGGGCACGGCCTCCACCATGGCCTCGATGGTCGAGGCGCTGGGTATGGGCATGCCGAGCAACGCTGCCATCCCGGCGGCTGACTCGCGCCGCAACGTTCTGGCCCATATGGCTGGCCAGCGCATTGTTGAGATGGTGCGCGAAGACCTCACGATGTCGAAGATCCTGACCAAACAAGCCTTCGAGAATGCGGTCATGGTCAACGGAGCCATTGGCGGCTCGACCAACGCCGTGGTTCATTTGCTGGCGCTGGCCGGTCGCATCGGTGTTGAACTTGACCTCGACGACTGGGACCGTCTCGGTCGTGATATCCCCTGCATCGTCAACCTGCGTCCGTCGGGCAAGTACTTGATGGAAGATTTCTTTTATGCCGGTGGCTTGCCTACAGTGATGAAGTCGCTCGGTGAACGCCTGCATGGTGATGCCCTGACGGTTAATGGTCGCACGCAAGCCGAAAACATCAAAGACGCCGAGAACTTCAACGAAGATGTTATTCGACCGCTCGATAATCCGGTTGCTGAAAATGGCGGCATCGCCGTATTGCGCGGAAATCTTGCACCGCTGGGTGCTGTGCTGAAACCCTCCGCCGCCACCGAGGAATTGCTGGCCCATCGCGGCCGTGCCGTGGTGTTTGAGGATATCGACGACTATAAGGCCCGGATCGATGATCCCGACCTCGACATCGAACCCACCGATGTCATGGTTTTGAAAAACTGCGGCCCGCGCGGGTATCCGGGTTTCCCCGAAGTCGGCAATATGGGACTGCCGCCCAAAATTCTCGCGCAGGGTATTACCGACATGGTGCGTATTTCCGATGCCCGCATGAGCGGCACGGCCTACGGCACCGTTGTTCTGCATACCGCACCGGAAGCCGCAGCAGGCGGTGCGCTGGCGCTGGTGCAGTCGGGTGATATGATTGAACTGGATGTCGCCAATCGCAAACTGCATCTTGATGTTTCCGACGACGAACTGGCGGCCCGCCTCGCCAAATGGTCAGCACCGGAACCTGAACATAATCGCGGTTACTATCAGCTCTATCGCGAGCGCGTGACGCAAGCTGATCAGGGTGCCGACTTTGATTTCCTGATCGGGGGCAGCGGTGCCGCCGTTCCCCGGGACTCCCACTAAAGGTCACCTGTTATGTCCAACCTCGCGATTTATCCCAGTCTGAAAGACCGCGTCGTCTTCGTCAGCGGTGGCGGCTCGGGCATTGGCGCATCGATTGTCGAGCACTTCTGTCAGCAGGGCTCAAAAGTCGCTTTCGTCGATATCGATATCGAAGCGAGCGAGGCCCTGGTCGTCCAAATGACCGAGGCCGGTTATCCGACGCCGCTGTTCCTCAATTGTGATTTGCGCGATATCCCGGCGTTGCAAGGTGCCCTCGCAGAGGCGGCAGACAAGCTCGGTCCCGTCCGCGTACTGATCAACAACGCCGCCCGCGACGACCGCCATGACATGGACGAGGTCACACCGGAATACTGGGACGACCGCATGGCGGTCAATCTGAAGCACCACTTCTTTGCAGCGCAAGCCGTGCGCGAAGGCATGGCGGCGGCTGGGGGAGGCTCAATTATCAATATGGGATCGGTCTCCTGGATGATGGGTCTCGGCGGCATGCCGGCCTACACCACGGCGAAAGCTGCCATCGCCGGACTGACCCGGTCGCTGGCAGCCGATCTCGGGCCGCAAAACATTCGCGTCAATTGCATCGTGCCGGGGCACATCTGGACCAAACGCCAGAATGAATTGTGGATGACACCGGAATACGAAGCCCTGCTGATGGAACGCCAGTGCCTCAAACGCAACCTCCTGCCCGAAGATGTGGCGAGGGTGATTTTGTTCTACGCGGCGGATGATTCGGCGGCATGCACCAATCAGTCCTATATTGTCGACGGCGGGCTGGTGTAATTGTGACCAATGTCCGGCAGGTCTGGCCTGAAGGCGCGTTGCTCGGCGAGGGCACGGTCTGGATCGAGGAAGAACAGGCACTCTACTGGGTAAATATCAAGGGCAAGTCGGTCCATCGTTATCACCCGGACAGCGAAGATCGCCAGAGCTGGGACGTGCCGGAAGAAATCGGCACGCTGATCCCCCGGACCAGTGGCGGCTTTGTCGCGGGCTTGTTGAGTGGTTTGTATTTCATCGATCTCGCCAGCGGCGAACTTGAAGCGCTGGGCGGGCCCGAAACTAACACGCCCGGCAATCGCATCAACGACGGCAAGGCGGATGACCTGGGTCGTATCTGGCTCGGCACAATGGACAATGCCGAGACCGAACCGACCGGTGCGCTCTACCGGATTGATGCCGACGGCAGCCAGCACGTCATGGACAGTGATTATGTCATCACCAACGGCCCGGCTTTCAGCCCGGATGGCCGGACGCTATATCATACCGATACGCTGAAAAAAACTATCTTCGCCTATGACCTGGCAGCGGATGGATCGCTCGCCAACAAACGCGAACATATCGTCATTGCCGATCATCAAGGGTGGCCCGACGGCATGACGACGGATGCGGACGGTTATCTCTGGGTCGCACACTTCGGCGGCTGGCGCATTACGCGGTTTGATCCTGATGGCGCAGTTGATCGGGTCATCGATATGCCGGTCGGCCAGATCACCAACGTCGCTTTCGGCGGTCCGGACCTCGAAGTGCTGTATGTGACTTCTGCCGCAAAGCAGCTTGATGCCGGGGCACTTGCCAAACAACCACTCGCCGGCGCCCTGTTTGAAATCCCCGTCGGCATCAAGGGCCGCCTGCCCGGTCGTTACGCGGGCTAGCTGAATTCAGGCTCGAACGTCACGGTCGCTGTCAGCGTCTCACCGGGCGCGATGACTTGCAGGCCGGTATCCGCATCACCTGCCGCCGCCAGGTTGAAAGCATCTGTGCAGTTTGAGACCGGCTCAACGCAGAAAAAATCCTCATCCGGCGGGGTAAAAATCACCAGTGAACTGAGCGGGTTTGTCGCCGTCATCATCATTTTGGCATTTCTCTCCGGCCACGTGATCACGGCTTGGCGCTGCCAGGCGGTATAACCATTGTCGAGGGTGACTTCGTTCACCCTGATCCCCTTGTTCGGATCATTTTCGTCGCCGGGTGCGACGCGTTCAAGCGGCATCACTTCATCATCGACCGACCAGATCTGATCAACGCTTGCGCTGATCCGTGCCTCGGGCGTGCGCGGGAAGTAAGGATGAAATCCGAGACCGGCCGGCATGTCGCTGTCGCTGTCGTTGCGCACACTGAGTGTAAGCGACAATTTTTGCGGACTGAGATCAAATTGCTGCAATGCCATGTAGGACCACGGCCAGCGATCAGCGACATGGCGATAGCTCAGCGTAAGCGCGCGATCAGAATGTGCCAGGACCGACCAGCGCGCTTGCCAGCCATGACCGTGAATGGCATGCGGATGGTCACCGAAATTGAGCGGCAGGGAGACAGACCTGCCGTCGAAGGTAAATTTGCCGTTCCGGATGCGGTTGGAAAACGGCGCAAGCGGAAAACATGCCATACCGAGCGGGTCGTTGGCGGAGATGTCTTCCGCCGATGCCGGGCGCAGTAATTCGAGATCGGTCTCACCGTTATGCCAGAACCGCGAGATCGATCCACCGCAGTCCGGCGCAATTGAGATGTTGAGATTGCCGGCAGTTAGTGTCTGCGTCGGCGCCTGGGCCATCAGCTGGTGGCAACGCGCAGACGCGGCCACTCCTCACGGCGATCAATTTCGTCCTTGGCCCGGCCGATCACCGCGCGCATGGCACGTTCAGCGCCCCGGCGATCACGGGCCCGAATGCGATCAATAATCAAGTAGTGCGCCTCCAGACCTTCATGCGGTCCGACCAGCGTGTCCTTTTGCAGCTCAAAACTCAAGCCCAGAACTGTGCCGATAATGGCATCGAGACGTTGCATCAACTGATTGTGGCAGGCCGCCAGCACGGCAAGATGGAAAGCAACATCGCCGGCATAAAATTCCTCGAGCTGATCAACGCCCGCAGCCATCTGGCGATAGGCTTCTTCCATGCGCTCGATATCTTCGTCAGTTGCCCGGCTTGCCGCGAGACGAGCCGCGACCGGCTCGATCAATTCGCGCAACTCAACCAGATCAGTGGCCAGTTTTTCACCGATGGTGTCAGGTGAATGCCACGACAGCACGTCGGCATCAAACAGATCCCAGTCATGGCGCGGGCGCACCCGGGTACCGGCACGCTGGCGGGCTTCGATCAGCCCCTTGGCCGAGAGAACCTTCATGGCTTCGCGAATGGCCGTGCGGCTGGCCTGGAAGCGCTCGATCAATTCGGGATCGGTGGGCAGGCGTTCGCCCTGATTGATCGTGCCCGACACAATGGCGCTGCCGATGCCGTGGACAATCCGGCCATGAACGCCGCCGACGCCCGTACCGAGAATGCGTTCCGGTACCAGCAGGCGTTCAATCGCGCTGATGGTCGGGCTGTCGTTACGATCGTCGTTCAGTGCCATGTCGGGATGCCTTTTCAGTATCCGTTAATTGCTGAGGTAAATGCCGTAGAGATACGCCGAGCCAAGGGCCAGAAGCACGACGATGACAAAAACAATAGCCACGACCAGGGCGCCCTTGTAAACCGACTTCAGCGGTTTGCCGGGCACACAAAGCGGTACAAGATTGAAAGCCAGACCGCCAACCACAACCAGCACACAGCCAATTGTAAACAGGATCTTGAAGAAGGGCTGGAAGATCATCACCATAGCGAGAATACACAGGCCGATAATGCTGTATTCGATCCGCTGGGCGAGCTTGCGGCTCATGCCCGGATTTTGGCCCGGGTTTTCGCCCGCCGTTTGTGTCTGATCCGTCATGAGTACACCCGATCCCCGTCTGAGCCAAAAACATGGGCCTGATCCGGTCGGCAGCGCATGTGAACGCGGCTCCCGGCTTCAAGCCTGGTTTCCCGGTCGACAACAACACGGACATCATGATCGTCTTCCAGCATATGGATCAGCGTCTCCGCGCCCATCGGCTCGATCAGATCAACTTCCGCCGTGAAGGTATCGTCACCACCTTCGCTGACGACGTCATAGGCGCGCGGGCGAATACCCAGTGTGACTTCGCTGCCTTCGCCCAGGTTACCGACCGCCGGATCAACATCAATACGGATATCCTGGCTGCCGACCTTGAAACGGCCCATGCCGTCGGCGTAGCCCGTCAGTGTGGCATCCAGCAAGTTCATCTGCGGTGTGCCGATAAAACCGGCGACAAATACGTTTTTCGGTTTGGCAAAAATATCGTGCGGTGAGGCGACCTGTTCGATACGGCCATCACGCATCACGGCAATCCGGTCAGCCATGGTCAACGCTTCGAGCTGATCATGTGTGACAATCACCGTGGCTTTCGACAAGCCGTTGAGGATTTCCTTGATCTGGCCGCGCATGGTCTGGCGCAACTCGACATCAAGGCGGCTCAAGGGCTCATCAAACAAGAAGCAGTTGGGATCGCGCACAATGGCCCGGGCCACGGCGACACGTTGTTTTTCGCCTTCTGCCAGATTACCGGGCTGACGATGCAGCACGTCACCCAGTTCAAGCTTGCGCGCCACCGTCTCAACGCGGCGGTCGATTTCGGCCTGTTCCATGTCTTCGCCGTGCAGCGGGAAAGCCAGATTCTCGGCCACAGTCAGGCTGGGATACAAGGCATAGAACTGAAAGACCATTGCCACATCGCGTTCCGAGGGCTTCATTTCATTGACCCGGTTTCCGGCGATACGGACTTCGCCTTCCGTCGTGGTCTCGAGACCGGCGATCATGCGCAAGGTCGTTGTCTTGCCGCAACCCGAGGGGCCGAGCAGACAGAGCACTTCACCCGCCGCGACATCGAGATCGACGCCCGAGACAGCAACCATGTCACCGAAGTGTTTGGTCAGGTTTGAGACTTGAATAGTTGACATATCCGCGCCCTCTACTTCTTGATCGTGCCGAAGGTGACACCGCGCAGCAGATGGTTCTGCAGCATGTATGTCACGGCAAAGACCGGCACCAGGAACAACGTGATGATGGCGGCCAGCAGGCCCCACTCGACCCCGATTTCACCGCCGATGGTGCGGGCCATGGCCACGGGCACCGTGCGGGTTTCTGTACCGGTTAACAGCAGGGCAAAGAGAAATTCGTTCCACGTCAGGATGACCGCAAACACCGCCGTTGCGGCAAGGCCTGCCTTGAGCTGGGGGATGCAGATCTTGAAAAACACACCGCGTTCGGACGAGCCGTCCATGCGTGCCGCGTCCTCGACGTCGGGCGACAGTTCATCAAAGAAACTTTTCATCATCCAGATCGAAAACGGCAGGTTGAACGCCGCGTACAACAGGATGACGCCGATGTAGGAACCACTTAGTCCAGCCATGCGGAACATCAGGAAGATCGGGATGATGACGATGATCGGCGGCAACATGCGCGTCGTCAGGACAACAAACAGATAAGTGTCATTGCCTTTCAGCGGATAGCGCGAAAATCCGTAGGATGCCAGCGTGCCGATGATCAGCGCGAGGAACACACCGGACGCCGCGACAAAGATCGAATTAAAGAAGAAACCGCCCATGCCGGTGCTGATCGCTTCGCCGCCGCCGGTTTGCGCCGCGCGATAGAACACGGCGACAAAGTTTTCCAGCGTCGGGGTGAAGAAGAATACCGGCGGTGTGGCGAGGGCATCGGCGCGTGACTTGAACGCCGTCATGATGATCCACAGCACGGGGAAGAAATAGATCATGCTGATGCCACCGGCAAACAGAGTCCAGCCCCATCCGCCTTCACGCAAGCGGCGTTCTTTTTTTCGGCCAAAGATCGCTTGTAAAAATGCCATGATCAGCCCTCCTCGCCGCGTTTTTTGACGAAATAGAGATAAAGGTTTGTCAGCACGATGACGATAAAGAGCAGGATGTAACTCAGCGCAGACGACTGACTGGTCTTGAAGAACTGGAAGGCCACGCGATAGACGTAAACCGCGACCGTTTCGGTCGATGTGCCGGGACCACCGTTGGTGATCAGATAGACGACGTCAAAGATCTTGAAGGTCTCGATGGTGCGGAACAGCAGCGCCAGCAACAAAAGACCGCGCACATAGGGGAAGGTCACCGTGACAAAGCGCTTCCATTTCGAGGCCCGGTCAACTTCGGCGGCTTCGTAGAGGTAATCCGGCACACTGACCAGACCGGCCAGCACCAGCAGCATGACAAAGGGCGACCACATCCAGGCGTCGGCGATGACGATGCCCCAGACGGCGCCCCACTTGGTGGCCAGCAGCGTCATGGGTTCCCCCATGAAGTAGGCATAACCCTGGCTCAACAAGCCAAAGGTCGGCTCGTAAAACAGTTTGAAGAAGACGCCGACGGCGACAAACGACAACATCATCGGTGTCAGCACAAGCATCAGGATTTCGCGGCGCAGCGGGAATTTTTTCTCGAACATCATGGCCAGCGAAAAGCCGATGACCAGTTGCAGCAGCACGCTCAGGGCGACGATCAGGGCGGTGGTCTGCAAACGCTCCCAGACCACGGGATCGGTCAGAACTTTTTCGTAATAATACAGGCCGGCAAAACGCGGCGGGCGGATTGATGAGGCTTTGTAATGAAAGAAGCTGAGGCCAAAGGACCACATCAGCGGAAAGATGTTCATCACAAACAGCATGATCAGGGCGGGTGCGACCAACATCGGGCCGCGACGCGAGGGACTGAACATCCACTGCCAGAAATCACGCATAGTTTTTCCTCCGGCGGGAGACTGAATTTTTTTATCAGTGGGGGGTATTTGAGACCGGGAGAGGTCTCCAAACTCGCCTGCATCCGTTGCAGCTGGCTTGTTCATTGATCCTCTCCCGTTCCCGGTACGCTTTAACTAATCTTCAGACGATTACTTGATCCGACCGACTTCGGTCAGCAGTTCCTGCTGGAACTTCGCAATCGCGTCCATGGCTTCCTTGGCCGTCTTCTGGCCAGTGATTGCCTTGTCGAATTCTTCCTGCTGCTGTGTCAGCATTTCGAACATCTCCGGTGTGTGCCAGACATCTTTCTGGTACTGGAGCAGTTCGGCATGTGCACGGTTCCACGGCAGGTAGTCGTTATACTCAGGTGAGTTCATGACACTCATCAGGCCGGGCTCACCACCATTTTTGGAGAACTCGATCTGAACGTCTTTGGACATCCACCATTTGACGACCTCGAGGGCTTCCTTGGTGACTTCCTCGGAATTCCACGTTGTCAAAACAAAGGGCTGACCGCCAATGTTGTCTGTGCGGTCGATGGAACCATCGGATTTACGCAGACCCGGTGTCATGGCGAAACCGGTTTTGTCGTGGTACTTGGAGACCTTGGGATCAAGCGCGGGCGGTGCAACACCGGCCCAGTCGATGATCGCGGCAACCTTGCCCTGCATGAACAGTTCCTGAATGGCGAAGATGCCCATCTGGCCTGTTTTATGTGCCGGCGGCGCATATTTCAGCAGGTCGAGGTAGTGCTGGAAACCCTTGACGGATTCGGGGGAGTTCACAACACCCAGAGCCTGAGCTTTGGGCTCGTTGGCTTCGTCCCAGATCTGACCACCATGCTGCCAGATAAAGGCGAGGATTTGCATGGAGGAGAAATCGGCGACTTTACCGGCCTGGTAAGCGATGCCGTAGAAATCATGCTCGGCAACACCGTCACCAAGTTTGGCACCCTTGTCACGACGGAAGAACTTGCCGACGTTTTCCCAGGTACCCCAATCAGCATTTTTCCATTCGTCGTAGGAGCAGGGCAATGTGTCGTTGAACTTGGCTTTAAACGCAGCCTGCTCGCCCTTGTGGCAGAACAGATCGTTGCGGAACCAGGTCACCTTGGTGTCCGGGAACTGCGGGAAACCGTAGTAGTTCTTCGACTTATGGGGATAAGTCGAATAGTTCTCGATCATCGCCGGGTGGATGTCTTTCATGATCGCCTGAAGTTCAGGATCGGCGTCAATGTACTTGTTCAGCTTCATGAAGTGGCCACCTTCGATGAAGGTACCAATCCACTGGCTGTCCGAAATGATCATCTGGTATTTCTTTTCACCGGACGTCAAAGACGCAGCGACACGATCATAAAAGTTCGGCCACGGAATGAAATCAAAGACCAACTTTACGTTGTTGCCTGATTTCGCCTTGTAGGTCTTGTTAAAATATTCCTGCAAAAAGCGCGTCGGACCCCAGTCCGGACCCGCCATATTCAGGACGATATCCTTGGCAACGGCAGGTACCGAAATGGCCAGGCCACTCGCTACGATACCGGCGGCCAAAGCGCCCGTAATTGAAAACTTACCCTTCATCGAAACCTCCTCGTTTCATGAACATTCAGGCACCGCCGAAGCAGCGCCTCGTGTTACCGGTTCAGCGAATTGCTGTGCCGGTTTCTCGAGCGAATACGTGTGTATTCTCCACTCGCAAACTCACTGGCACGTCGTCACCGACGGCGTACCGAACGGCCTGTTCCTCCGGCAGAACCATCTTCAAACCGGTCCCGCCGATGTTGAGATCCAGGATCACGACATCCCCCAAAGGCTCCGTCAGGTGCACCTTGGCGGTAAACTGCACCCCGTCGGCGTCGCCACTTGCCGGCGCGACGTCGTTGGGGCGAAAGCCGAATGTCAATTCGCTGCCGACCGGGAAAGCCTTGAGCGCATCGGCCCAGGGACCACCGGCAACGGAGGCAAACGGCAATTCAATGGCGGGATCGTTATCACCGCCGCGTCGCACGGCCTCGATCAGGTTCACCCGGGGTGATCCGACCATGGCGGCGACGTAAGTGTCTTGTGGTTGGGTGTAAAGTTCATCCGGCGTGCCGGTCTGGACGATGCGTCCATCCGTCAACAGGGCGATGCGTTGACCCATGCTCAGGGCCTCAAGTTCATCAGGTGTGGCATAAATAATCGTCATGCCCATTTCACGGTGCAGCCGTTTGAACTCGGCGCGCGTGTCGTGGCGCAGTTTGGCGTCAAGGTTGGTCAGAGGCTCGTCAAGCAACAGCAATTTGGGATGGCGCACTAGGGCACGACCGATGGCCACGCGTTGCTGTTCACCGCCACTTGCCGTGCCGGGCTTGCGCGCCAGTGTGTGGCCAAGCCGGAGCATCTCGGCAATTTCACCGACGCGTCCGGCGATATCAGCCTTGCTCATGCCGGCCTGGCGCAGCGGGTAGGCCAGGTTGTCGAAAATCGTCATGTGGGGGTAAAGCGCGAAGGTCTGGAACACCATGGCCATGTCGCGACCCTGGACATCGGCATCGGTAATATCGACGCCATCAAACATCACACGGCCCTGGTCGAGTGTTTCAATGCCACATATTGAGCGCAGCGTTGTTGTCTTGCCGCTGGCACTCGGACCCAGCAAAGCAAAAAACTCGCCGTCCTCGACCGAAAAATCAACGCCCTTCAGAGCATCGATATCGCCGAAGCTTTTGGTCAGGTCTGTGACACTCAGTGCCGTCATGGATTGCTCCCCCCGGGGTGCGTTGCTCAGATGCCTTGTTCTGTATTTTTGAACAAAAATTCAAAACACAGTATCTTTTTAGAACAACTGGACTGTAGCCAGGTTATGGGAGGGATGCAATATAAAATACTATTTTATTTAAAATAAAATACCACTTTATATTTTTAAAATAGGATTATATATCGATGAATCGCACAAACCCGGTCGAGTCCGGCGGTTTGCCCGCCAGACCCCTAGGTCAAACTATTTGCAGATTAAAAAGTGTTTGCGTGGCTATTCAGCCGATTCGGACTGATCAAGCGCCCCGACCGGGTGGTGAATGATCTCTGTGCCGAGCAATGTCATGAATTCCCGCATGAAGGCGGCAAGTGCTGTCCAGCCCTCAGCCGTCACCAGCAAACCATCACGCAAGGCGGCCTTGGGGCCGATCTTGACGTACGTAGCCTCCGTCAGCGCCACTTCGGGCTCAACCGTGAACAGACCGGCGACTTTTTTACCGGCGATGATTTCCGGTACGGAAATCAGCACTTGCAGGCCGTGACAAATCGAGGCAATGGGTTTTTCGTCGCGGTGGAATTCGCGCAAAATCTCCTGCACACGGGGATAGGTGCGGATGTATTCCGGGGCCCGGCCACCGGCGATGTAGACCGCGTCATAGTCCACCGTATCGATGGTATCGAAGTCCTGTGTGATCTGGACGCTGTGTCCGCGGTGTTCACTCCAAGTCATCAAATCGGGGCCAAAATCGTGCACGCTGGTGGTTAAATTGAAGCCTTTTTTGGTCTCGGGACAGACAATATCGACGGTATGGCCAATCGCTTCAAAAGCCTGCTGAAAGACAAAAATTTCATATTCTTCACCGAATTCACCGGTCAGCATCAGGATTTTTTTGCTCGACATACCATGTCCTCCGAAACGTGCAGGGCCGCAGCATCCGGCCTGAATGGGAAGACGGCACTATAGGTGCGGCGGCACCAGTCGGCAAGAATAAATATTATTTATTCTTCACTATTTTCCCGCGTCTGCGATGGCCTGCCAGATCCGGACAGGTGTCGCCGGCATGGTGATATCGTCCACACCCAAGGGGGCCAGCGCATCGAGAATGGCGCTGATGATCGTTGGTGTAGAACCGACCGTGCCGCCCTCGCCCGCGCCCTTGACGCCGATGGGATTGGTTTTGCAGGGCACGTTGTGGAATTCGACGTCAAAGTTCGGCAGGTCGTCGGCCCGGGGCATGCAATAGTCCATGTAAGAACCCGAGAGCAGCTGGCCACTGTCGCGGTCGTAGACGACTTCCTCGAACATCGCCTCGCCGATGCCCTGGACAACACCGCCATGGACCTGGCCCAGCACCACCATCGGATTGATCACCGTGCCGAAGTCATCGACGATGGCGTAGCGCACGATATCGGCCTTGCCGGTCTCGGCATCGATCTCGATTTCGCAAATGTGACAGCCATTGGGGAAACTTGGACTGGTCACGGCGAAGCCGCCAGTTTCGGCAAGTCCAACGCCCAGTTCCGCCGGCACCATCATCGGGCGCGAGGCCGCCATGGCAATCTCGGCGATATTCATCACACGATCTGTGCCCGCGATGGAGAAATTGCCGTCCTCGAATTCGATGTCATCGGCGGCGCTTTCCATCAAATGGGCGGCGATCAGTTTGCCCTTTTCGATGATGGCATCGGCCGCCCGGCGCAAGGCACTGCCGCCGACAACCATACTGCGCGAGGCATAGGTGCCACGGCCCAGCGTGATGCGGTCGGTATCACCCTGCAGTACCCGTATCTTCTCGAACGGTACGCCGAGCCAGTCCGAGACCATCTGGGCGTAAACCGTCTCGTGCGCCGAGCCTGTCGACATGGTACCGGACAGCACCGTCACACCGCCGCTGCCGTCAAAACGGATATCCATGCGTTCATTGAGATTGCCGCTGTCGTCGAGGTAATAGCTGATGCCGATGCCGCGCTGCAGCCCGCGTGACAGGGACTCGACGCGGCGGGCCTCAAAACCCGGCCAGTCGGCCAGGGCCAGCGTCTTGTCTAGAATAGCCTCGAACTCACCGCTGTCATAAACGAAGCCGGTCTGCGTCGAATAGGGCATGGCCGAGGGCGGGATAAAATTGCGCCGTCTGATCTCGGCCCGGTCCAGTCCCATCTCCCGCGCTGCCTGATCGAGCAGGCGTTCAATGGCATAGATGCCTTCCGGTCGACCCGCGCCGCGATAGGGCGTGGTCGGCGGTGTATTGGTGAAGACGCAATGAGTGGTGAAATCAACCGTGTCGATGTCATAGACCGAGGGCACAAGGCGGGCGAAATGCATCGGCGGAATAATACCGGAACCAACGATGTAGGAGCCCAGCGCATAAATCGCCTCGCAACGCACGGCGAGGACCTTGCCGGTCTCGTCGAGGGCGATTTCGGCCTCGAGTTGTGATTCGCGCGCCTGATCATCGCTCATAAAACTGTCTGAACGCGTTGCCCGCCAGCTTACCGGGCGCCCAAGGCGCTTCGACGCCCACATCACCAGGGCATCTTCGGGGAAAGTCGCGGTTTTCATGCCAAAGCCGCCGCCGACATCCGGCGCGATCACCCTGATTTGCGTCTCGGGAATGCCGAAGACCATGCGCGCCAGTTCGGAGCGGTTGACGTGCGGCGCCTGGGTACCGGCATGCAGGGTGTAGGAACCGGCATCGACGTCATAAACCCCTATGCTGGCTCGGGCCTCGATGGGGCTGGCCGAAACGCGCGGGTGGGCCAGCGACATTCTGGTTACGTGATGGGCTTTGGCGAAGGCCGCATCGGCGGCGGACTTGTCGCCGATATGCAAGGTGAAGCTGGTGTTGTTGGACGCCTCGTCATAAATCTGTGGCGCATCGTTGTTTCGTGCCGTCTCCAGCGCCACGACCGCCGGCAACTCGGCATAGTCAACGAACACCAGTTCGGCGGCATCGACCGCCTGGGCCTGCGTTTCAGCGATGACCATGACGACGCGATCGCCGACATGGCGCACCCGGTCGAGGGCGAGGATTGGACGCGAGGTGCGATAGCCCTTGGGGCCGCCCATGTCTTCCGGCATAAACCTCGGCTGAATGCCGCCGAGGCCATCGGACTTGACGTCCTCGCCGGTCAGGATAGCGATTACACCCGGCGATTTCAGAGCTTCCGCTGTGTCGATACCCTTGATTTCCGCATGGGCGTGCGGCGAATAAATAATGCTGGCATGACAGATGTGCGCCATGGGGTGCAAAATCGTCTGATCGGTGATGAAATTGCCCCGGCCGGTCAAGAACCGAACGTCTTCTTTTCTTTTGACGGATTGCCCGATACCGAACTTCATTCTACCCTCACCCCTGCGCTCGACGATTGCGATACTGCAATACGATATGATAGCGCGAATATGGCGGAGGACAACAATGAGCATGCTCGGTGTGGAGCAGGTTACCTACGGCGTCGAGGACCGCGATACCTGCCGCCGGTTCTGGCTCGACTTCGGCCTGACGCTGCTGGATGACACACCTGAACGCGCCCTGTTCGAAACCGCAGAAGGCACCAATATCGAATTGCGCGATGCGCACGACGCCGGCCTGCCCGCCGCAATGGTCGAGGGTGCAACGGGGCGCGAAACCATCTGGGGTGTCGACGATCAGGCGACGCTCGACGCCATCGCCGATGAACTGTCGTCAGATCGCGACGTCAGCCGCGATGATGACGGCACCCTGCATTCAACCGACGCCGACGGTTATGGCATCGGCTTTCGCCTGTCGGCGCGCCGCCCACTGCCCGAGAATAAAACGCTCTATAACAGCGTCGGCAGCAATGATCGCATCGATGCCCGCGCCACGGTCTATGATCGCGCCACACCACAACGCATCGCTCACGCCGTCTTTCTGGTCAAGGATATCGAGGCCATGGTCGCGTTCTATCGCGACCGTCTGGGTTTTGTGACCACGGATCGCTACCCCTCGCATGGCCACTTCCTGCGCTGTGGCGGGGCCTCGGAACACCACAACCTCTTTTTGCTCGACGGCAAGGGCACCATGGGACTGCACCACGTGGCTTTTGAAGTGCGTGACATTCATGAAGTTTTTGGCGGCGGCTGTCACATGGACAGTCTGGGCTGGGAAACCCACCTCGGCCCAGGACGCCACCCGATTTCCTCGGCCTATTTCTGGTACTTCCGCAACCCTTGTGGCGGTGCAGCGGAATATGATGCCGACACGGACGTCGTCACAGACGACTGGCAGCCCCGCGTATTTGAGCCGACGCCTGATTCGTTTGCCGAATGGGCGCTGGCCGACGGCATCAACAAATACGGCGGCACCCAAACCATAAAGATTGAAAAGAATTCCTGACATGCCTCTGCTTTCCGTGCTCGACCAGTCGCCGATCAGCGACGGTGCCACCCCTGCCCAAGCCATCCATGAAACCATCGAACTGGCGAAGCTCGCCGACCGGCTAGGTTATCATCGCTACTGGATGGCCGAGCATCATTCCTCGGACGGGCTCGGTGGCTCGGCCCCGGAAATCCTTACCGCACGTATAGCCGCAGACACCAAAAGCATCCGCGTCGGTACCGGCGGCGTGATGCTGTCGCATTATTCACCGCTGAAAGTAGCCGAATCGTTCCGTGTGCTGGAGACGCTTTATCCCGGCCGCATTGATTTAGGCATCGGTCGGGCACCTGGTAGTGATCAGCGCACGGCCTCGGTCCTGGCGTACGGTAATCCGCCCCGCGGCCCGCGCGAATACCCGGGCCAGGTGCGCGACCTGATTGATTTTTTGCACGGCGACTTGCCGGCAGATCATCACTTCGCCGGTCTGCAGGCCTCGCCGCTCGGTGAGAGCATGCCGGAAATCTGGATGCTCGGTTCCAGCGATCAGTCGGCACAAATGGCTGCGTATTTCGGCACGCCGTTTTCCTTCGCCCACTTCATCACGGATGAGGGCGGCACGGAAGTCATGCAGGAATATCGCGACGGCTATCGCCCGTCGCCCGATCACCCGACGGCGCGCGGCAACATCGGGGCGTTTGTGATTTGCGCCGAGACCGAGGCTGAAGCGCAGCGCCTTGCATTAAGCCGTGACCTCTGGCGTACCCGTCTCGATACCGGCCACATCGGACCGGTGCCGACCATTGAAGAAGCTGCGAGTTATGACTACAGCGCCATCGAGATGCAGCGCCGCGACTACCACCGGCGGCGCAATATCATCGGCGATCCCGATCAGGTCAAACGCGGCCTCGAGGATTTAATGGCGCGTTATGGCATCGATGAAATCGTCATCGTCACCATCACCCACGACTACGAAGCCCGCCGCCGCTCCTACGAACTGATCGCCGAGGCGTTTGGCCTGGACCGGAGAGATTAACTGCCGGTTTTCAGCAAGCGCCAGAATTCGGCGTTGGGGTTCACCAGAAGCTGTCTGTTCTGACGTTTGAGACAGCCGCGCATAGTGTAGTAGTCCGCAAGATCGGCCGTTTTCTCGCAAGTTTCGTACAGGTCCGCGCCTCTTGCCTTGCCCTTCGCACTGATCTGGCCACTCGATTTCAACGTGGACTGCCAAATCCGTTCGCGCTCGGCGTCCGCCACGCGACCGTGCGGCGGCAACAAGCTCAGCGCCCGGTTCAGCAATTGCGCACCTTCGACATCGGGATCGCCGTTCTCGAAGTAGGCCGAGGCGAGGCTGCGCGCCTGACCCAGGGCCTGGCTGATCTGGTCCGGCGTATGCAGGTTTTCGTCGTTGGCTGCCGGGACCGGCAACAGTGCAGCGCCCGGCAAGGCGGTGATGAACAGCGCACCGTCGCCGACGGCGGCCTCGGGGACAACGACCTGTATGGACGTATAGTAATAGTCGGACTGATACCGGGCGGGTGTGTCGATAATGACCGGCTGACCCTGAGCATCGAGGCGGGTAATTTGCAATTTTGTTGTATCCGCCGGCCGGTAGGCATCGCCGCCTGATGGCTGGTAACGATCGGGTTCAAGACAGAATGTGGCTAGATTGGCCGTACATTCACCGTTTTCGCAGCGCATCGGAATGGGCGCCGACGTGGCCACCACGCCGAGGATCTGAGGCTCGGCCTGCACCGGGCCGCTGAGGCCTACGACAGACAGGATTACAAGGAAAACCGGAAATACCACGCGAAGAGTCACTCTGAACATGACAACCTCCTCATCGTTCCAATGTTGTCCTCATTCTACACAAATTTGCGGTCGTGTCGGGGTGAAAATCAGGACCGGGCATTGTTGACGATGTGGCCCGCTTTGAGGGACAAGCCGAACTATATGCCTGGATTCGGGTTACGACTGCTTGTGACCAAATGCGGAATTGTACAGTGATGGGATTCACATCATTTTTCGACCACCACTTCCTGGCTACCATAATATATTGAATAGGGTATTCTCCGTTTCCAGGGGGACCCATGGTCGAAGAGAAGAGCAGCCGTCGCCTGGCCGCAATACTGGCCGCAGACGTTGTCGATTACTCTCGCCTAATGCACGAGGACGAGGCGAAGACGGTTGCGGCGTGGCAGGCCGCCAGACGGGACGCTATCGATCCCGTCCTGGTGTCGAACAACGGCCGCGTCGTCAAGCGCACCGGCGATGGATTTCTGGCTGAATTTTCCACTGTTGAAGATGCGGTTCGGTGTGCGGTTGTCATGCAGGACGCTCTGTCCGATGGGTCGCTCAAATTCCGTATGGGCATCAATTTTGGTGATATCACGGACGATGGCGACGACATCCATGGTGATGGCGTAAATATCGCAGCCCGCCTTGAAGGACTGGCCGACCCCGGCGGCATATGCATTACGGGTTCGGTCCATGATCAGGTGTACAACAAACTCAATTTGACCTTCGCTGATATGGGTGAGCAGCAAGTCAAGAATATCGCCATGCCAGTGCGGGTATATAGCGTTGTGTCCAGTGGAAGCTCTGGTGCGGCTTCAGACTCGCAGGAGAAACCGGGGTCAGGTCGTCGGAATACTTCTGTCTTCGCCACCGCCATAGGCGTACTCATCGCCGCGATCGGTATCGGTTTTTGGTGGTACCAGCAAGGCAGCCAACAGGTCGATAAGTCGATACCGAAAATTGCGGTCACGACCCAGTCTGACAGACTTTCTATCGCCGTTCTGCCTTTCAACAATTTGAGCGGCGACAAATCACAGGAATACTTTGCTGACGGAATGTCGGAGGACTTGATAACGGACCTTTCGAAGATTTCCGGACTTCTGGTGGTCGCGCGAAATTCGACCTTCGCCTACAAAGGACAGCAATTTGATATCCGCGACGTTGCCCGCGAACTTGGCGTTCGTTATGTCGTCGAAGGCAGTGTGCGCAAAGCCGGCGAGCGGGTGCGCATCACCGCCCAGCTCATTAATGCCGATACCGGGTTGCACGTGTGGGCGGACCGTTACGATCGGGAACTTAACGATATTTTCGCTCTTCAGGACGAAGTGCGTCAGAGAATTGTTGAAGCGCTGCAGCTGAAATTGACAGGCACTGACAAACGCCGTCTGGACCATCAGGGCACCACAAATGTTGCCGCTTACGATCTTTTTCTGCAGGGGCGGGAATTCGAAAGCATGTTCAGTCGAGAAGGTTTGGCCGAGGCTTTGCGGCTTTATAGCCAAGCGATTGAAATCGACCCAAACTATTCCGACGCTTATGCACGCATGGCCAATGTACACGGAGCGACTGTAACACTTGGTCTGGTCGATGATGTAGAGAGCACAAGAAGCAAGGCCATCAGCCTGGCCGAACGCGCTATCGAGGTTAATGCGGAAAACCCCTTTGCCCACTGGACATTGGGACAAATCCTCTTTCGCCACGGCAATTCAACATCAGACACTTTTGCGCGCAGCATTTCTGAATTAGAGCGCGCCATCGAAATTGATCCCAATTACGCTGATGCCTACGCACAACTCAGCTTCAACTTCGCCAGTGACGGTCGATTTGAAATCGCGATGCGATCAATCGAAACAGCGATGCGCCTTAATCCCCGCTATCCATTCTGGTATCTAGTAGGGCGGGGACAAATTTACTATATGCAGAAAAATTACCAATCGGCGATTGCCGATTTAGAAGCTGCAGAGGAACGCAGCCCCACAATAACCTTTACAAAATGGCGATTGGCTGCCGCCTATGCTCAAGCCGGTTGGATCGACGACGCCGAATGGCAAATCGACGAAATCCAGAATAACGGTTTCAATTCGAAGGTAGATGACGTTCTTCGCATTTTAGCCTTGCAACGCCAGGTCGATATTGATCACTACCGGGAAGGCCTCATTAAAGCCGGCTTGCCCGACGGCTGAAGACCGCGACAGATGATGTGAATGGATTTTGCACTTCGTCTTCCCTGATGCCAACGGGACGGTCGAATGGTACTTTTGTGTACATTACGGAATGGGAGACCATGAAACGAAAGTTTCAAATTCTTGTTTGCGCCATCGGTTTGAGCCTGATCCAGTCATTTGGAGGCGCGGTTGCTGCCAATGAGCGGCATCTGATCGGGGTGTTGGCCTTTCGCGGAGCCGCGCACGCACTGCGTAGCTGGCAGCCGACTGCGCGGGCGCTGAGCGACGCCATCGATGGTGCCGAATTCAAGGTCGTGCCGCTGCCGCTTGCTGAATTGCGACGCTCGGTCGCCGAAAAGAAGATCGCTTTCGTTTTTACCAACAGCGGCCAGTACGTCGAACTGGAGGCTGAATACGGCATCAGCCGCATTGCCACCCTCAAAACCTTTTTCGGCACGGATGTGCGCAATGTCTTTGGTGCCGTCATCTTCGCCCGGGCGGATCGGGACGACATCAGAAGTCTCGAGGACCTTCGCGGCAAATCGTTGGCAGCGGTCAAACGCGGGGCGTTTGGCGGTTTTCAGATGGCATGGCGCGAGTTCAAGTCAGCGGGCATCGACCCCTTTGATGATTTTTCACGCATCGATTTTCTCGGGCTACCCCAGGACGACATCGTTATTGCCGTGCGCGATGGAAGGATCGACGCCGGTACCGTCCGAACCGATGTGCTGGAGACCATGGCCGACGAACAGGCGATTGATCTTGCCGATTATCGCATCCTGAACGCGCAAGGCAGTGCTGGCCAGACCGTGGGTCTGAGCACCCGGCTCTATCCGGAATGGCCTTTTGCCGCCATGCCCGGTACGCCCTCCGAACTTTCGCAAAAGGTCGCTATCGCCCTTCTTAGTCTGTCCGCCGACAGCCCTGCCGTGGCCGCCACCGGCTATGCCGGCTGGACGGTGCCGCTGGACTACAAGCCCGTGCACGACATGTTCCGGGACCTGGAAATTGGTCCCTATACGCCGGGGGAAATCAGGTTCAGTGCCTTTTTATCTCAGCACTGGGAATGGGGATTGTTCGCTCTGGTGCTGCTTGGGCTCGTCGGACTGCACGGCTTTCGCACGGAGTATCTTGTACGGCGGCGCACCGGCGAACTTTCCCGGGCTTATGACGAACTGGAGTATGAAACCACCGAACGCCGCCGGGCGGAAGATCGCGCGCGCAAGCACGAAGACGAACTGGCGCACGTCTCGCGGATCAGCGTGATCGACGAAATGACGTCAAGCCTCGCCCACGAATTGCGCCAGCCCCTTGCCGCGATTAACAACTACGCTGCCGGTTGCATCCGCAGATTGGGCCGCGACAACAGCAATCCCGCAGATATCGGTCAAGCACTGGACATGATCAGTCAGCAGGCCGACAGGGCGGGCCAGATTATCTCGCGGGTCCGGGGTTATATGCAAAAGCGCGAACCCCGTCGCGATCCCGTCAATCTCAATCACGCCATTCGCGAGGCCAGTGCGATGATCGGGCAGGAACTGGCCGATCAACAGGTCCGGCTGGAGCTTGAACTGACGGAGAAAATGCCGAAAGTCATGGCAGACATTATTGAGTTGGAGCAATTGATCATCAACCTGTCGAAAAACGCCATAGACGCCATGGCTGATACCGCCCCGGACAAACGCCGCCTGACGATCAAATCCTGGCTCGACACCAACCGAATATTTGTCGAGGTCGCCGATACCGGTCCCGGTTTCGACGAAGAGGATTTCGACACTTTGTGGGAGCCGTTTTACAGTCACAAGGCGGGCGGTCTGGGTCTGGGACTGGCGATTTGCCGCACCATAGTTGAGACCCACGGCGGGCGCATCAAGGTCGAAGGTGCCAGCAGCAGCGGCTCCGTCGTCGTTTTTGAATTGCCCGCCTTATCTGAGTCCGTTGATGAGACGGGTTGAGGTTTACGTCGTCGATGACGACGAAGCAGTTCGAAAATCGCTCTGCTGGCTGATCGAATCGGCCGATCATGCCGCCGTCGCATTTCCTTCCGCCGAAGCCTTGCTGGAAGTGTTCGAACCGGCAGAACCCTGCTGCCTGATCACCGATGTGCGCATGCCGGGCATGGGCGGGCTCGACTTGTTATCGGAAATTCTGGCCCGCAGCGAGACCATCCCCGTTGTTGTAATTACCGCCCACGGCGACGTCAGCATGGCGGTTGAGGCCATGAAAAACGGCGCTTTCGATTTTGTCGAGAAGCCCTTCGACGAAAGCACTTTGATGACCGTTGTCGAGCGTGCCATTGAAGAAAGTGTGCGCCGCGTTGAGGCGCAGGCCAGAGGCGATGACCTGAAAGCCAATCTTGAGCGATTGACGCCGCGAGAGGTTCAGGTTCTCGACCTGATCATTGAAGGTCTGCCCAATCGCGCCGTCGCCAGTGAATTAAAAATCAGCGAAAAAACGGTTGAGGCACATCGTGCGCACATCATGGAAAAAATGCAGGCGGCCTCGTTTGCTGAACTTGTCGCCCGGGTCGTTGAAGGACGCCTGTCCCGTTCGGACTGAGACCGGTCGGACAACATCCCACCAAGGGTATTCCCCAATACTCCGGGCTTGACCGGTCGGATAGGATTTGAGTGCCGGAAATAATCAAAACAATAACCGGCCCCGGATCTCCGGGAGGCCTTTTCGGACGAAAATTGGAGGAAACCATGCGGTCACTCGTATCAGCCCTGAGCCTTTTGGCTTTTGTATTCATCGTCTCCGCGCCGTCAGTCGACGCCGGTGCACGCTACAGCAAACAAAAAGTTGTCTATCACATCAATTATGTCGGTGGTAAAGACGACAAAAAGTACAGGGGCGCCTTGAAAAACATTCAGAACCACATCAACGCCGTGGGAGCCAAAAATCTCGATCTTAAAGTTGTCCTGCACGGCAACGGTGTCAGCCTGCTGAAGTCCGCCAAGGGCGTCGGCAAAGTGCAGACTGCCGTCGCCAGCCTGAAATCACAAAGTGTCAAGTTTCAGGTCTGTGCCAATACCCTGAAAGGTCGGAAAATTCCGATGGACTCACTCTACGAAGTCTTTGACGAGGATATCGTCCCCTCCGGTGTCGCCGAGCTCGCTCATTTGCAAGCCCAGGGCTACACCTACATCAAGCCATAGTTAAATTTTACCGCGTTCGGAACCCACGGCCACGGATTCTCCGTGGTCGTGCGACCGGGCCGGAACGAGGATGCTGACGTGAGCAAGAACAATATCGCCCGGCGCAACTTTTTGCTTCAGGCGGGATCAGGTATGGTCGCTCTGACCCTGGCACCGATGAGTGTGCAAGCGACACCGTCGATGGTCGAGGCAGAAATCAAAAAGCTGATCGGTGACACGAAACCGGCTGACGGCCTCATCAAATTGACCCTGCCGGCGATTGCCGAAAACGCCAGCGTCGTGCCGATGCGGGTCAAGGTCAAAAGCCCGATGACGCCGGACGATTACGTCAAGGCAGTTCATTTATTCGCGGATGGTAATCCGCTGCCGGGGGTCGCAAGCTACCGTTTCGGACCGCAGAACGGCCGGGCCGAGTTTTCCTTGCGTATCCGCCTGGCAAAGACCCAGAAAATTGTCGCGCTGGCCGAAATGAGCGATGGCCGGGCTTTTATCAGCCGGCGGGAGATTAAAGTTACGCTCGGCGGCTGTGGGGGTTAAAGGATCATAGATGGCAAACATCAAACCGCGCGTAAGGGTCCGAAAAAAACTCAAACAGGGCGAGTTATTCGAGGTCAAGACCATTGTCGAGCACGACATGGAAACCGGCCAGAGACCCGACAAAAAAACCGGTAAAAAAATCCCCCGTGAAATCATCAACAAGGTGCGGGTCACCTACAATGGCGAGCTGGTTCTGGATGCCGATTGGCACCCGGCTGTTTCGGCAAATCCCTTCACGTCGTTTTTTGTCACGGCAAAAGAAAGCGGCACGATGGATTTCACCTGGACCGACGACAATGGTGCCGACTACAAGAAATCCGTAAAGATCAACGTACCCTGAGGCTATGATCTTGGAAGCAAGGCGCGCCTAGCTGCCGGAAACAATCAGGATGTCGCGGCGATAGTCTGTCAGATAGTCGAAGCCGTCGTCGGTGACGACGATGGAATCGCCGATACGCCCGCCGAGTTTGCCATCGACCGAAATGCCGCCATCAACTGCGAACGTCATGCCTGCCTGCAAGATTGTCTTGTCGCCGTGTTTCAGTTCCGGTGCCTCGAGATACGACATGCCGATTGAGCGGCCCGTGCGATACCCGGTGGAATAGCCGCGTTCGGCATAGACGTCGTCGGCGGCCTCGGCGACCGACTCCGCCGTGACACCGGGCCGGATGGCGGCGAGCGCCGCTTGTTGGGCATCAATCGCCGCCTGCTGCACAAGGGCGGCCTGATCAGAAATGCCATCGACAAAAAACATGCGATCAAAGCCCAGTTTATAGAGCTTGAACTGGGCCATATTGCAGAAGCAGAAATAGACGGGATCGCCTTTCTCGAGCCGCTTCACACTGGCCCGGCGATGCACCATCGAGGTATCGCGCCCGGATTGCATGATCTGCAGATTGTGGATCATCGGCGATATAAAGGCATCTCGACCACGATCTGTCAGGAAGCCCGCCGCCTTGCGCGTACCGGCATTGATGACGGCAAGGGCGGCTTCATATTCCGGCGCGCCATCGGCCAGTGCACCTTCTGCGGCCTGCATCATGCTTGCTGCGATCTCACCCGCCTGGCGCATGACATTGATTTCCTCTGCGGATTTTACCATGCGCATGGCACCGAGCAGAGGCGAAATATCCGTCAACGCCTCGCCAGGCAAGCTCTCATCAAACCAGTTGCGCACAATCGCCGGCAGGGCCGACATCTCAACACCGATATTTCCGGCAGATGCGCCAAGAGCCCGGGCCAATACGGCCTCCCAGCGATTTGCCCCGGTGTCTTCCCAGGTCATGATGTCCTCGACCCAGGTCATGGCTGAAACCATTTCGCTTTCCATGGCCGGTGTAATTACCACCGGGGCCGCCTCCGGCCGGATAATCAGGAAGGTCGGCCGGCCAAATTCGACCGATAGATAGCCCCAGAACCCGGCGAGCCAGGCAATTGAACTTTCGTCCGTAATGACAGCAATATCGACCCCGGCATCCCGAAGCCGGTTCTGAAATTCTGCCGTACGCTGTCGGGCTTGATCAAGCATGGAACCTCAAATTTCATCAAATAGGGGAAATGACCACTTCTGTCCGGTATCAGACAACCACGGAATGATATGGTTTTGCACTGAATTAGTCATGCTCCAGTCGGGGCTTGCCGATCTCGCTCCTTCGGACCTAAAGGCCAGCGCCAGGCATCTGTCGTCATTGGAGGTTGATGGATTATGGGATATTTCGAGATCTCAGGGTTCCGGGTGAAATTGCGCCTGCAAGCCAGGCTGATTTTTCTGTCGATCGTATTTCTGATACCTGCTGGTCCCCTGCGAGCCGCCGCCGAGAAACTGCCCGTGGTATCCTTGGTGAGCGTGCCGCAGTCTTCCATTGCCATCATGGGGGAAGGTGCGGAAATTCGGCGGCAAAAGCCGGGCTGGATGATCGACTTATTGTTTGAGGTCGGCAGGCGAACAGGCGTGAAGTTCGAATTCCAACGCGTACCCTGGAAGCGCTGTCTTTTAATGATCGAAAAAGGCGATGCCGATGCCACTTTTCGTCGAGCTTTAAACCCGAACGGGCAGTATACGGCGCCTACCCCATGAAGGATGGCAAGCCGGATGCCAGCCGTGCCATTCGGCACTACGTGTATTGGCTGTACCGAAACAAGAATTCTGCCCTTAAGTGGGATGGCTCGAGGCTCGCCATGCTGGACGGAACCATTTCGGCAAAACTCGGCGACTCAATTGCCGGCACCCTCAAAAAAGCCGGCGTCGATGTTGTCGAGGTATCTTCCTACAGACAAACACTTCAGTTGACCCAGATGAACCGGGTAGACGGCGCGGCCGTTGTTGAAGGCTACGGCGCACCGATCCTGAAATCCGAACCGGGGGGTTTTTCCGATATTGTCAGGGAAGCCGCACCATTGAGCAATAAAGTCGGCTATTTGATGTTTTCCAAAATCTTTTACCGGAAAAACAGGGAACGGGTTGAACGCATATGGGATGCGCTGGCGGACATGCGGCGTTCCGGCGAGATTGCAAAAATCAAAAGCCGCTACATTAAACAGCAGCAGTGATGAGTCGTTTTATTTCCCGGTATATCTGAGCCGGTAAATCACCCCCGCGTGATCGTCAGAAATCAGCAAGTCACCTTCGGGTGTCTGCTTGACGTCGACGGGGCGACCCCAGGGCCTGCCGTTCGATTGAAGCCAGCCATCGATAAAGATTTCCGACTTGACCGGCAGACGGGTCTTTTTGTCGAAACGGATGCGCATCACACGGTAGCCGTCGGGCACGCTGCGATTCCACGACCCATGCAGGGCGACGAAGGCATCATGGCGGTAGTCATCGGGGAATTTTTCGCCACTGTAAAAGCCGATGCCGAGCGGTGTGACATGGGCACCGAATTCAATCACCGGAAAGACTGCCTTGCGCATGATCGTCAGGTTGCGAAAGTCCGGTGTGCGGTCATGGCCTCCACCATAAAACGGGAAGCCGAACCACAGGCCGGCCTTTTCTGCCCGGTTCATTTCGTCAGGCGGACTGTCATCGCCCATATTGTCGGCCCCGGCGTCCGAGAAATAAAGATCACCGGTTAAAGGGTGAAAGGCGAGGCCAACCGAATTGCGAACACCGCTGGCGAAAACCTCGACATCTGTGCCGTCAGGATTGAGTCGGACGATGGTCCCCTTGAGGCCATCGACGCGGCAAATGTTACAGGGCGAGCCGACACCGACATACAATTTGCCGTCGGGTCCGAACTGCAGATATCGCCAGCCGTGCCAGCTGTTGTCCGGCAACTGATCGAACAGGACCTCGGGTTTGGCCTGACTCAGTGTCTTGAGATCGGGTGCGGCGTAACGCGAGATGCGATGCTGCTCGGCGACATAGAGCCAGCCATCGCGCCAGGCGATACCGTTGGCACTTTTCAGGCCGCGTACTGCGCGGATGACGCGGTTATATTTGCCGTCGCCCCCGGTATCGTGCGCTGCGTAGACGACCGAGCCACGCCCGCCGGCCAGCACAGCATTCCACTGATCCATCACGACCAGTGAACGCGCGCCCGGTACTTGTGCAACGACCTCGATCTCGAAGCCTTTGGGCATATTCAACTGGTCGAGTACGCTTTGGGCCCGCGCGCCTGCAACCGGCACCAGCAAAAGTACCAGCAGACAGAACAACAAGGCGCGGGCCACGATCATGGCATCAGCTTACTTTGCGGCAGTGACCATAATCTCGACCAGGAATTCCGGCAGGGCGAGATTGCTTTCGACACAGGCCCGGGCCGGCGGATTGTCGGTATCAACCCAGGCGTCCCAGATCGCGTTCATGTCGCTGAACTTTGACATGTCGGTAATCCAGATCGAGGCCGAGAGGATTTTGGATTTGTCCGAACCGGCGGCGGCCAGCAGACCATCGATTTTAGCCAGCACTTCGCCGGTCTGGCCGGCAATATCGAGGCTGCGGTCATCGGCGACCTGGCCGGCAGTATAGATCGTGTCGCCGTGGACAACACATTGGCTCATGCGCGGGCCGGGATTGTGACGTGTAATGCTCATCGTTGATTTCCTGTCTGGTTTGAAAAAAGGTTACTGGCCAAATTTAACCGATCAGGACAACCCGGTCGTCTTCTAATTTGTAGTGCCGGTCAGCCACGCGTTCACAATCGCGTACATCGTGGGTCACCATCAACGCGGCGAGGTTGCGATCACTGACGATCTGGCGCACCAGTTCCAGCATTTCCGAGCGCGTCTCGGCATCGAGCGCACTGAACGGCTCGTCAAGCAACAACACGGGCCGTTCGCGCACCAGACAGCGGGCGAGAGCGACGCGCTGGCGCTCCCCGCCCGAGAGTTGCCGGGCCGGTGCCTCGATTTGGGCCGCCAGCCCGACACGCTCGAGCGCCGACATTACCGATGTTTTTTCATCCGCACTCAGACGCAGCGAGGGATTGAGCCCGAGGCCGACATTGTCACCAGCACTGAGGTGATCGAAGAGATTGTTCTGCTGAAACAGGATGGTCACGGGCCGCTCACCCGGCGGCAACGCCAGCACATCTTGCCCGTCAATTTCAAGAACACCGTCTGATGGCTGTAAAAACCCGGCGATCAGGTCAAGGCAGGTCGATTTGCCGCTACCACTGCGCCCCGTCAGTCCGGCGATCAGGCCGGGCTCAACGCCCAGATCGAAAACGTAGTCGTGCAGATCGGCCTCGTATTGATAACGGAATGTCAGGTTTTCAAGTTTGAGCATATCGCCGTCCCTGAAACAGTCTCGGCACTACGACAAAAACAACCAGCACGACAACAAACAGGATCAGGGCAATGCCAGCGGCCTCGGTCGTGCGATAAGATCCCATCTTTTGATAGAGCAGCCACGGCAATGTGGCGAAATCGCGCGAGCCGAACAGGGCGATGACACCGAGATCGCCAAAGGAAAAACAGAATGATAGAGCTGCAGCAAAGCCGAGCTCCGCCCGTATCAGAGGCCATTCAACGATGCGCCAGCGCGCCAGGCCTTTCAAACGCAAAGACAACGCCTGACGGTCAAATCGCAAGGCCGCTTTCTCCGCCGCCGGAACAAGAATAGCCAGGGCAAACGGCAGGGCGATCAGCACGTTGGCGATGACCACGACCAGCGGTGCCGCCCGCGTTGTATCGACGCCGGACGCGCGGGCAATAACGAAAAACCCAAGCCCCAGCACCAGCGCCGGCATCGCCATATAGAGCATGCCGCTGAACGACAGCAACCAGCTGACCAGGCGTGTGCGCCGGTTTTGCGCCATGCGCAGCGGCGAGGCCAGATCGCGTTTGGCGAGAGCAATGGCCAGCGCACAGGCCAGCGTCACGGCGGATGACAACAACGCCACCACCAGACTGGTGCCAAGGGCCCGCTGGAAAGTAGAATCGGCAAATAGCCCCGTGAGATCCGCCGCCAGACCATCGATCAAAACCGAGATCAGCGGGCTGAGGAAAAAGGCCAGGAAGAGGCCAATTATGGCGGCCTGGACGATGATTATCCGGCGCGGCTCCGGCCAGATCGGACGGGCAGCGCTTGTTGAGATCGAGGCATCCTGCGGTCGGTATCCCGCCGCCAGCATAACAAGGCCGCCACAGACGGCGAGCTGCACCAGAGCCAGTTGCATCGCCCGGCCGAGATCGAACTCGAGTTTGATGGCTTCATAGATGGCGACCTCCAGCGTATTGAATTTGGGCGAGCCGCCGAGGATCAACACAATGGGGAACGAGGTGAAACAGAGCAGGAATACAATGGCCGAGAAGCCCGGCAAGGTCGTCGCCATGGCCGGCCATTCGATCAGTCGGAAGCGCTGCCAGGCGCTGAGGTTAAGGCTACGTCCGAGCTTGAGATGCTCGGCCGGGATGGCTTCGAGCCGCTGCAGAAGTCCGCGCGCGACAAACGGCCCGTCCATAAAAACATGGGCGATGATGATGCCGCCGAGACCATAGATCGCGCCGCCGATACTCAAATTTCCAAGGTCGGCGACATGGTTGAGCCAGCCGTTGCGGCCAAACACCGTGACCAGGCCGAGCACGACGACAATGGTCGGCAACACCATGCTGGTGGCCAGAAGGGCGACCAACAAACCGCGTCCGGGGAAGCGCTGTTGATGACAAAGCGCCCACGCCACGGCCACGCCGACGCTCATCGCCAATATCGTCGAGAGACTGGCCTGCAGCAGCGTAAATCCCAATACGTGGGCGATGCTGGAACCAACATTATCGCCAGGCGTCATTTCCGATTGCAAACCGAGGATGACGCCAAACACCGATCCGGCGAGGATAATCAGACCTGCCCCGACCAGCAGGCCCGGCAGAGAGGACCCCGAGACGATCCCCCCACCTGGTCTCATCTATTGAGCGCCGCCAGCCATTCGCCGAACCACACTTTACGATTTTTTTCGACCTCTGCGCCCGACATCAGCAATGACGTTTTCGGCATATGCAATGTGTCGAAACCTTTCGGTAAATCGCCTGCCGTATTCGCCGCCGGGTACATCCAGTTGGTCGTCGGGATGACGCTCTGGAAGTCGCCCGACAGCATGAACTGCATGAACCGGCGGGCAAGTTGTTGCTGCTTCGACGACTTCACAATGGCTGCGACTTCGACCTGCATGTAATGACCTTCGTCAAAGGCCGCCGCCTTGAAACGCGCGTCTTTTTCGGCGATCAGGTGATAGGCCGGTGAGGTCGTGTAGGACAGCACCATGTCGGCCTCACCTTTAAGGAACAGGCCATAAGCATCGGACCAGCCCTTGGTCACAGTGAGGATTTTGGGCGCGAGGCGCTTCCACAGCACCGCCGCCTTGTCGCCATACGTCTTTTTGACCCATAGCAGCAAGCCAAGCCCCGGCGTGCTGGAACGTGGATCCTGAATGACAATCTTGAAATCATCCGGCAGCGCGGCCAGAGCTTCAAATGAGGCCGGTGCCGCCTTGACCTTTTCCGAATTGTAGACAAAAGCGAAGTAGCCATAGTCGAACGGCAGGAACGTCGTATTCTGCCAAGCGATGGGCAGCGACAACGCACCGGCATCAGCATTATGGGCGGCGAACAGCCCGGTCTTGCCCGCAACGTCGGTCAGGTTCGAATCCAGGCCCAACGCGATATCGGCCTTCGTCGCAGCCCCTTCAAGCTGGATTTTACGCAGGATGCCAATCGAGGAATCCGTAGCGACGAAATCGAGTTGGCAGTCGCATTGGCCCTCAAAGGCCTTTTTGATTTTGGGAGCCGGACCCCAGTCAGCAGCAAACGCGTCGTAGGTGTAGATCGTCAGCACAGGTTTGTCAGCGGCCTGCGCAGCGTTAACGACGACACCCAGCAAAGCGATAAGAAGACAGGAAAAGATACGGTACATTGTCACGCCCTTGGTTCCTTGTTGAGTGGCGGTGAATGATTTTTTGGCGAAAAGTTTTTTGAAGTTCACTTTTCGTCTCCAACTTCCTCCGCCAGCATGATCTGGTTCAGGTTCAATGGGTTTTTCTCAGCCTCGATTTAAAGGCACCCCAGAGAGACAGCGGCAATATAGCCCTCTATGATCGCGAAGCATAGAGAGGACGACTAAAACGTGAACGAATTGAGACTTCAATCCGGTGACAAGCCTGTAATCCTGATCGGCGGTGGTGACCTCAACCGTCCGCTGTTTGACGAGATGACGTCTCGTGGTTACCCGCTGGTTGCGGCAGACGGCGGGGCAAACGCCTTATCGGACGGTGACCCTGTGCCCGACCTTATTATCGGCGATCTTGATTCGCTGGCCGACCGTGCAAGCTGGCAGGACAAAACCAATGTGATAGAAGTCTCGGAGCAGGACACCACGGACTTCGAAAAGTGCCTGATCGCGACTTCGGCCCCGCTTTATCTCGGCTTTGGCTTCCTCGGCAAGCGCTTCGATCATTCACTCGCGGCACTGCATGTGCTGGCGAAGTACGCTGGCAACAAGCGCATTGTCCTGATCGGCGCGGACGATATCGTGTTCGTGCCTGCCAACCCGTTTGAGGCTACACTAGAGATCGGCTCGCGTTTTTCGGTTTACCCCGTATGCCCCGTCACTTTCGAGGCCTCGTCGGGTTTAAAGTATCCGCTTGATGGCCTGACACTGGCCCCGGGCGCGGCCATTGGCACGTCAAACGAGGTCATCGAGAGCCCCGTTCGCGTCGTCCCGGCAGCGGCCTCCAGCGGTCAATACGCCCTTGTTCTTCCGATATCCGCCTTGCCAAAAATCATCAGCGACATTGCATCCTGATGCCGGAGCGTGTAGCTACCCACTTGAAATTTTATCCGCTCCCAAAAACCTGACCCATGAACACCACGAATCACAGCACTGCGCCCCGGCGTACCTTTGCCATTATTTCGCACCCTGATGCGGGCAAGACGACGCTGACGGAAAAAATGCTGCTGTTTGGCGGTGCCATTCAGCTTGCCGGCGAGGTCAAGGCCAAGGCCAACCGCCGACAGACAACGTCGGACTGGATGGGCATTGAGCGCAGCCGTGGCATTTCCGTCATGACGTCGGTGATGACGTTCAATTACGGCGGCTGTGTTTTCAATCTGCTCGACACGCCGGGCCATGAGGATTTTTCGGAAGATACCTACCGGACCCTGAGCGCGGTTGATTCGGCCATCATGGTGATCGATGCAGCCAAGGGCATCGAAGCCCGCACGCGCAAGCTTTTTGAAGTCTGCCGCCTGCGCGATATTCCGATTATTACTTTCATCAACAAACTCGACCGCGAAAGTCGCGACGCGTTTGATTTGCTGGATGAAATCGAAAAGACGCTGGCATTGGATACGACGCCGATTAACTGGCCCATCGGCCAGGGCCGGACTTTTGCAGGTGTCTATGATCTCGGTAGCAACCGCGTGCGCCGGATCGATTCCGATGACGAGTGGATGGAAGTCGAGGGCCCCGATGATCCCGCTGTCGCCGCCCTGGTGCCGGAGCGCGATGCACAAACAATGTGTGAGGAAATCGGCCTCGCCCAGGAAGCCTGCCGCCCCTTTGATCTGCAAAGTTATCGCGAGGGTCATCTGTCTCCGGTGTTCTTCGGCAGTGCCTTGTCGAACTTCGGCATCCGTGACCTGCTGGATCAGCTGGCAGAGATCGCGCCGCCGCCCCAGGCCCAGGTCGCCGACCGTCGCACGGTCGAGCCAGATGAAGACGGCATGACCGGATTTGTTTTCAAGATCCAGGCCAACATGGACGCCAACCATCGCGACCGCATCGCTTTCCTGCGAGTTTGTTCGGGCAAGCTCGAGCGCGGCATGAAAGCCAAACTGATGCGCACCGGCAAAACCATCTCGATCCACACGCCGCAATTCTTTTTTGCCCAGGACCGCGCCCTCGCCGAAGAAGCGCTGGCCGGGGACGTTGTCGGCATTCCCAACCACGGCACGTTGCGTATCGGCGATACTTTGACAGGCGGCGAGACTTTGGCCTTCAGTGGCGTGCCGAGTTTCGCCCCGGAAATCTTGCAGCGCATTCGCCTTGAAGACGCCATGAAGGCCAAGAAGATGCGCGAAGCCATGCAACAGCTGGCCGAGGAAGGCGTGGTGCAGGTTTTTGCCCCGATCGATGGGTCACCGCCGATCATTGGAGTGGTTGGCGCCCTGCAGCTTGATGTGCTGCTTGAACGCATGGCGGCGGAATACAATCTGCCGATCAGTTTCGAGGCCTCGCGCTTTACCATGGCGCGCTGGGTCACGGGCGAGAGCAAGACCGAGCTCGACAAGTTCCTCACTAAACTGCGGAGCTCCATCGCCACCGATCTGGATGGCGCGCCGGTTTTTATGGCGGAATCAGCCTTTATGCTGAACTATGAAGCCGACCGCTGGCCCGAACTAAAGTTCAGTGACGTCAAGGACTACCAGCGTCAGATCGCCTGAGCCCATTCTCATACCGGAGACGCCATGCCCAAAATCAACGGTGAACGACTGCTCAATGATTTGCATCACTTGCGCAGCATCGGGGCGTTTGAGACCGGCGTCATCCGCCCGGCGTTTTCAGCCAAAGACATGGAAGCCCGGCACTGGCTGAAAGGCCAATACGAAACCGCCGGGCTCGACACCACGATCGATGGCGTCGGTATTGTGCTGGGCAAGTCGCGCAACCCAGGCCCCGCACTGTTGGTTGGATCACACTCCGACACCCAGCCGACCGGCGGCTGGCTAGATGGCGCGCTCGGCGTAATCTACGGCCTGGAGACCGTGCGTGCCCTCGCCGAGGACCCGGCGACCGCTCACCTCGCGGTCGATGCCGTGTCGTGGCAGGACGAGGAAAGCCGTTTCTTCGGTTGCATGGGATCGTCATCGTTTTGCGGGCTGCCGGTACCACAGCCCGGCGACGGTGCGGTCGATAAAGACGGCGTCTCCCTCGATGATGCCCTGCGTGAGGCAGGGCTTGAAGGTGTGGCCCGACTGCAGGTCGACAAGGAACGCTACATCGGCTTTCTCGAAGCCCACATTGAACAGGGCCCGCACCTTGAGGACGACGGCAATACCATCGGCGTCGTTACCTCCATCGTCGGCTTGCGCGGCAAAGTCTTCACTTTCACTGGCCAGCAGAACCACGCCGGCACCACTATGATGGCCGGACGCAGCGATGCCGCGACTGCCTTGTATGCCCTTGCCAACGCCATCAACGAAGAATTCCCCAAGGTCGCCGGGCCGCGTTCGGTCTGGACCATGGGTCGTGCGCACATCCACCCCGGTGCGCCATCGATTGTGCCGGGCCGGGCTGAGCTGGAGTTGCAATTTCGGGATATTTCCATCGACGTGCTGGACGCCATGGACGCGACGGCGGACCGGCTGGTCACCGAAATCAACGCCCGTGGCGGGGCCACCGTTCGGACCGAACCGTCGCGCGTACAGATCAATCCGGCCCATATGGATGAAAGTTTCCGCGCTCACTTCAGCGCCGCCGCCGAGAGCCACGCGCCGGGCCAGTGGGTTGACATGCAAAGCGGTGCTTTCCACGACGCCGGCATCGTCTGTTCCGCCCTGCCTTGCGGCCTGATGTTTATTCCTTCCATCGGCGGCATCAGTCACGATTTCGTTGAAGACAGTCACGCTGAAGACATCGTGCGCGGCTGTTCTGTCTTCGCCGACGCTACGGCTTCCATCGTTTTGGCTGCCCTGACAAGTTAACCGGGATAAATCGCCGGGGATAACATTATTGTTTGTATACCAACAATAATGTTGCTTTTACTGTTGATTCCTCATATGTCTTGCAGTGCAGCATATGTGGCAAAAATTTCATTCATGGAACGCGTATTATGAACATTCAGGCCCCCCAATCGGACCTTGTTGCGACGAATACAGGCAGGGTCGTGGTCCGCTTTGCCGGTGATTCCGGCGACGGTGTCCAAATCCTCGGCGGCCAGTTCGCCAAGTCATCGGCTCTCAGCGGCCATGACATTTTGACCTTCCCCGATTTCCCGGCTGAAATTCGCGCCCCCGTCGGCACGACTAACGGTGTCTCGGCTTTCCAGATCCAGTTTGGCGGCCCGATCATTCTCACCCATGGTGATGAAGTTGATGTGTTGATCTGCTTCAACCCGGCAGCACTCAAAACCAATATTCAGTCCTTGCGTATGGGCGGTCTGCTGATCGTCGATGAAAGCCACTTCAACAAACGCGGTTTCCGCAAGGCAGGCTACGACGAAGACCCGCTGGACGGTCCCGACTACGCAAATTACCAGGTTCTGAAGATCGACATCATGCATCGCACCGAAGATGCCGTCGCCGACACCGGATCTTCGAAAAAGGAATCGGATCGGGCCAAGAACTTCTGGGCTCTGGGCCTGACCTACTGGATGTTTGGCCGCGATCGCGCCCCGACCATTGCCTGGCTGGAAGAAAAATTTGCCAAGGTTCCGGTTGTTGTGGCCGCTAACGTCGCCGCCCTGAAAGCCGGTCATGCCTATGGCGAGACCATGGAAATCGGTGGCGAACTTGCCGCCCGTCCGGCCCAGGCCGGTCTCGGTGCTGGCACTTATCGTGCCATCACCGGCATTGACGCCATGGCGCTGGGTCTGGCGGCTGCTGCGGCCTGCAGCGGTATGAAAATTACTTATTGCTCTTATCCCATCACCCCGGCATCGGGCCTGTTGCATGGGCTCGCCAAATTCCGCGGCAAAGGTGTCGTCACGTTCCAGGCCGAAGATGAAATCGCGGCGGCCTCGGCGGCTGTTGGTGCTTCGTTCGGTGGAAGCCTTGGTGTCACCGGATCGTCCGGCCCGGGCATCGCCCTGAAAAGTGAAGCCATGAGCCTCGCCGTCGGCACCGAATTGCCGCTGATCGTTGTCAATGTCCAGCGCGCCGGGCCCTCGACCGGGTTGCCGACCAAGGCCGAACAGTCTGACTTGATGATGTCGATGTATGGCCGTCACGGCGAAGCGCCCTGTGTTGTGCTGGCTGCCGCGACGCCATCGGAATGCTTCCGCATTATGATCGACGCGGCCGAGATCGCCACTAAATTCATGACGCCGGTTGTCGTGCTGGCCGATGGCTACATCGCCAATGCGGCCGAGCCGTGGCTGATGCCGGATGTTAATGACTTGCCGGATATCACACCGGTCTATCGCACCGACCCGGAAGACTTCCACCCGTACGACCGTGACGATGAAACCCTGGCACGTCCCTGGGTCAAGCCGGGCACACCGGGCCTGCAGCACCGCATCGGCGGTATCGAGCGGGACAGCGCCAGCGGCAATATCTCCTACGATCCGGCCAACCACCAGGTCATGACCGATTTGCGCGCCGACAAGATCGACCGGGTGGCCGATCATCTGCCGGAAGTCCGGATCGAACGCGGCAACGCCAATGGCAAAGTCGCCGTAGTGGCCTGGGGTTCGACCTATGGCGCGGTTAACGCCGGCGTCAAGGAAAGCATCGAAGCGGGTGGCGATGTTGCCCACATTCACCTGCGCTCGATCTCACCGTTCCCGCGTGGTCTGGAAGACCTGCTGCGCGGCTTCGATCACGTCCTCGTGCCGGAAATGAATAATGGCCAGCTCAGCCGATTGCTGCGGGCCGAATATCTGATCGACGCCAAGGGGCTCAATCAGGTTACCGGCAAGCCGTTCAAGGTCAGCGTCGTCAAGGCGGCCATTGCAGATCTTTTGGAGAAATAAGATGAACCAGCAACTCACGCCAAAAGATTTCACCACCGATCAGGAAGTTCGCTGGTGCCCGGGCTGTGGCGATTACGCCATTGTCAACGCCGTGCGCAAGGCCCTCGTCAAGATCGGCCGCCAGCCCGAAGACGTCGCTTTTGTCTCCGGCATCGGTTGCGCCGCGCGATTCCCCTATTACATCGAGAGCTATGGTTTTCACACCATTCATGGCCGCGCACCTGCCGTGGCCACTGGCCTCAAGCTGGCCAACCCCGACCTGGATGTCTGGGTTGTCGGCGGGGATGGTGATTTTCTCTCAATCGGGGCCAATCACCTGTATCACGCACTGCGCCGCAATGTGAACGTCAACATGCTGCTGCTGAACAACGCGATTTACGGCCTGACCAAGGGCCAGTATTCACCGACCTCACAGCCTGGCACCCGCTCACCATCCTCCCCGGCAGGTTCGGTCGACAGTCCGGCCAATGCTGCCCTCTTTGCCATGGGTGCGGGCGCACGCTTTATCGCCCGCTCAGGCGATACCCTGCCCAACCATCTGCCGCACATGCTGGAACGGGCCCAAGCTTATCAGGGCGCCGCACTGCTCGAGATTTTCCAGAACTGCATCGTCTACAATGACGGCGTCTGGGGTGGTCTGGCCGACAAGACCACAACCGAAGACATGACCATCCGCCTGGAGCATGGCGAGCCCATGATCTTCGGCAAGGAACATGACAAGGGTCTGGTGTTCGATTCGACCGTCGGTTCGTTCTCGGTCATCACTGATGCAGACGGCCCTGTTGCTGAACGTGCCACCGTGCACGACGAAACCAACTGGATGATGGCCTGGGCCTTGTCCCATCTTCAAGGCTACGACGAACTGCCGACCGCAATCGGTGTCATCTACTGTGTCGAGGACGAAGACTTCGAAACCAGCCGCGACAAAGCCGCCCCCTATCAGGCGATCGATCGTTCAGATCTGGCAGATCTGCTGGCCGGTGACGGTACCTGGGAAGTCGCTGAGTAGCGATGCCGGCGTAAATTATCCCCGCGCCTTCAGGCCGATCATTTCCCGCGCCTCGTCGGGGCTGGCAATACTGACGCCCAGTAACTCTATGATTTTGACCGCTTTTTCGGTCAGGGTCGCGTTGGAGGCGTAGACACCTTTTTCGAGATAGAGGTTGTCTTCAAGGCCGACGCGGACGTTACCGCCGAGCAGCACGGCTTGCGCCACCATCGGCATTTGCATGCGCGATATGCCGAAGCCCGACCACACGGCGTCGTCGGGCAACTCTCCTGCCATATAGGCCATGGTCGCCGTATTGACAGGCGCACCCCATGGAATGCCAAGGCAGAGCTGGAACATCGGGGCGCCATCGACCAGGCCTTCTGCGACCATCTGTTTGGCAAACCAGAGATTGCCTGAATCAAATATCTCCATCTCCGGTTTGACGCCATATGACTGGATCAATCTGGCCTGGGCGCGCAACTGGTGCGGTGTCTGCACGACAATGCCGTTGCCATCACCAAAATTGAGCGAACCGCAATCGAGAGTACAAATTTCAGGCCGCAACTCCTCGACATGCATAAGGCGTTCAACCGGCCCGACAAGGTCAGTGAGTTCTTCGTTGAAATCACGCGGTGTCTCGCCCTCGCCGATTTCAAGATCGCCGCCCATACCCGCGGTGAGATTGATAATCACCTCATCATTCTTTTCCCGGATGCGTTCCATAACCTCGCGGTAATGTTCGACCTTGCGTGCCGGTTTGCCGGTTTCCGGGTCGCGCACATGACAGTGCACCACGGCGGCCCCGGCGCTGGCGGCTTCCAGCCCGGCATTGGCGATTTGTTCCGGTGTAACCGGAATGTCGGGATGATTGCCGACGGTATCACCGGCTCCGGTGAGCGCACAGGTAACAAAGACTTTGGGGTTCATTGAATTTCCTCAATCATGGTTTCGCATTCAGAATAATTTCTCGCTGGCCAGCGCTGCACCCTGTGACATGGCGGCGAGCTTGGCCCAGACAACATCTTCGGCGACGGCACCCATACCGGCAGAGGTATCAAAGCCGCAATCTGTCCCGGCCATCAAACGTGTGGGGTCACCGAGTGTCTGGCCGATTTGCACGAGCCGGTCGGCAACGACTTCCGGGTGTTCGACAAAATTGTTTGTCGTGTCGATCACCCCGGCAACCAGGACCTGATCATCGGCTAAAACCCTGTCGCCGAGCAGTTTATATTCATGTGCATGACGCGGATTAGCAAATGGCAGCACGATGCCACCGACATCTGCTTTTAGAATCTCGGGCAGAATTTCGGACAAATCAATATCACAATCGTGCGGGCCTTCGTAATTGCCCCAACAGGCATGCATGCGCACTCGATCACGCGGCACGTTTTCGAGACTACGATTGATGGCATCGACGACCATTTCAACAAATCCCAGAAAATCCGGAAGTGGTTTGTCGGCGAAGGAAATGTGGCGCTCAAGCGCGAGGTCCGGACAGTCGAGTTGCAGGACGAACCCGGCTTCGACAATCGCCTCGTATTCGACCTTCAACGCAGACGCCAGGGCGTCGAGATAATTCTGTTCGCTGTCGTAATGTTCGTTGGGCACGGCAGCGGCGATAATTCCAGGTGATGGTGCCGTCATGAAGGCTTCCTCGACCGGGCTCGACTGGTCCGCCAGCACGCTTTTGAAATCCGCGCATTCATCGGCGATAGCGGCGGCATCGAGGTAGCGCACTTCACCGATCACTTTGGGCGGTGCGAAGTTGCTGACCGAAGTGCTGCCCTGGGCCTGGCGTGCCCGCATTTCCTCAAAACGCGGATAGCGCGCCACATCCTGACGCGGCGGGCGGCTGCCAGTGCCGCCGAAGCCCGACATGCGATGGCGGACATAGAGGAAAAAGGCTTCGCGCGGTTGCTCGCCGTTATTGATGATATCGATGCCGGCCTCAAGCTGTTTCGGCACGACCCAGCGCGTCGCCTCGTCGATCAGATGTTGCAATTCCGCCGCATCGATGTCTGCCCCGCCGGTGCGCGCAGCAAAGAGATCAACCAGCGCCGGCGGGCGCGGCAGGCTGCCCGTATGCGTGGTCAAAATGCGCTGATCGCTCTTGATCATTCGCCGGGCTCAGGATCACCAAGACTTTGAATATATTGATAAATTCGTGTGAAATCGCTGCCGGGCAAGGTGGTGTCGCAGCCATCCCATATATCTGAAATCATCTCGCCAACACGTGACGGTGTACCGAAGGCCTGCGCATTGGCGAGGAACAGTTTGATGTCCTTGTTGATCAGGGCAGAGGTGAAACCGGCATCGTAGGTCCCGGTCAAAATGCGGTCGGGAAATTTGTCGCGCGTCGCCGTGTTTTGTCCGGTTGAGACGTTGATCACATCCAGCATCGTCTTCATGTCGAGACCCTGGCTCAGTCCGTATTGAATGGCTTCCGACGTCGCCGCCATCGCAGTGCCCGAGAGGAAGTTGTTCAAAACTTTAAGCGACTGGCCCTGACCCGCTTCATCACCGACATGAAAGAGATTTTTGCAAAACGTCGTCAACACGTCGCGATGGCTTTCCATCACGCTCGCCGGTCCGGCCCACATCAGCGTCACGTTGCCGGCGCGAGCCCCGGCCTGGCCACCACTGACGGGCGAATCGATATAGGTCATGCCGACAGACGAGGCGATTTCAGCGGCATCGCGTGCCATTTGCGGACCGACGGTGGAGAGATCAATCACCGTGGTGACGCGACGTTCTGACAATTCCGACAGTTCGCGCAGGATGGCGAGGCTGATATTGCCGTCGGGTACGCTGAGAAAAAGGCTGTCGGCAGCGCTTGCGGCAGCGGCCAGGCTATCGGCGATTTTTGTGCCGTCGGGTGCCAGTGCCGCCGTGCCCGCGACGTCGAACACGGTCAAATCGAAGCCTTTGGCCGCGATGTTGGCCGCCATCGGACCACCCATCTGGCCAAGGCCGATGAAGCCGAACGTTTCTGGTGTCATGTCATCCCCTCGAATTCAATCCGGCCGCTACTCAGCCAGAAATTCGCGGGCATGAACAGCGGTAATTTGGCTTATCGCGGCAACTCACTTACGCCCATGAGGAATTCGTCGATGGCGCGGGCGCATTGGCGGCCTTCGCGAATGGCCCAGACGACGAGCGACTGGCCCCGGCGCATGTCACCGGCGGCAAATACCTTGTCGACCGAAGTACTGTAATTTTCAGTGTCGGCGGCAACGTTGCCACGTGCATCAAATTCAACACCGAGTTCGGTCAGCAATCCTTCATGCACCGGATTGACAAAGCCCATCGCCAGCAATACGAGATCGGCCTTGAGCTCGAATTCCGAGCCGGCGATTTCCTTCATCTCCTGGCGACCGTCTTCACCCGCGATCCATTCAAGGCGCACGCAATTCAGTGCTTTGGATTTCCCGTCTTCGCCGCTGATCGATTTGGTTAAAACCGCCCAGTCGCGATCAACACCTTCCTGGTGCGAGCTCGAGGTGCGCAGCTTGATCGGCCAGTTCGGCCACGTCAGCGCCTTGTCTTCCATTTCCGGCGGGATCGGCATCACTTCAAGCTGGGTGATCGAAGCCGCGCCCTGACGTCGAGATGTGCCGACGCAATCCGAGCCGGTATCGCCGCCACCGATGACCACGACATGTTTCCCCTCGGCGAAGAGCCCTCCCTCTTCCGGCACATTAACCCCGGCAACGCGGTCGTTCTGCTGCGAGAGAAACTCCATGGCGAAGTGTACGCCGTCGTGTTCACGGCCCGGCACTGGCAGATCACGCGGTACTTCGGAGCCACCACAGAGCGCGATGGCGTCAAACTCGTCAATCATATCGTCAATATCAACGTTAACGCCGACGTGGCTGTTGGGCCGGAATTCGATACCCTCGGCCTGCATCTGTGCCATGCGTCGGTCAATCGCCGATTTTTCCATTTTGAAATCGGGAATACCGATACGCAACAAGCCGCCGATGCGGGCGTTCTTCTCAAAGACCACGACTTTGTGGCCTGCGCGCGCCAGTTGCTGGGCGGCCGCCATACCTGCAGGACCCGAGCCGACAACCGCAACCCGTTTGCCGCTGCGATGCGAAGGCAGTTGCGCCTTGATCCAGCCTTCTTCCCAGCCCTTGTCGACCAGAGCGCATTCGATACTTTTGATCGTGACGGGCTCTTCCGTCAGGTTCAGCGTGCACGAGGCTTCGCAAGGTGCCGGACAAACCCGTCCGGTGAATTCGGGGAAATTGTTTGTCGTGTGCAACAGCGCCAGACCCTCGCGCCACTTGTTGCGATAGACCAGATCATTCCATTCCGGGATGACGTTGTTGACCGGGCAGCCCTGATGACAATAGGGGATGCCGCAATCCATGCAGCGCGCACCCTGCGTCACCAGTTCCTGATCCGACAGCGGAACATAAAACTCGTTGTAGTGCTTTACCCGCTCGTCGATCGGTCGATAACCACGATCATGACGCTCGAATTCGAGGAATCCGGTCGGCTTACCCATAAACTGTTAGCTCCCTACTGCAGCAACGCTTACGTCGTCGCGCTCGGGCGCTTGTGACCTGGCCTGCATTTCCTGCAATGCGCGGCGGTATTCGACCGGCATCACCTTGACAAATTTTGGCAAGAACTGATCCCAGTTCTCAAGAATGTTTTTGGCAACCGACGATCCGGTGTGGTTGAGATGACTTTCCAGCAGCCCGCGCAAACGCTGGGCATCATGCCGGGTAAGATCACCGGCGACATCCGCCTCGCTGGCCGGGATCCCCATCGGATCAATGGCTTCGATGTCAACCATCGCCGTGTTGCAGAGCGTCTCGAAACTGGCATCTTCGTCCATGACATAGGCAATACCACCAGACATGCCGGCAGCAAAGTTACGGCCCGTCGAGCCCAGCACGGCGACAATGCCACCGGTCATATATTCACAGCCATGATCGCCGCAGCCTTCAACCACCGCCGTAGCACCGGAGTTCCGCACAGCAAAGCGCTCGCCACCAACACCCCGGAAGTAACACTCCCCGGCAATGGCGCCATACAAAACAGTGTTGCCGATGATGATGTTTTCTTCCGGCACCAGTGCGCTGTCACTCGCCGGATAGACAATCACCCGACCACCCGACAATCCCTTGCCCACGTAATCGTTGGCGTCACCCGTCAGTTCCAGTGTCACGCCTTTGGCCAGCCACGCGCCAAAGCTCTGACCGGCGTTGCCGGTGAAGTTGATGTGCACGGCATCGTCGGCGAGGCCTTCATGACCATGCACTTGCGCGATCTCGCCGGACAACATGGCGCCAACGGTGCGGTTGATGTTGTGGATCTCGCTCTCGATCACCACGCGCTCGCCATTGTCGATGGCCGGGCGCGCCTGACGGATCAGCTCGTGATCAAGAGCGTTGTCGAGGCCGTGGTCCTGCGTCTCGCAGTTATAGACGGCAACACCTTCAGCGGGCTCCAGCGGGTAGAGCAGTCTGGAGAGGTCAACCTTCTGGGCCTTCCAGTGCTCGATTGCCGGTTTCATGTCCAGCGCGTCCGTGCGGCCAATCATTTCATTGACGGTGCGGAAACCGAGTTCGGCCATCAGTTCACGCACTTCCTCGGCGATGAAGCTGAAGAAGTTGACCACATGCTCGGGCTGACCCGGGAAACGGGCGCGCAGCTTTTCGTCCTGTGTGGCAATGCCGACCGGGCAGGTGTTGAGATGACATTTGCGCATCATGATGCAGCCCTCGGAAATCAGGGCAGCCGTGGCAAAGCCGAATTCATCCGCGCCCAGCAGGGCACCGACAATAACGTCGCGTCCCGTGCGCAGGCCGCCATCGACCTGAACGGCGATGCGTCCACGCAGTCCGTTGAGGACGAGCGTTTGATGCGTTTCCGCCAGGCCCATTTCCCACGGGCCGCCGGCGTTGAGCAACGAGGTAATCGGACTGGCACCCGTACCACCGTCATGACCCGAGATCGTCACGTGATCGGCGTGCGCCTTGCTGACGCCCGCGGCCACAGTGCCGACACCGACTTCCGAGACCAGCTTGACTGAAATGCGGGCGCGCGGGTTGACGTTTTTCAGATCGTGGATCAACTGGGCCAGATCCTCGATGGAATAAATATCGTGATGCGGCGGCGGTGAAATCAGGCCGACACCTTCGGTCGAATGACGCACGCGGGCAATCCATTCGTTGACCTTGTGACCGGGCAACTGGCCGCCTTCGCCGGGCTTGGCACCCTGGGCCATCTTGATCTGGATGTCATCGGCGTTTGTGAGATATTCGTTCGTCACACCAAAACGCCCCGAGGCCACCTGCTTGATGGCTGAGCGCATGGAGTCGCCGTTTTCCATTGTGCCGAAACGGACGGATTCTTCGCCGCCTTCACCGGTGTTGGACTTGCCGCCCATGCGATTCATGGCGATCGCCAGCGTGGTGTGAGCTTCCCATGAAATCGAGCCGAACGACATGGCACCCGTGGCGAAACGCTTGACGATTTCCGAAGCCGGTTCGACCTCGTCGATCGGCACCGGTTCACCGACCGGGGATAAGTCAAACAGACCGCGCAGGTTGTTGAATTTTTTGGTCTGGTCATTGACCTTCGACGTGAACGCCTTGAACTGGGTGTAATTGCCGCTGCGCACGGCGTGCTGCAGCGTACCGATGGTCTCCGGCGTCCAGACGTGCTCCTCGCCCTTGATGCGGAAAGCGAGATCACCACCGACGTCGAGCTCGCCGCGCAAATCAGGCTTCTCACCGAAGGCTTCCTGATGACGCCATTCCGTCTCTTCGGCAATTTCATCGATGCCGACACCGCCGACGCGCGTCGCCGTGCCGGAGAAATAAGACTCGACGAACTGGTCGGACAGGCCAACGGCATCAAATATCTGCGCCCCGCAATAGGACTGATAGGTCGAGATACCCATCTTCGACATGACTTTCAGCATGCCTTTGCCGACGGCCTTGATATAGCTCTGCGTCGCGTCCTCGACACTGACTTCACCAAGATCACGCGCCATATCCTGCAGCGTGCTGAAGGCGAGGTAGGGGTTGATCGCTTCGGCGCCATAACCGGCGAGCAGGCAGAAATCATGGACCCGGCGGGCTTCGCCGGTTTCAATCACCAGACCGACTTCGGTGCGAAGACCTTTACGGATCAGGTGATGATGCACAGCCCCTGTCGCCAGCAACGCGGGGATGGCAACATGATCAACGTCGATATCGCGATCCGACAGAATCAAAATGTTATAGCCGCGGTCGCGGACTTTTTTCTCAGCCCGCCAACAGAGGATTTCAATGGCTTCGGCCATCGTCATGCGTTCCTCGGCCCGCACGGGATAACAGATATCCAGCGTGAAGGTGCGGAATTCGCCATCAACATGATCGGTAATGCGGCGCACACGCTCCAGATCGGTGTTTGAGAGGATCGGATGATCGACTTCGAGGCGCTTGTAGGCGCCACCCGATTCAAGATCGAGCAAGTTGGGTCGGGGCCCGATGAAACTGACCAGCGACATCACCAACTCCTCGCGGATCGGATCAATCGGCGGGTTTGTCACTTGCGCAAAGTTCTGGAAGAAATAGTCGTAGAGCATGCGCGAGCGATCCGACAGCGGGGCCAGCGGAATGTCACGGCCCATCGAGCCAATAGGGTCCATGCCCGTCGTCGCCATCGGCAACAGGAAGTGTTTAATGTCTTCGCGCGTATAGCCGAAGGCCTGCTGCAGATCGAGCAGGGTATCGGAATCCGGTGCCATCGGCCCGATTTCGGGCGGCAGATCTTTCAAGTGAATTTGCGACTGATCGAGCCATTCCTGATAGGGCCGCGCCGTCGCAAGGTCGTGCTTCAGTTCATCGTCCGAAATGATGCGGTGTTCCTCGAGATCGACCAGCAACATCTTGCCAGGCTGCAAGCGCCACTTGCGAATGATCTTGCTCTCGGGGATCGGCAATACACCGACTTCCGAAGCCATGACCACGAGGCCGTCATCGGTCTCAATATAGCGTGCCGGGCGCAAGCCGTTGCGATCCAGCGTCGCCGCGATCTGGCGGCCATCGGTAAAGGCCATGGCGGCCGGGCCGTCCCACGGTTCCATGACGGCGGACTGGTGCTCGTAAAAGGCACGTCGCTCATCGCTCATCAGCGGATTATCGGCCCACGCTTCGGGGATCATCAGCATCATGGCGTGGCTCAGCGAATAGCCACCCATCACCAGCAGTTCCAGCGCATTATCGAAGGTCGACGAATCCGACGAGCCATCGCCGATCAGCGGCCAGAGCTTTTCGAGATCGTCGCCGAGCACTTTCGAACTCATGTTATGGCGACGCGCATTCATCCAGTTGATGTTGCCGCGCAGGGTGTTGATCTCACCATTATGGCTGAGGAAGCGGAAAGGCTGGGCCAGTCGCCACGACGGGAAAGTGTTGGTCGAAAAGCGCTGATGGAACAGCGCCATCGCCGTCTCGAATTCCGGGTCCTGGAAGTCGAGATAATACTTCGCCAGGTTGCCGGCCAGCACCATGCCTTTATAGACAATGGTGCGCGATGACAGCGACGGCATGTAGAAATCTTTCCACGCCGCATCGTCGGCATCCCAGATCACGTGATGGGATTGTTTGCGAATTACATAAAGCTTGCGATCAAAGGCGTCGGTATCGGGGGTGTCCGGTCCGCGCCCGATCAGCACTTGCTTGATAATTGGCTCGTTCGGCTTGACGCTTTCGCCCAGCACTGAATTATCAACCGGCACATCGCGCCAGCCCAGAACGACCTGGCCTTCGGCTTCGGTGACCTGGTTGATGGCGGCGATCCCGGCGTCGTGAATTTTCTGATCGCGCGGCAGGAAAACCATGCCGACAGCGAAGTCGCCCTTCGCCGGCACGTCGATGCCCTGCGCCGCGAATTCCTTGCGCATGAACTTGTCGGGTGTCTGGATCAGGATACCGGCACCATCACCGGCCAGCGGGTCGGCGCCTACGGCACCACGGTGGTCCATGTTGACAACAATCTGCAGCGCCTGGTGGACGATCTCATGTCTCGGCTCATTATGAATGTTGGCAATAAAGCCGAATCCACAGGCGTCATGCTCGAGCGCGGGATCGTACATCCCTTGCTTGCCGGGCAGAGCAGTATTGTTGGGCCGATGGGCTTGGCTCATGCGTTGTATCCTGTGTCGTTATCCTGGAGAGCCCGCTTGATTACCAAAGTGGCTGCGCTGAGACAAATAGAAAACGATCCACACAAAAATTGGGGAAATAGCAATTTTTCCGCAAAAATCTTTGAAACCGTTGACTGGCGCGCCTTTCAGCGAAATTTTCGCTGAAAATGGGCTCACATACACGAGACACAAAAATCAGACGTGTCCCTGAAACTATCTTCAAATTCCGTTAAAACGCAGTTTAGCCACTATTGACTCTATTAGCTACAGATCACTAAACTTATTTGTTAGTATACAAATAAGTTTTAGCCAGCCTGCCGATGCAGGAAAGCGGCTAAATATAGCACTGTGACCGACTTTAGCGGGGGAGGACAGGATCTTGGCGTCATACGCGCGGCCGCACTCAATGAATGAGGCGCTTGACTATATGCGCGACGGCGATGTCACCATCCTCGCCGGCGGCACGGACGTCTATCCAGCCCTGGTCGATCGGGTGATTGACCGACATATCCTCGATACCTCATCACTCGATGCTCTCGGCGGCATCTCGTCTGACGGCAAATTCTGGCGGCTCGGCGGCGGCGTGACTTGGACCGACGTGATCAACGCCGAATTGCCGCCCGCTTTCGATGGCCTCAAACAATCGGCCCGCCAGGTCGGCTCGGTGCAAATCCAGAACGTCGCCACAATTGCCGGCAATCTCTGCAACGCATCGCCCGCCGCCGATGGTGTGCCGCCGTTGCTGGTGCTGGAGGCGCAGGTCGAATTGTCCTCGGCTGCCGGTGTTCGGACCCTGCCACTATCAGAGTTCATCCTCGGTAACCGCCGGACCGAGCGCAAAGCCGACGAACTGCTCAGCGCAGTTCTGGTCTCAACAGATTCCGACACTGCCCGTAGCAGTTTCCGCAAGCTGGGCGCGCGCGATTATCTTGTGATCTCGATCGTGTCCGTCGCCGCTCTGGTCGAACTGTCTGCCGCCGGTGACATCGCCCGGGCTCGTGTCGCCATCGGCGCTTGTTCCGAAGTGCCTTGCCGCTTACCTGCACTGGAGGCGGACCTGGTCGGTCGCAAACCGGCTGACATCAACACCGACTTCTTCAGCGGAGATCACTTCGCCCCCTTGAGCCCAATCGACGACGTGCGCGGCAGTGCCGATTATCGTCTCGACGTCGTGCGCGAGATGATCATCCGTACATTGCTCGATTGTCAGGGGCCATCAGCATGAGCGTCGCCCGCGACATTGACGGCTTCGAGATCGGCTTTACGCTGAATGGCGTGCCTACAACTGTGGAAGCCGAACCGGTTACCCGTGCCACGCAGGTCCTGCGCGATGTCGCCGGCAAGACCGGCACCAAGGTCGGTTGCGATGCAGGGGATTGCGGGGCCTGTACCATCCTGCTCGACGGTGCGGCGGTCTGCGCCTGCATGGTTCCGGCCGGTCGGCTGGAGGGGCGTCATGTCGAGACCATCGAAGGCCTGGCCGACGACGGCACGCTGAATAATCTGCAACAGGCGTTCCTGCATTACGGTGCAGCCCAGTGCGGTATCTGCACGCCGGGCATGCTGGTTTCCGCCACCGCCCTGCTGCGCGCCAATCCAACACCGAATGCCCAACAGGTCGAGGATGCGCTGGGCGGCGTGCTCTGTCGCTGCACCGGGTATCGCAAGATTATCGACGCTGTGATGGCGGCCCACGCCTTCGACGAAGCCGTCGTGCCTGTCGCTGCCGGCCAGGCCGTGGGCAGCCGCTTGCGTCGTGTCGATGGTGAACCGAAGGTCACGGGCAGTGATGTTTTTGGCGCCGATTTTGCGCCCGACGGCGCGCTGGTCGTTCGGGCCGTGCGCTCACCCCATCACCGGGCGGCTTTTGAGATCGGCGATACCGATGGTTTTGTCGCCGCACACCCGGGCATCATCCGCATCTTCACCGCTGACGATATCCCCGGCGTCAACAAATTCGGCGTCATCCCCGGCTTTGCCGAACAGCCTGCCTTCGCCGAGGGCCATACCAGGTTCCGGGGCGAAGTGGTTGCTGCCATCGCCGGTGAAGCCGATGCCATGGCCGCGCTCGACATTGAAGACTTCCCGGTCGTCTGGACCGCCCTGCCCGAAATCGTGAGCGTCGCTGACGCTATCGCCCCGGGGGCGGTGCAATTATTCGAGGACCGCCCCGCCAACCTTTTGATCAGCGGTTTCGTGCGCAGTGGTGATCTCGATCAGGGCTTCGATGCCGCCGATCACATCGTCGAGGATAATTTCGAAACGTCATATGTCGAGCATGCCTATATTGAACCGGAAGCGGGTTATGCCGTCCGCGTCGGTGACAGGATTGAGGTGCACGCCTGCACACAGGCGCCGTACATGGACCGCGATGATGTCGCCGGGCTGCTCGGTCTTGCAGCAGAAGATGTCCGCATCGTCGTTTCATCGACCGGCGGGGCCTTCGGCAGCAAGCTTGATATTTCGCTGCAGCCCTACATCGCCCTTGCGGCCTGGGTTCTGGGCCGACCAGCCCGTATGACGTATTCGCGCCCGGAATCAATGAAGTCAACGACCAAGCGACACCCGGCCAACATGCGCATCAGGATCGGCGCGACGAACGACGGCAAAGTCTCGGCGCTGGATTTCGACGGCCTGTTCAATACGGGGGCATATGCATCTTGGGGACCGACCGTGGCCAACCGCGTCCCGGTGCACGCTTCCGGGCCCTATGTCGTGCCGGCTTATCGGGCCGAGGCAAAGGCCATTCACACCAACGGTCCGCCCAGCGGGGCTTTCCGGGGCTTTGGCGTGCCGCAAGCCTCGTTCGCCCAGGAAGTGATGTTCGACGAACTGGCCGACGCCATCGGCATGGACCGGCTCGAATTTCGCATCAACAACGCGATGGTCAATGGCGATACCACGGTTTGCGGCCAGTTGCTGTCGGCAGGCGTCGGCATCAAGGAATGCCTCGAGGTCCTGCGCCCGCACTGGGCACGCGCGCTGACAGATGCTGACGCGTTCAACAAAGATAATCCGGGTGTCCTCAGGCGCGGCGTCGGTGTTGCCGGCATGTGGTACGGCTGCGGCAATACCTCCCTGTCCAACCCCTCCACTATCAAGGTTGGTATTCGCGGCGATGGCAGTTTGAAATTATTCCAGGGCGCGCCCGACATTGGCCAGGGGGCCAACACGGTGATTGCCCAGATTTGCGCCGATGCCGTCGGCCTGCCCGTTGACCAGTTTGATATTCTTTACAGTGACACCGACGTGACCCCTGATGCTGGCAAAACCTCGGCCTCTCGCCAGACTTTTGTTTCCGGCAAGGCGTCATTTTTGGCCGGGCAGGATCTACGCAGTGCCATCCTCAAACACACCAACGCTAGCGACGAGGCCACGATTACTCTGTCCGGCGCAGCATTAACCGTGCGCGACAAGGACGCCGAGACGATGATCGACCTCGGCAATCTCGAAGCCGACGCGGAAGGCTACGTTCTGATGGGCGAAGGCACTTTTGATCCGCCGACGCAGCCGCTCGATGAAAACGGCCAGGGCATCCCCTACGCATCGTATGGCTTCGGCGCGCACCTGGCCGAAATCGAAGTTGATACGGCCTTGGGCACGGTGAAAGTTCTGAAGATCACGGCCTCGCATGACGTCGGGCGGGCGATCAATCCGACCCTGGTCGAGGGCCAGATCGAAGGCGGCGTGGCCCAGGGACTGGGTATGGCCCTGATGGAAGAATTCATTCCGGGCCGCAGCGAAAACCTGCACGATTACCTCATCCCGACCATCGGCGATGTGCCACAGATCGAGAATATCCTGGTCGAGGAAGCAGACGCACTGGGGCCGTATGGAGCCAAGGGCATCGGCGAACAGGCGTTGATCCCGACGGCTCCAGCTATCATCAACGCCCTGAAACATGCCTGCGGTGCCCGCCTGCGGCGGCTGCCCGCCACGCCTGATCGCGTACGCCAGGCCATATTACAGACGAGAGATCACAAGTCATGACCCAGGATAAATCTCCTACCGACAAGATCCGCTGCGACGCCTGCCCGGTGCTGTGCTACATCGCTGAAGGTCGCGCCGGAGCCTGTGACCGCTATGCCAACGAAGACGGCAATCTCGTGCGCGTCGATCCTCTGTTAATCGTTGAACACGCGCAGGATGGCCAGCAAGACCTGGTAGAATTCCTTAAAGACGACAGTGGCGAATGGGACGGTGACATGATTGCCGGCAAAACCGGATTTGTCACCGCTGTCGGTGCCGGTACGACTTACCCCGATTACAAGCCCGCGCCATTTATTGTCTCCAGCGAGGTCAATGGCGTTGACATGGTCACCGTCGTCAGTGAAGCGATCTACAGTTACTGCGGCGTCAAAATCAAGGTCGATACCGACCGTCATCTCGGTCCGGAGCAAAACACTGTGCGCGCCGATGGCGAGGCCGTCGGCCACGTCACCACGGGCGAATACGGCTCGCAAATGCTGTCACTGGGTGGCGTCAATCATTTGACGGGGGGCTCCAAGAAAGAAGGCCGCATCACCTGCGAAGTCATGCTGGCACTGTGCAATGGCGAAGCGCGCGAGCTCACCGTCGATGATGGCGCGACGGTGATTGTCCAGGCCAACAAACCGCCGATTGTCGATGGCTTGCTCGAGGAACGCATGCGCGTCGGTTGCGGCTCTGCCGCCATCGGCATGTTTGCCAAACAGTGGTTCGATCACGTTGACGAAGTCGTCGTCGTCGATGATCACATCACCGGCGTGCTTTCTGAACATCAGGCCGGGCGGATGCTCGGTGTGCCCGGCACCGGCATTCGCATCAAGGGCCGGCGCTCGACACCTGGTCGTTATTTCCAGGTCGCCGAGCCCGGTTCCGGCTGGGGCGGCACCGACATCGAAGATCCGCTGTCGATCATCGAGAAATTCGACGATAAGAAGGCCAAAGCCGGCACCAGCATGTTGCTGGTCAGCACGACCGGCGATCATTCGGCCTATTACGAACTGGATCAGGATATCGCACCGCAGGAACTCGATATGCCAAAAGCCCTGGCGGACTCGGTCAAACGCGTGCAGGAAAATTGCGAGCCCGCCTTGTGCTCTGTGCTCTTTATGGGCGGGGCCGGTGGCTCGCTGCGCGCCGGCGTGACGGAAAACCCGGTCGCGCTGACGCGTTCGGTACGTCAGACACTGACATATGTCTCCAGCGGCGGCGTGCCGGTCTACATCTGGCCGGGCGGCGGTATCACCTACATGGTCGATGTCTCCCTGATGCCCAAAAATTCCTTCGGTTACGTGCCGACACCGGCCCTGGTGGCGCCCATCGAGTTCACCATGCGGCGCGACGACTACGAAACGCTGGGGGGTCACATGTCCTCCATCGTGCCGGTCGAAAGCGTGCTGGAAAAATCGGGCCTGCGCAGCCTCGACGGACCGTCAGGCCGCCCCTCACCAACGGCAGGTCAGAACTTTCCTTGGGGCAAGGGTTGATGTCCGGCCCTGTCTCCGCCCTGCTGCCCGATGGCCGCCGCCTGCACCTGCAGCACGGGCCCATCGATTTGATTATCGAGGCCTTCGGCGCGCCGGCTGAAACAAGGCTGGCTTACCATCAGGCGATATCGCGTTTCGAAACCGTGCTGGATGAACTGGTCGCTGAGCTGGACATTCTGCGCCTGGCGACGACGACGTCCGTCCGGGGTGCTGCGGCTAGACGCATGCTGGCGGCAACCGCTGCCCATCCAGACGTCTTCGTCACGCCGATGGCTGCTGTTGCAGGTGCGGTGGCCGATGAAATTCTATGCGCCCTGATCGCCGGTCGCTCGCTTGATCGCGCCTACGTCAACAATGGCGGCGATATCGCACTTCATCTTGCAGCGGGCGAAGTCTTTGATGTCGGGATGGCGCTGGAAGATCAAACTGCCCACCTCGCCGGACACCTGCGGATTTCCAGCGACGATCCGATTCGCGGCATTGCCACCAGCGGCCACGGCGGACGCAGTCTGTCACTTGGCATCGCCGACAGCGTCACGGTGCTGGCAAACTCTGCTGCCGCTGCCGACGCTGCTGCCACGCTGATCGCCAATGCCGTCGATCTGCCCGATCATCCCGCCATTGGCTGCCAGCCTGCGCTCGAACTTGACCCTGACAGCGATCTCGGAGATCGCTTCGTCACCACCGGCGTTGGTCCCTTGTCGGCCGCAGACATCGACACCGCACTGACACACGGCCAGCGTGCTGCCCTCGAAATGAAAGATCTCGGCCTGATCGCTGCTGCCTCGCTCGGTTTGCAAGGCCAGGTCATGATTGTCGGCGATGATCATCGCCCGCTTGTTCCCTCAGAAAATTTGTCCCGCCAAAAGGAAGTCGTTCATGCCTGAAATTGTTATTCGTAAAAAGCTCGTTTCGGTCGAGGAAATATTCCACGAGGGCGGTCCTGTCTCCGACACGCCGTTGCGCCGGGCGACAGCCATCGCCGTGATCCACAACCCCTACGCCGGTCAATACGTCGAGGACATCATGTCGCTGATTGATGACATGAAACCGATGGCGCTGGAGATGGTCGACAGTCTGATCGAGGCGCTGGGCGGTGACCCCTCTGTCGTCGAAGGCTTCGGCAAGGGCGCCATCGTCGGTGCTGCCGGTGAACTGGAGCACGGCGCGCTGTGGCATGCCCCCGGCGGCTATTCGATGCGCGCCCGTCTTAATGACAGCAAGGCCATTGTGCCGTCGGGCAAAAAAGTCGGCGGCATCGGTGCGAGGCTTGATATCCCGGTCACACACATCAACGCCGCCTACGTGCGCAGCCATTTTGACTCGGTCGAAGTCGGCATCAACGATGCCCCGCGCGCCGATGAAATGCTGGTCGCCCTGGTGATGACTACCGGTCCGCGCATTCACAACCGGGCCGGTGGCCTGGCGGTCGAAGACGTCAAGGGAGAGGATGGCCTAAGATGAGCCAGCTGAAAATTCGCAAGATCGCCACTATTGTCGAGGAAACCCAAAGCGAAATGGGCCGCCCGATCAATCCGTCCGTGCGCCGCGCCGCCTCCGTCGCCGTAATCGAAAACCCCTTCGCCGGGCAATATGTCGAAGACCTCGAAGTGCTGATGAACATCGGGGCCGAGCTCGGCGCGTTGCTCGGTGATAAATGTGTTGCCGCCCTCGGCGTTGAACCATCGCAAACCGAGAGCTACGGCAAGGCGGCCATGGTTGGCGAAAATGGCGAGCTGGAACACGCCGCCGCCATCCTGCACCCCAAACTGGGTGCCCCCTTGCGCAAGGCCGTCGAAAAAGGCGCGGCCCTGGTGCCGTCGTCAAAGAAACGCGGTGGCCCCGGTGCGCCGCTCGATGTACCGCTCGGCCACAAGGATGCGGCCTACGTGCGTAGTCATTTTGACGGCATGGAAGTGCGCATCAACGACGCCCCGCGCGCCAACGAAATCATGGTCGCGGTCTGTGTCACGGACAGTGGCCGGCCCCTGCCGCGCGTCGGCGGGCTTGAAGCCGCGGACGCCGTTGGCGAAGATGGATTGCGCTAGACATGACGGCTGAAGAAAAAATATCTGCTGCCGGGACCTCAGACATTGATGAGTATGTGCTGGAAGACCAGGTCGGCTTCATCCTGCGCCGGGCGACCCAGCGTCACAAAGGTATTTTCGTCGATCTGATGAAGCTTGAACTGCCGGGTGGTGATATCACCGTGACGCAGTTTGCAGCATTGGCCAAACTTTACGAGCTCAAGACCTGCAGCCAGAACCTGCTGGGCCGGCATACAGCCCTTGATGCCGCCACCATCAAGGGTGTGGTGGACCGGCTGACCCATCGCGGTTTGACGCACACCTGGCCCGATCCGACGGATGCCCGGCGCTTCATGGTCGGCCTGACGCCCGATGGCGAGGTCATCATTGCCAAGGCCATTGCAAAGGCATTCAAAATTACGGATCAAACACTTGAACCGCTGGACGCCGCTGAGCGCGCAACGCTGGTGCGGCTTTTGGAAAAACTCTGCTGAGATAGAGGAACACATAAATGACGGACCAAAAGACAGTTATCCGCAACGTCGGCTTGATGCTGAGCGGTGACCTCGACAATCCGATCCTCGACGCCGACGCCGTCGTCGCCATTGATGGCCGCATCAGTGCTGTTGGCAAGCTCGGGGATCTCGATATCGAAGGCGCATCAGTCACGGTGGATGCGCACGGCACGACGCTGGCACCGGGCCTGATCGACAGCCATGTCCATCCCGTGGCCGGTGACTGGACACCCCGGCAAAGCCAGCTCAACTGGATTGAAAGCACCCAGCACGGCGGCGTCACAACAATGATTTCGGCCGGCGAGGTTCACACGCCGGGCCGGCCCAAGGATATCGTCGGTCTCAAGGCCATGGCGATCACGGCGCAACGCTCGTTCGAGAACTTCCGGCCCAACGGCATCAAGATCCACGCCGGCGCGCCTGTCATCGAACAGGGCATGGTCGAGGATGATTTCAAGGACATGGCCGAGGCGGGCGTGAAATTGCTCGGCGAGGTCGGCCTCGGCAGCGTCAAGGCCGGTGAAGAAGCGAAGAAGATGGTGGCGTGGGCGCGCAAATACGGCATCCAGAGCACAATCCACACTGGTGGTCCCTCGATCCCCGGCTCCGGCCTGATTGACAAGGACGTCGTACTGGAAGCCGACGCCGATATTATCGGTCACATCAACGGCGGCCATACGGCCCTGCCCGATGACCAGATCACCTGCCTTTGCGAGCAGTGCGGGCGTGGCATCGAAATCGTCCACAACGGCAACGAACGAGCAGGCCTTCTGGCCATGCGTACCGCCGGTGAACTGGGCCAGCTCGAACGCGTCATTCTCGGCACCGATGGCCCGGCGGGCTCCGGTGTCCAGCCGCTGGGTATTCTGCGCATGATCGCCATGCTCTCCAGCCTCGGCGACATGGCGGCGGAAAAGGCTTTTTGTTTTGCCACTGGTAATACCGCGCGCATGCGCGATCTCGATTGCGGTTTGATCGAAGTTGGCCGGGCGGCGGACTTTGTGATCCTCGACAGGGCGCAGCATACTTCAGGCGCGACGTTGCTTGAGAGCGTGCAGCTTGGCGATCTGCCCGGCGTCGGCATGACCATCATCGACGGTATTGTGCGCACGGAGCGCAGCCGCAACACGCCACCGGCGACAACGCTGCCCGAAGTCGTGGCAAACTAAGGGAGCTCGCGATATGGCAAACCTGACAATTGACGCGAGCCACGACGCCCTGATTGGCATCGACATTCAAAATGATTTCTGCCCCGGCGGCGCGCTGGCCGTGGCCGAAGGCGATCAGGTCGTAGGTCTTACCAATACTTTGATGGCAAGCTTTGATCGTGTGCTGTTGACCCAGGACTGGCACCCGGCGGGACATTCATCCTTTGCTTCCGGGCACGACGGGACCTCGCCCTACGACACCGTCGAGGCGACTTACGGGACGCAAACCCTGTGGCCTGATCATTGTGTCCAGGGCAGCGAAGGTGCCGCCTTTCACCGTGACCTCAACAGCGACCGGGCTGAATTGGTCATTCGCAAAGGCTATCGTCCGGAGATTGACAGCTATTCGGCAATGTTTGAGAACGATCACGCGACGCCGACCGGCCTTGCCGGATACCTGCGTGAACGCGGTCTTGGGCGTCTGTTCATGACCGGACTGGCGACAGACTTTTGCGTGGCCTATTCGGCGCTGGATGCCAAAGCTGCAGGGTTTGAAGTCTTTGTCATTGAAGACGCCTGCCGGGCCATCGATCTCGGCGGCTCGCTGGCCACGGCGTGGGATCAAATGAGTGCTGTCGGTGTCAACCGTATCAAAAGCAGCGATCTTATCGCCACGCCCCCAGCCTGATCGCGCCTGCCGTCATCACGCCGTAGGTCACCATGGCGATGGCGATGACGCTAAACAGGGTGCCAGGTGTTGGCTCCAGATAACTGACAACAATAAATCCACCTGCCGCCGTCACGCCAAGCCGCAGCAACGACGCCATGGCCGGCCACAGAACCTTGCGCGCACCTTGCGAGGCAAAATAAAGGCAAAGCCCGAGACCAAAAAAAGCGTAACACGGCCCGACGATGCGCAAATAGGCCCGGCAGGTTTCACGCACGGCTTCGACGTCGCTGAAAAGATTGGCCCAGATTTGTGGAAAGAACGCCATTACCAAACCAATGCCCCCGGTGATCAGTGTCGCGCCCAGTGCCCCGGTCCACGCCACGCGATGGCCGCGATCAACTTCGCCCGCGCCGAAATGGGCCCCGACCAGCGTGATGCAGGCGGCACCAATACCAAATATAATCGGGATCATCAGAAATTCGAGCCTGGCACCGATGCCGTAGCCGGCCAGCGCTTCCGGCCCGAGGCGGGCTACCAGCCCCGTTACCACCAGCACAGTCGCCACCGACGACAAGGGTGAAACCGACGCCAGAAAGCCCACGCGCAACAATGAGACGAAGTGCCGGACTTCGACAGGCACGCCGGAAAACCTGAGCCGCATCTGCTTGCAGCGCCGCGTCAGGTACCAGATCTGCACAAGCGCCGATGCGCCGAAGCCGATCAGCGTTGCCCATGCTGCCCCGGCGATGCCCATGCCCTGGATGTCGCCCAGACCAAGGATCAGTACGCTGCCCAGCAGGATTTGCACACCCGAGGCCATGCCGAGTGTCAGCGCCGAGACTGTCATGTTGCCGGTGGCCCGGATGATGCTGCCGAGCGTATTGCAGAGCCAGAGTGCCAGGCAGCCGGTGAAAAAGATGTTCGAATACGTCATCGCCTGCGCCAGTACATCGCCCTTTGCACCGAGAAACGAAAAGATTGCTGTACCGCCGAGCAGGAAAATCGCAGTGAACACCATGCTCAACGCGACGGCAACGATGACGGCGTGCAGTGCAAGTGCTTCCGCGCCCTCGACATCTGCGGCACCGAGGCGCTGGGCCACGGCTCCGGCGACGGCACCACCGATGGAACCCGCCGACAGCATGTTCGTCAGCATCATCATGGGAAAGACCAGGGCGAGGCCTGCAAGCGCAATTGTGCCGTGATGTCCGACATACCAGGCCTCCGCCGTTGCGGTCGCCAACGCGATGACCATAACGATGATGTTGGGCGCGGACAGGCGCGTCAGTGTCGGCACAATTGGTGCCGTGATCATCCAGGCGTGTGGGCTCATAGGTCTGGACGATCCCTTTTAGTGATCTGAACCGGCGGGCCGTTCCCAGGCCGAAATCAACAAGGTCGCAATGCAGAGCAGCAACCCGGCAATCGAAGCCAGTGGCAGGAACTCATAACCCATCTCGATGAAGACCGCGCGCGAGGCCCAGGCGCCGAGCGACATGCCGAGATAAAGTGCTGCGGCGTTGAGGGCCATCATCAAACCTCGATGATCTACCGACATGTTGGCGATGCGGTGCTGCTGTGGCGCGTGAAACATCATGCCAAAGGCCGACCATATGCACATGCCGATGAGCGCCAGCGTTGCCGTCGTGCCGACGCCCCAGACAAACAAAATGCCGACAATGCTGCCAACACAACTCAGCAAGATGGTTTTTGTCGGTCCAAAACGATCACTGATGCGCCCGACAAATACATTGCCGATAATGCCGCAGATGCCATAGAGCATCAGATAGAACGAGACCAGTTCGGTGCTGATGCCGTAGCGCGTGATCAGGTACGGCGCGATCAGGGCATAGGTACAAAACATCGCCGCCATCTGGATCAGGGCGGAAAGCACCGCCAGGCCCGGGCGGCGCTGAAACATCAGCGAGAAGATATGCTCGAACGTCGTTGAACTTCCGAACTTGCTGTCGCGCACCTTGACCAGCACGATGACAAAACTGATCAGCGCCAGTACACCGATCAGGGCCATCGAGGCGCGCCAGCCAACGACAGTGCCGAGATAAGCCGTCATCGGTACGCCGAGCACGGTCGCAAAAGCCAGGCCACTGAAAACGACGCTCATGGCCTTGCCCTGGGACTGAGGCGGTGTCATTTCAGCGCCGATGGCCGAACACATTGGGCTGACCAGCGCCCCGCCAACGCCGAGAATGATGCGCGAAGCGAACAATATTTCGTAGTTCGGGGCCGCCGCGCTCGCAGCCATGCCGATTGCCAGCAACGCCAGGCCGAGCAACAGTATTTGTCCCCGGCTGAAGCGTTTGAGTACGATCTGTCCAGTCGGTGCAACAATTGCGAACGTCAAGGCGAATACCGTGACCAGAATGGCAACATCCGGTGCTGCAATACCGAGATCGGCTGAGATCACAGGCACCAGACCGATGACACACAATGATGTTGTGCCGACCATAAAATAGGCAAAGGCGAGCGGGAGCAGTCCGCCCCACGGGAATACGTCTTCGGCGACGGCGTCAGACATCTGGCAACTCTTGAACCAACAACGCGCTAGATTGACAGCACATAGCCAAGATCAGGCTTTGCCCGTCCCTCCAGGGTTTCAAGGTAGACACGCTCGACATCTGCAAGGCCATTGCCCGCCTCGACCGTCAGCCAGTTCGGCAGCGGTTGCAACAGGTCGCGCCATGCCGAGGCGAACCGGCTGGAGACACCTTCCGGTCCCCAGTCCTTGCTGCGCTTGCGAAACTGGTCCGGCGCGAAGAACATCGTCGGAGTGGGACCCGGCAAGTCTTTTTCCATGCCCTGGGCGGTCCAGTGCGAGACACCGACCATCGAGCTTAATTTCAGGTTGTCACCGAATTGTTCATGCACGGCGCGGCGCACTGCCTTGTTACCGGCCATATCAACGAAGACGACCGCTTCATCTGAGGCCAGCGTGGTGACGTTGTCATAGGTTACGACCTGATCGTAAGTCCCCATGCCCTCGACAAAGGCCACGTTGCCGGGTGATGTCAGACCGATCACCCGGCATTTTTCCCGGCGGTTTTGATGTAACTGAAAAGCCAGCCCGAACGAGGTCTTGCTCGAGGCACTAGACAGAATAACCGTACCGGCGCCAAAAAAATCGTTGTCATCAAGATAGTCATCGATCACCCACGACGTCATATAGAGCGGACGCATCAGCATCTCATAATCATCCTGACCCTCGACGTGCACCGGATCGGTGGCCGACAGTATGTAGGTGTTGTAGACCGGATGCAGAGACTGGCGGTGATCAATATTGTCGAGAAATCCGGCCGCCGTCACCTTGTCGGGCCGCACCACCAGGTGAGATGACATCGGCAGATATCCGAAGAAGCGCTGCCCGACGGCGACGTCTTCGCAGTTGGACCGCACGACATCTGCAAATCCCCAGACCGGAATGCGTCCCCGGCCTTCTTCGGCGGCCGGGAAAAAATCCCAGTAGGAAAAACGATCCCCGACCACACCATAGGTTACGTTATTGGCGGTAAACGCGAAGCGGTCAATTTTCAGGACGACCTCGCCGTCGGCCAGATCGATGTCTTCGGCTGCCGGGGCCGGCAAAAAGGCAAAGCTTTTCAGATCGTCCTTTTTGACGACAAAATCGAAGCTATCCGCAGTCATGTCATTTTCCCCATTTCAGAGCCAGCACATCAAGCCCGGCTGCCAGCTCGAGCAATCCTGCCCTGGTCGACGGATGCAGGGCCTCGAGCGGATGACGCACGGCATCGCTTGAAATCACACCGCCTTCAAACATCACAGTCTTGGCGGCGCGCAGGCCGCACTGGCGATTTTCATAATTGATCAGTGGCAGGATGCGGGCATACACGGCAGCGGCTTCATCGCGCAGGCCGCCGAGATGCGCGTCGACGACTTGCTTGACCAGTTCGGGCAACAAGGCGCTGGTCATGGTGCCGGTCGCCCCGGCGTCGAGATCAGCCATCAGGGTAATGGCTTCCTCGCCATCAAAGGGCCCGACGATGGCCTCGCCGCCCGCCTCGATCAGGTCACGCAGTTTTTGCGCAGTGCCCGGCACCTCTAGCTTGAAATACGACACGGCATCGATTTCCCGGGCCATGCGCGCCAGCAAGGGCACACTGAGGGCGACGCCGCTCAACGGGGCATCCTGAACCATGATCGGAATGTCGATGGCCTCGCCGATGGCCGAGAAATGCTCCATCATGCCCGCGTCGCCTGCTTTCAGCCCCGTACCGTGATAAGGCGGCATCAACATGATCATCGCCGCACCGGCGGCATCGGCACGGGCCGCACGTTCCGTCGCAATGCGCGTGCTGAAATGACTGCAGGTCACGATCACCGGCACCCGCCCCGCGACGTGTTCCAGGCAGACATCAAGCAATGTGTCGCGCTCAGCATCGGAAAGCAGGAATTGCTCGGAATAATTAGCCAGAATACAGATGCCGTCGACATGCTGATCGATCATGCAGTCCAGCACCCGGCGCTGGCTGTCCAGATCCAGATCGCCGTTATCGGCAAATGTGGTTGGCGCGACCGGGTAGATGCCCCGGTACGGTTCACTAGTGCTCATATCGTTCTCAATATTCTGAATTGGGGTCCGCGGGAGCTGGCGTTTGGCGGAGTTTACGGCATTTCCGGCCAGGCGACAGGAAATATCTTCAAGCTTGCCTGATCGAGCGGTTTGTAACAGCTGAAATATTTGTCACACGCCCGTTTCAAATGAAATCAGGTTGTTTCAATAATTAGATTTATTAAAAACAACGACCAATCTACACATGGCTAACGAATTAATTAGTCGATCAACAAAGGATTTTCAAATGTCTGAATCAGCAACATCGTCGAACACCGGCGGTATCATGATCTGGCATCGCATCATTTCATTGGGCGCTGTGGGAGTATTTGCTTCTTTAATCATTTCAGGTGCCGCGTATTGGGCAATCAGTAATCTGACGTCGCAATTGACGGCAGGTACACTTATTTCAACATCCCTGCGCTATCATCTCGAATCCGATATGATGCATGACGCCCTGCGCGGCGACGTGCTGTCGGCCTTGCGCGCCGGTCAGGTCGGCAGTGCCGATGACCAACAGGCTGTACGCGATGATCTGAAAGATCACGCCGAAACCATTCGTGATCGTGTTTCGCTGAATAATGCCTTGCCGCTGCCGAAAAGCATCAGCGACGCCCTGACCGAGGTTGGTCCGGCGTTGACATCCTACATCGAGAGCGCTGAACAGATCGTTGGCCTTGCGCTGAGCAAGTCTCCCGAAGCTGAAGCGCAGTTGCCTGCATTTTATGAAGCCTTTGGTGTGCTGGAAGATCGCATGGAAGCCGTGAGTGACTTGATCGAAGGCGCCGTTGGCGAAACCGAAAAAGCCGGTGCCAACGCCGCCTCGACCGCAGTCATGGCAATCCTGATCAGTCTGATCGCCGCCATCGCCGTTCTCGTCGTCTTTGTCTGGGCGGTTTCTCGCCAGATCACCGTGCCGCTTGGTGGCATGACCAATGCGATGAAGGTTTTGGCCGGTGGAGATACCAGCATTGACGTGCCTTCCATTGAGCGCCGTGACGAAATTGGTGCCATCGCCCACGCAGTTCAGGTCTTCAAGGACAACGCGATTGAAAAGGTTCGCTTCGAAACGGAAGAAGAAAACGCCCGGACCGAACGCGAACGCCTGGCAGCCGCCGATCATGAACGTGAAGCCGCTTCAGTGGCCGAACGTCAGGCTCGTTCTGAAACGATCAGCAATCTGACGTCAAGTTTCGGCGACACCGTTGAGGAAGTCCTCAATATGGTCGACAAACAGTCCAGCGACATGGAGACTTCGGCGCAATCAATGACCGAAATCGCCAAGCAAACTCTGGCCGAAAGCGTGACCGTGACATCGGCCGCCGAAAGCGCCAGTGCCAGCGTTCAGACAGTCGCCAGTGCCGCCGAGCAGCTGACGGCCTCGATCGGCGAGATCAGTCGTCAGGTGACGCATTCCGCTGATATATCCGGTCAGGCTGTGACTGCGGCGGACAAGACCAACGTCACCATCCAGGAACTGGCCACCAGCGCCCAGAGCATTGGTGAAGTTGTCGAATTGATTAACGACATCGCCAACCAGACCAACCTGCTGGCCCTGAACGCAACCATTGAAGCCGCCCGTGCCGGTGATGCCGGCAAAGGCTTTGCAGTTGTCGCTTCAGAAGTGAAAAACCTCGCCAGCCAGACGGCCCAGGCGACGGAAGACATCAGTGCCCAGATCGGTTCGATCCAGGGCACAACGCAGGAAGCCGTCTCGGCCATCGAAGGCATCAGCAAGACGATCACGGAAATGAACGAGATCGCCACAACCATTGCTGCCGCCGTCGAGGAACAGGGTGCCGCCACTGGCGACATCAGCCGCAACGTTCAGGACGCCGCGACCGGTACGCAGAACGTCTCGTCCAGCATCGGTACGGTAAAAGCCGGTTCTGAACAGACGGGTGAAGCGTCGGGCAACTTGCTGACGGTCTCACGTGAACTTTCCGAACGTTTCCAGAGCCTGCGCTCGGACGTCGAGGAGTTCCTGACCGACATCAAAGCCGCGTAAACTTTATACACTCAATACCTGACTGGAGTTCTCCCCTGAGGACTCCAGTCTTTTTTTGTCCGGGCCTCAGGACCAATAGAGACGCATCGGGTTATCGACCAGCAGATCTTGCTGCAATTCAGGCGTCGGCGCGATACGCGGGATGACATCGACCAGCACACCTTCGTCAGGCACATGTGATTTCATGTTGGGATGCGGCCAGTCCGTGCCCCACAAAACCCGGTCCGGGAAACTCTCGACCAGCTTGCGGCCAAACGGAATAACGTCGTCATAGATCGGCCCCGTAACGGTCAGGCGTTCAGGGCAACTGACCTTGGTCCAGAAATTGTCGTTGTCTGACAACAGATCCATAAAGCGCTGGAAGTCTGGGTGATCGACACCGTTCGTCACATCAGGCCGGCCCATGTGATCCACGACAACGGTGGTCGGCAGCTGTTTGAGGAAGGGCACCAGTTCTTCGAGATCCGGTGCCTCGAAATACACAACGATATGCCAACCGAGTTTGGCGATACGTTCGGCAATACCGAGAAATACCTCTTTCGGCGTGGCGTCGACCAGGCGTTTGACGAAATTAAAGCGCACCGCCCGCACACCGGCGCGATCCATCTCCGCCAGTTCGTCATCGGAAATATCGGGCGAGATCACAGCGACCCCGCGCGCCAGATCACCGGCACTGCGCAAGGCATCAACCAGGGCCGCGTTATCACGGCCATGACAGGAAGCCTGGACGATCACGTTGCGTTCAAAGCCGAGGTAGTCGCGAAGTTCAAACAATTTTTTCTTGGGCGCATCGCATGGCGTGTATTTGCGTGATTCCGAATACGGGAATACATCCGCCGGACCGAAAACATGACAATGCGCATCGACTGCGCCCGGCGGCGGCGTGAAGTTTGGCTTGGCTGGGTTGGGGTGGAACGGCAGGTAGTCCGCATCCATCACGACATCCTTTCACAGAACCGGCGAAGCCGCGAAGACTTCACCATCAAACAGTTTACGTGCCGTGCGCAGGATGGCAGCACTTTCGACACCACCGGTGTCATCCATTTCCAGCACAATCGTGGTCTCGCCAATCGGGTGTTCAATCTGCAATTCCCGCGACGACCCCGTCGGCATGACCGCCAGTTCCGCAGCGGGGGAGCCTTCCAGGGCACAGGCCGTGGCCACACTGACAGCCCCCAGCACGCCGATGCTGGCGTGACAGCGATGCGGGATAAAGGTGCGCGTCGAGATCGCCCCGCCGCGTGAAGGGGCGCTGACCATCGACATCTTGGGTACGGTTTTATCCGCGACATCGCCGAGATTCATCATGGGGCCGACCTGCAGGCGGATGCTTTCGAGCCGCGCCTTGAGGCCGTCGTTGGCTTCAAGTTCCTCGCGCGTTTCGTCGCCCGTGATGCCCATATCAGCGGCACGCATGACCACCGTCGGCATACCGTTATCGATGCAGGTGAGCTCGACGCCATCGATGATATCAGCCACGTTTCCGGTTGGCAGCAGCGCGCCACAGCTTGAGCCCGCGGTATCGCGAAAGGTGATCGGCACGGCGCTCGCCGTACCTGGCACACCATCGATCCGGGCCTCACCGTCGTACGTCAATTCACCGCCCGGCGTCGCCACCCGGGCCACGGCGATCTGCTCGGTGTTTTCCATGAAAATAGTGATCGATGTTTCGCCGTTCTGCGCCGGGACCAGACCGCGTTCGATGGCGAAGGCCCCGACACCGGCAAGAATGTTGCCGCAGTTCTGGGCGTCGGTCACGGTTGGCTTGTCGACGACAACCTGCAAAAAAAGATAATCAACATCGACGCCCGCCCGTGCCGACTTCGACACTACGGCGACTTTTGAAGTTAACGGATCGGCCCCGCCCATGCCGTCGATCTGGCGCGGATCGGGTGAGCCCATCACGCCGAGCAAGAAATTTTCACGCGCCTCCGCGTCCGTCGGCAAGTCGTCGGCGAGGAAGTATCCGCCTTTGGAAGTCCCGCCGCGCATCCACATGCAGCGAATGCCTTCAGACATATTTGAGGCCCTTCTCAGCCAGCCTCCCGCGCATGTCATACATATCGAGGCCGAGTTCGCCGGATGCCAGGCGTTTGCGTTTTACTTCCTCGTTGGCAGTTCGGGCCCGGGCTTTTTCCAGCACGTCGGCCGCTTCCTCGCGGCGCACGACACAGACGCCGTCATCATCGGCAACGATAACGTCGCCTGGGTTGACCAGCGCACCGGCGCAAACCACGGGCACGTTGACCGACCCCAAAGTCTCCTTGATGGTGCCCTCGGCGAATACGGCCTTTGACCAGACCGGGAAGTTCATCTGTGTCAGGTCCCGGATATCACGCACACCGGCATCGATAATCAGGCCGACCCCGCCGCGCGCCTGCATCGAGGTCGCCAGCAGATCACCGAAATACCCGGCTTCGGACGGTGACGTCGGGGCCAGTACCAGAATATCGCCGGCCTGAACCTGTTCGATGGCGACGTGAACCATCCAGTTATCCGCCGGGGGCGCGGAAATCGTCACGGCGGATGCACCGACGGACGCGCCGGCATATATCGGGCTCATATAGGACGCCAGCAAGCCCCGGCGACCTTGCGCTTCGTGCACGGTGGCAACACCGCATTCGCCAAGCCCGGCAATGACCGACGCCTCGGCGCGTTCGATATTCTGGACGACGACGTTCATCAGAGTTCATCCACGGTACGCGGATAAACCGACTGGAAGCCTTCGGCGTACCTGGCGTTACGGCCACCGGCCTGGCCACCGGAATTACGCCGGAAGTGGTTGCCCCGGTTTTCGGCGACGTTGGTATAAAAGTCCCAGAGATGTTCCTGGCCCTGCATGCATTCGATCGCCGCGCGTTTTTTGTCCCAGACGTCGGTGATGTCGAGGAATACATCCGGCTTCCAGCCCATCTGTTCGGTCTGATGCGGCTCGAACAGATAGAGCTGTGGCGCGCCGAGCACTTTTTCACCGGGGTTATGGCCCCAGGCCTGGGCGATCATGCGGCATTCCATGGTAACGGACGTCGCATAGGAATGATCCGTGTTGTAGGGATCGTAGTGCGAATGGCTCAGCATGAAGTCGGGCTGGACCTTACGCATGACGTCGACCAGACGGAACTTGGCATCCTGATCCATCACCATCGGGTAATCGCCGACGTCAAAACAGATAATGTCATGAGCGCCCAGCGCCTTGGCCGCGTTTTCCGCTTCTGCCCGGCGGGAAGTTTTGACTTCTTCCAGCGTCGTGCCACCTTCCTGCTTCCACAGCTTGGCGCTTTCGCCGCGCTCGCCAAAGGACAGGCAGACAATAGTGACGTCGTAGCCGCGTTCCTGATGCTGGGCGATGGCCCCGCCGCATCGCCAGACGAAATCAGCGGCATGGGCGCTGACGACCAGCGCTGTTTTTTTATCAGTCATTAATTGATTTCCCTTCAATCCAATTAAGGATGATGTTCGGCACAGTGTCCACCGGCGACGCAAAATTCACAATTTCAGAAGTCCGGCACGGGTATAAGTTCTTTCTATAGGTCTATATAATCCTGACAGATCAATTTGGTGATACTCACGATCAATCGAGCGACTCTTACGGATTAAATGGAACACCGGGCCCCAAATTTTCGCCATCTGCGCGCTTTTCGGGAAGTGGCGCGGCACAAAAGTATTCGCCGCGCCTCGGCCGAAGTGTATCTCTCGCAACCGGCGATCACGCAAGCCATCGCCAAGCTGGAAGTCGGGCTTGATATCTCGCTGTTTGACCGGCGCAGCGAAGGCATGTTCGTGACGGAGCCCGGTACGCTGTACCTGTCGCGCGTCGAGCGGGCGCTTTCATACATCGAGACCGGTGCACGCGAAGCCGTCAAAATCGGTCACAAAAAAGGCGGACGGGGTTTTGCTAATCTTGATCAACTGGTAACAGGGGTTCAGCTCCGGGCCACCGCCGCCCTGTCGGAGACCGAGAACTTCAGCCTTGCGGCGCGCAACATCGGTATCTCCCAGCCCTCCCTGCACCGGGCCGCCCGCGACCTTGAACGCCTGTCCGGCATGACGTTGTTCAAGGCCTCCAATCGCGGCATCGAATTATCGCCCGCCGCCAAAATTATCGCCTGGCACGCCAAACTTGCCTTCGCCGAACTTGATCAGGGTGTGTCGGAAGTCGAGGAATGGAAGGGATCTGGCTCCGGTCGGATCGTTGTCGGCACCATGCCGCTGGCCCGAACCTTCATACTACCCACGGCCATTCTGGCCCTGATGGCCTCCCACCCGGAAGTCCGCATCAGCGTGATCGACGGACCCTACGATGATCTGCTGCACGGTCTGCGCCACGGTGACATTGATATTCTAATCGGCGCATTGCGCGATCCCCTGCCCGTCGATGACATCGTCCAACAATCCTTGTTTGAAGACTTGCTGATGATCGCAGTGCGCAAAAGCCATCCACTCGCCGGTCAGGCGAATGTTGTCCTCCGCGACCTGATCGACTTCCCCTGGGTGCTGCCGCGCAAAGGCACGCCGACCCGTCAGCATTTCGAAGCCATGTTCGATAACAGCGACGAGCCCGACAATATTATCGAGGCGAGTTCCCTCGTGCTGATCCGGGGTCTGATCCTCGGCAGCGACGCGCTGACGCTGATTTCAGCCCACCAGATCCGGCACGAGCAACAATCCGGTCTGATGGTGCCGGTCAATGTTGATACATCCGGCACCAGCCGTCCCATCGGCGTCACCTTGCGGCGGGACTGGCAACCAACGGCAACACAGCGTAAATTTCTCGATGACCTGCGTGATGCCGGACGCCTGGCTGCCGCACCGGATCTGTAGGCCTATTCAATATTTGAATAGGCCGGATCAGCATCGAATTTTGTTACACACGGATTGAATGTTAGACAAGCGCATTACTTGCATGGACGGAACATGTCAGCGACCTCACTGAACGTCAGCAATATGGCCTTGAGCTTCATCGGATACGGTGAGGCGGCAATGGCCTTTGTCGCGGGCTGGAACCCACAGGGCGCCGAGGCGATCATGTCTTTCGACATCAAGGTACAAAGCCCGGATGCCGGTGTGGTCGCCGCCAAGACCCGGGATTTCACCAGCACCGGCGTGACCGGAACAGTGTCACTGGCTGAGGCGCTGGGCGGTGCGGCGATCATATTCTCGACCGTCACTGCCGATCAGGCGCACACCGCCGCCGCCGACGCGGCCCGTCATATCGCGCCTGATGCACTGTTTTTCGATTGCAATTCCTGCGCGCCGGGTACCAAACGCCGGTCTGCCGACCTGATCGAAGCCGCCGGGGGGCGCTATGTTGATGTCGCCGTCATGGCTCCGGTCTATCCGGCCTTGCACAAAACACCGATGCTGATCAGTGGCCCGCACAGCAGTACCGCACTTGCCACTTTGCAACGCCTCGACATGTCGGCCAGCGAGGCAGCCGGCGAGGTCGGCACGGCGTCTGCCATCAAGATGATCCGCAGCATTATGGTCAAGGGCCTTGAGGCGCTGGTGCTGGAAAGCGTGCTCACGGCCCGCAAAGCCGGCGTTGAAGACGTTATCCTTGCCTCGCTCGACAAAACCTACCCGGGCTTTGACTGGACGGAACGCGCCGCCTACATGATGGAACGCGTCACCACCCACGGTGTGCGCCGGGCCGCCGAAATGCGCGAGGTCGCGGTCACTGTCGAGGAACTCGGCATGGCCAGCGATATGTCACAGGCCATCGTCGCCTGGCAGCAGCGCGTCGGTGAGTTGGCGATCAAGCCCGATGGGGCCAGCAAAGAGACGGCAGATTACAAATCACGTGCCGACGCTATTATGGCCGGGCTGATCACGCCCGCAGAACAGGAATAAAAATCATGAGCACCGACCAGCCCTATCACGATATCCCCGGCACCTATGTGTTCGACGCCGAACAATCGCGCAAGGGTTATCATCTCAACATGTTTTGCATGTCCTTGCGCCACGCTGACAATCGCGCTGCCTTCCAGGCTGATGAAGCGGCCTACCTCGATGGCTTTCCGATGTCCGATGAACAGCGTGAATGCGTGCTTAAGCGCAAGTGGAACGAAATGCTCAGGCTCGGAGGCAATGTCTATTACACTTCCAAACTGGCGGCGGCGGACAAGCTGACGTTTCAGGACCTCGCCGGTCTGATGACGGGCATGGAACGGGATGATTACCGCGCCATGATGCTGGCCGGCGGGCGCAGTATCGAAGGCAACCGCAGTAAATCGGAGTGGAAATAACATGGCGAAAATTGTTGCCGGTGCCGGCATGTCACATGTCCCCGCCATTGGCGCCGCGCTTGACACCGGCATTTCGGGCGACGACTATTGGTCGCCGCTGTTTGCCGGTTTCGAAAAATCGAAAGAATGGATTGCCGAGCTCAACCCGGACGCCATCATCCTGGTTTACAACGATCACGCCACAGCCTTTTCGCTCGAGCTGATCCCGACTTTTGCACTGGGCTGCGCGGCCGAATACCCCATCGCCGATGAAGGCTGGGGGCCGCGCAAGGTACCGACGGTGATCGGTCATCCGGAGCTTGCCTGGCATATCGCCCAGTCCGTCATTCTTGATGAGTTTGATCTAACCATCGTCAACAAGATGGATGTTGATCACGGTTTGACCGTGCCTATGTCACTGATGTTCGGCCAGCCCGACGCCTGGCCCTGCCCGGTCGTGCCGGTCTGCGTCAACGTCGTGCAGTATCCGCCGCCGACGGGCAATCGCTGTTACAACCTCGGCAAGGCGATCCGCAAGGCCGTCGAAAGCTTCGACAAGGACATGAACGTCGTGATCTTTGGCACCGGCGGCATGTCGCACCAGTTGCAATCGGAACGCGCCGGTCTGATCAACAAGGAATTCGACAACAATTTTCTCGACACAATGGCCACTGATCCTAAAGCCGCTGCCGCCATGCCTCATCTTGAGTATTTGCGCGAAGCGGGTTCGGAAGGCATCGAGCTTGTCATGTGGCACGTTATGCGGGGCGCGCTTGATGAGGACGTCAACGAGGTCCATCGCCATTACCATGTGCCGGGCTCGAACACGGCCATCGGCCATATCATTTTCGAAAACAAAACCTGAAGCGGAGTGATGGTTATGAAAGTTTGTCTGGCCGGTGCCGGTGCCTTTGGCACCAAACATCTCGACGGCATCAAAAACATCGACGGCGTCGAGGTGGTCTCTGTGGTCGGCCGACGCGCCGAGGCGACGGCAGAATATGCCGCAAAACACGGCGTCGCCCATGCGACGACCGATCTGGCTGAAAGCCTCGCCATGCCCGACATAGACGCGGTGATCCTTGCCACGCCGACCCAGATGCACGCGGCCCAGGCCGTGCAGTGCATGCAGGCCGGCAAGCATGTCATGGTCGAAATCCCCATGGCCGACAACCTGGCGGATTCGCAAATGATCGTCGACGTCCAGCAGGAAACCGGCCTCGTCGCCATGGCCGGTCACACCCGGCGCTTTAACCCCAGCCATCAGTGGATCCACAACCGCATTCTGGCAGGTGAGCTCAAAGTCCAGCAGATGGACGTGCAGACTTATTTCTTTCGCCGCACCAATATGAACGCGCTGGGCGAGGCGCGGAGCTGGACCGATCACCTGCTCTGGCACCACGCCTGCCACACGGTTGATCTCTTCCAATATCAGACGGGTGAGACCGCCAGCCAGGTTCAGGCTCTGCAGGGTCCGATCCATGCCGACCTCGGCATCGCCATGGATATGAGCATCGGCATGAAAGTACCGTCAGGTGCGATCTGTACCCTGTCGCTGTCGTTCAACAACGAAGGACCGCTTGGCACATTCTTCCGCTACATCTGTGACAACGGCACCTACATCGCCAGTTATGATGATTTGTATGATGGCAACAAGGAGCCGATTGACCTCTCAGGTGTCGCCGTCTCCAACAACGGCATCGAATTGCAGGACCGCGAATTTTTCAGTGCCATTCAGGAGGGCCGCGAGCCCAACTCAAGCGTCAATCAGTGCCTCGCCGCCATGGACACGCTTCACCGCCTGGAGCAAAGTCTGGCGGACTGATCCGGCATCACTATTTTGAGGGTTGTAACGTGAGTTTGAGTACATCGATTGAACAGTCCCACCGGGCCATGGTTGAGGGGCGCGATATTCCGTGGCTCTTTGATCAATGGGTTGAGCGCACGCCCGACAAGACCTTCCTGATCTGGGTGCCGTTCCAGGGCGATGAGCAAAGCTGGAGTTATGCCGAACTCGACAAGTCCATAAAATCTGTTGCCGGGGCCTTGCACAGTCGGGGCGTCGTTGCCGGGGATCGCGTGTTGCTGCATCTCGACAACAGCCCTGAATTCATCATCTCGTGGTTTGCCTGCGCCCGTGTTGGTGCCGTTGCGGTTTCGACGAACACGCGTTCCGTAGCCCGTGACATGACTTATTTTGCCGAGCATGCCGGTGTGGTGGCTGCCATCACCCAGCCCGGATTTGCTCAACTGGTGTCCGACAGCGCCCCCGATATCAAATTCCTCGTGGTCACCGACAATAACGCCGGTGATCCAGCCGAAGTGCCCGCCGATATTGCTCACACGACGTTTGCCGAATTGCTCGACGAACGATCTGAATGCCCGGCCCGGCCCACCAAGCCGTTCGCCAATCTAGGTATTCAGTTCACCTCCGGCACAACGTCGCGGCCCAAGGCCGTGCTGTGGACGCATGCCAACGCGATCTGGGGCGCACAAATGAATGCCGCCCACATGCGGCTGTCCGCTGACGATATTACACAAATATTTCTGCCGCTGTTTCATACCAACGCCCAGTCTTATTCGATGCTGGGGTCCTTGTGGGTCGGTGGCACGATTGTCGTGCAGCCGAGGTTCTCGGCCTCGCGTTTCTGGCCGGTGGCGCGCAAGCACAAATGTACATGGACCTCGCTGATTCCGTTTTGCGTCAAGGCGTTGCTAAGCCAGGAGCCGCCGCCCGATCATTCCTTCCGCTTCTGGGGCCCGGCCATCCGCATGCCCGACGTTGAGACGACTTACGGTATCAAGACCTATGGCTGGTGGGGCATGACCGAAACTATTACGCAAGGTATTGTCGGCGATATAGACCAGCCGGGCGGGGCCCTGAGCATCGGTCGGGTCTCGCCAGGCTACGACATCGACATACGCGACGCCGACGGCAACCACATCAAACCGGGCGAGCGTGGTCGACTTTATATTCGCGGCGTGCGCGGCGTCAGCCTGTTCAAGGAATACTTCGGCAACCCGCAGGCCAATGAAGACGCGTTTGATGGCGATGGCTGGTTCGATACCGGCGATCTGATTGTCATGGATGAAAACGGCGATCTTTATTTTGGCGACCGCGAAAAAGACATGCTGAAGGTCGGGGCCGAAAACATCGCGGCGTCCGAGATCGAGCTGGTTATTCTCGAAACCGGCTGGGTGCGCGAATGCGCCGTTGTTGGCCAGAAACATTTCATGCTTGATGAAGTGCCGGTGGTCTTCGTCATCCCGCAGGACAGCGCGCCGGATGATTTACCTGCCGCAATCATCGAGGTTTGCCGGCAAAACCTCGCCGACTTCAAGGTTGTGCGCGACGTATTTATTGTGGAGGATTTCCCGAGATCAACGCTTGAAAAGATCGCCAAAAACGAACTGCGCCAGACCCTGCCGACCATTGAGGCCTGAGGCGTACGCCAATCCCGTCACCGACCTGCAGGCAATGCTCTTTTGATCGCGTCAACAACGTCCGGCACGATGATCGGTTTCGTTAAATACTGAACAAAACCCGCATTCAGACCTTTCTTGATATCTGCCTGCGTCGCTGCAGCGCTCAGGGCCAGAATGGGGGTCTCGCTGAATCGGCCATTCTGGCGGAGCCGACCAAGGAGCTCGTCGCCGTTCATGCCCGGCAAATTGATATCAAGAATAATAACATCGGGGTCTTTCGCACGGGCCAGTTCAATGCCCAGCTCACCATTGTGGGCAGAGATCATCGACAGACCATCGACGCGGGAGACGATTTTTTCCATCAATTTGAGATTGTCCGGATTGTCCTCGACGTAGAGCAAGGTGCCATTTCGGTCGGGCGCCTGGTCCGCTGCGCGAATTGCCAGGTTTTCAACCACCGTGCCTTCATCGTCGTCATGGCCCTCTGCTCTGGGCAATTCAAACCAGAACGATGACCCGGTATCGACGGTGCTGTCGACGCCCACCACGCCGCCCATGCGTTCGATCAGATCCTTGCAGACGACCAGCCCGATACCGGTGCCCTCGATCTCGCTGTTTTCGGCACCGAGACGACTGAACGGCTTGAAAAGTTCGCCCAGTTTGTCGTGGGCGATACCGTGTCCGGTATCCGTCACGGTGATCCGGACGCTGCCCTCCCGAGCGTCATCGATTTGCACCGAAATCGTACCGTTTTCCCTGTTGTATTTGACGGCATTGGAAAACAGATTGAGCAACACCTGTTTGAGACGCATCTGATCGGCGTTGACATACAAATCATGCTCAGTGGCGCATGTGACAAAAATATCGATACCGCGATCTTCAGCGATGCCCAGGATCGACGGCAGACAGTCTTCGATAATCTCCATCGTCGAGACATCTTCAATGCTGAACTCAACCATGCCGGCCTCAATCTTAGAGAGGTCCAGCACTTCATTGATCAGATCGAGCAACAGGCGGCCATTTTTCAGGATATGCGTGAGATTGTCTTTCTGGTCTTCGTTCAACGGGTCCTCGGGCGAAGACTCGAGCAACTGGCCAAATCCCAGTATGGAATTCAGTGGCGTACGCAATTCGTGGCTCATGGCCGAGAGAAATTCGGATTTCGCCTGATTGGGCTTTTCGGCCTCTTGCTGTGAACTTTTGACATCGGCGATATTTTTTGTCGCCGAGAGTACATGCGACTGACCATCCAGTTCGATCAAATAACACGATGTCATGCCGGGCCAGATAGAGCCATCCTTGCAGCGGAATTTGGCCTCGAAATTATCGACGACACCACTTTCGCCGAGCAGGGCATAAAGTCTGTCCCGGTCCGCTTTATCATCCCAGATACCGATATCAGTCGGTGACTTGCCGATGACTTGTTCCCGGGTGTAACCCGAGTTTCGGCAAAAGGCGTCATTCACTTCGACGTAATGGCCGATCCCGGCATGATTGATGGTAAATACATCGGGCACGACCTGATAAAAGGTGTGAAACTTTTCTTCATTTTCACGTAGTTTGTTTTCGATACGTTTGCGGTCTGTAATATCGCGGATGATGCCGACGTACATTTTTTGCTCATCGACCTGCATCGGTGAGATATTCAATTCAATCGGAAAAACTGTGCCATCCTTTTTCAGGCCATAAAGCTCGCGCGCCTTGTTGATGATACGCGGTAACTGCACGTCGGATTTATCAAGGTATTCATCATGGGCGGCGCGTTCCTCGGCCCGCATCAACATTGACACGTTGTTGCCGATGACGGCATCAGAGGCAAAGCCGAACATCTCATAGGCAGCCGGGTTGAAACTCAAAATCGTGCCCTGACTGTCGATGGTGACGATACCATCAGCGGTATTTCGAATAACCGCTTCGAGGCGCGATTTACTTTCGTTCAGCTCCGTTGTGCGCTCAAGAACCCTGGCCTCCAGCAGCTCGTGCGCCAGATGGAGTTTTTCCTCGGCCTGTTTTCGCTCGCTGATATCGCGGATCGAGCCTGCCATGCGCTGGGGTTTTCCATGATCATCCCAAATCGCCTGGCCTTTTGCATTGAGCCAGAGATAGTGACCCTTTTTGTGACGCAGTCGCAAATCCTGGGCGAAGGTTGTGCGTTCCCTGAAATGCCGGCCAACGGCCTCACTCACCGGCTCGGTATCTTCCGGGTGCAAAAGGTTTTTGAATGTTGAGATTGTGTGCTCAAGTTCGTGATCCTGGTAACCAAGAATCTCCTTCCAGCGCGGAGACAGATAATGATCACCCGTCTCGATATTCCAGTCCCACAATCCATCATTTGTGCCTGAGACGGCGAAGGCGTACCTCTCTTCGCTGGTGCGCAGGGCCTTCTCGGCTTGATCGCGATCAGTGACGTCAGTGTAGGTAATCACCAGACCATCGGCGTCAGATCTGTTGTAATGAATATCGTAGGTTCTGCCATTGCGGATCGTCGGAAAGACCCCGGATGGCTGATCGCCCTAGAACAAATCGAGGCGCCTGTTTGTATGATCTTCCGGGTCTCCTTCGCCAAATTTTCCCTGTTCAGCGTACCAAAAAATCATCTCCTGGTGGGGTATACCGACACGCAGAAATCCGTCGGGGAACCGCATGAAATCTTCGTATTGTTTGTTCCAGACGACCAGACAGCGAGAGCTGTCAAACATCACGGCACCCTGGACAATATTGTCCAGCAAGGTCGTAAAATTGTCTGACGCTGTAGTCATCCCCATAAACCCCGAATGAAATGCCCCCGCTAATCCGGATTGATCCCATTGATATAGGTCACATACGGCCCCGGGCGAGATATCCTGCCTGAAATTTGTGTCAGAGTATGAACATAATGCTATTTCCACCTATGCGGACAAAATGAGGTCAACATATTGTTATTACAGAGTTTTATATTCGAATAACGCTGAATCTGATCGATCACATTTAGTTGATATGCCGGTCTTCAACCATTTTGCACGCATATAAGTGCGGCGGTGTTGCCTGATGGCTGCCTAGCCTTCCGCAACCGTATTGCTGAGCAGCCCGACACCGGATATTTCGACCGACAGTTCTTCACCGGGGCTTAGCCACTGAGGGTCTTCCTGTTCGGCGATCGAGCCACCCGGGCTGCCGGTGGTGATCAGGTCACCGGGCTGCAAGGTGGTGAATTTGGAGATGTGCTGCACCAGATACGCCACGTCGAAAATCATCATGTCGGTACCGCCGTCCTGCACGACCTGGCCGTTGCGCCGTGTCGTGATGTGCAGCTTCTGCGGATCGGCGATCTCATCGGAGGTCACCATCCACGGGCCGAGACCGCCCGAGCAATCAAACCCCTTGGCCGGGGTGTTTTGCGTGCCGATTTTCATCCAGTCCCGCATGGTGCCTTCGTTCATGATGGTATAGCCGGCGACATGATCGAGTGCGTTTTCGGCTTCGATATAGCGACCGGGCTTGCTGATCACCGCGACCAGCTCACCTTCGTAGTCAAGTTTTTCAGCGACTTTCGAGGTCAGCAAATTCTCGCCATGTGCCGCGAAGCTGCTGGCATGACGGGCAAAGATCGACGGGTATTGAGGCGTCTTGCCGTCGTCGATCACTTCGTGATAGGCGCGATAATTGCGTCCGGCACACAAGATCTTCGAAGCGTTCGGCACTGGCAAATCGTAGCGGATTTTACCCAAGGCGTGATCAGGTGATGCGGAGGCGGCGATATCCACCGCCGCGCCCAAATCTTCCAGCGCCAGCAGATCACGCAATGTCGGGACCTGATCACCCAGCCGCGCCGTGAGATCGATCACGCCATCGTCCCGGACGATGCCATAGCGCGCCCGGCCGTTGAAAAAATAACTCAGCAGTTTCATGAAGCGCGCTGATTGAAGCGACGTCCCGCCAGGGCCGAGGTGATGTTGACCTTCTGAATGTCGACGGCCCCGCCGGCGATACCCCAGCCCCACGAGTCGCGCATTTTCTGCTCTATGGGATAGGACTTCGAATAGCCGTAACCGCCCATTAACTGCATCGCCTTGCCCGTCACTTCGCGCGTCATTTCATTGGCAAAACATTTGGCCATCGAACTTTCGCCGACCGAGGGCAAACCGTTTTCGGCATTGACCACGGCGCGATAAAGCAGCAGGCGCGAAGCGTCGAGTTTCATCTTCATTTCGGCGAGCTGGATTTGCACAGCCTGGAAATCAATCAGTTCCTTGCCGAACTGTTTGCGCTCCTGAACATAATCGAAAACATAATCAAAGGCCGACTGGGCGACGGCCAGGCTCATCGTGGTATTGCCGCAGCGTTCGAGATCAAACGCCTCCATCAAAAGTTTAAAACCACCGCCCGGCACGACGATGTTCTCCAGCGGCACTTCAACATCATCAAAATACATATCGGCACTGGCGATGCCGCGAAACCCCATGTGATGTTCAGGCGCACCGAAGCTGAAGCCTTCACGCCCCTTCTCGACCAGTACGGCGCCGATACCCTTGGCACCGGGGTCATCGGTCATGCGGCAATAAACGACATAGACGTCGGAATGCCCCGCGCCCGAACACCAGCGCTTCTGGCCATTGAGCACGACCTTGTCATCGCCGACCACAGCCCGCGTCGTCAGATCCGTCAGTGCCGAGCCGGCATTGGGCTCTGACATTGAGACCGCGACAATCATTTCACCGGCACACACTTTTGGCAGAATGCGGGTGCGCATTTCCTCGGGCGCAAAATTGGCAATAGCGAGCGCCGGGCCGAAGCAGGCCTCGAAGACCGGGAAGGCCACGCCGATGGAAATTTTCGCCACTTCCTCCAGCGCCAGCACGGCATCGAAATGACTGAGCCCGGCACCGCCATAGGCTTCCGGCAGGTTCATACCCAAAAGCCCCATCTCTGCGTAGCGTTTCATTACTTCCGGTCCGGCGGCCTCGTCGTTTTCCTCGATCTCGCGGGCGATATCGGGCAGTTCAGCTTGAGCAAAACGGCGGACCGTCTCCTGCAAGGCGCGTTGTTCGTCGTTGAGCGTAAAGTCCATGTCTGTTTTTACTTCCTACAATTTAAGCCATTTCATACCGCCGGCCGGATAGCGTGTGCCCGCCGCCGCGCCGACACCAAGTGCTGCGTCCAGCGTTGTTATATCGTCGGCACTGAGAGTGATATCCGTTGCCGCCGCATTTGATTCGAGATGATCGGCGCGCCGCGTACCGGGGATCGGTACGATCTGTTCGCCGCGCGCCAGCACCCAGGCAAGGGCGATTTGCGATGAGGTGCAGCCCTTGGCCTCGGCCAGGTCGATCACCGGCTGGACCAGTTTTAGATTGCTCTCGAGATTCTCGCCCTGGAAACGCGGATGATCGCGCCGCCGGTCACTCTCGGCCAGGCTCTCTTCCCCGGTAATTTCGCCGGTGAAAATACCGCGCCCGAGCGGCGAATAGGCGACATAGCCGATACCCAGTTCCGCACACAACGGCAGCAAATCTTCTTCGGCATCCCGTGACCACAGCGAATATTCGGTCTGCAGTGCCGAAATCGGATGCACGGCATGAGCGCGGCGTACGGTCTCAGGCGCGGCTTCCGACAGACCGAGGTATCTGGTTTTGCCCTGATCGATCAGCCGCACCATGGCCCCAATGGTATCTTCGATGGGTACCGTCGGATCGACGCGGTGCTGGTAATAAATATCGACGTCATCGACGCCGAGGCGTTTTAGACTGGCCTCGCAGGCCTGCTGAACATATTCCGGATCCCCGCGCACGGTGGGGTTGCCCTCGGCGTCGCGCGTATTGCCGAACTTGGTGGCGATGATGTAATCGCTGCGCCGGCCCTTGATAGCGCGGGCGATCAGCTCCTCGTTTTTGCCGGCCCCGTACAAATCGGACGAATCAATATGATTGATGCCGATCTCCGCCGCCCGGTGCAGCGTGGCGATGGACTGGTCCTCATCGCCCGGACGGTAAAAACCCGGCATTACCATGCAGCCGAGACCAATCGCCGGCACTTCGAGCCCCTGATTGCCGAGTTTACGTGTTTTCATGCCGTCCCCCTGAGATCGCTTTATTGTCTGGTTGGCCGGAGTATCCCAGTTCACGCAATCAATTCCAAGCCTGCGTCATAAGGGCGCATCCTCAAGAGACATTTGAAATGGCACTCTGCCAGTCGGGGCGGGAAATTACTGGTGGACAAGAGATGATCGACGACAAAACGTTATTGAAATTTGATGGCCCGGTGCCGCGATACACGAGTTATCCGACCGCGCCGCATTTCACAGATGCGATTGGCTCGCAGACTTATCATCAGTGGCTGGGCGAAATCCCCGGGCACGAGCCGCTATCGCTTTATTTTCACGTGCCGTTTTGCGACACACTATGCTGGTTCTGCGGCTGTCAGATGACCGTCGTCAATCGCTATGAGCCCGTTGCTTCCTACCTCGATATTCTGGCCATTGAGATTGATCGTGTGGCCGAGGCGCTGCACAGCCGACGTCCTGTGCGTCATCTGCATTGGGGCGGCGGTTCGCCGACGATTATCGCCTCTGATGATTTTAAAAAAGTCATGGCCCGTATCGGCCAGCACTTCGATATTCTGGACGACGCGGAAATCGCCATCGAAATTGATCCGCGCGGTTTTACCGCTGTGCATGCCCGTGCCCTGGCCGACGCCGGGGTCAACCGGGCCAGCATTGGCATTCAGGACTTCGACCCCGCCGTACAGGCCGCAGTCAATCGCCTGCAGCCTTTCGACGAGACCAGAGCCGTTGTCGAGAGCCTGCGCGAGCATGACATCTCCGGCATCAGTTTTGATTTGCTCTACGGCCTGCCGCACCAGAATGTCCAGACCATGATCTCGACGGTCGATCTGGCGGTCTCGCTGGATCCCGCCCGTTTCTCGTTGTTTGGCTATGCCCACGTGCCGTGGATGCGTCCGCACCAGGCCCTGATCCCTGACATCCTGCTGCCGGATGGCCGGGCACGCCTCGCGCTCTATCGCGCCGCTGCCGGTCGCCTCGCCGAACACGGCTATGTGCCCATCGGCATCGATCACTTCGCCAGGCCCGATGACGCGATGGCGCGGGCCGTGGATGACGGTCGTTTACGACGGAATTTCCAGGGTTACACTACCGATGAGGCCGATACATTGATCGGCTTCGGCGCGTCAGCCATCGGTTCTCTGCCCCAGGGCTACGTCCAGAACTCGCCCCTGGTGCCGGATTATCGCAGCGCCATCGAAGGTGGTGAACTGGCCATCGCCAAAGGCATTTCCATTGATGACGGCGACCGACTGCGCCGCGCCGCCATCGAGCGGCTAATGTGTGATCTATGCGTTGATCTCGCCGCCGAAGCCAGACGATACGACCTCGACGTCGCCCTGTTCCGGCCGTCACTCGAAAATTTGATGCCGCTGCAAAGTGAAGGCCTGGTCTCGGTCGAAGGCAATATCGTCACTGTTCCCGAAGCCGCCCGTTTGTCAGTCCGCGTCGTTTGCGCCGCCTTCGACAGCTACCTCGGCCAGGGTCCCGGGCAACACAGCCGCGCGGTTTAGATCACCAGCCCGCGCGTTTCTGCATCCGCAGGATCGCCTTCGGTTTTTTGCAGAGCTTTTCCGCCTGCTCCAGCGTTTCGATGCCCTGCGACATCAGGCGTTTCAGAAGTGCGTGGTAGACACCCGCCGCCGTAAGCGCATCACCTAAAGCGGTGTGCCGGCCTTCAATATCGACCCTGAATTCTTTCGCCAGGTCATCAAGGCTGACAGCCCCGCGTTTGGGCTCGAGCGCGGCAAACAACAGCAATGTATCGAATGTCGGCGGCACGACCCAGCGGATACCGACCGCGGACGTCGCTTTGCACAAGTGGGCGATATCAAAGCCGATGTTGTGGCCGACAATGACACGGCCCGTGAAGGCAGGCTCAATATGCTTGCGCCAGACATCAAGGAATGTCGGTGCGTCCTTCACCATGTCATCGCTAATGCCGTGGATCTTGCGCGACTCAGGCGGGATCGGTCGGCCCGGATTGATCAACTGTTCAAACACCGCATCCCGATTGATTTGCCCGCCCAGCATTTCGACACCTCCGACAGAAACGATGACGTCCTTTTTGACATCGAGGCCAGTGGTCTCACAATCAAATACCAGGACCGGCAGATCGGCCAGGCGTGTCGTCGGGTTGATCGGGCCCGGGTTCAAAATATGTCGCCGGTGAATTCGCTGTGTACCCGGTCGCGAAAGGCCCGGATCGCCTTGAAGGCTTCGACCAGTTGATCGCTCTCGGTGTCACTCAAGGTATCAGGATGGACGTAGTTACTCACCACCCTACCGGCCGAAAAATCCGCGACTTGCTGGCGCAACATCAAATATGTGACATGGCCGAAGGCGCTCTCCAGTTCCTTGAGTTGATCCGCCTCGATCACGCCTTCCGCTTCAAGGCCGCGTAACCGGTTGCGGGTCGAGATATCGCCGATGCCCTGGCGCAGCGCCATCAACCTCGTAGTCTGGACCAGCGGCAGGGTACCGCTTGATTTAAGGTTCACGGCACCCCGGTGATCAGGATCGTCTTTTTCGGTGACAAAGCGCTGAAAGAAACCGAGGCCGACGCCGCTGTCTTCATCGTCGTGGTGCAGTTCGGCCAGAAATGCCTTGTTGGCCTTGACGAGTTCGGTAACATCGTCGCGTAACTCCGCCGCCAGATCGAGCGCGCCATAGACACTGCGGAAATCGAAAAAGATATCGGCCAGCCTGAGCGCGACGACATTGCGTTTTTTCGACCAGCCCCTGAGCTGGGCCCGCCACTGCGAGCGCGTCTTGCGCCAGACAGGGTTGGTCGCCATGACGTTGCCTTTGCAAAGCGGAAAGCCGATGTTGTCGAGATCACGTGTGATGCGCGTGGCAAGTTCGATGAACCAGGCATCGATGGCCGTATGATCAGCGTCGTCATAGTCGTCAAGGATCATGCCGTTGTCCTGATCCGGATAGACATAACTTTCACCGCGCCCGCCCGAACCCATGATGATAAAACAAAATTCAACCGGCGGATCGCCCCGTCCCTCGGCTTTCAGATCGGCGAGACTGGCCTTGATAACGCGGACATGCAGATCACGATTGACGTGAGTCAGCACGGCCTGGATTTCGGTCGCCGGCACGCCTTCGGCCATTAATTCCTCGGCCAGTTCGACTTGCGCCGCCTTGACTTCGCGCAGGCCATCAAGCGTGCCCTCCTGCGTCAGCCGGTCGATTTGCGGCATGCGCTGATCGGCAACCACGGCCAGTGCCGCATCCAGTTGCAGCATGCCGACGGGCGCGCCGGCGCCATCGACCACTGGCATATGCCTGAGATCGAAGCGGCGCATCAGGGCCACGGCATGGTAGAGATAATCATCATCGGCCACGGTGATCGCAGGCCTGGTCATCACGTCGGCGATGGGCATTTGCTCGGCATCTCGAAAAACAATGCGGCGGACGACATCCTGTTCGGTCAGGATACCCTGTACCCGGCCCCGAGCCCCGACAATCACAATCGCCGTGGCGTTTTGGGCGGCCATTCGGCTGACGGCGTCAAGACACGTAACGTCCGGTGCGACGACCAGCGGGGCCGCCTGCATGTGATCACGCACCGTTTTCCGGAAAATCGACGTCGTCGTCATTTCTTGCCCCGTGTGGTCGCCAATCTAGTCTTCTTTCAGAGCCTCCGCCGCATCGAGCATGGCCCGGAACATGTCATCTTTCGGCGCCGTCGATCCGGGATACGCTGCCCGGCTCTGGCTCAGCCCCAGCCCGAGCACGGCCTCCGCCAGTTTGTAGGTCAGCGGCCCCGGATTAATCACCGGCACCTCAAGGTGTTCCTGCAGATAACCGTGGGCCTGATGCATGGTCGTTGACCCCAACAGAATGACATCGGCCCCGTCGGCTTCGATACAGACGCGCGCGGTGGCCTCGAGCAATGGAAACAATTCCGCTTCCTTGCCCGCCATTAAACCCTGATTGTCGGGGGCGACGTCGATGTGGCGGATCGACGCACACTGGTGGGCGAAACCCAGATCCTTGATGGTTTTTTCATAGAGATGCACCCAGTGTTTCCACATGGTCACGACCGAGAATTGATTACCCAGCATCATCGCCATCAGCATCGATGCCCGCCCCGGCCCGATCACCGGGATATCGAGCACTGAACGCAACGCGGCAACACCGGAATCGCTCATGGTATCGACACAGACGGCATCAAATCCGCGTGCTTCGGCATCCTGCCCGACTTCGAGAATGCCGACATCGGCCAATACCAGATCAGCCTGGCTGACATAGTTCTTTGGTGCCGCCCGGGTCGACTGGAAGACAAACTCCAGATCAGGTGCAAGCTTCACTGCCGCCAGCTGGTCACGCCGTTGCTGGAGGTTCTCCTCACTCATCGGAAAGGGGACGATTACCAGGACCTTCGCCATGCCGTTCTCCGCTTGTTGTTTGTCATTGATCGTCACGCTGGTGCAATATTTCGAAACAAGACCGCCACAGCCTCGAATCGACATCATTTCATCCTAAGGGTAGGGTTTATCCGGTCAATACCGATCACACCCCGTCCCTCATCCCAGGAGAGACTTTTTGTCCGATCCGACAGCCGCCCTGATCGCCGAGGATATCCACAAACGCTTCGGCGCGCTCGAGGTTCTGAAGGGCGTCTCGGTAACGGCGCACGAAGGCGATGTGATTTCGATGATCGGCTCATCAGGCTCTGGCAAAAGCACTTTCCTGCGCTGCATCAATTTTCTCGAGACCCCGGACAAGGGCCGCATTGTCGTCGGCGGCGAGGAAGTCCGCATCAAAACCGACCGCAATGGCAAATCTGCCGGCACGGATGCAGCGCAAATCGATCGCATCCGCACCCAGCTCGGCATGGTCTTCCAGAGCTTTAACCTGTGGTCGCACATGACGGTGCTGCAAAATGTCATGGAGGGGCCGGTGCATGTCCTCAAGCGCCCCAAAGCCGAAGTACACGACGAAGCCATGGCTTTGTTGGAGAAAGTCGGTATCGCCGACAAACACGGTACTTTTCCAGCACAGCTTTCCGGCGGCCAGCAACAGCGCGTAGCCATCGCCCGCGCCCTTTGCATGCGTCCACAAGTCCTGTTGTTTGACGAGCCGACCAGTGCGCTGGACCCCGAACTGGTTGGTGAGGTTTTGACGGTGATGCGCGATCTGGCCGAAGAAGGCCGCACCATGGTCGTCGTCACGCACGAAATGGGCTTTGCACGAGAGATTTCCAGTCATACGATATTCCTGCATGAAGGCAGGATCGAGGAGGAAGGACCGCCCTCCCGGCTATTCAGCGATCCGCAGTCTGAACGCTGTCGCCAGTTTCTGGCCAGCACGCTTTGAACAAAAACAAACGAAACATCACAGGGAGCGAAAAAATGAAAAAGTTACTTACCCTTGGCGCAATTGTCGCCATGTCGATTGCCGGCGCGGTGCAGGCAGCAGATTACAAGAAAATTACCGTCGCCACGGAAGGTGCCTATGCACCGTGGAACTTCAAAGACGCATCCGGCAAGCTCGTCGGTTTTGAACTCGACCTCGCCCGCGATCTTTGCAGCCGCATGAAGGTCGAATGCACCATCGTCGAACAGGCCTGGGACGGCATTATTCCCTCGCTGCAACAGGGCAAGTACGACGTCATCATGGCCGGCATGTCGATCACCGACAAGCGCAAGAAAGTCATTTCTTTCTCGCGCTCCTATGCCCAGACACCGGCAAGCTTCGTGGTCACAAAATCCAGTAAATCGGCCATGTTCTCGGCCGGTATCGACCGCATTGATCTGACGTCCGTTGACGCTGCCGAAAAGGCCGGCATTGCCGCCATCGTCAAGCAGTTCAAGGGCCAGACCATTGGCGTGCAAACCGCCACAACACACGAAAACTTCCTGCGCGAATACCTCGGCAAGGACGTCAGCATTCGCACCTATGATACCCAGGAAAATCTCGATCTCGATTTACAGTCCGGTCGCGTTGATGCGGCGCTGGCCTCGGCCAGTTACTGGGTGCCGCTGCTGAAATCCGGCAAGGGCAAAGACATGAAGATGGTTGGTCCGGGTATGGTCGGTGGACCGTTCGGTCATGGTGTCGGTGCCGGCATCCGGCAGAAAGATGCGCCACTCGCCGCCATGTTCTCCAAAGCCATCCAGTCCGCAATTGATGACGGTGCTATCAGTAAAATGGCCATCAAGTGGTTTGGTTTTGACGCGGCTGCCAAGTAAGCACGTCATCAATCAATGATTTGTAAAGCCGGTCGCTGCACACTTGCGGCGACCGGTCTTGCGCTTGAGGGTACCTAATGGACCTGACACTGCTGGCCTGGGGCGATACGGGTTGGAGCGACGAAATGGTCTTCGGCGCGATGATGACCCTCGCCGTCGCGGTCTGCAGTTACGCGCTTGGCATCGTCATCGGCAGCGGTTTCGCGGCCATGAAACTGTCGCAAGTCTGGTTGCTGCGCTGGATCGCCGATCTTTACACCACGGTTATTCGCGGCGTACCCGAATTGCTGGTGATCTATCTCGTATTCTTTGGTGGCGGATCGGTGTTGCGTGGTGTCGCCAAGGGCCTGTTTGGCTACGGTGACTACATCGACCTGCCGATATTTGTCACGGGCATGCTGTGCATCGGCCTCAGCGCCGGCGCGTACGCAACGGAAGTTATTCGCGGTGCCGTGCTGGCGGTACCCAAGGGCCAGATTGAGGCGGCCCGCGCCGTTGGCATGCGCAAATGGCTGAGGTTCCGCCGGGTACTGGTGCCCCAGGTCGCGCGCTATGCCCTGCCCGGCCTCGGCAACGTCTGGCAGTTGACCCTGAAGGAAACTTCGCTGATTTCGGTGATTGGCCTGGTCGAGATTATGCGCCAGGCGGCCGTCGGCGCCGGATCAACCAAGGAGCCCTTCACCTTTTACATCACCGCTTTTGTGCTCTATCTCGGCCTCGCCTCGATTTCCAATCGTGGATTTTTGCGCGCTGAAGTCTGGGCCAACCGCGGCGTGAGGTCGGCATGAACTGGGAGCTCATCAACGAAAGCTGGCCCGTGCTGCTGGCCGCCGTGCCAGACACCATTATCCTCGCCTTGTCGTCCCTGCTGATTGGATTTGTGCTGGCCATCGGCCTTGCGATCATGCGGCTCTCAAACAACCGCCCGGCGTCATCCTTCGCCTACGGCTTTGTCTACGTCTTTCGCTCAACGCCACTGCTGGTGCAAATTTTCCTGATCTATTACGGCTCCGGGCAATACCGCATGTTCCTCGAAGACATCGGATTGTGGGTGATGTTCCGCGAACCCTGGTTCTGCGCCATCCTCGCATTAACCCTGAACACGGCGGCCTACAGCAGTGAAATTATTCGCGGTGGTATCCAGTCGGTGCCGTGGGGCGAAGTTGAAGCCGGGCGCGCCGTCGGCATGAGCCGGGTATTGTTGTTCCGCCGCATCATATTCCCGGTCGCCATCCGCCAGGCTCTGCCGGGCTATGGCAACGAAATTATCCTGATGGTCAAGTCGACTTCGCTGGCCAGCACAATCACTATTCTGGAAATCACCGGCGAGGCCAAAAAAATCATTGCCGCGACGTGGAGCCCGGTTGAGGTCTTCATCATTGCCGGGGCGATTTACCTCTTTATCAACTTCATCGTCACCCGCGCCGTTACCATGACCGAACGGCGCCTCAATCCACTTCACACCTCGACTGAGGCGAACGTCGCCGTCCAGGTCCATTGAAAAATCAACTCCCGCACCGGGGCCGATCATGAAATACAGCAAACAAGACGCCAAAGACTACGCCCGCCAGAACATGCGCGGGATCTGGGCCGCCGCCCTGACGCCTTTCAATGACGACCTCAGCCTCAACCAAGCGGGATTTCGTGCCAACATCCATCACTGGGTCCACGACCTCGGCATCGAAGGCCTGTTTATTGCGGGCAAGCAGGGTGAATTCTTTTCGATGTCGCTGGACGAGCGCAAGCGCACCTTCGATATCGCTGTCGAGGCCACCCGCGACATGGGTGCCACCATCATGTCGTGTTCCGATCAGAATATGGACACCGTGATCGAACTGGCCCGTCATGCACAAAATATCTCTGCCGATTACATCGTCGTGCATGCGCCGTTGTTGCACTTCACCACCGATCAGGACGAGACGCTGTATCAGTATTACAAATACATATCGGAGCAGGTCGATATCGGCATCGCCATGTGGAGCCATCCCGACAGCGGATATCTGATGAGCCCGGCGCTTTGCAATCGCATTGCCGATTTACCAAACATCGTCGCCATCAAGTACAGTGTGCCGCGCGAAATGTACGCCGAACTGACGCGTCTGGCCGGAGACAAGATCCTCGTAAGCTCGGCCTCGGAGGAAGAGTGGTTCGACAATATCGTTGAGCTCGACTGGCAGCTTTATCTCTGTTCCTCGCCGCCCTATTTGTTGCAGACCAGCGCCGATCAGCGTATGCGCGAATACACCGAACTTGCCATGGCCGGAGATGTGGATCGCGGTCGCCAGGTGCGCGACAGCCTCAACCCCGTACGCGAGGCTTTGAAAAGCACAAGGCCGGGCGGCAAGCCCCAGGCCCATCAAAAGTACTGGCAGGAATTACTGGGCCAGGCCGGCGGTCCGGTGCGCCGCCCGATGCTGGCGTTGACCGATGACGAAAAAGCGCGGACCCGGGCAGCTTTCGAGGCCTGCGGCCTTAAACGCGGTGATCTCGCGGCAGAATAACAGGGACGAATTTGATGAACACGCACCCGAGCCTGCAGCCATTTAATTTTCAGAAATGGCTGGCCGAAAATCAGCACAACCTCAAACCACCGGTCGCCAACAAACTCCTGCACGACGACAGTGGCATGATTGTCATGGTCGTCGGCGGACCCAATACACGGATGGATTTCCACGACGATCCGGTCGAGGAATGGTTTTACCAGATCAAGGGCGACATGCTGTTGAAGATCGCCGATGGCGGCAGGATTTATGACGTGCCGATCCGCGAGGGCGAGATATTCATGCTGCCCTCCCACACCCGCCACGCCCCGCAACGCCCACAAGAAGGTTCTGTCGGCATCGTTGTCGAAAGCCCGCGCATGGACGGCATGAAAGAAGGCTTCGAATGGTTCTGCTTCGATTGTGAAGCCCTTGTGCATCGCGTCGAAGTGGCGCTTGGCGGCCCGAGCGGCATCGTCAGTAAACTGCCCGTTGTCTTTGATGCGTATCACGAAGACCTCGACGCCCGCACCTGTCCGAATTGCGGCACCCTCCACCCCGGCAAAGGCGCACCTCCCGACGGTTGGGTGGTATTATGAAAGGCTGAAAATTGCTCCGAACATTGAAAATACTCTCGGTACTTTTCGCCTGCCTTTCGCTGATCGGATGCACGACGGTCGAAGCGACTTATGAAAACGCCAGTGTTCGATTGCCGGTCAATGTCTTCGGCACCTACGCGCAGAAAGTCAACGCGGCAAACATCGCGGCCGAGCAGCGTGCGATGTTCGCTCGCAAGCGTCCGCAATACCCGGCATCTCCGCTGGCCCAACTGGCTGGAAAATTTCTTGACGGCGTCAAACTTCCGGTGATCGCCTATTTCCACGGCTGCGGCGGAATTTTGAGAGCCAGTATCAAACACTTGAGCTGGCTGTCGACCTACGACGATTTTGTTATTATCGCGCCAGACAGTTTCGCCCGAACGCGCCCCGAATATTGCTTTCGCAATTTCACCGTCAACTATCTGGTCGGCCCACAGGTGAGAGCCATGCGCATGAACGAGATGTATCATGCGCTGGAGCAAATCGCGAAACTCCCCTGGGTCGATACAAACAACATCTTTTTGATCGGCCATTCGCAAGGCGGGGGCATGGTTGCCGGCTATGGCGGAGACGTCAAGATTCGCGGCAGGATCATCTTGAACGGCGGCTGTTATGACAATTTCGGTGAGAATATGAACGATGACGAAGCCCTGCTCACCTTTGATACCGGCAAGGACCCGTGGTTTCGGAACTATCCCAGCAGTTGCCGGGATTATGTCCTGCGTCACCCGGGCGGAAAATCAGTCTGGGAGCCCGAGGGCACAACACATGATCTGGTCAACAGCCACTGGCCGATGGTCGATGCCTTCCTGAAAGATAACCGGCACTAAAACAAAATTGGAAAATTCTGATGCTTGATCGATTGCAGCGATGCGTGAATGAGGATGCCGGGCTGGTAGCACGCGGGCGGGGGGTCAGTCTGGATATCCAGATCACCATCGGCGATGACGATCATATTGTCAGTATTGAGCAAGGCCGTATCATTGGACATCGACCACGGCGGCTGGCGCTGGAGAGCGGGGTGTTTTGTCTCGGGGCCGAGCGCGATGTCTGGGAGGCGCACTGGGCAGCCGAACCGGCGCGTAATTACCACGATCTCTTTTCGCTGTTGTCGTCGTCAAATGCCCGCATCGATGGTGACCTCAAGCCGTTGATGCAGAATCTCCTGTATTTCAAGGATCTGTTTGCAGCCCCTCGCCCAGCCAAATCAGATACGCCGCCAACACCCATCCCGCAGACCGACAACCTGGTCTATGAGCCGATCATCGGGCGCTATGCGGACATGACACTGGCGGGTGAACGCTCGCGCGTCTACATCGAGGAAGCCGGCAGCGGCATCCCGCTGGTTTGCCTGCACACCGCCGGGGCCGATAATCGCCAGTTCCGCCACATGCTGTGCGATCCCGCCATCACCGATCATTATCGGGTTATCGCCTTCGACCTGCCGTGGCACGGTAAATCCAATCCGCCGGCCAACTGGCAGAACCAGCCCTATCAACTGACCACGGTGCGCTACCTGCAGATCGTCGAGGATTTTTGCAGCCAGCTGGAACTCGACAGTCCGGTGCTGATCGGCTGTTCGATGGGCGGGCGTATTGTGCTGCATCAGGCGCTGGAAAATCCCTCGGCCTGTCGCGCCGTCATCGCGCTGGAAGGAGCAGACCGGCTTGAGCCTTATTACGATACGGACTGGCTGCACCGGGGTGATGTGCACGGCGGCGAAATCTGTGCCGGATACGTCTCGGGCCAGATCGCACCACAAAGCCCGGACGAATATCGCTGGGAAACCCTGTGGGGTTACATGCAATCGGGGCCCGGCATCTTCAAGGGCGATCTCTATTTTTACTGGCAGGACGGTCACTTCGATGATCGCTCGAGCCAGATCGACTCGACGCTATGCCCGGTCTATCTCTTGTCCGGCGAATACGATAATTCCTGCACGCCTGAGCGCATGCTGGCCACGGCAGACCGCATCAAGGGATCAAAGGCCATCATTATGGAGGGCCTCGGCCATTTTCCCATGTCCGAAAACCCGGAACTGTTCGCCAGACACATCCTGCCGGTGCTGGATGAGATCAGGCAGAGCTGAGGTCGTTGTGTTCAAGCCGGCGTAAACGGCGGTGACCCCGTCAGGGCGTGAAGAAATGACTTGGCCGACGAGCGCGGGCTGAGCAGCAGGAAACTGTCTTCGTCAGACGGCTGACGCAGCACGATAACCCCCAGATGTTCAATCAGCGAGCGGGCGACAGCAACTTCGGGGAAGGCTGCCGGGTGAACGTCGATGGGCAACAGGCGTTCGAGCGTGTCGCGCGCTGCCGGTCCCGCCAGTTCAATTTGTACCCACGAATCGGATTGATCTGTGAGGGCAACCACGTCGAGGTCGTCGAGCGCAGCGGCTTCTTCCGGCAGGCGCAGGAACCATTGATCGCGGGCGACCGACATCAAGGTCATCTGACGCGCGGCATTGAATGTTGCACGGCCTGGCGACGGGAGTTCCAGGCCCCATTTTTCGATCAGGACTGACCGCAGGCCCTCGGGCTGCCCGGCAATGGAGACCAGGGCATAGCCGGTTAATTCGGCCAGCCGTGCGCCCTCAGCTTCTAGCTTGAAACCATCGAGAGCGGATCGGGCGGTGAGGGAAAACTCAGCCACGCAAACGTTCTCCTTCCGGATCATAAAAGTGCGGGCTGCAGATTTCGACTTCGACGTCTCGCTTGCCGACCAGATCGACTGCGCGGATGACGTCGCCGAAGCGATCCTGGCCGCGCTGCAGGAAACCAAGCCCGATGAACGAATTCAACGTCGGTGAATAGACCACGGACGACATCCAGCCTTCGTCGTTTGCCACGGTTGACTCCGCCCCTTTGGCCAAAAAATGAGCGCCACTTGTCAATCTCTGCGCGGCATCGAGCGGTTTGAAGCCGACAAGGCGCAGGCCATCCTCGCGCATCAATTCGTCGCGCCGGGAAAGCACGTTTCCGATAAAATCCTTTTGATTCGAAACCATACGACCAAGCCCGAGGTTGAGCGCTGTAGTCTGGCCGTCCAGTTCGTTGCCGGCGGCATGGCCCTTCTCGACGCGCATCACGCCGAGCGCTTCGGTGCCGTAGGGCACAACGTCAAATTCCGCGCCCGCCGACATCAGCGTCCGCATCAGGCTATCACCATAGCGCGTCGGCACGGCAATCTCGTAAGCCAGCTCGCCCGAGAACGAAATCCGGAAGAGGCGTGCCTGCACGCCGCCGCAAACGGTAATGTCGGCGCAGGCCATGAACGGGAAGGCTTCGTTCGAAAGATCAAATTCAGGGTCAACAATATTTGCCAACAGGCTGCGCGAATTTGGGCCGGCCACGGCGTACTGGGCAAACTGCTCGGTCGCGGAAATCAGGTACACATCAAGGTCGGGCCACAGACACTGACGGCAGAATTCGAGATGCCGGAAGACTGAGACTGCGTTCGCAGTCGTCGTGGTCATCAGATAACGCGTGTCGCCGAGGCGCGCCGTCGTGCCGTCATCCATGGCGATGCCGTCCTCGCGCAGCATCAGTCCATAACGCGTCTTGCCGACGGCGAGTTTGGCGAAGCCATTGGCATAAACCCGATTGAGGAATTCTCCGGCATCCCGGCCCTGAACATCGATCTTGCCCAGCGTCGAGACGTCACACACGCCAACCGAGGCCCGCGTCGCCAACACTTCGCGGTCGACGGACTGGCGCCAGTGCGCTTCGCCTGACAGCGGGAACCATTGCGCGCGCAACCACGCCCCGGCCTCGACAAATTCAGCGCCCTGCTCGACGGCCCAGTCATGGCTCGGCGTCAGCCTGAAGGGTCGGAAATTCTTGCCCCGGCTGCGACCGGCGAAGGCGGCGATGGCCACCGGCGTATAGGGCGGGCGGAACATGGTTGTGCCGGTTTGTGCAATCGTCTTCCCCGAGGCTTCGGCCATCACGCCAAGACCCAGAATATTGGCCGTCTTGCCCTGGTCCGTTGCCATGCCGAGCGTGGTGTAGCGCTTCAGGTGCTCGACCGATCGGAAGCCTTCCTGGTGTGATAATCGAACATCCTTGACCGTGATGTCGTTCTGCAAATCAAGCCAGGCCCGGCCCGTACTTTCGCTGACATGCCAGAACGGGGAGATCGCGAAGGTCTCATCTTCGGCCTGTGGTGTTTGTGTGCCGGATACCGTTCTGCCAGCCTCCGTCACCACATTATTGCCCGCAGCCAGACCTTCAGCCAGACAGGCCCCGAGCGTCATCGTGCCCCTTGCCGCACCAGCGACGATCATCCCGTCAGGCAAATCTCTCCCCGGCACAAATCCGGCGATACCTTCGTTCCAGACCGGTTTGCCGCGCTGATGACAGGTTAGATGCACAGCCGGCGACCAACCGCCGGAGACCGCGAGACAATCCGCCGCGATTTGTTCGCCGCTGGCAAGCGTGATGCTTTTCAGGCCGAGCCGTCCGCGTGTGTTGGTGATGCGCCCGGCCATCACCGGGCGCACGCCCGATGGCGCGGTTTGCACGGTCTCGGCCCGGCTATCAATAATTGCAACAACCTCGACACCCTGCTTCGTCAGATCATATGCCGTTTGCCAGCCGTCATCGTTGTTGGTGAAGACCGCCACGCGCCGGCCGGGCGTCACGCCCCAACGATTGACGTAACTTCGCACCGCACCGGCCAGCATGATGCCGGGCCGGTCATTGTTACAAAAGGCAATGGACCGTTCGGTCGCACCCGATGCCAGGATCGAACGTTTTGCGTAAATCCGCCAATTGATCTGGCGCGCCCGTCCGTCAGGCGTCGACAGATGATCTGTCCGGCGTTCCAGCGCGCCATAAATGCCATGATCATATGCCCCATACACGGTGGTGCGCGACATCAGGCGGACGTTGTCCAGTGTCGCCAACTCCGCTACCGTTTGCGCCGCCCAGTCGCTAGAGGCCTGCGCGTCAATGCTCTGCCGCTCGGCATTCAGACGACCGCCGAGAACAAAATCTTCGTCGGCCACGATAACCCGCAACCCGGCACGCCCCGCGGTCTGTGCCGCCATCAGTCCGGCCGGACCGCTGCCGATCACCAGCAAATCACAATGCAGGAAACCTTTGTCATAATTGTCGGGATCAGCCTCACCAGACAGGCTGCCGAGACCAGCGGCCCGGCGGATGATCGGCTCGTACACCTTCTCCCAGAACGCCGCCGGCCACATGAAAGTCTTGTAATAGAACCCCGCCGTCAGAAACGGTGACAACAGATCATTGACCGCCATCAAATCGAAGTTTAGCGACCCCACCTTGTTCTGACTGTGCGCGGCCAGACCGTCATAGAGTTCCGCTGTCGTCGCCCGGGTGTTAGGATCGCTCCACGCGCCCTCGCCCACCGTCACAAGAGCGCTCGGCTCTTCCGATCCCGCCGAGAAAATACCGCGTGGGCGATGGTATTTAAAACTGCGACCGACCAGCCGCACGCCATTGGCCAGCAATGCCGAGGCCAGGGTATCCCCGCCAAAGCCCGAGTAGCTGCGGCCATCAAAGGTAAAGCGCCTGGCGTCGTCGCGCGCGATCAGGCCACCTGGCAATCGGTTGGACTGGCTCATCTGGAGCGCCCCTCGGCCCGGGCGACATCGCTGGCAAGTTCGACGTTTGTAATTTCGTGCGTCAGCGTATTGCGGGTGACCACGAGCCAGCTTCGGTCGCCCTGTTCGTGATACCAGAGTTCGCGGTGCAGACCGGCGGGGTTGTCGCGCAGATACTGATAATCATGAAACTTGTCCGGCGCTTCTTCGGCTTGCCAGTCCGGGCGATGCATCAGGCTGGCATCGCCGAGATAGACAAATTCAGCGGCGTCGCGCGGGCCCAGCAGAGGATGGTTAATGATCATGGTATGGCGTCAGATCAATGCAGGTTGGGCTGGGCACCGGCGCCCTTTTCATCGATCATCGCGCCGCGCCGGAAACGGTCAAGCCTGAACTGTCGTGCCGTCGCGTGCGGCTCGTCCCGCGCCAGCAGATGAGCGAAACACCAACCCGAGGCCGGTGTCGCCTTGAAGCCGCCGTAACACCAGCCGGCGTTGAGATAGAGTCCGTCGATGTGTGTTTTATCGATGAAGGGCGAGCCATCCATCGACATGTCCATCACCCCGCCCCACATGCGCAGCAACCGCGCCCGGCCAATCATCGGCATGATCGCCATGCCGCCTTCGCAAACGTCCTCAACCACCGGCAGATTGCCGCGCTGGGCGTAAGTGTTGTAACCATCGATGTCGCCGCCGAACACCAGGCCTCCCTTGTCTGACTGGCTGACGTAAAAATGCCCGGCCCCGAAGGTGATGACGCCCGGCAGCACCGGCTTCAGACCCTCCGAGACAAAAGCCTGCAAGACGTGGCTCTCGATCGGCAGGCGCATGCCGGCGTGGGACATCACACGCCCGGTCGATCCGGCGACTGCCACACCGGTCTTTTTGGCCCGGATGGTGCCGCGGCTGGTTTCGACGCCCTTGCAAACCCCGTCCTCGATCAGGAATCCGTTCACTTCGCAGTTCTGGATAATGTCGACGCCGCGCTGATCGGCCCCCCGGGCATAGCCCCAGGCCACGGCATCATGGCGCGCCGTGCCGCCGCGACGTTGTAACAAGCCGCCCTTGATCGGAAAGCGGGCGTTGTCGAAATCTAGGTAGGGGCAAAGCGCTTCCACCGCCTGGCTTTTGAGCATCTCGGCATCGGCCCCGCTGAGCAGCATGGCGTTGGCCCGCCTGACAAAAGCATCGCGCTGGCCATCGGAATGACAAAGATTGAGCACACCGCGCTGCGAGACCATGGCGTTGTAATTGACGTCCTGCTCCAGCCCTTCCCACAACTGCATGGAAAACTCATAGAACGGCTCGTTGCCCTCAAGCAGATAGTTTGAGCGGATGATCGTTGTGTTGCGTCCGACATTGCCGGACCCAATCCAGCCCTTCTCAAGTACGGCAATATTGGCTTGATCGAATTCGCGGGCCAGATAATACGCTGTCGCCAGGCCATGCCCGCCGCCGCCGACGATGATAATGTCATAGTCAGACTTCGGTTCGGGATCACGCCACACGGGCTGCCAGTTCCGGTTCCCGGTGATCGCTTCTTTCAAGAGATTGAACGCCGAATATCTCATCATCAAACCACTGTCTGTTTCAGACCTGAGAATATGATGGTGCTTGAATGATCGCAATGCACTCGCTTAACATCGCTATTCGATTGCAGCAATCACTTGTTGGCCCGGATCATTTGGTGGCGGACAGAAAACCAGGAGGCACCGGATGAGCAGCCAGAATTTGCCGACACCCGACTACGCGTATAATCTGAAAATAATCGGCCATTCCGATCAGGGCGGGCGGCCTGATGGTGTACAGTTGATGGTCAACAAGGGCTACGCTATCACTGGCCATATGTTCTCCGACGGCTTTAGCGTCATCGACGTGCGCGATCCGCGCAATCCCAAACCCGTGGCCTATGTGCCCTCGCAGCCCAACACCTGGAACATCCATCTGCAAAGCCATGAAGATCTTTTGCTGGTGATCAACGCCCGCAACATGTTCGCGGCCGAGGAATTCCAGGACGAATCAAAATACTACAAAGGTGCCATCGGCGAAAAAATCGGCACGGCGGATGTCGAAGCCGCCCGCGCGCGGGACTGGACGGCGGGCATGACGGTCTATGACATCGCCAATCCGGAAGAGCCGAAACAGATTTCATTCATGCCGGTCGAGGGCGGCGGCATTCACCGGCTTTGGTATACCGGCGGGCGCTGGGCCTATGCTTCGGTGCTGCTCGATGGTTTTACCGATTACATCTTCATGACCATTGATATGGCCGACCCGGCCAACCCGAAGGAAGCCGGACGCTACTGGCTGCCGGGCATGAACACTGCCGCCGGAGAGGTACCGGAATGGGATGCCTCACGCCGCAATGGTTTGCATCACGCCATCATCCACGGCGATACGGCGTATGGTGCATGGCGCGATGCAGGCCTTGTGATGATGGATATCTCGGACCGCTCGAACCCGACGCTGATCACGCAGAAGAACTGGTCGCCGCCTTTCGGGGGCGGCACGCACAATTGCCTGCCGCTGCCGGATCGCGATTTGCTGGTCGTGGCCGATGAAGCGGTGCTCGATAACTGCGAGGACGGCACCAAGTTCATCTGGATGTTCGATATTCGCGAACCGTCCAACCCCGTCAGCATCTCGACCTTCCCGACGCCGGTGGAAGCAGACTACGTCAACAAGGGCGCGCACTTCGGACCGCACAATATTTATGAAAACCGCCCCGATGGCCTGGTGAGCGATCAGACCATTTTCTCGACGTACCAGAACGCCGGTATCCGCGTTTTCGATATCAGCAATGAATACCGCCCGGAAGAAACTGCAGCCTTCGTACCACCACAGCCGGCGCAACTGGTCGATCCGCGTCCCAACCGGCAGAACGTCATCCAGTCCTGCGATGTCTGGGTTTCAAAAGAAGGCCTGGTTTACAGCAACGACTTCAACGGCGGTCTGTACATCCTCGAATACGAAGGCTGAAGATCAGAGTTCCTTGCGGTACTCATTGTAAGGGTGTTCCATACCGTAGCCGAAGACGGCGCGGTAGCCATCGTGGCGGCGTTCCTGAAACTCGAAGATGATCCACAACAGGAAGGTGACCGCTACCGATCCCAGCAGGAAACCTGCGAGGATGGGCAAGGGAAATTGCATCAACCCGGAACCTGCAGCACCCGCCGCAAACAACATTGCGAGATAGCCGGCCGACTTGTGGTAAGCCTCGAACTTCCGGCGCCGGGTCGTCATGTTGTAGTGATCGCCCTTCCAGGTTTCAGGGTCATCCGGATCGGCGGTGGCATAATACCTGCCGCCGTGGCGACCACGATACCAGGACGAAATGACCTGCAAGCACCCGAACACGATTGTCACCATACCGAAGATCGAGTGCATGGAGCCGCTGAAACCGCCACTGACGACCATCGCCACGCCAAGCCCCAGCAGCGATAATCCGACGGCGGTATAAAGCCCGTATTTATGGGTCGTGAACCACCACCACTTGAGATTGGTGATGCCGATCTTTGTTGTGATGCCGTGAAACGTCGGTTTTGGTTTAAAAAACCGTATGGAAATAATGCAAAGCGGCACCATGACAAACCAGATAACGACCATCAACCAGGCATGATAATCCCAGTGAATCTCGACGGTCATGTCGAGAAACCCGATATACACTTCGGTCGGAATGTGTGTTTTGCTTTCGTCCATGGTGACGCTTCCTGTACGATGCGTGGTTCCAGTCCGGCCTGCGGTGACCTGATCGGGGCCGATGGTATATAAGGCCGGACCGGGATGACAAGGCTTAGTGACGAGATTAGTCTGCGCAACGGTTATTGACCTGGATACAAGGACCTCATCAACATGGCACAGTCAGAAAACGTCACGACCAGTCCTGATTACCCCGTTCCGGAAACCCAGAAGGCCTGGGTGCTGGGAGATCCCGGAGAGCTGACACTGGTCGATAAAGCCGTGCCGTCACCGGGCCAGGCCGAGGTTCTGGTGCGCATTGATGCCATCGCGGTTTGCGGTACCGACCTTGAGGTCATTTACCAGGGACCACCGGCGCTGATCGAGGGCGGCCTGCCGTTCAACAAGAACTGGACGCCCGGACATGAATACATGGGCACGGTGGTGGCGCTGGGCCCGGCGGTCGATGGCTATGCTATCGGCGACCGCATTACAGTGGAAATTCATGCGGGCTGCGGCCAGTGCAAGCGCTGCCGCTCCGGTATGTACACGTCGTGCCTGAATTACGGCAAAAACTATGGTGACCAGGACAAAGGCCACCGGGCCAACGGCTTCACCACCGATGGCGGGTTCTGTCAGTATGCCGTCAACAACATCAACACCCTGGCCCCCGTCGCCGATGACATGAGCGATGAAGAGGCCTGCCTGGTCGTCACGGCCGGTACCGCGATGTATGGCCTGACGGAACTCGGCGGTCTCGTCGCCGGCGAAAGCCTGGTGATCACAGGTCCTGGCCCCATCGGCTTGCTCGGCGTCGCCGTGGCCAAGGCTCTGGGGGCCGAGCCGGTCATCCTGACGGGCACGCGCGACAATCGCCTAGAGATCGGCACCAAACTGGGGGCCGATCACGTCATCAATGTGCGCAACGAGGACGTCATCAAAAAGGTCTGGGAGTACACCGGCGGCGAAGGTGCCGATTATGTGCTGGAATGTTCAGGGGCCGGCAATGCCGTCAATGAAGCGGCGCAGATGGTCAGCCGCGGTGGCAAAATCTGTCTCGCCGCTTTCTCACATGAAGACGTACCGGTCAACGTCATGCACATCGTCGCCAACAACATCTATATCTTTGGCATCCGGGGCGAGGGCAAGAGCGGCACACTTCGTGCCGCCGCCTTCATGAACCAGAAGCGTTTCGATGCGACGTTGATCCATACGCATACCTTTGACATGGGCGATCTGCCGGAAGCCATACGCTATGCCAAGGACCGTGTCGAAGACGCCATCAAGGTTGTGGTCAAGAACGATTTCGCCGATGCCAAAAAAGCGGCAGCCGAATAGGGCCTGACGAAAAGTTCATCACGCCGCGATTTCGTCGCACAAAGCGTAGAATTCTGCCGAAGTTGGGTACCTGGCGGTGGCCGGTCGCCATTGCGGACTGTTGACGAGTTCAAAAAATTTCGAGATTATGGCGGTTGAGTAAAAAAATTCGACAGAAATTAATACTCATAAAAGGGAGGTTTACCATGTTGGGAGTAAAACGCTTCAAGACACTGGCCTTTGCATCGAGTTTGATTGTCGCGGGATCACTGGGATTTGCCGCCACATCATCGGCCAAGGAAATTACCATTCGCATTGGATCGGGTCATCCGCCGACGGTTGTGTACGCCGGCCTGATGAAAACGTTTTTCCAGACTGAGCTAAAAAAAGCGGTTGAGGCCAAAACCGGCCACACCATCAAGTTCATCGAGGGCTACAGCGGCTCCATCGTCAAGGTCTTCGAAGTCATGGAAGGCGTGCAAAACGGCGTGCTCGACATCGGCGGTTTCTGCTACTGCTTCGAAGCCTCCAAACTGCCCATGCATGCGTTCCAGATCATGCTGCCCTTCGGCACCATGGACCCGGTTCAAAGCGTGGCCATCGCGAACTCGATCTACAAGCAGTTCCCGAGCCTCAAAAAACGCTTCCACAAGTATAACCAGACCCTGCTCGCTATCATCGGCGACGGCGGCTACAACCTCGGCACCAACTTCCCGTGGAAAACGACGGCTGATCTCAAGGGCCACAAGATCCTCGGCGCCGGTCTCAACCTGAACTGGATGAAACAGGCAGGCATGGGCATCGTGCCGGTGACCGACGGACTGCCGGGCTGGTACCAGAAAATCAAGACCGGTCTTGCTGAAGGCGGCATCATGTTCCCCAGCGCCTGGGGTCCGGTGTTCAAACTTCATGAAGTCGGCAAGTACTACACCACCATCGGCTTCGGCTCGATCACGTGGCATGGTCTGACCGTCAACAACCGCTTCTGGAAGAGCTTGCCGGCTGACGTCAAGCCGATCATCCAGGAAGTTGCCGACCGTTATTCCGACCAGACCGGCACCTTCAACAAAATCGGTTACAAGAAGGACATGGACTGGCTACGCAAGAATATCACGGTCAACGACCTGCCGGCCGCCGTCCGTCTCGACTGGGCCAAGCGTCTGGCACACTGGCCGCAAAAACATGCGGACGAGCTTGAGAAAAAAGGCTATCCGGCCAAGGCCATCCTCAACGCGACTTTGGATGCCGCCGAAAAGGTTGGTTACAAGTGGCCTGTTCGTTACGTCATCAAGTAAGTCTGTAAACGTGTAGGGCGGTCGTGGACCGTTCAAATAACAAGCTGAGTGCCGACCGGAGGGGGATTAATCCCTTGCCGGTCGGCACATCAGTTGTTTTTTCCGTCACAGCCGGCGCGCCGGGGGCGCAGTAAATTGTCGCTCATTGCCTTTAGTGATCGCCTATCCAAATTCCTGATGGTCGTCGCAGCAGCCTGGGCATTCGGGCTCTCATTCCTTGTGCTCGGAAATATTATCGGGCGCTTTGTTTTTGATTCGCCGATCTACGGCACCGCTGAAATCGTCGCCGCTTCCATCGTCATCATAGTTTTTCTGCAGGTCGGCTATGCCATTCGCAGCCGCTCCATGTTGATGGCCGATTTCCTCGTCGTCCATCTGCCGGACGGCGTCCAGCGCACTTTTCTCGCCATTGGATATCTGCTGGGCGCAGCCTTCTTCCTGATGATCATCACCGGCGGCTGGGAGGAAAGCATCGCTTCCTACGTCGAGGGTGAATTCGAGGGCGAAGGGGCTTTACGCGTACCGTCATGGCCGGCGCGCTGGACTGTGCTCGGCGGCAGCGCCGTGGCGCTCGTCAACTATCTGGTACTTGCCTACATCGACGTCTTCAAACCGGACTCGCCCGGGTCTGAAATCGAGGGTAACAGTGCTTCTCATTGATCCCAATCAGCAACGAACTGGAATGATCTAGTGTTCGAAGCCAACATCGCTTTCATGCTCGTTATATGCCTGGTCGGGCTGGTGGCCATCGGCGTGCACATCGCCATCGCACTCGGCATGACCAGTGCGCTAGGCATCTTCCTTGTTACCGGCGCTGACTCCTACGCTTTTGGTACGGTGCAGAGCATGCTGGCCGCGACGGCCTATGAAGCAATCCGCGCCTATGTCTTTGCTGTCATCCCCCTGTTCATGCTGATGGGCGAATTTATCGGCAAGTCCGGCGTGATCACCGATGTCTATCGCGGCATTAACCGGCTGTTGCACCGCCTGCCCGGTCGCCTCGCCTTCGCCACCATTATCGGCAATGCGCTATTTTCCTTTGTCACCGGCGTCAGTATCGCCTCAGCTGCGGCCTTTTCGCGCATCGCCTATCCGGAGATGAAGCGCTTCGGCTATCACAAGGGTTTTGCCCTTGGCGCTATTGCCGGCTCCAGTTGCCTCGGCATGCTGATCCCGCCGAGCGTTCTGATGATTGTCTGGGGCATCCTGACAGAACAGTCCATCGGCCAGATTTTTGCCGCCGGTATCTTGCCGGGTCTGATGTTGATGTCGATGTTCCTGGTCTATGTCTTTGTCATGGCGCTGATCCGGCCTGCGGCAGTTGGTGCCGACGCGGCTTCAGTAGAGCGGCTGAAAGCCGAAGCCGCCGCCAACAATGGAAACGCAGACGATGGTGAAGTCTCGACCACCCAGTTTCTGATCAGCCTCGCCGGCATTACCACGGTAATCGTTGCCGTGCTCGGCGGCATCTGGTTTGGCATTTTCACGCCAACCGAGGGTGCCGGGGCCGGAGCTTTCATCGGCCTGATCCTCGGCTTGATCAAGGGCATGCGCTACCGCGATATTATTGATTCGATTTTATCTGTCGGGCGCACCTCTGCCCCGATCCTGTTGTTGCTGGTCACTGCAGCCCTTTATTCCCGCACCCTCGCCATGACCGGCATCGCCAATGCCATCGAAGGCATTTTCCTCGGCTCCGGCATGGAACCCTGGATGATCGTCAGCGTCATGGTGCTGATCTGGTTCCTGCTCGGCATGATTATCGATTCGATTTCGATCATGCTGTTGACCGCTGCCATCTTCGCGCCCATCGCCGTCAAAATCGGCTACGACCCGATCTCCTTCGCCATCATCGGCATCATCGCCATTGAAGCCGGCTTGCTGACACCGCCCTTTGGATTATTGGTCTATACGGTGAAGGCCGCAATTTCCGACGACGGCGACGACGTCGCCATCATGCAGATTTTCAAAAGCTCGACGCCCTACTGGATCATCATGCTGATGGGCATGGTCGCCATCGTGCTGTTCCCGGAAATCGCCACGTATTTGCCGAGTTTATTGTTTTAACGATTCAGCGTTTCAGCCCGGCCATGTCGGCGAGCACGCCACAGACACTGGCCGTGTCCTGTTTATCCCGACCCTCGGCGAGGCCCCGATCGTAGATTTTAACCCCGGCATCAAATAACGGCACCTCGACCTCGAGGTTTTGGGCAAATTCACGGATGATGTTCAGATCTTTCTGGAACAAATCCATTTTCATGGTTGCCCCGTCATAGTCATCCGCCACCATCATCGGCCCGCGAATTTCAAACATGCGTGAACTGCCGGCGCTGTTGGAGATGACATCGTAGATAACCTGAGCATCAAGTCCTGACTTCATACCAAGCACCATGGCCTCGGCCGCCGCCACGTTGTGATTGGCCACCAGAATGTTGGCAACGAACTTCATGCGGCTGCCGTTGCCAAATGCGCCGAGGTAATGCCGACCCCGGCTGATAGCGTCAAAAACCTCCGCGCATTGGTCACAGGCTTCTTCATCCCCGCTGGTAAAAACCACGAGGTCGCGCACCATGGCCTGGGCCCCGGTGCCGCTCATCGGGCAATCGAGTAACGCCATGCCGGCGTTTTCGAATAACCCGAATGCCTTGAGTTTGTCTTCAAGCGTCAGCGTACTGGTCTCGATGACCAAAGGATTTACTGAACCCAGTTCACCTGCGTCTGTCGCCACCTGGACAATTGCCGCCGGTGAAGGCAACGATGTGATGACAATCGGTACCGCCTTGAGCACATCATTGGCGGATCCTGCAATCCAGCCACCGAGGGCGGCCAGTTTGTCGCAAGCCACCTGATCAATATCAAATCCGGTGACCTCGAAACCCCGATCAATCAGGTTGGCGGACATGGCACCGCCCATGGTACCGAGGCCGATGACACCGACGCTGCGCGGATTAATCATGGCACGAGAACGGTCGAACCGGACGTGCGTCCCGCCTCCAGATCCTCATGCGCCTTGACCGCGTCGGCCAGGCTGTAGCTCTGGCCGATCTCGACCTTGACGGCCCCGCTCGACATCATCGCGAAAAGCCGACTGGTCGACGCCTCGAAATCCGGGCGCGCCGCACAGTAATTGGCCAGCGAGGGCCGGGTGAAATAGAGCGAGCCCTTGTGCTGCAGGGTCGCCGCCTCGACCGGAGGCACTTTGCCCGACGTCGTGCCGAAGGAAACAAACATCCCGCGTTCAGCCAGACAGTCAATGGATTGCTCGTAGGTATCCTTGCCAATGGAATCGTAAAGCACCGGCACGCCGGCACCGTCCGTCAGCTCGCGCACGCGCGCGACGACGTCTTCGGAATGGCGATCAATCACCTCGTCATAACCATTGGACCGGGCCAGCGCACATTTATCCGCACCGCCGGCGATGCCGATCATACGCGCACCCAGCGCCTTGCCCCACTGACCGGCCAGCAATCCGACGCCACCGGCTGCGGCGTAAAACAAAACGTTCTCGCCAAGTGTCACCTTGTAACAGCGTTCCAGCAGGTATTCGGCGGTCGTGCCCTTCATCAGCACGGCGGCCGCTTGCTCGTCGCTGATACCATCCGGTATTTTGACGATGCGCGCAGCGATGACATTTCGATAATCGGCATAAGCCCCCGGCGGTCCCCCGGCGTAAACCACCCGATCCCCCTCCGCGAGGTCACTGACACCGGGACCGACGGCTTCGACAACGCCTGCCGCCTCGAGGCCAATGCCGCTCGGCAGGTCCATCGGGTATTGCCCGGAGCGCTGATAAATATCCATAAAATTGATGCCGATGGCGGTCTGGCGGATCGTCGCCATGCCATCTTCCGGCGCGGCCAGCATCCCCTCCTTCAACTGCATGACGGAAGGCGGTCCCTGGGCTTCAATGACGATTGATTTGCTGTTCACGACTGATAATCCTTCCAGAATTTTCCCGACGGCTCCCACTATAGCCATTGCGGGGAAAAGGGGGCAATTCCGACGTTTTTGGCCGAGCAGATGACGGCGATTTGAAAATGATTATTAGGGCAACATTTTAAACCTGGGCTATAATTGCCGCTGTAATTTTCATTCAAATGAGAAAGCTGGATGACTGACAAGTCCTTCGATACCCGCGCCTTCCGCAATGCCCTGGGTTGCTTCCCGACCGGCATCACGGTGATCACAACGATGGGGCCCGACAACAAGCCGGAAGGACTGACGGCCAACTCGTTTGGTGCCGTTTCGCTGGAGCCGCCGCTGGTGCATTGGTGCCTTGGGAAAAAGTCAGGATTGCTGGAAATTTTTCAAAACACCAGTCACTTTACGGTCAATGTTCTGAGCGATGCCCAGCGCGATATCTCGAACCAGTTTGCCACGCCGGCCGAAGACAAATTTGCCGGTGTCGACTGGCAGCCCGGCCTTGGTGATGCGCCGGTTCTCGCCGGCTCGCTGGCGGTCTTTGAGTGCCGCAATGAAAAACATTACGAAGGCGGTGATCATCTGATCTTCCTGGGTGCGGTTGAAAACTACAGCCACATAGACGGCACGCCGCTTTTGTTCAATGCCGGCAGCTATGGCATTGCCCGGCCACATCCCGATGACTACAGCCCGAAGCCCGATACTGTTGATTTCGAAGATCTCATGCTCTGGTGACATTCCAAGGAGATATCACATGCCCGCATACTGGGTTGCCCGCGCCAAAGTAAACGACGCGGTCGAATACAAACGCTATACCGATCTGGTGCCAGGCATCCTGCAGAAGTACGGCGGCAAGGTGCTGGCCCGCGGCGGGCGCTTCGTCAGCCTTGAAGAGCCACAAAAGTTTGATCGGCACATTGTCATCGAATTTGCCACACTGGAAGATGCCGTGACCTGCCACGAATCGCCCGAATATCAGGAAGCCCGCAAGTTCCGCCTCAACGGCGTCGGCGAAAATGAACTGATCATCGTCGAAGGCGGCGAGGCCACGAAGTAAGACCAGGCCCGAAAATAATGACAAAGAAGGACAAGACCCATGGATCTCGGCTTTTTTACCATGCCCATCCACCCGCCAGCCCGCAGCCTGACGGAGACCCTGAAAGAAGACTTCGAATTCGCGGTGCTGGCCGATGAACTTGGCTACGTCGAAGGCCTGATCGGTGAACACATCACCGATGGTGCCGAGAACATTTCGTCCTGTCTGATCTTTATTGCCTGGGTCCTGCGCTCGACCAAAAACATCAAACTGGGCACAGGCACAGTCAATTTGCCCAACCATCACCCGGCCATGGTCGCCGCCGAAGTCGCCATGGTCGACCACATGGCGGAGGGGCGGTTTTTATTCGGTATTTCACCGGGCGGCCTGATGTCGGATGCCGAGGTCTTTGGCAATCTCGACAACGACCGCACCGCCATGTTTGTCGAAGCGATAAATCACATCCTGGCAATCTGGGAAAACGATGCGCCTTATAATCTGACAGGTGATTTCTGGAACATCACAACCGAAAAAACCATTATCCCGGACCTCGCCCAGGGCACCATATCGAAACCCTACCAGCGCCCCCACCCGCCGATTGTCGTCACCGCCGTCGCCCCCTTCTCGAAAGGTGTGACAGCTGCCGCAGAGCGCGGTTGGGAGCCGATCTCCGCCAACTTCCTGCAGCCGCAGTGGGTCAAGTCTCATTGGCCGAAATATGTCGAAGGCTGTGAAAACGGTGGCCGCGCCGCCGAGACTAAAAACTGGCGCGTGGCCAAAAGTATCTTCGTCTGTGAAGACGAGGCGATGGCCGAACGCTACGCCACCGAAGCAGACGGCCCCTATCACTTCTATTACAATTCCCTGTTCACAAAGCTCAAACGCGGTGGCCGGGCCAACCTCTTCAAACTCGACCAGAACCAACCGGATGACGACCTCAACGTCGAAACCATCGTTGATCAGCTTGTCATTCGCGGCGGTGTCAACAGCGTCGTCGATCAACTACTGGCCTTTCGCGAGGAAATCGGTGATTTCGGTACGCTTCTCTATGCCGGGCACGACTGGAAGGACAAGGAACTGGCGCGTCGCTCGATGGAACTGATGGCAAACGACGTCATGCCCCGGGTCAATGAAGCAATTGGCGAAAGCAGTGCCGTCGCCTGATGGCCGTTTGAGGACAATAAATTAATGGTGAAAGCAGCAATCGTCGGCCTGGGCTGGTGGGGCAAATACATCATCAACAGCCTGGCGACGAGCGACAAGGTCGACATCATCATGGCGGTTGATGTCAACGCCGACCAGTCGAAGGAATTCGCTGCGGAAAAGGGTCTGCCGCTGACCCGCGATCTCGATGAGGCACTGGCCAACCCCGACGTCGAGATGATGATCCTGGCGACGCCGCATTCCTTTCACGAAGACCAGATCATCCGCTGTGCCAAAGCCGGCAAACAGGTCTTTTGCGAGAAGCCGCTATGTCTGACAGCGGAGAGCGCCGAGCGTGCAATTGCGGCCTGTCGATCAGCCGGTGTGCAGCTCGGTGTCGGACACGAGCGCCGGTTTGAGCCGGCCCTGGTTGAGATCAAACGCATGATTGATGCCGGTGAACTGGGCACGATCATGCATGTCGAGAGCAATTTTTCGCACGATAAGCTGGCCAAAGTGCCCGCCGATGACTGGCGCGCCAGTCCGGTCGACGCGCCCGCCGCCGGCATGACCGGCATGGGCATCCATTTGACCGACGCCTACCTCAACATGTTCGGCCCGATTGACGAGGTCTACGCCCAGACCACCCGCCGGGTCATGCAAAATCCCAGCGGAGATGTCGTCTCGGTGCAGGTCCGTTTTGCCAGTGGTGCTATCGGTTTTCTCAATGCCATTCTGGTCACGCCGTTGTTCTTGCGCTACCAGGTCTTCGGCTCCGAGGCCTGGGTTGAGGCGCGGAACGAAACTCACCCCGACACGCCGGGCGTCACCCATCTGACGGTCGCTCGTACAGGCAGCGATCCTGTGACTACGACGTATGACTGGATCGATACCGTGCGGGCTAATTTCGAATGTTTTGCCGATGCCATCACCGGCAATGGGGACTACATCTTCACTGACGCCCAGAAACTGGGGAACGTCCAGGTGCTGGAAGCGATCTGCACCTCCGTCGCCAGCAATCAAGTCGTCAAAATCTGACAGAGACAAGCCAGGGAATTTCAACGTATGAGCTCTCGACCCAAGGCCATGTATTACACCCACGCCACCGAAGACGTGTACGCCCTGATCGCAAAGGCGGCGGGGGATGATTTTGAAATGGTTTTCCTCGATGCCGACGACGATGACGAACGAACCCGAAAAATCGCCGATGTCGAAGTCGTTGTTTGCGCCGTGACGCCGTTCAAGACCGAACACATTCAGGCTGCCATAAAAGTCAAGGTGATCCATCACCAGGGTGTCGGCTGGCAAGACACGACGGACTGGCGCGAGATCAAGCGTCTCGGTATTCCGCTTGCCATCACGACCGCCGGCACCACCATCGGTGTGGCCGAGCATACCGTTCTGTTGATGCTGGCCGCCGCCAAGCGCCTGCCGTTTGTTGATCAGGAATTGCGCGATGGCCACTGGCACATCAATTCCCAGCGCGTCGTCAGCCGTGAGATTTTTGGCAAAACCGTGGGCTACATCGGCATGGGCCGCATCGCCCAGGCCGTGGCCGAACGCCTCAAGGCCTTCGGTTGTTCCGGTATCTATTTCGATCCGATGACAGACTTGTCCGACGATCAGGCGGCGGCACTGGGTGTGCGCTCCGGTGATCTCGACGATGTACTGGCGGCAGCCGATTTTTTGACCGTGCATGTGCCGCTGACTGACGGCACCCGCAATCTGATCGATGCCGACGCTATCGGCAAAATGAAACCGGACTGTATCGTGGTCAACACCTCGCGCGGCGGCATTGTCGATGAAGTTGCGTTGGCCGATGCGCTGAAGGCCGGAAAAATTCTTGCCGCCGGGCTCGATGTTTATGAGCAGGAGCCGCCGGGCGCCGACAATCCCTTGTTTGCCTTGCCCAACACCGTGATCACGCCGCATATCTCTGCCGGCACGAAGGACGCCATGAGCCAGAAGATGAATACCCTGTTCGATAATCTGCGTCGCTTTTTCAAGACAGGTGAGTTAGAAAACCGGGTCGAATTTCCTTAGAATCGGATACATCATCATGACCAATTTGCCAGCCGGCGTTATTGCCGCCGTCCCCACTCCCGTTACCGCCGAGGGGAAACCCGATGTCGAGCGCTTCCTCAACCATTGCAACTGGGCGCTGGAGAACGGTTGTGACGGCCTGAACGTACTGGGCTCGACAGGTGAGGCGTCTTCCTTTGGCATTGCCGACCGGCGCACCATCATGGACGCGGCGGCGGCCAATCTGGACAAATCAAAACTGATGGTCGGCACGGGCTTCACTGATGCCGCCTCAACCGTCGAGATGACACGCTATGCGGCCGAGCTCGGCTTTGGCGTCGCCCTTGTGCTGCCGCCATATTATTACAAGCCGGTGACCGACGAAGGCATTTTCAATTATTTTGCCAACCTGTGTGAGGCGACCAAATCGACGCCGATCCCGCTGTTCCTTTATAACTATCCGGCCATGACCGGCGTGCCGTTTTCGCCCGAAGTCGTTGCCCGCATGTCGAACGAACTGGATGGCCGGGTCTGCGGCATCAAGGATAGCTCCGCCAACATCCCCTACTGCAAAAGCCTGGTTGCAGCGCTGCCGGGCTTCAGCGTCTTCCCGAGCAGCGAAACCTGTCTCGAGACGGCGGCGGCGGACGGTTTTGCCGGCTGTATCTCGGCCACGACCAATTTAACCGGCCCCGTAGCAGGCAAGGTCTGGAACAACGCCGCCTACGAAGGTCGCGATGACGACGTTAAGTTTATAGCTGACATTCGCGGCGGCATCGCTGCCCAGCCGCTGATCCCGGCGGTCAAGTTCCTCGTCTCGCAACAGCAGAACAAGGACCCGGAATGGGCCCGCGCCCTGCCGCCCTTCGCGCCGTTGAACGATGAGCAATCCACGGCACTTCTCTCGGTCGCCGATGCGCTGGCCGGCTGGAAATAATTGACAGCGACAAAAATCCTCTAACCGGAGACTAAAATATCATGATCGATCTCTATACATGGACCACGCCCAACGGTCGCAAGGTCTCAATCATGCTGGAAGAGTGTGGCCTGGAATACACCGTTCACCCGATCCACATCGGGCAGGGCGATCAGCACAAGCCCGAGTTTCTCAAGGTCAGCCCGAACAACAAGATCCCGGCCATCGTCGATCACGATAACGACGTGACGATGTTTGAATCCGGCGCCATCCTGATGTATCTGGCGGAAAAGACCAGCAAGTTCATGCCAGCCGATGACAGGGGCCGCTGGGAAACCAATCAGTGGCTGATGTGGCAGATGGGCGGCGTCGGTCCGATGCTGGGCCAGGTGCATCACTACACCAAATATAATCCCGACGTCGCACCCTATGCCGAGGAGCGCTATCTGACCGAAGGCAAACGGCTTTACCGTGTGTTTGACGAGCGCCTCGCCGATAACGAATACCTCAACGGCATCGACTATTCGATTGCCGATATGGCGACGTGGCCGTGGATCGCCCGCCACGACTGGCAGACCATCGATCTCAACGAATACCCCAATGTCGCGCGCTGGTACACCGCGATCGCCAATCGCCCGGCTGTGCAAAAAGGCTGGGACGTGCCCCCGTCAGACCAGAAAATTCCCATGCCGGGGTAACACGGGGTTCCGGCACCTGCTATTCACCCGCAAGCGACATCAGTCTTCGCCAGACCCGGTTCACCGACTATGTCGAGCTGACAATTGTGGGTTTGGAGATTGGTCTGCCGGCCGGGTCAAATAATGTGTTCGGTCGACTTTTCCCGCTCAATTTGCCGATAAACATTTTTCTCGCTATTCGTAATGACAAACCGGGGGGGTATTTGGGGTGAATGTCGGCCTCTGACCCGTCGCCCAACGCATATTTGCCTTGAACCCGGCATCTGACAGGACCGAGATTTTGGTCGCGCGATCCTTCGTCGTCCATGAAACCGTGAAAAACACCGACAAAGGGAATTTTCGCCGATATTGAATTTGCGACAGGTGTTTTGCAGCAATCTGTGTACCAGCGAAGTAATCCCTTTGGTCTTAATCGCAGGCAGCGCAGAATGTCCGCACCTTTTGTTACTTTGAACTGGCAAGGGTAGATCTGAAATAAATCTGTCCCGCCATTTTCATCCAGTATGTCATCTTGCTGTTCCAGATAACGTGCAAATGCCTGACAATCATCACAGTGGCAAATAACCCTGGTGCCGCTGCGCGCGGAGACATCGATTGCGGTTCCGGCGACTTCGCCGCAATTGCATTTCAGAGGGACATCAACCAAGGGAATATCTCCAGTTATTGATCCCGCCACCGTGATGACGGAGAGTGACAATAAATTACGCCGAATACCTGTCAAACGACACAATAGTGTTCGGTAACATGCGCGTCACTAATTTGAATGCCCACAACTGGATATCGGCAGTATTTGACATCGTGCCAGACAAAGGCACGGCCGTCGTCTTTCGGTCAAACTGCTGGCGTTGCCGGTCTCTTGGGCCCGGTGGTATCTGCGGCCCCGCTCGCGATCATTTCGTCGTAATAGGCTTTGTAGCCATTCGCCATTTTGTCAGGCGCTCCGCGATCGCGAAAAACGTCTTCATCCCACTTTTTGTCGATGCCGTGGCCGAGGATCATGCGATTGAACCAGTTCCAGCTTGAGCAGACAGCAATGACCAGTGTGAGGTCCTCCTCGTTCCAGCCGGCGCGGTAGCACGATTTGGCGTCATCGTCGGTCATTTTGCCTGGCGTCAAGGTCAGTTTGCGAACGTATTTGAGGACGGGCTTCAGTTTTTCATCGACCGGTGCAGAATCAATGTCATCGACCAGTTGTTGAAACAATGTCTCGTCGACACCGAGTGCCATGCAGACATTTTTGTGCGCGCCGTAACAGAAATCACAGGCGTTCAGGAGCGAGCAGTAGGCGGCGATAATCTCCTTTTCCTCCTGGTTCGGTCCTGCCGGATAGGACATGAGCCGATGAATAAACTCCATATATGGCTCGAACAGATCCCATTTCGACATTTGGAGCTGTGACATCGAGATGATGCTTTCGTAACCGGGAAAATAGGTCATCGCAAAAGTCCTGTGTGATTCATAAAATTATGTATTGTATAATTAAATTATATAATACATAATTTTCTTCTTTTTGTCAATGTAGATTGAACCGCGCCATGGCTAATCAAATAACTGAAAATCTCGCGCGCGCAAAAAAGCCGAAGCACGGCATCGGCGCGATCGAGACGGGCATGCGATTGATCGACGTGCTCGCCAGCGCCGAAGGACCGCTGCCGTTGAAGGAGATAGCCGCAAATTCCGCAATGCCTGCCGCGAAGGCACACCGCTACCTGGCAAGTTTTATTGCGACCGGGCTGGTTCGCCAGGCGGAGAACTCAAACCAATACGATCTGGGTCCGATGGCACTGCGGATCGGCGTGGCGGCTCAAAATCGTATTAATGTGCTGGAACGGGCTGGCCAGAGGCTTCAGCAGCTTCGGGATGAAATTCGCGCGACCTGTTTTGTTACAGGATGGACAGACAAAGGCCCGATTGTATTGCGATGGGAGGATAGCCGGCGTCCGATTACTGTCGTTGTTGAGCCAAGGTCGATTATGCCGCTCCTGGTCACGGCGACCGGCCGCGTATACCTTGCATTTATGCCACGAGACCGAACGATGCATCTGATTGAACAAGAGCTCGACCGGGACGATGGTACGACCAATGATGCCTTGGAGGTTCGTATTCAAACTCTCATTACAGATACATGCGAAACCGGATTAGGGCGAACCAAAGGTGATTTTCAAACGGGTATCGCCGCTCTTGCAGCACCACTCTACGACCCGCTCGGCCAAATTGCAGGCGCTGTTACGGCGCTGGGCCCGGACGCGGAGTTCGACAGTTCATACGAGGGCAACGTCGGCCGGGCGCTCACCAGTTTCACCAATAGCCTTACAGAATAATTCTGAGTGGCGACCTGGTCGTCCGACGCCGGAATTTTTGCTATTTCAACGTGGCCGTCGTCGATAACGATCAACCGAACACCATCCGCCATCATATGTTCTTCCCTGATGTCGGCTCCAGCGATTGAGATGTTCATATTTTCGAGCGGCTCCATAAAGTTGCCAAATCGACTATGGAACCTATATGGATGCTCTGGAAAGATTCTCCTCGCGATGGCCTGGCAGGAAGAATTCTGGACCGAACTGACAGCCGGCATTTCTTGACGTACAGGGATATATCGACGTGCGGTTAATGACAAAATATCCGTTGACGGTGGTGACCGTCGCATTGGCCGCCGCCCTGGCGACGGGTGTCGTCGCATTTCAGATTTCGAAGAAAGAAATGCGACTGGCCGCTGAACGCCAGTCGATCGAAATTCTGGCAAGCCGCAAGGCGGCGCTCGGTCGGTATCTGAATTCCATTCGGCAGGACCTTGCGTTCACTGTGAGCAGCAAGAACGTGAGAGACTCCCTGCCCCTTTTCACCGATGCGTGGTCCTTGCTGGACGGAGATCCTGAAGAGCAACTTCAGAAACTTTATATCCACGACAATCCCCACCCGACGGATGAAAAGGAACAATTCGATCAGGCCAGTGACGGGTCCATCTACAGTGCCGTTCACGGTCGGTATCATCCCTGGTTTCGCCAGTTCCTGAAGGAACGCGGTTACTACGACATCTTCCTTTTCGATACCGACGGCAACCTGGTTTATACGGTGTTCAAGGAACTTGACTACGCAACGAACCTGGCCACTGGGCGTTGGCGCAGCACTGATCTCGGCCGGGCCTACAGGACCACAGCATTTCACAAGACTCCGGGCTTTCTCGCATTTTTCGATTTCGAACCCTACGAGCCGAGCCACGGTGCCCCGGCCAGTTTCATTTCGACACCGGTGTTCGACGGTGACAAAAACTTCATCGGCGTTTTGGCCTTTCAGATGCCGATAGGCCGGATCAACGAGATCATGCAGGTATCTGCAGGCATGGGAAAGTCCGGCAAGGCCTATCTGGTCGGTCCGGATCTGCTGGTCCGAAATGACACACGATTTTCGACTGCTTCGGAAATTCTGAAGACGAAGAAACCGCAAGAAATCGTTACCAATGCATTGCAGGGTCTGTCCGGCACAGCCGAAATTGTCGACGAGAATGGCACAGAGATGCTGGTCACCTACACATCCATCACCTTCGGCGGTGAGACCTGGGCAATCATCGCCGAAATCGAACTTGCGGAAATTTTGGCACCTGTCGACGAAATGCGCCGCATCATGATCTTCGCCGGCTTGATCATTGCGCTATTCGTAACTGTCATTGGAATATGGTTGGCCGGCGGGCTGTCCCGCCCCATCGTGGCCATGACCGGAATCATGCAGCGCCTGGCGGAGCGCGACCTGGAGGTGGAGGTGCCTGTATCAGGCCGAACCGATGAAATCGGTGACATGGAAAAGGCCCTGATCGTCTTCAAAGAAAATGCTGTTGCCCGACAACAGGCGGAGACAGCACTCCAGGAAAACAAGGATCTGCTTTCCGCCGCGATCGAATCCATTGCTGATGGCTTTATGTTAACTGACTCTGCCGGCTGCATCGTCCTGTTCAACAGAAAGTTCAGAGGTCTTTACCCAAACTCCTTTGACCTGATTGCCGAGGGCCAGACATACGAAAATTTTCTGCGAAGTGGCGCAGAACGCGGCGAGTATCCTGACGCCATGGATCGAGCCGACGCGTGGGTCGAGGAACAATTATCGGAAAGGCAGAAGAAAAGCGGCGTCTTGGAAATACCCCTGATCGGCGGTCGCTGGAGTCGTATTGCATCCCGACAGTTGCCGAGCGGCGGGCGTGTCGAAATTCACGTCGACGTCACGGAACTGAAGGAGACCCACGTAAAACTCGCCACCATGAACGATGAACTGCAGGACCTGAACGAGCTCAAAAACAAATTCATGGGCATGGCAGCCCACGATCTGCGTAACCCGCTTAGTGCCATCCGGGGCATGACCCAATTGATCCTCGAACTCGAACTGGGTGAGGAAAAGGAAAAAGAGTTCATTTCCTCAATCAAGGACGTCAGCAACCAGATGCTGGACCTTATCAACGATCTTCTCGATGTTTCTGCCATCGAAAGCGGCAAGTTCGACCTCAAACGGGAAGCTGGGAATCTCGGTGAACTGTTGCAAAGCCGGATCGAACTGGTGGCCTTCAGCGCCGACGCGAAAGGCATTTGCATCACCACTGACATCGCAGATCTGCCCGCCATCGACTTTGATCACGCGCGCATCCACCAGGTGGTCGACAACATTCTGACCAACGCCGTCAAGTTTTCACCGGCGGACAGTATTATCGACACAGCGGTTCGGCTGCGTGGATCAATGATCGATGTCGTCGTACAGGACCATGGGCAGGGCATACCGGCGAACGAAGTCGGCAAGGTATTCATGGCTTTCGAAAAACTCAGTTCGAAACCAACAGCGGGCGAAAAGAGCACCGGTCTCGGCATGGCCATCGCCAAGAAAATCGTCGACGCTCACGGCGGCGAGATCAAAGTCGACAGTGTCATTGGGCAAGGCACGACATTCACCTTTTCCCTGCCAGTAGATGCGATCACATGAGGCAATCCCCGTGCCCGGACAGCTGCGGCTGTCGGGCATGGGTCGAAATCGGGCTGTGTCGTAGAGGCGCGAAGTAATTCATGCCCGCGCCAGACAGCCATCTTAAATCGCGGTTACCTGTTCCCGGGCAAACGACTTAATCGTCGGAAGCCAATATTTCCGCGACCTCGACATGGCGGCCCTTGCGGACGGAGAGGATGCCGGCCTTGACGACGGCAAGTGATTCCGTAGCCCCTTCGCCGCCGACTTCCGCCGCGCCGTTGCCTTGCGCCGCATCGGCCCATTCAATGAGTTCTTCGGCCAGCGCATCGACCTTGTCGAGTGTAACCGGCGTCCGCTCGGTCTCGCCTTGCGTCAGACACCTGAGACCATCGAACAGATTGTAATAGGCACTCATCTTCTTGCCGTAGATGTTCATCAGATAATATTCCGAGGCCGAGGCATAACTCGTGCTCAATGTCGAGACGGCGCCGTTGTCGTGCTTCATCATCAGCGAGCCGACATCAGGGTTATCACCCGGCAGCACCAGTTGCGAGGCCATGCCCGATACCGACTTCACCGGCCCCAGCAACATCATCAACACATCGACATAGTGCAAACCGATCTGCAGCATCACGCCGCCGGGCATTCCCTCTGCTGTGTAACGCCAGTGCCCGAGTTCAAACTTGCCGGCGCGGTCGCGGCTGATGTTGGCCTCGGCCTGAACCAGAGTACCGAAATCGCCGGCATCAATGCGCTGCTTGATCCAGCGAAAATGACTTTCGCGGCGGCGCTGATAGCCAACCGCCAGCACGACACCGGCGTCCGCACAGGCTTTTGTAATCGCCTTCGCTTCACCGATAACGTTGGCAATGGGTTTGTCGAGGAAGACGTGCTTGCCCGCCCCGGCCACTGCCCGCGTGGTTTCGAGATGGGCATGGTTCGGCGTTGTGTTGATGATGCCGGCGATCTCCGGGTCGGCCAGCAGCGCGTCCAGGCTTTCGGCGGCGCGGCAATCGAAAATTTTGGCGAAGGCCTGGCGTTTGTCGTCCGAGCGGGTAAAGCATGAGACGATCTCGACGCGCCCGCCAGTCCGACCGGCAGCTTCGGCCAATACATCCGACCACCAGCCGATCCCGAGCGAGGCAACTTTGAAAGGGGCCTGGTTCATGACATCGTCTCCTTTGAGGCATTGGATTTCTTGATACGACTGGATCTCAGGGACCAGATGATCGACAACACCGACAGCCCGAGGAAAGTCAGGCTGATCGGCGAGGTGAAAAAGATCGCCACGCTGCCTTTCGAGGCAATCAGGGCGACGCGCAGGTGCTCTTCCAGTTGCGCGCCCAGCACGAGGGCCAGCAGCATTGGCACCACCGGCATGCCGAGCCAGCGCATGGCGAGACCGACAAAGCCGAAGAACAGCATGACATAGACATCGAAAAAATTATTGCGCAGGGCATAGCTGCCGATGACGCAAAGCACCGCCACCGTCGGCATTAACAGGGCGCGCGGTGTCGCCAGTAATTTTACCAGCAATCGCACACCGAGGATGGCGATGATGAAGTTAAAGATGTTGGCCCAGAAAAAGGAAAAGATAATGCCATAGGCAAAATCACCGCGCTCCATAAACAATAGTGGACCAGGGGCGAGCCCGTGCACCATCAAGGCGCCGATCAGGATGGCCGTGACCGGGTCGCCGGGTATGCCCAGCGTCATCATCGGGATCAGCGCCCCGCCAGTGACGGCGTTGTTGGCGGACTCAGGTGCGGCCACACCCTCGGCGCAGCCCTTGCCAAATTGCTCCGGCGTTTTGGAGGCCCGGCGGGTGTAGTCATAGCTGATGAAAGCGGCAATCGGCCCGCCCGCACCAGGCAGAATGCCGAGGAAGGCGCCCGTTACCGAGCCGATAAAGACCGGCAAGCGCATGGCTTTCAAATCCGCCAGGCTCGGCAGCACGGATTTAAGCTTTGCCTGGGTGCGGCTGGCCGCCTCCGTGCTCATCAGGTTTTCGACCAGCTGCGGCACGGCAAACAGGCCGATCATCGCAGTCAGGAAATGCACGCCCGCCATAAGGTTGGCCTGACCAAAGGTAAAGCGCGCCGTGCCCATGACAGGATCCTGGCCAATGGTCACCAGCGCGAGACCGAGCGCTGCCGATAACAAGCCCTTGACCAGTGAGCGGGCGGCAAAACTGCAGATGATCGTCAGGCCGAAAAATACCAGACTGAACATATCCTCGGTGCGGAATTCAAGTGCCACCATGGCCAGCAAGGGAGCAATAAAAAAGAGACAGAGAAAGCTGAACAGGCCGCCAACAAAACTGGCGCTGATGGCAATGCCAAGGGCGCGACCGGCCTCGCCCCGCGATGCCATGGGAAAGCCGTCCATTGCTGTGGCCGAGGCCGAGGGTGTGCCCGGGATGTTCAACAGGACGGCCGAAAAACTCCCGCCCGTCATGCCGCCAACGTAAAGACCCAGCAACAGGGCTATGGAAATATCTGCGGACAGAACGAAGGTTACGGGCAGCACGACAATTATGCCGGTGCTGATGGTCATGCCGGGGATCATGCCGACGACCAGCCCGACAAAAACACCGATGCAGGTAGTTGCCAGCGTTAACATGCCACTGGCCTGGGCGAAGCCGATCAGGGCATCGGGGCTCATGCCACGATCCCGGCGAGCAGTCCGCGCGGCAGGAAGACACCGAAGCCGTGGCGGAACAGCACGTACAACGCAAACGTCGCGCAGATCGTCCCGCCGCCAATCCAGATGGGCCGGCGTTCGCCATAAAACATCATCATGGCGGCGAAAAACGGCAAGGTGGCCAGGATAAAACCGAGCGTCGGCATCAAGGCGAGGTAGAGCGCAAAACTGCCGAGCGCCCAGGCCGCGAGACGGCGACGGTCGCGGTTGTCATTGGCGGTCGCCGGCTGGCGGGGCTGTCTCAGACCCCGCACCAGCAGCCAGAGCGACAGCACCAGAATAATCACCGTATTGATCCACGGGAAAAATGACGGGTCGGGCGTGTTCGGCAGAGTGCGGACCGGCAGCCCGGCCGTCAGGATGCCGTAGAACACCGCCAGCACGATCAGAACAACGGCGGCGATAATATTTTGTCGTCGCATCGCGCGCTACACCTTCACGAAGTCCGGGGTATCGAGAAACCGGCCCGCCATTAATTCCGGCGGGCCGTCACACTTAAGATCATTTCGACTTGTAAAGCCCGGCAGCCTTGAAGATGGCCTTGACCTTGGCATCTTCACCGGCAAGGAAAGCACTGAATGCCACGTGACCCGTGGGCGCGACAGTAAAGCCTTTCTTTTTGGCCAGGGCCTTGAAGGCCGCCGAATTGGCCGCCTTGGCCATGGCGTCAGCCAGCTTGACCTTGACCGCATCCGGTGTGCCCTTGGGCACGGACAAGCCGCGGAACAGATCGAGATCGGCATTGAGGCCGATATCCCTGGCCGTCGGCACATCCGGGAACAAGACGTTGCGTTTGGCAGTCGGCATCAACAGGATTTTCAGTTTGCCTGCCTTGGTCAGCCGCACGGCACCGGTCAGCGGAGCGATCATCGCGTCGGCCTCACCATTGAGCACGGATTTATTGCGGCCCTTGATGCCCTTGGGCAGGTGGATGACCTTGCAGCCTGCTGCGTCCATCAACATGATCGCCGCCGTATGCGTCGAGGAGCCAGTGCCGGAATTGGCCACCTTCAATGTGCCCGGTGCCGCCTTGCAGGACTTGAGGAAGTCGGCAAAGCTGTTCCATTTGGAATCACCCTTCACGGCAAACGGTTGCGGCTGATATTCGACCCGACCGATGTGATCAAGCGCGTTGTAATCGAAATCAGTATTGCCGAGGTTGGTCGTGGTCAGCACCGACGTCGAATTCCATGCGATGGTCTGACCATCAGGCTTGGCGTTTTTCAGATAGGTATAGGTTATGGCACCGCCACCGCCCGGTTTGTTGACCGCGGCCAGCGGCACACCCAGAACCTTGGCCATTTCCTTGGCAAGGATGCGGCCCTCAATATCGGCACCGCCCCCGGCACCAAAGGGAATGACAAATTCGATGGGCCCGTCGGGAAAGGCCAGAACCGGTGCTGACAGTGAGACAAGACCTGCCGTCAAAACACCGGCGATTGTGGTACGCAATACCTTCATGACTATTCTCCCCTGTTTGTTTTTGATCGATTATTTTGTTTAGTCGAACGAAACCCCTACGGCTGAGACCGCCGCCAGGGCGATTTCCTGATCCTGTTTCCAGTCGCCACCGCTGACCCCGATGCCGCCGAGGCATTCGCCCTCTACGATGATCGGGAAGCCGCCTTCCAGTGCTGTCCAGCGTGCCGGCCCGGCGGCAAGTGACAAACCAACCGCGTGCAGGGTATCAAGGTCCTGGCCCTGCGCGCCCTTGGTTGCCGTCGGGCGTTTGTTGGAAGAAGCCGTGACCGCTTTGGTCGTGGAGGAATGCACGGTGTGAAAGCGTCCGCCGTCCATGCGCTCCAGCACCAGCATGTGGCCGCCGGCGTCAACGATCGCAACGGTTACAGCGATGCCAAATTCTTCGGCTTTGGAGATAGCTGCCGTCATCATGGTTTTGGCACCGCTCGTGGTCAGGCGCTGGGTTGTGGCAAACGGCATTTCTGTTCCATCTCCAGATAAATTCGATATTTCTCTGATTAAGTTAAATCTAGCGAAATTTTCGAACTCCGTCCACAGTGCCGGGGTACACGTTACCGCCACAATCGGATCATAAATGCCGTTCAAACTCTCCATCGCCCGGTTCACCGCCTTGCTCACTGTTTTGCTGTCCGCCGCCATCGCCATCACGGACCCGCTGGCCAGTGACAAGTCATCGGCAGCTCTGGCGCTCACGGTCCTGACCATCGGCTTCTGGGCCTCGGGCATCATCGCCGAATACCTTGCCGCACTGCTGTTTTTCACCCTTGCCATGTTGTTCGCCGTTGTACCGGCGGAGGTCGCCTTTGCCGGCTTCAGTGCAGGCGCGACGTGGCTGATTTTCAGCGGCCTGGTGATCGGTGTGGCGGTCAACGCCTCGGGCCTTGGCGAGCGCCTTGCCCGGCGGCTCTCCATCCTGTTCGGCCGCAGTTATCGCCGGGTCATCTTCGGCATTATCCTCGTCACCCTGGTGCTCGGGTTTGTCATGCCGTCGTCAATGGGCCGCGTCATGCTGGTGATGCCCATCGCTATCGCCCTGGCAAAGGAACTGGGATACGACACGGACTCGCGTGGTTACGCCGGCATAGTGCTGGCAGCGGGTTTCGGCTGCTTTTTTATGCCCTACGGGATCCTGCCGGCCAACATCCCCAACGTCGTACTGCTGGGCATCGCCGAGCGACTGCACGACTTTTCGCCGGTTTATGGCGAATGGTTCGCCCTGCACTTCCCGCTGATCAGTCTTTTCAAGGCACCGATCCTCTGGGCTCTGGTCATCACACTGTTCCCGGCATCGTCCAGGCCCGCAACCACGGCCAGCGAACAGGGCGCGATAACCGCCATGGAGTGGCGTATCGCCGCCATCCTGCTGGTCGCGTTGCTGGGCTGGGCCACCGACTTCCTGCATCAGATATCGCCAGCGTGGATCGGCATGGCGGCGGCCATGCTGTGCATGGCACCGGGCTTTGGCAATGTGGGAAAAAAGGACTTCGGCAATATCAATTTTTCGGTGCTGTTTTATGTCGCGGCCATTCTCGGCATCGGGGCCGTCGTCAACCACACGGGCCTCGGCACCATCGTTGCCGAACATATGATGGCGTTATTACCACTCGCGCCTGGCCAGACTTTCATCAACTACATGAGCATTGCCCTGACCGGTATCGCCGTCGGCACGTTTACTGCTGCGCCCGGCATTCCCATCATCATGACCCCCATCGCCCCGGCACTTGCCGAGGGCTCGGGCTTTACACTCGACGCCGTGCTGATGATCCAGGCGCTGAGCTTCTCGACGCCGTATCTGGTCTACCAGTCCGCCCCCATCGTCGTCGCCATGGGCATGGCCGGCGTCCGCCTCGCCGATGGCACCAAACTCATCGCCCTGCTGGCACTGGTCACCATCGTCGTGATCTTCCCGCTCGACTATTTCTGGTGGCAGATGCTGGGCTGGTTTTGAGCTAAATACCCAAAGTGTGCTAATATTATTCACCTGCAATTTGACGCTGACTGGATTTGGACAGTGTGCAGGTAAAGGTCCAATTGCACTGTCTTACTGGCCGGAACCTTGAGGGGGGACAAGCTATGACGACGATTGACCGTATGACTTCGCGTCCCGCATTGGTAATTTATCTGGGTATCGCTCTTGTGATCGTGGCGGTGACGAGTATGAACGCACTTCAGACACTGCAAAGCCGCCCGTACCCGACATTGAACATCACCGAAGACGACGTCGCGATCCACGGCTACGACACCGTGGCCTATTTCACCGACAACAAGGCGATGAAGGGAAAAAGCGAATTTCAGCAATCGTGGCGGGATGCCCAGTGGCATTTTACCTCGGCCGCAAACCGTGATCTTTTTTCCGCCAATCCCGACCGTTATGCCCCGCAGTACGGAGGCTATTGCGCGCTTGGAATCGCTGCCGGCGAAGTATCGGATGTCAATCCGAAAGCCTTCACGATTGTCGACGGCAAGCTTTATCTCAACAAGGAAATGGAATTTCGTGAGATTTGGCGCAAAGGCACGACGGCTGAAATCTTGCTTTCCGATTACAATTGGGAACACAATCGAAAGGGCATGAGAAACGTTCTCGAATGTCCGGAATGGCCGAAATGCGGCTATTTTTGATACGAAGAATTGTCAACCGCGGCAAATCAATCCAGTCCCGCTTTGCGCAGGCCCTCGGCCATTCGCTGAGCGTCTGCCGGATTACCAAATTGAGGCCCGAATTCGTCGACCTTGAAGAAGGGGTTTAGCCGGCGAACTGCTGCGGCCGCCGCCCGGGCTCTGTCCGGTCGGTCGATTTGGGCGTAACTGGCCGCAAGTACCGCATGAGCGAATGAGATATCAGTCCTGCGGTCAATGCTCTTTTCCAGCACGGCAATAGCGTCCTCGTAGCGAGCCTTGAGATAGTAAGCGAGACCGAGGCTCCAGAATTGTCTGGGATTCATATTTGGATCAAAGCGTAACGCCATCTCCAATGACAGAATGGCTCCATCTACACGTCCTGCCCAGACCAGCGCGACGCCCTGATCGGCGTAGCTTCGCGCGTCATTGGGGTTGAGAGCAATCACCCGCTCCGCTTCAAGTACCGCGAAATCATGCTGCCGACGTATGCTGTAGACCTGGGTCAGCAACCGATGTGCTTCGGCATTTGAAGTTTCCAGAGATATCGCTTGTTGTGCGAGGTTGTGGGCCTGCTTCAACGCCTTCTGAGGTGACCCGGTCCAGCCCCAAAGCACGGGTTCAAAGTAAGTCCAGCCAAGACCGGCATAAGCTGAGGCGTAAGCGGGATCAATTTCGATCGCCTGGCGAAACAGCTTCCGTGCCATGAAATTTTCATCTTCGGAAATCTGCGCGGCAAGCGCACGCGCACGTAGCACATAGTCATAGGCTTTGAGATCACGTGTCGGTTTGGCAAAAGCCTGCTTTCGTTCAATGTCGGTCAGTCGAACCGCCAGGGTACGAACAATCCGCCGGGTGATTCCGTCCTGCAGATCAAAAATATTTTCCGCGCGCTCGTCAAATCGTTCGGCCCACAAATGCCGACCGGTGGTGCCATCGATCAGCTGCGCGTTGATCCGGATATTCTCGCCAATTTTTTGCACGCTGCCTTCCAGGACATAGCGAACTGACAACTCCCTGGCCACCTGACGGATGTCAACTGCCCGGCCCTTGTAAGTGAATACTGAATTGCTGGCGATCACGAAAAGATCATGGAATTTTGACAGGTCGGTAATGAGGTCGTTGGTAATGCCATCACTGAAATATTCCTGATCCGGGTCCGAACTCAAATTGCTGAACGGCAATACGGCGATAGAGGACTCCGCCGACATGGGCGATTGCAATACGTCTTGCGCCTGTTGCCATGGCCAATGCCAGGCCGCCAGCCCCGCGAACGTGATGAGCAGCATCACGGCGACGGCCAAGATGGCGTAGCGAATTTGTGATTTCTCCTTCGCCTTGCTTCTTGCCGAGGCTATTTCGCCTGCATCGGTCAGGATCCGATATATCTGCACAGGCGCCGAGACATTCTTGACCTCATGCTGGCCCATATCCTCGAAGTCATAATCAAGCTGGTTATGGACTGACTCATAGACAAGCCCTGAAATCCATATGCCGCCGTCGTCTGCCATGGACTCGATGCGGGCAGCAATATTGACGCCTTCCCCGTGGATGTCCTGACCATCATCGACAATATCACCAAGGTTCACGCCCATGCGGAAGGCAAGCGGACTGTCAGCCAGTTTCTCCTGCATATCGATTGCGCATTCGACGGCATCCTGAACCACTGGAAATTCGGCCAGAAAACCGTCGCCGGTCAATTTGACGATGCGCCCGGAATGACCGGCGATAGCAGGTTCAATAATGTCGTTGCGTGCCGAAGTCCAGGCCGCCACCGTAGCTTCGGTATCTTCCTCGACCAGCCGGGTATAACCAGCCACATCCGCGGCGATGATGGCGACAAGTCTGCGCTGGTTACTCGAACTGGAAATGATCTTCTACCCCCCGGGGAAAAAACCTTCCGGCATTCTAAAGGGAGATCAGGTCCAGGCAATCGCTTTCATTTGACAATCTGGTGCTCAGTGACCGATCAGGGCCAATGTCGGTCATTCCAGACGACGCTCAATCTCTTCCGGTTAACGCCGCGCCGCACTTGTTGCGGCCACAGACGCGACCAGATCAAATAATTTGCCTGCTACTCCTTGCCTTTGGCATAGGCGAGTGCTTCGTAGATATAATCCTCATACTCGTTTTCGAATTGTCGGGGGATGAGCACCCATTCCTTAAACCGTTTTTTGGTAAAATTGAATTCTCTTCCTTTGCCTGATGCGATGAGTTCATTAACGCGATCAGCAGAGACCTTGATGATAAGCGAATCCTCTTTCTCGAACATCAACGTCATGAATTGACCACGATAACGCAGGCAGGGTGTTTTCATCATGGTCGACGGGCTCACACCGTCTTCCCGGACCACCTTCGTGCTCATGATGTCATAGCTCATTTTGCATGCTCCTGAATGTAGGCGAGTAAATCCGGTTTGTTTTCCAGCTTTCTCGGCCCCATGAGCATTCCCGTCAGTCCATGACTTTTAAGGTGTGGATAGCTCAACGGCGAAGTGTTTTCGATTTCGTATGCTGCGGAGACGACCAGTTCCATGAATTGTTTCGGTTTTTTGGCGGGAGCCGGCGGGGACTTGAAATACCGGCGCACGTTTTCAATTATCTCCGCTGTCTCAAGCCCGACGGTCGCCACGTCACAGACCAAATGCGATCTGCTTTTGCGGCGCGGTCAGATATATGTAGACGACGTCGCCGACTGACACGGACGAGTTCATCGGCCAGAAAGTTCTGCCGCTTTCAAAGGCCGCCAACACGTCATAGATCTTTGTGTTTGCGGGATAGAGCCAGTGGTTCATATGCGGTCTCCCTTCCGCCCTGAAATTTTACTTGTATTTTAAAAGTAATTTTCAGTAAAAGTGAATGACTTGCAATTTGCAAGAATATTTTTTTGCCCATATGGTCACGTCATGGTGAAGTCTGAAAATATCAGCTGGTCGGGATGTCCTGTTCGCTATGCGTCGGGAATTTTCGGCGACAAATGGAGCCTGCTCATCATTCGCGATTTGATGTTCAAGGGACGGCGCTATTATGGTGAGTTTCTTGAGGCCGGCGAGGGCATTTCCACCAACATTCTGGCGGACCGTTTGTCAAAACTGGAGCAGAGCGGCGTCATCAACAAACAGCGCGATCCGTCGAAAGGATCGAAGATCATCTACACATTGACGGACAAGGGCCTGGCGTTGATGCCGACCATGCTGGCGATGATGGAATGGTCCGAAACCTATGATTCTGTCACAGAAGTCCCGGCGGATTTCGCCAATGCGCTTCGAACCGCCAGAGAACTTCTTCAAAAGGACCTCGCGGAAACGATCAGGCGGAAAGATAAATCCCTCCTCCAGTAGCTTACCAGGCACGGCGTTTCGCCGCCGCGGCGCGATCACAATATCGGTTGGCAAAAGGATTCATCCGAACGGTTTTGCCGTAGTCGGCAATACATTTGACGAAAGTGTCTGTAAATTGATTTCCTGATGATTGAAAAATTTCCGGTTTTTGCTGTGAGTGAAAAACTGCAACGAAGGCAACGACATGCGATCTGGATTGGTCTTGCTGATTTTGTGTTTGCTATCTGTCCCCGTGGCCAGAGCGGAAACCTATAAGGTTTCGACTGCCGATTTCCCGGAAGCCAGGTCGATCGCAGGTCTCCTGAAAGAAGTTTACCGGCAGATCGGGCATGATATTGAACTCGTTTTTCGGCCAGCAAAACGAAGTCTGGTGGAGGTCAATTCCGGATTTTCCGATGCTGAACTGGCCAGAATTATAGGAACTGAATCTGAGTATCCCAACCTTGTCCGGGTCGAGGAGCCGGTCTTTGCCGTCAGTTTCTCAGCGATCGTCAAATCAACTTCAAAAACATGGCTGAGTACCTGGGCGGAAATAAAAAAACACAAAATCGGTTACCCGCGAGGATACCGAATACTGGACATCAGAACCCGTAATATGAATGCGCTGCAGGCCAAAGATTCTTCTTCGGTTGTAAGAATGGTGAAGGGTGGAAGGATTGAGGTCGGATTATTGATCTCATCGGACGCGGCCAGGTTGGCTTCGGCAACCGAGGGGATTGTGGTTTTAGACCCGCCTGTTGAAGCCGTAACACTCTACCACTATCTAAATGTCAAACACCGGCGCCTGATTCCGTCCATTGAGAAAATTCTTATCGAATTAAACGATAGCGGTAGAACCCGGGAAATACTTTTCGGACCAGATTGACGCTACAGGCAGGTCGCATTCGTTGGCGGCCCGATGGAACGCGCACGAAAACCGGTCAGGCGACGGGCGATATCGCTGGAGTTATGGATAATGGCGGTGGTGGCAGTCTGGAGCGAACTCGTCTCCGACATTTTCCCTGATTAACAGGGAAAATACAGGGAAAAACTCACCATTTACCCCCTTTCATACTAATCACCGTCTCTGAAACCCTTAGTTCACGTACCTTACGGAGCGTTTTCCCTACAAAAAGGAACAGGGAAATAATATGAGCGATCAGGGAAAGAATCGGACGTAGCAGGGAAATTATCGGCTTTTCAAACTGTTTCATTCAGTGTAAATCTCGCCGAGCACGAAAGGCAGGGCGTTGCTGCCCTGCCCTCGCGTTTTTATGTCGACATTTTCGGCAGATTCCACCTGAGAGGAAGTCGCCAATTTGGAACGCCGGCATTAGGCCAACGTCCGCTTTGTCGCGTTAAGCGGACCCATATTTGATCAGGGGATTCGGTCTGCTTATGACCCAAATCGGACTCTTTGGGGCACGCAAACTCTAGAATCGATTTAGCCCAGCCAAGAACGCCATTTTCAGCACCAGATTGTTACACCAATTCGTATTGATAGGTTCAAGCAGATTGGGATAAATCGATCGTTATTTATTTTGCGTCCGAGTTTGAAGTGCATCATTGTTAGCTCCATGCTGAAAGCAATACTTCTGCGACAAATTGGGGGCAGCAATGACAGCAACAATACAAACTGGCAGCGCAAAAACACCGGCAGGTGACGAGGAACCCGAGGCATCTTCGGACGTTGGCTATGATGCAATCATGGACGAAGTCCGCATCGCGCAGGCGGTTAAAACGCTCGGAAACATGCCTGCCATGTTGTTCGGCAGCGCGATCGCCGTGGGCTATATTCTGTACTTGTATTGGGATGCTTCGATCTCAAGCTACGCCATATATTTTCTAGGTCTGCAGCTTCTTTTTCTGTCCCCCATGCTCAGCGATTATCTGAGACTGCGCCGACAGGCTCGACCGGAGCAAGTCAGCAAGCGGCGCATTAGAATTCTTGAAATTTACTCAACGACATTGGGTTTGCTGTGGGCGGTGTCGATTTTTCTGCTGATGTCTCGTCTGGAGCCGATCGACGGAATTATCGTTCTGATGCTGGTTGTTTTACTCGGCTTCGGCGTGGCCGTCATGGTCGCGAACATGCCAAGGGCTATCATCGGTTACGTTGTGCCGCTTTTTCTTTCGGGTTTTACAAGCGTCTATGTCTATGACGTTCTAAGCCTCGATGCGTTGGCTATCCTCTTTGTCGGCAGTTCAATTTCACTGATCAGAACGGTTTGGCAGAACTGGGACGAGGCGAAATATTCGGTTCGGCTGGGGCTGGAGAAACTGCAGATCGACGCCGAAGCCCATCGACGTGAGACAGAGCACATGCGTTCAATGATCGATGCAATCCCCTTTCCTCTGGTGGTGACAAACGAGGCCGGTGTTGTTGAATTTTCCTCTGAAGCATCGCGCCAGTTTGGTGTCAATAGGCGTGACATTGGGGACCTCAATATTTCTGACTTTATGGTCGACCCGACCAGCCAGGAACAAATTACGGAGTTGCAGCAGAAACAAGGGCGTCTGGATGAATATGAAGTTCAGTTCAGAGACGTCAAAGGCAAACCGTTCTGGGCACTGCTGTCTTCGCTGCCGTTGATATATGATGGCGCGGATAGTTGGTTGAACGCCATATACGTGATCGATGATCGCAAGCGTGCCGAAACAGAGCTAATGGAAACTCACCAGACCCTGGAAATGGTCTCAGCACAGCTATCGAAATATATTTCGCCGCAGTTGTATCAATCGATATTCAGTGGTGAGCAGACTGGCACGATCGATTCAAAACGCAGGAAGTTGACCGTTTTTTTCTCGGATATCGCTGGTTTCACGGAGACCACCGACCAGCTCGAATCTGAAGAATTGACATCGCTGCTCAATCAATATTTGACCGAAATGGCGAAGATCGCTCACGAGTATGGCGCCTTCTTTGACAAATTCATTGGTGATTCAATGATGTTCTATTTCGGTGATCCGGACACAATGGGTGTTAAGGAAGATGCGTCAGCCTGTGTGCGGATGGCCATCGCCATGCAACGACGGCTAAGGGCCTTAGAAATCGAATGGCGAGAACAAGGTCTGATCGATAGGCCTTTCAAAAGCCGAATGGGCATCAATACAGGATATTGTACGGTTGGAAATTTTGGCAGCGAAGACCGCATGGATTACACCATCATCGGTGGCGAAGTTAACCTCGCCGCCAGAATGGAGGCCAACGCTGACGCGGGAGGCATACTTATCGCCCGAGAAACCTATTCACTGGTCAAGGATTGGCTTGATGCCGAAGAGCGGGAACCCGTCACCATGAAGGGTTTTTCCAAGCCAATTCAAACTTTCAGTGTGAGTGGAATATATGATGACGATGCAAATGAACTCCACGCCGAACGGCAACTCATCAGTCATGATGAAGAAGGACTAACAATTGCGATCGACAGCGACCGCGTAGAAAAATCCGACGCGATCCTCGCACTAAAAACCGCACTAGCGAAACTTGAGGAATAGGACTTTAGTGACCTCCTGTCAGGGAAGATTCCCGACGGTATGGAAACGTCCTCTTATGGCTATTAGCGGACTATTTCTAATCGCCAAAATAATGTCCGCTTTGGCGCGGTAAGCAGACCTAATCCGCTACTTCGGCACAGTTCCGCTATTAGCCAAAAGCGGACTTCGACATACATAACGGAAAACTGAAAGCTTGATGGGTGAGCCAAGCACACTAAGTTGATAACTGGATTAGATCGTACATCACGGAATTGAGCATTCGGAATCGGCTCAATCAACTTTGTTGGGTTTTGTTGCTGAGATATAGTTTTGATGCGACCTACAGAACTCCACCCATTGGCGAGGGAAGAGCGCTTTGACGGATATCATTCTGGAGACTGTTCGGGCTTCTGTTCTGTTGGGAATCCTGGTGTTCTTGTGGCTTTCAGGCCGTCATCGATTCGAGCAACTTAGGAATGGTTGGCGGCAAATTATTGTGGGGTTTGGACTACTTTTGTTTGGAAGCCTCCTGGATATAAGTGACAACTTTGAGGCTCTAAATCCGTTCATCGTTATCGGCGATACCGAAACAGAGGCATTTCTGGAAAAATTTGTGGGATTTTTGGGCGGTTTCGTTTTTCTGGCAATTGGTTTGATCAAGTGGATTCCAGGCGTTCAAGTCATGTCTGATCTCGTGGATGCACGAACCAAAGATCTCCAGCAAATTAATGCAGTGCTTCAATCGGAAATCGAAGAACGGAAACGAGCTGAGAAAGTAAAGCAAGAGTTCATATCGACAGTCAGCCATGAACTCAGAACACCACTCACTTCGATAAAGGGATCGCTCGGCCTCCTGAAGTCGGGAACTCTCAATGAACATCCCGACAAGCTCCAATCCATGATCGATGTCGCCTACGACAACAGCGAGCGTCTGGTACATCTGATCAACGACATTCTCGACATTGAAAAAATCGACGCAGGAGAAATGGTATACCAACTGGAGCCAATAGATGCTGTCGGGCTGGTCGAAGGAGCAATTGAGGCTAATAAAGGTTTCGGAAGCGAACACGGTGTTTTTTTCGTTAAGTCGGGCACCGACGAAAAAATTTTGATCAACGGGGATAAAGATCGTCTGATGCAGGTAATGTCCAACTTGATGTCAAACGCCGCAAAGTTTTCGCCCGCAGGAGAACATGTTGAATTGTCGGTCTCACGCCAAGGTGAGACTGCCCGCTTCGCCGTGAAAGATTATGGCCCCGGAATTCCGGAAGAGTACAGGGCAAGCCTCTTCGAAAAATTCACTCAAGTCGATTCCTCTGATACCCGGGAAAAAGGCGGAACAGGATTGGGTCTCAGCATCACCGAAGCAATAGTCGAGCAGCATGGTGGTGCGCTCGATTTTGAGTCCGTGATTGGCGTAGGCACCACTTTTTTCTTTACACTGCCCATTTTGAAGTGACCGCTATGGGTCAAAAGCAGTCATTTTCAACGCTCAAAAATATGTCCGTTAAACGCGAATAAGCGGACATCAGATTGGTGCTGGATCGCGTTTTACCCGGTTCGCCATGCTTTACAGAGCAGCGCAGAACCACGCAATCAAAAAGTTCTGCAAGTCGCCAAATTTTGTCGATTTCCCTCGGCCTCTCACGCCGGAAACAGGGGTTCGAGTCCCCTAGGGAGCGCCAACTATTTCAACGCCTTACTGAATCTTGAGGCGGCAATTTTTGATATTTGTCCAATATTTGTCCAGTAAGCGCGTGCGAACGTGACTGGGTTTCTACGAACTTCAAAAATGATTATGGCGGTCGCGCTTGCTCTCCGAAGGCAGAGGTCACATGTTCGAATCCTGTCGGGTGCGCCAATAATTTCAATGACTTAGAGAATAAGAGAGGCGGCCGAATTGGACGTCGGGCACCCATGGGGCACCAGCCAGATGGGTGAAACCGAAATTTCAGTACCGAAACCGAACAACGTCGAAAAATGTTTGTGACAAGCTTCACATGGCCGCAAGCACTCATCCAAATTTCCCCAATCCTACGGTCGTTGAAGCTATATGCGAAATCCATTTCAATTTGCCTGACGACTCCGGCTGGAGTCCCAACAGGCCTAAAGCGGTTGTCGATTCACTTGCGGCCGAATTCCCCGACTAAGAAATCGTCGCCGATATGGCGCTTTAAATTAAGGTTGTGCCGGACGGCCCCTTCCAGAATGTTGTGCAAGGACCGCAACGAATCAGATTTTCCAATCCAGACCATCGCAGACGCATTCAGCTTACTGACCGAACTTTTATTTACAATATCCTTCGTGGCTACTCAGGCTGGAAGGCCGTCGAGGACATTCACTGAGAGGGCGTACATATCGCTGCCCGCAATAAATCTGGCCGGCATTTCCCTCTCCAAGCAACGATGTTATTTCATGCGTCGAGTCGATAATTTCAACTAGCCGGTGATCTGCGGGTGCTAGCTCCATAGCCAAAGGGAGAACTAACGGGTCTCGATCACATTCCTTACCAGAGAACTAACGAGTCTTGATCACATTCCTTACCAATTGTTGCAAACAGATACATTCCGACACATTTCAGACATTCGAACGACACTTGATCGCGTTTCAATGTCCCTTGAGAAGGGACTTTGGCTTGTTTGCAGAGTTACCCTGAATAATAGGACGTTGGTCAGGGAGCTCGGCTCAGCGATAACGACGAATGCCGGTAACCGAGGTGGCCGTGAACGGCGTAATTGGATCGAGTGTAAGGAAAGGTTTACGTTATGAATAACTTCTCAATCAAGTACCGGATTATGTTGGTCGCGTTGGTCGCGATGCTGGGCATGGTCGCGACATCTGTCATCTTATTGCTGGACAAGAACAATGAGGCGCGCGAAATGGCGCAACTCAGTGAGTTGGGTCGCTTTGCACCGATCGTCAGCGATGTCGTCCATGAAATGCAGAAAGAACGCGGCATGTCGGCAGGTTTTATTGGCAGCAGAGGCAAATATTTTGCTAACGAACTCCCCGAACAGATAAAAACGACGGATTCGAAACGAGTATTATTACAGAAGGCCCTGAGCAAGCTGGATGTCGCGTCGTTCGGCAGCGGCCTAGATTCCAAGGTCCAGATCGTAAATTCTGAACTGGAGAAATTTGATGTCGCGCGCAACGGTGTAAGCGGTCTGACTTCAAGTGTTGTAGAAATGGCAACCTATTACACCGGTACAATCGCCAAATTGCTTGCAGTTGTCGAAGAAATGACGATGTTGAGTTCCGACGCCAATGCTACGCGAGCTATTGCCGCCTATACAAATTTCCTCCAGGGCAAGGAGCGTGCGGGGATTGAGCGAGCAATGGGCGCGAACGGATTTGGCAATGGCAAGTTTTCTCCTGCTATCTACGTCAAATTCGTCGAGCTGATTGGCCAGCAAAAAGTATTCATTTCAAATTTTAGACAATATGGAATCTCGGACCTTGTTGGTTTTTTTGATCAGACGATGACTGGACAGGTAGTTGATGACGTTGCTCGTATGAGGAAAATTGCAATCGAGAGCACGCAGACGGGTCATACCGGAGACATTTCAAGTAAAGAATGGTTTGGTAAAATCACCAAGAAAATCAATCTTCTGAAATCGGTCGAGGACCGTATTTCTGGCGATCTGCTGAATTTGACAACAAGTATTCGGGATTCCGCCAAATCGACTCTGATCTGGCTGCTGGGTGTAGTCCTCACGCTGTTAATTGGCATCGCAGGGTTGGCAATTTTCATTATTCGCGGCATCACGCTGCCAATTCAAAGCATGACTAGTGTCATGGGCCAATTAGCCAGCGGTGATATGGAAGTGGATGTGCTCGCGCAAGAACAGCGTGATGAGATTGGTGAGATGGCAAGGGCGGTCCAGGTTTTCAAGGACAATGCCGTTGAAAAGATTCGTCTCGAAGAGGAGGAGAAAAAATCCTTCGCAGAACGTGAACTTCAAAAAGAGTCTGGACAGCAGCGAGAGCGTGAAGAGAATGCCGCTCGTGAAGAACGTCAGAACCGTATGAACGAACTGACAGGCAATTTCGGCGAAACTGTTGAAGAGGTTCTGAGTGCAGTTGCTACGCAATCCAACCAGATGGAGACGTCCGCCCGGTCTATGTCGGAAATTGCGGATCGTACGGAAGGGGAAAGCGTTACGGTCGCTTCGGCGGCAGAGGAGGCCACAGCAAGCGTACAGACTGTTGCCACTGCTGCGGAAGAATTATCGTCCTCGATCGGCGAAATCAGCCGTCAGGTGTCGCATTCGTCGGATATTTCCGGCAAAGCCGTTCTCGATGCTGAAAATACCGATAAAACGATTCGCGAACTGGCCGATAGTGCCCAGAGGATCGGTGAAGTAGTCGAACTGATCAATGACATTGCGAACCAGACTAACCTATTGGCCTTAAATGCAACTATCGAGGCGGCACGCGCCGGTGACGCCGGTAAAGGCTTCGCTGTCGTTGCCTCGGAAGTTAAGAATCTGGCCAGCCAGACTGCACAGGCCACCGAGGATATCAGCGCTCAAATTGGTTCGATACAAGCAACGACACAGGAAGCGGTCTCAGCGATTGGAGGAATTACTGCGACAATCTCCGAAATGAATGAAATCGGCACCAGTATTGCCTCAGCGGTTGAAGAGCAAGAGGCAGCGACAAGCGAGATCAGTCGGAGTGTCCAGGAAGCCGCAAAAGGCACGCAGGAAGTAGCGGAGAGCATCGTGAAAGTCAAAGCCGGATCAGAAGAGACCGGCGGCGCCTCGGGTGAGATTCTGACGTCTTCTCGCGATTTGGCTGAACGCTTCCAGAGTCTTCGTACCGAAGTGGAACAATTCCTCAAGAACATCAATGCTGCGTAGAACACGAATGTGTGAACTCCGTCCGTAAATTATCTAATGTCTTTGATTTCGCGGGCGGGGTCGCTTCGGGCAGCCAAGTCATCGCATTTTCCAAGTAGAGTACGTATCATGTCCAACATCCTAGTAATAGATGATGAAACAGGCCTCCGTAATGTCTTGGGAGACATACTGACGGCCGAAGGACATCGTGTAGTTCTAGCAAGCGGTGGCGACGAAGGTTTTAAGTTATTTGCGAATGAATCATTTGATTTGATCGTAACCGATATTGTCATGGGCAATGGCGAAGGCCTTGAGACGATCACGAAGATCAGAAAGGATGACAAAGTCATTCCAATTATCGCGATTTCTGGAGGAGGACGCGTGCCCGGTAACGTTTATCTGGGCCTGGCAAGTCGTCTGGGGGCAGACTGGACTTTTTGCAAGCCCTTCGATGTCCCCGAGTTTGTCGACGCGGTCAACCGGTTCTCTCGCTCGAGTGGCGGTATCACAAAGTAATGCGTTTGGCTTCCATTTATACTAACCCTTCGATCTTCGAGCTGTTCCAATTTCCATTTATTCCGACAATTGGCAGAGTGATATATTGCTAATATGACCAATTCAATTCCGCAGCTTAGTGCAAGGCAACTGGCAAGATACTTCTTCATGGTTCTTGGGGTGTTATTGGCGTGTAGCCCCTCTATGTCGAGGGCCGACAAAGAACTAGTCGTCAAGGAAATCAACGCCGTAATTCCAAAGAACTTTCCTCCCTATTACGAAATCGACGCTGATGGAAATCCCTCTGGCTTCGCAATTGAAGTTTTGAAAGCAGTAGCAAAGCGCGCCAATCTGAAAGTACGCTTCACCGTCGAAGAATCTTGGGCGAAGGCATTGGAGACGTTTAAAGAAGGCAAAGTAGATGTGTTGCCAAACTTGGGAATATCCGACAGTCGAAAAGCATTTGCAGACTTTACGGTTCCGATGGATACATTCAAAATTTCTATATTTGTCCGCAACGATGAAACAAGGTTTTTGACGTTAAACGATTTGTCCACTTATTCGGTGGGCGTACGTAAAAGCAACCTCGGAGTGAGCCTCATTGGCAAAATAAGAGGAGCTAAAGCAAAGACATATGAAAATTTTCGGGAGATGCTAGACGAGCTACAGGCAAAAAAAATTGATGCTTTCATTTATCCGGAAACAGTTGCCTGGGAAGTGGCTCGATCTGTTGCCGCCGAAACGCGAATAAGGACCTTCGGACCTCCATTGAGAGAAGTCAAAAGGGGGATAGCGGTCCGCAAAGGACTGAAAGACCTCCACCGAATCCTGAATGACGGGCTGGTAGAATTCCTGGAGACATTGGAATTTCAGGAAATATATCGAAGGAAGTTCGATTTGGCCCCAAAGGATGGATTTTTGAATTCCAACTTTTGGTTTTTGATCGGGAGTGGCTTTGTCATTTATTTACTTCTGACCGGTTTCAGAATTAGAAAAAGGCTCCAATTGCAGTCAAGTTCGCCCAGTAGAGCCAAGCTTCTTGTCAATAAAGTCGCAGAAGAAAGCAAGTCGTTTGTCGTTTTACTGCTGGTTATGGCCGGCGTCGCGTTGGGCGTAATGGTTGTCGCGATTGGTGTGCTTTATACTGCCTCGGTCGATGAGGCCGCCAACCGACTTTCGGAAATGGCGAAAAGCCACGCTGGCCTCATGGATTCCATGCTCAGAACCGATCTCCATCGAACAAGCGATACCAGTGACGAAGCACTATCGGAAACGATTTCACAATTTAGAGACGGCCTTTCCCGACTTTCCAGTACCGCTGAAATAGCGATCGCAATACGTGATAGAGAATCTATCAAATTTTTATTTCGCCAGAAGTCAAACCTTCGCTACGAACCGGCACCTATTTCTGCCTTGTCGCCACTCGCCAAACCCATGCGAAACGCCCTCGACGGAAAGTCAGGAACCATGATTGGCCTCGACTATCGTAACCGAATGGTATTGGCGGCGTACGAACCTGTTTCGACTATGAATATTGGTATTGTAGTCAAGATTGATATGAAGGAAATTCGATCCCCTTACCTCCGCGCGGCGGTCATCGCAGGTATATTGGGTTTAATAATAGTATTGATTGGCTCTCTAATATTTCAGCTCGTCAGCGGAAAAGTCATCGGAAAAATCATAGATAGCGAAGCGCGATATCGAGATCTCGCAGAGGGATCGATTCAAGGAATCTTGGTACATGACCAGTTAGTACCACTATATGCCAATGACGCATTCTGCAAAATGTTTGGTTATGATTCGGTCGATCAAGTGCTAAATCTTGGTTCGATAACAGCGCTAGTTAGTGAGGATGAACGAGACAGAATGTCGGATCGAGCGGCATCGAGATTGGCTGGGGAAAAAATTTCTGTTATTTCGGAGTTTGTAGGCGTCAAATCCGACGGCACTGAATTCTATTTCGAGTCGTCAGGGCGGACTATTAGTTGGGATGGCAAGAATGCCGCTCAGGCAACAGTTATCGATATTACCGACCGTAAAAACGCTGATCGCCTTTCGGCGCAGAATGAAAAGCGATTTCGCAGCGCCTTTGAAAACATTTCGATCGGTAATGTTATTATCGATGATTTAGGGATCATTGAAATTTTTAACGACGCTGCGGAGAGAATGTTTGGTTATTCCGCTGAAGAGGTTGTCGGACAGAATGTTCGCCTGTTAATGCCTGAACCGTACAAAAAAAATCACGACGGTTACCTCCACAAATATAGGGAGACCGGCGAAAAAAAAATCATAGGGGTGGGCCGCGAGGTCGTCGGTGTTCGCAAGAACGGGGATCATTTTCCGATACACTTGGGGGTGGGCGAAATGATTAATAATGATAGAATTTCGTTCGTAGGCTCCATCACTGACTTAACGGAAATCAAGGCCTTGGAAGAGCAGCTCCGTCACTCCCAAAGACTTGAAGCGATCGGCCAATTGACAGGCGGCATAGCCCACGATTTTAATAACCTTCTGGCGGTTATGGCTGGCAACGTATACATGCTTGAACGCAAGGCTGTCGCAAGCAGCGACGTAGATCGCAGTATTGAAGGTATTCGGCAAGCTGTGAACAGGGGTTCCTCCTTGACCCGTCAACTCTTGGCATTTTCGCGCAAGCAAACTTTGGCGCCGATATCCACTAATATTTCCATATTGATCAATGACTTAGCAGATATGTTTCGACGCACTCTTGGTGAAACAATCGATCTACGGGTAAACTTAGAAGCTGATCTCTGGCTCGCGATGATCGATCCGAACCTGTTGGAGGACGCACTTCTTAATTTGGCGATAAATGCGCGCGATGCTATGCCATACGGGGGGGCAATTGAGTTCAAAGTCTCCAATGTTACAATTGGCAATAATGAGGAGAATTTGGATGACGGATTAGAGCCGGGGAAATATTTGAATGTTAGCGTGATTGACAACGGCCACGGAATACCGCCCGATGATTTGAACAGGGTATTTGAGCCGTTTTTCACGACAAAAGAATTTGGTAAGGGCAGTGGCCTTGGTTTGAGTATGGTGTTTGGTTTCATCAAACAATCAGGCGGCCATATCCGAATTGATAGCAAAGTAGGTATAGGCACAACAATAAATCTCTTTCTGCCAAGATCCCAGAAACGTGCCGCCTATATGAAGAAAAGGCTCAAGCCGCAAGAAAATGATTATGGAACTGGACGCATCCTTGTCGTCGAAGACGATGAAGAACTTCGCGAGGTAACCGCGGATATCCTCTTGGATTATGGTTATGATATCGTTACTGCCGCGAATGGCATTGAAGCGTTTCAGTGTCTCGGAAACGGGGAACCGTTCGATTTGATATTCACCGACGTCGTTTTGCCCGGCGGAACATCTGGTATCGATATCGCGTCGGAAGCACAACTTCTTTATCCCGGCCTCAAGGTTGTATTTACTTCCGGATATGCTGAAGCTGCTCTTTTAAAAGATAGCAAAATACGTCCAGATGAAGTTTTGCTCTCCAAACCATATAATAGTGAAGAGCTTCTTGACGCGCTTCGGGTTGCGCTTGATCGTTCCGAACCTTCCGAAATAGGTCAGTAAATCTTACGATAGAACACCGCCACTTTTTTTCTCATGTCGTTGCGGCAAAATGGTCAGGTCGGTCGGTTGAACCTTAGATTTGCTCGTACATATTTGTCATTTGCCGAATCGAAATTCGGAATGCAGGGCGTCTTACTTTCGCTGGACCTTGGCTGTAAATATGTATCCCGAATTTCTTATGGTTTTAATTAGTTCGGGATTTCTAGAGTCTTTTTCGATTTTTCGACGAAGCCGTCCCAGACGGATGTCGATGCTACGATCGAAAGCCGCAGTATAGTCACGGTTCAGATAGTCCATCAGTTGATCGCGCGAGAGTACACGGTTGGGATGCTCCAAAAATATTTTCAACAGATCAAATTCACCGCTAGTAAGTTCGGCCAGAAGTCCAGTGTTCGAGTATAAAGTTCGTTTATCAACATCGATTTCCCAACCGTCAAACAAGTACTTTCTTGGTTGAAATTCGTCGTCCTTACTAGGCGGTCTCAAACGGCGCACCAAACTGCGCACTCGTGCAATCAATTCTCTTGGTTCAAACGGCTTTGTAACGTAGTCATCTGCACCAATTTCCAGCCCCACTACTTTGTCTATGGTTTCATTTCGACCGCTCAAAATAATAACAGCGATTTGGGAATTTGATTTCAGTTCGCCAGTCAATGTGAAACCGTCGATATCGGGCAGGCCGATGTCAATGATTGCTAAATCGTAATCGACCGATTGAATGGAAATTTTGGCGTCCCGACCACGACTGAAAGTCGTTACACGGAAACCCTCATCCTCAAGACATCTTTCGACGATATCAAGAATTTGTTGATCGTCGTCAACGACCATCACGTTCCCATGAGAAATCACCGAGTCATCCTGCTTCATTAATTTTCGCTCGCTTCTATGTCAGTGGACCTGTCCCTCATCTGTAGTGAGAGATTCGTTTGGATGTTTCAACACAGGTGGATCCGAAATTCCGACTAACGGATCTCCTCCTCCATTACCGAAGGTCGCTACTACTTTCATGACTATAGCTTCTGGCTTGTTCCAAAAAAAGGATATTTCCACCGGACAGATACATAATGAAATATCCGCGAATTATTTCAGACACACGTCGCTCTTATTATCTTCTGGCCATTTGATTGAACAGTGGCGTCATGTGCGATGTTTGGATTTGGAAAATGAGATAATGAGTTATTTTGGCCGCAGAAATACAATATTGGTTGCAGCGGCATTGTTGCTATTTACTATCATTTTTGTCGCGGATGTAAATCTGCCGCTCGGGGTCGCTGGCGGCGTTCCATATATCGCGGTCGTCGCTCTGGGAGCTCTTTCGCGGCGCAGAGGATTTGTTGTCACGTTGGCCAGCATCGCGACAATGCTCACCATTGTCGGATACTTTTTGTCTCCAGGGGATGGAGCCAACTGGATCGTATATCTGAATCGCGGTCTGGCAATTTTTGCGATTTGGGTCGGGGCCGTGTTCATCTTGTTTTGGCGGACCTCGGACGAACTTAATAAGAGAAGTGAAGTCAAGTTCGAAATCTTGGCCAAAATTGGATCTGACTGGTTTTGGGAAACCGATGTTGAGCATCAATTTTCCAGGTTTCAAGGTAGAGAAAAAAAATCCGGTCGATTGAGCGAGAAAATCATTAATCCACTCATTTGGAGAGTGGCGAAAAAAGGTGAATTTTGCGAAAAAATCATGAGAGATCTGATCGTCGAACACCTGGTAGCTAGACGATCGATTAGAAACCTAGATGTCCAAGTTGAGGTTGAGCCGCCTTTGTGGCTACGGATATCAGGTGAGCCCATGTTTGATGATAGAGATCGTTTTATTGGATATCTAGGCGTCGCCACAGATTGTACGGAACAGAAGAATTTTGAAGCCACTCTCGTGGAAGCGCGTGAAAAGGCACGTTTGGCAAATCTTTCGAAATCCGAGTTCCTGGCCAATATGAGCCATGAGTTGAGGACTCCACTCAATGCGATGCTTGGTTTTTCGGAGATTCTGGTGACGGAATCTTATGGAAGTTTAAACGAGAAACAGACCGAATACCTGACAGACATATCAAACGCCGGAACACATTTGCTCTCACTCATTAACGACATATTGGATCTTTCAAAAATTGAGCTTGGCCAACTGCCGTTGAAAGAAGAAGAAATTGATCTGCGCAATGTGTTTCGATGGGTCGAAAGCATTTGCCGCGAAAGAGCAGCGTCCGCCGAAGTTGAATTGACAATGATCGTCGAAGAGAATGTGCCTCTCTTTCTCGCCGATCCAAAAATGATCAGGCAAATCCTGACAAATCTTGTTTTCAATTCCATAAAATTCACTCCATCTCATGGCAAGGTACGAGCTCACGCCGAATTTATCCAGGCGACAGGCATCCATTTTTCCATATTGGACAATGGCATTGGTATTTCGGAAATCGATATACCGAAAGCTCTGAGCATGTTTGGACAGGTTGATGGCAGTTTGGCACGTTCTCATGAAGGTACTGGGCTAGGATTGCCGCTGGCAAAGCAAATGATCGAACTGCATGGCGGCGAGCTAGTGATCGAAAGCGAGTGCGGCGACGGTACAAATATTACGTTCAATATTCCTCAGGACCGAGTTGTTCCTATGTCGGACACCGATGTTTTTGGTCTAACAGAGGAAAAAATGTTCGACTCGACGGCCTGAATATCAGAAAAGAAGTTGAACCATGATGCCTCCTGCACAATTATTGTCATTTGGCGTCATATTACGCCTCAGCCTGACTATTTCATTAGGTGGAGGGCTGTTGTCCTGCGACGACATACCCGAATCGACCCAAGCAGGCATTGAGTGGCTTCGGTATAGCTATGTCATGCCGGTCGAGACCGGTTGGAAACTTGAAAATATCAGTGCAACCAGCCGCGGTATTGAGATTTCCTTTGCCGTCAACAACATCATACAAATTGCGTCTTTCGAGCGTCTAAGCGCCATGAACAAAGGTGAAGTCGCACGCCTCGCGTGCCCATTGTCGGAGTCCAAATTTTGGACCATGGCGGGCACAAAAATGACCTTGAACGTGAGGCTAAAAAACAATGAATCGACTCTCGTTTCAGCCATTTGTCGGCGGCCCTGATTTCCGGGAAGCACTTCTTTCTACATAATAATTTGGCAGAGTATTTTGGCTCTCAAATCATCCCTACTAACTAATCAAAAGGTCCGCTATGGCTGTCAAATCGAATTCTACTCGTTCCTGCGAGGTGTTTTTTCGTTCGCAATCAAGACACTGATTCAGAGATAGATTTCGATTGAGCGAAAATTGATACAAACCGAAATATCAACGACATTTTGTTGAAACATTGCAGGTCTAAATTCGTTTCTTGAAGATTGAGGCGACGGATATCTTCCAGTTGGTCTGAGACAGGTATCCGCCAAGCTGAAAGAAAGTGAGTAAAAAATGGTGCACTCGAATTCGAACTATTTGACTGGCATTGAACGTACTTTTGAAACGGACGAGATTATTGTCACTAAGACTGATCTTACCGGTAAATTGACATACGTAAATCCGACGTTTCTGAAGTTGGCTGATTACACCGAGCAAGAATGCCTAGGACAACAGCACAATTTGATCAGGCATCCAGAGATGCCGCGTGCAGTTTTTAAATTGTTGTGGGATACGCTGCAGTCGGGTGAGGAGATTTTCGCCTACGTCAACAATCGTTCCAAGAACGGCGACTACTATTGGGTGTTTGCCCATGTGACGCCCAGTAGAGACGCCTCGGGCAATACGGTCGGGTATCACTCAAATCGCAGGGTTCCCAACAAGCAGATCATTCACGATCACATCGAACCTTTGTATCAAAAATTGCTCGCACTGGAGCAGGCCGATGCCAGCCCCAAAGCAGGACTCGAAAAATCGTTCCAGTCCGTCGTCGATCTGCTCAAAACTTCGAATTTGGGTTTCAATCAGTTCATGTTTTCATTGGGAGTATAGAAATGTATTGGTTCAAGAAAAGCGACTTTTCCGAGAATGTTAATGCAGCAGCCGATGGAGTGGCATTACTAGTTAGCCAGGAAGACATTGCTAAGATTACCGGGGTTGTTGAAAGTGTCGCTCACGGAGATTTTGAAGCACGGATCCTCAATATTGACCCGGAATCACCTGTCATGGCACTAATGCACCACATTAATGACATGATCGACAGAACAGACGCATATGTTCGGGAGTCGGCTGCATGTTTGGAGTATGTCGAAAAAAACCAATATTGGAGGCAGATCATCGAAACAGGTATGGTTGGCTCCTTCCGTAACGCCAGTTCAAAAATTAATGGTGCGTTGTCTAGTATGGACAAGCGGATCAAAGATTTTGCGACGACAGCGGATAGTTTTGAACAAACTGTGTATGGGGTCGTCGAACTGGTGTCCAGTGCGTCGACGGAATTGAGCAGTTCATCGCAATCGATGGAGGCTATTTCAATCGAAACTTCGACCAAGATTGATGAAACGAACAAAGCCGCCGAAGACGCTATGGGCAATGTAGAAACAGTCGCTTCAGCGGGTGAAGAATTATCGGCGTCAATCAGTGAAATCAGCCGTCAAGTCGCTAACTCATTGGCAATGACCGAGGAAACGGCAGCGACCGCTGAGAGCGTTAGCAAAGTAGTAGATGAACTTTCGACAGCGACAGCCCGAATAAGCGAAGCCGCGATTATCATCAGTGATATTGCGGAAAAAACGAACTTGTTGGCGTTGAACGCGACGATTGAGGCAGCGCGTGCCGGCGATGCCGGAAAAGGATTTGCTGTTGTTGCAAGCGAAGTAAAGGCTTTGGCGTCACAGACCGCCGGGGCAACTGAACAGATCGGCGGATACATTAAGTCTATCGATGAGGCCGTCAGAAATACTGTTTCAGGAGTGGGCGAAATATCAGAAAAAGTAACTTCTGTTTCCGAAGCCAGCTCATCAATTAGTGCAGCAGTGGAAGAACAAAGCGCGGCTACGAACGAAATTTCCCGTAGTATTAACAGTGCTGCTGAAGGTACGCGCCAGGTTACTTCCAACATGGCGGAGGCCAAAACTGCCACCGACTCTACAGGAACTGCCGTTGGCGATGTCAGTTCAGCTTCGCTCGAACTCTCAAATCAATCTGAGAACTTGAAATCAGCAGTCGACGTATTCTTTGGTGAAATGAAATCTGTCCTGCAGTGACTTATTGGTCCGAGAGTCGGCCTCAGATTCTATGTTCAGATTCTTTCGCTCGGGCGTACCCGATATTTGTCGACAAACGACTTCGAGAATATTTTCAATCAGAATATTCGCGTTGAACTATAGGCCCGGAATCGAGAGGTCAAGTAATGTCGAAAACATCTTATCTGAGCTATTGCAAATGTTCCCAATATCTACTTGATTGCACTAAAAAAGCTCAGACATCTTGTTATCATTTTCAAGACCGTCGTCAAAATGGCCTCCTTTGCTGATCGAGCTTGTCTGAGAAAGTTCATGAACAAAATTGAACCTCTAGCATCAGTATTAGTGATCGCAATCATTTCCTTAGCGACATTTGTTTTCGACATTATGCTTCCTCGTGGCGTCGCCGCAGGCATGCCTTATATTTTGCTTGTTGTTGGAGGTATTTGGCTCCCAAAACGCAGACAAGTATTTTATCTGGCTTTGACAGGCACTTGTCTGACAGTACTCGGTTACTTCTATTCTTCTTCCGGCTCAACGGAGTGGATAGTTGTGGTCAATCGAGTTTTGGCAATTGTCATTGTTTGGATAACCGCCATTATTATTGTTTACACAAAAACTAAGGAGTTTGACCGGCGAAGAAGTGAAGCGGCGCTTGATGAAAGCAATCAACGCTATCGAGATCTTGCGACAGGATCTCTTCAAGGCATCCTAGTTCACTGCGATCAAAATCTTTTGTATATTAACGACGCTCTATGCAAAATGTTTGGGTATGAATCATTTGATGAAATTTCGACCCTAAGTTCAATTTCTGAACTCATTCATGAAAGGGACATGTTCGGACCACGAAACTCGGCAAAAGGAAAGTGGGTCGCCGAAACATCACCCTATCTCAAGGAATGCAAGGGAGTTAAGGCCGATGGCACCGTTTTCTGGTTTGAGTCATCTAGTCGGGCCGTTCAATGGGATGGTGAACTGGCTGAACAAGTGACTTTCATGGACATCACATTACGAAAAACAGAAGAGGAAATACTAAAGGACAGCGAAGATCGGTTCCGCAGCGCTTTTGAAAATATTTCCGTAGGAAATATTGTTATTGACGATCGGGGAATAATCGAAATATTCAATTCCGCCGCTGAAAAAATATTCGGTTATTCGCCCTATGAGGTCGTGGGAAAAAATGTCCATATTCTGATGCCCGAACCGGACAATAAAAAACACGAACAATATATTCAAAATTTTGTTAGCACCGGTGTTAGAAAGATAACCGGTGGCGGCCGGGAAGTAATAGGACTACGTAAGAATGGTGAAGAATTTCCGATGCATATTGGCATCGGCGAAATGTACATCCGAGGCAAACTTTCGTTTATCGGTTCAGTTACTGACTTGACGAATATAAAAGAACTTGAAGGGCGGCTTCTTCAGTCTCAAAGAATGGAGGCAGTAGGCCAGTTAACTGGCGGTATCGCTCACGACTTCAACAATTTGCTGGCGGTCATTCAATCCAATGTTGACGTATTGGAAATTAGATTGCCGAAGAGCGAAACCATCGCCGCTCGTGCGGCAGCAATCAAAATGGCCGTCGACCGTGGAGCTTCACTGACGAATCGGTTACTGGCCTTTTCGCGACAGCAAGAACTGATGGCGACTTCCACTGACGTTTTATCTCTGGTCAAGAGCCTCGAAGACATGCTTCGCCGATCACTTGGTGAAACCATCGATATTTCGATTATGTCTGCGTCCAACCTTTGGAATGCATCGATCGACGAGCATCAATTTGAAAATGCCCTGCTTAATCTTTCGATCAATGCCCGCGATAGCATGTCAGATGGCGGCAAACTAACGATTCATACATCTAACGTAACAATTGATGCAATCAATGCTGATATGGACGAGGACTTGAAGTCAGGAGATTATGTATTGGTTTCAGTGACCGATACAGGTGATGGCATTCCGCCTACGGTGTTGAATAAAGTGTTCGAGCCTTTCTTCACGACCAAAGAAGTTGGCCTTGGCACCGGCCTAGGTTTGAGCATGGTTTACGGATTTGCCAAACAATCTCGAGGGCACGTCACCATCAAGAGTGAAGTCGGCCGAGGCACGACAGTTCATCTCTATTTGCCTCGCGCGACATCGGTTGAGGCAAATATTGTTGCCGACTTTGAGAGCATGAATGCCGAAGGTGGATCAGAAAGAATTTTGGTGGTCGAGGATGACCCGCATCTTCGATCGATAGCAGTGGAGATGCTTAGTGAACACGGCTTTCAGATTGATGCCGCTTGCGACGGTAACGAAGCTTTTAAATATCTGAATTCGGATCATAAGTTTGATCTACTCTTCACGGATGTCATTTTGCCAGGATCGGTGAACGGAATAGAAATAGCGGATGAAGCCAGAAGGCTTCAGCCCGACATAAACGTTTTGTATACGTCAGGTTATGCGGAAAGCGTAATAGCGCTAGAAGATCAAATAAATTCAGGAATGTTGATGATTGGAAAGCCATATCAAATTGAAGATTTACTACGCGCGATACGAGGTATTTTCGATACAAAAGCGATTTGAAGAGTGGTGAATTCATGCATAATCTGATGGTGATAATATTTACTATAAGCGTCAGATTTATAGTTTCTGCAATATTTTCCTGCATTGCTTTGCCACTACTACACACATCTGCATTTGCCCAAGTCTCAGCTAATTTTGCCCCTCAGTCATACAAAGATATAAACTTTTCGGATGGCAAAATGCTTCGTGTTGGGGTCTCGCATAATCCACCATTTGCTTCGCACGGTAACGGGATGCGCCCGAAAGGTTTTTTTGTTGATCTCATCAAGTATGTTGCTGAACAAGAACGCTGGAATATTGAATATGTTGAACGACCGTGGCCTGAATTGCTGAAGTTGCTGGAGGTCGGCAAGATTGATCTTCTCGGTGGTATTGCGTACACACCGGGGAGGGCAAAGAGGTTCAACTTCTCTAAGGAAACAGCCGCAAATAACTGGGCCGTCGTGTATCGATCTGACGGCGTCCAAGTGAACGGTATTGCTAACCTTGGCGGCAAACGGATAGCGCTAATTCCAAAAGGAGTTCACACCCGCGCCCTAGAACAACTAGCCCGTTCCTTTGAATTTGAGTATGTGGCTATCCCGGCCAAAGACTATGATCATACACTTAAATTAATTGATATCGGTAAGGCTGATGTCGGTGTTGTCGCCCGGACCTTCCACAACCTTCACGGCTCAAGTTACAGGGCCCTTTCAACAAACGTTCGATTCAACCCTGTACAAATCCGATTTGCTGCGCCATTGGGAGCGGGCCAGGAAGTGTTGGCCGCGATAGATCGGCACCTTTCCGACGGATTCAACGACCGGTCTTCGCGCTACAACAGTTTGTTAGCTAAGTGGTTCAGCGGACCCGTCAAAGAGGTCGTGCCGTTCTGGCTGTCCTGGTTCATTTGGGGTGCAATTGGCATTGCGGTCCTGACAGGTGCTTTCGTTGCCCTGCTTCACAAACAAGTACAGGACAAAACAGCGGAAGCGAAACATAGCGAAAATGAATACAAAAGCCTCTTCGAAAACGCTGCAGAAGGCATTTTCCGTTCAAACATGAACGGGGAATTTATCAGTGCCAACCCGGCGATGGCCAGAGTTCTCGGATATCGATCACCAGTAGAATTAATGAAGAAAGTTAAGGACATTGGAAGGCAGCTTTTTGTCAATGCGGACGAACGCGAAGCCTGTATATCTGCCTTGCAGTCGGATGGCCATTTTACCGGTAAAGAAGTTCAATGGAAGAAAAGTGATGGAACACTGGTCTGGTTGTCTGAAAGTGTCCGAACCTCATTGACCAACGAGGGTGAGCAAGTTTTTGACGGAACTATTCAGGATATTACCGAGCGAAAGAATATGGAACTTGAGATTGTCGAGAGCGGAGAACGTTTTCACGAATTATCAGAAGCGAGTGTTGAAGGCCTGCTCATCCATGATAACGGCAAAATTATTGATGCTAACACCCGATTTCAAGAAATGTTCGGTTATAACCGGGACGAATTAAGATCCAAAAACTCTATAGAATTGTTGGTTCAGAAAAATCAGCGCGAGGTCGAAAAAAGGATTTTAGCTACTGAAGGTGGTACACATAGGCTATCTGGTGTCAGGAAAGACGGCACCGAATTTCCACTGGAAGTTCACGTTCGTAATTCTGTCTATCAGGGAAGGCCTGTACGCATAGCTGCATGCCAAGACATTAGCGAGCGCGAACACGTAGAAGCCCAACTCCGCCGTTCACAACGCATGGAGGCCGTTGGTCAGTTAACAGGCGGTGTTGCCCACGACTTCAATAACCTCCTGGCGGTGGTAAATGGTCATGCGGAATTGCTTGTACGCAATGTTGATGACGATGAACGCCGGGTGCACAGTGCCAATGCAATTAAACGGGCCGTTTTGCGTGGATCATCACTGACGGGGCGACTGCTTGCTTTTTCACGCATACAACCACTGTCTCCAATTGTCACAAATGTATCCAAACTGATCTATGGTCTTGAAGACATGCTTCAGCGCACGCTTGGTGAAACCATAACCGTAAATGTTGTCACGGGACCTGACCTTTGGCCGGCCTTGATCGACTCCCACCAACTGGAGGACGCTCTACTTAACCTTTCCATCAATGCTCGTGATGCTATGCCAAAGGGCGGAAATCTGACCTTTGAAATCATGAATGTTACGCTGGACGATGATTATGCTCAGAAGCATGAAGAGGTAAGTCTCGGCGATTACGTAAAGGTTGAAGTGACTGACACTGGTGGCGGAATACCTTCCGAAAAATTGGAGAAAGTTTTCGAGCCGTTTTTTACCACCAAGGAAATTGGTAAGGGCAGCGGTCTTGGCTTGAGTATGGTCTATGGTTTCATCAAGCAATCCAACGGCCACATAACGATCTACAGTGAGGTAGATCATGGAACCACGATCAAACTATATCTACCGAGATCACGTCAAGGCGTGGTTGAAGAACGCCAGAGAGTAGGGAATAATGTACCCACAAGAGGCTCCGAACATATCCTTGTCGTGGAGGACGATGAGATGGTTCGTGAAATTCCAGTCCGCATTCTACGCGAACATGGCTACAAGACTGTTGAGGCCGGGAACGGCGACGAAGCGATTAAACTCCTGGAGGGAGGTTCGAAATTCGATCTGCTGTTCACCGATGTTGTTCTTCCAGGAGTAATGAGTGGCCCTGATATTGCCGAAGTGGCAATAAGGATGCTGCCTAATATAAAAGTTATATACGCCACCGGATACGCTGAAAATGGTGTTGTTCACAACGGCAATCTGGACGCCGACGTAATTCTCTTCAGGAAGCCGTATAACCTAGATGAGTTACTTCAGACCGTCAGGACAACTCTTGACGACCACAACACTTTTTGATTAAGGAAATGTCTGCTTCGGGTCATAAGCAGACTAAATCACAGGCATTGAAAGTCGTCCGCTTAACCCCCGAAAGCAGACCTCAATGGGGGAGGGTCAATGTTGTCACGGATTACTTGGAGCAACTTGAAGCGGCCCTCAGCAAGAAGCACACAATCCGCAAACTGGCCGTTTCAGATACAGGGCCCGCTTTTGAAGGCTATGACATTCTGCTTTCGACCAGTATGCGAGCGAAAGAAGTATTGGCAGACGCTATAACCAAAGCTGACCTCATCATCGTGGACGAGGCTCAGTGGGCCGTGGATTGCGGGCTGCACCTGGGAAAAAAGAATGCATTGTTATTGATGTCAGCTCCAACTGGAGCACGTTTGGCCCGGTAGAAAAGTTGGAATGGAGCCTTTGGAGCAACCGAAGTTCCCATTTGCAGTTCATGAACCGTTTCAACTGGATTGGCGAACAACAGGATGGTGAGGACAGCAACGACGTTTATTTGCTGTGCAAAAACAAATTGGCAAACAAGACACGTTGTTCGCACATCTACCGTAAAAACGCCTATGCCGACGATACCTGCCCGGTTTTGGTGCCCAGCATCAGTGTGGGCCAAAAAATCGCCAAGAATAATGAAAGACCAAAATATGAAAGGGCCGAGGAAGGCTCTCCAGTATTAAGCTCATTAGTAAAGAATTGGGAGCCAACCAAGGCAACGGTTATTCCGAATAGCAAAACACCCAATATAAAAAAGGCATAATATCCACGCGACATTCTGCCTGTTGGCATTAACAGAATACGCCACAGTGATAAAACAGCACCGTCTTTGGAAACTGCAAACATCCTCATCTCCAAGATATCAGACATCGATTTGTTGGTTTTACTGTATCAACAAATTCGACACCAAATTGTTAACATTCCTGGATACGACGCCTGATATGGGGGTTTAGCGGACTCGACTGAACATCCGGGTTTTAGTCTGCTTGTGACCCGGAGCAGACCATGCAAAACTTCGTCAATGGGACCAATCAAATCTATCTTTCAATCAAACTTATTTTTCGCTTCCACGTAAATAAACTATCCAATAGACGAGAGCGACGAAGAGACTTCCTCCAACAATGTTTCCCAGAGTGACAGGGATGAGGTTGGATAAGAATTGACCGATTGTAATATTGTAGGCGCCGGCTAGATAACCAGTCGGAATCAGGTACATGTTTGCGACAGAATGCTCAAAGCCAAGCGCGACAAACGCTGATATTGGAAAGAGAATAGCCAAGATCTTGCTTGTAACGGATCTGGCGGCGAAACACATCCAGACGGCAAGACAGACCAACGTGTTACATAGGAGACCACGAAAGAATGCTTCCATCATAGGAATTTGCACCTTCGTGATGGCGATGTCCTGAGCAGTAGACGCCACGATACCATCGCCCATTGAGAACACCCCCGACAAGAGGACTATTAACGAAGTGGCGGCAGCACCCAAAAAGTTGCCCACAAAAACTAATCCCCAATTCCGAAGAAGTTTTGAAGTGGCGATTCGTCGGTCAACCCAAGCCATAACGATCAGGTTATTTCCCGTGAACAATTCGGCGCCAGCGACGACTACCAAAATAAGGCCGAGTGAGAAGGCGACGCCGCCTAATAATCGTGTCGGCCCGAACCCTAATTCAGTATCTGTGATAACCAACGTGTAGAACATACCTCCGAAAGCAATAAATGCTCCGGCGAGAACGGAAAGCGTCAATGTATTGAAAAATGACATGTTTGCTTTGCCGACACCTGCGTTTTTCACCCTGACTGCAATTTCAGCCGGGGTATAAGCGTCCACGCTGTCGACGGTTGAATACTTTTCTTTCCCCATGGCCTTCCTCCCGAAAGTAAAACTAGTCCGCCAAAATATAGCGCCTTTTCTGTGCCGACTTGTTTAAGCCATCGCATTTTTCAGTGTAGATTTATTTCGCCCGTTATCGCGACCGTTGTCGTCCTTCCGCCGTCGCCAAATGATAAACGTTGCACACGAAATCTTTCGTCATGCCTGCCTGATCGGACGTGATCAAGCACGCTCGAAAATGTCAGAATCTGACCCGCTGCAGTCCTAGACGTTGGCGTTAAACAATTTCAATATCTATACGACAGCGTTAACCAAAGTTTTTGGGTGTCAGTCGCAAATGTGTCGGCATCGTAGTCAGCGTATTTCAGCGCCAAACCCAGACCGCCAAAATCGGTTTTGAAGCTTTTCGAAACTGAAATATTCCACTCGCTACCATATTTCGCCCCGCCGGATTTGGAATTCAAGTCATGGTACTGGGCCCCAAGCATTATTCCCTTCAAAGCGTTTGAGGACACGATCTTGTAGTTGGCTTTCAAATATTTATCTTCGATGCCATTGCCGGGTGTCGAGAGAAACTTATCAGTAAACCCTTGGAATGCGTGAAGGGTTGCCAGAGGTGTTGAAAAGCCTGTGGCGCCATCCCCGTCCAAAACCTCATAGCCAGCCTTCACGACAAGCTCATTCCAGGCAACGCCCGGTTCCAGCAATTTGTAATCAAGGCTGACGCTGGCAGGGTTGTCGGCATAGTCATTTTGCCGGGCATATTCCACCGCATACAATAATGAAAAACCCTCATTCAGTAGTCTGTATTTGCCAGTGAGGCGCAGGCCAAGGGTCCGGGTCGAGAGGCTGGCGACCCGATGTATATCGAGGAAATATCCGTATCCAGTAATTTTTGCTGGCTTGAATCCTGTGTGGGACACGTTGACGAGGTGGCTACGGGTCGACAAGTCCCCCAGCGAGGCATCGTCGCCAAATATCCGGTTCACATTGTAGATATAACCGTAGGTCAAATTTGTTTCAGGCAGGGAAGTGTTATTAGCAACCAGACCATCAAAGGTTTGCTGGTTTTGCCTGAAACCGACATTGCCAACGAACCGGGCGTTGTCCAGCACCACTTTTTGCCGGCCATAAGTCAGAACGGTATCCGGTATATTGGTGTATTTGATCCAAGCCGTATCCAGTTCAGTTGTTTCCGGGTCTGCGACAGTCGGGAATGTCGTTTTGCCATTGATAGTGTCGTTGTAATCCTCCGATCCGAATGCAGATATATTCTCCACCGTAAAAGCGGCGCTGAACCCCTGCCAACTGCCAGAGCGATAGCCCAGCCTGGTACGCAAAGCCCTTGCATCGGCATCATTGCGCAAGCCTGCTTGATCAACGGTTTCATAACGCAAACGCAAATCAGCCAAAGGTTCGCCACTGGATAGTGCGTCTAGGAAAGTATCGGCAGCAAAGGCTGCCCCGGAACCTAAAAGCACCGTCGTTGCGCCCATGAACAGAGCTACACTGCTCCCAAAAATACGTCCTCTGACGCTGCCAAACATGACCCCGATCCTTCAGCAACATTTAGAACATGTATGACAGATCAAATGACAAAAATCTCCGTGCCCAATTGTCGCAGGCTATGATCGTTTATGGCTAATTGCGGACCACTTCTCGAAGTCTGAAATACGTCCGCTTATCCGCGTTTAACGGACATTTCGAGTAATCACGTCAGCTTTAGGAGGTAAAGCGGACGTCATTCAGCGGGGCAGATTACTTCTGATTTTGGCTATTAGCGGAAGTGAAATGACATCGTAAGCGGAGTCCGTTAAGAGCGGCAGAGCGGACATCAACTCTGAACGATATTTGCTTACCCGCCAATTGCATCTCAACAGGTCCCATGCTCGCAGACGACCGTAGACACTCGACCAACTCTTCAGGTTCAATACTCGCGCCTACCTTGCTTTGATTTTTGGTGACGTCAATGCCGCTGAGGGCGAGGTCAACCAGCAGTATGAGGTTTTCACCATGCCCACAAAAGGTCCGCACCCCGTCGATGTTCACGTTGGCAGTCGACTGAAATTGCGCAGAAAATTACTCGGCAAAACTCAGGGCGAATTGGGAAGTGAGGTCGGCCTCACCTTCCAGCAGATTCAGAAGTACGAGCGCGGCGCGAACAGAATGGGTTCGAGTCGTTTGTATCAGTTCGCAGAGTTCCTGGACGTGCCGATCTCGTTCTTCTTCGACGACATGCCGGAAGGTGTCGAGAATCGTGTCGTCGACGGCTACATTCCGTCTGAGAAACCTGACGATGTGATGGCGCGCGACGAAACACTGGAGCTAATCCGCCTCTATTACGGCGTTAATTCGCGACCCGTTCGATTGCGGCTACGTGAATTAGTGAAAGCGCTAGCTCGTTCGACCGATGACGAAGGTAAGCGGACGCCTTGAGCAATAAGGTCTGCTTTAAGGGGTATATCGGATCATTATGTGAAGCCGTGATTTAGTCCGGTTCTGACCCTGAACGGACATCATTCAATATCCTTCCTTAGGGAAGTTGGTATTGGTCATCCGCTTTAGTCGGCAAACCGCTCCCTCAAGATATTAACTGCGCTTATGATGTCGTCTTCCTTCTCGTCGGCGCCGATCCTTCCGCATGACAACACGTACGGCCAATTGAATTTTGACTTTACATAGGCGATATTCGGAAATAGTTGGGGGTAACAAAGATATGAAGTTTGGTATTGGACAGTCGGCACCGAGAGAGGAAGACAAGCGGTTTTTGCGCGGCGGCGGTCGCTATACCGACGATATCAATTTGCCTGGCCAGGCTTGGTCGTATCTCCTGCGTTCTCCCTATGCCCATGCCCGGATCAATTCGATTGACACCGAGGCTGCCCGTGTCGCGCCCGGCGTGCTGGCGGTGTTCACCGGCGAGGACATCGCCATTGCCGGACTTGGCGGTATGCCGTGCTTCGCTGCCAAGATCGTTCCGCTGGAGCGCCCGGATGGCGATCCCATGTTCCAACCTCATCGTCCCGCATTGGTCCGCGACAAGGTTGCTTTCGTTGGCGACTACGTCGCCTTTATTGTCGCCGAGACACGTGATCAAGCGCGAGACGCCGCCGAACTGATCGAGATCGACTACCAACCGCTTCCGGTCTGTACCGACACGCGTTTAGCTTTGGCGGCGGACTCGCCGCGTATATGGGAAGCCTGTGCCGATAATGTTTGTTTCTCTATCGAATTTGGCATCCAGGTTGAAACCGACAAAATATTCGCCGGCGCAGACCACATCACGCGCATCGAACTCCCCATGCCGCGCGTTGCCGTCAACGCCATGGAACCGCGGGCGGCGCTTGGCGAATACAATGCTTTCGAGGATCGCTACACACTCTATTCCGGCAACCAGTTTCCTCACGATATTCGGAACTGGCTCGCGGACGCTGTGCTTGGAGTCCCCGAGGCCAAGGTGCGAATCGTCAGCCCGGACATGGGTGGTTCCTTCGGACTGCGTGCCTCCATTTTCCCTGAAATGCCCTTGGTGCTTTTGGCTGCACGGCAACTGGGACGACCGGTCAAATGGGTAAACGAACGTTCCGATGGTATCTTGGACGAACAGGCGCGTGATTCTTTCATGACGGGCGAATTGGCGCTGGACCCGGAGGGTCAGTTTCTCGCTTTGCGGGTCGATGTTGCCGCCAACATGGGGGCCTATCTCTCCAATTTCGGCCCCTTTCCGTCGTTCGGCAATATCGGCGGCGTGGCTGGCGTCTACACCACGCCAGCGATGCATGCCCGCATAACCGGCGTGTTCACCAATACCAGCCCGACCGGTCCCTATCGTGGCGCCGGACGCCCCGAGGCGACATCGCTGATCGAGCAAATTATTGACAAAGCCGCGCGGGAGATGGAAATCGATCGTGTGGAGCTGCGCCGTCGAAACATCATTCCGCCGACGGCGATGCCGTATCAGACGCCGCTCACCTACAATTACGATTGCGGCGAGTTCGAGCGAAACATGGATCGGGCTTTGACGATGGCAGACGCCGGGAGCTTCGAAGAGCGCCGCGAAAAATCGGCGGCGGCGGGGTGTCTTCGCGGTCTCGGGATCGCCAACGCCATCGAACAATCGGCTGGTCTGTTCGACGAGGGCGGTGAAATTCGCTTCGACCGACAAGGAAACGTGACCGTTCTGATGGGCACGCATTCTCACGGACAGGGCCACGAAACGGTGTTCAAACAATTGGTTTCGGAATGGCTTGGCCTTGAATTCGAGGCGATCCGATATGTCCAGGGTGACACCGACATCGTCGGCTATGGTCACGGGACTGGCGGGTCGAGGGTGTCGGGATTGGGCGGTACTGCTCTCTTGGGTGCGGCTGAAAAAATTATCGAGAAGGGCCGTCTTATCGCCGCGCATACCTTGGAAGTTGCCGATCAGGACATCGAATTCGAAGCCGGACGGTTTGTCGTTGCCGGCACGGATCGGGAGCTCAATATCCGCGAAATCGCGGGCATCGCTTTCGAAACAGCCTTGATGCCCCCCGGTATGGATAGCGGTCTGAACGGATTTTCGACGTTCAAAGCGCCGGCACCGACCTTTCCAAACGCTTGTCATGTTGCCGAAGTCGAGATCGACCCTGAAACGGGCGTGTATAAAATTTTGCGCTACATTGCCGTTGACGATGTTGGCACCGTCCTCAATCCGCTTCTTCTGAAAGGGCAATTGCATGGTGGCATTGTCCAAGGCGCTGGTATGGTCCGCGGCGAGGAAATTTGTTGGGATGATGAGGGACAGGTGTTGTCCGGATCCTTCATGGACTATGCGATGCCGCGGGCGGACGAGGTTCCGTTTTTCGAAATCGAAACGCACAGCGTGCCCAGCCCGCGCAATCCACTTGGCGTGAAGGGTGCCGGTGAGGCTGGCACGGTGGGAGCCGTCGCTTGTCTGACCAGTGCGCTCCTCGATGCACTTGCGCCCCTCGGCATCGATGATTTGCCAATGCCCGCGACCCCGGAACGCCTGTGGCGGACGATCAAGGGTGTGAAACAGAGTAAATCGGCGAACTGACATAAAGAATATCAACAAACGAGCCATGCGCGCTGCGACCGGGTTATTCGCGCGCTAAATAAAAAACTGATTTGAGGTATAACGCGGACCAAATCCTGGGTCGGCGTTTAGGTCCGGTTATGGCTATTAGCGGACCAAATCGAATTGCCCAAATAATGTCTGCTATTGCGCAGTAAGCAGACGTATTTCGCTACCGCACCACAGTTCCGCTAATAGCCAAAAGCGGACATTGCTCTGGCAACATGGCGACCATTCTTCCATTCGTTCAAACCCCGATTAGCGTTCCGAAAACGCCTTTTCCAAAGCGACATAGACGGGGCGTGTGAGATAACGCAGCAGATTTTGCTGGCCCGTCGTGATGTCGGCTTGCACAGTCATGCCTGGAACCACGGGGTAGCGAATGTTATCAGCCAGGACATAATCCTTGTCCAGCGCGATCCGCCCCTTGAAGTAGGGTGCGCCATTCTCATCACTGAAGGTGTTGGCCGATAGTTTGACGAGCTTGCCCGTGACATTGCCGTAACGCCGGGCATCAAATCCGGTAATCGTGATTTTTGCCTGTTGGCCAACCCGTACATAGCCGATGTCACGCGGGCCAAGCCGTGTCTCAACAATGACGCCTTCATCACTGGGCACTATGGTCATCAATATCTGGCCAGGCTGAACGACAGCGCCTGACGTATTGACCTGCAGACCGTGAACAACGCCGGCCAATGGAGCCACCACTTCGAGGCGTTTCACCCGATTTTCCAATCGGGCAAAATTCTCCCGAACCTCAGCCAGTTCGCCCAGAACTTCCGACAGTTCTTCCGTCGCACTGTCCCGTTCCTTGACGTCAAGTTCAATGAGCTGGTGTTGCGCTTCTGTTATGGCCGCCCGGGCTTGTTCCGCGGACACAATTGATTCAGTTAACGCTCCTTGCATGCGTGCCAGTTCAAGCTGAGAGCTGATCAGATTGACCCGTGAGCCATGGCCAGACTTGAACAATTTGCTTCGCATGGCGACCGCTTCTTCGACCAGTTTGAGTTGCTCGCGGAGGCTTTTGGCTTGTTGGGAATAGATATCCGCTGTTTTTCGTCGCTGCTTGATTCTGGATTTCAGGACAGCCGTTTCTCCTGCGACCCGGGCGCGTGTTGCACGCAGGGAAAAGAGCGCTTCGTCGACCAGATTTGAAAACCTGGCACCGAGGTCGTCGAAAGCCGGTTCCGTCCCGTCTATGAATGCCTTGACGCGCCGCGCCCGGATTTGCAAGGTGGCCTCACGTGCCCGAACCTGATCGAGTTCAGCAACCCGCAATGTCGGTTCGAATTTCAACAGAATTTCACCAGGCTTTACCAGATCGCCATCGTTGACGTTGATCTGATCGACGATGCCTCCTTCGAGATGTTGAACAACACGGTTCTTGCCAAACGGAATGACTTCGCCGTCTGTTTTTGCAGACGTCACGACCGGAACGTAGTTGGCCCACACGACGCTGGATATGATCAGGCCCAAAATCAGAATGATCATCAGAAAATCCAGACGTGACGGACCGCGCTCCTCCAGTATCGCCTCATTGGACAAATACCGGGCTTGCTTGCGCGACACGCGTTTGGGTTTCCGGTTGTCGACGATTGTGTCAGTCATGTGCTGCTCCTGGCACGGGTGAAATGGCGGGTTGAGTTTCCTGTTTCGGTCGGGCCAGCACTTCGTCCGGTGGACCCAGCGCCTTGATTTGACCGCCCTCCAGCATCAGCACACGATCACAAATGCGCATATGACTGGGCCGCTGGGTAATCATTATAATTGTGCACGTACCGCGAAGTTCTTCCAGGGTATCGAGAAATATTTTTTCATCATGTTCATCAAGTCCACTGGCCGGCTCATCAAGGATCATGACCGGTGCCTTGCGTAAAAAGGCGCGAGCCAGGGCCATCTGTCGCAGGAAGCCTTGGGGGACATGTGCCTCCAGGCCCTCGCGAAAAGCCGTGTCAAATCCATGCGGCAGCGCCTCGATCGTCCGCAGCAGGCCCGACATGCGACAGGCTTCCCGGACCTGCTTCAGGGAGGCCGTCGGATCCGCCAGTGCGATGTTGTCAAACAATGAACCGGAAAATGCGTGGTTCCGTTGCGGGACATACGCCAGCGTTTGCCGCAATGTGATCGGGCGCAGTTGGCGGATATCAATGCCGTCGAGGCTGATCGTTCCCCCTTGAGGGCGATACATGCCGAGAGCCAGTTTGCCTGTTGTCGTTTTGCCGGAACCACTGTGACCGGCAATCGCCAGCAATTCGCCGGGTTCGGCAGAAAAACTGATGCCCAGCAATGCCGGGTTGGTATCTGCTGAATACCGCATGCTGACCCGGTTAAATGTCAGTTGTCCGGAGAAGTCGATTGACGCTGTCGGTGCATCGCCGGGTTCCTGCTCCCGTTCGTACTGGAGGGTATTAATCAGGTTGGTAAGGCTTTGCTGCATTTGTTCCATGCGATGGCCAAAGCCAAACAACGTCTGCAGCGGTGCCAGGGCCCGCCAGACCAGCATCATTGTCGCGATCAGGGCACCAAGACTAAGCGCACCTTCCATCGCCTGAAATACGCCTACAACCAGTGTCAGCGCACCGGCAGCCGTCATGACGGTTTGCGACAGATTCTGGGAAAAATTCTGTAACCTCGCAACGCGCCGGTTTGCCATCGTCGAATCGCCGGAAATTGTTCTGAACCGCTCCGCCCAGATCTGCTCGGCGCCGACCTGTTTTACCGATCGCATCCACCACATCAGCTCCATCAGAAACGCATAGCGTTGCGATCTGATTTTGCCAGCCATTTTGGCACGATCACGGATGAGCGGAAATACGAGGTAGGCCAGTAGAAAATAAACTGCCGCCAGAACGACCGGAATTATCGCCAGTGCACCGGAGATATAGGCGATTACACCCAGAAAGATCAAAACGAACGGCAAATCAACGACCATTGTCGCGATTGAGCCTGTGAAAAATTCACGCAGGGATTCAAACTCGCGCAACCTTGCAGCCTGACCACCAACCGGTGCGCGCTCGGTGAACACAGGCGGCAAGTGGAGAATATGCTGAAAAATTTCCGACCCGACCATGTAATCAAGGCGGGCGCCAACGTAGCCCTGTATTCGCGCCCGCAGATCGCGAAACACGAACTCGAACAACATGGCGATACCGACACCGCCTGCGATGAAAGGCAGCATCTCGATCGCTTCCTTGCCAATAACCTGATCGTAAATCATCATGATGGCAATCGGCACAGAGAGCGCAAGGACATTGATCATCACAGACAATATGACGGTTTTGACCAGCAACTCGCGGAAATGACGCACGATTTCCCGTAGCCATGAACCCAGACGATCCTGCGCCGGAGCGCCGCGTGATTTGGGCAAGGCATCGATGATAAATATGGATTGGGGCGGGGTCGATTCTTTGAGAGACCAGAGGCCACCCTTTGCTCCGTCATAAACCGTGATCTTGCGATCTTCGTTCGTCACGACGCAGGGTGCGTTGCTGCGGCTTAGATAGAAACAAGGCAGCAATCTCAATGACATTTGCGAGATCGGTCCGTCTATCGGTATAGTTCGAAAGCCCAACCTTGCGAGAATGTCGCGAAAGTCTTCGAGAGAGAATGCACTGGCGTCGTGTGGCAATGCTTCGACAAGCTTTCGTGGTGAGCCCTGCCACTTCAGCGCCTCAAGTAATATCAGAAGGCACATGACGTAAGGGGCCGGTTTGTCGCCCGCACCGATGTGATTGACGATGGCACGAAGCCATTGACGTCGTAAATCTTCCGGTGCGTCCTGACGCAACGTGACGGGGCTCATGCCAGATCTCCCACGATAGCCGCAGGCGGGGCCTTGATTTCCCGTACCTGGCCATGATTGATGCTGATGACGCGGTCCGCTTGGGCGATCATCGAGGGTCGATCGGTGACCATGATCATCGTCATCTCGCCCCGGCGTTCTTCGACAAGTTCCTGCAGTTTGGTATCGGCTTCAAAGTCCAGCGCCGAATTTGCCTCATCAAACAACAATATTCTCGGCCCCTTCGCCAGCACCCGCACCAGGGCGATGACCTGTTGCACACTTCCTGCCAGACCTTCCGAAGACGTATCGCCGGTCCGGGTCATCATGCCTTTGGGCATCTTCGCAATAATATCGTCAAGGCCGAGGTCGTGTGCCACGTCTAACGCGGCAGCGACTTGTTCAGGTCCCTGGAACAAGGTCATGTTGTCCAAAAGCGTCCCCTGAAAAAGGACCGCGAATTGGCGCACGTAAGCAATTTGCTTGCGCAGTTGCTGGAAATCGATGGTCGCCGTATCGACGCCGTCGTAGGTCAAAACACCTTGCTCCGGTCGCAGGAAACCAGCGAGCAGTTCGAGGAACGCCGATTTTCCGCCGCCTGATTCTCCTGTCACGGCGACAATTTCGCCGGCCTGTATGTTCAGGTTGACCTGATCGAGAACCGGAACGTCGGGACTGCCCCTGAAAACAGTGACATTTTCCATCTCGATTTGCCCGGCGAAATCGTCAAGCTCGACAAAATCGTCGCCTGTTTTTTCGCCGTCCATTAAGTTAATGAAATCAAGACGCTCTTGCGCCAGAGACAAGGTCCGTGACTGAACCCAGAAGCTGATCATCCGAATAAGCGGTTGAACGGCACGTCCGGCCAGCAACATACAGGCAATCAGTGAACCGCCGGATATCTCGTTATTGATAACGACAATGGCCCCTGTTCCGGCCACGGATATCATGGCCAGACTACCCAGTACCGATCCGACCGACTGACCCAGTGAGGACAGGTAACTGACATCGCGAACTGCGCTTGCGAGCGGCGCATGGAGACTTTGGTACTGGCGACACATCTGGGCTTCCATACCCATTCCCTTGACGGTATGAATGCCGCTCAAGACCTGAAACACAAAATTATGCCGTTTGTCATCCAACTCATTGCGGAGCCTGACAGCCCGATCAAGGCGAAAGCCCAGCGCGATCGTAAAAATTGCCGCAATACCAACGACAATCAACGGCGCAAACACCAGATCGCCACCAATCAGGTAGATCAAAACAAGAAAAACCGCCGCAAAGGGAAGTTCGGCGATATTGATCAGTCCCTGACCGGAATGAAAATCGCGCAACAATTCGACGGCACTGATCCGATCCATATGCGTGCCGGCGGCCGATTTCTCGAACGACATGATCTCGGCGTTCAAAAGAGCCTGGACAGCTCTGGTGCTGACTGCATGTTCAAACCGCGCAGCCGCCCACGTAATGATACGACTGCGCAAGGATCGCAAAAGCCAGTCCAGTCCGATCACCGCGACAAGACCAAGGCAGAGTACAAGAAACGTTTCCCGGGAGTTATTCGGGATGATCCGGTCGTAGGCTTGCAGAATGACCAGCGGCAAAGCCAGTGTCAGAAGGTTTATGGCCAGCGAGGCCAGCAAAACATCTGTGCGGCCCAGCGTCATGCGCATCAACGGGCGCGTGAAGCGTTTGGGCCTTGGTTGCGCGTCGGCAGAAGCATCAACAGTCATTTAGATCGCGTTCCCAATACTTTTCGGTTTTGTCGATAGCTTTGTCGCAACCGGATTTACCGTCACCTTAAGCTGACTATACAAATTCCGTACCACTGTTGCGGCTGCCAGCCGATCAGAGCCGGCACAAGGTCCATAATTGTCGATTTCAGTTCAGTTACCGACCGTGCCAATCCTGAACGATTTATTTGAAAAGATCATAGCTTTGTGCGGGTTTCGACTTACTTGCCAAAAGAATAATGGCCGTTCACAACAGTTTTTCCTGATTTGCACGATTCGTGCAAAGTCGTCCTGTGACAGGCAAAATAACCAGCCAATTTTGCGCATGTGTACCATTTCGGGTCAATACGTGTGCCATTATGACTGTTGTGGGCCAGAGACATCGAAACTGAATTCATACCTGAAGAGACGGTGACATGAGCATTGATGATAACGACGGCAACATTGAACTGTTTGATTTTGAAGATCGCAACGCCAAGGATGAAATCGATCAGGAAGTCGATCTAACACCTCCTGCCGTCGTTACCGAGGAACAGGATTACACTATGCCCAACCTGCACATGGGCAGCAGCGATCCCCGGGTTACGCGCGAAGAAATGCAACGCGGTCCTTCAGGTCAGGAAGAACTGGAAGTCCGTGAAGGCCATGCTCTGCGAGTAAGCGTATCTCAGGAATTGGTCGAAATTGCCCAGGCCGGATCAGGCCTCACGGGAATTCCGGCAAACCTGGGTTCATTGGACGAACTTGATGACGCCGGTGATGATCGGTCGCAGGTCATAATCAACAATCTACCAGCCGGCGTTCGAACATCCGCAGGCGTAGTTCAGGAAGATGGCTCCGTCATCCTCACCGTCGATGAAGCACGAAATCTGTTTTTTATTGTCGAGCCCGAAGCGGAAGTTGAATCTTTTGAAGTTGTTGCGGTTGTTGCGCCTGCGGCGGAAGAAGGCGACGGGGACGACGCAGAAGATAACGATGACGAAGCGCTGGCAGCTCTGGAAGCTGCCGATACAACAGCGTCATCACCTGATCTTGATGTCACAGCGGCTTCAGGCGCAGAGGACACGGCGATTGATCTTGATATCTTGGCCGGTCTGACAGATACCGACGGCTCTGAATCATTGTCGGTAGTCGTAAGCGGTGTGCCGGTGGGCGCCCTGTTGTCCGCAGGTACCGATAATGGAGATGGTTCCTGGAACCTGTCGGCGAGTGATCTTTCAGGCTTGACGATAACGCCGGCCAATAATTTTGATGGCACCTTTGATCTTGTCGTAACGGCAACTTCGACAGAATTGGATGGTGGCGCAACCAGTTCAACGACGCGCACTGTGTCAGTTGATGTAAGTGCCGAAGCGGACGTTGCTGACTTGAGCATGACCGCGGGTTTGGGGACGGAAGATCAGGCGATTGTCCTGAATATCAGCGTCTCTGCTGATGACGATATATCCTTGATCACCATAGAAGGCGTGCCAGTCGGCGCGTCATTGTCTGCGGGCACAGACAACGGAGATGGCTCATGGTCCCTGTCGTCTGACGACCTCAGCGGGCTGACAATTGCGCTCGCCGATAACACCGATGCGGATTTCAGTCTCGACGTTTCTGTCACAACCGTTGATGGCGATCAGACTGCAACCGTATCCGATACTCTTGAAGTCAGTGTTGCTGCCGATGCCGACGCGCCGACACTCGTTTTGGCGGGCAGCAGTGGCGACGAAGATACCGCAATTGCTGTCAATATTGACGCTGCTTTGACAGACACAGACGGGTCTGAATCCCTCGCAATCACGGTTGAAGGTGTCCCTGAAGGGGCCAGTCTCTCAGCCGGCACGGACAACGAAGACGGCTCTTGGTCTTTGTCCCGGGACGAACTCGATGGTTTAACAATTACGCCTGCAGCAAATTTTAGCGGCACGATTGATCTCACTGTTACCGCCACCTCCAGTGACGGCGATGACGTATCCACGGTTTCAGCGACAACGATTATCGAAGTTGACGCCGTCGCCGATACTGCAGAACTCTCAATCGCCGGCGTTGCCGGCCGTGAAGACACGGCGATTGCCTTGAACATCGATGCGAACTTGATCGATACGGATGGCTCTGAAGTGCTTCAGGTCGTCGTCACGGGCGTGCCGGAAGGTGCGACGCTGTCCGCCGGTACGGATAATGATGACGGTAGCTGGTCCCTGACCCCGGATCAGCTTGAAGGCTTGAACGTTTCACCGCCGCAAAATTTCAGCGGAAGTTTTGATCTCGGTATTGCCGTGACAACGGTAGATGGCGATGACACATCGACCATTACGGGATCGGCGACGGTCGATGTGAGCGGCGTCGCGGATGGCAGTGTAATTGCGACGACTGATTCCAGCGGCTCCGAAGACAGTTCCATCACGCTGAATGTCAGCATAGATGCGATTGATACCTCTGAAGCACTCGGCATTGTTATTTCCGGCGTTCCGGCTGGCGCGACACTGTCGGCAGGGACGAATGCCGGTGACGGGACCTGGCAGGTGTCACAGGATGATCTGGAAGGCTTGTCGATTACACCGCCGACGAATTCCAGCGTAGATTTCACGCTGACTGTAACGACGACGACGACAGAAACCGAAAACGGCGCGATCACGACAAACAGCCAGTCGCTCGATATCGATATTTCAGGTGTTGCCGATCAGGTCACACTCGAAGTTGCGGTCGGAACGCCTGCTGAAATATCTGTTGATCTGCCTGAAGATGGCGGATCCGTCCTCCACAGTGTGATGGATATTGAGATTGATGCCGGCCTGACAGACGGCGATGGCTCTGAAACGCTGAGCGTAACGATCGTAGGATTGCCCGAAGGTGCCGTGCTGTCCGCGGGCACCGACAATGGTGATGGAAGCTGGACGCTGCAGCAAGGCGACATTGAAGACCTGACGGTCCGTATGCTGCCTAACGATGTGCAGGATTTCGCCCTGACCGTCAGCGCGACGGCAACCGAAGCGGATGGAGACAGCGTTTCTCGCGCCCGTATTATTCTGGTTGACGCGGATGACGATGGATCCTTTGGCGCGGCAACTGAAGGCACCGCGAACAATGACCGCCTGACAGGCGGCAAAGGTTCCGATGTATTTGACGGCGGCTCCGGGTCAGATCGAATTAATGCCGGAGACGGCGCAGACTATGCCGACGGTGGTGAAGGACGGGACTCAATAAGCGGTGGCGATGGCGATGATGTCTTGTTGGGTGGCAGTGGTGGCGATTCTCTGCGCGGTGACGAGGGCTCCGATACCCTGTCCGGCGGAGCAGATAACGATTCGCTATCTGGCGGTGAAGGTGCGGACGTCCTGTCCGGAGACGAAGGAAACGATTCGCTGGTCGGTGGTACAGGTGCAGATGAGCTGCGCGGCGGCACAGGCGACGATCGGCTTTACGTTGATGGTGACGATACTGTCATTGAAGGTGGTGACGGTATCGATCGGGTCTATGTGCAGGGCGAAGACGGCGTATCATTCGGCGAAGGTGCCAGCATCGAAACAGCCGTTGGTAACGTCGGTGATGACAGCTTCGACGGCTCCGATCTGGAAACCCGTGCGACCTACTATGGTCGTGACGGCGATGATGCGCTGACAGGCGGCACGGCGGCTGATCGTTTGTACGGCGATGCGGGCGACGATGCTCTGGCTGGTGGCGACGGCAACGATACCCTTAACGGCGGCGCGGGTGCCGACGAGCTCCGTGGCGGCGAAGGTAACGACCGTTTGTATGTTGATAGCGATGATACTGTCATCGAAGGTGGTGACGGTATCGATCGGATCGATGTTCAGGGTGAAGGCGGCGTATCATTCGGCGAAGGTGCCAGCATCGAAACAGCCGTTGGTAACGTCGGTGATGACAGCTTCGACGGCTCCGATCTGGAAACCCGTGCGACCTACTATGGTCGTGACGGCGATGATGCGCTGACAGGCGGCACGGCGGCTGATCGTTTGTACGGCGATGCGGGCGACGATGCTCTGGCTGGTGGCGACGGCAACGATACCCTTAACGGCGGCGCGGGTGCCGACGAGCTCCGTGGCGGCGAAGGTAACGACCGTTTGTATGTTGATAGCGATGATACTGTCATCGAAGGTGGTGACGGTATCGATCGGATCGATGTTCAGGGTGAAGGCGGCGTATCATTCGGCGAAGGTGCCAGCATCGAAACAGCCGTTGGTAACGTCGGTGATGACAGCTTCGACGGCTCCGATCTGAAAACCCGTGCGACCTACTATGGTCGTGACGGCGATGATGCGCTGACAGGCGGCACGGCGGCTGATCGTTTGTACGGCGATGCGGGCGACGATCAACTCAGTGGCGGTGCCGGGAACGACTCTCTCAATGGTGGCGCGGGTGCCGACGAGCTCCGTGGCGGCGAAGGTAACGACCGTTTGTATGTTGATAGCGATGATACTGTCATCGAAGGTGGCGAAGGTATCGATCGGATCGATGTTCAGGGTGAAGGCGGCGTATCATTCGGCGAAGGTGCCAGCATCGAGACAGCCTATGGCAATGTCGGCGACGACAAATTTGATGGCTCCGATCTGGAAACCCGTGCGACCTACTATGGTCGTGACGGCGATGATGCGCTGACAGGCGGCACGGCGGCTGATCGTTTGTACGGCGATGCGGGCGACGATCAACTCAGTGGCGGTGCCGGGAACGACTCTCTCAATGGTGGCGCGGGTGCCGATGAACTGATCGGCGGGGCCGGGAACGACCGGATTTACGCTGACGGCGCAGATACTGTTATTGATGGCGGTGAGGGTACGGATCGCGTCGACGTGGTGGGTGATGCCGACTTCAGCCTGAACCTGACGGATGCAAGTGTCGAACAGGCTTTCGGTAATGCCGGCGACGATACCCTGGATGCATCGGGATCGACCGAACGGATCACGGCTTATGGACGTGCCGGTGACGACACTATCAATGGTGGTGACAACCGCGACAATTTGCGCGGTGATGCCGGAAACGACACGATTTCAGGCGGCGCGGATAATGACGCGGTATATGGCGGCGATGGCAACGACGTGCTGTCGGGCGACGACGGCAATGACACAATCAGAGGTGACGCCGGCGCAGATGAGCTTCGCGGGGGTGCCGGTAATGATCGTTTGATTGTCGATGCAGACGACACGGTCATTCTCGGCGGTGACGGCATTGACCGAATAGATGTTCAGGGCACCGAAGGTGTCACCATTGGCGCAGGTGCCAGCATCGAGACAGCCTATGGCAATGTCGGCGACGACAAATTTGATGGCTCTGACCTTGAAACGCGTGCCTCATTTTACGGCCGTGCGGGCGATGATGAATTGACCGGTGGTTCTGCCGCTGACCGACTTTATGGTGATGACGGTGACGACAAGCTGGTCGGCAATGATGGCAACGATATTCTCTCCGGCGGCACCGGTGCAGATGAACTGATCGGCGGTGCAGGCAACGACAGGCTTTATGTCGATAGCGACGATACGGTTGTCTCGGGTGGCGACGGTACTGACCGGGTCGATATTGTCGGCAGCGAAGGTGTCAGTCTGAATATGACCGACGCCAGCGTCGAGCAAGCCTTCGGCAACGCTGGCAACGACATGCTGGATGCATCTGGATCATCTGACCGCATCACGGCCTACGGCCGGGCCGGCGATGACACCATAAGTGGCGGCGATAATCGGGACAATCTGCGCGGTGATGCCGGTGACGATTCGATTTCCGGCGGTGCGGGCGCCGACAGTATTTATGGCGGCGACGGCGCCGACGACTTGTCCGGCGGTACAGGTAATGATTACCTCCGGGGCGATGCCGGCGTCGATGAACTTTCCGGCGGCGAAGGTGCCGACCGATTATACGGCGGGACCGACGGCGACACTCTGGATGGCGGTGCAGGCAATGATCGTTTGTACGGTCAGGATGGCAATGACACCCTGGACGGCGGAGCGGGCAACGATATTCTTGACGGCGGCGCTGGAGACGATCTCTTTATTTTCGGCGCCGGCAATGGCGTCGACACCGTTCACGGTGGCGATGGCTGGCTGGACGCTGTACGCCTCCAGGGCGACGGTGCTCCGCTGGGTGCCGAAGACTTTGCAATTTCCCTCTCATCGGGGTCAATTGAAGATCAGGCTGACAATTATGTGGCTTTATCGGAAGATGCTGCCGGTACAGTGACATTTAATGATGGCAGTGAACTTCACTTCGATGGACTGGAAAGAATTGAATGGTGAGTTGATTGTCAGGTCTGAGATATCTATCTCAACAAGACCTTCAACTTTTTGACAATTTCGTCGGCCGATACGGGTTTGGTTATGAACGCGTTGACGCCATCATTCTGCGCGGCAACGATTGAATCGACATCCCGTCGTGCCGTCAACATGGCGAACGGCGTTGCATTTCCACTTCCCCGAACGGCGCGAAGGAAGTCGATACCCCTCATCCTCGGCATCATCCAGTCGCTGATAATCAGATCAAAAACTTCTCCATTATTGACGTGGTGAAGCGCCAGATCACCGTCGTCGACCGCTGTAACATCCGCATCCAGAAGGGATTCGATTACCTGTCGCAGGAAGTTGCGCATGTCACGATCATCGTCGGCCAACAGGACGCGATAACGCTGATCCCGATTTCTCGCCTCGCTGATCGCCGTTACGTCTGACGCTTCGATGCGGGCACTGACTGAAGTTCTGAGTTGCTTTTGATTGGCCGCGGTCAAAGGATATTTATCGATCAATTCCTCGACAATTGTGGTGCCAACGAAACCGGCCATCCGTTTGAGCACGGTTTCCGGCAAATCGTGGCGGCCGGCCAGAGGGCCGTGTAATTGTTCATTGTCCGAAGCAAGTTCCGAAATGTCTTCCATCGTATCTGGCTGGATTTCCGCCGTTTTGTTGTCAAGTAAAACACCGACTGCCGTCACATTCCCGGTTTGAGTAATCGAACGGGAAACGCCGCCGCTGACATCTTGACGCCGCGCTATGGCAGTCAGCGATTCAACACGGACACCTTCGGTTATGATGCTGATAAGTTCGTCATCTTCAAGAAGAGGCGAATGTTCAAGTATGGGGGCGGCAACTGAGGCTTCTGTATCTCGCGCAAGTTTAGAGACAACGCCTGCCGGGACATTGTTCAGGCGTTTTATTTCTTCCGAGACAATTGAACGGACGGAGCTCAATTGATCCTTAACCAGATTTTCGAGGACGAGTTTGACATTCTTCGACAATTCATCATCGAACTCGTCGGTTCGATCGCCCAGTTGGCGACCGATCTTGGATGCCAGGTCCAGGCGAATCGAATCTTCGGTATCGTTTGACAGTAAAAAATCCGCTTGCGCAGGCGAAGCCGTATTTGCCGCGACTGCCCGTCGAACAGGTTCACTTTCATCGGTCGCGAGATAATAAAGAATCTCGAGTGGTGCCGATTCATTCGCTGCCAGTTTTTGACGTGCCTCAAGGTCCCCGTGACTGGCGATTTCCTTTGCTTCATCGTAGGTCGTCATGTTGTTCGACTCGGTCATGCTTGTCCACGTCCCGGGATTTGAGAGACTGCCACTGTAAAACTAAACGTGATGTAATGACTTAATAAATATGGCGAATATGGTTGGGGTCCAGTCCTGAATGCGCAGGACACACTTTTGTGCCGCCTTTGTTGTTTCGATTTTGATCATCATCTACTTGATTCCGAAAGACATCGCGCACCACTTCCTCCAGTTTATCACACTTGGACTAATTGCCACGAAGTCTGCTTTGGGTCAAAAGCAGACTGAATAATGGCCTCTCAAATTAGTCCGCTTTATCCCTCAAAGCAGACATCTTTGCCCGGAATGTCCGTTATGCGCACGAAAGCAGACGAAAACAGCACTCTGAATGAGGGCCGACCAATGTCCTACGATCAAAACGGATAACACCGTGGCTCAGAGCCAGTCTTTAAGGAACATGCCGGCTTTCGCTCCCATGGCCTTAGCCGCTTGATTGACTCGCGATATGATGCCGGTCTCAAGCGCCGAGGCAGCATCGCCAATTCGGGCGGTCATGCAATCCACCGCAACTGCGGCGACGGATGTTTGATCCAGTGCTGGCAGGCGCGTCACACCAGCTTCATCAATCCCGATCCCCGCATCATTAAACACCGCGATCCTGACAACCGCTTTCAGGGCGCGGGCCGGATCGCCACCGATCAGGCCACCGTGTGAGCCCGTAATCACGATTTCTCCGTCGTCTTCCGGCTTCACCAACGAGGCAGAATCCAACAACCAAATTTCAGTATTTGTACCCTCCAGCGTGATGGAACGACGGGCTTCAGCATAGGGTGGGAACTGACTTTCTGGTCGCGGTGCAGCAGCCAAACAGTTAAGTGCAGCAACGACAGACATGCCCGATTCAACCCCAAGCCCGGCGGCAACTGCATTTGCAACGCTTATCCGCCCGCGGTCCAGAGAATCTTGTGCCGAGCCTATGCGGCAGCTCTGACAATCTGTGGCGGCAGCAGCCATGCCCACACCCGCCAAAGACAGCACCCCGGCCACACCAGCTTCTTCCAGCCCGGTCCCGGCATCACTGAAAATCACAGCCCTGACCCCTGCCCTGGAAGCCAGTGCCGCCGGATAGTGTCCGCCGTGCGATCCACAGATGACGATCTGGCCGCGTGCCAAGTCTGCGGCGTCGGTAATTGAATCCATCAATAAAAGTGATTCCTGCATATGGAAATAATAGGCATGTTGACTAGGTGGCTCAATACCTCTCAACTATTACAAGGGTTTGCGCCAAATCATGGCGTGCACGAGGAGACATCATGTCGATTGAAAACTTTAATACAGACCGTGGTCTGGCCTTGTTGACCGTGATGGAACGCATTCGTGCCTTCGAGGAACAGGCCTGCCTTGCGGCGGAGCGGGACAAGCTGGTGCTGGGTGCAATCCATCCCTCCATCGGCCAAGAAGCCGTCGCCGCAGGTGTTATGGCCAGCGTAAACATAGACGATATATTACTGTCCACCCACCGGGGCCACGGCCATACTTTGGCCAAGGGCGCATCTTCTGTCGCTATGATGCGCGAATTGCTGGGTCGCGAAGGGGGCTGCTGTGGCGGCAAGGGCGGTTCCATGCATATTGCAGATTTTAGTGTCGGCATGTTGGGCGCCAATGGAGTGGTTTCGGCCAACATCACCATCGCCGCTGGTGCTGCCCACGCCATCAAATTGTTGGGCGATAAACGGATCGTGGTCGATATCTTTGGCGATGGCGCCATCAATCGCGGTCCCTTCCTTGAGGGCCTGAACTGGTCCACGGTTTTTGACCTGCCCATTCTGTTTATCTGTGAAGACAATA